>BNJV01002940.1_pt1 | contig 857050 bp, 864 predicted proteins | sample 8540591 | NCBI WGS metagenome assembly BNJV01 (sample SAMD00202457, study PRJDB9452) | human saliva metagenome | host: Homo sapiens | reverse complement strand
AGCCTGTTCATCAGGGGCGCCGCTGGCAGAACCCGGGCTTGGGTGGCGGTGCCCCAAGTCGGGCTTGAACCGACGACCCACGGATTATGAGTCCGCTGCTCTGACCGACTGAGCTATTGGGGCGGTGCCATCCTACCCGACTGGGTTCGTATCGCTCCACCCGCCGCCCCGACATTCGGACGGTCGGTACTCTCAGGCGTACCTGCGGGCGATCGCCATGGCCTCGGGCACGTAGGAGCGCCCGAAGACGGCGCAGTGGATCATGATGATGTGCATCTGGTGGAGGGCGACGCGCTCCCGCCAGCCATCCTCCAGGGGTGAGGCTTCGTTGTAGGCGGCGAGGATCCGCTCGTAGTGCGGGCAGCCGAAGACCGCGAGGGCCGCGAGGTCCTCCTCGGCATGGCCGCCCTGCGCGGCGGGGTCGATGAGGACGGCGCCGTCCGGGGTCCACATGACGTTGCCGCTCCACAGGTCGCCGTGGGTGCGGGCCGCGCCAATCTTGTTGTGGCGTGTCTTCACGTCTTCGACGAGGCGCGGCTGGCCGTGGTCAAGCACGCCGGACTCGAGGCACTCACAGAGCTTTTCGATGAGCGTGCGTTCGGCGGCCGTGAAGGTGCGGTCGTCGACGTAGGGGGCGATGCGCTCGCGCGCGTAGAAGGCGCCCCAGGACTCACCTCGGGACGAGGTCGGGGCCGGGCTCGGGCGGTCGGGTAGCGAGAGGTGGGCCTCCCCCATCCAGCCGTCGCCCTCGAATCCGGGTGGCGGCGCGCCCAGGTGGCTGGCTCCGGCGGCGTGCGTCTGGGCGAGGGCGCGGCCAAAGTCTTCGCCGGCTCGCAGGGTTGGCGCGACAGAGACCAGGCGGGGCTCCTCGAGCCACGTCGCGCCGTGATCGAGCATGGGCACGACGGCAGCGCCGGGGCCCGAGGCCTCGGCGAGCCACGCGAGGCCCGCGACCTCGTAGGCGATCCGCCCGCGGCGGCTGTCCGCTTTCCTGATGGTGTCCATCGGTGTGGCCTCCTGTCACACAACGCGCCAACGCTGACACCAGAGAGATTAGACGACCACCGCCCAGCTATCGCGCGCGGGCACACAGGCAATTGAGACGACACCGACTATAGTTGCAGCATGATCGGTACCCACGTTGCCCAGAAAGCATTAAAACAGCAGGAGCCGACCACCCCATTGACGCGTACTACTTGTACTGACTCTCGGAGAGATGACACTCTCCCGAAGATCATCAGCCTCTTTTCGGGAGCGGGCGGTCTTGATCTCGGATTCCAGCAAGCCGGCTTTCCGCTAAGCTTTGCTGCGGACATCTCGACCGCTGCTGTCCAGACCCACCGCAGGAATTTTCGGAAGACACTCGCCGTCGTCGCAGACCTTACAAAGCTAGGACCGAACGGGGTGCTTTTCTAACCTTGAACCGCTCCTATCTGACGGTGAGAGGATCGGAGTGATCGGCGGTCCCCCGTGCCAAGGATTCTCACGAGGAAACACTCAGTCAACAACAGAAGATCCACGTAATCAGCTTCCACTGTTATATCTACAAATTGTCGAAGCACTACAGGAGAAGTACACCGTCGAGTTCGTCCTCTTCGAAAAATGTACTCGGAATCCGCGACTCGAAGCACCTCACTACCTTCAATGGAATCCTTGAAAAGTTCAGCGATATCGGGCTCACCGCTAACGCGGAGGTCTACTCGGCTCTCGATTACGGGATCCCACAAAAGCGCAACCGCGTGATCATCACCGGTTTCCGTATCAAATCCGTCGCGCAGGCATTCAAGCCTCAAAAGATCCAGTCGAAGAAGTTGACGGTCCGCGCGGCTATCGAGGGCCTACCAGATCCGGCATACTTCGCACGGAACCTCGAGCCCTCCTCGATTCCTTACCATGCGAACCACTGGACCATGCGCCCCATCTCCAAAAGATTCCAGCATCCCGAATCAGCCACTCCGGGCGGCCGCAGTTTCCGCCGCCTTCAGTGGGACGAACCGAGTCCGACGGTAGCCTACGGCCACCGCGAAATCCACGTGCACCCTTCCGGACGTCGGAGACTCAGCATTTTTGAAGCAATGCTTCTTCAAGGATTTCCACGAAAGTTCGTCTTAGAAGGAAACCTGTCCGCACAAGTCGAACAGGTTTCCAACGCGGTTCCACCTCCGCTTGCTTATTCGCTTGCCTCAGCGATTGCGAAAGCCCTCTCTGCCTCAGACGAAGTCTGAGAAGTAACCCAGCGTGGGATCATCAAATGTGCCGATGACGAGCCCACGATCCAGGAAACGATTGAACTCCTCGCATGAGGTCTCGGGTAGAAGCGCACATCCATGACAGGCTGCCAAGTTACACGAATCCGGTCCCTGCCCCTTCTCACCCGCATCCATACAAACCGGGTCAGTGGAGCACCAACGCGCCCCTGTAATGGCGGAAACGAACACTGATCGCAGATTCTCTGGACGCGACATCCGCACAAGGCCCCCCATCGTACCCTCGGAGTCGCCTGCAGCCGTATAAATCAGCACTCCAGCCATCTCACAACCGGGCTCCGTAGAAGCATACAGCCGCTCACGGAGGGATGCGGAACTATACCCACAGGTGAAGACCAACTCGTTAATAAGAAGATGCGCCAGAGTATGGAGCAGGACAAAGCGGGGGGTCAGTTGACGCTCCGCCCGGCCAGATCTCGCATAGTGATCAATAATCTTCTGAGTACGCGTCTGAACTCCCGCTCGTTGCTCCCAATCCGCCAACCGCTCACGATCCAGCTCCAGATATATACCTTCGCCCTTAACAACATACGCAGGCAGCCAATCACTGCCCGGAAGTTCAGGATCTCTCCGAAGGAGTGCTTTACCTGCACTGAGCCCCAGAGGCGCATCGTAAACACGGGTAAAGCCGCGTAGCACACGGGTTTCGCGGAGCACGTCAACCGAACGAACTCTGCCAATGCAAGATGCTAAATCGCGATGCAACCTTGGATCCGTCGCTGACAAATAAGCATCTGCAGGGGTTTCGCGAATCAATTCATACTCGGGAAAACGCCATTCTGCGTCACCAGTAAGAGACTCCACATCATCGCTTTCATCAACCTTGACCTCTTCAGACTTCTGCTGATCACCAAGAAGGTCACGATAGCCGGCAAGTAGATCATCATCAGAAATGGCTTCAATAGCTCTGATGGAACACCCGAGAGCAGATGCTGCCGTAAGCGCTCAGCCGTAATGTCAGTCCCACAAAAACTATGCACCAGGCGCATTGCTGCAGTAACGCGTGGATGCCTTACTAACTCATGCAGTTCCGCGCTAACAGCACCCTCACTCCAGGGGATGTATATTGAAGACTCAACCTTCGGAAAATAGACGTTACCAGCCGATCGAAGCGCACCACGAATGGGAAGACCACATGACGTTTCCTCCTGCGCGAGCCAAGGACTAGAGCCGGAACATAGATACGGGCGACTATCACCATTCAAATAATCAGTTACATAGGTGCTATCTTCACCCATGCGCAAGTTACCTTCAGTGATATGAGCAAGACTCCTCTTAGCGCCACAGGAACATTCGATTTGTTGCGCTTCAAGCCCATCACCACCAACAGACTTGAGTCGTAAGACGCCATTACAAGAAGAGTTATCAGTCTTATGAACCCACTCATCAAACGGAAAATCATCCAAATGACCAGCACGACAGATAAGCACGAAAGGAACTTGAGACATTCGAGGCCTCTTACCCTGACGATCGTGTTGCGCGTCTTGACACAGAGCTGCCGCTTTCAATGTGAGAGTAAGCCGCTCGAGCCGCTTGCAATATATACAGAAGTGCCAACGCGGAAAACGTAATGCAGGGACCGTTAGGCCAACATTACGATTTTCCTCCCCTTGACCTTTCCGACGATAGTCCGGTGGCAGTCGAAACTCATTGACCCGCAAACGTGATTCAAGACGCCAGTCATGCTCCTGAAACTCCTCAATTGCTAGCAGTGACTCATCACGACTTTCATACCAATGATCCAGCCCCGCCGTGATCACAGATGTTCCATCCACCAAGACACTCATCGCCCCAACCCCAAAGGGGGAAACGAGCTGAGCACGCCTCAAGGCTCCCTTATCCATCATTTCTCCTTTAGTTGCGCATTATCTCTGTTATAGGCAAGCGAAATTTCAAGCCGACACTCAGAATCAACGTTTCTCATACTGGTGGGAACATCCCAAATCGTCGCCCTGCTATCAAGGTCCGGTAATGTTCCCGAAAATCGCATGAGCCCCTGTCTCGGATCGCCCCAAGGCGCAGGATTAGCATCCCACCCCGTCCGCTCCCACGATCTCCATTGCCGCCTCCGTTCAGCAGCAACACGTTCTACAGCACTCATCTCATGACTATCGGCCACATCCGCTCGTTTACAGATCAGCTGAACTGCTCTGCCATATTCATCTTCCGGAAACGGATAAGGCTCCATATCTTCTTGTCCCGTTTGACGGACATATGCAACTATCGCAGCATGGAGTGCTCGACGGAGGACCGGCGTCGCGAATGGCGTCACTGACGTCGGCTCAACTTGAGCGTAGAGTTTCTGGTGATAGGAAAGGAAACGTTCATAATGACTTCGATCTCTAGGCTTAGCAGCCCCATATAGAACTATCACCAAGCCAGGACTCACATCAGCCCTGCGCCCAACACGACCCGACACCTGGATATACTGCGCAGTCGTCTTCGGCTGGCCAACGATCGTCATGAGTGCAAGCCGATCAATATCGACGCCCACTTCAATAATGTTGGAGGCCAGGCAAATGTCGATTGCGCGTTGCTCTTTTTGCCCTGTCACATATGGTGCTTGGAGCTGTTCTATGGCTTTCGGAATTTCATCGGAACGACGGCGCGAGGTTAGTTCCATCGTATTTTTCGGCCACCGCAGCTCGATCTGATCACGCCTTCTGAGACGTGTCAAATAATCAGGAACATCGGACTGCAGGAGCGATACAGTATTACCTAGCTCACGTAACGAATTCAAGAAGTTCAGATTTGTCCAATACCCATCGCGGACAGACTCTGGCAGCTTCATCGCTGCTTGGAGCGTTGAAGCACTCACTCTTGTTTGTAGTGTCTGCATTGAGCCAAACGACGCGCTCATCACTCCAACATAACGTCAACCGGGTTTAGGCACGCCATTCTCATCTAAGTCCGGTTCCGCAAAGAAGGAACGCCCGTCCTCCAGACCTTGCGGTGGGAATAACGCAACATCCTGGCGACCATAGAGTGACCTAATCTGATCCTTGTAACGACGAATGGTCGCCGTTGACGCAATAATTTTCGGTAAGATCGCACAATCTTTTCGTCTGTCTACGCACAGCTCATTGATGATCGGCTCATAAAGGCCAACCATGGATCCCAGCGGACCGGAGATCAGGTGGAGCTCGTCTTGAATGATGACGTTAGGAGGCGAGCTGATCCGCTCACCTTCCTCGTCCAGTCCAAATAGGCATCTTGCCCTGGTCCGCCAGGCGAGCATCGCAAACTTATCGACAGTTCCAATCACAATTGATGGGCGCACCTCATAGATGTCTTCATCTACGACATGTATCGGCAGTCCCTTTCCCTTGGAGTATCGACATGCTCGATCCACACACCGCAGCCCAACTTTCTTACCCCCTTCTCTCGTTTCATATCCGAACACATCTTGGCTGCTCTTTTGGCTCCGTCTACGTGGCTTTGGCCCCATTTGTGCACCACACCATGGACACTTCAGCAATAGGAAGAGATTTTCCTGCTGCGCATTCTTTGTAAACGTCCTAGGGCCTTCACCGCTTGATCCCACGTGTTTGGTGTGGAGGCGCCTCCAAGCCAAATTCCGATACTGATCGATTCACTACCGAGTAGATCTGGATGCTGACTTCGTATATCTTCGAGCACACAGATGAGTGCTGAAGCCCTTAGAAATTGCTGTGCGGTCAGGAGTCTCAGCGTATACCGCATCAAAGTATCCGTCCCACTATCATTCGGATCACGGAGGCGACGTGCGAGGAGGCTGACGGCACAGGCACCTAGATACGCTTCAGTTTTTCCTCCTCCGGTCGGGAAGAAGATGAGATCCACGACTTCGCGATTCTTGTTTCGCGCGTCAATCAGCTCCGGGAGCGTCGCAAGAATAAAAGCAATCTGAAAAGGCCTCCACATCCCTCTCCCTGGCGGAACATCTGGGGTGGGGTGTGCACCAACCGGTCGACTACCACCACGCTCAGTTCGGATTTCGCGAAGCGGAAAGTTCGATCGAACCTGCTGATAGAGCATCGCCTCATTAGCCCAACGGAAAGCGCGTGCTGCCAATCGATTACTACACACCAGCTCCCACCCCGACTTCATCCGGTTGAGCGCATTGTCAGCCTCACGCATATGCCGATGTGCTGCTTGATGGAACCGCTCAGGCAGGTCCACGATCTCAGCTTTCCGCTCGGCGATCCATTCCGCGTAGAGCTGCAGCACTTTGTCAACCTGCTCACGACCTTCCGCTGTACCATCGGCAAGCTCCCGCATGCTGACAGTGAGCACACGTCGCTTACCTTGACGATCAAGGAGAAACTGCCCTCCTTGATCTTTTAGATAAATATTCGGTGTGAGACTAACAACCTCATATGCTGGCATAGCGACAGCCCGCAGCTGCGACACAACACCACGAGTGTTACTGTCCCACTCGGCAGCACATCCATGACCAATCGCGTAAGTACGCTTGTTGCGGTAGAGAAGATCATCCGACTGTTCCTCTTCATGCAGGCCGATGCCCTCCACTTCAGGATACGGTTCAACGACCAGCCCATCAGCCGGAATGACGCTAAAGCCCATCTGGAACATTGCCGATTCAGGCCCTTGCCCTCTGGCTTCGTTGACCACCGCGACGGTCACCAAGCGCAGATCTGGGTCACCACTGCGTGGAACGTGGCGAGAAAACACCTGCGTCGTGGGCGCTATAGCGGTCTGAGGACCTTCGCTCACCGTATCGACACGCCTAAGACACTTTGACTGACTAATTAGGACGTCTTGGCTCACAGATCCCACAAGTACGAAAGGACGGCGTAGCCACCAGTCAGCAACCTTAGTTCTTCCGGGAATTTGCGCGCGAATTTTTTCATAGTGTGCACCAGTCACACGAATTGCAAAACTACCGTTTTTCGTGAACACGGCATAAAAATGTAATCGCCATTGCAGATGGCTTAAATTTGTCCGCATCAGCGAGATCAAAGTCATCTGAATCTGCAACATCGTAACGAAGCTCGCCTGAGACTTCGACGGGAGGACAGCTAGGATGCCCATCTGCGTGCGGCAGTCCCGAGATTCCCATAGTGGCAATGCTTTCAGAAAACACGCCTACCTGGGTTCCATCACCAGCAGGAGCACCTCCCGGGTGAAGCACTCCAATGCCATAACGCGACAGCGGCGTACTCGTTGTTAAAATCTCCTGATTAGTGGCGGCATCATAGAGCGGCCCATAACTATCTTCTTTTGTCTCAAAATAGATATTCCCCTCTGAACATTGAACAGCTTTTCCATGTGGAACTCCCGTCTCAAGCGGCCCAAATAGCTCTCGACGGAGTTCATCCTCGATAACCTGCCTTGCACTCAATTCACTCATAGCGTCGCACCTACTTCCACATTCGCCATTGACAACGCACCTCTACACATTTCTCAAGACCATTTCATTACTTAATGTTGAGCTGAATTCGAACGGAAAACTCACTCCAGCCACCGCCCCCCATCATCTTTGACGAGAAGTCTTGTCCTACTCCTAGCAACCGGACGCTTAAAGTGTGAAATCGCTAAGACACGAGTCGCACACATACCACGAACACCTACATTATGCCCGCCAAGACTAACATAGCCGATACGTTCAAGCTCGTCAAGATCAATATATTCAATGATATCCTCCAACTCTTTCCGAATTCGTTGACTCTCACTCCTGAGCGCCCTCTTCAACATCTCGGCATTCTCAGTGGTTGATTCCACAGGAACACGAAGCCACTCTAAAAGTAACCGGAAATCTTGCTTACTCTTCGGACGAACAAGAATAGGATCCGTCCATGCACGCACTTGTTCACACGCTTTAACGCCTAAGGCTTTCAGTTCGTCTTCAACACTCCAGCGCCCTCGATTCAGAAGCCGATCATCAAGTCGACACTTCCATCGTGTTTGGGAAGCCGTAATATCAGCAGCCCCTATGACCAAGGCTATCAAGCGCAGCCTTATACAAAGTTTCACGTTCGGACGCACCTTCTCGTAATAGCAAGAAACTTCCTTCAGTCACGGATTCAACATCCATATAGGCTACTCGTTCACCAACGGGCTGACTTGGATCAAGCGACCGAATCCTTTGGCCATCGTCCAACCACATCGCGAAGCCGCCACCGAGGTACAGCTTTCTTGCAAGCGCCTCATCGCTGCTGGGTCCACGAGTGACTGTCCCGGCCGTGCCCCAGATAGGCTGCGGGACATATTCTTCAATCACATCACCCTGCTCCATAGCTGGGTGGATCACAACCTCAACGGCGTCTGATTCGCGCACGCGCGTCTTAACGTCGACTGCCTTCTCTGCGAACTCTGCAAAACTAGACCTCGGTAGCTTACGACAACGAAACCAGTCAGAAACCAGGTAACTAATTTCATCCGTAACTGCAGCGGTCGCAAGCGCCCGAGGATAGAAAACAGGCGGCCCCACCACGTACATCTGCGAACGGTTAGAGACAGCACTCAGTGCCTCGCGTGCTGTCAGTACCTGCAGGCCATCACGTTGCAACCACTCTCTAAGCTCGACGACATCTGACCGATGTGCTGCAACTACAACACATTCTTCAGCCCCGACATCGTCGATCCACGCTGGAAGCTCATCCGAAAAGCCCGAGTCATTGCCCACAACGCCTTCCCCAGCCTTCGAAAGTTCATCCCGGAGCTGATCATCTAGGGCACCTTCCATCAGCGAGCACTGCTCGATAACCCGTTCTGCAAGCACTTGCAACCGAACATCCAAAGTTACCGGCTGGGCATGGAACAGCCTTTTCCATCGAAGTGCCTTCGCTGGACTAAGAAGTTCCTCGAAAGATACTGTATCTTCCCCGAGAGACACGATGATGTTGTGAAGGGTCTGATCGAACCGCGCACCCGCTGGATCAGGGATGGCTTCGATGACCACAGGTCCAGCCGAAGCCCCATCAATTCGAGACGAGATTACATAGCGCCGATTTAGCGCTTTGATGCGATTCATAGCCCCACCTCAAACGCCATATACTCAAAAGCTGCCGGCATTTTCCATCCGAGGTCATCTCTAAGAGAGATTGCAACACCTCTAGTATTTTTGTATTGCACGATTATCTCTTCAGCGCTCTCGGTAGCCGTCGACCGATCCAATACGCAAATCACAATCTTCGCCTGAAGATCCGGAAGATACTTGATTGCACCATTGCCATCAAGGATTACAGCTGAAACAGTTTTAGGAAGCTCTAGACAGGCTTGCCTATCCACATGAGATATAATTTGAGTATTCCACACAGCTGCACGTTGACGCTTAGGTAACAGTACTGTCTGTATTTCATTGTTACCGATATTGCCATACTCGGACTTACAAATGCAAGAGCTTAGCTCACGGTCTAGCCAGCTGCGAGTACCGATGACAACAAGATCTGACGGCAGCGAGACCAGCCATGAATCCCAGCCACTATCAATACCTGCCATTCTCGCCAAGGATCCAGGGTCGGGACGACCTTGCTTACACGGAACTTCTACACATGAATACCCATCAGGTATGACATTAATAGCTCGTATTTTTTCAATACACCAAGTTCCCTCATTTGTAATAACAATAGTCGCTCCGTTTGAGCTCGTTCCGATTCGGCAATATTTTGCTACAACAACTTTATCCTTGGTGACTAAGCGTATTATGTCACCAGGCTGAACTTTATCTAAGAATGTACGAGGATCAGGCATGCTCGGCCGTTGCGCACCCAGTACCCAGCCGCAAGCGATTAATGCCGCAGCGTAGTCACGTTGGGGGACTGAAAGCGCAAGCACAAGCTGTTTATCTTCAAGCTTTGATGCATAGCGGGCAACTCTCAGCCCGCACGAGACCAAGTGATCAATCCACTTCGCTTGAACACCGACCGCTGCCGCATCCTCAGCAAGTGTGAACATCGAATCTCTAACCCTCACCACGTCAAATCAACGTAACATCGAGCAGGCGAACGCGCGCAGCACGTCGCCGCCATAGACAATTCACGTCATAACCTCGTAACTCCAGGCCTTCGCACCATCAACACACACACTCCTTTACGCACTGAACTCCGTATGCTCCGCTGCACACTTGATACTTGTTGAGTATACCAGCATGAGAGCACTACGTCACACTCTTTGTGTTCGTGCGATTCCGCCGACCTCTAGCCGCCTCCCCCCTCAATCCCGGAAATCCATCACACCATCAACTTGCTGGACCGTTCTGGAACGCTGTGCAAGATGCTTCACCGTGGCACAGGAATGCAACTGCCCATAAGCTCCTACATACGCCTACCCATCGCACCAACGTGCGGCGTCTGCGCCGTTGACGACTGTATTAGCCCTGTACAACAGAGCGATTTCAACACCGTGAATATACGTCGCTACCTATTCGCATCGGTGCTCTGATCTGCGCCCATATACCCAGCCACCCACGGAATAGTAGGCCGAAGCATCAAAGGGGTAGAGCGCAGGCTATGACTACTCGAGATCTCCGCTTCACATGTGTACAACGCGCCTCGACGGGTGCCGATTCACCCAAAGTGCAGACCACTTCGCCAATATCCGTACGTTTCCAGCACTTTTCGGCGAGGTGGTCTGCGTTTTGGGCACCATCCCCATGTGAGGCTTGCACACGGTTGACCGGGGGGAATTGCATCCTTTAGAGATCCAACACGCCGGCGACACGCCGATAGCAGCCTTCTAATGTTGCAAAATCCCCACAACCGCTGGTGCGGCTAGCGCACGAGGACCAGATCTGGACCTATGTGGATAGGTTGTCATGATGTGGATAGGTTATCGGCATGCGGATAGGTTAATAAGCTATCCGCATCCTCATAACCTATCCGGATCGCAATAACCTATCCGCGTACACGGCCGAAGTAGTGTCCCGCATAGTGGTGTAACCGTGGGTGGTCGGCCCGTTTGATATGGGTGCGGTCACCGTGTGATCCTTCGAGAAAGCTCTCTACTTCTGACTCGAAACGATGTGGAGGCACGACGATGACCGCTCCTCGTATTATCGACCCTGCTGGCCTGCTTGGCGAGGCGTTGTCCCAGGCGTCCCCGGATTTGATGCGTTCCTTGCTCCAGCACGTCATTAACGCGTTGCTATCAGCGGACGCTGACACGGTGTCCGGGGCCCAGTGGGGCCAACAAGATCCGCAACGCCAGGCCCAGCGCAATGGGTATCGCTACCGGCCCCTGGACACCAGGGTCGGCACCATCGACGTAGCAATCCCCAAGCTACGCTCAGGCACCTACTTTCCACAGTGGTTACTGCAGCGCCGCAAACGCTGCGAAAGCGCTGTGATCACAGTGGTTGCTGACTGCTACCTGGCAGGAGTGTCCACGCGCCGTATGGACAAGCTCGTCACAACCCTGGGGATCACAGGACTGTCCAAGTCCCAGGTCTCACGCATGGCAGCCGACCTGGACGAGCACGTGGATCAGTTCCATCATCGCCCCCTCAACGATGCTGGGCCTTTCACGTTCGTCGCCGCTGACGCACTGACCATGAAGGTGCGCGAAGGCGGACGCGTCGTCTCGTGCGCGGTTCTGGTTGCCACCAGGTCAACAATGACGGACATCGCGAAGTGCTGGGGGTGCGCGTATCCACCAGCGAAACCGCTCCGGCGTGGAATGAGTTCTTCGCTGACCTGGTCGCCCGAGGCCTCACCGGCGTGCGCCTGGTGACCAGTGACGCCCATCTGGGCCTGGTTGAGGCCATCGCAGCGAACCTGCCCGGAGCCTCCTGGCAACGGTGCCGTACCCACTACGCCGCGAATCTCATGTCAGTGACCCCCAAAGCGCTATGGCCCGCCGTCACAGCGATGCTGCACTCGGTGTACGACCAACCCGACGCGGCATCGGTCAACGCTCAATACGACCGGCTCTTGGACTACGTGAACGACACGCTCCCGCCGTGTGTGACCACCTCGATCAAGCCAGGCAAGACGCCCTCGCGTTCGCGTCCTTCCCCACCGGGGTATGGACCCAGATCTGGTCCAACAACCCCCATGAACGCCTCAACCGCGAAATCCGCCGACGCACCGACTCCGTGGGAATCTTCCCCAACCGCCAGGCCATCATCCGCCTGGTCGGAGCCGTCCTGGCCGAACAAAACGACGAATGGGACGAAGGCCGACGCTACCTCAGCCTCGACATCCTCACCACATCACGACTCACACCACAACCCACCCAACAGGAGGACACCCCACTCCAACTCAGCGCATAACCCAACCCGAAGGACACAAAACAATTACACCACTCCACAGGACTTGACCCGGTGCGCTAAGTGGTGCAACGGCGGGCTAAGTGGTGAAGCGGCGCACGAAGCCGCGCAACCGCGAGCGAATCCCGCAGCACAGCGTACGAAGCCGCCCAAAGCATCGACAACGAGCCGCACACGCAGCCCCTCCCCACAACCACGCACACAAAAGGACCGGAATCAGACAACACGGCCTAGTCGGGCACGCACGTAACGTAAGGGGACTGATTTCCGAAACACACTGCGCATACAACGGCAGATTCCGCCCTTGTACGCGGTCGCATGTTGCTAATTCCGATCCTTGTGTGCGTAAAACGGGGCTGCGCGGCGCCGTCTACACTGCGCCCGATTGCCCGTCAGATGATCGTCCCCCGTCCCAGGTGGGCGCGGTTGAGGGGGAGGGCGCCCCTCCCGGGGCCGGTCCGCTGTCAGGTGTGGGCGCCCCTCCGGGGGTGGGGGGCCGGGTCCGGGGCCCCGACGCGCAGGACCACCAGGGGCTCGCCCGTCGGCTGGGCGGACCCGCCCTGGGGCTCGAAGGTCAAGAAGATCTCACTGCCCGGCTGGGGCATGATGTCCACGAAGGAGTAGTCCCCGCCCGCCGCTCGTAAACGCCCAAGGGATTCGACGGTGTTTCCGTGGCGCGCCCACACCTGCATCACCTGTCCCTCGGGTGCCCGCAGGGCCGAGGGGCGTGGTGATCGCGGTCATCCCATTTCCGGCGACCAGGTGAGGGGTGACAACGTGCCCGTCGGGCATGGTGTCGGTGGAGCGCCGTACGTCTTGCGCCTGGTTGAGGGGCGGCGTAGTGACTGGTGGACTCCATTGAGGGTCATCGTGGTCCACCGGCCCACGCCGATCCCCGCTGCGAAGAGCGCGACCGCCGCAGCCGCCGCGGGCGAGGACGCGCGCGAACATGGGGATGGCCCTGCGGTCGCGCGCGGGGGCCTTCCGTGGGCACCTCCGCGGCTTCCGGATCAGGGTCCGCCCCGGTCTCGGCCGCCACCCCGGAGCCGGGCCCGCCTCTGATCCTGCCCCCGCCTCAGTGGGCGCCGCCATGCGGACGAGGCGCGGGTCAGCGCCGGGGCCGTCCTCCGCTGCGGCCTCCTCAGGGGCCCCCGTCCGCCGCTCCTGCTCGACCTCCTCGATCGCGGCCAGGAGGGCGTCGCGCACGCGCGCCGACGGCTCGACGGGGGGCGAGGGAGGCGCCGAGGCGGGCAGCGGTCTCGTCGTCGTCGAGGATGTGGTCGCTCATTGTTCCTCCAAGATGGTGCGCAGGCGGGCGAGGGCCTGGCGGATCGTGCTTTTCACGGTGCCGAGCGGCGGTCCCGTCGCGTCGGCGATCCTCGAATGGCTCAGTCCCCGAAGTACGACAGGGAGGATGACGGTCTTCTGCGGCTCCCCCAGGGAGCCGAGCGCGCGGCGGACGTCTCCGCCCGCGATGCGGGACTCCGCCTCCTCCGCCGTCTGGTCCCAGTCCACGTCCGGGGGCGAGGCGAGTTCGCGGTCGCGCGCCGCCTGGGCCGAGCGCACCCGGTCGATGGCCCGCCTGCGGGCGATGGTGGTGAGCCAGGCGCGGACGCTGCCGCGGCCGGGGTCGTAGGAGGGGGCGTGCCTCCACACGTGGAGGAACGTGTCCTGCAGGACCTCTTCTGCTTGGGCGCGGTCCTTGAGGACGCAGCTGATGAGCGCGAAGAGCGTGGGCGCCCAGGCATCGTAGAGCCTCGCGGACGCCCGTTTGTCCCCTTCGGCGACCAACTGCAGGTCTTCGCGGCCCAGGTCGCGTGCGGCGGTGTCATTCACGGTGCTCATGATAGAACGCCGTGGCGCCCGGTGCCGGTGGACGCCCGGCGCCGGGCGGGGTCTCCGCCGGGGCGGCGCCGCGAAGGCCACCTGTTCCTCCGCGGCCAAGCCGTCACCCGAAGGTGAAGGAGTAGAGCGCCAAACCCTTGCTGGCCGTGACGGTGAGCAGCCCTGAGGAATCGGTGTCCCCGCTCACCAGCGTCATCGAGTTCGGGGTGCCGCTCACATGCTGGGTGTGGGACTGGCCGTCCATCTCCCAGGTGAGGTCGCCCTCGCCCGAGACCACCAGGTCCACGCGGCGTCCGCGCCACATGAGGCGCAGTTCCGCCTCGTCGTCGGCGGGGCTGATCGACTGGGCGCCGATGGTCCACCGTCCCTGCAGGGCGAAGCGGTCCGCGCCTAACGAGGCCGGGGCCGCGTAGTCGCGCGTCCCGGCGGAGTAGGCCTCCGTCCCCGCGAAGCTTGCTGCACGTTCGTGGCCCAAGTGGGTCTCGGGCGTGCGGTGAACAACCACTCCTTCGACGCCGTCGTCGGTGAAGAGCGGGTCGGGCAGCGCGTTGCCCTGGTCGGCCAGGGGCTGAGCGGATCAGTGACTCCAGGGTCGCCTCGCCGCCCTCTCCGAAGTGCGTGTAGCGCAGTTGCCCGTGCGCGTCCGCCAGGTACTGGGCGGGCCAGTAGTGGTTGTCGAAATCCGTCCAGGTCTCCAGGTCGGGTCGACGGCGATCAGGTAGGTGATGCCCAGCTTGTCGCCCCCGGATTGGACGTTCGCGGTCTCCTTCTCGAAGGCGTACTCGGGGGAGTGGACGCCGATGACTTGGAGCCCGTAGGGGTGGTACGCCTCGTAAAAGCCTTTCGATCCCGGGAATGGAGCGCTGGCAGTTGATGCACGAGTACGCCCAGAAGTCGACCAGGGTCGCTCCACTGCCCTGGGGGCCGCCCCGCCGTCCGTGTTGAGCCACGCGGTGGGGTTTCAAGGAGGGGAGCGCGCCGCAGTCCGCCAGGGTCGTCGCGCCGTCGACGCAGGCTGAGCGCTGGCCTTCGCCCCTGCTCAGACCCGGATCGGCGCTGCGCTGCAGCGCTGACGTGTAGTCGGGCAGCGCCCTTTGGAGAACGGCGGGCAAGTCGGTGACGATCCCGGCGGCCAACGCCAGGACGGTGGCGCCCGCGGCGATGCGCACGCGCCGCTGGTGGCGGCTGAACGCGGAGACGCGCTCGGTGAGGCGGCGCCCCGCTAGGGCGAAGGCCAGGAGGGGATCGCTGTGCCCGCGGCGAAGGAGAGCGCCAGGGCCACGGTGTCGGCCCCGATGCGGCCGGTGGAGCCGGCGACGATCACCGCCGCCAGTACGGGTCCCGCGCAGGGCACGTAGGCGGCGCCGAGGACGATGCCCAGGCCGAAGCCGTTGGTCCCCGTGCGTCTACCGGCCTTGGAGAACACGGCGAAGGGCTTCTCCAGGACGTGCATGAACCGTGGGACGATCATGCCCACACCGATGAGGACCAGCAGGACCACCCCGGCCCACCGGATGAAGTCCTGGGGCAGGGTGGAGCGCCGTGAGCAGTGTCGAGCCGAGCAGCGTGAATGCTGTGAAGCTGAGGACCAGTCCCGCGACGACCTGGTAGGGCCGCCATTTCGAGGGGGCGCGGGGCACTGGCCGTGTCGCGCGGTGGTCTTCCTGTGCGCCGGAAGTCCCCCCGAGGGAGATGCCGGTGCCCGGAGCAACAGCGAAGGAAAGGGAGGGGCGCGCCGAAGCGGCGCCACCCGCCATGAAGATGACGGGGAGGACGGGGAGGATGCACGGGGAGATGCCCGTGATGAGGGCCACCGAGGAATCCGATGAGGACCAGGGTTGTCATGATGCTCCTTTCGTGTGGTGCTACTCCTGATTCGTCGCAGTCGCAGTCGTGGATCAGCGGATGTCGTGTGTTGTATGTCACTGATGGCTGGGTGATCCGTGGCGCTGTTCGCGCCGAATAGGAGGGTGAAGGCGCTAACGGAGCGCCCGTCAACAGAAGGAATCACGCAATGAATATTCGCCGCGCGGCTCTGGCAGCCGCCCTGTCCGTCGTCTTCGCCGCTGGTTTGGCGGCCTGTGGGAACTCCGCCAACGACAAGATGGAGAACCCGTCGTCGCCGTCGATGACGCAGGACACGAAAGATGGAGAACTCGATGTCGGGCGATGGCATGAAGGGGGGGGATGGACGACGGCAAGATGGACGACGGGAAGATGGACGACGGCAAGATGGACGACGGCAAGATGGACGACGGCAAGATGGACGACGGCAAGATGGACGACGCAAGATGGACGACGGCAAGATGGACGACGGCAAGATGGACGACGGCAAGATGGACGACGGCAAGATGGACGACGGGAAGGAGGGGTAGCAGTAGGCCGCGGCTCGGGGCGTCCCAGAATCCCAAGGGCGGCGGGCTGATCCATGTGATGTCCCGCCGCCCAGGGCCTATCGATGGGCGCTGGCGGCGCAGTGGGGCGAGCGGGTGCTGTTGCGTGAGTCAGCGCTGTGGGCACCGGGTGCGAAACTGCCTCACGCCGCCACTTACTCTGGCCGCACTGTGGCGCCTGCTCACACGTGCCCCTGGATCTGCGCGAAGACGCGGCCGATGGGCTCGCGGATGATCAGGTCGGCGCGCCCGTCGTAGGGGGTGGGCGTCGCGTTCATGAGGACGAGGCGCCCGCCCTGGTAGTAGTCGATGAGCCCGGCCGCCGGGTAGACCGCCAACGACGTGCCGCCCACGATCAGCATGTCCGCCCCCCGCTATGGCCAGGGACGGCCCCCTCCAGCGTCGCCGGGTCCAGAGCCTCGCCGTAGAACACGATGTCCGGGCGCACCACGGCGGGCACGACGGGCAGTGGGGCACGCGCCCGGCCCGGGCCTCGTCGAAGTCGTCGATGGTGGAGCGCGCGCCGCACCCCGTGCACTCCAGCCTCGTCCAGTTCCCGTGGAGCTCGAGCACGCGCTTGGAGCCCGCGGCCTGGTGGAGGCCGTCGATGTTTTGGGTGACCACCGCCTTCAGTTTCGGGTTATAGGACAAAAACGTGTTGGTTGAGGGGTTAGTCCCAGGTGTTGTGGTAGGGGGTGGTGTGGTGGAGTTCGTTGAAGCAGATTGCGTCGCCCCAGCCGGGGATGATGGCGGTGGCTTGGTGGGTTTTGCGCGGCTTGTTGCCAGGCGTTTTCGAGGGTATGTGTCGGTGGGCATGGTGGCGAGGATGCGGGCTGCTGGCTGTGGGTGCGCAGAGTGGGTGTAGCACCACCAGAACACGGCTTTGATGCGTCGGGTCAGGCGCATGCCGCGGTGGTCGCGCAGCATCTGGCGTAGGCGAGCGTTCGTGCTTTCGATCTGGTTGGTTGTTGCGGGGATCGGGTGGTCCCAGGTGGGGTCCAGGTACGTGAACAACAGACCTTGCCTGATGAGCTTGTTGAGGCTGTTACGAGCCCGAACAAGCCTCTCGTGGGTGTATTCCCATCCTCCGTCAAGCCTGCGTGTTTTCTCCTCCAAGAAGTCCTTCCAGCGCGCGCACCAGTCCTGGTAGGCACCGATCCATTCCTGAGCATCTTCTCGGCCCTCCACATGCAAGAGTTGTTGCCCAAGAGCGTATAAACCTTGTGAGGCCGCCAGTTTGGGGCGCGTCGTAGTGGCTTGGCGAATACGGCAATACGCATGAAAGGTGCAGCGTTGCACACGCGTAGTCGGCCAGATTCTCTTGCAGGCTTTCGCGAACCCGCTGCCCCCGTCAGTGACAACCAGGGCCGGTGGCGCGATCCGGCTCATGAGCGCTTCCCAGGCACGGGAATTCTCACTCCTAGCCGCGTACCAACCCAGCACGCAATCGGGAGTTTGAGCGATGAGAACAACGGCGCCTCGGCCCAGGTGAATACCGTCAACGAAGATGACCTCATGAACCTCATCGGCGATCGGGCTAAACGGCCATAACTGCCACAATGGCTCACAGCGCCTACGAAACGAGCGGCCCCCGCCAGGCAAATCCGCCTAACGGCGCCGACTGAGCAGCCAGGCCAAGAACTCATCAAGATGCTTCGCCGTGGAAGTAATGCGGCTGACCTGGCTGATATTGCACAGGGAGCAGTGCCATCGCTGCGCCCCTGACGCTGAGTGCCCATACCTGGTCATCACTCGCCCGCACGCCCGACATTTGGGGGTATTCATACCCCCACAATGAAAACAACCGACTTCAATGTTGATTTTCCCGCACCAGCAAGCCAAAAAGTCGCTACAAAACCAACACGTTTTGTCCATCCTTCAAGTTGGCTCCCACCAACTTCAATACCGATTATTCCGCACCAAAAAGCCGAAAAGTCACCATAAAACCAACACGTTTTGTCCTTTAACCCACCACAGGCACCACTGGTGTGGAGGGCGCCGGAGGGTCCGGAGGGTACGGGCGGGCTTCGAGATCGACCACTCCGAGCCTTTGGGCTCGCGTGTGGCGATCTCGCGGGCAGCCGGGCCCGACAGCGCCCGAAACACCCGTGAGGCCACAAGCAACATAAAGCAGGAAGGCCGCTGCCCACGGGCACACCAAGCGGCCAGGCCCCACAAAGCAGCACACCGGAGCGCCCGGAACACCAGCGGCGCCAAAGCAACACAGCGACAAGCACGGCGACGACGCGCCCAGGCATACAAAAACCGACATCCGCGATCGAATGTCGGCCTGTGGTGGAGCTAGGGGGATTCGAACCCCCGACCTTCTCATTGCGAACGAGACGCGCTACCAACTGCGCCATAGCCCCAAGGACTCGAACAGCTTAGCACCATCACAATCGGCCATGCAAGCCGACCAACGCCGCGTGCAGCATGACACGGAGAGGGAACCAAGAAGGGCACAGGCAGGCAGCGCGGAATTAACGAGCACCCCACTGCGAACACTCCACGAGGGACGACACCCCTACTTCTCTGAACGCACGCATCCGCACCAGCCACCCACGAGCCCGGATATACGACCGCGCCCCGAGCCCGAAGGCCCGCGGCGCGGCATCAGCAGCTGAGAGGTCCCCTATTGGGCGCGTCGCGCGTCCAGGACGGCATCCAGGTCCAGGGCGACGGCCTGATCGGCGACGACCTCGGTGGTGGAGCGGGCGCCCACCTGGGCGGTCTGTGCGATCGGGCGCGCCGGGACTGCGGCGGTGATGCGCGGGATGCCCCGCAGGTCGGTGTCGGCGTGGACGATGCGGCCGCGCACGCGCTCGCGCGACGCGTAGGGTGGGTGCGGGGATCGGCGCGACGGTCCATGCGCGGGCCGGGGTGTCGGCGACCTCGACGACCTCAGGCACCTCGACATTAAAGACGAGGGAGGGGACGGAGCCGGTCTGGGGTTCCGTGGCCTCGACTACCTCGGAAACCTCCTCCGAAGTGGAAGACGAAGCCTGAGTATCCGCAGGAGCGGCAGCGGTGGGACGCCCGGCGCCACGCACGTCGCCGCGAAGCTTGGTCAGCAGCTCAAGCTCACGTTCGGAGGCGCGCTGGGAGCGCACGGCGGCGACGCGGGAGGTAGCCAGGGAGGCGACGAGCGCGGCTGCCGGGATGGCGATCCATACCCACGCGATGGAGGTCGCTGCGATCACGATGCCGAGCACGACGGTTGCGAGCGCGCACACGCCGGTGACGACCATGCGGCGGCGGCCGGCGGCGCTTTCGGCGGCGAGACGGGCGGCGCGGCGGGCGCGCAGCTTCGCGATCTCACGGACCGCCTTGTTGTTGCGACGGTCGATAACGGGACGCGTGCGCCCCGTGGTGCCCTGGTGCATGCTGCCTCCGCTCGTCAATGCGCCCCGCGCCAGGATGGTTCCGCTGGCGTGGTCGCATGTGTCTAATTCTGGCTCATTCGTGTGGATCATGCGCAGCCTCGGAGAGAATCGGTCAATTTCTCGAGACTGAACGATTGCTGTCCTGCGTGCAACGAGCGACGGTACCGTCGCGATGAGCGCGACGAATATCGCTGCAATGACGAGTCCACCAATCTCCACCCTCACAAAGTACGGGCGTTTGTGACGCTGCGCTTTGTGCGATGGGCGCGTGTCGGGCTCTCAAACCTCTCGGTAAAAAGAGAAGTAACCACAGGTGTCACACCTGTAACATTCGCCCCACATGCACCGTTCAGCAAGCAAAGAAAGCCGCTGGCTCAGTCGATCGCCGAACTCCCCCACCGACGTCGCACGAGGCCACCCTCAGGCAGGGACTCGGAATCGATGAAGAAAGCGATATGGTCCGCCCACTGCCCGCCGATGTGCATGAAGCGCGGACGCAGCCCTTCCTCCACGAGGCCGAGGCCTCGGCACACGCCCAGGGAACGCTCATTCTCGGGACGCACGCACACCTCGACGCGGTGCAGGCCAAGCTCGCCGACGACGAGGTCAAGGACGAGCGCCGCTACCAGGGATCCCAGACCTCGCCCCGACCATTCGGAGACGATCCAGTAGCCGAGCATGCCCGTCGACATCGCACCCCAGTGCACGTTGGAGATGGAGAATTGGCCGACGAAACGCCCATCGATCTGGACGCCGAAGATCAGGCCGGTCCCCTCGCGATGGTCTCGATCGGCACGACGCATGTACTGCGAAAACGTCGGAATGTGTTCGAGCGTGTCCGGGGGCAGGGTCGCCTCCCACGGGCGCAGCCAGTGCCCGTCGGTGCGGCGCACGGTATCGAGGGCGCGGTGCTCCTCGCCGCTCACGGGACGCACGACGAGCTCGCGCGGGCGCGGATTCGGCTCGGTGCCGCTGCGCAGGAAGCCGCGGCCGACCGGGTCGGCCACGCGCAGCGTGAGCATCTCAATGTCGCGGCCCCACACGCACCGGCGACGCCGGAGGAAACATTTCATTCGAGGACCAGGCACTGCAGGCGGTCACCCGCGCGCACCGTCGTCACGTCCTCGGGGACGACCGCGAGAGCGTTGGAATCCGCGAGCGCGGACAGCAACAACGAGGCCGGGGTGCCCATGACGGCGGCGTTGTACCCGGAGCGGGGGGAGCCGGTGAGGCGCACGCGCACGAACTCGCGGCGGCCTCGCGGAGAGTACCAGGAGCGGTCGATGGCGGCGCGCACGACGGGGCGGTTAACGGCGGTCCAGCCCTGCATGTGGCGCAGCGCGGGGCGGACGAACACCTCGAAGCAGACCTGGGCGGAGACCGGGGTCGCCGGGAAGGCAGACGATGGGCGTGCCGGGCTGGCCGTCCTCGGCGCCGACGGTACCCACACCCATGATGTGGCCGGGCCAGGCGGCGACGTTGTCGAAGCGGACCGTTCCGAGCACACCGAGGACCTCACGGACGGTGTCGCCGCTGCCGTAGGAGATGCCGCCGGTCGTCAGGATTAGGTCCGCGCGGACCAGCTGGTCTTCGATGGTCTCGCGCAGGCGAGCGCGCTCGTCCGGGACGGCGGCGACACGGAAGGTCTGTGCACCGGCGTCAGCGACCGCGGTCGACAGGGCGTGACCGTTCGCGTCGAAGACGGTGCCGGGGCGGGCCTCGCCGCCGGGCTCGACGATCTCGTCACCGATCGAGATGATGACGACGCGCGGGCGCGGGTGGACCAGCACACGGTCGCGGCCCACGCCGGCGAGGAGGGCCATCTGGCGGGCACCGATACGCGTGCCGGAGCGCAGCACCGTGTCGCCCTGCGCAACGTCCTCGGCGCGGCGGCGAATGTTCTCGCCATGGGCGGGGGCGGTCCGCAGGGCGACCTGGGCGATGCCGTGATCCGTGAACTCGAGGGAAACCACGGCCTCGGCGCCCGGAGGGCATGGGCGCGCCGGACGCGATGCGGATCGCGGTGCCGGGCACGAGGGCAGCCGGATCGACAGCGCCAGCGCGGATCTCCTCGGTGACGGGAAGCGTCACCGGCGACTCAGGGTGGCTCCCTCACAGTCACGGATGCGAACGGCGTATCCGTCGCACGCCGACAGGTCGGCGACCGGGAGGTTGAAGGGGGCCTGCACGTCCTCTGCGAGCACGCAGCTGACCGCGTCAGCGAGCTGAACGTCGAGCGGCGGCAGCGCGTGGGCAACGGCCATGCAGTCCTGGTAGAAGTCGGCAACGCTTCGCATAGTTGTTAGTCCTCGAGCTTGGAGCGCAGGAACTCCTTGAGTTCCGCTCCAAGCGCCGGGTCCTCAAGGGCGAGCGTGACGTTAGCTTCGAGGTAGCCGAGTTTGTCCCCGGTGTCGAAGCGTCGCTCGTCGATGACTACACCGTACAACCCTCCACCCTCTTCTTCGGGGAGGTCGATCATGCGCGCGTACCCATCTGTGAGCTGATACTCACCACCGGCGCCCGGTTCGATGTTCTCGAGGGCCGTGAACACGGCCGGGTCGAGCAGGTAGCGACCGACGACCGCGTACTCGGACTTGACCTCTTCGAGCGGGGGCTTCTCGGTGACGTCGGTAATGCGCATGAGCTGGCCTTCTTCGAGGTCGACGCCCTCGGGGATCGGCAGGACCTCGACGGCCGTCGACGCGTAGGCGGTGGCCTGCTCGGGGGTGACCTTCAGCAGGGCGACGACGGTGCCGCCCAGGGCGGCGCGCACCTGGATCATCTTGCGCAGCAGCTGCGAGCCGGGCTCCATGAGGTCGTCGGGCAGCAGGACCGCGCAGGGGGCGTCGCCCACGTGGGACTTGGCCTGCAGGATCGCGTGACCGAGGCCGAGGGGGTGGCCCTGGCGCACGGAGTGGACGCGCGCGTACTTCTTGTACTCGTTGACGTATTCGAGGGCCTTCACCTTGCCGGCCTTCTCCAAGTCGGCCTCGAGGCCGGGTTCGGCGTCGAAGTAGTCTTCGATCGACTGCTTGCCGGCGCGGGTCACGAAGAGGATGTCTTCGATGCCGGCATCCGTGGCCTCGCGCACGATGTACTCGATCGAGGGACGGTCGACGACGGGCAACATTTCCTTGGGCACGGACTTCGTGATGGGCAGGAAGCGGGTTCCGCGACCGGCCGAGGGAACGACAGCGTGCACTACTGGCTGGTTTCTATCTGACATACTTCACAGAGTAGCGAAGAAAACGCCCGAGAGGGAGACGATGGCCACAAAAACAACTCTCCGCGCGGAGGTGCGTATCAGGCGCCGCGCCCGGCGCGCGGGCACGTCCACGATCGAGGCCCCGTTAGCCCCAGAATTCAACCAGTCCCCAATCCCGGTGCGCGACCGCGCCGAAGCGGAAGGGCTCGCTCGCCAGATTCGCACCCTGGCCTCGTCAATGGGCGCAGTCACCCTGCCCGCACTGTTCATCCCCACCCCCCTCGAGCCCGACATGTCCCTTGCGCTCGGGCTATTTGAACGTGCGCTCCTCCCGGTCCTCCTCGACGAGGCCGGGGCTCCCCTCGGCGCACCGCGCTGGGGACTGTGGGAGCCGGGCCAGGCGTTGGTGACGCTCGGGCGACCACCCGCTCAGCCGAGCGGTGAGGTGCTGGGCGCGGAGTCGCTCAAGGAGGCGGATCTGATCGTCATTCCGGCGCTCGCTGCGTCCGCGGACGGGACTCGCCTCGGCCAGGGAGGAGGCTGGTACGACCGCGCGCTCACGCACCGCTCCCCCGGCACCCCGGTCGTTGCGGTGATTTTCGACGACGAGTTACTGGAGGCCGAGATAATTCCTGCGGAGCCTCACGACGTTCCCGTCGACGGAATTGTGACGCCGACACGGACGATGGCAATCAGCCTCCGATAAGCCTTTTTCGGGGTTTTTCCTGTTAAGCACAACGCCAGCACCCATTTGTCACATACCTCTCACGGCGGACTTTTCGGCCTAAATCCGCACCTCACTGACCGAATTGCAAAAAATGCGATGAAGATTACCTCCTAAGCACTGTCGTGCGACCTTAGTCCACACTAGGGTGAGGGTCTGTGAAGGAGCGCCAGCAGGGAGCGCGCTCCCCGGCGGCACCGGACCGCCACGCCGAACTACTTCGGCACTCCAGACTTGCCGGCTCACCCGGCCACTCTCACAGGAGACAACATGATTCAGGGATTCAAGGAGTTCATCTCTCGCGGTAACGTCGTCGAGCTCGCCGTCGGTGTCATCATCGGTGCCGCCTTCAAGAACATCGTCGATGCCCTCGTCGACGGCATCATCAACCCCCTCATCGCCGCTGTCATCGGCAAGCCCGACTTCTCCGACGCCTTCATCCTCACCCTGAACGGTACCGACGTGAAGTTCGGCGTCCTGATCACCGCGGTCATCAACTTCCTGCTCATGGCCATCGCGCTCTACCTGTGCATCATCGTCCCGATGAACGCCCTCAACGAGCGCATGAAGAAGCAGGCCGCCGCCGATGAGGCCGAGGCCGAGGCCAACAAGGAAGAGAGCGACGAGGTCAAGCTCCTCACGGAGATCCGCGACGCCCTCGCCCAGGGCACGCCGCGCCACTGAGCATCTGATCCCTCCTCGTGAGGGACGAAGGCGGGGCCGATGCAATCGCATCGGCCCCGCCTTTTTGTATCAGCACAACACGAGAGCGCCGCTCCAGCGAGAGAACTCGCGCTCACGCACCAACCCCTACGCCCGCACCTGCGCGTGCGGCGGCACGTTCTCGAGCAGCCGCGCGTCGTTGGCCCCGTCGCCCCGGTCGGGGGCATCAGCCATGGAACCGGGGCGTGTGTCCTCGGGTCGCACACGATCCTCCCAGGAGGGCGGCAGGCCCTCCTCGATAAGGCGGCGGTCTACGTCGGACACGTAGCGGGCGACGCGGCGACGCTTGCGCGGCGTCGTCTCACTCATCGGAGGATTCCTCCGGCTGCGCGTCATCGGAGGCGGAAGCCTCGTCAGATTCCTGCGCGCTGGCCGCGGGCTTCGTGCGGCGCACGACGTTGCCTAGGACCGCGTCGGACTGGAAGCCGCGTCGGGTAATCCCCAGGGCCTCGCGCAGCTCTTCGGCGGTCTCCAGGTCGGTGCGCTCGACGCCGTCGGAACGCACCCAGGCGGCCATCTCGTCGAGCTGGTCGTCGGAGTAGGCGGCCAGCGGCAGGCCCTTGGCGATCGCGGGGCGCGGCCCACGGTTCTCCTCGGAGGCGCGCTCCTTGCGCTTGATCGCCAGCAGCATGCCGGTGGTGTCCTCGTCGGCCTTCTTGCGGCGCTTGGATTCCTCGTCGAGGCCGTCGTCCAGCATCGGCATGCGCGGGGCCGAGGCGTCCGAGGAGTCCTCAGCCTCGTCCGCCCCCTCGTCACCGTCACCGGAGGAAGCCTCTTCCACGCGCTCTTCCACGCGCTCGTCCGCGGCCTCGTCATCGGCGACGCGTTCGGGGACCTCGACGACGGGCTCGTCGTCGGTGGCGCGCAGCTTCTCAAGCGCATCCAGGACGGCATCGACGACGAGCGATGCCTCCTTGTCGGGGTCGATAAACAGCGGCATCGACAGGGGCGGTGTAGACCGCCCAGCCCTGGGCTTCGAGCCAGCGGGGACGGGCGCGGTCGCGCACGCGCTGGCTGCGTTCCGCCAGATACTCCTCGTCATCCGTGAGCACCGCGAGGAGCAGGCGCCCCGGAGACTCCGGGTGACCGATCGCGAGCGGGATCCGCATGCCGCCGGGGATACCGACGTTCGCGACAACCTCGAGGCCGCGCGAGTACAGGCGCTCGGCAAGGTCGACGAGCAGGCGATCCGGTTCGCCGGCCAGGACGGGCCAGGCGTCCATGCCCTCGCCCGCGTGGCCTTCAGCAATCTCCAGGAGGTCGACGAGCATACGCGAGCCCTCGTGGCCCAGGCGGTCACGGTCGATCTCCGCGCTGTGCAGGGCGGAGACGAGCGTCAGGTCGCCGCGCACAACGCGCAGGACCTCGGCGAGCGCGTCCGCGCCCTCCTCGCTCGACAGGACGCCGAAGTCGTGAATGACCCGCCCGTGCGGGGTCTTCGCGAACCCGACGGACAGGGATGAGCGATTCGCGGGTCAGGCCAGCCACCTGATCGGGGCCGACGACAACGAAGGGCTCCGGGGTCGCGGGATCGAAGAACGAGGCCAGGCCGGGCTCGTCGGCCTTCACGCTCTCCAGGGCCTCGCGGATGCGCTGCGCGTGCCGCTCGGACAGAGCGACGACCGCGAGGGAACGCTCCGGGGCCTCGACCGCGTGTTCGATGACGGCGTCGACAACTGCGCGCACCTCGGCGGCGGTCGACTCGATCGCGTGCGCACCGGGCGCGGGCATGCCCGTCGCCTCCACCCAGCGGGCGGACACGGGCGCGTTCGCGGCGGTCCACGGGACGGGGATACCGGCGTGCTCGTAGCCGTAGCGGGCGAGCAGCAGGGCGACCTGATCGTTGAGGCGGCGCGGACCGGGCTCGACGCGCACAACCGGCAGGACGCCCGCCAGCTCGCGGGTCGCGCCGCTTTCCGAGGCGCCGGTCAGATCGTCGATCACGACCAGCTGGTGGCCACGCGCGATAATGGGTGCCAGCTCGGCGAGCGGCAGGCCGTCAGCGCCGTCCAGGACAACGACGTCCACGGTACGTCCCGTCGGTGCAAGGGCCGGAACGATCGCAGGCACCGTCATGAGGACGGGCAGCAGGTGGCGCACGAGCGGGTACGACGTGACCAGGTCCAGGTCGGAGGGAGCCGTTCCGTCGACGAGCAGGTCGTGCAGCTCCTCGTACTGGCTGGGTCGGGCCGCCAGGGCGTTCGTGCGGATTCGGCGCACGCCCGTGATGACCTGCGGGATGAGCGAAGCCACCTGAGCCTCATCAAGCTCGCAGCCCTCACGCACCAGGTCCTCGAGGGAGGCAGGGTCCACCCCGCCGAGCGCGGGCTGGGAGGCGAGCATGGCGCGCAGCAGCGAGGCCCACCACGCAAGATCGAGCTCGGTGTCGATCGCGGCGTCTTCAACCTCACGATCGGCGAGGTCCTGGGCGAGCTTGTCGAGGCCGTGAGCGGCCAGGCGCTCGCGCATCTGAAGGCGCGCGGGCACCTCGCGGGCGGCGGACGTGTCGCCGGCCCAGCGTTCGATGAGGGTCGTCAGGCGCTGCAGGTGGGTGCCCACCAGGTCCGGCTCCTCGGCCGCGAACACGGGGGCGATGGCGTCGAGGTCATCACGCACGGCGTCCGTCAGGGCCGAAATCTCGCCGATCTTCGCGGGGCAGGATGGGCCACGAGTCGTCGCCGCAGACCGCGCACCACGCGTCGCGGCGCTCCTGGACGCGAATGAGGGCACGGTGCAGGTCGGGAACGTGCACGCCCGGGCGCACGAGGTCCTGGGCCTGCTTGACGAGGCGGTTGCGCTCGGAGCGGCCCATCGAAATATCGTGGTCCTTGCGCCACTGCTTGGGCGCGGTTGCGATCACCATGTCGGCGGCGCTGCGTTCGAACACGCGGGGCAGGAAGACGTCGAGGACGTCGGCGATGCCGTCGAACATGGCGAGCTGGCGGTCCCACTGGGCGAGCGTGCCGGCGGGCTTGATGCCGGCCTCGCCGGCGACAGCCGCGATGTGCACGCGCAGCTCGGGCAGGGTCTTGGAGAGGCGGTCGACGCGCAGCAGCACGTCGGAGGCCTGTTCGTCGGAGGTCAGGACGGCGTTGCCCCACGCGGAGGATGCGGAGCCCTTGAGGGTCCCAGACGCCAGGGCCTCACGCAGCAGGGCGCGGGCGCTCTCACCCTGATCGACCGCAATCTCGTAGAGGGTCTTTTCGTCCAGGCGCACGCGGGTCGTGGGCGCATTCTCGCCGCTCGTCAGGTCGGTGAGAGCGCGCAGCGCGTCGGCCGCGCACACGCCGAAGCGGCCGTAGGGCTGGTGGAGCGCGGCCGCGTACGAGGCCAATTGGCCGCGCACCTGACGCAGGCGGGCGCGCATCTCGTCAACGCTTGCCTGGTCGACGACGGGCGAGGTGTCCTCCATCGCGGCGCTCACGCGCGCGGCGAGGGTCTTACGCGCGTCGGAATAGCCGTCGATGTTCGCGACGATGTCGGCGAGGCCCAGATCGGCCAGGCGCGTGTAGGCGGCGATCGAACGCGACGGGGAGGTCGACACGTGCAGGACCGACCGACCGGTGGCGGCCGCGTCCGCGAGGATGGCCGCGACGACGGAGGCGTCGTCGCTGTGCGCGGGGATGTCGATGAAGACGCTTCGACCGTCGGAGGCGGCCTCGACCGCGTCCTGCTGGGAGGGAATCAGGTCGCCGACGCCCTTTTCGGCCCACGGGTCGCGGTCGGCGGGGTTGGGGACCGGAGCCTCGGAGCGCAGGTCGTTGCGCGCGTCCTGGTCGCCCGCGAGCGCGCGGATCACCTGAGAGTCCTCGAGGGCTGTCACGTCCTCGGCCAGGCTGGCGGCGAGGGCGCCGGCCGGGTGGCAGAACAGGCCAATGACGAGGTCGTCGCGGACCTCGAAACGCGGCAGGGCGGCGCAGGCATCACGCAGGGCGGCCATCGCCTGCGAGGAGGAGAACCCGTGGGCTCCGCTCGCCTGGGCGAGGATCGTGTCCCCGTCCACGTCGAGGCCGTGGCTGCGCAGGGCCTCGGCCAGCTCGGGGGCGAGCAGGCCGCCGCGTCCGAGCGCGATGAGCACGTCGTCGTCGCGACGCACGAGGCGCACGGGGCGCAGCAGGGCGGGGACGGTGACGGCGTCGGTTCCGTTACGCCACGAGGCCGTGCCGATTCCCAGGTGGATGGGGCCTGTGCCGTGCGACGGACGCACGCTGCTCGGAGCGCGCGATGATGGAACGGGCGCGCTCGAGGGCGCGGCCCAGGGCAATGGGTTCGCGGATGAGGAGGCTCAGGCGGACGGGGTGTTCCGTGTAGAGCTGGGCGAGGCCTCCGGGGTGCGCGCCGGACAGGGACAGCGTCGGCAGAGACGTGGAGTCTGCGGCGATGTCCTGGTCGAGGCGTGAGCGCCACTTCTCGCGCGCAGAGCCGACGAGGGTGGTCGGGTGCGTCGAGGTGGACGAGGCCTCGGGGGCCTCGGGCTCAGGGAGCGGAACGGCGCGAAAAGATACTAGGAACCACGTTTTAACCCTACGGCAGCACCGCCCTATTGTGTGACGCGGCGCGCCCGGAGGAGGTCGACAACGGAAATGGTCACAACGGCGCCGACGATGAGGGCCATACCGACGATGTCGATGCCCGTGTAGGAGCTTCCCATGACGAGGGCGGAAAAGGCCGTCGCGGCGATGGGCTCGAGGCTCCCGATGAGCGAGGCCTTGACGGGCCCAATGCGGTCCACGCCCCACAGGAAGGCGGTGGAGGCGACGGCGGTGCCGAGGACGACGGTGCTGAACATAGCGAGCACGACGTCGGGCGTCCAGGTGATGTGGAAACGCCACACTCGACCGACCAGGCCGACGCACGCACCGGCGATCAGGAGGCCGTATGCCACGACGACGTCCGCGCCATAGGCCGCAATGAGCCGAGCGGGCAGCAGCGTGTATGTCGCGAGCGTGAGCGCAGCGACGGCTCCCCAGGCGAGGGCGGTGGGCGTGATGACGAGGGAGTCCAGCGACCCGTGCGTGCACAGCAGGAAGGTGCCGGTCACGGCGAGGACGATGGCGATCACCTCGGAGGCACGCGGCCATCGCCTGTGGGTGAGACACACCCAGACGACGATGAGGATGAGGCCCAGGTACTCAAGGACGGTGCCGGTGCCCGCGTTCGAGGCGCGAATCACCCCCATGTAGGTGATCTGACAGGCCGCGAGCCCAAATATCGCGTAGATCACAAGGTCTCGCCAGTTGCGAGATGAGGACACCAATTCTCGATGACGAGCGGATACCCCGCGCGAGCGCGCGAGAACGTAAACGAGGGCGAGAATGCCCGAGACGAACATGCGGAAGAAGCTGATGAGGGTCAGCTCGATGCCGTGATGCTCCATGAGGTAGTCGGCGGAGACGCCGGAGGCACCCCAACACAGGGCGGCCACGACGGTCACGAGATACCCAAGAGCGTTGCGCATGGCGTCCTTCTACTGTGCCCCCGAGACGATTCGAACGTCCGACACCCGCTTTAGGAGAGCGGTGCTCTATCCCCTGAGCTACGAGGGCGTGACAAGTTGTCCGCGCCCACTGTAGCAAAGTGCGCGCACCGCTGCCCTGCATCGCCGTGCGGAGAGCCTCACCTCGGCGAGCATTCGACCCCACACACGCACGAGGCCGGGGCACCCACGCGGGACCCCGACCTCGTGACCGTATGCGTTTAGCGGCGCTCCCATTCGGTGTGCACGGCCGTTCCCGCATCCCCAAGGTGGGCGGAGGGAACGATCATGACCGGGCAGGTCGAGTGACCGAGCACCGTCTGCGACGTCGAACCGAGGAGCACACCGGCCAGCCCTCCGCGCCCGCGGGTGCCGACGACGACCAGGTCGACCGCGGTGGAGAACTCGATGAGCAGCGATGCCGCTGAGCCGTCGAGGGCGTGGCGGGAGACGTGCATGTCATCGCCGTCCAGGGCGGCGGCGATCGCGGCATCCATTCCCTCGCGCACCTGCGCGAGCAGGGCCGAGTGATCGACGCCCGTGGGGGTCCACGTCATGACGGACGGGCCCACCGCGATCGGCACGGCGGACACCGCGGTCAGGCGCGCATCCCACAGGCGGGCCTCGCCGATCGCGCGCTTGAGCGCGCACGAGGGCTGATCGGTGCCGTCGATACCGACGACGACGCGCTCGACGGGCGTGAATTTCTTGCCCGAGGTGTGGCGGGGAACGACGACGACGGGGCACTTCGAGTGAGCGGGCAGAGCGGAGGAGACCGTCCCCAGGAGACGATCGGCGAATCCGCCGCCGCCGCGGGAACCGACGACGATCATGTCCACCTCAGCGGAGAAGTCGATGAGCACCCCCGCCGGGTCTCCGGGCTCAGTCGAACCGGAGACATGCGTCGCTCCGCGTTCGCGAGCCAGGGCCTTCGCCTCCTCGACGACCTGTTCGGCGCCCGCCTTCAGGGCCTCATCGTCGAGAACGGCGTATCCGCCGTCCAGGGCGGCCGCAGAGTACGAGGCCAGCGCGTAGGTACACAGGCAATGGATGCGCGCTCCGGTGCGCGCGCCGCGATCAGCGGCCCATTTGACGGCGGCAAGGCTCTCCGTCGAGCCATCGACACCGACCAGAATGACTTCGGTAGAACTCATGATGTCCTCCTCGTGGTGGCAGTCACTTATATTGTGCCGCATTTTAACGATCCGCGAAAGCCCAACCCGAGCATCAAACAGCGATCCCCGCAGCCCGTGCGGGCTGCGGGGATCGTCAGCTGTCTATCGCAGGCTCAGTAGCGCACGTAGGTGGCGCCAGCGCGGACCGGCGAAACCTGGGAGAGACGGCCGGGCACCGTGGCCTCAACCATCTGGCCGCCGCCGATGTAGATGGCGACGTGACCGGGGTAGGACACGATGTCGCCGGGCTGCGGGTCGGACACGATGGTGCCGCCAGCGGCCTGAGCGGACGAGGAGTGCGGCAGGTTGATGCCAGCAGCCGCGTACGCGTACTTGACCAGGCCGGAGCAGTCGAGGCCGCCGAGGGTCTCGCCACCGTAGACGTAGGGGATACCGGTCAGGCCGAGGGCGACGGAGACGATGTCGCCGCCAGCCGCGTTCAGGCTGGCCTGACGGGCGGAGGTATCGGAGGTCGCGTCGGAACGGGTCTCCGAGCGAGAAGCAGCCGAGTCGGACTGATCGGCGGCGGGAGTCGCGGCGGCGGGGGCCGGCGCGGGGGCCTCGGCGGTCGCGGAAGCGGTGACGTCCTCTTCAGCGGTCCACTCAATGTCCGGGACCTCAACGGTGGTCACGTCATCGACGGCAACGGTCGTCGTGTTGAGGTCAGCGCTCTGCGGCTCAGACTGGGGGGTCGCCGGGGCGGCGTTCGCAACGCCGGCGGCAATCGCGGTCAGCGCAACACCGGCGGCCGACGCGAAAGCGATCGGACGAGCTGCGCCGGAAACGTTCACACCCTCGACCACGGAATCGGTCAGCGGGCGACGTGCCATGCGGTGACGCGGAGCAGGCTTAATAGTCTTCACTCATGTTCTCCCTGTTTCCCTGCGAGGTTAGCTGTCGGGTTCGGACGGGAGGTCCGGCTCGGCGTGCGAGCTTCACCCCAAGGCTCAAGGAGCCACATCTGGGTTCCCCGCGTGAGACGATTTTTCCGCTCCATTCGTCGTCTCACTTCGGGTTCCGAATGGGCGGGTGGTCTGATGACCGATAGCAACTATACCTTGACCAACCGGCCAATGTCACGTTCTGGTAACAGTGACTACCCTCATCGTTACCATTCCGTGATATTTGCACCCCGGGATCCCAGGAAAAACTCACCTCTCACACGTTTCGCGATTCGAGACACACCCCGCAGACGACAAAAGCCGGGGCTTATCGCCCCGGCCTCGTCAATTGTCAGCGCTCACTCACCCCGCACGAAAAGGTGCGCGGCCAGCGCCATCGGGATCGTCAGGTAACCGCGAACCTCGCCGGCCTCGTCGAGAGCGGCGACACGCACGACGTCACCGTGCGCAGAGAGGCCCACTCGCGCACCCGGGCGCAGGCCCAGCTCATCGAAGGAGCCAAGCAGCTCCGCGTCCGCCTGAATCGGCTCGCCGATGCGCGCCAGCGTGAGGGCACCTGCCTCGAGCGAACGCACCGCCAGCTCGGCAGAATAAGCGCCCTCCGGCGGCGCACAGCCGGGCATAGGGTTGCCGTAGGGGTCCACGCACGTATTGCTGAGCAGCTCCTCCAGGCGCGCCTCGACGGCGTCGCTCATCACGTGCTCCCAGCGGCACGCCTCGTCGTGCACCTGCACCCAGTCCATGCCAATCACGTCAAGGAGGAGACGCTCGGCCAGGCGATGCTTACGCAGCACCTCGGTGGCGTGCGCACGGCCAGTGTCAGTCAGCTCGAGGCGACGATCGCCCATGACGTGCAGCAGCCCGTCGCGCTCCATGCGCGCGACCGTCTGCGAGACCGTCGGGCCGGAGTGCCCCAGGCGGTCGACGATGCGCGCACGCAGGGGGGTGACCCCATCCTCCTCGAGCTCAAGGATGGTCTTGAGGTACATCTCGGTGGTGTCGATCAGGTCTGCCACGTCGGCCTCCTTCATCAGGCAGGTAATAAACACAGAATAGGGTCACCTTCCTTCCCGCAAGCGCAACGACGCGTTGATGCGGAAAAACAGGCGTGTCGGCGTGTGCGCCCTCACGATAATTCGATTAATGAACGTGATGGAAATACCCAGCCCGAGGAGACTAGGCTGTTGCCATGGTGGCTTTCCCCGACATCCCCCAGGCCCTCCTCCCCTCAGACGGACGCTTCGGCTGCGGCCCCTCCAAGGTGCGCGCCGCGCAGATCGAGGCACTCTCCTCCCCCCTCCTCATGGGCACCTCCCACCGCGCAGCGCCCGTGCGAGACGTGGTCGCCTCACTGAAGGACGGGACTACGCACCCTTCTGTCGGTCCCCAGCGACTACGAGGTCGTCCTGGGCAACGGCGGCGCCTCCGCTTTCTGGGACGTGGCCTGCGCGTGCCTCATCTCCTCTCGCGCGGCGTTCGGCTCCTGGGGCGCGTTCGGCGCGAAGTTCGCCTCTGAGGCGGCCCACGCCCCACACCTGGCTACCCCCCTCATTGACGAGGCCGCACACGGATCTCTCGCCACCGTCTCCCCGCGCGGGGCTTCAGAGGGCGTCGACGTCTACGCCTACCCCCACAACGAGACCTCCACCGGCGTCACCTCCCCCGTCTACCGAGTCGAGGCGCCCGACGCGCTCACCCTCGTGGACGGCACGTCGATCGCGGGGGCTGCACCCGTCGACCTGACCCAGGTCGACGCCTACTACTTCTCCCTCCAAAAGGCCCTCGGGTCCGACGGCGGCCTGTGGGTCGCGGTCCTCTCCCCCGCCGCCGTCGAGCGCGCCCGCCGCGTCGAGGAGAGCGCCGACGGGCGATGGGTCCCGCAGTTCCTGTCCCTGTCCGCAGCCATCGACAACTCGCGCAAGGACCAGACGCTCAACACTCCCGCGCTCGCGACGATCGTCATGGCGGAGCGCCAGGTGCGCTGGCTCCTCGAGCGCGGCGGGATGGACGCGGTGAGCGCCCACTGCGCCCAGGCCTCGTCCCTCATCTACGACTGGGCCCAGGCGAACCTGGCCGCACGCCCCTTCGTGGACAACCCGGCGTGGCGCTCCCCCGTGACCGCCACGATCGAGATCGACGAGGCCGCGAACGCCTCCGAGCTGGCCGCGCACCTGCGCGCGCGGGGATCGTCGACATCGGCGCCTACCGCGGCGTGGGCGCCAACCAGCTGCGCATCGGCACGTGGCCGAGCGTGGAGATCGAGGACGTGGAGGCGCTCCTCGCCTGCATCGACTACTGCCTGGAGCGCGTGCTCTAGTTCCTCAGCGGGAACCGATCAGAGCGGGCCGACCGAGCGGCGCGGCGCGTCCACGGACGAATCCGCCTCGATACCCACCCACGGGAACGAGGGGCGGCGCACGACGCGCCCCTTCCAGTGGATCATCGCCCACGCCCCGCAGATGAGCGCGATGCCGAGGGAGGCGATACCGCCGACCAGGATCGACCAGCGCGCGCCGAACGTCGTGCCCACCCATCCGATGAGCGGCGAGCCGATCGGGGTTGCTCCGAGGAACACGAGGGAGTACAGGGCCATGACGCGCCCGCGCTTGTCGGGATCGGTGCGCGTCTGCACGAGGGCGCTCGCGCTCGTATTCATCGTCAGCATGCCGAAACCCGTGGGGATCGACAGGAGCGCGAACCACCAGTAGGAGGGCGACAGGGCCAGGAGGATCTCGGCGGTCCCGTAGAAGGCGGCACCCATGAGGATGATGCGCAGGCGGGGAGCGCGGCGCGCGGCGCCCGTGGATCCGAGAATCGAACCGACCGCCATGAACGTGGAGAGGATGCCGAAAGGAGCCGGCGGCCTTTCCGAAGACCGTCGTCGCCATGAGGGCGCTCGTCATCTGGAAGTTCATACCCAGCGCGCTCACAACGAAGATCAGCGCGAGGATGATGCGAATGTCGGTGCGGCTGTGCACGTACACGACGGACTCGCGCAGCTGGCCCGGGGCACGCGGGACGAGGGTGCGCGGATACAGCTGGTCGCCGCGCATGAGGGCCAGCGCGATGACGGGGGCCATGAAACATGACAGCATCGATAAGAAAAGACCGGGCCGATCCCCACCAGTCGATGAAGAAGCCCGCGGAGGCCGGGGCCGATCAGGCGCGCGGTATGGAAGGCCGTGGCGTTCAGGGCAACGGCGTTCGCCATCTTCTCGTGGGGCACGAGCTCGCCCACGAAGGCCTGGCGCGCCGGGGTATCGACGGCGGAGATCGTCCCCGAGATGAACGCGAGGACGTACTGGTGCCAGAGCTCACCCGTCCCCGTCAGGACGACGATACCGATGATGAGGGACACGAGGCCGACGCCGACCTGCGTGCACTGCAGGAGGCGGCGCCCGGGGATGCGGTCCGCGAGGACCCCCGCCCACGCGGAGAACAGGATGATGGGGAGGAACTGGAGAGCCGTGACGAGGCCAACCTGCGAGGCATCGTGATCGGTGAGGACCGTCAGGACGTACCAGTCCTGGGCGACGCGCTGGAGCCACACGCCCGTGGACGCAATGAGGGAGGCGACGAACCAGTACCGGTAGTTCACGTAGCGCATGGATGCAAACGTTGCCGACATGCCGTTCCTCCCACTCTCACTTCGCGCACTGGACGAGGCAGGGGCTGGCGGCGCTGACCGGCCCCATCGGTGCACCTTCCCAGGATACGACCGCCCCGCCGGAGGAAGGCTCCGGCGGGGCGGGAAGGGCGTGAAGCGTGACGAATCAGCCGACGCCGAGGAGGCGCTGGATCGGGCCCATCAGGAAGTAGATGATGAAGAGACCGGCGACCAGCCACATGAGCGGGTGCACCTTGGCGGGCTTGCCCTTGACGAGCTGGATGACCGCATAGGTCACGAAGCCCACGCCGATGCCGACGGACACGGAGTAACCGAAGGGCATGAAGGCGATCGTCATGAAGGCGGGGATCGCAACTTCCGTGGAATCCCAGTCGATGCCGGTCACCTGGGTCATCATGAGGAAGCCGACGAACACGAGGGCCGTGGAGGCGGCCTCGGTCGGAACCAGCTCAACGAGGGGTGCCAGGAAGGTCGACAGCAGGAACAGGATGCCGGTGACCACGGAGGCCAGGCCCGTGCGGGCACCCTCGGCGACACCCGACGCGGACTCGACGTAGGAGGTGTTCGAGGAGACGCCGCCGACGCCGCCGGCCACCGCGGCCAGGGAGTCGATGATCAGGATCTGGCGGGTCTTGGGCGGGTTGCCGTCCTTGTCGAGCAGGTTACCCTCGGCGCCGACGGCCACCATGGTGCCCATCGTGTCGAAGAAGTCCGCGAGCATGAGCGAGAAGACCAGCAGGATCACGGAGACGACGCCGAGCTTGCCGAAGCCGCCGAAGAGGTCCACCTTGCCGAGCGTGTCGAACACGGGAACCGCGATCGGGGAGCCCTTGAGCTCGGGGACGGTCTGGCCCCAGCCGGTCGGGTTGGTGTCGGAGATGCGATCGATGTGGGCGAAGGCCTGAACGATGACTGCGAGGATCGTGGAGGCGATGATCGAGATCAGCACCGCGCCCTTCACCTTGCGCACGTAGAGGATCATCATGAGGAACAGGCCGAACACGAAGACGAGGGCCGGCCAGCCGTCGAGCGAGCCCGAGATGCCGAACTGGACGGGGGTCGCGCCGGTGCGCACGATGCCCGCGTTCACGAGGCCGATGAGGGCCGACGAAGAGGCCCAGGCCCACCGTGATGGCGGTCTTGAGGGCGGCGGGAACCGCACGGAAAACGGCCTCACGGAAGCCCGTGAGGACGAGCAGGAAGATGAGGATACCTTCCCAGGCGATGATGCCCATGGCCTCGCCGTAGCTGAGGCCGGCACCGAGGACCAGGGTGAAGGCGACGACCGCGTTGAGGCCGAGGCCTGCGGCGAGCGCCAGGGGGTAGTTCGCGACAACACCCATGAGGATCGTCATGATGCCCGCGACGAGCGCGGTGCCGGCTGCGATGCCCTGGGTCGTGATGGAGCCGTCTTTGGGAACGGCGTTGCCCAGGATCGCCGGGTTGACGACCAGGATGTATGCCATCGCGAAGAAGGTGACAATTCCACCGCGGATTTCGTGACTAATAGTCGAGCCGCGCTTGGAAATCTGGAAGAACGAATCAAGTGACTGTGCGAAGCCGCCGTGGGACGGGGCGGTCTTTTCTTGTGTGCTCACCGGATAATCGTGCCTGTTCGGCCGCCCGCATGCAAACAAACTCATCATTTGCCCACTTGCTGAGAAAGCACCCGGGACTCAGTCCCGAGTGCTTTCTGTCAGTTTATAGCGGAAGGAAACGTCAGCCTTCCTGTTCCTCACCCGTCGGGGCCTCGGCCTGGGCGGACGTCACTTCGGCGACCACGGCCTCGTCCTTCTTCGCCTCGTTCGATGCGCGCGGCATCGGCTCGGCGTCGAGCGCCCCTCGTTCACGCGCGAGGGACGCACGGGCCACGCGGTGCCGTTCTTGGGCACGTCGGTCTCCGAGTGGGAGCCGCACGTGTGGTCCAGAGAGACCACAGCGCCGTCGTCGGTCGCCCACTCGTTCGCACACACGCCAAACATCGTGCGCATGCCGCCACTCATCTTCACGAGGAAAGCCGCACGACGAGCAGGTGTTACGCGGGACGGCGACCCGGACTTGGGCCGCGGTCCGACTCGTACCAGCGCTTCGCGGCCTGATCGATGCCCTTCCGGCGACAACACGCGCGCGCTCCCCAAGCCGAGCTCTCGCACGACCGGCAGGTCGGGGTCCTCGCTCGTATCCTCGAAGCTCTGCTCGAGGCGCTCATCGTCCGCCTTGTACGGCAGGACGTCGTCGCGAGAAATATCCGAGGGACGCAGGCGATCCTCCCACGGAACCCACTCGGGGGCCAGAAGCGCACCCTCACGGGGGGTCATATCGACTTCACACACGGTGGCGACGCGTCCGCGCGGCACGCGGGCGACGGTCACGGCCCAGCACCAGCCCACGTAACCCGCGTCGGTCGACGCGAAATAGTGGGTAGCCAGGCGCTCCGACACCATCTCGAATCCGACGTGCTCGCCGACGGGACGCGGGTGCGCGACGGCCTCGGCACCGGCGCGCGCGACGTCGACGGCGGCCTCGAGGACGGCGTCCTTCTTCACTGCCCGCAGGCGGGCACTAGTCTTAGGCATCAAATTCCTCTGCGACGGCGCGCAGCACCTTCGCGATCTTGGTCGCGTTGTCCGGGTAGGAACCGCGGCGCAGCGCGGCGCTCGAGGAGTCGAGGAGCTTAATCAGGTCCTCGACGACGGGCACCATCGCCTGCGGCTTGCGGCGCTTGGCTCGGGCAACGGAAGCTGTCTCCTTCAGGAAACGCACGCTCAGAGCCTGCGGTCCCTTTCGTCCGTCGGCCACCGAATACTCCACGCGAGCACCCACTCGCGGGTTAGCGTGGTCGGCCGGCAGCGCGGACGAGTGGAGGAAGACATCAGCGCCGTCATCTCCCGCAATGAAGCCAAAACCGCGATCTGCGTCGAAGAACCTCACTTTACCGGTGGGCATGGTCCCCTCCTTCTCTCAATAGTCTGAAAGCCCCTATGGGCTCTCCCTATCATAGGGCGCTCTTCCTCCGCGCGCGGGAAAGCGGCCGACGCCTGTAGCGAACAGCACCGCTACCCCCATTCCGTCCGAGCTTTCGCGTAGACTGACCCCACGGAAACAATCACCGATGCCGCGGTGCGTCACACGCTAGACGCGCACGGCGCACATGGTGTATGTTGACCTGTTCGCCACATCGCAGGAGGCCCCCGTGACACGAATCCGCCGTTTCAGCCTCATCGCTGTTCTCACAGCGATACTGCTTGCGCTGGGCCTTCCCGCGCTCGCAGCGTCGCCCATGTCCATCAGCGATTCGGTCACCGATCCCGACAGCTGGCTCTCCAGCGCCGACCGCTCATCCATCGAGTCCTCGACGAGCAGGGCCGCCTCCTCGGGCAAGCCCGTCAAGGTCGTCGTGGTCGCAAACTTCTCGGGCACGGACGCAGACTCCTGGTGCAAGCAGACCGTCGAGCGTTCCTCCCTGACCAACGGCACCGTCGTCTACGTCATCGCGTACTCGCAGCGCCGTGACGCGGCGTGCTCCTACAACGGCCCCTCGAGTTCCTCTCTCCAGAGCGCCGTGCGCGCCTCCGAGGCCCAGTTGACGCCCAATCCGCTGACCTCTTCCGCGGTCGCCAACGGTGTCAACGCATTCGTCAACACCCTCGTGAGCGGTACGTCCAGTTCGGGTTCCAGTTCCACGGGCTCGAGTTACTCCAGCAACGCCCGGCGCGACCAACGACGACACCGGCTCACTTTTCGGCATGTTCGTCATGTTCCTGCTGCTCGTGGGTGGCGTCATTGCCGTCGCCATCGGAGTTGCGCGCTCGTCGCGTCGCAACAGGGCTCGCCGCCCAGCAGGCCGCACAGGTCGATGCCCAGAGCGCGGCGCGTGCCGCTCAGGAAGCGAATCGACAGCTCCTGTCCGCAGATGAGCAGGTGCGTACCGCGACGGACGAGCTCAACTACGCACGTGCACAGTTCGGCCTGAGCTCCACGGACGAATTCGCCCGAGCCATCGAAGCTGGTAAGGCGGCGGTCTCGCGTGGCTTCAGCGCCCAGGGGCAGATGAACTCCGCGACCCTGCCCGCCGAACAGCTCCGCCTGGCCACCGCGATCATGCGGGATCTGGGCGCCAACATGAACCCGCTCAGCGCCATCCAGGCGTCGTTCGCCACCAAGCGCGCCGAGCAGGCCTCGCTCCCCGAGCGAATCGCCGAGGCCCGCGAGCGCCTCGCGGAAGAGCTGACGGATCTGGAGCGCGCGAAGTCCGAGCTGGCCAGCATCTCGGCGCTCTACCCTGCGCAGATGCTCGCCTCCCTTCAGGACAACCCGGAGCAGGCCTCGGCGCTCCTCACCTCGGCGCGCACCGCGCTCGACACCGCAGAAGCATCCGCGTCCACCGATCGCGCGCACGCCGCGAGCGCCCTCGACACCGCCCTGCGTGCCCTGACGATGGCCAACCACCAGACCGACGCGATCTTCTCGGCGAAGTCCGACCTGGACGCGATCCGCGATCGCCTCGTCGCGGCGATCAGCTCGATTTCCTCGGACATCACCGACGTCAACGAACTGCACACGGATCCGGCGGTGTTTCAACCCGCTGGTGGCCGACGCTCACGCGGCCATCGCCGAGGCCCAGGCGGCCCTGGCGAACACGGGCGATCCGCTCGCAGCCCTCGAGCACCTGCGCATGTCCGAGGCCACCCTGGACGCGGCACTCGAGCCGCTGCGCACCAAGGAGGAGGCCTACGAGAAGGCTCACACGGCCGCCGAGGCGCAGATTTCGCTGGCTGAATCCGCCGTCTCCCAGGCTCAGCGCTACGTGCAGGGCCGACGTGGAGCCATCGATCTGGAGCTGCGTTCGACCCTGAACAACGCTGAGAGCGCCCTGAGCACCGCTCAGCGCTCACTCGAGGACGATCCCGAGGCCGCGTCGACGCACGCGATGAACGCACGCGCCCTCGCGGACAGCGTCATGGCGACCCCCATCCAGAACTTCGGCGGGTCGTGGGGGCAGCCCACCACGGGCAACGGGTCCTACACGGGCTCGTCCCTGGGCGACTTCCTCCTGTGGTCGACGCTGTTCTCGAATTCCGGTTCGCACCACCGAGACGACTTCGATCCCTTCCACAGCGGTTCCAGCTCGTCCGGGATCCGGCTGGTCCTTCGCTTCCGGCGGCGGCTCCGACTGGGGCTCGAGCTCGAGCAGCTCCGACTGGGGTTCGGGCGGCTGGTCCTCCGCTTCCGGTAGCTTCTAGTCCACCATCCACTTCCAAGACCTGCGAGGCTCGTTCCTCGCTCACAACCCGCGCGCACGCGCAACAACCCAAACCGCGCAGATGCGCACCACCCCTCAAAGGAGAACATCATGGCCGAAAAGCAGACGATCATGGGCCGTATCGCTCAGCTCGCCAAGGCGAACATCAACGCCCTCCTCGACAAGGCCGAGGACCCGCAGAAGATGATCGACCAGCTCATCCGCGACTACACCAACTCGATCATCGAGGCCGAGAACGCAATCGCTCAGACCCTGGGCAACCTGCGCATGGCCGAGCGTGACTACGAGGAAGACGTCAAGGCCGCCGCCGACTGGGGCCAGAAGGCCGCCGCCGCTTCCGCGAAGGCTGACTCCCTGCGCGCCGCCGGTGACGAGGCCGGAGCCGACAAGTGGGACAACCTGGCCAAGGTTGCCCTCGGCAAGCAGATCCAGTTCGAGAACGAGATCAAGACCGAGGAGCCCGCTCTCGCCACTCAGCGCGACGTCGCCGAGCGCCCTCAAGAACGGCCTCGCTCAGATGAAGGACAAGCTCTCCGAGCTCAAGACCCGCCGCGACCAGCTGATCGCCCGCGAGAAGACCGCCAAGGCTCAGGCCCAGGTGACGGAGGCCCTCGGCTCGATCAACATCCTGGACCCCACGAGCGAGCTCGGCCGCTTCGAGGACCGCGTGCGCCAGCAGGAGGCCCTCGCCCAGGGCAAGATGGAACTGGCCGCTTCCTCGCTGGACGCCCAGTTCGCTGAGCTCCAGACCGACTCCTCGCAGGTGGAGATCGAGGCTCGCCTGGCCGCCCTGAAGGGGCAACAACACCCAGGCGTGAGCGGATGCGGCAACGCCGCTCATAGACAGGCGGGCGGCCCCGCGAGGGGCCGCCCGGTTCGTCATGTCGGTGGCAACGCATCCGCGCGCGGACGCGGGGCCAGGGTTTACAGGAAGGACATCGGATCGAAGTCGTCGATGTCGATGATGTGGAGCCTGGGCAGGCGCACCTGGAAGGCATGCACATCGTATTCGAGGTCGATGATCTCCAGGCCTCGCTCCTCCAGCTCGTGGAGCTGGGAAAGAGAGGAACTCCTTGAAGCACATGACCGCGACGCGGCGGCCCTGGTCGAGGAGAGTCTCAATCTGGGGCAGGAAGTCGGCGTCGTGGCTCGCCAGGATGACATCGCCGCTGCCGAGCTGCGCGATCGCTTCCATGGTGCGCTGGAGGCCGACGTCGACGACTTTCATGTCGGCCGGACCCGACAGGGGGATGACCGAGTAGTCCATGGCCGTGAGCGCCTGGACGAAGCCCATCGGCAGGAAGCCGGAGGAGCCGTTCAGGAAGAACAGGCCCTTGGCCTTCTGCCCCCATCGGCCATGCGCGCACTCGAGAACGCGGTCCCAGCGGGGGCGCTCCTCGGGGTTCGGGCGACGATCAAGGACAGAAAGGCCCAGCGTGGCATCGATATTTTCGCCGTCTACAACGAGATATGTTGTTTGATTATTAGGGTTTTCCATGGGAATAGAGTAACTGACGATTGTCCATACCTATGCGGCCTTGAGTCCTATGTTTAACCAGAGAGCGAGGCCGGGACTGCTCAGCGCAGCCCCGGCCTCGTCAATTTCTATGGAGTGACAATCACTTCACGTCGTCGTCAACCCAGTCGAGCGTACGCGTGACGGCCTTCTTCCACAGGCGGTAGGTACGGTCGCGCTCGGCCGGCTCCATGGACGGGGACCAGCGCTTACCTTCCTGCCAGTTGGCCACGACGTCCTCGGTGCCCGACCAGTAGCCCACGGCCATACCGGCGGCGTAGGCCGCACCCAGGGCGGTCGTCTCGATGACCTTCGGGCGAACGACGTCGACGCCGCACAGGTCGGCCTGGAACTGCATGACCAGGTCGTCGTGCGTCATGCCGCCGTCAACCTTGAGCTCCATGAGCGGCACGCCGGAGTCGGCGTTCATCGCGTCGAGGACCTCGGCGCTCTGGAACGCGGTCGATTCCTCGACGGCGCGGGCGATGTGGCCCTTGTTGACGTAGCGGGTCAGGCCCACGATCGCGCCGCGAGCATCCGAACGCCAGTAGGGGGCGAACAGACCGGAGAAGGCGGGGACGAAGTAGACGCCACCATTGTCCTCGACCGTGCTGGCCAGCTCGCCAATGTCCGAGGACTTGACGATCATGCCCAGGTTGTCACGCAGCCACTGGACCAGCGAACCGGCGACGGCGATCGAACCCTCAAGGGCGTAAACGGCCGGCTGGTCGCCGATCTTGTAGGCCACCGTGGTGAGCAGGCCGTTGTCGGAGAAGACGGGCTCGGTGCCGGTGTTCATGAGCATGAAGCAACCGGTACCGTAGGTATTCTTCGCCATACCCTTCTCGAAGCAGGCCTGACCGAAGGTGGCCGCCTGCTGGTCGCCGAGGATACCGGCGATCGGGGTATCGACGAGCAGACCGTTCTTGCGTCCGTAGCCGTAGATCTCGGAGGAGGACTTGATCTCGGGGAGCATCGACATCGGATGCCGAAGATCTCGCAGACGTCCTCGCGCCACTGCAGCGTACGGATATCCATGAGCATGGTGCGCGAGGCGTTGGTGACGTCGGTGCAGTGCACGCCGCCGTTGATGCCGCCCGTCAGGTTCCACAGGACCCAGCAGTCGGTGTTGCCGAAGAGCAGGTCGCCGGCCTCGGCTCGCTCCCGAGCACCCTCAACGTTGTCGAGGATCCACTTGATCTTGGAACCGGAGAAGTAGGGGGACAGACCCAGGCCACAGATCTGGCGGAAGCGGTCCGGGCCCTCGTCACCCTCGAGCTCCTTGACGATGTCGGAGGTACGCATGTCCTGCCAGACGATCGCGTTGTACACGGGTTCGCCGGTGTTCTTGTCCCACACGACGGTGGTCTCACGCTGGTTGGTGATACCGACGGCCGCGAGGTTGTGGCGGTTGATTTCCGCCTTCTGCAGAGCCTCGGCGACGACGGTGCGAGTGGTCTCCCAGATTTCAATGGGGTTGTGCTCGACCCAGCCCGGGTTCGGGAAGATCTGGGTGAATTCCTTCTGTCCGACGGAGACGATCTCGCCGGAGTGGTTGAAGATGATCGCACGGGTCGAGGTGGTGCCCTGATCGATGGCGAGAACGAACTTTTCGGTGGTCATGAGTGTCCTTTCGGAGGCGTTGTCACGTCATTGTGTGTGCCGCGTTGAGCCACCTGCGCGGCAAGCGGGACTTCGTAGTCCCACAAAATGTCACCCCGGCGGCGGGGTATAACGCGGGCGAGGCCGCGGAGGCCTCGCCCGCGCACTCACTCTCAGGCGAGGGTGAGGAAGTAGAGAACGGTACCGACGATGGCGCAGATGATCGGGCCGACGACGGGAACCCAGGAGTAGCCCCAGTCGGAGCCACCCTTGCCCTTGATCGGGAGGATCGCGTGGGCGATACGGGGGCCGAGGTCACGGGCCGGGTTGATCGCGTAACCGGTGGGGCCACCGAGCGAGTTACCGATGACAACAATGATGAGGGCGACGCCGAGCGGGCCGATCGCGGTCTCGGTGTAGCCGGAGACGTAGACCCACAGGATCAGGACGGCTGTGCCGATGGCCTCAGTGAGGCAGTTCCAACCGTAGGAGCGGATCTCGGGGCCGGTGGAGAAGACGCCGAGCTTGAGGGCGGGATCGCAATCCTCGTCGAAGTGCTTCTTGAAGGTCAGCCACACGAGGACAGCGCCGACGAAGGCACCGAGGAACTGGGCGACGAAGTAGACGAGGATGTTGGTGGCGTTGACCGCGACGCCGGGGGCGAGTTCAACGGAGGAGTCGAAGGCGTGGCCGACAGCCTTAGCGATCGTCACGGCGGGGTTCAGGTGACCGCCGGAGCGGAATGCAACGTACACGCCGGCGAAGACCGCGAGGCCCCATCCCCAGTTGATGAGCAGCCAGCCGCCACCCTTACCCTTGGACTTGGGCAGCAGGTTCGTCGCGACGACGCCGCCACCGAGGAGCAGCAGCACGGCCGTGCCGAGGAATTCGGACCAGAACAGCTGGGCCGTGCTGAAAGCAGCCGTGCCAGCGGCTGCCGGGAGCAGTGTTGTGAGCATGTTTCCCTATCTTTCTCCAGCGCGTCGTCGCGCCGGTCACCGGTGGTTTCCCACCGCGAACAATGTGCCATCGAACACTATCAACTGAGATAGCGATCCGTGGGTCACACCAAGTATGTCACTTGTTGCACGTTAGCCCAAACTGAGTGCACGTTCGTGCAGACCCAGGGGTGTGACCCTGACCATCTGACGAAGATTAATCTACTCACCCCCGCACGGAAGTCAATGTTCAAACACACACATCTGCACGCTTGTGCATGGCACACTAGAAAACGTGACAATACGTGACGAACAGGCGCATGAGGCCGCCTCGATGTACTACCTCCAGGGGCAGACGATGGAGACAATCGCCCGCCACCTGCAGATATCACGCTCCTCGGTCTCGCGACTTCTCGCCCACGCGCGGGAGGTCGGCCTGGTGCGCATCTCGGTGTCTGCCTCCCCCGGCCTCAAGGGCACCCTCGCGGGACAAATTGCCGACCTCTTCGGCGTCCAGGTTTCTGTCGTTCCCGTTCACGACGTCCACACCGAGGTCAACCGCCTGCACAACGTTGCGCTCGTCGCGGCGGAACACCTTATCGACATGCTCTTCCCCGGCGTCACCCTCGGCATCGCCTGGGGAAACACCACCGCCGAAGTGACGCGGGCCATGCCCCACGTGTCTGTTGCGGGTTCCACCGTCGTCCAGCTCAACGGAGCTGCCACCGCCACCGAGTCTGGCATGCCCTACGCCGAGGCCATCATCGCCCGCGCCGCGAAGGCCATCGGCGGGCGCATCGTCAACTTCCCCGTGCCCGCATTCTTCGACTACGCGGACACCAAAGAGGCGCTCTGGCGCGAACGCTCCATCCAGTCGGTCCTCAACACGATCGACAGCGCAGACGTCGCCCTGTTCGGCGTCGGCTCCATGTCGGCCCGCCTCCCCTCCCACGTCTACTCGGGGGGTTCCTCGACCCCAACGAGATCGCGGCGGCCCAGAACGACGGGGTCGTCGGCGACGTGTGCACCGTCCTCATCCGCGAGGACGGCTCCACGAACATGCACCTTAACGAGCGCGCCTCGGGCCCGTGCCCGGCCACGCTCAAGAAGATCCCGCGCCGCCTCTGCGTCGTCTCCGGCGCGTCCAAGGCCCTCCCCCTGCTGGGCGCCCTGCGCGCAGGGGTCGCCACAGACCTCGTCCTCGACGACGGGGCCGCGCACGAGCTCCTCGACCTCGTTCACACGCGCATGACTCACCGCCGCTCCTACATCTGAGCCGGGGCAGACACCGACGCACAAGAAGGGCCTCGGCCTCGTCCACGATGGGAACGAGGCCGAGGCCCCTTTCATCGACTCAGATCAGCCCAGGCGCTTGACCAGCGGGAACGGGATCGTCTCGCGGATGCCCTGGCCGGTGAGGACCATGAGCAGACGGTCGATGCCCATGCCCATGCCACCGCACGGCGGGAAGCCCTGCTCCATGGCGATGAGGAAGTCCTCGTCCATGACCATGGCCTCAGGGGTCGCCGTTGGCAGCCGCGAGGGCCTGCGCCTCGAAGCGCTCGCGCTGGACGACCGGGTCGGCCAGCTCAGAGTATGCGGTGCCCGTCTCGAAGCCGCGCACGTACAGGTCCCACTTTTCGGTGAGGCCGGGGCGCGAGCGGTGGTAGCGGGTCAGCGGGGAGGTGTCCTCCGGGAAGTCGTAGACGAAGGTCGGCGCCCACAGCTTGGAGGCGACGAGCTCCTCGAAGATGTCTTCGACGATCTTGCCGGACACGGCGTAGTCGTCGACCTCCAGGCCGATGCGCTCCGCGTACTTGACGAGGGTCTCGCGCGGCGTCTCCACCGTGACCTCCTCACCCAGGGCCTCGGAGGTGGAGCCGTACAGGTCGATGCGATCCCACTCGCCCGACAGGTCGTACTCGGTGCCGTCGGCCAGACGCACGATTTCCTCGCCCTCGGACAGGTCGAAGGCGTCGCGCGCGGCCTGCTGGATGAGGTCGCGGGTCAGCTCAGCCATGCCGTTGTAGTCCGAGTAGGCCTCGTAGGCCTCCAGGGAGGTGAACTCGGGGCTGTGCGAGGAGTCCATGCCCTCGTTGCGGAAGTTGCGGTTCATCTCGAAGACGCGGTCCACGCCGCCGACGACCGCGCGCTTGAGGTAGATCTCGGTCGCGATGCGCAGGTAGAGATCGGTGTCGAGCGCGTTCATGTGCGTCGTGAAGGGGCGGGCAGCCGCACCACCGTGGATCATCTGCAGCATCGGCGTCTCGAGCTCGATGTAGCCGCGGCGGAAGAAGTTCTCGCGGATCGAGCGGTTGACGGCCGCGCGGATACGGACCATGTCGCGCGCGGCGGGGCGCGTGATCAGGTCGAGCTCGCGGCGGCGGATGCGCTGATCCTCGGACAGGGTGATCTCTTCGCCGTCCTCGGTGGTCCAGGTCTTGGGCAGGGGGCGGATCGCCTTGGAGGCGATAGCCCACGAGGCGTCGGGGGCGGGCAGCGCGGTGGGTGCGGCGTCGTACTCGGCCTGGGCCTCGGGCGTGACCTCGGCGGGGGTCGCGAAGATCGACAGCTCGCCGCGGCGCGAGGGAGATCACGCGGCCGTGGACGAAGAGGTGGTCGCCCAGGTCGACGTCGTTCTTGTAGGCGGCCAGGGACTCGGCGCCGACGGAGGCGGCCGAGAGCATGACCTGGATCTTGTTGCCCTCACCGTCCATGAGGGTTGCGAAGCAGAGCTTGCCGCCGTTGCGCGCGAGGATGACGCGGCCCGCCAGGCCCACGTAGTCCTCGGTCTCTTCGCCGGCCTCGAGGTGGGCGTACTTCTCACGCACCGCCTTGATGGTGGTCGTGATCGGCAGGCGCACGGGGTAGGCGGGGATGCCGGCCTCCATGAGGCGCGCGCGCTTGGCCGCGCGAACCTTGACCTGCTCGGGGGTGTCGTCTGCGGGTGCTTGCGTGGGCGTGGAAGAAGAATCGGTCATGCGCCTATCGTACCGGGATTTGGCCTCGTGACGAGGCAGGGGCCCGGTCGGGCTGCTCACGCACCCGGGAGGTCGGCCACGTAGGGGGCCGAGGAGGATCCGCCGATCCCCTGCGTGGAGTGTGCGGCGGCCGCGCAGGCGAGGGCGAGCGCCTCGGGCCACAACATGCGACGCGCGCGGCGCGCCCAGGCCAGCGCCGCCGAAAAGACATCCCCCGCGCCAGTCGTATCCACAGCGTTCACGGCGGGTGCTGGCACGCGCAGGATCTGTCCGTCGACGCACGCGATCACGCCGTTCTTGCCGCAGGTAACCACGCAATCACAACCAAACGACGCGAACCACCGCGCGGCGTCCTCCACGGCGTCGGTGCGCGCGTAGGCAAGCGCCTCCTCCTCGTTGGGCGTGCACACGTCAGCCAGGTGCAAGGCCTCCAGGTCGGCCTCGTCCCAGGCCCCGGCCTCATCCCAGGCAGTGTCCGCCAGCACCCAGGTGCCGCGAGCGCGCCAGGAGGACACGACCTCACTGTTCGCGCCGATCCCCCGCACGTCCGCGAGCAGGCACCCCGGCGCGTCGCCGCCGAGGAGCGGCAACGCCGTCGTCCCGCGTGTGGTCATCGCGCGATCGCCGTCGAAGGACAGGGAGACGGTGACGTTTTGATCGCCCACGCGCTCACACGACGAGGTGTCCACGCCCTCGCGCGCGAGCATCTCGTCGACGAACACGCCCATCTGATCGACGCCCACGCGGCTGTGCAGGCGTACCGGGCGCACCCAGGCGAGCCAGCGCAATCGCCTGATTCGCCGCGCCGCCCGCGCACATGAGAGCTCCCTCCACCCAGGCCTCGCGACCCGGGAACCGGAGGCCCGTCGAGGGGACCCATCACGACGTCAAGGAACGTCGGACCGTACACCGCGAACTGAGATGCAGCGGGTACTCGAGATGCCACGGGTCCTCCTAGACGTGAGCGCGACTACAATATGCCACTGAGCCACCACTATACGTATCCAGAGAGGATGCCCGCCATGCAGCTCACCATCGTCGGAGGAGGGGGCTTCCGGGTCCCCGCGATGATCGACGTCTTGGCCCGTTCGCGGTCGGGGCAGGGAGCCTACGCGTCCCTCGACGTCGACCGCGTCGTCCTGTACGACACCGACGCGCGCAGGCTCGACGCGATGATGGCCGTGCTGTCCTCGCTTGACTTCCCGCACTCCCCGACCGTTCGTGCGACGACCGACATCAACGAGGCGCTTCCGGAGCCGACTTCGTCTTCTCCGCGATGCGCGTGGGCGGCACCTGCGGAAGGGTCCTCGACGAGCACTGCGGCCTCGATCACGGGCTGCTCGGCCAGGAGACCGTCGGCGTGGGCGGCTACTGCTACGCGTTCCGCTCGCTCGGACCGGCACTCAAGCTGGCGCGCGCGGCGAAGCGCCTGTGCCCGGGCGCCTGGCTCATCAACTTCACGAACCCGGCCGGGATCATCACCCAGGCGATGCGTTCCGTGCTCGGCGAGCGCGTCGTCGGCATCTGCGACACCCCCATTGGCCTCGTCAACCGCACGCTGAACGCCCTGGGCGTTGCCGATGAGGAGCGCACCGACGTGTCCTTCGATTACGTCGGTCTCAACCATCTTGGCTGGCTGCGCTCCCTCTCAGTCGACGGCCACGACATCCTCCCGCGTCTCTTCGCCGACGAGGCGGTCTTAGGATCCATGGAAGAATCCCGCGCTATCGGCACGGACTGGATTCGCGCGCTGGGCGCCCTGCCCAACGAATACCTGTTCTACTACTACTGTCATCGCGAAGCCATGGCCCGCATCCACCAGGATCAAACCCGCGGCGAGTACCTGCGCGATCAGCAGGAAGCCTTCTACAACGCTGTCCTCGCGGGCCCCGAGCAGGCGGGACAGACGTGGATCGATGCCCTCGCCGACCGCGAGGCGACCTACATGGCCGAGGCCCGCGACGTCGACGAGCGTTCCGGCAGGCGCGCCAAGGACATTGCGGGCGGCGGCTACCAAAAGGTGGCCCTCGACCTCATGAAGGCGCTCGCTACGAATACTCCGGCGCGCATGATCCTCAACGTCGGTAACGGCGACGGTGGATTCTCCTCGATTCCGACGCTGCGCGACGCGGACGTCGTCGAGGTTCCCTGCGACGTCGACGCCTCGGGCGTCCATCCGATTCCGGTCGCTCCCTTGGAAGGGGCCGCTCTCGGCCTCGTCCAATCCGTGAAGGCCTGCGAGAATCTCGTCATCGATGCCGCCCGCGAGCGCGACCGCAGCCTCGCGTGGCAGGCGCTGGCGCTGCACCCCCTGGTCGACTCGGTCAACGTCGCGCGCGACGTGCTCGACCAGGCGATCCGCACAAACCCACTGGTCGCCGCTGCCTTCGACTGAGGGGCGCCGTCCCCCGCCCATCAACGCACTGTGCCCCGGCCTCGTACGGACGAGGCCGACGCGCAGTCTCATGCGGCACGCCGGGTGTCGGGAGATCACCCGCGCGTGTCCCAGCGGAAGAACTCTTCTCCCCCGCGTAGCCGTGGGGACTTCCCCGCGTCGCGGGTGCCCTGTCGGATCCAGGACTCCATCCGGTCGAGGTCGTCGAATTGGGTGACGTGCTCGCGCACCGCCCTGACCTTGGCCTCGACGTCTGCCTGGTCCAGCTCGACGACGTGGTTCATCGACGGGCCCCCCTGGAACCACACTTCTTCGACCACGTGGGGGTCCAGGCCCTCGTCGAGTAGCTCGGGGAACGCGAAGGGGTTGCGCGCGGCCGGGTAGACGGCATCCGTGACCGCGGCGCCCACGGCCCGGTGGTCCGGGTGATTGGCGTAGATGGACGACCAGTTGTATTCGGGCGAGAGGGTGAGGATCAGGTTCGGCTTCACGCGCCGAATGAGGGCGACGATATCGCGCACGAGGCCGTGGGACAGGGTCACCATCCCATCGGGGTAGCCGTCGAAGAAGACGAGCTCCGTGACGCCGAGTTGCTCGCACGCACGGCGCTGTTCATCGCGACGCAACTCCCCCATCTGCTGATGCAGATCCTGGTCGGAGCCTCCCGCGTCACCCTCAGTGACAACTGCGACGACAACTCTCGACCCTTCGCGCGCGAAGCGAGCGAGCGTGCCGCCCGCGTCCACATCCGCATCATCGGGGTGGGCGTAAATGCCCAGCACGGTATCCATTCGTGTACTCCTTATCGAGGCGCCGGCGAGATCATGTCCCGCCGGCGCCTGTCCCGAGTCTGTGACGGCTACTGATCAATCGCCGCGTTGGCGGCGTCCTGAGCGGCCTGGACGCCCTCATGCACGCCGGTGCGTCCCAGGAAGACCTCCTTGAGCACGCCGTTGTACGCGTCCATTGCCGCGCCCAGCTTCGCGCCGAAGGGAGCCATGATCGTGCCCGAAGGAGTCTTCGCCATCACCGAAGTGTCGACGCCCTTGTCCGACCAGTAGGCGGTCCACGTCGCCTGGGCCTTCTCGTTCGCGGGGAAGCCGGCGCCGGTCTTGCCCAGTGCGGCACCGCCGTCCTTGCCAGCCAGCCACGCCAGCAGCTTGTGCTGAGCCTCGGGGTTCGCGCTCGCCGTCGAACCGGCGGCGACAACGGAGTTACCGACCGTCACGGCACCGGCGGGACCCTTCGGCTGGGGAGCCAGGCCCCACTCGAAGGAAGCGCCCTCGGCCACGTTCGCCAGGTTGTAGGAACCGGACTGGAACAGAGCGATCTTGCCCTGCAGGAACTGGTCGCGGCTGAAGTCGCCGTTGTCGTTCGTATCGGCCGCCGAGGGGGCCACGTGCTCCTTGTTGATCAGGTCTACCAGGTAGCCGACCGCGGCGTCGCCCTCGGGACTCGCAAACGTAAAGCGACCGCTCTCGTCCTGCAGGGTGGCACCGGCCGACCCCAGGTACGGAATGAACATGGCCTGACCATCGAGCGCAGCGTTGTATCCGTACTGGACGATGTGGTCCGCGTCGAATGCAGGGGTCAGCCGCGTTGCGGCCCGACGAGTCCAGCGTCAGCTTGCGGGTGATCTCTCCGCAGAGAGTCCGTGGAAGCGCTCGGGTCCCACGACAGGTTCTGCAGGTCATCGATGCTCACGCCGGCCGCGTCCAGCAGCGACTTGTTGTAGTACACCGCGATCGACGGGTCGGTGAGGACCGGGACACCGTAGAGCTTTCCGTCAACCGTGTACTGATCGATGGCGCCCTGAAGCCAGCCGTCGCGCTCGGAGGCGGGGAATTCCTCGTCGATGTTGACGATCTTGCCGCCGCGCGCGTACTCCGTGTAGTTGTTCGTGTTGGACCAGAAGACGTCCGGCCCGGTGCCCGCGGCGAGCTCAGAACGCAGGCCCGTGAAGTAGTCCGACCACGGGACGACCTCGACGTTGACCGTGATCCCCGTTTCCTCGGTGAACGCGGGGAGCGCCGCCTCGTACGCCTGGGCGGCCTGATCATCCCACAGACGCAGGGTCAGGGACGTGCCCGCCTCGCTCGACGCGCTGCCACCCTGCGAGCAGGCGGCCATCAGCATCGACGCGGCACCAATCAGAGCGGTAGCGGTAACAAAACGCCTTTTCATGAAGACCTCCAGTTGTGATGGGGTGTGTTGTTACTTGATGCCCGTCAGGGCAATCGATTCAACGATGTGACGTTGAAAGACGATGAACAGAGCGATCAGGGGCACGAGCGCGATAGTCGTCGCCGCCATGACGTACGTCCAATTCGCGTTGTACTGACTCTGCAGCGCGGCCGTCGCAACCGTGAGGACGCGTGGCCTGGTCGCGGCGATGATCCGCGGCCACATGAACGAGTTCCACTGGCTCACAACCGTGATGAGCACGAGCGTCGAAATGATCGGCTTCGACACGGGAACGACGATGGAGAAGAGGATGCGCATCTGCCCGGCGCCGTCCATGGTCGCCGCGTCGATGATTTCCTGGGGGATCTGACGGAACGACTGACGCAGCAGGAACACCGCGTAGGGCGAGGCAAACACGAAGGGGAGGACGATGCCCCAGAAGGTGTTGTTGAGCCCCATCTTGGCCATCATGAGGTACAGCGGGATGACGAGAACCGACGCCGGAATCATCATGGTGCCCAGGAAGAGCCAGAAGATGACCTCGCGCCCCGGGAACTCGATGCGGGCGAACGCGTAGGCGGCCAGCACGGAGGACACCAGCTGCCCGACGACCATCACCACGACCATGAGAAGCGTCGTGATGATCGCGTCGCCGAAGTTGACCCGTCCCGTGAGGATCGCCTGGAACGAGGCCAGGGAGGGCGGGGAAGGCAGCGCGAAGGGTGAGTGCGAGGCGAAGTCCTGCGGCGACTTGAAGGCCGTGACAAAGCTGAAGAGGAGCGGGACGACCATGATGAACGCGGCCAGCGAGAGCCCCGCGTAGATCCCCAGGGTCGACCACCAGGGCCGACGCGAGTGCGACTTAGACGAGCTCATACGTGGTCCTCTTCCGGAAGTACAGGTTCTGGGCCAGCGTCAATCCCATGAGGAGCAGCATCATCACGCACGCCATGACTGCGGCGCGGCCGACGTTTCCGGTCTCGAAGGCCTCCTTGTAGATCAGGTAGGCGAGGACCTCGGTGGAGCCGGATGGGCCTCCCTTGGTGAGGGCGTAGATCTGATCGAAAACGTTGAAGACCGAGATCACGGAGGTGACCGAGACGAAGAAGAAGGTCGGGCGCAGGAGGGGCATCTTGATGTGCCAGAACACCTGCGAGGAGGATGCCCCGTCCACGGTCGCGGCCTCGGTGAGCTCACGCGGGATCGCGAGCAATCCCGCGATGAAGAAGAGAGCCGTGTACCCCACGTTCGACCAGACGACGACGAAAGCCGCCGCGGGCAGCGCCCAGGTGGGCGACACGAGAATTTCTAGTCGAGTGCCCGCCAGCGCGGAGAGAAGACCACCGGTGGGGGCGAAGATCCACGACCAGACGACGCCGAGGGCCAGCGGAGGCGCGATCCACGGGATGACGATGAGCGTGCGATAGACGACGGTTCCTCGCACGCCCTTCGTCAGTAGGTTCGCGAGGAGGAGGCCCAGGATGATCTGGATGGGGACCACGAGGAGGACGAAGAGAATCGTCGTGCGCAGGGACGACAGGAAGGCCGGGTCGCTCAGCACGTTCGTGACGTTGGCCAGGCCCACGTATCGCGTATCCCCGATCAGGTCCCACCGGTACAGGCTCACCCACATGATGACGCCGATGGGCACAACCATGAAGATGAGGACGCCGATGAGGGCGGGCGACAGGAACGCGTATCCGACGAGTGCGTGGCGCGTCCGAGACGCTCGCTTGCTCATGCCCCACCTTCCTTTCGTTCGGTTCTTCGAGGATAGGTGTGACGGGCGTATCAGCGCCGGGCGAAAGACAAGGTATGGACAATTGTGAACAGCGCATGCCGTCAAACGAGCAAAGGTGCATGAAACCAGGCAAAAACGAGGGAGCGCCCACTCAGCTGAGTGGACGCTCCTGCCGGCGCGTCAATCAGACGCCGGAGCTTTTAGCCCCAGCTCGCGGGCACGGGGCGAGTCCTCGGGGACGCTTCCCGCGTGGTCGCCGGCGCTCACGATTTTGTTGGCCTCGTCGACGAAGACGACGGAGGGCTTAATCGTACGCACGAGGGATTCGGGCACCTGGGCGTAGGCCATGATGATGACGAGGTCACCGACGCTCACCTTGTGGGCGGCCGCGCCGTTGAGCTGAATCGTGCCGCTGCCTCGCTCGCCCGCGATCGTGTAGGTCGACAGGCGCTCGCCGTTGTTGACGTCGACGATGTCGACCTTCTGTCCGGGCACGATGTTCGCGGCGTCCAGCAGGTCCTCGTCCACCGTGATCGAGCCGACGTAGTGCAGGTCGGCGCCGGTGACGACGGCGCGATGGATCTTGCCGATGGCCATCTCGCGGGTCATTTCCATCATGCGAGGTCCCCCGCGCGTTCGGCGAGACGGCCGGTGGAACCGGAGGCGTCGCGCAGCGGCACCTCCATGTTGTCGATGAGGCGCGTCGTGCCCACCTTGGCGGCGATGAGGATACGTCCCTCACGCGAGCCGTCCGACAGGATCGTGGGCGCGGCAGTACCCTCGCCGACGGGCACGGACTCGGTGCCCGCGAGAATCTCGAAAGTCCCCGCGTCCACGAGCGCAATGTAGTCCATCTCGATACCGCCCTCGGCGTCGATAACCGAGCGGCACTCGGCGACGATCTGCGCGGGCTGGCCCCGGCCTCGGCGGCCTCGGCGCCGCGACGAAGCGCGCGCGCGAGGGCACGGGCGCGGATGCGCTCATCGTCGCTCAGGTACTGGTTGCGGCTGGACAGGGCGACCCCGTCCTCGGCGCGCACGATCGGCACGGGGTGAACGCGCACGGGGATATCCAGCTGGGAGAAAACGGTACGCAGGACGGCCAGCTGCTGGGCGTCCTTCTGTCCGTACAGGGCCACGTCGGGGCGCACAAGGTTGACAACCTTCGTGCACACGAGCGCGACGCCCGCGAAGTGCGTGGGGCGCGTCTTGCCTTCGAGAACGCGCGCGATGGGGCCCGGGTCGATCGTCACGGTCGCGGGCGTGGGGTACACGTCCTGGGGCGCGGGTGCCCACACAAGGTCCGCACCCACCGTCTCGAGCGCGTCCATGTCCGCGTCCAGGGTGCGCGGGTAGGCGTCGAAGTCCTCGCCGGGCGCGAACTGCGTCGGGTTGACGAAGATTGTGACGATCACGTGATCGGCCAGTTCGCGGGCTTCGCGCACGAGCTGCAGGTGCCCGGAGTGGAGAGCACCCATGGTCATCACGAGGGCCTTCGTGCCGGGCAGGCGCGACAGGGCGTCGGCCAACTCGGCACGCGTGTGGGTCAGGACAGGGACGGTGAGTCATAGTTCTATTCTTGCAACTTCGGCCCGCCGGTGCGTCATCGAGTCGCTTTCCTCACGCCTCGCGTTTTCGCGACGAGGCCGGGGTTGCGCGCGTTCTCTCTCCCGCGTTTTGGGCTCGTTGGGTGTGTGGGGATCAGGCGCCCGGGTCGAGGAGGGCGGCCTCGACGCTGGTGGCGGCCCGTTCGTCGAGGAGACGCGCGTCGCGCAGCAGGCGGGTCAGGGCGCGGGTCATGTCCGCGTAGGTGTCGCGTTCCCCGCGAGATCCTTCCGGGCCCCGAGGCTGCGGGCGTGCGCGGCGATCGTTCCCGCGTCCCCGCGGGCGGCGGGCCCGGAGATGCCCGCAACCCCCTCGGTGAGGGCGCGGTCGAGCGCGGCCTCGAGAAGCGGGCGCACGTACAGGGCGGGATTCTCGATGCCAGCCTCGGCGAGAATCCGCGTCGTCTGCACCGTGATGCCCGCGATGAAGTTGGCGCCGTGGGCGAGGCCCGCGTGGTAGAGGGGGCGGTCCTCCTCGGCGACGACGACGGGTTCGCCGCCCATTTCGACGACGAGGGCCTGGGCGATCGGCAGGAAGGGCGCCGCAGCCGTCACCGCGAAGGGCGTGCCCACGAGGCGCGCCACGTCGACGCTGGTGCCGGTGAAGGTCATCGCCGGGTGGATGGCGAGCGGGATCGCTCCCGCGCCCGCGGCGGCGCCGAGCAGCCCCACGCCGGAGGCACCCGACAGGTGAATGACGATGTGCCCACTCTGCCAGGCGCCCAGGTCGGCCAGGCCGCTCACAAGGGGGCCGATCTGGTCGTCAGGAACGGCCACGATGACCACCTCGGAGCGTCGCACGACCTCCTCGGGCGTGGCGATCGGCACGCCTGGGAGCATCGCGTCGGCACGCTCGCGCGAGGCGTCCGACGACGCGGAGACGGCGACGATCTGATGCCCGACCGCGCGCAGCGCAGAGCCGATGACGGGCCCGACGTGGCCCATGCCGATGATGCCGATTCCGAGGCGTCCGGGGGTACTCATGCCTCCATTGTCGCCGATCATCGGGCTACTTGTCGTCCTCCGCACGATGCGAGGTCGCCTCGACGATCTCGGTGACTCGAGAGAGCCAGCGCTCGGGAACCTCGGCCTCGCGGCGGACCTTCGAGGCCTGCGACAGCTGCGCCCACAACTCCAGAGAGCGGCCCGCCTCGACGTGCTCGGCCATGGATGCCACCGGTCCGGGGACCAGCGCGGCGCGCACCGAGGCGACGCGGCGCCAGCGCTGAATGGGCCCCTGATGCAGCGACACCGACTGGATGCGTGTCAGAGGGATGATCGAGAAGCGCAGGTTGAAGAAGCCGTCGCGGATCGCAAACACGGCATCGGTCAGGCCGAAGGCTCGGCGCTTGTACACGAGAGGATCCAGGATCCTCGCGCTGCGCGGGATCGGTGTCATCCAGCGGTCCTCGCCCGTGCCCACACGAAGGGACTCAAGGAAGCCGTCGGGATCATCGGCCCCCAGGTCCGGGATCGCCATCGCAATCGCCTGGATGACCTCCACGCGGCTACCGACGGGAAGCAGCACGTCGGAGGCCACATCCACCTGCATGCCCTTGTTCTTCTCGTCCGTCGTGTGCGCCGCGTTGCCGGCCTGCGTGATCTCCACGCGATACCAGCCAAACAGTCGCCAGATCAGCGGCTGGGTGACCTCGATAGCGTGGATGCGCCCCGGAGGGATCGTCACGTGACGGCGAGCCGTCAGGCCACGGTTAATGCGCACGCCATCGGCAGCGATCGCCGCGGTAAAGCCGAACTCTCGATCAAAACGCGCCCAGACGCCCACCAGGAGGCTGAACGCGCCCGCCAGGATGCCCAGGAAACTCATGATCGACGTCACCCCGACGACACCCACGAGGAAGCCGTTGAGCCCAGGAGGAAGATGCCGAAGAACAACGCGATCGCATTGTCGATGGTCGCCAGCATGGACGCCAGGAGCTTGACGAATCCGACCGTAAATACGGGGCGCTCCGGGGCCTCCAGCGGGGTCTTTGCCGTCGTCACTCGAGCCGAGGCCGGGGAAAGATCGGCGGGATCCACGACCTCGTCGATCGCACCCGAAGCGAGCGCGAGGAGCAGGGCACGCAGTTCCTCGAGGCGCTGCGCGGGCAGCAGGCCCAGCTTGATGCTCGAGTCAGTGCCGCCGGCGACCTCGATGTCCAGATAGCCCAGGCGCAGGAGGCGACCGACGAGCGAGTAGGACACGTTGATCGTCTGGATGCGCGTCAGCCTCGCGTGGCGCTGCGTGCGCTTAAGTATGCCGGCGCGATACCAGATCGCCGTGTTACTCACCGCGTAGCGAGTCTTCGTCCACGACAGGTAGCAGTACGCGCCCGCAATGGCGAGAACAACAGCCGCAAGAAGCAGAAGGCCCAGGAAGATCCCGGTCGTCGCGAGCCACGCGGGCGTCTCACCGTTGAGCATGCGCTCAATCGCGGACGCATTGCTCAGGGACACCAGGCCGACCATCACCCGTGACGCTTCCCGCGACGCGGGGAACGTAGGTGAGCGGGTGAAGCGGCTTCCAGTCCTCGGGAGCGATGCCGTCGGAGGAGAGGTCCGCGCTCATAGGCCCATCAGCTCCGCCGAGCCGCGCTCCGCCAGGACGTCACGCAGACGGGCTGCGTCCGCGACGGGCACACCGCTCAGCGTCGCGTCCGTCTGCGCGCTCGCGGTCGACAGCTTGATCGTCGAGATGCCGAGCAGGCGCAGCACGGGCCCCTGGTAGATGTCGACGTACTGGATGCGGCCGTAGGGCACGAGGGTCAGCGAGCGACTAAAGACGCCGCGGCGGATCACGAAGTCCGTGTCAGCCAGTGCGTAGCGCAGGGCGCGCACCTGGGCGGGCACGAGCCACAGGCAGAAGAGTGCGATGGCGGCGGGCACGAGCATGAGCCACCACAGCGCCGGAATATCGACGATGAGGACGAGCGCGGAAATCGCTCCGCACAGGGCGCCGCACAGCGCGAGGGCGTTACCGAGGCGCAGGGTCGCGAGTTTGGGGACACGTGCTGGAATTCGACGCCGTCGGGGGACATGACGTCCGCTGAGTTCTGGGATGACATGCTTCAATTCTTGCACATCTTTTCCACGCCTTTTCTTGTCCTTTAATTCTGCGCGACCAACCGAGGTGACGAAGCAAACAGAAGCAGCGCCCATCTACTCCCACCTACCTCACAGGAAACATTCAGACACATGGGCGACACTAGTTCCATGAGCACCCCGGGAACCGAAGCAAAAACTGCTCGTCGTCGACGACGAGCCCAACATCCGCGACCTCCTCGCCTCCTCCCTGCGTTTCGCAGGCTTCGACGTCATCACCGCCGAGGACGGCAGCGGCGCATTTCACGAAGCCCAGGCCTCGCGCCCCGACCTCATCGTCCTCGACGTCATGCTCCCCGACATGGACGGCTTCACCGTCACCAGGCGCCTGCGCGACGCCGGCATCACCACCCCGGTCCTCTTCCTCACCGCGCGCGACGACATGCGCGACAAGATCCAGGGCCTGACCGTCGGCGGCGACGACTACGTCACCAAGCCCTTTCGGCCTCGAAGAGGTCGTCGCCCGCATCCGCGCCATCCTGCGCCGCACCATGGGCTCCGAAGAAGACGACGCGTTCCTGCGCGTCGGAGACCTCGTCATCGACGAGGACGCCCACGAAGTCACGCGCGCCGGCGTCCCCATCGACCTGTCCCCCACCGAATTCAAGCTCCTGCGCTACCTCGTCATCAACGCGGGGCGCGTCGTCTCCAAGATGCAGATCCTCGACCACGTGTGGGAATACGACTGGGACGGCGAAGTCGCCATCGTCGAGTCCTACATCTCCTACCTGCGGCGCAAGCTCGCCGTCGAGGGGCCTCCGGGGAGCTGATCCATACCAAGCGTGGGGTCGGCTACATCCTGCGCGCTGAGGACTGACGTGCACCGTAGCCTGGCCCAACGCATCGAGGCATGGTGGGACTCCAAGCCGCTATCCGCGCAGCTCGTCACGCTCATCACGCTGCTCTGGCCATCGGACTATCCCTGTCCGGCACGGTCATGATCGGCCTCCTCCAGCGCCACCTCACCTCCCAGATCGACGACCAGCTCGTCGCCACCGCGCACACCATGCAGATCTCCGGATCGGCGGCGACCTTCTCTGCCGACGGCCAGGGCGGCATCCCCACCCTCTACTACATCCACATCCACGACACCGCCGGGGGCGATCGGTACTTCTACTCGGAGGACACCCTCAAGGCCTCGGGCAAGCCCCACCTGCCCGAACTCGTCGACACAAGCTCCGCGCCCGTCTCCTCCTTCCGCACCCTCCCGGTCACCGTCTCCTCTTCCAAGGCCGGCCTCGGCTGGCGCGCCCTCGTCGTCCCCGTGTACGAGCAGGACTCCGGCCTGTTCTCCGGATACATGACGATCGCCCTGCCCCTGTCGGACATGCAGCACACCCTGCGCACCACGGCCTCGTACTTCGCGGTCGCCGGCATCATCATCGTCGTCATCGGGGGCTGGACCGGGCGCGTCCTCGTGCGCCGCGCCTCCTCCCCCTGCGTTCCATCGAATCCACCGCCGGAAAGATCGCCGCCGGCGACCTCACCAAACGCGTCACCCCGCACCCTCCCACGACCGAGGTCGGCTCACTCTCACTCTCGCTCAACGCCATGCTCACCCAGGTCGAGCAATCCTTCGAAGCCCGCCAGGCCTCGGAACAAAAGATCAAACGATTCGTCTCCGACGCCTCCCACGAGCTGCGCACCCCCCTCGCAGCCATCTCCGGCTACTGTGAGCTCTACGCCATGGGCGGGGTGCCCGCCGAGCGCATCGAGGAAGTCATGGGGCGCATCGCTTCCGAATCCTCGCGCATGGCCACCCTCGTCGAAGACCTCCTCACCCTTGCCCGCCTCGACGAAGGCCGCCCCCTCGAGATCACCGACATCGACCTCGTCAAGCTCGCCGATAACGCCGTCTTCGACCTCCAAGCCCTCGACCCCACGCGCACGGTCGGACTCACCGGCATCAACAGCCGCACTCCCCCGATGACCCTCATCGTCCCCGGCGACCGCGACCGCCTCTCGCAGGTCTTCACCAACCTCATCGGCAACATCGTGCGCTACACCCCTGAAGGCTCCCCCGTCGAAATCGCGCTCGGACGCAGCGGCGACACCGCGATCGTCGAACTGCGCGACCACGGGCCCGGCATCGACGAAACTGACCGCGGACGCGTCTTCGAACGCTTCTACCGCGCGGACACATCGCGCAACCGCAAGTCCGGGGGCTCCGGCCTCGGCCTCGCAATCGTCTCCGGCATCCTCACAGCTCACAAGGGCAACGCATCGCTCACCAAAACGAAAGGCGGCGGCCTCACCGTTCGCATCGAACTCCCCACAGCGTGAACGACGTAACGTACCGGTCAGCACACACGGCTTTTTCGCTCAGTTTTCGCCATTTTTCACCTGACAGTTTCACGAAATCCATCGGGATTTTCCCCGATTTTTTACCAACGAACGTGACCTTCGCTCAAAAGCGCACTAGCATGGCTCGGGTATTCCTCAGCAAGGAGAGTGGCCCATGGGTGCTCAAGCACCTCAGTGGCTGCTGACGTCTTTCGTTGACGCCATGCAGCAAATCGGCGCAACCGCGACCCGGTCAGACCTCGAAAACGAGAGCGTCGACCTCGCGGAGCGCTGGAGCGCGCCCGAACGCCAGATGCACAACGTGCGTCGGCTCATGAACACGCTCACCCATATCGATGAAATCTCGTCGTCCGCGCACGATCCCGACTTCCTGCGCGTCGCCGCGTGGTACCACGGCGCCTTCCTCAACAAGGCCCTCGACATCAAGCTCGGCGGGTTCCAGGCGAACTTCGCCTCCACCCGCTGCATCGATCACGCGCACAACCGCCTCACCAACCTCGGCGTGCCCGAGGAAGTCGTCGCCCGCATCGACGAGCTGATCGCCTTCCTCACACGCCACCGCGCGCCTCGCACCGACTTCGACGCGCAGGTGCTTGTCGACGCGGACCTAGCGGTCCTGGCCTGCAGCCCGCAGGACTACAAGAAGCTCCGCACGTCCCTGCGCGCCGAACTCAGCGAGCTCGACGACCTGCAGTTCACCAAGGCGCGTATGGCACTCGTCAAGAAGCTCCTGAGCTACGAGACGATCTACCAGTCCCCCCTCGGCTCCGCGTGGGAGGACACCGCCCGCGCAAACCTCGAGGTCGAGCTCACCCGCCTCGAGCGCGAGAAGGCCCAGCTGTGCCAGGCCGCCCAGGCCGAGGACACGGACGACACCGAGGATGCGGACGACACCGACGAGGTCGTGGAGGACTCCACGACGACAACCGGCACGCTGATCATCAAGCGCCGTTCGATCAAGAAGCGCATCCCGTCGCTTCCCCGGACGACGAGGCCACGTCCACCGGCGTCCTGCCCGCAAGATCGAGGAAGACACCGACTCGGACGAGGACGAGGAGGCGACCTCCTCCTCGAGTCCGCCGTCGAATCCCTGGACCTTTGCCCCACATCAGACTGACGAGGCCGCAGCTGCAGTTCTGCCTGCTCGGACTGTCTGATGCACTGTCATGCGCAGGGCCGCTCTCGCCCACTGCCGGGCTGGGCGGCATTCATCACGCTCTGCCCTGCAGGTTCAAGCTGCTCGATGTGCCCGTGGGCGGCGGGCCCAGCATGATGTCGCATGCTGCTCTATGGCTCCACGGGTTTCCAGGCACCCTCCACACCTGTGGAGCCTGGCCGCTGTGTGTGCCGGTGGGCGGCGGCCCGCCCGCGAGATCGCCACACACGAGCCTGCGGCTCGGGTGATCGTCTCGAGGCCCGCCCTGGCCCTGCCGCCACCCACCGGCACCGCGACCAGGCCCTCCAGTAGCTCGCCCGTCAGCAGCACGGCATACCTCGGGGCTATCCACAGGCACTTTTCCGTGCGGGCGGTTATCCACAGGGCTTCGTTTCTGCCTGGATCACGCGTCGTCACGCGCGTAGCGTCGATGTCGACGGACCCACCCAGGGTCCCACAAAGAGTGACATCATGACCGCATACGCCGTCGACGCCGAACAAAATTGCTGCCGCCTCCGCGCGGGCCTGCACAACCGCATCCACCATCCGCACCGAAGTGGACACGATGATGGCCCAGCTGCTCGCCCTTCAGGACACGTGGACCGGCGGGGCGCAGGTGAACTTCCAGGCGACTATCACCCAGTGGCAGGGCATCCAGGCGCAGACACACGACGCCTTGGACGCGATCTCCTCGCAGATGCAGGTCGCAGCCTCCACCTACGCCGACGCAGAGACACATTCCGCTTCCCTCTTTGCGGGGGTCTGACACCGCGCACTACGCCCCTGTCCTCGCGAGGCGCCACGACCGTGTGGCACACCGGCGCAGACAGACAGAAACGCCTGGGGGCGGGACCCTCACGAGTCCCGCCCCCAGGCGGATCAACTTAACACCGAGCGGATCAGTACATGCCGCCCATGCCAGCGCCAGCGTCGTCGCCACCGGCGGCCGGAGCCTCGGGCTTGTCGGCGACAACGGCCTCGGTCGTCAGGAACATGCCTGCGATCGACGCAGCGTTCTGCAGCGCGGAACGGGTGACCTTGACCGGGTCGGAGATGCAGCGGCCATCGAGGTCGGTGTACTCGCCGGTCGCGGCGTTCAGGCCGTGGCCGGGCTCCATGTTCGCAACGCGGTCGGCAACCACGCCGCCCTCGACGCCCGCGTTCTCAGCGATCTGCTTGAGCGGGGCGGAGATGGCCAGGCGCACGATGTTGACGCCGGTCGCCTCGTCGCCGGTGAGGGCGTCGAGCTTGGGCAGCGCCACGGTGGCAGCCTGGATCAGGGGCGACGCCGCCGCCCGGCGACCAGGCCCTCTTCGGAAGCCGCGCGAGCGTTACGAACGGCGTCCTCGATTCGGTGCTTGCGCTCCTTGAGCTCAACCTCGGTGGCCGCGCCGGACTTGATGACGGCGACGCCGCCAGCCAGCTTGGCGAGGCGCTCCTGCAGCTTCTCGCGGTCGTAGTCGGAGTCGGTGTTCTCGATCTCCTGGCGGATCTGGCGCACGCGGGCATCCAGCATATCCTTGTCGCCAGCGCCCTCGACGATGGTGGTCTCGTCCTTGGAGACAACGATCTTGCGGGCGCGGCCCAGCAGCTCGAGGTCAGCGTTCTCAAGGGAGAGGCCGACGGTCTCGGAGATGACCTGGCCGCCCGTCAGGATGGCCATGTCCTGCAGCATCGCCTTGCGGCGCTCGCGCCGAAAGCCGGGGCCTTGACGGCCACGGACTTGAAGGTGCCGCGGATCTTGTTGACAACCAGCGTGGCGAGGGGCTTCGCCCTCGACGTCCTCGGCGATGATCGCGAGGGGCTTGCCGGTCTGCATGACCTTCTCCAGGACGGGGACGATGTCCTTGACGTTAGAGATCTTGGAGTCCATGAGGAGGACGTAGGCATCCTCGAGGACGGCTTCCTGGCGCTCCTGGTCGGTCACGAAGTAGGCCGACAGGTAGCCCTTGTCGAAGCGCATACCCTCGGTGGTCTCCAGGGTGGTGTCGAAGGAGTTGGTCTCCTCGACGGTGACGACGCCCTCGGCGCCGACCTTTCTCGAAGGCCTCGGCGATGAGCTTGCCGATGGCGGGATCGTTGGCGGAGATGGAGGCCGTGGCAGCGATCTGCTCGGTGGTCTCGACGGGCTTGGCGTCCACGTGAAGCTGCTCAACGATGGCCTCGACGGCCTGGTCGATGCCGCGCTTAAGGGCGATCGGGTTGGAGCCGGCGGCGACGTTACGCAGGCCCTCGTGGACCAGCGCCTGGGCCAGAACGGTCGCGGTGGTGGTGCCGTCACCCGCGACGTCGTCGGTCTTCTTGGCGACTTCCTTCACCAGCTCGGCACCGATGCGCTCGAACGGATCGTCGAGGTCGATTTCCTTAGCGACGGAGACGCCATCCTTGGTGATCGTGGGGGCGCCCCACTTCTTGTCGAGCACGACGTTGCGGCCCTTGGGGCCAAGCGTCACCTTGACGGTGTCGGCCAGCAGGTTGAGGCCGTTCTCCATGCCACGACGGGCATCCTCATCAAACTTGATGATCTTGCTCATTGGAAATGTGTCCTTCCGCGATGCGGATCGGGTTCGATGCCCGCGACGGACGGCCACGCTTTTGAGGTGGCCTCATCGAACCGGTGGTCTTATCACTCTCCATGTCGGAGTGCTAACTACGATTTTGGCACTCACCATCCCTTGAGTGCAAGACGAGGTTGCGCGATGCTGAGTCCGATGCGCTCAGGGCGTAACACGCACGGACGAGGCCGGGCTAGGCTCGCTGAGCGCGCCTGTACACCAAGCGCGGCCGGCGTGGAAGGCGCCGGAGGATCCGGAGGGCCTGGCTGCGGTGCCCGTGGGCGGCGGCGAGGCCTGGCCGGGCTTCGAGACGACGCGCCGAGCGAAGCTCGCGGCGCGGACGGCTCGCGGGCGAGCCGCCGCCCACCGGCACACACAGCGGCCGGGGCCTCCGGCGCCCGGAACACCGTGGGTAGACACGGCAGCCCGCCGAGGCGGGCGGCCGAAAGCCATCCGGCGCCCAGAACACCAGCAGCAGAACACAACTTGCCCTGTGGGATCCCACGACTGCCGGTCCGCGACAAAATTCGCCCAGCACTGCCCTCCAGCGGCATTTCCGCGAAAACATTCGCCCTGCTCCTGTAGAAACGCTGTTTTTGGGGCGTTTTGCGCGCGCTGGGCGAACTTTTCACGAGGCGCGACAACGTGGCGACGTTGAAACCAATATACACCACTGCTCGCCCCAACAGAGGACGCGAAACCGACATCACCTTTGCACAGCTGCACCAAAAACACCCATTTCTCACCCGCAAAGGCGATGGCGGTTCTCTGCCCACACGGATACCAGCAAGCAAAGGTGATGACAGTTTCAGACAACCGGCCCCACCTGGTCGACGGGGCCAGGCGGCGGGGCTGGCCGGGCTTCGAGACGACGCACCCGTCACGCCAGCACGCTAAGCGCCGCCGGCGTTGAGGGCGCCGGAGGGCCCGGAGGGCCTGGCTGCGGAGTCCGTGGGGCGGTGGCGAGGGCCTGGCCGGGCTTCGAGACGACAGAGCCAAACAACGTCAGCAGCACGCGAGGCCCCACTGGTGTGGAGGGCGCCGGAGGGTCCGGGGCCTGGCTACAGCGCCCGTGGGTGGCGGCGGGGCCTGCCCGGGCTTCGAGACGACGCGCCGAGCGAAGCTCGCGGCGCGGACGGCTCACGGGCGAGCCACCGCCCATGGGCACACCAAGCAGCCCGGCCCGACGGCGCTCGGAACACCAGCGGAGCAAGACGCAACCTAGGGCATAACAAAGCCGCCCGGCCCCACAGGGGCCGGGCGGCTAAATCAGTATCAGAGGCTCATCGCAGGATCACGATGATGTCAGGGGTCTCCGAGGCCGCTCTCCTGGCGAACGTTGGAAATACCCAGCTTGGCGGCAACGTCCTTCGCGGTTCCCTCCATGCGGGGATCCTCGTAGAAGACGGTGGAGGTCTGCGTGGCCCAGCCGTCAGCGTTCGCGGCGGAGGTGCCCGCGTAGCCGGCCTGGTTCAGGATCTGAGCCTGCTGGCCCGCGAAACCTTGGGTGCCGGTGCCGTTGAGGACCTGGATGACAGCTCCGTGGTCGGGCTCAGAGGAAGCCGACGGGGAGGAGGAGCTGGCGGAAGGCGTGGGTTCAGCGGACGCGGTGTCCTCGGCCGTGGGTGACGCGGAGGGAGCGGGGCGCTCGGGGTGGTCGCGGCGGGGCTGGGCACGTTGCTGACAGTGGCCTGCTGGCGCGACAGTGCGGTCGCCGCTGCCCATCCGAGGGCGGGAACGATCACGAGGATGGCCAGGAAAGGCCAGACGTTCTTCCACTTGGACGGCTTGGGGCGGTGCATGCCGACGGGCATATCTTCGCCGGCGCGGTCAAATTCATCCCTGGGGTACTGAGAACTCACGCGTTCAGACTATCGGAAAAGAGGGAGTGGGGCGCGGGTGGCGCGCGGGGAATGTGGCGTGGCCTGTGCGGCATTAGGCTGGTGCTATGGGTGAACACAATCCGCGTCCGTTGGCCGAGTTGATTGATCCGGGCTGGGCTCGGGCGCTGGCTCCGGTGGAGGGGCGCGTCCACGAGTTGGGCGCGATGTTGGCCGCTGAGGTCGAGGCGGGACGCGGCTACCTGCCTGCGGGCACGGATGTTCTCCGCGCCTTCACGTACCCGTTCGACAAGGTGAAGGTCCTGATTGTCGGGCAGGATCCGTATCCAACGCCGGGGCATGCGATGGGGCTGTCGTTTTCGGTGCACCCGGGGGTGGCCTTGCCCAAGTCGCTCATTAACATTTTCCGCGAACTGAGCGAGGATATGGGCGTTCCCGCTCCGACGTCGGGTGACCTGACGCCGTGGTGCGAGCAGGGCGTGTGTCTGCTCAACCGCGTGTTGACGGTGCGCCCGGGTGCGCCCGCATCGCATCGAGGCCGCGGCTGGGAGGAGGTGACGCAGTGCGCGATTGACGCCCTGGTGTCCCGGAAGCGTTCGGATGGCTCGCGCGCTCCCCTCGTGGCGATTTTGTGGGGCAAGGACGCGCAATCGCTCACACCGCGTCTGGGTGACACGCCGACTATTTCGTCCGCCCACCCGTCGCCGCTCTCTGCGTATCGAGGGTTTTTCGGGTCGAAGCCGTTCTCGCGCGCAAATGAACTGTTGGAGGCACAGGGCGCGTCGGGCCTGGATTGGTCGCTGGGCGCTTCTCATTGACGAGGCCGGGGCACACCACCCGTTCGGGTGACGGTAGGGGGCGGCTGCGATGCCGCGGTGAGGGACTCCGTGGAGCCGGCTATCGGACTCGAACCGATGACCTGCTGTTTACAAGACAGCTGCTCTACCAACTGAGCTAAGCCGGCGGCGGACACTAGTGTGCCACAGGTAGGGGCTCGCGCGCGCGGGCGGGCCAGATCGGGGTCAATGAGCACGCAGCAACGCGATTCCCCATTGCGCAGTGTGGATAACTGGCACGCGCCTCAAGGACCTCCAATGAGCCGCAGGGATGTGACGTTCGTGCCAAAGTGAGGGGCGGGACCGCCGTGCGGTCCCGCCCTCACTCGATGAAAAGCTCAGTTGGAGCTGTCGGTCGTCTCGGCGCTCTGGGCCTCGTCGGCACCGCTCTGCGAGGGCTCGGTGGCCTCGGGAGCCGGGGTCTGTGAGGTGCCCTGGCTCGCGGAATCGGTGATGCCGTATTCCTGCGCGATGGTATCGCGCAGCGCGGGCAGCTGGGTTCCGAGCGGGATGACAGTGGAGCGGTCCTTGATAAGCTCGGGAGTTCCGAGGCCGTCGCCACGACCCTTGAAACCGGCGTTCTGCCAGGCGGTGGTCGACGCCTTGAGGTAGTCCTCGACGGCGTTGACAGGGAAGGTCTCGATAACGTCGGAGGGACGCCAACCTCGGCTGCAATCACCTTGACCTGCTTCCAGGAGGCGTCGAGGTTCTGAACGACGGTGCCGTTGGATGCCTGAAACTGGGTGCGGAAGTAGGCCAGGAGAGCATGATGGAAGTCCACCCACTTGTCGGGCGCCTTCTGCGCGACGATCAGCGAGGCACTCGCCGCGGGCTTCAGGTAGTCCATGTTGACGGTGATGACCGGCTGGAGCTCGAGGTTGTAGTGGCCTTCGGGCAGCCCAGGTCGTGAGATCCTCGCCCAGAGATGCATCGAGGTCGGCGCACGCATGGCACGAGTAGTCGAAGTACTCCGTGAGGGTGGGCAGCTTCGGGTCCGCCTCGGCGACAACGCCATTGGCGTTGACGATGATCGGACGACCGTCGGCGTAAGCACCGAGGGCCTCGGAGGCGTCGACGTTGCGCGCGGCGTTGATCTGCGACTGCTGGTTCCAGATGACTCCACCGACGGCTGCAACGACGCCCAGGACGATGGCAGCGACGGCGGAAATGACGATGATGCGGGTGCGGCGGTCAGCACGCTCCTGCGCCTGACGCATCTGCGCGGCTTTGGCGCGCACGGGGTCGACGCTCGGCTTCTTCTTCTGAGCCATGAACTCACTCTCCAAAAAATGGTTGAATGTTGCAATAGTATCGGGCGCGGTTGCCCCGCGCTTAGTGCGACAGCCCACCCGTAACGATCAGCCATGCACCTGCCAGGAACCCACCACAGCCTACCGTGAGGAGCGCACGTCCCCAGGCAGGACGCACGATCGCGCGCAGCGATGTCGCCGTTCCAACACGCAGATCTGCGGCGAACGGCATCAGCCAGGCCGCCCAGATGGTGGCCGCCGCAAGCGCCCACACGGTGATCGTCCCACGGGGGTCACTGAGCCAGTAATCGCTGCGATCGAGGCCGCTTGACGTAGCTACGTCGACTGGCCAGGTCCACAGGACACGTCCCTCATAAGAATACGAAACGCCGGCCCACACGAGATAGGGGATAAGACCCCCACAACGAGGCCGAGGGCGGTGGTCACGATCGAACGCGCGAGCAGGATCGGGGACATAGCGATAACGGCTACCCCATCCGATGGCTTAGGGCCGCGCAGGATGCGCCGCCGCTCGACCCACCGACTCATCGCTCCAACCAACCCGAAGGCGGTCAGGGCGATGCCGACGATGAGGGTGCCGCTCATACCGAGGAGGAAGGGCAGTGAGGCCAGGAGCGCGAGCACAGCGGCACCGGAGATCCAGGCATTTTTCTTTTCCGGAGACGAGGCCGTCTCGTCGTGCGCGCCGACGACACCTGCGGCAGGGCTCGGGTTCCACTGCGGAACCGCGCCCACCGGAGGTGTCACGAAGCCCGCTTGAGGGTACGGCTGCTGCGCGGGACCGGGGGCAACGCCAGGCCCGGGACCATAGGCACCCTGCGGGTGCGCGTAGGGAGCTTGCGGATAGGGTGCCAACACCTCGGTGGGGTCCGCATCATCGACGGCCTGCCACGTGTCGGTCGCATCGTCATGCCAGGCGACCTCGGCGGATTCATCCTCCCAGTCACCGTAGCCTTCCGCCACTGAGGCGGTATCCACGACCTCCGTATGATCGTTTGCCGCGGTGAACTCCGAGGCATCACGTCGCGGATGCTGCGGGTATGCGACGGCGCGCGCACCGGGGACACCCGGACGTTGCCCCGCCTCCTCCCATTGAGGAGGTGCGGCGATCTCCTGGGGATCGGAATTGACCATCTGCGTACGCATGCCCGTATCGAGCAGCTGCGCCCAGTTCACGGTCACGTAGTCAAGCTCGCCGGGAGCCCACCCGACGGCGCTCATCAGGTCGGCGACGATCAGGGAGGGCGAGGGACGCTCATCGGGGTCGGGAGCAAGTCCACCCGCGAGCGCGTCGGCGACCATGGGGTGCAGTCCGGCGAGGTCGGGGTCTCCTCCGAGGACGCGCAGCATCGTGGCGGACACGTCGCCCTTGCCGAACGGCGGGCGCCCGGTGGCGCAGGACAGCAGGGTGGCACACCACGCCCACCAGTCCGACTCCTTCGTGGCACCGTGGCCCTGCAGGAGTTCGGGCGCGGTGTACCCAGCCGTCCCCGACACGAGGCCGGTGCTGGTCAGGTGCTGATCGGAGGTCGCCATCGCAATACCGAAGTCGATGAGTACCGGGCCGCGCGGCGAACAGATGATGTTAGACGGCTTGATGTCGCGGTGGATGATGTTGGCGTGATGAACGGCCGCGATCGTGGACGCCAAGTGGTAGGAGAGGGCGGCGACGCCGCGCAGCGGCACCGGCCCGGAGACGAGGATTTCCGCGAGCGTGGGACCCTCCACGTACTCCGAGACAACGAAAGGCTGGGAGGCCTCGGTTTCCGCATCGACGATGTGCGCGACGAACGGCGAGCGCACGGAGTTCACCGTGCGCGTCTCGCGCTCCAGCCGCTGGCGTGACTCCTCCGAGGCGGCCATCGCCGGATGCATAGCTTTGAGGGCGACACGCGCGCCGCCCCCGTCTTCGGCGAGCCAGACCGTCCCAGCCCCGCCCGTACCGAGCCGACGGATCAGCCTGTAGCCGCCCAGTTCCTCGCCTTCTTCCACGCCCTCAGCCTACCTGTCCCCTCCCCCATCTGCGGCCACCCGCGCGGGGTGGCCCCGGCCTCGTCTCTGAATCTGACGAGCAAACACACGCTGTCAATCCACCATGTGGCCCGAACTGTACAGCCGTGAGCAAGCATGCTAACTTCGCAGTTAGTCGCGCGCGCGGAACGATCCGCGTTCGCACTCTGTGGGCGAAGACGCTCCACGGTCACCCCACTACGGATCGTCCGGCACGTACCTGCCGGTGGGAAGGAAAACTCCATGGCAACCGTTACCTTTGACAAGGCCACCCGCGTCTACCCGGGTTCCGACAAGCCCGCCGTCGACCAGCTCGACCTCGAGATCAAGGACGGCGAATTCCTCGTTCTCGTCGGCCCCTCCGGCTGCGGCAAGTCGACCTCGCTGCGTATGCTCGCCGGCCTGGAGGACGTGAACTCCGGCCGCATCCTCATCGGCGACAAGGACGTCACGGACGTTCCGCCGAAGAACCGCGACATCGCGATGGTCTTCCAGAACTACGCTCTCTACCCCCACATGTCGGTGCGCGAGAACATGGGCTTCGCCCTGAAGATCGCCGGCACCCCGAAGGAAGAGATCAACAAGCGCGTCGAAGAGGCCGCTAAGATCCTCGACCTGGAGCCCTACCTGGACCGCAAGCCCAAGGCTCTGTCCGGCGGCCAGCGTCAGCGTGTCGCCATGGGCCGCGCGATCGTCCGTAAGCCCCAGGTGTTCCTCATGGACGAACCCCTGTCGAACCTGGACGCGAAGCTGCGTGTCCAGACCCGTACGCAGATCGCCTCCCTGCAGCGTGAGCTCGGCGTCACCACCGTGTACGTCACCCACGACCAGACCGAGGCTCTGACGATGGGCGACCGCATCGCGGTTCTCGCCGGCGGCCTCCTCCAGCAGTGCGGCACCCCGCAGGAGATGTACGAGCGTCCCGCCAACGAATTCGTCGCTGGCTTCATCGGCTCCCCCGCCATGAACCTGGGCACCTTCACGGTCGAGGGCGAGTGGGCCAAGCTCGGCCCCGCACGGGTGCGTGTCTCCGAGGCCGCCCGCGCCGCGATGACCGCTGAGGACGGCGGAAAGATTAAGATCGGCTTCCGTCCCGAGGGCCTGGATGTCGTTGCCGACGGCTCCGAGGGCTCCATCCCCGTCGAGGTTGACTTCGTCGAGGAACTCGGCTCGGACGCCTACGTGTACGGCCACCTGGCCGGCGCCGCCGAGGGCGAGACCCTGGGCTCCGGCTCCGAGGGCACCGGCAAGCAGCTGATCGTGCGCGTTCCCCCGCGTACCGCCCCCGCACGCGGCGGCGTCCTGCACGTGCGCATCCGCGAGGGTCAGCAGCACAACTTCTCCGCTGCAACGGGCGTTCGCCTGCCCGAGTGACGCATAGCGCTCACGCACAGCAATAATCGGCCCCGGCCTCGTCCACTCGTACCTCCAGGACGAGGCCGGGGTTTCGCTATATCCGCATGTGTTCTTTGCCGCGACTAGCGCAGGTGCCGAGTCGGAACTATACGCACGGCGCTCGAGATGAGACAATGGGAACCATGGCTCTGGACATTACGGCGGCCGCAATTGACCCCGCCCTTTTGGACCTCCCGTGGGATGTTCCCCTCGAGGAGTGGCCATCCAGCCTACTCGCGGCACTTCCCGCGGTATTTCCCGCCACATCGTGCGCTTCGTGAACCTGTCTGGCCGTGTGCTCGCGGTCAAGGAGATCGGTCCGACCGTCGCCCATCACGAATACGACCGCCTGCGTGACCTGACGCGCCTGGACGCCCCGTCCGTCCAACCGGTCGCCGTCATCACCGGACGTGAAAACCCCGAGGGCGAAGAACTCAACGCCGTACTCATCACCGAGCACCTGCAGTTCTCCCTCCCCTACCGCGCGCTGTTCTCCCTGTCGATGCGTGAGGACACCGCGACGCGCCTCATCGACGCGCTCGCCCTCCTCCTCGTTCGCCTCCACCTCCTGGGCTTCTACTGGGGCGACGTCTCCCTGTCGAACACGCTGTTCCGCCGCGACGCGGGCGAGTTCGGCGCCTACCTGGTCGACGCCGAAACCGGCGAACTGCACCCCAAGCTCACCCCCGGCCAGCGCGAGTACGACGTCGACCTGGCCCGCACGAACATCATCGGCGAACTCATGGATCTCCAGGCCGGCGGTTTCTTCCCCGAAGACGTTGACCCCATCGACGTCGGCGACCGCATCCGCACCCAGTACGACCTGCTGTGGAACGAAGTCACCGCCGAGGAGTCCATTCCCAACGAGCAGCGCCAGTACCTCGTCAGCGAGCGCATTCGCCGCCTCAACGACCTCGGTTTCGACGTCGCCGAGCTGCACATGTCTACCGATTCGTCCGGCGAGCGCCTCGTCATTCAGCCCAAGGTGGTCGATGCCGGTCACCACAACCGCAAGTTCATGCGCCTGACCGGCATGGACGTCGGCGAGCACCAGGCGGCGCGTCTCCTCGCCGACATCGACGTGTGGCGCGCGACGAACGGCTTCCAGGACCTTCCCCTCGAGCAGGCCGCCCACGAGTGGCTCACCGACGTGTTCGCCCCCGTCGTGCGTGCGATTCCGCGCGAGCTCGCCGGCAAGCTGGAGCCCGCGCAGCTCTACCACGAGTATCTCGAGCACCGCTGGTACATGGCCCAGCAGGCCGGCCACGACGTGTCACGAGAAGATGCCGTCGCCTCGTACGTGGAGACGATTCTGCCGTCCAAGCGCGACGAGGCCGTCCTCATCGAACCCGGCCCGGGACGCGCGTCCATGATCAGCGCCGAGGCGAACCCCGACCTATGGTGAAGGGGCACAGCGCCCCGTCCCGTTCACGCTAGGAGCACCTATGTCTGTATTCCCCCGCATCTTCGCCCACAGGGGCGCGTCTTCCCTGGCTCCCGAGAACACGATCGCCGCGTTCGCTAAGGCCATGGAGGTCGGCGCGCGGTGGTTCGAGTTCGACGTGGACATCACGGGCGACGGCTCGCTGATCGTCATTCACGACGACACCTTGGACCGTACGACGACGGGGTCCGGCTCCTACTACCAGCTCGGATTCGCCGATATCCGCCGACTCGACGCGGGCCGTTGGTTCTCGGACACGTACCGCTTCGAGCGCATTCCCGAGGCCGCGGATGCCCTCGCGTTCGCGCACGCCCAGCAGATGGGCGCGAACCTGGAGATCAAGCCCTGCACGGGCGGGGATCGCCTGCGCGAGCGCCTGATCGAAGCCCTGGCTGTCACGCTGGCCGGGGACAAGGTTCCGTCCCGACTCATCGTCTCCTCCTTCGACCACGACCTCCTCGCTTCCTTCCACGAGGCCTGCCCGACGGTTGCGCTCGGCTGGCTGATCGAGCGCGCCTCCGAGGAGTGGCGCGAGGGCGCGGCCGCCCTGGGTGCGACAGCGATTCATCCGGGCGTTGAGGGCCTCACCGAGTCTGACGTGCGCGCGATGCGCGACGCGGGCTTCGAGGTCAACGTGTGGACCGTCAACGACGTCGAGCAGGCTCGCGAGCTGGCCTCGTGGGGCGTCACCGGCATCTTCACGGATCGTCCGCAGGACTTCCCCGCCGAGGCCCTGAAGGCCTGACGGGCGCGGGTGCTTCCGGGTCAGCACCCTGGATCCCTAACGAGCACGAGCGCGGCCTGCGCCCGCGCCAGCACCGACAGACAAGGCAGCCGGGGTCGCTCACGCGACCCCGGCTGCCTCTAGGTATGCGACGGAAGGCTCCTTACGCCTCGCCCGCGCGGCGCGTGAAGCGCTTGGAGACGTGCTTGGCCAGGGACAGCTCGGCGATCGAGTCGACAACCATCAGGCCGCCCACGATGCCCGCGAAGCGCATCCAACCCGAACGCGGCGAGGAGGCGCGCACCGCGGCCACAAGCATGCCGGTACCGACGATGGCCTCGGCGGCAACGGCGGCGTGGATGATCCACGGACGCTCGACGGCCACGGACTCGTAGGAGTTCCACAGGGGCTTCACGACCGACTGCGGCTGGCCCATCATGATGTCGACGCTGCGACCAATCGCGTTGGAGATACCGCGAGCCAGGTGCACGGAGACGCCCTCAACGTCCTCGAGGTCAGTGGTGCCCAGGAGGAAGCCGGCGACGGAGCCGGGCAGGCCGAGGGCGCGCACGACCTTCCACACCGATTCCTCGCCGGTTGTGGCCACGGAGGCCCACAGGGCGTCGGCGTCGGAGCCCGGGACGGCCTCGGCGATCTCCAGGAGGTCGAGACGGTCGCCCACGAGATCAATGACCTCGCCGGGCAGTTCCGACGTGCGGTCGTGTCCACCGGGGACGATCGCAGCATCCATGCCCCAGTTGTGAGAGATGATGTGCTCGAGGTGATCGTCGGTGACCAGGAAGACCTGGAGTTCACCGTCCGTCACGGAGAGAGTCACGAGCGGCAGATCACCGAAGTTCCAGCCCTCCTTCTCGGCGGGCAGCTCAGCGAGAAGTGCGCGGTGATCATCGGCGAGCTCAAGGTCTCCGAGATCCACGCCCTCAAGGGCCGCGAGGAGCGGCACGGACGAGGCAGGGGTGCGGCCAATCTCGACGATGCGAGTCGGGGTAGGTTCGACGGCGGCGGCCTCCTCCTCATCGGAGGGCCAGACCTTGCCGAGCGGCGAGTCACCCTCGGGCAGGTGATCGGCCGTCGCGTTACCGATGCGCACCTCTGCGTCGAACAGGATGGCGAGCTCGTTGGCCAGTTCCGCGGGAGTCGGGCCGGGAACAACCTCGGTCGAGCCGGCGGGGACAGTCGCAACGCATTCGTTGTCGACGGCAACGTTCAGGCCAAGCAGCTGGGGCGAGGAGGGGAACCACTCGAGCTGGGCGAGGATCGAACGCTCCTTCAGCTCGCCGGCGACCACGCTGGGATCCAGATCGTGGCCGATGATCATGCCTTCAATGCGAGTCCATTCCTGGGCCATGTCGCTACCTTTCCTGTCCGTGGTGAGATCGTCTCACCACTCTATAGTTCCATTGTGTCGTGCGGATCGCGTTTTCGCTCGGCCGCACGGTCAGTTACGAGATTGTGTTCCGCTCCGTCCCGCCCCACTCGACGGCGACAAAGCCAGTGCGCGCCGGCGGCGCCGTGAAAGACTGCGGTTGAACGACCGTGTCAGCGCGCGCCTCGCGGATCGTCATAAACACCCGAATGAAGGTGTCCGGCTCGACGCGAGCCCCGGCCTCATCCGTGAAGTGGTAGGAGGCCGCCTGCGTGTAGGCGCTTGCGTCGAAGGACACGAACGTGTACTCGTGGGCGCGGATACGCGGAGCCCAGTAGGTGATGAAGTCGGCGGCCTCGCGGTCGTTGAGGCCCAGCTGGGCGAGCTTGCCCTCCAGGAATGAAACGGCATCCTCACGTGCAACGACGAAACCACTGTCGGGTTCCGGCAAGGGCATGTACGCATCCCAGAAAAGAGGGGTACGTGCGGCCCGCTCGGTCGGTGAGCGTCCCGTCGGGTGCGGCTGTCACCATCCACGAGGCCTGGGTTCCCCGCTCCGTGGCCTGCTGAGAATCCGGGGCCGGGTAGACGGTGTCGAAGCGGCCGTCCAGATCTAGTGTCACGGTGAGGTGTCGTTCCTCCTGCGGGTACAGGTAGAGGACCGGCTTCTTCGCGACAGGCTCGTTATTCACCATGTTGCAGGCGACAGAACATGCAAGTGCTGCGACGACCACGACTCCGATAACGATCAGTGCTTTCTTCATGGTGCCGTTTCTTTCTACACTCGCCCGCCGTTGGGAACTCATAGCTGCGTCTCATTGCGCGGTTGTCTCATCATACGGCGGGGAATGACACGGTTTCAAGAGGCGTCCGGCGGCCGTGGTTGGAGGCGCGGCGACGCCCCGCACCAAAAAACCGCACCAACAACTCTGCCCAGAACATCGGGCAAACAGCGACGCGGCATCCACAGATCAGGCCGGACACACCGACACAGGCATGCGAGTACAGCGAAGCCGCCCGACCCCACAGGGGGCCGGGCGGCTCACGCATCAGGCCGCTAGGCGGCTCTCAGCGATTGTTTCAGCGCATCTGCGTGCCGGCAGAGCCCAGGCGCTCGCAGGCCTCGACAACGCGGGCGGCCATGCCGGCCTCGGCCGCCTTGCCCCACGTGCGCGGGTCGTACTGCTTCTTGATGCCGACCTCGCCGTCGATCTTGAGAACGCCGTCGTAGTTGCGCAGCATGTGGTCGACGACCGGGCGGGTGAACGCGTACTGCGTGTCGGTGTCGACGTTCATCTTGATGACACCGTTGGCGACAGCGGTGGCGATCTCCTCGGCGGTGGAGCCGGAGCCACCGTGCATGACCAGGTCGAAGGGACGGTGGTCGAGGCCGTAGTGCTCAGCGACCTCCTTCTGGATGGTACCGAGCAGCTCGGGACGCAGCTTCACGTGGCCGGGCTTGTAGGCGCCGTGCACGTTACCGAAGGTCAGAGCGGTCAGGTAGCGGCCGTTCTCGCCCAGGCCCAGGGCCTCGACGGTCTTGATGGCGTCGGCGGTGGTGGTGTACAGCTTTTCGTTGATCTCGCCAACGACGCCGTCCTCCTCGCCACCGACAGCACCGACCTCGATCTCGAGGATCGTGTTGGCCTTGACGGACAGGGCGAGCAGTTCCTTGGCGATCTCGAGGTTCTCGTCGAGGTCGATGGCGGAACCGTCCCACATGTGAGACTGGAAGGTGGGCAGCTTGCCTTCGGCAACCTGACCGGCCTCGATCTCGAGGAGGGGGCGGACCCAGGAGTCGATGTTCTGCTTGGCGCAGTGGTCGGTGTGCAGAGCCACGGTGATGCCGTAGTTCTTGGCAACCTCGGTCGCGTAGGCGGCGAGGGCCAGCGAGCCGGTGACGCGGTTCTTGATGGTGGAGCCGGAGCCGTACTCGGCGCCGCCAACGGACACCTGGAGGATACCGTCGGACTCGGCCTCGGCGAAGCCCTGGAGGGCGGCGGTGATGGTCTGGGACGAGGTCACGTTGATCGCAGGGTAGGCGAACTTGCCATCCCGTGCGCGATTCAGCATCTCTGCGTAGACCTCAGGGGTTGCGATAGGCACTTGGAGCCTCCTAATCGAGTGACAGTTTTGTCGTGATAGATTCTCTCACATTTTGCACGAGTGGGGAGGGGAAGGAAGTCCCGTTTGGACGGTTTTCTTCCAACCCCTCCCCGACTGGTATGCGTCAGTTGGAGCGGCCGATGCAGACTCCGAGTTCGGCGACGGACATGACGTCCGTCAGGTCCTTAGCAACGTCGGCCTGGGCCGAGGTACCGCGGAATCGGAGGTAGGAGCCGTTGCCCGCAACCGGGATGTCCACGGTGCCGGGGACGTTCGCCAGGGAGGTCGCGAGGACGGGGTTGCCCTGTGCGCTCGGGTTGCCCTTGTTGTCGCCCTGTCCCTTGAGGCCGTCGGCGGAGCCGGCGAGGTAGATCAGGACACCCGTTAGACGCTGCAGATGAGCATGACAGCCCGAACGACAGTCAGGAGTCTTCCGCCGCGTCGAGGCGCGACGCGTGCGCCCACATAACGATCGCGGCAGCATGACCAACATTCATGGACCGAGTCGAACCGCGCTGAGTAATGGCGACGACAATATCGCACGCCCGGATCATCTCCTCGCTTAATCCGGAAGCCTCGGATCCAAAAACGAGGCACGCGCGCTCCGGCAGCACCGCGCCTTCGAGCGCGACGGACCCCTCAACATTGTCGACGCCGACGAGTGTCAAGCCTTCCTCCGAGCAATGCTCCACGAGTTCACGCACTTCGGGACGGTGATCCACCGGCAGGTAGCGGTCGGTGACCATCGCGCCGCGTCGATTCCACCGCTTGCGCCCCACGACGTGCACGCGGCACGCACCCATGGCATTCGCCGTTCGCACAATCGACCCGATGTTGAAGTCGTGATCGAGATTCTCCACTGCCACCTCGAAGGGCAGCGAGCGGGCAGCAATGTCCGCTCGAATCGCGTCCATCGTCCAGTAGCGGTAGCGGTCTTCGACGTTGCGCCGATCCCCCGCCTTCAGGAGCTCCCGATCGTAGTACTCGCCGACTGGCCAGGCGGCCTCCCCACCCGGCCACGGACCGACCCCGACCTGCCCGGACTGCGCAGCCCAGGCCTCGTCGTTCCCGCACGCGCCATCACGCGCGATGTCACACCCGTTTTCGAACTCGTTCACGGATCCCACCCTAGCGGCACCGTAGAATGGAGGCATGACTGCCCTGACGCACGAACCGACACCCCTAACCGATCTGCCTCCCGTCACCGCGTGGCTCTCCGACATGGACGGCGTCCTGGTCAAGGAGAATCGGGCGCTTCCGGGCGCGAACGAGTTCCTCGCCGCTCTGCGCGGGAAGAATATCCCCTTCCTGGTCCTCACCAACAATTCGGTGTTCACGAACCGCGACCTGTCCGCACGCCTGGCGAACTCCGGCCTGGACATCCCCGAAGAGAACATCTGGACCTCCGCGAACGCGACGGCCGCGTTCCTGCACCAGCAGTCGCCCGGCTCAACCGCGTACGTCATCGGAGAGGCCGGCCTGACCACCGCAATCCACTCCGCGGGATACGTCATGACTGAGATCGATCCCGAGTTCGTGGTGCTCGGCGAGGTGCGTTCCTACGACTTCCATGCGCTGACTCACGCGATCCGCCTCATTGAGGGCGGCGCGAAGTTCATCGCGACCAACCCCGACGTGTCTGGCCCCTCCGACGAGGGCACCCTCCCCGCCTGCGGCGCCATCGCGGCGATGATCACGGCGGCGACCGGGCAGAAACCCTACTTCGTCGGCAAGCCGAACCCCGTCATGATCCGCGCTGGCCTGAACAAGATCGGCGCGCACTCCGAGAGCGCCGCAATGGTCGGCGACCGCATGGACACGGACGTGCGCGCTGGCGTCGAGGCCGGCCTGCGCACCCACCTGGTCCTGTCAGGTTCCACGGCCCGCGAGGACATCAACAATTTCCCGTTCCGCCCCTTCGGCATCCACGAGGGCATCGGCGATCTCATCGAGCTCGTCGAGGCGGCGCACTGACCCACACCGATCCGGAAGGAACACCCCTGACCAACGATTCCCACAAGGCGCGCCTGGCCACCCTCGTCCAGGAACTCTCCGTCATCCACGAGAAGGTCACCCTGGCGTCGGGGCGCGAGTCCGACTTCTACGTCGACATGCGCCGATCGACCCTCCACCACGAGGCGGCCCCCCTCATCGGCCACGTCATGCTGGACCTCCTGGAGGAGTCCGGCTTCGCGGTCGGCGAGGAGTACGTGGCCGTCGGCGGTCTGACGATGGGCGCTGACCCCGTTGCGACCGCGATGATGCACGCCGCCGCGTCGCGCGGCCTGGACCTGGACGCATTCGTCGTGCGTAAGGCCGCGAAGGATCACGGCATGAAGCGCCGCATCGAGGGCCCGGACGTGGTGGGTAAGAACGTCGTCGTCCTCGAGGACACGTCCACGACCGGCGGCTCCCCGCTGGAGGCCGCGCTCACACTGCGCGAGGCCGGCGCGAACGTCGTCGCCGTCGCCGTCATCGTCGACCGCGCGACGGGCGCGAAGGAGCGTATCGAGGCCGAGGGCTTCCCGTACTTCTACGCGCTGGGCCTGGAGGACATCGGCCTGGCCTGATTCTCCGCATGCATTGACGAGGCCGGGGCCGGGTTCTGCGTGAACCCGGCCCCGGCCTCGTATCTGTGCGCGCGCCCTCACATGTGGGGGACGGAGCGCATGGCGCGCGCGGTCACCCAACGCGGGGCCAGCTTCATGGCGCCCATGGCGACCTTGTAGGGGATGGTGGGGGTGACCTGAACGCGGCCCGCACGCACGGCGTCGAGGGCCTCCGTGACGACCTGCTCGGGGCTGGCCATGAGCCAGGAGGGGGTTGCACGCATGTCGACGCCCGCGCGCTCGAAGAACGGTGTGTCGACAGGGCCGGGGCACACGACTGTGGCCGTGATTCCAGATCCCTTGAGCTCGGCGGCGAGGCCCTCGGTGAAGGCGACGACCCAGGCCTTGTGGGCGGAGTAGGTGCCCGCGCCCGTGCGCGAGGCGACAGAGCCGACGTTGAGGATGGCGCCGCGTCCGCGCGAGCGCATGGAGATGCCGGCGTGGTGGGCCAGGGTCATGACGGCGCGGACCATGACGTTCAGGCCCTTGATTTCATTCTCAAGGCTGTTGTCCAGGAACTCTGTTCCCAATCCAAAGCCGGCGTTATTGACGAGGAGGTCCACGGGAGCCAGGTCAGGCTTGTCGCGGTCTTCGGGTCCTCCCACGTCAAGGCGGGCGGCGACGCGTCCGCAGCCGGAGTCGGTGGACAGGTCGGCGGCGAGCACCTCGACGCGCACGCCGGCGACATTCGCGAGCGAGTCCGCGAGCGCGCACAGGGCGTCTTCGCTGCGCGCGACGAGCACCAGGTCGTGGCCCGCGGCGGCCAGTTGCCAACAGAATTCTTTACCAATGCCGGAGGTTGCTCCGGTGACCAGCGCTGTTCCCATGGGGGAAGTCTAGCGCCGCATGGTGCGCGCAGCACGAAGCCGGGGCGGGAACGCGCGTGCGTCCCACCCCGGCTTACCATGTCATCGGGTCCGGATCAGGTATCCGGCTCCACCTCCGGCGAGGGCCGCCGGGATGACGAGCAGGACGAGCCAGTAGGGGCTCCATCCACCCGATCGGCCGGTCTCGGCGGCCGCGGCGATCGGTACGGCGCCCGATGCGTCGGCCGTCCCGTTCTCGGGGGCGGCCACGCCACCGCTCTGCGCGACTTCACCGCTCTGCGCACCGCTCTGGGGCGCAGCCGAGGGGCTCGCGGACGGGGTGGCCGCGGGAGCCGCCTTCAGGGGCGGTCACGGGTGCCGAGCTGGCCGCACCGGTCGTTCCACTTGCCGCTCCGTTGCTGCGAGCAGCCGGAGCGCCGGTCGCGCTACCACCGGTCGCAGCGGGGGCTGCGGTACGGGTCGCGCCGGACGAGGCCGGGGTACCTGCGTTTGTCGCGGGCGCTGCGGGCATTCGAACCGGGCCGCCAGTGGGAGCGGGAGACGGGAAGGGGCGCGGCATCGGTGCAGGGTCAGCAGTCGGGGCCGGAGCCGGAGCCGGGTCCGTCGTCGGTGCGGGAGCCGGAGCCGGGTCCGTCGTCGGTGCGGGAGCCGGAGCCGGGGTCCATCGTCGGTGCGGGAGCCGGAGCCGGGTCCACGCTCGGAGCTGGGGCGGGTGCAGGATCTGCGGTCGGCGCGGGGGCCGGGAGTCGGATCGAGGCTCGGGGCGGGTGCGGGATCCACACTCGGCGCGGGGGCGGGCGTCGGCTCGGGTGCCGGGGTGGGGACCGGCTCAGGCACCGGGGAGGGGCCCGGGAGACGGGGTCGGTACGGGCTCTTCCTCGACCGGCGCGGGAGCGCTCGTTGTGGTGTCCGGAGCGAACGATCACCGTGAAGGACTGCGGCTCCGTGAGCTGACGATCACCGCTGCGCGCACCAACCTCGATGCGGTAGGTGCCCGGCGCACTGAAGACCCAGTTGCCGTGCATGTGGGTCGCCTCGGTCGTGTGTACGACGCCGTCGCCCTTTGTCGAGTCGAAGTGGACCTTCGCGCCCGCACCGAAGGTGCCTCCCTGGAAGAATGCTACTCGCGCGCCCTCGGGGGCCTGCGCCAGATGCAGGGTCAGGTCAGCGCCCTCGGGCAGGGCAGCGTAGTCGATGCCCTCGGTGGATAGGCCCGGCCACACGATGTCGCTCTTCTGCGTCTCCGGCAGCACGTATGTGGCGGTACCGACCGGGCCGAGCACGTCGTAGCTCGGGTCAGACAGAGACGCGGGGCGCACGAAGTGCGCGTTCGGGGCGACCCCGAGGGTCGTGGATCCGACGGTACGCAGCACGGAGGTGCGTGCGTTGGTCAGGGAGTCGTCCTTAACGGCCAGGCCGTAGGTAAGACCGTTGCCTCCGCTCGCCTGAGTCAGGCGCACATCCAGGTGTCCGCGCGCGATCTCCACGGGATCATTCAGCAGGGACGAGGCCGGGTCCGGGGTCGTGTCGTTTCCGCCGTTATCGGGGGTGGGAGCAGGATCGGGCGTCGGGCTGAGGAGCGGGTTCTGGCTCTTCGGGGGCGGCGATGCCGTCACGCATCTTGAGCATCGCGGTGAGGCCCACGTGGGGAACCGACGGTGACATCGGAGGCCTCGGCGACGGTCATGACCGCGTCGGAGAGGGGGTGCGGGCTCAGGGTGACGCGCATGTACATCGGATCCGACTGGCACACGCCGAGGTCTTGCGTCTTGGAGTCCATGCCTCCCGCGCCCAGGGTGCCTTCCATCGAACACCAGGGGCTGAAATCCCACTTGGATTCGAGGAACTCGATCTTGTAGGTGGCACGCAGGTTCGGATCGTTAGCTCGCACGGTGGCCGTGTACTGGTCGGTCGTGCCGGGCTTGAGGTCGTAGGAGACCTCGACGCGACGCGACGAGATCGGCAGGTGGTCCGGGTTCCACACGGGTGCAGGGTCCGGGTTGGAGGGGCCGAGGATCGTGTCTGTGCCGCCGACGGTGACGGGTTCGGTGTCCCGCTGTGAGTACTGAACGGTCTGCGAAATCCAGCGAGCCGAGGCAGAGTCGCTGGGGATGTAGATTGCCTGGACTGCCGCGGCATCTGCGCCGAGCAGCTCGGAGACGGTCGCGCGGCCGCCTTCGACGGCGACCTCGGTGAGGAAGTAGCCGTTAACGGTGATCCACGCACGACCCGTGTCGGTCGCGACGCCCGGTGTCGATCGTGATGTCGGTCAGGTGATTGTCGCCGGGATGCTCACGCTCAGCGTGGTGGGACAGGGTGAGCGTGGGCGCCGCGGAGTTTCCGTCACCGCGCTCAGCGCGGGCACCGTTATAGGCGGATTCAATATCTTTGATGGTGCCGTTGGCGGGGTTCGCACCGCCGACCTGCCAGACCAACGGAGTGATCGGAGAGGAATAGATGGCACTCCCGTCGGCACTTCGCGCTGTCATTTTGTAGTTCGCGACGTAGCGACCCGGCTGCGTGAAGGTCGTGTACAGGTGCGTGTGGCGCGGGATTGTAGACGCTGCGGTAGGCAGTGTCATGGCTGGAGAGGAAGCGGTTCACGCTGTCGCCGTTGTCGATAAACATCTCCATGCGGCCCGGACCGTCGACGCTGATGAGGTCAAGGGTGTAGGTTTCACCCTCGAACTTGTCTGTGTCGCCGATCTCGCCGGCGCCAAGACCAGCCCAGATGGGAGTGTTACCGGGGCCGGGGTTCTGGGGGGCGGCGTTGAGGACGGTGCCCTCGGCACCCAGGAACGCCAGGTCGGGGCGCTTCGCGGGGATGACGAGCTGCGACTTCGCCTCATCCTTGTCGCTCGTGCCGGTCCAGGCCTTGGGGATCCACAGCGCCGTCTTTTCCATCGGCAGGTTGATGGTGTTGAGGCTGAAGCTCCTGGTGTCGTCGTGCCAGACGGGAATGGGTGCATCAACGTGCTGTCCGGTAACGATCCAGTCCTTGTCCTGGTCGGGACCGGCCCACGCCGCGGCGGGGGTGAGGGCCAGGAAGAGGGCGAGCGCAGCCGTGCTGATGCGTCGCAGGTGTGACATTCGGGTGCCTTTTCTAGCTATGTTGCAGGTGAGAATCATTATCACTCTAAATAAGCTCACACACAACTCACACCGATCAGGCTTGTTTCACGCGTGTTTCACGCGGCCTCCCCTCTGCCCCGCCGATAGGCTCGACCCCATGAGATTTGCGACCTGGAATGTCAACTCCATCCGCACGCGCGTCGACCGCGTTATTGCTTTCCTCGAGCGCTCTGGCACGGACGTGCTGGCCATGCAGGAAATTAAGTGCCGCCCCGACCAGTTCCCGACGGAAGCCTTTGAGGAGGCCGGCTACCACGTCGCCATCCACGGTCTCAACCAGTGGAACGGCGTCGCTGTCGCTTCCCGTCTGCCCATCCTGGATGTGCAGGACCACTTCCCCACCCAGCCCGGCTTTGGCGAACCGCCCGTGGTCGAAGCTCGCGCGCTCGGCGTCACCATCGACACGACCGACACACTCCCCTCCGAGGATGGGCAGGCCTCGTCGATGACGATCTGGAGCCTGTACGTGCCCAACGGCCGCGAGCTTACGCACGCGCACTACGCCTACAAGCTGGAGTGGCTCGCGAAACCTCGCCGAGCAGGGCCGCGGCTGGCTCACCGACCCGAGCGCCCTGATTGCCCTCGTCGGCGACTGGAATGTCGCCCCCTGGACGAGGACGTGTGGGACATGAGCGCCTTCGAGGGAGCCACGCACGTGTCGGCGCCCGAGCGCGAGGCCTTCGCCGCTTTCGCCGCGGACGGCTGGGTTGAGGTCACGCGCGAGCGCGTCACAAACTACACCTACTGGGACTACCAGAAGCTGCGCTTCCCCAAGAACGAGGGCATGCGCATCGACTTCGCCTACTGCTCGCCGGCGCTCGCTGCGCGCGTGAGCGGCGCACAGATCGACCGCGACGAGCGCAAGGGCAAGGGTGCGTCCGACCACGTGCCCGTCATCGTCGACGTCGACTGAGAGGCGAACGAGGCCGGAACTCAGCCGGCCGATATGGGTCGAGGCCTGGGCACGCGCCCAGGCCTCGTTCCCATATCGATTACGCGTGCTCGCGCGCGAGGCACAGCAACTCTGCATTGAGAACCGACCAGTTGTCGTGATGCCACTGCCCGAAAGGCTCTGCGCCAACGAAGGCGGCGCTGGCGCGAAGGTCACGGTCCGCCCACACGAACGAGCCGGATTGTCCGAAGTGCCCGATCGTGCGCGGGGAGGCGTCGGGCGCGGTCCAGTGCGGCGACTTCTCACCGCGAATCTCGAGGCCGAGGCCCCACGGGCAGGGATTGAAACGCCCGTAGCCGGGCACAACGCCTGCGAGCGCAGGGAAACTGCGATAGAGCGGCGAGCGCAGCCAAGGGTCCGCCCAGCAGCGTTGGGCTCGCGAGCTCAGCGCCGAAGAGGCTGACGTCGGACGCACTGGCGATCCCCGCATGGGCGGGGCTACCGGGAATATCGGCCCGTCGCCATGCCGAGCGGCTCAAAGACCGTCTCGCGCACCCACTGCGCAATGCCGACGCCGGTCGCAGCCTCAATCACCTCGCCGAGGACGTCGAAGCCCTCGTTCGAGTAGATCCGGCGCTTCTCGGGAGCAGCGACGGGGCGACGCCCCTCGAACGGCAGGCCCGAGGCGTGGGCGAGCAGGTGCCGGACCGTCGACCCCCTCGGGACCCGCGGGATCATCGAGGGAAATCAGGCCTCGTTCGACCGCGACCAACACCGACCACGCGACGATCGGCTTGGTTACCGACGCGAGCGGGAAGACGCGATCGACGTCTCCGTACGTATAGACGACGTCGCCCCCGACACGAAGGACGAGGGCGACATCAAAGGATGGCAGTGGGCCGATCACGCGGTGGCCTCCGGAGCCGGAGCCACACCTGCCTCGGCGGCTGCGGTGGTCTTTTCGCTGATCTTACGCAGGGTGCGCGCGTAAACTTCTGCGACCTCCTCGGGGACCGAGGCCCCGAGCTGCAGCACGTAGTGCGCAGGCAGGCGCAGGAGCTGCACACACACAGCAAGGAAGTCCGCGACGAACTCACGAGCGTCGATCGGTTCGTCGTTGTAGCGAGCCGAGACGACGGAGCCGTACCAGTAGCGGATGAGGATCCTCGCAAGCGTGCGAGGAGTGGTGCCGATCTCGGCGCCTTCCTCGTCCACGAAGGTCTGGATCATCGCAGTGAGGGCTTCCTCCATCTGCTGGGTGCGGTACTTGTAGTGTGCGTGTGCAGGGTGCGTCTCAGAGGAGGACTCCGCCCACAGGACACAGTCCAGTGCGATGGCCGCATCGGCGCCGGGCTTCATGGCGAAGCGCATTTCCCCGACCGCCCAGTCAACAAACGAGCCTGCGGTGATACCACCCTCGTCGAACCCACCTTCGGCCTCTTCGTTAATGGAGACGTCGAAGAGCGCGTTCATTTCCTCGTGACGCTGGATTGCGCTGCGCAGGATGGCTTCCTTCGAAGGGAAGTGATAGACCACCGCGGGGTGCGAAATGCCGACTCGGCGGCCAAGGTCACGCAGGGAAAAGCCGTTATAGCCTCGCTCTGCAATCAGAACCATCGCTGCCGAGAGGATGGATTCACGCGTCGCCTGTCCTACGGAGTAGGCGCCACGGGCCTTCCTCTGGGTTGTCATATCATCTCCTGCTGTTGCGGGCACCACATACCGAGCGCCCGAAATACACACTGGTAGTCAGTGTACCGCGCAATCTCAGGGTTTATCAACATTCATGACAAGCCCGTCGATGGAATCGTTGATGTCAACTGTCACATTCTGACCATCTTGAACGTCTCCACTGAGCAGCAGCTTGGCCAGTCGATCGCCAATCTCGCGCTGAATCAAGCGGCGCAGCGGGCGCGCTCCGAAGGCCGGATCGTAGCCGACTCGAGCGAGCCATCCACGGGCCGGTTCGGTTACTGTCAAACCGATGCGACGCTCGCGCAGGCGAGACTCCAGCGACGCGACGAGCAAATCGACGATCTCGCCCAGATTTTCGCGGGTAAGAGCGTCAAACATGACCGTCTCATCCAGCCTATTGAGGAACTCCGGACGGAAGGCCGCCGACACGACGGACATGACAGACTCCCGCTTTTCTTCGGGTGTCAAGTCCGGGTCCGCCAGGAACTGCGATCCGAGGTTCGAGGTGAGGATCAGAATGGTGTTGCGGAAGTCGACCGTCCGCCCCTGTCCGTCAGTGAGACGTCCGTCATCCAGAACCTGCAAAAGAATGTCGAAAATCTCAGGATCGGCCTTCTCAACTTCGTCCAGCAGAACGACGGAGTAGGGACGACGGCGCACCGCCTCGGTCAGCTGACCGCCCTGCTCGTAGCCCACGTACCCCGGAGGGGCACCGACGAGGCGCGCCACCGAGTGCTTTTTCGGAGTACTCGGACATGTCGATACGCACCATCGCACGCTCGTCGTCGAAGAGGAACTCCGCGAGCGCCTTGGCCAGCTCCGTCTTACCCACACCCGTCGGGCCGAGGAAAAGGAACGAACCGGTCGGACGGTTCGGGTCAGACAGGCCTGCACGGGAGCGACGGACCGCATCGGACACCGCACGCACGGCATCTTTCTGACCGATCAGGCGCTTTCCGAGCTCATCCTCCATGTGCAGGAGCTTGTCCGTCTCCGTTTGCAGGAGCTTACCCGTCGGAACTCCGGTCCACGCCTCGATCACCTCGGCGATCTCTGCGGGGCCGACCTTCTCGGCGATCATCGGCTCGTCGTCGCTACGGGCATCCTGCTCCTCGGCCTGCGCTTCAGCCTCGGCGATCTGACGCTCGACGGCCGGGATTTCACCGTTCTGCAGGCGCCCGGCTTCCTCCCAACGCCCCTCGCGCACGGCCAGGTCCAGCTGGGTACGCAGCGAGTCGAGCTGGACGCGCAGCTCACCAACACGGTTGTGACCAGCCTTCTCAGCCTCCCAGCGAGCCGTCAGAGCACGCAGGCTCTCCTCGCGGTCAGCGAGGTCAGCGCGCAGCTTGCTCAGCCGCTCCTGGGTAGCCTCATCCAGGCCCTCCGGATCGGACTCGGTCAGGTAGGACTCCTCCATGCGGAGGCGATCCACGCTGCGGCGCAGCTCGTCGATCTCGACGGGCGAGGAGTCCAGCTCCATGCGCAGGCGCGAGGCCGCCTCATCGATCAGGTCGATCGCCTTGTCGGGCAGCTGGCGCCCCGTGATGTAGCGGTTCGACAGGGTCGCCGCAGCAACGAGCGCACCATCGGAGATGGTCACCTTGTGGTGAGCCTCGTACTTCGGCGCGATACCGCGCAGGATCGCAACGGTGTCCTCAACCGAGGGCTCGCCGACGAACACCTGCTGGAAACGGCGCTCCAGCGCCGGATCCTTTTCGATGTTCTCGCGGTACTCGTCGAGAGTCGTCGCGCCGACCATGCGCAGCTCGCCGCGGGCGAGCATGGGCTTGAGCATGTTGCCCGCGTCCATCGCGCCCTCGGAGCCGCCGCCCGCACCAACGACGGTGTGCAGCTCGTCGATGAAGGTGATGATCTGCCCGTCCGAGCGAGAAATCTCGGACAGAACCGCCTTCAGGCGCTCCTCGAATTCACCGCGGTACTTCGCGCCGGCGACCATCGACGCAACGTCGAGGGAGACGAGGCGCTTGTCGCGCAGGGACTCCGGGACGTCGCCCGCGACGATGCGCTGGGCGAGGCCTTCAACGACGGCCGTCTTGCCGACGCCGGGCTCGCCGATCAGAACAGGATTGTTCTTAGTACGACGGGACAGGACCTGCACGACGCGGCGAATCTCGTTGTCGCGGCCGATGACCGGATCGAGCTTGCCTTCGCGCGCCACCTCCGTCAGGTCGCGCCCGTACTTGGACAGGGGCTCGAAGGACCCCTCGGGGTCCGCCGAGGTGATCGGATCGGGGCGCAGCTGCGCGAGGGCCTGCGTCAGCGCATCAGCCTCGACGCCGCCCTGGGCGAGGATGCGACCGGCCTCGGTCTGCGACGCAGCCAGCGCGATGAGCAGATGCTCGGTCGAGATGTACTGGTCGCCGCCAGCCTCGGCCCGCTCGCCGGCGTCGCGAACGACCGCGAGCAGAGCGTTCGAGGGCTGGGCACTTCCGGCGGATGCGCCCTGCGCACTCGGGAGCGCCACGAGGGCATTGCGAGTGCGTGCGCCGATCGCGCGAACGTCGGCCCCAACGGCCTCGAGCAGGGAGAGCGCGATGCCTTCGCGCTGTTCGATCAGTGCTTCGAGCAGGTGGATGGGCTCCACCTGCGGGTTACCGGCTGCACCGGCAGCCTGAAGCGCAGAGGAGACGGCCTCCTGCGCCTTTGTCGTCATTTCACGTGCCATGAAATCACTCCTCCAAATGGTTTGTCTGGTGGCGTCGAGACACTCAACGCCTTCTGACAGACACAACGAAGCCGAAGTTGAGTCTATTCCACTCAACTTCAATTTTGGGGAGGATGTGAGTCAGCTCTCGGGAAGCCAGGCAGGGCCATCAAACCCGCGCTGATGACCGCCGGCAGGACCGGACCCTTCATCATCATCGAGGCCATAGCGCTCCTCGAGCGCGCGGAAAAGCTGAAGGGTTGTCGCCAGCGCACACATCACCTGCTGCACGAGCTGCGCATCCGTCGCACCATACTCGTAATCGGCATTCACCTCGGCGACGACACGGTCCCCCTCGTCCTGATCGGCGACGTAGGCCTTGGGCCACAGGAACTCGCCGTGCCACGCCTGCAGGAAGTCACGCAGATCCTCACCAAATTCAATGGGAACGAGGCTCTTCATGACGGCAACGATCGACAGCACCTCGCGCGAGTCTCCGAGGAAGCGGAAGCAGAACAGATGCCCCTCCCAAAACCGCAGAGGTCTCCATCGCTATCGATACGCCACGCCCACCCCTCAGAGTCAAAAAGGAGTCCTAGGCGCTCCTGCGTGATGGGACGAACCATATCGAAACGATTGGCTTCAAACTCCGAATTACCCGTGACAATTCCTTCCGGAGGTGCTGCATTGCTACCTCCCCATTGTTCCATATCAGGGGCGGTATCGTCCGGCAGTTCGCGGCGGCGAGGCGTCTCCTCACCGTCGGTTCCTCCGTCGGCATCCGCCCGCCATAGCCAGCCCATGATGTACCCCTAGTCGTGCCGATGATTGATGACGCGCCACTGCGTCGCTACCGATGGGGCGAGAGCGCGCCGATCGCCCCTGACTGCGGTCTGCACATGCATACCCATTGGCGCCTCCTCAGCTCACCTCATCGTGTTACCAGCACGTGTCTTGGTAACTTCACAGTAGCGCAGAAACCGCGAAAAACCAACGCCCTTGACAGTTTCAGGGCCCCGGAGCGGACTCGCAATAAGACGGCGCGTCGCCATCGTCGCAGCTCACCCCACAGTGCTCACATCACTTCATAACAAATGTTTCGTTGCTCACATTTTGATATAGCCCTTGCACGCAGAGCTCATTTCTATTAAATAGGAAAATTTCACTCGCTATCGCACGTACTCCCCTGCACACTCCCATTGGGCTCGACACCCGATGCGGGGACCGGAGTCACTGGGAACGACGAGGCCTGCGCGACTCCTGTGGACACGTCCGAGCGAACGACGGGAACGGGAACGAAGACCGGCATCGGCCTCTTCTTGGCACTCTTCGCGACCAGCCAGCGCAGCGCCCACTCAGCGGGACCGCGCGACGATCCCAAAGCCTCGGCGATGGCGCAGCCCACGCCGATCAGCGCCCACACGACGAGCGCGATCAGGCCGGACACGGCGACGCCCAACGAGCGCACACCAAACGAGATCGACAACCCACAGATGAGGATGAAGAGCAGCGTCTGGGACAGGTAGGCGGTCATCGAACGGCGACCGATCGCGCTGAGGAAGGCGCACGCGGTGCCCAGCTTTTCGCGTGGGCCGCCGCTCACGAGGGCCAGAAGCGCCAGCCAGCCGCACGCACCCGCGACCCCCGAGGCGTGGAACAGCGGGTAAGACCAGGCGGCCGAGCCGGCGAATGCCCAATCCAGCTGCATGAGCGCGAAAGGCAACCCTCCGAGCGCGCCGATCCCCAGGCCGCACGCCGCAATTTCGGACAGCAACGCACCACGCCCGCGCGGGTCCTGGAGGAGGCCCCAGCGCGCCACGCCCACGCCGATCATGACGCAGGGAACCACCAGAGCCGTGAGGACAGTCATCGGCGTCGCGATGAGCCAGGAGGCAACAGACACCAGCGGATACCCCGCGTCCAGCGATGTGGGATCGTGGAATTCCAACATCATCGGTTCTCGGCCCATGAACGCCGCCATCGACCAGATTCCCAGCAGGCTCAAGGAGCCAATGAGTACGCCAACCAGCACCCGCAACCATGCGCGCGTCATGACGATCACCTCAGCAAAAATCACCGCAACCAGGCCGTACGCCCCGATGATGTCACCCGCGAAGAAGACAGCATGCACCAAGCCGAAGGCCAGCATCCACCAGCCGCGACGGCGAATCAGGCGCGAGGCCGTGCGGCGCGCATAACGCTCGACGTTCTCCTCGAGAATCTGTCGTTGGACGGGATGCCAGCCGGCAACCTCCTCGGCAGTGAAGGTCTCCATGACGGCCCGGCGCTCACGTTCCATCGTGCGCGAGGCCATGATCGCCATGCCGAAACCGAACAGGATCGAGAACAGCGGGTAGGCCCTGCGGTCAACGAACAGGGTCCGCGCCAGGTACCACCACTGGTCGGCGCTGCCCATCGCCGCAAGCGCCGCATGCCCGGCGTGAGGCGCCTCCGGGAAGTACCTGAGCCAAAAGGGGACGTTTGCCAGCGCAATGAGCGCGAGCATAAAGCCACGCGCGACGTCGGGGGCCGGGTATCGAAGCTGGCGTTCTCCCGTGAAAGACAGGGTACGCATGGTGTCCTTCCTCGTGGTGGTACCGGTGCGAAAAAGGGGCGAGGCCGGAGAGTCTGTCCGGGCCTCGCCCCTGATCGCGTTACACGGGTCAGTACATCGCTGACATCATGGCCTGCTGCTGAAGCTCTTTGGTCTTACTGCCGGCTCGAACCACGAGGACGATACCGACGATCAGCAGGACGACGCCGGTGACGCCAACCACGGTGCTCCACAGGAATGCAAGCCGACCGTGGTCGTAAACGTCATCTGGGCCTCACCGCTCATGCGGGCAGTCCCGTGATCCGTTTTCTGGTCGACGGCAGCCCCTCGCAGCTGGATCCCGTGTAAGTGCCATTGCGCCAGACCGTCGATGGGTAGAAACGACCTCCGCTCGCTCTGGAACGGGCGTCATCTCGAAGCTCGTTGTTGCCCTGAGTCAATCATCGCGCACGTAGGACGCCTCGCCGCGCGAGATCGGGAGCACCGTGTAGCTGCGTTAGCCCGCCAACCTCGACGTGCCCACCATTCGAGACGACAGTGCCAGCGAGCCAGATGCTGCCAGCCATATCCCGTGACGCCCCTGGAACACGAGGACGAAAGAAAAGGATGGGGAGCAGCGACAAAAGACATGAGGACGCCCAGGACGATCAGAATGGTGCCGGGGGCCTTGCTGGGGCCCTTCACGATCGGCATCGGGGCCGGACCACCGTAGCCCTGGAAGTTCTGAGGCCCTCCCTGCATCGGCATACCCTGCATCGGCATACCCTGCATCGGAGCTCCCGCTCCGTTGTCACCGTACTGGGGCCAGGGTGTGCCCTGATCGCCGGGGACACCGTAGGGGGGATTCGACATGTGCGTGCCTTCCTGAAGGAAAACTTTTGCTTAAGCATAACAATGCGGCACGCGGACTGAACAGTGCGCCGACGCGATTGGAACGCTCAGATAACCCTCGATCGTACGCTGTTTCCTGCCGTGGGGGAAAGCGTCAGAGGGAACCACAAAGGGGACGAGGCCCGGGATAGTTCCCCCAGCCTCGTCCCCTTTCGCGGAGCTTGAGTCAGCGCACGGCGCTCAGCATGGCTTCCTGCGTGATGCGGCGGCGCTTGCCGTTCACCTTCACCAGGAGGACGATGCCGACGATCAGGAGAATCAGGCCGACAACACCGACGACGGTGCCCCACACGAAGGGCAAGGCGAAGACCTTCGTCACGACCTCAGGCGATGCGTTGAATGCGGTGATGTTCGCTCCGCTGGCGATGCCGTCACACTGCAGCACGTACGAGCCCGCGGGCACGTGCTCCACCAGGTACACGTCCTCGCTGCCAGCGTAGGGTTCCAGCTCATAGCTCTTGTCATCTGCGCCGATCAGCGAGCAGGAGGGGTCCTTGTGCGCGTCGCCCCGCACCATGAAGACACCATCCGCGGTCACGGTGACGACGCTGCCGTTGGCGGTGGTACCACCCTTGACCGCGTTGCCATCGGTGCCAGCCACACCGGCGATCATCGTGGCGAAAGAAGACAATCGGCGCGATGAAAACCATGAGTACCACGCCGAGAACGAGCGTGGTGATGGCGCCGCCTCGACCGGGAAGCTTCGACATGACCACGGGCGCGGGAGCACCGTAGCCCTGCGGGGCTGCGGCACCCGGGTAGGAAGTGCCGTTCGTGGGCACCGCGTTCTGCTGGCCCGCGGGGACCGTAGGAGGGATTCGACATGTCTATGCCTTTCTGATCGACATCGAGCTCAGACTACGTAGAGTCCCGCGCAGATTGACGAGAACGTGCCAACAGGACCAGATTGGCGATCGCCGCCCCCGCGGGAATCGGCGACGGATGAAATTCGAGTGCTGAGTCGCGGATCAGGACTAGCGAAATCTCCGCTCAGGCGCTCCTCGCGTAGCTCGGCGACACCCGGCACGTCGAGTGGTTCCAGCGTTGCGCCCGTGGCACGCTCGAGCAGCAGGTCCGCCAGCTCGGGGTTACGGGCGAGAGCGGGGCCATGCATGTAGGTGGCGATGACGGACCCCTGAACAGCGCCGTCATAGCGCACCTCGGGCGCTTCCTCTCCCTGGGGTGTGCCGTTTCCGACGCCCGAGATGACGCGTCCCAGCGGGGAGGCGTCGGGGCCGAGAACGGTGCCGCCCCCGTGATTTTCAAAGCCCGTCAGAGTCTGCGTAAGGCCGTCGAGAACGGGCTCACAGACGAGCTCACCGATCGCTCGGTGCCCCTGTGGGCGCGTCGTAATATCGAGGACGCCCATACCGGGAACGCGCACGCCCCGCGCATCCTCGTACCAGTGGCCGAGAACCTGCAGGGAGGCGCAGATCGCGAGGAGCGGGCGCCCCGCGTCGAGGGCGCGGGCGAGACCGGAGGTGCCGCGGAACTTTGTCGGCCGCGAGCGCCTGGGCGGTATCCTCGCCACCTCCGAGAGTGTAAATGTCTAGGCTGTCCGGGATCTCCTCGGTCAAGCCGACGTGGACGACCTCGGCATCGATGCCGCGCCTGCGGGCGCGCTCGGCGAGGATCAGCGCGTTACCGCTGTCGCCGTAGGTTCCCAGGACCTCGGGCATGAGGACGCCGATTCGCAGCGTGGAGGTGCTCATCGCGCGCCTTCCTTTCGATCAAGCAGGACCTTGAAGTCGCGCATGGCCGTGTAGTTGAGGAGCATCTCGACGCGGCCGGGCTCGCACGCGGCGAGGGCGTCCATGGGCAGCGGAACGAGGTCGCAGTGGACGCCCGCATATTCGAGGCGCACGGCCAGGTCGGCGCCGCGCTCACCGCAGGCCACAACGCGGCGGCCGGGCTGCTTGACGGCGGAAAAGTCGACGTCCCACAGCCAGGAGAGGTCCTGGCCGTCGGGCACCTGGCCGTTGACACCGATGACAACCTGGTCGACGCGCGGGTCGATCATCGTCATGGCTTCCTGCCATCCGGCGGGGTTCTTGGCGAGCATGAGGCGCGCACTGCGTCCGTTGACATCGTGGACGGAGTAGCGTCCCGCGACTTCGGTGACGCTGCTGACGGCCGCAGCGGCAGCAGCGGGGTCAATGCCCATCGCGACGGCGGCGGCGACGGCCTGCGCGGCATTGCCAAGGTTGGCGCGCCCGGGAAGCTTCAGTTCGAGGGGGACGCTGACGCCGTCGGGTCCACGCAGCGTCGCGCGCGGCCCCTCGGGGGCCAGCTCGACGTCCTCGAGCCACCACTGAGGCTGAGGACGGCTGCTGAGCTCAGGGAGTTCCTCGCCGTCGAAGGCGGGGATCAGGTGCCAGTCCTCACCGGAGCGGACGACGCGGCCACCGCGCGGGTATGCGGCGGAGTCTCCTCCCCAACCGGCGCCTGCGGCCACCCACACGACGTTCGGATTGTCGGCGGCGGCGGAGACGATCAGCGGGTCGTCGCAGTTGGCGACGACGACGGCGCCCGGGTGGGCCGAGGCCCCGTCACGCAGGCGACGCTCGACGGAGCCGATTTCGCCGACGCGGTCGAGCTGATCGCGCGAGAGATTCAGGTACACGAAGACCGCCGGCTTCACGTCGGCGGCGACGGCGGGCACGTGCATCTCGTCGACCTCGAGGGCCGCTCGCGTCGCCCCCTTACCCTGCATGAGGGCCGTAATCACGCCCGAGGTCATGTTGTCGCCATTGATGTTCGAGGCGACGGGTCCGGCGCTTTCGAGGGCCGCCCGCACCATGCGGGTCGTCGTCGACTTTCCGTTCGTACCGGTCACGATGACGGAGGAGTAGGGGGCTGCCAGCTCCGAAAGGAACGTCGGCGAGATGCGTATGGCAACCTCACCGCCAATCATGCCGCCGGATCCACGCCCGAGGGCCCGGGAGGCGAAGCGGGCGGCACCGCCGGCCGCTTTGGCCACGCGCGAGCGCACCGACAGGTGATGCGAAGATTTCGTCATGCGTCCACGTTAACGCATGCGGGGCATCGGTCGCACCGCTGACGCATCTCGATCCTTTCTATCAGGACACAGACGAGGGACACCTCGCAGACCGCCTTCCTCGCGCAACACGCTGATACTCATCTGACCTGCACAGATAGTTACGTATTGCATACCGACGTTATCCACGCCATCTCTCTGTGATGGCATCGATATTTCCTAACGGTCAATACCGACCGATGAGCCACCCAAGAGCATCGTCCCACCGGCCCACAACATGAGCATTTTCAAGGAAAAGGCGTACCCACCAACAAACTTGCAGGTCAGAGGGCATTTCCAAAAAATAGTAGCGAATCTGACGCACACGTTTCACGCAGCCCCTGCACGTTTGCGCCAAGCGGTCCACACCCCAACAATCAACTATCGAAACCGGCTGTGACCTGGTAAAACTATGTTCAGCAGGCGAAAGCCTGTCGCCTGTTCCAGGCTTCGGTCGGGGATCCTGTGTGCCCCCGGATCCTCGATCGAATATGCTGCGGGACCCATCCGTTGGATGGGTCCCGCAGTCCTTTATGTCTCGATGTCCTAGCTGCGAGAGACGATCGTCCCTTCAATCACCGCGCGCGCGTTCGATCGCGGCGCAGCCGGAAGGGCCGAACGCGCCGAAGCCTCGGAGGAGGCGAGCGCCGCGAGCGCCCGCACCGGATTCCACACGGTGAGAGAGCCCCCAGAGCGAGCCTCAGACCTCGAGGAGCTATCCCATGGGCGCTGGCCTCGTCGCATCGGCATGACCTGACCGTCCGCAGACGCAGCGAACACACGGTTGCGCTTAGCTTCAGCCGCGGCGACCGCCCCACGCAGAGCGTCCCGTTCCTCTTCCAAGGCCTCGACTCGCCGCTCGAGCTCGAGGATGCGTCGGATACCCGCCAGGTTGATGCCCTCTTCCTGGCTCATCCGCTGAACGTCGCGCAGACGCTGCACATCCCGCTTCGTATAGCGGCGTCCCCGCCCCTTAGTACGGGCCGGGGATCACCAGGCCGAGACGGTCGTACTGGCGCAGGGTCTGCGGATGCATGCCCGCCAGCTCAGCCGCAACCGAGATGACGAACGTGATCGCATCGTCCGATCCCGTCTTCGCCATGGCTTACTCCTCCACGGCCTCGAACAGGGAGGCGCGGACGTCGAGGTCACCCTCGGCCTTCCCCATTTCCTTCGCGAGCTTCTTGAGGTCGCGGCTCGGCTTGGAGGGAACCTGGATGGCCACGCGGGCAATCAGGTCACCCGTCGCCTTGGAGGTCTTCACTCCCCCGCCGCGCACGCGGATCTCGGAACCCGAGGAGGAACCCGCAGGCACCTTGACCGTGGCCGTGTTGCCGTCGATCATCGGCACGTCAACGACGGTGCCAAGGATGGCCTCGGACACGGTCACGGGCAGAGTGAGAACCAGGTCGTCACCCTCGCGCGAGAACACGGGATGCGGCTTGACCGTCACAACGACCTCAAGGTCGCCCGCGGGACCGCCATGCGTACCGGGCTTGCCGTGGCCCTTGACGCGGACCTTCTGGCCGTCCTTAATGCCCGCGGGGATGCGAACCTTGATCGGAGAGCCGCCGACCTTGATGGTCAGGGTCGCACCATTCAGGGCCTGACGGAAGGAAATGGCCAGCTTTGCGCGCACGGTCCCGCCCTTTTCAGGGGTGGGTGCCGCCTGCTGGGCGTGACCAGCGGCGCCGAAGGGCGAACCGTAGGGGTCGCCCCCAAAACGCGCGCCACCGCCGCCACCGCCGAAGAGGCCGGAGAGGATGTCTTCGAAGCCACCACCGCCGGGCATGCCGGAGGTCTGGAAGCGCACGTTATGACCGCCGCCTCCGAAGCCGCCGGCGCCACCGAAGGCACCGAAGAGGTCCTCGAAGCCGCCCGCGCCGCCCGATCCGGCGGAGAAGCGTGCCCCGCCGCTAGCCATCGCGCGGATCGCGTCATAGCGCTTGCGATCCTCGTCATTGGACAGGACGGCGTAGGCCTCGCCGATTTCCTTGAACTTAGCCTCAGCGGCCTTGTCGCCCGGGTTCTGATCCGGGTGCCACTGCCGAGCCAGCTTGCGGTAGGCCTTGGTGATGGCCTTCTTATCCGCTGTCTTGTCAACTCCGAGGACCTTGTAGAAGTCCTTGGAGAACCATTCCTGTTCACTCACGCGCGTGTCACCTCTCTTTCAGTTGCGAGCGTGTCGATGTCATTCAGGGTTGTTCACCAGCACCTTCGCGGCGCGCACGACGCGTTCGCCACGGCGATAGCCGCTCGTGAGGACCTGCCCGATGGCGGGATGGTCGACGTCCGGGCTGGTGGTCGCCATGAGGGCGTCGTGCAGGGCGGGATCGAAGTCGTCGCCCGGGGCGCCGTAGCGCTCCAGCTCGAAACGCGTCTTGAGCGTCTCCTCGAGCTTCGTGGCGATCGACGCGAAGGGGCCATCCTCCAGGTCGCCATGCGCGCGGGCGGCGGCGATGTCGTCGAGGACGCTGATGAGCGACTCGATGACCTCGTCCTGGCCCGCGGTCCTGTGGCCGGGGATGGCTTCCTTGGAGCGGCGCACATAGTTGGCGTACTCCTGGCCCTGGTTATACAGCTCCGCGTTGGCGCGGGCCAGCTGGTCCTCGACGCTCGCGATGCGCTCGAGGGCCTTGGCGAGGTCGGAGTCCTCGATCTGCTCCTCGAAGGCGCTCATGTCATCGGCCGACCCCTCGGACGAGGCCTGGGCAGCGTCATCCGCGCCGAGTGCGGTCTCGTTGTGCTCGGCCGCCTGGCCGGCCGGGGCCGACTCGAAGGAGTCGGCCCCGGCGACGTTGGCGTCTTCGTTGGGCGCCGAGAAACCGTTGGTTTCTTCGGTGCTCACTTGTTGTCCTCGTCAACGATCTCGGCGTCCACGACGTCGTCCTGCGCGGGCGCGGACTGGGCGCCGGCCTCGTCGGCCTGCTGCTTGGCGTAGATCTCCTGGCCAATCTTCATGCCGGACTCGGACAGGGTCGCCGTGGCGGTCTTCACGGCCTCGATGTCGTCACCCTTGAGGGCTTCCTTGACGGCGTCGACGTCCTTCTGGACGGCCTCGCGAGTCTCCTCAGAGATTTTGTCGGCCTCGTCCTTGAGCAGCTTCTCCGTCGCGTAGACGGCCTGCTCAGCCTGGTTGCGGATGTCGGCCTCTTCGCGGCGCTTCTTATCCTCGGCGGCGTGCTCCTCGGCCTCGCTCACCATGCGGTCGATCTCCTCCTTGGACAGGGACGAACCACCGGTGATCGTCACCGACTGCTCCTTGCCGGTGCCACGATCCTTCGCGGAGACGTGAACGATGCCGTTCGCGTCGATGTCGAAGGTGACCTCGATCTGCGGCACGCCACGGGGGGCCGGGGCGATGCCGGACAGCTCGAAGGTGCCGAGCAGCTTGTTGTCACGGGCGAACTCACGCTCACCCTGGTAGACCTGGATGAGCACGGAGGGCTGGCCGTCCTCGGCGGTGGAGAAGATCTCCGAGGCCTTGGTCGGGATGGCCGTGTTGCGATCGATGAGCTTGGTCATGACGCCACCCTTGGTCTCGATACCGAGCGACAGCGGGGTCACGTCGATGAGCAGGACATCCTTACGGTCACCCTGGATGACACCGGCCTGCAGGGCGGCGCCCACGGCGACGACCTCATCGGGGTTGACGCCCTTGTTGGGCTCGCGACCGCCGGTCAGCTCCTTGACAACCTCGGTGACGGCGGGCATACGGGTGGAGCCGCCGACGAGCACGACGTGGTCGATCTCGGAGACGGTCACGCCAGCCTCAGCCATGACATCGCGGAAGGGCTTCTTGGTGCGCTCAAGCAGGTCGGAGGTGAGCTCCTCGAACTTGGCGCGCGTGAGGGACTCATCCAGGTGGATGGGGCCATCGGCGGTCATGGACAGGTACTGCAGCGAGATGTTCGTGGAGGTCGCGGAGGACAGCTCCTTCTTCGCCTGCTCAGCGGCTTCCTTCAGGCGCTGGAGGGCGACCGCGTCCTTGGACAGGTCGGCGCCGGTCTTGGCCTTGACCCGGTCGATCAGCCAGTTAACGATGCGCTGATCCCAGTCGTCGCCACCCAGGTTGTTGTCGCCGGAGGTGGCGCGCACCTGGATGGTGGAGAAGCCGTCGTCATCCTTGCCCACCTCGAGGAGGGACACGTCGAAGGTGCCGCCACCGAGGTCGAAGACCAGGATGAGCTCATCTTCCTTGCCCTTTTCGAGGCCGTAGGCGAGGGCCGCGGCGGTGGGCTCGTTGACGATGCGCTCGACCTTCAGGCCGGCGATCTGACCGGCGTCCTTGGTGGCCTGGCGCTGAGCGTCGTTGAAGTAGGCGGGGACGGTGATGACAGCCTCGGTGACGGGCTCGCCCAGGTAGGCCTCGGCGTCAGCCTTCAGCTTCATGAGGATGCGCGCGGAGATTTCCTGCGCGGTGTACTTCTTGCCGTCGATCTCCGTGGTCCAGTCGGTGCCCATGTGGCGCTTGACGGAGGAGATAGTGCGGTCAACGTTGGTGACGGCCTGGCGCTTGGCGATCTCGCCAACCAGGACCTCACCAGTCTTGAGAAGGCGACGACCGAGGGGTCGTGCGAGCGCCTTCAGCGTTGGGGATGATAGTGGGCTCGCCGCCTTCGAGGACGGCGATAGCGGGAATTGGTGGTACCGAGGTCGATGCCGACTGCACGTGCCATGGTTTGCGTTCCTTTCATCGGCGAGTCCGACTCCGTCCTGCCGGAGCGGCTCGCGTTGCTTCGTAGTGTCGGGAGATCCCGACCGACCCTTGAGTCTGACATACTCAACTTTACGAGCAGACCTTTTATTCCGCAACCCGTAAAGACAGAACTTGAGTCACATATGCTCAGGTTTCACAATGAGCGTTATTTTCCCAGCTATGGCCGAACAACTCTCCCGGATGATACGGCGAACCCCCGGGCCCAACGGGCCCGGGGGTTCAGAGCTCGGCGCTCAGAGCGCTCACTCAATCATTGAGCGCATCAGCGACGCGCGCGGCGCAGGGCGAGGAGTCCTCCACCCACTCCCAGCAGGGTCAGGGTCGCGAGGGACCCACCGAGCACGTCGGCACCGGTCCTGGCAAGGCTGGGACGGTCCCCACCGCCATTGCCACCGGGGGGTCTCACTCGGCGTCGGGGTCGGCGACGGAACCGGGGTGTAGGTGTTGGTCACCTCAAGAGTGGCAACCTCACCCGCCTTGATCACGACGGGATCAATTGCGGAGGTCTGGAGGTTGAAACCATCAACCGAGGCGTCCTTCTCCGTCACCGTGCAGGTCGCACCAGCGGGAATATCGCGGGAAACCTTCGTGTCACCGGCAGCGACATCCGTAATCGAACCGGAGGTCTTGGCCGGATCGTCACAGACGTAGTCGAAGGAGAACGTCTTGTCGGCAGGAATGTCACCAACAACCTTCTTGGTCACGGCAATATTGCCGGGAGCCGGGGTGTAGGTGTTGGTCATCAGAACCGCAGCAACCTCTCCGGCCTTGACGGGAACCGGATCAACCGCAGAGCACTCGAGGATGAAACCGTCAACGGCAGCCTCGGCCTCACGCTCGGTCACGAGACACTCGGCGCCGTCCGGAATGTCACCCGATTCCTTGGTCTCGCCAGCGGCGACATTCAGGATCGAACCGGAGGTCTTCGCCGGATCGTTGCACACGTAGTCGAAGGAGAACGTCTTGCCAGCAGGAATATCGCCAACAACTTCCTTCGTCACCGAGATCTTGCCGACCTTGGGGGCGTAGGTGTTGGTCACCTCAAGAGCAGCAACCTCACCGGACTTAACCATCACAGGATCAATCGTGGAGGTCTGGAGGGTGAAGCCATCAACCGACGCATCACGCTCGGTCACGGTGCAAGTCGCACCAGCGGGAATCTCAGCAGACTCCTTCGCCTGACCGGCAACAACATCCGTGATCGAACCGGAGGTCTTCGCAGCATCGTCACACACGTAATCGAAAGCGAAGGTCTTACCCGCCGGAATGTCACCAACAACCTTCTTCGTCACAGCAATCTTGCCCGGAACCGGGGTGTAGGTGTTGGTCACCTCGAAGGAGGCCACCTCACCGGACTTAACCATCACAGGATCAATCGTGGAGGTCTGGAGGGTGAAGCCATCAACCGACGCATCACGCTCGGTCACGGTGCAAGTCGCACCAGCGGGAATCTCAGCAGACTCCTTCGCCTGACCGGCAACAACATCCGTGATCGAACCGGAGGTCTTCGCAGCATCGTCACACACGTAATCGAAAGCGAAGGTCTTACCCGCCGGAATGTCACCAACAACCTTCTTGGTCACAGCAATCTTGCCCGGAACCGGGGTGTAGGTGTTAGTCACCTCGAAGGAGGCCACCTCACCGGACTTAACCATCACAGGATCAATCGTGGAGGTCTGGAGGGTGAAGCCATCAACCGACGCATCACGCTCGGTCACGGTGCAAGTCGCACCAGCTGGAATCTCAGCAGACTCCTTCGCCTGACCGGCAACAACATCCGTGATCGAACCGGAGGTCTTCGCAGCATCGTTACACACGTAATCGAAAGCGAAGGTCTTACCCGCCGGAATGTCACCAACAACCTTCTTGGTCACAGCAATCTTGCCCGGAACCGGGGTGTAGGTGTTAGTCACCTCGAGGGCAGCGACCTCGCCAGCCTTGACCGTCACAGGATCAATCGTGGAGGTCACCAGAGTATTTCCGTCGACGGAGGCATCGCGCTCGGTCACGGTGCAAGTCGCACCAGCGGGAATCTCAGCAGACTCCTTCGCCTGACCGGCAACAACATCCGTGATCGAACCGGAGGTCTTCGCAGCATCGTCACACACGTAATCGAAAGCGAAGGTCTTACCCGCCGGAATGTCACCAACGACCTTCTTGGTCACAGCAATCTTGCCGGGAGCCGGGGCTGCGGTGTTGGTCAGCGAGACCGCAGAGACGTTGTTCTCAGCGATGGTGAAGGAGACCTCATTCACGGCGTTCGTGGATCCAATGGAGAAGGAGGGCTCCCCCTGCCAACGCAGTGCAGCAGGCAGCTGGGCAGAGTCGAGGGACTCCGTGAGCGTCACCTTGGTGCCCTTGGGGAAGGCCACACCGGCCACGCCCTGCTCAACGGGAACGTTCATCGTGTAGGGGTTGGCTCCACCCGCGGGAGCGGTCCACTCGGGATGGAGAGCCGGGTCCCAGCCAGCGGGGAGTTCGTACTTGACGTTAACCGTAACGGCCGTGGCGGCCGGGATCTGTCCGGCGTCGGCACCGACCTGCGCTCCGAGGACGTACTTCTTCACGCCGAAGGCACCGTAGCCGGGCTTCATCTCAATGGTGTAGGTGATCGGGTCGCGGTAGCTGATCGCCGAGGTGATCGGGCCTTCCTTGTCACCCACCAGCGTTGCGCTGTTCGTGTACTGCTTCTCAGGGATGACGTTACCGTCGATCTTCGAGGAGTAGACGATCTCGTAGTTAATCGCCGGGTCGAAGTCGCCGTCAGTACGGGTGAGAGTCACCGTCGCAGACTTGCCGTCTGCGGAGATCGTACGCTCCAGCGTGTAGTTGCCGTAGGTCGTGTTGATGCCGGGCTGCCCGACTCGCGCGACCGTCGGGTACTGGTTCGGCGCACTCTTGGGGTCCACTCGAACGTACCAGGTGGAGTCATCAGGCAGCAGCGTCTGACCGTCAGCACCGAGGACATCGTTGAAGACGACCTTGTTCGCATAGGTTCCCGCAGGCATTCCAGAACGCTCCGAAAGGCGGCGCCCGGAACCAGTAATGTGCCAGTTGATCTGGGTCGAGTCGCGCTTGAGGGAGTTGGCATACTTGCCGACGTTCTTTTTCGGTCCACAGGCGCTCAACGATGGGCTCATCGTTCGGGTTGGGAACCTGAGTCTCAACACCGTTGGCATTGAAAGGAAGCTTGGTCAGAGGAGTTTCCTTCTGAGCCATGAGCATCTGATTCATCGTGCCCTTGACGTTGCTTTGGGCCGCGACAGCTTGATTGAAGGTACAGGTCATGACATCGGCGGCGGTCACACACTCGCCGACCTGCAAGCCGTTAAACATCAGCGGATCGCTACGCCCAACCTCGCGGAAACGGTAGTAGTGCGTAATGTCAGGCAGTGCGGCCCCAGTGGTCGGCAGCCCAACCGTGAAAGAGTCGCCCGGCTGCGGATTGGCATTGCTGGCATCCCATTCAACGTACATCCTCACCGGATCCTCAACCTGGGCACCCGCCCCGGGGATCTCCACTCCGTCCTGGTCAGACAGAACGAGGGGCTTGATCGCAACCTTAATGTTGGGGTTGACGGCAGCCTCGGCGGGCGCGGCCGAGAAGACACCAAAGACGCCTATCCCGGTTGCGGCAAGAACAAGCGCCGAGGCGCTAGCTGCCACCCGCGCCCACTTAGCGCGGAACATCGTCATCAATTCATCCTCCGTAGGGTTCATTTCAATCCGCGCGGCCTGGACATAGTGGTGACCACGACGGTTACCAGACATACTACGTGCGATCGGAATGACCCATAAGACCCAAAGCTCAACAAACCCTGACCATCCTCTGGAAATTAGCTCGACCACCAGGTTCCACGCACCCACAGAGCCAACAGGAGAGGCCAGCAACAACTTTCCAACCAGTCAGCATTTCAAATATGCACTTGATCACAACCCGCTCGACACGCCGTAGCAATGTGGCAGTAAATGGCATTCATCACTTTCCTTCGCTAGACTGTGACCGCCTCCAAACCGGAGTTTCTCATCAATCAACGGAGACTTGATGCACATCACGAAACGAGTGGCTGGTACCCTCCTCGCCGGCCTCCTAACACTAGGAATGGCAGGTCCCACCTTGGCCGACACGCCGACAGCCGACGGTGCCCAGTCCGGCACCCCCGCCCCCCAGGCCACCTACGACGCGCGCTACGCGATCCCCGCAGCCGTCGCAGCCTCGAGCGAGGCGAAGGTATCCGAGTGGCAGGACATGAAGTACGCCATGTTCATCCACTGGGGCGTCTACTCCTCCTACGCAGGCTGGTACAAGGGCCAGAAGCAGGAAGTGGGCTACCCCGAGCAGATCAAGGCATGGGGCCACCAGCAGACCTGGGATTCCCGTATCCCGCTGCAGGGCATCCCGCGCGAAGAGTACCTGGCCACCGCCCAAACATTCGAGGCCCCCAACTTCGATGCCACCGCGTGGTGCCAGCAGGCCAAAGACACCGGCATGAAGATGCTGCTCATCACCTCCAAACACCACGACGGCTTCGCCATGTGGGACACGGCAACAACCGACTACAACTTCACCAAGCAGTCGCCATCCCACCGCGACCCGCTCCTCGAGCTGTCCCAGGCCTGCAAGCAGGTCGGCATTAAGTTCGGCCTCTACTTCTCCAACATCGACTGGGAGAAGCAGCCCGAGAACCCCTGGCAAAACGCCAACACGCTCGACGAAGAGGGCTACATGGAATACATCCATGCCCAGCTCAAGGAACTCCTCGGCGGTAAGTACGGCGAGATCGCCGAGCTCTGGTACGACATGGGAAAGCCCAACCCTGCCCAGTCTGACCAGCTGCGCCAGTGGGCGCACGAACTCCAGCCGAACATCATGATCAACTCGCGCGTGGGCAACGACCGCGCGGACTTTGAAGTCGGCTGGGACAACGAGATGCAGTCCGAGCAGACCCAGGGCCCCTGGGAGTCGGCCGTCTCGATCTTCCACAAGACCTGGGGCTACGCGAACTGGGACGATGCAGCTCCCAAGTACAAGGACACCGGCTACCCGGACTACTCCGAGGAAGACTGGGACCACATGAGAGACGTGGACAACACGACGGCGCTGCGTAAGGCGCCGGGCGGAGCAAAGACAAAGACCACCGAGATCGTGGGCAACATGTTCTCGACCGTTGCCCTGGGAGGCCAGTTCCTCTTCAACGTCGGCCCAAAGTTCGACGGTTCCTACGACCCGTGGGATGCCTCCGTCCTCAAGGGAATCGGCGACTGGAACCGCGCACACCCCGGCATCCTCAACAACTCGCGCCCGACCCACTTCCCCATCGAGTCCTGGGGCAAGACCATGGTCGATGACTCCCACATCTACATGGGCATCGAGAAGTGGCCCGCTGACGGCGTGATTACCCTACGCGGTGCCGGCGCCAACGACATCTCCTCGGTGAAGCTGGACGGCTCCGACGCGGCTCTGACCTACAAGGTCGAGGGCAACGACCTCGTCATCACGCTGCCCGCGCAGCCCGACGAGATCCTCCCCGTCGTCACGGTCACCACGAACGGCGCACCCAACTACGTGCCCACCGGCCTGACCACCATCGGCACCGAGGCGACCACGATCCCCGCCTCCGGCCTCGAAAAGTTCAAGGCCCCCACCCCCAAGACCGGCGAAACCAGCTTCACAGCCTCCATCACCTCCGGAGACAAGGTCGCCTCGGGCGTGAGCGTCTCCTTCGAGACCGAGGGCTTCACGGACGCCTACGCGAAGTACAAGGTCAGCGTCAACGGACAGGTCATCAAGGGCCTGACAGTCGCCGAGCTCAAGGAAGGCGTCGGCCCCTTCGCGATCGGAGCAAACCAGACCGCTCGCGTGACCCTGGAATACGACAACCCGGCGTACGCCCTCAAGGGCTTCGGCAAGGACACGACCGTCAAGTCGGTCACCGTCAAGGCCGAGAATCTCCACCCCACCGTGACCGTCGATCCCGTCGACCGTCGAGGCAGGAAAGACGATCACTGTGAAGGGCACGGGCTTCGCTCCCGAGTCCGCCGTGACCCTCACGCTGCACTCCGAGCCCGTTGAGGTCGGCACCGCCACCGCTGACGAGAACGGGGCTTTCTCCGCAGAGGTAACGGTTCCCGCCAACACCGAGGCCGGGGACCACACGGTCGTCGCGGAGTCCACTTCGCCAGCAGTTACGGCATCCGCACCGCTGACGGTGACCGCGCCAGCCGTTCCCTCCGCGGAGCCGAGCGCATCTCCGAGCGTCCAGCCCTCCGCAGCCCCGGCACCCGCCCCCGAGCAGGGCGGCAAGGGAGGCCTGGCCCGAACCGGTACCAACGCGCTGATCGTCGTCGCTGGCGCACTGATCGCCGCCGGTGTCGGCACCGCGTTCATCCACCGCTCGCGCCTGGCCAAGGCCTAAGCGCCGCGTGGGCATAACCACCACTCAAGTGGGCGGGGCGTACCTGACGGTACACCCCGCCCACACTTACACTTAACAGATGCGCTGCGACCACTTTGACGCCGGCACCTGCCACTCCTGTTCGCTCCTCCCCCAGCCCTACGAGCGACAGCTCGCGGAGAAGGTCGACGCAGTCGTAGCCAGCTTTGGCCCCGTCCCGGGAACCCAGGAGATCCGGTGGCTAAGCCCAGCCTCGTCCCCCGAAGAGGGATTCCGCACGAGCGTCAAGCTCGTGGTCGGAGGCAGTCGCCGCCGCCCCACCCTGGGCCTCCTGGGGCCCAACCGGCGCGGCGTCGACCTACCCGGCTGCCCCATCCAGCACCCCGCGATCAATCGCGCGACGCCCGGCCTCAAGCGCTTCATCCGCGCACTGGACCTCACCCCCTACGACGTGCCCCACCAAGCGCGGAGAACTCAAGAACATCCTCGTCACCGTGGGGGCGGAGGAGCGCCTCATGATTCGCTTCGTGCTACGCACGCGCGAGCGAGTCTCTGACATCCGCTCGGCACTGCCGCTCCTACGCGATCTCGTGCCCGCCGCGCACGTCGTCACAGCGAACATTCACCCCACGCACGAGGCCATCGTGGAGGGGCCCGACGAGATCATCCTGACGCGGACCCGCACGCTACCGCTCAGCGTCGAGGGCCTCGAGTTGGGGCCTCGCTCTTTCGCACAGACCAACGCACACGTCGCTTCCACCCTGTACGAGCAGGCCTCGGTGTGGGCTTCGCGGCCCTTCACCGACGGGCGGCTGCCCGAAAGCCTGTGGGATCTGTACTGCGGAGTCGGCGGCTTCGCGCTGGCGTGCGCTCGCTCCGGGTTCCCGCGCGTCACCGGCGTCGAAAGTCTCCCCCGGCGCGATTTCTTCTGCGATCAGCGCCGCCCGACACGTGGGTCTGTCCCGAGGCGCCGCCACCTTCATCGCAGACGACGCGACCGCGTGGGCTCGCGCTCAGGCGCCCGAGGATGTGCCCGACGTGATCGTCGTGAACCCGCCGCGTCGAGGCATCGGTGCCGACCTGGCCGCCTACCTGAACGAGTGCGACGCGCCCCGCGTCATCTACTCCTCGTGCAATCCCGCGTCGCTTGCCAAGGATCTGACGTCGATGCCCACGCTGTTCCCCGTCGAAGGCAGGGTCTTCGACATGTTCCCACACACGACCCACGTGGAGGCCGCCCTCCTCCTCGAGCGCGCGTCAGTAGCTCCGATCGCGCGGCCCACCCCGGCCTCGGACCGTTACAATTGGACCTAACGTTAGGAGAAACATGACCGTCGAACTTATCACCGCCGCCACACCCGAAATCCACGAGGCCATGGGCCGCCTGATCCCCCAGCTGTCCCGCTCTGCCGCACCGATGAGCGAAGCCGACGTGCAGCGCTTCCTCTCCCAGTCCAGCGTGCACCTCTTCGTGTTCCGCCCCGACGCAGCTGACGCGGAGGGCAACCACCCGATCCTCGGCATGCTGTCGCTGGCCACCTTCGAGATCCCCACGGGCGTGCGCGCGTGGATTGAGGACGTCGTCGTTGACGAGGCCGCCCGCGGTCAGGGCGCCGGCCAGTCCCTCGTGGTCGCCGCGATCGAGCACGCCCAGAAGATCGGCGCCCGTACCGTCGACCTCACCTCGCGCCCCTCGCGCGAGGCCGCGAACCGCCTGTACCAGCGCGCCGGCTTCCAGCTGCGCGAGACGAACGTGTACCGCGTGACGCTCGAGAAGAAGTGAGGACGCGACGCTTGAGTTGCTTACGGCCGTAGTGTTGTTTGCACTGCTTGTGGCTACATACCTTCCACACGTTGCGTGCAGCGCTTGAGCTCCCAAGCAGTCTTTGCCTTGCCGCCCGCCCGCGCATGATGCGTGGGCGGGCGCTTCGTTTGGGCCCTGAGGGCGTAACCGGCCTGGGCCAAACAGGGCGAACTTTTTCGCGCACAGGATGCTGCGACATGGCGACGTTGAAACCAATGACGCCTCTGCAGCCACTGATGCAGGCCAGCATGAAACCACCATCACCAATGCTCACCCCAGAACAGCAACCATTGAAACCACCATCACCTCTGCAACCGAAAAACACGCCAAAAACGCCCGTTTCTCACCCGCAAAGGCGCTGGCGGTTTCAACCCCAGGCACATACGAGCGAGCAAAGGCGATGGCGGTTTCACGCGAGAGTTTTCCGATACTCGAGGGCCATGACGGGGCCGGACAACACATTCGCATGCAATTCCCCCGAAAAGACTTCATGTGTCAGCCTGTCATCGTTGAAATTCCAGGCTTTGCTTGGAGTCGCGGACTACAGGCATCAGGGAATTGCATGCGAAATTGCGAAGCAATAGCCGCAAGTGCCGCCAGCGTGGAGTCCAACACAGGGGCCTGAGAATTCAACCCCATCGGTAACGTTCAACCTGATCGGAAAGATTCAACCCGATCAGAAGGGGTTGAATCTTCCGATCAGGGTGCACACCTCAGGGCAACAAGCACTTTCGCGCATACGGAGGCGCAGAAGGCTCTCGTAACGCCCACAGGCGGCGGCAAAAGCCAAGCCAGACAAAAAATCGCACGTCATTTCCCACGGTCACTTTTTGGAGACCATCCACAAACGTTGCAATTGCAACGACGTGAATTCATGGTTTGAAGTAGCCGCCAGGGAAATACGTGCGAAATTACTGAGGGCAAGCGCTCACTAGCAACCAAACGCGGCTGGCGTGGAGGTCGCCGCATGGTCTGCGAGCCTAGCTGCGGCACGCGTAGGCGAGACATTCTTCGCCCAGTACGAGGCCGATGTGGCCTTGTGCGAGACAAGATTCGCCCTGCTGACACAAAAGCGCCTAATTTGGGGTGTTTTGCGCTCGCTGGGCGATTTTTCTCTCGCGCACGCGATAAACCAGCTGCGCCGGGCGAGTTTTGTCTCGCCGTAACGATGCACAGCGGCCGCCCAGCAACGGTCCCACCGACGCGGAGGCCAACGGACGTTAGGAAGACCTCGGACTCACAAATTTCGCATGCAATTCCCCCAGTGCAAGAATCAACGCACGCTCAAATTCCGCAGAATCTCAACGATTCGATTACAAGATCTGAAATACAGTCCGGGGAATTGCATGCGAAATTGCAAAGCACCGTCCGATTGGAGGGTGCCAGAGGGACCTGATGCGGCGCCGGTGGACGGCAGCGGGACCTGGCCGGGCTTCAAGATGACGCACCGATCAGCACGCCAGGAACCACTGGCGTGGAGGGCACCGGAGGGATCTGCCGCGGTGCCGGTGGGCGGTGGCGGGGCCTGGCCGGGCCTCGAGACGGCGCATCACCGCACAGCACTGCAGGTGCCGCCGGTGTGGAGGGCGCTGGAGGGTCCGGAGGGCACGGGCAAGCCACGCACAGCGACAAGCCCCGCCCGATTGGAGGCCGCCGCGGGGCCTGCGGGGCCTGGCCGGGCTTCGAGGCGCGGCACCGAATGAAGTGAGGTCGCCTAGCCTCGCGGGCGGGCAGGCCACGCGGCGGCCGGAGATCTGGCGGGGCCAAGCACCGCCGAACGGAGAAGCCTCAGAACTCCTCGTAGTACTCCGGGTTCTGGTCGGCCTGGCGGCCGTCGGGGCGGCCAAGCGCACTGATCGCCGCCATCTGCTCGGATGACAAGGAGAATGAGAAGATATCGAGGTTTTCGCGCTGGCGCTCAGGGTTACCGGACTTGGGCAGGGGCATCGTGCCGAGCTGGTAGTGCCAGCGCAGGATGAGACGCGACGGAGAGACGCCCACCCCGGATGCCAGGGCGACGATCGCGGGGTCTTCGACGATACGCCACTTGCGGCCCAGGGGACTCCATGATTCGGTGAGCACGCCGACCTGCGCGTGATACTCCAGCGCGGCGGCCTGTGGGAAGTAGGGGTGCAGCTCGATCTGGTTGACGCTCGGGTATTCGCCGGTCTCGGCGTGCACGCGCTCAAGGTGCTCGGGCAGGAAGTTGCAGACGCCGACGGATCGAATGAGGCCGCGGTCGCGGGCCTCCAGCAGGGCCTGGAAGGCCTCGACGTAGAGGCCGTGCTTGGGGTTGGGCCAGTGGATCAGGTACATGTCCCAATAGTCCAGGCCCGCGCGCATGAGGGATTCTTCGAGCGTGTAGACGGCCTCGTCGTAGCGCTGGTGGCGTCCGGGGAGTTTGGAGACCAGGCGCAGTTCCTCGCGGGGGATGCCGCAGCGGCGCACGGCAGCACCGAGGGCGCCCTCGTTCTCATAGTTGAAGGCGCTATCGAGCATGCGATACCCGGCCTCGATGCCCGAGACCATTGAGGACACGCCCGAGGCACCACGTAGGTTGTAGGTCCCCAGCGCGATCGCGGGAACGTCCAGGCCATCGTTCAGGGTGTATGCGGGGATCTCACTCATGTGTCAATCGTAGGCCTCGCCCCGCGCGGCGTTCTACCATGGGAGGTATGGCACAGCTTGAACTGGACGAGGTCCACGCGAACGCGGTGGACTATCAGCATTTCCTCCTTGATTCTCCTTCTCCCTATCACGCGGCCGAGGTCGTGGCACAGCGCCTGGTGGACGCCGGCTTTACGCGCGTCGACGAGAAGGGCGCGTGGGACGCGTCCCCGGGCGGTCATGTGATGGTACGCGGTGGCGCGGTCGCCGCGTGGTTCGTGCCCGAGACAGTCGACGACGACGCGGGCTTCCGCATCGTGGGCGCGCACACGGATTCACCGGCGTTCTCGGTGAAGCCATCGGTACAGTCGACGACGCCGGACGGCTGGGGCCAGATTGACGTCGAGGTGTACGGCGGCATGATGTGGAACTCGTGGCTGGATCGTGAGCTGACGCTGGCGGGCCGCCTGGTGCTGAATAGCGGCGAGGTCGTCTTGGCTCGCACGGGCCCGATTGCGCGCATCCCGCAGCTGGCGATTCACCTGGATCGCGACGTGAATCCGGGCGGGCTGAAGCTGGATCCGCAGAAGCACCTGCACCCGGTATGGACGGTGGATAATCCGTACGGCAACGTGCTGGAGTACGTGGCGCGCACGGCAGGCCTGGATGACGCGTCGCAGGTTGCGGCGTTCGACCTGATCCTCACGCCCAGCCAGGGACCGGGTTTCTTTGGTGATAAGGGCCAGTTCATCGCGGCCTCGCGCCAGGACAACCTGTCGAGCGTGCACCCGGGTCTGGTGGCCTTGGAGCGCCTGGCCGCGCAGGGTACACCCGCGGGCGGCGATGTCACGGTGTTCATGTGCTTCGATCACGAGGAGGTGGGCTCGGAGTCTCGCACGGGTGCGGCTGGCCCGATCCTGGAGACGGTGTTGCGCCGCACGGCGAAGGCGCTGGGCCGCGACGAGGACGGTTTCGAGCGGATGCTCGCGGCCTCGTCGTGCGTGAGCGCGGACGCGGCGCATTCGGTGCACCCGAACTATGCGGGGCACCACGATCCGGATAACCGTCCGATGATGGGCCGCGGCCCGATCATCAAGATCAACTCGAAGCAGCGTTACGCGACGGACGCGGAGGGCATCGCCCTGTGGAATCGTGCGTGCGCGACGGCGGGCGTTTCTTCGCAGAACTTCGTGGGTAACAACGCGATGCCGTGCGGGACGACGATCGGCCCGATCACGGCGACCCGTCTAGGGATCCTGACGGTGGACGTGGGCGTGGGCCTGCTGTCGATGCACTCGGCGCGCGAGATGAGCCATGTAGATGATCTCCTCGACCTCGCCCGGGTCCTCGAGGCGTACTGGCAGGGCGCCTGACGCCCGCGCGCGGCGAGCCCGAAGGGTGAAGCCGTGCGCGCGGCACCCGCAGCAGGGCGCCTGACGCCCGCGCGCGGCGAGTCCGAAGGGTGAAGTCGTGCGCGCGGCACCCGCAGCAGGGCGCCTGACGCCCGGCGTGCCTGAGCGCACGAAGTAACCCCGGCCTCGTTCATCGTGACGAGGCCGGGGTTCTCGCGTCTATCGGGCGCGCTCAGAGAGCGGCGACCGCGGTGACGGTGACGGGCACGTTGCCGCGCGTGGCCTTGGAGTAGGGGCACAGCTGGTGGGCGCGGTCGACGAGGGCCTGGGCGCGGTCGAGCTCGACGCCGGGGATGAAGACCTTGATGTCGGCGGTGAGGGCGAAGGAGTCGCCCTCGGGGCCGAGGCCGATCGTGGTGCGCACGACGGAGTCCTGGTGTCGATGCCGAGTTCTTTGGCGGCCAGGCCCATGGCGCCCTGGAAGCAGGCGCCGTAGCCCATGGCGAAGAGGGCTTCGGGGTTGGGGCCGTCGCCGGGGCCGCCCAGTTCCTTGGGGGCGCGCATAACGTGGCTGATGCCGAGCGCGGGGACGGAGGAGGTGCCGGCGCGACCACCGGTGGAGTCGGCGGTGACGGCGTAAACGATCTCGTTAGGTGTATCCATGACCCTATTTCACCACTAGGACTTCAGTCCCGCAAGGGGTTTGACAAAAATACAAGCGTTATCGCGCTCACCTCGACGAGGCAGGGACGTGCCCCTCCACTCACGCGAGGTCAGGCGGTGAGGAAGTCCGCGTCGGGGCGGGCGCTCAGCGCCTTGGCGACGGCGCGGCGGAAGCGGTCGTTCATGGGAGGGAGCTGGTCGCCGCGGAAGAACGTGGTCTCGCTGTTTTCGCCGTCGGCGGGGCTCGGCTCGCCGCTCACCCACTGCGCGGCGAAGGCGACGTCCAGGTAGGTGGTGACGTCTCCGTTGTAGTAGGTGACAGGACCGACGACCTCGACGGAGAGAAGGCGGCGCACCTCGATGCGAACGTCGGCTTCCTCCAAGGCCTCGCGCGCGGCAGCGATCGCGGGCTCCTCACCCGGGTCGACGATGCCGGTCACAGGGGTCCATGCTCCGTTATCTGAGCGGCGCACGCACAGGATCTCGACCGCCTCGGGAGCAAGGGGTGCTCCCAGTCGATCGCCGCCCGACCGGGGGCGGGACGCAGGATAACGACGGTCGTGCCGGGCATCCACAGGGGCGCATGACCGACATGACGGCGCAGTTCGAGGACGAAGTCAGGGGTAGCCATAGCCCTAGTCTACGGCGCTCACAGGAAGGAGGTGATGAGCGGCAGGAGCAGGATCTTGACGATAATCGCGAAGGCGAAGAGGGTCGCGTAGGCGGCCTCGATGCGCTCGTCGGTGACGCGGGCGTCGGCGGCCTGCAGGACTGCCGGCTGGCCGAGGAAGCCCGCGATGCCGCCGGCGGCGCGCGCGGAGGACAGGCCGATGAACTTCGCGCCGAGAGCCTGGATAACACAGCAGACGACGACCATGACGGCGGCGAGGAGTGCGGCGCGCCAGCCCTCAGGGCTGCCGAGCAGGCTCGCGAACTGCGGGCCGGCATTCAGGCCAAGGGCGGCAAGGAAGAGCATGAGGCCGATCTGTCGGATCGTCAGGTTTGCGGCGGCGGGCAGGGTCCACACGAGGGGTCCGGTGCGACGCAGTGCGCCGAGCAGCATACCGACGATCAGGGGCTGGCTGCGGCGCCCAGCTGGAAGCCCTGGCCGCCGGGCAGCGGGAAGGAGACGATACCCAGGAGCAGGCCGAGGACGAGGCCGATACCGAAAGCCATGCCGTCAACCTCGGCGACGCGGCGCTCGGAGTCGCCGAGCCACTCGGCGATGTCGTCGAGCTCGTCCGTGGGAACGACGACGGCAACGTGATCGCCGAGCTGCAGGTCAAGGTCGTCGCGAGCCAGAAGGTCCAGGTCGCCTCGGCGCACGCGCGTGATGACAGCACCGAAGCGCTTGGTCACGTTCAGCTCGGAGACGCTGCGGCCGGCGACGTCGGGGTTGGACACGACGATGCGCTCGAAGGCGAGGTCGGAACGGTCGTCCTCGAGATTGTGGTCGAGGACCTCGCCGACGAGGGGTGCCGCCTCCTTGATCGACGCGGGATCACCGACCATGACGACGTGATCGCCGGGCAGCAGATCCTCGCCGGGAGCGGTGACGCGAGTGCGCCCGTCACGACGCAGGTAGGACAGGCGCACGCGCTGGTCGCGCCACGCGTCGATGTCGCGCGTGTTGATGTGCTTGGAGACATGAATACTGACGGCTTCCAGGGACGACCCCGCGAGGGAAGGCGTGTCCTTGGGGCCGACCCACTTCCTCGTCACGGTGATCGTCACGATGAGAATGCCGCCGATGACGCCCAGCGGATAGCCGAAGGCATAGCCGACCGCAGCATTGGGATCTCCCGTGAGGCGGGTAGCTGTATCGAGGGCGGGCGCAGCCGTCAGAGCACCCGTAAACAGGCCCGAGGTCAGGCCCGAAGACAGGCCGAGGAGGCGACCGCCGACGAGGGCGATGAGCGCACCGACGACGCACACAATTGTCGTGAGGGCGAGGAGGTTCGTCTGCTTACGCAGATCCTGGAAGAACGTGGCGCCAGCGGAAATACCGACGCAATAGACGAAGAACGCCAAGCCCATCGGCTGGACGATCGACATGTGGGTGCTGACAACCTCGGGATGCAGGGCCGAGACGGTCAGTCCCACGAAGAGCGCGCCGGCCGCTCCGAAGCGCAGCGGGCCGATTCGGATGGCCCCAATCGCCGCACCCAACGCAACGACGACAAACAGTGCGAGCAGGGGTGAAGACGCGAATAGAGAGGCCATAGCTTTCAGAGTACCTGTCGCGCGTCCGACGTTCCCCACGACTGCCATATTGCCTACGTTATGGACCTCACGGATTGGTTACACTGGTTCCAGAAACTGAAAGGACGGTCATGTCTCAACCAGCACCCGGATGGTACCCCGACCCCGCAGGAAGCCAGCGCCTTCGCTGGTGGAGTGGCGGCGAGTGGACCGAACAATTCCACGATATGCCGCAGCAGGGAGCGCCTGTCGCGCAGCAAATGCCCGCAGACCAGACGGCGGGGCAGTACATGCCCGCCCAGTCGCAGGCCCCGACCGTTTCCTCCGACCCCTACAATCCGTCGGGCGTCGCCCCGCAGCTGGGCGCCGCTGGAATGGGCCTGCAGGCGGGAGAGGCCGCTCCGAAGAGCGGTCGCGGATGGGTCATCGGCGCTATTGTCTCCGTCTTCCTCATGGTCGTTTTCTTCGGCACGATGGTGTACGCGGGCATACAGCTGCGCGCTCAGAACGTCGAGTGGCGCGACGTGCAGGACCAGCGCAACTCCACAAAGATCAGCCTCGACCACAAGCAGGATGAACTCGACAAGGTGAAGAAAGAACTCGAGGAGGCACAGAAGTGAGCTACGGAGTCCAGCCCCCGGCGAAGAAGCCCTCCAGCCTTCCTAAGATCGCAACGATCATCTGCTCGGTTCTCGCCGTCATCTTCCTCCTTGTCAGCGCCACCATGTACGTCAGCGCTCGCTCGAAGGCGCAGGAGATTGAGGACGCGCGGGCCGAGATCCAGTCCGCGGACGCTAAGACCGTGGAAATCGACAGTGAAATCACGTCCACTCAGGAGCAAATCACCGCGGCCAAGGCGAAGAAGGATGCTCAGGAGTGGTGCACCGACTTCGATAAAGACTCGATGAAGGTGACCGACCTCGACAAGATGGCGACCACCCTCAAGACCATGTCGGAGCCACAGCGCAACGCAGTCGGAGAGGTCTGCGGCGGCAAGAAAGCATTCGCAGAGGCATTCACTAAGGACCTCAAGCGCGGCATGGTCAACACGTCGACGCCAACATGCGATGGAGACGGGACCACCGTCACCATTTACGGCACCGTATCGCTCGACGCACCCACCCTGGCCCAAATCGGCAGCATCGACGTTGTCTACGAGGTATTCGCGGCGAATCACGAGATCAGCGATTCCGATTCTCCGCTCGGAACGACCACTGCCGCCGTACCCCCGGGTGGAACCGGCAACTTCTCAACAACAGTTCCGTTCGCAACAACCGGCGATTTTTACTGTGCGGTGCGCGTCAAGAGCATCTGGCCCACCGGTCTGTGAGCGCCGTATTCACAGCTGTCTCCTGACACGAGAGAGGAATCACGATGAGTGAACCTGCGGAAGGCTGGTACGCCGACCCCAGCGGCGCAAACCAGCTGCGCTGGTGGGACGGACACGCGTGGACAGACTACGTCGAGCCGTACGAGGCACCGGCGCCCTCTCCTGAGGACGTTGAGGTCGCAGTTCCGGCGGTGGACGAGGCCTTCCCGGCTTCGTACACCGAGGAGCGGGTCGTCACTTCCGCCGGTACACCCATCCCCATGCCCGAGGCCTCCCTCCCGCAGGAGGTCACCCCGGCCTCGTCGGTAGCGGAGGCACCGGTCGCACCGATTCCGATGCCCGGCTCCCCCGTCGATGAAAAAGACAGCAACGAGACGGATGCACCCGAGAAGAGCGGAACGCTCAAGTGGGTTCTCGCATGCGCAGCATCGTGGGTGCTCGTCGCGGTGTTCATTACCGTGCTCGTCATCGTCTGGTCGCACCTGGGGGCCAGCGGCCGCATCCAGGAGAACGCGAAGAGCCGCGCCGAGACCGCCCAGAGTGAGCTCGACACGGCCCGCTCCACGCTCGAGTCCATCAACCAGCAGCTCCAGGAGGCCACCAAGTGAGCGCTCCCGCACCCCTGCGTGCCGCGACCGTCGCGGGGGCCATCCTCGCCACGGCATTCATCGTCCTCTCCGCCATCGTCGGGGGCATCAACGCGTGGCGCACACATTCTGCATCCACGTACGAGGCACAGGCTGAGCAGGCCCAGTCCGACAAGGCCGCGGTCGATCAGCAGATCACGGAGGCAAAGGCCGCGCTGGATGCCGCCACCGTGCGCAAGGATGCCGAGAGCTGGTGTGACTCGATCACGCGCGAATCCGCCGCGTCGATCCGAGACTCGCTCAAGACCTACGATTCGGCGACCCAGGCCACCAAGGACGCGATCCACGAACAGTGCGCGGCCAAGGAGACTCTCGCACAGGTCTACCGCACCAACAAGGACGCTGATTTCACCATCGCGGTGGGCGAATGCACAACCGACCAGGTGACAACCACGGTCAATGGCACGCTCACGCTCAAGGACTCTTCCCTGATCGCGTCGCTGGGCACACTCGATGTGGAGATCAACGGGTTTACCGCGGACAAGGGAAGAACCCCAGCCCCGGCTCACCGTACCAGGGCACGACGACGATCACTCTGACGCCCGGCTCGCCCGCCACTTTTCACACTGTCGATTCCCTACGATCCCGCGATGACCGATAAGACCGAGTGCGGCGCGACGATGACCAGCTGGTGGCCCTCCAACCTGTGATGCACGGTGAATCCCGTCACCGCACCAAATCCAATTTTTTTCGACTCCAATAGAATTGGGGAGACACAGTGAAAGGAGTTTCCCCGTGAGCACCCCCACCCCCAGCCTGCCTCAAGAACCGGCTGGCATCCCCGTTCCCCCGCCGGTCAGGGTGCCGACTGCGCCGAGCCCCGCGGTCGCGGCCGCCACGCCGACGTTCACCCCGCTGACTGCCCCGCGCCCGCGCGCGACTGGGCGGGCAGATCGCGATTGCCGTCATCACGTCGGTCCTCGTCGTCCTCTTCGCCATTACGACCCTCATGGCCGCTGGCATCTACTCCATGAAGAGCAAGGACCTCACCGAGACCCAGGAAGAGCTCAGCACCGTCCAGCAGGAGCTTCAGGAAGCGCAGGAGGCCGCCAAGTGAGTGACAACAACATCCCCACGCCCGCGGCAACCCCCCGGCTCCCGTGACGGTCGCAACCAAGGCCCCTAAGAGCAAGGGGCTGTCGATCTACAACCGCGTCGCGCCTCGTCCTCCTCCTCGTCCTCGTCATCGCGACGACTACCCTGTTCACCTTCGCCGTCCAGAAGACGAAGGCACAGAAGGATATGCAGGATGAGATCCAGACGCTCACTGAGCAGAAGGATGCCCTCGCTGCCCCGGCCTGGTGCGCGCAGGTGACCCCGGACAACACCGACAAGGTCGACGAGCTGTACTCCAAGTACGACAGGATGTCCTCGGCCGCTCAGGAAGCGGTGAAGAAGGAATGCAAGGATCGGGTTGACGCCGTCCAGTTGCTGAAGTTCAACGACGCGGAAAACGCGTTCACGATTGATTCTACCTGCGAGCTGGACGACGCTCAGACGACTCTGCACTGCTCCGTGGACGTCTCCCCCGCCAGCGACACGATGAAGACCAAGCTTGAAGCTTTCCAGACGACCGACCTGACGCTGAAGATCTGGTTTGACGAGTCGCAGTTTGTTCTCGGCACCCCGAATCACGTCGTCGACGACGTCGCGACTGCGACGATGACGAAGGGCGAGAAGGTGAGCGTCGAATTCACGCTTCCCTTCGACACGAGCTGGGGCTCCCACTACAAGGTCGAGGTCGCGAAGTACTTCCCGAACATGTGAGCCAGGCACTCTCATCAAACGCACAGGTCCCGTCGCCCCATTCCGGGCGGCGGGACCACGCGTATTCACCAGAGGCAGGCGCGCGGTCCACATCGCGACGTACGCCTACCTCGGACTCGCTCGGGTGCTTAGTGGTGCTCGTGTGAGTCGTATCCGCGCAGCCGATCCAGCTCTCGCCGTTCCTTCTTGGTGGGGCGCCCGCTCCCCTTCTCGCGCATGGCGACGGGAATGTGCACGCGCGGGCGCTCAGGGCGTGCGATCGTCGTAGGCTATGCGCGCCTGCGGGTAGGACACGCGCTTGTTCAGCAGCAGATTGACCCCCAGGATGCGGTCGAAGCCCTCAATGCGCAGGCGCACCTCGTCGCCGACGCGCACCTTGTAGGCGGCCTTGACGGGCTCGCCGTTGACGCGCACATGCCCGGCGCGCACGGCGGCCGTCGCCTGCGATCGGGACTTCAGTTGGCGGGTCGCCCACAGCCACGTATCGACGCGCACGGCCGACGAGGCGAGGGGCACCCGCGGGGATAACGACTTCTTCGGGGATCTCACTCATCGCAACCGCCTAGTTGATGCGGCGGATGCGCTTCTGGTGGCGGGGCGTCAGGACAATTGCAACGAGGGCGCAGAGGATCGGCATGCCGATCAGCATGCCCAGCAGGGCTCCCCAAGGAACGATGGGGCGCAGCGTCGTCGTCAGCGTCGGGGAATATCCCCGAATTCGCGAAGGTGATGACGGCCAGCACGCCCACAACGAGGCCCGAGAGCACAGCCGTCGGAATCGCGTTGAGCGCAAGCACCACACCCTGCCACGTGGTGACGTGGCGGCGCATCGAGGGAACAGCACCGATCGCATCGAGGGTGTCGAGGTCCGGGCGCATATCCGAGGAAGACAGTGCCACCACGAGGGCAACCGTTGCCGCAGCCGCGACGACAGCAATCAGGGCGGCAACGTACGGCAGAACCAGCGACCGCATCGTCGGGGCGATCACCTGGGCGGAGGCACCGGGGACCTGGCGTGCAATCGTCGTCTGGAAGGTGGGCGCGTCCACCGGATTCAGCGGCTTCTCGACGGTGAGGAGCTCACCGAGCGGCACGGCGCGCAGGCCGAGGGCCTCGGAGGCCTGCGGGGATAGGACCATGACGTTGATACGCGTGAGGGGCGAGGCCGGGAAGGTCATCGTCCTCTGCACGAGAGCGTCCGGCAGGTCATCATCGGAGGCACCGGCGGCCTTGGCGGCAGCAATCGCCGACATGTCGAGGCTGCGTAGGTCGGCCTGGCCGGCGCCGTTAATCAGCTTCGGGTCGGGCACGAGGACGCCCCCGGCGTTCAGGGTTGCGATCGCTCGGACCATGTCGTCCTCGTTCAGGTAGCCGGCCTCGCGCAGGTAGGTGCCGTCATCGACGATGTAGGCGACGTCGATCTCCGCCATCGTTCCCATGTCGTTGCGCATCGTGAGCGTCGACTTGTCGATGGGGTTCACGGCCTCGACCATGGTCTCCGGGCCGCCCGGGCCGCTGTTCCACGCCATGCCGTTCATGATGGCGCTCGAGGTGACCGTGCGCTCCGCATCGACGACCTGCTGGGCCGACTGAAGCAGGTTACGGGTGCGCGTCACCGAGTCAGTCTTATCGACCGTCGAGAGGAAGACCTGCCCACGCTGTCCCGCGTGCGGGCGCGAGTTCCAGCCGGCCTCGTTCGACGAGGACAGGGTGATGAGCAGGCCGCAGGCGACGAACACGGTCGTCAGGATCGAGGCCATGGCGGGGAACGTGCGGTGGCCGTTACGCACGGCGTCGCGAAGCGCCAGGCGCATGCTCATCGACGCGCGACGATTGGGCACTCGCCAGCGGGTGAAGATGTAGGGGATCGACCCGATGAGGCCGGCCTCGAGCAGACCGACACCAACGACGAGGGCGAGCACCCACCCGCGCCAGGCGGCGATACCCAGCAGCGGGAGTCCGGCCAGCAGCGCCAGGGGGTAGATCATGCGACGACGCACGAGGCGGGAGGGCTCCCACACGCGCCCGCCGATGACCGCGGACGTGTTGATGTGCGACGAGGTGTGCGCCGGCGACACGGACGCCATGAGGGACAGCAGGATCGGCAGGAGCACCGACAGGGCCAACGGCCACCACGGCACGATGCCGATGCCGAGGCCCGACCAGATACCGATACCCACCATGCCGCACGCGGACAGCGCGACGGAGACAAGCCCCGAATACAGGCCGATGACGAGGCCATGGGCGATCGTCAGGCGACGACCGTCGGACTGGTCGCCGCCGTTGGCGACGATCATGGCTGCCGTGCGCATGACCGATCGCTGTGCGACGGTGTAGAGCGGCGAGATGAGCAGGATCATCTCGGTGAGGATGAGGAGGATGCTTGCGACCAGCAGAAGGTACTGCCAGGGATTAGTAGCCCGATTGTTTTGGTCGACCTCGTACTGAGCGAACTGGGTAGGCAGAGCCGAAGCGTCCGGCGGATCGGCGAGTACCTGTCGCGACACGACAGAGAATCCCGACTGGTTGATCTGGCGGACATTGTCCCAGGTCACCGGAGTCGGGCCGGTGACGAACCACGCCGTCTGCGTGCGTCCTGCCACCGCAAGACGGTCAATCTCGAGCGTGCCCTCACCGATGATCGCCCGATTCGTACCGGGAATGATCTCGTCAATGACGATGCTTCCCGTGAGGTTCTGAGTGGTGCGATCCTTGGCGACAGTCAGCGACAGCGTGAGCGTATCGCCCACCTCGGCCTTGAGTGCCCGCGCGACGTCATCCGAAATGACGGCGTGGTTCGCAGCGAGCGCACCGCTCTTTCCACTCGCATTCACGCGTGGGGCATCCAGCGTTGCTGTCTGGGTGCCTGAGTCAACCGTGTACCCCGTTCCGTCCTGCGTCGTGAGGTGGAGCTGGTAGAGGGTGTCGACGGCGATCAGTTGGTCCCCAGCCGGTACCCAGTTGGTGAGGGTGCTCTGGGTGACCGTCACTTCCTCATCAGAGGCCGTCTTCGACAGGAAGTCAGCGGTGATGTCTTGCTCGATGGCTGTCGACGAGCGGCGCAAAGTGACCGCCTGAACGTCGGAACGGTGGCCGAGCCACGACGCTGCCTGGTAGCGCTGAGAGGTCGTCACGTCCCAGAACGTGATCGAGCCGATCGCGATAATGATCGGCAGCGAGATGAGAAAAACCGCCGCCAGCGTGCGCCCCAGGCTTTGGCGCGCATCACGAGAGGCGATGCGGAGTACTACTCCCCATCGCCTCATTCGTGTGTTGAGTCGACTCATCAGATCCTTGGTGCAGTGTCAGCCAGCAGATCCCTCAGTGAGTCTCCGCGCGAGCGGTCGACGATGCGACCGTCGCGGAGGAAGACTGTGCGATCCGCCCATGCGGCCATTCGGGCCTCATGAGTAACGAGGATACCGGCTGCACCCGCATCAACGTGGTCACGCAACACCAACATGATCTGGTCACTCGTGCGCGAGTCCAGCGCACCCGTCGGCTCATCCGCAAGAATGACCGAGCGGCTACCCACGAGGCCTCAGGGCGATCGCGATGCGCTGACGCTGACCACCCGAAAGACGCTCGGGGAAGCGATCCGCAAGCTCGGCGACGCCGACCTCTTCGAGAGCAGCGATGGCGGCCTCGCGCACCTTCGACGGGCTGACGCCGTCCAGCTGCAGCGGCATCTCAACGTTTTCGAGGGCCGACAGGGACGGGATCAGGTTGTAGTCCTGGAAGACGTAACCGATGGAACGGCGACGCACCTCAGCACGGTGAGCCGCATCCATCGTGGCCATATCGACGCCGTTGATGAAGACACTTCCGCGCGTCGGACGCTCCAGTCCGCCAGCGATCGACAGCAGGGTCGACTTGCCGGATCCAGAAGGGGCCCATAACGGCGAGAAGCTCGCCGGGGCGACCTCAAGGTCGATCCCGTCGAGCGCTCTCACTCGGACGCCGTCGGCGCCGAATTCATGTCCGACACCCGCCATCCTGATCGGTAGCGGCACAGGCTGGCTCATCGCACCCCGGCATGCTCCGAAATGCCAGCTTCTACCTGAGCCCAGTTCATCGAGCGGCCCTTCGCGGCAGCGAAGGCGGCGCGACGAGCGGCCTCGGAAACAGCACCGGACTCGATGTGATCGAGCCAGTTGAGCTCGGCCTCAAGGTCGAAGATGTGACGCTCCAGGATGAGCTTCCACGCGAGCTCGCCCTCATCGGCCGATGCCTTCAGGCGGGTGACATCACGCAGGGAGCCCAGGGTCGAGCGACGCTGGGTCTGGATCATGGCCTCGACGTCGACCGTGGGGTCGGCGGCGGCCACGGCGAGCTTCATGACGAGCTCATCGCGTTCGGGGTGTTCGCGAGGAACGGGGGTGGACCACCAGGCGTTGAGGACATCGCGACCGGCATCGGTCAGCTCAAAGACCTCGGAATCACGGCCGGCGTTGGTCTCGGCGTGAGACACGACCTGGCCGTCGCGCTCAAGGCGCTGCATCGTCTGGTAGACCTGGCCGATATTCAGCGGCCATGCTCCGCACGTCTGCTCCTCGAACATCTGCTTCAGGCGGTAGACCCCGGCGGGCTGCTGCGCAACAAGCGCCAGCAGGGCATTGCGAACCGACATAACTCTCCGTTCGTTGTCTGGACGTGTAGACGATCGTGGTTGAACAGTATCTATCGTACGCGAATTTTGCACTGAGAGCGGGGAATTGACGGAGGGTTACCTAACACAAAGCCTACCGCCTGATTAAACAGGAGTCCCCGAATTTTCGCGCTATATCATAGATATTGACCGTTATACGAATTTAATTATCAACCACATTGCAGACGCCATTCAAGGGTTTTTCAGCGACATTTCAGCGCTTCTCTACTCACACGGTCAGACCCCTCACAAGAGAGGACCACGAGCGTCCACAACCAGGAAAACGCCACACACAGGCCGACTGACCGCCAGGACAGAAATAATTTGTCACACAACGTTCTCAGACTGTGAGATCTGCGGTTCAGGAGTTGGACTACTCGGAGAGAACATCCTCGATATCTTCCCAGAGCACCCCCGGCGATGAAGGCGCAGTAACCGCCCAGAACTCACCATCTGCGCTCGCCAGCAGGGGCATTTCGTCGGGGTGCAGGTCAGTGAGTTCAACACCGGCCCGTACCTCGCAGACCTCCTCGCTGGTGGCGAGCAATCGCCAGCTCTCGCCTTCCAGGCTCGGATACTCCGCCGCATCGACGACCCAGGAGGTCAGCACCTTCATTGCCTGCGAGAACGCCTGAAGGAGAGCGGCGAGGTGCGGGACGGAAGTATCACCAACGACGAGGCCCTGGCCGCGCAGCAGCTCAACGAACAGATGCTCGGGATCAGCCAGGAGTCCGTCGGCGTATGAGCGCAGCACCTCGCACTCCAGCCCGCTCATATCGAAGACGACGGCGACCGCAGCACGTGCGGGAGGCTACACTGGGAACGACTAGGAGGATTCACCGATGAACACCCCGCTTCCCGCCGAGAACGCCCCGGCCTCGTCCCCGATTCCAACCGTTATGCTCCCGACGGGATCACCCATCCCCGTGCTCGGTTTCGGCACCTACAAGGTCGCGCCCGAGGACACGTACGACGCGGTGAGCCGCGCCCTCGAGGTCGGGTACCGTCATATCGACACCGCTCAGATGTACGGCAACGAGGCCGAAGTCGGGGCGGCGCTTGAGGCATCGGGCATCGCGCGCGAGGACCTGTTCATCACGACGAAGGTCGACAACTCCAACCACGAGCCCGATCGGGCAGCCGCATCCATCCGGCGCACCCTCGAGGACCTGCGCACCGACTACGTGGACCTCCTCCTCGTGCACTGGCCGCTGCCCACGCTCTACGGAGGCGACGTCGCCCTGCCCTGGCCCGCCCTCGAGGATGCCTTCAACGCAGGCGGCGCACGCGCGATCGGCCTGTCGAACTACGAGCGCGAGCACGTCGAGGCAGTCCGGAAGGTCGCGACGGTCGCCCCGCACGTCCTCCAAGTTGAATCCCACCCCTTCTTCCCCAACACCGACCTGCGCGCCTACGCACAGGGGCTCGGCATGGTGTTCGAGGCATGGTCCCCCTTGGCGCGCGGACGCGCGGTCACCGACCCGACGCTCGTCGAGATCGGCGCTGAGCTCGGCGTGGGACCGACGCAGGTCGCGCTGCGTTGGGCACTGGATCGCGGCCACGTCGTCTTCCCCAAGACCCTGAGTCGTGAGCGCATGGCCGCCAACTTCGACGTGTTCTCCTTCTCGCTGGATCCCGAACAGACCGCACGCATCGACGCTCTCGACGCGGGCGAGTCCGGTCGCATGGGGTCACATCCGGCCACCATGGACCGACTCTGAGGACGGGTACGATACAGGTATGGCTTCCAAGCTCACGCGCGCCGACCGCGCCATCGTTCGACTGGCCGACGGTACCGTTAAACAGCAGAACCTCCTCACGGGCACAGAGGTGTGGACCGTTCCGGGCCGCGGCAACCGGCCCCTCACCGCACCGCACACGGATCACAACCCCATCGACCATGAGGCCGACGGACACCACTGCGCGTTCTGTTCCGGCCGATACCTCGAAACCCCGCCCGAAAAGTCGCGCCTGGTGCGCCACGAGGACGGGTCCTGGGAGCAGCTGGACGCCCTCGGCGCCGATCAGCTCGGCGACACGGTCGCAGAATTCCGACGTATTCCTAACCTGTTCGAGATCGTCTCCCTACAACTACTGGCATCTCAACCATGGGCACGTCCCCTCCGAGGACGACCGTCGCCGCATGGCCCAGTACCTGGCCTCGGACGCGGGCTACGAGCACGTCATGAACGTCGTCCGCTCGCGCATGTTGGCCTCGGGCATGAGCGAAGGCGAGTTCGCGGCCACCAGCGAGACCGCGCGCCTACAATCCGCCAACGGCTTTTTCTCCGGCGGGCACGACCTGATCATCGGCAGGCGCCACTTCGTCGACGGCGCCACCGAGGCCCACCAGCTGGCCGGGTCCGGCACCCTCACCCCCGACGAACATGAGCAGTACACCGCCTACACAGCCCGCTCGATGCGCGACCTGTACGACCTGGATCCCGCGGTCCGCTACGTAGCGACATTCCAGAACTGGCTGCGCCCCGCGGGCGCGTCCTTCGACCACCTGCACAAGCAGCTCGTCGCGATCGACGACATGTCCGTACAGACCGAGGCCGAGCTGGAGCGCCTGCGCGCCCAGCCCGACATCTACGACCAGATCTTCACGGTCGCAGCCACGCGCAAGCTCCTCATCGCCCAGAACGAGCACGCCGTCGCCTTGGCTGGCTTCGGGCATCGCTTCCCCGGCATCGCAATCTGGCCCCTGGACGAGCCGAAAAACCCGTGGGAGGTCAGCCCCGAGGCCATGCGGGGGATCTCCGATATCCTGCACGCCGCACACGCCGCGACGGGCGTGGAGGTGCCCGCCAACGAGGAGTGGTACCACCGCCCACCCACCGTGTCCACGCCCATGCGCTGGCGAATCCTGCTCAAGTGGCGCATCTCGACACTCGCGGGTTTCGAGGGTGGCACGCGCATCTACCTCAACACGATCGACCCGTGGAAGGTCGTCGAGCGCACCGTACCGCGCCTCCTCAAGCTGCGTGAAGCCGGCCTCATCGCCCCCATGCGCATCGGAGAGGAATGCAAAGTCAGCCCCGCAATGCTGCGAGGCTGACTCCAAAGGAATGCGTCCGGCGGGGATTACTCCTCATCGTCGCTCGAATCCTCATATCCCGTGTCGGCCGCGGGGTTATCCGCGGGAGCCGGCTCCGGTTCGACGTCCTGCGTGCCCGGATCCGTCACGGGATCGGGAGTACTCGGCGCGGTAGGCGCCGGGGAGGCCAGCGCCGAGGTCCACGTGGCCAGCCATGCGCTCATCGCGTCGAGGGAACCGACGGTCTCGTCGGCGACAATCGGGTCGCCGGTGATGCCCATCAGCCAGCCGGCCTTCGTGTCGGCGGCGAGCACACCATCGATCGGGTAGACGGCACCCGTCGTGGCCAGGGAGCGCTGCGCGGTTTCACCCTGCAGCCACGCGATCAGGGGATTCTGCGCCGTCCGACGCGGGCGAGGACGTGGGGGGCCGCGTACATGATGCGAGCGATACACGTCGAGGAGATCGCAGTGCCGTAGGAATCGGCGCCCGTATTCGTCGCTGCAGCGGCCGCCAGCGAACGCGGGGCCACGATCAGCGGATACGCGCCGGAAGAACCCGCGGAGGCACCCACGACCTCGGACAGGGTAGCCCTCGGACACGTGCGCGCCGGCCGTCCACGCGGCGATGGCACCACCCAGGGAGGAATCCACACGCGGGTTGAGGGACTGCGCGAAAGAACCCAGTCCCTCGCCTGTCTGCGCGGCTGCCTCCTGGACGAAGGCGCGGCCCACCGACGACGAGGCCGGGTCCGGGATCGTCAGCAGCGCGCGGATACGCGGCGAGGTCAGATCGCCGAACGAAGTCGGCAGCGGGCGGCCGTTCGCACTCATCCACGACTTGTCGGCGATGAGACACACGTCGTCGCGGCCGTAGGCGATCGCCGCAGCGGCACCGTCCACGACCGTGCCGGCAAGCGTCGCAGTATCCTGAGGCGCGGAAGCGGCGATCGTGCCCGCCGCAGTCGCCTGCAGGGCGTCCGCTCCATCCAGGCCGAGCACCACGTCCGCGCCCGCCTTCGACAGCGCATCCACACCATCCACCGGCACCGCCGCAACCGTGAAGCCCGTCACCTTCGTGAACTCCTGCGCGGTCTCCATCGGCAGCTGCGCGCCACCCACCAGGGCGACGGTCAGCGTGCCCGAGCCACTACGAGGAGTCGGGCGTCGATCGTCCCATGCCCCGCCGTGCTCGACGAGGCGCGCGCGCTCTGGCCAGGAACGATCGGCGACGCAAACGGATCCCGAGGCGCACTTGAGGACACGGACGGCGTACAAGCCGCCACCGTCGTCGCCGCAACAAGGAGGGCAGACAACGCAAAAACAGAGCGGGCGCGAGCCATAAGGAATCCTTCAGCCGGGAACACTACCGTCCAAGCATAAGACAGGGTACCTGTGGGCCTCGCGCAAGAGCGCCGCGTGGGGCATCATGGAAGCGTGCGCACGCGCACAGGGACAACCACCCCCACACCAGGAGGCAACCATGGATTCAGCCACCATCGAAAAGCTCGCCACTACCGCCGTCATCGCCGGAGCGGCCTTCGCCGCCTCCAAGGTCTTCGAAGCCGGCTGGAAGGTCGCCACCGGACGCCCCATTCCCGCCGAAGACTCCGACGACGTCACCATCGCTTCGCTGGTCCTCTTCGCGGCCACCTCCGCCGCCATCGCGGCCGTCGCCCAGCGCTACGCGTACAAGGGCTCGCAGAAGTGGCTTGCCCCTAAGCTCGAGGCGCGCTTCGGCGTGCCCCAGCTTGAGGCCTGAGCCCCGCAGACCGACGCCCCTCCCCTGCGTTCACACGACCGGCAGGGAGGGGCCCCAGGTCCGTACGCTCGCCCGACGCGCTGACGCGGGAGGCAGCCACGGCCTCGTCCCACGTGAGAAGGCCGCACGCGAGCGACAGCCACGTGCGCGCGTCGGTCTCCACGACGGCGGGCGGCGTACCGCGCCGGTGCGTCGTCCCCGGCAGGATCTGCACCGCGCCGGCGGGAGGCACGCGCACCTCGACCGCTCGGCCGGGATGCGAGATACCAAGCTCCTCGAGGGTGAAGCGCACCGCCGTCAATACGACCGCACGCGCAGGCTCCTCACCGCGCTCCACAGCATCGCGCCACGAACGCAGCGCCACCATCCCCTCACCGGGGTCAATCCGTCGTTTCGCCATACCCCGATTCTACGCGGCGCTGCCACCCCGTCCCCGGGCGTGCATTCCGACCGCCTTGTCAGGCACAATGGATACATCACTTCCGACGAGAGGCCACCCGTGACCGACATAGCTTCCCTGATTACGCTACGTTCGATCCTCGACATCGAGATCGCACGCAGCTACCAGTGGGACGCGGCCACCATCATCAAAGTCTCCGGCGTTGACCGCGCCGGCGACCTTACGACCCGGATCGTCGAATATCCCGGAGCCCTCGCAGACATCGCCGCCGAAGGCTTCTCCCCCCACTCCGCCGCAGGACACGCGCTCTCCCACGAACTCCACGACGCCATCCAACGCCGCGTCCGCCTGTGGATCGCTGAAATTCCCACCGAACAGCTTGCCCGCCTGCGCGAAGCCCTCGGCGACGACGTCATCCACGAGGCCGGCCAGCCACGCGACGGCTACACCCCCATCGCCCTGTCTCCCCTCGAGCTGCTGGAGCACTGGGCGGCCGGCACCGACGAGCAACGCGAATTCATGCGCGTCGCCATGGCCGGACTCGACACGCTCACGACCTCGTCACACGCCACCCACGCCTCGCGCGCCGTCGGGGCATCCATCATTGAGCGCTCCGCGTTCCTCCGGCTGTGCCGCAACCCCAAATTCATCGCCTACGTCGTCGTCCTCGTGTATTCGGTGGCGCGAGCCCTGCCCGTCATATACGTCCCCCACTTCCACGGCGACTGGCGCATCCTGTGGGCCATCGACATGATCACCGCCATCCCCTACACGTGGGGCCTCATCGAAATGGTCGCCGGGCAGAAGCTCTGGCACCGCGTCGTCGGCGCGATCACCGCCGCCATCACGTTCATCGCGCCCTACGTGTACTTCCTCATGTACGGGCGCCACGCTCCCCCCGGCGTGTGGACTGCCATCGCGCTGATCTTCTTCGGCGGTATCTTCCTCGAAGTCTTCCGCTACCAGCGCGACCGCGCCGTCAAGAAGGGCCTCACAGAGCAGCTGTAGGCACGCCGATGCGGCTGCGTCCAGCTGGCGCTCCGGGTGCCGGAGGCCTCGGCCGCCCGCGAGACTTGGCAGCCCTCACTACGTTCGGCGCCGCGTGTCGAAGCCCACCCCGGCCTCGTTCCTCTGAGACCCGCCCTATCCTCGCGTGGCATCAGTGCGCACCCGTTCATCGACCTTGCATGACGACGTCCCCCGAGCGCAATGCCCGGGGGACGTTCGTATTCGTTCGCGGCGCGCGAGATTACTTGTCCTCGCCGGTCGCAGTGCGGATGAAGCCAGCGATCATGAACCAGCCGCCGCCAACCCAGAACAGGATCAGAGTCCACAGGGGCTGGACCGGGTACACGACCACCAGGTACGCGCACGCGACGATCCACGCGGCCGCACCGATGATGTTCGGGATCTGGAAACGCTTCACACGCGCCGGGTGCGTGTAGTGCAGCGGGACCAGCGTCATGATCGCCAGGAAAATCGTCGCGGCGATATTGACCCACGCAGGAGTCTGAAGCACGTACATGACAATCGCAACGCAGTTCCACGCCGCCGGGAAACCCACGAAGTAGTTATCGTTCGACTTCTCTCCGTCGTTCGCGTAGCAGAATACAGAGGAGACGATGATGACAACCATCATGATGACCGGAAGCGGCTTGGGCCCAAACGGCAGATTAATCGCCATAAAGAGCGCCGGCAGGAAGGTCCACGTCAGGTAGTCAACGAGGTTGTCGACGACGCCGCCATCGAACCAGGGAATGACCTGACGGACTCCGACCTTGCGGGCCAGCGTGCCGTCAACACCGTCAACGATCAGGGCGATGACGAACCACAGCCACATCATGGGGATGTTGTTGTCGAGAATCGCGAACAGCGCGAGCGTCGCCCACACGAGCCCGGAGATCGTGAACGCGTGCACCGCCCAGGCGGCGATCACGCGGCCCAGGCTGGGTTTGCTGGCACTCTCAGACGAGGCCTGGGCCAGCTCAGTTGTAGTGGGGACGTTTTGCTCAGGCACGGACAGCTCCTGTGATGGCGGATAGTTTCCGCCCCTCAGTATGCCAAAGATTGGTGGGTTTTTGGTAGCGCTTCGACCAAATGGCACGCGTTCGGGGTGTTCTCACAGAACACGGTGGACGCTGCTTCTGTTCACCGTGACATTGCTTCATGACGCTTCGCACCGGTACCCGTTGGTGGCTGGAGTACCTGGGCGTATGCACGGGGGTGTGCCAGCTCACTTGCGTGCGCTCGGGTCGAGCAGGTGGCCGCCTGGGTCCTTTGATGCGCACGTTAACCCACCTGGTGGAGTGTGGGCGGCTGCGCCCAGCTGCCAGTAGCTGGGTTTAGCTGCGCATTGAAGGGTTAACACTGCCAGTAGATGGGCGCAGCTGCCATCACTGCCTGCACGATGGCTCTCACCGCGGCACGAGAAGCTCTCACGAAGCAGCTGAGCCACATGCACACCCGGGAATACGCACGCAGGCCCGATGACCTGCACGTGGGCCCAATGGTTTGCATGTGGGCGGCGCCGCCCACATGCATGTCTAGTGGTTTACGTACGTATCAAGGGGTTCGCGTGCGTATCAAGGGGTTAACACGTATGTTCAAGGGCTTAGGCGCGAAGAACACGCCACGCCCGGCATCGTTGTGCCCAAATCGCAGACCACCTCGGCGAAAAACGATGTAACGGGCCGTTGTGGGCGGGGTGGTCTGCTCTTCGGGCGTTACCCCACCTCAAACAACCAACTCACCGATGTGAGACGGGGGCAATTGCATCATGAGAGCTGCGACACGCCGGGCATACAGCGCCCGCCAGCTTCTAATGCTGCAAAACCCCCACCGCCACAGGTCTGGAGGCCGTCCCGAAGCCTGCGGGGCCTGGCTGCGGTTCCCACAGACGATAGAAGCCGGGCAACAGTGCAGAAGGACCGTGCCACGACGAGACAAAATTAGCCCAGCACCAGCTATCACCACTCGGTCGCACGAAAAACTCGCCCAGCACAGCCCCTCCAGCGGCTCTTCCGCGAAACACTCGCCCAGCGAGCACATAAACGCCAAATGTGGGGTGTTGTGAGCGCGCAGGGCGAACTATTTCGCGCTTTCGCGATGACACAGCGCCGCAGGGCGAACTATTTCGCGCCCAAATGAAACCGCCACCGCCTTTGCTCGCTCGTTCACGGGTACGCATGAAACCAGCGACACCTTTGCTCGCCCACAATGCCGCAAAAACACACATTTCGAGCGAGCAAAGGTAATGGCGGTTTCACCCACGCACAAAGACCGGGCCACAAAGGTGACAGCGGTTTCAGCCTGGCAACGCATTGCACCAAAAAGGCAAGCAATGCACCAGTTCGCGCGCTATTGCGGAGACAAGCCCCCACCATTTCGCATGCAATTCCACCTCAGCCCAACCCCACGCCAACGCAGAATCCGCAGAATACCAACGATCAAACTTCAAACCATGAAACACATACGAGGGAATTGCATGCGAAATTGGGTGTGGACTCAGCAATGCGGCAAGCGAGGTGTGGACGCGACACCTGTGCGGTGACGACGGGGCCCGACCGGGCTCCAAGACAACGCGCCAATCAGCGACCCAGCCCCACCGGTGTGGAGGGCGCCGGAGGGACCGAAGGGCACGGGCGGGCTTCGAGACGCGGCGCCGAGCGAAGCGAAGTCGCCTAGTCTCGCGGGCGGCCGGGCCCTCCGGCGCCCGGAACACCCGTGGAGCCACAAGCAACACACGCAGGAAGGACGACGCGCCGAGCGAAGCTCGCGGCGCGGACGGCCAGCGGGCGGCCGCCGCCCACCGGCACACACAGCGGCCGGGCCCTCCGGCGCCCGGAACACCAGCAGCGCTACAAGCAACATAAGCAGAGCCACAGATCAAGCACCAACACAGCACAGGGGCGCGGGCCCTGCAGGCCCGCGCCCCTTGGCGATACAACTCAGACGCGAACACTCAGAAGTACGTGCGTCCGGCGTCGCTCAGCTCGCGCAGCTCGTCGATCGAGGCGATCCAGCCGCAGCCCTCGCCTTCGGCGGCGAGCAGGTCCACGCCGCTGATCGCTAGCATGTCGCCGCCCGTCGTGCCGATACGCACGGCGTCCACGCCCTCGGCCTCGGCGGCCACGAACACGGCCTTGACGGCCGCCTCGGGCACCGCGACGAAGGCGCGGGCCTGGGACTCGGACAGGAGCATCTCGTGGTCGCCGACGCAGTCGCGGCGGGCGGCCCCGGCCACGTCGAAGACGCCGCCGATGCCGAAGCGCAGCGCAGAGTCCACGAGGGACTGCACGAGGCCGCCGTTGGACAGGTCGTGTGCGGCGCGCACGAGGGGTCGTCCGTCCGGGCCGTCGGCGGCGCTCAGCGCGCGCACGACGTTACCGAGGGCGACCTCGGCCTTCAGGTCGACCTCGGGCGGCAGGCCACCGAGGTGCGAGCGGGCGATGCGCGCCCACGCGGACCCGTCGAACTCCTCGCGGGTGGTGCCCAGGAGGATGACGGCGAGGCCCTCTTCGGAGAAGCCGGAGGGGTTGGCGCGCGTGACGTCGGGGAGGATGCCGAGCATGCCGATGACGGGCGTCGGGTTGATCGACGAGTTCGGCAGGCCCTTCTCGGTGCCGGACGAGTTGTACAGCGACACGTTGCCGCCGGTCACGGGGATCTCGAGCTCGATGCAGCCGTCCGCGAGCGCGGTCATGGCGGTCACCAGCTGCCACATGGCGTCCGTGTCTTCGGGGTTGCCGAAGTTCAGGCAGTCCGTGATGGCAACGGGCTCGGCGCCGACGACGGCGACGTTACGGTACGACTCGGCGAGGGCCTGGCGGGCTCCAGCTGCCGGGTCGAGCTTCGTGTACCAGCCGTTGGCGTCGGTCGACAGGGCGACACCGAGGCCGCTTTCCTCGTCGATGCGGATGACGCCCGCGTCGTCGGGCTGAGCGAGGGCGGTGTTGCCCTGCACGTAGCGGTCGTACTGGTCGGTGACCCACGCCTTGGAGGCCTGGTTGATGTCGGAGAGGACTGCGCGCACGTCGGCGATCAGCTCCTCGCGCGTAGCGGGACGCGAGAGGTCCTCCGAGGTGGCTGCCTGCAGGTCGTCCTGCCACGCGGGGCGCGCGTAGGGGCGGTCGTAGACGGGGCCCTCGTGGGCGACGGTCTTCGGGTCGACGTCGACAATGCGGTGGCCGTGGTGGTCGATCGTGAGGCGCCCGTCGCCGGTCAGGTGGCCGATGACCGCTGCCTCGACGTCCCACTTGTCGATGATCTCGAAGAAACGCTCGCGATCCTCGGGGGTCACGATCGCCATCATGCGTTCCTGGGACTCGCTCATGAGGATCTCGCCCGCGGTAAGCGTGGGGTCGCGCAGGAGCACGTTCTCGAGGTCGACGTGCATGCCGGAGTCGCCGTTGGAGGCCAGCTCGGAGGTCGCACACGAGATGCCCGCGGCGCCGAGGTCCTGGATGCCCTGGACGACGCCGGCCTCGAACAGGTCGAGGCAGCACTCGATGAGGACCTTCTCCATGAAGGGGTCGCCCACCTGGACGGAGGGGCGCTTGGCGGGCATACCGTCTTCGAAGGTCTCGGAGGCGAGGATGGAGGCGCCGCCGATGCCGTCGCCCCCGGTGCGCGCGCCGAAGAGGACGACGAGGTTGCCTTCGCCGGTCGCGTTAGCCAGGTGGATATCGTCGTGGCGCAGCTTGCCGATGCACAGCGCGTTGACGAGGGGGTTGCCCTGGTAGGAGGGGTCAAACTCGGTTTCGCCGCCGATGTTGGGCAGGCCCAGGCAGTTGCCGTAGCCGCCGACGCCGGAGACAACGCCGTGGACGACACGCGCCGTGTCGGGGTGGTCGACGGCGCCGAAGCGCAGCTGGTCCATGACGGCGACCGGGCGGGCACCCATAGAGATGATGTCGCGGACGATGCCGCCCACGCCGGTGGCCGCGCCCTGGTAGGGCTCGACGAAGGACGGGTGGTTGTGGGACTCGACCTTGAAGGTGACGGCCCAGCCGCCGCCGATGTCGACGACGCCGGCGTTCTGGCCCATGCCGACGAGGAGGTTCTTCCTCATGGCGTCGGTTGTGCGCGCGCCGAACTGCTCGCCGAGGTGCTTCTTGGAGGACTTGTAGGAGCAGTGCTCGGACCACATGACGGAGTACATGGCGAGCTCGGCGTTGGTGGGTCGGCGCCCGAGGATGTCGCAGATGCGCTGGTATTCGTCCTCTTTGAGGCCGAGTTCCTTCCAGGGCATGTCCTGGCCGGGGGTCGCGGCGGCATTCTCGACGGTGTCGGGCAGCTCGCGGGTGTTTTCGGAGGTCATTCGTGTTTCCATTCGAAAGGTCTGGGACGAGGCCGGGGCTCCCTCACGGGTGAGGGCGCGATGGCGTCGTCAGCCGACGAGGGATGCGAGGACGGAACGGAAGATGCCCAGGCCGTCGGTGCCGCCGTGGTGGCTGGCGCCGTCGGGTCCGAGGGAGAGGGGCCGAAGCCTGCCTCGGTCGCGTGCTCGGGGTGGGGCATGAGGGCCGACGACGTTGCCCGCGGCGTTGGTGACGCCCGCGATGTCGTTGGCGGAGCCGTTGGGGTTGAAGTCGACGTAGCGGAACACGACGCGGCCTTCACCCTCGAGCCGTTCGAGTTCGGCAGGGGCCGCCTGGAAGTTGCCTTCGCCGTTCTTGAGGGGGACGGTGATGGTGTCGCCGGCGCCGTAGGCGCGCGTCCACGCGGTGTCCGCGTTTTCGATGCGCAGCACCTGGTCGCGGCACAGGAACTTCTGGTGGTCGTTGCGGATGAGCGCGCCGGGGAGCAGATGCGACTCGCACAGGACCTGGAAACCGTTGCAGATGCCCAGGACGGGCAGGCCTCGTCCGGCTTCGCGCACGATTTCGCTCATGACGGGAGCGGTCGCCGCGATCGCACCGCAGCGCAGGTAGTCGCCGTAGGAGAAGCCGCCGGGGATGACGACCGCGTCGACGCCGTACAGGTCGGCGTCCTTGTGCCACAGGGACACAGCCTGCGCGCCCGCGATTTCAACCGCGCGGGCGGCGTCGCGGTCGTCGAGGGTGCCGGGGAAGGTGACGACTCCGACGCGGGTCACTGCACGCCTCCCGCGTAACGGGCGTCGGCCTCGTCGATGGCCTCGACGCGCACGACGTCCTCGATGATCGGGTTGGACAGGACCTCTTCGGCTGCCTTGCGGGCCTGGTCCAGGAGCTCGTCGGTGACGGGACCGTCCACGCTCAGGTGGAAGCACTTACCCTGGCGCACGGCCTCAAAGCTCGTGATTCCGAGCCTGGGCAGCGCCGAACCGACAGCCTACCCTGGGGATCCAGGATCTCCGGCTTCGGCATCACTTCCACGATGATTCGCCCCACGGCGTTCCTCCTTGTGTTGTTGGTGAGGATCCCGCCGTGCATCTTGCCCGGCGGGCAAGTTTGTTTACAGGATGGGGTCCGACCCGGTGAGTCGGCGGTATGCCTCGACGTAGCGCGCGGCGGTCGCGGCGGCCACGGATTCGGGCAGCGCGGGCGGGTTGGCGCCCGAGGAGCGGTCCCAGCCGGACTGCTCGGAGACCAGCCAGTCGCGCAGGTACTGCTTGTCGAAGCTGGGAGCGACCTGGCCTTCCACCCACTGGTCGGCGGGCCAGAATCGCGAGGAGTCCGGCGTGAGGATCTCGTCCGCGAGTACGAGCGCGCCCGTGGTCACGTCGATGCCGAACTCAAACTTGGTGTCCGCAATGATGATGCCACGCTCGGCGGCGATGTCGCGGGCGGCCCGGTACAGGGCGATCGACAGGTCGCGGATGGCGACCGCGAGCTCCTCGCCGATGCGCTCGACGGTCTGCTCGAAAGTGATGTTCTCGTCGTGCTCGCCCAGCTCGGCCTTCGCGGCGGGCGTGAAGATCGGCTCCTCCAGGCGCGAGGCCTCGGTCAGGCCCTCGGGCAGCTTGATGCCGCACACGGATCCGGACTCGCGGTACTCGGCCAGGCCGGAGCCGGTCAGGTAGCCGCGCACGACACACTCGATGGGGATCATGTGCAGGCTGCGGCACACGACCGCACGCCCATCGACCTCGGCGGGCACCGTGAAGCGCGTGGGCTGGGCGCCTTCCAGGGCGCGCGAGGCCTCGGCCGGAGCCTTCATACCCACGGCCAGCAGGTGGTTTTCCACGAGGGGACGCAGCTGACCCATCCACCAGATGGCGAGCTGGTTGAGGACCGCACCCTTGCCGGGGATCAGCGTGGGCAGCACGTAGTCGTAGGCGCTGATGCGGTCCGAGGTCACCATGAGGAGCGCCTCCGGGCCAGCCTTCGCGTGACGCGGGCGGCCCGCCTGAGTAGCGGTCTGCGGTGCGGGGCCGACCACGGCCTCGTCGGGGAGCGTAGATGTCGCGAACCTTGCCCGCGCTCAGCGGGGTCCAGCCGTGGAGGGTGGCGGTCATGATGTTCCTCAGGGGTTCTCAGTCGAGGGTGACGACCAGGTCGGCGGGCCACGTCGCGATGTCGCTGCGGTGGTGCTCCCCGTCGAAGTGAATGAGGTCGACGCCGCGATAGGGCGAGCGCCCGCGCCTCGTCGAGCGTGGCCGCTCGGGCGACGACATCGAGAACTCGGCCGCCGGAGTTCACCAGTGCGTAGGTCGGTTCGAAGCCGCAGCATCCGGCTGCGACGTCGGTCGGGTCGTCGGTGATCTCCTCAGAGGTACCGGCGTGGATGACGTGGACGCCGTCGAGCTCCTCGGCCGCTTCGATACCCGTGATCTCATGTCCGGTATCCGTGGGGCCCGGGTAGCCGCCCGAGGCCATGACGACCGTGACGGCCGCGTCCTCGCTCCACACGGGGGCGGGGACCTTGGCGAGAAGTGCCGGTCGCGGCCGCGTACAGGATGGGGGGCCAGCGGGGAGTCGAGGCGCTCGAGGACCGCCTGGGTCTCCGGGTCGCCGAAACGCACGTTGAATTCGACGACGCGGATGCCCTTCGAGGTCATCGCGAGGCCGCAGTACAGGAGGCCGCGGAAGGGGGTGCCGCGACGCGCCATCTCGGTGATGACGGGCTGGGCCACCTCGTCGACAATGCGCTGCGTGGCCTCTTCGGGGAGCCACGGCAGGGGGCTGTAGGCGCCCATGCCGCCCGTGTTCGGACCCTCGTTGCCGTCACCCACGCGCTTGAAGTCCTGCGCGGGCTGCAGCGGCACGACGGTGGCACCGTCGGCGAAACAGAAGAGGGAGACCTCGGGGCCGTCGAGGTAGTCCTCGATGACGACCGCTCCCCCGTCGCGCGACAGGCAGGCGCGCGCATGCTCCGAGGCCTGGGCGCGGTCGGTGGTCACGACGACGCCCTTGCCGGCGGCAAGCGCGTCATCCTTCACGACGTAGGGGCACCCAGATCGTCGAACGCGGCCTCAACCTCGTCCATCGTGGTGCACGTGAAGGCGCGAGCCGTCGCCACGCTCAAAGCATCGGCCATGACCTGCTTCGCGAAAGACTTGGAGGCCTCGAGACGCGCCGCGTCCTTCGTCGGGCCAAAAACGGGGATTCCGTAGTCCAGGACCGCATCCGCGACGCCCGCGACGAGCGGCGCCTCGGGGCCGACAACCACGAGGTCGACGTTCTCAGACGTGGCGCGACGGACGACGTCCTTCGGATCCAGGGGATCCATTGTCAGGGAGCGACCCAGCTGCTCCAGCGCGGGGTTACCCGCCTGGACGACGAGCTCAACAGGATGCTCGGGGGTGGACGTTCGTACAAGCGCACGGGCGATCGCGTGTTCGCGACCCCCGTTACCAACGAGAAGAACCTTCACGATTCAAGCCTATCGGTGTTTGGTGGCCTTCCGGGCCACCGTGGTGTTTTATGGGTGCACGTCACAGCGAAAGTGAGACGGGCTTGCGGCCCTCACCAGGCGCCGTTCGGGTTACCGCTGCGGCGGTCATCCTTCTTGTCGCGCTGGTCCTTGTTACGCTGATCGTTCTTGTGCTGCAGCTCCTCACGGCGCTGCTTCTCTTCCGGGGTCTCGCCCTCGTAGGGGTTCGGCGAGGGGCTCGGGCTGGGACTCGGGTTCGTCTGCTGATCCTTCGATCCCTTGTCCTGCTGGTCCTGCTGCTGGTCCTGCTGCTGGTCGCCCTGCTCCTGGGACTGCTCCTCAGCCTTCTGCTTCTTGTCCTCGACGCGTTCCTTGTTCTGGTCGGCGGGGTTATCGGACTGGTTGCCAGACTGCTGCTGGTCACCGGACTGGCCCTGCTTGCCGGACTGGTTCTGGTTACTCGACTGGTCCTTGTTATCGGACTGGTTCTGGTCGTCAGACTGGTTCTGACTGGAATTGGAGGCGGTCTGACAGGGAGCTACGGTCTCTTCGGCTTCCTGGTAGATAGTCGCGGCATTTGCGTACGCGCCGGCGGCAGCCTGCACATCGCCCTGAATCTCGATGCCGATCGCGAGGTTGACGCGAACGCGGCATTCGTAGGAGAAGGGCTCGAGTCGGCCCGGCTTGACCTCGGTGGCCTTGGGGACGAGGTCGAAGGCGGTACGCAGGTCCGTCACGCCCTCGTCGGTCTGCCCCTGACGCACGAGAGTGGTGCCGCGGTTGTAGTGCGCGACCCAGCGCTCGATGCCGATCTTCGTCCACGCCATCTGGCCTTCGTAGCCCGTCTGGGCTATGTCGTATTCCTGCGCCTTCCAGTGGCTCAGGGACGAGCGCGACCAGAGCGAGAGTCCGATCAGGTACGCGGCGACGCTCAGCACGATGACGAGGATCGGGATGGAGTACCACAGAGGGCGCAGCGCACGGGGGTTGCGCTGGATCTTCTGTTTGCCCGACGAGGCTTTGGTGAGCTTCGCACGAACGGAGGCATCGACGGGATCGACCTGGGGCGCGCCAAAGGGGAGGAGGTCTGCTTCAGGATGCGAGTTCTCAGATGGCATGGGAGTTCCTCAACTGTTGGGCGCGCAGCGCCAGCGTGGCACCCTCCCACGCGAGGAGAGCCCCGAGAAGGAGCGCGAAGGGCCAGATGATGTAGCGATACGTGTCTTTCAGGTTGCGCGACTCGGCGAGCGTCGTCGCCTTGTCGAGCACGGAACGAGCGTGCGAATCGATCGCCGACTTGTCGGGCGAGTGCACGTAGTCGACGCCTACGCGTGAGGCGACATCCTTCAGGGCGGCCTCGTCGATCTTCGAAATGGCGATCGGGTTATCAGGCTGCGAGGAGTCGTGGATGTACTCGGGTTCACCGCCGCTCTGGGAGCCGCTGTCGCCCAGGCGCAGTACCTTCATGGGGCCACCTTCCTCGGTGCCGTAGCCGAGGACGAGGCCGCCATCGATGTACTCCTTGACGGCATCCCAGTCGCTGGCCTCACCCGAGGGTGCGCTGGTCCAGTGGTTCTGGTTGGAGGTCTCACCGTCGGAGAAGACGAAGAGGGCGCGCACGTTCTGGGGGTGGCGTTCCTTGTTCTTCTTCAGGAGCTTGGCGAGGTCTTTGGCGGGTCGGTTCACCGACGATCCCTGGGAGGAACTGGAGAGCTCGCGGTCGAAGGAATCCATGTACGAGATGACCGCGGAGGCGTCGGAGGTCAACGGCAGGTCCGTGTGGGCTCTCGAATCCCAGGACATGATGGAGAAGCGCGAGCCGGTGAGGATGTTCATCATGATCGAGATGTCGTTGCGCACGCCGTCGATGCGGGGCTTGCTGCCGTCCCAGTCCTCGGCGGCCATGGATCCGGTGCGGTCGATGACGAAGTAGACCTCGAGGGTCGAGGTCACTTCCTGGGCCTCGCCGGGGATCGACGGGCCTGCGCCCATGATGATGACTGTGACGACGATGAGGAAGCGACGCAGAACATCCATGACGTGGCGGCGGGTGGCGCGCTTGGCCGACAGGAACACGAAGAGCGCACCGAGCACGGCGATGATGCCCAGGATGGCCAGGTGAAAGACGGGGCGAAATCATGTCAGAGCCTCCCGAACGCCAGCAGACCGAGCAGGGACACGACGCCGAAGAGTGTCCACCCGAGGGCGGCGCCGGGGCGGTCCGTCTCCAGCATCTTGCCAGCGGAGTCGAGTTCTTCTTTCTGTTCGGCCTCGATCTGCTTCACCACACGATCCACGGACGACGGGGACGAGGCATCGTAGAAGTCGCCGCCGGTCTTACGGACCTCATCACGCAGCTGCAGGGCCTCGGAGCTCAGGGTGATATCCGATCCCGGGTACAGCGCGGTGACCGTCACGCCCTGGCTCTTCGCGAATTCGATCGCCTCGCTCAGGTTGTAGACGCCGTCGCCGTACACCTCGTTGTCGGTGGCCAGCAGGATGGTGCGGGAACGCTGCTTGTCGTTATGGTCGAAACCCATGACGCACGAGGCCAGGCCATCGCCGACGATCGAGGAGACTTCCTGGTTCTCATCCATGACGGGCGCAAGGTAGTCGAAGAGTTCCTGCGTCGCGCTCAACCTGCCGCCAATGCGCGTCAGGCCGGTGTCGATCGTGTCCGACATGTCCTGGAGAACGTCGGTGGCCATGTCGTAGTCGTCGGTGAGCGGGAACATCGTCATCGAGTATGCGTCCCACAGCTGCAGCGAGATCCTCTCACCCTCGAAGTGGGAGATGATCTCTCGGAAGGCCGCGCCGATCTTCGAGTCGTAGGGCAGCATCGATCCGGAGGCATCCAAGCACAGGACGATGTCGCGGCTCGCGGACTTATCGTGCTTGACGTAGCGGTCGACGGGCGCGCCCGCCGACACGGAGGTGGCGATGACGGCGATCAGGAAGCAGACGAAGGCCATGGCCAGCGAGGCGCGCGTGCGACGCACGAGCGCCTTGTACTTCGGCAGGCCGCGCAGGTAGCCCGTGTTGGCCACCCACCCCTTCTTGCCCGAACGCACGCCGGCTCGACGGGCGAGCAGCCAGCCTGCGCAGGTCGCGGCGAGCACGACACCGAGGACGACGAAGATGAGCCAGGTGAATCTCATGCATCTACCGCCTGCGAGGCAAGGATCAGGATGTCGGTGCCGCCCGCCCCCTGTGCGCCGCCGGGCAGGGAGGGTCCCCCGGTGGCGCCGTCGGCGCGTTCGCCGACGAAGCTCGGCGTCTCGCAGGCCTCCAGGACGAGGGCCAGCTGGGGCCAGGTGGGGACGAGGGCGCGGATCTCGGCGACGGTGGCCACCTCGAGGTCGCGGCCGGAGCGCTCGGTACCGAGGGCGCGCATGAGGCCGGCCACCGCCAGGTGGGTTCCGCGCTCGTCAAGTTCTCCGCAGGCGCGGCGCTGGGCGATCTGGTTGACGTAGTCGTGGTATCGGGCCCGCCTGGCCTGGGAGATGGTCTGCAGGTGAGCGACGCTGCCCTCGCGTGAGTGCCACCAGGCCCACAGACTGTACGCTACCCAGCCGAGGACGGCGAGGAGCAGTGCGACCCCCAAGATCCACATCCAGTGGGGGTATATGACGGGTTCTTGAAGGCCTTCAATGAGGTTACCGGACATTGCCGTACCTTTCGCCTGGGCGCGGGAGCGGGACGGTCCGGGCGCGATCGGTGCGAGGCACCGCCGTCGCTCGTCGTGTCATTGCACCCTCTTCCCCGTCGCCATCGGGGCGTCGGTCGACCGTGCATATTGCGGTCACACCGACGCCGCGTTCACCTGATTGTGCCACGCCGGGCGCGATAGTGCTAATGCCCGGCTCGGCGTCACCCTGCGGCGCGAGCGCCACCACGGGGCCTAATCGGCGATATTTTCTCTCATTTGTTCAGTGTTGGACGCCTCTTGGGCGCGGCGGGTAACCGGATCGCCAGATGTACAGACCGATCAGTGAGACTCCCCAGGAGGCCGAGCGCCCACCAGGGGAAGCCGGGGATGTCGGGGGCGGCACCCGCAGCGTCAATGTCGCGTTGCGGCGTGGGGTAGACGCGCTCCCCGGTGACGAGGATGCGGTGCGTGTTGATGCCCAGGGGGTACACGTCACGAGCGTGGCGAGGTCTCGGCCGGGTTCGGAGCGCAGGGCTTCGGTCTCCTCGGGGTTGACGACCTTCTTGTCGAAGACCCGGTAGGTGAGAACCTCCCCGAACACTTCGAAGGTGAAGGTGTCTCCGACCTGCACCTTGTCGAGGTCGGTAAACATGCGCGCCTCGGCCAGCCCACGGTGTCCGGTGACGACGGTGCGCTGCCCCTGCCCGCCGACGGGGAGCGACGTTCCCTCCAGGTGTCCGAGGCCGCGCAGGAGCGTCTCATCGTCGGTCCCGTGGTAGATGGGCAGGTCGATATCGGCGGCGGGAACCTTGAGCCTGCCCATGAGCCCGGAGCTGTCGGCGGCGAGGATCGCGTTGTAGTCCAGGCTCGCGTCCCCGCTTGTCCCGTCGCCGGTGGGCACGTTCGAGTTGGCCTGGAGGACGGCCCCGAGCTCAGGGCGTCGTTGTAGCGGTGGGCGAGGGCGAGCTGCTCCGCGGCGGAGGGATCGGCCTTGCTCACGGAGTCCTCGTACTGGGCGATGATCTGGGATTGGTTGTACTGAACGATCCACGCGGAGATCGACGGGTAGAGGAAGAGGAGCATTCCCGCCAGGGCGAGGAGGGAGGGAATCAGGGATATCACGGAGAACCTCCACCGCCGCGCGTCGCGGGGAGCGGTCGAGGAGGTTGCGGAGGCACTCGGCGTTGCCGGTGCAGCGTCGGGAACTGGAGCCATAGCGTGCGTGCGCCGGGGGACCCGTCTCTCGGGTCCCCCGGGGCGCATCATGCCGTGCGGGCCTTACGGCGCCTGATGGCCGCGGCCGCGCCGGTGGCGCCTAGGCCAGCGACGATGCCGCCGATCACGTAGGCGTCAGCGCCAAATCCACCGGTAAGCGGGATGGCGGGAACACCCTGCTTGTCGTTGGTGATGGGCGCGAAAGCGTAGTCGAGCGCGTCCTTAGTGATGGTGAAGGGTCGCGGCGTCGCGTCGAGGCGGTAGCCGGCCGGGGCCTTCTTCTCCGTCAGAGCATACGCGGTGTCACTCCACGGCAGGCCGGCGACCGTGAAGGAGCCCGCGGCAGGGTCGGAGTCGTAGTAGGTCGCGCCCGCCGGCTTGGGGCACTGGGCAGCCGAGGCGGCCTTGCAGTCCGTGATGGTCACGGCGCCCGGCAGCGCACCGCCGCTGATGGTCCACTCCGAGCCTTCCAGCGCGGTAGCCGTGTTCGATGCATCGACCTTCTTCCAGGTGAGTGATCCGGTCTTGCGTTCGTTGACGACGGCGGCATTCAGGGTTGCCTCGAGGGAAGCGGGGGCGATCTGCGGGAAGGTGTATGCCTGCAGGTTCACCTGGTAGCCGACGGGGGCGCTGGTCTCACGCACGGTGTAGGGTCCCCCACTGAGGTCCTGATCGCGAAGGATCCGGGGCCGGATCCTGGTCCTTGTAGGGCTGGGCGGGGCACGGGCCGGCGGTGCAGTCCTCGACCGTGGCGTTGCGGGGCACACTCGGCCCGGTCAGGGTCCAGGTGGTACCCGCCAGGGGTGTGATTCCGTCGGAGTCGACCTTATTCCATGTCAGGGAGCCTGGCTTCGCGGTGTTCGTGATCGTGCACAGGACGCGGTCGGTGCCGCGCACCTGGAGCTGCGCCCGTCCGTCCGTCGTGGCGCCACTGAGGGACGAGGAGTAGTTTTCGCCCACGGTTCCGGGGGCCTGCTCGCAGCTCCACTGGCCCATCTCGTATCCCGCGCCGGCGGGGTTGGCGGTGGTCTCGGAGAGGTCGTTGTTACCGGTGCGCACGACGGTGGGGCCTCCCGTAGTGCCGTTGCCCGTCGCGGTGTAGGCGCCCGCGCCGCCGGTGAGTGTCCACTGGTCGGCACCCAGGCCCGCGACCTCGGCGGTGGCGTACTTGTTGTCGACGTTCTTGACCAGCTGCAGGGTGGGAACGCGCACTGCGACGCGGTAGTCCTCGACCTCGCCGGTGGCGGTGCCGCCGACGGGCTTTTGGCCGTTGCCGTTGTTGTCGGCGGTGATGCGCAGTCGCATGTAGGTGGCGCTGCCGACTCCGTCCTCGCCGTCGACGGAACGCACGACGTCGGCGGGGACCGTCCACGACAGTTGCGCCTTGCCGGATGCGCAGGGGGCCTCGTTGGACTTCTCACCGGCATCAAAGGTGCCGTTGTGGTTCCAGTCGATCCAGCCGGCCACCTTGCCCGCGCCCGCGCACGTGGGGGACAGGTTGTAGGTGGCGCCGGGCTCGGTGCGGATACCGTCGGCGGGTAGGGTCACGGAGTCTTCGTCGTTCGTCGCATCGTCTGTATCGTCGCCGAGGGCGTCGGCGCTGAAGGGTTGGTTGGGCTCGGCATCGATGTAGGCGCCGAGGCGGGGGGACACCCTGTCCATGTTCATTCGGGCCTGGGGGGAGACCTTGAAGAGGTCGGTGGTCGAGCGAACCTCGCCGCCCTCCCAGGTGGCTGGAAGACGGAGGAGGCGATGCCGTAGGAGTCAGGGGCGTCGCCGTAGTCGGTGGCGACCACGAGGCCGAGCGCGACGGCGGAGTAGCCCGCACCCTGCATGGTGACGGTGGCCGAGGTGGCGCCCTCCATGAACATGACGGCGTCGGGGCCTCCGTAGCCGTTCGGCTTGGAGTAGCTGCCGCCCGACTGGTAGACGCATTCCTCGTCGGAGGGCATGAGGCGCAGGGTACGCCCACCGTCGGAGACGATGCCGTCGGTGGTGACCTGCTTGCCGGTGTTCTTGCTGATGCAGGCGCGCGAGCGCATGGTGTCCAGGACCCTCCAGCGCGGGGGCCTGTTGCCGTCGGTCTTCTTCACGGTGGCCTGGACCCACTCGTCCTGGCGGTCGCTGGTGGCCCAGCTCTTGATGCCGAAGCGCCTGGAGGAGGCTTCGGCGTCGGCGAAGACGAGGCCCTGGATGGGAACGTTGGTGATCGTGCCGTCGCTACCGTAGATCTCGGCCTTGCAGCTGTAGTCGACGCTCACCCGGGCGTTGTAGCCCGTGGGTCGGTGGTCGGTGCTCTGATCCCAGGGCTTGCCGTCCCAGGCGTTGGCCCCGTTGTAGGCGTAGCCGTTGGCCAGGCCGATCACCATCTGGTTCTTGTTGACGTAATCCTTGGGGTAGGTCAGCCCGGAGTGCCACACCTCGGAGCCGTCACTCCACGAGCCGGGTCCGCCGACGTTGTAGAGGTTGTCCAGGGCGTCGCCCGCCCAGGCGCCCGGGATGGTGGCGACGAGGGGCCCCTCGGTCTGCTGCTTGGACGTGCCGGGCGCGGGGGTGTCGTGGGTGAGGTTGGACAGGGTGCAGGTGGTCACCAGGGAGCCCGCGTCGCCCAGGTCGCGGTGGTTGATGAACTCCTTGGGCCCCTCCCCCACGCCCAGGACGGGGACGTTGGGCTTGTCTTTGCCTTTGAAGTCCTTGTCGTAGTCGGCCCACTGGAGCCACTGGATGGAGTCCTTGAAGCGTCCCATGCCTCCCGTGGCGAAGGTCGCGGGCAGAGACCCGCTGGGAACTCCCTCGGCCGCAGCCTGGGCAGGCTGGGCCGCGTTGGGCAGGATCGGCGCGGCGGTGACAGCCGCGCAGACCGCGAACGCGACCGCGAAGCGTGAGAACCGCGTGGCGCGGCGCTGTGTTCGGGCGTGCTGGGTCACTTCAACTCCAATGATTAGTTCGACGTAAATCGTTTTCGCACAAGTATTGACTGGGACGTGCCACGGGTCGGCACGACCCGAGAGCCATTCTCGCGGCCGCGCCGACCCGTGCGGGGCCCGGTTCTTCAGCGGAAGGAACCGCTGAAGAACCGGGGTATCGAGCTTCGCTGCGCTTGCGCGAGCGGATCACCATGGTGGAACCAATGGCGATGAGTCCCAGAGAGATGCCGCCGATGGTCATGAGCAGCTGGCCGTTGGCACCCGTGAGGGGCAGCTGGGGAACGGGCTGCTTGTTGTTGGCGATCTCCGCGCTGTACGTGGCAGCGGCGAGGGTGCCCTTGGAGACCGAGATGCCGGTCGTGGTCTTCTGCGGCAGGACGTAGCCCGCGGGGGCCTCGACCTCTTCGACGACGTAGCAGCGCTTGGTCGCGCCCTGGGAACCCTGGCCTGCGGAGCCAACGGAGTCGCCGACGTAGAGGCCGTCGATTGCCACGAGGCCCGCGTCATCGGAGACGAACTCGGTCTTGTTGTTCACCGTGATCGCGTCGCCTGCCTTGGTGGCGGCGGAGCAGTCGGCGGCGTAGGGCTCGGTGGCGTTGTAGACCTTGAACTTCGCGCCCTTGATGCCGGTCTTGGCGGCGCCGGGGTTAGCGTCGAACTTCAGGAGCTGGGCGTTGCCCCAGTCCGTGGAGACCTCGGGGAGGTCGGCGGGTTGTTCGGCTCGGTCGGAGGAGTCGACGGCGGCTCGTTCGGAGGAATGGCACCGTAGTGCGTGTCCTGGACCAGAGTGGCCTTGTTCTTGATGGTGCCGTCGCCGATGGCAGAGACCGTGCCGGAGAAGATCGCCTCGACCTTCTTGTTGGGGTTCGCCTTCAGCTTGGCCAGGCCGGCGCGTGTGAAGGAGACGACGACCAGGCCGCCCGTGTTGGACTGCACGTAGTCGGTGTTCTCGGCCAGCGTGTCTGCACCCAGGGTGACCTTGTCCACCTTGCCGTCGGTGAGGCGGCTGTCCAGCTGATCGCGCAGGTAGAAGTAGGTGAAGTTCGTATCAGCGTCGAGGCTGGGGATCGTCGTGGAGACAGGGAAGGTCACGCGCGAGCCGAGGCCCACGCCGTTGACGGTCTGATCGGAGATGGTCTTGTCGATCTCGATTTTCTGGTTCTTGGGGTAGGCGTGCACGTCGTAGAGCCACTTGCCTTCGCCACCGTTGGTGGTGTTGGGGAAGGGGATCGTGACGACGAAGGGCTTGGCCTTCTCCACGATGTCGGCGGGAGCCTCGGTCTCACAGACCAGGTACGCCGCGACGGACAGGCCCGCCAGGGTGGTCGTGCCGCCACCCGCGGTCGTGCCCTCGGCGGAAGCCGCGGCTTCGACGGCGGGCGCGTTGTCGCCCAGGGTCGGATGGGCGAGATCCGCGCAGGCGTTGGACGGGATGTTGTCGGCCAGGGCGGCGAGCTTGTCCCAGTCGGTGGGCTTGGACAGTCCAGGCCCGAGACCTTGTAGGCCTTGAAGGTGACGCCGTCAACGCCGTCGCCGCCGGAGTCGGCGGTGCCGTCAACCTTGCCCATGGTGCCCGTGGCATTCTTCAGGTGCTTGTGGACGACGATCGAACCCGTTGCGTCCTGGTTGATCGTGCCGTAGGCCGGATCCTCGGCGAAGGTGGCGACGCTGGTCGCAACGACCCCGGCGACTCCAAGGCTGAGAGCACCCGCGGCGGCGATCATTCGCCGCCCGAGAGGCGCGTACTTCCTGCTCACTGGTCTTCCTCTCATAACTTCCGCACTATGTGTGACGGGATGGATGGTTCAGCAACAAATATATGGGAGGTGACCCGAGAAAACTATAATTACCAGGAAATTGAATGCTATCTCACGGCTCTGTGTAAAAAACCAGCAATTCTATGCGCCAGCTCTCAGCTGACTACCACTCGCTAGAGAGGGGCGCGGCGACCACGGGGACCAACCCCTGTCTATCTACGGGCTCCCGAGCGCTGCAGCGCCCTGAGCAGCGCCCGCGGAACCTCCTCCGAGGAGCCCACGCTCACCTGGACGACGCCTCGCATGTCAAGCATGCGCGCGACAGCGGCACGCCTTTGCTCAACAACTATGCTCGCCTCGCGGGCAAGCTGTTCGTCCCTGCGCAGAAAGTCCGGAAGGGGCCCCTCGTTGACGTCGATAACGGTTTTATCCTGGTCAATATCCGCCGGATTCATGTCGGCCACCGACACCTGGATGACCTGGTGGCGCACGGACAGGGACTTGATGAGGTCATCGGACAGACGCGTCGGCTCGGGCTGGGTTGCGTCCGTGACGATGACGATGAGGCTGCGGCGTCGGGTCACCGTCCGCGCGCGCGCCAGGAGCTTGGGCACGTCCGAGTGCGGGGAGGACAGCGTGATGTCCTCCTCGATGCGGCGCATGATGGTTTCGGCATGGGCGTTGCCGGATCGGGCGGGCATGAAGCGCACGCGCTCGGCGTCACCGGCGACGAGGCCGATCTGGTCTCCGCGCGCCACGCTCAGCCATGCGATCGCCTCGCATGCGGTGAGGGCGACCTCTTCCTTAGTCTCACCCGACGGGGCGAGAGCGCCCATTTCGCGGCCCGTGTCGACGACGAGCATAACCTGCAGGTTCGCCGTGGCCTCGTGCCTCTTGATGACCGGCGAACCGGTGCGTGCCGTCGCCGCCCAGTCTATCTCGCGAACGTCGTCACCGGGCTGGTAGGGCGCCAGGTCCATGAACTCCCAGCCACGGCCCCACCTCAGCGCCGAGTGCTGCCCGTCCATGACGGACAGCAGCTTGCGTAGGACGGGCAACTGGATGCGCGTCGACAGTGCGTGGATCTCACGCGACCTCACTGGCATAGTGGTTCTCCTGGTGATCGCCGGTCCACGAGCGCCCCCGTCACGGCACCGGAACCGCGTTGAACACCGCGTCGATAAGCCCCTCCACCGACACGTTGTCGGCGAGGGCATCGAAGGTACGAATAATGCGGTGCCGCAGGATGCCGTAGCGCAGCTTCTTGATGTCGTCGGGAACCACGTAGTTGCGCCCGTCCATGAGGGCCAGCGCCTGGGATATCTGCATGAGTGCGATGGCGCCTCGCGGCGAGGCGCCCACACGCACGTGCTTGGTCCAACCCGGCAGCGGATTGGGTCCGGCGCCCCTCGTGGTGTTGATGATGTCGACGATGTACGCCTTGAGCGTGCTGTGCACGTAGATGCGTCGCGTCAGGTCTTGGAGCAGCAGCACGTCCGTGATGGACACGGGCTCGGAGGAGGTGGGCAGGCTCATCACTCCCGAGTCGATGCGTTCAAGGACCTCAAGCTCGTCGACGGGGGCCGGGTAGGTAATGATCTCCTTGAGCAGGAAACGGTCCATCTGCGCCTCGGGGAGGACGTACGTTCCCTCCTCTTCGATGGGGTTCTGGGTGGCCATCACCATGAACGGGCGGGGAAGGCGGTGGTTGACTCCGCCGATCGTCGTCTGCCCTTCCTGCATTGCCTCCAGCATCGCGGACTGAGTCTTCGCGCTGGAACGGTTGATCTCGTCCATCAGGACCAGGTTCGCATGGACGGGGCCCCAGCTGGGTGACCATCTCACCCGAGGCCTGGTTCCAGATTTGAGATCCAACGATGTCGTTGGGCATGAGGTCCGGAGTGCACTGGATCCGGTGGAACGTTCCCGACACCGCCGAGGCCAAAGTCTGGGCTGCGGTGGTCTTGGCCAGACCGGGCACCGACTCGACCAGGACGTGACCGCCTGCCAGCAGGCATGCCGTCAGCGCCGTCCGCAGATCCTCCTGCCCGACAACTTTCGCCTGGTAGATCATGGTTATGCGGTTGAGCATGTCCTTCGCCTGGGCGAGTTCCGCATCTGTCAGATATTCGGCCACGAAGTCTCCTAGTGGGCACGGGAAAAGTGGTGCAGTGGTTAGTTTAGTGCGCTCACTACGTTTTCGGGAACCCGTGGGACGGGCGCGCCCGCTCCCCTCGTCCAGCGTCTTGGACGCTACCGGGGACGGTGGGGACAAGCAGCGGGGGACCCGACCTCTCGGTCGGATCCCCCGCTGCGCCGCTTGAAGCGGACGATGCTGCGACTCAGGCCTTCGCGGCGGCGATGCGCTCGCGGAACTTCGCCAGCTGCTCGGTGATGGCGGCGGGGAGCTTATCGCCGAACTGCGAGAAGTACTCCTCCGTGTCGTCCATCTCGGCGGCCCACGCGTCGGGATCGATCGCGAAGAGCTTGGCCCACACGGCCTCGTCGATGTCAGGCCGTCGAGGTTGAAGTCCTCGAACTTCGGGTAGCGGCCGGTCACGCCGTCGATCGCCTCGACCTCACCGGCCGCGCGACGAACGATCCAGTCAGGACGCGGGCGTTGTCGCCGTAGCCCGGCCACATGAAGTTACCGTCCTCGTCCTTGCGGAACCAGTTGACCTGGTAGACGCGCGGGAACTTGTCGCCCAGCTTGTCCTGCATCTCCAGCCAGTGACCCCAGTAGTCGGCCATGTTGTAGCCGCAGAAGGGGAGCATGGCGAAGGGGTCGTGACGCAGCGAACCGGCCTTGACGTCGGTCGCGGCCGCGGTGACCTCGGAGGCCACGGAGGCGCCGATGAACACGCCGTGGGCGGGCTCGTACTGCTCGGCGACCAGCGGGACGTTGGTGGCGCGACGGCCGCCGAAGAGGATGGCGTCAACCGCAACGCCCTCGGGGGCTTCCCAGTCGGGGCAGATGATCGGGCACTGCGAGGCCGGAACGGTGAAGCGGCTGTTCGGGTGAGCAGCCTTCTCGCCGGACTCAGGCGTCCAGTCGTTGCCATGCCAGTCGATCAGGTGCGCCGGGACCTCGCCGTCGATGCCTTCCCACCACACGTCGCCGTCGTCGGTCAGGGCGACGTTCGTGAAGATGGAGTTCGCCTTGCCGGTCTCCATGGCCATGGGGTTGGTCTTGTAGGAGGTGCCGGGGGCGACGCCGAAGAAGCCCGCCTCGGGGTTGATGGCGCGCAGGCGGCCATCCGGGCCGGGGCGCATCCACGCGATGTCATCGCCGACGGTCTCGACCTTGTAGCCGGGGATCGTGGGCTGGAGCATGGCGAGGTTGGTCTTGCCGCAGGCGCTCGGGAAGGCGGCGGTGACGTGGAACTGCTGGCCCGTGGACTCACGCGTCAGGCGCAGGACGAGCATGTGCTCGGCCATCCAGCCGTCGCGGCGCGCCATCGTCGAGGCGATACGCAGCGCGAAGCACTTCTTGCCGAGCAGGGCGTTGCCGCCGTAGCCCGAACCGAAGGACCAGATCTCGTTGGTCTCGGGGAAGTGGGTGATGTACTTCTCGTCGTTGCAGGGCCAGGTGTCGTCTTCCTGACCGGGCTCAAGGGGAGCGCCGACCGAGTGAACGGCGGGAACCCACACGCGGCCCTCGTTGATGAGGTCCATGGCAGCAGCACCCATGCGGGTCATGATGCGCATGTTGACGACAACATAGGGGAGTCGGTGATCTCAATACCGAGCTGGGAGATGGGGCCGCCCAGAGGTCCCATGGAGAAGGGCACCACGTACATGGTGCGGCCCTTCATGGAGCCCGTGAACTTCTCACGCAGGGTGGCCTTCATTTCCTTGGGGTCGGCCCAGTGGTTCGTCGGGCCAGCGTCCTCTTCCTTCTCACAGCAGATGAAGGTACGGGACTCAACACGCGCAACGTCGGACGGCTTGGAGCGAGCCAGGAACGAGTTGGGGCGCTTCTCCTCGTTGAGCTTGGTGAACATGCCGCTCTCGACCATCTGAGAGGTCAGGCGATCCCACTCCTCCTGGGAGCCGTCGGAGAACTCGATGGCGTCAGGCGTGGTCAGCTCAGCAATTTCAGCAACCCACTTGATGACATCTTCGGGAGCGTTCGCCGGAGCGGCTGCACGCACGTCCTGTTCGGTCACGGACATTTTGCCTCCTGAGGCATTTCGGATTGTCGAGGCCGCAGTTGCGTCCTCGATTGACAGAATCAATCATGCCGGACCCCTCACCCGCGCTTGCGGGAGCTTGGTCCCGGTCACACCTCAATCGTAGTCGAACACGTCACACACCGCCCGACCGATAGGGACCTTCAACCCACCCACAAGGGTCTTTACGAAGGCCACACCCCGCCCCGACCTCGTGAATGCGACGGAAGTCATCCAATCACTCATCGTCGTGAGATAGAACACCGAATGTGGGGTCGCAATTCCATCTCTGAACTTGAAGTCTCGCCACCCCATGACCGACGATTACACGTAGCACAACAGTGCTGTTCACCATTGGAAGGACCGAATACACCATGGGACTCCGTTCTAAGACCCAAGGCCCTGACTTTTTTGAAGATCTGACCTCTCAGGCCCGCCAGCTCGTGCAGGCCGTCGAGTTCCTCTCGCACATCTACGCCGCCTCCCCGAAGAGCGCATCGCCCTGCGCGATCAGCTCCACGAGGTTGAGCACCGCGGCGACGAGCTGAACCATGCGATCGTTCAGCGCATTAACTCCTCGTTCATCACGCCTTTCGACCGCGAGGATCTGCAGTCGCTGGCGTCGCACCTGGACGACTGCCTCGACTTCATCGACGAGGCCGGCGACCTCCTGGTCGTCTACGGCATTGCCGACATCCCCTCCTCCCTGGTCTCCCTGCTCAACGAGCAGATCGCGGTTATCCAGCACTGCGCGGACCTGACCGCCGAGAACATGCCCAAGCTCAAGTCGCCCGTGGACATGCGCGACTACTGGATCGAGGTCAACCGCCTCGAGAACGAGGGGCGACCTGGCCTACCGCCGCACCCTGACGGCCCTGTTCGACTCGGGCCTTGACCCGGTCACGATCATCAAGCTCAAGGACATCGTTCAGGGCCTCGAGTCCTGCGCCGACGCGTTCGAGGAGCTGGCCAACGTCATCGAGTCCCTCGCACTGAAGGAATCCTGAGCCGTGGATCTGAATCTGATCCTCGTCTGCGTCGTCATCGCCGTCGCGCTGTTCTTCAGCTACACCAACGGCTTCCACGACGCGGCGAACGCGATCGCGACCTCCGTGTCGACGCGCGCGTGGACTCCTCGCGCGGCGCTCCTCATGGCCGCAGCGATGAACGTCATCGGCGCCATGATGGGCACGGCCGTCGCAAAGACGGTCGGCAAAGGCATTATTTCGATCAGCGACTATGCCGAGTCTCCCATGCAGGAGATGCAGCAAAAGGGCCTGGTCATCATCCTGGCCGCCCTGCTGGGCGCCTGTATCTGGAACCTGATCACCTGGTGGTTCGGACTCCCCTCGTCCTCTTCGCACGCCCTCATCGGCGGCATGGTGGGCGCGGGCCTCATGAGCGGCACTGTCGTGCACTGGTGGGGCATCATGAGCCACGTCGTGATCCCGATGTTCGCCTCCCCCATCATCGGTTTCGTCATCGGCTACATCGCCATGAAGATCGTGCTGTGGGCGCTGCGCAAGGCGCAGTATCACCGCACGATGCGCCGCTTCCGCGCCGCTCAGCGTTTCTCCTCGGCGGCCATGGCTCTGGGCCACGGCATCCAGGACGCGCAGAAGACGATGGGCATCATCGTCATGGCGCTGCTGGCCGGCGGCTACGGCGAGCACCACAACATCCTCGATCCCATCACGGGCGAGATGAACGTGCCGCTGTGGGTCAAGGTGTCGGGCGCTCTGGCGATTTCGCTGGGCACGATGGTCGGCGGCGGACGCATCATGCGTACGATCGGCCGTAAGATCATCGACCTGGATCCGGCTCGCGGCTTCACGGCCGAGGCCGTGTCCTCCTCGATCCTGTACCTGTGCTCCTACGTCATTCACGCCCCCATCTCGACGACGCAGGTCGTGTCGACGGCGATCATGGGTGTGGGTTGCACGAAGCGTTTCTCGGCGGTTCGCTGGGGCGTCGCGGGCAACATCGTCATCGCGTGGTTCCTCACCCTGCCGGCCGCCGCCCTGGTGTCGGGCATCGTGTACCTCGTCGTGGCGCTGCCTCTGGGAGTTCACTGATGCGTGGTCGCTTCGTCGTGACAGCTGCGGTAGTGGCTCTTGCCGCCGCCCCGCTCGCGGCATGCTCGGATTCGTCCGTCATGCACATGCGAGTCGGGCAGTGCATCCTCCTGCCGGAGGATAAGAGCGCGACCACGGCGACGACGATCGATAAGACCAGCTGCACGCGCGAGCACGACGCTGAGGTCTTCGCCTTGGCGTCCGCGCCGGACGGGGATTTCCCGGGCGCCGAGGCGCTCAACCGGCAGGCCGAGACCGAGTGCATTTCCGCGTTCGACGCGTACGTGGGGTCGGATTACCTGACCTCGTCGCTCGACGCGACGTGGATGATCCCGACGAAGGATTCGTGGGCGCAAAACGATCGATCGATCGTGTGCCTGGCGCGTCCGTTGGATCATTCGAAGCTCACCTCGTCGGTGAAGGAGTCGGGCCTGTAGGGTCCGTCGACCCTCCGAACGTCATCGGGTGGTGTGTGACCTTAGGTCGCACACCACCCGATACTTTTACGTTCTATCTACTGCGAATGCGACCGATGCGGGTCACTCTTTATCGAAGGCCGCTCTTCCACACCGCTGCCTCGCGGATGGAGAGGAGGCGGCTCTGCTTATGCCGGGCCGCCTCAGTGCTTCTTGGAGGCCTTGCGCGCGCGGGCGGCGGGGTCCTTCGTGGTGACGCCGTGCGTTTTCGAGGGCGGCGACCGTCAGGGAATCACCGGCGTGTTCGACGTGGGCGACGAGGACCTGGCCGTGCCTCAGGGCACGGCGCGTCGCCGCTCAGCGATGGGAGCCGACGCGTGAGCGCGGATTTCCTCGATGATGGCGTCGCGAGCCGTTCCCGCGACCGACAGGACCGTGGGGGACGTGTGCTCGCGCAGGCGCTCGGCCGCGAAGGCGCGGACGCGTCCGAGGCGCGCCTCGCCGTCAATCTGTGTGTCCGGACCGGAGACGGCCAAGTCGAGGGACTCGACGAGCGTCACCGAGCCCCCGCCCATCGAGGCCCACGGGGTGAGGCTCTGGCGCGAGCGGGCTGCCAGCGACGCGAAGGCGCGGGCCACGCCGAAGCTCGAGAGCAGGTCGATGAGGTCGAAGGCCTGGCGCACGCCGAATCGGCTGAGCGGCGGGTCGACGGGTTCCGGCGCGGTCTCAACCTTCTTCGCCGAGCCCTGCTCCACCTGGGCGGCCCTCCTGGCCGCGGCCGACGCCACCATCGCTGGGGTCGGCGCGGGGCGAGGCTTGGAAGGAGCCGCTGCCTCAGCAGGTGCCGCGGAACCGCCGGAAGAAGCGGAAGGAGAGGCGGTCGCGCGGGCGCCCCCGGCCTCGTCGAGGCGCGGAGTAATGCCCTGCCCCGGACGCAGGACGAGGAGCGTGGTTGTCACGAGGCGGCCCTCGCGGGCGCGGGCGACGATGTCGGCGAGGGAGGCGGCGGTCGCCTCGGCGCGTGAGCATGTCGGCGGCACGCTCGGGCGAGGTCCACGTAGTCTGGTCGATTTCGGTGCGCGGGGCGCGCGCGACGGGGGTTCGCAGGCGCTCGGACGCGTGACCGGCGGGGACGGGGTGCCCACCCAGTAGTGGACTTCCTGGTCTGTCCGCCACCCAGGCGGTAGCGCTGGGTCGTCAGAGGCGCGCCGAGCGTGATGATCTGGCCGGTTTCCTCCTCGACTTCACGCACGGCGGCGGCGACGAGGGATTCACCGTTTTTCGGTCTTGCCCTTGGGCCAGGACCAGTCGTGGTAGCGCGGCCGATGAACCATGAGGACTTCGATGTCCGCTGGGTCGATGGACTCGCCGGGGACAGCGACGCGCTCGGGGTCCGTGAAGCGCCAGACAAGCGCGCCCGCAGAGCGAACGAGTCGCTGGGGGCGGGGGCTGGCATCGGACGCATAGGGACAAGGGTAGTCGCCCGCGCGCGCCCGTGCCCTGGTGGGCGCGCCACGTCACCCCGGTTCGGGCCTTCCACGAGGCCGTCCAGGGTACGCCGAGATCAGCAACGACGCTGCGAACGCGGGGTCAGTCGAGGGTGCCGACGGCCGCCTCGCGCGCGGCGACATCGAGTTCGTCGGCAGTGACCAGCAGCGCGGAGTGACGCATGGTGACGCGGTGGGCGAGCGGGTCGGCGGGGTCTTCGATCCACAGGGCCCCGGCCTCGCCGGCGGCGAGCACGCGCATGGCGCGTGAGGCCTCGCCCAGCACGTAGTCCAGGTCGTCGTCGGTCAGGTCGCCGCGCAGCAGCGAGTCGACTTCCTCCATGATGAGGCTCAGGGGACGTAGCTCAACGGGGGCTTCGAGGCCCTGGATGATGGGCGCGCGCGAGCCCTCGGCGTAGCGCTCGGCCACCAGGAGAGGGTCGCGGTGGTACCACTCGTGCAGCAGGTAGACGCGCCACAGCGCGCCAGGGAGGGTGAACTCTGGGCTGCGCGACCACACGTGCGCGATCGTGTCGACCCCGCTAGTACGCACGGTCTCGCGCAGGCGAGCCACGTCGGCGTCGGCGAAGGTCTCGTCACCCACGCCCATGAGGGCCCAGGCGGCGGTGTGGGCGACGGCGGCGCGGGCCGCGGGGTCTTCGTCGCCGATGATGGCGTCAGCCCTGGCGGCGTCAAGCATGGCGGGGCGTCGCGGCATCTTCGATTGGGCCATGGGGACTTCTTCCTCCTACAATGGGGCTGCTGGGCCTATAGCTCAATGGTAGAGCAGCGGACTTTTAATCCGTAGGTTGGGGGTTCGAGTCCCCCTGGGCCTACTGGTCGCCTCGGGATTTTCCGGGGCGTTCACGCTATCTGCGGGCGCGCGCCCGCGCTGGAGGTGCAGCATGGATCCTCGTCTTTCTCACGCGCATGGCGCCCTGGCCGGCCTGGCGCTCGGAGACGCGCTGGGCATGCCGACGCAGGAGATGTCACCTGCGCAGATCCGCGCGGTGTACGGGCGCATCACCGGCCTCGTCGACGGCGACGCCTCCCAGCCCTACGCGCCGGGGATGCCGGCGGGGTCGGTCACGGACGACACGGAACAGGCGCTGCTGGTCGCGTCCCTCTTAATACGAGGCCGGGGCTCGTCCTCGGGTCGCGTTGCCCTCAATGCGGTCGAGTTCGCCCACGCCCTGCTGGCCTGGGAGGATTCAATGATCGAGCGAGGGTCACTCGACCTGCTGGGCCCCTCAACGAAGGCGGCACTCGAGCGCGTGCGCGCGGGCGAGGGACCCGCTGACCGTAGGCGGCGAGGGCACCACAAACGGCGCAGCGATGCGCGTCACCCCGATCGGTATTGCGGTCTCGACGGAGGATCCGGAGGCCTTCGCCGAGGCCGTGTGGTCGTCGTGCCGGGTCACGCACGCGACGCGACAGGGCTTCCAGTCGGCTGCCCTCGTGGCGGCAGCCGTATCCATGGGTATTGACGCGGCGCGCTCACCTTCCCTGGATCTGAGGGGCCTGCTGTGGAAGGCCCTCACCTACGTCGATTCCCTGCCTGAGCACGGCGCATGGACCCCAGACTCGGACGTCGTTGCCGCGACGCGCAGAGCCATGCAGCTGGCCGTCAACCCAGCATCCTCGTCCCTGGAATGCCTCGCCGAGCAGGTGGGAACATCCGTGGCCTCGGCGCACGCGATCCCCATGGCCTTCGCGCTGCTCGCACGAGATCCCTCCCCGCAGGCTCTGATGGATGCCGCCAACATCGGCGGGGACACCGACACGATCGGCGCGATCGCGGGCGCAATCCTGGGCGCGGCGCTCGGAGTCAGGTTCTCCCCACAGACAGCCTCTCGATGATCGAGGAGATCTCCCACCTCGGCCTGTCCAGCGTCGCCGGAGATCTCCTGGCGCTACGCGATCAGGCGATTGTCGGGCGCCAGGAGGACGCTGCAACGGATGCCTCTTCGGACGCCAGGCCCGAGGTTTCGCACGGCGTCGCGTCTCCGGAGACGCCAGCCCCCACTCGTCGCCAGCCTCCCCCGCTGGCCGCGTTGTCCTCATGGGGCAGATCCTCGTGGACCTCGCCGTGCGCGGCGAGGCCCTCCCCTCCCCCGGCGGCGACGTGTGGGCCATCGACGAGGGAATGCACGTGGGCGGCGGCTTCAACGCCCTCGTGGCGGCGCGGCGCATGGGGGCCGACGCCGTCTCCCTCAGCCCTATCGGCGAGGGCCCCTACTCCTCGCTCATTCAGGCGGCACTCGCGCGCGAGGGGATCGTGGACCTCGGGCCTCGCGTCGTGGGCATTGACAACGGGTTCTGCATCGCGTTCACGGACCGCACGGGCGAGCGCACCTTCATCTCCACAAAGGGTGCCGAGACGATGGCACCCGCGAGCGCATGGGCTGACTTCGTGCGCACGATGAATCCAGGGGATGTGCTCTACGTTGACGGCTACCTGATGGACCATCCCGCGAACCGCGAGGCCGCGGAGGCGGCGCTGCGCGCCCTCCCCGAGGGCGTACACGTCGTCTTGGATGTCTCCCCAGTCATTGGAATCCCGGAGGGACTGCCCTCCGACGGCGTCATCGTGTCGATGAACCGCAGGGAGGCTCAGGAGATCGTTCACCGGAGAGGCCATGCGAGCGTTCGCAACCGATGTGACCAGCCTCGCGAAGCGGCTCAAGGGGTGCTCGCTGTGCTGGATCGCCCCGTTCTCGTGCGCGCAGGAGCCGAGGGCGCATACTTTGTGCGCCCCGCCGGGACAGCCCCGAATGCCGGCAATGAGGATGCGGCCCACATCCCAACGCCTCAGGTCAAGGCGATCGATACGAACGGCGCAGGCGACGCACACTCCGGCACCCTGGCAGCCTCCCTCGCCCTGGGTATTCCCCTGGAGCGGGCTCTGCTCCTCGCCAACTGCGCGGGCGCGCTGTCGACGACAGTCGTCGGGCCGGCCTCCTGCCCGACGCGCGAGGAGATCGAGGCCGCGGCGGACGCGCTGGAGGCGAGCAACGACGAGGAGTGAGCGCGGTCGAGGTGTTCGCTGAGCGGGCGCACTGCACGCCTGCGCACATGTACACACGTCAGCGCCCGCGGCGTGCGAGATGCGTTAAATGTTCAATCGTGTCGTCTATTTTGCGCCCCCGTGGGTGCACAATCACATCATGACGACTAACGACACCCAGGACCGCGGCGGCATCGTCGGCGGGGCGCTCACGGTTGCCCTGCTGATCACGCTGGCCGTACAGAACGCCGTGCCCCCGATGGCGACCGACATGTACTCAGCCGCGTTCCCGCAGATCACGGTGGACCTGGTGACGAACTCGACGATGCTCGGGTTCACGCTCACGACCTTCTTCGTGGGCTACGCGTCCGGCCAGGTCCTGGGCGGCGCTATCTCGGACCAGATCGGGCGCCGCCGCCCCATCATCGCAGGCGGCATCATTGCCCTGGTCGGCTCCATGATCTGCGTGTTCACGCCCAACATCTGGGTGCTCCTCGTGGGCCGAGTCTTCCAGGGCCTCGGCGGCGGCGTCGCCTCATCGGTGGCACGCGCGATCCTCGTCGACGTCGCGCACGGCAAGACACTGGCGCGCGCCATGAGCCTCATCCAGGCGATCGTCGGCTTCGCGCCGATGCTCGCCCCCTGTCCTCGGCGCGTTCATCATCACGCACGCGACGTGGAGGGTCGTCTTCTGGGCGCTCGCCGGCTTCACGCTGCTCATGGCGGCCCCTCGCGTGGTTCGTCGTGCCCGAGTCCCTGCCCGAGGAACGCCGCCACCCCGGCGGTATCCCCCGGTTCTTCTCCGGCCTCGTTCAGGTCGTGCGCATCCGCCCCTTCGTGGGCTTCATGCTGACCAACGCCTTCTCGAGCTTCTGCATGTTCGGCTACATCTCGAACGCCACGTACGTGCTGCAGGGGACCGCTGGGCCTGTCCCCCATGGCTTTCGCGTGGGTGTTCGCGTTTAATGCGCTGCTGTCGACGGGCTTCGCGCTGGTCAACGTGCGCCTGATCTCGCACTTCACGCCGCGCACGCTCATCATCACGGGCCTCACGATCGCCGCGATCGGCGTGGTGACACTCGCGATCTCGACGTTCGTCCTTGACCTGCCGCTGATCCTCACGTGCGTGGGCTTCGCCCTCATCATGACGGCGACCGCGTTCATTTTCGGTAACTCGGGCGCGCAAGCCATGAGTGAGGCGCGCGAGCACGCAGGCACGGCCTCATCCGTCATGGGCGTGTTCCAGTCGATCGCGAACGGCATCGCCGCTCCCCTGGCGACCTCGGGCGGCGACAGCGCCGTGCCGATGGTGCTCGTCATGATCTTCGGCTCGGTGGGCGCGTGGTTCGCGTTCTGGGTGATCGCCCGCGGCGGCAAGCACACGCCTCGCCACCTCAGCCTCGACTGAGGGGCTTCAACACCCCATCCACCGTGTTGCGGCGCCACCCGGGTCCGACGCACCGGCATGTTCTGGATAGGTTGTGCACATCTGGATAGGAAATCCTCTTCTGGATAGGTTAATAAGCTATCCAGAACGCAATAACCTATCCAGATCCTCGCAACCTATCCAGATCGCGCGCCCAATCGCGATGAAATCAGCAGAAGGCGCCATCTTTCATGGCCCAGCCACGACTATCAGTTGGGATGGCGCTGCCCGCCCCGCAAAACGCCCACCACTCGGCACTTACTCGCGCGAGGCCAGCCAGACCGCGACCGACACGAGGACCAGACCGATCAGCTCGAAGACGCCGGGGATCTGACAGAGCATGACGGCCCCGACCAGGGCGGAGGTGGCCGGCAGGATCGCGGCGAACAGCGCGAAGGTCGACGCCGCCAGGCGCCGCATCGCAAGCGCCTCGAAGGTGTAGGGAATCGCGGTGGACAGGAGGCCCACCCCGACGACGATGGCGATCAGCTTCCACGAGGCTAGGGGTGCCATCGCGCCCGGCCCGAGGATGGGCGCGAAAAACAGGGTGCCCCACGCGCATCCGAGCGCCAGGTTCGTGACCCCGTCGCGCGTGGTCGAGGCCTTCTGCCCGACGACGATGTAAGCCGACCAGGCGAGGGCCGCAAGGAGAATCCAGGCGACGCCGACGCGCACGCTCGGCACGCTGAGGTCGAGGGCGAGCCCGCCGATGCACGCCACCCCCGCGAACGCGAGGACAGCGGCAATGCGCGGCCGCCAACCACGGCCTCGTATGACGGCGACGGCAACCGGGCCGATGAACTCGATAGACACGGCGGTCCCCAGAGGGATCCGCGCGATCGACTCGTAGAACGAGGAGTTCATCGTCAGGATGATGACGCCGAAGAGCGCGGAAATAGCAAGGTCGGAGCGCGTGAGGGCCGCCGCGCCACGGGCGCTTCCAGGCGAGGAGAGCGATCGCGCCGGTCAGGACGCGCCACCAGGCGACGGAGGCGGGTTCGACGGACGCGAAGGCAATAACCGCGAGAGCCGCGCCCACGTACTGGATGAGGCCAGAGCCGACGATGTAGAGCTGGGGCGGGATGCGGTCGGTGACGGGAGCGCTGCGCGGGCGCATTCACTGGGCAGGGCGCGTTCACTGGGCGGGCGCGAAGGTGAGGGCCGCCGAGTTCATGCAGTAGCGCATGCCGGTGGGCTGGTCGGGCGCGTCGGGGAAGACGTGGCCGAGGTGGGAGTCGCAGGTCGCGCAGCGCACCTCGGTACGGATCATGCCGTGGCTGGTGTCGACGCTCTCGACGGTCGCGCCGTCGTGGGCCTGGAAGAAGGAGGGCCACCCGCAGGAGGAGTCGAATTTCGCGTCGGAGTCGAAGAGCTTGGATCCGCAGGCCGCGCACGAGTATGTGCCGACGCGCGCCTCGTCGAGGAGCTCACCGGTGAAGGGGCGCTCGGTGCCGGCTTCGCGCAGCACGTGGTAGCGCATAGGGCTCAGGAGCTTCTTCCACTCGGCGTCGGTGCGGGCAGCGGGATCAGTAGCGTTCATGGTTCTATTGTCCCGCGCCGCCCGCGCCCTCGCACGCGTGCGGCCGCTTTCCTTACGCACCTCGATCGACGAGGCGGGGGCTCAGTCCGCGGCCACCGCTCCGGACCCGCGCTTGCCGAAGAGGCGCCGCGGAACGATCGTCACGCTCGACATGGTCCATAGCGCGCCGGTGAAGAGCGCAAGACCGAGGAGGTCAAGGAGGCTCGGAACCTGTCCAAGCACGATACCACCGACAACCATCGCAACTGCGGGGTAGAAGGCGTTGTAGCGGGCTGCGGTTCGCGTATATGCCCCTTGATCGCCGACGCGATGCAGCACGGCGGGAATGATGAACATCAGGAGGCTTACCGCAACGATGACCGCGATAAAAGACCCGGTCAGGGCGGGATGCACCGGAGACGGCGTCCCACACACCAAATCCCGCGGCAGCGATCGTGAGTCCCACCCCGCGGATCGTGCCGCGGTCGTAGCCGAGGCGCGGTACGGCAGCTTGCACCGCCGTTAGGAGCAACAGGGAAAGACCAGCAAAGATACTCGCCATCATGCTCGCCTGCTGCACATTGCCGTTAACGGTGCTCGGGGGTGCCTGGCTCACGAACGCGACCAGCCCTGCCAGGGCGAGAGCCAAGCTGAGGAAGCGAAGCTTCCCCCGCCCGTGGACCACACCAACAGGAATGATGATGGTCATCAAGAACACCGCAACGGTACCTACGAGCAGATGGTTCATCGCCGAGAAGACGAGGCTGGCGTACCCGACTTCCAGGAGCCCAACGAGCGCGGCAATGCCCAGCCCACGCAGGTCGAGGCGCTGACGCCAGGGCCGTTTCCATACGAGGAGGACGATCGCCGCAGGGACCAGGATCATCCACGCAATGGTGATGGGAGTTGCGACACCCAGGATTGTTCCGGCCAGAGCAATACCGATGATCGGAAGAACGAGCCTGGCAGCGAGGGCCGCATGGTCGGTGCCAGTGACGTGCCCGCCGGGGGGATCATTCTGGTCGGGTGCATCCTGCGGGTCGAGGACGGCCTGCTGGTCAGGGGCAGGATTCAGGTCGGGTATCTCATTGCGGGAGGCAGGATCGGGAGCAGTCATGCCTCTATTGTCGCGGACCGCCCGCGCCCACGCATATGTGCACGGGCGCGGGCGGTCCGTTTTCCTCGCGCAGGCCTCATTGACGAGGCCGGGGCCCGTTCACCTATCCCCATCACTCATTGGTGGAGGGCCCTGCGTTGGAGGTCTTCTTTGCTGCTGCCTTCTTGGGAGCCGCCTTCTTGGCGGCACCCTTCTTGGCGGCGGGCTTCTTCGCAGTGGCCTTCTTGGTGGCCGCCTTCTTCGTGGGAGCCTTCTTCGCGCCGGCCTTGGTGGAGGCTGTCTTCTTGGCGGGCTCCTTCTTCGTCAGGGGCTTCCTCTTCCGCCACAGAGACGTCTGTCGCGGCGGCCTCCAGCAGCCTTCGCGGCCTCAGAAGCTCAGCTCGGCGATGGCCGCAGCAGGCATCACGAGGGTCTCGTCCACGGGCTCGTCGACCGAGGGCAGGACCTGCGTGGCGTCGAGTCGAGCGCACCAGCCTCTGCTGCCTCCACGGGATCCATGACGGCGGTCTCGTCGGCAGTGGGTTCGTCGGCGGCGTCCTTCTCCGCAGCCTTGGCCTCGCGCGCCTCAACCTCGGGGGCCACGTCCTCCGCGGGCGCGCTCTCGAGCGCCGCGGCTTCGTCGGTCGCGGCCTTTTTCGGCCACCGCAGACTCGGCGTTCTCGGGCTTGGGTTCCCGGGGCTCGATGGCCGGGATCTGGCCGGTGACGGCGCGCAGGACGTTAGCCTCGGCGCCGGTGGGGGCGACGGCGGGGAAGAACTCCATGATGGACACGCGCGCGGGCTTCACCGTGGGCGTGGGGCGGGTTTCCGCGTCGAGGCGGGCCTCTTCGGCGACCGCGTACCAGCCGGGGTGGACGGCGGGCTCGTCGGCCTCGTCCTCGGGCGCGCGCGATGCGGCCATCTCGGCGGGGGTCGGCGCGGGCGGCGGCACGAGCAGCCGACGCGATCGCCTGGACTGTGTCGGTCATGACGGGTCGGCCCGTGCGCACGGGCGGGGGCACCTGCACGGGATGTTTCACGGATGTTTCACGCGCGGGGATCGGCGTGGTCTCCTGCTCGTCCGGGGACAGTTCGACGTCCGACGAGGCGTGAGCCTCTTCCTCGTCGCCCGTTTCCTCGGGTGCGTCGGGGGCGGGTGCGCCCTCAGGTTCAGCCTCCTCGACGGGGGCGCTGCCCTCCTGCGAATCGACGGCGCGCGAGACGCCGGAATCGGCGGATGCGCCAGCATCGGTGGCCGCGTCGGTGGGGGCCTCACCCTGCGCGGGGGCAGCTTGCACGTCGGCGGCCTGTTCCTCAGCGGAAGCGCCATCGGCGGACTGCGCGTCGGCCTCAGGCTTTACGCCCTCGGTCTGGTCGTCAGCGATGTCGGATCCAGCGGCAGCAGATTCAGGCTGCTTGTCGACGGAATCGTCTGGCGCAGAATCGGCCGCAATGGCACCCTCGGGCGCCGCGACAGAGTCAGCCGCAGCCTCCGCAGAATCGGCGGCCACATCCTGAGCAACCTCGGGCTCCTCGTTATCGGGCGCCTCATTGCCAGCAACCACCGGCTCAACGCCGACGGCCGCCAGGGCAAGAGTTGCCGCGGGGTCGAGGGCCTCGGCTTCGCGGCGCTTGTGGGCCTCGCGGCGCTCCTGGGCGCGGCGGGCCTCGGCCTCGCGCTCGGCGTAGACCTCTTCACCCGGGCCCGTGAGGGCAGCGGCGCGTTCCTCGGCCTCGGCGGAGCCCGAGAAGAAGCGTTCGCCTCGGCCGATGGAGGTCGTGGTGAGGGTCTGAGTGAGCTGCGGGTTCGCGTTGCTGGCGGCCTCGATGATCTTGCGGAGCGCGCTCTTGGAGATCACCTGGGTTTCGTCGCGGGAGGCGCTGGGGCCGCCCTCGGCGAGTTCGCGCTGGCGGTCGGCCATGGCGCGGCGGCGGGCGCGCTTGGCCTTGCGGCGGGCGGCGACCATGCGCGCGGCGTGGGCGGGGTCGCTGGGGGCGGCAGCCGTGGCGGCGGACGCGGAGATCGCGGAGGCGGCGCCACCTGTCGCGGCGCCGGACTGCTCGCCGGCCGACTCGGGCGTACCCGCGTGGGAAGCCGACGTGCCCGTGGCGGCCACGGCCTCGTTCGTGCCGGAGATCCCGGCGAGCTCGGCGGCCAGGCGCGCGATGCGTTCGCGACTCATGTCCTGCTCGACGGTGACGGTCTGGCGCGGCTCGATGCGCTGGGCGGGGCGCGCCCACGGCTCTTCGGTGACGATCCACGAGATGAGCTGCTCGCGCATGTAGGCGCGCAGGTCGGAGAGGTGACCGGAGTTCTTCGCGGAGACGAGGACGCGCACGGTGACCGTGTACTCGTCGGAGTCCGTGATCTGCACGCCCCACGTACGACCGTCCCATAGGTCGGTGGCGGTCAGGAGCTGCTCGACCTTGGCGCGGATGAGGGTCATGGGCGCGGACCAGTCGAGCTTGAGCTCGACGGTGCCGAGCTGGGCGGCGGCGCGGCGCGTCCAGTTCTCGAAGGGCGTCTGCGTGAAGTAGCGCGACGGGATGATGAGGCGGCGTTCGTCCCAGATGCGCACGACCACGTAGGGAGAGCGTGATTTCCTCGACGGAGCCGGTTTCCTTCTTCTCGCTGGCGACGACGACGTCGCCCACGCGGATCGCATCGGTGAAGGCTAGCTGCAGGCCAGCGAACACGTTGCCGAGGGTCTGCTGGGCGGCGAGACCGAAGATCACCGAGATCACGCCGGCGGAGGCCAGGACGGTGGTCATGGCGTGGCGGGCGACCTCGAAGGTGCTGATGATGGCGACCACGCCCACGACGACGACGATCGACTGGGTGAGGCGGCGCAGCACCTGAGCCTGGGTCTCGAAGCGGCGCGAGCGTCCCTGGTCAGAATCCTGGCGGGCCTTGGCGGCGTCCTCGAAGACCCACGCGGCGGCGTACGCCATCCAGGTCAGGCAGGCGAGGGCGACGATGAGCAGCACGTGCATGAGGAACGTCGTGATCGACGTGCCGTTCCAGTCGGACAGGTGGGGGTTGACCAGGGCGATGCCGAGTCCCGCCCACGCTCCCCAGGCCGCGAACGTGAAGTGGCCCGGGCGGCGCACGCGCGCCAGGATCGACGAGGCCGTGGCTGCCTTTGCGAGGGCCTTACGCAAGAGGGCGGAGAGGAGGACCGAGACGACGACACCCACGAAGGCACCGATAATCGGGCCGAGAATCAGGAGGGTGAGGTCGATGGTCGTGGTTACGGCGGCCTCCGCTCCTGATTGCGCGTCTGCGGCCGCCCGCGTCAGGGCGTCCGAGGCCTGGGCGAGGGCACCGAGTGCTGGTGTCATAGTCATGCATCAAGCCTAGGTCGGACAGCTGATGAAATCCTGGGAATTCCGCACAATTACAACGTTTTTCGGTAATGTGTTAGCTGTCACTTAATTTCGTTTTGACGTGCCGCGCGCGTTCTGCCTAAACTATCTCCCGTCTTCGGACGCCAGTTCGACGGCCAAGCAGGCCCCCATCGTCTAGCGGCCCTAGGGACACCGCCCTTTCACGGCGGCGACACGGGTTCGAATCCGTTGGGAGGGTACCACCGGTCGCTTATGTGATTGGAACAATTCGATAGGTCTTACCTGTTGTAAGGCCCCGTAGCGCAGTTGGTTAGCGCGCCGCCCTGTCACGGCGGAGGTCGCGGGTTCAAGTCCCGTCGGGGTCGCCGACCAGACCTTTTTGGTTCAGGTCTTGGCTCTGTAGCTCAGTTGGTAGAGCGTTCGACTGAAAATCGAAAGGTCACCGGATCGACGCCGGTCGGAGCCACTAGCAAGTCCCCGAAGCGTAAGCTTCGGGGTTTTTGTTTTGCCCATGAGCTTTGCCCAGGGGCAGGGACGCTTGCGTTTTGCCTGGGGCAGGGGCCACTTTTCAGAACGTCCATGCGACAGCTCCACGCGCGACCACCACGCCCCACCAGACATATTTCGCACGTAGTTTCCAACGGTCATGTTTCAAGTACACCAGAAAAACGTTGCAATCCCAACGATCTTAATTCAAAGCTTGGAGCACCGTCGAGAGAATTGCGCGCGACATTGCTGGAGACCCTGAGACCCCAAGACCCCATAGCGTGACCTCGCCACCAAACGGGGGAATTACGCCATCCAAGGATCCGACACGCCGACGACACGCGGTCAGCGAGGCTTCGCATGGCGCAAAACCCCCACCCACCCCCAGTGATCAACACCGAGCCGCTCTCGTGCTGCCTGCGCGCAGACGCAAAACCCCCACCACCCCCAGTCATCAACACGTCACGCTCCGCGGTCCGAGAGCAAGTCGGAATGCGCGGCCTACACCACCAACAGAACTGAGCGAAAAGGTGATGCCAGACAATTTCCTGCCCAACAAGAGCCGCGACCTCTGATCACGAGGTCGGGGCTGAGTCTTACGCGAACGCGCCCACACGAGGCTCGAGACTCCGGGAGAGTGAGGTGGAGACCGGCGGCGAGCGGTCGCGTGGGCGCGGCTGTTTGCGCCTGCCCGAGCACCGCCGAAAGGACTTCTACCCTTCGTCAGAATCATCTTGCGGAGGGCCAAGGCTCGAGGACGAATTGTTCCTCGTCCCAGTCGTCGTCGTGGATGTAGGCGCCGTCGAGACACTCGACCATCTCGGAGGAGCGGGTGCAGGCTTCAACGGCCTCGAGGATGCCGAGGGCGATGAGAGTGCGACCGTCTGCATCGTCTAGGCGGTCCGTATCGACGACGAGGGTGACATGCGCGAGGGCCTTGGAGAGGTGGAAGGGGTTCACGCGGAGTTCCCAGACGTCGTTCCAACGGCCGACGTGGAGGGTCGGGGTAGTCGCCTGCCACGTGGTGCCGGTGTTGACGTCCGTGAGCTCGAAGGAAATGTCGCGGATGCGGGCACTCCAGTCGGCGATGCAGAGCTCGCAGGTGCCCGAGGTGACGTCCTTGCGATACTCGCTGCCCACGTGCGTGATACGCGCGCGGATCTGCGTCTTGCCGTCCACGCCCGCACCTTGCTGCGTCACCTGTACCGCGTTCATGTCCTCACCCTCTCCTTCATCTGCTTGTGGGTAGCCGAGCAGGATACGGCAGGGAGGGCGAAAGACGCAAGGACCTGCCCCATTGGTATGGGCTCAGCCATGCGGGAAAACAAACCATTACCCAAACCTTCTGACGGCCGGTGAGGGGTATTCCCACTCACGCGGGGAGAACACTTCCCTCGTCTTCCTGTGCATGCTCTGGTGGGCTCATCCCCACTCACGCGGGGAAAACGCCGGCACAACCCATCGACCACCGCCGTTGTCGGGCTCATCCCCGCTCACGCGAGGAAAACGTTACATGATCCTGACCACCAGTCGGCCAGTACGGCTCATCCCCACTCACGCGGGGAAAACGGGAGCAGCTTCGCCATCATTCCCGGTTCATACGGCTCATCCCCGCTCACTCGGGGAAAACCTGCGGGTCGCCGTTGAGCGCCGCGCCAAGTCCGGCTCATCCCCGCTCACGCGGGGAAAACGCCCATAACCGGGGTATCCCCCAGCCTGACACAGGCTCATCCCTGCTCACGCGGGGAAAACTTCCCTAAGCCGTTTAAGAAGCCGCCCATGGTGGGTTCATCCCCACTCACGCGGGGAAAAACCCTGTGCGATCGGCTCGGGGCTGGCGTGTCGGGGCTCATCCCCGCTCACACGGGGAAAAACCTTGTGCCCGTGCGAACAGGGTCGGCATGTGCGGGCTAATCCCCGCTCACGCGGGGAAAACTCGGTGACGTTCTGGTAGGTCATGCTGGAGCCGGGCTCATCCCCGCTCACACGGGGAAAAGTGTTCCGTGTGCGTGGACACGCTGCGCCCCTGGGGCTCATCCCCGCTCACGCGGGGAAAACATCGTGCAGTTCGCCGAGCAGGCCGTCAACGCGGGCTCATCCCCGCTCACGCGGGGAAAACGTTGCACTCACGGAGGGCGTGGGCCCGGCCATGGGCTCATCCCCACTCACACGGGGAAAACTAGGCTACCAGCCCACTCATACGCTTGGTGCCGGGCTCATCCCCGCTCAGGTGGGAAGACGGTGTTTCGACCGCGAGCTCACGCCAGTCGTCCAGCTCACCCCCGCACACGCGGGGAAAACTGCTTAACCCCGTCGATGGTGATCGGACCGTACGGCTCATGCCCGCTCACGCGGGGAAGACGCTGAGCTGGGCTTTACCAAGGTAGGCGGCTCGGGCTCATTCCCGCTCACGCGGGGAAAACCCGCTCGTCGGGCTGGCACTCCTTGAACGGCCGGGCTCATCCTCGCTCACACGGGGAAAACTACACGACAGGGACAACCACCGGAATCGTGCACGGCTCATCCCCGCTCACGCGAGGAAAACGTCATGATCCTGGTCCTGAACTGCCTTGTGGCCGGCTCATCCCCGCTCACGCGAGGAAAACATCGCATAATCCTGCCCACCGATCGGCCAGTACGGCCCATCCCCGCTCACGCGGGGAAAACGGTATCGCGAACGTGACGCAGCTGCGGGCACGCGGCTCATCCCCGCTCACGCGGGGAAAAACTGCCCCTGGCGGCGAGGGCCTTCGCCCTGTAGGGGCTCATCCCCGCTCACGCAGGGAAAACGTCGGCCATGAGGCCATGAGGCCGTTCGCGCCCGGCTCATCCCCGCTCACGCGGGGAAAACGTCCTCGTCAACGGGAACTTCTCAGGGCCGATCGGCTCATCCCCGCTCACGCGGGAAAAACCACAAGCTACGCGCTTTGACCAGCGAACTGCCCGGCTCATCCCCGCTCACGCGGGGAAAACAGGGTCTGGCGGCCCTCGTAATAGGCGCGGTGCGACTCATCCCCGCTCACGCAGGAAAACGAACTCGCCTACCAGATCGGCGAACTCTACTGGGGCTCATCCCCACTCACGCGGGGAAAACCCGTTGACCTGCACGAGCGCGAGGCCAACCTGCGGCTCATCCCCACTCACGCGGGGAGAACTCCTGGGACGCGACCGCGATCGCAGTCAGCTTCAGCTTACCCCCACACACGCGGGGAAAACCTCTCGTCGGGCTGGCAGCCCTTGAACAGCCTGGGCCCATCCCCGCTCACGCAGGGAAAAACTCCACCTCGTAACTGTGGACGAGGCGTGGGCTGGCTCATCCCCGCCGACCAGGGAAAACTGATTTACATCAATGAGATTCATGTCGCCACTTGCAAAGCCCCGAATGCACAGGGGGGCAACATCTCTCCCACCAGCAACCCCAGCTCGCACCAATCACACTCAACGTTCCTCCACAAGGCAGACATACGCACTCATGGCCGAGCCAATGTCATCAAGCCGCAGCCGTATGCCTTGCCCCGACCAATTCCATTAACGAGAGCATGACGCAGCGCCACTGGATCAGTTACCTCCAGCACGCCCTCAAAAGTTGCAACTGCAAGCGTTACCCGGTGCCCATCGCGTTTAAACTCCGCAATGCTGCGTTCAACACCATTAATCAGTAGATTCGCTCCGTCAACACGTTCACCATTGTCATTCTCAAGAACCGGCAGATCCCCACCGATCTCAGCTGAAGTCAGTACACGAAACCCACGCTCTTTGGCCTTCTTGAGGACCCACTGTATCTGCTGAGCTTGGGTGACATGAGCGAGAATCTTCTTCTGACCTCTTTCATTAACCTGAGCGGCCTGTCGGAAGGTCGGATTCACACAGAGGCGGAAACCCCACCGCTGCTCAGCTGACAGACCATCGAGGAAGGTACTCATATCGCGGACGGCCAACCCACCCTCGGTCGCGTAGCCAGCCTCCTCGACGATGTGCGAGGGATCCGGTGGGACCGGGCTAGAGATGAAGAGGGCACAAGAGGGACTCCCCTGCCTGGGCAAACCACTTCTCAAGGATGGCGGATAATCCAGACGCCAGAGAACCCGAGGATTTCCTGGAATGTCAAGCACGCCCGGAGGAAAACAATTCAGCACAGCCGCGTGCAGTATCTGCCTACTGCTCATGAGCTGCTTCGCTCCGCGACGGTGCGGGTTGAGGTAGATGCGTGTCAGATACATCAAAGCACCTCCATCGGGTCATGCACGAGGCCAGGGTGGGCTTGCGGCTTCGTCTCCGCGTACTGAGAATTCTCAAGTTCGATATATACTTCCTCGACGGCACGCACGGTAAACTGCCGGTGTTCCGAGTTAAAACTAATCGGCATATCCTGAAGCGTATGTTGCGAGGCCCTCTCCACCTCAGGTGGAATGATTCCAGATCTGCGACGACTCGCGTTCGAACTAAACGATCATACCGCTGCTTCTTCTGATAGTACGGCGAGGCCATCCACGGAGTTTCGCGCACCGCATCCCACGCGCTACCCTCGCGAACAGCAAGACGCAGCGGCAAGGTCGGAGGGCACGAGCGCCTGCCGAGGTAGAGCGGAAACACCGGGCGAACAACCGCCTGCGCCAGTGCATCCACAAAGTCATCTGGTCCTTCAACGAATCCAACAAAAACCGCATCCGTACAGTAGAAACGTTCAGACAAAAGCGTCCTCTCTTTATTTTCGGTCACGCACTTCTGACGCCTCGACGTATGAAAATCGCGAAGTATTCGTCCCTGCTGGTCAATCCTCGCAGCAAAACGAAGCTCAGCGAGATCTTCAATAGGATCGCAGCGCCTACGTCCCTGAGCCGCCGCGAGCAAACCGACCAGGCCGCTCTTCGTAGGAAATGTCTCAGTTGCCCGGTGTACGAACTGACTAGATACACCCCACGACTGCATGGGACCCGCTAAGCGCAAGACAAGCACAGATGTCATTGCATACCTCGTACCACGCTTGCAGTCGCACTACCAAGGTCAATCAGGCGCACTTGGTTTCCCAGCGCAGACATACTTCCACCCCGAGGTGTTGTCCACGACACGAGCGACTCGACAGCCTTCAGACCAGTGAGCTCACGCAACCGCGACTCGAACTCAACGAAGCGCTTAATGGCCGGCTCTGCGAAGCCGTGCTGAGCCGCGACGATCTGCTCCTCAAAAAGCACCACTCATGTTGATCGGCTGGTCACCACGAACTTGAACCAGAACGGCATCCGGCAGCGTTCGGTTCGCGAAAGTCGTGATCTTCCCGGTCGGCATCGATCGGACGAAGCTATCCACAAAGAGTTCGATAGCTCGATCCGCGACCGCGTCATCTCCCAGGTTTTCACGCAACATGTTGACGTTGATCGTTGAATATCGATACATCGTTGCCGATGCAAACTCGATCATTCCGATCATCGCGGCGCCTTTACCACTGTCCTCACTGGCGTTCTTGTGATCATCAACGGCGGTGTAGTAGTCGTATTCGTTTTCCATAGCTCCGACACCGATGGCGGGAGCGACTTGGCAGGCGGCTTCTACTTGCAAGTTCGTATTACTTGCTACCATCCGCCCAAACAGGGCAACCGCAATAGAGTGATCACGTTCGGTAGATGACTTATCAAATTTACGTAGCTTGAATGACTTTTTCGGATCATCAGTTTGCATATCTTCAATAACAGCATCAACATACTTATCAATCTCTGCATGGGAGACAAACCAAAGGACATCAAGTTCTTCAAAAGCATGTTCCGGATTCTGCTGCACACTCTTCAAATATTTCTCACGCTTATCTTTTGAGTCTTTATGCCCATAGTACGTGAACTCCATAATCAGAGCGACCATCGCAGAAAGTTCACCAATAGAACAATCTGGCTTGCGTTGAAGAATTTTCTCTTTGATTAACACTGGGATTCGCTTGGATCGAATACCCTGAAGAGCTAACTCGATAGAGTTTTCAAAGTCTATTCGCACAGCACGCTTAATCGCTTGTGATGATATCCGCATACGACGCACCCCACCGAACATCGCAGTCTTGGGCGCACCAGTATCATCCCTATTCGGATTCGAAGGAGGGAGAGTCTGCAGAACATGAATATCAACGAAGATGGACATTGTTTCACCTTTCACAAAGGATAATAGTTTGAGTATGATGGCAACCGTCATTCACCAGAAGAAGCCACTGAACTTTCCGACAGAGCACGAGCGAACTGACGACCCCAATCACGCATAACGGATGATCGACAACCAGAGTCCTGCCACAGGAACAAATCTGCCGCTAGTTTGGCATAGTCACAGGGAATTCCAGCCGACTTGAGTTGCGACACCAGCGAACGAAGATGCACGAGCAAGCCATCAAACGTCGGCGCTTGCACCGCTGCAGAAACGATTGAAGATAGGCGTCTCCTCAGCCCTCTTATCTCCTTTTTGGTGCTCAGCAACCACACGAATCGCAGAAGCAAAACTCAAGGGCCGATCAGAGGGCGCAGATGTCATCTCTACAGCTGCGCCTTGATGGAAGGCCCACAAGGTCAAGGCACCATGAACAGCCTTCTCACCCCTCGTAGCTCCATCAGACAACCCTCCCTTACGTTTATCAAGAGTAAGGTCCCAGATAGCTGGAACCGAACCAACCTCTCTATTCAATGCGCCCCGCAACTGCGCGCGGAGCGCACGAGCTGTCAAAGTATCCTTCGACAGGCGATGAGCAATGAGCCCATGCACATGACGAAACACAGCCTTCTCTGAGACAAGCCCATGCACATCGGCGTCGGGATACGTCACAGAAATCACCTCACCCGCAGTCATTTCACGCCTTCCCAACTATCAACAGCAGGCAACAGTTTCAACAACCCATATCGAAACGAATTCTCGGCAATACCAAGACTTAAATACTTGTCCACATCTTTACCCCCAATTTTGCCAACATATCGACCGATGATCGATGACTGAGGCGCAGCGTCACCAATTTCATCTTGAAACATCCGTGCGGTTTTCTGTAGAACACACTCCCAACTTTTCCGAATTTCAGAAATCTTCTCATGACCATCAATCCCTGAGAGCCACGATCGAAACTGAATGTCGACAGCTGCATAGAATTGCTGTCGCGCTCGCTCAGCATCTACATCACCTATTCCACCAGCCGCACGCGCGACATCCCTTGCAAAACGTCCAACCAGATTCGCAATTTCTTCCGTCATTATGACTTGATTCTTGATCTCCGCCACCAATTTATCGCTCTTCTCACTCAACAATATCGAGAACAGTGTCAACTCATCAAAATACACAGCCTTGTAATCCGTCTTCTCTTTGGAAACAAAGATCATTCCAACAGCTTGAAGACGAAGTCGAATCGGATATCTTGTCTTCACTCTATTCAACTGCAAGCTACGATGGAACGTGAGTGTTGCCGACTGAAGGACCTTGTCAACTTCTCGGCTTTCTCCTGCTTTCACTTTCACCTGAGGACAGAACACGCCAGGAAGATTCCGCCACATCGCACGATCCGCTGTAAAATTGAACGCTTTATACACATCCATTGACTTCTTTGAAGTTGCCGAATCATATCTCCACATACTCTGCGGCTCATACCTAAACATATTGTGCGACGTCAGTCTGTCTCCTTGGCAGACAAGCGCTTGTGTCACTCCCGTAGAATCACCGAATAACCGAACTCGTCGAGACTGCCATGTCATCAGCTTTGGGATACTCAAGCTCTCGGCTTTCGTAGTCCCTTTTTTTCCTATGACGGAGTAGTCATCCCGATTCGCTGTCCATGGATCCGCTTTTTCCCATGTACAAGCCCCCCAGTCAGAAGAGTTATCTCCACCTTCCAACCTGCCTGAGTCAGATGGAATCAGATTGAGGACGATCGTCTCATCAAGGTCGCTTCCTTTAATCCAGACGATGCCCAGCTGTGCACACCATGCCGGCCCAATCGGGCTCCCTCTACCAGCCGACGCTTTTGCATCTCCCTCTGCTCCGGAACGTATTCCTGAAGAGTCATAGTTTTGAACGTGGACAAGCCATCGCGCGGCTTCTGCCGCACTCATCCAGTCTGCTCCAGCCCCACTTCGTGATGAAAACAAGCGCTTCTCTTCTTTTGGCAGATTCGCAATTATCACACTTAACGGTTTCGCTTCATCTCTTGCAGTTTTTAAATCAGCAACCTGCATAAATGGATACTCACCGCCAAATAGGAAAAAGCGATCCCTCCACCGTTCGAGGTACTCGATCATCTGATCCGTCGGAGCACCTTGATCCCACTGCCTGGCCCAGTCATGCATGTCTCGCGGGGTTGCCACCCGATACGCGACCGCTAGATCAGTCGTTGAATCGCGATGCTCTGCGTGGGAAGCTCGCATGCCAGATCCGCGATATCGGTCGTGCGCCGGAGTAGTTCCAGCAGCCCAACCTCAGTGACTGCGCCGTCAAGCAGCCTCACGGGTATCCAGGGCTCATCGAGTAGGTTGTATTCAGGGTTCTTCATTGACCCAAATCTCCATTCCAGTCTCAGTGGTATAAGTCAGTGTGCGTCCGCAGAGGTTGCGTGTAAGTCGCTCACCATCGGCGGCTTTGGACATCACGAGGATCAACTGTCCCGCCAACAGTGGATGTTTCCGACACAGCCAACCTTCCGTACTGAGATCTTCTCGTAGGGCATGCTCAACTGCGTCCACCGCGTCTTCGATACTTCGCCCACGTTCACGGAAAGACCACGGAGGCAAGGAGAGAGTCCACGAGCAAATCTCCGCTATCCGGCCACGCGCGGCATAGTCACGCACATCTAGTTTTTCACCCGGCGAACTCTTGTCACTGAGGGTGGTGCCATCACAGACCCGCACGATTCGGGATCGACAGCAACAACGATGACTGGTATCTGGTCTTCACCATCTCGAACGGCAGCCCGCCCCACCCCGACCTCTTCTCCTGTTGCAGCATTGCCTGCGAACGATTCCTCTAATCTCGATGCGGTCCACTCCAGTTATATTGGGGCCGTTGAGACACCACGTGTTCGCATTCCTCCTCGAGGTTGTCATCGCATCGGTTTTCGCTACTTGCGCTATGCCAAACGCTTCCGTCCATTCCGCGGGTCCAACACTCTGCGCATCGGAGTATGCCAATGCCGTTAGCTTCGCATAGTCTCGTGGTTCGCAGACGCGCACCTCCCGCCGATCAGCAAGAATTCCGAGAGTGCGCAGGACCGAATACCGCGAATAGATATGGTCTGTTCGTATGGAATATGCCCACGGGACAGCGACTAGGTCCTCAACGAGGACGAGGCAACGGGCTTCGCTCAAACGTACAGGCCGATCACCTCTGTCATGCCTGTGAAGTCGCCCGATACGCTGCAGCACGAGGTCCATGGGCGCGGGGTCCGTGAGCATAAGGTCGAAGTCCACGTCGAGGCTTTGCTCGATCACCTGGGTTGCCACGACGACGTGCCTGAGGGGACGCTGCACGCTATCTTTCCCGAAAAGTTCGAGCATGCGGCGATCGCGAGCCACCCGTTCGGCGGCCAGGAAACGCGAGTGCAGCAGGGTTGCCTGTTCACGCCCAAACACGGACCTCACGGCCTCGTATGTTTCCTGGGCCTCCCGGACGGTATTGCGGATGACGACGGCGCATCCGCCCTCAGCGAGCTCGTGGTCCAGAAGCTCCGCGATCTCGCGGGGTGATCCAAGCGAGGTCGGGATGATCCGCTTGGGGACCTCTGCCTCACCCTGGATTTCATGGACGCGCACTCCCGCAGAGGACACGGTCGAAATAGCCGGATATCCGATCATGCCGTCGTCCAACTCAGCGCCCATGCCCGACGAACCACGAGCTCGGCGATATGCCTCAAGGAGCGCAGAACGCCGCGCGGGCGGCAGGGTCGCCGACAGCAGAACAACGGGGATCCCGTACATACCAAGCCACGTGAGCGAGGCCTCCAGGTACGTTTCCATGTATTCGTCGGCGGCATGCACCTCATCGATGACGACGACCTTGCCCATGAGCCCGAGGTGACGTACCAGCACATGACGCGACTTGAGCGCAGCAAGCAACACCTGGTCGATCGTTCCGACCACAACGGGCGACAGCGTCGAGCGCCAGCGTTGCCCCATCCACCGGCTCGCGTGCAGACCAAGATCCTCCTCGTCATCGTGCACTTCGAGGGGGCTTTTACCGCGCTCGAGCAGCTTCGTGAAGGACTCGTTGAGGCTGTTTTTCCCGTGCGCAAGCTGGATGCCAAGCTTCTGCGGTTCATCGCCCAGGATGCTCGTCAGCCACGCGGTGACGCGCTCAAACATCGCGTTCGTCGTGGCCTGAGTGGGCAGCGCGACAAACACTCCCTGCAGCCCCCGAGCACGCATCAGCACCTCAGCGGCAGCGAAGGCCAGCTCCGTCTTCCCAGATCCCGGCGGCGCCTCGACGATCATGAGGTCCGGATCCTCGCGTGTTGCAATCTCAATGGCGGCACGCTGAGCCTCAGTCGGCCGATACGTGTCCGGCCATCCGAAACGGTGACGGTAGAACTCTGCGACCTCACCAGTTGGAGTCTCAGGAATTCGCAGAGGGGGTTGGGAAGCCCGCTCGCTTCCAGGCACGCTCGACACGCTCACGCTGCTGGTCTACGGTGAGCTCTCGATAGCCCTCAATCGACTGCTTTCCACTCTCATCGACCGGTCGGGGCCGAAGCGGGAAATAATCCTCGTTGGAAGCGAGCCAGTCCGCGATCACGAGGGCCGAAGCATAGGCGGAGGCCACCGCGATGGGCAGCTCCGGCAGGGCGGTGCCGGGAGCGATGAGCGGGAAACCACTGCGTGCCGCCATCCATCGAAGAATGTCCGAGCGTGCCTGACCCCACTGCTGACCATCATCCGAAGCTTCCATCAAATTGCAGTGTTGCTCGTATGCTCGCCCCACACCAGTTGATTCAGGGTAGTGACCGTGATGGACTCCGACCAGAACTGCCCACTGAAAGGCCCGGGAAGCATCAGCCCCGCACGCTTCTATCTCTTCCTGAAGAGCGAACTGGCTGACAAATCCATGAGGCAACGCTGCTCGACGTGAATAATATTCCTTAGGCATTACTTCGAGACCTTGATCGTGGATCAGTTTCACGAGTTCTTCACACTGGCACGCGAACACCGCACTTACTTTTCCAACGTCGTGAATCCCCACAAGGAATACGAATGCTGCTCGGGCCTTCTTTTGATCCCCTCCCCAGACGGATGCCATCAGTCTTCGATGATGCTCACTTAAGTATTCGTCAAAGAGGTATCCAGCTATATCTGCAGCGTCCATTAAGTGCTGCACAACGGACAACCATGTGGATTCGCCGTCTCCGCTTTTTGCCCAAAAGCATCGAGCCAAGTCTGTAAGCAGCGACGCATCGAGCTCAGGCTGGGCGGAAGGAAAGACCGGCGGTGCTGCAACCACACGAGTGCTGAAATCACTGCTATCCGCATCCTTACGGGCCATGCTCTTCTCGTCCTTGAGTCGTAGCACTTACCAGTGCAGCGAAAGCATTGGTAAGTCCAATTTCTATAAAACTGGTGAGCCCGGCAACCTCACATCGATTGCCCCAGCCCGAAGGCTGGTGTGGCAACCATAACACGCATAGAAACACACATCGGATAACTTCAAGCGATAGAAGCAAAATTCCAAAATACAAGGAAAAGCAATCTCGACAGGGAAAACATCCTCCTGATGCACTACACGGGATCATCCCCTGCCGGGGAACACCGCGACCGCGGTCGCGTCGAGTACTCGCAGGACCTCACAAACGTATCACCCCACCCACTTCCGCGTGCCATTACGACACAATCGACACGATCCTGAAACAATGGGGGCATGTCGAATGACCCGAGTGAAAACCTGCATGGCTCGGACAGCCAGGAGCTGGCCGACGTGACGGCCGACGCCGCGCGCGCCTGAGCGCCAGCGAGCCGCCTCGACCCCCCGCCTACACCTCCGACGAGGCGCCCGCCCCGCACAGCGCCCTCTCGTCGTTCGAGGAGATCCTCAGCGGCACCACCCACGAGGCCGACGCCCCCACCGCCGACACCCCCGCAGAGACGCTCGCCGACGACGGCGCGCAGGACCTGCAGGAGCCCCTCGTGTCCTCCACTCCCTCGTCACAGCCGACGAGGCCGAGGCCTCCCCCGCCGCGCTCACCACCGACGCGGCGGCAGCAGCACAGACCACAGCGGAGACCGCCAGCGACATCGCGCCCGAGACCGCGACCCCGCAGGCCGCGCCGCAGCAGCCCGCCCAGGAGCTCACGCCCGCCAACAGCACCAGCACCACGGGCAACAGCGCGGCAACGAACGCCAACAACGCCGTTGCCGCCCCCGTGCACCTGCCGCCCGCCGAGCCTCGCCCCTGGTACCGCTCGCGTCGTTCTTTCTCCGCGAAGGGCCGCGGCGGCCGCGTCCAGGTCGCCGGCCTGGGCCTGACCTACACGGACCACGTGACCGGCGCGGTCCTCCTGGCGAACATCGACCTGGGCTTCCGCGCCCGCTCGCTGAGCGCGATCCTGGACCCGACGGGCCGCCGCGCCCGCGCCCTTTTCCTGATCCTCGCGGGCCTCGAGGAGCCGCAGGCCGGCCGCATCGTGGCCGCCCCTCGCGCTCGCTGGCGCGCGCCTCGCGGGCCGCATCGGCTCGGTCGCGCTGATCCGCGCGGACTCCCCGCTCGACGAGTCCCTGACGATCCGCCAGAACATCCTCGCGCCCCTATCCGCGACGGGCTCCGTCGCCGACTGGGATAACCTCGTGGGCGCCCTGCAGATCACGGGCCTCGCCCAGCGCGTCAACCTGCGCCCCTCTGAGCTCTCCGAATGGGAGCGCTTCAAGGCCCTCATCGCCCGCGCGATCGTGTCCGGCGCCGAGGTCTTCCTCATCGAAGACCCGGTCTCCCTACCCGCCGCTGCGCGCGAAGAACTCGGCCCCCTCCTGCGTTCCCTCGCGGACGCGGGCTGCGCGGTCGTTATCGCGACCCCAAACGCCGAGGTCGCGGCCGCCTCCGACCGCGCGATCCTCCTGACGAACGGCCGGGTCGCGCTCGACGCACCCAACCCCTCGGCCGCGATCATCGCCGCCTCCCTGGAAGCCAACCCCGAGGACCCGAAGGCCCTCCTCGGCCCGATCCCCTCGGCCCTGCCCGCCTCCTTCGACGAGGTCGTCTCCCCCACCGGGTCCGCCTCGGCCCCCGCGTGGCACCCGCTCGGCACCTCCGACGAGGCCGGGGCGCAGACCTCGGACGCTCAGCAGGCCTCCGAACCCGAGGAAACCGACCCGGCCGAGGCCGCCCTCGACGCGGCGACCACCCGCGTGGCGGCCGCCCCCGCCCAAACAACCCAGTCGACCGAGGTCCCCAGGCCTCGCCCGAGCCCCGCACCGAGACCGCGATGCGCGGCATCCCCGTCGTCGAAGCTGAGGACCCGGCCCTGGCCGAGCCCGAGGTCTCCGACCTGGTCGTGCGCGCCCGCAAGATCCTCTCCGACCTGCCCGGCTCGATCGCCCCGCAGGAGTAACGTAACGGTCACTGCGAGCCGCCATTCTTCGTGAGACACTAGGCGTATCAGGCGAGGCATCGCCTCGTTCACCCGTACGCGCAGGGAGCATCCATGACTCAGCCCACCCCTCAGCCCGGGCAGTACCCGCCCGCTGCCCCCGCACCCGCCGCTAGGCGAGGCGCCTTCCAGCATCGGCGCCCTCTTCGCGTCGGTCACCGGCCAGATCTCCAGCATCATCGCGACGAGGTCGAGCTGAACAAGGCGAAGCTGCGCGCCTTCGCGTCCAAGAGCGGTAAGGGCATCGGCCTTCTCGTGGGCGCCGCGGTCTTCGCGCTCTACCTGCTGGGCTGGGTCTTCCACACGATCGAGGTCGCCCTCGAACTCGTCGTCCCCGCGTGGGCGGCGTCGCTGATCATCGTCGGCATCCTCCTCCTGATCGTGCTGATCCTGGCGCTCGTGGGCGTCAGCTCCCTGAAGAGCGCGCAGGCCCACCGCCCGACCCTGCCGCATCGGTCGCCGCCACCAAGGAAGCCATCGAGAAGGGACTGGGCAAGTGAGCACCAACCTCGATACTCGTACCGTGACCGTCGGCGAGGCCGCACCCGCCGAGCCGCGCACAGAAGCCCAGATCACCGCCGACCTCGAGCGTCAGCGCGCCGAACTGGCCGCCACGATCGACCAGCTGACACGCGCGCGTGCAGCCCGCAGCCCTCGCCCAGGAGGCGAAGGAAGAGGCCAGCGCCCGGTTCGCGTCCTTCAAGGAGTCCGCGTCGCTGACCCTGCAGGATGCCGCCGGCGGTAAGGCCGAGGCCCTCAAGAAGGTCGGCGTCGTCGCCCTGTCCGCAGTCGGCGCTATCGGCGTGATCGTCCTGCTGGCGACCCGTTCATCGCGTCGTTCCCGTCGCGAGGCCCGCCGCGCTGCCCGTGAGGCCGCCGCGCAGACGCTTCAGGCTCTCAAGTCCGACGTGACCGAGGCCCTGTAAGCACCAACTGACGCGAAGCGGCGTAACTCCGGCCACACTGGCCGAGGGTTGCGCCGGTTCTATTTCCCCAGTTTCGTGGGCATCCGCGCCCCTTCACCCGCTCCGCTGAGCGCGCAAAACCCAATCCAAGGTGAGGTCAAGGCCCGTCATTAGCTATGATGGTCCCACGAAACATTTTGAACACCCAGGGAACCGCTTCACGCGGACCCGAACGACGCGGAGGGGGTCGACGCCATGGGGCGCGGCCGTCAAAAGGCTAAGCAGATGAAAGTCGCTCGGAAGCTGAAGTATTTCAGCCCCGACACCGACCTAAACGCACTTCAGCGCGAGCTGGCGGATGAGGACTCGTACCTGGCACACGTGCCGGCGGACGAGCCCGAAGAGGACGATGCGATCGACGACGACCTCTACTCGAAATACGCCGACTTCGCCGAGATGCCCGCGGAAGAAGACGACATCGATCCGGAACAGCTCGATGAGTCCTTCTGGACGGGTGGATCCTCCACTAAGTAACGGCTCAGCCACACGGCGGACCGAGAACCGGTCCGCCGCTTTGGCGTACCCGAAACACTATTTCTGACGCACGCCTACGCTCGGGCCCGCACGCGCCACCCCGCACACCCGCACCCACTCGCACGCCCGCAGAAGGGCACCCGCACGACAGAGGGCCGAAGCCCGCAGGCCTCGACCCCTCTCACGCACTCAGAGCAGGCGCATCGCTCAGCGAAGCTCAGCTCAGGCCACGTAACGCTCAGCCGACGCGGTATTCGCCGTGCAGCAGTACGGCGCCCGCCTGGACGCCCTTCGTACCGGAGATGAGGCGCACGCCGGAGGAATCCGCGCCGAGGTCCGAAACCGACCCGAAGCCAGCCACGGTTCCGTCGGCGCCGGCCGACGTGACGGAGCCCAGGACCCACGCGGCCACCCCGGCCTCATTGATCGCGGAGAGGACCTCGGAGGCCACGGAGGCCGAGACGACGGCGACCATGCCGACGCCCAGATTCAGGGAGTCCTCCATTCCGACCCAGGTGACATCGCCGCCGCGGCGCACCCAGTCGAACACGGCGGGGATGGTCCACGTGGAGCGGTCGACGGTGGCGATGGCGCCCTGGGGCAGGACGCGCGACAGGTTCGCGGCCAGGCCGCCGCCGGTCACGTGCGAGTAGGCGTGGATACCGCCGACGCCGAAGCGCTCGACCAGGTCGAGGCACAGGCGCGTGTACAGGCGCGTGGGCTCGAGGAGCTCCTCGCCGAGGGTGCGGCCGAACTCGGCCACGTGGGACTCCAGCGAGGCGCCGACGCGGGAGACGACGGAGCGCACCAGCGAGTAGCCGTTGGAGTGCAGGCCGGAGGAGGCCATGGCGATGACGACGTCGCCATCGGCCACGCGCTCGGGGCCCAGCAGCTTGGAGGCGTCCACGACGCCGGTCGCGGCGCCTGCGATGTCGTAGTCGTCGGGTTCCATGACGCCCTGGTGCTCGGCGGTCTCGCCGCCGATGAGGGCGTGCCCGTGGCCTCGCAGGCGCGCGCGCGATGCCGGTGACGATGGAGGCGATGCGCTCGGGGACGACGTGCCCGCAGGCGATGTGAGTCGGTCGCATGAGGACGGGGCGCGCGCCAATCACGACGATGTCGTCGACGACCATGCCGACCAGGTCCTGGCCGATCGTGTCGTGCACGTCCATGGCCTGCGCGATCGCTATCTTCGTGCCCACGCCGTCCGTGGAGGTCGCGAGCAGCTTCTCCATGCCCAGCAGCGCCGACGCGTCAACCATGCCGGCAAAATCCGCCGGTCGCGCCCAGGACGGTGGAGTCGTGGGTGGCAGCGACGGCGCTCTTCATCAGCTCGACGGCACGGTCGCCCGCAGCAGTGTCGACGCCAGCGGTCGCGTAGTCAGGGGATGTCGGTCATGGGTGGTGCCTTTCGCGGATGGCGCTCGACGAGGCCGTGTCTGGGTGGTCGGGTTGAGAACAACGCCCGCGGCGCCGGGTGGCGTCGCGGGCGTGGAGGTTAACAGGGGGTGGCATCGGGGTTCCGGGCACGGGGTCCCGGCGGGGATCGTCTCAGGGTATTCGCCGGTGAAGCAGCCGATGCACAGGGACGTGCCCTGTCCGGTGGCACCAACCATGCCGTAGATCGACAGGTAGGCCAGCGAGTCGGCGCCGATGGATTCGCGGACCTGTTCGACGCTCATGGACGAGGCGATGAGCTCGGCGCGCGTCGGAAATCGATACCGAAGAAGCACGGCCACAGCACCGGCGGGGACGAGATGCGGATGTGCACCTCGGCGGCCCCGGCCTCGCGCAGCATCTTGACGAGCGCGCGCTGCGTGTTGCCGCGAGCGATCGAGTCGTCGATGACGACCAGGCGCTTGCCTTCGATGACCTCACGCAGCGGGTTGAGCTTGAGGGCGGATGCCCAGCTGGCGCAGGGACTGCGTGGGCTGGATGAAAGTTCGGCCCACGTACGCGTTCTTCACGAGGCCCTGGGCGAAGGGAATCCCGGACTCCTGCGCGTAGCCCGATCGCGGTAAGCGTACCCGAGTCGGGCGTGGGGATCACCAGATCCGCCTCAATGGGGTTTTCGCGCGCCAGCGCAGCACCCATCTCGTGGCGCGCGGCGACGATCCGGCGCCCGCCGATCGTCGTGTCGGGGCGGGCCAGGTACACATACTCGAAGACGCAGGTGTTGGAGCGGCGCACGGCGAAGCGGCGCGAGTGCACGCCCGACGCGTCGATCGAGATGAGCTCGCCGGGCTCGACCTCGCGCACGAAGGTCGCGCCACCGAGGTCAGGGCAGCAGTCTCGAGGCGACGACCCAGCCGGAGGCCAGGCGGCCCAGCACGAGCGGGCGGTAGCCGTGCGGGTCGCGCGCGGCGTACAGCGTGTTCTCGTCCATGAAGACCAGGGAGAACGCGCCCGTGATGCGCAGCAGGACCTTCAGGGCGGCGCCGACGAGGGGCGCGGGCTCAAGGTCCTCAGCAAGCGACGAGGCAGGGGCGGCCTCGTCCCCATCGGTCTCGGACGGGTCACGGACGGGGACGCGATGAAGGGGTCGGCCCGGGATACGGTCGGCCATACCCAGCAGCGCGGTCACGAGAGAGGTGTCGGTGGAGGCGCCGCGTTCGAAGTCCTCACCGTCATCGGCGATCTCAGAGGCCAGCTCGCGCAGCTCGACCGTGTTGGTGAGGTTGCCGTTGTGGGCCAGGGCGAGCGTGCCCGTGGGGGTGGGGCCCAGCGTCGGCTGGGCGTTGCGCCACACGTCCGCGCCGGTCGTCGCGTAGCGGACGTGTCCGAGGGCGATGTGGCCGCGCAGGCCCTGGAGGGACTGCTCGGAGAACACCTGCGAGACGAGGCCCTGATCCTTGTACACGAGGATCTGCTTGCCATTCGACGTCGCAATACCCGCGCTCTGTTGGCCGCGGTGTTGCAATGCGTAGAGGGAGAAGTAGGTCAGGCGGAAACATCCTCGCCCGGGGCCCATACTCCGAAGACACCGCAGTGATCGTGCGGGTGGTCGTCTCCGAAGAGTTCCTGGTCGGACAGTGTCATGTCTGGCTGCGAGACGGGAAGCACGCTCTCACTCTCGCACATTTTTTTGCACTTCGTTGCACGTATCCACGTTATGGCGCGCACACGCATCGCCCGACGGACACGGCGCTCAGCGCGTAATTGCGCACGCTTTGCGGGGCAGAATCGGTCTCTCCAGTGTCGAGATGACACAATGGAGTGCAGCAATATTGAGGAGGAAACGTGGCCAATCCGACGCTGAGCGCCGTCATGTGGGGACTCGCCCTGCTGGTGAGCGCTGTGGCCGTCCTGTCATTCGCGCGAGGCCTGACACACATGTGGCGCACGGTCTCGGCGGGCACGCCCGACCCGGGGCGCCTGACCCCCGTGGGCAAGCGCCTCTGGGGCGTCGTCTCCGCAGCCCTCACGCACCGCGAGTTCAAGGGCCGCCCCTGGATCAAGGCCGCCCACTGGCTCGTCATGGTGTCCTTCCCGATCCTCTTCCTCACCCTGGTGACGGGCTACGCCCAGCTGCGCGTCCAGACCTTCACGCTGCCCCTCCTCGGCAACTTCGCGCCGTGGGGTGGCTCACCGAGGTCTTCGCCTGGGGCGGCCTGGCAGGCATCATCGCCCTGATGGTCGTGCGCCAGCGCGCCGGGCACGGCACGAGCCGCCGAGGCGGCCCTCTCGAACGACGATCCCGACGCCGCTGCTGCCGCGGCCGACCCGGAAGGCACCCGCCCTCGTCCCTGGCCAAGCCCCACCCGCGAGACTCCTCCCCGCGCGGCCTGGCCTCCCGCTTCCTGGGCTCGACCCGCTGGCAGGCGCTCTTCGTCGAGTGGGTCATCCTCATCGTGTGCGCGTGTGTCGTGGCCCTGCGCGGCCTTGAATATGCCCTGTTCAGCGTCACGCCGGGCCTCGAGGCCCACGCAACCGCCCTGCACTTCCCCCTCACCGGCTGGCTCGGCGCGCTCTCCGCGGCCGCGGCCTCCTCCTCGGCCGCCTCGCTGGCGAACGCGATCGTGCTGGTCAGCGCCCTCAAGGTCATCACCTCCATGACCTGGCTGATGGTCGTCGGCATCCAGACGGGCATGGGCGTCGCCTGGCACCGCTTCGTCGCGATCCTCAACCTGTACACGCGTCGCAACGCGGACGGCACGAAGTCCCTGGGACCGGCCGACCACATGCTTATTGACGGCAAGCCCGTCACCAGCGAGGACGACTTCGACGACGTCCCCGAGGACACGGTCCTCGGCGTGGGCACGATCGACGACTTCTCGTGGAAGGCCCGCCTGGACCTGTACTCGTGCACCGAGTGCGGCCGCTGCCAGGAGCTGTGCCCCGCGTGGAACACGCGAAGCCTCTCTCCCCGAGGCTGCTCATCATGGGCCTGCGCGACCACATGGGTCCGCCTCTAACGTGCAGATCGTCGAGCGAGGAGGAGGGCCACCGAAGCTCGAGGATGGGGAGGTCCTCCTCGACAAGGGCGTCTTAAGCCTCGCCGCACTCTTTCGACCTGGTGTCCGCTCTGTCCCTGTCGGGCGCGACCGGTCCCGAGGCGTCTCCGCGGTCACCGCTCCCCTGGTCCCCGAGGTCGTCTCCGAAGAGGGTCCTGTGGGACTGCACGAACTGCGGCGCCTGCGTCGAGCAGTGCCCCGTCGACATCGAGCACATCGACCACATCCTTGACCTGCGCCGCCACCAGGTCCTCATGGAGGCGCGTTCCCCCGCGAGCTGGGCCGCGCGTTCCGCGGCATGGAATCCAAGGCGAACCCCTACAACCAGGCGGCCCGCAAGCGCATGGACTGGGCGAAGAAGTTGGACTTCGACATCCCCGTCGTCGGCGAGGACATCGAGGACGCCTCCGAGGTTGACTACCTGTTCTGGGTGGGCTGCGCGGGCGCCTACGATGACACGGCGAAGAAGACCAGCGCGGCCGTCGCCGAGCTGCTGCACACGGCGGGCGTGTCCTTCGCGGTCCTCGGATCGGGCGAGTCCTGCACGGGCGACCCGGCCCGCCGCGCCGGAAACGAGACGCTCTTCCAGATGCTGGCCGCCCAGGCGATCGACACGCTCAAGGAAGCCAAGCCTCAAAAGATTGTCGTGTCCTGCGCGCACTGCTTCAACACGATCGCCGGCGAGTACCCGGAGCTGGGCGGCTCCTTCGACGTCGTCCACCATACGCAGCTCCTCAACCGCCTGGTGCGCGACGGCCTCCTCACGCCGGTGGCGCCCACCACCTCGCCTGCCTCCGCGGGCACGGACTCCCACGGACGAGGCCGGGGCACAGTCCGCGGACAGCGCTCCCTCGGTCGGCGCGCCCCTGAGGTCACCTACCACGACGCGTGCTTCCTGGGACGCCACAACCGCGTCTACGAGCCGCCGCGCGGCTCGTGGGCTCCCCACCGAACGTGGAGCTCGTCGAGATGCCGCGCAACCGCGACCGCGCGATGTGCTGCGGCGCGGGCGGCGCGCACGCCTGGTTCGAGGAGACGCGCGGGACCCGGATCGCGGACGCCCGCATCGTCGAGGCCGCCTCCACGGGCGCGGACGTCGTCGCGACGGCCTGCCCCTTCTGCTCCCAGATGCTCGGCTCCGCCTCGGGCACGTCCGCCGGCTTCGTCTCCTCCGACGCCGACCAGGGCGGCGCGAACAACGACGCCGCCACGGCCTCGTCGGGTGGGAAGCTCCCAGAGGTGCGGGACGTGGCCGTCATGCTGCTTGAGTCCGTCAAGCGCGGCCAGTAACGCACGCACACAGACAAGAGGGTGGCCCCTGCGAGGACCTGCGGGGCCACCCTTTAACGAAAGAAAATCAGTCCTCGACGCCGACGATGACGTTGGAGGCCCTTGATGACAGCGACAGCCTTGGAGCCGACGGTCAGGCCAAGTTCTTCGATGGCGGCGTTCGTGATCGACGAAGAGATGACCAGGCCGGGGGCGACCTCGATCTTGACGATGCCGTTCACGGCGCCCTGAGAGACCTCAACGACGGTGCCGGGGAGCTGGTTGCGTGCAGAGAGCTTCATGGTGTGTCCTTTCCTTCGTGTGGATATGAAAACACATTCACCTTAGCGGGTGACACCCCCACCGTCTACGGGTGGCCTATTCCCCGTCCTCAGGGGAGATTTCCTCGAGGCCGACGAGGAAGCCGTCCTCGTCGATGACGTTGCCGCCCACCAGGGTCGCGATCATGCCGGCGGCCTTCTCCACGTCCTGGGTCGAGCGCAGGCGCTCGAGGCGAGCAGTGCGGCTCATCGCGCCAACGCCGGGCGTCGGCGCGGAGGTGGGCAGCCAGCGGACCTGGTATTCGATGATGGCTCCGGCCGTCCACGGCTCCCAGCGCAAGACGCGCGGCGGCGTGGGCACGGCGTGGACCTCGATCATCATGTCCGAGCGGTGGCCGATCGGACTCATGAGGGCGTAGCCGTCGACGACCTGCGGCTTGTCGCGCTGTGCCTCGTGCTCCTCGCGGGCCTTGGCGATCTTGGAGGCGATGTCCTTGCGCACCGGGCCCAGCTCGGCCTTCAGCTTCTCGATCTGGGCGATCTGCGCGGGGTCAGCGGGACGGGCTTGGGGGGCCTCGGGCGTGATGTCGCGCGCGTCCTTCATCTGCTCGAAACCGGCGCGCTCACGCATCGCGGAGAGCAGATCCTCGAGGGTTGATCCAGCGCGGCGAGTACACCGTCAGGTTCACTGCCGAGTCGGCGTCGAGGGACCATGATGTAGCCGCTGCCCGCGATGCGCAGTCCGCCCGCGAGGCGGCGGGCCATGCGGCGCAGCGCCTCGAGCACGCGGTACTCCAGGCCCGTGGGCAGGCCGTCGGGGAACGCCTTGTCCCACTCGCCCATGACGCCGTTGTTTTTGCTGGCGGGCGGGCACCTGCGGGCAGCGCAGGACCCGCGTTGGACAGCGAGGCCGGGCTGCCCAGCGCCGCGCGCGTCGGCTGGTCGAGGGTCCACGGGCCTTCCAGCTCGGCGTCGGAGGAGAGGCGCAGGCGTCCCGGGGCGATCCATCCGGCCTCGTCCCACATGGAAATCGCGAGGGCCTCGAGCTCGGCGGGATCAACCGCGTCGGAGACAAGGAACAGGTGATGCTCGCGCGCAACGTCCAAGTCGAGGACGCCGGCGGGTTCGCTCACCTCGATGGCGGCGGCGATCGGGATGGTGGCCTCAGCGCTCGTGACTTCACCGTCGGCCGCGATCTGGAAGGCGGCGTCCGTCGAGGTCATCGTCGTCAGGCCGACGTTCGTCTGGGTGAGCGGGTTGTCCGTCACGCTCATCGGCGTCGGGTCCGCGAACGAATGGGGGCCGAGGCCATGCGCTCCTTGAGGGAACGCCTCACCGGCGCGGCCTGAGGGGCCTCGTCCTGTTGGTGACCTGCTCACGCGGCGTCATACCGGGCAGAGCAACGCCCTGAATGACGCCCGTGCGCGTCTGACTGGGAGCCACCGGTGGGATCTGGCCTCAACCTCGTGACCGGCGCTTCGCTGCGGCGCGATCTGCACCTGAGGAACACCCATGACGGGCGTCGGTTCGGGCGGCTCCGGCGGGGCGGTGCCTGCAGGTCAGCCGGCTCGGGAGCGGAGGGCTCCGGCAGGTCGGCGGAATCCGGTGCTGGCGGATAGCTCGCCTCGCGGGCCGCACGCTCGGCACGCTCGGCGCGCATGCGTTCAAGCCGGGAGGGCGGTGGAGGAGGAAGAGCCGACATCGGGTATCACCGTTCGATGCGGGTGCGCGTAAAAGCGCTCGTGGGTGCGCGAGGGTCGGCCCGCGCTGGCCCTGGTAATAGAGCCGAGGCCGCTGGGACCGTAGGGTGCTCGGCCGGGGAGGACAGGTCGAAGAAGCATAGCTGCCCGATCTTCATGCCGGGGTAGAGCAGGATCGGCATCGTCGCCGTGTTCGACAGCTCCAGGGTCACGTGGCCCGAGAAGCCGGGGTCAATGAAGCCCGCCGTCGAGTGGGTGAGCAGGCCGAGGCGGCCCAGGGAGGACTTGCCCTCAAGGCGCGCGGCAATGTCGTTGCCGAGGGTCACCAGCTCGTAGGTGGCGCCCAGGACGAACTCGCCGGGGTGCAGCACGAAGGGCTGATCAGGGGCCCACGTCGACCTGGTGGGTGAGGTCCGACTGGTCCGCCGCCGGGTCGATCACCGGGTAGCGGTGGTTATCGAAGAGTCGGAACAGGCGATCCAGGCGCACGTCGATACTGGCCGGCTGGACCAGGTCCCGGTCCAGCGGGTCGAGCTGGATACGTCAGAATCCAGAGGCCTTGATGTCGCGGTCACTGAGCAGCATGACTCGATTGTCGCATACTCAGCGCCGCGACAACAGCCTCAGGGGATCACTGCAGGGGCTGGCCCTGAGCGTCGTATGCGTACGAGCCCGCGCGAGCGATGATCATGATGAACTCAATGAACGCCCAGATGGCGGCGATAGGCGCACCAATCACGGTGATCGTCAGAATCAGCTGAATGATGCCCTTGGTGGTGTAACCCAGGTAGAAGTTGTGGATACCCAGGGCACCCAGGAAGAACGCCAGGAGCAGCGCGACGATCCACTGCTTGGGAGCATCAGCGGCGAAGGGCTGACCGTAGGCGGGCTGACCGTAGGCGGGCTGACCGTAGGCGGGCTGACCGTAGGCGGGCTGGCCGTAGGCCTGCTGGCCGGCCGCGTAGGCCGCCTGCTGGTTCGCATCGGGGCCGGGAACGCCGTAGCCCTGCTGGGCGTCGTACGCGGTGCCGTAGGTCGTCGCGCCGGGGGTCGCCGTGGCCTCGTCGTAGCCGGGGGTCGAGGCCTGGGGAGGCGGGACCTCAGCGGCGTCCTCGGGCTGGAAGGGGTGGCCTGCGGATCGGGCGTCGTCATGGGAAAAAGCCTTTCGATAGACATGAGGGGCCGAAATGGCCGTACCGGTACAGGGTAGCGTGCGGTCGGCACTTGGCGATACCCAGTCCATCCCCGATACCCCCCTGATCAATCCCGGAGAACACCATCCGGTCAGAGAAAAGGCGCGGGGCCCGGCGTAATGCCGGGCCCCGCACTCGAGGTTACTCACGCGCACCCACTGTGCGCATGAACACAACTCAGACGGTAGGAACGCCGCTGGCGTCCTTCTCGTAGATCCACTTGCCCATGAAGGTCAGGACGGCCATGGCGAGCAGAGCGAGCCACCACACGTAGTTGAGCAGGCCGATAAGGGTCGAGATGAAGCCGAGATCCAGGAAGCCCAGCACGACGAACGCGATGGTGATGACAAGCTTGTAGATGCCGTACTGGGTGTAGCCGAGGAAGAACTCACCGGCGCCGAGGCTGCCGAGGAACAGGTTGAGCAGGCCGGCGACGATACGGGACTTGCCCTGCGCAGGCTGATTGAAGACGGGCTGCTGAGGAGCGGACATAGTGCCTCCTATGTGTTGATGGGAGCCCATAAGGGCATTTTTGAAAACACGGTAAGATTAGCGGAACCTTCTGATTTTGTACAATACCCATCCGATATTATGGAGCAGATCACAGCATAATTCCTTTCGTTCATCACGATGAAGTTTTTGTTCCATAGACTGACTGAGTGTTCATCAATCCATCGGCGGAGGCCACACGAGCACTCCACTGCGACCTGCCCCATTGGTTCGCGACGCACAAGCGCGACCTACCAATGCGCGCAGCCGACGTCTCTGACTGGGGGACCCTCGTCTTTGAGATCATGAGCCAGCAGACGCCCATCGCGCGCGTCCAGCCGATCTGGCTCGAATGGATGGAACGCTGGCCCACGCACGGCGGACGTGGCGGCCGCTTCCTCCGCCGACATCATCGTTGCCTGGGCAAACCTCGGATACCCTTCCCGCGCCCTGCGTGTCAAGGCCTGCGCGGCCGCGATCGTCGAGAAGCACGACGGAGAGTTCCCTCTCTCCCTCAAAGAGCTGACGCTCCTGCCGGGCGTCGGTACCTACACCGCATCCGCGCTGCTCGCGTTCGCCACGGGAATCCGCGTGCCGGTCCTGAGACACGAACGTGCGTCGCGTGCTGGTCAGATTTCTGGACGGCCGGGAGTTTCCTCCCACACCACCCCTCGAAAGCGGAAACGATGCGGGCCGACGCAATGTTGCCCAAAGACGGGCACCACGCGGCCGAGGTCGGTTTGTCTCTCATGGAATTCAGGGGCCCTGGTCTGCGCAGCTCAACCCTTCCTGCGACGAGTGCACGATCCACGACAACTGCGCGTGGGCCGCCGCCCGGATTCCCCAAGGACGAGGCGTCACGCCCCAGCCTACGCGGGCACCGACCGCCAGGCGCGCGGACGCATCATGAAGGCACTGCGCACCGCCCACTTCGAGGGCACCGACGGCCTCACCAAACGCAAAGGTCCTCGACGCCGCCCGCATCGATGGGGCGACCGCTCACCAGCCCACCCGCGTCTACCGGGCACTCCTGAAGGAAGGCATGATCGTCTACAACGAGGACGCAAGCGCGTCACGCTCCCCGCTAACACTCATAGCACGAGGCCGGGGCAGCCCGCGCCCGCCGCGCGCGGACCCGGGACGCACCCACGGCCTCGTCAGTGAATCAGTAGCGGATCGCGTCGATCGGCTTGATGCGCACGGCCGCGAGCGCCGGGACGATGCCGCACAGGGCGCCGATGCTCGTGGAGATGGCGACGCCGGCGATGGCGGCGCCGGCGAGGAAAGCCGGGGGTGTCGCTCAGGGGTGATGTTGAGCGCCTCCAGGGGCAGGGAATCGGACGACGACGACCGCGATACCCACGCCGATGACGCTGGCAACGAAGGTCGCGACGACCGACTCCATGAAGACCGCGAAGAAGACGCGCGCGGCGGAGGCGCCGACGGCTCGGCGGATGCCAATCTCGCGCACGCGCTGGCGCACGGTCGCGATCGCGACGTTCAGCAGGGCCCAGGGCACCCAGGAACACGATGATGCCGCCGATGACCATGATGACGTTCGAGATGGTGCCGAGCTGCTCCTCGCCAATATCCTCGTGCTCGCCACCCGAGACGGACACCCGCCAGCCCTCACCGAGGATGGAGGCCAGTGCACGCAGCAGGTTCTCACGGGCCTGGTCGGCGTTCTCGGTGCCCACCCACGCGATCATGGCCTGGGAGGTCATCTGTGGGAAGGACACGCGCGCCGCGTCGTAGTGCGCGAATCACGGTCGGCATGTCGTGGGAGCTCTTCGACTTGGTGACGCCGACGACGCGCATCGCGACGCCGTCGCTCGTGTGCAGAACGATCGGCACCTGATCGATGGGGGCACGCCCCAGCTGATCCCAGAGGGACTGCGAGATGACGACGGGAATCAGGCGCTGGTCGGCATCACTGCTCTCGACCCAGCGTCCCGCGAGCATGCGGGTGCGGTAGATGACCGCGTAAGAGGGGTCCACACCCTGGAACGCGACGCCGTCGATCATGTCGCCAATCTTCGTCAAGGGGTAGCCGCGGAATTGCCCGCTGGAGCGGGCCTGTCGAGTCTCGACGATATCCCCACCACCACTGGAAAAAGCGCGACCAGTAGTGAATGTCCGTGCGCTCTGCCAGGGTAGCCATGGCCTCGCCGAGCGTGTCCTTCTCGTCGGGGCGCTTCGCCGTCTGCGCGCCGGTGGCCGAAGCAGGATCGGAGGCGTCCTGGTAGGGCCCTCCGGTCGCCGGTCCTTCCGAGGCGTTCGAGGAGCTTTCGGGGGTTAGGCGCAGGGTGACGGATCGTCCCTCGTACAGTTCCGCCAATTCGCGCGAGGACTGCAGGAGCAGGTCGCCGAGCGCGATGGCGATCGTCATGGCGGCGACGGCCGCGACCACGCCCACGAGGGAGAGGACGACGCGCGCCTTCTGGACTTTGACCTCGCCCCAGGCCTCGATGAGCGCGCCCAGGATCTGACTGACAGCGTTCACTGCTCACCCTCCTGCCCGGCCCCGGCCTCGTCGCTGGCGTGCCCGGCTTCCGCACGGTGCGTGAGCGGACGGATCCTCGACCTCGTGCAGCGTGCCGTCCGTAGAGCTCGTAGGCGCGCTGCGCCCGCGCGAGCCACGGCCATGTCGTGCGTGATGATGACGATGAGGGCGGCGTTGGACTCGCGGGCGACCTCCTCGAGGAGGGCCATGACGACGCCGCCCGTGTCCGGGTCGAGGCGCACCCGTCGGCTCGTCGGCGAGGATGACGCGCGGGCGGCGCACGAGGGCGCGCGCGATCGCGATGCGCTGCTGCTCACCGCCACTCATCTCGCCCGGATAGGGAGTCCGCGCGCTCGCCCAGGCCCACGCGCTCGAGCATGTCGACGGCGATCGAACGCCGACGCAGCAGCTGCGGGCCGGGGGCATACAGGAGGGAACCTCGACGTTTTCGGCGGCCGTGCGCGCCGAAAAGATGTTGAACTGCTGGAACACGAAGCCGAAATCTTCCCGCGCATGCGCGCAGCGACGCCCTCGCCCAGGCGCGTCGTATCCACGCCGTCCAGCTCGTACGTGCCCGAAGTGGGGGCGTCCAGGAGACCGATGATGTTGAGCATCGTGGACTTGCCGGTTCCCGAGCGACCGACGATGGAGACGTGCTCACCCTGCGCAACGTCTAGGTTGACGCCGCGTAGAATGTGCAGATCCTCCCCATCGGGCAGGGTCACCGTGCGGGTGACATCCCGCAGGCACACGAGACTCATTGCGTGCCCGCCGAGTCGCCCGAGCCGACACCATCCCGAGTCCATGCCACCGTAGGGGCCGGTCTGGCCGTCCTGATTGTCCTTGTTCGAGGTCGGGGTGAACTCGAGGGATCTCCTCACCCTCCGTGAGGGCCCTCCTTGACCTCGACCATCTTGCCATCCGTGATGCCCAGAGTGACGGCGCGCTTCTCGGGCTTCGTCGGGTCGGAGGTCGGCAGGTAGACGGAGCCGGACTGGTAGCGGCCCTCGACCGCGGAGATCGGAACCGCGAGGACTCCCGTCGCCGATCCCGCCGTCATTTCGAGGGTGACTTGCAGGCCCGCGAACACCGTCTGGTCGGAGGGGATCGCGCAGCGGGCCTTCAGGTCCGTCGAGGACGAGGCGCCGTTATCGGACGCGGCGTTCGACTTCGGGTCCTGGGCCTTGCCGGTCGGGCTCACCAGCTTGACGCCCGTGCACTCGAAGGGAGCAGGCCCGTTCTTAATGGTGACGGTCGCGGTCGACGGGGCGTCCTGCAGACGGTACATCTGGTCCGCGCTGAGGGAGGCGACCGCGGAGAAGGTCGCGGGGGCGACGGTCGCAACCGTGTCGCCAATAGCGAACTGCTGGCCGACCAGCACACCCGTAGAGACCGTGCCATCACCGGGGATACGACGGTCTCGTACTTATGGAGTCGGCTCGGAGGTCTCGACGCTCACGTTGCCTTCCTCATCGGAGACCTGGCGGGTCTCGCCGGGGAACTCTTTTGCGGATCTGGACGATGGCGTCACCCTTGGCAATCTTGTCGCCGTCGTTGACGAAGGTGCGCACCACGTTGCCGTCCAGGGTCGCGCGGGCCACGACCGGCTCGTCGGCCTGGATCGTCCCCGTCACGCTCACCGTGTTCGTGATGTCGGCGCGGCCCACGGGGATTGTCATCTGCCCGAAGTTACCGCCCGGGTCCATCCGATCGCTGCCCTCATCCTCTTGAACGGCGGGGAAGAAGGCGAACTTCACCAAGGCCACCGCGATGACTACCCAGGCGAGGACCTTGACAATATCGAGCACCTGGGCGGTGCGGGTCTTGTGTGCCACGTGCGTCTCCTTCGATGAACGGCGTTGCCCAATTGTAAGGTGCGCCTCATTCACGCAGCAACGCTACCCCCGTCTTTTCAGGGTTTTCTCAGGGACCGTCCCGCTGGCTGGGCGTCCACACCCTCGCCCCTACGATGGGTGATGAACCGACGAAAGGCAGCCATGATCCGCCGCGCCACCCCAGCAGACGCCGAGGCGCTCTCCACCCTCTCGCGCACCTGCTTCACGCAGACGTTCGGCCACCTCTACGCACCCGCCGACCTGGAGACCTTCCTCGACGAGGCCTACGCGCCCGACGTCCTGCGTGCCGAACTCGAGACCCACACCGGGCGACGTGGCTCTCTTCAAGGATCCGGTGACGAGGCCCCGGCCTCGTCTGCGACCAAGCCCCGATCGGCTACGTGACCGCATGCCCGCGCACCTACCCCACCCGGACGTCGCGCTCGGCGACGGGGAAATCAACGGCTCTACATCTTGCAGGGGGCACCAGGGCGGAGGCCGCGGGACGGCTCTGCTCACCACAGCACTCGAGTGGCTCGAACGCGACGGTCCGCGCACCCTGTGGATCGGCGTGTGGAGCGACAACTACGGGGCACAACGCTTCTACGCGCGCCACGGATTTGAGATCGTCGGCGACTACTCGTTCATGGTGGGAGACCACGCCGACTACGAACTGATCACCCGCCGACCGGCGCGGCTCCCAAGCGAATGAACCGCTACCACAAACGAAAAAGGCCCCAAGGCAACGCACCTCGAGGGCCTTTTCATGAGCTCATCACTCGGCAGATTCTTCAGCCTCAATCTCGGCGATCTGCTTGCGGACCTCATCCATGTCGAGGTTCTGCACCTGAGAAATCAGGTCCTCGAGCGCGGACAGCGGCAGAGCGCCAGACTGACGGAACACAACGATGCCGTCGCGGAAGACCATCAGGGTCGGGATCGAGGTGATCTGAGCGGCCATCGCCATCTGCTGCTGATCATCCGTATCGACCTTGCCGAACACGATGTCCGGGTACTTCTCGGAGGCCTCTTCGAAGATGGGGCCGAACTGACGGCACAGGGCCGCACCAAGTCGCTCGAAAATCCACCAGGACGATACCGTAAAGCGAAACGGTCTGCTCGAAGTTCTCCTGCGTGAGGGTAACGGTAGCCATGTTTCTCCTGTTATCGCTAAGCACTGTCACCGGTCTGTTGGTCGGGGCAAAAGCCCTGAGTGAACTATACGATTCAACGGGCACGACGCGTCCTCTATTCCCCCAAAGCGAGAGAGGAAGCGGTGACCTGATGCACATTCTCCTCTGAAGCGCCCAGGCCTCGCAAGATGAAGGTCTCAACCAACAATAGTGCAGACTCACGATGCGCCGGATCCTGGGGCAGACGCTGCCCCTGCAGCGTCGCATGAATCAGGTGCACCGCGCCCAGCGTGTTCTGCTCGACGATCAGCCCGCGCTCCATGGCCTCGTCGAGGATCCCAATGAGGAGCTCTCCGACGATCCCCGCGTGATCATGCAGATGCGAGGCGCCCTGGCCCGACATCTGACGACGCAGGCCCGTCCCGGCCTTGACGTGGTAGCGGCTAATCATCTGCAGGTGCGCGCGGATGTAGAGGCGCAGACGCATGAGCGGATCCGGCTCAGACTCGAGACGTTCCGTCAGCACCCGCGTGAACTCTTCGGTCACCTGCCGCATGTAGGGCCAGCAGGAGCACTTCCTTGTCCGCGAAATGGTTATAGACGGCCGTGCGACCAACGCCCGCACGCTCAGCGATCTGACTCGTGGTGATCGACTCGAAGGCCCTGCTCGGCCATCAACGACCCGAGCGCCTCAAACAGGCGCGTGCGAGTCAGCTCGCGGTGAGAGGCGAGGACTCGCCAATAATCTTCGGCATACGCCTGTTCTGACACTCTGCCCCTATGTGTCGTCAAATGGGGCGGTATTCAGGCGTCAGCGAGTGCAGCTGGCGACCACGGCCTCGACAATCGGCAGGTCAGCGGCAATCCACGGAAGCGCGGCGAGGTCCGCGAGGGGCACCCACTTGGCCTCAAGGTGCGACGCGCCTGCGCGCGGCTCTTGCGAGTTCGATGCAACCTCGGCGAGCCACACGCCCATGACGCGCCCGCCCAGGATCGGCCACCACTGACCATCCTCGGGACACACGCGCTCGCCAATCCTCAGGCGTGCACCGAGCTCCTCGGCAATCTCGCGCGCGAGGGCAACTGTTGCATCCTCACCTTCCTCGACCTTGCCGCCGGGCAGCTCGAACTGGCCGCGCAGCTCCTGCGGGTAGGCACGCGAGCAGGCGAGCAGCATCGTGGGCTCACTCAGCGAATCGACAATCGCGGCCGCAACCACGGGACGAGGCATAGGAACTCCAATCAGTCAGGCGAACCCAGTGTATCGGGCGTGGGAGCGCGTGCCGGTAGCGCGGTGACAGGATGCCTGGCTGTGCCACCACCCACGCACTCCGCCCAGCTCCATCACGATTCGTTACTGCACCCTCCACCCAACACTCCCACACATGCCCAACCACCGCCGGTTGCGCAGCCATCCGGCGTGACGATATGATCGACGGGTCGATTCGCTTCGGGACGATGAATCGCGGGCGTAGTTCATCGGTAGAATGGAAGCTTCCCAAGCTTCAGAGGCGGGTTCGATTCCGTCGCCCGCTCCACCCCGCCCGGCCGAGCGCCGGGCGGTTTCTGCATAGCTGTGCGGGATGCGCGCGTACAACGGGGATCGGCGCCACCATCAGCACACGAAGGCACCCGCGCCCACACAATCGAATGCGACACTGTGCAGCGGGAAAATGCACGACACAAGGGTCCAGCACGCCGGCGACAGGGCTGTAGGGACGGCTTCGTGTGGTGCCCCCACCACTGCCGGAGTGGAGAGTGACGCAAGGACCTCGCACCTGAGCAGAGCGCCAGTAAGCGCGAAGAAACTCGCCCGGCACGGCCCATCCAGCAGCAGTTCCGTGAAAAAACTCGCCCAGCACAAAGCAAGAGGGCGCATTTCGGTACAAAAAACTCGCCCAGCTCGCTCGAAATGCTGCTTTTTCGCTTATTTAGCGTATGCAGGGCGAATTTTGTCTCGTTTTTGACGACCGCAAGCCGAGCAGGGCGAACTTTTTCTCGCAGACTTATTGAAACAGCGGAGCATGGCGCATTTTTCTCTGACACTCGGCATGACAACTTCGCTGGATTGAAGCCATCAAGCCACTCACGACAACGTTCACGTTGGCCACATGAAACCGCAACCACCGCTGCTACCGCCGCCCAGCTGGCCGATGAAACCGACGGCACCACTGCTCGCCTCGCCGAGCTGACCAATGAAACCGCCATCACCGCTGCGAGCCCAGAACGCCCGAAAAACCCACATTTTCCCCGAGCAAAGGTGTCATCGGTTTCAAACCAGCACCCACCAACGCCCGCAAAAGGCGTCCCCGGTTTCAAACCAGCACCCACCAACGCCCGCAAAGGCGTCCCCGGTTTCAAACCAGCACCCACCAACGCCCGCAAAGGCGTCCCGGTTTCATCGCGACGAAGCGATGCACTAGATACAGAACCGATGCACCAGATAGCACAGCATTACACTGGCAGCTAAGCAGTGCAATACCCCCTATCTAGTGCAATTCCCCCAAGTAACAACCCGAATCATGGAGCGTCGTATCCGCACCAAAATTCCGCATGCAATTCCACATCAGCCCTCCGCAACACGGCCCGATAACCCGCAGAATTGCAACGATCAGGTTTCAAACAATGAACTACATCCGAGGGAGTTGCATGTGAAACTGCTGGGCCGGCCGGGACAGCTCCCCCAAAGTCTCGCACGTCATTCGATTGAGCGAAGTTTCAACATAGTCAAAAAACGTTGCAATTACAACGATCTGAATTCAATGTTTGAAATAGTCACAGGGGAATTACGTGTGAAATTAGGTGCGGTCTCAGCGTTGATGGAGGCGGGGCCTAGCCGGGCATCGAGACGACGCGCCGAACCTGATCAGCGACCCAGCCCCACTGGTGTGGAGGGCGCCGGAGGGTCCGGAGGGCACGGGCGGGCTTCGAGGCGCGGCGCCGAACGAAGTGAGGCCGCCCTAGCCTCGCGGGCGGCCGGGGCCTCCGGCGCCCGGAACACCAGCGGGGCCACAAGCAACACAAACGCGCGGCAGCCCGAGAGGGCCGCCGCGCGTTCATGCAACTAGTTCACACACTCGACACAGTCGAGAGCTGGGGGCACTCAACACAGTCGAGAGCTGGGGGCACTCAACACAGTCGAGAGCTGGGGGCACTCAACACAGTCGAGAGCTGGGGGCACTCGATGAAGTCGAGAGGCCGAGCGCTCAGCGCAGCCGAGCAGCCACAACCTCGGCGACCTGGACCGCATTCAGGGCAGCGCCCTTGCGCAGGTTGTCGCCGGAGACGACCAGGACGAGGCCACGGTTGCCCTCGACGGCCTGGTCGTGGCGAATACGGCCGACGAGGACTTCGTCGCGGCCGGCGGCCTCGAGCGGTGTCGGGACGTCGACGACGCGCACGCCGGGAGCCTCGGCCAGCAGGGCGCGGGCCTGGTCGGGCGTGATGTCGCCGGCGAACTCGGCGTGGATGGTGAGGGTGTGGCCGGTGTAGACGGGGACGCGCACACAGGTGCCGGACACGGCGAGGTCCGGGGTGTGCAGGATGCGGCGCGACTCGTTGCGCAGCTTCTGCTCCTCGTCGGTTTCCTCGCTTCCGTCGTCGACGATGGAGCCGGCGAGCGGCACGACGTCGAAGGCGATGGGCGCGACGTACACGCCGGGCTCGGGCAAGGTGACGGCGCGGCCGTCAAGGGCCAGGCCCGCGAGGTCCTGCTTGACGCCGGCCTCGATCTGGCTGGTCAGCTCGGCGACGCCGGCGCGGCCCGAGCCGGAGACGGCCTGGTAGGAGGACACGAAGAGGCGCTTGATGCCGCCGGCCGCCTCGACGAGGGGCTTGAGGACGGGCATCGCGGCCATGGTGGTGCAGTTGGGGTTCGCGATGATGCCCTTGGGGCGGTTGTCGACGTCGTCGGGGTTGACCTCGGACACGACGAGCGGAACCTCGGGGTCCTTGCGCCACGCGGAGGAGTTGTCGACGACGACCGCGCCGGCGGCCGCGAACTTGGGGGCGTACTCGCGCGAGGCGGTGGCGCCCGCGGAGAACACGGCAATGTCGATGCCGGAGTAGTCGGCCGTCGCGACGTCCTCGACGACGATGTCCTGGCCCTTGAAGGTCAGGGTCTGGCCCGCGGAGCGCGCGGACGAGAAGAATCGAGATCGTCTCGACCGGGAAACCCCGCTCCTCCAGCAGGGTGCGCATGACTCGGCCGACCTGGCCGGTGGCGCCGACGACGGCGACATTGAATCCACTCATGGTGTTCTCCTTGTGTTGGTGCGCGCGCCCATACGACGGGGCGAACGCTGGGTGAAATCTATGGGGACGAGGCCGGGGCGCACTCTCGGGAGCGCCGGAACGGTGCGGATGAGCAGAACCCGGCCCTGGCCTCGTCGATGAACGATCAGCGGCCGGTGCCACCGTAGACGACTGCCTCTGTTTCGGAGGCGTCGAGGCCGAAGGCGGTATGGACGGCCTGGACGGCGCGATCGAGGTCGTCGAGGCGGGTGACGACGGAGATGCGGATCTCGGAGGTGGAGATCAGGTCGATGTTGATGCCCGCGTCGGACAGGGCGCTGAAGAGGCGCGCGGAGACGCCGGGGTTGGTGCGCATGCCGACGCCGACGAGGCTGAGCTTGCCGATGTTGGGGTTGTAGCGCAGCTCGTTGAAGCCGATCTCGTCGCGGTGGGCTTCGAGAGCGTCGAGGGCCTTCTGCGCGTCACCTTCGGGCAGGGGTGAAGGTGATGTTGGCCTTCGTAGGGTCGGAGATCGGCAGGGTTCTGGACGATCATGTCGATGTTGGCGCCGACCTCGGCGACGACGGCGAAGACGCGGGCGGCGACGCCGGGGCTATTCGGCACGTCGGTGACGGTGATCTTGTCCTGGGGAGCGGTCGTGAGCGATACCGGAGATGACGGGCTTTTCCATGGCGTTTTTCCTCGGGAGACTTTCAGGGCTGCGTCGGGCACGAGGCCCTTGAGTTCAGGGTTTGCGGGGGAGTCGGAGATCCAGGTGCCGTTCTTTTCGGAGAACGAGGAGCGCACGTGCAGGGGGACCCCGTAGCGGCGCGCGAATTCGACGGCGCGCAGGTGGAGGATCTTGGCGCCGTGCGCGGCTCATTTCAGGGTTTCTTCCTGGGTGAGGGGTGCGCAGGCGGTGGGCCTTGGGGACGATGCGCGGGTCGGCGGAGAAGAGGCCGTCGACGTCCGTGTAGATTTCGCACACGTCGGCGTGGAGGGCCGCGGCGAGGGCGACGGCGGTCGTGTCGGAACCTCCGCGGCCCAGCGTCGTCACGTCGTCGTCCTTGGAGATGCCCTGGAAGCCGGCGACAATGGCGACCTGGCCGTCCTTGATGGCGCGGGCGACGCGCTCGGGGACCATGCCGACGATCTGTGCGGCACCGAAATGGCTGTCCGTTTTGATGCCGGCCTGCGCGCCGGTGTAGGCGCGGGCTTCGACGCCGAGTTCGTTGACAGCCATCGCGAGGAGGGCCATCGAGATGCGCTCGCCGGCCGACAGGAGGATATCCATTTCGCGCTCGGGCGGGGCGTCCGTGAGGGCTGCGGCCGAGTCGAGCAGGTCGTCGGTCGTGTCACCCATCGCCGATACGACGACAACGACGCGGTGTCCCGCGTTGTGCGTGTCCACGATGCGCCGGGCGACGCGCTTCATGGCTTCGGTATCAGCGACGGAAGAACCGCCGTACTTTTGCACGATCAGTGCCACTAGAGCCTCATTTCTATCTGTACGTGCCGATTCGCACGCCTTCGGGTGGCGCACGCCACCACAACAATCCTACGGCCCGCCAGGCATCGCGCCTCGAAAGACCGGCATGTGGGCGCAGGTGACATGGAACGCGCCAGGGCGACCCAGGCCACACGTACCTTTTATGCCCGGAATTGCAACGATCCTGATCAGCGTACGGACCCGCCGTCCGCGCAGGCGCGCTCAGGCGGCGGGCAATGTCACGTCGATGACGGTCCCCTTCTCGGAGTCGACCAACCGCACGGACCCGCCCATCGCGCGGGCAAGCGACTCGACGATCGACATTCCCAGGCCCGAGGAGCCGTGACCGTCGCGCGTGCGCGAGGAGTCGCCGCGCACGAAACGGTCGAAGACGCGGTCGCGGATCTCGGCCGGGATGCCGGGACCGTCGTCCGCGACGCGCAGGGTCACCATCGACGAGGCCGGGGCGCCCTTCGCGGGTTCCGCCCCCTGGGGTACGCGGGTCAGCGAGACGGTCACGCGTGTGCCAGCGGGCGTGTGCACGCGAGCGTTCGCGAGGAGGTTCGTGAGGATCTGGCGCAGTGCAGCCTCGTCGCCGAGGACTTGCACGTCGACTGCCTCACCGAGCGCCCACGCATGGTCGGGAGCGACCACGTGGGCATCTGACAGAGCGTCCAGTATCAGCGGGATAACGTCGAGATTCTCCCGTTTAAGAGCACGGTCTCCGTCCAGGCGGGCCAGCGTCAGCATCTCCTCTACGAGGGACGCCATCCGCGCCCCCTCCGAGGAGATGCGCTCAAGCGCCTGGGTCCGTGAGGCCTCGTCAATGTCGCGGCGCGCGAGCTGCGCGTAGCCCTGCACGGAGGCCAGCGGCGTGCGCAACTCGTGCGAGGCGTCGGCGACGAACTGGCGCAGCTTCGCCTCGCTGCGGGCGCGACGTTCCATACCGTTTTCGACCGCGTCGATCATCGAGTTCAGGGCCCCCGCAACGTCCGCGACCTCGACGGGGCCGGAGGTGGCCTCCTCGCCGACGCGGGTCAGCTCCTCGGCATCGTCAGCCAGGTCGCGGCTCGCGATATCCGCGGCCGCCGCGCGCACCACACCGAGGGGACGCAGCTCGCGGCGCACCCACGCGCGACCAGCGAAACCCGCCGCGATAGCGACGACGAGGGACAGGCCCACCTCAACCGCAACAAGCATGAAGATGACGTCGTCGACGCTGTCCATCTGCACGCCCACGAGAACAGTCTTGCCATCGACGACCTGGGAGGTCGCTCGGAACGTGCCCAGCCCCTTCAGGCGCACGGTGTGCGGGGCGCCATCCGTCGGCACATTGGCAAGGATCGCCAGCGCACGCTCATCCAGGTACTTCACCGAGAAGTTGGAGATGACCGCGCCGGCTGCCTCCCCATCCTCGCTCACATACTGGAGTGTGCCCTCGGAAATGCCAGGCCCGCCGAAGCCGGGTCCCGTGGGCCCACCGGGAATGACCGGCCCACCAGGACGTGGCCCACGGCCACCAGACTGGGACATCGTTCGTGTGCCGTCGTCGCCGTCAGTGCTCGCGTCCACGTCGCCCCCCTCCACTTTCGGGTTCGGCGCATCATCAACATCCAGATGCTCTCCCGCGCGCTGGGCAAGGCGATGCAGCTCGGAGTCCATGTTCCCGAGCATCCAGGAGCGCATCACCAGGGTGGACGCGGCCACCATGACAATGAGCGCGAGAGCCACGCACACGGCCAACGCTCGCGACAGGCGCCCGGCGAGGGACCGACGCCGCGTCACTGGGGCTCCCGCATGATGTAACCGGCGCCGCGCACCGTGCGAATGAGGGCCGGGCGATCCGCGTCGATCTTCTTACGCAGGTAGGAGATGTACAGCTCAACGACGTTGACCTGGCCGCCGAAGTCGTAGCTCCACACGGCGTCCAGAATCTTCTGCTTGGACAGCACGATTCCAGCGTTTTCCATGAGATACCGGAGCAATTCGAACTCAGTGTTCGTTAACGTGATTTCTTCCCCGCCACGGCGAACATCGTGAGAATCCACATCGAGAGTCAGATCGGCGACCTGCAGCACCGTCGACGCCGCCTGCTGGGTGCGCCCCGCCCGGCGCAGCAGCCCCTCCACGCGGGCCGCCACTTCGTCCAGGTCGAAGGGCTTCGTCACGTAGTCATCCGCGCCCGCGCGCAATCCCTGCACGCGATCCGCGACCGCATCGCGGGCGGTGAGGAAAAAAAGGACCGGCAGCTCCGGGTCGCGAGCGCGCAGGCGCTCCAGCGTCTCCAGACCATCCATGCGCGGCATCTGCACGTCGAGGATCACGACGTCCGGGTGGAAGCTCGTCGCCTTCGCCAGGGCGTCCAGGCCGTCCTTCGCCGTTGCCGTCTCCCAGCCCTCGTGGCGCAAGGCCTGCGACAGCAGGTCCGCCAGCATCGCCTCGTCGTCAACAACCAGTACTCGGGGCGCGTCTGAGCTCGCCTGGGTCGCCATCATGGCCTCCTCACGTGTCGGAGCGTTACCCTCCGATTGTGTCACACGTGCGTCACCGACAGGGGACGCGCGGCCCGCAACGCGACAAACTCTGCGGGTCGCGGGCAGGACGGGTGCCGCGGCGCCTGGGGTGCCCGTTCGAACACAGCGCGAGGCCGTACCCGCCCGCGCGTTGAGAGCGCGAGGCAGCCACGGCCTCGTCGATGAGAGCCTAGAGGCGGCGGCGCCCCTCGAGCGCGCGGCCCAGCGTCACCGAGTCCGCGTACTCCAGGTCGCCGCCCATGGGCAGGCCCATCGCCAAGCGCGAGGTCTCGACACCCATCGTGGAGAGCATGCGCGCGAGGTAGGCGGCCGTCGCCTCGCCCTCGACGTTCGGGTTGGTCGCCAGGATGACCTCGACGACGGTGCCGTCCGCGAGGCGGCTCATGAGCGAGGCGATGTTCAGCTGGTCGGGCCCCACCCCGTGAATCGGATCGATGACGCCGCCGAGGACGTGGTAGCGACCGCGGAATACGCGCGCGCCCTCGATCGCCTGGATGTCCTTGGGCTCCTGGACGACGCAGATCACGCTGGGGTCGCGGCGCACGTCGCGGCAGATGGAGCACTCGTCCTCTTCCGTGAGATTGCCGCAGATGTCGCAGTGACGCACACGCCCGCGCACGGCGTTGATCGCGTCGACGAGGCGCGCGACATCCTCGGGCTCCGCGTCCAGGACGTGCATGGCCATGCGCTGCGCGGACTTCGGGCCGATGCCCGGCAGCTGCCCGAACTGGTCGATGAGGTCGGCCAGGGCGCCGTCGTACATGTCAGTATCCTCCCTCGGTCATCTTTTCTTCGATGACGCGTCCGCCGAGGATCTCCAGGACCGCTGCCAGGCCGATCATCTGCGAGTTTTCGATATTTTCGTCGTCGATGCTGGCACTATCGTCGTCGGCTGCGTGAGTGCGGGTCGAGTCGACGGCAGCCTCACGCTGAGCCTTCTCGCGCAGGGCGGCCTCGGCGGCGGCGCGTCCGGTCAGCGGCCCGTCGGGCGCAGCTGTGGCGTCGCGCTGGGGTTCCGGGGCGCCGAATCCGGGCGCGGGATCCGACGTCGGCTCAGGGGGCTGCCGCCAGCCAGGCGGGGGCCTGCGCGGGAGCGCTCGGGGCCGCACTGATCGGAGTCACGTCGGCGGGGGCTGTGGACTCCGGCGGGGCCCACGAGTCGGCACCGTCGTCGAAGTTCACGGACGCACCCCCGGAGATGACGACCGGGTCTCCCCATCCCGTCGGGGTCGACGGCGTGTGCGCGGCGGGCTCGATGGGCGCATCATCGAAGACAGGGGACGAGGCCGGGGCCGGCTCGGGCTGGACGGGTGCGTCCGCCGGATCGTCGGCGGGCTCCGGGTCGCCCGGGTAGCGGAAGACCGTGAAGGAACGCTTGCGCGGGGCCGCGTCACCGTTCGGGGACGAGGCCTGGGCGGCCTCGGGCGTATCGGCGGGGAGCCTGTGCGAGGGCACGGGCAGCTCGCTCGGGTAGCGCGGGGCGCTCGGCGGGCTGCGGGTCTGGGGCGCGGGTAATCGGTGCCGGTGCGGGCGCGACGGGTTCATCGTGTCGGATCGGCGTCACCGTCGCAGGCTCGGGCCAGGCGGATTCCACCGGCTCCGGCTCGGGAGCGGGTTCGGGGGCGCGAGCGGTTGTGGGCCAACCGGATTGTGCGGGCTCCGGCGGGAGCACGGGCTCGGGCCAACCGGTGCCAGCCGACTCGAGGTCGCCCTGGGGTGCCGCCTGCGCGGCGGCCTCATCAAAAGGGGGCGGCTCCGAAACCCAGCTGCCAGGCTGAAAGTGTTGCGCGGCAGGGCCGGGGTGCGATGCCTGCGCCGACGGTCCGGTCGTCGCGGCTCCGCCCGAGGCCTGCCCGACCTGCGCGGATACGCTCACGGTCAGGCCGGTGACCTCGTTGATGGCCTTTTTCGACGTCGGCCGCGCGGGGGCCCCGCGAGAAGGCGTTGACCATGGCCTCGACGGGGAAGAGGAGGACCACCTGGGAGCCGTCAACGGCACCAAGCTGGGCGTTGCCACCGACCATCGACCACGTGACGCGGCTGATGGAGGACAGGCGCTCGACGACCTCGTTCCAGCGGCCACGGAGCATGTCGGCGTTGCGGCCCGAAGCCTCCTGTCGCGCGGCCTGTGCCGGAGCGGAGCTCGGCTCCGGGGTCACAGGCTTCTGAGCGGACCAGTCGGGGCCGCTCCCCCACGCGGGCATGCCCTGGGGAGCGGGCGCGGCAGACGATGCGGGCGCCTGAGCGGCCGGGACCGAAACCTCGGCGCGCTCCTGCTTCTTGCGAGCCAGGGGCCTCGCGGGCCTCGCGGGCGCCGAAACGACCCGAGGAGGCCTCGGACGACGATGGCGCGGAAGCCTCTCGCGGCGCTCCCCACCGGTCATGCCAACCGTGCCCTGCACGGGGGCCTGGGCAGGGGCCGGGGAAGGCACGAGGATGCGGCCGACGAGGAGCTCGAGCTGCAGGCGAGGCGAGGTCGCACCCGTCATGGCGCGCAGGGCCTCGTCGGTCAGGTCGGCGGCACGGGATAGGCCGTGCGGCCCCCAGTTCTGCGCCTGGCGCTGCATGCGCTCGAACTGGTCGTGCGGGGTGTCCGCCAGGACGTCACGCGCGCCGTCGCCGGCGACCGCGATGATGAGGAGGTCGCGCAGACGTTGCAGGAGGTCCTCGACGAAGCGGCGCGGGTCGTGGCCGGACTCAACCATGCGCTCGACGACGCGGAAGGCCGCGGCGCCGTCGCCACCCGCAAGAGCGTCGACGGATTCATCCAGCAGCGCGGAATCCGTGTAGCCGAGCAGCGCGACGGCCGTCTGATAGGTGACCTGGCCATCGATCGCGCCGGCCATCAGCTGGTCGAGCACCGACAGGGTGTCGCGCACCGAGCCGCCGCCCGCGCGCATCACGAGGGTCAGGACGCCCTCGCCCACGCCGATGTGCTCCTCGGAGCACAGGCCCGTCAGGTAGGGGCCGAGGACATCCGGCGGCACCAGGCGGAACGGGTAGTGGTGGGTACGCGAACGGATCGTGCCGATGACGCGCTCGGGTTCGGTCGTCGCGAAGACGAACTTGACGTGCTCGGGCGGCTCCTCGACGAGCTTGAGCAGCGCGTTGAAGCCCTGGTTCGTGACCATGTGGGCCTCGTCGATGATGAAGATCTTGTAGCGGTCGCGCACCGGCGCGAAGGTGGCGCGCTCGCGCAGGTCGCGCGCGTCGTCGACGCCGCCGTGCGAGGCCGCGTCGATCTCGACGACGTCGAGCGAACCGGGGCCGCCGGTGGCCAGCTCACGACACGATTCGCACTGGCCGCACGGGGTGTCCGTGGGGCCCTGCGCGCAGTTCAGGCAGCGCGCCAGGATGCGCGCCGAGGTGGTCTTGCCGCATCCGCGCGGCCCGGAGAACAGGTACGCGTGCGTCACGCGATTCGCGCGGAGCGCCGCCTTGAGCGGCTCCGTCACGTGTTCCTGGCCGATCACCTGATCAAAGGTGTCGGGGCGATACCGGCGATACAGAGCTGTGGTCACCCCTCCAGGGTAGTGGGTGACGTCGTCGTTTGCGTATCACCGCCCCCCTCACGCTCACATGCGGTCCACGGATTCAGTCGTCCTTACCCGTCACCATCGACGTCACCAGCGTGACGCCGGGCAAGAAAAGATGACACCAACGACGGCACCCAAACGCCCTCCTCGCAAACCCCCGACGCTTACCATTGATTCATCACAGTGAAGAATTGGTCATCACACGTGAATGAGGTGCAATCATGAGAAACATCAGTGTCCGCCTCCTACGATGCATCGGCGCATCGGCGGCCACGATCGCTTGCATCGGCCTATTTCCGCTGGCCGCAACAGCCTCGGGCGCGAACGATATCCCGTCGGTCGATGCCTCCTCGCCTTCCGCGGCGGCCAGTCCCGACGTCGGCTCCGAGGCACCCGATCCAAGCGGCCACGAGGATTCATCCCCCGCGGCCGATGCTTCCGGGCCGACCTCGGAACGCCAAGCGACCTCCCAGGCCGACGCGGCCACCGATTCGGTGGAAACCCCCTCCTTAGATCACGATTCGGCCTCGGCTGACACAGAGAGAGAACCGACGAGTCCGGAGGCAACCTCCGGCCATTGGGTTCGCCACGAGGCCGGCTGGCGCTATGAGCTAGTGGACGGGACGTGGATAAAGGACGGCATCTTCGACGTGGAGGGACGCCGCTACGCGTTCGACGCTCGGGGCTACGTCCCGGTCGGATGGTACAAGGACCCAAGTGGCGCATGGTATGCGTCGACCGAGAACGGCGTGCGCACAGGCTGGTACCACGAGGGAGGTTCGTGGTACCACCTCGGTGACGGCGGCACAATGACGACCGGCTGGCTTTCCTCGGGCGGTTCCTGGTACTACCTGTCGGCAGGCGGACAGATGGTCACCGGCTGGTCCCACATTGACGGCTCCTGGTACCACTTCGATGCATCCGGGGCGATGAACGCCTCGAAATGGGTGCGTTCGGGTTCGTGGTACTACCTGGGGAACAGCGGTGCGATGGCAACCGGTTGGTTCATCGCCGGAGGCAGGTGGTACTACGCGGAATCGAACGGAGCAATGACCACCGGGTGGGTTCTCTCCGACGGCTCCTGGTACCACCTGGATTCCTCTGGCGCGCTCTCCACCGGCTGGCTGCGCGACGGGGGCGGGAGCTGGTACTACCTGGATTCAGCCCGAGGCGGCGCGATGGCCACCGGGTGGTCCCAGGTCGGCGGAACGTGGAACTACTTCGACCGTTGGAAGGGCTTCTGGGTGAGCGCTCGGGCGGGGTTCGAGGCCGACTGGAACTACGCCAAGAGCCTGTACAGCCCCACGAACTACCTGGTCGTGGTGGACACCAACGCCCCCCACTGCATGACCTTCTACTGGGCTGACGGATCGTGGCAGCCGCTTACCGACATGCCGTGCTCCGTGGGCAAACCCTCAACGCCGACGATCACGGGAACGTTCACCATCAAGAACCGAGGTCGCTCCTTCGGGCACGGCTACACCGCCTACTGGTGGACGCAATTCTCGGGAGACTACCTTTTCCACTCGGTCCTCTACTACGAGGGCACCTACACCATCATGGATGGAACCCTGGGTGGACACGTCTCGCACGGGTGCGTGCGCTTGCGCTACGAGGATGCCAAGTGGCTCCACGACACGATCCCCTCGGGGACTTACGTGACGATCTACTGAGCGCCCCGGCGCTCGGGGTCTGCCAGCCGGAGGCGCACGCAGCTCACGCCCCTATCTGATGATCCGGAAGGGGTTGACGCGCAACCGGGAAGCCTGTGCCGGGATTCTCGCATGAATCGTGAGGGCAACCCGCGTCGATGCTGACACTGCCCGCATCCGGCCGCGCGCCCCGCACGTGTGAGGGCCCGAGACTCACGCCTCGGGCCCTCACGTCACTCACTTCCTGCGCCGTCTGGCGTGCACGGCGGTGACACCCGCCATGGCGAGCAACGCGGCCCAACCAACCACCGTGTCTGCACCGGTGCGCGCCAACGCTCCCGCCGCAGAGGGAAGAATCGGATTCGAGGGGATGACGATGGGGGCCAACGGGAAGTCCACATCGTCCTTGACCTCACCCTCAGACAAGGTCACTTCGAGGGTCGTCGTAGCTACTGCCTCGTACCCGGTAGGTACCTCAATGGCGACGGTGTAGGTGCCGGGAAGCAGCCCGTCAAAGCGGTATGAACCGTTGGCATCGCTGGTTTGACGGGCAATCTCCGTCCCGGATCCGTCACTCAGGATGACGACGACTCCGCTCAGGCTATCCTCGCCGGGGTCCTGCGTCCCGTTACGATTGGCGTCAATCCAGACGCGGTCTCCGACGGAGGCCGGGGACACGAAACCAAAGTCAACGCCTTCAACGGAGCCAGTCTCGGCAGACACACTCACCTGCGCGACAACGGTCTTATCGTTGATCTGTCCGCGACCCTTGTAGGCCTGCGTGGGCACGAGGCCAGCCAGGTCACCCGAATCGGTGCCAACGACACTGACGCGGTAGGTCCCCAGAGCGATTCCGACGAACTGGTAGCGGCCATCCTGATCGGTCGTGGCAGTCAGCGGTTGGCCATCCTGTCCGTTCACCGGTTGTCCATCCGCGCCCAGCAGTGCCACCGTGACTCCCGCGAAGGGGGTTTCCTGCTCGCCCTTCGAGTACGAGGCATCGGAGTCTCGGTAGACGAGCCCACCCAGGTTGTATCCACCCTTGAAGTCGGCCGATGCCCGGTTGTTGGTCGTGTCGTCGCCCGACTGATCCTGATGGGTAATCTGAGCGATATTCGACACGAGGGTTCCCGCGCTGTCGGACTCGATGCGAACAGTGATCACCAGGGTCCGCGACTCTCCCGAGGCAATGACCTGATCGGACAGATCCCACACCCCCGAGGCCTGGTCGAACGTGCCGTCACCGGTTGCTGACACGAAGGACACCCCCGCGGGCAGCGGGTCCGAGGCGGTCACGCCGGTGGCGGGTCCGGGACCGTTGTTGGTGACGGTCAGCGTGTAGCTGATCTGCTTGCCCGGCGTGAACTGGAAGTCCTCCTGTTCGTCGGAGCTGGGGCTGGTGATCGCTTTCGCGATGGCGGTGTCGGCCGAGATGGCGAATGCCCAATCCTGATCCGTGCGGGTCATCTTCTCGCCGGTCAGTGTGAACTCATTGGTGAGGGTCCACTCATTCCCAGGTGTGCGATCGGTGTCACCACCCGGCGCGCGTGTCTGGACGTTCAGCAGGGCCTCGGCCTTCGTCAACGAATCGCGGTCGACCTCGATTGTGTAGTCTCCGGGCAACAGGTCGTTGAAGCGGTAGGAACCCTGTGCGTCCGTCACAGCCTCATAGGTTGCCGTAGCACCCTCCGGGCCGCGCCAGGTGAGCTTCACGGTGACACCGGCCAACGGGCGATCTCCCTGATCGGGCTCAGCTCCACCGCTGTGGTTGACGTCGACGAAGATGCGGTCACCGACCACTCCGGTGCCGACGGCGCCGAAGTCGATGGTGTCCTCGCTGCTGCCCTGCTCGAGCGTCACGTCAGCGTTGTCCCCATTCGAGTCTGCCTTCGGGTCACTGCCCGCACTCACCTGAGTCGGGGTGTATCCGGCCGGCGCCTGGAAGGACACCTTGTAGGTGCCCGGCAAGAGGTTCTCGAAGGTGTAATGCCCCTGCTCATCCGTCACGGCATCGGCCACGTCGTGGCCGTCAGCATCGGTGACAGGGCCGCCGTTGACGTCTGTGAGCCGCACGCGGACACCGGTAAGTTTCGGTTCGTCGGCACCTTGCACGCCATCACGGTTCACATCGATCCAGGTGGTGTCGCCGATCGAAGCGGGCTTGACTCGACCAAAGTTGACGTCAACGACCGAGCCCGTGGCCTTGGCAATCGACACGTCCGCGGTGTTCTTGTAGCGGCTGTTGTATGCCTCCGTGGGCTTTGTTCCCTGCAGCGGACCACCATCGGGATCCACGATGCTCACCCGGTAGTCGCCCAGGGGCAGTCGCGTGAAGGCGTATGTTCCATCCGCCTTCGTCTCAGCCGTCACCGGTTGAGAGTCGCTGCCCAGGACCGGCGTCCCATCCGGATGCGTCAGTGCCAGGCGCACTCCCGCGTACGGAGTCTCATTGTTGCCAGCGCTGAACGAGGCGTCGGCATCGTTGTACACCTTGCCGGAGAGCACGTATCCGGCGCTCAGGTCAGCGGACGCGGTGTTATCCGATGCATCGTCGCCAATCTGGTCTTGCCGGGCCACCGTCACGGTGTTGGTGACGACGCGTCCAGCTGCCTCAGCCGTGACCCGCACAGTGATGGTCAGGGACCGCGTCGCGTCCTTCTCAATCAGCTGACCGGACAGATCCCACAGTCCTGTGTCGGCAGAATACGTCCCGTCTCCGGCCGACCTGACGAACTCAACGCCGGCGGGCAATGGATCGTTGGCACTCCACCCGGTGACCGGGCTGGGTCCGCGGTTCGTCATCGTCAGCGTGTAGGTCACTTCGGCACCGGGTTCGAAGCCACCGTCAGGCTCTGTCGCAGGGCTGGTGATTGCCTTTTCGACCGATGTATTCGCCGGTCCGGTGAACGCAAAGTCCTGCGATCCAACCATCATGTGTGTCGGCACCAGGCTGACTTTCGATGTCAGGGACAGCTGCTGCCCCACAGAAGCAACCATGTCACCCGAAGGCGCGTGCGTCTGAGCCGTGCACTCGGGGCAGATGCGCGCCAACGAGTCCCTATCAACGGTCACCGTGTAGTCTCCGGGAGCCAGGTCCTTGAAGGAATAGTGTCCATCGGCGTCCGTCTGTGTTTCGATGGTTGTGTCCGTCCCGCCATCTCGGCGTGTCAGTGTCACTGTCACGCTGAGCGAAGGGACGATCCACGGAGATCGGAACAGCTCCACCCTGGTTGTTGATATCCCAGATCAGCGTTCCCTCAACGCGGCCGTCAGCGACCAGCCCCAGGTCAAAGGTGTCATCCACCTGGCCCTGCTTCAGCGAGAACAAGCTATTGTCCCCATTGGAGTCGATAGCACGATCCTCACCCACCTGGCTGGTTGTCGCCGAATACCCTTCGGGAAGGAAAAACAGGAGTCGATACTGGACGTCCGAGTTCTTCGGAGTCGGGAGCAAGTTGTCGAAATGATACTCGCCATTCTCATCGGTGAAAGACCTGCTGCACCGGATTTCCGGACGCATCGAGCGCTCCCAGATCATCCGAATACATGACGTACACGCCTACGTGTGGGACTCCTCGTTCTCCCTCATCCTGGAGTCCGTTCTTATTCGCGTCAAACCACACGCGATTACCGATTTTTGCCGGCTTCGTGAAACCAAAGTCCACGTTCGAGGCATCGGGAGATTGTTGCGTCAAGGCGATCGGCGACGTGGTCGAGGAATCAACGCCAGCGTACGAGCGGTCCGGCGAACGGCCCCACGCATATGTCGCGGTGTAGTCATCCATAGACACCTGCGCGCCATCCACTGTAGCGGTTCCTCGAGTGATCCTGACGGAGTAGGTTCCCATGGGCAGCCCCGGGAAGCTGTATGCTCCGTGAGCGTCGGTCGTCGTTGTAACTTCAGCTCCGCTGCCGTCCAAGACAGGCTGGCCATTGCTGTCGAGCAGGGTCAGCGTCACTCCCTCAAACGGCGGCTCGCCATCATCCGCACGCGTCCAGTCTGCGTCGGCATCGTTATAGACGAGGCCCGAAATAGTGCCGCCAACGGAGATATCAGCGGACGCCTCGTTGTTGGACGGGTCGCGATCGATCTGATCGTATTGACCTATTTCCGCACGATTCGTGATGGTGCGTCCCTTGGTTGTGTCGCTGATCTTGGCGAGGATGTAAAGGGTTGAGCTGGCCCACACGGGCAAGTTGGTACCCGCCTGCTCCGAGGGCATCACCTGCCACGTGCTCGAGGCGGGGTCATAGTTTCCGTTCTCCGCCGTCCCGGCGCAGGGGACGACGGGTTGCTGATCGCCACCCGGGGGGCACAGGCGCGTGTAGGACGCCACGTACTCAACCCCTTCGGGCAGTGCGTCGCTCACTGTAATGCCCGAAGCCGCAGCCGGACCGTTGTTCACGACGCTAATCCTGTAGAGAACGTAGTCTCCGGCGCTGAACAGCTGTCGGGGCGAGGTAGTCTGTGGCAATCCGTCCCCGCCCAGCACCGGCTGGCCGCTGTCCACGACGGCCTTGACGGCATCCTTGCTCAGCGCCAGGTCGGTGACAACTTCAATACCAACCTTCGGCGCTTCAGAGGGCAAGAGGTAGAGGGTCTTGCCATTTTGATCGTAGCCACCGGAAAGCGCAGCAGAGTTCCACGCCGTGTAGTTCGCGTCTGCCGGTGAGGTTATAGGCGCAACAAAGCGAATCTTCTCTCCCGGCGCGATATCGCGGTTCATCACCAGTCGGAAACCGGTAATGTCGGCAAGGTTTGCCGGAGCGTCACCCCATGCGTTGGGGGTACATCCGGCGGGCGCCTGATTCATGGCGCCACCAGCGCTGAGCACCTCTCCGCGACACGGATTCAGTGCAGTCGTGTACTGCACAGTGATGTCGGAGGCCGGAACTGCAGAGACAGTTGGCTGCTTACCCGGCTGTTCCGTGACCGACTCAAAAGTCCACTGAGTCGAGTTGATCTGCGGCTTCCACTTCGATCCTCGCTCCTGGGAGGCTGCTGGACCGACACCGGTGTCGCCGAGGTGAGGCAACAGGTCGTAGGCCACTGCCTGCTTCAGGGCCACATTACCGGTGTTGGAGATGGTGAATCGGTATGCCCCGTCCGATCCGGGGTCAATCTGTGCGATCTTTGGGGAAGAGACAAAGTCGGCGTCACGGTTGCCACGCACCTCCTTTTCGATGGTCATGCCCGGGGAAACAGCCACGATAAAGGACGAGGGGGGTCTCGCACATGTAGTCGGTGGTGCCTCCGCTCCCGTTAAGATCGAGAGTATCTTGCGCGACAACTGCTCGGGGGCAATACTCCCTCAGGCGGAAGGATGAGGTTCTGGTGAAGGGCTCGACCTCGGAGTCGATGAACTTCGCCTGCACCCGATTCTCGACCTTGCCCGCGCTGAGGCGCGAGTCAGTCTTCGTCTCCAGAATCACGCGCAGCAGGTTGTAGGAGGGGGTGGGCACAGTCAGGCGAATCAGCGTTCTCCCTGTCCCCTCATAGTCTTTGATGATCTCACGCTTGATCTGGGAGACGTCGTAGGGGGAGCCATCAGGGTTCTTCAGAGCGGTTTCTCTAAACGCCGAATCAGGGATCTCGTCCATATCCACGCCGAGCGGCAGCAGATCCGTCACCACAAACGGTGCAGCAACGCCATTATCTTCAGGATTCCTGATGGAAACGCTCAGTGTGAGGGGGAGGCGATCGCCCGACTTTACCAAACCGCGTGGGGCGTCCACCGACGGGTGCAGCGACGGGAAGTCCGTTTTGACACGATTCCACGAACACAGGTTGTCGTTGGAGGCTAGAACCCGTCCGCTTGCTACGTCTGTCAACGTCGCAGAGGCGCAGTTCTGCACGCGAACGTATTCGTCGGACTTCACGTAGTTGAAGTAGGATTCGGGCTTGGATGCGGGGTTGTACCGTGAGTCAAAATCAGACGGTTCCTCACGCGGAAAGTCTTCCGGAACATGTCCGCGGAACCACAATGTGGCACCGTTACCCGGGGCGATATCCGATTCAATACGGATGCGCGTAATGTACTGCCCCTCCGGGAGTTCCACACGTTTCGTTTCCGTCTGGTTGTTGAGCACCACGTGCTCGCCAGTATTCGTCCAGTACTCCCAGTTCCACCCGTCTTCACTGCCATTGGGGCGGAAGATATAGAAGTCGTAGGGCCCGACGAGGGAAGGTTTGTCACAGTTACCCGCTGCCGCATCCTGCGTGCTCCAGGTGCACGGCAACGTATCGTCCCACACCTGGTGCAGGGGTTGTATTGCCTGCGTTGTTCACGGCGAAACGCCACTGGTACGTACCCTTGCGGAACGCCCCGTTATAGTCATCTCCCTGCTTAGAGATCTGGCCGCGAGGATTCGACGGGGCGAATCCGTGGGTTGCGTGCGACGACTTACTGTAGGTGACGGCGGGGTTGTTCTTTTGCTCAGCGGTGATCGTCGCCGTGTTGGTCACCTGATCGCTAATGTCGTAGCTTCCCTGCGGGTATCTCAGGACAACCGTATTTTGGATGGGGTTTTGCCAACTCCACGAATCGTAGCTCCACGTCACCGTACGCGTTGCCGAGTCATACACGCCACCGCCGGTCGCGGAGACGAACTCGGCACCGTCGGGCAGCGGGTCGACGACCTTGATGTTTTGCAGCTCGACGAAACCAATGCCGTTTTGGTTGCCGTTGTATGCCGAGCCGTTCCAGCGGATGCCCACATAGTTCGAATCGGTGTTATCAATCTGTTGGTATCCGTAGCGCAGCTGGTAGGAGGCCGTCGACCCGAAAGCAGGGGGTGCACCCAACTTCTTCTTTTCGATGGCAACATCCGACGATGCCGTCAATGTGGTGGTTGCACGCGCATCAACAGATTCAGCGTTATTCGCGCTGAAGGAGGCAGTCACATCGACCGTGGACCCGTCGGGGGCATCATTGTTCGGGTACCACCAGTTGATCTGCAACCGGTCGGAAGTGCCCGCAGCCAGGGGCTCTTTCATGTAGAAGGTGAGGCGGTACAGACCGGATCCGGCGAAGGGGTAGGAGGGCACCAGACGCTGCACGTTATTCCCCGACACCACGCTCGCAGCCATCCGGGTCGTCAGGACCTGCCCGTCGGGTGTTGTGGGAGCTGGGATATCCACGGTAATGACGCCGCCGCGACACGGCACGTTGACCGATGAGCACGCGAAGTTAACAGTGGTGATCTGCGTGTCGCGAACCTTGACTCGATCGGCATCATTGGCGATTGTCATCGTCAGATTCGCCGTGTCCTGCGCCTCTTCTATTGAACGACGTGACCTGGCACGCGCCTGCTCGGACCCATCAGTTTGACCACCGCTCTGATCTCCATCCGGGTCCCCGGCCGTTTCTTCCTCAGCTGTTGCTTGCGCTGACGGGGCGCCTGCCCCGTCGGAGTCGCCGACGACAGTTCCTTCAGGTGCATCGGCGCCATCGGAGGCGACCTGAGCAGCGTCGGCTTCCTGCGTCGCTTCACGCTGCGCCGCAAAAGCCGGTGTCGTCAGGGGAGTCAGGAAGCCAGCCAAGAATGACAGGACGATCACTGCGTACAGCATGGCATAGCGAGCAGCTCTGTTGGAATGCCGCGAGTGCAGGGGGCGTAGGCGTTGCATATTATCCTCTTTGTTCGTCTGAGCCCTTTGCGCATCACACCAGAGACGTTGTACCGAAAACTATGGACAGTCAGCGACGCGCACCACTCATTAGGATACTGAATAACGTTATCCATGTAATTTCTGAATGATAATGATTGATGTGAGCTTTACCATCTGACCCATGCGGCCTGCGAGAACACTTTTATGAACTACTTTCAGGCTTGACACTTATCATCTCGGTCAGAATTAGAAGCACCCCTGTGAATAATCGCCGGCACTCTGATTTTAATTGCCCTAAATTCCAACAGTAGTCACTCCACCATCACCTGAAGCTGCACGCACAATGACCATCGGGTCAAGACAGGCGCATGCCTCGACACAACGATCTGTTACTTGCTGGAACAATGAACTACCAACGCAACACTCGCCCCACACACAACGGTGCACTGTCCATCAGTTCACAACGAGGGTGCCTCAATGTTGACCAAACCCTCTTCAGATCCTTCTCAACACCCACTCCTCGGCGCACGGCACCTACCCTGTCCCACCGGAGCGCCCTGTCGCACCCAAGCGCCCCATCATCGAGTCACGGGACTCCGGTGGGCTCCACACGACGGGAAGACCACATAGTGACGCAGCTCCACGCCCCCAGGAGGCGACGAGTACCAGCGTCACAAGTCGCCCAACAGTCCCGCTATTCGTGCCACCCCTGACGCTTGATGACGGCCGCGACAATCACTCTACAAGCAACGAAAACCCCCGGAATTCCGATGGAATCCCGGGGGTTGTGCGCGGAGACGGCGGGATTTGAACCCGCGAGGGGCTATGCACCCCTACCTCCTTAGCAGGGAGGCGCACTCGACCGGACTATGCGACGTCTCCAGTGCCGACTACTTTAGGGCATTTTCGCCGCGAGCGCGAACGTGCGCCCGCCGCGACGCCCGAAGGCGGCCGGCTCGGCGGAGGGCGAGGGATTCGAACCCCCGGTGCCATTGCTGACACAACGGTTTTCAAGACCGTCTCTTTCGGCCACTCAGACAGCCCTCCAGACGCGGATCATCCTACAGGACCGGGCCCGGGGATGCGACCCTCGCGTCCCCGGACCCGAGCCCATCAGAGATCCGATGCGTCAGCCGCGCAGCCCGAAGAAGTTCCAGGACTTCTTGTCAGGGGCAGGCTCCTCAGGGCGGTCGAGGAGGCCGCGCGAGAGCGAGGGGCCGTCGGGGGCCACAGCGGCAGGCGGATCGCGAGCGTCGCCTGGACGGCATGGTAGACGTCCCAGCGCGACGACTTCGCAGGCTGCACGTTCTCGTTACGGGGGCCGAGGCGACGCACCCATCGACCGGGCTGGCTGATGAGGTAGTCGTGGATGTAGTCGACGAAGGAGCGGTAGCAGTGCTCGAAGTGCTCGACGTCGGAGACGCGGGCGCCGTCGTCCAACATGGCGCGGCGCACGGCGACGGTGGCGCACACGCCCTCGCAGACGACCCACTGCTGGTGCTCGTCCTCACCGGGCACGGGGTCGCCCTCGTCGTTGACGCCGGTGGAGAAGCCGGGGTTGCCGTCGGTGCGACGCCAGCCGTCGACGCGTGCACGCTCGAAGAGCTCGGTTCCCATCTCGAGGAGGTAGTCGGGCACGGTCCACCCCATTGAGCGCAGGCCGGCACGCACCTGCAGCGCGAAGCGCGCAAGCTGCATGGAGTGGCCAGTGACGTAGCCCTCGTAGTAGCGGCGCCCATCGTTCAGAAGCTTGCCGGCCTCGGGGCCGGGTTGCCAGTTCTCGTCAAAATACTCGGGGATGCGCCAGCCATTCTTGGAGGCGATCTTGTAGGCGAAGGCCGTCATCTTCTCGGCGCGGTCGAGCCATTCGGGCTCGGTTGTCGCCTCGGCCGCGGCCATGTAGGCCTCGATCGTGTGGATGAGGGTGCCGAGGGTGTGGACGGGGACGGGCTCATTAAACGCCTCGTCATACTCATCCCACACGAGGCCGTAGTCGTCGGTCCAGAGCTCCTTCTGCTCCTCGAGCATGCGGTTGAGCAACTCGTGGGCTCCGGGGCGGTTTGCGACCGTCGCAGCGGCGACGCCCAGTAGCGCGTACACCGTGTGGTACTGCGACTTGACGCGCGCATCCTCGTCCCACGGTACGCCGTGACCGTCGGCATCGGGCTCGGGCTTGATCGCGAACCACATGCCGCCGTTGACGGGGTCCGTGAAGTAGTTGGTGAGCGCCTTGACGGCGTGGTCGGCGTAGCGACGAGTGCCGGGCAGCCCCATGAGCGCGCCCAGCGAGAACACGTAGGCCATGCGACCAGTGACGGCCAGGTCAATCGATCGGGTCGGATCGGGCTTTCCATCGGCATCGAGGTGCGCGAAACCAGTCGCGACGATCGCGCCTTCTGCCTCTTCAATGAGTGCCTGCATGTGGCCGCTCAGCCAACGGTTATGTTCGATAGAATCAAACCATCCCACGATGTTCCTCCTGACAACACAGTCACGGTCTGCGGTGACCGACATCTCATAGGATAGTCGCTCGGCCCCGATTTTGGAAAAACGTGCATATCCCTATTTCTTCCCCGGGGACGAGGCCGGGGCCGCCCCCGCTCTCACCTGGCCTTTTTCACCTTCCCAGCCACGGCCTCGAACAAGAGAAAACAAGGAAAAGTCCACGCCCTGGGACGGCGCTACCCACAAGAGGACGTAACGTGCAACACTGTCCCTATGCATGAACGAGCTGGCACACGTGCCCTACCTGAAGACCTCATCAACGTCGACGATGTCATCTCCGCTTACTACGACATCACGCCCGACCCGACCGACGTGGGACAGCGCGTCGCGTTCGGCACCTCGGGTCACCGCGGATCCTCGCTGGACGCCAAGTTCAACGAGGCGCACATCATCGCCATCACCGCTGCGATCATCGAGTACCGCGCCTCCCAGGGCTTCAACGGTCCTCTGTTTATCGGCCGCGACACCCACGCCCTGAGCGAGCCCGCGTGGCGCACCGCCCTGGAGGTCCTCGCGGCCGCCGGCATCGACACGCGCATCGACTCGCGCGGCTCCTACACGCCCACCCCCGCCGTGTCCGTCGCCATCCTCGGCGCGAACGGCGCCCCGGCTAACCTGCGCACCGAGGGCGACGGCCTGGCCGACGGCATCGTCGTCACCCCCAGCCACAACCCCCCGCGCGACGGCGGCTTCAAAGTACAACCCGCCTCACGGCGGCCCCGCCGACACCGACGCGACCGGCTGGATCGCGGCGCGCGCCAACGAGCTCCTCGACTCGGGCGAATGGAAGAACGTTCCCCGCGTCACCGGCTCCGATCTGCTGCACGACCCGAATATCAAGCCCTTTGACTACCTGGACTACTACGTTTCGCAGCTCGACCAGGTCATCGACATCGAGGCCATCCGCAAGGCGGGCGTGCGCATCGGCGCCGACCCGCTCGGCGGCGCGTCCATCGACTACTGGGCGGCCATCGGTGAGCACTACGGCCTCGACCTGACCGTCGTCAACCCCGAGGTCGACCCGGCGTGGCCGTTCATGACCCTGGACTGGGACGGCAAGATCCGCATGGACTGCTCCTCGCCCTACGCGATGGCGTCCCTGCGCGAGGCCATGACCCCCGACGCCGAGGGCAACACCCCCTACGACATCGCGACCGGCAACGACGCGGATTCGGACCGCCACGGCATCGTCACCCCCGACGGCCTGATGAACCCGAACCACTTCCTGGCCGTCGCCATCGAGTACCTGTTCACGCACCGCCCCGGCTGGAACGCCGACGCGGCCGTGGGCAAGACCCTCGTGTCCTCCGCGCTCATCGACCGCGTCGTCGCCACCATGGGCCGCGACCTCATCGAGGTGCCCGTGGGCTTCAAGTACTTCGTCCCCGGCCTGCTGTCCGGCACCGTCGGTTTCGGCGGCGAGGAGAGCGCGGGAGCCTCGTTCCTGCGCAAGGACGGCACCGTGTGGTCGACCGACAAGGACGGCATCATCCTGGCGCTGCTCGCTTCGGAGATCCTGGCCGTGACCGGCAAGACACCCTCCCAGCTGCACGAGGAGCAGGTCGAGCGCTTCGGCGCCTCCGCCTACGCCCGCATCGATGCGGCTGCTTCTCGCGAGGAGAAGGCGAAGCTGGCGGCCCTGTCCGCGGACGACGTGACCGCGACCGAGCTGGCCGGCGACCCGATCGTCGCGAAGCTGGTGCGCGCGCCCGGCAACGACGCGCCCATCGGCGGCCTGAAGGTGACGACCGAGTCCGCGTGGTTCGCGGCTCGCCCGTCCGGCACCGAGGACGTCTACAAGATCTACGGCGAGTCCTTCAAGGGTGCCGAGCACCTGGCGCAGGTCCAGGAGGCCGCCAAGCAGGTCGTGTCCGACGCCCTGAACGGCTGACGCTCTGACGCTGCCCGCTCACGCGGGTTGAGAAGGGGGGCGGCGCTCGATTGAGCGCCGCCCCCTTCGTCATCTAACAGGTTGCTGAGTTGGATCTCGTCACGACTGCGTGCCAGCGGCAACGTCGGCGAACCACTCGGGGATACGGCCGGGCAGCTCCATGAGCGTCTTCGGGTCAGTCACGGACCCGTCGCTACGCAAGTGGTCCGTGTAGTAGTTCATGGACGTCAACCAGCTCTCGGACACCATGACGTGGACAGTCGCACCAAAGCGTTCGCTGCCCCAGATCAACACGGTGTCCGTTGTGCCGTCCTGCAGGACGTCCGCCTTTTCACTGCACTCGAACCCGAGAGGGGCCAGCACGGCATCAAACACCTCACGAACGCGAACAGGGTCGTGCTCGTCGAAGTCGTAGCTACGGGAGATGAAGGCATACAGGACATGGTCGCCGACGTTGTTTCTGGCGATCATGTCGTTACGGAAGTAGCCGCGATAGTTCTCCCGCGTCATCAGCTGATCGCGGGCAGCAATGATCGCCGGCTCGACGTCGCGCTGGAAGGCCTCGATCGACTCCATGCGCGAAGCGCGAGCGAGCAGTTCCTTCTGTTCCGAATTCATCCGTTATTCTCCTCGAAACGCGGCACCAGATACGTGCGCCGCCACAGCTGACAGGATAGCGTTCATCGACTCCCTCATCGCGTACTCCTTGGCACGCCACGCCCCGCAACAACCTTCGAAATGTCGTCGAGCGCCTCGCTCCCCTCGTTGAAGTAGGAACTGTGTTTCCGGAAGGGTACAAACCATCCCTCACCGGGGCCGACATCCCCAGAGAGGTGGTTGTAGCCGGGCATTTTAGCAGGATTCTTACCGTATCGTCCGTCATCACCGAGGCCTTGAACGATGTCTTCTCGATACGGCGCCGCGCTCACCCAGGCGTGCCCCTTTTCGAGATGGAACTCGTCGACGCTCTGGACGCCGGACCCTGGGGAGCCAAACTGGATGAGATCATCGACGGCTCCCTTGTCGGTCATCGTCAGCGCCTTTCCAGCAGTCGTCGACCCGTAGGAGTGGGTCACGGCGGTCACGTGCGCGTCGCCCGCACCGTATTCACGCGACGCGTGCATGCCATTCAAGAAGCCAGCGAGCTGCTTGGCGCCAGCATCCGCTTTGCGGATCATCGCTGCCTCGATCTTATTCTGTGGCGCGTCGTAGCCAAGGTAAGAGACCATCGCAACCTCCTCGCCGTGGGCATGCTTGCGGACGTTCGCACCCATGACGGAGGCCTTGTCATCGTAGTCATCCAGGTTGTTGGCCACGTTCGAGTACAGTCCCGGCACGATGACACCAATGTGCTTGGCAGTATCGACGTTTCCCTGTGCGACGATCGCCGTCACGCGCGGGTTAGAGGTGTCGATCCCCAGAAGCTGACGAGGCATACCGTCTTCATCCGAGCGATCCAGCGTTGTTCTGATGTTCCTGACGGCTTCTGCTCGCTCCTTGAGCTTCTTGAGAGTTGCAGCCTCGAACGGGTCAATGATCAGGCCGACCTTCTTCTTATACTCCTCGTATTCAGCCTCGAGTTTCGGCAGCTCGATGTCGAGCACGAGGCGATTTGCCTTATCCCTCGACGTCCCATCGACACCGTCAAGCTTGCCGATCTCATACGGGTGCTCATTGATGAGCTTTTCCTTTTGCTCCGGGGTGAGCGAGGACCACCACTTGGCGACTTCCTTCGCCGTTGCGCCCGGCGGGGGCAGCTTCGGCGACGAGTCTTTGCCGATGGACGCCACTGCACCCAGCGCTCCGGCTACGCCGGGCATCGACAGGGCGAGCAGTTTCGACCGTATCTCGCGCACCATGTCCCGCGCTGCCCGGAGGATCTCTGCGACGCGATCGGCCAGCTGCTTCATCGCCTGGCGAATCCGGCGCGCGTCGTCTTTCGAGACCTCCATGGGGCCGACATACCCGATGGAACCATCCGGGTGAATGGCCAGCATATTGCGGGCGGCAGCTGCTTCCGCGCTCGCCACTGCCGAACGAATGCTCGCGACTCCATGCGCGGCGAACGACAGGACGTCACTCAGCGCGCCCAGCTTATCTTCCTGCTTCGCTATCTCAGCCGCGTCATGACGAAGGGCGGCCTGAGCCGCGGTAACCGTCCGACCGACGCCGCCCAGAGCATCCACTCCGGCGCGCAGGTCGTCACCGGCCTGCGCAAGTACCCGCTGCTTGTCCGCATAAGACCGAGCCTGCTCGCTGAGCGGCCCCATCTGCCACTGACGCAGATCAGCCCACTTCATCGTTCGCTCACGCCCCCCAAAGCCAAGTCCCCGAATGATCGAGGACATGAGCTGACCATTGTCTTCTTCGGTAGCGATGAAGTCCCTGTCGGCAGCGTCGAGGGAATCAGCGTGATTATCCAAGTTTCGTCCGAGCACCGTGCACGTGTCCACGCACTTCTCTTCGACGCTCTGCATCAGTGACGTGAGCTCCGCACCGGGCATTGCGGAGGCAAAGGCGCTGGCCCCTCCATCAGGACGAGCCTGCCGAACAGCATCCGCCACGTCGCGGGCCGTCGACGCGAGACGACGAAACTCGCTGGCGACGAAATGAAGATCGCTCATCAATTGCTCCATTGACTCTTGATAGTGACCCGCACAATATTACCGGACGGGTAGTCACGAGGTGCGTTTTCCCTTCGAAGGCCACCATAACCGTCCCAGCACGCAATTTCACCGCCTTCATCCCTAGAAAATTGCGCACGAGGCCGCTACCTTGGCACTGTCCCCAGATGGGAACACCGGCAACGCCCACCGACTCCAGGAGCCCACATGAGCGAGGCATCCCGCCCACCCGCACGCGACGCGGGACCGGATGCGCCAGCCCAGGCCTCGTCGATAGCGACGACGAGGCCGGCCATCCCCGGCTGCCCACCGGCCGCCTCGCGTTCCTGCTCCTCGCGGGCGTCGCGCTCCTGGCGGGACTGGACGCCTCCCTCGTGCGCCTGGGGGCGCTCGCCCCCGTGGCTTCGACGAGCCTGGGGACCGTGCACGGACTCCTCATGATCTACGGGTTCCTGGGCACCGCGATCTGCCTCGAGCGCGCGGTCGCCCTGCAGTCCGACGGGCGTCGCGCGTGGGCGTACGCCGCTCCCCTACTCACCGGGGCCGGCGGAATCAGCGCGGTCATCATCTCCCTGAACGAGGGGGTGCGCGAGGTGCTCACGAACCTCCCGGTCCCCCGCTTCCTGGCCGCCCACCTGCCCGGATTCGCGCCCGAGCGGATGATGCCCGGTTTCCTCGTCACCCTCGGCATGGCGCTGCTGACAGCGATCTACTGCTACGTGTGGGCGCGCCGTCAGGCCACCCACGCGGTCCTCATCCAGCTGATGGGCGCTCTCATTGGCCTGGGAGGCATCCTCCTGTGGTGGCGAGGCCTCGAGACTGCGCGCGCGGTGCCGTGGTGGCTGGCGTTCCTGATCGTCACGATCATCGGCGAGCGCGTCGAACTCGCGCGCCTCGCCTTCGCGTCCGGCTCGACCGAGCGGCGCATCACGGCCGAGAGCGCCGCGCTCATGGTGGGCCTGACCGTCGCGCTCTACTCCCCGACGATCGGTTACCCCCTGATCGGCCTGAGCCTGGGTGTCCTCATGGCCGACACCGCGTGGCACGACGTCGCGCGCGGCACGGTGCGCATGAAGGGCCTGCCGCGCCTGGCGGCCGTGTGCATGCTGAGCGGCTACGCGTGGGCGCTCGTGCCCGCGTTGATGTGGGTCATCGCTCCGCCCGCTTTCGACGGATACGGCTACGACGCCGGCGTCCACGCGATCACGATCGGCTTCGTCGTCTCGATGCTGCTCGCCCACGCGCCCGTCATCATCCCGGCAGTCGCCCGACGCGAGGTGCCCTACCACGGCGCCATGTGGGTCCCCTTCGCGTTCCTGCAGGTCTCCCTCCTCCTGCGCCTCCTCGCGGGCGCGCGCGAGGCCGCCTACCCGTGGCGCCTGGGCGGCACCCTCGGGGTCGTCGGCATGCTCCTCTTCGTCGCCACGACGCTGACCGTGACGATTCGCCGGGCGCGCGCGAACGCTCGGGAGGCACGATGAACAAAGCCCCGCGTTCCCCGCACCGACCGCGCGACCACCGTCTGGATGTGCGCGGCAGCCGTCGCCGCGGCGATCACGATCGTCGCCCGAGGCCGCATCCCGCAGAACCTGTGGACGATGATCCACCTGGTGACCCTCGGCGTCCTGTCGAACGGGATCTTCCAATGGTCCTGGTACTTCACGCGCGCGCTCGCCCACCTGGCCCCGGATGATCGGCGGGCCGGGCGCGACAACACTGTGCGCATCACGGCGTTTAATCTCCCTGCTGCTCCTCATCGGCGGCATGTGGTCGGGCTTGTGGCACGCAACCGTCACGGGCGCGACCGTTGTTGGGTTGATCGCGGCCTGGCACGGGTGGGCGCTGCTCACCGCGTCCCGCGAGCGCCTGGCCTCGCGTTTCGCGGTCATCATCCGCTACTACATCGCGGCCGCGTTCTTCCTGGTGGTGGGCGCGACGCTGGCCGGTTTCGTCACGGCGGCGATGTTCGACGCGGACGCTCCTGCGTGGCTGGCCGAGGCCCGGGACCGTCTGACGGTCGCCCATGCACTGGCGGGTGTCGCCGGTTGGGTGGGCCTGACGATGGGTGGAACCCTGGTGACGTTGGGGCCAACCGCGATGCGTACGCGCATGGATCCGCGAGCCGTGTCCTTCGCGACGAGCGCCCTGCCCCTGTGGGTGGCCGCGCTTCTCGTCGCCGGCACGGGCGCTGTGGCCGGGTCGATGCGCGTGACTTCCGTGGGTCTCCTCGTCGTCGTGGGCGCGGCCGCCCTGGGCGTGGGCGTTCCGTTGGTCCGCGTGGCGCTTGCGAAGGGACCCGCCGAATACGGCGCATGGTCCCTCATGCTGGGCGCCGCCTGGATTCTCGTCGCGGGCGCCGCTGCGTCCCTGCGCGCCTTTGAGGCGGCGGACGCGACCGGCCTACGCTCGGCGTTCCTCGCATGGATGCCGATCCTCGGCGCGGCCGGGCTGGGCCAGCTCTTCGTCGGCGCGCTCACCTACCTGATGCCCGTCGTGATTGGCGGCGGCCCGTCCGCGGTGCGCGTCGGCGTCGGCGTGCTCGAGGCCGGGGCCCCCCATCCGGGAGGCGGCTCGCAACGTGGCCGCGGTCCTCGCGCTCGCCGTCGCATCCCTGGGCGGAACCTCCGCCGAACGCCTCACCATCGCCGCGTGGGTGGTCCTGCTGGCCACCTACCTCGTCGACATTGTCCTCTTGGGCCGCGGCGGCGTGGCCCAGGCGCGCGCCAAGCGCGCCGCCTCTTCATCCCCCACCACGCAAGGAGGCCGCCGTGGCTGACCTGAACCTATCCGCTTCGCCGTCGTCGGGAGGCGAGAAGCCGAAGACGCCCGCCCCGAAAGTCCCCACGACGGGAACCCCCAAGCTGCGCATGAGCCCTGCGGGCGATCATTCGCCCGTGAGCCGCACGGCCGGAGCGATCGTCGGCGTCATCTCCGTCGTGGCGCTCGCTCTCGCGATCTTCCTGTCCAACCCGTCCGCGCCCACGACGCAGAGCACGGGAACGGGGACCGGGACCACGGCCTCGTCCGTGACGCCGACCGGACACACGACCCGCGTGTCGGTGGGGGTCGAGGGCATCGCTTTCACACCAAACCACATCGAGGTGCCGGTCGGCGACCGCCTGGTCATTGACTTCACGAACTCGGGGGACCAGCGTCACGACCTGGTGTTCGAGACGGGCGTATCCTCCGGGTCGCTCGCCGCGGGTGAGACGAAGGAGCTGGACCTCGGCGTCATCTCCGGGGACGTTGAGGGCTGGTGCTCCCTGCCGGGTCACCGCGAGCTGGGCATGACCCTGCACGTGCAGGCCACGGGCGCGTCATCGTCGTCCTCGTCCTCCTCGGGAACCTCGGCCTCGGGCAGCCACGCGCACCACGGGCACGACCACGGCCAAGACGCCGCCGCCGGTCCCGCCACCCCGACGGCCCTGACGGACTACGCGGCGACCATCGACGCGCGAGACCCTGTGCTGCCGCCCGCCACGAACGAGACCGAGCGCCACTACACCTTCACGGTCACCGAGCAGACCGTCAACGTGACGAGCTCACTGACGCGCGAGTCGTGGACCTTCAACGGGGACGCTCCCGGCCCGATCCTGCGCGGACACATCGGCGACACCTTCCATATCACGCTCGTCAACAACGGGACGATGAGCCACTCGCTGGACTTCCATGCGGGCCTCGTCGCCCCCGACAACGTCATGCGCTCAATCGAGCCCGGGCAGACGCTCGAGTACACCTTCGTCGCCAAGAACGCGGGCATCTGGCTCTACCACTGCTCGACCGCGCCCATGTCGATGCACATCGCAAACGGCATGTTCGGGGCCGTCATCATCGACCCGACCGACCTGGATAAGGTCGACCGCGAGTACGTCATGGTTGCCTCCGAGCTCTACCTGGGCGCGGACGGGCAGCCCGCTGACGCCTCGCTCCTGTCGGCCCTGCAGCCCAACGCGATGGCCTTCAACGGCGTGCCCTTCCAGTACAAGGCGCACCCGATCCAGATCAAGACCAACGAGCGCGTGCGCGTGTGGGTCATGGACGCGGGCCCGAACCTGGCAACCACCTTCCACGTCGTGGGTACCCAGTTCGATACCGTGTGGCGCGAGGGCGCCTACGTGATCCGAGGCGGCGGAAGCGGCGGCGGCTGGGGACAGGTCCTCACACTGGGCGCCGCCGAGGGCGGATTCGTCGAGTTCACGCCGCTCGAGGCCGGCCACTACGCCTTCGTCAACCACGCTCTCTCCCTGGCGGAAAAGGGCCAGCTCGGCGTCTTCGAGGTGACCGACTAGACCTTTCCCCGCTCCCCGGCCACGGCCTCGTCTTTTTTGACGAGGCCGTGGTTTTTTTCGCGGATTCCCCTCCGCGTGCGGAGGGCTCGAATGGTTACGAACACCCCATTCCACGTGGCTTTCGGCACGCTGACCCGGCGATAGAATGGATGGATGCTCGGCACCTATCTTGACATTCTGCGTTACCGCCAGTCCTGGAAATTCTCCGCGGCTGGACTTGTGCTACGCATGCCGATGTCCATGGTGGGACTGTCGACGATCCTCATGGTGCGCACTGAGTACGGCAACTACACGCTGGCCGGCGCGGTTTCCGCAGTCAACATCATCGTCATGGCGATTTGTGCGCCCATTCTCGCACGCCACGTCGACCGCTACGGGCAGCTGCGCGTCATGGGTCCCGCGTGGACTATCTCGGTCCTGTCGATGTCTGCGCTGGTCGCGGCCGTCTTCATGCACGCCCCGGCGTGGACGCTCTTCATTCCGGCCGCCCTCGCGGGCGCCACGTGGGGAGCACCCGGCGCGCTCGTGCGCTCGCGCTGGTCGACGATCCTGCACAAGCCCGGACAGCTAACAACCGCCTACGCCCTCGAGTCTGCGGTCGACGAGTTTGTCTACATCGTGGGCCCCGTGCTCTCCACGGTCCTGGGCACCGCCCTGCACCCGGCCACCGGCCTCATTGTCTCAATCGTCAGCCTGGCGGTGGGCGGCGCTCTCTTCCTGTCGCGCCGCGACTCCGAGCCCGCGATCATCCCCTACGATCCGAGCGCCCCGCGCGAGTCCGTTATCCGCAAGCCCGTCGTCCTCGTCATGGCCGCGACCTACATCGGCATGGGTATGACGTTCGGCGCGATGGAAGTGTCGATGGTCAGCTTCACCGAGGAGCTGGGTGCCCCCGCACTCGGCGGCATCCTCTTGGCCCTCTTCTCGATCGGCTCACTGACGGCCGCCCTCGTGTACGGCGCACGCACGTGGAGGCGCCCCACCTGGCAGCTCTTCGTCATCGGTGTGATCGCGATGGCGATCGGCATGAGCCTGTTCCCCGTGGCATTCAGCGTCTGGACAATGGCCATTGTCATCCTCATCACGGGCCTCACCTGCGCCCCCACGATGACGAACGTCAACGTCATTATCCAGAATTCCGTCTCCCCCGCGAAGCTCACCGAGGGCCTGACCTGGATGTCCACCTCGATCAACCTGGGCACGTCGCTGGGCACGGCGATCGCCGGACCCGCGATCGACGCAATCGGCGCGCGCGGCGGCCTGTTCACCATGGCCGGCGCCGGGTGGGCGATGGTCCTCCTCATGCTCATCGGCCTGCCCGCGCTGCGTAAGGGCACCGCGGCCACCCCAAGCCCACGCTGCCCCTCGACTGAGGACGCAACCCCTCGATTCTTGCGCCCGCACGGGCGCGAGGACCTATGATTGCCATCATGCGCCTCCGACCGCCCCTCATCGACAACGAATCACCGTCGCTCGCGCTCGCCCTGACGGCAGGCGTGGGTGAATTTGCCTCGTCTCTGCTGGTCGCCGCCATGTCGCAGGGCTGGTACTACCCGGGCGTGGTCGGATTCGGCGGCATCGGCTCTGAACGCAGCGCCCGTATCCTCGGCCGCGTCCTCATGGCGCGCGGCGACGACGGTCGTTCCTGGCTGCAGACCCGGCGCGGATGGCGCCAGTTCTTCAACGCGCAGGTCCCCCGCCAGCCCGTGCTCATCACGGTCGGCAATGCGCGCCGACTCACCTTCGCGGACCGCGGCGGATTCGTCGACATGACGATTCTGGGCCACGGCCTCGAGCCCGGCTGGCACGACGCGACCATCCAGGTCCTGCACGCGGGCGACGTGCGCGCACTCGGCCTGTCCGAGGACACCGCCACCAAACTCGCGACCACTCTGCGCACGGCGACCCCTCTGCCTGCCCCGGCCTCGGCGATGTACGAGCGCCCCCGCAAGGGCCATATCCGCGCCGGCCGCCCCACCTCCGTTCGACTGCGCATCGTGTCGGATCACGAGCATTTCGGCGTGGTCTCTGACATCGATGACACCGTCATGGTGTCGATGCTGCCGCGCCTGGTCACGGCCGCGAAGCACGCCTTCCTGGACCGTGTGTCTTCGCGCGAGGCCGTCCCCGGCATGGCGCACCTGCTGACAACGCTGACGACGTCGTCGGCCTCGTCGGAGGTCGTGCCCGAGGGCACCCACGCCCCCATCATGTACCTGTCCACCGGCGCGTGGAACGTCGTGCCGACGGTGCGTTCCTTCCTGGAGCGCTCCGGCTACCCGGCCGGCGGCTTCCTCATGACGGACTTCGGCCCCTCGAATACGGGATGGTTCCGTTCGGGGCCTGAGCACAAGCGCCGCGAGCTGCGCCGCCTGGCCCGCATGTTCCCGCACATGCGCTGGCTCCTCGTCGGCGACGACGGACAGCACGACCCGGAGATCTACGCGGAGTTCGCTCGCGAGTTCCCGCAGTACGTCGCGGGCATCGCGATTCGTTCCCTGTCCGAGATCGAGCAGTTCATGGCGCACGGCAGCTTCGAGGCCATGGTGCCCGACGCCCTGTGGACCGTCCCTGAGTCCGTCCCCGTCTGGTACGGGTCGGACGGCGAGGCGCTCCTGGAGAACATACGAGGCCGTGGCACGGCCGGGCCGCTGACCGGCCGCTAACCGCGACGTCCCCATCGCCCGCGGCTCTCTACGCTCAACGAGCGCCGCAGCCGATGCGAAAAGGCCGCCCACTCGGGGCGGCCTTTTCTTCTGTCTTAGTCCTGCTTCGTGCCCGACATCGGTCGGCACTTCGCGGGCTGCTCGATCGAGTCGTTGGACTTGAGGACTCGCTGCACGTCCTCGGCGCTCATCGTGTCGTCGTAGAAGGTGCCAAGTTCGACCGTGACGGTAGCATCCTCAGCGTCGCTGAGGCGCACGTGGGAGCCGGGGAAGAAGCGGGCCACCGAATAGGCGGCGTCCACCGAGTCCGCGCGTGCCGTGATGCGCACCTTGCCGGTGTATTCGACGTCCGAGTTCGCCGGTTCCTCGGTCTGGAAGCCGGCGGTTGAGAGCATATCCGTGGCCTTGGAGGCCAGGCCCTGGTGCTGGGTCGTGTTGATGACCGTGACGGTGACCTGCGAGGGGGCCACGGGCTTCGCGTCCACCTTCGGACACGGGATGTCACCGGTCTCGGCGTACTTGACCTTGACGGAGAAGTCATTGCCGAACGGGACGGGAACGATTCCCGTGAACACGAGGGCGGCCGCCACCGCGGCCACTATCATCGCGATGCCGATGATAGCGAACGTCGTGTTCTGGCGCTGCTGACGCTCGCGCAGGAAACGCTGACGCGGAGTGAGGGCAGGGCGGGGCGCGTTCGGAGTACTCACAGCATCCACCCTAGCTAATAGGGGCGGCCCGAGGCCAGACAACGCCCCGTCAGGCACATTACATCTCGCCCACACGTCCCACTCAGCGTTACAGTTAGGTCACCCTGAGTAACGGGGCCATTACACGCGCTACCACCCCTCGAAGGGCACCGCCGTGTGCTAGGCGCCCCGGCCTCGTTCACCCCCACCGAAAAGAGGACCGCGATGAGCTTCCTGGATTCCGACCTGCTCGCCCGCATCCACGAGCGCGCCGCCGACGCGGACGCCGCCAACACCTACCCCGAGAAGGATCTGGAGGAGCTGCACGAGGCCGGATACCTGTCGGCCTTCGTCCCCACCGAATTCGGGGGCGCGGGTCTGAGCCTGACCGAGATAGCCGCCGAGCAGACGGCGCTAGCCAAAGCGGCTCCCGGCACGGCACTGGGCATCAACATGCACCAGATCATCGTCGGCCTCGGTCGCTACCTGGTCGCCAACGGCAACGCGCGCGGTGAGCAGATCCTGCGCGACGCCGTCGCTCGGCGAGGTCTTTGGCTTCGGCATCTCCGAGCCAGGCAACGACCTCGTGCTCTTCGGCTCCACAACGCGCGCGATCGCGACCGCAGACGGCGGCTACTCCTTCGAGGGCACCAAGATCTTCACCTCCCTGTCTCCCGTGTGGACGCGCCTGCTCATCTTCGGGCGCGCAGAGACCGAGGAGGGCCCCAAGTCCGTGTTCGGCATCGTCCACCGCGACGACGAGGGTTATTCGATCAAGGACGACTGGAACACGCTGGGTATGCGCGCCACCCAGTCCATGACGACCCTGCTCGAGGGCGTGACCGTGCCCGAGGAGCGCATCCTCACGATCACGGATCCGGGACCGAGTGCCGACCCGGTCATCTTCGGCATTTTCTCCCACTTCGAGATCCTGCTGGCCGCCACCTACCAGGGCGTCGGCGAGCGCGCGGTCGAGGTGGCCGCCGAGCACGTGGCAACGCGCCGCTCGGTGAAAAACCAGACGACCTACTCCAACGACCCCGACATCCGCTGGCGCATCGCCGAGGCCGCCCTCATCATGAACGCGGTCGGCCCGCAGATCCGCGAGCTTGCGCGCGACATCGACGAGGGCGTGGACCGCGGTCGCTCGTGGATGCCGCAGCTGTCCGCCGCGAAGAACGCGGCCGCCGAGGCCACGCTGCGCGCCGTCGAGCAGGCCATGCGCGCATGCGGCGGCAGCGCCTACTACAACACGCACGAACTCTCGCGCCTGTACCGCGACGCGCTCGCCGGCCTCTTCCAGCCCTCCGATCAGGAGTCCCTGCACGCCGCGTGGGCAAACCTGATCCTGGGCCCCATCGAGAAGGCTCAGTAGGCTTGCGCAGACTTAAGGGGCGGGCCCGAGGATGTCCTCGGGCCCGCCCCTGTTATGCGCGTGATGTCAGTCGTTCCAGCTGAACTTCTGGGGGCCGATCTCGCCGGTCGCACCGGTCATCCAGCCGCCGCGTGCCAGCGCGAAGGACTGGCCGGTCTTCGTGTTCCAGCAGCTGATGCCATCCTGCGTGGAGTGGCAGGCGTAGTCACCCTTGGTCGCTGCGGCGCCGTACGCGAGGGCGTTGCCGCCGCCCGGCACCGCGGCCTCGCAGGACTGGCCCGCCTTGTCCTTCGAGGCGGTGAGGACGCCGACCTGGCTGCCGGAGCAGGAGGCGTATCCGTCCTCGGCCCAGTCGGATTCCTTGATGCCGCAGCTGACGCCATCAGCGGTGAAGGAACAGGTGATGTTGCCGGACGGGGACGAGAAAGAGTCCACGGTGATCGCGCTGAGCGGGCGCCGGGTACTTGACGGGTTCCTCCGTGGTCGCGCTCGGGGAGGGCGTCGAGTGTGCGGGCGACGAAGAGGAGGCCGAGGGGGTCGCGTCCGAGCTCGTGGCCGGGCCCTCGTATCCGCGCGTGAAGACGTAGATGACGAAGCCGAGGAGGATCACTGCGATCAGGCCTAGGATGCCCAGGACGACGCCCATCATCGGGAAGCCACGGCGTTCCTTCTCTTCCTTCGGCGCAGCCTCCTGCGAGACAGTGGGCTGCACCTGGTGGGAGGCGCCGGCGCCCGGGTAGGCCTGCGGCGCGGACTGGGGGCGCGCGGGGGTACCCGACGCGCTGGGGTAGGACGAGCCGAAGGACGCGCTCGGGTAGACGGCGGTCGCCTCGGGATCCTGAGCCCCTTACCGCCCATGATGGACTGACGCTGCACCTGGGCGACGACCTGCTCGCGAGCACCCACCTGCGGGACAGGAGCATTCGTGCCGACGACCGCAGAGTAGGGGGTGGTGCGCTCGACCTGCGAGTAGGAGTTCACGCCACCCTGACCGAGGACGTACATTCCGGATTCGGAGGTACGGATCGACGAGCCGGCGACCGCGCCGGACACGTCTCCGTGCATAACGAGGTAGCCGTTGGAGTCGATGTAGCCGTCATAGTCGTCGCGAGCCTCGAGGGCCGCGTTGACCTGCGGGTCGTTGAACTGGTGCAACCAGTCAAGCAGCCCGCGATAAGCGTGCGGATGCGCGGCCACGGCCGGGCGCAGCTCGGGGTAGCGGTACGCCAGCTGGCGCAGCGCTTCGGCGTCGGTCGACGGGTCCTGGGCAGCCGCCGCAGGATCGTCGAAGTGCAGCTCTTCAGCCATCGAAACTCCAGACTTCACGGTCACGAGGTTGTTACACAATACCGCGATCAGTGGTCACAAGTGAAACCTTCCCCATATTTATTCCCAACATGCGGCTCTGTCACTTGACAAATGCTCTACGAGTCCCCACGGAAGATAAACCTCTCAAAGTCCAGCGTTTCGATGTCCCGCGCGAGGGAACGAACCTGGTCGTCCCACCCAGGCCTCGTCGCGGAAAAGCCGTCGGGCGTCCCCAGGTCGCGCGCCTGCTGGAGGGCGAAGATCCTCACCCCCATCTCGCGTGCCCGCGCCGCCACCTCGAAGCCGTCTCCAGGGCCGTCCGGGTAGACGGTCAGGCGCACCTCGTGGTCCACCTCGGGGTGAGCCAAAACGATGCTCAGCGACTCCCACGCCCGCTCGCCCGCGCCGCTGCGCCCGGCCACAGCCTCGTAATTGCCCCGGGTCGCCTTCACGTCGATGCCCACCCAGTCGACGAGGCCCGCGCCGAGCAGCTCCTTGAGGCGCCGCGGGTAGGGTCCCGCGGTATGCAAGCCCACGCCAAAGCCGAGCTCGCGCACGCGCGCCATCGCCGCCCCAAGCGCGATCTGGCGGGTTGCCTCGCCGCCGGAAAACACGACGCCATCAAGGAGGCCTCGCCTGCGCGCCAGCAGATCCTCGAGCGCTCCCCACGCGACCACGCCCGGGATGCGCGGGTCGATAATCGCACTGTTGTGGCAGTACGGGCACGCCCACGGGCACCCCTGCAGGAACAGGGACGCCGCGAATCTCCCCGGCCAGTCCACGGTCGACATCGGCACGAGGCCGGCGATCTGCAGGTCGTCCGGCGTCCACTCGCGCGCATCCCGCCCCCCGACGAGGCCGGGGACGCCCAGGCTCAGCGTGCCCTCCCGGGTTGCCCCGGCATCGTCGTCATGGGGACGGGCGCCCACGTCAGCGACTCCCCGCGGGAGGGAACGCGCTGACGAGCTCACCGTGCGCATCCGCGGCGCTCTCGGAGAACATCTGGCGCTCGTGGTACTCGCCCTTCTTGCCGATGTTGAAGGACTGGACCGGGCGGAAGTAGCCCATGACGCGCGTCCACACCTCGCAGGCCTGCGGCTCCGCGTGGGGGTGGGCGGCCGCGCACTTCTCACAGGTGAAGTGCTCGCCAGCCAGGTAGCCGTGGACCGGGCAGATCGAGAAGGTCGGAGTGATCGTGATGTAGGGGACCTTGAAGGCCGTCAGCGAGCGGCGCACCATCTCTTTGCAGGCCTCGCCCGAGGACACGCGCTCGCCCATGTACAGGTGCAGGACCGTGCCGCCCGTGTACTTGCCCTGCAGGACCTCTTGATCCTCGAGGGCCTGGAACGGATCATCCGTGTATCCCACGGGAAGCTGCGAGGAGTTCGTGTAGTAGGGCTCATCGGGCGTGCCCGCATGGATGATGTCGGCGAAGCGCTTGCGGTCCTCCTTCGCGAAGCGGTAGGTCGTACCCTCCGCGGGGGTCGCCTCCAGGTTGTACATGTGGCCGGTGGCCTCCTGGAGCTCGACCATGCGCTCGCGCACTCGATCCAGGATGCGCACGCACATGTCGAAGCCGCGGGGGTCCGTCAGGTCGTAGGCGTCGTCGCTGAAGTTGCGTACCATCTCGTTCATGCCGTTGACGCCGATCGTCGAGAAGTGGTTATCAAGCGTGCCCAGGTATCGCTGCGAGTAGGGGAAGAGGCCGTGGTCCATGTGGTACTGGATGGTCTCGCGCTTGATTTCGAGGGACTTCGAGGCCAGGTCGATGAGCTCGTCCATGCGCGCGACGAGACCCTCCTCGTCGCCCTTGTAGAGGTAGCCGAGGCGCGCCATATTGAGCGTGACCACGCCAATCGATCCGGTCAGCTCCGCCGATCCGAAGAGGCCGTTGCCGCGCTTGAGGAGCTCACGCAGGTCCAGCTGCAGGCGGCAGCACATGGAGCGGATCATGTGCGGGTCCAGGTCGGAGTTGATGAAGTTCTGGAAGTAGGGCAGGCCATACTTCGCGGTCATGTCGAAGAGGGCGTCGACATTCTCGCCCTCCCAGTCGAAGTCGGGCGTGATGTTGTAGGTCGGGATCGGGAACGTGAAGACGCGACCGTCCGCGTCGCCGCCCATCATGACCTCGATGAACGCGCGGTTGATGAGGTTCATTTCCCGCTGCAGCTCACCGTAGGTGAAGTCGACGACCTCGTCACCGATGAGGGGGATGCTCGTCCGCGAGGTCGTCCGGGCACGTCCAGTCGAAGGTCAGGTTCGTGAACGGGCACTGGCTGCCCCAACGCGAGGGCACGTTCAGGTTGTAGATGAGCTCCTGCATGCACTGCACGACGTCCTCGTACTCCATGTCGTCCAGGCGCACGAAGGGGGCCATGTAGGTGTCGAAGGAGGAGAATGCCTGGGCGCCCGCCCACTCGTTCTGGAGAGTGCCGAGGAAGTTGACGATCTGGCCGCACGCCGAGGAGAAGTGCTTGGGCGGGGCCGAGGCGATCGCGCCGCCCACGCCGTTGAAGCCCTCCTGGATGAGGCGCTTGAGGGACCAGCCGGCGCAGTATCCGGCGAACATGTCGAGGTCGTGAATGTGGTAGTCGCCCTCGCGGTGCGGCGCGCCGATCTCGGGGGTGTAGACGTGTTCGAGCCAGTAGTTGGCGACGATCTTGCCCGCCGAGTTCAGGACGAGTCCGCCGAGCGAATACCCCTGGTTCGCGTTGGCATTCACCCGCCAATCGGAGCGGTCGAGGTACTCCTGCACGGTTGCGATGGCGTCGACGTCGTAGCGGGGTGCGCTAGTCATTGTTCTTCCTGTCTTGATTCCGTTGTGTGCTGCTGGGCACTGGGTGGGAGATGTGTGTGGTGTCGTGGGACTGCGTGGGGCGGCGTACGCCTCTGACCCTGCGCTTCGGCGGGCGGCGGGCCGGTACTGCTGTTCGGTCGCGTGATCGACACGTCGTGGATGCTCCACCCTCGTGGGGCGAGGCCGTAGCACTGTGGGTGGAGGTGGTTTCCTCCGCCCGGCGTGAGGCTCCCCTAGATCTAGGGGAACGCGACCATCAATCACTAGATGTAATGCTTGATACGAACAGTGACCACTATATCTAGTGTCATACGTGCGTCAGAAGCACGACGCGCGCGACGATCAGTTCCGCTCATCACGCGCGCACTTTTTCAGCATCCACCGAGGACTAACGTCCCATTGTGGAGCCGCGCCCCGCGCTCCCCAGCCTGCCGCCAACACAGCGAGGCCGCGACCGGAAACACGGCCACGGCCTCGTCGAGACTGTCGGACGAATCAGATGAGGAAGGGCAGCTTCTTGACGAGCCCCAGGCCCTTCCACCACGAGCCCAGGCCGAGCGTATCGCCCGCGCTGGTCAGCGGAATCAGGATGAGAACGAGAGCGTAGACCAGGTGCTCATTGACGACCGGATTGAGGGAACCCCACACCCACGGGGCGACCGCCGCGTACATGAAGCCCAGCATGACAACGCCTGCGACAGCCGCGAGGCGCGTGCCAATGCCCAGCAGGAAGGCCAGGCCGATACCCAGGAGGCCCAGCATGAACAGCCAATCCATGGCGGGCATGGCCAGCGACTCGAAGAAGGAGGCCAGGGGCTTGCCGGTCGTCGCGCCCGTCAGGTAGCTCTGCGCCGGCGTGCCGCCGTTGATCCACGCGCGCGAGGGGCCCGTCGAATAGTGCAGGCCAAACGTCTTATCCAGGAACGACCACAGGAAAATGAAGCCGACCGCGATGCGCAGCAGGGCCAGGACGAAGCGCGCGGGCTTGGAGGTGACGACGGCTGATGCGGGACGAGGCATGTCAGTCCTTTCGGGACGGAACTGCAGGTGGGCGTTGTGTGGGCGTCGACAGCGTGCCGCCCTCTCCCATTATCCACTGCCCAAACCCCGCAACGCTAGGGACATTCCACCAGGCCAGCCCAACTGGAAGATGGCACGAGGTTGATGGACCCTTCGAGCAAACAACTGCACACAAGTGGCGGCCCAGCGAAACCCGTGACACCACTGCTCGGGCGTCCAGGGGCAACCTTGAAACCAGCGACACCTTTGCTCGCCCACAATGCCGCAAAAACACACATTTCGAGCGAGCAAAGGTAATGGCGGTTTCACCCACGCACAAAGACCGGGCCACAAAGGTGACAGCGGTTTCAGCCTGGCAACGCATTGCACCGAAAAGGCAAGCAATGCGGCAAGCGAGGTGTGGACGCGACACCTGTGCGGTGGCGACGGGGCCTGACCGGGCTCCGAGACGACACGCCAATCAGCGACCCGGCCCCACTGGCGTGGAGGGCGCCGGAGGGACCGGAGGGCACGGGCGGGCTTCGAAACGCGGCGCCGAGCGAAGCGACGTCGCCTAGTCTCGCGGTCGGCCGGGCCCGACAGCGCCCGGAACACCAGCAGCGCTGAGAAGGAATTACTCGCCCGCGAGGCGGTCGACCTCGTGCATGATGAGGCCGCACACGGCGCTCACCCACGCGACGGCTGCGACGCCGAGGACGCGGGAACGCCAGGGCCTTACCTGCAGGAAGTCCTCAAAACCGTAGCCGGATCCTGGGGACGCGGCGGACATACTGAAGCCCCACATGGCGGCGCCGGTGGCCAGCAGCGCGATGACGATGAGTCCGAGGCTCACCCACACCATGACGCGTTGGACTTTCGCGCCGTGTCGGGGGCGCCGCTCGATGGGTGACAGGGCGAGGGCCCACGCCCCAGCGATGAGGGCGGCGGTAATGACGTCGGAGGGGCGGTGCCAGCCTTCCATCATGACGGACACGCCCATGAGGGATGTCCACGCCCAGCCGATCCACGCGGACGGGCTGCGGAACCACTGGGGCGCGACCACGATGAGGGCCAGCGACAGGGTGACGGCGACGGTGGTGTGCCCGGAGGGCAGGGAGTTGCCGGCACCCGTCGTGACGCCCAGATTCGGGCGGGTGAGGATGTAATCCTTGAGGATCTGCGTCGTGATGTTAGCGCCGATGACAGCGCCGAGGGCACGCCCTGCGAGCGTGGGCCGCCGTCGCGCAGCGGCGACGAGGGCGACGACGAGGCCGGCCGCGACCATAACGGGCACGGACACGATGCCGGTGATGAGGGTGGAGAAGGCCTCGTAGCGCCTCGCGGAGCGCATCGTGCCCTCCATGAGGATCGTGTCGAGGACCTGCCCGGGCGCGGTCGAGAGCGCCACGTGACTGATGAGCATCGTCAGCACCAGGCAGGTGGCGACTCCCCGAGGCGTCGGGCGAGCTTGCGCCGGTACCAGGAGTCGGAGGTCAGGCGACGAGGCTGGGGCCCGCTCGCCGGGGCCTCGCCGTTGGTCTGGGGGCCGGGAGCGCGCCCTCGGGTGGGCCGCTGGGTAGCTGGGGCGCTGTCCGCTCGGGAGGAGCGACCGGCGGTCTCGGCGGATGCCGACGAGCGCGCGCGGGGGCGCACGGGGCGTGAGCCTTTGGTGTAGGGACTCGTCGACGGTGGGGTCGGAGGGCAGGGCGGCGTTGGGGTCGTCCATGGTGTCCTCCGTTCGTGTCGATGCGATATTTCGTATCCACTGTAGTGGAGGGACGCGCGGGCGCGTGTATTGGTTCCGCTTTCTCGCGAATCGAAGGCAAGCACACAGCGGGTGGGCGGCCCGCGTACCTGCCCTCGCCTCGTTGAAAAGGCGTGGGAGGCCCCGTGTCAAGACTCGTCGGACAACGTGGGCGCGCGCGGGAGAGAGGCCTCGGTTACAGTGGGGGTGTCCGATTCTGTATGTCTCACGCGGGAGTTGTCAGTGGCTGCATCTTCACCTGTCAGCACCGATCGCATTCGGGATTTGCTGCGTTCCCGGGACGTGCGTTTCGGCGACTACAACGAGGGCGAGCTGGCGTATCTGACGCCGAACGCCGCTTTTTTCTGGAATGCGACAAACCCTCAGATTTTGCAGTTGCGCGCTCAGTGGCGCGGGATTGCGCGCACGCCGGAGCAGTTCGGTGAGCTTGCCCGCGAGGTCGCGGCCTGCAATTCGACGCGCACGGGCCCAAAGGCGTACTTGGCACCCCTGGAGGATGGCACGCAGTACGGCCTGATCGCAGAGTGCAACGTTGTGGTCATGTCGGGACTTACGCAGGCTCAGTTGGATAATTTCTTTGAGACGTCCATGTCGATGATCATGGGTTTCTTCGCGGATCTTGAGGTGACGTTGCCCGGGTTCGTCGATTGGGATTCCCAGGGTCGGGAGGTGTCGCTGTGAACGTTCCATACCTGGTGCCCGAGGATGAGGTAACCCCCTACCCGGCCGATTTTGAGCGGGTCGTTCAGGCCGTGCGCGAGATGGGTTACGCGCTGGACGTGATCGAGAAGGGTCGTGCGGCGGGCGCTATTTTTGACGCGATTCCGTTCCTCGTGTCTTTCGATGCGGCGGGTCGCTTCCTGTCGATTCGCGCGCTGTGGGAGTCGGATCTGCCGGCCGAGAGCGCGGAGCCCGCGCTGTTCGCGACGGCCGACAACTGGAATCGCGAGAAGTATTTCCCGACAGTGTACACGGCGACCTCACCGGAGGGGGACGCTGGGCGTGTACGCGGATTTCGTGGTGGACACGGAGGCCGGCCTGTCAGACGTGCAGCTGCGTGACGCGATTTCGTCGGGTATTTCGACGGGTATCGCGGCAATCCAGTACGTGAAGGAGTCCGCCTCCGAGGCGCTGGGGCTCGGTGAATCCGGGCGCGAATGAGCGCTGACCTCTCACCTTCTTCACAGACGTCTTCGTCGAACGAGGCCGGGGCTTCCTCGCCCGGTCAGGCACGCGATGGCCTGTCCTCTCCTTCTCCCGCGCACCTGCTCGATGTTCTGGAGCGCATGAGCGCCGGGGATGATCGGCTGCTCGGCCACGTGACGCTGCCGGGCCGATCGGGAAAGATCGCGGATTGGCCGCAGTGGGTGTCGCCCGCGGTCGTGGACGCGTGGGCGCGCCGGGGCGTGGAGCACCCGTGGATTCATCAGCGGAAGGCCTTGGACGCTGTGCGCGAGGGCCTTGACCCCGTGCTCGCGACGGGCACGGGGTCTGGCAAAGTCACTGGCCGCGTGGACGCCGATCCTCTCCGACCTGGTGGAGGCCGAGGATTCGTCGCGTATTTCCGCGATTCACCGCCGCCCGACGGCCCTGTACCTGGCTCCGACGAAGGCTCTGGCGGCGGACCAGCTGGCTTCGCTCATGTCGCTGCTCGGCCAGGATGGCAAGCCCGCCGACGGGCAGGCGAGCGCAGACGCGGAAGGAGGCCCCAGCCTCGTCGATGAGAGGCTGCGCCGCGTGCGCGCGACGACCGTGGACGGGGATACGCCGCGCGAGGCGAAGGAGTGGGCGCGCGCGGGTGCTGACCTGATCCTGTCGAACCCTGATTTCCTGCACTACGTGATGCTGCCGTCGCACCAGCGGTGGTCGCGTTTCCTGGCGTCGCTGCGCCTCATCGTCATCGACGAGGCCCACCATTGGCGAGGCGTGACCGGCTCGCACATCGCGCTGGTCGTGCGCCGTCTGCTGCGCGTCGCCCACCACCTCGGGGCGGATCCGCGCGTCGTCATGCTGAGCGCGACCGTGCGCGACGCGGCTGCGGTCGGGCACGCGCTCACGGGCCGCGACGCGGTCGCCATCACCGAGGACGGATCGCCTGCGGGCGCCCACGAGCTGGTGCTGTGGCAGGGGCGCGATCATGGCCGACGAGTCCGAAGTCGACATCTCTTCTTTCTTGGAGGCCCTCGACGCGCCGCCCGGCACGGCCACCCTCAAGGTCCCGATCGTTCGACGCAGCGCCGGGGTTGAGGCCGCCAACCTGGCCACCGCTTTCGTCGAGGAGGGGCGCGCCTCCTCGCCTTCGTGCGTTCTCGCGCGGGGGCCGAGGCCGTGGCCGCTCAGGTGCGCGACCGGCTCTCGGCGCGTGGTTCCGCGAACGCGGGCCGGGTGGGCGCGTATCGCGGGGGTTACCTGCCCGAGGAGCGCCGAGCGCTCGAGGAGGCGATCCGCACGGGAGGAGTGCGGGCGCTCGCCACGACGTCCGCACTCGAAATGGGCCTGGACATCTCCGGCCTGGACGCGACGATCACGGTCGGCTGGCCGGGCACGCGCGCGTCCCTGCGCCAGCAGATCGGGCGCGCGGGTCGCGCGGGCGCGCCGGGCACGTCCGTACTCATCGCTTCCGCCAACCCTCTCGACGCGTACCTGGTGCGCCACCCGGAGCACATTCTCGGCGAGGTCGAGGCCTCCGTCATCGACCCCTCCAACCCGTGGGTGCTGGCCCCACACGTCGCCGCCGCGGCTGCCGAAATACCGATCACCCCATCCGATATCACCTACTTTGGCCCGGAACTGCGAGGCGTGACCGAGCGCCTCGTCGCCGACGGGTACCTCAAGCACAGGCCCGCCGGATACTTCTGGGACGCCACTCGTCCCGAGCGTCCCACCGACCTCACCGACCTGCGCGGAGCCGCCGGCGACGTCCAGATCGTCGACGCGGCCACCGGCACCGTCGTCGGCACCATCGACCAGGCCTCCGCCGACGCCCACGTCTTCCCCGGCGCCATCTACATCCACCAGGGGCGCACCTTCCACGTGCTGAGCCTCACCTCCCTCACCACACCCACGGCTCCCGCCACCCAGGGGTGGCCACGCGCACTCCTGCCCGAGGCCACGGGCGGCACCCGGGGAACCAGAGCGCCTCGGGGGCGGGGAGCGGGAGGGGCCCAGGCCTCGTCGATCATCATCCCACCCGCGAGGACGGGCGACGCGCGCGTCGCCCTGGTCGAGGAGGTGCGCACTCCCCTGCGCACACGCTCGACAACCCACACGAGCGTCGAGGTCTGCGCGGTCGAGGAGACCTACGTGTGCGGGGACGGCACGGTTACCTGGCATCACGGGCCGACGAACGTGTCGACGCGGGTCACCGACTATGACCTGCTGCGCCTGCCCGGGCTCGAATTCATCCGCAACATCGAGCTGTTCCTACCCACCCACACGCTGCCCACGAAGTCCACGTGGTTCACCCTCACCCCGGCGGCGCTGGCCACGATGGGGATCGAGGCCGCGGACCTGGCGGGCACCCTGCACGCCACCGAGCACGCGATGATCGGGATCCTGCCCATCGTCGCGACCTGCGACCGCTGGGACCTGGGTGGCCTGTCCACCGAGCTGCACGACGACACGGGCGCGCCCACCGTCTTTATCCACGATGCGTTCCGAGGCGGCGCCGGGCACGTGCTCGCCGGCTTTCACAGCGCGCGGTCCTGGGTGGCCGCGACCCTCGAGGCCATCTCCTCCTGCGACTGCGAGTCCGGGTGCCCACGCTGCGTCCAATCCCCCAAGTGCGGCAACGGCAACGAACCCCTGTCCAAACAGGGCGCGATCACGCTGCTTACCTACCTCCTGGAGCGCGCGCCCGGGGCGTGATGCGGTGCCGTCATATGACTTGTTTTCTTAAACACCTGGTCATATGCTGATCAGGGTCTGATTTTGTTCCGCAGGACACACGTTGGGCGGACTCACTACGCAGGAGGTGCGCCATGGCTGACGTCGCTTTCGATTCCAACAAGCACGCCCAAACTCGGCAGGACGTCGAACAAGGGGGCAGCAATAGCCTCCAGTTCCGAGGCAATCACTCGTCTCTCCAACGGACAATACGAGCGTTTCTGGACCGATGAGGCGGGTCCCCAGGCACTGCGGAACGCGTTTATCGCTTTCCTCGGCGCCTGCGGTGATATCGCCACTAACGAGCGCGACACTCTCCGCTCTTTTGGGCGCAATGTCGATCAAGCGATCGAGGATTTCGCCGCACTCGAGCAGGCCACTGGAGACGAACTGAAGGCACTTCGTGACTCGATGGGGGACCCGTCGGTCTACACGTCACCGACGCCCCCTCCGCGTCACAGTTCACACCTGCCGGGGGGTCAGCACCGAGCACCGATCCCGCGACGACGGCTGGCACCAATGGCGCGCCCACCCAGGAAGCACAGACAGAGTTCTGACCCGAGACGCACGATAGGAGACAGACCATGGTGAGCAGCCCCATGTATGACCGCCTCATGAAGTTCGTTGAGGGAGTCGAGGAGTCCCACAAGCTCAGCGGCTACGATTGCGAACATTCCACGATCATTGCCGGAATGGGCATGATGAGCGCCAGCGTGTCCCACTTCAAGGAATACCAGGGATTCGAGGGGCAGACGGGCGAGGCCATTGACGGCTGGATCGATCAGGCGCAGAAACGCTACAGCAGCGAACGACAGGGGTACGTGACCGGCACCGAGCACTACGTCGAGGGTCGACGCTTGCTGATGCACGCCGCCGAGGATGCAAAGCTCCTGTCCCCAACCCTCCTGGACAAGGCCACCGAATCAATGCGGGATCTTGCTCAGGTCGTCATTCCGGTCGCAAAGCACATGGGTCCATTCGGAGAGCCCATCAACACGATCGCCACGACCGGCGCTGCCTACGTGGACGCGATCGAGGCGCAGGCAAACGCACAGCGCGAGGCCGCAGCCACGGCGATCCTGCAGCGTGTCAACGACGAGGCGCAGAAGCTCGCCGACCAGTTGCACGCGCACACGGAGGACATCAAAGGATTAGCTGCAGGAGATAGGGGCGTGAAGATCCCATCTGCGGGTGGCCCATCCGCTCCATCGGTAACGGATCAGCTGAACCAAGGCAACATGTGGGTCTCACCCCACGAGGCAGGCGTGTACGGGGCCAGCCGCGATGACGACTACGGCCGTTCCGACCTTCGGGGTCAAGGATCGGGCCTGTACGCGGACGGATATGACGAGGGCGGTCCGATCAGCGACCGCATCATGTCCTCGAAGCGCATTCCGAACCAATACATCTCCGAAGGAGAGCTTGGATCCCGCCTGAACCCCGTCACCGATCCGCAGGACCTGATGGATATCGACCTGCTGCACACGCGTGTCAACGGTGACCGTCACGCGAACGGCGTCATCGGTGGTCATACACCGGCTTCTCCCGTCGATCGCGATCACCCTCTGTGGCGCCTCAACGGTGGTCCTGCCGCCGAATCATCGACGGCTGGTCGCCTCGGCGGCACCGGTATGCTCGGCGCAGGGGCACTGGGCCTTCGCGGGTCCGCTCGCATGGGTTCTGCAGCATCCAGCATGGGACGAGCCGGTGGAGCAGGAGTCGGAGGTTCGGCTGCGTCAGCTGCCCTGCGTACCGGCTCCTACTCCGGTGCCGGATTCGGCAAGTACACGCCCCCTGCTCCTGCCGGCGCGACGGGGACTGGTGCCAACGGAAGCTCCGGAGTGACGGGGACGTCGGGGACGCCCGGTGGCGCGAATGGCGCTGGAAGCTCCGCGGCCGGCGGTCGCGCCCAGGGAGCCGGCGGTTTCATGGGCGCTGGTGGCGCTGGTACTGGAGGAAAGAAGGACGAGAAGAGGGCCCAGCGACGCCGCTACACGCCGTTCCGCTTTGAGGACGATGAGGACGAGCTGCCCGAGGGCTACGTGAACCCCCTGTCGCAGACCTACGGGTCCGACAAGGACATCGCCCCGGTACCTCGCAAGGACGACGGATGGGATCCCCGCCAATGGTGACACACACGAACAGCACGGCGCGCCTGCTCGGCGTCGCGGCCTCGGCCCTGGCGCTCGCCACGGGTGCCACCGCACTACCCTCCGGCCCGGCCCATGCGGCGGACACCATCACAGCCGCCGACCAGCCCTATTTCGCGTACTACCACCTCGACCAGGCGCGCGCGAAGGGCTACACCGGGCAGGGAGTCACCATCGCAATCCTGGACGGCGAGGTCGACACCAGCGCGCCCGAGCTGGCGGGTGCAGACATCACCGATAAGTCGCCCTGCACGGTCACGTCCAGCGTCCAGAGCAAGGAGCACGGAACGGATGTCGCTTCCGTACTCGTCGCAAGGGATTATGGAATTGCTCCTCAAGCAAAACTACTGACTTACAGGGTTTCCTACGAATATCTCGGCGACACTGCGGGAGCAGATTGCAAGGTAGCGGATGGAAATGACAAAGACGATATGCCGTCGCTCATCAACACCGCAATCAACGATGGTGCTCAAATTATCAGCTTGTCGCTCACCAGCACATCAAGTGGCAATCCCTCGAAGTGGGCCATTGCACGCGCAATGTCCCAGGGTGTCATCGTCGTTGCAGGAGCAGGAAACCAAGGAAAGGACCAAGGAGGTGAATCCTACGATAGATGGTCTGGTGTTGTCGGTGTCAGCGCCATTGATGTTGACGGCAACCGCCAGGATTACTCATCGTGGGGAGCAGGAGTAGTGAGCGCTGCGGTGGGTGGACCTATCACCGTAAGAAACCTAGAGACGAAACAAAACGAACAGGCTTTCGGCACCTCTTTCGCGACTCCTCTCGTCGCTGGCTCTCTCGCGCTCGCCCGCCAGAAGTGGCCCCAGGCCACCACGAATCAGCTCCTTCAGCTCCTCATTCACACGGGGACCAACCCGGACCACACGTGGAACAAGTACACGGGTTACGGCGGTGTTGCGCCCGGCGCAATGGTCAACACGGACCCCAGCCAGTATCCGGATGAGAATCCTCTGGCAGTCAAGGAGGGCGGTTCCAGTCCGACGCCCGACGAGGTTAAGCAGTACACCGACGGTGTGGTCTCTCCCTTTGAGATCGCCTACGACAACTCCTACATATACCGGGGCCTGGACGAGAACAAGATCGGCGACAGCCGAAACCCCTACCCCACTCACCTGGGGACCAGCCCGCGCTACCACGGCAAGTAAGCCCACGGGGGCGCGGGGCATCGTTTGGTGTGTCCGCTTGATGCCTAGCTATGGCTACCAACCAGCAATTCCGCATGCAATTCCCCCCGCGACTCTTTCAAACATTGAATTTGCATTGTTGGAATTGCGCCACTTTCAGGCATTGCTGAAACTTCATCCAATCGAATTGCATGCGGAATTGGGGGATGAAGACTCATCTCTATAACCGCGCTTGTTCCTCGTGGCATTGCGCTACTTACGGGAGTATGCACTGCCTAGTAGCTAGCGCAATGGTGTGCGAGCGGGTGCACTGCTTGCCTATTCGGTGCGACGCGTTGCCGGGCTTGAAACCGGTGACACCTTTGCAGGTCTGTGTGGGTGCGGGCTTGAAACCGGTGACGCCTTTGCGTGGGGAAAATGCTGGTTTTCCGGGTGTTGTGGGCTCGCAATGGTGCTGTTGGTTTCATTGGTCGGCCTCGGGGAGGCGTGCAGTGGTGCTGTCGGTTTCATTGTGCTCCACGCTGGTGCCTTCCGGGCATTGGGGACGTCAAGGCTCGGGACATGGTGGGGATTTTTGCACTACATGAAGCTCTCCGGCCGCGTGTCACCGGCGTGTCGCGGTTCTAATGACGCTATTTCCCCATTTGGTGGTGCGATCACCGCCTGACGCAGCGCCTGGTGACCCTCATGTCGTGCAATTCCCCCGTTTGGTGGTGGCGAGGCCGCAACGTGAGGTGGTGTGCTCGCCAAAGTGCAGACCCGTTAGCTGAAAACAGCCAAAAATAGGCCGTTTTGGATGAATGGGTCTGTACTTTGGCGGATTCGGTGTCACTCTCGGTGTGCTGCTCGCACACGAACCCCTCAACATGCGCGTTACCCCGTTGATACGCACGTAAACCCCTAGATGTGCACCTGGGCGGGGCTGCCTACGTGCATGTCATCGGGCCCGCGTGCGGGTAAGAGGGCCCGGGTGCATGTCATCGGGCCCACGTGCGGGTAAGAGGGCCCAGGCGCAGGTCATCGGGCCCACGTGCGCAGGACGCGTTCACAGAAACAGAAGCGGGGCCTGACGACTCGCAGGCATCACGACGCCCTCTATCTATATGCCCAGGGAGACGACGGAGGCAAGACCCCGAAGGGTCCCACCTCTCGTTGCACGCGGTGGCCGCGCCGTCGGCGCTGACAAGTCACGCTACCAGCAACACGCAGTGTCCTATAACCCCGCATCCGTGACATCGCTCGGGCCGAATGCGCACAGTGCACGAAACCCGCCAGCACAAACTCGAAGGGGCCGGCCATAAGGCCGACCCCTTCGAGTATCCCATCAACACAGTGCAAGTCTTCCGATGCGCTCCCTTTCTTGGCTCACCCTTTGTGGGTGTCGCCCTTGGCTTGATGACTATTAGTGTACGGACCCCACCTGTGGGAACCATTGAACGAACCTGGCAATTTCCTGTGAATTTATCACCGCTCGGGTCCGGCGCGAGCCCGAGCGCTCACAATCGTTGAAAAACCGGCGATTCTTACTGGCTGCGTGAGGATCACCAGGCAGTCGAGATCGCGCACCTCGCAGGATTGAACGCCCACGCCATTCGCCTCAGCGACGGCGAAGGCCGCCCCGCATGGCCGCTCCCCCACGTCCTCCCAGCCGGCCGTTGCTGACTGCTCTGCCCCCGCCAGAGCCGCCAGGTCGGCGACGGCCTGCAGGCGCACCCGCTCGCGGTGAGCGACGCCAACACCGCCAAGGACCACCACAAGCACGAGGGCCAGGACGATGAGCCCCACGGAATTGATGGTCCCCGACCCTTCCTCGTCGGAACGGTCGCCGGCACGCCCATACACGACAGGCTCACCTCGGTACACAGCCGCCGCCCTACCTCGTGATCGCAGCGTCACGGCAGGTCCCCCTCGTCGATGGTGGTCACCGAGCATCGGGCGATGCCCCCGACCCAGCCGGCTGCCCCTCGGTAGGGGGCGGTGCCGGTGACGCTCACCCACCCGCCGGTGCGTGTCACCTCGTAGGATCCGGGCGGGTAGGGAGGCCGAGGCCGCTCCCTGCGGGTCGGTCTGCCCGATGGAGGCGGCCCGCGCGCCCTCGCGCACCGCCTGACACAGGGATGCTCCGGTCATCCCCGCCTGAGCAGCAGCGACGATGACACCGACGACGAGGGTGACAGCGACGAAACCGATGGCGTGTTCGACGGTGACGTATCCGTTCTCGTCGCTGTTCATCGGGTGTTCAGCGCCTCCTGAATGATGGATTCGAGGGCGGCTCGCACCGTGTCCGATTTGAGGATTACGATGAGCAGGCCAGCGAATCCGGCGGCTGCGATGGTGCCGATCGCGTACTCGACGGTGGTCGCGCCCTCCTCTGGGTCGCGCCCCTCGGTGGGTTCGGCCGTGGTCCGGGGCCGCAGGGCCCGAGCTCCCTCCTGCACGGCCGCCATCGCGATGAGCTGAGCGCGCGTGGCTGCGCAGTCGATTCTGTCGATGATCGTCATTGATCTGTCCTTTCTTCCGTTGCGCGCGGTCGCGCGCAGGGCCAGTGTGCGCGGGGCCGGCCCACGTTTCCAGGCGGATTCGCACCCCTGTGGATAACCAACGAGGCCCCGCAACCCCTGTGGATAACCCGCCTACACACCGATTCCTCCCACAAGATGCGCAAGCAGGGGTGCGATACCCAGGGACAGGAAGGCGGGCAGGAAGAAGACGCCGAGCGGACCGACAAGGCGGACGCTCAGCTCCTCGGCCTGCGCCTTCGCGTCGACGAGGCGGGAGCGGCGCTCCCACGCGGCACTTCGGGCGAGCAGCGTTTCCGGGGCGGTTCCGCTGGTCCACGAGGCCTCAAGCGCATCACGCAGGGGATGGCTCCACTCGGGGGTGTCCTCCCATGCGTCCGCCCAGGTTGCCCCGAGCCGCAGCGAGGCGGCGGCCCACGTCAGTGCCTCGGTGGTACTGGCGTCGCCCAATGCGTCGAGAGCGCGGGGAATTGCCGCGCCGCAGGCCAGGGCGGAGGCAACGAGGTCGCAGGCGAGCGCGCCGTCTATCCCCTCCTCGACGCGCCTGCACCGAGCAAGGATCTGTCGACACGAGGCGACGCCCGCCACCCACGCGGCCACACCCACGAAGGCGCACATCCGGCCCACTGTTCCTCCCATGTAGAACTGCCAGGGCGACGCCCCCAACGCGAGCGCGCACGCGATCCCCACGAGGGGAAGGGCCGCGAGGACACGCGCGGACATGAGCGGGCCGGCGGCGGCGACGCGACGCGCCTCCTCGAGCGCCTGCGCGTCGTCTATCGCGCTGCCGATCGCGTCGAGCACGTCGGCGAGGGGAGCGCCGAGGTCGTGGCTGAATCGGCAGGGCAAGGGCGACGGATGCGGCGCTCACACGGGATGCGGCCACTCCCGGTGCCCTTTCTGCTCTGCGCAGGGAGCGCCAGCGCGTCGGTGCGCGCGCCCACTCGTCGAGGACTGCAGGGTAGGAATCATCCACGTCGACGCTCCCTCCCGCATCGATGCGCGCCAATGCGAGGTCCCAGGCAAGGGAGGTTGGGGCTCCCGCGCGCAGACGGGTCGCAACCTCAGCGACGAGGAGGGAGAGCTCGCGCGGGGTGGGTGGGCCCTGTGCGCGGCCTCGGTGGCGCGCGGATCTTCCCGGCCCGGGGATTAGCCGACCCCACCGCCCCCGGGCCTCGCGCCCCGGGCTACGGACGCGCGTCGGCCGCGCCCATGCGCGCGCGATGCGCTTCTCACGCGCTCCCCGATACACCACACCACAACACTGACAACACAAAGCAACCACGCTTATAACGAACACGCTGACCGCCGCCACCTCGCCAAGGCCGAGGCAGTCCGCGAACGCATCCCAGCCCGCCCTCATAGCCCGACCCGTCGGGCGAGGGAGGCCCATACCTCATGCGTGGTGACGCAGCCATCGGCGGTGGCGCTGAGCGCGAGAGCGCACTCAAGAGACCCGCGAGCGCGCGTGAGGACCCCGACCTCGGACACCCATCGGTGCCCGGAGGGGGCTCGGCGCAGGTGGAGGACGGCGTCAATGGCGCTGGCGGCCTGGGCGGCGACGGCATGCTCGCTCATCCCGGCGAGCGCTCCGAGGGCGGCAAGCCGTGCGGGCACGTCGTGCGCCCCGTTGGCGTGGATCGTCGCCCAACCGCCGTCGTGCCCGGTGTTGAGGGCGGTGAGGACGTCGCGCACTTCGGGGCCTCGGCACTCGCCGAGGACGAGGCGGTCGGGGCGCATGCGCATGGCCGCGCGCACGAGGTCGGCGAGGGTGACCGCGCCCCTCCCCTCGACGTTAGGGGCGCGCTCGATGAGGTGCACGCAGTGCGGGTGAGCGGGCGCGATTTCTGTGACCTCTTCGATGCAGACGATCCGCTCACCAGCGGGGACAAGGGCGAGCGCGGCGCTCAGGAGCGTCGTTTTCCCACTTCCGGTTGCCCCGCTGACAAGGACGTTCGCGCGCGAGGCGACAAGGGCCCTGCAGGAGCGTCCCCACCGCGCCGGGCAGAGTCCCACAGGCCGCGAGATCCGAGATGCCCAGCCGACGGGTGCCAAGGACGCGCAGGGAGATGAGTGTGCCGGATCCCGACACGGGCGCGAGGACCGCGTGGAGGCGCACGCCCCCGGGCAGGGTGCCGTCCGCGATGGGGCACGCATCGTCGAGGCGCACGCCGCTGGCGCTCGCGAGGCGGATGGCGGCGCGGCGGGCGTCCGCCTCGTCTCTGATACCGGCGTCCACGCGGACGAGGCCGCCTCCTCGGTCGACCCACGCCTGAGTGCCGTTGATGAGGACGTCGGTGACGGCTGGGTCGTCGAGGAGGCTCGCGAGGGCGGGTCCATGCCGCGTTGCCGGGCGCGTAGGGTCTCCAGGGTGGAGGTGACCGCGGCGGCTCCGCAGCCAGGCGGCGCGGACGCGGCGGCCGCACGAGCGGGGTCCTCACCGCGGGCGAGCAGGCGCAGCGCGTCACGCATGGCGCGCCTCGATCGCGAGGAGCTCGCCCGGTGACGACACGGCCCCGCCTGCACGCGCGGTGGAGGCGGATTCGAGGGCGCGGATGAGGCCGCGCAGGTCCCGCCCGGAGCGCGTTGGGGCGCGCAGGATGGAACCGGGGGCGCACGCGCGCAGACCGGCTCCCCAATGCTCACCAGCACTCACAAGCGTGATCGCGGGACATGGAGGGGGAACCGCCGTGCATGTCGCCGACAGCGCGGCGGCCCCCTCCAGGTCCCCGTGGGTCACGACGATAAGCGCGTCGGCGTGGATCGCGGACACACATCGGGCGGCTCGCTCGTCCCATCGGCCCGCGTCCACGATGAGGGGCGCGTCGAGGGATCGGCACGCGGCGACCACGCGGGGATCGTCGGCGGCGGCACCGCCTCGGGAGTCCCCGACGAGGGCCCGCACGCCCCCGACGACGGGCAGGTGCTCACGCAGCGACGGTAGATAGGAGTCCTCGGATGCGTCGAGATCCGCCCAGCGCACGCCGGGCACATCATGGTCAGCCGCGAGCGCGACACCGGGCACGGACCCGGATGCGTCGACGACGACTGCTTCGCCAGACCTCGCTCGGCGGGCACCGCGCTCCCCGCGCCGCACACCCCCTCGGACACTCCGACGACTCCCGCGCTCGCGTGCCAGCAGCCGCACAATGCCGGTGACCCCAACCCCGCCGGCGATCCCGGCGACCACCCACACCGCACCCGATCGTCGCGTGCGGGAGGATGCCTCGGCAATGAGGGACACGAGAAGCGCGGTGTCCACCGGTAGTCTCACCTGACCGCCCTGCCCGACGCGCACGCAGGGTGTTCCCTCGGGCACGTGAGCCGACGCGGAGGCGAGGATTAACGAGGCTTGGCCCGGGTTCGAGCACACGCGCGCCCCTGCGAGCACTACGGCATTGCGCACGCCGTCGAGGTCGGGTGGAACGAGTCCGATGAGGGCGACGGTTCCTCGATGTGGGGCGACATGGGCGTTCATAAGACGACGATGCGCCCGCACCGGTTGTCTGGTCCACCCGCGTGCGCGTCCCTGTGGACAACGCCAACCCGAGGTGCGAGGCTGTGCATAGAGGGGTCCGATGGAGGACCCCTGTGGATTGAGCCAACGCTGGAGTAAACGCAATGGTACGCGCGGCCTTTTTCGACCTGGATAAGACGATTCTGGACACGTCCTCGAACGTGGCTCTGTCCGGCCCGTTCATCGAGGCCAGCCTCATGAATCGGCGCACCGCCCTCACCTCCGTCCTGGTTCAGCTGCCCTACCTGCTCGCGGGCGCGGACGAATCGCGCATGGAGCAGATGGCGCAGGCGCTGGGACGTATGGGACGAGGCTGGAACGCCGCGTTCCTTGAGGCAACGGTGGAGGACGCGCTCGAGCGCACGATCCAGCCCGTCTGCTACGCACAGGCGCTCGCGCGCATCGAGCAGCACAAGCGCGCGGGAGACATCATCGTCATCGCCTCGGCATCGGTCGAGCAGGTGGTACGTCCCATCGCGCAGATGCTGGGGGCGGACGAGGTCCTCGCCTCGCGCGCAGCGGTCGACGAGGACGGGTGTTTCACGGGCGAGATCACGCACTTCAACCAGGCGCAGGGCAAGGCGGATGCCTGCGAGGCCCTGGCTCGCGCGCGCGGCTGGGACCTGTCAGACTGCTCGGCCTACTCGGATTCGGTGTCAGACGCGCCGCTCCTGCGCCTCGTCGGCCACCCCTACGCGGTCAACCCGGACCGCGGCCTGCGCGAGATGGCGCAGCGCGAAGGCTGGCCCACCCTCACGTTCACGTCCACGGTGCGCGTCCTGCCGCGCGAGGTTCCTACGCCCGCGAAGGTCGCGGTGCCTTTCATCGCCGGCATCGCCGTTGGCGCGGCGGCCTGCGCGCTCCTGCGCCGATAAGAAACAGCCCTAGGAGGCGGCCTGCCTGCACGTGGCGGGCGACGTCGCGCCCCACCTGGGCGCCGTAGACGACTCCCGCACAGTAGTGGATGATCCACCGGGCCAGGCCGGCCTCGTCGGCGCTCACCCACCCGGCGAGTTCGCGTCCCGCGCGCGCCGGATCGAGCGCGTCGTAGGCGCTGGGCACGCACACACCGGTTGGGTCAACGCCTCGGGTCACGAGGATCCAGCGCGCCAGTCCACCTCCCACGACGGACGAGGCCGGGTCAAAGACACGCCGGAAACGGAAATGTGCGGTCAGGGGCGGCAGCGACGGCGAGGCCGGGCGCATCGCAGCACGTGTAGGCGAGGGCGGGTGCAAGCAGGGACGGGTCGGCGGGCACGGCGACGGACCGCGACTCGACGAGGCCGGCGGCAACGAGACCCGAGCAGGCATCCCTGTGCAGTCCAGCGATCAGCGCGGGCAGGGGCGTGGGGGCGACGCGCGCACCGCCTTGGGAGCGGGTGTTGAGCGCGGGGAAGCGCGAGGCGAGGTTCCACTGCGAGCGCCAGATCCCCAGCGCGAGGGCGGCCCCCGGATCCGAGGCCGCTCCCCCTTCGTCAGCCATGGACAGGGCACGCACGTCGTCGACGCTCGTGCGGGCGCCCTCGATGATGGACAGGGCGGCGGCCTCGCGCACAGCGGCCTCCGCGCGCGCTTCCTCCCAGCCTCGGCGCAGTCCCTCGCTAAAGCGCAGGTCGGCGAGTGCCGTGTGGGCCTCGTTCATGGCGGAGGCGACGTCAGGGTAGGCTGCCGCCGCGCACAACACGGCGGGTGCGGGGTCAACGAGGGCTTCGATACTCACCCCTCTACACTAGGGGCATGACGCTTTTGCAGCATCGAAACCTCTCCGCGCGCCTGCGCTCGGGGTTGTTCGCGTTCGTTTTCGCCCCGATCGCCCTGGTGTTCCTAGGGTCCTCGATGGTTGACGTGCAGGCGTTGGCCTCGGTCGGCCAGCCCTTGGCCTCGGTCGAGGGACTCATCGGCATGGCGCTCGCGTCACTGCTGCTGGCCCTCATCGCCCTCAATTGCGAGGAGTCGAGCGCGGGCATGGTCGTAACCTTCGTGTGGTCGATCGTCGTGGGGGTGGCCCAGTTCTTCGGCGTGGCGCGCCTTCCTTTTCTCATGAAGTCATCCGTGGGCGCCGAGGATGTCATCGCGGGTGTGTCCTGGTGTCTGTACCCGGTGTGCATGTCGCTCATGCTTGGTGCGTGCGCGCTGACGATCAAGTCGGTGCGAGTGCGCGCCGGTAAGAGCACGCGCGTGCCTCTGGCCCGCGTACACCGCCACGGATTCGGCACGACGGTAGCGCTTCCCGCAGCGGTCGCGGCGGGCACGCTGATGGTCGCGGCGGCCCCCTCGGACACGACAAACGTCGCGGCCATGGGCCTGGAGGGGGTCACCGAGGGCTTCGAGCCGATGCACTGGCTCGCGCTCGGAGCGGGCATCGCGTTCGCGGTGCTCGTCGTGAGCGCCCGCTGGTCGATCACGGGCACGCAGATCGCGAGCTGGTTCATTTTGGTGCTCCCCACGTACGTGGTCCTGCCTGTGTGGGCGTCGCTGACGGGCAACGTGATCGTCCCCGGCCCGTCCCTGCTGACGAAGATGGCGCTCGCGAGCCCGCCGCTGGCAGCGCTCGGAATGGCGACCGGCTGCGCTTCGATGGGTGTCCTGTGGGCCCGCGTGCGGGCGCTCAAGAAGCTCGAGACGGATGACGATTCGACGGCAAAAGAAGGGCCTGCCGAGGGCTAATGCACGTAAGCGCTCACGCTGACCGTAATATGTGGGCAGATATAAGGAGGAAGCATGTCTGATAACGAGTTTGACGCCCAGCGCGACCGCGCCGAGGAGGCACCTGACAACCTGGTGCTGACCGGTGAGGAAATCGAGCTGCCCGGTGAGGATTCCGACGCGTCGGCGATCATCGGCGAGTCCAGCGAGCCCATCCACACGGGCGAAATCGAGGCAGTCGCAATCGGCGGCCTGACGGGCCGCGTGCCCGCCGCAGCGCCGCTCAAGCCGACGATCGAGGACAAGATCTCCACGGGCGAGCTGCCCATCGTGTCCGCCCCCGAGGGCGATCTCCCGGTCGTTTCTTCCTCCGACGAGGCCGGCTCCGCCCCCGAGCAGGAGCAGGCTGAGCAGGATTCTCCCGCAGACGCTCCGGCCGCCGACCAGGGCACCGATGAGTCTGCCGCGGCCAACGCTCCGTCCGCAGAGGCGACCGATGAGCCCGAGACCACCGACGAGGCCCCCGCTGAGGACGTGACCGAGGAGCAGGCTCCCACAGAGGACACCGCTTCCGACGAGCACGCCCACACCTCGTCGAACGAGGAGGGCGAGCAGCCCGAGGCCTCCGCGGACCAGGCGGAAGAAGGCGAGAATTCCTTTGCTCCCCTGCTCTCCTCCGCAGACAAGGACGCCGCAGACGAGGCGACCGAGGACGTGACCGAGGATCCGGAGCCCCCGCTCGCCCCCGTGATGACGCCCGCGCAGGCGGCCGCCGCCCTGAGCGAGGCCAGCGACGCGGCGACTACCGAGGCCGAGGCCCCCTCGAGCGACGAGCAGCCCTCCGAGGAAGAGACCACCAAGGACGAGGTTGCCGTTGTCGGTGGCGCTGCTGCCGAGGCCTCCGCGCACTCGCCGTCCTCGCGCCGCTCCATGATCTTCGGCGACGACGAGACCCTGTCCTCCTCAATTCCCGCAGTCGCGGCCGAAGAGGAGAACGCTCCCGCCGAAACCTCCGCGGAGGAAGAACCCGAGGCTGAGGAGGAGACCCCCTTCACCGAGCCGACGACCCAGCTGCCGACGCAGGACACCGAGGCCTCGTACTCCTTCGAGGATCAGGATGCCGCCGAGGCCGCACGCCCGCGCCGCCGCTCCCTGCTGGGCCAGGGCGACGAGGACAGCGAGGCGGCGACCCTGGCCGCCATCGCGGCGACCGCCGCGCGCGGCGACAAGGCCGACGCGCCTTCGAGCCTGGACGACGAGCTCTTCTCCGCCGCCCCCGAGATCACGGAGATGCCCTCGCGCACGGGCGCGCACTGGCTGTCCTTCCTGCTCTTCCTGCTGCTCGTACCCGCCGGCTGGTACCTGGCAGCCGACGCGGGTGCCCGCATGACTCTGGCGGACGCCGCCCCCATGTATTCGGGCGTCGCCTCGATCGTGGCCCTGGGCGAGGTCCTCGGCGCGATCGTCATCTCCGCGATCCTATTCGTGACCGCGCGCCGCTCGTCGCTGGGCGCATGGCTGATGGGCATCGTGACCCTCATCGTGGGTCTGCCATGGCTCATGGCCCCCGGCATCACCGGAGCGTCGGTGCTGTCCGCGCTCACCGCGCTGACCAACACGGGCTCGCTGGGCGCGAACCTCTCGCACCACCTGCAGGCCTCCGGCTACTCCGGCCGCTTCGTCCTGCTGGGCATCGTCCTCATGGGCATGGCGTACGTGTCCCACTCAGCACGCCGCACCGGCCGCGCCGAGGAGGCGCTGCGCGTCTCGCTGGAGGCCACCAACCCGGCGGGTGCCTTCTACTCCAAGCGCGCCCGTAAGAAGGCGGCGAAAGAAGCGGCCCGCAAGTGAACACTCTGATTCCCGCCAGCGCGATCGAGCTCGAGGGTCCGTGGACCCATCGGCACGTGAGCGCTGGCGGCGCCGCATTCCACGTCGCCGACATGGGCGAGGGCATGGACCATGCGCTCGTCCTCCTGCACGGCTTCCCCGAGCACTGGTGGGCGTGGCGCGACGTCCTGCCCGCCCTCGCGGAGTCGACCTCGCGCGTGTTCGCCCTTGATTTGCGAGGCTTCGGCACCTCCGACCTGACGCGCGGAGACTGCGACCTACAGCAGATGGCGAACGATGTGATCGGCGTTGTGCGCGCCCTCGGCGTGGCCTCGTTCTCCGTGGCCGGCATGGGGATTGGCGGCACGGTCGCGTGGATGATCGGTGCCCTAGCGCCCCTCGAACTGCGATCGGTGGCCGTCCTGTCGGCACCCCACCCCCTCGGGGTCCAGCCCGTGATTGGTCACGCACCCTGGGCGGGTGGCCGCCTCCTGCAGGGTCGCCTCGCGCTGCCCACCGGGCGTGAGCGCGCGCTGCGTTCGGGCGCTCTCGTGACGACAGTGTTCCGCGCGTGGGCCTCGCCCGGGAACGTCGACGCCCTCGTCTCCCAGTCAGGTACGTACCGCGCCGCGCTGCGTCGCCCCTTCGCGGCGCATACCGCCCTGCGCGGCCTGAGCGGCGCCCGCAAGATCTCGCACGAAGAGCGCCGGCTGCTGTCGGAGCCTGTGCGTGTGCCCGTCCTATCCCTGGTGGGGCGCGACGACGGGGCATGGTCGGCGCTGGATCACGCGGCCGACGCCCAATTCGTGGACGCGCCGCTGACGCAGATCGTCATTCGCGAGGCCGGACACTTCCTCCCCGAAGAAGCACCGCAGGTTGTGGCCGAGGCTCTGTCAGAGCACGTCTGCACCCACGCCAAGTAGTCTATTTTTCATTAGACAGGTCACACAAAACGCGAAATGAAGCCCATTTCACCTGATAGATAGGGCATAATGGTGTGATGCGCGGTACCTTCTCGTGAGTGGTATTACGTATGGGATCCACTGCGCAATCCAAATCGAAACGCCCGAGCAATCGGGCACGAGCGGAAGGAGCTCCGCACCATGATCGGTGACGGAAACTTCATCAGCCAGGTGCCGCTGTTCGGTGGCCTTGATGATGCACAGCAGGTGTCCCTCCAGCAGAAGATGGGTCATACGACCCTGCGTCGCGGAGAGACTCTCTTCGACGAAGGCGATCTCGGCGATCGCCTGTACATCGTGACCGAGGGCAAGGTGAAGCTCGGCCACACGTCCAGCGACGGCCGCGAGTCTCTGCTCGCAGTCCTGGGCCCCGGAGAGATCATCGGTGAGCTCACGCTCTTCGATCCGGGTCCGCGCTCGACCACCGCAACCGCCGTTTCCCCGGCGTCCCTCCTCTACCTCGAGCACGAGGATCTCATGCACGTGCTCGACACCAACCCGACCCTTGCCAAGCACATGCTGCGCGCCCTCGCTCAGCGCCTGCGCCGCACCAACGAGTCCCTCTCGGATCTCGTGTTCTCCGACGTTCCCGGCCGCGTCGCCAAGGCCCTCCTGGACCTTGCAGATCGCTTCGGCACCGCGACCGACAAGGGTGTCCACGTCCCCCACGACCTCACGCAGGAAGAGCTCGCCCAGCTGGTCGGCGCCTCCCGCGAGACCGTGAACAAGTCTCTGGCCGACTTCGTGTCGCGCGGCTGGATCCGTCTGGAAGGTCGCGCCGTGACCCTCCTCGACGTCGATCGCCTGGCGCGTCGCGCTCGCTGACCGCAGCCTACACAGGGTTGGGCCCGGCACCTCACGGTGCCGGGCCCAACCTTTTGCTTGACGACATGAACGAGGCCGTGGTCCCTCGTGCGTTGTCCGCACCTGCCGACCACGGCCTCGTTAACGCGCAGAGCTGCTGCGCGTCAGTTCTGAACGGCGGGTGCTTCCTCAATCGGACGCTTGAGGTAGGCCACCAGATTCTCGGAACCCGTGGGTCCGGGGATCACCTGGACGAGTTCCCACCCGTCGGCGCCCCACTGGTCGAGGATTGCTTTCGTCGCGTGCGTGAGCAGCGGAATCGTGGAGTATTCCCATTTAGTCATGGCCCTATCCTACCCGCCCGCCAACTGGGGGCGCACGAAGGACAGGACCTTCGGAACGTGGGGGCTGCGGAGCTCGCGGGCGAGCGGCTCGTCGGAGGTGCGCAACCATTCCAGCCAATTGTCCGCGTGAGGATAGTGGCGCAGTATCGCTCGACGTTCACGTTCCGTCAGACCGCCCCACACGCCGTAGTTAGCCTCAGAGTCGAGAGCATCGGCGAGACATTCGAGGCGAACCTCACATTCGTAGCAGCGCATACGAACCTGACGCTGGGAGGCACCCTGCACGAACAGCACGTCCGGTTCGATGGACGCGCAGAGCGCGCGGGCGACCCAGCTCTGGTCGTCGCCTTGCGTTGACATCGTGGAACTCCACCTCACTGCATTTCGAGCCCTACCTGTGACCATACACACATGCATGTGTGGGCGCAAACGCTGCGACCACTATCAAAGGCCCCTCGAGGTGATTCATCAGGCAATTCTCACGCGTCGCCAAACGCCAGATGAGCGGGCCGACACGTAAGCTAGGAATATGTCGCACTCTCACTCTCGCGCTGTCCGACCGGCCCAGCTGCTCGCGCTGCTGCTGGCGTTCCTGAGCGTGTCCTCGCTCATGGGCGTCGTCACGGCCGGCATGCTCGTCCCTGTCGCGGGTCCCACCGCACTGGTGGCGAAGTCGGTTCCCTCCGTCTTCAACGAGCTGCCCGGTGACCTGCAGACCGTGGCCCCGGCCGAGGAGTCCCAGCTCCTCGATTCGTCCGGCGGCGTGATCGCGCACTTCTACGACAAGCAGCGCATCGTGGTGCCCAGCGCCAACATCGCTGACGTTATGAAGAAGGCAATCGTCGCGATCGAAGATAAGCGCTTTTACGAGCACAACGGCGTCGATCCCACGGGCATCGCGCGAGCATTCGTCACGAACCTGGGCGACACGGGGCACCAGGGTGCTTCAACCATCACCCAGCAGTACGTGCGTAACTCGCTGGCCGAGCGCGGCTACCTCGAGGGCGACGCGGAGCAGGTGAGCGCGGCGACCGAACAGACCACCGAGCGCAAGCTGAGGGAGGTCAAGTACGCGCTGGCGCTGGAGAAGACCCTGTCGAAGGACGAGATCCTGACGGGTTACCTCAACATCGCCCCCTTCGGTCCCATCACCTACGGTGTCGAGGCCGCCTCGCAGCGCTACTTCTCCAAGTCTGCGTCGGAGCTCAACTATCTAGAGTCTGCACTCCTCGCCGGCCTCGTCCAGTCCCCCGTCCAGTACGATCCACTGACCCACCCGGAAGCCGCTCAGGAACGCCGCGACACGGTGCTGGCGACGATGCTCAAGCAGGGCGTCATCACGCAGGAAGAGTTTGATCGGGGCGTGGAGACAACGGTTGAGGCCATGCTCAATCCGACGGTGTCCTCGGAGGGTTGCTCCGGCGCGGAGTCCTCAAAGGCCTACTTCTGCGACTACGTCCTCTCTCAGTTCCTCGACGACCCCACGTTCGGCGCGACACGCATCGAGCGCGAGCGAGTGCTCAAGACCCAGGGCATTACGATCCGTACGACGCTGGACTCCGCGAAGCAGGACGCAGCCTATGCCTCCCTGACGAACGCGATTCCCGTGGGCGACGCCTCCGGCCTGAACGACGCGCTCGTCTCGCTGGAACCACGCACCGGCAAGGTGCTTGCGATGGCCCAGAACACGGCCTACGGCATCGAGGCTGGCCAGACGATGTCGAACTACTCGGCCGACGGTAACTTCCAGGTGGGCTCGACCTTCAAGGTGTTCACGCTCCTGCAGTGGTTCAAGGAGGGACACTCGGCCTACGAAACCGTGGGTTCGGCCAACACCTTCTACCCGAACGGCTCCTTCAAGTGCGACGGCCGCTCCATCACGACCGAGGGCTACCAGGTTAACGACCTCGCAGGTAAGACGGGCACGATGAACGTCGTGCGCGCCACCGGCCAGTCGGTCAACCAGGCCTTCGTGAACATGGCGTCGCGCGTGGACTTCTGCTCGATCTTCGAGACCGCCTACGACATGGGCATCACGGAGGACGGCGAGGTTCCGTCTCCCTTCCCCGCCAACATCCTCGGTTCCGTGTCGAGCTCCCCGCTACAGATGGCCTCCGTGTTCGCGACGATCGCAAACTCCGGCCAGCAGTGCAAGCCCCAGTCCATCGAGTCCGTGACCGACCGCGACGAGAACGTTCTCAAGGAGTTTGCAGTGGACTGCAAGGAGGTCATCTCCGCTGACGTCGCGAACAAGACGGCGGCACTTCTGACGGCCTCTGCCGGCCAGTACTACACGTCGACTCGTCTGGGCGACGGCCGTCCCTTCGCCGCGAAGTCGGGTACGACCGACGGCCACGCCAACACGTGGCTGACCGGCTTCACCCCCTCGCTCGCCACTGCCGCGTGGGTGGGCCACGGCGACAACTCCTCTCAGGAAGTTTCTGGCGTCGTCATCAACGGCGTGTACCACAGCGAGATCTTCGGTGAAACCTACGTCGGCCAGAACATCTGGGCGCCCTACATGACGCAGGCGCTGGCGGGCACACCCATTGAGGCCGTCTCGAACGCGAACATCGGTGCGACGACGCCTCAGCGCGGCGCGACTCCAACTCCCGCACCGAGCGCGTCACCCAACAGCAATGACCACTGACGTCACGTCTGCACTCGCAGGGGCCATGGCCTCGTCCACTCGACGAGGCCGTGGCCTCCCTGCGCACCGCGGGAGCGATCGTCGGCGGCCTGGGACTCGCTGGGCTGGCCGCGGGCGGCGCGGCACTCGCGTGGGGATCGATAGAGCGCACCATGCCGGTGCTACGCCGCTACGACGTCCCCATTCAGGGCGACGTTCCAGAGGTGACGATCCTCCAGATCGCAGACCTGCACCTGTTCCCCGGACAGGATTTTCTCCTGCGTTTCCTGTCCGATGTCGCAGCCTCAGAGCGCTTCGACATGGTCGTAGCGACCGGGGACAACTTCGGATCTATGGATGCGCTGGACATGGTGATGGACGCGTATCGCCCGTTCCTGTCCTATCCGGGCGCTTTCGTGCTCGGGTCGAACGACTACTACTCGCCAATTCCGAAGCGCTGGAGCCGCTACCTGTCACGATCAAAACCGCACCCCGTGCGGGTTGTTCCCGATCTTCCCTACCTGCCGATGGTGCGTCGCATGCGTCAGGCTGGCTGGGTCGATCTGTCGAATGCTTCCGGCACGATCAGCCTGCCCGCCGGCACAGTGTCTTTGCTGGGCACGGATGACGCTCATATCCACCGGGATCGTGTGGGAGCGCCGGCCTCGTCATGGGCAGCACCGGGCGTTCTGCACCTGGGCGTCACGCACGCCCCCTACACGCGCGTCGTGTCCGCGCTGACGTCGGCAGGCTCGGACCTGATCCTCGCCGGGCACACGCACGGCGGCCAGATCGGCATTCCCGGAGCCGGGGCGATCATCACGAACTGCGACATTTCACGCCCCTACGCGAAGGGCTTGAAGCGGTGGGAGGCTCCGGACGGTACTGAGGCGTGGCTGCACGTCTCGGCTGGCCTGGGAACCTCACGCTACGCAAAGATTCGCATCGCGACGCGCCCCGAGGCGTCTCTGCTGCACGTGCACCCCGCGTAGGAGGGTGTCACCACGGCCGGCTGCCGGGCTTTCTGGGCTCCACGCAGCCAGACAACATGCGGCGTGGACCACACTTCGAGTGCTCACTCCGTCTCCGTTTGGGAATATCGACAGGGTGAGGCTATACTCGAACGGCACCGGGGTGTGGCGCAGCTTGGTAGCGCGCTTCGTTCGGGACGAAGAGGCCGTGGGTTCAAATCCCGCCACCCCGACCGGTAGTCGCCGGGACCAAAAGGTCCCGGCGACTTTTGTATAGGCGCTATGCTCAGAATCACTGACCAATGGGTCGAAAGCGCGCGATGGCCCATTAGACTAAGGTCGTCCCCATCACTCACTTTGAGGAGAGTCTTTATGAAGCGTCGTCTTGCAGCAGCCCTGCTCATCATCACGCTCCCCTGGGCATGGCAGCATGCCACGGCACGAAGTCCCGCAAGGCCACGCCCAGCACCCCGGCGCCTGCTGCGACAGCCAACGCCAACCCGACCCAGGCCCCCGGTCAGGCCCCCGGTCAGGCCCCCCGGTCAGGCCCCCCGCTCCGACGCAGGCCCCCGGTGCCTCCGGCCAGTCCGTCGAGCAGGCCTGCAATCTGGTCGCAAACCAACCAAAGTCATGGGCCGACAGCTACAGCGACCCCAACGACTTCGCACAGGCGCTGGCAGCTGCCGAGGGCACCATCAGCGCTCTGAATTCTCCGCAGATCACCAACCCCGACGTGAAGCAGGCATCCAGCAAGGTGGCCTCGGCCCTCTCGGACATGGTCAACTTCGCCAAGAAGTACCAGTCGAACCCGAATGCCGCCGACCAGAAAGAGGCTGAGCGATTGACAGAAAACCCTGTCCTCCTCGCTAATCTCGCTCGGCAATTTGTGCCCCACGACGCTGAAGTAATGACGCGCCTGTAAGCGCTCAGTCATTAATCGCATAGCGCTGGAGGGGCGGCCCATCGGGCCGCCCCTCCGCACTGCTTGCTCGACCGATAACCAGAGCTGGGGATCAGCGTCCTCGCGCCCCGGCCTCGTCGATTTAGGCCTGTCCGCCGTTCTTCCAGCGACGGAAGAACATCGCCAGCAGCGCGCCGGACAGGTTGTGCCACACGGAGAATACGGCTGCCGGGAGCGCGGTCTCCGGGGTGGAGGCGAAGTGGGTCTTCGCCAGCGTCGCGGCCAGCGCCGAGTTCTGCATGCCGACCTCGATTGCGGTCGTCCGCGACGCCTTGTCGGAGCCGCGGTTAGCGCGTCCGGCCAGGTAGCCGAAGAAGTAGCCCAGGAGGTTGTGGCAGATGACCACGGCGATGATGAGAGCGCCGGACGTCAGGATCTTGTCGACAGAACCCGACACGACGACCAGCAGCACGTAACAGATACCAAACACGGAAATCCAGGGGAGAAGCGGCAGGATCTTCACCACAAACTTGCCCGCGACGAAGCGCACGATGAAGCCGCCCAGGACGGGGGCGAGAACCATCAGCAGGATGTTCTTCGCCATCGCCGCGCCATCAACCGGCATGCGATTACCCACCAGCCAGGCGGTGAGCAGGGGCGTCATGAGGGGCGCGAGCAGCGTCGAGATCGAGGTCATGGTGACCGACAGCGCGACGTCCGCCTTCGCCAGGTAGGAGATCACGTTCGAGGCCGTACCACCGGGCGCACAGCCAACGAGGATGACGCCGACCGCGACCGCGTCGGGCAGACCGAACACGTAGCACAAGGCCCAACCAACGAGGGGCATGATCAGGTACTGGGCGACAACACCCACGAGCACGGGCAGTGGACGCTTGACGATGAGCCCAAAGTCGGGCAGCGTCAGGGTCAGGCCCATGCCGAACATGATGACGCCGAGGGCCCAGTTCACGCCGGGAGCTAGCGGCTTGAACGTGTCGGGCGTGATCATGGCGATCGCGAAGGCCGCCAGGATCAGCAGTGGGAAGACCGTGACGGCGATGCGCGCGCTGCGATCTTCGGAGGAAAGGACGGGGGATTGAGTTGTAACTGCGTCTGATGTGGACATGCCCCCCATATTTCACCGATTGTTGAATTGTTCCCGCTTCAGTCTCACGTTGTGACCCTCCCAGTATTGAGCTTCACAGGCGTACTTCATTAAGCTAAGGCTATGCACAGTGCAGCGCCGCAGACTCAGACAACGCCCGAACGCACCCCGGATGGCGTCACCAATCGCGCACCGGGGCGCCCACAGGGGCGCCCGAAGCCGCGCCGCCACAACAATCCCCACATGCGTAAGCTTGCCCGCAACGGTTGGATCTCCGACCAGCACGGCGCGTGGACGATGATGGCTTTCCCGCCGCTGCTCGGGTGGGCGCTGTCCTTCACCTTCTCGTGGACGGTCGTCCTCATGCTGGTCGCATGGGCGATGGCCTTCCAGATGTTCTCCGCCGTGTGCCTGTGGGTCAAGACACCCGCCAAGCGCCGCTCTCGCATTGCCCCCGCGGTCCTGACCTACGGCGTGCTCGCGGCGCTCCCCGGCGCTACGCTCCTGGCCCTGCGCCCACAGCTGCTATGGTGGGCGATCGCTTTCGTACCCCTGGCCTCGTCCGCGATCTACCTCGTGTGGAAGGGCCGCGAGCGCTCCCTGGGTGCCCGCGCGGCCTCGATCCTAGCGGGTAACATCATGGGACCCGTGGCGTTCTCGCTGGCGATCGCAGACGGTTCACCGGCTGTGGTGACCCTCCACGCGTGGGCGACGTGCGCCGCGTTCGGCCTGCACTACATCGGCACTGTTCCGCTGGTTCGGTCGATGATCCGCGGCCGTAGGGACCCGCGCTGGGCGATGGGATCCACGCTGCTGCACGCGATGTTCACGCTGTGCACGGCTGTGGCGTGGTGGTTCGGCGCGCTCAAGATCTGGCCTGTCCTCATGTGGGCGTGCCTGACCGCGCGCGCGTGGGTGATGCCGACGCTGAACCGGACCCGCGCACGCCCCTTCTCGCCCAAGCTCATCGGATTCAGCGAGCTCGGCTGGTCGCTTCTTCTCATCGCCTCGCTGCTGATTCCGTAATCCGCTGCACCCCGGTGGGTGGTCGTGGGCGCGTCCGTTTCGTCGGGCGCGCCCATTGGCTTGCTGACCCTACGCGCCGATGCCCGCGGTGCGCGCGAATTCAACGGCCACGGACAGGAAGCGGTCGTTCTGCTCGCGCGAGCCGACCGAGACTCGCACGCCCACGCGGAAGGGGCGCACAATGAGGCCGACGCGCGCGCATGCCTCGACGAGGCCGTAGACGTCGCCTCGTATCAGGTAGAAGTTCGACTGACTGTCGGGGATGTCGTAGCCGAGTCCGCGCAGGGCAGGATGATGCGCTCGCGCTCGGCGATGATCTCGGCGACCGCGCGCTGCACGCCCTCGGCATCCTTCAGGGAGGCGAGGGCCGCGGCGAGCGCGAGGGAGCTGACACCGAAGGGGACGAGGAGGGCCTGGATCGCGCCGATCACCTCGGGATCACCGATGGCGTAGCCGACGCGCACACCGGCCAGGGCGTGGGCCTTGGAGAACGTGCGCATGACGATGACGTTGGGGTGTTCCTTGATGAGGGGGACCGCGGTGTGCACGCCGGGCTTGGTCGCAAAGTCGATGTAGGCCTCGTCGACGATGACCATGACGTCGTCGGGGACGTCAGCGACGAAGCCGGCGATCTCCTCGTAGGTGAGGGCCGGGCCGGTCGGGTTGTTGGGAGAACAGACGATCACGGCGACGGTGTCGGGCGCGATCGCGGCGCGCATGGCGTCGAGGTCGTGGGTGCCATCCGGGAGGAGCTCGACGGGCACGGGGTCGCCGCCCACGGAGGGAATGGCGATCGGGTAGGACTCGAAGGAGCGCCAGGGGAAGACGACCTGGCTGCCGGGCTGGCAGACGGCGGACAGTGCGGCGACGAGGATCGCCGAGGAACCAGTACCCACACAAACCTGGTCGGCATGAACGCCGAAGCGCTGCGCGAGGGCCTCGCGCAGGGGCGCGGCCGTCAGGTCGGGGTAGCGGTTGATCGTCTCGAGTTCGCGGGCGATCGCCTCGAGCACCGCGGGGCTCGGCGGCGTCGGCATCTCGTTGGAGGAGATTTTGACGGCGTCAGGCGCGGTCTTGCTGGGAACGTAGCGAGGCAGGGAGGCGACGGCGGGACGGATGCGCAGGTTGGTCATGTGTGTAGTCCTATCCCATGGACTTGAACCGTGCAAACATCATCCCACTGCGCAAGAATGGAGAGATGGACTTTATTGCTCGTTTATTGGCCACGATGGCCGGCCTGTGGGTGACGACCCGCGTGGTCTCGTCGATCTCGATCGAGTCGTCGTCACCATCGCAAACCGTCATCGTTCTGGCGGCCGTCGCCCTGGTGTTCACTGCGGTGAACTCGATCATCAAGCCGATCGTGACGACGCTGGCGTTCCCCCTGTACCTCCTGACCTTCGGCCTGTTTGCCCTGGTGACGAACTCTCTGCTGTTCGCGCTGACGGGGTGGCTGTCCACGTCGCTCGGATTCCCCATGACGACGGGCGGCTTCTGGTCCTGCCTGTTCGGCGCGGTCATCACCTCCGTGGTGTCCTCGATTGTCTCGGGCATCCTGCGGGATAAGAAGGACAAGCGGGACTGACGTATCGGTTCCCCTCTCCGTCGAGGCGCATTACCCCTGGGTGATGCGCCTTGTTTGATAGTGGTGGATGGTGGTCTGCGTGTCCTGGCTGAGGCCGAGCGCCTGGGTGCGGTGGGCCTCGGCGGCCGCCAGGGCGCTCAGGCCCGGATCGGACGAGGCCCGGGCGGCGTCCAGGGTGCTTCGGATTTCGTCCACGTACAGCGGCGCGCTGTGCGAGTAGGGAACCGGGTCTTCGGGGTGAGCCGCGGCCTCGTAGTCGTGGAACCTGACGGTCGTCACGTTGTCTCCGCGAGTCGCGTTCCCGTCCAGCCCTGGTACGATGTCGCCCGAGTTTTCGTAGGAGAGGACGGGTACGTCGCTGGGCGCAACCGTCGCCGTGGGCGAGCCGGCGGTGACGACGGAGACGACGTTGTAGCGTGCGCGTACGGCGGGGTCGGCGGCCAGCTGAGCCGCCATGATGCCGCCCTGCGAGTGGCCGGCAAACTCGACGGCCTCCTCGGGTCTGATACCGGCCGCGTCCATGGCTTCCATGATCGCGTCGAGCTGATCCGAGGCCATTCCCGCCACGCCCTGCAGGTTGGTGGTCATGTCCTGAGGGCCCGACTGCCCGATGGCGAAGGACTGGGTACCTCGAATGTCGACGGTCCACGAGCGGGTCGTCGCGCCATCCTCCCCCACGGTCACGTGTTCCTCGATGGCGATCTCTCCGTTGTCGGCGTCGCCTCCACGCATGTCGACGATGTGCTCGATGGTGTCGGCGCTGGTAGTGATGCCCTCGTAGTGGGTGTCGGGTGCCGCGTCGGGCATGGCCGCGAGCGCGGCCTGTGTTCGCGCGTCGAGGGCACCGGACGGAATACGTGCGGCGGCCTCGCTGTGATGGACGCGCACGTTCCCATCCGTTCCCCGAACCGCAACCCCGTAGCTGGCTCCGTGCCCACAACCCAGGCGGTTGTAGAGGGCGGCTACCACCCAGGGTACAGCGAGCGCGGCGATACCGGAGGCGGGCTGCGTGGAGGTTGAGTTCAGGTCCTGGCTCACCCCCCTGCCCGGCCAGTGACTGCGCGACGCCTCGGAACGCAGGCAGGGAATTCACGTCGAGGGCGACTCTGCCGAGGTCACGCTGGAACAATGCCCCGGACTCCTCGTCCCCGTGCAGAGCGAAGGAGACGCCGTCGATCGCAGTGTTCCACAGGTCCCTCGTGTACACCAGGTTGGTCATGTTGGGCATGAGGAGGTCGGGCAGCCAGTACGCTCCCGAGCGCGCGGAGGCGTCCTGCACTCCGTGGTAGAGCGCCACGCCACCGGCGGCCAGGGCACCGCCTGGCGAGAGGGCGAACGCTCCGAGGCTCCGCCAGCTGAGCTGCGCCCCCAACGGGCTGCCGGGGACTGCCTCCCACAGGGAGGCGGCTGCGTTCGCATCCGCGTACGTGAGGGCCGCATCCTGCATCTTCCACCGCAGGTCGTCGACGCTGGACTCGAGAGAGTCGAGGGCACTGATGGCGGCGCTGATCGCGCAGATGAGTCCGGCAGCCGTTTCCCGGGGCAAAGAGCGAGGCCAGGTCGGCCTCGGCGAGGGCGGCGTTGAGCGCGATGCGCGCGGGTCCGATCGAGAGGTTCTCTTCGTACGTGACGAGGGTGTGCGTGGCGCACAGTTCGTTGACGTCGACGCTGAAGGAGCCCGAGGACACGGACACGTGTCGGTTCGGATCGAAAGCCACGATCACCACGCTCCCAGCATGACGAGTTCGGGATGAAGTACTGCTGATTCGGCGGACTCGGAGAGGCTACGCGCGAGGCCCCTGCGTCCGCTCCGTGTCAAAGGCTGGGATGAGGTCAAGGGCCTGTTGGATCTGGTCGAGGACTGCCTGAGCGCCGGTGATGGTTTCGCCGCAGCGCGCCCGGTAGGAGTCGCCTCCCACTCCCGTCCACTGCGGGCACGTCGCACCCACAAGTACCCCGCGCAGGCCGTCGACGAGGCCCTGGGCGGCTTGGAGGGACAGGCCTGGGCTGGTCGGATCGAGGATCATGGTGTCTCCCATCATCGGAAGAGTCGTTGCTTGTCCTCGCACGCTACGCCGCCCCACTCCCCCACCACCAGCCCTGCGGCAGTCCCTGTGGATAAGCGCCCAACGCCACCCACCCCTGTGGACGACACACCCAAGACATCCACGCAGAAGATGAACAACGCGATAGCGACCTGAACCGCTGATGAAGGTGCACCGTTGTAGCATCGGAGCATGCCACTCGACTACACACGACCGCTCGCCGTCGACCTCTTTGCAGGAGCAGGAGGACTATCTCTCGGCCTCGAACAGGCCGGATACGAAATCGCGGCCGCAGTCGAGTACGATCCCATTCACGCGGCGGTCCACGAGTACAACTTCCCGTACGGAAAGACCTTCGCTCGGGATGTTACAGGCATCACCGGTGCTGAGATTCGCAGCAAATCCGAGATCGGAGACAGGGAGATTGCCCTGGTTGCCGGCGGCCCGCCGTGCCAAGGAATATCCCTCATTGGCCGCCGCGCTATCGATGATCCTCGAAACGCACTGTTGAAAGAATATGTGCGTTTGGTTCTCGAACTGCAGCCCCGTCATTTCCTCATGGAAAACGTTGCGGGTCTGACTGTCGGCAAGCACCGTCAACTGCTCACAGAAGTGATCGATCTTCTGTCTGATGGTGGGTATCAGGTACTCACCCCCTATCGCGTTTTGCAGGCCGCGGACTACGGTACGCCGCAATCTCGTAAGCGCCTCATCCTTTTGGGCGCCCGCAAGGACGTGCCGCTACCGCACTATCCGGAACCGCTTGTCACACCTCGACCTATTCGAAACAAGCCTCTCCCGAGCGATCCTGTGCTGCCCTTTGGCCCCTCCGTCAATGACGCACTCTCGGATATACCCGACGCTCACTCAATCGACGAGCTCCTCGATGGAGACACCGCGTCCAATGTCGTTTACGGCACCCCTTCGGACTACGCGGCAGAGCTGCGCGGCATAACAACTGCCGCAGACGATTTTTCACACCCTCGCCGCTTCGACCGTTCCGTGTTGACCTCATCGAATCGGACGAACCACACGAGCACGTCAATTGAACGTTTCGATGCGACAACACCGGGCGATGTTGAGCCTGTCTCACGTTTCCTTCGACTAAACCCCGACGGAATCTGCAACACGCTGCGCGCCGGAACTGCCTCTGATCGAGGCGCTTTTACGGCACCTCGTCCGATCCATCCGACATATCCCCGCGTCATTACCGTCCGAGAAGCGGCTCGTCTTCACGGCTATCCCGATTGGTTCCGATTCCACGTCACGAAGTGGAATGGCTTCCGCGAGATCGGCAATTCTGTTCCGGCACGCCTCGGGCGGGCCATTGGTTCAGCACTTCTGAAGGCAGATAACGTCACGCCTACTCGCGGTGCGACCGTCGAACTCGGCGACCCGGCACTTCTGTCAATGAACGCCAGTGAAGCAGAAAAGTACTACGGGATCGAAGAACGCGTCATCCCCCAACGTGATAGGAAATAGCTGATGGTCAAAGAAGCCTCATCAGATCTGTATTCACTCATCCTGGAACGGGTCTTCTTCAAACACTTCCACGATGGCACAACCTCTATCTGGAAGAGGGATGAGCTCCTTGAGGCAGCGAACGAACTCGATGTTCGAGCGCCTAAAAACCTCGGAGATCTCATCTACGCTTTCCGCTATCGCCGCACGCTTCCTGAGAGCATACGCGCAGCGGCTCCGGAGGGTATGCAGTGGATTATTCGAGGAAAAGGGCGAGCTGAGTACCAGTTTGAGCTCGTGAAACAACAGGTTCGCATCATTCCGAATCCTTCTCTCGCCCGTATCAAAATTCCGGACGCAACTCCGCAGATTATTCGTTCCTCTGCACTCGGTGATGAGCAGGCCCTGCTCGCCTTGGTTCGTTACAACCGACTCATTGATATCTTCTTGGGAATCACTACCTACTCCCTCCAGAACCACTTACGCACAACAGCGCCGGGTATCGGGCAAGTGGAAATTGATGAGATCTATGTTGGCGTCGACGGTGGCGGCAGGCAGTACATCCTGCCGGTACAGGCGAAGGGCGGCAAGGATGAAATTGGCGTGACACAGGCGGAGCAAGACCTCGCTGTGTGCGCTGACAGGTGGCCGTCCATGATAGCGCGTCCGGTTGCTGCTCAGTTTGCAGATGACGGCTTGATTGCATTGTTCGAGCTTGCACTGCAGGACGGTGAGCTTCGGATCAGGCGCGAGGAGCACTATCAGCTTGTACCGTCCGAGCAAATTACGCCCGAGGATCTTCAGGCATACCGGTTAAATCCCTAACCAGCCCCGGCCTCGTACGTTACCCACGCCACGAACCACCGAGCGGACTCTGCGTCCCGATGGCCCCTCGTTCTGGGAAAATAGGGGTATGAGCGACACGATGACACTGTTCTCCACTGCCCACGGCTATTCGGACCTGGCGGGCGGGGGTGAACCGCTCAGCCCGCTGGACGGCCGCTACCGCGCGGTGGCCGCGCCCCTGGCGAACTACCTGTCCGAGGCGGGCCTGAACCGCGCGCGCGTGCACGTCGAGATCGAGTGGCTGATTTTCCTGCTCGACAACTCGGTCCTGCCCGGCGCACCCACGCTGACCGACGCCGAGCGCGACTACCTGCGCGCCCTCACGCGCGACTTCGGCGCCGAGCACATCAAGCGCCTGGGCGAGTTCGAGGCCGTCACCCGCCACGACGTCAAGGCCGTCGAATACCTGATCGGCGAATACCTCGAGGCCGCCTCCGAGAAGCTGGGCGAGGGCACGAATCTGCCGTCCCTGCGCGAGGTCGTCCACATCTTCTGCACCTCCGAGGACATCAACAACCTGGCGTACGCGCTGACCATCAAGGCGGCGACCGAGCAGGTGTGGCTGCCCGCGATCCGCGCGCTCCTCGATCGCCTGCGTGGCCTCGCCGAGGCCGGGGCGGCCATCCCGATGCTGGCGCACACGCACGGCCAGCCGGCGACCCCCGTGACGGTCGGCAAGGAGATGGCGGTGTTCGCGCACCGCCTGTCCCGCCAGATCAAGCGCGTCGAGGCCACGGAGTACCTGGGCAAGATCAACGGCGCGACGGGCACGTGGGCCGCGCACGTCGTGTCGGTGCCGGGCGCGGATTGGCCGACGCTGGCGCGCTCCTTCGTAGAGGGCCTGGGCCTAACGTGGAACCCGCTGACCACGCAGATCGAGTCGCACGACTGGCAGGCCGAGCTGTACGCGGACGTGGCGCGCGCGGGCCGCATCGCCCACAACCTGGCGACGGACGCGTGGACCTACATTTCGATGGATTACTTCCACCAGAACCTGGCGGCGCAGGGCTCGACGGGCTCGTCGACGATGCCGCACAAGGTCAACCCGATCCGCTTCGAGAACGCGGAGGCGAACCTGGAGGTGTCGAACGCGCTGCTGGATTCGCTCGGCGCGACGCTGGTGACCAGCCGCATGCAGCGTGACCTGACGGATTCGACGACGCAGCGCAACGTGGGCGTCGCGTTCGGCCACGCGGTGCTGGCCTACGACAACCTGGTGCGCGGCCTGGACGGGGTCGAGATCAACGGGGCGCGGATGGCGCAGGATCTGGATGCGAATTGGGCGGTGCTGGGCGAGGCCGTCCAGCAGGCGATGCGCGCCGCAGCGATCGCGGGCGCGACGGGTATGGCGAACCCGTACGAGCGCCTGAAGGAGCTCACCCGCGGCCACGAGGTGGGTGAGAGCGACATGCGTGAGTTCATCGCGGGCCTGGGTCTGCTTACCGAGGTGGAGGAGCGCCTCCTCGCGCTGACCCCCGCGACCTACATCGGCCTGTCCGAGCGCCTGGCGCGCTGGGAGGCCTGAACTCTATCGGTTGGGGCGGCGGGTGCGCGGTTGGTCCGCGCCTCGCCGCCTTTCCCGTTTCTGCCCTGTATCGACGAGGCCGGGGCGGGGGGTTACGAGCCCGACTGGGCACCGCTTTGGGGCCCAGACTGGGGGTGACATGGGCGCCCGGGGTGAGCGTGGGGACCGGGTGCAGGTCCGGATCCGTGTTGTCACTAACCGTCACGTGCACGCCCGGGAACACCTCCTCCACGGAGGGCATGGCGAACTGACCGGGATCATCCAGGGGCTTATCCGTCGGCAAACACGCGGAACGCGACCTCACGGCGACAGAGTCGTCCGAAAACTTAAACTCGGCAAGGCCACCATAGTTATCGATCAGCTGAATACCCCGAGTAGCATCCCTGTCGATTTGCTTGTCAACCTGCACGGCCACCGCCCAATCGGGCTTGTTTTCCGTCACCAGTTTCTCGAGTTGTTCAAAGGACATCGACGGAGCCACCGTGGTGTAGCCAACCACCCGATACCCCTGGGTATCGCCGCTGCCGCACACCTGTACGTACGGCAGGCCCATCACCGTCAGCTCACCACCCGTCTCGGCGGCCACCGGCACAGCCATACTCGATATCTCCAGCAGCTGACGGCTTATGTATTCTTCAATGCTCACACGCTCAGGAAAGGGAACGAACTCAGCATCGCGCGACTTTGCTGCATGACACCCACCCAACACGGCCACCACCACGACGCACCACGCACCCACGCGTGCTGGAGTCCATTTCTTTGTCATGTTCATTCCCCCGTCTGCGCTCTAGACTGAACCCCCGACTGCGGTCGCAACTCAGGATTCTCGTCGCCGTTGTCGTCAAAGGCCTGCACGATTGTCAGATTCGGAAACATCTCTTCGGGGCTAGGCAGCGGATAGGACCACCGCAGGGTGTCCGGATCGAGAGGCTGGGATGGGAACATACACCCCGAGTACAAACTAATGACAATGCTGTCCTTAGCCTCGTGATGATAGAAACTCAGACTATTCCCATAGCCATCCCCGACAGTAACAGTGCGAGAGTTGAGTTTATCTCTGCGTACCGGATCCCACGAATACGCGAAGCCGTTACGCTGCGCCCCTTCGACAACCATCCGGCGCAAATCCTCATAATCGATCGCAGGAATAACCATCATCATCCAGTCGATATCCATATCGGTCGTGTCCTTCGTCAAGCAGCCATCGACTCGATTCTTGCCACTGACCCCTAGCACGCCACCGGACTCGACAACAACCTCCTCGATGATGCCCAGATACCGGGGCAAGGTATCCCTGATATGGACCTCCGTCGTCTGCCCCTCGGAGATAGGTATGCTCCCGCTGCCGCGCCCAAAATACAGGTCAGCATCATCCGATGGGCTCGGAATACACGCCGCCAGAAGCAGCACTGAAAAGACAGCAGTAGCTGCTGCCTTCACCCGCCGACAACTCATGCCATCACTCCCCCGACTGGGCACCACTCTGCGCGTCGGGCTGTGGGTCAGCTTGGGCACCGAGGGTGAGCGCGGGAACCGGATGCAGGTCCAGATCCGCATTGTCACTGACCGTCACGCGCACACCCGGGAAGGCTTCCTCCACGGAGGGCAGGACGAACTGACCCGGATCATCCAGAGCATGAGAGGTGGGCAGGCACGAGGAGTAGGAACTCATCTCGATGCCGGTCTCGGTGTACTTGAACTCAGCCGAATTGCCGTCGTTGTCCGTGAAGTAAATCCTCCGACTCCCGTCATCGCGGAAGCTATTTTGGACCCACAGACCAGACACACCATCACGCCGGTGAGCCCTCACGACCTCCTCAAGCCGCTCAAAGGAGATCTGCGGAGCCACCGTGCTGTACCCAATGACCCGATACCCCTGCGTACCGCTGATCCCGCACGCCTGCACGTACGGCAAGCCCATCACCGTCAGCTCACCGCCCGTCTCGGCGGCCACCTGCCCGGCCATACGCGATATCTCCGGCAACTGACGACTCATGTACCCCTCGAAACTGACCCGCTGAGGGAAGGGAACGAGCTCACCCTTGCGCGGCATTGCCGCATCCCACCCATACAACGCGGCCACCACCACGACCGATGCGAGGCCAACGCGCGCTGGCGTCCACTTCATCGCCCTCAACTCCCCGACTTCTTGTCAGAGTCCGTCGCCACCTGACGAAAAATCAACGGATTCCTCTGCTTATCAGCGTCGTACGCGTCAACGACCGTTAAGCGAGGAAACATCTCTTGCGCGGACGGAATCGCAAATTGGCCGTATATCTCCCTTGAACGCAACGACGGCAGACATCCGGAAGAAAATTGAACAAAGATAACGTCATTTTCGAAGTGATCAAATATGAGAGAATTGCCATCCTGGTCGCCAAGACCAACACTACGCATATTCTCCTTATCCCGAGGAACCGGATCCGTCGAATAACTGTACCCGTAGCGCTGAGCAGCATCTCCGACAATCCGGCGCAGATCCTCATAATCGATCAGCGGAATATTAAAGCGAACCGCACTAATCTCGTACCCATTGACTGCAGATCGACAGGCCCAACTCTCCGAGTGCCCGACGTCAGCGATAACCCCTCCCGATTCCATCGCAACCTCCTCGATAATGCTCATGTACCGAGGCATCGTGCCGCTGACAAAGGCCTCCAACGTCTGGCGTTCGGTCACGGGAACGCTTCCGCTATCTGGGTAGGGGACAGAGTCCGGCAGTTCCGGAAACAAGCCGCCAAAAGCAGCGAGGAACAAGCAGCGCCCACCAGCGTGACCAGCTGTTTCCGACTCATTTCCTCTCCATCGTATCTGCAATGACCTTACCGATGTCTTCGAGCGAGTAGTTATGTTCATTCGGTTTCGCCCTATAGAAATACGCGGAGTGGTTCACATACTTGCCGGCGTTTGGGTCTGGGTTATATCCATCTCCCCCACTCGCGTCACCTGAGAGATGCCCGATGCCCTCCAGCTCCTTTGGGATCACGCCCAAAGGAGCTATCGGGCCCCATTCCCTGAACCTCGTCGTGTAGCGGAATCGCCGAGACCCACGTATGTTCGGGGTTCACCCCCAGCGTCCCGACAGAATGCACAGCTGCGCCTGGGGAACCCGTGTACACGAAGTCATCAACGACGTCTTCTCCGATGTCCCGCATTGCGAAGCCGCCCGTCAGGGACCCGTAGGAATGGGTAATCGCGCTTTGGTGCACGTCCATTCCCCGCTCGGAGCGCCACGAGTGGATTCCCGTCAGGAAGCCGTTCAGCTTCTCAGCTCCGACCTCCGCTTTGTATGTCGATGCTACAGACAGGTCCGGCCCCTCCCACGGAGCCGGTGGCGCTTCATAACCCAGCCATGCGATCGCAGCGACACTTCCTTGTTCTGCTTACCCGCAGTCTCCGCAGCACGGATCATGTTATACGCGTACCCCAAATTCTGCTCAGTACTCCTGCGACAAGTTGTGGTCATACCCGGAACGACTGTCGTCACATGCTTCGCGTTATCAACATCACCGATAGCAAGCGCAGCACGAACATTTTCTCCTGGTTTCCCGAACTCAAGAGTTACAAGTGAGGTATCAGGATGATCCACAAGGGCCTTTTTGATGGCTAGGACGTCATTCAGTTTATTTTCCGCGTTACGATAGCGCTCGAGTGCTTCGTCGTCACTGTACTGGCTACCCCAGAATGAATCTATACCTTGCTCATATGCGGCTTTTGCTTCGTCATACTCCTTCTGAACCTTCTCAATCAGACTCGTCCCCGGGATACGATTTCCCGCAGCGTCGATGCGCCCGTTCAACACAAGGTCGTTAGCCTTGGCTCGCGAGGCCATGTCGATGCCATCCAGATTCCCGTACTTTTCGGGATCCTTGTTGATGAGCGCCTCGCGCTCGGAGTCCGACAGGAGCGCCCACCACACGGAGACCTCCTCAGGACTCCACGAGGGATCGGCGTCGTCGGCCAGGCCCGCGGACTCCGAGTGGCGGCCCTCGGACATAGCGTACTTCCCGTCAGCCAGAGCCTTGTATCGGAGCCCTACAGTATCCTCCGCCTCGGTCGCAATCGCGATCGCGTCAATAATGAGATCACACAGATCCAGATACTTATATCCACGATTGGGATCTTCTTCCCCCGATACCGATTCTAGCTTCGCTTCACCGGACTCACTGATCGTAGCATCGATCTCTGCCGCGACCTCCCACGCAGACTTCCGCTTTGCCACGACCCGGCTCACATACCCGTGCAGCTCCGCTGTCGCCAGCGCGTACTCAGTGAGCTCATTGAGGCGCGCGTCCAGCTTGTCCTGGATCTCGGTGAGTCGCTGGCGCATCCGGTCGGGCGCCTCGCCCTGAGATCGGATATCGTTCGCAGCGTGCTCGAGGTCGGCGATGATCTCGCGCGCCTCGCGCACTTCATCCTCGATGAGGTCCTCGGCCTCGATGATGGCGTTGTGGTCCCAGCTCTGGATATCCGCCCAGGTCGCCATTACTGCTCCTCCCTCATGCGCAGCAGGTCATCCATCGTCATCGCCGGACCACCGTGGGCGGTGTGCTGGAAGGTCACCGCAGCGTCGTTTTCGGTCGCGTTATAGGCGTTGATCGAGTCGTTCACGGACTGGGAGAAATCGTCCAGGTCACGCGACACTGCCATGACCGCGTCGTCGATTGTCTCGCCGGCGCTACGTCCCAGCTCCGCGAGCTCGCTCCCCCCCAACCCCGGAGCAGATGTAGTCGCCCGCCGTCGCGACGGTCACCGACTGCAGGCTGCTGGAGAGATCTCTCGTGCGGTCGCGCAGGACTTCGAGGTCCCCCTCTTCGATGACCAGATCGCCGGCCATGATGCTCCTTCGACGTCACTTCGGTGCTGTTAAGCCAGACCCTACCAAACGGTCACGAAGTGAACAAGAGCGCCCCCAAGGGGTGGGACACCCCGCCTCGTCAAAAAAGACGAGGCCGACTCTCGCCTGCCGGTCACGGCCTCCAGGCGGGGTCGCACTCGGGCGCGCCGTAGCGGTCGTAGAGCTCGTCGGGGCGGGCGATCTCGTCGGCGAAGCCGAGGGCGCTCATGTCGACGACCGTGTCAGTCTGCGCACCGGAGGCCTCGAGGTCGTCGACCTCGTCGTGAGCGAGGAGGACTCGGGCGCGTACGCTGACCGGCGCCATCTCGGGATTGTTCCAGGTTGCCCGGGTGATCGCGTCGAGGGCGCGTGTGGCAGCCTCGTGCTCCGACAGCGCGTCCGAGGAGGCCACCACGACGTCAATGGACACGAGGGAGGGGCGCCCGAAGCCCTCGCCAACCTCGACGTGGACGACGCGGCGCGGCGCGCGACCCTCACTCGCACCGGCCTCGTGCGCACGCACAGGGAAGCCGGAGTCGAGCGCCGCGGTCGCCAGGTCAACGAAGCGCTGCGTGCGCCCGGTACCCCTCGTTGAGGACAGGGCGCGCCACGCGATGCCCGCACCCAGGGCGCCCACGCCGAGCGCGCCGATCATGAGCGGCCCGGCGATCTGCGGGAGCCGACCGCGCAGGCCCGCGGAGGCCGCCTTGTTGACGGGGGTCGAGACGCGCATCCATCGGCGCACCTCGCGCAGGGGGGCGTTGGGGTCGGTCATGACCTGTCCTTTCTGAGGGAGGAGAGGGCGGAAGCGATGCGCGGCGGGAGGGCCGCGCGGCGCCTGGCTCGGGCGATACGGGGCAGGCGGGGGGCCGTGACCGCATAGTCGATCGGGTAGGTGGCAGGTTCGAAGGAGCCCCCGCGTTCAAGCGCGGCGACCGTGTCCCACGTGCTCTCGGAGGTCGGGGTCAGGATGTCCTGCCAGATCTCGTAGTGCATGACGCGCGTGGGCTCGCCGGAAGTCGGCAGGAAATCCTGCAGGGCAGCCATCGACGAGGCCAGCCGGCCCCACGGGGTGACGCGAACCTTGCGCTCGAGGAGGCGGACGGTCTCGGTGTAGGTCGAGGAGGAGTGCGCGTAGTAGAGGGGGCGGGTACGAGGCCTCACGAGGCTCCGTCCGACGGTGACGCGCCGGTCGGGGGCACGGTCGGGAGAGCCGTCGAGGCTCGGCATGACGTCCTGGTCATGGTAGACGGCGACGGTCACCACGTCGGGGCGCACGCGGATGCGGCGGTTCGGGCCGCCCGTGGACAGGATGCCGGCAACATTGACCCCGGCCTCGTCGGGTGGGACGGAGGCGAGGACGGCGGCAACGATCCCGCCCTGGGAGTGGCCACAGATGAGGACGGGTTCACGCTTCCACCGATCGGTGGGCACCCCATCACGTTCCATGGCGGCGTGCAGCGCGCGCACGACGCCGACGCTCATAGCGCTTTCCAGGCCGAGCATGAGTCGGATGTTCGTCTCGGCGTCGGCGGGGTTATTGGTGGAGCGCCAGGTCATGGACTCGGTGCCGACCAGGGAGAGGAGCCAGCGGCGGGCATCGCCCTCACCGACGCGGGTGATCTTGACGGCGGGGCCGATCGTGCGCGACCAGTAGAGCTCGTCGATGTCGGCGCACATGTCGGAGAGGAGCGCGGGGGCGTCGACGCGGCGGATCTGGGCCTCGGGGTGGCCGGGGAGCGGCTCCTGGAAGGCGGGGTCAGCGTCGGAGTCACGCAGGAGTGCGACGTGGACCGCGCCGCCGCGCAGCGCGCCCACAGCGGTGCCAATCGTGAGCATGCCGGTCGTGAGGGGCGTCGTATCCGCGCCTGGGGATGAGGGGCAGCATGCGCGCCATGCGCCCGTCCCTGTCTGCGCCGATCGCAACGACCGTTCGCGCCCACGCGCGCCCGACGGTCGCGGTGCGCCGGGCGACGTGCGAGAGGGAGCGGATGAGGAGGGTGTCGAGGCCGGGGGTATCGAAGAAGATACGCTGCAATTTTTCGCTGATCGCGGTTCCCATGTCGTCGGAGAGGGAGCGCGCGCGGGCGCGCACGTCCTCGGGTAGGGCGGAGATTTCCGCGAGCGCTCCGACTGCGACCGTGGCCGCGAGGGCGGGCAGGACGGGGGCGACTTTGAGGCGCAGGTAGAAGCCGGGGTAGGCCTGGGGGACGCGGCGAATCGCGCGGTAGCGCCGACGCGGGCGTCGCTTCATGTCCCCTCCTTACCTGTGTGCTGCCTCCACCCTACGGCGGGCCGGGGCTGGGCGCGCCGCATTGGGGGATGCGTGTCGCCACCCCCACAGCCCGTGTTGACGGCACCCCCTTGACACCCATACCCCCTAGGGGTACTATCACTTCCATGAGCAACGAGCACGGCTACCACGGCAACACCGAGAATCATCTCGCGCGCCTGCGCCGCATCGAGGGCCAGGTACGCGGCCTGCAGCGCATGATCTCGCAGGGCGAGTACTGCATCGACATCCTCACGCAGGTCTCGGCCGTCCAGTCCGCGCTCGATTCGGTCGCGGTCAACCTGCTCAAAGACCACATGAACCACTGCGTCGTCACGGCGGCGCGCGAATCCGACGAGGCCGCGCAGGCCAAAGTCGACGAGGCGGCCGCGGCCATCGCGCGCCTCATCAAGTCCTAATAACAAGGAGAAACCATGACCACCGAGATCGATCGCACCATTGAGCTGTCCGTCGACGGCATGACCTGCGGCCACTGCGTCATGAGCGTCAGCGAGGAGCTGAGCGAGATCCCCGGCGTCAAGAACGTCGAGGTCATCCTCAACTCGGGCGGCACCTCCAAGGTGACAGTCCTGACCGACACGCCCCTGGACGACGCAGCGCTGGGCGACGCGGTCTCCGAGGCCGGCTTCACGCTGGTCGGCATCGCGCGCGACTTCTGAGGATTTTCCACGCCTCAACGACGAGGCCGGGACACTTTCCCCGGCCTCGTTTCCTTTCGCCGAATACATACCCCCGGAGGGTACCCATGTCCACCGATTCCGTGACTCCCAACCGCATAACTACCGCTTCTTCGCACGAGGCACCCCCGGCCTCGGACCCGACCCCCAGGTCGGCGAGGGAACCCGCGCCCACGCCGCCGACCTGCGCCGACGCCTCATCGTCTGCGCGCCGCTGGGCATCCTCGCGATGATTCTGTCGATGGTGCCCAGCCTGGCAGTTCACGGGGTGGCAGTGGGTCGTCGCGGCGGCCTCGATCCCGGTGGTGACATGGGGCGCGTGGCCCTTCCACCGGGCGGCCTTCGCGGCCGGCCGCCACGGGTCGACGACGATGGACACGCTGGTCTCCCTCGGCGTCATCTCCTCGACGCTGTGGAGCTGGTGGGCACTGCTGTGGGGCGGCGCCGGGATGCTCGGCATGCGCATGCACATGAGCCTGATCCCGCGCGCGGCACACGCCGGCCACGCGGAGATCTACTTCGAGGGCGCGTGCATGATCGTCGTGTTCCTGCTGACGGGTCGTTATCTGGAGGCGCGCGCACGCTACCGCGCTGGCGACGCGCTGCGGTCGCTGCTGCGCATGGGCGCGAAGGAGGCGACGCTCGTGAGCGTCGATCCCGCGACCGGCGAGCGCACGGAAACGGTCGTGCCCGCCTCGTCCCTGCAGGTCGGCGACCTCTTTGCAGTGCGCCCGGGCGAGAAGGTGGCGACCGACGGCGTCATCGTCGAGGGCTCCTCCGCCCTGGACACCTCGCTCCTGACAGGCGAGTCCGTGCCCGTGGACGCCGCCCCCGGCGACGCGGTGACAGGCGCGACCGTCAACACGTGGGGCTCCCTGCTGGTGCGCGCCACGCGCGTCGGCTCGGACACGACGCTCGCGCAGATCGGGCGCATGGTCGCCGAGGCCCAGGCCGGAAAGGCCCCCGTCCAGCGACTCGCGGACCAGATTTCGGGCGTGTTCGTCCCGATCGTCATCGCCGTCTCGCTGCTCACCCTCGGGGGGTGGCTGCTCGCGGGTGGCAGCGTGCAGGCCGCGTTCACGGCGGCCGTCGCCGTCCTGGTCGTGGCGTGCCCGTGCGCGCTCGGCCTGGCCACGCCCACCGCGATCCTCGTCGGGTCGGGGCGCGCCTCGCAGCTCGGGATCCTCATCAAGAACGCGGAAATCCTCGAACAGACGCGTTCGATCGACACGATGCTCCTCGACAAGACGGGCACGGTGACCACGGGCGTCATGTCCCTCGAATCGGTCGCGGTCGCGCCCGGCGCGGGCGAGGCCTCTGCCCTATCCCTCGCCGCCTCCGTCGAGTCTCACTCCGAACACCCCGTCGCCCGCGCTATCACGTCGGGCGCCGCGGACCGCGGCCTGTCGCTCGTCCCCGTGACGGCCTTCGCGAATCAGCCCGGGCTCGGCGTCGTCGGCATCACCGCCCAGGGCGGCGTGCTGGTCGGGCGCCCGTCGTGGCTGGCTTCCCTGGGCATCGACGTTCCCTCCTCCCTCCTCGACGCCGTGCGCGAGGCCGAGGCATCGGGCGCCTCCGCCGTCGTCGCCGCCATTGCGCCGCAGCTCGGCCGAGTGGCGACCACCGAGGCCGTCACCCCCGTGCCCGAAGCCCACACGCACATTGTCCTGCCCGGCCCCGACGCCGAGCTACCCCTCGCAACCCTCACCATGAGCGTTGGCGGCATGACCTGCGCCTCCTGCGTGCGCCGCGTCGAGCGCAAGCTCGGCAAGCTCGACGGCGTGAAGGCCGAGGTCAACCTCGCCACCGAATCCGCACGCATCACGCTCACCACCCCTCACAGCGACGAGGAGCTCGAGGCCGTCGTGAACGCCGCCGGCTACTCCGGCACCGTCACCTCCCGTTCTGAGGCCGCGACCACCGACGGCGCACCCGCGGCTGGCGGCAGCGCGGGTGGGGATACCGGTACTCCCACCCAGCCGGGCACCACCCCGGGCACGGGCGAGCGGGAGGGGCCCCGGCCTCGTCCCTGGTGATCCCCGAGCGCGTCGAGGGGCAGTGCGATCGCCGCGCTGATCGTGCGTGACACGGTCAAGGACTCCTCCGCGGATGCGATCGCTCAGCTGCGCGAGCTCGGCATCGAGCCGATCCTGCTGACCGGTGACAACGAGGCGGCTGCCCGCCACGTCGCGGATCAGGTCGGGATCGAGCGCGTCATCGCGGGCGTCCTGCCCGACGGCAAGCGCGACACCGTCGCCGCCCTGCAGGCCGAGGGTCGCACGGTCGCGATGGTCGGAGACGGCGTGAACGACGCGGCCGCCCTGGCGCAGGCGAGCACGAAGGGCCTGGGCATCGCGATGGGATCGGGCACGGACGTGGCGATCGAGGTCGCGGACATGACGCTCATGAACTCGTCGCTCACGTCGGCAGCGACCGCGATCCGGGTGTCGCGCCGGACGCTGCGCATCATCAAGGAGAACCTGTTCTGGGCGTTCTTCTACAACGTGCTGATGGTGCCGCTGGCGATCGCGGGTCTGCTCTCCCCCATGCTGGCGAGCGCCGCGATGGCGTGCTCGTCGGTGTTCGTGGTCCTCAACTCGCTGCGCCTGCGCGCCGCGAAGTAGCAGTTCACGCGGACGGCGCGAGCGTCATGGTCACTTCCGGTGGTAGCGCGGGCTGGTTCCCAGGTGGACGGTGATTGTCTTGTTGTCATTCAAGACGACCCCTTCGTCCGTTCCACGATAGACGTAGGACGACGGGAATGAGTCCGTCAGCGTGTCCCCTGCGATCCCGTCCATGTAGTCCTGCATCTCCTGGACACTGGGGGAAGAGCCATTGGGCTTTGGAATAATGGGGTTCTCATCCGGGTACTGCGACGGATCCGTGTTGACCAACGACCCCAGAGCCGCCGCACCATAGCCGGTGTACTTATCCCAGTTGTGAGTGGGGTTCAGGCCCGTGCGAACCAGGAGCTGGAGGATCTGGTTGGTAGTGGCCTCGGGCCACCGCTGGCGCGCTAAAGCCAGCATGCCTGCCACGAGCGGCGCAGAGACAGATGTCCCGTTGACTATTTGCGGCTGGTTAGTCGCGGGGTCGAAAGTGTTGAAGGGTCCGCCATAAGCAGCTGTGACTACGCCGTCGCCCCAGGAGGAGTAGGACGCGAAGGTGCCGTCGGCGTTAATCGCGGACACACCAACGACGCCAGAGAACCTGCTCAGGTGCGTCACATTGTCGTCACTGGCGCCATTTCCGGCGGAGGCGACGATGATGACACCCTTGCTGATCGCGTTTGCGATCGCCCACTTCAGCTCGGGACTCTCCTCTGAGACGCTTTGGGAGACGGAAATGATCTGAGCACCGTCCTCAACGGCCTGGTTGATCAGGCTGGCGAAAGTGTTGAGCCGACCGCCATCGGAGCTGCATGTTCCGTTCGACGTTGTCGATGCCGTCGACGACTGGTAGGTGTATAGAGTCGCGTCGGGTGCCACGCCGGTCTTGGGGGAAACCAAGATGATCGCCATATCGGTGCCATGACGCTTCCCCTCGGGGGTCGCCTCCACCGTACAGCGGCTCTTGTCGGTGACCTTAGCCCCCCTTGAGCGCAGGGTCACTCGCATCAACCGGACCGCCAATGGCAGCGATCGTGACGCCCTTACCGGTGTATCCCTTGGCGCGTACGGTATCCAGGGGATAGTAGGAGAAATAATCCTGTGAAGGTACCGCATCATCAGCAAGAGCCGGGGTAGGCGCCAGCGTCAGAGCACCAACCGCCAGAGCGAGAGCGGAGAATGCGGTGGTCAGGGCGCGCGCGGCGCGCCCCGCCCTCCCCGCGAAAGCGAAGGGAGAACGAGGCGCAGGCTGCGCGCTCGATCGCGCGAATCTCATGGTCACTTCCGGTGGTAGCGCGGGCTCGTTCCCAGGTGGACGGTCAATCCATCGGTGTTGAAAGAGGCGGCTACCTCATTTGTACCTCGATACACGTATGAGGAGGGGAAAACCCCCTCTTGCGACGAATAGGCGATCCCATCCATGTAGTCCTGAATGTCCTTCACACTCGGCTCGGAGCCATTGGGCTTCTGGATAATTGGGTTCTCATCGGGGTACTGTGAAGGATCCGTATGGATCAGATCAGCGAGAGAAGCGGCACCGTGTCCTGTGTATTGGTCCCACGCATGGTTGGGGTTGAGACTGGTATGGACCAGGAGCTGGAGAATCCGGTTTGCGGAAGCATCGGGCCACTTCTGTTTTGTCAGAGCGAGGATACCTGCCACGATCGCTGTTGACACGGAAGTGCCGTTAACCCTTTTCGGTTCCTTCGTTGCGGAGTCGAAGGAGTTGAAGGGACCACCAAAAGCGGTGGTAACGACACCATCACCCCACGAGGAGTAGGAGGCAAACGTACCGTCAGCGTTAATCGCGGACACGCCAACAACTCCAGAGAACCTGCTCAGGTGCGTCACATTGTCATCACTGGCGCCGTTTCCGGCAGAGGCGACGATAATAACACCCTTGCTAATCGCGTTCGCGATCGCCCATCTGAGCTCGGATCCAAATTCAGAAACACTCTGAGAAACGGAAATAATCTGGGCACCGTCCTCCACAGCCTGGTTAATTAGATTGGCGAAAGTATCAAGCTGACGCCCATCAGCAGCATCACATGAACCGCCAGACTTCGATTCGGCAGTCGCAGCTTGATACGTGTACAGAGTCGCATCAGGGGCCACACCGGTGACCGGGGAAACCAAAATGATCGCCATGTCGGTGCTATGTCGAGCTTCACTCGGTGATGCCTCAATAGTGCATCGACTCTTGTCAGTGATTGACGCGCCTTTAAGGGCAGGTCTGTGGTATCAACCGGACCTCCAATAAGAGCGATGGTCACCCCCTTACCCGTGAAGCCCTTCTCGCGAGCAGAGTCCAGGTAGTAGTAGGAAAAATACTCCTGCGATGGCACCTCATCATCCGCAAAGGTCGGGGCGGGTACCAGCATCAAGGCACCAACGGCCAGAGCCAAAGCGAAAACAGCGGTGGTCAGGGCGCACGCGGCGTGCCCCGCCCTCCCCTCACGGCCAAAGGGAGAACGGAGCGTAGCGTGAGAGAAAAAGTTCACCATTGGCGGGGATCCCATCCGTCGTCTGTACGCTTCACCGGCGCAATGTCTTTGTCGGTACCGGAGGTTTGCGACAGGGGATTCACGTAACCCGCAGGCAGTTCATCCTCGTCGTCCTCGAACCTGAAGGCCGCGTACTGGCGCCTACGACCCTTCTTGTCATCCTTGCCCGCACCAGCACCTGCACCTGCACCTGCGCCGACTCCCATAAAACCGCCGGAACCCCTACCCGATGCACCTGCGGCGCCAGAAGCACCACCATTTGTGCCTGCGGGTGGAGTGTAGGAGCCAAAGCCAGAACCGGAGTAGGAACCAGCCTTGAGGGCGGAGGCACCAGCGGCGCCCAGGCCATTGGTCATGCCGGTAATACCACGCATCCCGGCCAAGCCTCCGGCAGCCCCACCGGAGCCCATCTGTGCCGCGCCGCGTACACCGAGTGCACCCGCGCCGAGCGCTCCTGCTCCACCGAGGCGGCCTGCGGCGCTCGCGTCGGAGGCGGCACCACCGTTGAGGCGCCACAGCGGGTGATCCACGTCCGCGGGGGGCGCCGGAGTGTGACCACCAACGACGCCATTGCGGTAGATGGTGCCGTTGACGCGCGTATGTAGCAGGTCCCTGCTCATCAGTTCCTGGGGATCCGTGATGGGGTTAGTGCGCGAGCCGAGTTCTCCGTATGGGAGCTCGCGCGTCTCCACGGCACCCGAAGACACGATGCGGCTACGGGCTGCTGCCGCGTCGGCCTCGCTCCACCACGGTTGGTCGAAACCGCCGGGGTAATTGCTAGACGTGGAGCTGCGGTCCTCTGACCGGCCGAAGTCGTCGTCTCGGCTGTAGCCCCAGTCACTGCTACCACCCGCGCCAGCGCCACCTCCGCTCATACCATCTCCATCAACGCCGCCACCCTGGTTATTTCCGCTGTTCTTCTTCGTATTCAGCCAAGTCTTTGCGCGGAGTTACACCGTCCGGCGTGGTGACCATGGACTCACCAATAACGGTGGTCCTGGAGTTCAGCATCGAGAGGATACGCTCCGCAGCAGCTTCACGCTGCGCATTGGCCTGCGCTTCAACGGCTTCTACGTAGGCTGCTCCTGTGGTGTATAGCTTGCCCATGAAGCGGATGCCCGGGCCAGGCTCTCTATCGGGGACCGAGACAACCAAGTCGTCGCGCATTGCGTCGGTCGCTGCATCGATAAGTTCTGCGGAGAGCTTCTCACCCTCGGCGAGTGCGGTCGCCATAACGCCGCGACCTCGACAGTACTTCCGGTAGCCACGCTCGTAGGCTTCCTTATACTTTTCGATTCGTTTGACCGAGTCCTCTACCCACCGGTCCATAGCTTTACCGGTTACTCCAACAAATCCATGGCTATCACGGTATGCGTGCAAGTCTTCAGTTGTCTTCTCAAAGCCCTGTACAGCCTTCTCATGGTCCTTATCCCACGCAGATAAATCCTTGTTGACGCGGGCAGTCTCCATGAAGGTCTTCAGGCGATCATAGTTTGGGGACGAAACCATCCGACACTCCCTTCAAAAAGCTATTCGTTAACTCAGATCTTCTTCTGGCCAGTCTGAGTGGCTGGGCTGCTACTGGTCGGGGTTGTACCCCCCCGGAGATGACTGGGGCGCAGTCGTGGAGGTTCCAGAGTCGATCGGCAGCGGCATGAAGTCTTCCAAGGTCAAACCAATCCTGTGAAGCAGAGCCGTCAATTGGTCCTGGTCCTTTGAGCGGATTGACTGCGCAGCCATATCAGCCTGAGCTTCCTTGAAACCGAGCTCATTCTCATATTCCGCACCCGTGAAACGAGTCATGGCAGCATGCATCTTCTCCTCAAAATCCTTGAACATCGCTGTCTCTCGATCGAGTAACTCGGAAACAGCGTCAAACATCTCAGCGGAGCGCTGTCTGAGGAGAGCAGGTCCGTCTTCATGTCCCCAGAACGTGTATGTTTGTGCGGATCCCAGAGCAGCGGTGTGCTTTCGCGAACCCGTCGCAGCTTCCCAGCTGTCACCGACCTTTCGGGCGGCTTTTTCTTGACGTTCACCGTCGTAAGCGGTGTCTGCGTTTCCAGTCATCATTGACTCCAAATTGTCGATGGAAGATGAAAGAGCGCTGCAATGCGCCCGGTTGCTTACTTGGCGACCTTGAAGCGGCGGACCAGCGGCTTGTCGGGCTGGTCAGAACCCTCGATCTTCAGGGTCCACACGTAGGTCAGATCAGAGCCCGAACCCTCCACATCCACAGTCCAGGACGAGTAGTACTCGCAGTTCTGCTCCACGCACAGGTCGTAGGTGTCATTACCCAGCCGCCAGAAATCAGTCGCCGACATCATCTGGTACACCGTGTCGTTCTTGTTGACCACGGTCTGACCCTTGGGATCCAGCTTGAACTGCTGGGAAGCAATCAGGCTGGGCTCCACGCCCACCAGCTGCGCGCCAACCATGTTGTTCAAGGCGACGGCCTTCTCGGCGATCTGCTTCTTCTGATCGCCCGACGCGGACTGCATCTGCTGCACCAGCTGCTGCTTCTGCCCCTGAGGAATGTTGGGCAGCTTGCTGATATCGGTGGCCTTAGAGCCACCCCCACCGAAGAGGGAGCAACCCGACAGTGCGACGGCAGCGAGCAACACGGAAGCGGTCGCCGCACCGGCGCGACGAGACACGAGAGAGGACATATTCTTCTCCTACTTTCAGATGAAGCAATCATATGCGAGAAAGAGGACGCCGTGGCGCTATGCACACTCGACGCTCACTCAGCGCAATAAAGCTGTTATTCGTCTAGCGAACCCAGCCGCATTGAACGCGCGACGCCTGTCGTATTACGAGGTGCGTCGCGCGACGCGGAAGCCCTGCTTGGCGTAGACGGTCTCGTATGAGTGGCCCGGGTGGGCGGCGCTCCCCCACGACTCGGCGTCGACCTCCTGGTCGCCCCACGCGTAGGAGCGCCCGTCAATGACGACATACTCCGGAGGGGTATCCATGGTGCCGGTCGTTCCCACCCAGTAGACCTCGCGACCGGGCACGAGGCGCGCAAGCAGCGTCGTGTCAGTTTCGACGCTCACCCCCTCGGGCACCGCGTCGAGCGCGCCGAGGGCGGCGGCCATGCGCGGATCCTCCTTGAGGTCGGGCAGATGCCACAACGGAAGGGACGAGGCCGTGAGAGCCAACGACGCAGCGGGCACGCACGCCACCGCCCAGGCCGCCACGCGCCAGCCCAGGTTCGACGAGGCCGGGGCATCGTCCTCAGCGTCCGCGTCGGTCTCAGCGGCGGTGCGCTCGGGCGCAAGCCACTGGTCGATGAGGTCGAGCAGCGAGCACGCCGCGATGGGAACGAGCACTGCGTTGTAGTGCCACGAGTCCCAGCCGTAGTAGCTCTCCACCGAGCCAGCGAAGCGCCACGCGAGCGTCGGGGCCACCAGCGCGAACCACGGGGAGGCAGTGCCCACAAAGCCGGCCCCGGCGGCCAGCACGATGAGGGTCACGAGCTTGACAGAGGGGGTCGTCAGAATGTCCCACAGGGAAGGGATTGCGCGCGCTGCGGTGGTTCCACCGGTCGGCGTGCCCGCCCCGCTCGCGGCACCATCGAGGGAATAGGCCCATGTGCCCACCGGGTTCATCGCCGGGAGCAGCACCTTCACCGTCACCACAAATGCGACGATACCGAACAGCCCGTAAGCTATCGACCGCAGGACAGCAGACCGCCCTTCGCCTCGGCGCCGCCACGCGAGAGCGAGGCCAGCAACGAAGACCGTCAGCCCGAGATCCTCTTTGACAAGGACGAGGGGCGCCAGCCACGCCATACACACACCCCAGCGCCGCTCGACGAAGGCGACACCCCCGAACGCCAGCAGCGGGACGGCCATACAGACCTCGTGGAACTGGGCACCGACCGCGCCCTGCAACCCCCACCCCAGCCCGTAGGCAAGCCCAACGAGGAGGGCACCGCCTCGGCCGAGGAGGCGCTGCGCCAGGCGCGCGATCGGCAGGACCGACGCAGCGATCAGCAGGTCCTGGACGACGAGGAGGGTGAGCGCCGAGGGGAAGAGACGAAAGATCGGTCCCAGGAGCGCCAGGATCGGGTGGAAGTGATCGCCCAGCAGGTTGTAGCCCGGCCCCTTGATGGGGACGATGGGCGCCTCGAAGCGCGAGTATGCCTGGACGGCCTCGGCGAAGATGCCCAGGTCCCAGGAGGGGGCGACGAGCGCGCGCCACTGCGCCACCGAGTAGCAGACATAGAGCGCGCCGACGGCGCACGCAATGACGGCTGGTAGCCACCAGGTCGCGATGAAGCGACCGACGGCTAATCGATCCGGGCCCTTCACCCGACCATCTCCGTGCGGCGCGCGTCGGAAGGATCAGAGGCCTCCGCCTCGTCGCGGGCCGAGGCCGGGGCCGGGTAGGGCACGCCGATCCCCTGTTCATGGTCGGCGCGGCGCTTCGAGCGCGCGTCGGAGTGGAAGAGCTGGCTAACCGTGGCGCGCACGGCGTCGAACATGCGTGCCGGGCGGTTGAGCGAGCCGAGCGAGCGGTCCGCGCCCGAGTGCGCGAAGTTGCAGGGGACCTCCATGACGGAGAGCCCCGCGCGCAGAACGTTGATCGTCGTGGAGGCCTCGAGCACGTAGCGGCCCGCGAAGGGCATGGCCGCGTCGATGGCCTCGCGCGTCAGGCAGCGCTGGTAGCTGAGGGGGTAGTGGCAGTTCCAGCCGGTCTTGCGGCGGATGAGCCGGCGGGCGACGCCCGGCCCGTAGCCCGAGTACTCGCGTCCCGTGGCTGGGACGGCGATCGCCATATCGGCCTGGCGCGCAAAGACGGCCTCGACGAGGGCGGTGGCCTCGACCGCGGACTCCCCGAGGTCAGGCGACAGGAGCAGGATGTGGCGGGGCGGCCCGTCGGGGCGGTCGCGCATGGCGGCGACCTTCACGCCGGTCTCGATCGCCGAGGCGCGCCCGCGCTCGACGGAGTGGCGCACGACGACGGCGCAAGCGGCACGGGCGGCTCGCCCGGTGTCGTCGGTGGAACCATCGTCGACGACAATGAGGAGGTCAACGCTGGGTATCGCGCGGCATGCGCGCACGGTGGCCGCGACGGCGCGCCCGACGTTGTGTGCAGCGATGACGGCGGCGACGCGCTGCGGGTGGGAACCTCGAGATCCGGCAGGATAGTTCACGACTAATAGTTTACGGGCGACGGGGCGTAATCGCGTCCCGTCGCCCGTAATGTGAGCGGCAAACCTATCTAAACGATAGGTAAAAATATGCTTAGCGGATCGTCACGGCTCGGGAGACGAGGCCCTGGCGTGCTCGGCGTTCTTTGTCGTCCAGGCGTTCGGTCACCGTCAGGGCCTCCGCGAGCGCCTTGGCAGGGCCTGGGTGCCGGGCGCGACATCGGCCGCGCTGGCACCCTCGGGCAGCTCGAAGACCGGGACGATCAGGCCGCACGCGCGGAAGGAACCCACGTAGCGGGAGCCCTCGCCGACGTTGGCCTCGCCGCGTGCGGCCAGGCGGGCGAGCGCGTCGAAGAGCTTGGTCTCGTCGTTGTCCGTCAGGAAACGCACGAAGTTACGGTTCATCTCGCACCAGTACGCGCCGGGAACGCCGGGCACGGGCTCGGTCGGGATGATCTCGTCGCGGTTCTGCTCGAGGGCGCGACGCGTCTGGTCGTCGATCTCCTCGGACGGGTCGAACCAGAAGGAGAAGTCCTCCTCGAGCTTCATGTCCGTGAAGCTGTCGGCGTCGACGATGTCCTGGAGACGCTCGGAGGGCTCGCGCACGTCGATCGAAATGACGCCCTCGTCGCCCGCCTCCTTCGCAGCGATGGCTGCGAGCAGCGCAGCACCCGCGTCGTGGCTGAGGTCCGCGGAGTTCGAGCGGGTCTGCAGCGCAACGAGGATGCGGCCGTCGGGGCGCACCATCGCAGGGTGGCCCTCGGGCAGGAGAGTGACGAAGTCGAATTCGACGGCGCCGTGGTCGGCGTCGGTACGTGCGGTCAGCGTGGCCGCCGGGATGAGCTCGCGCATGGCGACCAGCTCGATCTCCTTCGGCAGACCCTCGTAGGGGCGCGCAACGAAGGGGATCGGCGGGCGATACGCCTTGAGCTTGGCGGGATCGGTGACCTTCTTACGGCGGCTAGCTTTACCCATGGGTGTAATCGTAGCGGGTTTCGCCCAATCGACGAGGTGGGGGCTGGGCGAGCCGGTCCACTCACCCCAGCCCGTGCCTCGTCAGCGGGCGGCACCCCGAGCGATGACCTCCACGCCGGGCAGGGCCGCACGGTACGCGTCGAGGAAGCGCTCGTACCCGGCCACGCCCTCGGGGGTAGGCTCGAGGGTGGAGACGGAAGCACCCGCGAAGACCCGCTCGGAGAGGTAGTCCGGCAGGGCGGGTGCGGCCTCGTCCCCTGCGAAGACCGCACGGTAGCGCGCGAGCACCGCGATACCCCACGCGCCGCCCTCACCCGCTGTGTCGCCCACGGAAACGGGGATGTTCAGCGAGTCCGCGAGGATCTGCTGGGCGACGCCCGGGGTCTTGAAGAGGCCGCCGTGAGCGAAGAGGGAGTCGAGGTGCACACCCTCGCCGCGAAGAATGTCGACGCCGATGCGCACGGCCGCGAAGATGCTCATGAGCTGGGCGCGCACCGCGTTCGCGAGGCTGACGCGCGCGTCGGCGGTGTGAGTGAAGACCGGCTGCGCCGCATCCTGGCCGACGAGGGGCTCGGCGGACAGCGTGTTGTAGGCCATGACGCCACCGGCGTCGGCCTCGCCCGTGAGCGCGTGGTTGTAGAGGGCGTCGTAGATCGCCGGGACACTCACGTCGGCGCCGACGAGGTGCGCGAAGTCGGCGAACCAGCCGACCCACGCGTCGAGCTCGGACGCGCCGTTGTTCGAGTGGACCATCGCGACCGGCGAGCCGTCGGGCGTCGTCACCATGTCGATCTCAGTGTGCAGCTCGGCGAGGGAGCGCTCGAGGACAGCCATGAGGAAGACGGAGGTGCCGCACGAGATGTTGCCCGTGCGCTGGGCGATCGCGTTCGTGGCGATCATGCCGGTGCCCGCGTCGCCCTCGGGCGGGCACAGCGCAATCCCGGCCTGGAGCGTGCCGGTCGGGTCGATGAGCGCAGCCCCCTCGGAGGTCAGCGTCCCCGCATCCTCGCCCGCGCTCAACACGGTCGGCAGGACATCGCGCAGGCGCCACGGGACCCGGGCCTCGACCAGAGCCTCGTACTGGTCGAGGTAGGACTCCACGTAGGTGCCCGCCTCCGAGTCGATCGGGAACATGCCCGAGGCGTCCCCAACGCCCAGGACGTGGCGGCCCGTCAGCTGGTGGTGTACCCAACCGGCCAGGGTCGTCAGGCGGGCGACGCGCGGCGCATGCTCCTCGGAGTCGAGGACCACCTGGTGCAGGTGCGCGATCGACCAGCGCAGCGGGATGTTGAAGCCGAAGAGGCGGGTGAGCTCGTCGGCTGCGCGCCCCGTGTTGGTGTTGCGCCACGTGCGGAAGGGCGCGAGCAGGTTGCCCTCGGCGTCGAAGGCTAGGTAGCCGTGCATCATCGCGGAGATACCGATCGAGCCGTAAGACCCGGGGATGACGTCGTAGCGCTCACGCACGTCGGCGACCAGGGAGGCGTAGGCCGCGCGCAGGCCGGCGACGACCTCGTCGAGGGTGTAGGACCACAGGCCGCCTTCGAGGTGGTTCTCCCAACCGTGGCCGCCGGTGGCGAGCACCTCGTGGTCGGGGCCGATCAGGACGGCCTTGATGCGGGTCGAGCCGAACTCAATGCCGAGCGCGGTGTCAGCGGCGGCGATGGCGGCGCGAGGGTCGGTGCTCATGTGTGCTCCTTGAGTCTTCATTGACGAGGCCGGGGCCAGTGCTGCGTTAACGATAACACTTTCGCGCAGGTAGCGACAGGGACGTACGAACGTTTATCGGACACACTGTCCGCCATATGCAGATTTACACCGCATTGACAACGTCGTTTGATCACATCAACGCTATGTCCCACCTTCTCTCTCCAAAATCCTTTCCCAACTGACGACTCGGGGGCGTAGACTACGCGTAGTCACATTAGAGGAGGACACATGTCTACCGCACGGGTCGCACGCTCCGTCAAGCTCGATCCTGAGATCGACGCCCGCCTCACGGCCCTCGCCCAGCGGACGGGACGAACGAAGTCGTTCTACATGAATCGCGCCATCGAGTCAGCGCTTGAAGAGATTGAGCTCGCCTACTCGCTGCAGGCCGAACTCGAGGACATTCGCGCCGGACGAGTCGCATCGGTGAGCCTCGACGAGGCGGTGAAGAGTCTTGGCCTGGAGGGCTGAGCTGTCACCGCGTGCAGTGAAGCAGCTCAGCAAGCTCGATAAGCCAACCGCGCGCCGCATCATCGACTACCTCCGCGAGACTGCGAGCGGCGAGGATCCCCGCTCGCGCGGGAAAGGACTGACCGGCAACCTCGCGGGCTTCTGGCGATACCGGGTCGGCAACTACCGGATCATTGCTTCCATCGAAGATGATGAGTTATTGATCCTCGCCATCCATATCGATCACCGGTCTCGAATCTACCGCTAGTTTACTGAGCGCCGAAGCCCGCGATGAAGAGCTCACGCGCGCGGTCGATAGCGGCGAGTTCCTTGTCCGTGAGGGGCTTGGTGGCGCTGCGCTCGATGAAGGTCAGGACGACGGACGCGTAGACATCCGCGGCCAGCGGGAGCACCTCGTCATCCATGCGACCGCGCGCCCAATCAGTAAATACCGAACAGCACGTGCAATAAAGCTGCTCATGCAGATCCCCCTCGCCGCCCACGCGGATTGCCAGCAGGGTCTTGAGGGCCTGCCCATTACGCGCGTACACGTCAGCGAGATGCCGGGCGACGGCGCGGGCGTCGCGTCCCTCACCGAACCACAGGCCCTCGAGGGCAGGGGCGATCTCTTCGAGGAGGAAGGACACGACCTCGGCCAGGAGCGCGTCCTTGTCAGTGTAGTGATCGTAGAAGGTCGTGCGCGACACCATCGACGCGGCACAGATGTCGGTGACGCTCACGTGCGCGTAGGGCTTGGCTTGGCACACTTTGACGAGGCCCGAGCGGATCGCGCGCCGTGTCTTCCGGATGCGCAGGTCCAGGTTCTTCTCGGCCTCGCGCCCGTGCTTATCCGCACTCCGCAGGAACATGTCTCTCCGATCATTTTTCCACTATCAATGGGCTTATCCTACGCATAGCGGTCGCACCGTCCGGTATCCAACACTCCATCCATTATTGTTTTCTTCCTCCTTTTCCTGCGAGTCATATTCTCGACACATGTTCACGCACTACACGGGCAACCGGCAATTCGATCTCCAGCTGAACCGCTCCCTCGGGCCGATTCTGAACCGGCCTGGAATGGATCGGTTGACAACGAGCGTCCTTCCACGCATCCGTTCTACTTCCCAGATCACGCAGTTCGCCCATCGTCTGGCGGCCCACTTTGATTCCGAGGGGACGCGGCGGCCGCGTGGCGACTGTACTTCCTGGCCGCCTTCTACCTGCCCGAGCACGACCCGAGCAAGCGGCACTTCATCGACGCGGCATCGCGCAACTTCGACACCTCCACTCTCACCTGGCGATGCGCCTACACACAATCCCCTACAAGGATGGCTCACTGACGGCGATCCGGTGGCAGGCCGATCCTGACGATCGTGCTCGCTTCCCCGACGCGCCTTCCACCCTCGTCATGATGAACGGCTTCGACGGATACGCGGAGGAGATCATGGGCTTCGCCGAGTACTTCCCCTGCCGCCCCTTCGACATCATTACCTTCGACGGACCCGGACAGGGACACACCGCCCTGGCGGGCATGCCTCTGGAGCCGCGTTGGGAACTCCCAACGACCGCCGTCCTGGACTACTTCGACCTCGACAGCGCGGCCGCCCTCGGCCTCTCCTTCGGCGGCTACCTCGTCATGCGGGCCGCCGCCCACGTGCCGCGCATCACGCACGTGATCGCCTTCGACATGATGTACCGGCTCCTGGACGGGCTGACGCTACCCCTGCCCGCGACTGTCCGTCCGCTCGCGGCCTCGATCGTCGAGCGTGCCCGTCCCGCATGGCTCATCGACGCGACCATGTCCGTCGCTGCCCAGGCGAGCGCCGACCTCGCGTGGAAGCTGCAGCAGGGGCGCCACCTGACGGGAATGGATAAGCCGAGCGACGTCTTGCGTGCGCTGGGGGCGTACACAATGGAGCCCCTGGCGGGTATGATCCGCCAGCCCTGCCTGGTGATGGCCGGCGACGCCGACCAGTACGTCCCCTTTGAGCGCCTGTCCGACGTGCGCCGCATTCTCGCGGGCGCTGCTTCGCTGGATGTGCGCGCCTTCACCGAGGCGACGGATCCGGGCATGGCGCAGCACTGCCAGATCGGCGACCCTCACCGAGCCTTTAGGATCATGGGCGACTGGCTGGTGGGACCCGCAGCCAAGCCGTGTTCGACCCGCACCAGGGAGTAGGGCGTGCAGCGGCGCTACTCAGCGTCCAGCGACCCCGAAGCGGCGCATGATCGCGTGCATGACCGCGGCGGCGCCGTCGTTGTCGACGGCGGCCGTCACGTGGTCGGCGTGGGCGCGCACCTCCTCGGAGGCACCACCCATGGCGACACCGAAGGCCGCCCACTCGATCATCGCAATGTCGTTCGTGCCATCCCCAACGGCAACGGTCCCGCACGCGGGCAGTCCGAGGCGCTGACGCAGAGACTCCAGGCCACTCGCTTTAGTCACCCCGAGCGGCTCGATGTCCGCCCAGGACGTCCAGCCGACGAATACCTCATGGGTGCGCGACACGTCCAGGGACGACAGGATCCGACCGAACTCCTCGCGATCCATCTCGGCGGCGCGCACGACGATCTTCGGCGTGGGCGTGGAGGCAAGCTCCTCCATCGACACGATGCGATGATCGCTCCCTTCGATCTCGTTGTTCGGGAAGGGAGCGGATAGGAGGATGGCGGGGTGCGGCATCGATGCGAACACTGAGCCGGGCACGGCCGCGGCGATCTCCTCCAGGATCGGACCGGGCACGAAGGTACGTTCCTCGACGATCTCGCACTCCTCGCCGCTCACGCGCACGAGGGTCGCGCCGTTGTTGCACAGCGCCCACCCGTCCGTGAACTCCAGGGCACCCAGGACCGGGATGACGCCCTCGAGCGCGCGACCCGAGGCGATGAGCACCTGGGCACCCGCGGCGGCAAGGCCGTGGATCCCCTCGAGCACGCGCGGGGTCGCCCCCGCGGCAGTCAGGATCGTGCCGTCGATGTCGAGCGCGACCAGGACCTGGCCCGCCGACGTCGGAAAGTCGGCGGGCAGGGCGGCCTCGGCCTCGTCGAGAAGATTCTCGAAGGGGCGAGCAACTTCCCCGGAGGAGGGGACCGTCAGGAAGCGCTCTTGGCTCATCGAGCGACCGGGCTCAGAACCTCGAGTCCCCCAGGTAGGGACGCAGGGCCTCGGGCACATAGATCGAGCCATCCGCCTGCTGGTGATTCTCCAGGAAGGCGACGATCCAGCGGGTCGTGGCCAGGGTGCCGTTGAGGGTGGCGACCGCGGCCATGCCATCCTCACGGCGCTCGCGAATGCCGAGGCGGCGCGCCTGGAACGTCGTGCAGTTCGAGGTCGAGGTGACCTCCATGTAGCGCTCCTGGGTGGGCAGCCACGCCTCGCAGTCGAACTTGCGGGCGGCGGAGGTGCCCAGGTCGCCTGCGGCCGTGTCGATGACGCGGTAGGGCAGCTCGACCTTGGCGAGCATCTCCTCTTCCCACGCGAGGAAGCGTTGGTGCTCCTCGGCGGCCTCCTCGGGGCGGCAGTAGCTGAACATCTCAGCCTTGTTGAACTGGTGAACGCGGATGATGCCGCGCGTGTCCTTTGCCCGCGGAGCCCGCCTCGCGGCGGTAGCAGGTGGACCAGCCCATGTAGCGCTTGGGGCCATCGCTCAGGTCGAGGATCTCGTCGGCGTGGTAGCCGGCGAGGGCTACCTCGGACGTACCCGTCAGGTACAGGTCGTCGGCGGGCAGGTAGTAGATCTCGTCGGAGTGCTCGTTGAGGAAGCCGGTGCCGCCCATGACCTGCGGGGTCACGAGGGTCGGGGTCATCATCGGCACGAAGCCGTTGGCGAGCGCCTGATCCATGGCCATCGTCATGAGAGCCAGCTCGAGGCGGGCACCGATGCCCTTGAGGTAGTAGAAACGGGCGCCGGAGACCTTCGCGCCGCGCTTGGTGTCGATCGCGTCCAGGCCCTCGCCGAGCGCGAGGTGGTCCTGGGGCTCGAAGCCTTCGGCGGCGAAGTCGCGGGGGGCGGGACCCTCGTGGCGCAGGACCACGAAATCATCCTCACCACCGACGGGCACACCGTCGACGACCAAGTTAGGCAGGAGGCGTGCGAGGCGGTCGGCCTCGGCATCGGCTGCGTTCGCGGCGGCCTCGGCGGCCTTCACCTGCTCGGCGAGCTCCTTGGCCTGAGCCAGGATCGCCGGACGCTCCTCCTTGGAGGCGCGGCCCACGGACTTGGAGACCTCCTTTTGGGTGGCTCGCAGCGTCTCGAAGGCCTGGAGGGCCTCGCGGCGGGCGGCGTCAGCCTCAATGATCTCATCGACGAGGCCGGGGTTTGCTCCTCGGGCGCGCTGGGAGGCACGGGCGGGTTCGGGGTTTTCACGCAGGGCACGCACATCAATCATGCGTCCCATCCTATGCCAGGTGGGCGCGTGATGTCCCCTACCGACCCGACTTTGAATTCAATACAGCAGGTCAAGGTTATGCACAAACTACATCCCTGAGGTCCTCAAAAACCTGAAAGTTATCCACCTTTGGTGTATAACCGTGTGGACAACATGACGGCGAGCATACGCCAGCTCGTCTCAGATGGCACGAAAGACAACAAAAAGTCACTTCACAACCCGTCCACAGGCACGAAGCGGGATACGCTAGACCTATGGACGCAACACCGTGGGTACTCGCTGCCGTCGCCGGAGCTGGAGCCATCGGTGCCGCACGCCTCGCAACAGCCCTGACCCGCAGGCACCGCCGCCGCAAGGCACTCGCCATCCCCGCATCGGTGGACGACCCGACGCGCGGACGGCCGCGCCCCTGGATCATTATGAACCCCTCCAAGCACGAGGATCCACAGGCCTTCAAGGAGCTCATTAACCGCAAGGCCAAGGAACTCGGCATCACGCACGTGCACTGGCGCGAGACCACACGTGAGGACCCAGGCACCGGGCAGGCCGTGCGCGCCCTCGAGGAAGGCGCGTCCGTCGTCATCGCCGCGGGCGGAGACGGGACCGTGCGCGCCGTCGCAGCCGGCATGGCAGGATCCGGCGTCCGCATGGGCATTATCCCCGTGGGCACCGGCAACGTCCTGGCCGGAAACCTCTCCGTCCCCGACGACCCCGAAGAGGCCCTCGCCGTCGCGCTCGACCGCAACCACCGCGCCGTCGACCTGGCGTGGGTACGCATCGAAGACGTCACCCAGGAGTCCACTCAGCCCGCCGAGGGCGGACTGCGCCTCGCGGCACGCACCGCGCTACACCCCGAAGCCAGCGCTGCGGACCAGGGCGCCCCGGCCTCGTCGAATGAGCCGCGCGCGGACGAGTACGCGTGCCTCGTCGTCGCGGGCATGGGATACGACGGTGCAACGATGGCGGACACAAACCCCGAACTGAAGAAGCGCATCGGATGGATCGCCTACGTGTGGGCCGGCCTGGGTGCGATGGGCGTTCCACGCATGAAGGCGCGCCTCACCCTACGCTCACCCGCCGCTCGAGTGGCGGACCCCCTGGGCGTCGGCGATCAGATCACGGGAGAGGCCCTGGACGAGGGACTCCTCGGCTAGCGCCGAACCCCTGCGCTCACCCGCCGATGAGATCACCCGCGTCGAGGCCCGGTCCGTCATGTTCGCGAACGCGGGCGAGCTGAAGATGCTGGTTCTCGCCCCCGATGCAGAGCTGTCGGACGGCCTCATCGACGTCATCGCGGTTGACGCGCTCGCCGGCCTGCTCGGCTGGGCGGACGTGACCTGGAAGATGCTCGGCCAGCTCATCGGCCTACGCCCGATCAACCTGCCCGTCTCGACCGGCAAGGTCGCGTTCCGCCAGGCGAAGGGCGCGTCCGTCACGGCCGAAGAGGCCCAGGTGTGCCAGGTGGACGGCGACGCGATCGGACTCGCCCACACCATGCACATTCGCATGCAGGGCGGGCGCCCTCGACATCGCAGTGCCCGCGGAGCGCACGTGGATGGAGCTGCTGCCCGGCTGAGCGCAACACACAACCCTCAGAACAGTCACGCCCTAATTACAAGGGGCCTCGCACACACACATATCACCACGTGCTACGCACTTATTATGCGAGCGCTCGACCACGCAGTGAGGCACGTTTAAAGGGATATACGAGCATCGCCGCCATATCCCCATCCCCACATTACTCGCACAAATGTCAATTGATGAGCGGTCCGGCACACAGCAAGATGCCCAACAGCGAAAGAGACCTGCCATTTCAATAAAGAAGGCCCACTGAGTTTACTTGGGTGAATTCCTGTTAATTCGTTTGAAATGCATAATAAGAGGGCAACACCCATCGATTTATGGACGATCCGCGCGGACCACCAACGTTCTGCGCATCCCGACGAACGAACGGATGAAAATGGCACTTTTGCGTCGCCTCGCCCCCCTTGTGGGCGTCGCCCTCGCCCTGTCCCTCGCCGCGTGCTCGACCGGCACAACGACCACCCAGTCCACATCCTCAAGCACTACCGAGCAGTCGGCCGCAACGACGCGCACCGTCACCGACCTGCGCGGCGTCCAGGTCGAGATTCCCGCGACCATCAACAAGGTCGCGGCATCGTTCCCTGCCATGGAGGAAGCCTTCCTCATGCTGGGAGTGCAGGACAAGAACGTCTCTGCTATCGCATCCAACCAGAAGAACCCGTGGATGCTCAAGCTTTACCCCCAGATCGCGAACCTCCCGAACATCTTCGGCGAATCCGTCAACATGGAATCGCTGCTGGCCGCGGCCCCCGACGTGGTCTTCGTCGGTGACGAAAAGACACAGCAGGCAGTCATGGATGCCGGCATCCCAGCGGTTCAGACCAACTTCACGTCCGCTCAGGACGTCATCGACGGCCTAACCCTCATGGGCGATATTTTCGGTGGCGACGCCAAGACGACTGCCGCCGAGCTCGTTGCTGACTACCAGACGAACATGTCCTTCGTGAAGGGCAAGACCGACCCGATCGCCACCGCAGACCGACCCCGCGTCTTCTACGCTGCGAAGAACACCCTCAACACCGAGGGCGCAGGCAGCATCGTCACCGACTGGATCGAGATGGCCGGCGGCGTCAACGTCGCAACCGAAAATGGCATCGAAGGAACCTTCAAGGACGTGAGCCTTGAAGACCTGCTCGCATGGGATCCCGACGTCATCATCGCTCGCGATGCCGCGCACAAGACCGAGTACATGACCGATTCTCGCTTCGCCGAACTCAAGGCCGTCAAAAACAACCGCGTCTACGTCAACCCGAAGGGCGTGTTCGTCTGGTGCGTGCGCTCCGCCGACGAGGTCCTGCAGCCCGTGTGGGCAGCGACCGTCATCCAGCCCGACCTGTTCAGCGATGTCGACATGAACAAGTACACCTACGACTTCTATAAGAAGTACTACCACTACGAGGCATCCGACGCGGACCTACAGTCGATCCTCTTCCCCACGGAGTGACAATCCCATGACGAGAAATCTCCGGAGCGAGGAGGTCGGCACACCGACAATTGCTCGTCGGCGCGTGTGGCCGCTCGTTACCGCCCTACTTGCCGGTCTCCTCGCCCTGGGGATTCTCGCCATGTGCCTGGGGAACTACCAGGTCGCACCCTCCACCGTCGCAAAGATCCTTGTCGGACAGATTCCCGGCATCCACGCGGACGTTACCTGGCCTCGCGCGGTTGAAACCGTCGTGCTTCAGGTGCGCCTGCCTCGTACCCTCGGTGCCATGTGCGTGGGTGCTGCCCTCGCCCTCTCCGGCGCCACGTACCAGGGGTCTTCCGCAACCCCTCGTCTCCCCTGACCTGCTCGGCGTTTCCGCCGGTGCCTGCGTGGGTGCGGCCAGCGCGATTCTCCTGCACACGGGCCGCGCATCCCTGCAGGTGATGGCCCTGGCAACCGGCCTCGCCGCGGTTGCCCTGGCGACCTTCATCCCGCGCCTGCTGCGCAACACCTCGACGATGACCCTCATCCTGTCCGGCGTCATCGTCGCCGGCCTCATGAATTCCACGCTCGGTCTGCTCAAGTACATCGCCGACCCCGAGACTGAGCTCGCCGACATCACCTACTGGATGATGGGGTCCTTCTCCCTCATCAAGGGCAGCGAACTCCTCATGGTCGCCCCCGTCATGGCTCTCGCAGCCACAATCCTCTTCGCCATCCGCTGGCGCATCAACCTGCTGTCGCTCGGTGATCAGCAGGCCAAGTCCCTGGGCGTGTCCCTGCGCTCAACCCGCCTCACAACGATCGTCTGCTCGACGGCGCTCACCGGATGCGCGGTCTGCATCTCCGGCACGGTCGGCTGGGTAGGCCTGGTCGTCCCCCACATCGGACGCCTCATCGCGGGCCCCGACAACACGCGCCTGCTCCCCGTCTCCGCCGTGGTCGGTGGAATCTTCATGCTCGTCATCGACACGCTTGCACACACGCTGTCAGCCGCAGAAATCCCCCCTGTCGATTCTCACCGGCTTCATCGGCGCACCCCTGTACATCTGGCTCCTCTACCGAAACCGGGTGACCATCCAATGACGAACACACCCACCACGGGAGAACAGGTCACCACCCGCGCCAAGTCGGCCTCGGACCCCATCCTGATGGTCCACGGCCTTTCCTTCGCCTACGAGGGCGGCACCCTCGTTTTCAACGGCGTCAACTTCGACCTTGAGGCCGGCCATTCATTCACAATTCTGGGCCCCAACGGTGCCGGAAAGTCAACCCTGCTGGGGTGCCTGGCAGCCCAGCTCATCCCTGCATCGGGCGTCATTCGCGTCACGGGACGATCGCTGCGCGACATGAGTTCGAGCGCCATCGCGAGGCGCATCGGTTTCGTGCCGCAAAACCTTGCGGCAGTTTACGGGTACCGCGTCGCGGACTTCGTCGCAATGGGTCGCGCACCCTACATTTCGCGTTTCTCCATGCCCTCTGACGATGACTATCAGCGGGTTGCAGCCACTCTGGATGACCTCGGTATCACCCACTTGGCCGACAAGTCGTACACAGCCCTATCCGGCGGCGAGCGTCAGCAGTGATGCTGGCGCGCGTCCTCGTCCAAGATCCGCGCCTCATCCTCCTCGACGAGCCGACCAGCGCCCTCGACTTCGGTAATCAGCTAAAGGTCGTGCGCATCGTGCGTGAGCTGACCGAACGCGGTTACGCCGTCATCATGACGACCCACAATCCGGACCACGCGATTATGTTGGACGACCGCGTCGGGATCCTCGACCGCGAAGGCACGCTTACCGTGGGTGCCGCGCAAGAGGTTGTCACCGAGGAGACGCTTTCGCGCGTCTACCGCATCCGGGTGCGCATCGTCGACGTTCCCGAAGTGAACAGGCGCGCGGCCCTGGCTCCCCTGTAGCGACGCCTATTGGCTCAGCGCGGCGACGCGGGCGTCAGGCCAGCGGCCAGGCCGGGGCATTGCCCGCAGCCTCGCCCATGCCATCCCCACCGTGCAGCAGGTCCGCGACCCACGCGCGACCCGCGCGGAAGGCCTCGTCCGTCGTACCAGGCGCAACCGACGCTCGCACGCCGTCGACACGCGGGTAGGAACCCATGAAGCGAACCTCCGGCGAGTAACGGTGCAGGCCGACGAGGGCTGCCTGAACGCGCTCCTCACGGATGTGGCCGACGATGTCAATGCTGAACGTGTAATTGCCGAGACCGTCGCCGCTCGGGCGCGACTCGATGCGGGACAGGTCGACGCCGCGCGCCGAGAACTGCTCAAGGAGGGTCAGCAGAGCACCCGACTTATTGACCGGCAGGGCAACCTGGATGGTCGTCTTGTCCGCGCCGGTCGGAGGAGGCACCACGCCGGGGCGGGCCACCAGGACGAAGCGAGTGATCGCGCCCGGATTGTCAGCGACGTCGGTGAACAGGGCCTCCAGGCCGTAGGTGTTGACCGAGACCGCGTTGCACAGGGCGGCATCGAAGGACGCGTCACCGTCCGAGAGGAGCTCGGCGGCAGCGGCCGTCGACGTAGCGGGCACGTGGATCGCGCCGGGGAAGGTCTCCTCAACCCAGCCGCGGCACTGCGCCCACGCGTGCGGGTGCGTCCCGATACGGCGAATATCCTCGGGGCGAGTACCCGGCAGGACGGCCAGCTGGAAGACGACATGCACGTGCATCTCTGCAACGATGACGAGGGGGTCGCCGTGCGAGAGCGAATCCAACGTCGCATTGACGCCGCCCTCGATGGAGTTTTCGATCGGGACGACGGCACGGTCGGCCTCGCCGCGGCGCACGGCCGCGAGCGCCTGCGGGGCACTCGTCATGGGCATGAGGATCGCGCCAGCGGGCGCGACCTGGTGGACAGCCTGCTCGGTAAACGTGCCGAAGGGGCCGAGGAAGGCGATACGAAGCTTGTCACCGAGGGGCGCGGGGCCGGGTATGTTCGTCGTCATGGTGTCAAGGGTAACGAGAGCGAAGGGAGTGGCGCGGCCTCGTTTCGGGGACGGGGGCGCATTGTGGCCAATCGCGCGGGTTCCGAGGCCGGGCGAGCCTCACGGAGGCGCGCCGCCGGCCTCGCGCGGAACTCCCCAGGCGGCGGACTCCCCCAGGAAACCGACCGATCGTCAGTCGCGGGAGCCGGTCACGCCGTTCGCGAAGGCCTCGCGTCCACCACCCGGTGTCACCTCGCCGCACGCGGTGATCTTCCACAGCTTCGCGGTGCCGCCCGCGTCGACCAGCTCGAAGCCGGTGGACGTGTCCACGTTGTAGAGGCCGGGGTGGCGGGAGGATCGCATGAAGTTGTAGTAGGCGCCGTCTTCCTCTTCGTAGAAGTGGGTAATGCCGAGCCTGCGCACGACCTCGCACACCTCGGGATCAGTCGCGATATCGTGGAAACGCTGGATGAGGATCTTCTGCGAGGCCACATCCTTGTTAGCGGTGCTCAGCTGCGGGAATACCGCCTACGACCGCCGATCATCTCGGAGTACGCCGCGCCCGCGATCGGGTCGCCCAGAATGAGCGCGTCGGGGGCGGTCGTGTACGGCATGCGGCGCAGCATGGCGAGCTCACCCATCGTGGCCATACCCGGCTTGCCCAGGCGATTCGGATCGTACACCTGGGCGACCGCAGCGTTCCGCGCGTCGATGGCGCCAAAGCCGGACAGGACCAGCACGAGCAGGCCGACAGCGAACTGGATTGGCCAACGCGGCGCCTCGATATTGTCGTCGGATCCTCGTTCGGCGAGGATCCGCTGCAGCGACCTCGTCCACGCGGCGTGGATGAGACGAACGATGGCGGCGACACCGACCGCCATGAGGATCGTCAGCGCGATGTCTTCGACGCCCATAATGCGACGGGCATCCTTGTACCAGGGGGCCAGCAGGTAGGTGCGCAGCGCCGAGTCGGGCGAGTACGCCAGGGCGGTGAGGGCCGCAAGGATCGTATAGGAGGCCAACGGCCAGAACGGCATGGGCTGCGCCTCCTCCTCGGATTCCTCGATCTCTTGGGCCGAGGCCAGGGTGCCCTCCTCCGCTTCCACACCCGCGTCATCGGTGAGTCCGGCGCGCTCGGCGGCACGCTCCAGGGGATCCGTGCGACGGAACAGCAGGTGGAGGCGGGCGGTCGCCGCGATGCCGATGATCAGGAGAATGAGCTGGACGATCATCCACTGCGCGTTGCCGGCGGTGTTGGAGAAGGGCGGGTAGGGCAGGAATGCGTGGCTGAAGGCTTCGCCCCAGTTGCTGCCGTCGCGCCGGTAACTGCCCATGGCCCGGATCTTTGACGACGACAGCGCGAGGAGCGGTGCCGCGACGACGACAAACGCGATGGCGCCCCACGCCAGGGCGACGAGCTGGCCTCGTCCACCGCGACCGTAGGCGCGTCGGGCGAGGGACGCGATGGAGGCGAGGAGCGGCGCGATCAGGAACGCGAGGATCGAGAAGGCGGCGCTCGGGTGCGCGCCGACGAGGCCGATGGCACCGATGAGGAGGAACACAGCCTGCGGGATACGGCGCAGGAAAGCATGCAGCCCGTCGCCCGCGCGCAGGTCGGCGACCAGCCTGCGCCCCGCGACGATCGCGATGGCCGCCAGACCCGGCACCAGAGCGGTGCCCGTCGAGTTGGGCCACTGGTTGTACATGGTGAGCGCGTCGGCGGGCATATTGAGCAACATCCCGCCGATGATGGGCGCCGCCATGATCGCGCTGAGCGACGCGGTCAGCACCGAGACGAGGGCCGCCAGGCCGACCACCCACACGGCCATGAGCGCCAGCGAGGACACGTTCGAGGCCTGGATGACCGAGTCGTAGCGCGCGAACAGCGAGACAAAAGCGTGCCAGCCCGTCGGATAGTAGACGTTACGGCCGCCGTACAGCTCGTGGAGGCCACCGAAGGGACTGGCGTTCTTGCCGTACAGCATCGTATGCACGCCATTCTGATGGAAAGTCGGATCCCACTGCTGGACAGGGGTTCGATGGGGCCACGCCCATCACGAGGGGCAACGCCGCGAGGACGAAGCCCACCAGGATCGCTTTCCCCACGTGGCCGCGCGGATCGCGGCCTGGCGTCCGCCGATCGGCTTGCGAACACCGATCGCCTCGCGCAGGGGAACTCCCCGCAGGGAGAATCCGTCGTTGCTGCGGCGGAAGAAGCTCAGGCTCCAGGCGCCGGCGCCTCCCAGGGCACTCATGCCGAGGATCGGCAGCGCCGTCGAGGGCTCCCACTCGATGTCGAGCGCCGGGTAGGCGACGGACAGGATCGTGATCAGGCCAAAGGTGAACGCCGGAGCCGCTCCGATCGCGACGAGCGACGAACGACCTCCCGCCCTCAGCCACATGAACCCCGGCAGGACCAGGGCAACCATCATGGCCAGCAGGGTCGGGAGCAGCATCCACCAGGCCAGCATGGATTACTCCTTGTCAGAAGCGGCGCGGCGCTTGCCCACAATCTCAATGATGACGGGCAGGACCGACGCGAGGATGATGACGCCGAGGATGAGCGTCAGGTTGTCGTGCACGAAGGGCACGTTGCCCAGGAGCGAACCCGCGAGGATGAAGCCCGCGCCCCACACGACGGCACCCAGCGTGTTGAAGGCCAGGAACTTCGGGTAGGGGTAGCGAGCCATGCCCGCGGCGATCGGAATGAAGGTGCGCACGAAGGGGATGAAACGTCCGATGACCAGCGAGCGGCCACCGTAGTTCGTGAAGTAGTGCTCCGCCTTCTCCAGGTGCTCAGTCTTGAGGAATCGGGCATCGGGCTTGAAGAAGCGACGCCCCCACTTGGCGCCCAGGAAGTAGCCGATCTGCGCTCCGATGAAGGCCGCGACGACGACGAGGAGGATGAGCGTCGGCAGGTGCAGGCCGAGGCGGTCGTGGAGCAGGCTGGCGGTGAACAACAGGGATTCACCGGGCAGCACCGGGAACAGGACACCCGACTCGATGAGGACGATGAGCATCGTTCCCCACAGCACCCACGGCCCCATGGCGACGAGCAGAGTCTCGGGATTTTTAAACCACTCGATAACGGTGTGCAGCATCGACGGATCTGATGCGGTCACGAGTGTCGACCAGGTCACGATAGGGCCCTTTTCTGCCGGGAATGTATCACCCTAACCCTACCTTTGTTGACCGCAATTATAGGATAGGCGGCATGAGGAAGCGCAAGGATTCACACGACGGTTCTCCGGTCGGGGACACGAACATCCTCTTCGTCCCCGATTCCTCCGCCGACCCCTCGGCATCCGGGGTGGATGCCCTCATGGGGATGATCGACGAGGCCGGGGCACCCCCGCAGGCTCCCCCGCCCCCGGAGGTCCCTTCCTCGGAGGTGCGCACCGAGGTCATGGAGCCCGTCGTCACGCCGGACACGACGACCGCGCCCGTAGCCATGCCGCCCAGCATTCCTCCCAGCCACGCGGACGTCGACCAGGGCACCCCTGCCTCGTCGACGAATGACGAGGGCGCGGCGGATCCTCTGCTTCCCCCGCCCGCGCCCACGGCCGATAACGCCGCTGCCAGCTCCGAGGAACCCGCCGACGAGGCCGAGGCCAGCGCACCAGAGGCCACCACGGAGACCGACGCAGAGGCCACCACCGGCGACAAGGACGCGGATATTGAATCCGCCGCGCCCCCGGCTACCGGCGAAATCGCCACAAACCTGCCCGTACGCCGCATGCGACTGCCCCGCCCCGTCTACATCGCTGACCGCATCCTGCCCATGCGCCGCCGCCGCGAAGACCTCGTCGACGTCGTCATCTCCCTCATCGCGATTCTCTTCATCTGGACGATCGGCGCGCTGGCCAGCGCGACCACGCGCGGCGTCACCATGGACGTCCTCAGCTTCCAGCTCGTCCGCCAGATCCTCATCCTGCCGGTGAGCATCACCGAGGGCCTCATCATTTTGACCACGCCGATCCTCGTGATCGTCTCGCTCGCGCTGCGTAAACGCCTCCAGGCGATCATCCAGGTCCTCGTGACGAGCCTCGTGGCCGCGGTCGGCGGCTGGATCATCATCCTGCTGACTGGCCTGCTGCCCTCCGACCTGACCGCGCCGCTGAGCGTCGACCGCGCGCTTGCCACGCAGGGTTCCCAGACCGGCATCGCGATCGCCATCAACCTGGTTATCGTCACCCTGTGCGCGCTGTTCACCTCCGCCGGCGAGGCACAGTCGATGAAGGCCATCAAGTGGGGATGGACGGGCCTGTGGATCATTCTCATCCTCGGCGTGCTGCGCTCGTCCATGACCCTGCCCGTCGCCTTCATCTCCGTCTTCCTGGGCCGCGCTTTCGGCTCGGGTTCGCGGTGGATCATGGGCTACGACGACCAGCGGGCGAAGGGAGCCAAACTCGTCGAGGCGCTCCTCAACATCGGGATTACGCCCTCGCGGATCGTACGCACCGACCTCGACACGACCGAAGAGCCCCTGGCTACGTGGGCCGTCGCTGAGAACTCGCGCGGCCGCCTCACCCAGATGCCCGCCGACCTCGGCGACATGGGCGTCACGGTGACGCGCCGCCCGATCCAAGACCATCACCGCCACTACCAGGCATGGAGCGACACGGGCCTCGCCTACGAGATCATCGCCATGGACCCCGGCCAGGAACTGACCGGCACGCTCCTCGAGATGTGGAACAACCTGCGCCTGCGCGGCATCAGCCGCTGGGTGTCGCCCTCGCTCAAGGCTCAGGCCGAGCGCTCCTCCTTCACGACGCTGCAGGCGCTGCGCGCAGGCGTGTTCACACAGGAGCCGATCGGCATCGCCTCAGCCTCCGACTCGATCATCCTGGTCATGTCCGCTCTGCCCCCCACGACTCCGCTCACGGAGCTCGGCGAGAACGCGTCGGATGAGATCCTGGACCGCGCGTGGGAGCAGCTGCACTTCGCGCACTCGCGCGGCATCTCGCACCGTGCTCTCACCCCCGAGGCCGTGGTCGTCGACTCTTCCTCGGACGTGTGGTTGCTCGACTGGGATTCCGGCGAGGTCGCGACCACCGAACTGAACCAGTCCATCGACATCGCGCAGATGCTGGTCCTCACCGCGCTTGCCGTGGGACCTGAGCGCGCGCTCGAGGCCTACCGACGCTGCGTCGGTGAGGATACGCTGATCGCGTGCGCCCCCGTCATCCAGAAGCCCGTGCTGCCCGCCGAGATCAATCAGCGCCTACGCCGTTCCGACCTGCTGGGCGAACTGCGCGCCGCCCTCGTGGGAGACTCCGAGGCCGAGACCGCGCACACCGCTGACCTGCAGCGATTCCGCCCACGCACGATCTTCACGATCGCGGTGGCGTTCATCGCCGTCTTCATCGTCGTCAGCTCGCTGAACTTCAGCGACATCGTGACCACGGTCAAGAGCGCGAACCTGTGGTGGATGCTCGCTTCCGCCTTGCTCGCCTGCCTCATCTGGGTCGGTTCCGCGGTCCCGCTTGTTGCTCTGTCGCCCGAGAAGCTGAGCCTGCGCGAGACGCTCGTCGCCCAGGTCGCGGCCTCGATCATTACGATCGTGGCGCCCGCCTACGTGGGACCCGCTGCCCTCAACCTGCGCTACCTGCGCAAGCGCCGCGTCCCGACCGCCATGGCGGTGACGACAGTGACGCTCATGCAGATTTCGCAGGCGCTCATCACGATCATCCTGCTCCTCCTCGTCATGGTGATCGCCGGATCCTCGCTGTCCGTGTCGGTCCCCTACGGCACCATCCTGGGTGTCGTCGCGGTCGTCATGGTCGCGGTCGGCATCATTGTCGCCGTACCGAAGGTGCGCCGCTGGATCTGGTTGAAGATTCAGCCGACCTGGCAGCAGGTCTACCCGCGCCTCCTGTGGATCATCGGCCAGCCCCGTCGCCTCGCCGCGGTCGTGGGCGGCAACCTGCTGATGAACATCGGCTACGTGGGCTCGTTCTGGACGGCCCTGCTCGCCATGGGCGGTTCGCTGAACTTCTCCCACGGTATCAATCACCTACCTGACGGCGAACGCGGCCGGCTCCTTCATCCCCTCGCCGGGCGGTATCGGTACTGTTGAAACGGCGCTGACCTCAGGCCTGACGGTCGCGGGCATCTCCTCGTCGGTCGCAATCGCGACGGCTCTGCTCTACCGTCTCGTCACCTTCTACGGCCGCATCCCATTCGGCTGGCTGGCCATGAAGTACATGGAGAAGAAGGACCTCATCTAGGGTCCTACTGAGCGCATCTACATCCGGCTGTCACGCGTCCCGGCGCGAGGCAGCCGGATGTTGGCTTACTGGAGGTTGTTGTTGCCGTCCGGGTATGCCGCCTGGACGCCGCTCACCGAGCGAATCACGTCGAGCGAGCCCACCGGCGCGCGCAGCGCATAGCCTTTTAAGGCGTTGCGATACTCGCGCTCCACGGAAACGGACCCGCCCGGGAATGCCGAGGCCACGGCCTCGTTGATCGAGGCGAGGGTCGTCTCGCCGTCCGTGCCTTCCGCGAGCTGGACGATGATGACAACCGAGCTATCGGCGTCCTGGCCGGACTGAGCGCTCGGGCCGCTCTGCCCATTCTTGGACGTCAGTGCGGTGTCGGGGTCGATCGTCGGCGAGGCCGTGGCTCCCGGCGCGGACTGGGCGGAGTCCTCGGGAGCGCCGGACTGCGACGCGGGCGTCGGCGACGTCGCGGTGGAACAACTTGCGACCGCGAGTGCGCACGTACCCACCCCGGCCAGGAAAACGGCTGGCTTCTTCATGGTTATCTGCTCCTTGCTGCGGGCGTGCACTGTCGTGCTGACACCTCCAACATACCGCAGCGGCCATCGACGTTGCGGCGTGAGTACATGCATGCGAACACCCGTGGGCGCGCACGGAACAGGGCCCGGGAGCGCTCGCAGTGAGCGTTCCCGGGCCCCGGCCTCGTGAATCAGCGAATCAGTGATCCAGAGCAGACGCGCGCATTAGCGCACCCAGACTCCGTTCGCGTCGAACACGTAGGTGCGTCCGTTAATGACCTGCGTGCCCGTCAGCATGACGCCGGAGGGAGACAGGTAGTACCAGGAGCCGCCCACGTTGAGCCAGCCGGTGGCCATCTTTCCGGAAGCGTTCAGGTAGTACCAGGAGCCACCGTCGTTGACCCAGCCTGTAGCCATCGCCCCGGAAGCCGTGAGGTAGTACCAGGAGCCACCATCTGCAACCCAGCCGGTCTTCATAACCTTGGTCGCGGGGTCAAGGTAGTACCAGGAGCCACCGTCACGCACCCAGCCGCCCACGAGGGCGCCGGACTCGTTCGCGTAGACCCACTGGCCGTCAACCCGCTTCAGGAAGCCGGTCGCCATGTAGCCCGACGGGCCGAACAGGTACTCCGAACCGTTGATCGTGAACCAACCGTCCTTGAGGTAGCCCTTGCCACCTGCACAGGCATACCACCAGCCGGCGCCGTCCTTGACCCAGTTGCCGCCGTCGGCGCTTGCGCACGCCTCGGACGTGCCGGGGTTATCGCTGGGCAGATCGAGGGTCGCAGCCTCGGAGTGGTTGAGGCCGTAGTCCCAGGCCAGCAGGTACGGGTGGGCGATGACGCTGCCCGAGCCACCCTGGTGGCCCCACGCAGCATCAATATCCTTGAAGGGAACCTCAACGTGGTACGTGTAGGTCCCATCCACACCGAGGCTACCCTCCCTGTCTGAGAAAACGTAGCGGTAGAACCACAGGCCATCGGCCGGGTCATGCACGTCAATCCCAGCCAGCGGCGAGGAGTCGGAGACGTCGAAGGAGACGACCATGTCCTGGCCCTCCCCGGTGTAGGTCACGTTGGAGACAACGGGCGCAACAGTATCGATACGGAAATCGTAAGAGATCGACTGCTCCACCTGCGAAGGACCGTCGTTGTGCGCCGACAGCGTCAGCTTGTAGGCACCGTCCGGCAAGCCCTTGAATGCATCGGAACGCAGGTCGAGCGACGTCGGCTCGTGGCCTTCTTCGACCCAGGTCATCCTGCCGGTACTCGGGCTGATACCCGACTTCCAGTTCTGGTAACGCGTGAAGGATGCAACCTTCTCTCCTGCGGCGTTCGTGTACGCGGCGTTGAGGGTGTGGACGCTGCGCAGCGTGCCCGTGCGCGGTTCGAGGACGGTAGGAGCACCCGAGGCCTCAGACCGAGAGATCACGTAGCGGTCAGCCTTGGGCAGACCCATAAGGTCGCTCGTCTTGGTGAACGGGTTGTATCCGAGGATGTTCCCGCTCGCGCCGTTATAGATACCCGAGGGTAGCGTGTGCGCACCGCCTTCGGAGGCGAGGGCATCGAAGATGGGTGCCTTGCCCCAGTTTCCGTAGAACCCCAAGTAGGGCACGGTCAGGTCGGGCTGGGACGCGGTCTTCGAAGCGAAGCGCACGAAACCGTCAAGGAAGGTGCCGTTGGGCGTATTAGCCGTCGCAAAGGCGGCGAACTGGTCGCCGGGGGTGACGTCCACGCCGATCGTCGCCTGACCACCGGCCGGGACGGTAACAGTAGCACCTTCGGCGGCGGCCGTTGCAGCGCTGGAATAGCGAATCTCAACCCCGCGGCCTCGCCAATCCGTGGAGCTGCCGGTGAAGTATCCACCGTCAACGTCCTCGGACAGGGCCTGGGAGCTCAGCTCGTAGGTCGCGGGTGCGTCGCCGAGGTTGTGGAGCGTGACGTCGAAGTGCCATCCGGTGGTCCCATCCCCCAGGTCCGCCTTGGGTCGGGACTGCTCGGCAGCACCGACCACGGTCGGGTACACCGACGAGGTCGTGGCAGCCAGGGCGTCAACGATGCCCGAGCCCTGCTTACGCGGCGAATAGAAGACACCGGTCTCCTGGGCGGCGTCCGCGATGGGGCGAGCCGTACCCATGATGAGGTTCTGGACGACGTCAACCTTCTCGCGCGCACTCATCGACGCAAACAACGGGTCAGATTGGACACGCTGCAGACCACAGCGCTGACACCGGCCATCTGCGGGGTCGCCATGGACGTGCCGGAGAGGTGATCGTAGTTTCCGTCCAGGACAGCCGAGTAGATGCTGCCGCCGGGGGCGCTGACCTCGGGCTTGAGGCGCAGGTCCGGAGTGACGCCCCACGAGGAGAAGTCAGACATCGAATAGTTCGAGTTCGGGGTGATGGTCTTGCCATCCACGAGGGTCAGGTGACGATCTGCGGCCGCGAGCATGGCCTGACCGTTCTCCTGGGAAATGAACGCGGCGGGCACGTCCAGGGTCGTGACGCTCATGAGCATGAGTGAGTTGCCGGCGACGTTGTTGTACACGAGGATGCCGGCGGGCTTGAGCGCCGCCAGGTTCTCGATCTTCTTCTGGAAGGTCAGCTTGCCGCGTGAGACCAGGGCAAACTTACCCGCCAGGCCACCGGGGTACTTGGCTGTGAGGGCGGCGGCGTCTTCCTCGGTGGCGAATCCGGCGTCGACGTACTCGTAGGATCCGGCGGCCAGCTCAGCGATTTCGGCGACCTTCTCGCCGTTCGCGCCGCGCGCACGCTGGTAGGCGATGTCTTTTCCGGCGGCGGAAAAGGCGTTGTAGGACAGGAGGTTATCGACCGAGGCCACGGCGAGGACCGAGGAGTAGGTCGCGGGCTCGCACTGGGTTGAGGAGTCGGGGTCGGAGGCGTAGGGAAGGTTGCGCCCGGAGGTGTTGCCGTATCCGGCCGAGTAGTGGTTGCCGGCCGCGGCGTTGACCGAGACCCCCTCATCCTGGAGTTTCTTGAATACGGAGGCATACACCGAGTCGGCCTCGTTATCCATGCCGCCGAGCTGTCCAAGGGACAGGTTCACGACGTCGGGGTGCAGGACCACCATGTCGTCGAGGGAGGCGAGCAGCGCCGAGTCGGGAATCTCACCGTCCGAGCTGCGCGAGACCTTCGCGACGATGATCTGCGCCTCGGGGGCGACTCCGACGATCTGGTCGGCGTTACCGGCGGTGATCCCGGCGACGTGCGTGCCGTGGGAGCCGTACGATCCCTTGGCGGGCATCGCGTCGTTGTCGCCGTCCGCGTAGTCGTATGCGAAGGGGAACTTCTCAGAGACGTAAACGCCCTGCTTGCCTTCGCCCAACTGCGGGGTCAGGGCCCCCACCTTGTCCGCAGTAAGCGCGGGCGTTGAGGGCATTGCGCCAGAGAATGCAGGGTGGGTCATTTCGACGCCGGTGTCGATGACGGCGACGACCTTGCCTTCACCCTTTTGGGTGAGCTGGTCGGCACGCATCATGATCTGGGCGCTGAGGTTGTCGGGATGCTGGGTCGAGAGCCGGGGAGCCTGGCTACCGCCCTCGGCATCGACCTCGTCGACATCGCTGACGCGCGTTTCACGCTCAAGGAATGCGCCCTTGACGCCGCTCGCCGCGCGGATCGCGTCGAGGGAGCCGGCGGGTGCGCTCAGCGCGAATCCTTCGAGGGCCTTGTCGTACTCGCGCTGCACCTGGGCGCTCTCGCCCGGGAATGCCGAGGCCACGGCCTCGTTGATCGAGGCGAGGGATGCCGCGCGGTCCGAGCCTTCGTGCAGCTGCACGATGATCCCGACGATCGCCGAAGCATCCTGCTCGGCGGTCGGCGTGACCTGGTCGGGCTGGGAGGTCTGCCCGCTCTTTGAGGTGAGCGCGGTATCGACGTCACCGACCGGCAGGGACGAGGCCGTGGCTCCGGTAGCGGGATGCGCGTCTGCGAGACTTGGCGGCGCTGCGAGCGTCGCGGGCCCTGTCACCGCCAGCGCGCAGGCACCGGCGAACGCGAGGAACGCCGTTGTTTTCTTCATTGTCATGTGGGTAACTCCAATGTGTCGACGGGTGACTGTGTTGGCAGGAGGAGGGGACTCCACCGTGCCGGCCGTCACTGTCAAAATACCGCACAAGACGCATGTGACAAACTTTGTTTCACATTGGGAAACGATTGGACATTATTTTACTGTCAGCATGATTTCGGGTCCGGGAACACTTACGCAGCAAGGTTCCCGGACCCGAACATGAACACCGTTAGGTGCGGATCACCTCATCTCACCCAACCCATACGCCGCTACCGTCAAAGACGTAGGTGCGTCCGTTGATGACCTGGGTGCCGGTCAGCATGGCGCCGGAGGGAGACAGGTAGTACCAGGAGCCGCCCACGTTGAGCCAGCCGGTGGCCATCTTTCCGGAAGCGTTCAGGTAGTACCAGGAACCATCCACCTGGACCCAGCCGATGGCCATAGCCCCGGAAGACGTGAGGTAGTACCACGAGCCGCCGTCGGCGACCCAACCGGTGGCCATGACCTTTGTGGTGGGGTCGAGGTAGTACCAGGAGCCGCCGTCACGCACCCAGCCGCCCACGAGGGCGCCGGACTCGTTCGCGTAGACCCACTGGCCGTCGGCGCGCTTGAGGAAGCCGGTCGCCATGTAGCCCGACGGGCCGAACAGGTAGTCCGAGCCGTTGATCGTGTACCAGCCGCCCTTGAGGTAGCTCGTACCGTCGGCGCAGGTGTAGAACCAGCCGGCCGCGTCCTTCGTCCAGTGGCCGCCCTCGGTACTCGCGCACGCGTCGGCGGTGCCGGTGTTGTCGCTGGGCAGGTTCAGGGTCAGGGCCTCGGAGTGGTTGAGGCCGTAGTCCCAGGCCAACAGGTACGGGTGGGCGATGACCTCACCAGAGCCACCCTGGTCGGTCCACGCCTGGGCGATGTCCTTGAAGGGGATCTCAACGTGGTAGGCGCGCGTGCCGTCCGCGGCGGTGGTGGCCTCGTTATCGGTGAAGATGTGGCGGTAGAACCACAGGCCGTCGGCCGGGTCGTGCAGGTCGATCGCGGCTAGCAGCGACGCGTCCGTGATGTCGAAGGACAGGACCGTGTCGGCACCCTCGCCCTTGTACTCCAGGTTGGAGACGACCGGCCCCGCTGTGTCGAGACGGAACTCGTAGGAGATCGACTGCTCCACCTGCGAGGGCCCATCATTATGAGCCGACAGCGTCAGCTTGTACGCACCGTCCGGCAGATCCTTGAAAGCGTCTGCTCGCGTGTCCAGGGTCAGCGGATCGTTCCCCTGCTCGACCCACGTCATCTTGCCGGACGAATCCAGCGCGGACTTCCAGTTCAGGAATCGCGTGAAGAACGCGACCGCCTCGCCTGCGGCGTTCGTGTACGCGGCGTTGATCGTATGGACGCTGCGCAGCGTGCCCGTGCGGGGCTGGAGGATCGTGGGAGCGCCCGAGGCGTCCGAGCGGGAGATGATGTTCTTGCTCGGGTTGGGCATTCCGGTACGATCAGCGTCCTTGACCAGGGGGGGTTGTATCCCAGCTGCTGGCCCGTGGTGCCGTTGTAGACCCAGGAGGCGAGCGTGTGAGCACCGCCTTCGGAGGCGAGGGCGTCGAAGATGGGGGCCTTGCCCCAGTTTCCGTAGAAGCCCAGGTAGGGCACCGTCAGGTCGGGCTGGGACGCGGTCTTCGAGGTGAAGCGCACGAAGCCGTCGAGGAAGGTGCCGTTGGGCATGTTCTGTGCGATGGAGGCATCGAAATCGGCGCCGGGCTTGACGTCCACGCCCACGGTCGCCTCGCCGTTCGCGGGAACGGTAATGATCGCGCCCTCATCGGTGCCGCTCACGGCCGCGCCGGAGTAGGCGATGTCCACGCCCTTGCCTCGCCAATCGGCGGAGTGGCCGGTGAAGAACCCGCCCTCAACGATCTCCGACAGCGCCTGCGAGCTCAGCTCGTAGGTGACCTCGGCGCCGGACAGTTGTGCAGCGTGACGTCGAAGTGCCAGCCCTTCGTGCCGTCCCCCAGGTCCGCCTTGGGTCGGGACTGCTCGGGGGCTCCGACAACGGTCGGGTACACGGACGAGGTCGTGGCCGCCAGGACGTTCGCCAGGCCCGAGCCCTGCTTGCGCGGGGAGTACGGGGCACCGGTGTCCTGGAGCGGGTCAACGATGGGAGCCGCCGTGCCCATGATGAGGTTTTGGACGACGTCAACCTTCTCGCGCGCGCTCATGGACGCGAACAGCGGATCGTTCTGGACGCGCTGCAGGACGACGGCGCTCACGCCCGCCATCTGCGGGGTTGCCATCGAGGTGCCGGACATGAACTCGTAGGTGCCGCCGGGCACGGCCGAGTAGATGTTGCCACCGGGGGCGCTAACCTCGGGCTTGAGGCGCAGGTCCGGAGTGACGCCCCACGAGGAGAAGCTCGACATGGAGTACTTCGAGCTCGGGGGCACGACCTTGCCGGGGGCGACGCTCAGGTGGTGGTCGGCGGCGGCCAGCATGGCCTCGCCATCAGCCTGCGAGATGAAGGCGGCGGGAACGCCGTCCGTCGCCAGGCTCATGACCACGAGCGAGTCACCGGGCACGTTGTTGTAGACGATAAAGCTGAGCGGGCTTGGAGCCGGCGATGTTGTTGAACTTGTCCTGGAAGGTAAGAGAACCGCGCTTGACCAGCACGATCTTGCCCGCGAGGCCCTCGGGGTACTTGGCCTTCAAAGCCTCGCCGTCCTCGGGTGAACCGATGCCGCCGTCGACGTACTCGAAGGGACCTCCGGTCAGGTCGGACAGGTCAGGCATCTTCTGGCCATCGGCGCCACCGGCGCGCTGGTAGGCGATGTCGCGGTCGCCGACGGTGAAGGCGCTGTGCGCCAGCGAGTTGTCGACCGAGGCCACGGACACGACCGAGGAGTAGGACGCCGGTTCGCACAGAACCGAGGAATCGGGGTCGGAGGCGAAGGGCAGGTTCTTGCCGGACAGGTTGCCGTATCCGGCGGTGTACTCGTTGCCGGCGGCCGCGTTCACGGTGACGCCGGCGTCCTGGAGGCTCTTGAAGACGGTCGCGTACATGGAGTCGGCCTCGTTATCCATGCCTCCGGTCTGTCCGAGGGACAGGTTCACGACGTCGGGGTGCAGGATGACCATGTCGTCGAGGGCGGCGAGCAGCGCCGAGTCCGGGATGCCGCCGTTGCTGCTGCGGGCGACCTTGGCGACGATGATCTGCGCGTCGGGGGCGATGCCCACGATTTCGCCCGCGTTGCCCGCGGTGATGCCAGCGACGTGCGTGCCGTGCGATCCGGCTTCACCGGTCGGCGAGGCGTCCGGGTCGTTATCCGCGTAGTCGTAGGCAAAGGGGAACTTTTCTGACACATAGCTGCCGGTCTTGCCGTCACCCAGCTGGGGGGTCAGGGCCTCAACCTTGTCCTCGGAAAGCCCGGGAGTCCCGTGCAGGGCACCCGCGAACGCGGGGTGCGTCATATCCACGCCCGTGTCGATGACGGCAACGACCTTGCCGTCGCCCTTCTGGGTGATCTGGTCAGCGTGAATCATCAGCTGCGCGCTGAGGTTGGCGGGGTCCTGGGTGGCGATGCGCGAGGAGTTCGTCGCGCCCTCTCCGGCGACCTGATCGTCGACGCCATCGACGTGGGTGTCGCGATCGAGGAAGGCGGCCTTGACGCCGTTCACCGCGCGGATCGCGTCGAGGGATCCGGCGGGGGCGCTCAGCGCGAAGCCCTGCAGGGCCTTGTCGTACTCGCGCTCCACCTGGGTGGAGGAGCCGGAGAATGCGCCGGCCACGGCCTCGTTGATCGAGGCGAGGGAGGCCGCGCGGTCTGCGCCGTCGTCGAGCTGGACGACGATCGTGACGACTGCGGCGGGGTCGACCTCGTCGGTCGTCGGGGCCTGCTCAGTCTGGGTGGTCTCCCCGCTCTTCGAGGTGAGCGCGGTATCGACGTCACCGACGGGCAGGGACGAGGCCGTGGCGCCCGCGTCGGGTCGGGTATCCGCCGGGGTTTGCGGGGATGCGAGGGCCGCGGGGCCGGCAACCACGAGCGCGGCGGTGCCAGCCAGCGCGAGGAGCGTCGCTGGTTTCTTCGTTGTCATATGCCTACTCCAATGTGTCGACGGACGACCGTGTTCGAGCACGGCGAGGATCTCGTCGTGTCGGCCGTCACTGCCAACATACCGCAGACAAGTCTTGTGACAAACTTTATTTCACAAAGAGAAACAGATGACGGTTATTTTACCCAGTAATGAATCCCAGGCCCGAGAACACCTACATAGCAACGTTCTCGGGCCCGGGTCAGGGTCTTGACAGAATGAGAGACGGGGAGTTTATCGCACCCAGGCTCCCGAATCGTCAAAGATGTAGGTGCGCCCATTGATCACGTGCGTGCCCGTCAACATGGCTCCCGAGGGAGACAGGTAGTACCAGGTACCACCGTCGTTGACCCAGCCGGTGGCCATCTTTCCCGAGGCGCTCAGGTAGTACCAGGTACCACCGTCGTTGACCCAGCCGGTCGCCATCGCCCCGGAACTCGTGAGGTAGTACCAGGAGCCACCGTCGTTGACCCAGCCGGTCTTCATGACCTTCGTGGCCGGATCCAGGTAGTACCACTGGCCGCCATCGCGGATCCAGCCGCTCGCAAGAGCACCGTCCTGATCCGCGTAGACCCACTGGCCGTCGGCGCGCTTGAGAAAACCGGTCGCCATGTAGCCAGAGGGGTTGAATAGGTAGTCGCGCCCGTTGATGGTGAACCAGCCGTCCTTCAAGTAACCCGCGCCATCGGCGCAGGCGTACCACCAACCGGCAACATCTTTCACCCAGTGGCCGCCGTCGGGTTTGAGGCACTCTCCCAGGTTCTCCGAGGGCAGGTCAAGCGGGACGGCTGCGGAGTGGTTGAGGCCGTAGTCCCAGGCCAGCAGGTACGGGTGGGCGATGACGCTGCCCGAGCCACCCTGGTGGCCCCACGCAGCATCAATATCCTTGAAGGGAACCTCAACGTGGTACGTGTAGGTCCCATCCGCCCCGACCGTGCCCTCCGTATCCGTGAAGACGTGACGGTAGAACCACGAACCGTCGGCCGGGTCGTGCAGATCGATGCCCGCAAGGGGCGATGAGTCAGAGACGTCGAAGGACACAACCGTGTCCTCACCCTCACCGATGTAGGTCAGGTGAGAGACGACCGGCCCCACCGTGTCGAGGCGGAAGTCGTAGGTGATCGACTGCTCAGCCGAAGAAGGCCCATCATTACTCGCCGAGATCGTCAGCCTGTACATTCCATCGGGAAGGTCCTCGTAGGGTTCGGTGCGCGTATACAAATACGTGGGATCATGCCACAGCTCAACCCAGCTCATCACGCCACTGGTACCCTCGGCGTTCGACTTCCAGGCCTGATGAGTCACGAGGGAGTCGATCGTCTCTCCGGCGGCATTCGAATACACGGTGTTGAGCCTGTGAACGCTACGCAATGTGCCGGTGCGCGGATCCAAGACCGAGGGTGCGCCCGAGGCATCGGACCGGGACAGGACGTAACGGTCAGCCCTGGGGTTACCAACCCGATCCTCGGCCTTCATCATGGGGTTGTAGCCCAGAGGTTGGTTGCTCATGCCGTTATATATGGCCGAGGCGCGAGCATGCGCTCCGCCATCCGAGGCGAGGGCGTCGAAGATCGGTGCCTTGCCCCAGTCACCGTAGAAGCCCAGGTAGGGCACGGAGAGGTCGGGCTGGCCCTCGGTCTTCGACGCGAAGCGCACGAAACCATCAAGGAACGTGCCATTCGGCGTATTGTCCGCGACGTAGGAGGCAAACTCGCTGCCGGGCGTGACGTCAATGCCAACGGTAACCTCACCGCTCGCAGGAACTGTGACAGTCGCGCCCTCAGCCGACGCGGACGCCGCGCCCGAGTACGCGATCTCCACGCCCCGGCCTCGCCAATCGGCGGAATGCTCGGTGAAGAAACCACCCTCGACAATCTCAGAGAGGGCCTGCGAACTCAACTCATAGGTAGCCGAAACACCCGAGAGGTTGTGCAAAGTGACATCAAAATGCCACCCCTTCGTCCCATCCCCCAGGTCCGCCTTGGGACGAGACTGCTCGGGCGCACCCACAACGGTCGGATACACCGACGACATCGTCGCAGCCAACGCATCCACAAGGCCGGCACCCTGCTTACGCGGCGAATACAGCGCACCCGAAGTCTGCGCAGCGTCCATCAGCGGCCGGGCCGTACCCATCATCAGGTTCTGCACCACATCAACCTTCTCACGTGCACTCATCGACGCGAACAGCGGATCAGACTGCACACGCTGAAGCACGATCGTGCTGACGCCCGCCATCTGAGGGCTCGCCATGGACGTGCCGGACATGAACTCGTAGGTACCACCCGGGACCGCAGAGTAGACGTCTCCGCCGGGCGCCGCGATCTCGGGCTTGAGGCGCAGGTCCGGGGACACGCCCCACGCGGAGAAGTCCGACATCGAATAGTTCGAGTTCGGGGTGATGGTCTTGCCGTCCACGAGGGTCAGGTGACGATCTGCGGCCGCGAGCATCGCCTGACCACTCTCAAGCGAAATAAAAGCGGCTGGAACACTGCTCGTCGTCAGGCTCATCACCAAGAGCTCTTCACCGGGAACGTTGTTATAGACAAGGACTCCGGCCGGTTTGAGCGGTGCAATGTTGTCAATCTTCGCGCTATAGGTCACTTCTCCGCGCGAGACGAGCGCGATCTTGCCGGACAGGCCCTCCGGGTACTTCACTGCGAGTGCGGCCACGTCCTCCTCGGAGGCGAAGCCAGCGTCCACGTACTCGTAGTCGCCTGGGGTCAGCTCGGTGAGTTCGGCGATCTTTTCGCCGTTTGCGCCGCGCGCACGCTGATAGGCGATGTCGCGCCCGGCCGCCTTAAGGACGTTGAGGGTCAACCTGTTGTTGAGGGATGCGACAGCAACCACGGAGGAGTAGGAGGCGGGTTCGGCAAGGACGGATGAGTCGGGGTCCGATGCGTAGGGGAGGTTGCGCCCAGAGGTGTTGCCGTACCCGGCCGAGAAGGCGTTACCCGAAGCTGCGTCGACGGTGATGCCCACTTCCTGGAGCTTCTTGTACACGGTCGCATACACGGAGTCGGCCTCGTTATCCATGCCAGCCGTCCACCCGAGCGACAGGTTGATGACATCGGGGCGCAGGAGAACCATGTCATCAAGAGCGGCCAACAGCGCTGAATCCGAGATAGCTCTGCTACCATCTCGCGAGACCTTCGCGACGATAATCTGCGCCTCGGGGGCGACTCCGACGATCTGGTCGGCGTTACCGGCGGCAATCCCGGCCACGTGCGTGCCGTGGGATACCGAGGGGGAAACGTCCGCGTCATTCTCAGCATAGTCGTACGCGAAGGGGAACTTCTCATTCACGTAGACCCCGCTCTTACCCTCACCCAGCTGAGGTGTCAGCACAGCAACGTCCTCGGCGGTCATCGACGGCGCGCCTGCGAGTGCGCCCGAGAAAGCCGGGTGAGAGATATCGACGCCTGTGTCGATGACCGCGATGACCTTACCCTCACCCTTCTGGGACACCTGGTCGGTGCGCATCATGAGCTGGGCGCTGAGGTTGTCCGGATCCTGGTCTGACAGGCGTGAAGCCGCGAAACCACCCTCGGCATCCGCTGCCACGTTCTCGTTGACCTGGGTCTCACGCTCAACGAACGCGCCCTTGACGCCGCTCGCCGCTCGGATCGCATTGAGGGAGCCCGCGGGCGCGCTCAGCGCGAATCCTTCGAGGGCCTTGTCATACTCGCGCTGCACCTGGGCGCTCTCGCCCGGGAATGCCGAGGCCACGGCCTCGTTAATGGAGGCCAGCGCAACATCGCGCTCCGCCCCGTCCTGAAGCTGGACGATAATGCCGACGATCGCCGTGGGGTCCTCACGCCCATCACTCGTTTCGGGCGCGGTAGTCTCGCCGCTCTTCGAGGTGAGCGCGGTATCGACGTCACCCACGGGCAGAGACGAGGCCGCGACGTCGGGAGCGGGTCCAGGCGGCGTGGGAGTCGGTGGCACCGCGAGAGACGCCGGCCCTGTGAGCGCCAGCGCGCAGGCACCTGCGAGCCCGAGGAACGACGTTGTTGTCTTCATTGTCATGTGAATCACTCCATTGTGTTGATTGGGGATCGCGAGCAGCACAAAGCGGGCGTGCGCCAATCGGCCGCGATACGGGGACGACACTGCGAAAAACCTCCGCGCGGAGCTCCGGCGAGGGCACGCAGGACACGCGGCGAACGAGGCCCGGGCCTCGTCGTTGTCATCAGATAAGCGCTCGGGTCATCCGACCCATGCGCCGTTCGTGTCAAAGACGTAGGTGCGCCCATTGATCACGTGCGTGCCCGTCAACATGGCTCCCGAGGGAGACAGGTAGTACCAGGTACCACCGTCGTTGACCCAGCCGGTCGCCATCTTGCCCGAGGCGCTCAGGTAGTACCAGGTACCACCGTCGTTGACCCAGCCGACAGCCATCGCACCAGAGCCCGTCAGGTAGTACCAGGAGCCGCCATCGGCCAGCCATCCGGTACGCATCACCTTTGTCTCAGGATCGAGGTAATACCAGTAGGGGCCACCGTAGACGCTATCAAGCACCCAGCCGCTCACCGGGGTGCCCTCGGAATCCATGTACATCCAACCAACATTGTCGCGCTTGACGAAACCGGTTGACATATACCCGGCGGGCCCAAACTGGTAGTCACGGCCGTTGATGGTGAACCAGCCGCCCGAGAGGTAGTCCCTGCCGTTGGCGCACTGGTACCACCAGCCGACCGAGTCCTGCATCCAGCGGCCTCCCGCTATATCCGTGCAAGAGCTGGCCGTGCCCAGGTTTCCGCTGGGCAGGTCGATCGGGAAGACCTCGGAGGGGTTGAGGCCGTAGTCCCACGCGAGGACGTAGGGGTTGGTGATGACGTCTCCAGTGCCGCCCTGGTCGGCCCACGCCTGCTCGATAACACTGAGCGGGATCTCGACGTGGTACATGTACCGACCGTCGGGGCCGACGCTCCCCTCACTCTCGGTGAAGACGTGGCGGTAGAACCACAGCCCGTCGGCGGGATCGTGCAGGTCGACGGCCGCCAGCGGCGAGTCGTCGGTGACATCGAAGGTCACGACAAAGTCCTCGTCCTTCTGGCGATACGACAGCTCGGAGATGACCGGTGCCGTCGTGTCGAGGCGGAACTGATAGGAGATCGACTGCTCGGCACGCGACGGGCCGTCGTTGGAGGCAGCAATCCGCAGCGTGTAGGTGCCGTCGGGCATGTGCGCGAACTTCTCAGCGTTCGCATCGAAGGCCGTGGACTCGTGGTAGGCCTCGACCCAGGTGTTCTCCTCGGTGCTCGTCAGGTAGACGGACTTCCAGTTCTGGTGGTTGGTCACGGAGAAGACCGTCTCCCCGGCCTCGTTCGTGTAGGTGCTGGTCAGCGAGTGGACACTGCGCAGCGTGCCCGTGCGGGGTTCGAGGATCGTCGGTGCGCTCGAGGCCGTGGACCGGGAGATCACGTAGCGCTGCGGGTTGGGGTTTCCGGTGCGGTCGGCTGCCTTGACGAGGGGGTTGTAGCCGAGGGACTCCCCGCTCGTGCCGTTCACGATGGCCGAGGCGCGAGCATGCGCTCCGCCATCCGAGGCGAGGGCGTCGAAGATCGGTGCCTTGCCCCAGTCACCGTAGAAGCCCAGGTAGGGCACGGAGAGGTCGGGCTGGCCCTCGGTCTTCGACGCGAAGCGCACGAAACCATCAAGGAACGTGCCATTCGGCGTATTGTCCGCGACGTAGGAGGCAAACTCGCTGCCGGGCGTGACGTCAACGCCGACGGTCGCCTCACCGCTCGCAGGAACTGTCACAGTCGCGCCCTCAGCCGACGCGGACGCCGCACCCGAGTACACGATCTCCACGCCCCGGCCTCGCCAATCGGCGGAATGCTCGGTGAAGAAACCACCCTCGACGATCTCAGAGAGGGCCTGCGAACTCAACTCATAGGTAGCCGAAACACCCGAGAGGTTGTGCAAAGTGACATCAAAATGCCACCCCTTCGTCCCATCCCCCAGGTCCGCCTTGGGACGAGACTGCTCGGGCGCACCCACAACGGTCGGATACACCGACGAGGTCGTCGCCGCCAACGCATCCACAAGGCCGGCACCCTGCTTACGCGGCGAATACAGCGCACCCGAAGTCTGCGCAGCGTCGGTGAGCGGCCGGGCCGTACCCATCATCAGGTTCTGCACCACATCAACCTTCTCACGCGCACTCATCGACGCGAACAGCGGATCAGACTGCACACGCTGAAGCACGATCGTATCTGACGCCCGCCATCTGCGGCGTGGCCATCGACGTACCCGAGGACTGCTCATACGCACCGTCCGGTATCGATGAGAAAAACCTCGCCACCGGGCGCCGCGATCTCAGGCTTGAGGCGCAGGTCCGGGGACACGCCCCACGCGGAGAATCCCGACGCCTCGTAGACAGTGGACTGCGGCAGGACCTGGCCCTCGGCGATCGAGAGCTTGTGCTCGGGGGCATCCAGCATGGCCTGGCCATCAGCCTGGGAGATGAACGCGGCGGGCATGTCCTGCGTCGTCAGATTCATGGCGATGAGGGATCCGACCGACACGTTGTTGTAGACGACGATTCCGGCGGGCTTGAGGTCGTAGAGGTTCTCGACCTTCTTCTGGTAGGTCATGTTGCCGCGGGAAACGAGCGCAATCTTTCCGGCGAGGCCGTCCGGGTACTTCGCCTTGAGCGCGGCGGCGTCCTCCTCGGAGGCGAACCCGGCGTCGACGTACTCGTAGGTGCCGGCGGGCAGGTCGGAGAAGAAGGCGACCTTCTCACCGTTGAGGCCGCGAGCGCGCTGGTATCCAATGTCTTTCCCATTGACGGTGAAGGCGTTGCGAAGCAGGGCGTTTTCGACCGAGGCGACGGCAACCACCGAGGAATACGTGGCCGGCTCGTCCATGACCGAGGAGTCGGGGTCCGTGGCGTAGGGCAGGCCCTTGCCGGAGTTGTTGCCATACCCGGTGGAGAAGGCGTTACCCGAGGCCGCATTGACGGTGATGCCCACTTCCTGCAGCTTCTTGTACACGGTCGCACTACACGGAGTCGGCCTCGTTATCCATGCCAGCCGTCCAGCCGAGCGACAGGGTTGATGACGTCGGGGTGCAGGACGAGCATGTCGTCAAGCGAGGCGAGCAGCGCCGAGTCCAGCAGCGCATCGTCCTCACTGCGCGTCACCTTCGCGACGATCACCTGGGTGTTCGGAGCGGTGCCGACGATCTTGTCAGCGTTACCTGCGGCGATGCCGGCGACGTGGGTCCCGTGGGAGCCGTTCGGGGTCTTCGCCGGCGACGCGTCGTTATCGCCATCCGCGTAGTCGTAGGCGAAGGGGAACTTCTGCGAGACGTAGACGCCGGTCTTGCCCTCACCCAGCTGCGAGGTCATCGCAGCGACCTTCTGCGGGGTGAGCGGGGGTGTTCCCGCGAGTTCGCCAGTAAAAGCCGGATGCGTCATGTCGACGCCCGTGTCGATGACGGCGATGACCTTTCCTTCGCCCTTCTGGGCGACCTGGTCGATATGCATCATGAGATGGGCACTCAGGTTAGCGGGGTCCTGCCCGCCGGTCTGTGAGGACTCGATGCCGCCCTCAGCATCGGGCGTAGCCACATCACTGACACGCCCCTCGCGCTCAAGGAACACGGCACGCACGCCCGGGGCACGGCGGATCGCGTCCAGCGCACCGGCGGGGGCCTTGAGGGAGAAGCCCGACATGACGTTGTCGTACTCGCGCTCCACCTGGGCCGAGGCGCCAGGGAAGAGGGAGGCCACGGCCTCGTTGATCTCATTGATCGTGCCCTCGCGGGACGCGCTGTCCTCAAGCTGGACGATGACGCCGACGACGCGCGCCGGGTCCGCCTCTGTGTCAGTCGAGGAGGGCGCGGACTGCCCGCTCTTCGAGGTCAGCGCCGTGTCGATGTCGCCCGTGGGCAGGGCCGCTGCACCATCGCTGACGCCGGATGAGCCCGGGAGCACGGGCGAGGCCAGGGTGGCCGGCGCGGTGACCGCGAGCGCGCACGCGCCGACGAAGGCGAGGAGGGCAGCCGGTTTCTTCGTTGACATAAACCTTCTCCGATATGTTGGGGGACGGAGTGCCAGTGGCACCCGGTACGTCGGTGTACCAGCCGTCTCCTTACAACATACCTCACGTGATCCCCCTGACAATCACGGTATTGCTTACTGATATGTGAAGAGGAGCTGAAGTGTCTAACGCACCGGGTCCGGGAGCGCGTTGCTGCGCCCCCGGACCCGGAGTATTGCCCGGTGTCGAGGCCTCGATCAGATCATGCGACCCACACGCCCGAGCCGTGCAGGTAGTACCACGTGCCGTCGACCAGACCCCAGCCGGTACGCATGTAGCCGCGTCCATCGAAGCGGTAGGGGCGTCCGTCGATCACCATCGAGGTGTTCGTCGGGTAGCTGCCATCAGCGTTGCGGTACCACCAGCCGACCAAGTCCATCACCCAGGCGCCCATCGGTGCGGGAGCGGGCTGCGGATCGGGAGCAGGCTGGAGCTCAACCCACGGAGCAGGCGCATTCGCATCCTGCTTCACAGACTTCACAACGGCGATTGTCGCCGCCGGACCAATTGACCTTCGTCATGTTGGCATTGTCCGGCATGCCGTCACTGCCCCATGCGACGAGCTTGACGGTCGCGGTCAGGGCGTCAGTGTGGCCGTCCTTGGACCAGGCTGCCTGGATGTCCGAGAACGTGATGGTGAACGTGTCGTGGTGCTTCCCGTCAGCGGTGACATTGCCGGGGAAATCGACGACGCGGCGATAGAGGATCGCATCGGACGCCGGATCACGCAGGTCGATGCTGGACAGGCCGGGATTGTCGACGACGGAGAAGGTGACCTGACCGCCAGTACCTTCACTGGTGGTGGCGAGGCCGGAGATCACCGGACCATCCGCGTCGGACGCGGGGTTACTGCCAGGGCGGGAGCGCCAAAGGCGACACCGGACGCTGCCATTGCGCCGGTGTCGCCAGGGCTGCGATCAACGCCCTGTGAAATGTGTATGACATGCTCACTCCAATGTTGATTCGTGCGAGCTATTCCAAACGGTTAGGTTCAGCAGCTCACAATTTGCGCGATACGTATAACCAGATACCTAGCAATGCGTTACTGACTTACCATTCAGTAGCTACAAGGCATTGCGAGGGAAAATAAGGAGATCCTTAACCTTCTGATCAGCGAGGTTTCGACACATTCACTGACCACTGAACATATATTTCGCGACAAAAGTGCACATGTTCGCCGACAACCCTCTTACAAGACTGACATTCTGGATGATGCAGAATTCAATTGACACGGTAAATATCGTCGCGAACTAACACGAACAGGCACGCGGTAGTCCTGCGACCTCGACAAACACGTCACGGCACGCCGCGGGCCCCCTACTGCCGGTCCGACAGCTCCAGGTTCGCCCGCACGACGATGCCGATACGCTCCACCATCTCCTCGTCCACCCACTCACCATCCAGAGCTGCCAAGCGCGGGTGGGTCGGGGTCTCATCGAAGAGGAGATCGAAGCCGAGGATCGCCCGCCACAGGGGGATCAGCTCCTCGTTGTAGGTGTGGCCGTGGCCGCCGGGAGCGGTCCCCGCGACGGGCAGGTCAGCGAGCACCTGAATGAAGGTGACGAAGCGCGTGAACTCAACGAAGGGAGACACGTCGCGGCCCGCCCGCTCACGCAGCCAATCAGGCTGCGTCCAGAGCATCTTTCGGTTCCACCACACAACCGGATCGGAGGCGTGCTGGGCGTAGACGATGCGCGGGAAGCCCCACGGCCCCAGCTCGCGCCCGTAGAGGTCGGTACGCAGGTCGGAGGGTTCGTTCACGAAGCGCACGCGCCGACCGTTGTAGACGACGGGGGCGACCTCGGGGCTTCCCTTGTGGCGAGCACTCGTCAGCTCGGCGTGCATCGGTGTGAAGGCGGGGGTCCCCACCCACAGGGCCCCATCCACCTGGGAGAGCGCCTCCTCGACCGAGGAGAAAACCGACTGCGAGGCGAAAGCCCCCAGGGATTCACCGCAGACGAAGAGAGCGGGCCTGTCAGCCTCGTCCATCGCGTCGAGTTCGGCCCGCACCGCCCGAAATAGCACGGCCGATGCCTCCTGCGCTGGCTCGAGGCCGGTCAGCCAGTTGAGGGCCGAGGGCACGTAGGAGTACTGGAGCGAGGCGGTGGCACAGTTACCGCGCGTCAGGAACTCAAGGGGCTGGACCTGCCACTCGTCAACCCAGCCGGAGCCGGTCGACGCGGCGATGAGAATGACGGCACGATCGAAGGCACCCGTGCGGCGCAGCTCGGCGACCACCGTCGCCGCGGCCTGCTCGATGCCCGCCCCACCCGCGGGCATGCCGGAGTAGACGCGGATCGGCTCCATGGCCTCGCCGCCGGTGACCTGGGCGATGTCGAGGCGCGAGGGGCCGCGCCCCAGGAAGACGCGCCCCTGACCGCCGACGGATTCCCAGGTGACGGGCGAGGCCGGGGAGGCGGAGCGCTCGGGCACGAACGGCTTGTAGATGCCGCGAGCGGTACGCGTGTTCATCTGCTCGGCATGGTGGCGGAAGAAGCCGATCCCACCGCGCAGGATCACGTTGGAGGTCAGGAAGAAGACGATGGCGGACAGATCGCGACGCCCACGGCGATCGCCGCCGGGCGCGGCATGTAGCCGCCGAGCGCCCCGATCAGCATACGTCCCACGCGGTTCAACGCCCCGACGATCAGGATGAGACACCAAACGATAACGACCGTGCCGGCCGTCCCCAGGAGGTACTCGCCGAAGGTCTCCCCCGGCATGTTCACAAGCCTGGCGGCGACGCGGGCCCGTCGGTAGGACTGGATGACCGCATAGAGCCACCAGATCGCAAAGAGGGCGGCGATGCACACACGCGGAAGCCGATCTCGACGGGCTCGGATGCGCGGATCGTCAGGCCTGTCATGGCGATGACGCGGGCACCCACGTTCTGGATGACCACGCCCGCGACGTACCCGCAGGACACGAGGACGCCCGAGGCGACCGCATGCCACGCCCACGAGCGCGCCATCAGCGACGGCGCCACGCTCACCGCGTACATGGCGAGGGCGGCGATCACTCCCAGAAACGACACAGCCATGGCCCCATTGTGCCAGGGGCAGCCGCGGCGTTCAGGAGCGGCACGAGGCACGTGCTCCCACACGTTTCTGGGCTTGACACACGATCACCGCATTCACCTCACGCGTGATGTTCATACGGAGCCCGATCATTCAGTGTCGCCCGCACGGTCACAATCGGATACCGTGGGCACAGCACCACCGACTTCGTCACCACCGGAAACGGTTCAAACACCGGCGCAACGGACCCACGACGCGCCCCACACGCCCCAGGAAGACCGATGACCGACAACTACTCCGATCAGACCCGCGCGCTCCTCAACCTCCTCAACAAGCTGCCCGCCAAGCCGCAGATCACCTTCCGCGGCTACGTCGATCGCGCAGTGGACCGGGTGCGGGTCGTCGGCTCGCCGACGCTCACCGCCACGACGCACAGCCTCGAGATCGCGACGAACAACCTAGCCCGGCCGGAGGTCGCCATCGTCGTCGGCGCCAACGGGCGCGACCTCACGCCGATCCTTCAGGGGGCTCCCAACTTCAACCTCCAGGAAGTCACCTACCTCCCGAACTCTTACTTCCTCCAGCACGTCGCTCACGAGTACAACGGCGTGACGATCCAGGTCTACGAGGAGATCGTTCTGAACAGCCAGTCAGCAGGCTTCACGATCACTCATCCACTGCACACCTGGGACCCGGTCCTGGCCGTCCTTGACCCCGCTCTGCGTGCCGCGCGGGAGCGCCCGCTCCCCATGCCTGAGGGTTCCTCGGACAGGTTCCTGGAGCCCATTCACTGACGTCCCGCGCGCTCGGCTCGCCCACCTCTCACAGGTGGGTGAGCCACACGAGGGTCGCATAGGGGATGGTCACCTGCTCCCCCGGCGCGTACCCGAGGTGGTCGTAGAGGTACCAGCGCAGGTTTTCCTGCATGCGCGCCCTGCCGGCCTCGGAGGAACGGATGTACGAGGAGCGGGTCGTGCCCAGGGTGAGGATCTCCTCGGGGGTCATGCGGTCCTCCCATGCGACCTGGGTGAGGGTCATCGGGGCGAAGCCGCCGCCCGGCATGGGCGGCCTGTCGGGGCGGTGTACGTCGCCCGAGCGCATGATGCGCGTCAGGCGATGCACCCACGGAATCGACACGGCCATCTGGTTCCACACGATGGCGAGCGCGCCGCCGGGCGCCAGGATCCGGGCGGCCTCGAGGCCCGCACGCTCCGGATCCATCCAATGCCAGGACTGGGCAAACACGACGATGTCATACACGCCGTTCGGTAACCCTATATCTTCCGCAACGCCGCCGTGCCACGTCACGCCTTCGATCGACGAGGCCTGGGCGCGCATCGCCTCGGATGGTTCGACCGCGTCGACGAGGAGACCGCCGCGAGCCAGGAGCTCACTCATCTTGCCGGTGCCCGCGCCGATGTCGGCGGCGCGCAGTGGGCCGCCCCGGCCCGGCATGTTCTCTCTCCGCGCGCGCTGCGCTGCGTCGATCAACGCGGCCACAGCCTCGTCCGGGTAGGCGGGGCGCACGGAATCGTAGGCACCGCCCTCGCCGACGAAGGGGTTGACATCGAGCAAAGCGGACACACTGTTCGATATCACCTCGCAATCCCCGTACTGCTGACACGAAAGAGAGGTGTCCGCGCGTCCGGCCATGGCCTCGTTCTCGGGAACACTCACAGGAGCGAGCTCCCCAGTCGACACACGTTGTCGATGTAATGGACGTGCCACGGCAGGCCGCGCCACTCCTCGTAGGTGAGCTGGCGAGACTTCTCGCGCGTTCGGTCGTCGTTGCCGTGCAGCATCTCGACCAGGCGCGAGCTGTCGGCGACGAGCATGATCTCGTAGTTGAGGCCGAAGGAACGCACATCCATGTTGGACGAGCCAATGACGCACAGGTTCCCGTCGACGATCATGTACTTCGAGTGGAGCATCCGCGGCTTGTGGTACAGGTGGATGAGCACGCCCGCCTTCAGGAGCATGCCGTAGTAGGAGCGCTGCGCGTGGCCGACCAGGAACTGGTCGAACTGCTCGGAGACGAAGAGCTCGACCTTGACGCCCGACAGCGCGGCGTTCGTCAGCGCGGTCATGAGGGTCTCGTCCGGGATGAAGTACGGGCTCGTGATCGACACGTGCGTGCGCGCCGAGGAGACCATGTGGACGAACGCGCGCAGGTTCGGCTCGCCCTTGAACGCGGGACCCGACGGGATGATCTGCATGGCCGAGATGTGCGTGTCCTCGTTCTTGGCCGCCAGCTGCGCGGCGGGCGGGGTGAGGACCTCGGGCGTGAGGATCTCCTTGCACGCGTAGTACCAGTCGACGGCGAAGACCGCCTGGAGCTGCGCGACGATGGGGCCGGTGACGGACACGCTCGTGTCGTCGTAGAGCATGCCGGACTTCGCGTACGAGGGGGGTGTCGTAGTCGGGGGCCACGAGGTTGTGGGAGCCGACGTAGGCCTCACGCCCGTCGATGACGAGGATCTTGCGGTGGTTGCGCAGGTCGGGGCGGCGAATCTGCCCGCGCAGCGGGGCGAAGGGCAGCATCTCGTGCCACTCGATGCCCATGGCGTTCAGGCGGCGGCGGAAGTCCTTGTGGCCCGGGATCGTGCGCATGCCGTGGTGGTCGACGAGCAGGCGGACGGTGACGCCACGCGCGACCGCGCGCTCGAGGGCCTCGTAGAAGGGGGCCGTGTACTCATCCCAGGACGTCTGGTAGTACAGGGCGTTCACGTGGTGGGTCGCCGCGTCGATGCTGGCGGCCATGGCCCGGAAGGTCTCGGCAGTGTCGTTGTAGAGGCGACCAACCCGTCCCACAGAGGCCGGGAAGCCGCTGAGGGTCCCGGACAGTCGCATGATCGAGGCGGTGTCATCATCCGAGCATGCGGGCAGGCCGTCGGGCCCGTCCGGCACCTCGTAGTTCTCAGGTCGGGCGCGGTCGAGCCGGCCACGATGGCATCGACCAGCTGGCGGGCCTCCGGGTCGTCGTCGAGCCGCCGACCCATCGCCCACCACGAACCGAAGATGACATACAGCGGCACACCCAGGAGCGGCCACAGGAAGATCAGCAGCAGCCACGCCGTCGACGTGGAGGCGCGGCGATGCTTGGGGACGATGCCGAGCGCAATGATACGGATGGCGAACTCGAAAGCCCCAAAGAGGAGCCACGCCCACAGCGGCGGTTCAGGATGCGGCGGCAGCATACACCTATGGTAGCGAGCGCCCCAGATCCTGGTCGGCCCACCGCTGCCAATGCGGCGCGTAGGTCTGCCCGTCGCGCACGAGCGCCCTGCTGCGTCGTTCGTCCTCGCCGGGGTCGGCGATCCACACGCTGAGGTCGGCTTCGGCGTCGATGGCGCCGCAGCCCTCGATGATCGTCGGGGCGAGGGGGACGCTGATCATCGCCCCGGTTCTACCGTTCTCCCAGTCCCAGGCCTCGTAGGAGGAGGCCCGTCCTCCCCGCAGATCGGCGGCAATTCGACACGCGATGTGGGCGCCCTCCGCGAGGCCGTCCCAGCCGGGGTACCAGTCGTCGAGGTGCAGGACCTGCCAGCCGTTCACGAGCCGAGCAAGCGCGGCGGCCAGCGTGGACTTGCCGGAGCCGGAGTAGCCGTCGATCGTGACGACCGGGACGCCGGGGCGCGCGCCCGCCTCACCAGACGAGGCCGGGGCCCGCTCCCCCGCCAGGGCACTCAGGCGGGGGGCGAGCTCGCGGGCGGCCTCATCAGGGGCCCATCGTGACGGGGACGGTGACCCTCGGGCCCACTCCCCCGCTCACGTCTTCCCAGGTCGGGCCTCTCATCGGCCCACCAGGGCGAAGGTACCCGCCCAGATGCTCGCGGCCAGCGCGATCGCGGGCAGGGCGATGGCGACAACCATGAGGACGGCATCGGCGGCGCGCAGGCGCGAGGGACGTGCCCACGTTCGCTTGCCTTCCGCGCCGAAGCCCCTTGCCTCCATCGTGGTGGCCAGCTTGCCGGAGCGACGCAGCGCGAAGACCAGCAGCGAGAAGGAGCCTCGCAGGAAGGAACGGATGCGCGAGGAGTCACCCACGCCTCGGGCACGGCGCGCCCGCTCGAGGGCCTTCCAGTCGGCCGCCATCAGCGACGTCATGCGCGCGCCCGCGAGCGCCGCCAGCACGGGGCGGGCGGGCAGGTGCAGGATCTGCGCGAGCCCGTCACCCATGTCTGTCGGATCAATGCGGTCGAGCAGAGCAATCGCAGGCAGGACGATCGCGCACATGCGCAGGCCAATGCCCAGCGCCAGCCACATCGAGTGGTCCGAAACCGCTGCCGGCCCGAACTGCCAGTACACGGTTCCTCCCGGTGAGGCGTAGAGCAGCATGGACAGCGCGCCGAGCGGCGCGGCCAGCAGCAGCGGCGTCGCCTTCAGGAAGAAGCTGCGCGCCGACACGCCCGACAGGGGCATGAGCACGAGCTCGAGAATGACGGCAACGGCCGCGCTCACCGGGTCAATCGTGATCAGCAGGGGCGTGGTTGCGACCAGGAGGGCGAGCACGCGGGCAACGGGATTCGTACGCGCGAGGAGGCCTCGGGCTTCGCGCTTCGGGCCGCGATCGTGAACGTTCCCGGCGGGGGCGGCCCCGGCCTCGTCCGTGGAATCTTCGGGGGCCGCGCCGCGCGTGCCGACCTGCCCGAGGTCGACGACGCGCTGGCCCATCGCGGCCACGAACGCGGGGTCGTGCGTGATCGACACCAGGGTGACGCCGCGCTCCAGGGCAGCGCGCAGCAGGCGCACGAGGCCCAGCCACGTGCCGCGGTCCTGGCCGAAGGTCGGCTCGTCGAGGATCAGCAGCTCGGGGGCGCTGATGAGCGCGGTCGCCACCGACAGGCGGCGCTTCTCGCCGCCCGACAGGGTCATGGGGTTGGCGCGCGCGAGTTTGGTCAGGCCCAGGGCCTCGAGGTGTTCGTCGACGAGGGGGCGATCTCCTCGTCGGTCATGCTGGCGGCGCGCGGGCCGATCGCGAGCTCCTCGGCGACGGTGGCGGCCAGGAACTGGTATTCGGGCTCCTGGAAGACCATGGACATGCGGCCGAGCAGCTGCTTGCTGCTCCACTCGTGCGGGTCGCCGACCGTGCCGTCGGCGGTCTCGACCTCGACCGTGCCCGCGAGGGGCGGCAGGAGGCCCGCGAGAGTCAGGGCAAAGGTTGATTTTCCGGCGCCGTTAGCGCCAACGATGCAGGTGGAGACGCCGCGCTCGATCGTCAGGTCGAGGCCGCTGCGTACGGGGGCGGACGCATCGTAGCCGATCGTCAGGCCGGTGACGCGAGTGATCGGGGTGGTGCCTCGCGCTCCACCTTCCAGGCTTTCGGACGAGGCCGGTGGGACCTTGGGGGCGGGTCCGACCTCGGCGGCGACGTCGTCGCCGGGAAGCCAGATGCCGCGCTCGCGCAGGGCGTCACCCTGCTGCGCGAGGACCTCGTCGAGCGGGCCGTCTGCGGCGATCGCACCGTCCGCGACCACGATGACGCGATCCACGAGGGAGGCCCACACGTCGACGCGGTGCTCGACGACGACCACGGTCGCGCCCGTGCGCTCGACGACCTTTTCGACGGCGGCGCGCACCTCGGCAACACCGCTCGGGTCCAGGTTCGCGGTGGGCTCGTCCAGGAGCAGCAGGCCCGGGCCCATCGCGAGAATCGACGCCAGGGCCAGGCGCTGCTTCTGCCCGCCCGACAGCTCCGTCGTCGAATGATCCAGGGGGACGCTCAGGCCCACTGCCTCAAGCGAGTTCTCCACGCGCGGCCAGATCTCCTCGCGCGCAACCCCCAGGTTTTCCATGCCGAAGGCCACGTCGTCGCCCACGCGGGCGAGAACCACCTGAGCCTCGGGGTCCTGCATGAGCAGGCCCACGCGGCCCCTCGCCTCGGCCGGAGCGACGCCGTCGACGGTGAGCGTGCCGGTGGCCTCGCCCTCCTCGGCGCCGCCCAGCAGGCCGGCCAAGCCACCCATGAGCGTCGACTTGCCCGACCCGGACGGGCCCAACACCAGCACGCGCTCGCCCGGCGCGATATCGAGATCAACACCCGACAGCACGGCGTTCTTGCGCCCGGCGTGACGCCATCCCCAGCCGCGCGCGCACACGCGCGCGCCCGCGCCCTCACCCAGCGGCACCTGGCCGTCCGGAGAGGAAGCGGCGCGGGCGGAGGCGGAGTAGGCCTCGTCCATGGATCCGAAATCAGACAAGCTCACGCGCTCCACGGCCGGAGGCGAAGCGATCCAGGGCGCCTGTCTTTGCCAGCGCATTCGTCAGCGCCCAGGCGAGGATGCCCGCCAGGACGATGCCCGACGCCATGCCGCACACGAGGTAGATCGCGTTGTAGAGCACGCCCTTTGCGAGGTGGCCGGAGAGGAAGAGCTCGAGGACCCACTCGAACGCGAAGGACACGGCGCCCGCAGCGCCCACGATCGTCGCGTTGAAGCGGCGGTAGGCGACCAGGGCGAAGACGACCTCCGCGCCGAGGCCCTGCGCGAGGCCCGAGTAGATGGTCTCGACGGCCCACTGGGAACCCAGGGCCATGGAGACGGTCGCCGCCATCAGCTCGACGAAGAGCGCGGCGCCGGGCTTGCGGATGACATAGCCACCGAGCGTGCCGCCCAGCAGCCAGACACCCGTCACCAGGCCACCCACGCCGGGGCCGATGGTCTTGAGGAACTCATAGCTTGCGCCGCCCACCTGGTTCCAGACGACAAAAATAAGGCCGCAAGCGACGCCCAGGACGGCGGCGGTGACGATGTCAATGACCCTCCAGCGGAGGGACGGAGCAGTGGATGCCATGCGAAAAAAACTCCCTTCGTGTTGCACGGCGGCCACGAGGGAAGAGCCTTCCTACGCCGGTATGATCCGGATCAGGTTCTACGGTCGGGGGTGGTCCCCTCTCAGCTCGGTTCGAGCTCCCGTGGCACTCTGGTGAGCATAGTCACTTGGTATTCATTGCGCTACTCATGCAGGTGGGGGCCGGTATGAGGGCCCTCTCCCGTGCCCCCGTCGCCGAGGACACCGCGCGACGCGCGGCGCAGCAGGAAATGGCGGTTCGCGAAGGCCGCGCCCACGATGAACGCAATCCAAATCAGGGAATAGACGAGGCCGGGGCGAGTATCGTCCCACATCGCCAGGATGACGCCCATGCAGCCCATGAACGCAAGCACGATCCAGGCGCTGATCGCGCCGCCGGGGGCCTTGAACTTCGAGACCGCATGCAGCTGCGGGCGCTTGCGCAGGTAGACCAGGTAGGACACAACGATGACCACCCACACGCCCATGAAGAGCGTGGCCGACACCGAGGTCACCAGCGTGAAGGCCGCGGAGATCGAGCCGCCCATCCCCATGATGACGATGCCCGACAGGAGGCACACGCAGGACAGGAACAGGGCGTTGAGGGGCACGTGGTGCTTGGAGAGGCGCGCGAAGGTGCCGGGCGCCTGCTCCTGGCGCGCCAGGCCGTAGAGCATGCGGGACGTGGAGTAGATGCCCGAGTTCGCGCTCGACGCGGCCGAGGAGAGGACCACCAGGTTGACGATCGTGGCCGCGGCCTCCAGGCCGGTCAGCGAGAACATCGTGACGAAGGGCGATTTCTCGGGGCTCACCTGATCCCAGGGGGGTCACCATCATGATGGCCGCGAGCGCCGCCACGTAGAAGAGCATGATGCGAACGGGGATGGAGTTGACGGCCTTGGGAAGGGTGTTGTCCGGGTCGTCGGTCTCGGCGACGGTCGTGCCGACCATCTCGATTCCGATGAAGGCGAAGAGGGCGATCTGGAAGCCGCCGAGGAAGCCGGTGAATCCAGTCGGGAAGAAGCCGCCATGGCTCCACAGGTTCGAGACTGCGGCCGCGGTTCCCTCCTCGTCAACCGTGCCCATGGCGACCATGCCGAAACCGACGATGACCAGGGCGATGATCGCGACGATCTTGACGAGCGCGAACCAGAACTCCGTCTCACCAAAGGCCTTGACCGTCATCGCGTTGAGGGCAAAGAGCAGCAGAGTCGTCGCGCCGATGGGGATCCACGCGGGCAGGTCCGGCCACCAGAAGTGCGTGTAGCCGGTGATAGCGATCATGTCGGCGACGCCGGTGACCACCCAGCACGCCCAGTAGGTCCACCCCGTCACGAAGCCGGCCCACGGGCCGATGAGGTCGCGGGCGATGTCCGCGAAGGTCGCGTACTTGTGGTCGGAGAGCAGCAGCTCACCGAGGGTGCGCATGAACAGGAAGAGAACCGCGCCGATGATCATGTAGACCAACAGGATCGAGGGGCCCGCGACCGAGATCGTCTTACCCGAGCCCATGAACAGGCCCGTACCGATCGCGCCACCGATGGCGATCAGCTGAATGTGGCGGTTTTTCAGCGTGCGCTGGAGCTTTTCGCCACCTCGCTGGGGCTCACCGTGTTCGACGTTCTCAACTGTCATCATTGTTCCTTCCGCCTGCTCCCGGCCCGGGGGCTTTTTGCGCGGCCTTTGTGCGCTCGCGTGACACGCTTGACCATCCAACGCTACCGCACAGGTACGCTCATGACCGAATCCAGAGCTACGCATGGCAGAGCGAGCGCATTCAAGTTAGGTTTGCCTTATGACACAGAATTCGGCGCCTTCGACGGGCGAGACCTCGTACCCCCTGATCTCCGTGGCCACGGTTCCCACCGAGCGGGCTGCGCGCTACGGCAAGCAGCTCGTGAGCCACATGGGCCACAAGATCACGGGTTCCTGGGACGAGGAGGCGGGCAGCGGATACCTGCTGTTCGACCGCGAGGGTCCGGTTCTGGGGCACATGAACGTCATCGCGTCACCGTCGGCACTGACGCTCGAGATGCGCACGGAGCCCGAGCGCACCGATCGCCTCGAATTCATCGTCGGCATCCACCTGGCACGCTTCGGCGCACGCGACAGCCTCGCCGTTTCATGGGAGCGCACCGACGACAGCGAAGGCTCCACGCAGGGCCCCCTCACCCCCGAAGAGGTCGAGGCGCACGCCCGTGCCAAGAAGGCAGCCCGCGAGGCAGCGGAGCGCGAGGCCGGGCACGCGGAGTAGGCCCGGCAGGCACGCAACAGAGTAGCCGCGGCGGGCCCCATCAATTCCGCATGCAATTCCCTGATCGCCGACCGCGTTAGCATCTCAAAAACCGCAGAATTCCAACGTTCTGACTTAGAACATTGAAACAATCGCAGGGGAATTACGTGCGAAAGCTGGGGGGCACCAACGCCCACTCGCTGCACGTGTCAATGCAGCTCCCCATCATTCGACACCGGGAGGCATTGCACTACTTAGCAGGGCATTGCACTAGCTACTATCCAGTGCAATGCTCCCCCATCTCGTGCATTGCTCCTTCAACTAGTGCAACGCTTCGGAGTCACAAGCTCCGCCATGGTTCGCACAGCAACTCCCACACTGGGCATTACACCTCTTACGGGACGCTGCACCTCTTACGGGACGCTGCACCCGATCAGAACGGGTGCACTGCCTACGGATCGGGTGCAGCACCCACGCGCACAAGCACAACCGCGGCGAACGTCCGTCGGGCCGCAGCCTACGCCGCACCACCGTCCCCACATTCACCAATTCCGCACGTAATTCCCTGACGGCCACACACAACAACACGCTGAAAACCACAGGATTTCAACATTTTGACTTCAAAGGTTGAAGTAGCTACAGGGGAATTGCATGCGAAATTTCGGGGACACACACGGACGGACACTCAGCACACGACCCATGAACCACACCGCTAACAAACAGCCCCCGCAGCCGTGAGGCTGCGGGGGTGCAAGTCGGGCAACGCGCTCACTACGCGTCATTCGCCCGCGAAATGCCACGACAGCGGAACACCACCGGCATCCCCAGATGCCGGCGCAGAAACTCAGAGACTCAGCGGCCCTCGAGGTAGTTCTTCGCGGCACTCAGGACCTGCTCCCACATGCCGACCTCGTCTTCGTACGCCTGGCGGGCCTCGGCCTCGTCGTCGGAGACCGACGCCAGACCCGACTCCTCCACGTGGATGGCGACGCCGCCACGCTCCTCGGACAGGGAGATTTCGATGCGGGTCGCATACTCGTCCGGCAGCTCGTCGTCGGCCAGCGGGTACCATCGGAAGGCGACGACATCCGTCGGATCCTCGTCGGCCTTTTCGATCAGCCAGTCGCCGGCGTCCGGGTCGCTCACGCGATAAATTCCGTCATCCCCGAGCGTCACCTCGTGGTCACCCAGCGGGCCATCGTTGACCCACCAGCCCGGCTCCGACACGAGCGCCCACGCGGCCTCAATGTCGCAGTCCACGACCACGTCGGTCTCAACGCGATCCAGATCGTCCTCAACGTCGGCGTCAGAAGTCATGTCAAAGAAGCTCATACACCAACGGTACCGGGTCGGACGCTCCCAGGCACGCGAATGGACACCCCAACACGCGTCCATCCCCGCACGTCGGCAGGCACCGGACCAGTCATGGGAATAGGCGCCCGTGCGAGCACGTCGGCGCACAGATGCGCGAGGCATTGGAAGGCCACGTCTTCGTGCGCACACGACGAGGCACACCGCAGTAAGTCCACAACGCCCGACGATCACCGGGCATAGATACGACGAGGCCGTGGCCAGCCCCGCGGAGAAGCGAGAGTCGGCCACGGCCTCGTCGTGTCAAAGAGCCTCAGGCGAGACGGGTGATGCGGTAGCGCCAATCCACGGGGCCGACCTCGAGGGTCTCGACGCGGTAGTGGTGCTCGGAGTCCTGCAGGTGCGCGAACAGCGGCTCGGGCTGGTGGGGCGCGCAGATCTGAATATTCTCGCCGACGGGCAGGGTTGTCAACCGCCGCGAAGAGGACCGCGTGGCGCACGACGCGGGGGATCGAGTGGATGACCAGCTCGTCCGCGCCCGGGCGGTGAATGACGCCGGCGCCGCCAGCGTGGACGTTGCCGGTCGAGGGGGCGCCGTCACCGCAGCCGCAGCCGCCGGCCGTGGAGGCGATGGGCTCGGCGGCCATCTCGTGGGGGCGCTCAGCGGGGGCGTCGTGTCCGCCACAGCCGCAACCGGCGTGCTCGGCGGGGGCCTGCTCAGCGGCCTCATGGCCGCCACAGCCACAACCGGCGTGCTCAGCGGGAGCCTGCTCAGCGGCCTCATGGCCACCGCAGCCGCACCCGCAGCCGCCGTCCGCGGACGGGACGGTGTTGGCGTCGACCAGCTTGAACATCTGACGATCAGTCATGTCTTTTCCTTATCCTTCGGCCCGACGGGCCATTTCAGCGAACCTTATCCAGTGTAGGCATGCCTCAGCCGGCCGCGCGCGTTCACTTAATGAGGAACTCGGCCTCGACCTCGACGCTCACGTTGAGGGGCAGCGCGGCGACGCCGACAGCACTGCGCGCGTGCTGGCTGCCGAAGATCTCGCCGAACAGCTCGGAGGCACCGTTGATGACGCCGGCCTGGCCGTAGAAGTCGGGGCGCGAGGACACGAAGCCCACGACCTTCACGACGCCCGCGAGGTTGTCGATGCCGCCCGCGACGGAGGCTGCCGCGGCCAGGGCGTTCAGGGCGCACACGCGCGCCGCGTCCTTGGCGTCCTCGGGGTCCGCGCCGTCCTCGCCGACCGCGCCGATGCACACGGGCTCGCCGTTCACGACGGGGATCTGGCCGGAGGTGCGCACGACGCCACGGTCGATGACGGCCGGCACGTACGCGGCGACGGGGGTGGCGACGGCGGGCAGTTCGAGGCCGAGCTCGGCGAGCTTCTCAGAGGGGAGCATGAGGGGTCCTTTCGTTGTGATCGACGAGGCCGGGGCCTCGTCCTCTGTTTCCAGTTTAGTTGCGCTGATCCCGGGGGTGGCGAGCGACGGCGTGACCGTGAGATCCCGGCCCCGGCCTCGTCAGGAGGACTGAGCGCGGGTATCAGCGTGTGCCCCGCGTGTCGACAATCACGCGGGGCGCACTATTCAGGAAGCCTCAGCCCTGGGGCGCGGCCGGGGGCTGACCGCCCTGACCCGGACCGCCAGCCGGGGGCTGGCCACCCTGTCCCGGGCCGCCGGCCAGGGGCTGTCCGCCCTGACCCGGACCGCCGGCCGGGGGCTGTCCACCCTGACCGCCGGGGCCCATGCCGCTGCCCATGCCGCCCTGGCTAGGCGGTTGCTTCGGTAGCAGTCCCGTCAACGCTCACCGTGTAGGTGGAGCCGTTGGTCATGCCGGAGGTCGAGTAGATGACGTTACCGAAGGCCTTGAGCGAGGTGTAGGAACCCAGGACGGAGCCGGAGGCGTCGGTGATCGTCACCGTGGATCCGGCGGAGCCGGTCGCGGAGGCGGAGACCCAGCCCTGGCCGTCGGTCATGGTCGGCGTCTCCACCATCTCGCCCGTGGCGAAGGCGATGACCGTGCCACCCGTGATGCTCATGGCGCCGTTGCTATCCAGGGCGCCGTTCGCGCCGGACGCCGGGCCGTAGACGGTCGTCGTGCCGCCGCCGATGGTCAGCGAGCCGTTGGAGTCGAGGCCGTCGCCGTTCGCGTTGACGGTCACGGTGCCGCCGCTGATGGTGAGCCGCTCGCCCGTGTCTTCCATCGAGCCGCCACCGTCAGCCATGCCACCGGGGCCCATCTGCTGGGTGGTCGTGGTGGTGTCGGTGGTGGTCGTATCGGAGCTGGATTCGGCGACTGCGGCCAGGCCGGCCTCGACCGTGATCGAGCCCGAGGCGTTGATGCCGTCGTCGCTCGAGGTCAGGTCGACGGTGCCGTCGGAGATCGTGATGAGGCCGCCCTCGAGGGCCTCGTTCGACTGCGTGACGGTCACGGTTGCGCCGTCCAGGACGGCCGCGACCTCGGTGTGCACGCCATCGTCGCCGGAGGCGGCGGTGATCGTGCCAGAGCTCAAGCGCAGGGCGCCGTTGGAGTGGATGGCGTCATCCCCGGCGTCGATGGTGGTCGTGCCGCCGTCGACGATGATGTAGGTCTGCGCCTTGATACCCTTGGTCGAACCCGTAGAGGGCTTGCCGGCAGAGGCGCCGCCGCCCGAGGTGATCGACAGGGTGCCGCCGGTGACGATCGCGTCGGTGTACGCGTCGATGCCGTCGCCGCCCGAGGTCAGGGTGACGGTGCCGTCCACGATGGACACGTAGCCCTTGGTGTCGTCATTGTCCTGGTCGGACTTGAGGGCGTCGCCGCCGGAGTTCACGGTGACGGTGCCGCCGGCAACAGTCAGGGAGTCCTTGCCGCGCAGGCCGTCGTCCGAGGAGGTCGCGTTGATCGTGCCGCTCAGGACGTACAGGTCGTCCTTGGAGGTGATCGCGTCCGAGGCGCCGGAGGTCACGTTGAGCGTGCCCGAGCCGGTGATCGTCAGGTCCATGTCGGCGTAGATCGCGGCGTTCGCGTCCTCGGTGCCGGTGTAGGTGCCGTCGGTTATCGTCGAGGTGCCCTCGAGGGACAGGACGAGGTCATCACCGCTGGTCGCCTCGATCGCGGCGCCCATTGACGACGTGATGGTCGCGTTGTCGAGAATCAGGACGACCTGGTCCTCAGCTCCTGCGGCCACGACAACCTTGCCGGTGAAGGAGCCGCTGAGCTTGTAGACACCGGCCTTGGAGATGGTCAGCACGCCGTCGCTCACGCTCACGGCATCGGACGAGGAAGTCGCGGTCGTGCCGCTGAGCGTCACGTCGACGGCGTCCGATGCCTTCCAGTCGTTGTCCTCCACGTAGGAGGCCTTCACGTTCGAGGCCAGGGCGTCGGCCGCGGTGGGTGGCGCGGTCGTGTCGCCGTTGCTTCCGGAGGCGGCAACGGTCGCGGTGGCCGCGGTGGAGCTGGAGCCGGAGGAGGTCACGCCCGAGGAGCTGCAGGCGCCCAGCGCCAGCATTCCAACGAGGGCGATCGCGCCGATCGTGCGGGCTGGGGTCCAGATTTTCTGCAGGGCTTTCATGTGTATGTCTCTTTCGTGTGATTAAAGCCTGTGTTTCTTATGGTGAGCGCTTTCGTTTCGCGTGCTGTCGAAACTGCGGGCGCCGTTATGAGGTCTGTCAGGCCGCCATCGCGAGGGGCGTGGAGTGCGCGAGCTCGGGGACCTCCACGTACTCGTGAAAGTAACGGTCGAGCGTGCGGTGCCACTTGTTCGCGGGCAGGTGGTGCATGGCGGCCATCGCGGTCCCGTACTTGGAGATCTTCACGGGTCGCACGCCGCCCTCCCACAGGAGGTGGTCGACGATCGAAGGGGTCGCGCCCGACTTCGTTTCGATGATGACCAGGTCGGGGCGGGCAACCTTGGTGCCGTCCGTGCGCAGCGAGCGCCACAATAGGCCTGTGTCCACCGTCGCGCGTCCCACGCCACCGGGCAGAAGCATGGTGTTGCGCACGTAGGACCCAGCCAGGACCGGCTCGAGAGCTGGCACCAGGTGGCCATATCCCGTCTTCTCGACCTTGCCAGCCACCCACGTGCGGCGCTCACCCGCGAGAGGGGGCCCCGGCCTCGTCCCAAGAGATCGGCATCCGCTTCTTTGACGGTCACGCCGCGCGGACCGCGGGTCTTGACCTCCAGGAAGGACGCGCCCGACGTGAGGTAAGAGCGGGTGCGGACCTTGAAGCGGCGGCGACGCTTGAGCGCGGTCAGCAGGTACGAATCCATGTCGGGGGTGTCGTAGTAGGTGGAGGCGTAGCCCTGGGACACCTGGCCGTCGATCTGCAGAACCTTCGTGTCCTCAGGGAGGTGGCTCAGAATCGCCGAGGCCGTGGCCGCGTCCAGCGCGTACTTGCGGTCCACTCGGGTCAGCATCGCCGCGCGCTTATTCAGGTCGTCGAGGCCGATCGCGTCGAGGTCGGCGAGGATCGAGTTCAGGGATGCGTTCATGGGTCGTGTCCTTGGTAGTGGCGGTCTGCGGGGTGGCGGTCGTGTCGGCTGGCGGGCCGGCGGGTCAGGCGACCTTCGAGCGAACGTCCACGAGAGTCAGGTCGTTCACGAGATCGAGCTTGACGACGCTGACCGAGGCGACGGACGCGCCGAGGCGCTGCTCGAGGGTCGCCTTCAGCTCGGCGGGGTCGGCGATCGCGCGGTCCAGCTGGACGGTCTGCGAGGTGTAGCGGCCGAAGACAAGCTTCGAGTCACCGAAGGCCAGGGCCACGAGGTTCAGTGCGATGAGGCCACCGAGCAGCGGGGTCACCGCTGAGGACATACCCGTCAGCAGGCCGAGAGCCAGCGACGCGAAGTAGTAGGCGATCTCCGTCTGCGAGATCTGATCCGAACGCAGTCGGATGATCGAGAGAACACCGAAGAGGCCGAGGCCCAGGCCCGCGCTCACGGTCGAGTTCGCGAGGATGATCGTGACGGCGAGGACGCCGACATTCACACCGAGGAAAGCTGCGACCAGGTCAGCGCGGCGGTGCCGTGGGAAGTACAGGCCGAACACGAGCGCGGCCATGGCAACCAGGTCAATGGCGATCAGAATCAGGGCGGTCATTGGTGTCTCCTTTTGTCGATGCACCAATTTCCCCACGCAACCCTATGAAGAACCTATGAAGCTCTCATATTTCTCATATGACTTTTGGGAGTGTTGCTGTGTGGCGCCGCTGGTGTTCCGGGCGCCGGAGGGCCCGGCCGCCCGCGAGGCTAGGCGGCCTCACTTCGTTCGGCGCCGCTCCTCGAAGCCCGCCCGTGCCCTCCGGTCCCTCCGGCGCCCTCCACACCAGTGACGCCAGTTGCTGATATGCGGCTCGGCGCGTCGTCTCGAAGCCCGGCCAGGCCCCTGCCGCCACCCACGGGCACCCCAGCCAGGCCCCTCACCCGCGACCAGGCCATACGAGCGCGAAAAGATTCGCCCTGCTCGCCTCCATCAGCACCCACGCGCGAAAAAGTTCGCCCAGCGCATGCAAAACACCCCAAAATCGGCCTTTTTTCGCCTGCTGAGCGAATTTATTCGCGCCGATGTGGCCAGAGCCGACTCACAACACCTGCCGACCACCTTGCCTGAAACCGATGACACCAATGCGGGTGGCTCACTGCCTCGATATGAAACCGCCGGCACCTCTGCGAGCTCCTTTCCGCACACGGTTGAAACCACTGACACCTTTGCTCGCACGAAACGGCCAATTCCGGGCCATTTTCTGCCCGCAAAGGCGTCGCGGGTTTCATGCACCCCTCGCCGAGCACCCGCAAAGGCGATCACGGTTTCACGAACCGCTCCCCAACCGCCCGCAAAGGCGTCCCCGGTTTCACCCTCGCCGGACGCTACGCCCACAGCTCAAACCTCGTGTGGCCTGCGCACACGCCACAACGCCGGTGGCACACTGGCCACATGACTGACACCCCCACTCCTGAAGCCCGCACGAACGAGCCGGCCCAGGCCTCGTCCCTCCCGTCCCTGGCGGTTACCGGCGCATCCGGGAACGTCGGAGGTACCACCGCCCGACTCCTGTCCGAGCGCGGCCTGCCCCTGCGCCTGCTCGCGAACACGCCGTCGCGCGCTCCCGAGCTGCCCGGAGCTATCGCGGTGAAGTGCTCGTACGAGGACACGCTCACGACGCGCGTCGCGCTGGAAGGCGTTGACGTCCTCTTCATGGTGTCCGTGCCCGAGAGCGAGGACCGCCTGGACAAGCACCTCGCCTTCGTCGACGCAGCCGCGGCATCCGGGGTGCGCCACATCGTGTACCTGTCGTTCATGAACGCGGCGCCCAACTCGACGTTTACCCTAGCGCGCACGCACTTCCACACGGAGGAGCGCATCAAGGCGTCGGGCATGACGTACACGTTCTTGCGCGATAACTTCTACGCGGACTTTTTCGTGGAGTTGCCGGACGAGGAGGGTCGCATCCTCGGGCCCGCGGGCGACGGGCGCGTGGGCGTGGTGGCGCGCGAGGACGCGGGGCGCGTGGCGGCCGGCGTCCTGGCGGATCCGGGGCGTTACGAGAACCAGATCCTTGATGTGACGGGTCCCGAGGCTCTCACTCTCGATGAGATCGCCGACGTTCTCTCCCGCGTGTGGGGTCGTCCTGTTACCTACGTTCGCGAGACCGTTGAGGAGGCGTATGAGTCGCGCAGGAAGTGGCCGGCAGCCCAGTGGGAGTACGACTCGTGGGTGTCGACCTACACGTCGATTGCGCGCGGCGAAATGGACGTTGTCTCCTCGACCGTGCGCGACGTGACGGGCCGGGACCCGCTCACCTTCGAGGAGGTCGCTCGGGCGGCGCTCACCTTGGTCTCCTGACCATCTTCGGTTGCGGCTTCGTTGGAAAGCCTCGTTTCATCGATGAGGCCGGGCCTGTCTTATGCGCACAGGCTTGCTGGCTCCGTCACACTCCTGGTAGCGTCGCGGCATGAATACCACGCCACTGAGCACCCTCGCCCGGCGGCATGGCTACGTCCGGGGGGAGTGGTAGCCGTGACTCGCCCTTTTTCATTTTTGGCAAGAAGATCCCACGACAGTTCTCCTCGGGGCGTAAACTTGGCGGCGCGAGACTTGTGGAAGCTCACTGCGATCACCATTGTCGTTAACGCCGTCTTCGCGGTGAGTGCCTACTGGGTTTCCTCATTCACTCGCAGCAGCGGAATACCCCTCCTTTTCATCTGGTTCCCCCTGTATCTGTGCGCGGCACTTCCCCACCTCATCGAAAAGAGTGTGCGCCCATTCTGGTCATCACATCCCCGTTCCGAGGACGGCTCCATCGTTATTTGGGGCAACCACCAGTCCATCGCGCTCATCACGACCGGACTTCTGCTCTACGCTTTCGCGGGCTGGACGATGGCCGCGGGTTTCACGACCGGACAACCCTTCCACGCCGCGATATATGTGTTCGCCGTTGCATCCATGGCCTACCTTGAGTGCAGCCGCAATCCCGGCAAGGATCTCGTCATCGCCCTGACTGACAAGCAAAAGACAACTCTGAGCCCCGAGGGAAGTTTCCTTCCACTTCCCGGAGCTGCTGTCCGTCGAGGAAGATTCAAACAACCGTGACGTCACCATCCTGTGGACAGATAACGTCACCATCCACACCGTCAGCAGTCCAACAATGATTCTTCACGCAGACCCTGACATATACGACGGACCGTGGAGCATCTCCTCCGAGCACATCGGCATCCCCTTCACCGGCCTCGACGCCCTCATGCGGCACTTCAACGAGCACCCCGAGGACCGCCCGCTACTAGCCACACCGCAGGGTGTCGAGCTTGTCAACGACATCCTCGCCGAGGCCCGCATGGAACTCACAACCCCACAAAGGAGCCACGCATGAGCACCAAGAAACGCGTCCTCGTGACGCTGATCGTCGCGGTCCTGGCCGCGATCGTCATCTTCCCGATGCTGCCCCCTCGAATACCGCGACCGCGTCGTCGCGGTCCTCACCCACCCGCTGTACTACCTGGGCTTGGGCAACTGGTGAACGCTCCGATAGAACGCGCTTAACTCAAGAAGGCGGCGGGGTCGTCCACGAGTGAATCTAGCACTCGGAACGCCGCGCCCCGAACCGTCAGCGACGCAGAATCCGGCAGCACCTCAACGATCGGCGAGGACCACGGGGCCTGCAGCGTGCGCGTCTCAATCTCCTCGCGCGCCGGATTCAGCAGGGCACCACTCAGCTCAGCGACGGCACCACCCAGCACGACGTGCGGGATATCCATCGCGTTGATGACCCCCGACAACACGCGCCCAAGGGCCGCTCCGGCCTCCGTCAACACGGCGCGCGCACGTTCCTGCTCGGCGCCCTCCGAAGGCGACTCTGAGGTCTTCGCCCCGGCCTCGTCGACGAGGCCCGCGCGACGCAGAATCCCGCGCGGCCCGGACCCCGCGGGGGCACCCACATGCTCGGCGAGAGCACGCACACCCAGGTAGGCCTCGAGGCATCCACGCGCACCGCAGCGGCACAGCGGCCCATTGGGATCGGCGCACATGTGCCCGATTTCACCGGACCAGGCGCGCGCCCCACTCATCGGCCGATGATCGACGATGACGCCCGCGCCGACGCCAACCTCACCCGATACGTACACGAAGGTCGACGGCCCGCCCGCTACGCCCGGGCGTGTGTAGGCGACCGCGTAGGCCGCCAGGTCCGCTTCGTTCGCGACGACCACCGGGTTCAGGTCTGCGAGTGCGGCAAGTAGCTGGTCGTGCGGGATGTCGCGCCACCCCAGGTTCGGGGCGAGCGCGAGGCGGGTCGGCGACACCAGGCCCGGCAGCCCAACGCCCATCCCAAGGAACAGGGCGCCGTCGGGCAGGGTGTCTTCTAGCAGAGTGTGGGCCTCTTGGGCCGCGAGCGCCATCGTCTCCTCCGGCGCACTGTCGGCGAAATCGCGCTCAATCCGTCGGTGCCCGAGCTCCCTTCCGGCGAGGTCAACGAGCATGACGTCAAGGCTCGCGACGTCCACTTCGACGCCGAGGGCGACGGCGCTGCCCTCCGCAGGGGTGAGGCGGTTGGCCGGGCGGCCACGGCCGCCACCGTCACCGGGTTCGAGTTCTCGCACGAGTCCGGCACCCACCAGGTCATCCACGAGGCGCGATATCGTCGCGCGCGTCATTCCGGTGCGCTGCGAGAGGCCTGCGCGCGTGACCTCGCCCGGCGAGGCGAGGATGTTGCGCAGCACCGTCGACATGTTGGATGCGCGCACGTTTTCCGACTTCACGCCGCGGCTCTGAGCGCCCATCCCCCACTCCGAGGGGCGCGGCGAGGCGACCGGGCCGCGACTGATACGGCCGGCGTCGTTGGCGCTGTCGGAACGGGTCGGCATGGACTCAGGCTACCGTGTCGGGGTGGCGGTTCCGCGAGTTTGAGGCATCGGCAGATGCCAACTGTTACAAACGTCGTCAATCCGACGCATTTTCAATCGGTCTTTCGGTCTGTATGTTACAAACGTCGTCATTCCGACGCCAAGAACACCGAAAAGAGCCAATTTTCGCCCTAGATTGACGACGTTTGTAACACCAGTCGAGAAAGACGGGCTGAAATCTCTCCGGATTGACGACGTTTGTAACAACGATGCAGCTCGGCGCCTCAACAAACGCCCTTCACGAGCAGACTTCCCCAGGTTGCATGTGCTCTTCAAGTTATCCACAGGCAACCGCACACTACTTGCACCAGTTGACATGAAATAAGACAGTCAGATCATCGCGAGAAATCCAACCGTGGGAGCACATCATGACTGACAACGAACGACCGTCACTTCGGGCCATCCGAGAATGTCTCATCTCACCAAGGGAAGACCCGAATCGGATGCGCGTGAGCCGGGCAGCCCAAAAAGGAACGCTCGTCAGGATCGCGCGAGGAATCTACCTCCCCGCTTCAACTCTCGAAGGCCACCCCCTCTGGCTCCAAAAGACAATTATTCGCGGGTCACGCATCTGTGCCCTGACCATGCGAAGGGGCGATTATGTTCTGACTGGCGAATGTGCGGGATGGATCCTAGGCCTCCCCGTCGATACCGACAGGGGGCCGATTACCGCCTATGCGCCAATCAATCGCGGAGAACGGAAACTCTTCTTCGACGCGGTTCGCATCGGTTCCAAACTGGTTATGCCGGCGGGTCAAGCCTCAATTATCCGAACATCTCTCCCGGCATACCAGATCGCAGACGGCTTCGCTATCCCTTTTGCTCCGCGCATCCTGGTCGACTGCGCGCGGCTAGCCGCAGAGGAGCAAGCCTTTGCGCTGACGTGCGCTGGTATGGCTCACTTGGCGAGCTACTCACGCTTCGACCAGCTCGCCTCTCGCGAGCGAGCCGAACAGGCACGCCACAATCTTCTGCAGGAACTTGCCTCACTCCCCCGCTCGAGCCGCGGCACTAGTCAAGCTCGATGGATCATTTCCCACGCAGATGCCGGATGTGAGTCCCCTGGAGAATCTCGAGTGCTACACGCGTTGATCCTGGCCGGAATCAAGGGGATCACCACTCAGGAGGAGGTCCGCTGCGACGGGCGAACATTCTTCATCGACATCGCAATCCACGGTCTGAAAATCGCCATCGAGTTCGATGGACGCATCAAGTATGGAGACAGCGTTCAGGAAGTACATGACAACATCGAGGCCGAACAACGCCGGGCTCGCCTCCTCCAACTCGCTGGGTGGCGCATCATCCGTATTCGCTGGTCCGATCTGCAACGTATCGACGAGGTTGTCGCACAGGTTCTCGTTGCAATCAGACAGCGCGGCGGCCACTGAGTACCGCTTCGACACATCCGTCGTACGAACTTGTCGGAGGGCCTTGACGAACGCGCACACAGGTATTAAGTTTTACCCCACAACAAATAAATTGTGACTACGCAAACACGACGCGCAACGACCGCGCGACCAAACACGAGGGAACGGCACACGGACCAACATCCACCACCACACAACGACGCGCAGCGCCACCGACGACGCGGCGCCATCCCCTCCAACTGAACACCGACGTTCGAAAGGACACCACTATGACAACCACGCCCGACAACAAGTTCTCCTTCGGCCTGTGGACGGTCGGCTGGAATGCGGTCGACCCCTTTGGTACGAGGACCCGCCCGGTCCTGGATCCGTGGGAGTACACGGAAAAGCTCGCGGAGGTCGGCGCGTGGGGCATTACCTTCCACGACAATGACGTGTTCGACTTTGACGCGTCGGATCAGGAGCGTCACGACCGCGTCATGAAGGTGAAGGAGGCGGCCGACGCGGCTGGCCTCGTCATTGAGATGGTCACGACGAACACATTCACGCACCCGGTCTTCAAGGATGGCGGCCTGACGAACAACGACCGTTCGATCCGCCGTTTCGGCCTGCGCAAGATCCTGCGCAACGTGGATCTGGCTGCGGAGATGGGCGCGACGACGTTCGTCATGTGGGGCGGACGCGAGGGCGCGGAGTACGACTCGTCGAAGGACCTAAATGCGGCGTTTGACCGCTACAAGGAGGGCCTGGATACGGTCGCCGCCTACATCAAGTCGCGCGGCTACGACCTGAAGATTGGCCTGGAGCCGAAGCCGAATGAGCCTCGCGGCGACATTTTCCTACCGACGGTCGGCCACGCGCTGGCCCTCATCGCGCAGCTTGAGCACGGCGACATCGTGGGCCTGAACCCGGAGACGGGTCACGAGCAGATGGCCGGCCTGAACTACACGCATGCGCTGGCACAGGCGCTCAACGCGAGCAAGCTCTTCCACATTGACCTCAACGGCCAGTCGGGCATCAAGTACGACCAGGACAAGGCGTTCGGTCACGGCGACCTGGCCAGCGCGTTCTTCACGGTTGACCTGCTGGAGAACGGCTTCCCGGGAGGTGGACCGCGCTACGAGGGTCCGCGCCACTTCGACTACAAGCCGAGCCGCACGGAGGGCATGGAGGGCGTGTGGGAGTCCGCACGCGCGAACATCGAGATGTACCTGACGCTGGCGGCCAAGGCCCGCGCGTTCCGCGAGGATCCGGTCACCCAGGAGCTGCTCGAGGCTGCGTCGGTTCCCGAGCTGGGCGAATCCACGCTGGCGACGGGCGAGTCCCTCGAGGACTTCTTGGCGGATCGCAGCTCCTACGAGGAGTTCGACGCGCAGGCCGCCGGCGAGCGCGAGTACCACTTCGTGGAGCTGTACCAGCAGGCGATGCGTCACCTGATCGGCTGATCGTCTCTTCGACGAGGAGTTGTGTGATGGGCGAGAGGCCTTTCGTTGCGGGCGTCGATTCGTCGACGCAGTCATGCAAGGTGGTCGTGTGGGATCCGGTGTCGGGCGAGGTGGTGCGCGAGGGTCGCGCGCCGCATCCGGAGGGCACCGAGGTGGATCCACGCGCCTGGTGGGACGCGTTGAACGAGGCCGTGGCCGCAGCCGGCGGGTTGGACGACGTGCGGGCGCTCAGCGTGGGCGGCCAGCAGCATGGCATGGTTGTGCTGGATGAGCGCGGCGAGGTGATTCGTCCGGCGCTGCTGTGGAATGACACGAGGAGCGCGGGCGCGGCTCGGGATTTGATCGCGGAGCGCGAGGGGGATTCGACGGGCGAGGCCTGGTGGGCCGATGCCACGGGCTCGGTTCCCGTCGCGTCGTTAACGGTCACGAAGCTGCGGTGGCTGGCGGATCACGAGCCGGAGGCGGCCCAGCGCGTGGCCGCGGTGTGCTTGCCGCACGACTATTTGACGTGGCGGATCGCGGGCGGTTTCGAGCGCTTGGGCCTGGAGGGCTTGGCGACGGATCGGTCGGATGCCTCGGGGACGGGGTACGTGGATCGGTCGGGGTCGGCATATCGGCGTGACATTCTCGCCCAGGCGCTGCGCTGTGACGAGGAGCGGGCCGAGCACATCGTGCTGCCGCGGATTGCGGAACCGTACGAGGTCGTGGCTCACGGGGACGAGGCGCGCGGCTGGGGCGAGATCGCCTTGGGTCCGGGCGCGGGTGATAACGCGGCGGCGGCCCTCGGCGTGGACTTGGGTCCGGGCGCGGCAATGCTGAGCCTGGGGACGTCGGGCGTGGTCGCGGCGGTGTCGGAGTCTGCCGTGTCAGATCCGTCCGGCCTGGTCACGGGCTTTTCGGACGCGTCGGGCCGGTGGCTGCCGCTGGCGTGCACGCTGAACGCGTCGCGGATTATCGACGCGATGAGGCGGGTGACGGGCCTGGGGTACGAGGAGTTCGACGAGGCCGCCCTGTCGGTTCCGGACGCGGGAGGACTTCGGCTGACCCCGTACTTCGAAGGCGAACGCACCCCGAATCTGCCGGACGCGACGGCGACATTGGAGGGCATGACGCTGGCGAATTGCGACCCCGCACACGTGGCTCGCGCGGCGGTCGAGGGGCTGCTCACCCTCATGCGCGGGCTCTGGACGCGGTGCGCGCGCAGGGTGTGCCCATCGAGCGGGTGGTCATCGTCGGCGGAGGGGCGCGGTCGAGAGCGGTGCGCGCCCTGGCCTCGGGCATCCTGGGGGCCGAGGTGGAGGTCCCCTCCCCGCCGAGTACGTCGCCCTGGGGGCGGCGAAGCAAGCGGCCGCCCTGAACGTGGCGGACCTGGGGGCGGGCGGGCAGACCCACCACTGCGCGAACCGGGCGGGCAGAGACGATGTTTGACGAGACGATCACCCGCTGGGGAACACACAGCGCGAAGTGGGACTTGCTGGCCGCGCACCTGGGCGAGGATGCGTTGTCCCTGTCGGTCGCGGACATGGAGTTCGCGACGTGCCCGGAGGTGTTGCGCGCGATCGTGGACGCGTGCGCGGAGGGGATTTTCGGCTACACGGAGGTCTTCGATGACTTCCGCCAGGCCGCGGCCCGCTGGCAGGACCACCGCCACGGGTGGGCGCTCAAGCCGGGTGACGTGCACTTTTTCCCGCGTATCGTCCAGTGCGTGTCGGCCCTGTGCTCGATCGTCCTGCCGGGGTCGCTCGGGCACTCTCCGCGCGTGGTGACGCTGGATCCGGCGTACGGGCCGATCATCGAGGTCGTGGAGCGCGCCGGGTGCGAGCTGCGCCGGGTTCCACTCGACCTGTCGGGCGAGACCCCTCGAATTCCCGAGGATTTGTTCGCCCGCGCGATGGAGGGCGCGGACCTGCTGCTCTGGTGCAGCCCGCACAACCCGACGGGGCGCGTGTGGACTGAGCACGAGATGGACATGGTCGCTTCCCTCGCGCGTCAGGGGGACGTGCTGGTACTTTCCGACGATATTCACGCGGATTTTCAGCGGCCGGGCAGGAACCGGTACCGGCCGCTCGCGGCCGTCGCGCCGCGCCTGTGGGAGTCGGGGCGCCTCATTCAGTGCGCGTCCCCCGGGAAGACGTTTAACAGCGCGGGGTTGGAGGCCTCGGCGATCGCGGTGCGCGGCGAACTCGGGGAGCGCCTCGAGGAGGCCAAGCGCCTCATGGGCCTGCACAACCCGAATTTCTTCGCGATTCCCGCGACGATCGCCGCGTGGAACCTCGGCGAGGCGTGGGTGGATGAGCTGCGCGATCGCATCGACGCAAACCTGCGCGTGGCGGTCGAGTACCTGCGCCGCGCACTGCCCCGGGCGCGCGTCGTCGACCCGGACGGCACGTACCTGGTGTGGGTGGATGCCCGGGCGTACCTGGCCTCGTCGTCTTCTCTCGACGAGGCCGTGGCCACCTCCCGGGTCGCGGTGTCCCCGGGCGAGGACTTCGGTTCTGAGTACGAGGGATTTTTCCGCATCAACGTGGCGCTTCCCGAGCGCGACCTGGTGCGGGCTCTGGGGCGCTTGTGCGAGGCGATCGCGGCGCTCGCATCGAACTAAGCGGACGCGCACTGGCGCGCGGACGCAATGAAATAGAAAGGATTGACGATGTCAGTCACCTCCTCGGAGAAGCGGGCTCACCGCACTCCATCTCTCCTGGTCGCGGCGATTCCCGCGGTCACGCTGATCGTCCTTTTGGGCGGCGGCTACATCGCGGCGAGCCTCCCGGTGGAGCCGCTGCTCATCGCGTCGGCCGTGGTCGCTGGCATTGTCGCCATGACCTTGGGGTACACGTGGGACGAGATCATCGGCGCGATCGCCGAGAAGATCGCGAAGACCATGCCGGCTGTTCTGATCCTCATCGTCGTCGGCGCCTTGATCGGCACGTGGATGGCGGGAGGCACGATCCCGATGCTCATCTACTACGGCTTGAAGATCATTAACCCGCAGTTCCTGGCGCTCATCGCGCTGGTCGTGACGGCGATCGTGTCGCTGTGCACGGGTACCTCGTGGGGTTCCGCGGGCACGATCGGCGTCGCCTTCATGGGCGTTGCGGTCGGCATGGATGCGAACCTGCCGATGGTGGCGGGTGCGATCGTGGCGGGCGCCTACTTCGGCGACAAGCTCTCTCCCCTGTCGGACACGACGAACATCGCGTCTCTGGCGACGGGCGTGAACCTGTTTACGCACATCCGCCACCTCATGTGGACGACCGTGCCGGCGTTCCTGACCTCGGCGGTCGTGTACCTGATCTTCGGCCTGCAGTCGTCGGGCGGGACCGTGCCCGAGAAGGTTGGCACGATCCTTTCGACCCTCGATTCGGCGTTCAACTGGAACCTGCTCCTGCTGGTGCCCGTGCTGGTCGTGCTCGTCGGCTCGGTGATGAAGCTGCCGACCGTTCAGGTCATGCTGGTGTCGTGCGCGACCGCCATGTTCAACGCGGTCGTGTTCCAGGGAGTGTCCTTCTCGAACTCGGTCGTGGCCTCCGTGAACGGCTTCAAGGTCGACATGGTCGGCAAGAGCGGATTCCAGGCCGATTCCGTCATCGAGGACGTGACGCGCCTACTGGAGCGCGGCGGCATGAACTCGATGATGAGCGTCCTGCTGATTTGTTTCTGCGCGATCGCCTTCGCGGGCACCGTGTCCGTGTCCGGGTCGCTGGACGTGCTGATTTCGAGCCTGCTGGCTCCCGTGAAGTCGACCTTCGCGCTGATCGCGTCGACGATCGTGACGGGCCTGGCGGTCATCGGCATCACGTCGAACGGCCAGGTGTCCCTGCTGATCCCGGGCGAGATGCTGCGCGGCGAGTACATCAAACGAGGCCTGGACCCGAAGAACCTGTCGCGAACCATCGAGGACGCGGCGACCGTGTGGGAGCCCATCCTGCCGTGGACATCCGCAGGAGCCTACATGGCCGGCACCCTGGGTGTCGCCACCCTGGCCTACATGCCCTGGGCGATCTCCAACTGGATCGCCATCTTCTTCGCCCTCGTGTGGGCGGCCACGGGCATCGGCATCGCCAAGCTGACGCCGGAAGAGCAGAAGGCTCTCGAAGCGGAGGGCTGAGCGTTTACTTGTGCGGTGGGGGACCCCCGGGTGGGGGTCCCCCACCTTGTTGTGTGAAAGGTCCGCCAAGCTTGTTGCTGTAGTAGCGCATTGGCCCTGGTCTTGACATTCCGCCCTCCTCTCAATATCCTTGGATGAAACGTTTCATCCTCATTGTGGAGGACCAATGACTACTTCATCTCAAGACCTCGTCTCCCAACTCATCGAGCTGTCCAACCAGATCGGTTCGGACACTGAATACACGCGCTCGGGCGGCGGCAATTCATCCGCGAAAACAGGCGACACGCTCCTCATTAAGCCCAGTGGCGTCCCGCTCGCAACCCTGCGCGAGGAAGACTTGGTCCCCCTCGACATTCCCACCCTTCTGCACGCCTTCGAACATCCTGAAGAGCTTCCCAGCAACGAAGACCCGGTTCGCGCAGCCGCCCAGCTCGCGCAGCGCGGCGCGTTCGAGCGCCGTCCCAGTGTCGAAATCCTCTTCCACGCCCTCATTCCCGACACACTCGTCATTCACCTGCACCCGCTGACAGCCAACGCAATCACATGCAACACGCGCGGCGAGGAGCTCTGCGAGCAGATCCTCGGTGACCAGGCACTGTGGGTCGACTACACGGACCCGGGTATTCCTCTGGCCCGCCTTATTGACGAGCGTCGCCGCGCATTTACTGCCACGCATCACACTCCCCCGCCGGCAATAACGCTCCTTGGCAATCACGGCATCATCGTGTCAGGCCCGACGAAGGACGCGATTCTCGAGCGAATCGACTTCCTGACATCCTCTATCCGTGCAGCGATCGACGAGGCCGAGACTGCCTTCTCGGGTTCACCTTCCCGGGTGGCCGAGGAGTTCCGTCGCGCGGTGGAAGCGCCGAGTGTCGCGCTGTCGACGGAGGGACTATCAGCGGCTGCTTCAGCTCCTGGAGGGCCGTTGATCCCCGACCAGATCGTCTACGCGGGTTCATTCCCCGTTGTTCTGGAGGCGACAGACACGGAGGACATCGTGGCAGCAAAGGTGTCGCTGCACCGCGCCCAGCACGGGCGCGCGCCGATCGTCGCTATCATTCCCGGACTAGCCGTAGCTGCGGTAGGTAGCACGAACGAGGCCTCAGACAACGCGTTGCACACCTTCCTGGACGCATTGCGCGTGGCACGGGATGCGAACCTGCTCGGTCGCGTGCGCGTCATGGATGATCGAGAGCGCGGCTTCATCGAGAACTGGGAAGCTGAGTCCTATCGCCAGAAGGTGGCTGCATCTCAAGGTTCCTGACCCATCGAGGAAAACCGGACATATCGTTCGTTATTAAAGTGTTTGGGGCATGTCATTCATCATGCCCCAAACACTTTTCACGTGCGTACGGGAGAGCCTCCATATGCACGTGGGCCGCGGCTCGAACCTGTCGAGTCGCGGCCCACGTCGGCGCACGTCAGCTAAGACCGGGCAGCCAGGAGTGCTTCAGCCTCATCCCAGAGGCGCGCATGACAAGCGCGCGGCTCGTAGGTCACGAGCGCCGACGACGCCCGCGAAATGTCACGAAGGTCCATCAGCGTTCCGCTGGCCGCGCCAATAGCCCGCAGGGAGACGAGCATGTTCCCGAGGGCCGTGGCCTCCACGGGTCCCGCAATGACCGGGATTCCTGTCGCATCTGCGGTCTCCTGCGCCAGAAGACGATTCTTTGAGCCGCCTCCGACGAGGTGAATCGCTTCAGGGAGGGTACCGCTCAGCTCACATGTGCGCCGGATCGCCCTGCGGTAAGCCAGCGCCAACGAATCCGTGATCGCCCGCAGCACGGTTGCCCGCTCTCTGGGATCGACACCCGAGGCCTGCGGATCACCAACCCCCGCCTCAGCCTCGTCCGACGCGGAGGAATCAGCCCCCGCACAAGCCGCCGCGGAGACGCCCGGCCCAGGGATCCACAGCGAGCGAACACGCTCTACCATGCCTCCCGGAGCCATCAGCTCGGGTGAGGACATGTCGAGCAGGTAGCGCGCGGGCTGGGCCGCCTCAGTCTGCGCGTCGAGGAGCGGCCAGTCAACCCGACCTCCAGCGCCCGACGCGTTATCCCCAAGGGATGCCCACTCGCGCAGGCATTCCTGCTGCACCCACATACCCATGATGTTGGCGAGGAAACGGACCGTGCCGTCCACGCCCAACTCGTTCGTAAAATTGGCCGCCCGAGCCTCCTCTGAGAGCACGGGGGCACTGAGCTCGGTACCGACGAGCGACCAGGTGCCGCTCGAGATGTACGCGAACGACCCGGTCTGGGCGGGAACACCCGCGACCGCCGACGCGGTGTCGTGCGACCCAACGGCGACAACAGGGGTAGGCTCGCCCGTTGAGGTGCGCAGATCAAGACCTTCAACGCGCGCTTCACCGACAATCTCCCCCCGGCTCAATGATCGGCGGGAAGAGGTGCTCCACCCCGAACTCGTCGCGCAGCCTATTTAGGATCTCGGGATCCCAGTCGCGCTCCGTGGCATTGACGAGGCCTGTCGTCGACGCATTCGTCAGCTCGGTTCGCGCTTCTCCAGTGAGCCAGTACGCCAGCAGGTCGGGAATCAGGAGCGCCGTGCGCGCACAGTCCACGCGCCGCTCTCCCCGGTCTACTACACGCTGAAACAGCGTATTGAAAGGCTGGAATTGCAATCCGTTGTGCTCATAGAGCCACGAGGAATCCCATCGGTCGAGCACCTCGGATGCGCCAACACCACAGCGCGCGGAACGGTAGGACGCAGGGTTACCGATTAGTCGGCCGTCCTCGTCCAGCAGCCCGTAGTCCACGGCCCACGTGTCGATACCGATAGCGTCGACGCTTCCTCGGCGGGCGGCCTCGCGCAGGCCCTCGAGGATGCCGCGCCACAGCGCGAGGATGTCCCACTCGTAGGCAACCTGGGCCTCGCCCCCCCGATTGAGAAGCGTCGGAACGACGAGGCCCGGGAACGGCGACCGGCCCGTTCGGGAAGCGGGAGCACTCCTCGATGGCGAGACGTTCGCCGTCGAACACACCCCGCAGGACGCGCCCCGAGGAGGCCCCCAGGTCGATAGCGACGACGGTCGTCATCATGCGCCCCAGGAGGCCTGCTGGCCACCCACTCGATCCACACTGATGCGCGCGAAGTAGCCGGATGCGGCGTAGGCCGCGAGCGGGTTGGGGTCGAGGCCCTGCTCTTCGCGCAGCTCGCCCAGGAGCGGGCGCACATCGGAGGAGAAAGCGTCCATGAGCACCTGGTTCGCAGTCAGCACGTCGTGCTCGACCTGCGCCTTCGCCAGCGCATCACGGTCGACGAGGAGCGCCTTCGCGGTCGCCTCCTGAACGTTCATCGCGGACAGGATTTCTCCGGGGATCTTTTCTTCGAGGTTGTGGCACTGGTCGAGCATGAAGTTCACGCCGGAGGTGGGCGCGAGGGCGCCGAAGGAGACGATCTCATGCATGATGCGGAAGAGCTGGAAGGGGTCGGCGGCGCCCACGATCAGGTCATCGTCGGCGTAGAACCGCGAGTTGAAGTCGAAAGCTCCGAGGCGGCCGGCGCGCAGCAGCTGAACCACGATGAACTCGATGTTGGTACCGGGCGCGTGGTGGCCGGTGTCGAGGCAGACGACGGCTCGGTCGCCCAGGGCCAACACGTGCGCCAGGGCCGTGCCCCAGTCCGGAACATCAGTGTGGTAGAAGGCGGGTTCAAAGAACTTGTACTCAAGGAGCAGACGCTGGTGTGGAGCCAGATTCTCATAGATAACGGACAGCGACTCAGCGAGCCTTTCCTGACGCGCAGCGATCGAGTCCTGTCCCGGGTAGTTCGTTCCGTCGCCCAGCCAGATCTTGAGCGTATCGGAACCGGTCGCGTTCATGACGTCGATGCAGCGCAGGTGCGCGTCGATGGCCTTGCGCCGCACTGCCTCGTCGGAGTTCGTCAGCGATCCGAACTTGTAGTCGTCGTCCTGGAAGACGTTCGAGTTGATGGTGCCGAGCGTGATGCCCTGCGAGCGCGCGTGCTCCGCCAGGTCGGAGAAGTCATCGACCACATCCCACGGGATATGTAGCGACACCCGCGGGGTGATGCCCGTGAACCGGTGGACCTGTGCCGCGTCATCGATCTTTTCGTAGGCGTTGCGCGGGGTGCCAGGGCTCGGGAATACCTTGAAGCGGGTTCCGGAGTTACCGAAGGCCCAGCTCGGCAGCTCGATTGTCTGCTCGCGCAGGAGGCTGCGAGCACTTTCAGGCAGGTCGGACAGGTGGATGGTCATGGCGTCTCCTTCGACGTGTGGGGTGTGGATTGACGAGGCCGGGATGTCCCTTTGGATCTCTGCCTCAGTGGGCGATTAGGCGAGGTAGAAGTATTGGCTGAGGAAGTGGGCACTGCCGCCCCCGTCCGGTTGGAAGTACTGGGCCATTTCGGCTTGCCAGCGCGTATTGACCTCGAGGTCTTCCATAGCTGCGGCCGCCGCGCGAGCATCGTGCGCCTCGTAGTAGCCGACGACGAGGCCGGTGTCCGGATCGAGGAAGAGCGAGTAGTGTCGCCACCCGGCGTCACTGAGAGCCTGGCGCATCTCGTCCCAGACACGCTGGTGCACGTCGGCGTATTCGGCGAGTTTCTCGGGGCGCACGCGCAGGAGGAAGCAGGCTCGGTGGGGGCTGGCCTGGCTCGTCGTGGCGAGCGTATGGGCCAGTGATGGGGTATCGCTCATGGGAAATCCCTTCATCGTTGAACGGGAATTGGTTGTGTTTATGTTAACGTGAATCGTTTCATCTAGCAAGCGGGGTGCTGCGCACAGTAGGCGATTCACGGCATGAAGGCGGGGTTGGTGGGCACGACGAGCGCACCCACCAACCCCGTCAGAGACGACGTCAGAAGTCGTACTTGTCGATGTTGTCCGCGTTGAAGCGCACGGGGTCACCGACGACGACGGTCTTGTTCTCGCCGATCGTGCGTTCACCGAGGTTTCCGGCAGTGAACTTCTCCCCTACCTCACCCTTGATCGCACCACTATCGAGCGCTGCACCCGCGTATGCGGCCACGTATCCGAGCTGGGCGGGATCCCACAGGGCAAACTCCTTGACGGTTCCATCCTTCACGAAGGAACGCATTTCGTTCGGCAGACCCAGGCCGGTCAGGAAGACCTTGCCCTTGTAGTCAGAGGTCGACAGGTAGCGAGCGGTGGCGGCGATACCGACGGTGGTCGGGGAGACGATCGCATTAAGGTCGGGGTGAGCCTGGAGCAGGCCCTGCGCTTCCTGGAACGACTTCGTGTCATCGTCATCGCCATAGACCTTCGCGACGATCTCAATGCCCTTGTACTTGTCGTTCGAGGCGATCTCATCCTCCATGAACTTGATCCACGCGTTCTGGTTGGCGGCGTTCGCCGTCGCAGAGAGGATGGCTACCTTACCGGAACCGCCGATCTGGTCAGAGACCATGTCGAGCATGGTGATTGCAACCTGCTTGGATTCAACCTGGTTGATGAACAGGTCTCGGCAATCGGCCGCGCTGTCGGAGTCGAAGGTGACGACCTTTGTACCGGCCTTGCGCGCATCCTGAAGCGCAGGGCATACGGCATCGGGGTCATTCGCGGCGATCACGAGGACGTTCGTGCCCGCCTGCACCTCGGAGTTGATGAAGGAGACCTGCGAGGAGGAGGACGCCTCGAGCGGACCGACGACGTTGACCTCGGCGAAGCCGATCTCGCCCGCAGCGTTCTTGCCGCCGCCGAGCATGACGTCGGAGAACGGGTTGTTCAGCTGCTTGGGGATAAACGTAATCGACTGGGACGAAACATCGTACGAACCGGAGGCATCGCCGCCGGAACTGGACTCACTGCCCTGCGTCGACGTTCCACCGCCACAGGCGGACATCAGGAGGGCCGAGGTCAGCGAGAGTGCGCCAAGTGCGGCCACACCTTTCTTCATATGAGACATCGTTGTCTTTTTCCTTTCGGGCGCACGCGCCCTGTTGCGGGGGCATAGTGCCCCTCGTTGTGGGATTGTTAGGCGCTCGCCGCGCCCGGTGCGACGCTGACGCGAGGGGTACGCGCATCAGCTCGATGAGCCAGACGCTGGCGGACGGCATCCACCAGCGATGGCGCGATGACGGAACCGATCAAGAGCAAGCCCGTGACCAGAACCAGGATGACTTCGGGAATTCGGTTGAGGCGCAGCGCGTAGTTGAGAACACCAATCGTCAGGACACCGCACACACTGCCCCAGATCGAACCTCGGCCACCGAAGACGCTGACCCCACCGAAGACGACCGCGGCGATCACGACGAGCTCGAGGCCCTCGACGTTGTCGGCCTTCGCCGCGGAGTAGCGCAGCGTCCAGTAGATGCCTGCCAGCGCTGCCATGAGCCCCGACAGCGTCAGGGCAATGACCCGAGAACGCTTCGTGTCAATGCCGACGAATTCGGCGGCCTGCTTGGAGTACCCTAGCGCGAAGAGGCCTCGACCGTACGGGGTCTTGTGTAGCAGGAGCCAGAAGAGAATGACGAACAGGATGACGGGGATCGCCATGTAGGGGATGCCCGTGGACCCGAACGATCCGGTGACGGCAGAGGTTGCCCACTGTGGGAAGTCGGAGATCGACTGGTCGCCGATGACGACGAGGGCGAGGCCTCGATACAGCGCGAGCGTACCGATCGTGACCGCGAGCGCCGGCAGTCCCACGTAGGCGGTCATGAATGCATTGACGAGGCCGCACGCCAGTCCGACGAGGAGGCAGATCGCGATGCTCGCCCAGAATCCCACGCCCGACTGGACGAGAACTCCGAAGGATGCGCTGACGAGGCCGGCGGTCGAGGCGACGGACAGGTCGATGTCCGCATTGATCATAACGAGGGTCATGGGCAAGGCCATGAGGAGCGTCGCCGTCACGTCCAGGGTGAGGAACGTGAGCGTGCGAGGCTGGCTGAACCTCGGGATGAGGATGGTCGCGACTGCGATGGCGAGGATGAGGATGAGGGTCATGTGCGAGTCTCGCGAGGAGAACACGCGTCGAATCGAGGCAATGAAGTCACGTGACGAGGTCTGAGTTGGGGTGCTCATCAGCGATCCGCTCCCTTCTTGCGCAGCGCCTCGTGGCGGCGCATTGAGCTGACTCGGTCGACGACGATCGCGATGAGGATGAGCGCACCAACGACGGCCTTTTGCCAGAATTTGTCGACGCCGACGGCTGTAAGCGCGGACGTCATGGTGGTCAGGAGGAGCGCGCCGATGGCAGCTCCGTAGGCGGTTCCAACGCCGCCAGTCATTGCAACGCCGCCGACGACGCACGCGGCGACGATGTCGAGTTCCATGCCTGCGCCCGTCGTGGCGCCGACGGAGTTAAAGCGGGAGGCGTAGAGGACGCCGCCGAGTCCAACGAGCCCGCCGTTGACGACGAAGGCCATAAAAACGCGCTTGGCGACGGGGATACCGTAGACGGCTGCGGCTGTACGGTCGGAACCGATCGCGTAGAGGTCGCGTCCGGATCGGGCGTAGCGCTGGTAGAGCGAGACGATCACGATAACGATGACCGCCAGAAGAGTGAGCAGCGGGAAGCCACCAATCGTCGCGACACCCAGGTCACCGAAGGCTTGGGGGCGGTCACCGGCGAAGTACTGGGTGGATCCTGCCCACCAGTTCAGTCCCCCTCGGAAGACGTAGAGAGTGCCCAGGGTAATGACCATTGCGGGGACTTTCGCCTGCGTGACGAGCAGTCCATTGAGTGCTCCGAGCAGTGCCCCCAGAATGATTCCTGCGATGAAGACGACGACGATGGGCAGTCCGGGGTTAGCCGCGAAGAGGAAGCCCGTGGCGAAGGCCGTGCACCCGAGGATGGAACCGACCGAGAGGTCGACGCCTTCGGATTGGATGATGAGGGACTGTCCGGCGGCCATCAGCATAGCGATCGTCGCATTGAGGAAGAGGTCGCGTACTCCCTGGGCAGAGAGGAAGCGCGGGTTCATTACCCACGTCAACAGGACCAGGGCAACGAGGGCCGCGATCACCGGGAGCTCTCGCATGGACAGGAGAGAGCGCAGCTTCGATGCGGCGTGCACCTTGGTCACTGACGAGGAGCTGGCTGGCTCCCGGCTCACCGGCGCGGAGCCGTGGATGCGGGAGGGAGGTGTCAGTGTCGTTGTCATGATGCGGCCTTTTCGTGGTTGGTTGCCGCCGTCATAATGGCGTCAGCGGTGGCTTCTTCTCTGGTGAATTCGCCGGTGATGCGGCCTTCGCACATGACGAGGACGCGGTCTGCCATGCCGAGCACCTCGGGCAGTTCCGAGGAGATCATGATGACGGCGACTCCCTGGTGGCGAGGGTGGAGATGAGTCGGTGCACCTCGGACTTGGTTCCCACATCGATGCCACGGGTCGGCTCATCAACGATGAGGATCTTGGGATCGGTGGCAAGCCATTTCGCCAAGACGACCTTCTGCTGGTTGCCACCCGACAGCGCGGACACGGGGGTATCCTGGGTGGCCGTCTTCACTTCGAGGTTTGTGGACCATTCCTGCGCGACCGCTCGCTCGGTCCGCGAGTTGATGAGTCCGCAGCGAGCGAGTTTGCTGCGCAGCGTGAGGGCCGTGTTGCGGGCAACGGACAGGTCCATGACGAGACCTTGCTTGCGCCTGTCTTCGGGGACGAAGGCGAGGCCGGCTCGGATCGCGCCCACCGTGTCGCCAAGCTTCAGGGGCTTACCGAAGGCGGTCACTGTGCCGCCATCCGCTTTGTCGATACCCATGATCGTGCGCACGACCTCGGAACGGCCAGCTCCGACGAGGCCCGCCAGTCCAAGGATCTCTCCGCTGCGGACCTCGAAGCTCACGTCTTCGAAGGCGCCGTAGCGGGTGAGTCTTTCGACTCTCAGGACCGGATCGCCAATCTGCGCATCCAGCTTGGGGAAGAGCTGATCGACATCACGGCCGACCATGTCTCGCACGAGCTGAGCCTTCGTGGTTCCCTCCAGGTCACGGGTCGACACGTAGGCGCCGTCGCGCATGATCGTCACGTCGTCGCACAGGTCGAAGATTTCTTCCATCCTGTGCGAGATGAACATGAGGGAGGCTCCCTTGTCGCGCAGTGAGCGCGCCACGGAGAAGAGGCGCTCGACCTCGTGCCCCGACAGAGCAGCTGTCGGTTCATCCATGATAAGAACCTTGGCGTCCAGCGAGATCGCCTTTGCGATTTCAATAATCTGCTGATCCGCGATCGACAGGCCATCAGCCAACTGCGAGGGGTCGATCGGCACTTCGAGGCGGTCAAAGAGCTCTTGGGCGTCACGCTTCATCGCCGCGTGATCGATGAGACCAAGGCGTCCCCTGGGCTGTCGGCCCACGTAGATGTTCTCGGCGACCGTGAGGTCGGGGAACAGCGTGGGCTCCTGGTAGATCACCGAGATTCCGGCGGCCTTCGATTCCGCAGGGGTCTTGAAGCGCACCGGATGGCCATCCACCAAAAACTCTCCGGAGTTTGGCTGGTGAATGCCGGCGAGCACCTTCACGAGCGTCGACTTACCCGCGCCGTTTTCGCCGGCAAGGGCGTGAATGCGGTGCGGATACAGCTCGATGCACCCATCAGACATCGCGGTGAAGGAGCCGAACTTCTTCACGGCATGCTGGAGCGAGACGACTGGCCTTTCAGCTTCTCGTGTCATGTGGTCACCTCTTCGTCGAGGAATGAAACGATTCAGATAGATAGAAAGTGTGCCACACGACAATATGCATGTCAACTCTATAGGAAAGCCTTGAACTTGCCAGGAAAATTGAAGCGGAAATCTACTCAGAGGTGCCACAATATGAACGTTTCATCACTCGAGTTCCCGAAAGAGCTACCATGACGCCGCCCCGCCGCACCCCAGAGGGCACGAGTCCCCAGGACGCAACCACTGCCTCGTCCCCCTCAGTGCCCCGCAAAGCCCCCGGCGTCAAAGACGTCGCCGCTCTTGCGGGCGTGAGCGTCGGCTCCGTGTCTAACGTCATTAACCGGCGCGACAGCGTGCGCCCCGATGTACGTGAGCGCGTCGAGGCGGCGATCGCGCAGCTCGGCTACAAGCCCAATCCGACCGCGCAGGCCCTGCGACGGGGGACCTCGCCGCTCGTAGGCGTGGCGGTCTTCGACCTGACGAACCCGTTCTTCATGGAGGCTGCTGCTGCCATGGAGCGGGTGCTATCGCGCGAGGGCTACATCATGACGCTGTCTTCCACGCACGCCTCCGTGCAGGAGGAGCGAGACCTGCTCGAGGCGCTGGGGCGCCAGGCGGTGCGCGGGGTTCTTCTCACCCCCGCAGACTCCACGCACGAGGCCGCCACGCGTTTGGTGGAGGAGGGGACGCCGGTCGTCCTCTTCGACGCGGCAGACGCACCCGAGGGCCTGCCGTCCGTTTCCATCGACGACCGCGCGGGTGCGGCACTAGCGATCGAACACCTTCTGGCACTCGGACATGAGCGAATCTGTTTCCTCAACGGCCCCGCCGACATGCGCCAATCCGTGCAGCGCCTCGCCGGTGTGCGGGACGCGATCGAGCACTGGCAGCACTTGACGGGGTCGGACAGCGTCCAATTGAGCGTGTACAACGCGCAGGCGTACACCGCCCAGGCCGGATATGCGGCCACCGAGAACGCCGTCACCGAGGCCCGGGCGGCCTCCAATGGAGCGAACCCCACCGCTGTCTTCTGCGCGAACGATCTACTAGCCGTGGGCGTCATGTCCGCACTGCGCGGAGCGGGGATCTCGATTCCCAACGACGTGTCCGTCATCGGCTTCGACGACATTCCCCTGGCCGCGCAGATGCCAGTACCCCTCACGACAATCCGCCAGCCCATGGACGAGCTCGGCGCCGCGGCCGCCGAGCTTCTATTGTCCGGCCCCGACGCACCCACACAGCACCAGACCTTCAGCCCCGTCCTCACCATCCGCGAATCGACAGCAAGGCCAAGGGAGTAGGAGACAACACCGAGCAACACGCGCTCGCAGTCAACCAATCCACTACACAGGGTGGGGGCTCCCCAACGGGAGCCCCCACCTCTCTACAGCAGCATGACCTCAGTACGCCAACCCCTTCGGTTGCTCGGCCAGCACCGCGCTTCCCGGGTTCACGACCTCGAAGCCGTTGGCCCTGTAGGCCTCGTAGTCGAAGTTTTCGCATTCGTCGTACCCGATGCGGTGGTACTCGTAGAAGCCCTCCCAGTCCTCGTATCCGGACCCGAGCGACGACTCGAGGAACGCGTCCGCCATGGCCATCGCGGTGCGCGGGGCGACGTAGAAGGCGCCCATGGCGAGCAGGTTCGCGTTGTTGGCGGCGGCGCAGCGGCGCGCGGCGGGAACGGACTCGCACACGGCGGCGTGCACGTGGGGGCACTTGGAGGCGGCGATGTGGATGCCCATGCCGGTGCCGCAGAACGCGAGGGCGCGCTCAAACGTGCCTTCGGCGATCTGGGCGCCGAGTGCGAAGCCGACGCGGTGGTACATGGGGGCGGTCTCGGCGTCGGGTGTCAGGTCGGTGACGGTCCAGCCACGCTCCTCGAGGTGGGCTTTGACGGCTTCCTTGAGGGGGTGCCCGGCGAAGTCGGCGCCGACGACGACGTGCTTGTCTTTAACTGTCAGCATGCGCGTGTCCTTTCCTGAGTCTGCGCAGTGTGGAGAAGGAGAAGAGGCCCTCGTTCATGCAGATGACGAGCAGCAGCACGCCACCCCAGATAAGAGGCCTGTAGAAATTGGAGATGTTGGGGAACATGTTCAGGCCGGAGGAGAGGACCTGGAGCATGAGGATGGACAGGAGCACGCCGCTCAGGCGCCCGGATCCGCCGTTGGGGTTGACGCCGCCGAGGACGACGATGAGGACGGTGAGCAGCGTGTAGGAGGCGCCGTAGTCGGCTTTCGCGGAGTTGTAGTTCGCGAGCATGACGATGCCGGCCATGGCGGCCATGATGCCGGAGAGCACGTAGGTGCGGATCAGCAGGCTCTTGACTTTCAAGCCGGAGAATCGCGCCGCCGTGTCGTTGGTGCCAAGCATGAGGATCGTCGTCCCAAAGCCCGTCAAGGCGACGATGGCACCGGCGACGGCCGCGCATACGAGGAACACGACGAGGGGGATGGGGACGAGGCCGGCCACCTTCCCCGTGAACGCGGCGCCGAAGGCTGCCGGGACGCCGGAGACGGGCTTGCCCTGGGTGAGGATGAGGGCAACGCCGCCGAAGAGCTCGAGGGTGCCGAGGGTGGCAAGAATGGGTGGGATCTTCAGGACCGCGACGAGCGTGCCGTTGATGAGGCCGCACACGACCCCGACCACCAGGGCGACTCCCAGGGCGATAGCGACGGCGAGCCCCATGGACGAGGGGGTGACGGTGTCAGTAAGCATGGTCCGCAGCGTCAGGGCCGCGCAGATCGAGGTGACGTTGGCGATGGCGACGACGGACAGGTCGATGCCGGCGGTGAACATGGTGAACATGACGCCCAGACTCATGAGGCCGAATTCGGGGAATTGGACGGCCATCGACTGCCAGGTGCGCACGGCGAAGAAGGGGCCGGGGCGCACGGCGGCGAAGAAGATGAGCAGGAGGAGGAAGACGATGATCAGTCGCGTCATGTAGCTGTCCTTTTTGAGGAAAGCGAGGCGCGGGGAGGCGAGAAGCGTTGACATGTGGTCCTCCCTAGTGTGCGGTGCGGCGAGCGCGCATGACCTGGAGCGCGGAGACGCCGGTTCCCACGATGATGAGCAGGCCCAGGGCGAAGCCCTGCCAGAACGTCGGGATTCCCATGAGGATCATGGAGTTTTGGACGATGACGATGAGCAGCGTGCCGAGCATGACGCCGGTGAGGGAGCCCTTGCCGCCGGTGATCGCGGTGCCGCCCAGGACGACGGCTGCGATGACCATCATTTCCATGCCGAGCAGGTTGGTGGGGTGCATCTGTCCCATGGAGCAGGTGCGGACCATGCCAGCCAGGGCGGCGATGATGCCGACGATGACGTAGAGCCAGAACTTGGTGGCGCGTACCTTGAAGCCGACTCGGGCGGCCGCGCTTTCGTCGCCGCCGATGGCGAAGAGGGAGCGTCCAAACATCGTGTAGCGGGTGATGAAGAAGACGACTGCGACGACGGCGACGAGGATGAGGAAGGACACCGGCATGGATGATTGCAGCCCGGAGCTTTCGTTGCGGGCGACGAACAGGGAGGCGGATCCGAAGGAGCGCATGGATTCGGGGATCATGTTGATCTGCACGGATTTGAGCGCGCCCTGCATGACGCCGTTGAAGACGTTGGCTGTGCCCAGGGTGATGATCAGCGTGGGGACGGTCAGCCTCGACGTGAATATGCCGTTGAAGGCCCCGAGGAGCGCTCCGATGGCTGCCGCGATCAGGAAGGGCACGATGACGGACCCGTTCCACCCGCTGTCGACGAGGACCTTCGTCGTCACGTAGACCGCGAGGGAGGCCAGCGCCGGGAATGACACGTCGATGCCACCCGAGACGAGGACCAGGTGCGCGGCGACGGCGAAGAGGCCGGGAACGACCATGGCACCCGCCAGGTCGACGAGGTTGTTCGCCGTGTAGAACTGTCCGGAGCGTCCCTGGATCACGAGGGTGAGTGCCACGATGACGAGGAACACCCAGAATTCGTTGGCACGCAGGACTTTCGTGGTGAGTCGGGGCATTAGTTCTCTCCCCCTTCGGTCGACGAGGCCGGGGCGCCTTCTTCGGACAGGAGGCGGGTCAGCTCGGCCTCGGTGAGGGTGTCGGGGCTGATGGGCTCGCTGAGGTGTCCGGCGCACATGATGGCGATCGTCGAGCAGTTCGTGAGTACTTCGGCGATGTCATCGGAGATGATGATGATGGCCATGCCCTGCGCGGCGAGCTCACGCAGGATGGAGTGGATCGTGAACTTGCTTCCGATGTCGACTCCGACGGTGGGCCCGTTGAGGATGAGCACGGAGGGGTTGGTGGCGAGCCACTTGGCTAGGACGACCTTTTGCTGGTTGCCGCCGGACAGGGTGTTGACGGCGTTGTCGGGGTCGGGGGTGAGAACGCCGAGGCGCTCGACCCACCGTTTCTCTTCGGCACGGATGGCTTCCTTGTCGATGAAGCCGAGGTAGTGCGTGAAGGCGTCCATCTCCGAGATCGTGATGTTGTCGCCGATCGAGCGCGAGAGGAAGAGGCCTTCGGTGAGGCGGTCCTCGGGAACGTAGGCAATGCCGGCCTTGATGGCGTCGCGCACGCCCCGCAAGGTGACGTCCTGGCCTTTGACGCGGATGCGCCCGGAGTCAAGGTGCAGCATCCCGAAGAGCGAGAGGGCCAGCTCGGTGCGCCCCGAACCCAGCAGGCCCGTGATGCCGAGGATCTCCCCGGGTCGCACGCTCAGGGAGGCGTTCTCGAAGGCACCGGCGACTGTGGCTTCGCGGACCTCGAGGACGGGGTCGGCGTCGATGTAGCCGGTGCGGTAGGGGGCCTCGTCGAAGTCGCGTCCGGTCATGTGGCGGGCGAAGCTGGCGCGGTCGAGGTCTTCCTTGGGGCAGGGTGATGACTTTACGTCCGCTGCGCAGGATGGTGAAGCGCTGCGCGATCTCGAAGACTTCCTCGAGCTTGTGGGAGACGAAGAGGATCGCGATGCCGCGGGATTGCAGGTCGGCGACAATGTCAAAGAGGGCGCGCACTTCCTTCTTGGTGAGGGCGGTGGTGGGCTCGTCCATGATGATGAGCTTGGCGTCGCCCATGAGCGCGCGGCTGATGGCGACGAGCTGCTTGTCTGCGACGGAGAGGTTGCCGACGAGCTCGTCGAGGTCGACGGTGAAGCCAATCTTCGCGATTGCTTCGGCGGCGACTTCGCGCATGCGCGAGCGGTTGACCAGGGCGCGGCCGGCGGCGACCTCGCTGCCGAGCGCGATGTTCTCCATGACGGACAGGTTGGGGAAGACGGAGAAGTCCTGGTAGATGACGCGCACCCCCGCGTCGATGGCGGCGGAGGGGGTCAGGTGCGTGTACTCGCGTCCCGCGATGGCGACGCTTCCTTCTTCCGGCGTGTGGACGCCGGAGATGACCTTGATGAGGGTGGATTTTCCCGAGCCGTTTTCGCCGGCCAGGCAGTGGATTTCTCCGGGCGCGATCTCCAGGTCGATGTCGACCAGGGCGCGCACGCCGGCGAAGGATTTACTGACGTGTCGTACTGCCAGCACTGGGGTGTCCATGTGTGTCCTTTCCGATCCGCATCTGCGCCCCTCGGCCCCTCGCGCCTGTGGAGCGCTCAAGGAGGTTGGTCTGTGCGCGCGGCAGTGCGGGCGCGGGGGCCCGGCCACGGCCTCGTCGATGATCACGAGGCCGTGGCGCTCGGGCGGTCGCGTGCGGTGTGTCGGTTAGAAGCCGAGGGAGTCGACGTTGTCCTTGGTGATCTTGAGCCAGCCGTTACCTTCGAGGACCTTGTTGGACCCGGGGGCGAAGTGCATGTTCTCGTATCCTTCGACGCCCAGGTCGACCCCGTCTTCGATCTTTTCACCCTTGAGGATCTTGGTGGCCAGGGATGCCAAGGCGTAGCCGGCGTCCGCGGGGTCCCACAGGGTCAGGGCGGAGACGGATCCGTCCTTGAGGATTTGGGCGTTGGCGGCGGGCATGCCGGTGCCGGCCGTAAAGACGGATCCCTTGAGGCCGAGTTCATCGATGGCTCGGGCGGTGCCTGGGGCGTCGAAGGAGGAGGTGCCGAGGATCCCCTTGACTTCGGGGTACTTCTTGAGGACCTCCTTGGCAGTCTGGTAGGCGGTTTCCCCGTTGTCTTGGCTTTCGACGCGCGGCTCGGCCTCGAGCAGCGTCATGTTGGGGTACTTCTCCTTCTGGTGGGCCACGGCGCCGTCTGCCCACTCGTTGTGGGAGGCGTTGGTGACGTGGCCGACCATGGTCGTGTAGACGCCTTCCTCACCCATTGCCTCGGCGAGGTTGTCCATGATGAACGCGCCGTATTCGCTGTTGTTGAAGGCCTCGATGTCGTACATCGTGTTTCCCTGGGAGGAGGCCTCGTGGGTGACGACGACGATGCCGGCATCCATGGCCTGCTTGAGGACGGGTTCGATGGCACCCGGGTCGACGGGGACCACGCAGATCGCGTCGACACCCTGGGCGATCAGGTCCTGGATGACCTGGGCCTGCAGTGTGGCGTCGGTTTCGGCCGGGCCCTTCTGGAAGACGTTCATGCCGGTGTCAGCCGCGTACTTTTGCACGCCGGTTTCCATGCGCACGAACCAGGGGTTGGTGGCGTCCTTGGGGACGACGGCGATCGTGTAGTTGCCGTCGTCGTGGGTCGCGTTGGAGCTACCCGTGTTGGTGTTGGCCGAGGATTGGGCGGTTTCTCCGGGGGTGCAGGCTCCGAGGGCGAGTGCGCATGCGGAGGCGGCGACGAGGGCTGTGGTTGCGAGGCGGGGCTTCATGGGACTCTCCTGCGTGTATGGTCAACGTCGGTGTTGAGGTTGTGGTTGTGCGGCGGCTCCGCGGGGGTGCGGTGGTGCCTGGCGTGTCCGTCTTCGTTGCTGAACCTGCCATGCGGTGCCGCGTGCGCGGTGCTGCTGCGTGCCGGGTGCTCCCGTCTTTGGGGGTGCGTCGGCGTGCCCCTATCCTAAGCCATATGTTTGTCATTGCTTATCGTATGGACGAAATTGGTCCAGATTGGGATAGGATCAAGCGGTTGTTGACAAAGCATGCGGGTTTGTCGAAGTGGTCCCAATTTGTTCGGACATGAACGGTTCGGGACGAACGAGGGTCCCTCACTTGGCCGCCGCACCGGGTTGCGGCATGGAGATGCGACGGCTGGGGGCAAACTTCCGTTCGCCCCCAGCCTCGAGTATCGCCGCGACAGCGCGTCCTCACAGGTTCTCCACGACGGCCGCGCGAGGCCCCCTCTCTCCGGTGGCGGCATCGCGCCAGGCCTCAAGCGCACGCAGGAAGGCGGTTGCGCCAGGATCTTGCAGGCCGATCGACCTGTCCTGCAGCCACGAGGCTCGTCCACGTTGGGACTGCAGGTCCCGGGTGGCCACGACGGCTGCGGCCGAGGACGAGATCGCGCTGCCGAGGGCACCCAGGGCAAGGTCGCTATCTGTTGCCACCTGCGGATTGGCCGCGAGGCTGTCAGCCAGGGAATCGACGGCGGGGACCATCGCATCGAGGATGGTCTTATCCCCCACCTGACTCTTTCCACGGTGCGAAATCGAGCTTGCCGCCGCGCGGATGAAGGCCTCGGCCTCAACGGCCGTGACGTCCTCGCAGCCGACCCACACCTTGGACCCGGCGAGGAGACCTCCGGCGACCAGTGCCGCCATCGTTGACGGGTTGGCGTTGGCGAACGCCTTCGCACATGCGCGGGCGACATCGGAGGGAGCGGGTTCAGGGTCTGTCGGCAGGTCCGTGAGGGCGTCGATGACCGCACGCGCGCCCGCGGAGATCGTGATCCCGAGGTCTCCGTCTCCGAGGACCTGGTCGAGATCGCGCAGTTCATCCGATGATTCGATGAGCAGCGTCATCGAATCCTGAATGCGCTGGATGAGTTCGGGTGAACGCATTGTCATGCCTCCCTGAAGAACGGGGACTGGGCGGGGGCGTCGAGGAGTTCGAGGAGCTCGGCATCGACCTTGAGCAGCGAGATCGAGCCGCCTGCCATTTCAAGGGACGTCGCGTATTCGCCGATGTAGCGGCGTTCGATGACGACACCGAGTTCCTCGAGCCTCTGGTGGGTGCGACGGTAGAGCAGGTAGAGCTCTTCGAGGGGCGTGGCGCCGAGGCCGTTCACGAGGACGGCCACACGGTCGCCTTCGCCCAGGCCGAGGTCAGGGGATGACGGAGTCGAGGATCTGGTCCGCGATCTCGTCGGCGGTTCCGAGGGGGCCGCGGTGGATGCCGGGTTCGCCGTGGATGCCGATGCCGATTTCCATTTCGCCTTCGGGCAGGTCGAAGGATGCGGCGCCCGTGGTCGGGAGGATCGTCGGGGACAGGCCGACGCCCATGGTGGCCGTGTTGTCGACGACCTTCTGGGCGACGGCGGCTACCTCGTCGAGGCTGTCGCCGCGCTCGGCGGCAGCGCCCGCGGCCTTGTAGGCGAAGAAGATTCCAGCGACGCCGCGGCGGTCCTTGGCGCGTTCCTTGGGCTGGGAGGCCACGTCGTCGCAGCCGAGGACGGTGCGCGTCTCGATGCCGTCGAGTTCGAGAAGGTCGACGGCCAGGTCGAAGTTGAAGACGTCGCCGCCGTAGTTGCCGTAGAGGAAGAGCACGCCCGCTCCGCCGTCGACGGCCTTTGGCGGCGTCGGCGCACTGCTGGACCGACGGGGAGGAGAACACGTTACCGATGGCGACGCCGGAGCACAGCCCCTTGCCGACGTAGCCCTTGAAGAGGGGGAGGTGACCGGAGCCGCCGCCGGTGACGATGCCGACCCGGCCGGGTGCGGGGCTGTCGGCGCGGACGAGGACGCGCCTGTCGTCTCCGGGGGTGCGGACCTGATCGGGGTGCGCCAGGAGAATGCCCTCAACCATCTCATCGACGAACTGGTCGGGGTTGTTAATGATCTTCTTCATCATCATTTCCTTTCTGTTGCGCCGCTATTGAGGGCGGCTGCTGGTTGTGGGCGCCTGAACGTCGATGTCAGGCGTGTTCGAACGTCTTTCCAGTCGACGCAGTCGAGAACGAGGACGCCGATGAGGATGACACCCTGGGCGATTGCGTACTGGAAGGCGGATAGGCGCATGGAGGTGAAGCCGCTTTGGACGACCTGGAGGGTGAGGGCCGCGAGGAACACGCCGCCGACGGTGGCGAAACCACCGTTTGGGTTGGTCCCGCCGAGGACGGCGATGACGATGACGAGCAGCACGTAGGAGGCACCGTAGTCCGCCGAGGCCGTGGGGTTTCGTGCGATGAACACGATGCCCGTGAGGGAGCCGAGGAATCCGGTGAGCAGGTAGGAGCTCAGCAGGATTCGGGAGGAACGAATTCCGGAGAATCGGGCAGCCGTCCCGTTGGATCCTTCGAGGGAGAGGGACAGTCCCAGCGGGGAGCGGTTGAGGATGAATCCGACGAGGAGGGCGACGAGTCCGAAGACGATGAAGAGGAGGGGAACTCCTGCGACTGCGGTCTTGCCGAACGCCGTCAGCGCTTCGGGGGATCCGTAGAGGGTTATGCCACCCGTCCACACGACGGCGAGACCGTTGAAGATCTGCATGGTGCCGAGCGTGGCGAGGATCGGGGTGACGCCGACGTAGGCGATGAGGACGCCGTTGACGAGGCCGCACAGGAGTCCGACACCCAGCCCGATGAGGATGATGACGGGGCCCCATTGTTCGGTTCCACCCAGCGCGCTCGAGGTGTACAGGGTCGACACGGTGATCGCGCAGAGGTTCGCGATGGCGACGAGCGACAGGTCGATGCCGCCGGTGACCATCGAGATCATCATGGCGATGGAGAGGATGCCGATTTCTGCGACGGCGAGCAGCATGTTCTGCAGGTTGAGGCCCGTGAGGAACACGCTCGGGGAGAGGATCGAGAAGATTCCGATGGCCACGAGGAGGATGAGGACCATGCGGGCGATCGACCGGTCGCGGCGCAGCCGGGAGAGGAGCGAGGCGCTGAATTGATCAATCCGGGAGTTTGTATCGCGGAGTGTGTTGTTCATGGGACTCATCCTTCGACAGCTTGGGGGACGGCGTTGCTACGGTCGGCCTGGGCGCTCTTGGCGCGCAGCGTTCGCGTGCTGCGCTTTGCGGCGAGCGCTTGGATGCCGACACCGGCGACGAGGAGCAGGCCGACGGCGGCGCGCTGCCAGGCGCTGGGGACGCCGATGAGGATCAGCGAGTTGTTGATGAGCTGGACGAGCAGCACACCGAGGATCGTTCCGCGCACCGATCCGCGTCCGCCGAAGATCGACGCGCCTCCGAGGACGACGGCGGCGATGATGTCGAGTTCGTGGCCGACAAGTTCCTGGGGGTTGGCGGACCTGCCGAGGATCATGTAGACCATGCCGGCGGTTGCGGCGAGGGTTCCGGCGATGACGTACACCCAGATTTGGGTACGTTTGACGTTAATGCCGGCTCGGTGGGCGGATTCGGTGTCACCGCCGATCGCGTAGATTGCGCGCCCGAACATGGTCCGGCTGAGTACCAGTGCGATAACGATCGCGAGGATGATGGCCGGGATGATCATGGAGTGCAGCAGCGCGACGCCCGTCGATGTTTCGACGGAGACCAGGTTCGCGGTTGAGGCCGACGCCATGCCCTCGGGCAGCTGGGCGATGTACTTCGAGCCGATGTACGCCAGTAGGAAGCCTTGGAAAATTCCCTGGGTGCCGAGCGTGACAATGAGGGTCGGGAGCTTGAACCTGGAGATCAGATAGCCGTTGAGCAGGCCGAGGAGCGCTCCGATGGCCAACGCCATGGCGAAGGATCCGACGAGGCCGATGTTGATTCCTCGGCTCAGCTGGAACACGATGGTGGCGTAGGAGGCGAACGAGGCGATGGCCGCGAAGGAGACGTCGATGCCACCGGAGATGATAACGAGGAGGACGCCGAGGGCGTAGATCATCGGGACGATGGAGGAACGCAGGAGGGAGAAGAGCGTCGAGACCGTGAAGAACGCGGGGCTGATCGCGGACATGATGATGGTCAGGAGGACCAGGACAGACAGGACGATTCCTTCACGGTTGGGTCCCCAGATCCAGCGCAGGACGCGCCGTGCGACGGTATTCATGTTCATGACACAACCATCTTTCTAATCGTTCGAGCATCGACGTCCTCGCCGGCCAGTTCGGCGGCGATGTGGCCGCCCTTGGTGATGAGCACTCGATGGCAGCAGGAGACGAGTTCCGGAGCGTCGTCGGAGATGATGACGATGGCCATGCCGGCTTCCGCTTGTTCGCGCAGGATGTCGAGGATCTCGGCTTTGGAGCCGACGTCAACGCCAACCGTGGGGCCGTTGAGGATGAGGACCTTGGGGTTGCGCGCGAGCCACTTCGCGAGGACGACGCGCTGGGCGTTGCCGCCGGACAGGGATCGCACGGGGGCGAGGACATCGGGGGCTTTGATGCGCAGCGACTCGAAGTAGTGGGCGATGGTTTGGCGGATCTTGTCTTTACGCAGCGTGTTGAGTTTCGAGGTGTGGTGGTCGATGGACGCGGCGATGACGTTGTCGGCGATCGACTTGTCGAGGAAGAGGCCCTCGGTGAGTCGGTCTTCGGGGACGTATCCGATGTGGGCCTTGATGGACTGTCCGATGGAGCCCACCTCGACGTGTTCGCCATCGATGTAGACGCGTCCAGAGTCGATGGGCAGGAGGCCGAAGAGGGCCTGGGCGATTTCGGTACGGCCGGATCCGAGGAGCCCGGTGATGCCGAGGATTTCGCCCTTCTTCACCGAGAAGCTGACGTCCTCGAAGCCTCCCTGGGAGGTGAGGGATTCGACGCGCAGGCGCTCCTCGGCCTCCTCCGCGAGGGGCGGGACGCGTCGGCTCTGGTCAAGTTCCTTGCCGGTCATGTAGTGGGTGATCTTCTCGCGGTCGAGGTCTTCGACCGGCGAATCGATGACGTTGCGTCCCGATCGCATGATGGTGACGCGCTGCGAAATGGCCATGACCTCGTCGAGCTTGTGCGACACGAAGATGAGGGCGACTCCCTGCGCGCTCAGCTTTTCGACGACCATGAACAGGCGCGCGACTTCACGCTGGGTGAGGGCGGTCGTTGGCTCGTCCATGATGAGGAGCTTCGCGTTGCCGGCGAGGGCGCGGCAGATGGCGGTGAGCTGCTTGTCCGCGACGGAGAGCTGTTCGACGTCGGCGTCGAGCGGGAGCGGGACGCCGAGGCGCTCGACGATCTGCGCGGCCTGCTTCTTTGCGTTCGTGGAGCTGAAGAACTTCTTCTTCTCTGTGACCGACGAGGTCATCATGATGTTCTCGGCGACCGTCAGGTTCGAGAACAGGCTGAAGTCCTGGTAGATGACCTGAATGCCGGCGTCCATGGCGCTGAGCGGCGTCAGCGAGGAGACGGTGTGGCCGTCGATGAGGATGCGTCCCGCGTCGGGCGCGTGCACTCCGGAGATGACTTTGATGAGAGTGGACTTTCCGCAGCCATTCTCGCCGGCCAGGCACAGCACTTCTCCCGGCCAGACGGCCATGTTGACGCCATCGAGGGCGCGAACACCGCCGAAGTTCTTGACGATATCCCGAACCTCTAGAAAGGGGTTCTCCTGCACGCTGACGCCTTCTCCGTGGGGGCGCGGTGCTTCATCCACATTGCTGCGCATGTGCTCTCCTTCGAGTGTCTTGTCGACTGCGCTGTCGTGGGACGCCCGCCCCGGCCTCGTACCGATGTGTCACGAGGCCGGGGCTGCGTGATCAGAAGTCGTAGTTCTTCGCTTGCTTGGCGTCTGCGGCGATCTGGGCGTTGCCGACCCAGACGTTGTCGTAGCCGTCGAGCTTGTGGAGGTTGTTGTAACCCTCGATGCCGAGGTCCGTGCCTTCGGTGATGGTGCCGCCGTCAGCGAGGATCTTCGCGATCTGCAGCTGGGCCTTGCCGGCGAGGGCGGGATCCCAGAAGAAGATCTTGTCGATCGATCCGGTCGCCAGGTACTTCGCGGAGGCCGAGGGGATGGAGGTGCCCATGACGCAGACCTGATCGGACAGGCCGGCCTCTTCGATCGCGCGGGCGATGCCGGGCACGTCGTTACCGGCGGAGCCCTGGAAGGCCTTGATGTCCGGGTACTTGCCGAGGACTTCCTTGGCCTTTTCGTATGCCGCGGTCTCGTTGTCGGTCGACTCGATGGGCGTCTCGACGCGCTCCATGTTGGGGAAGTTCTTCTGCTGGTAGTCGTAGGCGGCCTCGACCCATTCCATGTGGGTCTTGGCGGTCAGACCACCGACGAACTGCACGTACTTGCCAGTGCCGCCCGTGCACTCCCCGATGTTCTTCATGATGTCGACACCGTAGGAGGCATTGTCGAATGCCTCGATGTCCACGTCAACGTTCTTGATGCCGGTCGCCTCGTGAGAGACCACCTTGATGCCCTGTGCGCGCGCCTGTTCGAGGACGGCGGAGAGGGCCTCGGGCGAGTTGGGAACGACGGTGATGGCGACCGGCTTCTGCGCGATCAGATCCTGGATGATCTGGATCTGCTTTTCCGGCGCGACGTCGGTTCCACCCTCCGTTCGCGTGTCGTATCCGTTCTCGGCGCCCCATTCCTTGACGCCTACGTCCATGCGATCAAACCATGCGATGCCCTTGACCTTGACGACGGTGACCATCGTCTTGCCGGAATCGCCCGCGGCCGAGCCGGTGTTTGATGCGGAGTTGTCGCCTGTCGTCCCTCCGACGGTCGAGCAGGCAGTCAGAGCAAGCATCGATGCAATGGACACCGATGCCGCCGTCAGTCTTCCGATCTTCATGTCGTCACTTCCTCGTGATCTAGTTGTCGGACGTTCCGGGTTCGCCATCTCCCTGCGATGACGCACGCATCATGGCGTGACCCGCGTCGCAATCACTTACATTACACGCGGTATCGCGCAGTGGCAACTCGCTTTCGCGCATTTCTGACGGCTTGATTCGCCGCTAACTGCTCATGGGCGCGCAGCTCAACGCACGGTTATATGCAAATGCTGAGCGAAAAACGCCTCTGTGGACTGGTGATTTAGGCAAATGCCCTCGTTGCGCGGTATCGCGCACATTCGCGCCGAAAGTTCGGTACAGTGTCAAGCGGGCGGCGATCACGATGCACTATTGCAGGCATCATCGGTACCCCTCGTCGCACCCCGCGTAGACCATAGCCAGCAGAAGGAACCATCGTGACCCGGCAAGACACCATTGTCTCCATGATTGAGGCAACCGGCTTCGAGACCGTGTCCTCCTTGGCAGAGGCTCTCGACGTGAACGTGTCAACCATCCGCAGGGACCTGGAGCACCTGGCTGAGGCCGGCCTCGTGCGCCGCACCCACGGTGGCGCGATCCCAATCCCCCAGGACGAGGACACCGAGGAGTTCCTGCAGGATTCCCCGAACCGCGCGGAGAAGCGTGCGATCGGCCCGGCCATGGCGGAGCGCATCCTCGACGGCCAGTCCGTGTTCATCGATTCGGGGTCGACGTGCCTCGAGGTGGCTCGGGCCCTCGACGCGCGCCGCGTGACCGTGGTGACGCACGATCTGCTGGTGGGCCTCGAGATTTTGAAAAAGCCGTCGCTCAACCTGGTGTTCGTGGGCGGCGAGCTGCTGCCGAACCGGACCCACATGTGGGGGCCCACCGCCATCGATCAGCTGGAGCACATCCGCGTGAACACGGCCGTTTTCGGCGCGAATTCGGTGATGGAGGACGGCATTTACGCGTCCACCGGCTACTCGATCGAGCTGCAGCAGAAGGTGCGCTCAATCGCGTCGACGGCCTACTTCGTCGCGGATTCGACGAAGTTCGGCCGCAACGCGCTGTACAAGGTCCTCGGCATCGACGCGTTCACGGCGGGCATCACAGACTCGTTCCTCTCCCCCATCTCGGCGGCGGCCTACCCGATCCCGTTGATCCGGGCCGAGGTCGCGCAGGGATAGAGGGGGATCAGGGTATTGACTGTTCGCCACAGCATCGATCTTCGGAGATAGCTAACTCCAAGGTTGGGCCGAGTTCTTAGCGCCCCATCCTGACTCAGCTACCAAGAGTATTCGCACACTAATCAGCTTACGCTCACTGAAGATTCAGTAGCTTCTGTAACGCGGACGAACGCCATTGTTAATCTTCTTTGCCAAATCAATCAGCTCCTTCGGATTGCCTCGGCGCCATCCATGAGCAACCACCCACTCAGCCATCTTCTTCGGAGGAAGAATGATCCCCTCGTCATGTAGACGAAGCAGCGGCCGAACCACGTCACTCTTGTCACGGCCCGCAGAGATCGTGTTGTTATGGTTGATCATCTGGGTTATCCGCTCGAGCGCATCAACAATTGTCGGGGTGAGCTCAGCTTCAGGCTCAAGCCCAGGGGAGAGAGCCGCGATCCACAACCGGCTCGAAGGTGTGAACGACCTCAGCATTAACTTCCTGTGCCCAGGTCTCCAAAGGACTCGACCACTGGACGACTGCCAGCGCTGTTACCCCCACCGCTCCAGCTGGATACGCCAGATTCTCAGCATCGGGATACATCGCGAGAACAGGACCATTGACACGGTGTATATCTTTCCCTACCGCAATCTCAAGATCCGCTCCCTCTTCTTTCGATAGATCCCGCAGGAACTCATTGTTGTTGAGGATTCCCCTCTGCATGACCCACAACGTGAGCACTTGCCCTGCACCCACATGCTGGCGCGCCCAACTCAGTGCCGCATTGACACCTTCTTCAGTATGGTCCGCAATAGCACAGTGATAATCGATCGTTCTCGCAAACATCGTGGTAGATACCTCCAACTTTTCGTCATCATATTGTGTTGTCAATCGGCGCGGACAGGATTCAGGATTTGAAAGTTGAGGAGAGCTACCGTCTTCGACAACTCAACCCGAAAACCCCTATCCGACAAACAACACGTTAAAGAGGGGCATGCTCATCTGCGTCCGTCAGCTGCAGAAGCGGACTCGGCCGGGGCAAACAAATTGCGTCCACCCTTTGACGCCACGCCGGACGGGTTCCAGGGTATCCAGGGGCAGCGCACGCTGCTGCCCTCAGATTGGAAAGAGTCCGTGTTTGGCCGGATCATGAAGAAGGTGGACACATCCCCATACTGGGATGACTGGTCCGCGGACATTGCAATGGTCGCGGATCGCTACATCCATTCGTTCGCCCACCTGCTGGAGGACGCGGAACGCCAGGATCCGTTCCAGGAGTTCGTCGGGACGCTGCACCAGACCTTGAATCCGTCGGCGGATAACGAGTCGGCGGTGGAAATGCTTGCCCAGCACATTCTCGCCAAACAGCTGTTTAACGCGATGCTTCCGGATCATTCGTTCTCACAGCAGAACCCGCTGAGTTGAGCGATGAACACAATCCTGGCATGCTGGCCACCCACTCGATGCTCGAGAACGAGCGCCGCGATCTGGACGCCTTCTACCAGGCGATGGTGGAACGTATCGAGGCCGTGCACACCCTGACAGGCAAGCAAGAGACTATGCGCTCTACGACCGCTTCTTCTCGCAGACCTTCCCGTGTATAAGCGAGCGTTTGGACATCGTCTTCACGCCCGTCCAGGTCGTTGACTTCATCATCCGCAGTGCCAACGACGCGATGCATTCCGCGTTCAACCAGAGTCTGGGGGATCCGGGCGTAGCCATAATCGAGACTTCCATGCCACAACGGATACAAACACGCGCGAACCTCGTTTTACCCGCTTGATTGACTCACCAGTAGTGGGCTGTTGTCACTGAACGTTGAAGGTCTTCGAGCGCTTTTCACCGCCCTCAAGCCAGCTGATCGTTAAAGTCTGGCCCGACATGCCCATTGCGTAGACGACCGGGATTCTCCAAACGCTGCCAGCCTCTAGGGTGATGGGTTCGTCATTGGCCATGATGCGCATGACACCGGACGACGCCTGCCCTTCAAATGTCACGGATTCGGCAGACTCATCGCCGATATTGGTAACTTCAAACCAATGTTTCGTTTGGTATCTGATCTTGCCACGCTTGTCAATTTCCTTTTCGCGCCGCTCGCTCTTTGAGTCGACGCGGAAGCGGACACCAATCGGCTTGTGTCGCACCGCAGTCACGGAGAGATCAATCTTGGCGAGATCATGTTCGAGGGCGCTCCAGATTTGATTCTCCAGTTGGCGAATGTCATCGAATTCTCCGAGCAATCCCCGCTCCCTGATTTCATTCTTGAAATTTCGGAGACCCTCGAGTTGCGTAGTATCGACGTCATGAGGAAGTGGGGCTCTTGAGAAATACAGGTGTACCGGTTTCCCGCTGCTGACGGCACGCTCGATCTCTTCAACTGTGCCCGATACTGCATCTGGTGTTGGTGAGCCGAGTCGGCTACCGAATAGCGCGACCACGATATCAGCTCCGTCGACACCCTGTGCGTTGATAATCTCCTGGGGGTGACCTCCGAGCAGCGGCACAGAGTTGGTCTCCCACCGCCACGGCAGTAAGACTACATTTCGAGTCGTCGCGTGAAGTCGATTCCATGAGTGAAGAGCATCTTCGACTGCATCTCGGGCATCGGGTACGTCGGATGGGGAGGCGATGAGAACGCGCAGAACAGTTGCCGGAAAGCTCATGGCTCTATTCTATGTGCGCAACCGTCCCGGTAACTCGAGGAGCGTCCTTTGTCTACTTGGAGCTGGTCGCGATTGTCTGTTCACCGCCGTCATAGAAATGGAAGGTCACTGTGCCACTGGTGCTGACGGGGCCTTTGTCGAACAGAATGACATACAGGCATGGGCTGAAAACCAGCTAATCGACGTCGAGTTTGGAGGTTTCCTAGCTCTTCATAATTGGGGGTGTAGTTGGGGTCTGAATCCTCCTGTTTCGAGGAGTGCTTGGGTGATGTAGTTGGTGAGGTTTCGCAAGCCCGAGTGCGGATCCGCGTAGGTGTTCGAGGCGGCCGTTGATGGCTTCGGTGGGACCATTGCTGGCGTGGGGGTGGTCGAAGTAGGCCAGGATGTCCCCAGATCGGCGTGTGAGTATCCTGCCCAGCGTCGTGAGCTCGGTCAGGCCCCTCGGTACACGCATGGAGGTCAGTGTGTTGATTTCGGCTTGCATCAGGGCCTTACCGCGGATTTTGTTAGGATCGTGATAGGGGCCCGGTAATGATCTGGTAGGCGCTCCAGGTGACTTCGAGTGCGACGTGGCAATCGCTGGCGAACAGGTCGGCTAGCTGGTGTTGCTGGCGTGGCGTGAGCAGGCATGAGCGGGTGTGTAACATCCTGCGAGCCTTGTACAGGGGATCCGTGGCACGCCCACGCCGATAGTGAAGCTCTTGCCCGGTACGCCTGCAACATTCATCAAGAGCATCACCGGCAAGGTGCACGACGTGGAAGGGACCCATCACCGCGGCTGCGTCTGGGAGTTCTTCAGCGGCTGCGCTTGTGAAGCCGGTGAATCCATCCATCGCGACGATCTCGATGTTCTCGCGCCACATGTCGGGCTGGTAGGCCGCCCAGTTGTAAAGACCCGCTTGGATCGGCCCGGGACCATGTCCCAGAGCCCAGAGGGACCTGCGATCATGGACGGGAGTCACGTCCAAGATGACAGTGACGTATTTGTCGCCATACGGGGTGTGGTGCCACACGTGTTCATCCACGCCAATAACACGCACGCCTTCACACCGAGCTGGATCATTGATCAGCAGGCGCGTCCCTTCGACCAGGACAGCAGTGTTGGCTGCTCTTCCAGGAGACGCCGAGAACCTGGGGATGCGCGCCACGCGAGAGCTTGGCACGCGGATCGGCCCCTTGACTCATGTCTTGGCACCACACGTGAGCACACTCTGGGCACCGGTAGCAGCGCACGCTCACATGCAAGATCGTGGGACGCCACCCGTAAGGTACGTGCGCCAAGCGCCTCACCACCGTGTCACGGCAAATGCCCTGGCACCCGCAGCGTCGACACTACCGGTCCTCACCAGTAATACGGCGCGCCAACACTTCCATGGTCTGGCTCAATGCGCTGACCCGTCACCTCCAACCCAGGCCATCCAGGCGCGCAAACACGCTCAGATCAGGGCGATCAAAGATAGTATTGGGCATGTCGAGGTCTTTCAGATGGACGGTGTAGCAATCACCATCATCGGAAGACCTCGACCCCTACCCAGCCACGACACGCCCAACCCCGCCCACAACACCTACACCCCCAATTATGAAGAGCCAGTATACCCCCTCGTCAAAAAGTACGGGGGTAGCGTCAAAAGGTATAGGCCGGTTGGTCAGTAGTACTCGCGAATATATTCGTGGGCTTTCTCGAACACGTCGGTGGACTTGATCTTGAACTTGACGACCAAGATCAAGCGCAGTTGGCGACGCACCTCCCGGTCGCCCTCGCTGGTTGCCTGCCAGCCGTCAAAACGCACCTGGCGCACCACATTGTCAATTTCCTCGACGACTTTCTCCACGATGATTGGCGTGGATTCTCTCCGCACGGTCTCGAACAGCTCCGTAAGCGCTGCCTTGCCGCGCTCCTCGCGTGGAACCTCGCCAGCTTCCTTCTCTGCCTGCAAGGTGTCTCGCCCCAGCTCGAGCAACTCGCGCAGGAAATCCAGACTGTGCTGCTGCGCATCGGCGTAGCGCTTGCGCAGATCCTGTAGCCGCTTGCCCAGGGCAACGAAGAGGGGTCGCCCGCGTGTTTGGCAATGCGCTTGGAGACGATCTTGGCAAGTTCCTCTGGGTCCACGCTGCCGCGCCCACCCAGCATGAGGGTCTTCCACCAGGTCGGCATCCAGGATGATGGTTTCCAGGTCTCTGCGCGGCAGGTCTACCTGTACGTGCTCGTGGATGAGGGCAAGGGTCTTACCGCCGAGCGCATGCCAGAGGAGACGGTTAGAAGTCTCAGCAGGTCGTGTCGACTGATAGACGGCCGTCAACCAGGTGTAATCCGCTTTATAGTCCGCGAGGAATGGCGCCGGACTGAGTGCTTCCCAGAGCTGATGCACCAGCGAGTATGCCTTCGCAAAGGCATCTCGGCGGTCTTTGCCGAGGGATTGCTGCGCGGCTTGAAGTGCTTCCCATCCGTCTTGCGCGCGGTCCACGCCAGGGAAGAATGCGAGAGAGCAGCCTGCATTGCCGGCGGGAATTGGTCCACCAGGTCATCGAGATTCTTGATGACGTCCCGAACGGACTGGTCATCGAAGGCCAGAGCATTGGCGAGGTCATCAAATACGCCCAAGTAGTCAACTACCAGCCCGTAGGCCTTGTTCGGTGGATAAACGCGGTTGGTGCGGGTGATGGCTTGCAGCAACGTGTGGTCGTGCAGGGGCTTATCAAGATACTGGGCCTGCAAGATAGGGGCATCGAAGCCAGTTAGGAGCTTGGCCGTGACGATGACAATCTTGAGCGGATCGTGCGGGTTGTTGAACCGCTCGAGCAGGCGATCCATCTGGCTGCGATCAGGCGTCCATTGGCGCCACTCGGGTGGGTCTGTTTGTGCCGCGCTCATGACCACCGTGCTGGCCTCAGCGGGCAGGTACTTATCCAATTCGTGCTTGTAGGCCACGCACATTTCTTTGTCGTAGACCACCACCTGCGCCTTGAAGCCTTGCCGGGCGACATACGCCTGGAAGTGATCTGCGATGTCGGCGGCAACCTTGGCTACACGGTCAGGGGCCTTGATGAGCACCTCGATACTGGAGGCCTGCTTGGATAGCTTCGTGCGGTCCGTTTCGGTGAGCTCGTTTCCCGAGTCAGCTCCTCAAACGCGATATCAATAGCGTGCTCATCGAGATGCATCTCAGACAGACGCGGCTCAAAATTCAGCGGCAGCGTGGCTCCATCGCGCTGGGAGTCTTGGAAACTGTAACGGGAGAGGTAGCCCGATTCGTCGCTGGGGTCTCCAAACCACTTGAAGGTGTTGTGCTCGCGCTTGTTGATGGGCGTGCCGGTGAGGCCGAAGAGAAACGCGTTGGGTAGGGCGGTGCGCATGGCACGGCCCAGATCGCCTTCCTGGGTGCGGTGGGCTTCATCGACCATCACGATGATGTTGTCGCGCTCATCGAGTGCCTCGGTGATGTCACCAAACTTGTGGATCATCGTAATGATGACCTTACGGCTACCTGCATCCAAGAGTTCCTGGAGTTCTGCTTTGCTGCCCACCTGCACCATATTGGCCACGTCTGCAGCTAGGAATGTTGAGGTGATTTGCGCATCCAGGTCGGTGCGGTCGACCACCACCATCACCGTGGGCGATTTGAGCTGCGGCTGGGCGCGCAGTTTCCGCGCAGTGAACACCATCAGCAGTGATTTACCCGAGCCTTGGAAGTGCCAAATCAGCCCCTGCTTCTTCTTGCCTTCCAGTACGCGGGCGACGATCTTGTTCGCGGCTTGGACCTGTTGGAAGCGGGCGATGAGCTTGATGCGCCGATGTTGACGGTCGGTGCCGAAGGTGGAGAAGAACCGCAGGAAGTCGAGGATCACCTCGGGCCGTAGGAGTCCGTTGATGGCTTTGCCGACCTTGGCTAGGCCAGGTACTGCGTCGGAGGGTTCGTCTTCATCGCGCCACGGCCCCCATTTTTCTATCGGCATCCCAACTGAGCCGTAGCGGAGTTCTTTGCCGTCTGTGGATACGCTAAACACGTTGGGCACGAAGAACTGGGAGGCTTCCACCTCGTACTCATCGTAAATCTGCTGGGCACCATCAAGCCAGGTCTTTGACGGCCCCACTGCGGTCTTGGTTTCGACTACGACGAGCGGCAGCCCGTTGCACCAGATCACCACGTCAAAACGATTGGTTTCTTTACCCTGGCGGAAGGTGACCTCGCGCGAGACCATCCACTGGTTTGAGGAGTCGTCCTCCGGGTGGTCGAAGTCGATGAGCCGCACGGGCACGTGCTCGCCACTTTCACCAAAGGGCATGGATTTATCGCCGGTGAGCCAGGAGGTAAACTGCTCATTTGCCACCACCGGATGAGGAGTATGCGCTACTTCCAGAATGATTTGCCGGAGTGCGGTGATGACCTCATCAGCGCGTGACTCCTGGGCGGCGATCTCGGGGTTGAGGCGGATCAGCGCCGCACGCAAAGGACCTTCAAGTAGCACCTCGTGCGTGTCACGCGGCAAGTCGCCGCCCTCAATTCCCTGCACATCGAGACTGGCCACGTGGTCAAACACGAAATCCCGCACCGTCGGATTCTCAGTGAACATCAGAGCCTCCAAGCAATTGCAACATCAAAGAATTCTTTAGACCTTGGGTGTCAAGGATTTCCTGATGAACTATGGCTTGAAGGCTCTTAAACCTCGCAACCGATTCAACCATGGAGTTCTGTTGGCTTAAAGAAACATTGGGGATCTTGAAAGATCTAATATTCCCAAGATTGAGATGTTGCTGCGCGCTACCGCCTGAGAGAATCGCCGTCTGCTTGCGGCAGAAAGTAGAGTTTAGGCATAACTCCAGGAATTCACCTAGGAGAGCGGACGAGGGACGAAGCAGCAACAGATCGATGCAGTTCATACCTACATTTCTTCAGAAATCCGGGCAGCATCTCCGGGACGTCCAGATCTCACAACAACCACGTCATCCAACTGGAGCCGTGATTTGCTGACGTCTTTCTCTTTTTCCCTATCAAATCGTACGCACTGCGACGTGTCTATCACACCTGGGCGAATATCTGTGCCTCTTAATGCAGGTACACCATCCTGAGAGTCTGTGTATAACGATGCTGGCTTGACGACGACTCCGACAGTGGAATAGCTCAAGAGCTGTCTCAGATCAACCAAGGGAACATCTAGTTCTCTAATCAGGGATTCAAAAGCAGTTTCTCTTGAGTTTGACACTATCTGCTCCGCCTCCGAAAGACTCTCTAGAGTTTGTTCAAATTGCCAGAGGAGGTCGGCGATGCGGTGTTGTTCTTCGATGGTTGGCAGCAGGAACTCTTGGTGTCTTAAATCTTTCCAGTTCACCGTAGGTGATGTGGAGCCGACAGAGATTCCAATTGCGCGTTCCATAAAGCTATCGCTCGCAATGAAGTGAGGAAGGAACTCCTCAATGCAGACATCTGGCTTGGCGCGGAGCACCAGCGCGTGTGCAGAGCACAACCCCTCAAAATCTGCTTGCGCGACTTTACGCTGGTAGGCACGCCGTCGTCCAAAGATCACATCACCGGGGAGGAAATGAAGTTTCTGTGCTTTCGCTTCTGTGGGGTCCACCCATCTACTAATGCGTAGCTCCCCAGGAGTCAAATGCTCAAGACCGACGTATCGTTCCAGACCCGATTCTGCTGGGACATCAATTCGATCATTTACATTTACTGCGATCTGGTCGAAGGTATGAATCTTCCAGGTGCTTTTGTCGATGGTGAAGGTCATTTGTTCACCTCCTGGGTGAGGGTATCGAGGAGTTCTGCGAAGGCAGCATCGGTCTGGGCGGCGGCGCGTCGCCACGCAGTGAGTGCCTCGGGAAGGCCAGGACCTGTATCCGCATTCCCTGTACTGCCAGTTGCGGCTGGACTGACGTAGCGAGGGATGGCCAAGGTGTAGTCGAGCGCGGCAATGTCGTCCAGGGTGGCCACGCGAGTAAACCCTGGCTGATCCTGGAACGCCTGGTAGGCGCGCAGGATCTTTTGCTGGTGCTCGGTGAGCAGAAAAACTCTGGGCGCTGATGCGGGCGTACTCGCCTACCGCGTTGACGAACAGGATCTTGTTCTTGTGCTCCGCTGGTTTTGTAGCTCGCAGCACGATGACGACGGCTTCCATGGGGCTGTTGTAGAACAATCCTGGCCCTAGGGCCGATGACTGCCTCAATCAAGTCTGATTCGATAGCGGCCTGACGCATGGTGGCTTCTTCTTGGCGGAAGAGCACCCCGTGGGGGAAGAGGATCGCTGCTCGCCCAGTGCGGGGCTTGAGGGATGCGGCGATGTGTTGGAAGAAGGCGTAGTCGGCGCGCCCTTGCGGTGGGGTGCCCCACATGTTGCGCCCATAAGGGTCGTTGCGAAAGAGCTCGCGGTCCCAATTCTTGATGGAGTACGGCGGGTTCGCCAGCACGATATCGAAGGTTTGCAGGTGACCGTCAACATTGGTGAACGCCGGATTTTTCAGCGTGTCCCCGTGGGCGATGTGGGCATCTTCGATGCCATGGAGGAACATGTTCATCTTGCCGATAGCGCTGGTCCCGTAGTTGAGCTCCTGCCCATACAGGCTCAGGTTGCGCCACTCCTTGCCCTGGCGTTTCAGCTCCGCCACTGTCGAAATCAACATGCCAGCCGTCCCGCAGGTGGGGTCGTAGCACGATTCTACCGGCTGCGGCTCCAGCATCTGCGCCATGAGGGTGTACGAGTGTGCGGTTGGTGTAAAACTCCTGGGCGGTATGCCCCGAATCATCGGCGAACCTCTTAATCAGAAACTCGTAGCCTTGACCAAGCTCATCCTCGGGCAGATTTTCCAGGCTCAGGGTGCGCTTCGAAAAATGCTCGATGAGGTCCACCAAGGTGGTATCCGGCAACAATTCCTTGTTACCCCAGTCGCCGTCCCCAAACACGCCAGCCAGGGTGGCGGGGTTGGCTGCCTCGATGGCGCGCATGATGGTGCGCGCGGTCTCGCCAATGTTGGTGGTGGTTTCGCGCAGGTCCTGCCAGTGTGCACCCTCGGGGATGGCGAAGCGGTGGTTCTCGGGCAGGTCGGCCAGGTCGTCATCGCCATACAGGGCAAGCGCCTTCGCGCGTTCTTCGTCGTAGACGTCGCTGATGCGCTTCAAAAACACCAGCGGGAAGATGTACTGCTTGTAGTCTCCGGCGTCGATCAGGCCGCGCAGGAGTTCAGCCGCGCCCCACAGGTAGGACTCCAACTGTTCTTGGGTGATCCGTTTGCTCACTTTGCCCCCTTAGCAAGCTCATCGAGCATCACAGCGCCGTCGAGCCCCAGGCCCCACTTGGAGAGTTCTTCTTCAAGGCGTGCGCGCGAGGCTTGCACTTGCTGCCACGTCGCAGTCAGCTGTTCGATGGCTTCTTCCAGGCTGGTGCCGGTTTCACTCTGTGGTTTGGCTACGTAGCGGGCGACAGTGAGGTTGTAGTCCTGGGCGCGCACTTCATCCAAGCTGGCCACGTGCGCAAAATGCCCCTGCACATTAAAGGCCTGGTAAGCCTGCACGATGCGGTCGGCGTGCTCACGCTCCAAAGTGTTCTGGTTGCGGCCCTTGGTGAACAGCTCAGAGCCATCAACGAACAGTACCTTGCCTGCCCGCTCAGGCTGTTTACTGGTACGCAGCACCACTATCGCGGGAGCCAGCCCTGTGCCGTAAAACAGGTTGGGGGCCATCTCTATGACAGCTTCGATGAGGTCACGCTCAATGAATTCGCGGCGGATCGTCGCCTCGTTATCCCCGGATTTACTGTGCACATCACCACGGAACAGTGCACCCTGTGGCACGACGACGGCTACCTTGCCGGTGCCAGGTTTGGCGGAGGCCACCATGTGCTCGATCCACGCCCAGTCCGCATAGCGGGCAGGCGGGGTACCGCCGAGCAGGTTGCGACCCCACGGGTCAGACTCCCACGCCTTACGCCCCCAATTTTTCAGCGAAAACGGCGGATTCGCGATCACATTGTCGAACTGTTGCAGGCGCTCACCGGCGTGAAAGGCGGGTGCCCGCAAGGTGTCCTCACGCACGATGTTGAATTCCGGCACCCCGTGCAGCAGCAGGTTCATGCGGGCAATCGACGCGGTCGTAAGCGTCTTTTCCTGCCCATAAAGTTTGCCCCACAGCAGGCGCGGATCGTGCCCCTGCTCCTTGGCGTGGGCGATGACCTCGATGAGCATGCCGGCTGTACCGCAGGCAGGATCGTAGGTGGTTTGCCCCGGCTGCGGGTCCAGGATTTCCACCATCATCCGCACTACCGAGCGCGGGGTGTAGTACTCGCCCGCCTTTTTGCGGGAGAGGTCAGCAAACCGCTTGATCAGGTATTCGTAGGCTTGCCCGAACACGTCCGGTGCCACGTTCGCATTCGACAGGGTCTTGGTGGAGAAGTGCTCGAGTAGATCGAGCAGGCGCTCGTCGGGCAGTTTGGCTTTGTTGGTCCAGGCAGCGCTGCCGAAAATCCCACTGAGTTGGTGGGGGTTGTTCGCTTCGATCACGCGGAACGCGGTCACGAGAGCTTGCCCCACGTTCTTCGTTGTCGAGCGGACGGTCTCCCAGGAGGCCTGATCGGGAATAGCAAAGGAGTAGTTCTCAGGTAGCAGCGCGAACTCTTCGTCGCCGCCTGACTGCGCGAGCGCCAGTGCATATTCTTCCAGGTGCACGTCATTGAGTCGTTTGAAGAACATCAGCGGAAAGATGTAGGCCTTAAAGTCGGCCTGATCGATGCCGCCGCGCAGCAAATCAGCGGCAGCAGCAAGGTACTGCTCCAATTCGCTGAGGGTTAGTTGCTTGTTGGTCACCAAATGTTCCTTGGGTTGTTTCTTAGTGCTATTGGCTGATGTTATCTTGATTTGGACGTCGTTCTAAATCAGCCACGTCGGCTAGCCCACATCCGAGTAGCGTCCCGCATAGTGGTGTTACCGTGGGTGGTCGGCTCATTTGATATGGGTGCGGTCACCGTGTGATCCTTCGAGAAAGCTCTCTACTTCTGACTCGAAACGATGTGGAGGCACGACGATGACCGCTCCTCGTATTATCGACCCTGCTGGCCTGCTTGGCGAGGCGTTATCTCAGGCGTCCCCGGATTTGATGCGTTCCTTGCTCCAGCACGTCATTAACGCGTTGCTATCAGCGGACGCTGACACGGTGTCCGGGGCCCAGTGGGGCCAACAAGATCCGCAACGCCAGGCCCAGCGCAATGGGTATCGCTACCGGCCCCTGGACACCAGGGTCGGCACCATCGACGTAGCAATCCCCAAGCTACGCTCAGGCACCTACTTTCCACAGTGGTTACTGCAGCGCCGCAAACGCTGCGAAAGCGCTGTGATCACAGTGGTTGCTGACTGCTACCTGGCAGGAGTGTCCACGCGCCGTATGGACAAGCTCGTCACAACCCTGGGGATCACAGGACTGTCCAAGTCCCAGGTCTCACGCATGGCAGCCGACCTGGACGAGCACGTGGATCAGTTCCATCATCGCCCCCTCAACGATGCTGGGCCTTTCACGTTCGTCGCCGCTGACGCACTGACCATGAAGGTGCGCGAAGGCGGACGCGTCGTCTCGTGCGCGGTTCTGGTTGCCACCGGAGTCAACAATGACGGACATCGCGAAGTGCTGGGGGTGCGCGTATCCACCAGCGAAACCGCTCCGGCGTGGAATGAGTTCTTCGCTGACCTGGTCGCCCGAGGCCTCACCGGCGTGCGCCTGGTGACCAGTGACGCCCATCTGGGCCTGGTTGAGGCCATCGCAGCGAACCTGCCCGGAGCCTCCTGGCAACGGTGCCGTACCCACTACGCCGCGAATCTCATGTCAGTGACCCCCAAAGCGCTATGGCCCGCCGTCACAGCGATGCTGCACTCGGTGTACGACCAACCCGACGCGGCATCGGTCAACGCTCAATACGACCGGCTCTTGGACTACGTGAACGACACGCTCCCCGCCGTGTGTGACCACCTCGATCAAGCCAGGCAAGACGCCCTCGCGTTCGCGTCCTTCCCCACCGGGGTATGGACCCAGATCTGGTCCAACAACCCCCATGAACGCCTCAACCGCGAAATCCGCCGACGCACCGACTCCGTGGGAATCTTCCCCAACCGCCAGGCCATCATCCGCCTGGTCGGAGCCGTCCTGGCCGAACAAAACGACGAATGGGACGAAGGCCGACGCTACCTCAGCCTCGACATCCTCACCACATCACGACTCACACCACAACCCACCCAACAGGAGGACACCCCACTCCAACTCAGCGCATAACCCAACCCGAAGGACACAAAACAATTACACCACTCCACAGGACTTGACCGGCCGCCCCAACGCGGTCGTGGACCTGATCAAGCGCCTGGTCACCGTCTCGATGCGAACCCAGGAGCTCCTGGAGACGCTGCCGAAGCTGGAGATTCCGGAGGTACAAGGCTGAGCTCCGTGCGGACATACGGGCTCGTTCCGTGGTCGTGCTGCCTCTCCCCCTGAGAGGCCAGCGGTCCGCGGTAGCAACGCCCGCACATCAGTGAACGACTAGTGGTGGTGAGGTTCTTAGGACCTCACCACCACTGGCGTATATTGGGACTGTTGCGGGGTCAGCTACGCGCTGCGGCCATGGCGCACCACCCAATCCGCAGCCGGGTGGAACGGATACTCTCCACTGACCGCCCCACCATGTCGCGAGCATTGAAGGTCATCGCTCTGCCAGCATCAACATTCGGTCGTGATCCGGGCTGTCGCCCATCAATCCGTTCATGTAGCACACCGCCGTAGCCCTGAGCAACTCAAATCAGTCCACTCTCACGGAGCATACGAATCTCTCGAATCGTCTCCCTGACCTCAGACTGATAGCCATTGGTTTGGCCAATGTAGAACGCTCGTAGCCCCTTACTCCGTAACAGCTGCGTAACGTGAACTGCGGTGATACCTGCCTGTGAGAACACAAAGAAGACGGACTCGCTGTCGCGTATCAAGCCTTCGAGAGGAAGGAATCGACGAGCTGAACGGCTACTTCATCGTAGTCGTCAGCCTTGATTTGTTTAGCTTCAGACTTCTTCAGGGTGGCAACCTCATCGGTCACGGCACCATGATCAAGAAGCATGTGCACACGATCTGCCGTGCCCATAAAGGGGACTTGATGGCGCTCTCGGATGGTCGCATCAACGAAGCAATAGTCTTTATCTCTCTCTCCACACAGTGGGGAATTGATTCAAGCGGAACCTGCACCACATCAAGCCGGGAAGCTTCAGTCATACTCCGAATTTCATCGAAAGCACGACCCAAAACTATAATCACCTGCAATATCGACATTGCCAGAAATCCGCCCACACACCACCAAAGCATATATTTTGCAGCATCAATAAATTCCTGTTGCGCAGGTGTACTTTCAGCAACTTTTTCCAATGCCGCAATACATATCAGTGCACCAAATAAGAAGAAAAATATTACAAGAATTCTAACTTCATCCCTAGTGCTCCTACTGAATTAACTTGCTCGCTTTTCGAGGCTGTAAGATCGAACGACATCTCTAGCTACCTCACGCGTCAACTCTTGCCTTACTGACTTTGATATCTCATTCCTCGAACTAAGAGCACCGCGTTTCTGAAATATGCTCACATACTTAAGTCCCTTCACCTTACGGCGACGACCAAACCACAAGCCAAATTCAGAACCATTTTTAAATTTTGTATATAATTCACTTCCCACCTTAAGTAGAGTTCCGAGCGCTACGAGAGCACCAACGCCTTTCGCAACATAATCAATCCACTCCACAACTACTCCTTCGCTAGTCGGGTCATGTCCGCACTGACAGCCTCACAGGCACTTTATCACTGGACATTACTCGCGCCGCATGGGTGTCAAACCATGAACAACCCACAGCAAGCTGTGCAGTAGTCAAGTGTTAGACAATTTAACCGAACAACTTATCGGCGCTAACACACCGGATACGCACCAACCCTGATGAGAAGCGCATCAGGTTCTCCGGGCATCTCAGCTCTTCTCGAACCCAACTGCCAAAACCCCATGTCGAGCAGCTTCATCTGCGGATAGGACAGGTCATCAATCTGCATTGCGCGCCGCGCTTCCTCGAGGCGGTCATTGTGCTCCTCGTAGAAGTCCACGAGCCTACGGACGGAGTCTGGGCTGTATTCCCGCGTCGTTACCTTGTATGTCGCAACGCCATCCTGAAAGAACCTGTCGTACGCGGGCACGCACCCGAGCGTTCCCATGAGGATCTTCGTAATGAGGACCGGCGACACAGGAGTCAGAACCTCACGCCCTGCGACCTCATTGCGGATCGGCTGGAGATGCTTGGCGATGTATTTGTACAGCTTCTCGAGCCTGTCCTGAACCTCAGACTCCCGCAGATCCGCGCACGCGACCCCGAACAGGCAGTCGTATTCGGGCTTCAGGATCTCCTCGACGATGGGCACAAGCACCTTGTAGTCCTTCTGAAGCAGGAAGGACGAGCCCCGATACATCCCCCAGCTCGCCAGGTAGAAGGCGAGGTGCAGGCTCAAATAGTCGCAGTCCGGGGAGGGGTTGGTCCGCGCATCTCGAAACACGCGATAGCAATGCTCCCAGGAACGGGAGCGCCCATTCACATCCGCGCGCGCATCCTCGTAGAAGGTCTGCGCAGCGTCGATCAACTCATCGATGGCTTCCATACTTTTCTCCTTGTGTCTCCAAGGAAGGCCTCTCTTCCTCGAGAGCCGCATCCATTCCAGCGGTGCCTCTATGCGCGTTGATTCCGACGCCAGAGATCAACCGCCCAATTGGGCAGCCACGCGACCGGGTTCCCCATGCCTCGTTGTTCCTCATGCCTCGCCGAGCGACACCGCTTTATTGTCCGATAACCATACCGCACGGAGCCGGCACAGCGCGGCCATTTGGAAAGTCCGCAACTCAGCATCGTCGGTCCCAGACGTTCCGGGAGCACTCTCGTGCCCACCTCTCACGACGAGGCCGGGGCCGGGCATGCACATCCGTGCGGTTGCAGGAATGTGGGTGGGAGGATTTGCGTGATGGTTGCACAGCATTCTTGGTGTTTCGTGTCGGTTCTGCGCGTACCATGAGGGGGAAGGGCGCGCTCCCAAGGGTGGGGGCGCGTCGGAGGACACCTCACCGTGGAGGCACACACACCATGAAGGTCCCACCCCTATCCGAGCGACCCGTCACCGAGGAAGAAGAGCAAGCCTTCCTCGCCCCGACGTCACGCCGCAAGAAGCGCTCCATAGCGGACACGCGAGCAGCGCTGCGCCCGTGGGTGATCGGCATCGGGCTTACTGTGCTGGTCGCTGTGGCAGCTGTTGCTGCCTACACGCTGGCTGCGGGCATCAGCTCATGGAACGAGAATCCCAGCGCAGCCGCGACACCCACGGTGCATCCAGCGCCCGCACCAACCATGTCGACTGAACCCCCGATGTCAGGCGGCTATGAGATCGGCCCCGACGGAGTACTCGTGCGTCCCGCCCAGTACGCGGCAGACACGTACACAAAGCCAGAACTGCCCGAAGAAGCCAAAGAAAACACCGAGCGAGGAGCAGAAGCAGCAGCAGAACACTACCTCGCACTCCTGATCTATTCGTGGAATACTGGAGACACTCAGCCACTAGCCGATATGTCTGACCCGTCATCGAACTTTGCAAAGAATCACATTGCCAATACTCAAGAAATGTATGCAAATGGCTGGTCATTTGGAAACACAGTAACAGTAAAGGAAGTGCTGCGTCTTGAAGCAGTTTCATCTCAAGATGGAACGATTCCACCAAATACCATTGGTGTCCGCTTTCGCGTCAGTGCAAATAATGGAACAAGATGCATGGGGCAGAGCATTATTGTTGACGATTCCGAGCACAGTTCAACAATTACCTTATTCATGACATGGAAAGATAACCGCTGGACCGAGGTACAGGGAAGCGCCACCGATCATGATGATGAATAAATTACGCATTTTCCTAGTAATCGCCGCCACTTCATCTTCTTTACTAATTATTAATTGTCTACCCGCGATAGCCCTCGCACCAAGTTCAGGTTTTGACGCCAATGGAGTCGATAGGGATGTCAACACTGATATGTGGGAGGATGGGAACGAAGATAATCCTGGCACAATAGGAAGCACCTCTCAACCATCAGAAGATGACACGGGTTCACCTCGAGCGACTGAACCAACGACTACGAACAGCGTTCTGGATTTTGCGCTTGGATACCATTGTGAACACCCAGTTTCCTACGATTCGGGTCATATGATGTTCCCAACCTACTGGAGATGCGAAGATCCTCCGCCGTCCGTAGTAACGCCATCCGATCCTCCTTCAACCCAGAAGATTCTGCGTCACGCTGCTTCCACAATTCACGCGGATGGGGCAGGGATCTACAAGCAGCCACCAAACGTCTCGTATACGAACAAGTACATCCCGACCCTCGTTTCGGTCACCAACCCGACCCAGACTCACGTTATCAACCTATTGGGACACGACATAACCATCACACTAAAAGCCACCAACTACGAATGGGACTGGGGCGATGGCACCCCGCACACCATCACCGCCTACCACGGAATGGCCTTCGAAAAGGGCATGGACCCCAACAAGGACCCCCGGCTGATCCGCCACTACTACAAGGCGCCGAACGGGTGGAAGTCTTTCCTGGACGGGCCTTACCCCTCCGCCACGCGCACCATCACACTGACCACCACGTGGTCGGGCACGGCCACAAACCCCTTCACCGGAGAAACCCAAACCATCAATGGCCTGGTCACCACCACTGAGACCACGGGCCCGTTCCCGCTGGGCCAACTCATCGTCAACAACACCGACACCTCAGAAGAAAAACAAGGCCACTAAGCAAGTGATGCACCATGATCAACAAACTCCCCACAATCGGCAAGTGGATCGGCGCAACCATTGCCTCCATTGTTATCGTCGCTGCGTCATTCCTGGGTTTCCACGCGTTCAACGCTCGAGCCCAAGCGAATGCTGAGCTTCAGTCCGGAGCACAGTCACCCCAGTCTGACAGCACCGAACAATCTGGCCCCCAATCAGGAGACGCCCCTCAATCCGCAGAACCAACACCGGCCGAGATTACGAAGCCCACTCCCCCAAAGGGCCTACAAGAGGGAGGCCAAGTCGGCGCACAGACAACAGCACTATGGTTTGTAGAATTGTGGGAATACGCGTTCAATACGGGTGACACAGAATAATTCGACAAAATCTGTCAAGATGGCGACTTCTGCATCCATTATTCCGACGAGGTGAAATCACTTCGCGAGGAGAGCGTCGTCATCCAGCCTCTTGAAGACACCATCATTCCCGATAATATTAGGTCCTATGACTGTTACAGGAAAGATACCGGCATTTTCGGAGTCTGCATAGAACTCTCAATATCCGAAAAATCAGCAGTTGTTCGAGGCACCAATTCTGAGGACTCTTCCCGTGAGTACACAACCGTTCGCACTGAAAAAGCGATGGGACACAAAAGGAGAATAAATTGTCACTCCACCTATTCATCACGGAGCAAGATGACCACTCATGCGTCGTTAGCGGGTTCTTACTACGACCAACGGAAAACGCTTGACAAACAAATCAACAATAATCTGTTTTCACACTAGAAGGAGTGATCCTTTATAGCCGACATACATACTGATATACAAGTAACACTTCAATTGATTCCTTATCTGACTCTTCATATTTCAGCACGGAGGGAGGCGTGGCGCGTTTTCGTGAGCAGATGCCAAATACTGGGTGACCAGGGTTTGGTCGAGATCTCGTAGCAAACTACCTCGCACCGGTTCCGCGTCAGCAGTCGGTGGACAATGGCGCAGCAGGAGCACCCCCTCCTCCGATGGCACCATCTCATAGACCCGCTCATCTATCTCATAGACCCTCGTCCCTATGTCATAGAAGCCCATTTCTATCTCATAGAACCCTTGATTGACTCCATAGAGATTCATACGTGAGGCAGGCGATGTCATGCCACGCCTTCAGGAATCTGAACACTGAGGCCCCAGCCCACCATCGTGGGCTGGGGCCTCAGCATCAATGTTTCACGTGAAACAATCGCAGGAACAGCCACCAAGTGGCCTCAAGGGCGGCGCCGCAACTACTTGCGGTGATAGCGCGGGCTCGTGCCCAAGTGCGTCGGGTAGACGTTCAGGCCATCCTTCAGCTTCGACTCATCGAGGCCGCGATACGTGTACGAACTATCGTTCACAATGTCCGTGGGATCCACGACGCCATCCGCGTACTGCTGGACCTCCTCCGGCGTCGGACTCGACCCACCCTGCTTCTGCGCCAACGGGTTCTCATCAGGGAACTGCGACGGGTCCGTATTTAAAATCGCGCCCGGATCAATGCCTCCGAACCCCGTGTACTTGTTCCACCCGTGATCAGGATTCAAGCCCGTCTTCACCAGCAACTGCAGCAACTGATTGGAAGTCGCCTCAGGCCACCGCTGCTTCGCCAACGCCAGAACGCCCGCGACGATCGGCGATGCGACCGACGTGCCAGAGACAGTATCGTTAGCGCCAGTATCGAAGTTACGGAAGAGCACAGGCCCGCCGATCGATGTCGTCACCACACCCTCGCCCCACGAGGAGTAGTCCTGTCGGGTCCCATCGACACCGATCGCCGTTACACCGACAACGCCCGACCACTTAGACAAGGACAGATCATCATTGTCAAAACCGTCATTGCCAGCGGCAGCGACGAGGATTACTCCACTCGACATCGCGCGAGCAACGGTCCATTTCATCTGATCATTGCCATCATCGCTGGAAGCGGACAGGTTGATGATCTGGGCCCCATCATTCATCGCCTGATTCAGCACCCAGACCGGCTCTGTTTTACCCACGTAACCACCGCCACCGAAGCAGTCGCTTGATCCCTGATCATCCTGGGTACCAAAAGGAATCGTGTAACTCCACAGGGAACTGCCGGGAGCAACACCATAGACATCCGACACGAGGATAGAAGCCACACCCGTGCCATGCTTCCGAGAACCATTGGAACTCGTTATAGTACAGGTTTCCTTAGCCGTAATTTTTGCACCCTTGAGTTCGGGCACGGATGTGTCTACAGGACCATCGATCATCGCGATGGTAACGCCCTCGCCCGTGTAGCCCTTCGCGCGCGCCCGATCGAAGCCGTAGTACGAGAAGTACGCCTGATCGGCCGCAGTAATCGTGTCGGCTGCATTCGCAGGGGCAGCGGGAATCGACATGATGCCCGCCGCGAGCGCGCCCACGGCAGCAACGGCGACGCTGTTCCTCACGCGGGTTCGACGGTTCCTCTTAGCCGTCACCATTGGCGCGGGTCCCATCCGTCGTCCCGGCGCGGAGCAGGCGCAATATCCTTATCGGTCCCGTATGTCTGCGACATCGGATTCACGTACCCTTCTGGCAACTCATCGTCGTCCTCCACGCGGAAAGGCGTGTACTTGCGACGCTTCGCCTTCTCATCGCCCCTTTGCCACGGCCGGCACCCGCACCAGCGCCGCCACCCATGAAGCCAGAGGCTCCCTGAGTTCCGGCTTTCCCGGAGCCAGCGGCACCAACACCGGCGCCCGCCCCGCGGGAGCCATCAGCTCCGACGATACCAGATAGGCCTGCGGTGCCAGAGGGTGCCTTGTACGTCCCGTAGCCCGGACCAGAATAGGATCCCGCGCGCAGCGCGGACATGCCGCTCACGTTGCCTGCCGTTCCTCCTCGCCCGAGGGCACCGGCAGCACCACGGCCGAGAGCACTCGCCGACGAGCCGAGGCCTCCTCCCATGCGGGCCGCACCACCGACGCCAAGGGCTCCCGCTCCTAGCATGCCGGCACCACCAAAACGGGAGGTCAACGCGGACTCGCTTCCCGGTCCACCGTTCACGTTCCACAGCGGGTGGTATCGGTCTACCGGGGGTGCGGGCGTGTAGCCGCCGACGACACCGTTACGGTGCCAGTCCCCATTCACTCGCGTGTGCAGCAGATCGACGCCCATGAGGTCCTGTGGGTCGGAAATCGGGTTCAGGCGCGACCCCGTCTCTCCCTCAGTCACGAAGCGATTCGGGATACGAGGCGAGGACATGACGCGATCGCTCACCGGACCGCCCTCGTCGTACCCGCCGGATACAGTCCGGAATCAGAACCCCGCAGATCAGACCGCCCGTAGTCGGTATCGCGACTACCCGGGTACACACCCGCCTCGTGAGCGGAAGTATTCAGGTATCCACGCTCAATGTCGTGACGCACACTACCACTCGAAGGCCCCGGAGTCTGTCCGGTGTATTCACCCGGGTTATTGACACGCTCTTCCATCTTTGCAGACTGCGCATTCGTCCCATCCGCCAGGGCCTGCATCGTATCGTTCGCGCGCTGCAGGATGTCCGTCGCGGCGGCTTCACGCTGATTGTTCGCCTGGATAATGAGACCTTGGACGTACGCTTCACCCGTTGTAGCGACCGCGTTAATGGGCAGTCCCGCGAGGCCCATATACCCGGTCACAGGAATGACGACGTGGGCAGCGTCTGCCAACGCCTGCAGCTTCGAGTCGACCAGGGTGGGCGAGAGCTGCATAGCTTCCTCGCGCACGTGCTTCATGGCGCGGCGAGCCTCCACGTAGTACTCCATCGCGGTGTTGTGCCCCTCTTTAATGGCCTGCACCTGCTTCATGGCGCGATCGGTCCACGCGTCGATCTGGTCTCCGGTTTCCCCGGTAAACGCGTGGTTTGTACGCATGTGGTGCGTGGAGTTGTTGGCCTCGTTCAGGCCGCACACAATCGTATTATGTTCATTGTCCGAGGCATCCAGCGCGGAGGCCGTCTCGATCGCGGCGACCAGCTGCATGAGGCGCTCGTACATCGGGCTCTCAACCATGATTCGTACTCCTCGTTCTCAGATGGCCGACGGCGCGTTTTGGGCGGGTTCGGAGGACGAGGCACCGGCGTCGGTCCCCGAATTCGTTGCCGGGGCGGAATTGTCGATCGGCGGCGGAGCTGCAGTGTAGGTCGAATAATCAGTCGATCCACCGCCACTCGTCGGACTCTGGTCCAGGCCCGCCAGGATAGCGGCGAGCTGGTCAGCATTCGCCGTCTCTGCAGCCTCGAAGGCCTCGGCCGCCTGTTCGACATTGCCGTCGAACGTTGTGAAGCTCTCCTTCTGCTTGCTGATGAGACGATCCTCAGTCTTCAGCAACGAAATGATCGCCGTGCGCATGGCCTGAAACCCGCCCTCGTCGGACCAATACGAGGGATCTTGCGCATCAATGAGCCGCCCGAGAGCCTCCGATGAGTCCCCCAGGGACTGCCCTCCTCGCTTCATATCGTCACGCGTCTGGGCGTGCTTATCGGAATCGAAGCCGACGTCAACCACGCGCTACCTCCTGATCAACCGACCCACGATTTCGTGGGCCACGGAACACTGTGCTACCTCGCCAAGCATATGACCAGTCGTTGACGTTAACAAGCGTGTTCAGGGTTCACGAGGCCGGGGCCGGGTCCTCGGAGACGCCCGCTCACGGATCCTCGGAGACGCCACCCGCGGGCACCCCTCAAGCAAGACGACCGCGCGGGCACCCCACACTCAAGCAGTCACCCCGCGCCTCGCGCAGACTCACCCCCGCCTCTCGCGCAATGTCCGCGCGAGGATTCCATGCCTCGGCGCGAAGACCCAGGCGAGCACGAAGCACGCGGTCAGCACGAGGACGATCGTGGCGCCCGTGGGCACGTCCAGCGCCCACGACAGGTACAGGCCTACCAGGCCCCCGGCAGCCCCAAGCACCGGCGACAGGATCATCATGGTCCCCAGGCGGTCGCACAGGAGCCGCGCGGTGGCCGCGGGGGTGACGAGCAGGCCAGCACCAGGACGTTGCCGATCGTCTGCACGGAGATCACGACGGCCAGGGCCACGGCAACATACAAAGACAGGTCAGCCAGCAGAACATGCACGCCCGCCGCCCGCGCGCTCTCGCGGTCCAGGGTCACGGCCACGATGGGCCGGTGTGCCAGGAACAGCATGAGCAGCACCAACGCAGCGCCACACAGCACCACGGGCACATCCGACGCCGGGATGCCGGTGATCGACCCGAAGAGGAAGTCCTGCAGGCTCCCCGCGTACCCGGGCGCCCGCGCGATGATCGCGACACCCAGCGCAAAGGCGCCGACGAAGAGCACGCCGATGACGGAGTCCTCCTTCAGCCTGCGGTTCTGTGCCAACAAGGCCACCAACACGGCGGTCACGACGCCCGCGAGCGCCCCGCCGAGCACCAGGGATCCGCCGCACACGAAGGCGATCGCCAGGCCCGGGAACACGGAGTGCGCGACGGCGTCGCCGATGAACGCCATGCCGCGCAGGACGACGTGCACGCCGACGCTGCCGCACACGAGCGCAGCGACGACCGCGATCAGCAGCGCGCGCGGCAGGAACGCCAGCGCGGGATTCGTCAGGTCGCGGAAGAAGTCGTAGGGGCTCAGGAAGTCCGCCGCCGCGGCGAGGCCACCCCCGGCCGCGTGAATGACGGTGCTCATGCGCGCACTCCTAGGGCGTCGAGGATCGGGTTGTCGGGTCGCACGTCGAAGGCGCGGATCCACGGGTCGGCGTCGGCCAGCTCCTCGGGCCGCCCGGAGGCGACGATCGTGCGCCGCAGCAGGTACAGGCGGTCGCAGCCGGCGCGCGCGCCGATGAGGTCGTGCGTGGTCATGAGGAGGGCCCGCCCCCCGTCCGCGAGCGCGCGGAACAGGTCCATGAGCATCTCCTGCGTGGGCATGTCGAGGCCGGTGAAGGGCTCGTCGAGAAGCAGCACGGCGGGTCGGATCGCGAGGGCTCGGGCAACGAGGACGCGCTGGCGCTGGCCGCCCGACAGCTCGCCGATGGGACGCTTGGCGAGGTCGCGCATGCCCACGAGGGACAGGGCCTCCTCGACGGCGCGGAAGTGCGGGGTCCGAGCGCGCCCGAGCAGCCCACGCCGCACGGTGATGGCCTGCAGGACGGCGTCGCGCACGCTGATCGGGAAGTCCCACGCGAACTCGTGCCGCTGCGGCACGTACCCGATCGCACCGTCGGTCTCGACGCGCCCGCTCGAGGGGATGAGCCCCAGGATCGAGCGGATCAGCGTGGTCTTGCCGGCGCCGTTGGGGCCGATGAGGCCGACGAGCTCCCCGGCCCGGGCCTCCAGGTCGACGCCCTCGAGGACGCTGCGCCCGCCGAGGCGCGCGCCCAGTCCGGTGACGCGCAGCTGGCTCACTGCTCCCCTCCCCGATCAACGCGGCCTGGGCCGCGTTCGCCCGAGCCCTCACCCTGTGTGGGCGCAGAGTCGGACGAGGCCGGGGACCCTTCTCCGCTTCCCTCGCCACCAGCGGTGGGTAGGGGCGCGAGGATGGAGTCGGCCTCGGCGATGGCGGCGGCCTGTTCGGCGCGGCTGCGGCGCGAGCGCGCCACGACGAGGGCGCCGATCACGAGGAGCGACAGGACTGCGACGGCGATGATCGCGAGGAAGGCCCAGTCGGGCAGCCCACCCGACGCAGCACCCGCGGCAGAGGAGGAACCAGCGGGGTCAGCGGCCCCGGAAGCAGCGGGCGCAGCCCCAGAGGAAGAGGAAGAAGCAGAGGCGCCATCGGCGGCGGACACGGGCGCGGACATGGCCAGGGCCTCGGACGCGGAGGCGGCGTCACCGACGGCGAAGCGCAGGGTCGTGGAGGCACTGACGGCCTCGCCGGCGGTGGTCGTGCCCAGGAATGTCACGGTCGCCGTGTAGGTGCCGGGCGCGGAGAACGCCCAGTTGGCGTGCACGTGCGTGCCCGAGTCGATCCACACGTCGCCGGGCGCCGCGCCCGAGTCGGCGAGCAGGAGGGGCTTGCCGAAGGTGCCGGACTGCAGGAACAGCCACGCGCGGCCGGGGCCGGACACGGGGCCGACACGCATGGTGAGGCCTCGGTCGATGGTGGCGGTGACGGCGGGGTCCTGCGTGTTCCAGCCGAGCCACACGACGCCCGGGTTCTGCGTCTGGGGAACGACGTACACGGGCTTGCCGGCGACGTCGGCCAGGAAGGGGTAGTCGGCGGAGTCGGGCGCGGTCATGACGGCCGCATCGCTGACCCGCAGGACGGTCTGGTTGGGGTCGCGCCACACGGCACCGCTCTCGGCGTCGTGGCGCAGGCCGGCCCGCCACTGCCCGTCGATCAGTCGGGGGCCGAGGTCGACGTGCCCGACGCTGATCTCGCTGGCCTCATTCGACCACTCCTCGTGCGCTGCAACGCTCTGCGCGAGGTCGGGGTCGGGACTCGGGTCAGCAAAAGAAGAGGGGGCGCCCACGACGATGAGGAAAGCCGACATGATGAAGGCAAGCACCGACATGCCTGTGACCGGCCTCCGGCTAGCCCCAGGGGCGGCGGCGGGGCCTGGCCGGGCTTCGAGCTGTGATGCCCGTCCGCTCGGTCCCGTGGGCGGCGGCAAGGCCTGGCCGGGCTTCGAGATCGACCACTCCGAGCGAAGCTCGCGTGTGGCGATCTCGCGGGCGGGCCGCCGCCCACGGGACGGCAAGAAAGCGGGCGGGCGGGCGACGCCTCGGCCGGCAGCAGACTGGGGAGAGAAGGATTTCATGGCATCTCCTTGCCGCCCAGGCAGCGTGCCAGTGAGCGGGCGTTGTGTTCCATCATGTCGATGTAGGTGGGTGCTTGGTCGTCGAGGGTGTCGCCGTACAGGGGGCAGATCTCCACGCCCGCGTCAGTGGCGGCGGTGCGCAGGGTGGAGCGGGTGCGCGCCAGGTTGGGTTCGAGGAACACGGCGGGGATCGAGGAGTCGGCCAGGGTGGCCTGGAGCTTGATCCGGTCGGTGATGGAGGGTTCGACGCTGGGGTTGGGCGCGACGAATCCGGCGACGGTGAGCCCGTAGGCGTTCGCCAGGTAGGCGTAGGCATCGTTGGTGGTGACGAGTTTGCGGCGCTCGGAGGGGATCGACGCGATGGTCGAGGCCACGGTGGCGTCGAGTTCGTCGAGGCGCGTCAGGTAGGCGGCTGCGTTGGCCCGGTAGGTGGCCTCGCCGTCGGGGTCGACGGAGATCAGCGAGTCGCGGATGACGCGCACGTACGCCTGGGCGTTGTGGACGTCGTGCCACAGGTGTGGGTCAATGTCGCCGTGGACGTGCTTGCCGAGGACGGCCTGGGGCAGCATGTAGACGTTCGCGCCGGGCTCGCCAATGAAGCGGAACGAGGCCTCCCCGGGGATCGTCGTGAGCGCGCGGGTTGGCACTTCGATAACGACCCGGTCGAGGTCGGTGCATTCCATGGTCGAGGTGACGGCCGCGCCCATGGTTCCGGCGCCCACGCAGGGGGCCGAGGCCTCGTCCCCGCTGAGTGCTCCGGCGTCGGAGGCGAGTTCGACGCGCTTGGTGGTGAGGTTGACGGTGATGTCGGCGTGGCCGGCGGAGAGGACGCGGCGGCCTTCGACGGCGGCAATGTCCTCGGGTGGGGTGCCGACGGCGAAGACGGCGGTGCCTTCCCCGACGCCCACCGGCGTGGCGCCGGGGGTGGTGCGCAGGTTGGCGCGGAAGTGGACGCGGTATACGCCGGGGGCGGTGAACGCCCAGCTCATGTGCTGGTGGGCGTCGGCGGGCAGCTGCGCGGTGTCGGTGTCGTATCCGCCTGCGGCGTTGAAGCCGTCGGATGTCGCGAAGGCGATCTCCGGCTGCCCAAAGGACGTGGTGAGGTACGCGGCGGCCTGCCCGGGCCCGTCGACGCCGGTGGTCGTCAGGTCGATCTGCGAGGCGCGGGTGGCTCCCATGTCGGCGCCGTCGCCCCACACGCGCATGCCGAGCCACGGGGTGTCGAGGGCGCGGTCTTCGACGAGGGGGAGGATGGTCGCGCCGTTTTTGGCGGCCTCCTCGGCGACGGAGACGGAGCGTGAGCCTGCGGGCAGGTTGGAGTCGAGGGCGCGGATGAGGGCGTGCTCCTCGAGCATGAGGTAGTTGGAGAAGGCGACGTCCGCATAGGCCACATCGCGCACTGTGCGCAGGGGAGGGCTCCCACGAGTGCGGGTCCGCCCCGTCGAGTCGCCGTCTTCAACGCGGACGCGGTCTCCGGCGACGTTGCGCACGAGGTCGGCGAGAATGCCGGTCGTGGCCACGACGCGCAGTTCTCCATCGCTTGCGGGGTCGGGCGCAGGCGCGCAGCCGGCCAGGGGAGCCGTGAGCGCTAAAGCCGAGGCAGCGAGCACACACCCACTCCCCCGCCACCCACGGAAGGGGAGGCGGGGGATGAGGGAGAGTCGGCCTCGTAAATGAGGGGTCACAGCGCTTTGCACAGGTTGCGGCGGCGTCCGATCGCGCCCACCCACACGCAGGCCGCGCCCGTGAGCGCCCACGTCAGCGAGACGACGGTCAGCGGGATGGTGTCGGCGCCGGTGGTGGCCAGGGAGAGGTCGCACTCCTTGCCGGACGCGGTGCGGCCGACGACCTGGGAGACCATGGGTCGCCCGTTGGGGCCGGTCGCACCGGTGGCCGTGAGGTCGCCGCCGGAGCCGAAACCGCTACCCGCGAGCGCCGCGCCGTTGGGGGTGACGCGCATGGTGATGGTCAGTGTGTAGGTGCCGGGCGCGGTGAACACCCAGTTCTGGTGGGCGTGCGTGTTGGCGCCGAGCGTGTAGCCGGTGCCCGGGCCGTCGAAGACGTGCTCGCCGACGCCGGAGCCGAGCGCGCCCGCGTTGAAGACGGCGACTCGTCCGGGGCCTTCGACGGCGTCGAGGGTGAACTGGACGGGGCCGGTGGTGCCGGTGACGATCTCTTCGCGCTGGGAGTTCAGGCCCAGCCACGGCACGCCCGCGATCTGGGTGGAGGGGATCAGCCAGACGCTGGAGCCGGGGGTGGCGACGAAGCCGAGGTCGGCGGGCGCGGTGATGCGCGCGGCGTCACCGAGGGCGAAGGTCAGGGACGAGGGGTCGACCCACTGTGCGGGCTGGGTGCGGTCGTCCTTGACGCGGGCGACGAGCGTGCCGTTTTCGATGGCGGGTCCCAGGTCGAAGTGGCCATCGGTGGCGTTGCCGGAGGCGCCATCGCCGACGCTCACCGTCAGGGTCGTGCGCGCGGTGTTCGCGGGGGCCCTGTTCGAGGCCAGGGTGGCGGCCTCGGCCTCGGTGGCCTCGCGGGTGATGCGGGTGGCGACGCAGCGCTCACCGCCGGTCGTGCCGGAGGTGGTACGCGCGCCCGAAGAGGGGGCGGGGTTCGCTCCGGTCGTCGTGCCGGTGGTGCCGGTCGTTCCCGAGGTCGGGGCGGGGGCCGGGGCGCTGGGCGTTCCCGTGGCGCCGTTGTTGGCCTGGTCCTGGGCGGCCTGGTTGTTCGTGGAGTTCAGGGAGGCGGGGCCCACGCCGGGGCGGGGGCGGGCTGGGCCTGGTCGGTCGAGGGGGCCGATCCGGACTCGGCGAGGCACGAGGCCTCGTCGCCGACGTCGATCGTGTACGTGCGGGCGGGCGCGACGGCGTTGGCGGCGCCGGTGTTGCCGGGGGTCCACGCGCTGGCCTGGACGGTCAGCGTGTAGCGGCTACGCGCGTGAACAGCCAGTTGACGTGCTTGTGGGCGGCGTAGGGGCTGGTCGATGTCGTCGCCCTCCGGGGCCAGGTCGAAGCTGCCGTCATTGGTGACCGCCTTGGTGCCCTCGGTGAAGCTGGAGGTGAAGGCGTAGATGCGGCCGTTCTCCGGGCCCGTGTAGGAGATGTGGAAGCGCGCGGCGTCATATCCGCCGGCCGTAACACCCAGGGTGTCCCAGCCGGGCCACAGCACGGTGGCCTGGTTGTCGCCGGACTGGCCGAGCAGGTAGGCCGCGGCGGGAGCGCCGGTCGCCTGGCTGACGGAGGCGGGGATCTGGGTGAGCGTGGACTTGTTGACGGCCAGCAGCGTCTGCTCGGGCTCGCGCATGACGCCGGAGCCCGTCGCGTCCTCCTTGATGCGCAGGGTGAGCGCACCGGACGCGTCGGCGGTCAGGTCGAAGATGTCGGCGTGGCCACGATCCAGGGTGGCCGTGGTGCCTGCGGGGGCGGTGCGCAGGACGGCGCAGGTGGAAGCGTCGGCCTCGGACGAGGCCGTGGCTGCTTCGGTGGTGGCGGCCTCGGCGGTGGTGGCCTCCTCTGTTGCCACTGCGTCCGCGGTGTCGGGGCCTGCGGTGGCCTCGTCGGCGGCGTGTGCCGCTCCGGGCACGAGGAAGGAGGTGGCCGCGAGGGCCATGGCGGCGAAAGCCCGGGCAGCTGCGCGGCCCGGGTTCCGGTACTTCGTGGGGTTCATGAGGGGGTCCTCTAGGTGCTTCGCACGTGTATATGAATGAGAATCGTTATCATTCTATGCCCGTGACCCGCGCCGCGCAAAGTTCTACGATCCGAAACCTTTGATCACGGCCAATAGCTCTGGCAAAGCCTAGAAACCCCGGGGAATACCTCTCCACCACCTCACTAGCTGTCGATATGCCCATCGCAGGCTAGGGTCACACACACAGGTATTTCACGAACCTGCACAAACTGACATAAGAGTTTTCGAAGTTCTGCGATCTGTGGGCGATCACAGCCGACACAACAGACGAATTGTGACGGCGTGCGCACGTTTGCGCAGGTGGTGTGCACGTAGCCACTTTGCTTTGCAATTGCTTGGTTTTTGATGCGATCTAAATTACTGTCCGAACGGTTGATTGAGCGTTTTGGGAGGGATAAACTATAACCATCAAGCGCCTGACAGAGCTGCCAAGCTGGTCTGGCGCTTTTCTTGTTTGAAACGCAGGGTCGCGCCGACGCTACCCGCGTTGGCACACTCCTCGTTACAGACCGGGTGATCCTCGGCCTCGTCAAGCAGGGAATCAATACACAATACGATCCCACAAGGAGTTCACTCATGTTCTCGACCATCGACGTCATGGTTGCCCAGGCCCACATCGATCAGCTCAACGAGCTCGCCGACGCCAAGCACCTGGTGAAGGCCGACCGCCACTGAGCACTCCCGGCTCGTCCGGATTAACGCAAGTCCGCAGACCCGCATGGGCTGCGGACTTTTTGCATGCCGTCGCGCGCACTCTGAACGCTTCAAAAGCTTTCCGCCTCGCTCCGTTGGCCACGCTAGCATGCGCCGGTTCGTGGATAGGTTATGCACTCCTGGATAGGAACTGCCCTCGTGAATAGCTTTGTAACCTATCCATGTAGGCATAAGCTATCCATCACCGAACCGCTTTTCCTCCATACGACAGAACTGCAAGATCTACCCTCCTATTATCCACACGCGATCAGACACGTCCCAGTCATATCGGCAGAGCGTTAAGTACTTCCGAGTCTCTCCTATCGTCTCTTCCACGTCTACGATGACTGTTACGCTGGTCCGCCTACTCTAGCTTCTCGTCTGCAATACAGCCGATCCGACTCGTTACCGGGCGGTCTTGAGACACACGACCTGATGCCGTCAACATGCTCATTAAGACTCGGACTGACGGTCTGCCACATTGGGTCAAGAACGAAGTCGATCCCATGCCGGCGCGCGTACTTTGCTGCTGGAACAAAATCGGAGTCGCCGGATATGAGTACGATCTGCGTCACCAGGTTGCGCTCGACCAGCGAAGCGATATCCAGCCCGATGCGCATATCAACACCCTTTGCATGATATTGAGGCGAGTATCATGATCGGTTAAACTCTCGATACTTCGCCTGCCTGCACACAAGTCTTTCAAGACGCCTTGCCGCAGTGTGTAGTCTCCACTACTTGCTAGTTCCTCTCCCCTACGTAGAGCAACCTTGCGTTTGGTCACCAGGACCCTGAAGAAATCCGTTGTCCAGCGATACTGATTGCTTTTGCCTAGATTCACGTGTCGCTGCGTAACGGGGTTGTAGACCACTTTCGTCGACGGAGGACAGTCATAGTAGAAGATCCGATAGAGGCTTGATTCGTCTTTCGTTCCCTTATTGAGATGACGCATACAGTACGAAAAGAGTTCATCTGCACGTTCTTCAGGACTTTTGTCACCGAATAGAGTCTGGGCACGAATGCGATAGAATCCACCGTCTACAAGGATTGCCGTTCGTTCGGTAAAACTAGCCATGTTGCTACTCCTCGACGAGTAAAAAGCCAGTCATCGGCATCTCCATATCAGCGGAGGGTCAACGGCTGGCTTTGATAAGAAGAGACTAGCACTAATCTGCGCCAATGTCATCACCATGGTCGTCTCAGCAGTTCCACACCGTCGATGTTTCACGTGAAACATCTGCCCAACCACCGGCCCCGTTACCCCGTATGGCCAGGAAAGTGGCACACTTGACCTATACGGTTCTATGTACCTTCATGCAAAGGATGGCATGCCTTGACTCAGCCTTCGACCAACGGTGGCACCCCGGCCTCGTCCGGGCGCACGCCCGCGCAGGGAAACCGCCTCGACCCCTGGTACGACGTCTACGCGGACCGCGCACACAACCTGCGTGCATCCGAGATTCGAGCTCTCTTCTCCGTCGTGTCGCGCCCCGAGGTCGTCTCCCTCGCCGGCGGCATGCCGAACCTGAAGGACCTACCCCTCGATAGGCTCGCGGCGTCCGCGGAGAAGCTCATCCGCAACCACGGCGCGCAGGCCATGCAGTACGGCAGCGGCCAGGCTGGGAGGTGCTGCGCGAGCGCATCACCGAGGTCATGGCATATGACGGCATCGTCGGCGCTGACCCGGACGACGTCGTGGTCACGACGGGCAGCCAGCAGGCACTCGACCTCGTCACGGAGCTCTTCGTGAACCCCGGCGACGTGATCCTCGCCGAGGCCCCCTCCTACGTGGGCGCGCTGGGCGTGTTCCGCGCGCGCCAGGCGGACGTCGTGCACGTCCCCATGGACGAGAACGGCATCATTCCCGAGGCCCTGGTGGAGACGATCCGCGACGTGCGCTCCTCGGGCCGCACGATCAAGTTCATCTACATCATCCCGAACTATCACAACCCCGGCGGTGTGACGCTGTCCGCCGATCGCCGCCCGATCATCGCCGAGATCTGCCTGCGCGAGCACATCCTGATCGTCGAGGACAACCCCTACGGCCTGCTCGGCTTCCACAACGATCCACTGCCAGCCATCGCCTCGTACAGCCCCGAGGGCGTCGTCTACCTGGGTTCCTTCTCGAAGATGTTTGCGCCCGGCTTCCGCATCGGCTGGGCGTACGCGCCGCACGCGATCCGCGCGAAGCTGGTCCTGGCCCTCGAATCCGCGATCCTGTGCCCGTCGATGGTGGGCCAGATGGCAATCGCCGACTACCTGAGCAACTACGACTGGTACGGCCAGTGAAGTCCTTCCGCTCGATGTACGCGGAGCGCTGCCGCGCGATGCTGACCTCGCTCGAGGAGTACATGCCGTCGTGCACGTGGACCGTCCCCGATGGCGGCTTCTACACGTGGGTGACACTGCCCGAGGGCCTCGATGCGAAGGCCATGCTGCCGCGTGCAGTGCGCGCCCAGGTCGCGTACGTGTCGGGCACGGCGTTCTTCTACGACGGTTCGGGCTCCAACCACCTGCGCCTGTCGTTCTGCTACCCCACTCCCGAGGAGATCCGCGAGGGCGTGCGCCGCCTTTCGACGGTCGTCAACGCGGAGAAGGAAATCGTCGACATATTCGGTACGGCTTCGGGCAACGAGGCCGGGGCCGGTTCCGACCGCTAAGAATTACCTGAGGAGACACCCCCATGGCTACCAAAGTTCTGATCATTGCCGGCGGTCTGACGCACGAGCGTGATGTGTCGGTTCGTTCGGGCCGTCGCGTCGCGAATATCCTGACGCAGTTCGGCTACGACGTGCGTATTTCCGACGTCGACGCGTCTCTTGCGGAGGCCATCTCGTCCTTCTCCCCCGACGTTGTGTGGCCGCTCGTGCACGGCTCGATCGGCGAGGACGGCTCCCTGCAGTCCTTCCTCGAATCGCTGGGAATCCCCTTCGTGGGCTCGTCGTCAGTGCAGGCAATGCTCGCCTCAAACAAGCCCACGGCGAAGGCTCTGCTGGGCTCTGCGGGCCTCGCAACGCCCGGCTGGGTGACGCTTCCGCAGGCGATTTTCCGCCAGCTGGGCGCCTCTCACGTGCTCTCGGCGCTCGAGGGCTCGGTGTCCTTCCCCGTCGTCATTAAGCCGACGGACGGCGGCTCCGCGCTTGGTATTTCAACTGCTCAGGACGCCAAGGCACTGCGCCGCGCGATGGTGGATGCCTTCGCTTACGGCCAGCGCCTGATGGTCGAGCAGCGCATTGACGGCCGCGACGTGGCTGTTTCCGTCGTCGATCTGTGGGACGGCCCTGTGGCCCTGCCCCCGGTCGAGGTGTCGACGGATCGTGGCCGATACGACTACGATGCCCGCTACACGACCGACGAAACGGAGTACTTCGTTCCCGCACGTCTCTCCGACGAGCTTCTTGCAGACCTGCAGGCCGCGGCCGTCGAGGCCCATACGACGCTGGGTCTGCGCGACCTGTCTCGCATGGACTTCGTGGTCGACGACGAGGGGCACCTGCTGGTTCATTGACGCGAATGTTGCCCCTGGCATGACCGACACGTCGCTCCTCCCCCAGGCCGCCGACGCTCTCGAGGATTCTTCTTTCGCCCAGCTGTGCGCCGACATCGTCGACTTCGTGGCCGGTGGCCGCGAGGTCCACAGCGTCGACTACGTGATCGACGAGGATGGCACCGGCGTCATCATTTCAGAGGACGCCGAGGCTACCGAGGAGTAATCGCTCATTCAACGCGCTGTGGGCCCGGGAGAATCATCCTCCCGGGCCCACATGTTTCACGTGAAACAATGTCCATCTTGTGTGTGCACGCTTCGACTGAGGACGTTCACACGTGACTCGCGGTGGGCGCGATGCTACAGAGACACCACATCGAACCGAAAATCCATTCTGTGTACGCCTCTGTGTCGTTTTTGCGATTCCAAGCGTCGGACAGTTTCGCCGACACAGAGCACCTCAGAGAAGCACCCCGAGCTCTTTCAGACGCGCTTCGGCGTCCTCAACGCCCTTCCAGACGATGCCCTGCACGCCGAGCAACTCTGCCGCACGAACATTTTCGCGACGGTCGTCAATGAACACGACGTCCTCATGGGGCACGTTGAGACGCACGAGGACGTCACGATAGATGCCGCGCGAGGGCTTACAGACACCGTAGTGGCATGAGAAAGCAAAGAAGTCGAACAGACTCCCCCACTCGGAATGACGAATGGCCTTGGCCACCGGGTATGGAGTATTCGATAGAATACCGACCCGCACGCCCTGGTGACGAAGCCGACGCACGAGACCCAGAGCCTCCTCGTTTGCAGTTTGGATCCGCGAGGTATCGAGAGCCACAAGTTGTTTCAGAAGAGCACTCGTAGGCTCTGGATGGCCGCAATCCCCTGCGATCCTATCCCAAAAGTCACGATCGGGTAAGCCTGCATCATAGTCCCCCCGATGCGTCCACATCGCCTGGTCCACGAGCGTTGTGAGGCCGCGAGAGCCATCCCCAAACAGTTCGGCGATCGCTGTGGGTCCGGGTGGGTATCGACGAGGACGCCACCGACATCGAAAAGCACGGTGCGCGAACTGCCTTGGGCGTTCATGCCTTTCGCTCCTTCTGGTACTGCGAGGGCCCGACGACGGACCCTTTAGAGGTAGTTTAAGCGTTAATTCATCCGAAGATTAGCTCAGGAAATGTCGCGTACGGAACATACTGCGCATGATCTGCGAAAAGAACTATGAAGTTAGATCAGTGAAGGATAAGGTCTGCGATTCGCTGGAGATCCTCGGATCCTGCGAATTCGATGACGATCCGGCCCTTCTTACGCCCCTCGGTAATGGTCACGCGCGTATCGTACGCGTCGGATAGCGCCGACACGACGCTCTCCCCCAGCTGCGAAAGTGGGCGCTGCTGGCGTGCGCGTGGACGCGGGGTTGCCTTCGCCTTACCGAGGCGAACGATCTCTTCAGTAGTACGCACGGAGAGACCCTCGGCGACGATGCGCTCGGCCAGTCGTTCCATCTCCTCGGGCGTCGAAAGAGACAGCAGCGCACGGGCGTGGCCGGCGGTGATGACCTGAGCGGCGACCTTCTTCTGGACGGACGGCGGGAGCTTGAGGAGGCGCAGGGTGTTTGCAATCTGCGGGCGCGAGCGTGCGATTCGCTTGGCGAGCTCTTCCTGAGTCGCGCCGAAATCCGCCATGAGCTGCTGGTATGCGCTCGCTTCTTCCAACGGGTTGAGCTGGGCCCGGTGGAGGTTTTCCAGGAGCGCATCGCGGAGCAGGTCCCCGTCTTCGGTCTCCCGGATGATTGCTGGAATCGTGGTTTCGCCGGCGAGCTCGGAGGCGCGCAGGCGGCGCTCACCCATGATCAGTTCGAAGCGTGCTTCAGGCTTTTCGGCGAGGAACTCGGTGAGCTTCTCAGAACGACCCTTCGCGGGGATACTACGAACGACGACGGGCTGGAGAACGCCGACCTCCTTGATCGAGGCCGACAGTTCCTTCAGATCATCCTCGTCAAAGACCTCTCGAGGCTGCTTTGTGTTGGGAACGATCTGATCGATCGCAATTTCAGCGAAGGATGCACCGGGCACCGGAAGAAGCTCGAGATCAACGGATGTTTCACGTGAAACATTCTGTTCTTCGCGCTTGTCTACTTCGTTCACGGAAGCGTCTTTCGCGGGCACACGAGCAGCCTTCTGGCGGGAATCTGAGCCATCGTTTCCACCGCCGAGACCGCTGCGAGAGCCAGCACCTCGACGTCCACCGGCCGCCTCGACAGACGGCATCGTCGGACGCTTCTTCTTCGACGAGGCGGTGCCACGCTTGGGCTGCAAAAGATCCTTCGCAGAACCTCCACGCTTGCCGGCGGAGCTACCTTCGGGGAAGAACACGTCCAGGGGACGGGAGGGAGCGGAAGGTGCGCTATGCGGTGTCTGCTCGCTAGCCTGAGGGATGAGAGCGCCAAGACCACGGCCGAGACCTGCGTGCTTGCGAGCGCCCTTACGGCCATCAGACTTCGATGCTGCATCCGCCATTGCAATACTCCTTCAATTGCGTCGGTTCATTGTTTCACGTGAAACATTGGCATGCGCTCAGCTAGTAAGCGTCTTTGATCACTTTGTTGCACCAATGCTCACGCACGGTAACTAGTACGTGCCGATCTGGGAGAACATACGGAGAACACCGAATGTTTCACGTGAAACAATCACCCTTCAGAAGCAGCGACGCGCTGGCACAGCTCCAACGCAGCCTTCCGATACGCGATTGCACCCACGTTGCGGGGATCGTACGTGACGACAGTCTGACCGTAGCTCGGCGCCTCGGAAATGCGCACAGATCGCGGGATGACCGTCTCAAAAGTGTGGTCCGGGAAGTGCGAACGAACCTCGCTCTCGACCTCTTCGGAGAGCTTCGTGCGCTTGTCCGCCATCGTCAGCAACATGCCGGAGACACGCAGGCCGGGGTTAAGATCAACACCGATCCGTTCGACGGTGTTCCACAGCTGGCTGAGGCCCTCCAGGGCGTAATACTCAGCCTGAATCGGGATCATAACCTCGTCGGCGGCGACCATGACATTCAGCGTCACAAGGCCGAGTGAAGGCGGGCAGTCGATGAGCACGATGTCGATATCGGCATGCTCAGAAACATACTCACGCAAGGCCTCGCGCAGCCGGTACTCACGACGCTCAACGTCGACGAGCTCGATTTCGGCGCCGGACAGATCGATCGTGGCCGGGCACACGACAATACCGTCGATGTCGGGGCACGGCTGCACGACGTCGGCAACGCTAGCGCCACCAATAATGACGTCATAGGTTGACGGGGTTCCAGCGGGGTGCGGAACGCCGAGCGCGCTCGAGGCATTTCCCTGGGCGTCCGCATCGACGACGAGGACAGACAAGCCACCCATCGCGAGGCCGGCCGCGAGGTTAACGGCCGACGTCGTCTTACCGACGCCACCCTTCTGGTTCGCGACGGCGATGATGCGCGTGTGCTGAGGGCGCGGGAACGTTGCGCGTTCGAGCATGGCCAGATCGCGCATGTTGCGCTCGATCTGATTCGACAAAGGGGTGTTGTTGGTACTCACGTGACACCTTCCTAGATACTGCCCCTAGTTTACGGGCAGACGCACACACTTCCAGCACGAAAGGCCCGGGATGCATCCAGGCGCACACAATCTCAGCGCACCGCCGTGAAACAAAGAAAATCTCGTTCTGTAGGATCGATTCTCCCAGCGAAGAGCCAAAAACGCGACAAACCGTCAATCGAGGGAATCGATCTGACACAACACCACACATATGTGGTGCGCGTCACTATATGAGAGGAGCGCCGCAGCAACCGCCACGACGCTCCTCTCCCCACTGGGGACGCGTTACTTGATCCGATTGCAGACGACCACGTACGTCGACTCGTCCTCCATGATGGAGGGCACCTCGTGAATCTCAGCGCGCAGGTGGTGACGACGGAGCTCCGCCGAGGCCTCGTCCACCTCAATGGGCGCACGGCGGCCCTTGAGGGCCACGAGCGAGCCGCCGGGGGCGATCAGCTTCGACGTCATGCGCACAAGCTTGCTCATGTTCGCCACGGCGCGGGCGGTGACCACGTCGGCCTTGCCCTTGCCGCGCAGCTCCTCGGCGCGCGCCTGGTGGATGGTGACGTTGTCGAGACCCAGGTCCTCCACGACGTCCATGAGCCACTCGACGCGGCGCGCCATGGGCTCAGCCAGGTGCACGTCGAGCTCGGGGCGGCAGGCAGCGATCACGATGCCGGGCAGACCGGAACCGGAGCCGACATCAAGGACCTGACGACCGTCCTGACGGGGCATGAAGTCCAGGACGGCAGCGGAGTTGACGATGTGGCGCGACCAGATGCGCTCCATGTCGCGCGGGCCGAGGAGGCCGCGAATCTCGCCTTCCTCCTCGAGCATACGCGCGTATTCGGCGACCTCGGCAAAGGCCGGTCCGAAGAAGTCGCGGACGGCCTGCGTGGGCTCTTCTGGGACGAAGGGGTCGCCGACCTGGCGACCCCTTCCCATCCCGTTCGGGTTCTCACTCACCGTCGGTGTCCTCGGGGAGGATCACCACGCGGCGGTGGGGCTCGGCGCCCTCGGACTCGGAGGTGAGGCCCTCGTCGGCGACCACGTCGTGGCACACCTTGCGCTCAAACGGGTTCATGGCGTCAAGCTTGACGGCCTCGCCGGTGGCGCGCACGCGGGCGATCGCCTCACGGGTGATGTCCTGCAGCTCTTCCTTGCGCTCGGCGCGGAAGCCGGCGATGTCGAGCATGAGGCGCGAGCGCTCGCCGGTCTCGGTCTGGACGGCCAGACGGGTCAGCTCCTGGAGGGCGTCCAGGACCTCGCCGTCGTCGCCCACGAGGCGGTCGAGGGCGTCGGGGTCGTCGGCGACGATCTCGACCGAGGCGCGGCCGTTTTCGACGTCGATCTCGATGTCGCCGTCAAGGTCGGCGATGTCAAGCAGCTCTTCCAGGTAGTCGGCGGCGATTTCGCCTTCTTCTTCGAGGCGGGTCAGCTTGTCTGCGTTGTCGTCACTCATGACGTGTCCTCCGTAGTGGGGAATGGGGTCTTGCTGGTGTCCAGGTTACCGGCTGGGGGCCTGGAACCGTGAATCTATGGTGGTCAGCGCTTGTTGCCGCGGCGGCGGGCCTTGCGGCGCTCGATGCGGCGACGCTCGATCTCCTCGGCGCTCAGCGAGCCGTGGCCGGAGGTCGATTCGCTGGCCTCGGACGCATCCTTAGACGAGGCCTTGGCGGACTCACGCTCGAGGGCGCGGCGGTCGCGGACCTGCTTCTGGAGCTCGGCGCGCTGGGCGGAAGCTTCCTGCTTGGCCAGGCGCTTCTCGACGGCCAGGGTGAGGCCGTGCATCCACTGCTCATCGGGCAGGGTCGTCCACTTCTGGGTGGCCAGGTTGCGGTAGACGGTGATGATTTCGCCGGCGCTCATGGAGGCCGGGAAGTCGGAGGCGACGCGCTGCTTCTTGGCCTTAGAGCGCAGCTCGGCGAGGGTGCGCTCGTTGAGTTCGTCGATGCGCGGGTCGGAGCCGGCAACACCCAGGGCGGCGCGCTCACGGTCGTAGTTCTGGAAGTAGGGCTTGGCCCATTCCTGGTAGGCGGCCTCGCGGGAGGCGAGGAGGTCGGCGTAGGCCGGGGAGCCGGGGGTCGGCATGACCTTGATGGTCCAGAGGGACTGGGCGAGGGCCCAGAAGGAGGCGGTCACGGTGTAGATGACGACGCCCATCTGGAAGAACGCGCCGGAGAAGATGAACATCAGCGGCATCACGTACATCATGGAGCGCTGCGACTGAGCCATCGGGTTGTCGCCCATGTCGGGCATGTTGCGCGAGAAGGACAGTCGCATGGAGACGAACTGCAGGATGACCATGAGGACGATCGCGGCGATGAAGACGGCAACGATCGTGGGCTGGCCCCAGGATTCGCGCAGGGTGTGAGAGAGCGGAACGCCCAAGACGGTGGAGTTCACGATCTCGGTGGACACGGACTCGGTGAGCGGGCCGAGGTGATCGGTGGCCTCACCGCGGTAGGTGTAGGTGCCGTTGGAGATGGAGGAGACCGCGATGATGGCTCGGTACATGCCGAAGAGGACGGGCATCTGCACGAGCATGGGCAGGCAGGAGGCGAAGGGCGAGACCTTGTGCTTGCGCTGGAGGGCCTGGGTCTCTTCCATCATCTTCTGACGGCTGACCTGGTCCTTCTTGCCCTTGTACTTCTCCTGGATCTTGCGCATCTCAGGCTGGATGGCCTGCATGGCGCGCGAGGAGCGGATCTGCTTGAGGAACAGCGGGATGATGGCGATACGCACCAGGATGGTGAGCAGCACGATAGACAGGACCCATGCCATGCCCGATCCGGAGGACATTCCGAGCAGCACGAGGAGGTCGTGGATCCAGACCCACACGTAGGAGATCGCCCACGCGAAGGGGTGGAGGATTGCGTCGAACATAGTTTTCGCTTTCGCCGTGGCGCGGGAGCGCCGCTGTTTCGTTGTTCCTTAGAGTCCCGAGGCCGTGTCCGGCTCGGTCAGGTCGTGCTCCGGGTCGAGTCCCATGGGGTCGGGGCGTACCCAGTTGTCGTGCCCAGCCCAATCCTCGGGTGGAATCCAGGGGTCGGGCTTCCAGCGTCCACGCTCTGGTACGTGGTCCACTCCCCCGTGGCTCCAGGGGTTGCATCTGAGCAGCCGCCAAGTCCCGAGGATGAGTCCCTTGATGGGTCCGTGGACGCGAATGGCCTGGAGAGCGTAGGTCGAGCAGCTGGGTGCGTATCGACACCGGGGGCCGAGGGCCGGGGAGATGTAGCGCTGATAGGCGACGATGGGTGCGGACACGAGAGCGCGAAGCGCCCGGCCCACCATGTTCATCGTGCGTCCCACTTACGCCACGCTCGCGCCATCACGCGGTCAAGGTGTTCGCCGAGTTCCTTGGAGGGGACGCCGAGAGCCTTGGACGAGGCCCTCACGACGACCCGGGCTCCTTTGGGGAGGTCGGCGATCCGTTCGCGCATGAGGTGGCGCAGCTGCCGCTTGACGCGATTGCGTCCGTTGGCGCGCTTGATTTCCCGCTTGGGTACGACGAAACCGACGAGGCGACTGTTGCGTTCCTCGTCGGCTCGGACGTGGACGACGACCAGCGGATCCCCTGCTCGCGTTCCCTGTCGGATCGCGGCGGTGAAGTCCGCTGGGTCAACCATGCGGTACGCGCGCGGCAGCACCGGGGTGTCTCAGGCGGACAGCTTGGCGCGGCCCTTGCGGCGGCGGGCAGCCAGAATGGCGCGGCTTAGCGCGGGTCGACATGCGCAGACGGAAGCCGTGCGTCTTGGAACGACGACGGTTGTTGGGCTGGAAGGTCCGCTTGGTGGTCACGGCAATTCTCCTCGGCGGGGAGTGGTTTCCCACTCGGTATCGGTTGGGCTATCAACACGTAAGCACGCGCGATAGCGGGGACGCACGCCCGAAATGGGCGCAAACAAAGACCAAGACTAAGCGGATTGGGGCCACACGTCAACGCGGCGCCGTTACCCACCGCGTCACACACAGTATCCACAGCTGTGCAAATCACTGTGGATCTCATCCGTCCACAGAGCGTGGATGACAACAGTTATCCACAGGCTATGCGTATTTTTGCTTTCCGCACGCTGCTGCGGACCCAAAGTTGTAACTACAAAGCTGTGATTCTGTGATAGTTCTCCACAGGTTCATCCCCAGTCTGTGCATAACATGTGCGCGGACTACACTTCGATAATGTATGAGCGTCACGCACATCACCGATTAGTCGTGACCGAACTCACCTGAATTTGTGACCGGAGGTTGCCGTGGAGTCGGATTCCCTCACACGCGCGTGGGCTGCGGCCCTGGACGCAGTCCCCACCGACGAGCTGGGGCCCGTCGCCACGTCGATGCTGCGCTCGGCCCGTCCCCTCGGCGACATCGAAGGCACGATCCTCCTCGCCGTCCCCAACGATTTCACCAAGCAGTGGATCGAAGACAAGGCGCAATCGAAGCTGACGACCGCCCTGTCTGTGCACCTGGGCCGCACCGTCCGCATCGCCATCACCGTCGACCCCACGCTCGTGGTCGTCACGGAAGAAGAGGAAGAGGAGGAACCGACCCCCGCCGCGCCTGCGGACGCCCCGGCCTCGTCGACCGATGAGGACGAGGAACACCACTCCCCCGCCCTCGTGACCGCGCCCACGGACTCCGGCCCGACCCACCTCAACCCGAAGTTCACCTTCGACACCTTCGTCATCGGCCCGTCGAACCGTTTCGCGCACGCCGCCGCGCTGGCCGCCTCTGAAACCCCGGGCACCGCCTTCAACCCCCTCTTTATCTACGGCGATTCCGGGCTGGGCAAGACGCACCTGCTCCAAGCCATCGGCCACAACGCGCTGTCGATGATGCCCCACCTGAAGGTCCGCTACGTCAACTCCGAAGAGTTCACGAACGAGTTCATCAACGCGATTCGTCTGAACAAGACGGACAACTCCCAGGTCGAGGCATTCCACCGCCGCTACCGCGAGCTCGACATCCTCCTCATCGACGACATCCAGTTCATTGGTGATAAGGAGCAGACGGTCGAAGGCTTCTTCCATACCTTTAATGCGCTGCACAGCGCGAACAAGCAGATCGTCCTCACCTCGGACCTGCCCCCGGCTCAGCTCAAGGGCTTCGAGGACCGCATGCGGTCGCGCTTCTCCTCGGGCCTGCTCGTCGACGTTCAGCCACCGGACCTGGAGACCCGCATCGCGATCCTGCATAAGAAGGCGGACGCCGAGGGCCTCGAGGTGACCCCTGAGGTCTTCGAATACGTGGCCTCGCGTATCTCCTCGAACATCCGTGAGCTGGAGGGCGCGCTCGTGCGCATCGGCGCGTGGGCGTCGCTGTATCAGGAGCGCATCGACCTGAACCTCGCGCAGATGATGCTCAAGGATTTCGTGTCCAACCCAGACGACAACGAGATCACCGTCAGCCTCATCATGAGCCAGTGCGCCGTCTACTTCGGCGTCACAATCGAGCAGATGGGTTCGTCGGAGCGCAGCCACAACGTCGTCGAGGCCCGCCAGATCGCCATGTACCTGTGCCGCGAGCTCACCGACCTGTCGCTGCCAAAGATCGGGCAGGCCTTCGGCCGCGACCATACGACGGTCATGCACGCGAACAAGAAGATCTCGAAGCTCATGAAGGAGAAGCGCGAGACCTTCAACCACGTGTCGGAGCTTACAAATAGGATTAAGCAGAAGGCCAGGGAGTCGTGAAAATGGCGCGGGCGCTGACGAAAATCGGCGCCCGCATGAAATTCACAGGAGTTGTGCACAGCTGGTGGACGAATACGCGTCGGCTGTGGAGAAAAGGGCCTTGCCTGTGGATCTCAAAAAGTCGTCATTTGCTTCGTGCACAGGTGGTCGTGACACATCCACAGCCTCATCCCGGAATGACATCACAGAGATTTGACTGAAATTCCAACGCATAAGGGAGTTATCCACAGAACTCACAGACCTTATGATGGAGGGGACAGTCACATGACAAATTTTTTTCACAGGCCTCCGCACAACAACGTCGCCACCGACGCAACGCGATGGCGCACGCAAGGCAAATTTCCTGCCCCACGTGGGCACACTTGTGGGTAAAGTAGTGTCCGATCCGTTTTGTGTTTTGGAGGCAGCTATGAAGTTCACCGTCGCCCGCGATGTTCTGGCCGAAGCAGTATCGTGGACCGCCCGCGCGCTCCCCGTGCGTCCGGCCTCGCCGATCCTGGCCGGCGTGCGCATCAAGGCCGAGGGCGACGAGCTGACCCTGTCCTCCTTCGATTACGAGGTCTCCGCGAACTCGCACATTCCCGCGACCGTCGACGAGGCCGGCGAGATCCTGGTCTCCGGTCGTCTGCTCGCCGACATCTCCAAGTCGCTGCCCTCCAAGCCCGTCTCCGTCGAGCTCGATGGCCAGAAGGTGAACCTGGTCTGCGGCTCCTCGCACTTCACGCTCGCGGTCATGCCCCTCGACGAGTACCCGCTGCTGCCCGCGCAGCCCACGGGAGTCGGCGCGATCGATTCCTCGACGCTGTCGCAGGCCGTGTCCCAGGTGTCGATCGCCGCGTCGCGCGACGACACGCTGCCCCTGCTGACGGGCGTGCGCATCGAGATCAACGGCCCGGCGATCACGCTTCTGGCTACCGACCGCTACCGCCTCGCCATGCGCGAGCTCGACTGGGAGCCCACCGACACCTCGATCGAGGAGGTCGCCCTGGTCAAGGCCCGCATCCTTCAGGACGTCGCTAAGTCGATGACTTCGGGCGCCAAGGTCGAGGTCGGCCTGTCCGGCGAGTCCCAGCCCGGCGCCTCGTCCCTCATCGGCTTCACCGCCCAGGGCCGCCGCACGACCTCGACCCTCATGGACGGCGACTACCCCGCCGTGCGCCGACTCTTCCCCGATACGACGCCGATCCAGGCCGTCGTCGATCGCCACGCCCTGCTCGAGGCCGTCAAGCGTATGTCGCTGGTCGCCGAGCGCAAGACCTCCGTGCGCCTGGCCTTCACCGAGGGCCAGCTGGTCCTCGAGGCTGAGCCAGGGCGACAACGCCCAGGCCTCCGAAGCCATCGAGGCGACCCTGAACGGTGACGACATCTCGACGGCGTTCAACCCGCAGTTCCTCATCGACGGCTTGCAGGTCCTGGACACCGACTACGTGCGCTTTGGCTTCACGCACCCCACAAAGCCGGCCGTCATCACGGGCCAGAAGAAGGCCGACGAGGGCGAGGTCACGCAGTTCCGCTACCTGCTGATGCCCATCCGCTTCGGCATCTGACGTGCGCGTCTCCCACCTGGCCCTTGACGACTTCCGCTCCTGGAAGCACGGGGTCGTTGAGCTGCCCGAGGGCCCCACGGTCCTCGTGGGCGCGAACGGCCAGGGAAAGACGAACCTCGTCGAGGCGCTCGCCTACCTGTCCACGTTTTCGTCGCACAGGGTCGGCGCGGAGGGTGCCCTCGTGCGCATCCCCATCGACGAGGCCGAGGCCGCCCCGGGTGGTGCCGTCATCCGCGCGCGGGTCGTGACCTTCGGTCGCGAGCAAGTCATCGAGCTGGAAATCGTGCGCGGGAAGGCCAATCGCGCGCGCGTCAACCGCGCGCAGGTCAAGCCCCGCGAGATTCTGGGCATCGTGCGCACGGTCGTGTTCGCCCCCGAGGATCTGTCACTCGTGCGCGGCGACCCGTCGGTGCGCCGATCCTTCCTGGACGACCTAGCCACGCAGCTCTCCCCCATTCACGCCTCCGTGCGCTCCGACTTCGATCGGGTCGCGCGCCAGCGTGCGGCGCTCATGAAGGCCGCCCAGGCCTCGCTCCGCCGCGGCCAGTCCCCCGACCCTGTCGACCCTCGAGATCTGGGACCAGCAGTTCGCCGCCCTCTCCGCGCGTATCACGGCGACGCGAGCATCCATCGTATCGCGCCTGGAAGAGCCGGCCGCGCGCTCCTACGACGACGTCGCCGACTCCCCGCGCCACCTGCACCTCGCCTTCGACGCCTCGGTCGACCGCGTCATCGGCACCGACCCCGACAACCCGGCCAGCGCCGACCTCACCGACGTGGACGCTCAGACCGAGCGCATGCTCGCGGCCCTCGCGTCAGTACGAGAGAAGGAAACCGAACGCGGCGTCAACCTCGTCGGTGCACACCGCGACGACCTGGCCCTCAGCCTCGGCGCGATGCCCGTCAAGGGCTACGCCTCGCACGGCGAATCATGGTCGGTCGCCCTCGCGCTGCGCCTCGGCGCCTTCGAGCTGCTCAGCGACGACGGCGACACCCCGATCCTCATCCTCGACGACGTCTTCGCCGAGCTTGACTCCTCGCGCCGTGAGGGCCTGGCCGCCCTCGCCTCGAAGGCAGAGCAGATCATCGTCACCTGCGCGGTCGCCGGTGACCTGCCCGACTCCCTCGACCACCACGCCCCTGCACGTGCGCCTCGACCCCGAGCGCGGCACCGTCATCGACGAGGCCGACGATGAGTGAACGTGAGGACGTGGTCGACGACGACCTGAGCGGAGCTGTGGCCCCCGGCGACGAAGCTGACGCCGACGAGTTCGTCGTCCGCGCCCTCGAGCGAGCCCAGAGCGTCGCCCGCACGCACGGCTACACGAGGTCCACCCTGCCCTCGTGGGGCCTCGACGAAACACGTCCCCGCCGCAGCCTCGATGGCTCCAGCGAATACGCCGCCATCGAAACCGACGGATGTGGCCGCCTCGCCGACGAGGAGAACGTCTCCGCGCGTGCCGCAGCCCGAGCCGCCGCCTACCGCCACGCCAACGGGATCGAAGCCCCGGCCTCGTCGACAGAGGAAGACCCCGAGGGTGACCTCGCGGCCCTGCGTCAGGCCCTGGAGGGAACGGGCGCCTCGTGGAGCCGCGCCCCCGGCATGGCAGCCATGCGCCCGCGCTACCGCAGGGCCAACTCCCTGGGCGCTATCCTGGCGCGCACGATCAAAACCCGAGAATGGGACACCCCCACCAAGATGGGGTCGATCATGGCGAAGTGGCGCGACATCGTCGGACCGCAGGTCGCCGAACACGCTCGCATCGAGACCTTCGAGGGGCACCGCCTGGTCGTGCGCACCGACTCCACCGCCTGGGCCAAACAGCTCCAGCTACTCCTACCCACCATCGAGCGGCGCATCGCCGAAGAGGTAGGATCAGGCGTCGTCGAGCAGGTCATCATCCGAGGACCCGTCGCCCCCTCGTGGCGCAAAGGCCCCTACGTCGTGCGCGGCCGAGGCCCGCGCGCCGACTACGGGTGACAGCGCCGGGAACGTCTGCGTCCACATGATGTTTCTGACCGCGCGGTCTCTGATACGCTGTTCCGTTAGCCCGCGTGTGAGGGCTTGTTAAGGAGACATCATGAGCAATCCATTCGCCAGGAACGAAGGAAGCACCCCGGGATTTGGCCAGCAGGGCGGATACCCCGGCGGAGCCCAGGGCGGATACCAGCAGGGATACGGCCAGCAGGGTGGGTACGCCCCCGGACAGTACCAGGGAGGATTCCCTCAGGGCGCACCCCAGCAGGCCTACGGCCAGTGGAACCCGCAGGGTGGCTACGGCGGGCAGGGTGGATTCCCCCAGGGTGCGCCCCAGCAGGGCAGCAAGTCCAAGACGCCGCTCATCATCGGCATCATCGCGGCCGTCGTCGTCATCGCGATCGTCGTCGGTGTTGTCATCTGGGCGATGTCGGGATCTGACTCCGATGATTCTTCGAACACCTCCACCCCGGCACCTGGTACCTCCGCCCCGGCGAACCCGGGGAATGGCAGCGCAAACCCGGCAAACCCCGCGCCCGGCAACCCTCAGGCGCCCAACAACACCAACCCCTCCGCCGCACCCACGCAGGGAAACGGAACGGGAGCCAACGGCTTGCTCAGCATGGTTGCGCAAGACACCAATTGCCTCTACGAGATGACCGACATCTCCTACGGGCCCAAGGCCGACAACAACGAGCAGACGCTCAAATACACCTTCAATGTCACCAACAAGGGAAACGCCACGGAATCGTGCGTTTTGTTGCCGATGCCCTACCAGAACAACGAGCAGCTTCACACACCTAACTTCTTCCAGACTCCGGAGCCCGACGACTTCTCGTATGTGCCCACTGCTGGTGACCTTCCCGCTGGACAGACGCAACAAGTCGTCGTCTACCGGGTGATCGAGAACAAGAGGGACCCCATCGAGTTCCGTGACCCGCTCTGGACCATCCTCGATTATCAGGGCAAGCAGTATCAGACGTGGACCTGGCAGCCGAAGTAATCCACTGATCAGGCATCGCGCACACATCCGCTCAGAGCTCTGTATCGGCATCGTACGGAGCCTCCTGGCGCGCGAATCGTTGATGCTGACGAGTGAGTGACGGGGCCGCCCTCCCAGCCGGGAGGGCGGCCCCGTGCGTCCCAGCCGCAACCACAATCGGCATGTGACTGATCACAGTCGACTTTTCGTTGGAATCACGCAGTTTGTAAAGTAACCCTGCGATCCTGTCAATCCCGGGAACAAGCGCCACTTTTGGTAGAATCTACAAGGTTAAACATCTATTTTCGCGCACTGCGAGGGGAGCCACGTGGCTGACAACGAGAAGAACGCCGAAGGCGAGCAGTCTACGGCGCATCGGACATCACCGTCCTCGAGGGCCTGGAAGCCGTCCGCAAGCGCCCGGGCATGTACATCGGATCCACCGGCGAACGCGGCCTGCACCACCTGGTGTACGAGGTCGTCGACAACTCCGTGGACGAGGCCCTGGCCGGCTACGCCGACCACATTGAGGTCACGATCCAGGAAGACGGCGGCATCAAGGTCGTCGACAACGGTCGAGGCATCCCGGTCGATGAGCACCCCACCGAGCACAAGCCCACTGTCGAGGTCGTCATGACGATCCTGCACGCCGGCGGCAAGTTCGGCGGCGGCGGCTACGCCGTCTCGGGCGGCCTGCACGGCGTCGGCATTTCTGTCGTCAACGCCCTGTCCACCCGCGTGAACACCGAGATCCGCCGCCAGGGCTACGTGTGGCGCATGTCGTTCGCAAACGGCGGCACCCCCATCACCCCCCTTGAGCGCGGCGAAGAAACCGACGAGACCGGCACCACCCAGGTCTTCTACCCGGACCCCGAGATCTTCGAGACCGTCGAATTCGACTTCGAGACCCTGCGCCAGCGCTTCCAGCAGATGGCCTTCCTCAACAAGGGCCTGCGCATCACCCCTGACCGACGAACGCGAGTTCGCCACCGCCGAAGGCGACGAGATCGCTGACGGCGAGGAGACCTCGGACAAGAAGACCAAGGGCCACCGCACCGTCACCTACTGCTATGAGCACGGCCTGCGCGACTACGTCGAATACCTCGACTCCGCCAAGAAGTCCGAGACGATCAACAACGAGATCATCGACTTCGAAGCAGAAAACGACGAAGGCACCATGAGCGTGGAAATCGCCATGCAGTGGACCACCGCCTACTCCTCGTCCGTCCACACCTTCGCCAACACCATCAACACGACCGAAGGTGGCATGCACGAGGAGGGCTTCCGCACCGCGCTGACCTCCCTCGTCAACCGCTACGGCCGCGAAAAGGGCATCATCCGCGACAAGGACGACAACCTCACCGGCGACGACGTCCGCGAAGGCCTGACCGCCGTCATCTCGATCAAGCTCACCGAGCCCCAGTTCGAGGGCCAGACGAAGACGAAGCTCGGCAACACCGAAGCCCGCACCTTCGTCGCCCAGCAGGTCTACTCCAAGCTCACCGACTGGTTCGACGCCCACCCCGCCGACGCCAAGGCCATCATCAACAAGGGCCAGGCCGCCCAGGCCGCCCGCGTCGCCGCCCGCAAGGCCCGCGAGGCCACCCGCCGCAAGGGCGTCCTCGAATCCGCCTCCATGCCCGGCAAGCTGCGCGACTGCTCCTCGCGCACGCCCTCCGAGTGCGAAATCTTCATCGTCGAGGGCGACTCCGCAGGCGGCTCCGCCGTCGGCGGCCGCGACCCTGAGCGTCAGGCCATCCTGCCGATCCGCGGCAAGATCCTCAACGTCGAAAAGGCGCGCCTGGACCGAGCCCTGTCCTCGGACACCATCCGCTCCCTCATCACCGCCTTCGGCACCGGCATCGGCGAAGACTTCGACATCTCGAAACTGCGCTACGGCAAGATCGTCATCATGGCCGACGCCGACGTCGACGGCCAGCACATCGCCACCCTGCTGCTGACCCTCCTCTTCCGCTATATGCGACCCCTCATCGAGGGCGGCCACACCTTCATCGCCATGCCCCCGCTGTACCGCATCAAGTGGACCAACGCTGAGCACGAATTCGCATACTCCGACAAGGAACGCGACGAACTGCTCGCCGCCGGCGCCGCCGCGAACCGCCGCCTGCCCAAGGAAGGCGGCATCCAGCGCTACAAGGGTCTGGGCGAAATGAACGACCACGAACTGTGGGAGACCACCATGGATCCGGCCAGCCGAATCCTCAAGCAGGTCACCCTCGACGAGGCCGCAGACGCCGACGAGACCTTCACGATCCTCATGGGCGACGACGTCGACCGACGCCGCACGTTCATCCAGCGCAACGCCACCGACGTGCGCTTCCTCGACATCTGACATCACCCACGACCAGCCCAGCCCCGGCCTCGTACCGGGCGGGCCTGATCGAGCAGAAACAACGTAAGGAAAAACGTGAGCGACGAGCAGACTACTGACGCGCGGCACATCTCGGACACCGAGCGCATCCGCCAGGTCGACCTGCAAAAGGAGATGCAGCGCTCCTACCTCGACTACGCCATGAGCGTCATCGTCGGGCGCGCCCTGCCCGACGTGCGCGACGGCCTCAAGCCCGTCCACCGTCGCGTCCTGTACGCCATGTACGACGGCGGATACCGCCCCACCTCCTCGTTCTCCAAGTCCTCCCGCGTCGTCGGCGAGGTCATGGGTAACTACCACCCCCACGGCGATGCCGCGATCTACGACGCCCTCGCGCGCCTCGTGCAGCCCTGGTCGCTGCGCTACCCCCTCGTCGCCGGCCAGGGTAACTTCGGTACCCCCGGCAACCTGGGCCCCGCCGCACCTCGTTACACCGAGTGCAAGATGGCGCCCCTGGCCATGGAAATGGTCCGCGACATCGACGAAGAATGCGTCGATTTCCAGGACAACTACGACGGCCGCAACCAGGAACCCACCATCCTGCCCGCGCGCTTCCCGAACCTGCTGGCCAACGGCTCCGAAGGCATCGCCGTCGGCATGGCCACCCGCATCCCGCCGCACAACCTGCGTGAACTCGCGCGCGGCGTCGAATGGGCCCTCGAGCACCCCGACGCGTCCCGCGAAGAGCTCCTCGAAGCGCTCATCAAGCTGATCCCCGGACCCGACTTCCCCACCGGCGCCACCATCCTGGGCCACAAGGGCATCGAAGACGCCTACCGCACCGGCCGCGGCTCCATCACGCAGCGCGCCGTCGTCAACGTCGAGGAAATCCAGGGCCGCCAGTGCCTCGTCGTCACCGAGCTACCCTACCAGGTCAACCCTGACAACCTGGCCGACAAGATTGCCCAGCTCGTGCGCGACGGCGCGATCAGCGGCATCGCCGACATCCGCGACGAGACCTCCGGCCGCACCGGCCAGCGCCTCGTCATCGTCCTCAAGCGCGACGCCGTCGCCAAGGTCGTCCTCAACAACCTCTACAAGCGCACCAGCCTGCAGGAGAACTTCTCCGCCAACATGCTCGCGCTCGTCGACGGCGTGCCCCGCACCCTGTCGATCGACGGCTTCATCCGCCACTGGATCAACCACCAGATCGACGTCATCGTGCGCCGCACGAAGTTCCGCCTGCGCAAGGCCCTCGAGCGCCTGCACATCCTCGAAGGCTACCTGAAGGCCCTCGACGCCCTCGACGAGGTCATCGCCCTCATCCGCCGCTCCCCCACGGTCGACGAGGCCCGCGCCGGCCTTATCGAGCTGCTCGACGTGGACGCCATCCAGGCCGACGCAATCCTGGCCCTCCAGCTGCGCCGCCTGGCCGCCCTCGAGCGCCAGAAGATCATGGACGAGCACACCGAACTCAAGGCCCGCGTGGACGACCTCAACGACATCCTCGCCAAGCCCGAGCGTCAGCGCGCCATCATCTCCGCAGAACTCAGCGAAATCGTCGACAAGTTCGGCGACGAGCGCCGTACCCGCATCCTCCCCTTCGACGGGGAAATGTCGATGGAAGACCTCATCCCCGAAGAGGACGTCGTCGTCACCATCACCCGCGACGGCTTCGCCAAGCGCACCCGCACGGACAACTACCGCTCGCAGAAGCGCGGCGGCAAGGGCGTGCGCGGCACCCAGCTGCGCGGCGACGACGTGGTCGAACACTTCTTTGTCACCACCACGCACAACTGGCTGCTCTTCTTCACCAACCTCGGCCGCGTCTACCGAGCCAAGGCCTACGAGATCCCCGAAGGCGGTCGCGACGCCAAGGGCCAGCACGTCGCCAACCTGCTGGCCTTCCAGCCCGACGAGCACATCGCACAGGTCCTCGCGATCCGCACCTACGAGGACGCAGACTTCCTGGTCCTGGCCACCAAGCGCGGCCTCGTTAAGAAGACCCCGCTGAGCCTGTACAACTCGCCCCGCTCCGGCGGCATCATCGCCATCAACCTGCGCGAGGACGAGGACGGCAAGCCCGACGAGCTCGTCTCCGCCCAGACCATCATGGCCGACGAAGACCTCATCCTCGTCTCCCGCGACGGCCAGGCCGTGCGCTTCACCGCCACCGACGACCAGCTGCGCTCCATGGGCCGCTCCACGTCCGGCGTGCGTGGCATGAAGTTCCGCGGCGACGACGAGCTGCTCAGCATGGAGGTCCCGCGCGAGAACACCGACCTGCTGATCGTCACCGAATCCGGCTACGCCAAGCGCACCCCCGTCGAGGAATACCCGACCAAGTCGCGCGGCACCCTCGGCGTGCGCGTCGGCAAGCTCGTCGACGAACGCGGCGGCCTCGTCGGCGCCCTCGTCGTGCGACCCGATGAGGACGTCATGGTCATCACCGAGTCCGGCAAGCTCGTCCAGGTCAACGCCTCCGACGTGCGACCCACCGCCCGCAACACCATGGGCGTCATCTTCGCCCGCCCGGACGACGGCGACCGCATCATCGCGATCACCCGCAACTCCGACTCGGGCGACGAGGACGAGACCGACGAGTCCGAGAACACCGAGTCTATGGAAGGGACCGACGCCCCCGCGGACGAGGCTTCGGCCCCCGCAGGTGGCGACGACACCGCAGACGCTGACAAAGTGACGCATGATCACGGGACGAGGCCCCCGCCTCGTCCCGTGATCAATCTGCCAAAGCGGCGCGGAACCAGCGCCGGTGCCAGGCGATGCGGTAGCCTGGCAGTAGGAAGTGCGACCTGGAAGGAAACCCATGAGCGACCACGTCTCGAGCACCCGCAGCGACGCTCCCCGCCGAGTTGACCTGGCCATCGCGCGCATCGACGCGTGGACCGTCATGAAGGTGGCGTTCCTGCTGTCCGTCGCCCTGGGTATCGCAATGGTCGTCGCCACGATCGTCCTGTGGCTCATGGTCGACGCCATGCACGTCTTCAGCCAGCTTGAGGAATTCCTCAAGACCATGGGCGCCGGCCGCTACGCGGACCTCCTGGACTATGCTCGCCTGCCGAGGGTCATCTCCTACGCGACCATCGTCGCGGTCATCAACGTCGTTCTGCTCACCGCCCTGTCGACGCTGGGAGCCATGCTCTACAACGTCGTCGCCTCGCTGGTGGGTGGCGTCAAGGTGTCCCTCATGGATGAGTGAGGGCACTCGCGCAAGGGGTCGGCTGATGCCGGCCCCTTTTGCTATGCCCTGCGTCGGTTATCGCGCTGCTTGTAGCCCCGCCTGATCTCCGGCCGCCGCGTGGCCTGCCCGCCCGCTTGGCCGGGCTACTTTGTGCGCCCGTGGGCGGCGGCCCGCCCGCGAGTCGTCCGCGCTACGTGTTGATGCTTGTTGCGCCGCTGGTGTTCCGGGCGCCGGAGGGCCCGGCCGCCCGCGAGGCTAGGGCGACCTCACTTCGTTCGGCGCCGCGCCTCGAAGCCCGCCCGTGCCCTCCGGTCCCTCCGGCGCCCTCCACACCAGTGGGGCTGGGTCGTTGATCGGTGGCTCGGCGCGTCGGTTCGAAGCCCGGCCAGGCCCCGCAGGCCCCGCGGCGGCGTCCAATCGGGCGGGGCTTGGGGCGCGTGTGCTTGCTCTGGCCTCGCCGCCGCCCACCGGCACCGCGTCTCGAAGCCCGCCCTGGTGTTGCCATCGCTCACAGTCGCCCGCTGTGGGCACTGCTTGGCCTCACCTGACGCGTGTGCTTCGCCTCCCTCCATGCCAGGTCATTGATGTCGCACGTAATTCCCCTGCGACTGTTTCAGGATTTGAATTGTGATCGTTGTTATTTCAATGTTTCTGCGTGTTGTTGTGGGGGCGGTCCGTTCGAATTACGTGCGATCTTTCTAGGAGAGGTTTGAAGCTACGTGGGGGGTGTTGCAGATCCTTCGCGTGAAACCGGTTTGCCTGTGCTTGTGTGTGCTTGCGTGGGGTTGAAACCGGCGTCGCCTTTGCGCGCTCGTACGTGGCTGGGGTTGAAACCGCCATCACCTTTGCGGGTGAGATACGGGTATTTTTGGTGCGTTTTTGGTCGCAGTGGTGATGGTGGTTTCAACAGTTGCTGTTCAGGGGCGCGCAGTGGTGACGGCGGTTTTCATGCTGACCTGCATCAGTGGCTGCAGTGGTGTCATTATTTGCAAAGTCGCCACGGGTGGCGTCCTGCGTGTGAAGAAGTTCGCCCAGCACGGCCTGATCGTGGGTGTGAGCGTGAAAAAGTTCGCCCCTGCGCGCTCGAAACACCCCAAATTTGATGTTTTTGAGGTTGCTGGGCGAACCTTGTCACGGGTTGAGTGGGGGAGAGGGCGTGCCGGGCGAATTATGTCGCGCATGCCTACCGCCACCGTCCCCGGAACAGTCCCGGCCCCGCCACCGCCTGCCGGCCCGCCACCGTCCCCGGAACAGTCCCGGCCCCGCCACCGCCTGCTTACCCGCCACCGTCCCCGGAACAGTCCCGGCTCCGCCACCGCCTGCCTACCCGCCACCGTCCCCGGAATAGTCCCTGGCCCGACACTACCCCTGGCCCGCCACCATAGTTTGCGGTGCCTCCGGCACCCTCCACATCGGCGTCGGTGGGGGTTTTGCAGCATGAGGAGCTGGCTGTCGGCGTGTCAGTAGCGTGTCGGGGGTTCTCATGACGTCATTTCCCCATGTGGCAGCAGTGAGGTCACGGTTCGATGGCAAAGTGCAGACCACCTTGATGAACAACGCTGACAACGGGCTGTTATGGGCGAGGCGGTCTACGTTTTGGGCACACCAGTGATTCGGTTTCAGTGGTTCCTTGTTGGGGGCGAGTAGTGGTGTTGTTGGTTTCAATCTCGCCACGTTATTGCGCAGTGGGCCTGGGGGCTGGGTCCATCTACTGGCGACCTTAACCCACCGATGCGCAGCTAAACCCACCTAGTGGCAGCTGGGCGCAGCCGCCTACGCTCCACCGGGTGGGTTAACGTGCGTGGAGGTGGGTCCTGTGGTGCCACCAGCGGGGCTGGTTTCGTTAGTTGCTACCAATCTGCGTTGGGCGCACGCGCAAAATGGCGGCGAGCAGGCGCGCGAGAGCCGCACCCGAACGCGAGGGCGGGCGCTGGTCGCGCCGCAGGGCCGTGCCCTCCGTGGCCCACGCATAGGGGTTGTGGCTGAGTGGGCCCGGCCACGAGGAGTCTACGAGTGTCACGGGAGCAGGCAGCGGGAGGAGAGGACTGACCCACGACCCCGCGGTGACGTAGGTGCTCACGCGCCCTTTCAGGCCGGTGAAGAAACCATCGTCAATGACCGCCGCGGGAAAGCCCACCGGATCAAAAGCGTAGACGCGCTCAAGCGCATTGGGTGCGGCGACGGCTGCGGCGTAGAGTGCGAGGTTGCCGCCCTTCGAGTGTCCCATGACGGTGACGGGGCCCTCGGCGCGCTCCGACGCGTACGTGAGGTAGCGCGCCGCCCACCGCTGGGACTCCGTGGGAAATTCGAGCCCGAAGCGGGCATCCTCCGCCCACCCGACCGCGCTTGCATCCGTCCCGCGCAAGACCACGTAGGTCGCCCCGGCCTCGTCGACGAAGGTGACGGCGCCGAACTGAGCAAGCGGCCGCGACGTCAGCCGCGTGACCGCATCGCGCACGCGCAGACCCCCGAAGCGCGCGCTCGCACCGGCGGACTCGAGGAGGGGACGATCGGCGTGGGAGGCCAACGAATAGCGATACAGAGACGGGATTGACGAGGCCTGGGCGACCTCTCGGAGCAGGCAACCGCGCGGGGAACGAGGCCCGGGCAGCGCGTGAAATCCACGTAGACCAGGCACGAGAGAACGAGAGCATCGGCGGGGGAAAGGTCCGCTCGCAGCGGTGTGCGCGCGTCTCGGGCGTGCTTGATGACGGTGGTCACGAGGCCTCCTCCTCTCCGTCGATGGCCGGATAATCGCGGTCGTGTTGGACGTCACCAACGCTCGATTTTGCCGGATGGCCCTGTGCTGTGTACTATATCCGAGTGCCCGAAAGGGTGCCGGTTGGGCCTATAGCTCAGTAGGTTAGAGCGCAGTCCTGATAAGACTGAGGTCGGTGGTTCGAGCCCACCTAGGCCCACCATCCGCAGGCGAGCGAAAGCGGAGGATCATCATGAAGAAATGGGTCACTTGTTGTGTGGCTGTCGGATCCGTCGTGGCCGTCGGCATCGCCGTCCGACAGATTCTCGTTGATCTTTCCGATAACGCTGACCTGTGGACGTCCGTCACGGACGCCGTGGAGGACTGAGTTCCTCCAACGGGGCTATGGCGCAATTTGGTAGCGCACCTGCTTTGCAAGCAGGGGGTTACGGGTTCGAGTCCCGTTAGCTCCACCCCACGCACAAGGCTCGAATCCTTGCCATCTTGGATGGTTTCGGTTCGGGCCTTTTTGCTGTCTTAGGCCCGGCCCGGGCAAGGGCGTTGGTGAGGTGGCTCTGGCGTTGGCGTCATCCCGAGGACACTCACCTCAACCACGTTGAGGCTTGACAAGGGAGCCGGATAACCCGCGTACTTGCTCGTAAGCGGCGAGCGCCTCGCGTCGCGACTCGGCCAGGTCGACGACGGGCACGACAGGCCGAGCGAGTCCCTCCGGGATCCAGCGCCTGACATAGCGGCTGCGCGGATCGAAGCGGGTGCGCTGGAGGTCAGGGTTGAAGATGCGGAAGTAGGGCGCAGCGTCTGCGCCGCAGCCGGCCACCCACTGCCACGAGACAGGATTGTTGGCCTCGTCTGCGTCCACGAGAGTCTCCCAGAACCACTGCTCGCCGTCTTGCCAGGGCTGGAGCATGTTCTTGGTGAACAGCGATGCCGCGACCATGCGCACCCGGTTGTGCATCCAGCCTGTCTGCCATAGTTGCCGCATTCCAGCGTCGACGAGGTCGATGCCGGTGCGGCCCTGTCGCCAGGCCCGCGCCAGGTGGTCGTCGGGGTAGTAGGGGAATTCCGCGAAAGCTGGACGCATGGGGGTGTCTCTAGATGTTCGCGGTGGTGGAGCAGGTGCCAGCTGAACTCGCGCCAGTAGAGTTGCCTGGTCCAAGCGACGATATCCTCGCCCGAGGCCGTGCTGGTACGGGCTGCGGCCACGGCTTGGCGCGGCGATAGTTCCCCGCACCGCAACCTCGGCGAGATTCTACTGGTGGATGTTTCCTCCCCGGGCAGGTCACGGCGTGTGGCATAGCCGGGCAACCAGCTGTCGATGGCGTCCAGTTGCTGCCGGGCTGCCAGTTCACCGGGCTCCCAGTGCTGTGCGAGAGTCTCTTCCCACCAGGCGGGGCCCTCGTCGAGCAAGCCAATGTCCTCTAAGTTCTGCAGGACACCGTCCTCCCGCAACGTGGCGAGGGCTGTGTCCGCACCGCCCCGCTCGCCGATCGGTGAGGGCTCGGGCAGGAGGGGACCGAGGGGCAGGTCGGCTACGGCGTGGCTGAACGGTGTGAAAACTTGGTAGTGGGAGCCGTTGACCGTCTGCATCAGCCACGGTTCGGCGAGAAGGCTGCCGGGGTGGCTGTGCACCTCGGTGCGGGATTTCAACTCTTGCTTGATGGCGGCGTCCAATCGGCAGGCTGCCGGGGCATAGCGTCGTGTCCAGTGAACGGCGGTAGGTTGCAGGGCGTCCACGACTTGGCGCATGACGTTCGCGTCGTCACCCCGGGCGAAGACGAGTGGAATGCCAAGGTCTGCAAGCCGCGGTGCCAGCTGTTGCAGGCTGCGGTGGTACCACCACCGGGTGGCTGCACCGAGCGGGCGTGGGCCGTGCCGATTGTTGTCCTCATCGGTCCTGCGGGTTTCGTGGATCCACAGTGCCACCACGGGTCCATCTGCTGCTGAGCAGGCGGCTGTCAGCGCCGGGTGGTCAGCTAGACGGAGGTCGTCGCGAAGCCAGATCAGTGTTGTCATGGAGGATCCTTGGGAGGGTTCAGTGCAGGAATTGGCCGGCGATCGTGTCGGCGAAGGCTGTGAGGGGCATCGGCTGCTGCTCCCGATCAAGGAAGTGGTCCACCCAAACCCAGGCGTAGAGTGCTGGGGTCATGCACGTTATCGTCGCTGGTCATCGTACTTGATAGGCGACTGGTGCCACAAGACACGTCGGCCCTCTGGTGATGGAGTGCCTGCTGTACGAGGGCTGGTCGATTCGGGTGCTGGTCCGCGACGCTTCGAAGCTGGAGGCCTCTGTCCGGCAGCGCGTTGAGGTGGTCGAGGGCGAGGCTGAGTCACAAGATGCGCTCCCGAGTCACAGGTGTGGTAGCTTGGATCAACTTTGGTCTCGACGATGGCACCATGAGGATGGTCCTGAGTTCCATAGCACAACAGAGAGGGGACCCCTGATGACCGTCGTGCCCGTTGCGCTTGTTGCTGGCGGTTCGCGTGGCCTCGGACTGGAGATTGCTCGGCAGCTTCATCGACGTGGCCATCACGTCGCCCTGTGCGCCCGTGACGAGGCTGCTCTACAGCGTGCAGCGTCCGAGTTCAAGGAACGTGTATCCATCCATGTCATGGACGTCACTGACCGCGAGGGCGTGCAGCGCGTGGTCAACGAGATTTCGAATGGCTATGGCCCCATCGAGGTGGCGATTCACGTGGCTGGCATCATTCAGGTGGGGCCTGCCGCAGACGTAGAATTGGAGCACTTCGATCAAGCGCTCGACATCATGGCCAAGGGGCCCATCAACGTGGCGTGGAGCGTTCTTCCGTCGATGCGGGAGCGTCGTCGTGGACACATCGGCGTGGTCGCCTCCGTGGGCGGTGTCGTGAGCCCGCCTCATCTCCTGCCATACTCCACAGCCAAGTTCGCAGCTCTGGGCTTCACTGACGGGCTGGCCGCTGAGTTGGTGGGCACCGGTGTGACGGCGACGAGCATCGTTCCCGGACTCATGCGCACCGGTTCCCACGACCAGGCCGCCTTTATCGGCAACGCCACTGCCGAACACAATTGGTTTAGCGTGGCAGCCTCAGCGCCTTTGATCTCGGCTAACTCCACGCGGGCCGCTCGGCGCATGGTCGATGGTGTCTTGGCGGGGAAGCCTTTGGTGACTATCACTCCGCTGGCGTGGATGGCGTATCGGGTGCGCGGCCTCATGCCGGGCACTACGACCCGGGTGATGGGGATCGCCAACAGGTTTCTGCCCAGGGCGACGGGAAATACGATGCCAGTCAAGGGATCGAAGCTTAGCGTGTCACCCGTCGTGCGCAGACTCACCCACTGGGGCCGGCGCGCGGCCGCACGCAACAACGAGGTGTGAGCGACAATTAGGTCGACCACCCCGCTGACATCACAGACACCAGCCGGCACACTCAACGCGAGATCATGGTGCGCTCGGCAGTGCGGGTGGTGAGCAAACAGACTCGCGATGAGAGTCCACAACGCAGGGTTCTAGAGACCGCTTCGATATCCGAGAGACCCATCGCGACCAGCACGAACACACGGTTTGCGGGCTCTTCAGAGTTGAGTGTGGGTGGAGCGTCTAGGCCTCCTGCGATGAGGAGCATTCGGAGTTGGTAGTTGGTGGGGTTGCGGTAGCCTCTGGCGATTCGTCTGCCTAGTTCGATGATTCCGTTGATGGCTTCCGTGGGGCCGTTGCTGGCTCCGCCAGTATCGCAGTAGGCCAAGAATGCGTCCTTCCACTTGCGCAGGGTTCGGCCCAGTCGGGCGATGTTGGGGATGGGACACATTGGTAGGCTCTCGACGAGGTGTGTGGCCAGGCGTCTGCCTTGGGCGGGTGTGTTTTGATGGAAGACGTCTCGCACGTGCTGGACGCAGCGGTAGGCGACTTCGACACTGATATGTGCCTCATCTGCCGTGAAGGCTGCGCGGAGTCGTTCCTGCTTGGCGTGGGTGAGCCTGCGTGCGTGAGGCTCGCAAGAGATTGGGGATCTGATAAAGGGGATCACCCACACTCAACTCGGAAGAGCCGCCAACACCGCTGTCCTGGGTGAAGGCCAGCGGCTGCTGATCAATGATCCAACTCGGTTCGACGGTGTGCGCATCAGCGGCGTGGATGAACACGTGTGGCGCCACACCCCGCACCAGGACAGGTACGTCACCGTTATCTTGGACGTGACGCCCATCCGCGATCGCAGCGGCCCCTCCCGGCTCCTGGACATGGTCCCAGGCCGCTCCAAGCAGGTCTTCAAAACCTGGCTGGCCGCCCAGCCCGATACGTGGCGTGAGCACATTGAGATCGTCGCGATGGATGGTTGTTGCGTCCCGGGTATTGTGGAGAGTGTCTTAGGCCGGATTGGAGGTTTGGGATGTCTGGTCAGCGTAAGTACTCGTTGGAGTTGCGTGAGCGTGCGACGCGTATGGCGTTGGAGGCTCGTGCTGATCCTACTAGCCGCAAGGGTGCTATCAAGCGTGTTGGCGGCCAGTTGGGGGTCAATCCTGAGGCGTTGCGTAACTGGGTGCGTGCCGTGGAGCAGGGCGGACGCCAGATTCGATGAACGGTTGTCCTTGAAATGCTGAACTTTGAGCAGATTGTCGTAATTAGTGTGCCAGTGGAATATAAGTGGCATATTTCGTCTTGCTCTGCCCTGATTAGTGTTTTATAGTGCTGTTTCCTAGTTTTCCGTTGCAATTTGTACGATACTGTAGATATTGGTTCCTCTTCGAGCCCTCGGTGCATGGTGGCCAGGAACTGTAGCAGCGGCTCGACTTCTTTCGTATGGAACTCACTGAGGGCCACCGCCGACCCGCAACCAACCAACCGGTTGCGGGTCTTGTTGTATGCCGTGACCAGGATCGCGGTGCGCCCACGGTACGGCCGTGCCCGAGCGGTCAGATGTCCAGCACCTCAACGGCAGAGACCTTGAGGGCAGCTTCGACTCGCTGGGCGAGGAGCGAATCCGCCTGCGAGAGAGGCGCTCAACGTCCGGATAGACGCTCAGGGTCTTATCTCCGACAACCCAGAAGTCACGACTCCACGTCTTGGGGTCGGACCACATATCCTCCTGGTTGGACCATTCCGGCAGCGTCCTGTGAACCTTCGTTGCCACCGCCAGCTGGCCTTTGGCCGTGAGGTAGACCGTGTCGATGCGCGTCCCCTTGGGATCGGGTCGCCTCAGGTGCACCACGCGCCGACCAGCGAACGTGACGCGGCGATCCACGCCATCCGTCGACAGCTTGAGTTCGATCTCCTGAAAGCCGTCGGTGAGGCGGTGGTGCTTGTTCACGTAGTCGCGAAGAGCCTCGACGATGGCAGCCGACAGGCTTCCCGCGATTGTTCCCGCCTCGGAAAAGAGGCTCACGTCGCTGTCTGAAAGGTACACGTTACGCGTAGGCATGTACATAACTATACACATACTGACGCGAGTGTCAAGAGCCGACGAATGACCAACCGACCGGTCACTGTGGGTCACCCGCACGCCATGCTGGGTGCGCGTACAGGATCGAGGGGGGAAGAGCCTACGCCGCGGTATTTGTGCACAATCTTGTCCACAGTTGTGTATAAACCGTGTGGAAGTTTGTTTGTTGAACAACTGCAAGCGTGTGAAAACTGACCCGCAGTGGCAAAACTACGAAGCGCATGACGCGGCAACTACTCCGTTATCGGACTGGGCAACGGCACCTACGCTGTCGCATTCGGCACCAATATCCCGGGCGTGGCTCTCGCGGGGCCCAACGGGATGCAGCGCACGCAGAAGCGCCCGGGGCTATGGCCCCGGGCGCTCCCGGCAACAATTGAGTTCCGATAACTAGCGGAACAACTTCAGGGCGTTAGGTCCAATCATGAACGGCGCCAAGATCATCGACGAGCCCAGACCCACGCTGAAGCCGCCAATCACGTCGGTCACCCAGTGGACGCCCAGGTACAGGCGCGTCACGCAAATAAGCACGATGAGCGCCAGCGCTGCGGCCCACAGCAGGTAGCGCAGACGACGACCGACGCGCGTCGTCGTCAGAACCAGCACCAGCGACACGAACAGCGCGGTCACGGCCGTCGCGTGACCCGACGGGAATGAGAAACCGTCCTCGGTGATCAAGCGCAGCGCCTCCTCGGGCCGAGGACGCTCGTAGACGTGCTTAATGATGAAGCTGTTCGTGGTGGACAAGGCCACCGACCCCAGGATGTACAGGGCATGCATGGCCTTCTTCAGGAACCACCACACGGCAGCCGCAATGATCAGCGCCAGGAGCACCGCACGCTTGGGATCGAAGACCCACGACGCGCCCGCCATTAACGTGTTGATCGCGGGCGAGCGCGACGCAATGAAGTCAGACCACACCGTGGTGTCGATCGGCAGCGGATTCGAAATGAATCCGCCGGCAACGGCGACCGCAGCGACGAGGAGGACCCCGACGATGACGGAGGGTGAGGTAAGTCGACGAGCAATCATAGTGAAATCCTACCGTAGTGTCAGTCGTTGGCGCCGTACTCGTACATCCAGCGCCCGGCCCGGCGTGAGAAGCGCGAATGCTCCCGCATCTGCCCGGATTCGCCAGTCGATGTGTCCCGCCACGAGGCCACAAACGTCACCGTGCCCTCCTCGTCGGAAGGACCCCCGGCCTCGGCCCTCCCAGGATCTGCAGACCCGTCCACTGCGTCCCCTCCACCCAGTACGGGGGAGCGGGGCGCGTGCGCGGGTGCCACGTGCGGAACAGGTAGTCCTCGTCGCGCAGCGCAAACGCCGTGTAGCGCGACCGCATGAGCGCCTCGGCGGTCGGAGCCACCTCGCCGTCCAGGTAGCGCCCGCAGCACTGCGCCAGCAACGCCCCCGACCCGCACGGGCAGGGTACGAGGCCGGGGCACGCCAGCGCTCGCAGCGCCGGGAGCAGCGGGGAGGAGGTCACGCCTGGTCGCCCAGGGAGGCCAGCCAGCGCTCCGCATCCAGGGCCGCACGGCAGCCGGAGCCGGCCGCCGTGATGGCCTGGCGGTACGTGTGGTCCACGGCGTCACCGCAGGCGAAGACGCCCGCGACGGACGTGCGCGTCGACGGCTCGTCGACCGTGATGTAGCCGGCCTCGTCGAGGGCGACCTGACCGCGCAGGAAAGCCCGTGCGGGGCAGGTGACCGATCGCGACGAACACGCCGTCCACGGCGATCTCACGCGTGGAGCCATCCACCGTGGAGGCCAGGCGCAGGCCGGTCACGGCCTCGTCGCCCAGGACCTCGTCGACGGTCGCGTTCCACTCGAAGGAGATCTTCGGGTTGTTCAGGGCGCGCTCGGCCATGACGCGCGAGGCGCGCAGGGCGTCGCGGCGGTGCACGACAACGACCTCGGACGCGAAGTTCGTCAGGAAGGTGGCCTCCTCCATCGCGGAGTCGCCGCCACCAATGACGGCCAGGCGACGATCCTTGAAGAAGAAGCCGTCGCAGGTCGCGCAGTAGGAAGACGCCGCGGCCGGAGAACTCGTCCTCGCCGGGCACGTTCATGTGACGGTACTCCGAGCCGGTCGCCAGGATGACGGCGCGCGCGTAGAAGACCTCGTCCTCGGTCGCCACGGCCTTCACGTCGCGCTCGAGGTTGACGGCGACGACGTCCTCGTAGCGAACGTCCGCGCCGAACTTCTCGGCCTGCTCGCGCATGTTGTCCATGAGCTCGGGGCCCTGAATGCCCTCCGGGAAACCGGGGAAGTTCTCGACCTCGGTCGTGTTCATCAGCGCGCCACCCGCGGCCAGCTGACCGGCCAGCACGATGGGGGCGAGGCCGGCGCGGGCCGTGTAGACCGCAGCCGTGTAGCCGGCCGGACCCGAGCCGACGATGACGACGTCGTGGACGGTGGCGCCCTCGGGCACCTCGGCCGACGGGATCTGCACCTCGGCGGTCTCAGCGGTGGTATCGGTGGATTCGGCCGTCACCAGGCCCGGAATCGTCACGAAAGACATGCGTACCCTCCTTCAGGGTTACTGAACTGTAAGTTCGGAGATCCACGCCCAGTTGCGTCCGTCCTGGCCCTTGGGCATGGAGCGGAACTGCAGCGCGATCGAGTCGGTTTCGACGGCCGCGGGCAGCTGAATCGTCGTCGACGGAGACAACGCCGACATGGCCAGCTCTGTTCCACCGCGCGGGTTCGCCGGGTCCGTGACGTTACGCACGACGACCTCGCCGCCGGACGTCGCCGGATCCATGGTGAGCGTCACCGAGGACACGGTGGCCTTCTGCTGGAGCTTGACGACGATCGTCACGGAGGTCTCGTCGCGGAACTGGTTGTTGTCGAACCAGCGCGAGGACCAGGATGTCGCCGGGTTCGAGTCGATCATGTTGATCGCGCGGTCCGGGTGGTCGCCGTCGTCGTTGTTCCACGACAGGACCTGCACGGAGGAGATCACGGGGGTCGTGGTCGGAGCCGGCGGGGGCGTCGTGGTGAGCGCGGGGCTGGGCTCCTCGTTGGACTGCTGATGGGAGACGCCGGCGCGCAGGGACTGGGTCAGATCCAGGTCGGTGACCGGTCGGGTGGCCATCCACGGACCCCAGATCGCGCCAAAGAGCACCAGGACGACACCGAAGATCAGCGCGGGCTTCGTCGGGTCGACGAGCGTGCCGGAGCGCTTGGAGGAGCCCTCCTCGTTCGACGAGGCCGGGGCGTCCTGCACGGGAGCGGCAGGTATCGGGGGGACGGGGTCCATGACCTCGGTGGCATCCTCGACCGGGGGAGCGGGCACCGCCTCGGGATGCCTGCACGCGCGGGAATCTGATGCGTCGAGGGGCCGTCCATCAGGGGAGCGGGATGGGGGTAGTCCTCGGGATTGACCTCAGCGTCGCGCTCGTATCCGCTGGCGGCGGGGGCCGGCGGCGGGGGAGCGAGGGGAACGCGGGGGCCTCGACCTGCGCGGCGTCCACCTCATCCGTCACGGGCTCGATGCCGTACTCCGCGAGGGACTCGGGGATCGCCTGTGCCTGTGCGGCCTCCGTGGCCTCGGCGATGTCGTCACGATGGGCGGCCACGCCTCGGCGACCAGCGGGTTTTCGACGGGTGCCTGCGTCGCGGGGCCGAGGGTCGGGACCTCGGCGGGCGCGGGGGCCGGCGGTATGTCGACGAGCTCCTCGGCCGTCATCGTCGGCCAGTTCTGCAGCCTCATGCGGGGGCTGCGGGAGGCGCAGGGGATCGGCGAGGCGGAGAGCACCTCGTCAAACGACGGCAGCTTCTCGTCGTCGCCGCTGCGTTCGGGCGTGGGAGCCATCGGTTCCTCCGTCTCGTCGGGTGTGTGTCCCGTCATTATCTCAGCTGGTGCGGGGGTGGGCGTGGAGGACGCTGCCAGGATGTTCACCACAGCACCCGGGCACGCGCAGGCGGGTGAGCAGCGGGCGCATCATGACGGCGGATTCGCCGGGCGCAGCGAAGCGCAGGACCAGGAGGTACACGAGGCCGGTCAGCGCGGACACGAGCGAGAGCTTCACGCCGGCCAGTGCCATGCGGCCCAGCGTCGACGAAATCTCGGTGTGGATGCCCATGAGCCACAGGAGGCCGAAGCTCACGAGGCCAGCGACGATCGCCGCGGCCAGGTAGGACGCGTAAGAGCGCAGCAGGCCCGCGCGGTCGACGTAGCGGTTCTCGCGCGAGACCCACACGACCGCGATAATGCCCTGGGTCAGGCGGCACACGGTCTCGCCGAGCGCGGCCGCGACGACCCACCAGCGGGCGCCGGTCAGGGCGTACATCGACCAGCCGACGATCACCTGGAGGATCGTGGGACCAATGCCCATGAGGAAGACGGGCTTGACGTCCTCGTAGGCGAAGAAGACGCGCTGGCTCATGAGGACCATGCCGGTCGAGGCGACGCCGGGCATGAGCGAGGCGAGGACGAGGGCGTAGCCGGTCACGGCCTCGGGATCCCCGCCCTTGGCCGCCATCGCGATCTCCATCATGGGGACGGAACCGGCCATCAGCATGGCTGCGGCGACGAGGGTCAGCGACGTAATAGTGCGCACGCCCAGGTGGTAGTTGTCGGCCACCGCGCGGTCGTCGCCGTCAGCAACGGCACCGGCCATGCGGGTGAAGATCGCGGTCGTCAGCGACACAGTGATGAGCGACTGGGGAACCATGAAGATCATGAACGCCGTCGAGTAGGCGAGGATGCCGACGATGCCGCCCTGAGCGCCGTTGCGACCGATGAAACCGTCGGCCATGGCAGCGAGGTTGTTCGTGGACAGGACGCCGACCTGGGACACGCTCAGGGTCGCGAACGTCCATCCGGCCACGCGCGGCATCGACCCGAAAGAGGTTCCGCGGAAGTGGAAGTCCGGCTTGAAGGAGACTCCCGCCCGGCGCATCGGCCACAGCAGGCACAGGGGCCTGGCAGATGACGCCGAGGGTCGCGGATCCGGCGAGGACCCAGAACTGTGCGCCCGTCAGGTCGCCCGCGGGAATGCCGCCGTCCGGTGCGCCGCCCCAGATGGCGAGGAAAGCACCGAGGCCCGCGATGCCTACGACGTTGTTGACGACAGGCGCCCACATGTAGGGCCCGAAGATCTCGCGCGCGTTGAGTAGCTCACCGAGCAGGTTATACAGGCCGTAGAAGAAGAGCTGCGGCAGGCACAGGAGGGCAAAGAGAATCGCGAGGTTGCGAATGTCCTCGGTGTAGCCGGCGGCCGTGATCATCACCAGGACGGGGGCGAGGACCATCGTCGCGAAGGTGACGAGGAAGAGCAGGGTTCCCGCGAGGGTCAGCAGGCGGTTGACGTAGGTGTCACCGTCGTGGCGGCGCTTGATGGCGCCGACGATCTGCGGGACCAGGACGGCGTCGAAGATGCCGGAGGCCAGCAGGTTGAAGACCGTGTTGGGCAGCGTGTTCGCGGTCTGGAAGGCGGCGCCGACACCGCCGGCCGTCGCGCCGACCGCGGCGATAAGCATCGCGTTGCGCACGAAGCCGAGGATGCGCGACACCATGGTGCCCGACGCCATGAGCGCCGATGCCATCAGGATCGATCGGCGAGGCGTGTTCGAGCTCATGGGGTCTCCTTCGTCGTTGCTGTCTCGGTTTCAGTGGCGATGTCTGTCGTGTCGGCGTCGCCGGATGCAGCCTGCGCCTTGCGTGCGGCCCTCTTGCGTAGCGAACGCGTGATGCCGGCCAGGAAGAGCAGGCCGAAGAGCGAGGCGATGACGGCCGTGATCGCATCCTCCCACCCGGCGCGCATGCGCACGGTCACGGTCTGGGAGTCGTCGAGGACAACGCCGTTGGGCGTGGTGACCTTGTACGTGACCTCGATGTCGCCACTGCCGATTGCACCCACGGGCACCTCGACCGTCGTCGCGCCCTGCGCGGCGAGTGTCTGGGATTGAGCGGGGATGGCGCGCAGACGCGGGTCGTCGGGCACGAGGGTCACGTCGACGCGCACCGGCCAGGGCAGGTTATTGCGTACGAGGACGGGGAAGTTCGCGGACTTGTTAATGAGGTTGATGGCCGAGGAGGGCTCGACGGTCACGGCGGAGAGCATCGTCGTGACCTGCGAGGTGACGGCAGTCGCCGCGTCGAGCTGCTCGGAGGGGGTGAGCTGCGCGGACAGGGCCGGGAGAATCTGGGGGGTGACCGAGGCATACACCGCGTCGGGGTCGTCCGTCGCGTTCGCAAGCGGTGTGAGCATGGTCAGGGACGAGGCCATGGCCGAGATCGCGGTCTCCGTGTCGGTAGCGAGGACACCGGCCCCGACGGTCTGGCGGTCGACATCGGTGGGTTCACTGGCGGCCATCTCGCTGAAGGACATGGTGCTCACCCAGCGGGGTGAGAACAGCGCCTTCGTGCGACTGGTGAGCCGCTCGTTGATGACGGTTCCGCGCTGGGCCGCAGCGAAAATGGTGCGCGAGGAGGCGGGGCGCTCGCGGGTGATGATCGCGGTGATTGCGGTGAGGGCCTGTTCGGCGTCGAGTTCGTCGCCGCCGGACGCGTTCCACGACAGGAGCGCCGCGATGTCGCTCTGCTGGGCGAGGGTGCGCGCGCCCGTCCCGTCCGTCGAGGTCTCGCCGGTGGCAGGGTCGACGTTGACGCGCGCGTAGGAGGTGAAGGGAACGTCCTCGGCAGGGGTCAGGGCGCCCACCGGGGCAATTGTGATCTGGTCCGAGGAGGAGAATCCGGACAGGAACGACGTGCCGAAGGTCGTGTCCGCAGGCCAGGCGACGTTACGCAGGATCGAGGGCCCGGAGTCGGGCGAGGAGGTCGTCGTGGCGGACTGGCCGGCGGTACTCGTGGATGCGCTCGGCGTGGGCGTGGCCTCGGGTGTCCCGGAAGGGGAGGGGGTGGCCGAGGCCGAGGGGCTCGGGCTGGCCGGAGAGTTGGCGGGTGCGACCCACCCGGCCTTGCGCAGCGTGTCGGGGAAGTCGGCCATCGAGCGCGAGGCGCGGTCCCAGAAGCCGGTGTTGCCCGACAGCGACAGGGCACCGAGGTCGGCGTCTCCCTCGGGTAGGGCGATGATCTCGGTCGCGTTCGACAGGAGCGCCGCGACGAAGGCCTCGGACTGGAGGTCACGCGCGCGCTGCGCCGGGTCCGTGGCCGTGGGGGCGGGCGTCGGGGTGGGGGACGCGCTCGGCGAGGCCGTGGGGGCGTCGGACTGACCCGATTCCGCGTCGGACTGGCCGGACTGGGCAGGGTCAGATCCGGATTGGCCCGCGTCGGTCGAGGGGGAAGCCGAGGGGGTCGGTGTGGCCGTGGGCTGCGGGCCGCGCGGGATCAGCAGCGGGTCGACGGCCAGGGTGACGCCGCTGGCGGAGGCGAGGCTGAGGACCGCCGAGCGTTCACCCTGGTCCTGGGTGGTGCTCGTCGAGGTCCAGGGGATCACGGTGCTCACGCGCGAGGCGGAGACCTGCGCGCCCGAGTCCCACACGATGATCGATCGGTCCTTGCCCGAGTATTCGCCGGAGGTCGCAGTCACGGTTGTGACGCGCGGGCCCCACTCCTCGGCGTCGGTGAGGGGCAGTGAGGACGTGGGAATGCGGATCTCGAAGGAAGTCGTGGCTCCTCGGGCGACGTCCGTGAGCGATGAGGAGGCCGCGTGGGTGGCGTCCGGCTCGTCGTCGGAGAGGGCGGTCGTCAGCGCGGGGACAGAAATCGGCGTCTCGTTGGCGACGAACACCTCGAGGGAGATATTTGCGAGCGTCGTCGGTGAATCGTTACGGACCGTTCCTGAGATAACGAGTTCGTTTTCATCTGTGATGATTCGAGGCGACAGCGAGTTAATGGAAACGGATAGCCCAGAATCCTCTGAGACCGTGCCCATGACGGCGGGGCGCGACTCGTCCGACTGCGAGGTCGCGGTGGGCAGCGGGGCGGCCCCGGCCTCGCTTAGACCGAGGCCGAAGGGAAGAGCCATCGCCGCGCACAGGACGCCAGCCGTCAGCGCGCGCCTAGTCACGGCCATCCCGATACAGCAGGTCCAGGGCGATGCGCACGATGCGGCGCTCGTTGGGGTAGGCCAGCTGGCGCGACACGTCGCGCAGCGGCACCCACGCGGCCTCCTCGGCCTCGTGATCCGGATCCCCATCGACGGAGATCGTGCCCGACTCATACCCCATCAGGTAGTGGTGGACGACCTTGTGAACGCGGCGGTCGTTGCCGGAGAACCAGTAGTCGATCGATGCGAGGTGGCGGATGATGCGCCCGTGGATGCCAGTTTCCTCGGCGACCTCGCGCAGCGCGGCCTGCTGGGGAGTCTCGGAACCCTCGAGGTGGCCCTTGGGCAGGCACCACTCGATGCGACCCGCTCGATTGCGTCGCGCGATCAACGCCGCATAGGGAATTCCGTCACGCACGTCCACGACGATGCCGCCCGCGCTGGTTTCCGCGGAAATCGGCAGGTGAGAGCGGCCAGCGCGCACAGAAGCGGACCGACGCGGGGGTCGGGGCACCCCGCCTCGGCGGTCAACTGGACGTGCAGGCATGACTCCACTGTAGCCGGTACGCGGCCCCCGGTAGTCGGCCAGGGTGCTTTCCTGGCATGCTTAAGGGCGATGAGTACCGAGTCAGCTTCCCCGAATAACGGCCCCGTGACCGCGCAAAACGCCGGAACGACGGACATTCCTACCCTCATGGCGAACGCCACGAGGACCTTCGCCGCGCTCCCGCCCGCGATTATGGAACTCGGCACGATTTGACGAGGCCGGGGAGGAGCTCGCGCTCGTCGGCGGGCCCGTGCGCGACGCGTTCCTGGGAGTGACTCCGCACGACTTCGACATGACGACCTCCGCGCGCCCCGAGCGCACCGAGGAGCTCCTGGCGCAGTGGGGCAACGCGACCTGGGACATCGGCAAGGAGTTCGGCACGATCGGCGGGCGCCGCGGCGACCTGGTCGTCGAGGTGACGACCTACCGTACCGACGAGTACGAGATCGGCTCGCGCAAGCCCGAGGTGACCTTCGGCGACACGCTCGAAGGTGACCTGACGCGCCGCGACTTCACGGTCAACGCGATGGCGATGCGCCTGCCGCAGATGGCCCTCGTCGACCCGTGCGGCGGCCTCGCCGACCTCGCGGACGGCAACCTGCGCACCCCCGTGTCCGCCGAGCAGTCCTTCGACGACGACCCGCTGCGCATCATGCGCGCCGCGCGTTTCTCCGCGCAGCTGGGCCTCGACGTCGACATGGACGTCATGAACGCGATGGAGACCATGGCCTCGCGCCTGGAGATCGTCTCCGCCGAGCGCATCCGCGCCGAGCTCGAGCGCCTCATCATTTCGCCCTACCCGCGCCGCGGCATCGAGCTGATGGTGCACACGGGCGTCGCCGACATCGTCCTGCCCGAGGTCGCCGGCCTCGTCTCCACGGTGGACGAGCACAAGCGCCACAAGGACGTCTACGAGCACACCCTCACCGTCGTCGAGCAGGCGATGGACCTGGAGACCGGCCCGGACGGCGCCGTGCCCGCACCCGACTTCATCCTGCGTTTCGCCGCCCTCATGCACGACGTCGGAAAGCCGGCGACCCGCCGCTTCGAGCCGAACGGCACCGTGTCCTTCCACCACCACGAGATCGTGGGCGCGAAGATGACGCGCAAGCGCATGAAGGCCCTGCACTTCGACAAGGCGACGATCGAGGCCGTCTCCACCTGGTCGCGCTGCACCTGCGCTTCCACGGCTACGGCGAGGCCGCCTGGTCCGACTCCGCGGTGCGCCGCTACGTGGCCGACGCGGGCGACCTCCTCGAGCGCCTCCACCGCCTGACGCGCGCGGACTGCACGACCCGCAACCGCCGTAAGGCCAACTACCTGTCCGCCGCCTACGACGACCTCGAGACGCGCATCGCCGCCCTGCGCGAGCAGGAGGAGCTGGACGCGATTCGCCCCGACCTTGACGGCGATCAGATCATGGAGATCCTCGGGCTGCGCCCCTCGCGCGCCGTGAAGATCGCCCGCGACTACCTGCTTGAGCTGCGCATGGAGCGCGGGCCGCTGGGCGAGGAGGCTGCCCGTCAGGCGCTTCTCGACTGGTGGGCATCGGACGACGTGCGCGCCCTCGCCGAGGAGTACCAGGCTCAGCAGGCCCATTGGGAGGCCAAGGTCGCGGAAAAGAAGGCTCGCAAGGCCGCCGCGAAGGCCGCCCGCGAGGCCCAGGGACAGTGAGACGGGGCGCGGGGCGACAATCGTCACGCCCGCGCATGGTGCACTCCCGGTCATGCCGCCGTACCCTGGGAATTATTCAACTTTTTGTTAGGAGTGTTATCGCATGAGCACGTTCACCCCCGAGAAGGCGTCGGCCGACATCGGCGTGTACGGCCTGGGAGTCATGGGCGCAAATCTGGCCCGCAACCTGGCCCGCAACGGCTACGCGACCGCCGTCTTCAACAGGACCCCGGCTCGCACCGAGAAGCTCATGGCGGAGCACGGCGACGAAGCGACCTTCGTTCCCGCGTCCACGCTGGAAGACTTCGTCGCGTCCCTGCGCGCGCCCCGCGTCGCCATCATGATGGTCCAGGCCGGCCCCTCGACGGACGCCGTCATGGAGCAGCTCGCCGATCTCATGGACGAGGGCGACATCATCGTCGACTGCGGTAACTCCCTGTTCACCGACACGATCCGCCGCGAGAAGTGGGCCGCCGAGCGCGGCCTGCACTTCGTGGGCGCGGGCGTCTCCGGCGGCGAGGAGGGCGCCCTGTGGGGTCCCTCCATCATGCCCGGCGGCACCCCGGCCTCGTACGACCGCCTCGGCCCCATGTTCGAGGCCATCGCCGGCACCTACGACGGCGTGCCCTGCTGCACGTACATCGGCGCGAACGGCGCCGGCCACTTCGTGAAGATGGTGCACAACGGCATCGAGTACGCCGACATGCAGGTCATCGCCGAGGCCTACACCCTCCTGCGTGAGGGCCTGGGCGCGACCCCGGCCGAGATTGCCGACATCTTCGCCGCCTGGAACGAGGGCGAGCTCAACTCCTACCTCATGGAGATCACCGTCGAGGTCCTGCGCCAGGTGGACGCCGAGACCGGCAAGCCCCTCGTCGACCTCATCGTGGACGCCGCCTCGCAGAAGGGCACCGGCAAGTGGACGGTCCAGACCGCCCTCGACCTGGCCGTCCCCGTCACCGCGATCGGCGAGGCGACCTTCGCGCGCGGCGCGTCCTCCGAGCCCGCCCAGCGCGCGGCCGGCCAGGCGCTCGCGGGCAACGCCACCGCCCTCGTCATCGAGTCGGACGAGGCCCGGGCCGCGTTCATCGAGGACGTGCGCCAGGCGCTCTTCGCCTCCAAGATCGTCGCCTACTCGCAGGGCTTCGACGAGATCGAGGCCGGCGCGAAGGAATACGAGTGGGGCATTGACAAGGGTGCCCTGGCTCGCATCTGGCGCGCGGGCTGCATCATCCGCGCGGCCTTCCTCGACGACATCACCCGCGCCTACGAGGCCGACCCCGACCTGCCGCTGCTGCTGGCCGCCGAGCCGTTCGCGACGCGCTTCCAGGAGTGCACGCCCGCGCTGCGTCGCGTCGTGGCCCAGGCGGCCCTCGCCGGCGTTCCGATTCCCGTGTTCGCCTCGTCCCTGGCCTACTTCGACCAGATCCGCGCGACGCGCCTGCCGGCCGCCCTCATCCAGGGTCAGCGTGACTTCTTCGGCTCCCACACCTATCACCGGGTAGACAAGGAGGGTGTCTTCCACACCCTGTGGGCGGTCGATGGTCGTCCCGAGGAACAGTGGTCCTGATCTGAGACTGCGGCGGAAGCCGCACGAGGGGGTGGGTGCGCGGCACCCACCCCTTTGTGTTGCAGCCCATACTTTGGGGTTCTTTCAGGAAACCCGGTTAATCTAGGGGTACACCAATCCGCTGAAAGGGCGAATACGTGGCTACTAACAACGGACAGTCTGACTGGAACGACATCATCGAGCCTGGCGGCTCCGGCACGTCAGGGCGGGACTCGCTGCCCTCGCGACGTGCGGCGCGCGCCGCGGCGGGATCGCATGCATCCCGGAAGGCTGCCAAGGCGTCGTCGGCCGGTAAGAAGGGCCCGGCGAAGAAGAAGCACCGGTGGGCCAAGCGCATCGGCTACTCAATTCTGACCGTCTTCCTGGGCGTGTTTATCGCGGGCATGGCGGTGTTCCTGTACCTCTACAACACGCTGACCGTGCCCGCGCCGGACGACCTGGCGCTCGCGCAGAAGACCACGGTCTACTACGCCGACGGCACGACCGAGATCGGGACCCTGGGCGACATCAACCGCCAGATCATCGACACGTCGACGCTGCCCGACTACGTGTCGAAGGCGATCGTCGCCTCCGAGGACCGCACGTTCTACACGAACTCGGGCGTTGAACCTGAAGGGTCATCTTCCCGCGCCCTCGTCAACAACCTGCGCGGCGGCGCGCGCCAGGGTGGCTCGACGCTCACCCAGCAGTACGTCGAGCGCTACTACATCGGCGAGACCACGTCCTACAGCGGCAAGCTCAAGGAAGCCGTCCTGGCGATCAAGATCAACCGAGAGAAGTCCAAGGACGAGGTCATCGGCGCCTACATGAACACCATTTACTTCGGGCGCGGCGCCTATGGAATCGACGCGGCCGCCCAGGCGTACTTCGGCCACGGCGCTTCTCAGCTGACCCTGTCCGAGTCGGCGCTGCTCGCGGGCATCATCCCCGCGCCCGTCCGCGTGGGATCCCCGCCATCAGCCCCGACAAGGCGAAAGGAGCGCTGGGAGCGCGACCTGAACCTCATGGTCGAGGACGGCTGGATCACACAGGCAGACAAGGATGCCGCGGTGTTCCCCGAGACGATCGACCCGGAGACCCTCAACAGGGAATCCATGACCGGCACGAACGGCTACCTGATGGCCCAGGTCAAGCAGGAGCTCCTCGCGTCCAACCAGTTCGACGAGGACAAGATCGGCCAGGGTGGTCTGCGCATCACCTCCACGATCGTCAAGGAGCACCAGGAGCAGGCCGTCGCGGCCGCCGAGGGCATGAACGAGGTCGAGGGCTGGGATCCGACGCACCAGCACGTGGCTCTGTCCTCCATGGACCCGGCCACGGGCGAGATCCTCGCCGAGTATGCGGGCGCGGATTACGAGAAGCGCCAGCAGAATGCCGTCACGCAGGACATCGCGATGGCTGGCTCGTCCTTCAAGCCTTTCGCCCTGCTGGCGAACGCGCGCCTGGGTGGCACGGTCTACGACACGTACTCGGGTAAGTCCCCCCAGTATTTCCGAGGCATGGGCACCCCGGTCTCGAACGACGGCGGCTACTCCTTCGGTAACGTCACCCTCGTGAAGGCGACCGCGTACTCGATGAACACGGTGTTCGTGGGCCTGAACGACGACGTTGAGCCGGAGAATACGCTCAAGGCGGCCATCGACGCGGGTATTCCCCGAGGACACGGTCGGCCTGAACGACGAGCTGCTCAACGTCTTGGGCCCCTCCTCGCCGCACAACATCGACCTGACGACCGCCTACTCGACGATCGCGAACGGTGGCGAGCGCGTCACCGCCCACATCGTTAAGAAGGTCGAGGACTCGAACGGCAAGCTGCTCTACAGCGGCGACGTGGCCCCTAAGCGCGTCTTCGACGTCGAGGAAGTTTCCTCGATCATGCCGGCCCTTGAGGCTGTCACGAAGGGCGAGGGCACGGCGGCCAACGTTGATCCCGCGATCGCGCGACTGACGACGGCCGGCAAGACCGGTACCTCTTCGAACCAGCTCTCCGCCCAGTTTGTGGGCTTCGTGCCCGGCATGGTGACCGCCGTGTCGATGTACCAGTCCGACGATGACGGTAACTCGGTGCCCCTGGATGACGTGGGCGGCCTCGCTCAGTTCCACGGCGGCGACTGGCCGGTCGACGTGTGGATCGACTACATGAAGCCGGCGACCGCAAACCTGCCGGGCGACGACTTCCCCTGGAAGGTCGAGTCCAACCGCAAGGTGCACAACAACGCGCCCACGCCCGCGCCGAGCGCGACGACCGAGGCCCCGCAGTCCGCTGCCGAGCCCACCGAGACGCCTACCCCCACCGAGACGCCCTCCGCCGAGCCCACCGAGAACTCGGAGAACGGCGGCAATGGGTCCAACAACGGCAACGGCGGGAACAATAACGGCGGCAACGGTCCCAACAACGGCAACGGCGGGAATAACAACGGCGGCAACGGTCCCAACAACGGCAACGGCGGGAACAATAACGGCGGCAATAACAACGGCAACAACAATGGCGGCCGAAGAAACTAGCCGCGCGTCCTAACGCCGATGTTGCGGGCCCCGAGGAGCATCCTCGGGGCCCGCGGTGTGTCCACAGGGGTGTATGCGTACGCGGATAGGAAACGACGATCCGGATAGGTTATGAACATCTGGATAGGTTAATAACCTATCCACAAGCGAATAACCTATCCGGATGCGCACAACCTATCCAGATGTGAGCGTATGTGCTCCCATCATGTGCCCTCCGTTGCCGCGCCCCATGAGGGGACAAGCAATGACGTGTCGTAGACGAGCGTCAGATCTTGCAGGCACAAAAGGGGTGGCCCCCGCTCGCATGAGCGGGGGCCACCCCTTCAATCAGCATTCAACCGATGCGTGAAGCCTTCACTTCGCGGCGGAAACGCGGACCTTGAGGTTCGCGGACACCTCGGGGTGCAGGCCGACGGTCACCGTGTAGTCGCCAACGGCCTTGATGGGCGAGGCGATGATGACGCGACGACGATCGATGGTCTGGCCCAGCTGCTCCTTGACCGCGTCAGCAATCGCAGCAGCGGAGACGGCGCCGAACAGGCGGCCGGAGTTGCCAACCTTGCCGGAGATCTCGACAACGGCACCCTGGAGGGCGTCGCGCACGGCGCGAGCGTCGTCGATCGTGGCGATCTCGTGGCGGCGACGAGCAGCGGCGATCTGGTCGATCTGCTTCTGCGCGCCGGCGGTCCACTTGGCGGCGAAGCCGCGGGGGACCAGGTAGTTGCGGGCGTAGCCAGCCTTGACCTCGACGACCTCGCCGGCGTGGCCGAGGTTGGGGACGTCGTGGGTGAGGATCAGTTTCGTGGTAGCCATATCAGCTGTGTCCTTCCCTTATCAGCGGCCGGTCGTGGAGTAGGGCAGCAGAGCCATCTCACGCGCGTTCTTGACGGCGCGAGCGATCTTGCGCTGCTCCTGGGTGGAAACACCGGTCACGCGGCGGGCGCGGATCTTGCCGCGGTCCGAGATGAACTTACGCAGCAGAGCGGTGTCCTTGTAGTCGATCTTTTCGATCTTGGCCGACTTCAGCGGGTTGGCCTTCTTCTTGATGGGCTTGTTGCGAAGTTGGGGCTTCGCCATGATGGTCTCCTAGTGAATCCGGGCGGACTGTGCCGCCCCAAGCGTGTTGTCTTCGACGTGGCGCTTTCCGGCGTAGGTGCCGGGGCGCGCGACTTTAGAACGGGGGCTCGTCGCCGAAGGAGGTGGCGCCGCCAGCGGGGGCGGAGCGCCACGGGTCCTCGGGGGAGCCGCCGGTCGGTGCGCCGTAGTTGGCGCCACCCTGGCCGTATCCACCCTGGCCGCCGCCGTAACCGCCGCCCTGCTGGGGCGCGCCCTGCTGGCCGCGGTTGTCGGACTGGTAGCCGCCGCCACCGGAGGGGGCGGTGCGGGTGACCTGCGCGCGTGCGCGGCGCAGGGAGGGGCCGACCTCGTCGACCTGCAGCTCAACGACCGTGCGACGTTCACCCTGCTGGGTGTCGTACGAGCGCTGGGTGAGGCGACCCTGAACGATGACGCGCATGCCCTTGCGCAGCGACTCGGCGACGTTCTCAGCGGTCTCGCGCCACACGGAGCAGCGCATGAAGAGGGTGTCGCCGTCGCGCCACTCACCGGCGTTACGGTCGTAGGTTCGGGGGGTGGAGGCCACCGTGAAATCGGCGACCGCGGCGCCGGACTGCGTCCAACGCAGTTCGGGGTCAGCGGTCAGGTTACCGATGACAGTGATGACGGTATCTCCGGCCATGTCGGCTCCTCGGGCTTAGAGGGTGTGGTGTCGGCTCAGTGAGCGTCGGGGCGCAGGAGCTTCGTACGGAGAATGGTCTCGTCGATGCCCATGCGGCGGTTGATCTCGAGAGCGACCTCGGGGGTCGTGGTCATGTCGATGACGACGTAGATGCCCTCAGAACGCTTGAGGATGTCGTAAGCAAGGCGGCGCTTGCCCCAGACGTCAACGTTCTCGACGGATCCGCCGTTGGCAGCCACGGGTGCCAGGTACTTCTCCATCATGGGGGCGACGGTGCGCTCGTCGATCGAAGGATCGAGGATCACCATCAGTTCGTAGTTACGCACGTTGGTTCCCACCTCCTATGGTCTTTACGGTCACGGACGGTCCGTGACAGGAGGGCGTTGCGTATGGCCCGTGAGGGCCTGCTGGACCGGCCGCGGGTGCGGATAGTCCAGCTACCCACTTTACACGGGTGGCAGCGTCTTCGCTAGGGCGTTTCCGGTCACGATTGGGCTCCTCGGGACGAGGCCTGGGCCCGCCCTGCCGGGAGGTCGAACCCCGCGCGAAACCGGGGGTGCGCACGAGGCCGGCCCCGGCCTCGTCGATCGGCTACAGCGAGCGGGCGCCGAGCCCGTTGGTGAGGGCCCGCATGCCTGTGTAGACGGCCGAGTAGGCGAGCCAGACCATTGCGAGCGCCAGGGAGGGGCGAGCGGTGAGGGTGGACGAGTGGGCGATGATCCACAGGAGCGGGGCGTAGACGAACAGGTTGACGATGCCGGCGACGGCCAGGTAGCGGCCTCGTCCCGCGCCGATGAGGACGCCGTCGAGAAGGAAGACGTAGCCGGCGATGGGCTGGAAGAGCGCGCCGACGATGATGGCGACGGTCGCGTAGTCGATGACGGTCTGGTCGGTCGTGAAGATGCGCGTAATCCAGGGCGCGGTGATCGCCAGGACGACGCCGACGGCGACGCCGAAGCCGATGCCCCAGCGCGAGAGGGTGCGCAGGAGTGGGCGCATAGCGCCGCGCTCTCCGGTGCCGGTCGTGAATCCGGCGAGCGCCTGGGCGGCGATTGCGAGCGCGTCGAGCACGTAGGCGGCGAACGTCCACAGGGTCCACACGATCTGGTGGGCGGCCAGGGCCTGGGTGGAGATCGCCGTGACCGCGCTCAGGGTCGCGAGGAGGGCGACGCGCAGCGCGAGGGTGCGCACGAGTAGCGGCGCTCCCTCGAGTGCCGCGCCGAACAGGCCGTACGTGGAGGGGCGCAGGCTCACACCCTCGCGCCGGGCCGCGCGCACGATCATCCACCCGAGGAAGGCCGCCATGAGGGTCTGCGTCATCGCGGTGCCCAGGCCGGAACCCGCCACCCCCAGGTTGAGGGGGTACATGAGCACCCAGTTGGCCACCGCGTTGAAGGCCGCGCCCACGGACGCCGCGACCAGCGGGGTGCGCGTGTCCTGCAACCCGCGCAGGGTGCCCGTGGCCGCCAGGACGACGAACATGCCGACGAGGCCGGGCGCAGAGGCATGCAGGTAGGCCAGGGCGTGCGGCATCGTCGCAGCGTCGGCCCCCAACCAGGTGAGCAGGGGAGAGGCGAAGACGGCCAGGAGAATCGCGGCGAGGGCGCCGAGGCCTCCCGCCAGCCACATGGCCTCGACCCCCGAGCGGATCGCACGGTCGCGCCGCCCGGCCCCCAGGTGGCGGCCCGCCAGGGACGTCGTCGAGTAGGCCAGGAAGATGAAGAGCCCGACCGCCGTGTTCAGCACGGTCGACGCGATGCCCAGGCCCGCCAGCTGCGGGGTGCCCAGATGGCCCACCATCGTGGAGTCGATGACGGTGAACAGCGGCTCCGCGATGAGGGCCCCCAGGGAGGGCAGCGCGAGCGCCAGGATCATCCGCGTGGTGATCGTCGGGGTCGACGAGGCCGGGGCCCCCCTCACGCTTCTCGGGTGAGGTCGGGTCGCTGGGTCCCTGTGTGCTCGTCATGACACTCCGATTCTTTTCCACAATGTGTGCACAGGCCTGTGGAAAGCCGTGCATTGGGAAATTCTAGATGGCCCAATGAATGACAATGATGTGACTGTGATGAGGATATCTGCCCTGACAGATCGGTCATTTCGCGTTGTGCACAGGCGTCGTCGGCGTTGTGCACAGGTTATCCACAATATGTGCACATGCCCGTGCACAGCGTCGGTCGCGCAATCTCCCTACAACGCGTTAGTCTTCGCCTGAAGGCTCTCTATCCACAGGGCTTCAGGCCGCGCTCGCGGCACTCAGCCCAGCCCCGGCCTCGTCCCTATACGCCCGCGCACCCGAGAGGATCACGATGTCCGACGACCAGTTCGACCGCGTCCCGCCGCAGGACATCGACGCGGAGATGAGCGTCCTCGGATCGATGATGCTGACGACCGAGGCCGCCAACATCGTCTCCGAGATGCTGCGCGGGCAGGACTTCTACCAGCCCAGCCACGAGACGATCTTCGACACCATCGTCGAACTCAACGGCCGCGCAGAACCCGCCGACGCGATCACCGTCGCCGGCGAACTCAAGCGCGCTGGCGTCCTGTCGAAGGTGGGCGGCGCCGCCTACCTGCACACCCTCATCGCCTCCGTGCCCACCGCCGCGAACGCCGCCTACTACGCGCGCATCGTGCGCGAGCGAGCCATCATGCGCCGACTCGTCACCGCGGGCACGCGCGTCGTCCAGCTCGGCTACGCGGACGCGGGCGGCGACGTCGACGAGATCGTCGATCAGGCCCAGGCCGAGGTCTACGCCGTCTCCGACGGGCGCGAAACCACCGACTACGTCTCCATGACGCAGATGAGCTCGGACATCCTCAACGCCCTCGAAGACATCGAGAAGAACCAGGGCAAGCTCAACGGTGTACCCACCGGCTTCACCGACCTCGACGAACTCACTCAGGGCCTGCACGGAGGCCAGATGATCATCGTCGCCGCCCGACCCGCCATGGGTAAGTCCACTCTCGCCCTGGATTTCTGCCGTTCCGCGTCCATGAAGCACGGCATCACCTCGCTGATTTTTTCGCTGGAAATGAGCTCGCAGGAAATCGCGATGCGTATGCTCTCCGCCGAGTCCGGCGTGCGCCTGTCCAAGATGCAGGCCGGCAAAATGAGCGACGTCGACTGGCGCAAGGTCGCCGAAACCACCTCGCGCATGAGCGAGGCTCCCCTGTACGTCGACGACTCCGCGAACATCACCATCTCCGAGATTCGCTCGAAGTGCCGCCGTCTCAAGCAGCAGGAAAACCTGGGACTCGTCGTCATTGACTACCTCCAGCTCATGACGAGCGGCCGCCAGGTCGAGTCGCGTCAGCAGGAAGTCTCCGCGATGTCGCGAAATCTCAAGCTTCTGGCCAAGGACCTCGACATCCCGGTCATTGCAGTCGCACAGCTGAACCGTAACTCCGAGGGCCGCACCGACCGCAAGCCCATGATGAGCGACCTACGTGAGTCCGGCTCGCTCGAGCAGGACGCCGACATCATTATCCTGCTGCACCGTCCCGACTACTACGACAAGGAAGATCGCCCCGGCGAGGCCGACATCATCGTCGCCAAGCACCGCGCCGGCGCGACCGCGACCGTCACCGCCCTCTTCCAGGGCGACATGGCGCGCTTCGTCAACTACACGGGACGCCCGGAGCCCGGCGGCGGAGAGTAAGGGCGGTTTGCCCGGTCGCTGGTGTTGCTGGCGCCCCATGATCTCCGGCCGCCGCAGCTAGGCCCACCAATCCCTCTGGCGGCCTCCACACCGGCGGCGCTGTGTCGCTGTGCGTGGCTAGCACGCTCACCGCTACCCCCTAGCAATGTCGCACGTAATTCGCTGAGACTATTTCAGAAGTTGAATTGTATTCATTGGTATTTCAACGTTTCTGAGTGTTGTTGAGGGGCTGGTCCGATCGAATGACGTGCGGGTTTTCTGAGGAGTGGGCATGTGGCTGCGTGCGGCGCGGTTGTCTGAAACCGGTGTCGCCTTTGCTCGCTCGTATGTGCGTGGGGTTGAAACCGTCATCGCCTTTGCGGGTGAGAAACGGGCGATTTTTGGTGCGGTTTTCGGTCGCAGAGGTGACGGTGGTTTCAACGGGTGCTGTTCAGGGGTGCGCAGTGGTGATGGGGGTTTTCATGCTGGTCTGCATCTGTGGCTGCAGAGGTGTCATTGGTTTCAAAGTCGCCACGTGGCTGTGTCCTGTGCGCATAAAAGTTCGCCTTGCTTGGTCTGATGGTGGGAGAATGCGTGAATAGGTTCGCCCAGCGCACGAGAGAAGGCCTAGAATCGGCGTTTTGTGGCGTGCTGGGCGAGTTTTTTTGCGAAAACACCGTAGTAGGGGCTGCGCTGGGCGAACTTTGTCGCGGGTGAGCCTGTGAAGGCCCCGTGTTGGGCGAATTTTGTCGCGGTGCGGTGGTTGTGGGCGCTCCTCGCAGGCTCGACGTGCCCGATGTGCTCGACGTGCCCGACGTATCGGACGTGCCCGGCCTCAGTCCTGGTGACCCGCGCGCGCCAGGCGCTTGGCGCGCACGGAGGAAAGCAGCCAGTCGGCGCTCAGACAGCTCAGCGCCACCCACACGACGCCCATCGCGATCCAGCGGAATGTCGGAACGGTCTCGTGGAAAATGAACACTGCGACGAGGAGCTGCAGGGTGGGCCCCAGGTACTGCAGGAAGCCCATCGTCCCCAGGGTCAGGCCCCTCGCCGCCGAGGCGAACATGATGAGTGGGATCATCGTCAGAGCACCCGCGCCCAGCAGGAGCGCCAGGTGAATCACCCAGGAGACCTCAGAGCCGTCGGAAGAAGCGATCGTGTGGAAAGACGTCGAGGATGTCGCAGCCAGGTAGGCGTAGTAGCCGAGCAGGATGGGCGAGACCGCGGCCGTCTCGATCGCCATGCCCGCGAGCGGGTCGACGCGTGCGGCCACGTCCTTCTTCACGAGGGAATACAAGCCGAACGTCAGAGCGAGCGTCAGCGAGACGATGGGGACTGAACGCTGGCCGATCACGAGGATGACGACGGCGACGACGCCGAGGGCCAGGGCCACCTTCTGGATCGGGGTGACGCGCTCGTGCAGCACGATGAGGCCCAGCGCGATCGTCACGAGGGGGTTGATGAAGTATCCAACCGCCGCATCAGTAGTATGGCCGGCGAGGACCGCGTACACGTACACCGACCAGTTGATGACGACGAGCCCGCCCGCGACCGCGAGGCGCCACAGGGCTCCCCGGTCGGCGATCAGCGCGCGGATCTTTCCCAGTGAACCCGTCACAGCGAGCGCAACAAGACAGAAGAACAGGCCCCACACCGCGCGGTGGACGATCACCTCGACGGCGCCGGCGGGGGAGAGCAGCGAGAAGTACAGGGGGAAGAATCCCCAGATCACGTAGCAGGAAATGCCGAGGGCGAGTGCGCGTGGTTCGTTCTTCTGGGTGCTCATGCACCCAGTGTATGAACATCGTGTGGGCAGACGCCGCCGCGGGAACGGCCGTGATCACCTGGCGAGAAAGAGTGAGGGGCCGCGTCGTCCCCCCGAAATCAGGGTGGTCTCGTCGATGCCGAGGACCACGCCCAGGGCCTCCAGGTAGCGTTCCTGCTGGCTCTCCTCGCCCGCCCTGCGCGCCATGACGGTCGGGTTGTGGATGAGGCGCGCGGCCAGGTGACGCAGTGCTCGGGCCACGTCGTCGGTCGAGAGGGGATCCTCGCCGAGGCGATCGATCTCCTCCTCAACTATGCGGAAAACGCGTGAGCGCAGGTGCCGCACGACCGGGTCCATGGATCGGGCGCCGAGGCCGCGCTCGAAGGAGGAGACCTCCTCGTCGATGATGGCGCGGGCGCGCGTCAGTGCGTCAGCATCGACGGCTGGGACCGACGCCTGGATGGTCGGCAGATCGATGAGAGTGATGTTCGGGAGTGAGGCAACAGAGCTTTCGGTGTCGCGCATGAGCGCGAGGTCCAGGACCACGGTACGCCCGGCCTGGGCGGCCATGTCGCGAGTTAGGACGGGGCTTCCCAGCCCTCGGCACGTCACCACGAGGTGGGCGCGTTCCAGAGCAGAGGGCAGGCCTTCGGCATCAACCCAGCCGATGCCTCGCCCCTCGGCGAATTCGCGTGCGCGCCCGGACGTCGAGTAGACGGCCACGTCCGATGCGCCGAGCGCGTGCAGGGCGCTGACGGTCGCCCCCGCGTAGGCGCCCGTGCCGACGATGAGCACGCGCGCGCCCTCCCACGGTCGCAGGTGAGCCGCAGCCATGTCGAGGCCGACGGCGACGACGGATCGTCCAGCCCCGGCCAGTCCGGTCTCGGTGGCGACGCGGCGGGAGGTCGCAGAGGCCCGTTCGGCGGCGCGCCCCAGGTCGCAGCTGAGGGTCCCGTCCTCCCAGGCTGTGTGCGCGGCGCGGCGCATCTGCCCGGCGATTTCGCGCTCGCCGATGACCATGGACTCCAGTCCCGCCGCCGTTGAAATAGATCGACGAGGCCGTCGCGACCCCACAGGTGCCGCAGGTGCACGTCCTCGCGTTGCGCGTGCGAGGCCTGGGCTAGCTCGCGCTCGACCGCGTCCTTGAGCGCGTGGGGGTTGGCCGAGGCCGGAGCATCGACGTAGACGGTGACGCGATTGCAGGTGCGCAAGACCATGACTCCGCGGGCCTTTGGCAGCGAGCGCATGAGGGTAGGACCCAGGTCGTTCGCGCCGGAGAGCCGGGCGATGTCATCAAGGGGGGTGTAGCGGTGGTCCGCGGAGAGCACATGAATAGTCACAACGCGTCCATTTAAGGGCACGCGGATAGCGCGGGCAGAGGAGCGAAGCTATTTTTGTTGGTGACGCCGTGTCATTTCGGAATGTTGACGAAATAAATGGTGCTCTCCTGCGGATAAATGGACATAAAGGCACGTAAAATCAAGCATTTGCGACGTGTGAGAAATTGTCTTGAACTAGACTGGAAAACGACGGAAATGCGCGAATTAACGCATGAATACATCATTAAATTAAGGGAGACACATGACAACGCCCCCGCTGATCGCCGCCCTGACCGGGCAACGCGGGCCCACCCCCGTGTGGTTCATGCGTCAGGCCGGACGCTCCCTGCCTGAGTACCGCGAGCTGCGCGCCGACGTCGGCCTGCCCATGCTCGAGGCCTGCCTGCGCCCGACGTGGCCGCCGAGGCAACGGTGCAGCCCGTGCGGCGCCACGGCGTGGACGCGGGCATCTTCTTTTCGGACATCATGGTCCCCCTGCGCCTGGCCGGGGTGGGTGTCGAGATTGAGCCGGGGGTTGGCCCGGTCCTTGATCATCCCTATCGCACGCGCGAGAGCATCGATGAGCTGCTGAGTCATCGTTACGGGGAGGGGTCCTGGACCGATTCCACCGGTCGCGCGCGTGACTGCGCCGAGGGAGCCCAATCCGTGCGCGACGGCGTCGCAACGGCGGTGCGCGAGCTGGGCTCCACGTCGCTCATTGGATTCGGCGGCGCCCCCTTCACCCTGGCCGCATACATGGTCGAGGGGCGTCCTTCGCGCGATCACATGGCCGCTCGGTCGCTCGCGGCGTCCGACCCGGGCGCGTGGGATGCTCTCATGAACTGGTGTGCGTGGGTGAGCGCCGACTTTATTACCGCTCAGATCGAGGCCGGCGCCAGCGCCGCGCAGCTCTTCGACTCGTGGGTGGGGTCTCTCTCGCCTCGTACCTATAGGGAATCCGTCGCGCCGTATTCTCGCTTGGTTGCGCAGCGCGTCGCGGGTGCCGTCAGCCCGGTGACCGGTGAGCGCGCTCCGCTCATCCACTTCGGGACGGGCAGCGCGCCGATCCTGGCCGACATGGCCGAGGTCGGTGCCGACTGCGTGGGCGTGGACTGGAAGACGGACCTGTCGTGGGCCGTCACTCAGGTGCCTGGGAAGGCCGTGCAGGGGAATTTGGACCCCGCGCTGCTTCAGGCTCCGTGGAACGTTATCGAACAGGCTGTTCGAGATATCCTCGACGCTGGGCGCTCCGCCTCGGGCCACGTCTTCAACCTTGGGCACGGTGTGCCACCCACGACCGACCCCGACGTGCTGACGCGCATCGTGGAGCTGGTGCACGAGCTGGGTGACGAACGATGAACCCCCTGGCGGCCATCCCCAGCCACCCCGGCGCGGTCGTCGTCGGCGGTGGCATCGCCGGCCTCGTGAGCGCGTGGGAACTGGCTCGCGCGGGCGTACGTCCCCTTCTGATTGAGGCGCGCGGCTACCTGGGTGGCCTCATCGCCCGCGGCACGGTCGGCGGAGCGAACGTGGACCTGGGCGCGGAGACATACGTCGTGCGTGGCACCGACACCTCCTCGATTGTGGAGGCCCTGGAGCTGACCTCGGTCGAGCCTGCCGGATCGGGCGCCCGCCTCTACGCCCCCGCCCTGCGCGGCGGCTGGGAGCTGCGTCCCTTCCTGCGCGATTCGTTCCTGGGAATCCCGGCCCACCCGGACGCGCCCGACTGCGCCCACGTGCTCGGCGAGGCCGGGGTGCGCCGCGCGCTCGAGGATCGCTCGATGGGTGGCGGCATCGGCATGGACGAGGCCGGGGAGACTCTGGCCGGTTTCGTGGCCGCGCGCATGGGGGAGGCCGTGCTGGAGCGCTCGGTGCGGCCGATCGTCGCGGGCATCTACACTGCCGATCCTTCCGTGCTGGCAACCGACACGGTCGCTCCCGGCCTGCGCGCCGACACTGCCCGTTACGGATCCCTGGCCGCTGCGGTCGCTGCGCGTCTGGTCGCCGCCGGATCGCGCCGCACCCCCGAAGCCTGCGTCGAGGGCGGCATGTTCGTCCTCGTCGACGCGCTGAGGGCTGCCATCGAAGAGGCCGGGGGAACCGTCCTGACCCGCGCGGGCGCGTTCTCACTGAGGCGGGAGGCCGCGGGATGGACCCTCGAGTGCGGGCCGACCAAGCCCGGGCCCACCCCCGGAGCTGAACCCGTGCCGAGCGGGCCGGGGGTGAGTGTCACGACGGAGCGCCTCGTCCTCGCCTGCAGCGCCAACGCCGCCCTGCGCTTGCTGACCGAGGCGCGCATCCCCGGCCTCGTGCCCGATATGAGCGTTCCCGAGGGTGCGCCCATCGCGCGCCTCACCCTGGCCGTGCGCGCCCCCGAGCTGGACGACGCGCCCGTCTCCCAGGGCCTCCTGGTTGCGCCCGCCCCCGCCGACGAGCGGCCGGTGGCGGCAAAGGCGCTGTCCCACCTCAACGTCAAGTGGCCCTGGCTCGCCGACCAACTCCCGCCCCACACGCACCTGCTGCGCCTGTCCTACGGGCGCCTCGGCGAGGCCGAACCCGCCGTCACCGTCGAGGGGGCCCTGCGCGACATCCGCACGCTCACCGGCGTCACCATCGCCGCCGAGGCCGTCACCGACCACCTCCTCGCCCGCTGGAACGGCACGCTCCCACCCCTGCCGCCAGAGTATCGCGGCTGCGTGAGAGCGCTCGAGGAACAGGTGCGTCCCCTGGGGGGAGTGGTGCTCACGGGCGCCTGGGTCGCGGGAACCGGCATCGCCTCCGTTGTCACACACGCCCGCGCGGGTGCGAAAGGACTGCTATGACCACGCGGACATTCGTTCTGGGAACCAGGGGATCGCGCCTGGCGCTCGCCCAATCCACCACCGTCGCGCGGGCGATCGAAGAGGCCGGGGCTCGCCTCGGCGAGGAGGTGCGCGTCAATTTGGAGGTCGTGCGCACGCACGGCGACGTATCAGCGGCACCCCTGGCCGCGCTCGGAGGCGTCGGCGTGTTCGCCGCGCAGCTGCGGCTCGCCCTCCTCGGAGGAGAATGCGATCTGGCCGTCCACTCCTTCAAAGACCTGCCCACCGCTCCCACGCCGGGCCTGCGCATCGCGGCCGTCCCGCAGCGCGAAGACCCCCGCGACGCCCCTGTGCGCAGCCGACGGAGTGACTCTGGCATCCCTGCCGGAGGGTGCGCTCGTCGGCACGGGCTCGCCCAGGCGCGCCGCCCAGGTGCTCGCCGCGCGCCCCGACCTGGTTGTCTGCGACCTGCGCGGCAACGTCCCCACGAGGCTCTCGCGCGTGCGCGGCCTCGACCTGGGTGCCGACGCGGGCACCGCGCCCTCCGCCCTCGGCACGGGTGAGCGCCTTGACGCGGTCGTCCTCGCCCTTGCCGGGCTGCGGCGCATCGGCCTTGACGCCCATGCCACCGACGTGCTCGACCCAGCGATCATGATGCCCGCCCCCTCGCAGGGCGCCCTCGCCATCGAAACGCGCGACGAGGACGACCCCCTCCTGCGCGCCCTCCTGGGCACCCTCAACCATCGGCCGACTGCGCTCGCGGCCAGCGCCGAGCGGGCCGTCCTCTCCGCCCTGGGTGCGGGGTGCGCGGCGCCGGTGGGTGCGTTCGCTCGCGTGGACGAGGCCTCCTCGGTCCCTCTTGCTCGACGCGCGCGTGATGAGCGTCGATGGGCGCGAGCGGGTCGAGGCGAGTGGCTCGCTCGCGCTCACGGACTCGGTTGGTCTGGACGAGGCCGCCCGCCTCGGCGAGGACGTGGTGCGCCAGCTGCTCGCGGGAGGCGCCGCCGAGGTCACCGACTTGGGAGCGACGAAAGCGCCGAGGCAATCCTCGTGAACGAGCCCCACGCGAGCGCACCCCTGACCGGGCGGCGGATCCTCCTGACTCGCGCCAAGTCCGATGACGCCATCGCGCGCGCCCTGCGGACGGCCGGGGCTCAGGTGGATGCTCTTGCCCTCACTGTGTCGACGCCGCTCAACTCGGCGCAGCTCGATGCGGCCCGTGACCGGCTTGCTGACGGCGGATTCGCGTGGGTTGTGTTCTCCTCCTGGAGGGCCGCGCGGGCCGTCGTTTCTGGCCTTCCACGAGCTCGCTCGCTCGGCACGCGCATCGCCGCCGTCGGCGAGGCCACGGCCCGATGGATCAGCGACCACGCGGGTGTGAGTGCGGACGTGACCGGAGCCGGATCCGCCGCCGCGCTGCTCGAATGCTTCCCTGCCCCGGCCTCCGGTGCGCGCCCGGTCCTCATCCCCCGGTCGGCGGCAGCGCCCGACACGCTGCCAGACGGGCTACGCGCTCTCGGCTGGAGCGTCGAGGCCGTCGACGCCTACACCACCACTCACGCCGACGCCGCCGATATTCCCGACGATATCGCGGGGAATTTCCGCGCGGGGCACTACGACGCGGCGGTCCTCACCGCCTCCTCCCAGGCGCGCGCCCTCCCCGCTCCTCGGCCTGCCGCCCCCTCAACTCGGGTCGTGACCATCGGAGCACCCACCGCAGCCACCGCCAGTCGGCAGGGGATCGCGGTCGCGGCCCAGGCCTCGTCCCCCACACCCGATGCCATCGTCCGCGCCCTCATCGACGCCCTCGACCGCCCCGCCCAAGCCGACGCACCTGAAGAAAGAGACTCATGACCACCGTCCCCGAATCCGTTACCTCCTACCTCGCCGAGGCCGGGGTGGACTCCTCCCCGATCCCGACGATTCGCCCGCGCCGCCTGCGCTCGACCCCAGCGATGCGCGCGCTCGTGCGCGAAACCCACGTCGACCCCGCCAAGCTCATCTGGCCCGTCTTCGTGCGCGACGACATCGATGAGCCCCGCGAGATCGCCGCAATGCCGGGCCAGTACCAGCACACGATCGACTCGCTGCGCCGGGCCGCAGCCGAGGCCGCCGAAGCGGGCGTGGGTGCCATCGACCTGTTCGGCGTGCCCGCCCGCCGCGACGCGATCGGCTCCCAGGCGTGGGCGGAGGACGGGATCCTCAACCGCGGCCTCGCCGCAGTGCGCGCCGAGGTCGGCGACGCGCTCGTCGTGTGCGCGGACACCTGCCTGGATGAGTTCACCGACCACGGGCACTGCGGCCTCCTCGATTCCGAAGGGGGTGTCGACAACGACGCGACCCTGCCGCTCTACCAGGCGATGGCGATTTCCCAGGCGCGCGCGGGCGCGCACATGGTGTCGCCCTCGGGCATGATGGACGGCCAGGTCGCCGCGATCCGCGCCGCCCTCGACCAGGCGGGACACGCGGACGTCGCCATCCTCGCCTACTCCGCGAAGTACGCGTCCGCCTACTTCGGGCCCTTCCGCGAGGCCGTCGGTTCCGCGCTCAAGGGCGACCGACGCACCTACCAGCAGGACCCCGCGAACCGACGCGAGGGTCTCTTCGAGGCGCTGCTCGACGCGGCCGAGGGCGCCGACATGCTGATGGTCAAGCCCGCCGGCCCCTACCTGGACGTGCTGGCCGACGTGGCCTCCGCCTCCGACATTCCCGTCGCCGCCTACCAGGTATCCGGCGAGTATGCGATGGTCGAGGCCGCCGCCGCCAACGGGTGGATCGACCGCACCCGCGTCATCGACGAATCCCTGACCGGCATCTTCCGGGCGGGAGCCGACTCCGTCCTTACCTACTGGGCCCTCGAAGTCGCCCGCCGGGCCCGCTGAGCGCGCATCCTCGTGCCGCTATCCCTCTTACCCCCGATGAAGGTAGCTATGACCACTAACGAAACCGCATTTTCCCAAGCAAAATCCGTGATCCCCGGCGGCGTCGACTCGCCCGTGCGCGCCTTCGGCGGCGTCGGCGGCACCCCGCGCTTCATCGCGAGCGCAAGCGGCGCACGCGTCACCGACGTCGAGGGACGCTCCTATGTGGACCTTGTTGGCTCGTGGGGCCCGGCGCTGCTCGGCCACGCGCACCCCGAGGTGGTGGCAGCCGTCCAGGAGGCCGCCTCGCGTGGCCTGTCCTTCGGCGCACCCACCGAAACTGAGACGCTGCTGGCCAGCGCCGTGCGCGAGCGCGTGCCCTTCGCGGAGCGTGTCCGCTTCGTGTCCACGGGCACCGAGGCGACGATGACGGCGATCCGCCTGGCGCGCGGCGCCACCGGGCGTGACCTTATCGTGAAATTCGCCGGCAACTACCACGGCCATTCCGACGGCCTGCTCGCCGCCGCCGGGTCGGGCGTTGCTACGGGTGGCCTGCCCGGTTCTGCCGGTGTCCCCGAGGCCATCACCGCCCAGACGATCGTCCTGCCCTACAACGATGTTGAGGCCCTGCGCGCGTGCTTCGAGAAGGTGGGTGACAGTATCGCCGCCGTTATCTTCGAGGGTGCCCCCGCCAACATGGGCACGGTCCCGCCCCACCCCGGGTGGAACCGCGAGATCCGTCGGCTGTGCACCGCGCACGGCGCGCTCATGATCCTCGACGAGGTCCTCACCGGCTTCCGCGTTGACCCCGCCGGTTGGTGGGGCCTCGAGGCCGTGGCCGGGTGGGTCGACGGCGTGCCCTCGGGCCGCTACAGCGCAGGCTTCGTCGACGCGTCCTGCGTGGAGGGCGCCGACTGGGTGCCCGACCTGGTGACCTTCGGCAAGGTCGTGGGCGGCGGCATGCCCCTGGCGGCCGTTGCCGGGCGTGCGGACGTCATGGACCTGTTGGCTCCCCTGGGCCCCTGTTTACCAGGCGGGCACGCTCTCGGGCAACCCCCTGGCCACGGTCGCCGGCTTGCGCACCCTCCAACTGGCTGATCAGGGTGTGTACGACCGCGTCAATGCCTCCGCGCAGGAGATCAGCACGATCGTGTCGGACGCGCTCAGCGCTGCCGGCGTCGCGCACCGCGTCCAGCGCACGGGATCCCTGTTCTCCATCATGTTCGGCGAGGCCGCGGCCTCCTCGGGCGTGTACGACTACGACCAGGCGCGCGCCCAGGAGGCGTGGCGCTACGCCCCCTTCTTCCACTCCTTCCTGTCCTCGGGTGTGGCCCTGCCTCCCTCGGTGTACGAGGTGTGGTTCGTGTCCGGCGCTCACGGCGAGGCGGAGCTGGATGCTATTGCCGCCGCGGCTCCGGCGGCCGCGCAGGCGGCAGCTGCGGCTCAGCCCGAGTGATCGATCGCGCCGCGGTGCCTGTGCCGCGGATGGACGAGGGGTGGGGATCCTGGTGGGTCCCCACCCCTCGTCTCTACCGTTGGTGGGTTGATTGTGAGTGCTGCTCGGTGGTGGTTGCTGGCGTCAGTGGCCTTGTTGTGCGTAGTCGTAGACGGTGAAGGTGGGGTCTGGGTCGAAGCAGAATGTTGCTTTTCCTGGGTTGGGGGTGAACCAGACAATATCGGAGTGGGTTCTTTTGAGGGTAAAGGTGCCGACCCCCTCGACGGTGGTGCTGTCACCGCGGTGCAGATTCTTTGCATGGGCGAGCGGATCGGTGCTGTCAGTGTCGGTGCTTACGGACAGCCCGAACGAAGCAATATCGCGTCCCATTGAGACTTCCCCCCTGCTACCCATGTAGACCACACGGCCATCGGCGAGGGTGCCTAAGGAAATGGATCGTTGCTTGTCGTGTGGGGTGAGGTAGTACTGTCCGGTGCACGTATCGATGTCGGAGGGTTCCTTCCATCGCCAGGCGTAGGCGATGTGTGCGTAGGTCCAGGGGATGACGAACGCCAGGACGAGGACGGCCACGACGACGGCGCGGATGCGTGCGCGTGCTCGTGCAGGTGTGGTGCTCATGGGTGTGCTTCGGTGGTGATGGTGGTTGCCAGCATGCTGTCAGAAGTAGGGGTTTACGGTAAATGTCGGGTCCGGTGTGAAGCAGAATGTCGCTCCACCGGGATTGGGAGTGAACCAGACGATGCCGGAGTGGGCGCGTGAGAGGGTGAAGGTGCCGACCCCCTCGATGGTTGTAGATTCTCCTAGGTGGAGTTGTGGCGAGTGGGCAAAGTTGTCGATTTCATTCCCCCTCTGTGTAGCCAGGCCGAAGTCACCAGTCTCTACTCCCATGTTGATCTCACCTCCAGCAATGATATCAACCGGTGCCCCGTCTGATAGATGCCCTAACAGTTCTGGTGGCTTGTTGGGAAAACCTCCCACCACGTATTGGCCGTCGCAGGAAATGAGGGTGCCTGTTTGGAATCGTTTCCAGGGCCAGGCGTAGGCGATGTGTGCGTAGGTCCAGGGGATGACGAACGCCAGGACGAGGACGGCTACGACGATGGCGCGGATGCGTGCGCGTGCGCGTGCAGGTGTGGTGCTCATGGGTCGTGCTCCCTGGTGGAGATGGTCGGTGTTAGTGACCTTGTTGTGCGTAGTCGTAGACGGTGAAGGTGGGGTCTGGGTCGAAACAGAAGGCCGCTCCGCCGGGGTTGGGGGTGAACCAGACGGTGCCGGAGTGGGCTTCCTTGAGGGTGAAGGTACCCACCCCCGCGATGGTGGTGGACTCCCCGAGCTGCAGTTCTGGTACGTGAGCGATGTCGTTCACGTGGTTGCCTTCAATCGTGAATAGGGTGAAGCCTGCAGTCTCAGCACCCATACTGATTTCTCCCCAGGCGTCAAGCCTGACCAACGAGTCGTTGGTCAGTGTTCCTAGGCGCGTCGCGTTCTGGTTAGGTTCTGCTCCTACCAGGTACTGGCCCTGGCAGGTGATGCGGGTGCCCGTTTGGAATCGTTTCCAGGGCCAGGCGTAGGCGATGTGGGCGTAGGTCCAGGGGATGACGAATGCCAGGACGAGGATGGCCACGATGATGGCGCGGACGCGTGCGGGTGTCCGTGTGCGTGCAGGTGTGGTGCTCATGGGTGTGCTTCTGTGGTCGTTGCTGGTGTCAGTGGCCTTGTTGTGCGAAGTTGTTCATCGTGAATGAGGGGTCTGGGTCAAAGCAGAATGTTGCTTTTCCTGGGTTGGGGGTGAACCAGACGATGTCTGAGTGGGCTTCCTTGAGGGTCAAGGTGCCGACCCCCTCGATGGTGGTAGTGTCGCCGAGGTGTAAATCCTCAGCACCCCCGAGGAAGTTGTAGGGTTCGTTGTCGCTGGCAGCGGCGATACTGAAAGAGGCGGTGTCGCGCCCCATGGAGACTTCCCCCCTGCTGCTCATTCGAACCTTTCGCCCGTCGGAGAGAATGCCGAGGAAAATGGATCGTTGCTTGTCGTATGGGGTGAGGTAGTATCGGCCGGTGCAGGCCTCACCTGTGGATTGTTCTTTCCAGTCCCAGGAGTAGGCGATGTGTGCGTAGGTCCAGGGGATGACGAACGCCAGGACGAGGATGGCCACGATGATGGCGCGGACGCGTGCGGGCCTGATGCTCATGGGATTGTCCCGATAGTGATATCGCCATAATTGGCGTAGAACTCATCCCAGCTGATCGTGAAGGCCGCTTCCGGAGTGGTGACATTCCTACCGCTGAGATCGTTGTGCCCCCAAGGGTTGATGAGGGTGACGCCGTTCTCGTCCGCTGCTGCTACCGTGTAGACGTGGCTGGAAGCGATCTTAATATTCTCCTGCCTGTTGCCGACAGTGGCCTGCGCATCTCCGGCGAATGGGCTGGATTCGGCGACAATGGGGCGCTCCCATTTGAGCGCATCAATGGTCCTGTGTTTGAGGTCTCCATGATTGAGGCCAACGTTTGGGATGATGTTTCCTGGTTCGCCGGAGATGTTCTGCATAGTGATTGTGGATAAGCTCGCCGATGCTCCTCCGTGGGTGAATCTGCCCTTTGTTCCTCCAGGGGTGCGACTGAACGAAAGCCTTTTCGAAGATCGAAGCGAGATCTGCCTGGGGCGTTTTCCCGGCTGTGTCGCCATGTAACATGACGTCCTGGACGAACACGCGCTTTTCGTTTCTCCCGTATCCCGGGAAATCCACGAAGTACCCGTCGATCTTTCCTTGCGCGTTGTAGTGCGGAGTGACCAGGCTTGCTAGGTATTCTCGGCCCTTTTGTGTCTGGTTATAGGCGTTCAGGGTGGACAGGAGATGACAATCGCCGATGCGGCCCTGATTAAGGTCGAAAAGAGACTGTGATGGATCCTGTAGGCGCTGATGAATATCCTCGAGTTCCTTTTGCGTCAGATTCCGTGTCTCGCCAAGGTCCGTATCAGTATCCCCGTCTCCGTCGGTATCAATCTGGTCCTCTGGGGTGAAGTAGAGGGCTTCTCTTAAAGAGGCAGCGGTATTGAGGGCCTCGTCTGAGAGAGTAGTCGTAGCGTCGTTGTAACTAGCCTTCAGCTCCGTTAATTTCGCCTCGTATTCTTCCCGGTGAGCGATACGATCGAGGAGGGGGAGTGCCCAAAACTCATTCCATAGGTCATCGGCCTGCCCACGGATGGAATCGACAGTATTCTTCGCTTCTTCGAGCTTGAAGTAGTAATTCTTCAACGCATCTGCCGCCTGGAGGGTTCCATCTCTCCAGGTGATGAGTTCGGGTAGTTCATTGTTCTTACTGTCAATGAAGGCGACTTTTGCCGCGCCCTGCCAGTCGGTGAGAGTGATGGTCAATGCGGAGATGTCGTCGTGGAGCGATTTAATGTCTCGTGACTGGTTGCGTAGCTCGTTCTGGCTTGACCATATAGCTCCGAGATCACCAGGAAGCTGAGGGAAGAGCAAAGCGAATGGTGAATGCATGGCAGACTCGTTTCTAGAGCTTGGAGAAAATGGACTTGAAGGTCTCGGCGATTTCGTCGTCCATGTCCTCGGTCGCCTGCGCCGTGTCGCGCAGCGCGCCCGAGGTCTTGTCCAGCCAACGTTGCGCCGCATCTATGTGTGCGTTGTACATGCCGGTGAAATAGACAAGTGCGGTGCCGACGGTAGCGTCGCCAGTGTCGACGGCGAAAGGGCTTGCCTTCTTGAGTTTGAACTCGGACATGTTGGCTGAGAGCTGGTGTACCGTGTCCGCTGCGGACCGTAGCTGCTCCGTGTCCATCTGAAAATCGCTCATGGCATCCTCCTTGATGTCGTGCTTAACAGATGGACTCTAGTGGGGGAGAGCACAATATGCAAATCTCGGGTGACGGGACGATACGTGTTGCTGCGCTGCCCAGCTGGACATCCGACCGTGGCACCTCCTGCCAATGCCTTCGTTGTCCGCTCTGTGCCTAGGACGTTGCCTCCGGGCCTGCGGTGGTCACTAGCCTTCGGAGGCTCACTGTTGGGCCTCACCATTATGAGTTGGGGCCGCGCCTGGCCACGATCCACTGGCGCCTGAGTTTCACCGTACGGTGCTGTGGTGCCCGACGTCGGGGATGGTGTGGGGGTTTTGCGCCATGCGAAGCGCTCTGACGGCGTGTCGCCGGCGTGTCGCACCCTTGCATGGCGCAATTCCCCCCGTCAAGGGACCTGTCTTTGGCCAATCCCGGGGGATGTGAGCTGCTGAAGCCGAGAGCAAGGGGGTGGTGCCGCAAGGATGGGAGCACGGGAAACGGCGCTACAGGGATAAGAGAAACAAAGAAGCCAAGACGCAAAGAAGCTAAGAAAGCAACGAAAAAGCGTGACACCTCTGCGGTGTCACGCTGGCGAGGGTGGGGCGCGTAGTCGTTCACGCGCCCCGCATAGGCTCAGGCGCGAGTGCGAGCGATCGAGAGAAGAGCGGGCGAAACGATCAGGGCGGTCAGAGCGATGACGATCGCGAAGACGACCGACGCGACGGAAGCAACCTGAAGGGCAGCGAACACGCCGAGGCCCGCGAGGACAACGATCAGGGCAATGAGAACGGAAGCCGAGGCGGTGGCCTGGGACATGGTGGGGGCGGTTTCAGCCTTGACGATCTGGTTCATGGGGTTCTCCTTATGAGTGTCTTCGCGCGGAAGCACGAAGCGCGCCCCGCACGCCAGCGTGTTTGTGAACCTGTTGGTCCGTGCCGCCCGGGTGGGCGACGGCATCAAAAAAGGGGGCTGACTCGTGGTCGCCCCCCTTGGTGCAGCACCAATTCTACGCGGATTCCACCGCTCGGTCTATACCGCACAAGACCTTGTAAGGCATGGCACAGCCATTGCAAAAAGCTATTAAAGCATTGTTTTATCAACGAAAAAGACATGCATGAAGATCAGTAGAGAACATGTCACTTCGTGCAAGTGTGCCCGAGTGGGGACTCCACCCGGGCACACAGTGTCACTCGGCTCGTGCCACATTCATAGCTTGGAGGCCCTTTGGTCCTTCAATCGCCTCATATTCGACCTTCTCGCCCTCTAGAAGAGTACGGCGCCCAGATTGGCCGATGATGTTTGAATAGTGCACGAAGACGTCGCCGGATTCGTCATCAGGAGTGATGAATCCGAAGCCTTTGGCGTCGTTGAACCACTTGATGGTCCCGGTAGCCATGGGCCCTCCTTCGTGTTCGCCCCAACGCTGGGGCACCGTTCGGCCCCGTCTGCGGAGTCGACATGGTCCCGTTGCCCCTGCCCGGCATCGATGCCCCCCGGACTGGGCGTGCGGAATCACAGTCATACGGTACCGCACTCGCGGCGAAAATGTGGCTGACCTGCACAATCGTGACGAAGTAGTTTTCCGCGTGACGGCGCTACTTATCTCCACTCAGTCGAACTGGGACGATCGCCTGCACGTCCTCTCCCTCGAAGGCGACGCTGCCGATCGCCACGTCCACCCCGAAGACGCTCGCGAGGGTGTCCGCGTTCATGACGGAGGATGCCGGGCCGACCACGGCCTCGTGAGTGGAGGAGAAGAGCGCGACCTGGTCCGCGACGCGCAGGGCGTGTGCCGGGTAGTGCGTGTTCATGATGACGGCGAGGCCTCGGTCCCTCACAAGGCGCTCGAGGAGCCCCAGGACGATCAGCTGGTTGCGGAAATCGAGGCCGGTCTCCGGCTCGTCAAGCACGAGGACGCGTGGGTCGGCGACGAGGGCGCGGGCGATGAGGATCATCTGAAACTGGCCGCCCGACATGGTCGCGCAGGGCATCTCGGCCAGGTGGGAGGCACCCACCTCGTCGAGGACGTCGCGGGCCATGCGTTCCTCGCGCGCTCCGGGCTGTGCGAGGGTGCGCATGTGTGGGGCTCGCCCGACCATCACCATCTCGAGGCCGGTGAGCGCCACGTTCGATGCGTTGCGGGCCTGCGGCACGTAGGACAGGACGCGGCCCAGCGCGCGGGTCGACATCGACGAAATGGGGGTGCCGTCGATGAGTGTGCGCCCGCTGTCCCACTTCTGCAGGCCGATCATGGTGCGCAGCAGCGTCGTCTTGCCGGCGCCGTTCGGACCCAGGATGGCCAGGAGCGAGCGCTCGGGCACCTCGAAGGACACGTTCGTCAGGATTGGGGAGGGTGCGCCCGGATAGGTGAAGGTCGCGTTTTCGACGCTGATCATCGCGCTCCTCCCGTTCGGCGCAGCAGCACGATAAAGAAGGGGGCACCGATGATGGCCGTCAGGATCGAAATGGGGATTTCCGAGGCCGACAGGGAACGCGCGAGCGTGTCGATGACGATCATGAGCGCCGACCCGAGTAGCAGCGACACGGGGATCACCGCGCGGTTGTTCTGTCCGCACAGCATGCGCGCGCAGTGCGGTACGAGCAGGCCGACCCAGCCGACCTGGCCGCACATCGAAATGACCGAGGCCGTGATGACTGTCGACGCGACGATGAGGATCGCGCGCATGAGGGAGACGTTGACGCCGGCGGAGCGGGCCTCGTCCTCTGAGAGGGAGAGGATGTTGAGCTGCCAGCGCAGCGCCACGATGACGATGACGCCCGCGATGATGAAGGGGGCGCCCAGCGCGATCTGGTGGTAGGTGACCGCGGCGAGCGAGCCCATCAGCCAGTAGGTGATCTCGGGAAGCTGGCTCGTCGGGTCGGCCGTCAGCTTGAGGAGCGAGAGGACGGCGTTCGCCAGGGCGGAGACGATGACGCCGCCGAGCACGAGCGTGATGACGTTGAAGGCGCCCGTGCGAGTGCGTGAAATCGCCGTCGTAAAAGCCATTGTTGCCAGTCCCGCGACGAGCGCCGCGGCCTGCACTCCGATCAGGTTCCAGTCCAGCAACAGGGCGATGACCGCGCCGACGCACGTGCCCGCCGCGACGCCCAGGGTGTCCGGTGTGGCCAGGGGGTTGGAGAAGAGCGACTGGAACGAGGCGCCGGCAACCGACAGACCCCCGCCGATCAGGATCGCCACGATGATGCGCGGCGCTCGCAGGTCAAACACGACCGAGTTGACGCGCGGGGGCACCGCCGGGCCACCCCAGAACCGTGCGCGCACCGCCGCGACCACGTCCTCCAGGGACACGGAAAAACGGCCGATGAGCATGGCTGCCGCCGCGCACACGACGATGAGGGCGATCAGCGTGGGGACCACCCACACACGCAGCCGCCCGTTCCTGGTCAGCACGGACTTCATGATGTCCTCTCCCCGACGCGCGCCGGGAGTAAAGCGCATAAGGGACCCCGGCCTCGTCGATAGGGGAGACGAGGCCGGGGCCGGGTATTAGGACGCGGAGTCCGGGTTGATGATGCGCTGAGCCTGCTCGTCCGTGAGCGTGAAGTTGTACATCTTCTGGTAGTAGTCCTTCGTCATCGACACGAGGTCAACGTCGGAGAACTGCTCCGGGTACAGGGAGGCGCCGATCCAGTTCGCCACGATCGGGGAATCCGGGTTGGGGGTGAACCAGTTCCACATGCCCAGGCCGGTGGAGTAGACGCGGCCGGACTTCACGGAGCTAAGGGTAGACAGGTCCACGCCCTCGACCGAGTTCGTCAGGACGGTGTTCGCCGTCATGTTCGACATGCCCTTGCCGGTGACGAGGAGGACCTGGGGATCCCACGTGAGGACCTGCTCAAAGGTGACGGGCGTGTGCGAGGTGTCGGTGTCGCGCGTGACGTTCGTGTAGTTCAGCGAGTCGGCCCACTCGTTGGTGAACCAGCCGTCCTTGCCGCCCGCGACCGCGAGCTGGCCGTCGGCAGCGCCCATGAGCACCATCGTCGAGACCTTCTGGTCGGCAGGAACCTTCGCGGTGCGGGCTCGGGCGTCGGCGACCAGGTCCTTGCCGAGCGCGATCTTGTCGGCCATGTGGCCGTCCTCGTTGAAGACGTCCTCGAGGAGCTCCATCCACTCCGCGTAGGTCTCCGAGGGGGTTGCCCAGCGTCGTGAAGCCGACGGCCGGGATGCCGGCCTTGCGGAACATTTCACCGTGTTCCTTATTGAAGGCGTTATAGAAGACGACGTCGACGTTCAGGTTCAGCAGGGCTTCTGCGTTGAGCTCGCCCTTGTCGTAATAGCTGGTGTCCACCTGCATCATTTCGGGTGCCATCTCGGCGGCGATCGTCTGGCTCATGGCCTTGACGCGGGGGGCGCTCATGCCCACCAGGTAGGGGGCCTTGCCGTCGAAGTAGGCCAGGTAGGTGGATTCGATCGGGATCTGGTCGATGGCGACGCGAGTGACCTTCTCGGGCAGGGTGACTTCGTTGCCCGCGTGGTCGGTGATGGTGCGTGTCGAGGCGGCCGAGGCCTCCTGGGTGGTCGCCTCCGATTGGCCGGTGGCGGAGCCGGAGCCGCCTGCGCAGGCGGTGAGGGCAAGGGTGGCGGTGGCCAGGATAGCGGTCAGGGTGGCGAGGCGGGTTTTCATTGCGTCCTCTCGTGTTTAGGGATTGCGAGGGATATGCTACACAAAATTAGGTGTTCCTCACAAGATGAGTGTGGCATTATGACACGGTGTTATATCCCGTCGGCACGACGGTCGGCTCACGTCGTCTGTTGACTGGCTACAAATGCCCGGCTACCCTCGTGGAAATGACTCGAGACACCTCCTCATCCGCGCTGGTTAGCGCCTCCGGACGCACCCTCACGTCGAACTGGTGGCGAGTGGTCGCGATGATCTGGAGCGGTCAGGCGTTTTCCATCATCACCAGCGGCGCGTCGGGATGGGCGATTGTCTGGCACGTCACCACGACCGAAGGATCTGCCCTCAAGCTCGCCATCGTCATGGCCCTCTCCCAGCTTCCCCTCGGGCTCCTGGCCCCGCTGGGTGGCGTCGCCGCCGACCGCTACAACCGGCGCACCGTCATGATCATCTCCGACCTGGGTGCGGGTGGAATGTCGCTCGCGCTGGGGGCGCTGGCATGGTTGGGGCACGGAAGCTTCGCCCTCATCTGCCTCTTCGCCGCGCTGCGCAGCTGCTTCCAGGCATTCCACTTCCCGGCGATGAGCGCGGCCATGCCGATGCTGGTCCCCGAGAAACACCTCATGCGCGTCAACACCCTCGACCAGGCCGTGGGATCCATCGCCAACATCGGTTCCCCCGCCATCGGCATCGCCCTCTACACCGCCTTCGGGCTTCCCTACACCCTCGGCCTGGAGTTCGTCGGAGCGCTCCTGGCGGTCGCCGGACTGGCGCTCGCGAGATTCCCTCCGTCGAGGCCGAGATGCCCCCAACCATCATGGGGCAGATTCGCGAGGGCTGGCGCGCGCTGAGTGTCAACGTTGGTCTCGTCTCCCTCATCGTCGGCCTCACGGTCGGCATGATGGTGTTCGAAGCGCTCGCGGTGGTCTACCCGCTCATGGCGCAGCAATACTTCGGAGCCGACGGGGGCATGGTGTCCATCGCCGAGGCGATCACCGGGACGTGCATGCTGGTCGGCGCGGTCATCATGATGGCGTGGGGCGGGGGCAAACGCCTCGCGCTGCTCATCAGCGCCACGACCGTCGTCGTCGGCCTCCCCTTCGCCGCCGTCGGCCTGCTCCCGCCCGGCGGCTTCTGGGCCTTCGTCGCCCTCATGGGATTCGGCTGTATCTTCCTGGCGTGGTTCCACGCCCCCCTGATGACCCTCATCCAGCGCCACGTCGGCGAGGATAAGGTCGGCCGCGCGCTCGGATTCTTCCAGCTGATGCTCGGGCTCGCGATGCCCGTCGGTATGGTCCTGGGCGGTGCCTTCGCCGAGAAGATGGGAGGCCCCGTGCTCTTCACCGCCTCCGGCGTCTTCTTCTGCGTACTCGGTGCCGCTATGTATGCCATCCCCCGCATCCGCGACCTCGACACCCCCGTGCCCGCCGCTCTTCCTCTCGACGACGAGGACGCGTAGACCCCGCGCGCTGCGCGAAACCGTGTGCCGCACGCCTGTGGTTTATGCGGCGCGTTGGCTCGTGCACATGCGTGGCCTTCAGGGGTGCTGAGTGAATCAACGGCTCTGGATCAGGCGGACCGGTCGGCGCGGGGCGTGGAAGTCGTTGATGGGGGCATGTGGCTGCGCGTAGCCGAGGGCGAAGCCGGTGATGAGCGCATAGTTTTTGGGCACGTCGAACTCGTTGTCAACGGGACGCCGCCACGCGGCCAGGATCCCCAACGGGCACGAGTCCACGCCGTGTGCCTTAGCCGACAGCCAGAGGGTCTGCAGCATGAAGCCAAGGTCCATCGCCGAAAAGGGCATCAATCCCTTGTGGACGAAAGCGAAACCGATGACGGGGGCGCCAAAGGCTTCGGCCATGCGCCGATTGACACGATCACGGCCCTCGTGATCGTGGCGTTCCACCCCCTGCGCGCCGTACAGGAGACGCGCGACCTCGGCCTGGTGGGGCCTGAGCTCCTTGGGGTAGGGCTTCCACACCTTGTAGTCGCCATCGGGAGCGTGTCCGGAGAGCACAAGCTTGGGGATCGCGAGGGGTTTGCCGTGCTGGGCGTCCAGAGTCCGGTCGAACTCCTCGACATATGCGGCACGGATCCTGTCTGCCTGCTCACCGGTAGCCAGCGCGAGGGCGAAGGGACGGGTATTTGACCAGCTGGGCGCCGACGTTGCGTCGGCCAAAATCGCATCCAGGATGCTGGAGGGAACAGGATCGGGCTTGTACGCGCGAACGGCGTGGCGTGAAGCAGCGAGACAGGAGAAAGTTTCCGCCAGATTCGTCATACTGTGATTCTCTCACCGATCCGATGCGGATACTACCCCCTTGTTGAGTCACTCCCAGGACCCAGATGTGGGCGGCTGCTTATACCCTATCTCCCAAGGAACAGAGGATCCTTGAGCGGAAGGAGAATGCGATGCCCGACAGCCTTGATCTGAAGCGCGCCCTCGTTATTGGTGTTGCCTCCAGCGCCCTCTTCGACCTGTCGGAGTCGGACGCCGTATTCCGCAACGAGGGCGAGGAGAAGTACCGCGCGTATCAGCGCGACCACCTTGATGATGTGTTGGAACCGGGGGTCGCTTTTCCTTTTATTCGGCGCCTCCTGGACCTTAACGACCTCTCCGAGGGCGAGCGTCTCGTTGAAGTGGTCATCCTCTCGCGCAACGACCCCGAGACGGGAATGCGTGTCATGCGATCGGTCAAGCACCACGGGTTAGAGATCACGCGCGCAATCTTCATGCAGGGGCAATCGCCTTACCGCTTCATGGAACCGCTGCGCATGTCCCTGTTCCTCTCAGCCAACGAGGATGATGTCCGAGAAGCCATGTCGTTGGGGTTCGCGGCCGGACGTGTTGTGGGGCGCGCTGTCCCTGACGACGGGGGAACGGATCTGCGAATCGCTTTCGACTTCGATGGAGTGCTGGCCGATGATTCAGCCGAGCGCGTCTATCAAAGCGGCGGTCTGAAAAAGTATCAGGAAAGCGAGAGTGCCCTGGCCAAGGTGCCGCTCTCGCGCGGCCCAATGGCAGATTTCCTGCAGAAGATCAACCGCATTCAAGGGCTAGAGGACGCTCGTAGCGCGAGTGATCCGCAGGGATTTCAGCGTCGGGTGCGCGTCGCTGTCGTGACCGCGCGCAGCGCCCCCGCCCACGAGCGGGCGATCAACTCGATCCGAGGGTGGGGGCTGAGCGTCAACGATGCGTTCTTCCTGGGAGGCATCGACAAGGGACCGATTCTGGAGGTGCTACAGCCGCACATTTTCTTCGACGACCAGCGTCGCAACGTGGACGGGGCCGCGCGCTCCACCCCGAGTGTCCACATCCCCTTCGGTGAGATCAACAGGGAGTAGGCGTTGGGGCCTGTTCTGGCAGTACTTGTTGAGGTGCCAGTGAAGGCGAGGCGGGGGTTGCATGAGCTGCAATGCCCGCCCCGCCTTTGTCTCAGACGTGTTCTTGTGTATAACTGGTGTCAGTCGTCCAAGTGGGAGATTGCGTAGTCTGCCTCTTCCTGGGTGAATTGTTCACCGTACTCGCTGACGAGTTGCTCACGGATTGCTTCATCGGACATATTGAGTGACTTCTCGTACTCCTTAGCCTTGGCGAGAGCGTTTGCATTCCAGTCGGCTTGGATGTTGTCGATCGCGTACTGGGCTGCCTCGGGAGAGAATCCTTCAGCCTCGCTGATCAGCTGGTCATAGATGCCTTGCTTTGACATGTGGAGTCGCTTCGAGTAGTTTTCTGCGGTCTTCAGCGCCTTGCGGTGTTCGCGCGGAACGTCATCCGTCTTGGGACCGGTCGTTGGTGGTGCTTCGGTCGTCGGAGTGTCCGTCGGCTTGGCGTCGTCCGTGTCGTGGTGGACGAAAAGCGTGACCTTAGCGCCCTTGCTGAGAGTTGCTCCCGCCTCGGGGGTCTGAGAGGTGACGGTCCAGTTCGTCACGTCGAGCACCATCTTCTTGCCCGACTCGTCCTTGAAGGAGATGTCGACCTTGCCGAGTGCTTCGAGCGTTGCGCGGGCCTCGTCGCCGCGCATGCCGACGACGTTGGGCACGGTGATCTCCGCGCTTGATTCTGTTGTCGTGGATGCTGTCGATGGCTCGGCGTCCTTGGTGCTGTTCTTGCTCTTGGGGTTCGTCAGGCTGCCGATGAGGACAAGGCCGACGAGGACCACGATGGCGATGAACCACCACTTTTTGTAAAACGGCTTGGGCTGAGGGGGTGTCGCCTGCTGGAAAGGTGAGTGAGGGGCACCCGGGGTGGTGCTTGGGTGCATTGTTTCCGAGGCCGTACTGCGGTGTTGGGCTTGTCATCATGACTCCTGTGTCGAGTGGACTTAGTGAGTAAACCTAGTGATGTGTGATATGTTTGTCAACAACTAATTACTTTAAAATCTTGGACTTGTCAGGCGTCTAGTGGGCTACCCACTGCATTGTGGAGGGTGATACCGGCCCGGCGGTCGCAGATGTGGGCGGGGCCTGGGAGACTAGACACATGAGCTCATCCGCGCGCGATGCCCGCCGCCTCACCCCCGTTGAGGTGGCGACCGCTGGCGCGCTCTCGGGCCTTGCCGTCACCTTCGGCCTCATCGCCGCTGTCACCCCGGTCTTTCAGCTGTTCTTTCAGGTCGCCACGGCCGTCCCCCTCGCCATGGTCTCCCTTAAACTGCGGCCCCGAGCCGCGTTCGCGGCCTTCGCCTCGACGATCCTCCTCGCCATCGCGGTCGGGGGATTCGCCACCGCAGGACGCACATTCCAGGCCGCCCTCGTCGGCCTCATCATCGGCTTCCTCCACAAGAAACGCTGCTCCTTACTCTCCGTCTCCGCCGTCGCCTCCGGCCTCGGCGTCGTGTGGGGCATCGGTACCGGCATCGCCTTTTGGATCTTGGCTGACCTGCGCACCCTCGGCCTTGAAAGCATCCAGAAAACACTCAATGGCTTCCTCAAACTGATCGGGAACATCCCCCACTCCGGCGGCTTTGTCGACGCGGGGCATCAGCTCGGCCAATGGTTCGTCGACTGGTGGTGGGTCTGGATCCCCATCACCCGCCTCATCGGCGTCGCCTTCCTGGTCCTCGCCGCCAGGTGGCTCCTCGGCGCCATCCTCAGCCGCATCTCCCTCGACGCAGGCTGGGACCCGCTCCTGGACGCAGCCGCCAGCTCGGCGGACCCGCGTGAAGGGGCCGAGGCCTCGTCCCCCTGCCCCTGCCCCTGACCCTCACCGACGTCGACTTCACCTACCCGGGCGCCGACCACCCCGCCCTGCGCGGTGTCACCCTGAGCTTCGAGCGGCCTGAATTCACGGTCATCGTCGGGCATAACGGCTCGGGCAAGTCCACCCTGGCCCTCCTCCTCGCGGGTGCTGAACCCGGTTCTGGGACGCGCGAGGGTGGCGGCGTCCTTGGGGCTGTCGGTGGGACCGCACTCGTGGGACAGCGCTCTGAACTCCTTGTTCTCGGACAGAGTGTCTCCGAAGATGTCACCTGGGGCATGAACGCCGAGCATATCGCCGGCCTCGACCTCGATGAGCTGCTCGAGCGCGTCGGCCTCGCGGGCCTCGCCGATGCGGACCCGCGCTCTCTGTCCGGCGGGCAGCTTCAGCGCCTCGCGCTCGCGGCTGCCCTCGCGCGCTCCCCGCGCCTGCTCATCTCCGATGAATCCACCGCCATGATCGACCGCGCGGGCCGCGCCGAGATGCTTGACCTCCTCGCCTCCCTGCCCGCGCGCGGCATCGCCGTCGTCCACATCACCCACGACCCCGCCGAAAGTGCGCGCGCCGACCGCGTCGTCACGATCGACGGTGGGCGCATCCTCTCCGACCGCCGTGCGGGGAGGGAGCGCCGCTGCGGACGGGCTTCGCATCGACGGGGCCGGGGATCCTCCAGATTCCCCCGCCCCCGATGCGCCGACTGTGTCTTCTGTGGCGGGCGCGCCCGCCCTCATTAAGGCCGCCCACCTGTGGGCTGACCGTGTCGCCCACACCTACGACCTCGGCACCCCCTGGGAGAAGCCGGTCCTGCGCGACGTCAGCCTGATCCTCGACCCCGGCCATGCCATGCTCATCACCGGGGACAATGGTTCGGGTAAGACGACGCTCTCACGCGTCCTCACCGGCCTGCTCGTCCCCACCTGGGGTCGCGTTACCCTCGGCGGGCGTCCCATGGAGCGCTGCGTCGGCGAGGTCGCCCTCTCCATGCAATTCGCGCGCCTCCAGCTTCAGCGCCCCTCCGTGCGCTCCGACATCCTCGCCGCCGCCGGTCATGGGCCGCGCATCGGCACCGGATCTGTGCATCGCAAGGGTGCCATCAGCCGCGAGGAAGGCGACCACCTCGTCGCTGAGGCCATGGAACTGGTCGGCCTTGACCCGGCCCTGGCGACGCGCGGCATCGACGACCTCTCCGGCGGGCAGATGCGCCGCGTCGCCCTCGCCGGGCTGCTTGCCTCCCACCCGAGCGTCCTCATCCTCGACGAGCCCATGGCCGGCCTCGACGCGGCCTCGCGCGACCTGCTCATCTCCGTCCTGGACGAGCGCCGGCGCGCCGGCCTGTCCATCCTCGTCATCTCCCACGACCTCGAAGGCATGGACTCCCTGTGCGACAGCCACGGACGCCTCGCAGAGGGGGTGCTCTCATGATGGAACCCCACTCCGCCTGCGGGGCGACCGGCCCCGGTGGTGGCGCCAGCGAGGGTCGATTCTCGAGGACTCCTCCCGGCCTCGGCGAAGGGCCCCCGCGCCCGAAGCCCCGGCGAAGCGCGGGCTTCCCCCTGCCTCGGCCACTGCCCTGGTCGACGCCACTGTCGCGCGCCTGGCCCGGCACCCTTATCGCCTGCTGGACCGTGCTCACCACGTGCGTGATCCTGTCGCCGCGCTGGTCGACGCTCGCGATCGTGGGGGGCCTCCTCCTCGTTGCCTCGCTAGTCGTCCGTCTCCCCCTCAGCGTCGCCCCGCGTCCGCCCATGTGGTTCGTCTCCGGTTTTATCGGCGGCTGTCTCGGTGCTTGGCTGGGGGATGGCCTCGAGCTCTTCCTGCGTGTCTCCACCCTGGCGCTCGTCGTCCTGTGGGGATCTGGGCTCATCGCTTGGGTGACGCCGACCGCCTCGCTCGCGGCCGCTCTGCGTTTCTTCCTGTGGCCCTTGCGGCTGCTGGGGGCGCCGGTCGATCAGTGGTCGCTCGTCATGGCCTCCGCCCTGCGAGGCCTGCCGGTGCTGCGAGATCAGGCGCAGGCGGTGCTCGATACCGCCAAGCTGCGCCTCGGGCAGGACATGGCGGCGCTGTCGCTGCGCGGTTCCGCTCGCTTGAGCGTCGACGTCATTACTGCGATCCTGTCGGCTACCTCCCGCAGCGCGGCCGAAACCGGGCGCGCGATGTCTATGCGTGGGTCCATTGAGGCTCAGGATGGTGCGACTCGTGGGGCGCGCGTTCGACTCGGATGGGTGGATGCTGCTGTGATCGCTGCGAGCCTGTTGGGTATCGCTGGCATCGTTGCGTGCAGGTTGATGCCGTAGTATGCCGATCGCATCTTTCGGCGAAATAGTGCGGTTTAATCTAGGTTGTACAGGGTCTTGTGCCCTGGGTCATACGGCGCTGATTTGACGCGGGGGGGTGTGGTGCCCCTATTCTTTCTGGGTACGCGCGAGTGGCGGAATAGGCAGACGCGCACGGTTCAGGTCCGTGTTCCAGTGATGGAGTGGGGGTTCAACTCCCCCCTCGCGCACGATGAAACCGCAGATCCTTCGGGGTCTGCGGTTTTTGTTTTCCCTGGCTGTTGAGGCTTATAGGTCAGGTTGTGTTGGTTTTTGGGCTGTCTTTCGTTGCTACAAAGCCGAAAGGTGGGGGTTGGACTCGTTGTGACTTGAGTTCTTGGTTGGCCAGGTCGTGTTGGTTTTATCCCGGTTTTTGATTGATATTCCGCGGTAAGGTCGGGGTTTGAATCGGCTTGGATTGGGGGATAGGAAATCCTCGATGCACAATCTGTGGTGGCACGACGCAAAAATGGGGCTCAACTCGAACAGGTAGGCCAAGGTTCCGCTGTCTTGCGTGTAGGGCAGGCCAGTCTCGGCGTAACGATACCCATGCCCGGCATCTCAGTGCGTTTTTAGACTTCGTCACCGGCAAATACACCCTGTCCGATTACGGGCTCAAGGGATGCACCATACGACGGCGTAACGAACCATTTTGGCATCTATGGCCAGTTTGTCCATTGGTTGAGGAGGTTAACCATGTGGTCTTTGTTGACGGAATCTACCTGTCCCACAAGCTGGTGGTTCTTATTGCCTGCACCAAGACCCATGTGCTTGGCTGGTACGTGGCCAAGGGTGAGACCACCCGCGCCTGGCAAGCACTGATGTCTAGGATCGCGCCCCCAGATGTTGTCGTGTGCGATGGTGGGCAAGGCATCGCCAGCGCGGTGAAGACCACCTGGCCTACCACCCGGATCCAACGCTGTGTCTTTCACGCCTATAGCGCGGTCAAGCGTAAGACCACCACCCGGCCACGCACTCAGGCAGGTGTTGATCTCTACAGTCTTGCTCAGGCCTTGCTCGAGGTCACTACCTTTGACCAGGCAGTGGCATGGATGAGCAAACTCGCCACCTGGAACACCACCTACAAGGAGTTCCTAGCCCAGCGCACCCGGCTACCAGACGGACGTTGGGTTGCCACCCATGCCCGGCTGATCCAGGCCAAGAACTCCCTCAACACGCTGGTTAAACAAGGCACGCTGTTTACCTACCTCGATCCCGCCCTTGACCTTGAAGGTGACCCCATTGCCAGGACGTCGAACCTGATCGAGGGCGGGATTAATACCCAACTACGCTGCGTGCTCGTGGCATGAGCCTTAATCACCAGGTCAAGACCGTGTTGTGGTGGTGCTACCTGCACACCGAGTTCCCTGCCACCCCAGCACGCATCCTTAAAACCACGATCACCGACCAACAGATCATTGACCAATTCGACAAGGCCAGCCACCGCGCCCAAGCACAAGCCGAGATCGACAGGTGGGGAACCGCAGTTAACTGGACCGACTTCCACCACAGCGGAACCTGGCACGAAACCTACTAAACCGAAACCAACACGTTTTGACCTATAAGCCTTGCTTGTGGTCCCACGGGTGTTCCGGGCGCCGCGTGGGGCCGGGCTGCTTTGTGTGCCCGTGGGCGGCGGCCCGCCCGCTCGCCGTCCGCGCTGCGAGCCTTCGGCTCGGCGTGTCGCCTCGAAGCCCGGCCAGGCCCCGCCACCGCCCACGGGCACCGCAGCCTGGCCCGCCGCTTCCTGGGGGCGTCATGGGGGTCTCGCGTGTTGAGTTTTTGGGGTGCTCGGGTGCGTGTTGTTACAAACGTCGTCAATCCGAGGGCTTTTTCGCTGAAAATGGCGGTTTTGGGCGTAGATTGACGATGTTTGTAACAGGGGCTCTCGCGGGGTGATTGGAATCGCGTTGGTTTGACGACATTTGTAACATTGGCCGCCCACTGGTCGCCCGGCCGGGTCCCGCGCCTCGAAGCGTTCCCTATCCTCAGTTTCGCATGCAATTCCCTGACACCTGCAGTTCGTCACTTAGTGAAAAGCCCGGAATTTCAACGATTACATTTCAAAGCATGAAGTGTACGTGGGGGAATTGCATGCGAATATGTGCCGATCGGGTCCCACCGCCACCCATGGGTGGCGCCGCCTGACCCTGTTGACCAGGGTGGGCCGGTTGTCTGAAACCGTCATCGCCTTTGCGGGTGCCGGCCGAGCCTCGACTGAAACCGTCATCGCCTTTGCGGGTGAGAAATGGGTGCTATTGGTGCAGTTTTTGGGTGCAGAGGTGATGGTGGTTTCAATGGTTGCTGTTCAGGGGCGCGCAGTGGTGTTGTCGGTTTCAACGTCGCCATCTTGTCGTGCCTCGTGCGCGAAGAAGTTCGCCCTGCTTGGTCTGGTGGTGGGCGTGAGCGCGAAAAAGTTCGCCCTGCACGCTCAAAACACCCCAAAATTGGCGCTTTTACGCTTGCTGGGCGAACTTTTTCGCGGAAATGCTGCTGAAGGGGCCGTGCGGGGCGAGTTTTTTCGCGCCAATCGGCCCTGCGCCCAGGTCTTGTAGGCGACGTGGTGCACGAGGCTGGCTGCGGTGGGGGTTTTGCAGCATTAGAAGCTGGTTGGCGGCGTGTCGTACCTCTAATGACGCCATTTCCCCCGTTTGGTGGCGGCCCGGCCGATCCACCACCAGGTGGGTTAACGTGCGCGTGAACGGGCCCAGGTGGCCACATGTCGGGTTTAGGCCGCCACCCATCGGGTTAACGTGCGGATTGGAGGGCCCATGTGCGCGTATCGGGTTAACGTGCGCGTGAAAGGTCCTTCATGTCGGCTCGGTGCCCACTATTGGACACTGGCAGCCTGCCTATCTCGCATCCCACACCCCATATAGTTGAAGATTCAATCGCACCCCATAGGCTGACGTCATGAGATACTTCGGATTCCTGAGCTTCGGTCACTACACGAACGGCCCCCGCCACGGCATCACCGCGGCCCAGTCCCTGCACCAGGCAATCGATCTGTCCGTCGCCGCAGATCAGCTTGGCGTCAACGGCGCCTTCTTCCGCGTCCACCACTTCGCCCCGCAGGCGGCCGCGCCCATGCCGCTTCTCTCCGCCATCGCCTCGCGCACGAAGGCTATCGAGGTTGGAACCGGCGTTATCGACATGCGCTAGCGCATGTCTGAGTTATGGCGTTGGACGGAATACCTATTGCTTGTGGGCACGCGCAGCCCGCAGTCCGTTGGCGATGACGACGACTTCGGCGACCTCGTGCACGAGGACGACCGCTGCCAGGCCGAGCACGCCGGTGATCGCCAGCGGCAGCAGCACAGTGATGATCGCCAAGGACAGCACTATGTTCTGGTTGATGATCCTGCCGCCGCGGTGGGCGTGGCGCAGAGCCTGCGGGATGAGGCCGAGGTCGTGGCCGGTGAAGGCGACGTCGGCGGACTCGATCGCGGCGTCGGAGCCGGTCGCGCCCATCGCGATGCCCACGGTCGCCCCGGCCAGGGCGGGCGCGTCGTTGATGCCGTCGCCGATCATCGCGGTCGGCGACGTCTCCGAGAACCCGGCGACGATGCGAGCCTTGTCCTCGGGACGCAGCTCGGCGTGCACGTCGCCGATCCCGGCCAGCTTCGCCAGCGCAGCAGCGGTGCGGAAGTTGTCGCCGGTGAGCATGCTCACCTTGACGCCCTGGTCGCGCAGGGTCCGCACGACCTCGGGGACCTCGGGGCGCAGCTCGTCGCGGACGCCGATCGCCCCGGCCAGGAAGCCGTCGACGGTGACGAGCACGCAGGTCTGCCCCTCGGCCTCCAGGTCCTCGACCCGGGCCTTGAGCGGACCGGCGTCGATCCAGCGCGGACTGCCCACCGCCACCCTGCGGCCGTCGACCAGGCCACCGATGCCGTGCCCGGCCTCCTCGGCCACGTCCTGCGCGGCGGGGGTTCCCCGGCCCGCGGCGGCGATGGCGGCGGCGAGTGGGTGCGTCGAGTGCTGCTCCACGGCGGCAGCCCAAGCAAGCACCTGCGCATCGTCGAACCCATGGGCGGCGACGATGGCGGTTACCTCGGGCCGGTTGCGGGTCAGAGTGCCGGTCTTGTCCACGGCCAGGTGCCGGATGCCGCCGAGGCGCTCGAAGGCGGCCCCGCTCTTGATGACGACGCCGAACTTGGTCGCCGCGCCGATCGCGGAGACCACGGTGACGGGCACCGCGATCGCCAGCGCGCAGGGGCTGGCCGCGACGAGGACGACCAGGGCGCGGGTGATCCAGGTCTCCGGGTCGCCGAGCAGGGACCCGAGCACGCCGACGAGGACGGCGAGGACCATCACGCCGGGCACCAGCGGGCGGGCGATCCGGTCAGCGATCCGGGCTCGGTCGCCCTTCTCGGCCTGGGCCTGCTCTACCAGCTCCACGATCGTGGTCAGCGAGTTGTCGGTGCCCGCGGCGGTCGCCTCGACCTCCAGCACGCCGGCGCTGTTGATCGCGCCCGCCGACACCGCTTCTCCGGGCGCGACCTCGACCGGGATCGATTCACCGGTGATCGCCGAAGTGTCCAGGCTCGACCGGCCCGAGCGGACCAGCCCATCGGTCGCGACCCGCTCGCCAGGGCGGACCAGCAGCACGTCGCCGACGGCGATCTCCCTGGCCGGGACCGAGGCGGAGGTCCCGTCGCGCAGCACGGTCGCGGTCTCCGGCACGAGCTTCAGCAGCGCGCGCAGCCCGCCGCGGGCGCGGTCCATCGCCTTGTCCTCCAGGGCCTCGGCGATCGAGTAGAGGAACGCCAGCGCGGCCGCCTCCTCGACGTAGCCGAGGATCACCGCGCCCACGGCGCTGATCGTCATCAGCAGCGCGATCCCGAGCTTGCGCTTCACAACGAGATTTCGGATCGCACCGGGCACGAACGTGTACGCGCCCAGCAGCAGGCCCGCCCAGAACGCGACCAGCGCCGCGATGTGCAGCCCCGACCACTCCAGCGCCAGGCCGGTGCCGAACGCGACGCCGGAGAGGATCGGCACGACCAGGCCGGGATCACGCCACCACGGGCGCTCTGCCTCTTCTGCCTCGTCCGCGGGGCTGGTCGTTGGCTCGTCGCAGCCGCAGGCGGCGCTCACGAGGCGTCCCCCGAACTGCTCGCGGCGCAGCAGCTCGGAACCGAGCAGGCCGGGTCGATGCACGGCGCGCTCTCGTCCACGGCGAGGGTCACATCGACCAGTGCCGTCAGCGCCGCGGCCAGGTGCGGGTCGGCGATCTCGTAGCGAGTCTGGCGGCCCTCGGGCTCGGCGACCACGATCCCGCAGTCGCGCAGGCAGGTCAGGTGGTTGGACACGTTCGAGCGGGTCAGCCCCAGCTCGCGCGAGAGCACCGCAGGGGTGGCTCGGGCTGTCGAGCAGGGACATCAGGATGCGGGAGCGCGTCGGGTCGGCCATGGCCCGGCCGAGCCGGTTCATGACGTCAAGACGCGAAGCAATGGTCAGCATGCACTGAACTATATAGTAGCTGCTGACCTAATGTCCAGTTGTCGCCGCTGCCGCACGCGCTGCGCGCGCTTGCCCTCGTGAGGCGTGATCACCTCTTGCGCCAGCGGGGCCACTTCGGCGTCCCGCGGCCCTTCCAGGTCTCCATGAGACCCGAAACCCAGCGGACGGACGCGAAGAGCCTGTGGTCGGCCCCGGCGAGGCCAGCGCCGACCACGAGCCACCGGCCGATGCCGAGCCACACGCTCCCGTCCACGTCCAGCGCTCACTGAACACCCGTGATGAGCCCGGCGATGCCCATCCAGAGACCGGCGACGACCACGGCCACCGGCAGGAGAACGAGGCACATCGCGGCGGCGGACCAGAGCTGTCGCGCCTCCAGCTTCGCCGTCGCGGCGATGATCCGCTCCGCCCGCGCGTTCGAGGCGTCGAGGCTCGCGGTCATCGTGGCCGAAGCCTCCCCGGCGACCTGCTCGACAGCCTTCTCGACCCGTTCCTCGGTGCGCTTCTCTATCCGCTGGACCGCGCCGCCGACCTGGCTCACGAGCTTCTGGTTCGCTGTGACCTGCGCCTTCAGACCCTCAATCGCCGAGGGCTGTAGCCGTGCGATTCTTCTGCGCCTCCGCGACCAAGCTCCGCGACGCGGCGTTCAAGCTCTCGCTGTTAAGACTCTGCGCGAACTCGCCGAGCGTGCTCGCGAGCTCGTTCTGCCTGCTCTCGATACTCGCGATCCTCGCGGACACGTCGCTGGAGGGCGAGGAGGTCGACGCCGGGGCCGTGATCCGCTCCAGCCGCCTCGTCGTCTCCTCGTCCATGACCTTCACGAACCCCACGAGCTTCTTCTGCTGTTCGGTCAGCGTGGCGATCCTCGTGTTCTGCGCCTCGACGGCGGCGAGGATCGAGGTCAACAGCTCCATCGTCTCCGGACTGCCGAGCTGCTGCTGCGACTGCTCGGGCTCGTTCTGCTGCTTCAGCCTGTCGAGCGCGGATGCGCGGGGAACGTCGATAACGACAGACATCCGAAGTCCTCAGACATGAGTATCTTCCGGTTCCCCGCCACGGTACTTGGGCTGCTTGACCGGCTACTCATCCGGGAGCAGAACCCCGCGCTTCTAAGTCGCGGCCCCGGTGGGATCTTCTTGTCTGCAACCATTCTCCCACGAGTCGTCTCACCATTGCAATGACGAGTCGGCTCATGAGTCAGTCGCGACGCTGCTCTATCCGAATCAGGTCGGGGTCGAATTTCACGTGACCGGGCGTGATGGGCTCGATGGTCACCGTCACCAGCTCGTCCACGAGCATCCGGCGGCGGTCCGCGTCCAACACCTTCCACTTCGCCTCGACCACCTCGCGGCGCTCCGCGGTGCCGACCGGCTCCTCGACGTCCGCGAGCAGCTTCGCCGCCGCCGACACCGAACGGTCGAGCAGCTCCGCGTCGATCTCGTCGATGCGGGCCTTCACCTCGTTGATCGCTGCCGTTATCTCCAGGACCGGATGATGGATGTCGCGCAGCAGCGGGCTCAGCTCCTTCACCCGATCGACCAGGGCGTTCCGCTCCGTCAGCAGCTCCTCGCGATCCGGCCCATCGTCCTCCTGTGGCATCACGAGGTCGTGCACGTCCACCGAGGACAGACGCGTGAGCACCGCCTCGGTGACCATCGCATCGACGGGCTCGCGCTGGTGGGTGAGATGGAACTGCTCGCCGCAGTGGTACGTCGGCTGCTTGTGGCTGTTCGTCCCCGAGACGAGCGTCGCGCCGCACTTCCCGCACAGCCCGATCGTGGACAGGAGATACTTCGGCTGGTTCCCCTGCCTCGCCGACCTCCGCACGTTGTACTCCAGCTTCGCCACCGCGGCCCGCCACGTCTGCTCGCCGACGATGGGCGGGAACGCCTCGCCCTGAACCGGGTACAGCTCGCCCGACGCGTAGTGCTTGATGTAGCCACAGTGAAGCGGGTTCGCGAGCAGGTAGCGCACAGCATCGACGGAGAACTCCGACCCACGTGCGGTGAAGTGACCGGCGCTGTTCAGGTCCGTGTTCCAGTGATGGAGTGGGGGTTCAACTCCCCCCTCGCGCACGATGAAACCGCAGATCCTTCGGGGTCTGCGATTTTTGTTGCGTGCGTGGTGATGGCGTGTGCGGTCAGACAACATGCTCCCCGAAGGGGTAGTGGTGGGGCGCCTTGGCTGGCACGGCTAGTGTTCCGGAGGCAAGCGCTGCACCCTTTAGGGGGCGCTGCACCCGATCAGAAGGGGTGTTATGCATACTGATCGGGTGTAGTGCCCGTGTGAACAAGGGTAATCACGGGCCTGTGTGCCGTTTGACGCGCGTAAAGCGAGGGGGCGGCGCCCAGGCGCTCCGCTCCTATCTCGCACCCCACACTCGATATAGTTGAACATTCAACCGATATGGCGTAGGGTGACGTCATGAAATACTTCGGATTCCTGAGCTTCGGCCACTACTCGAACGGTGGCCGCCACGGCATCACTGCCGCCGAGTCCCTTCACCAGGCGATCGACCTGTCCGTCGCCGCAGATCAGCTTGGCGTCAACGGCGCCTTCTTCCGCGTCCACCACTTCGCCGCGCAGGCGGCCGCACCCATGCCGCTCCTCTCCGCCATTGCCTCGCGCACGAAGGCCATCGAGGTGGGCACGGGTGTCATCGACATGCGCTACGAGAATCCCCTCTACCTCGCCGAGGAGGCCGCCGCCCTGGACCTGATCGCAGACGGCCGCACCGCCCTCGGCGTCTCCCGTGGCGCCCCCGAAATCGCCAACAAGGGATGGGAATCCTTCGGCTACCGCTCCGAAGAGCGAAATGGCGCCGACCTCGCCCGCGCCCACTACGAGCGCTTCCTCGACGCCATCGACGGAAAGCCGATGGCCGAGGCCGCACCCCTGCACGAGCAGTACCCGACGCAGATGAACCCGGGCATGCCCCTGCCGGTCCTCCCGCACTCGCCCGGCCTGCGCTCGCGCATCTGGTACGGCGCGGGATCCAACGCCTCGGCGATTCAGGCGGCCCGCGACGGCGTGAACCTCATGAGCTCGACCCTGGTCTTTGAGCATGGGGACAAGCCTTTCGGTGACATCCAGGCCGAGCAGCTTCGCGCCTACCGTCAGGCGTGGGCGCAGGCTGGCCATGGCTGGACGCCGCGCGTGTCCGTGTCGCGCTCGATCTTCCCGCTCCTGTCCGAGCGCGACCGCGGCCTGTACGGCCTGAGCGCCTCGGGAGACCAGGTCGGACACCTCGACTCGGGCATCGCGACCTTCGGGCGCACGTATGCGGCCGACCCCTCGACGCTCATCAAGCAGCTGAGCCAGGATCGCGCCCTCGCGGAGGCCGACACCCTCCTCCTGACGATCCCCAATCAGCTCGGATTCGAGGAAAACTGGTCAATTATCCGCAACTTCGCGGAGTATGTGGCCCCCGCGCTCGGGTGGGAGACGGCGCGTCCGGGCGTCCTCCCGACGGGCTACGACATCGACGAGGCCGTGGCCGAGTAGGGGGTCGCGTGAGGACCGACTGACGGAGCCGGCGTCAAGCTGGGGTGGGGTATTGGAAAGCCCCACCCCAGTTTTCCTTTTTGTGTGCGCTGGCATACACTGGTCGGACACTATCCACGCAAGACGATGAGGTCTTCACATAATGGCTCGACGCTCCAGGGGCGCGGTGTCAATCAATCCGCGCTCCGCTCAGAATATGTCCACGCGACCGGCAAATATTGCCAAGAAAAAGCAGGCGATCAGCCCGGTCAAGGTATTCGGCGCCGTAGCGGCGCTGGCGTGTATCGTGACCTGCCTGTTCGTGCAGCTACCCGGCCTGGATGTGGCCGGTACGCGCATGTTCGGTATCTTCCTGGCGGCGATTCTGCTGTGGGTGACGGAGGCGGTGCCGCTCGCGGGCACGGCGGTCCTTGTCATTTTCCTGGAGGTCCTGTTCATTTCGGACCACGCTCTGCTGAGCGTGGGCGAGGGTGCCCCGGCCTACACGAAGTTCTTTGGTGCCCTGGCTAACCCGGTCATCATCCTGTTCCTGGGCGGCTTCATGGTGGCCGACGGCGCTGCCAAGTACAAGCTTGACCGCGCCCTGTCGGCGGTCCTCCTCAAGCCCTTCATGGGCAAGCCGCGCCTGACCGTCATGGGCGTCATGCTGATTACCGCGATCATGAGTATGTTCATGTCGAACACGGCGACCACGGCGACGATGTTCGCCGTCATGATGCCCGTCATCATGGCCCTGCCCGAGGGCAAAGCGCGCACCGGCATCGCCCTGTCGATCCCGGTCGCCGCGAACGTTGGCGGCATGGGCACGCCGGTCGGCACGCCCCCCGAACGCGATCGCTCTGGGCGCGCTGGAAAACGCGGGCGTGAAGGTGACCTTCCTGCAGTGGATGCTTGCGGCCGTCCCGCTCATGCTGGTGCTCCTGGCCCTGTCGTGGGCTTTCATCGCGTGGCGTTACATCCCCACCGACGCCAAGTTCGACATCGACACGTCGGCACGCTTCGAGAAGTCGCGCAGCGCGATCATCTTCTACTCGGTGGCGGGTCTGACGATCCTCCTGTGGATGACGGAGTCCCTGCACCATATTTCCGCCAACGTCGTTGGCTTCCTGCCGGTCGTGGTTCTCCTGATGACGAAGGTGATGAGCGGGGATGACCTGCGCGCTCTGGACTGGCCGGTCCTGTGGCTGGTCGCGGGCGGTATCGCGCTGGGCTCGGGCGTGGCTGCTACGGGCCTTGACAAGTGGATGCTCGGCTCGATCCAGTGGGCCTCGATCCCCGGTATTCTTCTGATCTTCGTGCTGGCCCTCGTGGGCTGGGTGACCTCGAACGTTATTTCGCACTCCGCGTCCGCGAACCTTCTGATCCCCATGGGTATGGGCCTGGCGGCGACGGTCTCCGCGAGCGCCGCCGAAATCGCCATCGTCATCGCCCTGGGCTGCTCGCTTGGCATGTGCCTGCCGATCTCGACCCCGCCGAACGCGATCGCGTACTCGACAGGTACGACCCCGACCCGCGAGATGGCGATTGTTGGCATCGTGGTGGGTGTCGTGGGCATCATCCTCCTGGCGTTCATCGCGCCGCTGACCTGGGGATTCATCGGGGTGATGTGACGTGTCCGGGGACGAGGCCACGGTCGGGTCGGGGGCGGCGCGCCCCCGGCCGGGGCTGGCCCACGGGTGGACGCAGGGGCCCGCAGCGGAGGACGCCTCGGTGCTGGCCCGCACGGACGTGCGCAGCGGCGGGCACCGAGCCGGCTACCCGATTCACATGCTGGTCGTGGGCAACGACTCGCGCTCGATCGCCGCGCCCGTCACGAGGGATCTGGCGTACGCCTTCCCGGGCCTGTGCCTGGACCGTATCGACGGGATCGAGGACCTGGCCGGCTACGAGGCCAGCCTGAATGTCGGCGACCACGTGCTCATGGGCCTGGTGACCTCCGAGGTCGACGACATTGACGCGCTCATTGACCGTGCGAGGACCTTCCCGGCGCTGCAGTGCATGCAGTGGGTGGTGGTGACAGATAAGTCCGAGCATCGCGACCTGGCTCGGTGCATGCAGTCCTGCGCGCTCGCCTCGGTCTTGAAGGCTCCGTGGACGGTGCCGCTGCTGGCGGGTCAGGCGTATTCGACGATGGTGCGCTACCTGCAGGGGTGCGGCTATTCGGATAGGCAGATCCGCTCGCTCATCGCTGATCCGCCGCCTTTCGCCGTGCAGGGCCCGCTCTTGGAGGGTCTGGACCGCGACGAGCACGAGGTTGTGATGGAGCTCCTTGCCGGCGTCGAGCGAGTGCTCGGCCAGAGGCCTCGGCTGATTGTCCCCGAGGGGACGCAGCTGGTGACCCAGGGCGAGCCGGTGGGCGCCGTCTACCTGGTCCTTGATGGCCAAGTGTCCCTGCACAGGGATTCGCCGCAGGGCGAGGTCCTGGCGCACCTGGCCTCGTCGGGACCTCTCATCGGCCTCGTGTCGCTGGCCCGCGCCGAGGACGCGTTCTTCACGGGCGAGACGGCGACCGAGGTGACGCTCGTGCGCTTGACGACCGAGCAGCTCCAGATCGTCATTTCCGAGGACCCGTCGATCGGCGCGACGCTGACCGCGCTCGCGATCCGCTCGCTGACGCGTCGCCTCATGCGCGCCGAGGACCTCCACCTGGAGAATGCGATGCTTGCCGAGGACCTTGAGGCCCAGAAGGAGGCCCTCGCTGCCACGCTTGAGGACCTGCGCGCTACCCGCGCCGAGCTGGTTGAACGCGCGCGCTTCGCAATGCTCGGCGAGCTGAGCGCCAGCATCGCCCATGAGCTTAACAACCCGGTGACCGCCCTCGTGCGCGCCGCCAAGCATCTGCACGAGGACGTCGACGCGGCGCTCGCGGCCCCGGCCCCGGCCTCGTCGAGGGAAGCGATGGCCCGGGCGCTGACCGCACCCCCGCGCTCTACGTCGGTTGAGCGCGCCCTCATGAAGGAGCTGCTGCCCGTCGTCGGTGACCGCACGCTCGCCCGGCGCCTCGTGCGCGGGGGATTCAGGGGCGGAGGGTGCGCGTGCGCTCGCGCAGATCCCGGGAGGTATCGACGCGTACGAGGCCGGGGCGCGCCTGGGTGGGTCCCTGCGCTCGGTGCTCGCCGCGGGTGACCGCGTCATCGAGCTGACCCAGTCCCTCAAGGGATATGCGCGCCCGGACGCTGAGGACCTCAAGCCCGTGGATGTGCGTGAAGGCATCGACGATGTTCTGCGGCTCACCGCTCACAGGGTCCGAGGCATCCGCATTGACTGTGACTAGGAGGATGTGCCGGCCCTGTGCGCGCACCCCGCGAAGCTGCAGCAGGTGTGGACGAACCTCATCGTCAACGCCGCCGAGGCCATCGAAGATGAGACAGCCGATCTGGTTGCGGCCGCCGAGGCATCGGGCGGCGTGCCCGAGCTGCCTGCCCGCGGCGAGGCCGAGGCCCTCATCCGCATCACCGTACGTCCCACGCCCGAGGGCGTGAGCGTCACCATCCACGACAACGGCCCGGGCATCGACTCGGGAATCGTCGACAAGATTATGGAGCCCCACTTCACCACCAAGGCGGGGCGCGTCCGATTCGGCCTGGGCATGGGCATGTCCATCGTCCGAAGCATCATTGCCGATCATGGGGGCACCCTCACGATCGACTCTCACCCGGGATCCACGATCATGCGGATCTCGCTGCCCGCCCAATCACACGAGGAGGAATCATGACCCTGACAATCCTGTCCCTTGAGGACGAAGCAGACGTGCGCGACGCGCTCGAGCGCGATCTCGAACAGTTCTGGGATAAGATCCGGCTCGAAGTCGCCGAGGACGTCGACGACGCGTGGGCCGTCATCGACGAGATCGTCGAGGACGGGGACGAGCTCGCGCTGGTGCTGTCCGACCACCGCCTGCCCGGAAAGTCGGGCGTGGATTTCCTCGTGGAGCTCATGAAGGACGAGCGTTTCGGCGCGACCCGCACGGTGCTGGTCACCGGCCAGGCGGACCAGTCCGACACGATCCGCGCCGTGAACCAGGCGGGCCTGGATTACTACATCGGCAAGCCGTGGAATCCCGAGGAGCTGCAAACGGTCGTGCGCGACCAGCTCACGGAGTACGTGCTTGAGTCCGGCGTGAACCCCCTGCCCTACGTGAGCGTGCTCGACGGCGTGCGCGTCATGGAGGCAATCCGCTAAACCCCACAGTGAAGGGCCGCCGCACTCGCCGATGAAGGCAAGCGCGGCGGCCCTTGTTGCGCGTGTCAGCCCTGGGCCTGCTGGCCCGGGTCGTTGCACATCGTGATGCCCTCGAATCCGGCGGCGCCCAGCACCTGGAAAATCTCGTCGAGGAGGACCATCGGCTCGGCCGTTCCCGCGGCGAACTCGGGGTGACGGATCTCGATGGCGGCCATCCCGCGCGGATCCGTCACCGGCTCGGTGTCGAATTTCTCCGACAGCAAGCGGTTCGCCTCCTCCAGGTCGGTGGGGGAACCGAACGCCCAGGTCACGGCCTTGTTGCCTGCGCCCGTGAGGGTACGCTGAATGTACATGCGCGTCATGAGGATGTGGCGTCCGTGACGGGGGAACACGTCGCCCACGCGGGTGAACAGCGCGATGTCCGCCAAGTCCCCGCCCAGCGACGAATCCACGAGGGCGTAGGCGTAGGCGCCGATACCGCGCAAGGTGAGGGCGTCCGCGAGGAGGCCCATGACCTCGTCCCCGAAGGGTTCGGACTGGAAGTACACGCCCTCGCCGACCTCCGGCGCGTCAGGGCCGAGGAGTGTGATATCGAAGCCCGCGTCAGCCAGCGCGTCCCGCACGAGCGCAACGTTGTGCTCCGGGAAGGGGTGCAGCGCGGCCGCGTTCGCGGCGATGCGCTCAATAAACACGTAGGTGGAAAAACCAAGCTCAGCCATGCGCTCATTGTAAGCGCGCGACAAGCACGGCATGCGACGAGGCCGTGGAACCCCGGGCGGTTGAACGCCTGGGGAGGCCACGGCCTCGTCAATGACGGAGAATCAGCGCAGGCACAGGCCCTGTTCGTTGAGGACCTCCATGATGGGGGAGACGTGCGCGCCGCCCACGCCGATGCTGGTCGCAACCAGGTGAGAGAAGGTCTCCAGTCGAGAACCCGAGCGCAGGTCGTAGTACTCGGTGACCTGGCGGTCGTAGTCGGCGAGCGTCTTGGAGTAGGACTCGACGCGCGGGTAGGTGTTCTTCGCGGTCATGACGGACAGGGGCATGCGCGGCTTCTGGCCCGGATCCTGGTCCGGGTGGCCGACGATCAGGCCGACAATCGGGAAGGTCAGTTCCGGCAGCTCCAGCACCTTCACGACGGGGCGCGGATCGGCGAGGATTGAGCCGAGGTAGACGGTGCCTAGGCCCATCGACTCGGCGGCCACGACCACGTTCTGCGCGGCCAGGAGTGCGTCCTCGACGGCGGTGAGGAACAGGTTGATCGAGCCCAGAGCCTCCGAGGAAACACCCTGTTCGGCGCGGATGCGGCTGTTGCGGTACAGATCGGCGACGAAGATGAACAGGTCGCCCTTCGTGCCGCCCACGTAGGGCTGGCCGGAGGCGGTGCCGATCGTCTCGCGCACCTGCGGGTCAGTGATGTGCAGGATCGTGCACGCCTGGAGGAAGGAAGAGGTTGCGGTATGGCGCGCCACGTCCATCAGCGTGGTGACGTCATCCTCGGTGAGGGGATGGTCCTTGTAGGCGCGGATCGTGCGGTGGGCGAGCTGGCTCGCAATCGTTTCGTTTGTCATGCGTTCATTCTACGATTGGGAGCGTGAAACGAATTGAGCCCTTTGGACCTTTTGCGTTGGCACCAAACGTCACCCCCGTCGCTGTTCCCTCCCCGGCCGGTGAGCTCAGCGGCCTGCTGACCGGCCCGAGCGCCCCGGTCCTCGTCGACGGCACACCTGCGATCTCTGCCGTCTCGGCCCCGGGTGGCGCGGGGGAGAACCGCGCGCTCCTCGTCCCCGGCTACACGGGATCCAAAGAGGACTACTCGACCGTCCTGCCGTTCCTTGGGGAGGCTGGCTGGGATGTCTTGGCCTACTCGCAGCGAGGCCAGGGCGGGTCCGCCGCGCCCGCCGGCCTGGGCGCGTACGGGATGAGCGACTTTGTCGGTGACCTCATCGCCGTCGCCGAGGCCTGGGCCGGGACCACGGGTCGCGTGCACCTCGTGGGCCACTCCTTCGGTGGCATCGTCGCGCGCGCGGCCGTCGTCAAGCGCCCCGACCTCTTTGCCTCCGTGACCCTGTTCTGTTCGGGTCGGGCCGTCTACGACTGGATGAATACCCTGCCGATCCTTGACCCCCTGCCCACGGGCCCCGGCGCGCGCCAGCAGGTGCTGCGCACCTACTTCCCGGACATGAAGTTCGACGAACCCGGCGTCGGATGGGCGGATTTTCAACGTATCCGAGCGCTGGACACGGCCTCGGAAAACCTGGTGGGCATCGCCCGCATCCTCTCCCAGCTGCGCCCCGATACCCCGGCGCTCGCGGCCACGGGCGTGCCCGTGCACGTGCTGTACGGGGACCAGGACGAGATCTGGCCGCCCTCGTGGTACGCCGAGGAGGCCGCAGACCTGGGGGCCCGCGAGAGCATCATCCGAGGGGGCACCCACAGTCCGCAGCTGCAGTTCCCGCAGCAGTGGGCGGAGTTTGCCAGCTCGTACTGGGCGGACGTGGAATCGGGGGCGCTGGTCTGGTCCATGTGACGCGAGATGCTGTGACATCGTCCCAAAACGGCCCTTGTGATGCGTATCTGTGCGGATGGATGCTTAGTATTGTGTTTATGAACAAGCGTTCCATCCTCACTGCAGTGCTGGCCCTCGGCCTGGGCGTGACCGCCCTGACCGGCTGCGCCACCGATTCCGATTCCGCTCACTCCTACGTGACCCCGAAGGACGTCAAGACGGTCGAGCGTCCCATTGCTCAGATCGACGAGCACGGCATCAAGGTCCCCGAGAAGCGCGACCTGAAGATCAAGCTGGCCGACTCCGACAAGGCCACCAAGTGGAAGATCGAGGTCTCTGATCCGACGGCCCTCGAGGTCGGCAAGTCCGAGAAGAACATCGTCACCCTGCACCCGCTGCGTGCGCTGGGCGAGGACGACGACCCGGTTACCGTGAGCCTGACCGATCCGGACGGCATCACGACCGACTTCAAGGTGACCATCACCGAGGGCGCCAACTGATTCCATACTGACAACGCTTCGGGCCCAGGATCTGCGGATCCTGGGCCCTGTGCGTTGCCTCGTGCGGGAGACCGGAAGCGGGGTACCAGTGGTGTGTCGGTACCCCGCCCGGTCGTTAGTGCAGGATGCGCGCCAGGAAGTCCCTGGTGGCCTGCTCGCGCGGGTTGTCGATGACCTGCTCGGGCGGGCCCTGCTCGACGATCTGTCCGTTCCGCAGGAACACGACGCGGTCTGCCGCCTGGCGGGCGAAGCTGATCTCGTGCGTCGCCATGAGGATGGTCGAGCCTTGCTCCTTGATCTCGCGCACGAGGTCCAGGACCTCGCCGACGAGCACCGGGTCCAGCGCAGCCGTGATCTCATCCAGGAGGAGCAGCTCAGGGTTCGTGGCGAGGGCACGTGCGATGGCGACGCGCTGCTGCTGGCCACCCGAGAGGCGATCCGGGTACTCCTTCGCCTTGTCCTTCAAGCCGATGCGGTCCAACAGCTCCATGCCGCGCTCGTGTGCGCGTTCCTTCTCCCAGCCGTGTACCTTGCGGGCGGCCAGGGTCACGTTGTCCAGCACAGACATGTGCGGGAACAGGTTGTAGTGCTGGAACACGACGCCAATGCGCGCGCGGATCTGATCCGCGTTCGCGCGCGGGTCCGTGATGTCCTCGCCAGCCAAGAAGATCTGGCCGTCGTCGACCCGCTCCAGCAGGTTCGCGCAGCGCAGCAGCGTCGACTTACCCGAGCCCGACGCGCCCAGGAGGACCACGACCTCGTGCGCTGCGACGTCCAGGTCCAGGCCGCGCAGGACGACGTTGTCGCCGAAGCACTTGACGATGCCGACGGCGCGCAGGACCGGGGTGGTGTTGTCCGAGGTGGGGGAGGCCTCGTAATTCGTGGGGACCGACATCAGACGGTGCCTCCCATCTGCTCGCGCTTACGCAGTCGGGCCGTGTACCAGTCCGACAGGCGAATGAAGGGGAACGACAAGATGATGAACAGCAGGCCGGCGACGACGTAGGACGTCATGTTGTAGGTCTTAGCCTGGACCATCTGTGCCGAACGGATCGCGTCGACCGCACCCAGGACCGAGATCAGGCCGACGTCCTTCTGCATGGAAATGAAGTCGTTCATCAGGGCGGGGGTCACCTTGCGGATCGCCTGCGGAACGATGATCATGCGCAGCGTCTGCCCGTGAGACAGGCCCAGCGAGCGCGCTGCGTAACGCTGGGAGGGGTGCACGGAGTCCAGGCCTGCGCGCAGCACCTCGGCGACGTACGAGGAGTACGTGAGGATCAGCGCGACCGTGCCCAGGAACGCGGTCGGGATGCGCGTCGTCGGGTTGAGCGCCGGGATACCGAAGCCGATCAGGTAGAGGACGACCAGGAAGGGGACGCCACGGAAAATATCCGTGTACGCGGCCGCCAGGAAGCGGATCGGGAAGAACACGGGCCCGTCTGGGTGTCTGCCAGCGTGCGCGCGGCCGCCAGCAGGGTTGCGAAGACGGCGACGCCCAGCACCGAGATCAGCAGGATCCGGATGTTGAGCCACAGGCCGGCCAGGACCTGGGGGAAGGCTTCGATGAAGTACTTGCCGTTGAAGAAGGTGTTGCGGGTGGCCTCCCACCCGTCGGAGTGGACGACCACGGCGATGAGGACTCCCGCGACCACGATCGTGGAAGCCAGGGAGATGAGAATCGACCGGACCGTCTGCTTGCGCCGATAAGCGCGGCGGCCACGCTCCACCGCCGAAACGGTGAGCGTGGCCGCCGCGTTACTTGAGTAGTCACTCATGAGTGTGGGGCCTCACTTGAGGGTGGGCACGTTCTGTGCCTCGTTCAGCCACTTTTCCTGCAGTTCGGCAAGCTTGCCGGACTCGGCCAGGCGGTCGACCGCGGCGGAGACCGTGGGGGTGAGCTTGGAGCCCTTGGGCAGGACGATGCCGTATTCTTCGCCGCCCGTCGTGTCGTCGAACTGGCCGATGATGACGCCGTCATCGATCTGCGCGGAGACCATGTAGAACGCGGTTGGCAGGTCGACGACGATCGCGTCCACGCGGCCCGTCTGCAGGGCCAGGACCGTGTCGTCGGAGGAGTTGAACATCTGCAGCTTCTGGCTGAGGCCGGACTCCAGGTGATCGGAGGCGAACTGCTGCGATGTTGTGCCGGCCTGGACGCCGATCAGGACGTCCTTGAGGTCAGCGATGGACTTCGCGTCGGCGGCCGGGGTGCCGGCCTTGGTGATGATCGCCGATGTGGTCGTGTAGTACGGGGATGTGAAGTCGACGGCGTTCTTACGCTCGTCGGTGATGGAGAACTGCTGGATGTTCAGGTCCCAGTCCTTGGCGCCGGGGGTGATCGACGCGTCGAAGGTGGCGCGCACCCACTGGACGTTGTCGGCGGTGTAGCCGAGTTCCTCGGCCAGGGCGTAGATGACGGCCGACTCGTAGCCTTTGCCCGAGGCTGGGTCGTTGTCCAGGATCCACGGCGAGTAGGCGGGATCGGAGGTGGCGACGGTGAGCTTGCCTTCCGTCACGGTCGGCAGCGCGCCGGGGCCGTAGGTCTGCTCGGCGTTGGCGGAAGAAGAGGAGCTCGTGCCGCCCGTGCAGGCGGCCAGGCCGAGGGCCGCGATGGCGGCGACGGCAGCGAGGGAACGGACAGAGCGGCGCATGGGGCCTCCCGGTGACGTGGGGGATTCCGCCTTGTGGGCGGGTCTGACTCGATGAGCGTATAGGCGCGCCGCACAATGTGCTGGCGTCGTTTCGCTGCACGAAACAATGGAACGAGGCATGGGCTGGGGAAATGTTGGAATCGTTGGGGTTTCGTCGGGTTGGGGGATGGGACACAGTGGTGTGTGGGCATGCGAAAGGGCCGGGCCGCGCCAGCCCGGCCCTCCCGTCAGATCACTTCTGGAGCTTGTCCTTCAGATCGGAGACGACCTCGGTCGCCTTGTCCTTGGCAGCCCTCGACGGCCTTCTCGATGTTTTTCTTCGCCGAAGGTTTCCTTGGCCTTCTCGAGACCCTCTTCAGCCTGCTTCTTCAGATCTTCCAGACCCATGTTTCCTCCTTGGAACGAGCCGCTCGTATTGGTCGAGCGGATGGTCTCACCCTATGCCCGAACCGTGGTGCTCGCGCGTTCAAGGCGTTCCGCGGCGCGTTCGTTCCCTGTGCGTTCGAGGCGTGGGACAGTGTGCCGTCGGGCTTAGGCCCCCTCAGCGAGCTTCCAGTCGTTGAAGGTGAACTCGGGGAGACGACGCAGGTGGCCAGCGCGTAGTCGCTGCGGGCGAAGGTGCGCTGCCAGGTGCTCAGCGGGCACGAGGATCTGCACGGGGTTGCTCGCATCGGAGGCCTGCGTTTCGGCCGGAGAACCCAACGTCACGATGCGCGGGTCGGCCTCGGGGGCGTCCCCGCTGCCTCCCAGGTGCACCTCGAGGGCGCCGGGCCCCGACCAGATCCACAGTTCGTCGGAGTGAACGAGGTGCCAGCGGGCCTCCTCGTCGCGGTCGAGGAGGAAGATGATCGCGGAGGCGCTGTGGCGGCTCCCGCGCGGCGTGTCCACCTGCGCGGGCGCGGTCCACGTACGGCGGTAGTGGCCGCCCTCGGGGTGGGGCGCGAGGCCCATGGCATCAATCAGCGGGGACACGTCGGTCATGCGAAGCTCCAAACGAAGGGAAAGGGAGGCTGAGCGAAAGGGAAACGACAGGGTTAGCGCGAGGCCGAGTAGCGCACGCGCCCGGACACGACGGTCTCGACGACGCGACCGGCACCGTGGCGGGCAACGGTATCGATGGTCTCCACGATCGAGGTGACGGGCACATCGATGACGCACATGTCGGCGACCGCGCCCGACTGGAGCTGTCCCAGGCGATCGGGGCCGGTCGCCAGGCCCATCGCGGTGGCACCGCCCAGGGTTGCGGCCTGCAGGAGGCGGCGCGCCAGGTCCTGATCCTCGTAGCCCTGCGCTTGCGCCAGGTCGAAGAGGAGGGCGACGTCCTCGAGCAGGTCGAGGGACGGGGAGGAGGACAGGGAGTCCGTGCCCACCGCGATCATGTTGCCCTCGGTGAGGTAGGCGCCGACGGGCGGCGCGTCCAGGCCGATCACCCGGTTCGAACGCGGGCACAGCGCCACGGCCGTCTGGCGGGCGCGCAGTCGTCGGCGGTCGTCGGCCCGCATGTACACGCCGTGGGCGACGTGGCAGTCGGGTCCGAGGACGCCCAGCTGGTCGACGAACTGCGTCGACGAGAAGCCACCCCCGCGCGAGCGCATCGCCGTGAATGACGAGGAGTGCTCGCTCTTCCACAGGTCCGCCAGGGCGGTCGTGCGCGTTTCGGACCATTCGGCCTCGGAGTGGGACTCGCCCAGGTGGATGTGGATGCGCATGCCGCGACGCCTGGCCATGTCCGGCAGATCCAGCAGCGGCTCGGCGTCAAGGGAGTAGGGGGCGTGCGGGGAGATGCCCACGGCCGGAGGGGTCGGCATGGCGTCGAGGGATGCGGAGACCTCGCGTTCTCCTCGGGCTCGCCACTCGTCGTTCGACCAGCTCATGACCTCCCAGTAGGCGACGCCGTGCAGTCCGGCGTCGTGCAGGGCCGAGGCCGCGGCCGCGTCCGTCACCACGTCGGCGGCGGCGGTTGTGCCGCTTTCCAGGAGCAGCCGGGCGCCGGCGGCCGCGTCGCCTCCCCAGTCCAGGCCGCCCGCGTCGTAGACCTCGTCGAAGGCGCGCGCCCAATCGTCGAAACCGCGGTACTGCCCCGCGCCCACGGACGCCATGCCCGTGTACTGCAGGTGCGTGTGCGCATTGACGAGGCCGGGGAGCAGCACGCCGTCAAAGTGGCGTTCGGTGAAGGACAGGCCGCGCTGCGTGAGCGTTTCTACGACCCAGTCGCGCGCGCCCACGTGCTCGATGCGCCCGTCGCGCACGGCAACAGCGCCGTCGAGGATCGAGGGGGCGGTGATCGGGATGACCATGCTCGGCGGACCAGACGACCACGTCGCTCATGGGGGACCTTTCAGTGGGGGACGCTGACTAACAGTGTAGAAGCGGGGCGGGCGCACCGGCCCGCCGGTGGACGTGAACTGCGACTATGACAGGGACAGGGCGCCGAGCGCTGCTGCGGCCACCGCGTCGTCGGCCTCGCGCGGCAGGTCGTGCAGGCCGGGGGCCAGCTCGCCTTCGCGGGTGAGGAGCTCGCGCAGGGACGCCAGCTGCACGCCGAAGCTCATGTCCATAATTTCGATGGGGTTTCCTTCGCCCGCCGTGTAGTTGATGCCCTCCCCGCGCTCGAGGATGCGTAGCGTCTTGCCGGAGGGGCTGGTCAGGGTCTGCACGTGGGGATCGCCCGACTCGGCCATGACCCAGGAGGCGGCTACGGCCTCGTCGATGGATACTTCCCCGTCGACGCCGCCGGCGACCGTGACGATCGCGCCCTCGGGCGCCGCCTCCAGTGCGCTTAGCGGGATCGTCGCCCGCTCGCCCGTCGCGGAGATCAGCATGCCGGCGCTCGCAGCGGCCTCCTGCAGCGAGGCCACGGCGAACCCGTCCATCGACGCCTGCAGGGCGCGCACGGGGTCGAGCTCGACGACGGTCACGCGCGCGCCGATCGCCGCGCCGAAGCGCGCGCAGCCGCGGCCTACGTCGCCGTAGCCGATGATGACGACGCTCATCCCCGCCACGGGCCCGCCGACGCCGCGCGGGTCGATCAGGTCGAGGATCGTCGTCCAGCACGACTGGCCCGTCCCGTAGGCGTTGTCGAATAGGGTCTTCGAACGCGCATCGTTCGAGGCCAGGACCGGAACGCGCAGATCGAAAGAACGCAGGGGGGCGCAGCCCCGAGGTGGTCTCCTCCGCAGCACCGACCAGCGCGTCCAGGACACCCGGGCAGCGCTGGGTATCGTGCGCCAGGCGGATCAGGTGGGAGCCGTCATCCAGCAGGAATTCGCTGCGCTGGGCCAAAACTCGCGTGCGAGCTCCCACTCGCGCTCGCGGGAGGCGCGCGAGTCCGCGAAGACGGGGATGCCGGCGTCGCGCAGGTGGGCAGCGACGTCCTCGCGGGTCTCGGATGCCCAGCCGAAGACGCTCACGCGCGCCCCTGCCTCGGAGAGCATGAGAGCCAGGGCTGCCGTTTTTGGCTCCAGGACGAGGGAGAGCCCCACGCTTCGGCCCGCCACCAGGGGAGCCAGGGCGTGTGCCGCCGCCTCGGTGACGGGCATGTGGGCGCGCGCCCACTCGATGCGTCCCTCGTCGCCGGGGCCCGTGATGGTGCGCCCGTTGGGGGCAATGACGGCGCGGAACGTGCCTCCGGGCGCCAGGACCGTGATCGCTCCGGGCGTGGGGGCCGCGTCCTCCTCGAGCGCGAACACGACCGGGGGCGAGGCCGGGGTTCCCTCGGGCTCGGCAATCGGGTGCACGTGGGCGCCGAACGAGCGAAGCAGGGCGGCCAACGCCGGGTCGTCCGTCGCGAAGGAACGCCCCGCGATGAGCATGTTCGTGGCCCGCGCGTAGGCGCGTAGCAGCAGCTGGGCGGCGAGGGGATCCAGGGCGCGGTTCATGCGTCAAACGTAGCAACTGCGGCGTCAATGTCGGGGATGAGCCAGGGGGCGACCAGGGCAGACCCTCATAGAATCGCGCGGGGCTGCGGGTCTATCGTTCAAACATGACACACGACACGACGGGCCTGGTGACCCGAGCACTGACGAAGACATACATGCGCGGGCACACGCCCGTCCACGCCCTGGCGGGCGTCGACCTGACCCTCCCGCAGGGCACGCAGGTGGCGATCATGGGCCCCTCGGGCTCCGGTAAGACGACGCTCCTGCACTGCCTGGCGGGCGTGCTGCGCCCCAGCTCCGGGTCGATCACCCTGGACGGTGAAGAGATGACGACCATGTCGGAGCGGGTTCTCTCGAACCTGCGTCTGCGCCGCTTCGGCTTCGTGTTCCAGGATGGCCAGCTCCTGCCCGAGCTGCCCACGGAAGAGAACATCGCGATGCCCCTCATGCTGGCGGGCACGCCCAAATCGCAGGCTATTTCCCGGGCCCGCGAGATCCTGGCGAACCTCGGGCTCGACGGCGCTGGCCCCTACCGCCCCGGCCAGCTGTCGGGAGGACAGGCCCAGCGCGTCGCGATCGGCCGTGCGCTCGCCACCGATCCCTCGGTGATCTTCGCGGATGAGCCCACGGGGGCCCTCGACCAGGCCACCGGCGGCGAGGTCATGTCCCTCCTGACGAGCGCCTGTGCCTCCACTGGGGCATCCCTTGTCCTCGTCACCCACGATCCCGCTGTCGCCGCGCGCCTGCCGCACACGATCCACGTGCGCGACGGCCGCATCTCCCTCGAGGCCCGAGGCAGTGGAACCCCCAACCAGGGGGTGGCCCGATGAGCGCGGTGCGCACCGCCGCCGGGGCGCTCCTGCGGTCGCGCGACCGGGCGACGTCCGTCCTCACGGTCGCGGCTTTTGCCCTGCCGCACGCGTTCCTGCTTGCGGTCACGGGTGGTGTCATGGCCTTTGGGGCGAGGGCTGCGGTCGCTGCTGCGTCCGCCACGGCCGACGATCCCTCAAGCCTCGACGGGATGGCGTCCTTCTACGTGATGCTTGCGTACTTCGCGGCCACCCTGCTCGTCGTCCCCATCATTTCGATGGGGGCAGCGGCCGCGCGCCTGGGCATGAGTCGGCGTGAGCGCGACCTCGCGGTCCTGCGCCTCGTCGGCCTCGCGCCGGGCAAGACGAAGCTCGCCTGCATCCTCGAAACATGCGTGTTTGCGGTTGTCGGCGTCGTCGTCGGCTCGATCCTGTACGCCGTGACGCTGCCCGCGTGGGGTGCGCTGTCCTTCCAGGGCCGCCCGATGGGGGCCGGCGAGATGTGGGTGGGGGTTGTGGCCCTCCTCGTCGAGGGACTTGCCATGATTGTCCTGGCCGCCCTGTCCTCGTGGCTGGCCATGCGCAAGGTTGCGATCACACCCCTGGGCGTCGCGCGTCGCACGCAGGCGGGCCGCGTGAGCGCGGTCGGCCCCGTCCTCGGCCTGGTTCTCCTCGTGGTGTGGCTGAGCGTCGGTACCCTCGCGATGAACCTGGGAACTGCTATCGGCATGGCCGTGTTCTTGGGCTTCATGGGCGCGATCTTCCTCATCGTCAACCTGGTGGGCGTCTGGTCGATCAGCCTCATGGGGCGCATCATGGCCCGGGCCTCGCGCAGCCCCCAGATGATGGTGGCCGGGCGTCGTATGGCCGACGACCCGCGCGCCGTGTGGCGCTCCTTCGGGGCGGTGGCCCTCGTTGGGTTCCTCGTGGGCATCATGTATCCCGCGAGTGATGCGATCTCGATGAGCGGGGACAGAACCGACGAGATCGCGCTCATCGTCGTCGGCGACATCAACAGAGGCATGCTGCTCACCTTCGCTATCACCCTCGCGCTGGGCGCTGTGTCGACCGCGGTCAACCAGTCAATCCGCGTCCTCGACTCCGCCGACCAGGTGCGCGCCCTGTCCTACATGGGGTCGCCGCGCGGCTTCATGGACCGCAGCCGTCGCCTCGAGGTCGCGATTCCCGCGTTCGTCATGATCGTTGGCTCGATGCTGCTCGGCATGGTGTTCATGTCGCCGATGCTCGCGGCGGGCGCCGGAAAGGGTGTCCTCATTGCGCTCGCCTCAGCGATTGTGGGCGTCATGCTCATCGTCGTTGCCTCCGAGGCGACCGTTCCGCTGCGCCGCCGCATCCTGTCGGGCGTGCGCGAGGGACGGGAGTAGAGCGCTCGTCGCCAGTCGCGTGGTCCGAGCTATGGGGGAATGTAAAACCGTCGGGGGCGCGAGTGCATGGAGAAGGGGGGCGAACCTCTTGGTTCGCCCCCCTTCTGGTAGCTCACTTCTCGAGCTTGTCCTTGATGTCCTCTGCCTTGTCCTTGGCGTCCTCGGCGATCTCCTCTGCCTTGTCCTTGGCGTCCTCGGCGGCCTCTTCGACCTTGTCCTTGGCGTCTTCTGCCTTGTCCTTGGCGTCGCCAGCGAGCTCGGCGAGCTTGTCCTTGGCTTCTTCAGCCTTCTCCTTGGCCGCGTCAACGACCTTCTCGAAGCCTTCTTCAGCCTTCTTGGCCAGATCTTCCAGGCTCATGATTCTCTCCTCAACGTAGGGTCGTTCGATGCTTTGAGCGAACATGGCCAGCCTAACACATAGTGTGACGGGCGGCTCATTTTGCAAGGGGGTGCAAGTCGTTTGTTGGTTCGCGGCTCCGATCAAATTGTTTGGAATTAAAGAAATCAAATGCATGTGACGCGCGCCTCATGGGTGCTAGGATTGCGCCATTCACACCGCAATAGTCGATGGAGACATCGTGTATCGCTCGCCTTCCCAGTACTCGCAGGCAGAGGGGGTCGGTGGGGCCGCGCGAGGAGCGCAGGTCACCAGGCCAGCCGCGCGTCGCCAGCGCCCCGCGCCGCCCTCGTATCCTCCCGCCGTGCGCCCGAGCGTGCGTGCGCGAGCCGACCTCGACGAGGCTCGGGGCCTTCGTGTGGGCCTTCTATCGCTTCACTCCGGCCGGCGTCATTGTTCTCGTTATCGCCCTGTTCATGGCGTTCGCGGAGAAGATATCCAACATACCGAGCAGCGACAAGTAAGGTTCGTCGCCTGGCTGAGCCTGGCAGCGTGAGGTCGCCCCATCCTCGTCCCCGGTGCGAGCACCCGTGCCTCCCGTCGGGCACAATGGACCCATGATGACCCCCACTGACCCTGCGCGTTACACGGGCGTCGACCTGCGCCTGGCCGCCGTCGACATGGATGGCACCCTCCTGGACGACGATAAGAACTTCCCGCCCGGCATGGACGAGCTGCTCGACCAGATGGACGCGCGCGGCGTCACCTTCGCGCCCGCCTCCGGGCGACAGGTGTGGACACTCATCGACATGTTCCCCGGGCGCCCCGGCATGACCGTCATCGGGGAGAACGGTGGGATCGTCATGCGCGACGGTGTCGAGGTCTCCTCCCACCCGGTGGACACCCCACGGTGCGCGAGGTCATCCGCCTCGTCCGTGAGGCCACCTCGGGGCCGGATGGGATCGACGGCGGCCTGGTCATGTGCGGCAAGCAATTCGCCTACGTCGAGCGCACCGCCGACCGCTTCGTCGACGGTGTTCTGCCCTACTACCACCGCACCAAGCGTGTGGATGATCAGATCGCCATTATTGACGCCATCGAGGCCGGTGAGATCGACGATACGATCATCAAACTGGCGGTTTATGCCATCGGGCCGATCGAGGCCTTCGCGGAGGCGACGCTCGCCCGATTCGCCGACACGCACCAGTACGCGGTGTCGGGCGCGAACTGGGCGGACCTGCAGGTTCGAGGCGTCGATAAGGGCAGTGCCGTGCGCGACCTGCAGCGTTTCCTCGGGGTGGATCGTTCCCAGACCGCCGTCTTCGGCGACGCCGGGAACGACCTGTCCATGATGAGCGAGGGGGACCTGTCCTTCGCGATGGCCAACGCCTCGCAAGACGTCGTCGAGGCCGCGCGCTTCATTGCTCCCTCCAACAACGAGGCCGGGGTCGCCCAGGTGCTGCGCACCCTCCTCGGGTGAGCGCGTCGCGTGACACAAACGACATTCCCGCGCCGAGCGCCCCTTCGGTGCCCACCGTTGCCGATGACGGTACGCGCGAGGCAGCGTCCGCCGGCAGCGCGTCCGTTGCCTCGCGGCCCGTGCGCACGCGAAGCACGTGGACCCTCTCCATGGTGTGCGGCGTCGGCGGCTGGCTTTTCATCGCTGGTACGATCGTCTTGGGCGTTTACAACAGCCTCACGGCCGCGAACGAACATGACGCTGTGCTGCGAGAATACGGTTTCGGCTATGCCATCGTCCTCATGCTTCTCCTGGTCTTCGTCATCAACGTCATCGGTGCCTGGGCGTGGTTGGTAGTCTCGTGACGTGAGGAGGCCTTGAGCCTCGTCGGCCTCGTCATCGAGGGCCTGTTACCGCCATGGGAGGTTCCGACTCCCTCTCGTTTAGGATTGTCGTGGTCGCCCGAATGGGCGCGACGGTCAACCTATGAAGGATCAACGATGACGATGCCCAATCCTGTCGGTTCGGGGATGCCCGACTACTCCGGCAGCGTGCCGGGTAATCCGGGCACGGTGCCTGCCTACCCCGGTACCGTGCCGGGAAACCCCTACGCCGACATGCAGCCGGCGCCGGAATTTGCTGCTCCGCCCAGCAAAGCCCTCGGCATAACCTCCATATGCCTTGGTGTTGTTGGGATCGTCCTCTGCGTTGGCGGGCTGTTCTTTGGAGCCTATATCTCGTTCGATGCGGATGACTCCTTTGAGAGGGCTATGGCTCCGCTCGCCTTCATATTTGGCACCGTAATAATCTACATCCCGGGCGCGATCATGAACATCGTTGGTCTCATCCTTGGCGCGACTGGGCGCAAGCGGGTGCAGGATCCGCGTGGCTGGAAGGTCTACAAGGTCGGGATTTGGATGAATGTCATCCCGATGATCCTGTTCCTGGCTGCTGTTGTGCTCACCATCCTCTTTGCGATGGCGTACTAATCCATCCGGAATGCCGCTGTTTGATAGCCGCCAACGATTGGAGGAATTTACTGTGACAGCTCCATATTCGAATGGTCCTGGCCCACTGTGTTTCCGGGGCAGGATCCCCAGCAGCTCGCCGTGCCGGGACGCAGCCGAGGAAAGGCCCTCGGTGCGGCGTGCCGCGGATTCGGGATCACCGGACTTGTTGTCTTCGCATTGGTTATCTTCGGGACGCTGGTGTACGTGCTGATTCCCAGGGGTGAGCATGGGCTGGACCTGGCTCCGATTGCCTTCATCTTCATGGCCGGATTCTTCTCTATCCCCGTCGTCGTGGTGAACATTATCGGTCTGGTCCTCGGCATCATTGCGCTCCAGAAGACGAAGAATCCCACCGAACGCGGCTACGTCGCCCGCGGCCTGCTCATGAACGCTGCACCGCTCACGGTTGTCGGCCTCGTCGTTCTTCTGATCCTCTTGATCTACGGGTTCTTCTACCTCATCTCGCTGTTCTAAAGTCGTCTAATCCGACGACCTCTGCTCCTACACCATCGACCCCCAAGGAACTCCTGTGACAACACCGAATCCCCAGGTCCCCGACCCAAACGCTGTGGCGGGGTACAACCCCCAGCAGGTTCCGGCTCCCCCTCAGGTGGAGTATGCGCCGGTGGAAGCCATGCAACCCGACATGCAGCAGAGTTGGGGGCAGATGCCCGTGGGGGCCGAGATGCAAGCAGGCTTCCCGCAGCCAGGGCCTGGGGGCTACGGACCTACGGTGCCTGCTCGCCGTCGCACGTCATACAAGCTAGCGGTCATTTTGCTCGCAGTTGGCTTGTTATTTGCGGTTTCGCCCTTCCTTGCCGAGGGGCTCATTGGGCTCATTCCCGGCAATCATGGTGATGGTGGAGACGGCTTGTTATGGCTCGCAGTCATCATGTTGTTCTACCTCACGCCGCTCGGCATCATCCTTATCCTGGTCTCTGGAATCGTGGCAATCGTGGTTGCTCTGATGAACTCATCCTCAAAGAGCTGATCCCGAGAGAGACGACAGACCCCGCGTCGAACCACCAAACGGCGGCGACGCGGGGTCTTTTCTGTCCTACTTGGCGTGGTAGCGGGGGGCTGGTACCCAGGTGAATTGGTGTGGGGATGTCTGTGTCTTTCAGGATGCTTTCGTCGAGGCCGCGGTAGGTGTAGGTGGGGTCTCCGGCGATGCGTCGGGGGTCGACGAGGCCGGCGAGGTACTGCTGGGACTCTTCATTTGTGGGGCCCAGGTCGCTGTAGCCCTTGTCCATGAGCGGGTTCTCGTTGGGGTACTGGGACGGATCGGTGTTGACCATGGCTCCGGGGTCTGCTCCGCCGTATCCGATGTACTTGTTCCACCCGCCTTGGTCAGTGCGAGCTGTGTGCGTGAGGAGTTGGAGGAGTTGGTTGCTGGTGGCGTTGGGCCACTTCTGCTTGGCCAGGGCCAGGAAGCCTGCGACCAAGGGTGTGGCGTTGGAGGTACCGTACGCGTTGATGTTGGTGCCGGTCTCGAAGTCGTGAGCGACCATGGGGCCTCCCACGGCAGCCACGGTCACGCCTTTGCCCCACGAGGAGTATTCGGCGCGTTTGCCGGAGGTGTCGATGGCGCTGACACTGACCACCCCGGACCACTTGCCGTAGCTATCAATAGTATTTTCCTCGTTGTCGTTTCCGGCGCCGCTCACCACAATGACACCTAGGGCGTTGGCGCGGGCGATCGCCCACTTCACCGAGTCGCTTACCTGTCCATTTGTCGCGGAGATGCTGATGATTTGTGCGCCGTCGGTGATCGCCTGGTTGATCAGCCATTCGGGCTCGTCGAGGTTGTTGCCGTGGTGGCCGCGGCAATCGGACTCCGCCTTATCTCCTTGCTTGATGTAGTTCGTACGATAGGACAGGAGTGCTGCATCTGGTGCGACGCCGTACTCTTTGGAGACCAGGAGCGATGCCATGGCCGTGCCGTGGCTCTTGGATTGTGTGCCGGAGGTGATGGTGCACGGTGTTTTGTCGATGACGGTGGCGCCGGCCAGCTCGGGAGCGCTGGTGTCGACCTCGCCGTCGAGAAGTGCGATGGTCACGCCCTTGCCCGTGTAGCCCTTGGCCCGCGCCTGATCGAGATGGTAGTAGGCGAAGTGAGGCTGGTCGGCCGCCGTGATCGGGTCGGCGGCGTGTGCGGGCGCGGCGGGCAGGGCGATGGCCCCGGCCGCCAGGGCCAGGGTCATCGCGCATACACCCGCAAAGCGCAGCCGCCGACGGTGACCAGACGTGTGGCTTGTGGTCACCATTGGCGGGGATCCCATCCGTCGTCCTTCTGGGAGGCGGGCTTCAGGTCCTTGTCCGAGCCGTAGGTCTGTGACATCGGATTGACGTAGCCCGGGGGCAGCGCATCGTCCTCGTCGTCCTCGAACTTGAAAGCCTCGTACTTGCGCCTGCGCCCCTTCTTGTCGTCCTTGCCGCCACCGGCGCCCGCACCGGCACCGGCGCCCATGAAGCCGCCCATGCCGGGCCGCCCGGCCGCGCCCGAACCGCCAGAGGCGCTACCGGCGCCCGTCTTTCCAGCGGCTCCAGCCGCTCCGGCGCCGTTCGTACCCGTCAGGCCGGTTGTCCTGCCCGACGCGCTCGCGCTACCGGGCAGACCGCCGGAGCCAAGGCCGCCAACGGAGGCCGAGCCTCCGCGCAGCCCGCCGAGGCCGCCCGCGCCCAGGCCACCCGCGCCGCCGCGACCCAGCCCGCTGAGCGAAGCGGCACCTAGGCCCGACGCGCCGCGCGCGCCCAGGGCAGCGGCGCCGAGGGCGCCCGCGCCGAGAACGCCGGCCCCCAGGGCTCCTGCGCCCGCAAGGCTCGTACGGCCGGAGGCGTCGAAGCGAGTGGAGGGACCCCCATTAATGTTCCACAGGGGATGGTGGCGATCGTTTGGAGGCGCGGGGGTGTAGCCGCCGCGAGTGAGGCCGTTAGCGTAGCGCTCGCCACCGATGCGTGAATGCAGCAGGTCGATGTCCTTCAGGTCCTCGGGGTCGGTGATGGGGTTGCTGCGGCTCCCCAGCTCGCCGTCCTTGATGAACTTGTCGGGGATGCGCTGGGACTGGAGCCTGCGTAGCTTCTCGGCGTCCGTTTCCTGTGCGGTCGGGTCATCGAAGCCATTCGGGTAGAGTCCGGAATTGGGGCCGCGCAGGTCCGAGCGACCGTAGTCGGTGTCCCTGTTGCCTGGATACACGCCGGGATCATGCGGGGATACTCCCTTGTAGCCGTCCTCAAGCTGCTGCGCGACGGATGTGTCGGAGGGGTGCGGAAGATCATTCGGATCCCAGTAGATTCCACTATAATCCTTCAACTCTTCCTGCATCTCCTTGATGCGCGCCGCGTTGTTCGCGAGTCCCTGCATCGAGTCGTTGAGCCGCTGGAGGATATCCGTCGAGCTGGCCTCGCGCTGGTTGTTGGCCTGGGCCGCGATCGCGTCGTAGACGGCCGCGCCGGTCGATGCAACCGCGTTATATGCCATGCCAACGAGGCCGTACTGCTCCATGACCGGGATCGTCACCTCGGCCACGTCGCGCAGCTTGTCCAACCTGGCGTCAACGAGGACGGGAGAGAGCATCTCCGCCTCTTCGCGCGCGTGCTGCATGACGCGGCGCATCTCGACCTCGACCTGCGACGTGGCGAGATACGAAGCCCTCCAGAGCCTGACGCGTCGTTCCGCGTCCTCAAGCCACTTGTTGATGGCGTCGCCGGTTTGGCCCTGGAATCCCTGATACTCCCGGAAATGCTGGATGCGCTCCTCCGCCTCGCGAATGGCCTCCAGGGTGGAGCTGTGCTTGCTGTCGTAGTCGGACAGGGATTCGTTCGCCTTCGCGTCCTCCACGAAACGCATGAGGCGCTTGTACATGGGGCTGTGAACCACTGGAATATCCTTTCGTGGGTTCAGAACTCGGAGCTACCGGCTGCGTTCGGGTTGGTGTTATCCTGCGACTCCGACGGTGAGGTCTGGGATGTCGAAGCGGATGAACCTGCCCCGGCGCCCGCTCCCGATCCGGCGGCAGCGGCGGCGACGGCAGGGTCCTGGGCCATGGCCGCGTTCGTCTGCGAGAAATAACCTGCGTTCTGCTCTTCCATCTGTCGGAAGGCTTCCTCGGACTGGTCAACCTTCGTGCCGAACTCGAGGAAGTGTTCTTGCTCGCCCTTGAAGCCATCGCGGAGTGTGGAGTATGAGTCCTGCAGTGCGCGGCGCGCAGCGTCGACGCCGGCCTCCTCGCCCCACACGGATTCAACCTGTGCGTCGGCCAAGGTGCCGATGCTGTCGGCGGCAGTCATGAGAGACTCCCCGCCTCTCTCCGCGTCCTGACGCGTCTGATCGTGCTTATCTGAGTCGAAGCTGACGTCGCTCACGAAAACCTCCAGGCGAAACAAGCGCAGGCGCGGCCCGCAGACATTAATGAGATGATGCTCATCATATGACCAACCGGCAAGGCTCGCAAAAATGCTCGGTAACTGCGAGCTGCGTTCCGGAAGAAAGTAACCCTTGTAATAAGAGAAGCGTGAAGGCGTCTGCGCGAACGGGCGGGGGCCGCGACGCACTGCGCCGCGGCCCCGAAGCAAAAACCTCTCAGAAGGTTAAATTCACTCGCCCGCCTCGAAGGTGGCCTTCTCAGCCTCGGTGTTCGGCACGAAAGAATCCGTGTCCAGGTCCGCCCAGTACTCCTCGGCCCACGGATCCTCGATCGGCTGCGAACGCTTCCACAGGATGTAGCCCGCGCCGGCGACGGCACCCACCAGGGCCGTCAGGCCGAAGGCGCGCAGCGCGCGGCACTTACGGCGCTTACGCGTGGGGGTGGTGAGGGCGATAGCCGAAGCCTCGGAAGCGCGGCGAGCGCGCTCCGACAGCGAACCGCGAGCTGACAGCGCGGCGCCCGCCTGGTTGACGGCGAGGGAAGCGCGCGGCAGGTAGTCGTCCACGAGGTGCTCGCGAGCGTTCTCGATCGCTGGACCGGCCTGCGCAGCGGCAGCCTGCGCACGAGCGGCGGCGTTCTCGATCGCGGGGGTCGCGTGCTCGATCGCGGAATTCAGCGCGGCCTGGGCGCGAGGCGCGGCCCAGTCAACGCCCTGGCCAGCCAGATCGGCAGCCCGCACGGCAACCTTGCCGGCGTAAATGGCAGCGGCGTCGCGAAGCTGCTGAGACGATGCGCGCAGCTTCTCTGCATCGAAAGTCGGCGAAGTAACCATGATGTCTCCGATTCTGTCCACAATAAACAGGGGCGCGGACGCGCCACTCACTCCTATTGTGCAACAACGGGCTGTGATCTGCAGCCCACCGGCACGCGTGAGGTGCGTGACGGACAGGAAACACCCAGGAAAAGATGCGACCATTACAGTCATGAAAGCTATTCTTCACACCTCCGCCGGCGACATCACCGTCGAGCTGTTCCCCAACCACGCCCCCAACACGGTCAACAACTTCGTGACCCTGGCCAAGGGCGAGCGCGAATGGGTCGACCCCCACGACCGGCCAGAAGACCTCCCGTCCCTCTATGACGGCACCATCTTCCACCGCGTCATCCCCGGCTTCACGATCCAGGGCGGCGACCCCTCGGCACCGGCACCGGCGGCCCCGGCTACCAGTTCAACGACGAGATCCACCCCGAGCTGAACTTCAACGACCCCTACCTGCTCGCCATGGCCAACGCCGGCAAGCGCATGGGCAAGGGCACCAACGGCTCCCAGTTCTTCATCACCGTGGCCCCCACCCCTGTGGCTGCTCGGCAACCACACCATCTTCGGTAAGGTCGCCGACGAGGAGTCCAAGCGCGTCGTTGACGCCATCGCCACCACCCCCACGGGCGCCCAGGACCGCCCCGTGACGGAGCAGGTCATCAACTCCATCGAGATCGTCGACTGACCCTCTCCCATCATCATCGACGAGGCCGGGGCCGCCCCCGCTGCTGCGTGCAGTGACCGGGATGGTACGCCCCGGCCTCGTCCCTTACCCGCCTGCTGAAAGGGAAGCTATGAGCATGCCGAGCTACGGCCAGCGCTCTGACCCGCACGCCGCCCCCGACTGCCCGCGCCACCCGGGTGTGCGCAGCGTCGACTACTGCAAGCGCTGCAACCGGCCCATGTGCGTGGACTGCGCGATCCCCACCGAGGTCCGCTCGATCTGCGTGGACTGCACGTCCTCGAAGAAGCGGTGGATGGGCTCCGCCTCGCGTGCGGCCGCGACCGGCACGCCGGTCGTCACCTACGCGATGATGGCGATCTGCGTCCTCATGTACGTCGTGACCCTGCTGGCGCCCACCACGAAGCTCAGCCTGGCGCTCGTGCCTGCGCTGCTGATGGCGCACCCGTGGACGGTCCTCACCGGCGCGTTCCTGCACGGGGGTATCATGCACATCCTGTTCAACATGCTCTCCCTGTACTGGGTGGGGCGCGCGATCGAACCGGTCCTGGGCCGGTGGCGCTTCCTCACCCTCTACCTGGTGAGCGCGCTGGGCGGCTCGGCCTTCATTCTCGTCTGGTGCCTCATCCAGCCCTCGGAGATCTTCGTGAGCACCGTGGGCGCGTCGGGCGCAGTCTTCGGCCTGTTCGGCGCTGTGTTCGTCCTCCAGCGCCTGGGCGGCTCAGACACGACCGCAATCCTGACGCTGCTCGGCATCAACCTCGTCTACGGCTTTATGGTCAGCGGCATCTCCTGGCAGGGCCACATCGGCGGGGCGATCGCCGGCGTGGGCGCCACGTGGGTCCTGGTGCGCATGGCCCGCCCACGTCCGGGTGTCACGCAGGTGCACCAGAACCGGCGCGAAGCGGTCGTCGCACTCGGCATGATCGCCGGCATGCTCGTGCTCAACGCCCTCGCGTTCCGCGTCCTGTACGAGGTCTACGGCGCGTGACGGGTCAACGGCCGACAGGGCACATGACATCTAAGGATGATCTACATAGGAAGGGTCCGGCAACTAGTGCCGGACCCTTCCTCATGCGCCCATAGGAGAGACCATGACCAGCCCCTGGGACCTGTACGACCAGCTCATCGACGAGATCCCCGCCGACATCACCGTCACCCAGATCCTCACCGACGGCAAATGGCGCCGCGTCGCCTCCAGCGAAGACGGCGTCGGCATGGCCTTCGGCATGAACGTCCAGTCGCGCCCGCGCGCCACCGAGGACCCCTCCGACCTCGTCGGCCGCCCCCTGCGTGACATCGCCGCCCTCGCCAAGTCCTGGAACTTCGAGGACGCCGGCATCGGCATGGCAGCTGTCAACCCCTATCACTCTCACCCCGTACGTGCCCTCGCCCACGGATTCCGCCCCTGCAAGGAAAACAACTGGGCGCGCACCTTCCACCCCTACGCGCCCCTCGTCGCCGGCAAGCGCGTTGCCGTCATCGGCCACTTCCCCTTCGCGTCCGCCGCCATGCCCGACGCCGCCGAGCTCAACATCCTCGAACGCAACGTCCTCGAAGGCGACTACCCCTGACTCCGCCTGCGAATACCTGCTCCCGAGATGGACTACGTCTTCATCTCCGGATCCGCATTCGTCAACAAGACGATGCCGCGCCTCCTCGCGCTCGCATCCGACGCTCACACCGTCGTCCTCGGGCCCTCGACACCCGCGTCCCCCGCGATCCTGCACGCCGGCGCCACCACCGTCATGTCCTTCGCCAGCGCGCACCCCGCGCGCCTTGAAGACGGCCTCGCCGGACGCTCCCTCCTTGGCATGTACGACGCCGGCATGAGGGTTGAGCTCAGCAGGCCGTGACCCGGAAGTCAGCCACGGCCTCATCGATAGAAATAGTGGGGCGTCCCGGCCACAGCCGGAACGCCCCACACTCACATCACTGGAGACGGCAGGCTCGCGCCCGCCGCGCCCCCGTCAACGCCAACGCAGCGTCATCAGGAAGCCGACCATCATCGTGCCCAAACCCACCGCGATGTTCCACGCGCCCAGCTTCGGAACCGGGTAGGTGCCCGACGAAATGTAGTAGACAACAACCCACAGCAGGCCCAGAATCATCAGGGCCACAAACGTGGGCGCCCACCAGGCGGGGCTAAGCGGAATGCCGTCAGTCCAGTTCTGGATGTCGGTATCGTCCTCAACCTCGTGCCCATTCTTCTTACGCTTCTTGGATTCGGCCACGTCGGGTCCTCTCTGCTGGCCCGCGCGGGAAGAAAACCGCCCGGCGGTGATGAATTAGTCGCAACACTAGCGTAGTCTCGGACGTGGAAAGTGCCAAAGCGCAGCGCCACATAAGGGGGAAAGATGCACGCACGCAGCGTCCGCCACATCGCCGGCGTGCTCGCCGTGACCGTCGCCTCCGGCCTCCTCTTCTCCGTCTCCGCGCTCAACGAACGCAAAAACCCCGCGGGAACCTCCGACCTGTCCACCCTCGTGCGCAACCGCCAGGAACAGGTCAAGGCCCTCGAAAACGAAGTCTCCTCACTCGATATGCAGATCCAGAGCTACACCTCCGTCGCCCCCCAATCCGGCGACGAGGACGTCTTCACCGCTCGCTCCACCCAAACCGTCACCGGCCCCGGCGTCCAAATCACCCTCAGCGACGCGCCCCCCGGAGAGATTCCCGAAGGCGCAACCCCCAACGACCTCGTCATCCACCAGCAAGACATCGAAGACACAATGAACGCGCTGTGGAGCGGAGGCGCCGAAGCCATGACCGTCCAGGGCGTGCGCATCACCTCGCGCACCGTCATCCGCTGCATCGGCAACGTCATCCTCGTGGACGGAACCAGCTTCTCCCCGCCCTATGTGATCCAAGCAATCGGTGATCCTGCCACCCTGCGCGCGACGGTTACTGTAAACCCACGTATGGTGAATTATCAGGCCTACGTGACAAAGTACGGCCTCGGGTGGGACATGCAGACCAAAGACTCCCTGAGCTTCGCGCCCGCAACTACCCCGCTGACCGTCAACTACGCAACCGTGGAGGAATCGAATGGGTGAACACGTCGCCCCGACCACGCCGGCTAAGAAAAAGCGCTCCAACATCTTCTGGAACATCGTCGGTGTCGTCGGTGAACTGCTCATCACCTTCGCCATCATCGTCGGCCTCTTCTCCGTCTGGCAGCTCTACTGGACGACCTACGAGGTCGCCGGACAGGTCTCCCAGACCATCGCCTCGTACGAAGAAGAGCATCAGCCCTCCAAGCGCGCCCTCGGCGAAGTGCGCACCGATGATCCGCCCGCCTTCGACCGCGAAGTCGGCGACGGCGAGGTCTACGGCCTCGTCCACGTGCCCACCTGGGACTGGATGAAGATCCCCCTCGCCGAAGGCACCACCTCCTACGTCCTCGACCAGGGATGGGCGGGCCACTACGACATGACCACCCAGCCCGGCGGAGTCGGCAACTTCTCCATCGCCGGTCACCGCCGCACCTACGGCAACAACTTCCGCTGGATCGACCGCCTCACTCAGGGCGACAAGGTCGTCGTGGGAAGTCGACGACCACTACCTCGTCTACTCCATGGTCTCCTCCGAGATCATCGATGCGACCGACCCCACGCAGATGCGCGTCGTAGCCCCCGTCATCGACGACGTCTCCTGGTCCGAAACCCCCACCGAGCGTTGGATGACCATGACCACCTGCCACCCCGAATACGGCAACTGGCAGCGCTACATCGTCCACCTCAAGTTCGAATCCTGGACCCCCAAGGACACGGGCGTCCCCGCCGAACTCGTCGATGAACCCACGAACTGAAGGACCCCACATGTACGCATGGATCTTCCGCCACCTGCCCGGACCCACCTGGTTCAAAGTCATTGAATCCCTGGCCCTCATCGGCGCGGCCGTCGCCGCACTGTTCACCTGGGTCTACCCCTGGGTCCAGTCCTACCTGGAACTGGGACAGTCCTCCGTCGGCGGCGCCTGAGTCGCTCGCTTGAGGATGGGACGAGGTCGGGGCACCCCGGCCTCGTGTCGTATCCACGGACGTCGGTTGGGTGTCGCCGTACGCGACTGCGCGCCCGGAGAGCGGACAACGCCCGCGCGCCCACTGGGGGGAGCGCCCTACGATGGATGCCGGAGAAGAGGCCACGGCCTCGTACATGAAAGGACCCGCGATGGCACGAATCCTCTGCGTCGACAACTACGACTCGTTCGTCTTCACGATCGTGGGCTACCTGCGCCACCTGGGTGCGACCGTCGACGTCGTGCGTAACGACGTCGTGGATCCCGCGTGGTTCGAGGCCGGCTACGACGGCGTCCTCATCTCCCCCGGACCCGGCGACCCCAAGAGTGCCGGCGCGTCCCTGCAGACCATCGCCGACTGCGCCGAGCATGGCATCCCGATGCTGGGCGTGTGCCTGGGGCACCAGTCCCTCGGCGAGCTTTTCGGCGCGACCGTCGGGCACGCGCCCGAGCTCATGCACGGCAAAACCTCCGTCATCACGCATGACGGGCGCGGCGTCTTCGAGGGCGTGCCCTCGCCGCTGACCGTCACCCGCTACCACTCGCTGACGATCGACCCCGCGACCATGCCCGACGAGCTCGAGGTCTCCGCGACCACCGAGTCCGGCATCATCATGGGCGTGCGTCACCGCTCCCTGCCCCTCGAGGGCGTCCAGTTCCACCCCGAGTCTGTCATGACCCAGTCCGGGCACCTCATGTTCGCCAACTGGCTGGCCGCCTGCGGCGACGCCGACGCGCGCGAGCGGGCCGTGTCCCTGAAGCCCGTCGTCGCGGAGCGTTTCAAGCTGTAGGTTCCGCGGGGATTTCTTCCGTTTCGGGCTGCGCTGATGCGCCGTTTGGTGCGGGCTGGTGGCTTTGTTCGGACTTCGGATCGTCTTTTTCTGAGGTCTCGATTTCGTCCTTCTGAGAGTCGGTAAGCTCAGGCTTCATCGGCGGTTGGAGCTGTGCCGGGTCGTCGACGAGCATTTCTGCGATGCTGCGCGCCTCGGAGCGCGCCCTGCTTTGGGAAGCGCCACTCGCGGCATTTTTTCTCGCCTTGCGTGATGTGCAGTTCCGGGAGTACATCTTCCGCGTCTGCCTCCGTGAACGTGTCTGTGTCCGTGAATGTTGGAGTCACGTCGTCAATGGAGAACTCTTCTTTGACAATGCCCTTCTGAATGAACTCCTGTGGGTCAGCAGTGACGATGCGGCGGTCGGTAACGGCAACCATCTCGGGCGAGACCTTTACTGCTCTTCTGGTAGCGCGTCTGACCCGGCCCAGGCTCCAGTTGGTTGAGTCTTTGGCCTGTGGGAGCATCGACCAGGCCGACGTATTGACTGTATTCGTAAACTGGTCGGCTCCCATGGCTAGAAGGCGATGCGAAAGTCTATCAACGGGGAAAATGAGCGCTTCGAGTTTTTCGCCCTCGTCCAGATACCAGCGCAGGATTTGGGTGTAGGGAGACACATCGTAGTTGGCGGGCGCGCACGTGGCATCCGGGTTGGGTACAGGGTTTTCTTTGATGCCCAGTTGCTGCGCAAGCTCGTTGAGCTGCTCAAGTAGTTCGTCGCCGTGTCGCGGGAAGCTGTCTGGTCTTGCCGCTTCTGAAAGTAGGGGAGCGTCCATTCCCCGGGAAGCTCAGAGATGATATGGAACTCACGCATTAGCTCGCGTAGGAGGGTGCGTTGGATCTGCACATCATCCTCGACTTCTGCGCGTATCTCGTTGTGAGTGAGGGTGGGGCGCTCACCGTTTATCCGGGCACGTTCATGCGCGAGCTCGAAGTAATAGCACCATGTCTGGATGCAGTTGAGGGCAGCAAATGAGTCGAAAAGAATGCTCCCTCGGTGTTCTGTGATGTAGTTACGTCTTTCAGACACATTATTCTGGCAACTCTGTAGTTCTTGAGCGTGCCTGTGAATTCTTTCTTTGTAGTAGTCCCGGTGTCTTTCGATGTCATTGCTGAGTCCGCTGAGCTGTTCCCAGTTCGTATTGGAAACGGTTCCTTCCTCGGTACTCTTGCGGAAAAATGCGACGAACTACCCGTTGAGTGCCGTGGAAGTCAGCATTGTTCCAATCTTCAAGCATGCGCTGAGTCTGTAAGACGGTTTGCTGAACCGCGGACACCTGTTTGGAAATGTTGTTGAGTTGCATCTGCACAGCCACCATCGCGACCGCGGGGCCGATGGCTGCGATGGCTCCCGCGATCTGGGGAGCTGACACGGGAATGAGGCGTGCTTGGCGAGTGATTTGCCCACCAGTATTTCTGACGGCACCGATCAATCGACCATCAGCGGTCTTCGTGAGTACGTTGCCTGCGGCTAGTTGTGCCTTGGTGACGGCATCCAGCTTGTAGAGGCCGGACATATGCTGGATGGCGTTGGCCGCCGAGGCGGCGCCTCCGCTCAGTGAGGCTCCCTCACCAATTGATGCGATGAGATCGTTGAGCGCACGGTCACCTACCAGCGAGCCGTCGATCTTTTCAAGGCCTTTGGTGTTGGGGCCAACGACCAGGGCGTAATCGTCTTCGAGGGGGACGATGATGGTGTCATCCTCATTGGGGTCCCATTGCTCAAGGTCCTGCGTCGTGTCACTCATATCTGCGCTCCAGGTCTGACTGGGGGCTCCGCCAATGGGTCCCAGCCATATGGTGATGAAGTAACCATCATGCTAGCACGAGGACTGTTGCTCCCCATGGGTTTGTTTGACGCATGCGTCGCGAGCCTGCGGCTACAGGTGGTTGATCTTGGGGGCGCGCTATCCCTGATGCGGGGTGTGAGCACTGAAACTGTGTTTACCCAGCAGTTTCTGGTGGTTTACGCCGACGGTGATGCACGTTCTGGATAGGAAGTCGTGTTCTGGATAGGAACGGCTCTTCTGGATAGGTTACTTTCCTATCCAGAACGCCGTAACCTATCCAGATTGTCGTTTCCTATCCAGTTCTCAGGGCGCCGTAGCCCAGTCTCCTGATATTCGCTTCTTCAAGTGGGCGGCAGTGGGGGTTTTGCGCCATCTCGAGCCCTGGGAGCATGCGTCGCCGGCGTGTCGGAGCGCCATATGGCGTCATTCCCCCTATTTGATGCGAGTTTCTTATGGCGCGGCCGCAAAAGTACTTGTTCGTTGGTGGTGTTACATCACTTAGGGAGCGTGACACCCCTTCCGAGCTGCTGCAATGCTCCCTTACAGGTGTAGCGCGTTGTGAATGCAAGCGGGCGTGTCAGCTATGGTGCCGCAGATGTGCTTGTGGGCGCATGTGTGCGGATAGGTTGTGTGCATCCGGATAGCTTATTAACCTATCCGGATGCCGATAACCTATCCACATCGTCATAACCTATCCGCGTAAGGGGCCGCTTTCCCGCCCGCGCACTCCCGCGCGAACGCCCGCGCCCCCGCGCATACGCTGAGGCCCGCGCCGGAGGATTTCTCCTCGCAGGCGCGGGCCTCACTGATCAACAGGGATGGTCGTGACACGGCGTCACCCCGACGCGACACAATCGGTACGCGGGTCAGGTGCTCACTTTGGCGTGTTGGTGTTGCCGTTGTTATTGCCGCCGTTGTTTCCTTTCTGGCTGCCCTTCGATACCTTCAGCTTCACGGTCGAATTCTTCTCCACCTTCGAACCCTCGCCGGGCTCGACGGAGAGGACCTGGCCGGCGGGCTGGTTGCCTGCGACCTCTTCGATGGTGACGGTCAGGCCCAGGGCCTTGAGCTGCGCCTCGGCGTCCTCACGGCCCATGCCCACGACGGTGGGAATCTCCACCTGCGCGGCCTTGCCGCTCGAGATGGACACGCCAATGGCGGTGCCCTTCTTGACCTTCGTGCCGGTCGCGGGATCCTGCTCGACGATGCGGTCCTTCTCCTTCTCGGAGTCAACGCTCGTCACGTTGCCCAACTCCAGGCCGACGCCCTTGAGGGTGCTGCGCGCCTGATCCTGGGTCATGCCCGACAGGTCGGGCACGTCCACCTGATCCGAGCCGGAGGACAGGTAGGCGCGGATCGTCTGGCCGGCCTTCACCTTGGAGCCGGGGGAGGGGTTGGTCTGCGCGACCTTGCCCTCGGGAACGGTGTCGGAGGCGACCTTGCTGGAGTCGAGCTCCCACTTCAGGCCAAGGGCCTCGATCGCCTTACGGGCGTCGTCGGGGCTCATGCCAACCAGGTTGTCCGGCAGAGTCACCGAATCGGGGCCGGAGGAGATGGTGACGCGAACGGTCGCGCCCTTCTCGGCCTGCGTGCCCGCAGCGGGGTCGGTGGAGGCCACGGAGCCCTCAGCGACGGTGTCGGAGGCGACCTTGTCGGGGTTGAGCTCCCACGTGAAGCCAGCCTGCTCGATCTGGGTCTTCGCTTCGGCCTGGGTCAGGCCGACGACGTTGGGAACCGCGATCGACTTGGGCTCGGCGGCACCGCGTGTGAGGGCCCACACCGAGCCGCCAATCAGCAGCAGGGCGATGAGCAACACGGTCGCGATGATCGCCGTGCGGCGCTTGCGGGCCTTGGCTGCCGCGTTCGCAGTGTCCTCGGTGGCAACAGCGGGTAGCGACGTGGAGGTCGCGGCCATCGCCGCGGCGGGCGCGTGGCTGGGGACCGCGGCCATCGGCGTGGTTGCGGCGGTGCGTGCGGACGCCATGCTAGGCGGCGGGCAGGACCTCGGTCGCCCACGAGTCAGCGGGCGGCGCGCCCACGTCGAGGCCTTGGGCCACGCGCTGCAGGTCCGCGAGCATTGCTGCGGCGCTCGGGTAGCGGTCCTCGCGGTTCTTCGCCAGGGACTTCAGCACCACGCGGTCGAGCGAGTCCGGGATGTCGGACGGTATCGACGAGGGCGTGGGCGGGATCTGCTCGACGTGCTGGTAGGCGACGGCGACGGCCGAGTCACCCTTGAAGGGCGGGCGGCCCGTCAGCAGCTCGAAGAGGACGACGCCGGTCGAGTACAGGTCAGAGCGAGCATCAACGGTCTCGCCGCGAGCCTGCTCGGGGGAAAGGTACTGGGCGGTGCCGACGACGGCGTTCGTCTGCGTCATCGTGGCCTGCGAGTCCGTCAGGGCGCGCGCGATGCCAAAGTCCATGACCTTGACCTTGCCGTCCGACGTCAGCATGATGTTGCCGGGCTTGATGTCGCGGTGCACCAGGTGGTTCGCGTGCGAGTACTGGAGGGCAGACAGGACGCCCGACACGATCTCGATTGCCTCGTTGATCGGAACGGCCGTTCCGTCGGAGATCAGGTCCTTGACCGTGTGCCCCTCGACGTACTCCATGACGATGTAGGGCACCGCGATCGAGCGGCCGGTCGCATCCTCGATGATCTCCTCGCCCGTGTCGTACACGGCGACGATGTTCGGGTGATTCAGCGACGCCGCCGACTGCGCTTCGCGGCGGAAGCGCGCCTGGAAAATCGAGTCCTGCGCCAGATCGCGGCGCAGCATCTTGATTGCTACGACGCGCGACAGGCGAGTGTCGAAGCCCAGGTGGACTTCGGCCATTCCGCCTCGCCCGATGAGCGAGCGGACCTCGTATCGGCCAGCTAGACGGTGGGCCATGGGCTCTGCCATGTCCTAACCTCCTCGATAATGTGTGCTCCCGCACCTGGTTGCATCAGGGAGCCAAGCATGTGTTTGATCGTAATAGCTGCAAGCGCGATGAGCGCAATCACGATGATTGCGACGATGACCGCGCGAATAATCTGCCTGGATGCTGGGACGGGTGGTGCGACGACGCTGCGCGAGTACGCGGTCTTGGCCGCCGGACGGATACGCTGCGCGCTGCGAGCGTCGAGCTCGTGCCAGCGCGGCCCGCGCTTCGCCTTCTCGGGCTGCGGCTCGTAGACCGAGCGTCGCTGGTGCTTTGAGGGCGTGGCTGCGCGAGGCTGGGGAACGGTCCCGTACACGCGCGGCGACGAGGCCGTGGCCGCCTTGCCGCGGCGAAGCGACTCGGAGCGGGCGGGCTGAGGAATGCGCGGGGTTGCCTGGCGCTTGGCTTCTTCGGCCTCGCGGCGTTCGCGGGCTTCACGACGTTCGCGGGCTTCTTGAAGCTCGCGCTGGCGCCGTTCTTCCTCGCGGGCGACGGCTGCGCGGCGCTGTTCCTCGGCTGCGTCTTCGGCCTGGCGGGCCGCCTCGCGTTGGCGCAGTCGCTCGGCGAGGGCGGCGCGTCGATCCTGCGGCTCGGACGGCAGTGGGGTCTTCGGTGCGGCGGTGTGCGCGGGTGCTGCGCCGGCCGGAGGGGCCGGGATAGGCACGGAACGCTGCGCGGACGCCGAGGCCTGGGGGCGCTGGGCGGTCCCGCTGCTGGGCTGCGGGACCTGCTCGGAGCGAGCGGGAGCTGCATGTCTTGGGATGGAACCCGTGGTCGTGCGGGCGGTGGCGGCCTGCGCGGGCACAGGAGCAGTGGGTGCAGGAGCCGGGTGCGTGGGGGCTGTCTTGGCTGTGGATCGCGTCGGGATCGGGGCCGACACCGGTGTCAGCGGATTCGCTGCGGGGGCCGGGACGGCTGCGTGGCGGCCGGTCGAGGTCAGCGACCGGACGGCACCTGACACCGCGGGCGGCTGCTCGCCGGTTGTCTCGGGGGTGCAGGCGACGAACCCGGGTAGGGAGCGGACGCGGGGCGAGAGACCGGGGAACCTCGGCCTCGTCGAGGATACGCGGGACGGCGGCGTGGTGACCCGTGATCGGGATCGGGGCCGAGGAGGGGGCGATCGTCGTCGCTTCGTCGAGGATGGGCAGCTTGGCGTGGCGGCCCGTCGTCGCACGCACCTTCGGAGTGAGTCCCGAGGGGGGCTGCAGCATCTCGTCGGGCAGCGTGCGGCGTGTCAGGTGACGCACGGGCGCGACGATCGGCACCGACGGCTGGACGGGCGTGCGCACCTCTTCGGGGCGCTGCGCGGCCTTCGGCAGGGGCAGCGGGCGAGGGGTTACGGACACGCCCATCGCTTTGGCGGCGCTCGCGATTTCGCGCACGGCTGCGGACCCGGACTCGGGGCGCTTCGCGGGGTCCTTCTCCAGCAGGTGCAAGATGACGTCGGCCAGGGGCTCGGGCACGAAGTCCGGCAGTGGCGGAACGGGATCGTTGACGTGCGCGAAGGCGATGTCCACCTGGGTCTCGCCGGTGAACGGGCGTCGACCGGCTGCGGCCTCGTAGGCGATGACACCCAGGGCGTAGAGGTCACCGATGGGGGTGGCGACCTCGCCCATGGCCTGCTCGGGCGGCAGGTACTGGGCGGTGCCCATGACCATGCCCGCGGCGGTCAGGTTGACCTGGCCGTTCGCACGAGAGATGCCGAAGTCTGTCAGCTTCACCATGCCATCAGGGCGAACAATGATGTTCGCGGGCTTGATGTCGCGGTGTACGACGCCCGCGCGCGCGGCAGCGCCCAGCGCCATCGCGACCTGCACGAGGATCGGCATGAGGTACTCGGGCTCAATGCGGGAGCCGCCGCGCAGGTAATCCGTCAGCGGATGGCCGTCGACGAGCTCCATGATGATCCAGCCGATGCCGTCTTCCTCGCCCGAATCCTGAGTGTTGGCGATATTCGGGTGCGAGATCGACATCGAGTTACGGGCCTCGAGGCGCAGGCGCGAGAGCGAGAGCTCCTCGCCCGTCAGCTCGGGGCGCAGGACCTTCGCGGCGACGATGTGGCCGCTGACGCGGTCGCGGGCTTTCCACACCCTCGCCCATGCCGCCCTGGGCGATCGGGGTGAGGAGCGTGTAGCGCCCTCCGAGCACTCGCCCGGCACCGGAAGTCATGCGTGGCGTACTCACTGCAGCCCCGCTTCCAGGAGGGCGCGGGCGATCGGGCCGGCCACGTCTCCGCCGTGGGGCGTGGGATCGTTGTCATCGCCCTCGACAAGGACGGCGAAAGCGATACGTGGGCTGTCCGCCGGGGCAAAACCGACGGCCCAGGCGTTCGCGCGGTCGCCGTTGCCGGTCTCGGCAGTGCCGGTCTTCGCGGCCACCGCAATGTTCGGCAGGGCCATCGTCGTGCCGGTGCCGTAGGGCTGGGAGACCACGGATTCCATCATGGCGCGCAGCTTCGAGGCCGTCTCCGACGAGATTGGTTTACCGGCGTCGGTCGGGCTGTTCGTGCGCACGACCTGGTTGTCGGCGTCCACGATCGAGTCGATAAGGTAGGGGGTCATCATCTGGCCGTCGTTCGCGATGGCCTGGACGACCTGCGCCATCTGCAGAGGCGTCGTCTGAACCGTGTACTGGCCGATCGAGCTCATCGCGAGCTGCGCGGTGTCCGTGTCGGCGGGGAACACGGAGGGCGTTACCGTCAGCGGAATCTGAGACTCACGGCCAAAGCCGAAGCGGTTCGTCACGTCGAGGAGCTGCTGGTTCGTCAGCTGCTCGGAAGCCAGCACGAAGGTTGTGTTGCATGAGCGCGCGAAGGCCTCGGTCAGCGTCGGTTCGCCATCGCCGCAGGTGGAGGACTCGATGTTGGAGACCTCGGTCGCCGTGCCCGGCAGGGTCGTCGACACGGGCGAGGGCATGTGCATATCCGGGTCGGCGAGGCCGTTTTCGATGAGGGCGATCGTCGTGAGGATCTTGAACGTCGAGCCGGGGGCGTAGCGCTCGGAGATCGCGCGGTTGAGCAGGGGATTGTTTGGGTCCGAGGAGAGTGCGGAGAACGCGTCGGACACCGCGTTGGCGTCGGAGGAAGCCAGCTGGTTCGGGTCGAAGGTCGGCGACGAGTACATCGCCAGGACCGCGCCGGTACGCGCATCGAGGGCCACGACGGCACCCTTTCGGCTACCGAGGGCCTCGGCCACAGCCTTCTGCATCTGAGAGTTCAGGGTGAGGGAGACGCCGCCGCCCTGACGATTCTGGCCCGTCAGGAGGTTGCGTAGGCGCTGTCCGAGGAGGGTCTGGGACTGGCCGTCCAGGACGTCCTCCTCGGCGGCCTCAATGCCCGTCGACGCGTTGCCCACCGACGAGAAGTAGCCCGTGACTGGCGCGTATAGCGGCCCCTCGGAGTAGGTGCGCACGTAGCGCTTCGAGTCTTCCTCGCGCTGCGAGGAAGCGACCGCCGTCTTGTCGACGATGATTGGGCCGCGGTCGGTTTCGGCCGCGTGCAGGATCGTGCGCTGGTTGCGAGCGTCGGCGTTGAGTGAGGACGCGGAAATGAACTGCGTGTTCGTGACGCCCACGCCCAGCAGGGCGAACATCAGGAGAACGATGATGAAGATCTTGCGGATCTGGTTATTCACGGCTCACTCACCCACTCCCACGGCAGGCTGGATACCGGAGTTCCACGGCGCGGGGGTCGAGGCCGGGCGGCGAGCAGCGTCCGACACGCGGATCAGCAGCGCGACGGTGATCCAGGAGGACACCATCGACGAGCCGCCTGCGGCCAGGAACGGGGCCGTCAGGCCGGTCAGTGGAATGATGCGCGTGATGCCGCCGAGCACCACGAACAGCTGAATGGCCAGCGAGAAGCTCAGGCCGGTCGCCAGGAGCTTGCCGAAGCCGTCGCGCACAGTCAGCGCCGCGCGCAGGCCTCGCTGGATGAGGATCAGGTACAGGACCAGGATGGCGGCCATGCCGGTCAGACCCAGTTCCTCCGCGAAGGAGGACAGGATGAAGTCGGAGTTCGCCAGCGGCACGAGCTGCGGGTAGCCGCGACCCCAACCGGTGCCCATGAGGCCGCCCGAGGCCTGGCCGAACAAACCCTGAACGAGCTGGTACGAACCTCGTTCGTACACCTCGGGATCCAGGGCGTTGAGCCAGATGTTGAAGCGTGTCTGCACGTGGCTGAAAGACTTCACCGCGATCGCGACGGCTGAGCACGAAGAGCGTGAAACCGATGACCAGCCACGACACGCGGTTCGTTGCCACGTACAGCATCGCGACGAACAGGCCGAAGAAGAGGAGCGAGGTACCCAGGTCGCGCTGCAGGACGAGGATCGCGATGCCGATCAGCCACACGACCATGATCGGGCCGAGGTCGCGGGCGCGCGGCAGGCGCATGCCCAGGAACTTGCGGCCGCCGATCGCCAGGTTGTCGCGGTTCGTCACGAGGTATCCGGCGAAGAAGATCGCCAGCGTGATCTTCACGAGCTCACCGGGCTGGACGGAGATGGGACCCAGGTGGATCCAGACGCGCGCACCGAAGGTCTCCTGCCCCAGGCCGGGAATCATCGGCAGGAGCAGGAGGAACAGCGACAGCGCGCCGAAGGTGTAGGTGTAGCGGCGCAGCATGCGGTGGTCGCGCAGCATGATCAAGATGATGGCCGCGATAACGATCGCGATGCCCACGAAGAGCGCTTGGCGGAAGCCCACCACGGCCTCGTCCCTGCGTGCGTACGACAGGTCGAGGCGGTAGATCATCGCCAGTCCCAGGCCCGTCAGCGCGACGGCGACCGGCAGAATCACCGGGTCAGCGTAGGGGGCCAGGAAGTGCACACCGACCTCGGCAATGATGGCGATCGCGACGAGCACGCCGACCTGCGTGAGAAGGTTCGCGGGGATCTCCCCCCGTGTAGTTCAGCGAGGTCAGCACGTAGCCGGTGATGCCGACGGCCAGAGCCAGGCCCATGAGGGTCAGCTCCAGGAATCGGCGAGGCCGGGCGGGCGCGATCGATACGGTAGCCATTAGGAGGCGCCCCCGCTCTGTGCCCCGGACTGGGCCTCACCGGACTGCGGCGCGCCCGACTGGGGCGTCGGCGACGAGGGGGTGTCGGGATGGACGACCGAGCGGCGCAGGCCCTCGATGTAGGAGTCGATATCGGCGCGCGAGGAGCGCAGCACCGGGGTGTCGAGGCGCTGGCGGTCCACGGGCGCGAGGTCGGACAGCGCGACGTTGGAGACCTCCACGGCGTGGGAGAGCTGCCACGGGCCGATCGACTGGGGGATGCCCTGGTAGATGACGACGTAGCCGTCCTGGCCGATCGCGTAGTACTGGGTCTGCGTCCACTTCCACGACATCCACGACGCGGCGACCACGAGGACCGTCACGAGTGAGACGAACACGGGGGTCCACCACGAGGAGCGGGGCTTGAGCTCGGCGGGGGCCTCGGCCTCGTCGCTGGGGGTGCCCGAAGCCGAGGAGCCCAGGGCAGCAGCGCGCGCGGCCGCTCCGTCTCCGCCGCGCGACTTGGCGTTGCGGTCGATGGCCGCGGCACCCACGATCTGCGGGGGAGCGGGCGGGAACGTGCCGGCGGGGACAATGTCCGCGATCACGCACGTGATGTTGTCGGGGCCGCCGCCCAGGAGGGCTAGGCGGATGAGCTCTTCGGCGCACTCGCCCGGATCCTTGAAATCGGCCATAACCTGGCCGATTGTCTCGGGGGGAGACGACGCCGGATAGGCCGTCGGAGCACAGCATCCAGCGGTCTCCGACGACGGCCTCGCGGATCGTCTCGTCGGGGGCCACGTCGGCCTGTGCGTCGCCGAGGATCTTCAGGACGACGTTGCGGTTGGGGTGGTGCTCGGCTTCCTCGGGAGTGATCTGGCCGGTGTCGACCAGGTACTGCACGAAGGAGTGGTCGGTCGTGACCTGCGTGAGCGTGTCGCCGCGCAGCACGTAGGCGCGAGAGTCGCCGATGTGGACCATCGCGAGGCGGTTGCCGGAGCGCATGATTGCGATGCAGGTGGTGCCCAGGCCCTCGAGGTCGCGGTCGCGGCTCGAGCGGTCGGTGAGCTCCTCGTGCGCGTCGAGGAGGGCCTCGCGCAGGAGGGGGAGCATCGAGTCTGCCGGGTGCGAGTCCGTGTCGAGGGGGACGAGGTGCGCGAGTGCCACCGAGGAGGCGATGTCCCCGCCTGCGGGACCGCCCATGCCGTCGGCGAGGACCAGCAGGTTCGCGCCGGCGTAGCCGGAGTCCTGATTGTTGGAACGTACGAGGCCCACGTCGGAGCGGGCAGCGTAGTGGAATTGAACCGCGTTTCCTGACATATCAACCCACCAATTCGAGAGTCGTCTGGCCGATGCGGATGACGTCACCGATCTTGAGCTGGCGCGGGGTGTTGAGGCGCGCGTCGTCGATGAAGGTGCCGTTACGGCTGGAGAGGTCTTCGATCCACCAGCCGTCGGACTGGGGGGTGAGTGCCGCGTGGCGGCTGGACGCGTACTCGTCTTCGAGCACGAGGGTGCACGCGGGGGAGCGGCCGATGACGATGGGGGCCTCGCCGAGGGGCAGCATGGTGCCGACGAGTGGGCCGCCGGTCACCAGGAGATCCTTGGGAGCCAGGGGGTTCGTGGAGGTGCGCTTCCTGTTGTCCTTGCGCTTCTCACGGGAGGCTTTGCGGCGTGAGGTGGCCTTGTCGCGTCCCTTGCCGCGCGGGGTCACGACGGTGCCGAAGATGTCGCGTCGCAGCATGTTGACGGCCGCGAGCACGAGGAGCCAGAGCAGCACCAGGAACCCGATGCGGAAAACGGTAAATGCGAGGTCTGTGGTCACTTCATTAAACTCCGCTCTGGTCTGGGTGCGTCCAGAAGAGGATCTTGGTGCGTCCGATGACGATCTGGTTGCCGTCAAGCAGGGTTGCTGCGTCGATGCGGTGGCCCTCAACGAAGGAGCCGTTGGTGGAGCCCAGATCAGTCGCGATCACGCCGGTGGGAGTGATGCGCAGTTCGAGGTGGCGGCGTGAGACGCCCGAGTCGTTGACGACAATGTCGGCTTCGGAGCCGCGTCCGATGACGGTGACGGGCTCGGTGAGGAGCCACTTTTCGCCGTCGACGTCGATGATCGGGTGCTCGGGGGACGCGGACGAGGCCGTGGCGGGGGCTGCGGGTCCCCGGCGGTTTTCAGCGTCGACCTTCAGGGTGCCGCTGGGCTCGGAGGCGTCGGCGATGAACTCGATCGTGACGGGGCCGAGGAGGGAGTAGCTGTTCGCTGCGGCGTGTTCGGTGGCCTGCTGGGCGAACTCGTCGGCGAGGACGTCGAGGGACGCCTCAAGGGAGGTGAGGTCGGCGCGCGAGGCGTAGACCGAGAAGTGGTTCGCGGCGATGATGCGCGAGGCGGAGACTTCCTGGACGGATTCGTCCATGGCGCGGCGGATCGCCGTGGTGATGTCCACGGGCTTGATCCCCGACCGGAACACGCGCGAGAAGGCGCCGTTGACGCCTCTCTCGACGGCGCTCTCGAAGCGGTCGAAGATACTCATAGTCGTGCTCTCCTCATGCCCCGCGCTGTGCGCGCGACGTACGGTGTGGGTGGAAGCGAGGCCGCTCCCAGTCACAGTCTAGCCGCCGCGCGAAGCGGTGTGGCCCCATGTGCCGGGATGTTCCCGATGAGCAAAGGCCTGCGCGCTCGCATCGAAGGTCCGTCATGGCAGGGGAATACCTTGCCATGATGCGCCTGTGACATTTGGTGCACATGCTACATGTGTGACGATAATTGTGTCCGAGCAAACAGAGTGTGGACAGGTCGTGTCGTATTTCTGTCGCTGGTGGCGACCGTAGGAGCCATTGAAAACAATGTGGGTGTGCCCGCCAGATGGCGGGCACACCCACGCGCGTCTTGAGGTGGGGGAGGCGGTCAGGCCGCGTTGTTCGCGCGCCCCGGCCCCGGCCTCGTGAAACTCAGAAGTCCCAGTCCTCATCCTCGGTGTCCACGACCTCGCCCATCACGTAGGACGAGCCGGAACCCGAGAAGAAGTCGTGGTTCTCGTCCGCGTTGGGGCTCAGGGCCGCCAGGATCGCGGGGTTCACGTCGGTCGCATCGGCCGGGAACAGGGCCTCGTAACCCAGGTTCATGAGCGCCTTGTTCGCGTTGTAACGCAGGAACTTCTTGACGTCCTCGGTCAGGCCGAGCGGATCGTACAGGTCCTCCGTGTACTGCTCCTCGTTCTCGTAGAGCTCGTACAGTAGCGAGTACGTGTAGTCGCGCAGGTCGTCCTGGCGCTCCTGGCTCGACTCATTCACGGCCAGCTGGTACTTGTAGCCGATGTAGTAGCCGTGGACGGCCTCGTCGCGGATGATGAGGCGGATCAGGTCGGCCGTGTTGGTGAGCTTGGCGTGCGAGCTCCAGTACATGGGCGCGTAGAAGCCCGAGTAGAACAGGAAGGACTCGAGCATCGTCGAGGCGACCTTGCGCTTCTCCGGGTCGTTGCCGTCGTAGTAGGACTTGACGATCTCGGCCTTCTTCTGCAGGGCCTCGTTCTCGTTCGACCAGCGGAAGGACTCGTTGATCTCCTCCGTGGACAGCAGGGTCGAGAAGATCGACGAGTAAGACTTGGCGTGCACCGACTCCATGAACGCGATGTTCGTGTAGACGGCCTCCTCGTGCGGGGTGCGTGCGTCCGGGATCAGCGACACTGCGCCGACCGTGCCCTGGAGCGTGTCCAGCAGGGTCAGGCCCGTGAACACGCGGTTCGTCATGAGCTGCTCATCCTTGGTGAGGGTCTTCCAACTCGGCAGGTCGTTGGAGAGCGGAATCTTCTCAGGCAGCCAGAAGTTGCCCGTCAGGCGATCCCAGACCTCAAGGTCCTTGTCGTCTTGGATCTTGTTCCAGTTGATGGCCTCGAACACGGGCTCGGTCGCCATGGGGGCTCCTCTGTGTGCGGTGTCGGACGGACGAGGCCGGGGCGGCCTCGCGTATAGGGTCCAGGATAGTGGGTGCGAGGCCCGCGATGAGGCTGGTGGCCCGTGTTCGTGGACGAGGTCACCTCGGTTGGTCGGATCCTTCTTCGTCGAAGTCGATGGGGTCTCCGTTTTCGTCCAGCATTCCGTGGCGCTTCATGTACTGGTATTCCATATTGACGAGGCGCGGGGCGCGAAATGGGAATAAGCAGATAAGTGCGAGTGGTAGGCAAAGGAAACCAAGAACGGATGGAATTAAGAATATGCGCGGAGGGAAGCCAATTTTGTCTAACAGCATTCCCGCTCCCATGAGGGTGAAGAGAAGACTAAGAAGTGGTTTGACGAGAGTTCTGCTCTTTCCCAACGCCTGAGGGGAGGTGGACATGCGTCTCCATAGCGAGGCGCTTGATGAGTCCGTGTAGGTCTGTGCGTACCACGAGTACAGGCCAAAAGGCCCGATGAGAATCAGTCCCACAATCGCAATCATGGTGTGTGCTCAGAAGTCAACTGTGACGTGCTGCGTTTCATGGACGGGGTCAGCTTGATGAGGGGGTCACGGCTGTGATCTGCGTGTTCCCCGTTGGAAGCGGGGGCGTGTACTTGTGGTTGTATTCGTCGTTGTAGCGTTGGATCTCGCGCATGACGTCCGCAACCGCGTCGTCCGTGCACTTGAAGTCCTCTGTCGCGGCCGCAAGGCCCAAGTAGATGCCGTTCAGGATCCACGCCATGTGGTTGAGTGTTGAGTTCAGAGCCGTGACGTGTTTGCTCAGAGTTGCATCGTGTTCGCTGCCCGTGTCGGATGTGCTGAGGGCTGGCGTATCCCTGAGTTCCAGGCAGGCGTTGCTGAGCTTCGCAATGATCGAATTAACTTCGTCGTAATTCCATTCGATGACGTACGTCATGGCAGTTTCCTCTCGGGTGACAGGGTGAAGAAATACGTGATGACCGCCCATAGCTGCGTGTTGTAGATGGGATGGATGGGGATGTGAGGCCCGGTGCTGGATGCGAAAAGCGGAGCCTCGACCCTGTAGGCGGCGGCTGGCGTGATGAACGTGGAGAGGGTAGAGGTCGGAACGAAGGAGTCCTTCTTGGTGCGCTCTTCCCGGATCCAGGTGGTGTATGCCCAGCGTTGGGACACGAGAGCCTGCGCGAAGGTGGAATCTGAGGGGCCGTAGGAGGAGTAATTCTCGAGGAGCTGGGCCGTCTGTTCGACGAAGCCTTGCTGTGCGGCGTACACGATGGCCGTCGGGAGTACGGGAGGTCCGTCGAAGACGGCGGGGTTAGGCGTGAGCGGAGATATCGCCGCCGTGACGTGGGGAATTTCCTCGTTATCGATCTGATACATGTGGGTCTCAGTGTCGCCGTCGGGGGTGGTAGCGGTGCGGGCCACGACGCAGGCCCCGGCTGCATCCAGATGAGAGCCTGGCGGCACTGGGAAGCGTCCGGAGACGTGGTGGCGATGACAAATCGCGAGCGAGCCGTGCCCATGAGAGCTGCGAGACGTGCCGCGTCGCCGGTGAGCCCCTCGGAGGTGGCGAAGCTTAAGGTGACATCACCCGGAATGATGATGTGAGGACGGTCAGGCATTGCGCACCTCCAGGCTCATGATGATCGCGAGAACATCTTCGTTCAGGTCGCCGAATGCGGGCGTCGTCATCGTCGCAGTCGCCGTGAGGAGGAGGTCATTCCCGCCGTCGGAATGAATCCACGCCCACTGGCAGGCGGTGATGGGAACGCTGCCCTGAATGTAGATCCCTGTGCGCAGGTGTGACGATTCGGGTCGCGCCGGCCACTCGCAATCCTCCAGCATGCGAAAGCCGGGAACCTGATCGGACATGGACTGTGCCGAGTCGGCGAGCGCCTGTGCGGGCGTCGTGCTCGCGGGTATGGGGGATGCGAGCACGAGGAGGGTGGGCGTGAAATCGTAGTCGGTATCGATGGGGCTGACGGCGAGGGCGATGACGCCACCTTCGGCCGGATGCTGATCGCTGTCTGGCGTTCGCTCTTGCGCGTCGTCGGCACTCCCGAATACCTGGTCGAGGAGCGAGGAGATCTCCTCCTTCGGGCACGACGACCAGCGGGGAGGCAACAGCCAATAGGTCGACAGACTCATGGTGTCCCCCATCCCTGATCGTTGTCAGCGGACTCCTCGTCGTCCTCCGAAAACTCGAACTGCGGGAGGGGATCGCCGTTTTCGTCCAGCATGCCGTGGCGCTTCATGTACTGGTACCGAGCGTCGGCCCATCGGGGAACGGATAAGGGGAAGAAATGATAGATGGCAGCGATAAGAAAAGAGAGTATACCGGCGACGATGAGGATACCCGTGACGATGTAATAAGAACTGAGGTCGTAAATAGCTTCTCCGAGGCTGCAGATGAAGAAGCCAAGGCCGACAAGTGGGCGTGTTGTTGCTTGGCTTCTCTCGCGCTGCTGCTCATCCGCGAGGTAATGATACGGGAGTTGCTAGAGAACGTGGTATCGAGATAGGTCTCCATGTACCAGGCGCCAATAATCATGAGCCCGAAATTGCGCCAAAGACTTCCCAGAAAATCATGACCGTGAACCTCCACTGTTGATGAGTGCGTGCATGCCGTCATTGACAAGACTCGCTGCTTTATGTCCAATTATGCTTCCGCCAAGTCCACCAATAATGCCGCCGATAACGCCTCCCGCCAGAATGCCGACGGGGCCGCCGACAGCACCGATCGCTGCGCCGAGTTGTGCTCCGTAGGTGGCTCCCAAGTACGCGCCTGTCGCGCTGGCAGCGCCCGTCACTCCGGCTCTTGCGATCTTTTCGCCCTGTCCCATCTCCGGGTGGTGGTAGGAGTCCGACTGGTAGCTGTCGTAGGCGCTGACGACTCCGTCGAGGACCGCGCAGGCGCGGCCTGCGAGCTTACCGCCCGTTCGCAAAACGTCGGCGGTCTTGATCGCTCGACTGCCGCCCTTGACGGCGTCCACCCCCGGGACTTTCCAGTTCTTGAGGTTCCCTCGCTCGGTGATCTGCTTCCAGGGGGACGCATCCTTGAGTCCGGCCGGCGCCTGGTACTTGGCGCCCTTCGCCTGTAGGTAGACCGACTCGATCCCGTCTGCGAGGGTATTGCGCATGGTGTCCGCCCAGCCGGGTAGGCGAGCTGGCACATTCAAACCCGTGGGGAATCCGTATGTTTCGACGAACTTGTTGAAGACGGGGAGGAGGGTCGACTCCCAGACGGTGGGGTCGATGCCCGCGAGGTCGCTACCGAACAGTGTTTCCGCGTAGGCGAACTTCCTCTGGTTGATCTCGCAGCGTGAGCGCAGCGACGCAAAGAAGGCGCCAACGCCGCCCGGGACGTTTGCTGGGTGGCTGATGGTCACTTTCGTTCCGTTACGAGAAACCGTCAGCCCGGCGCCGCTGGCGTCGGTGACAATGGCTTGAAACTCTGTCCTGATGGGTTTCAGGGTGCCCCCGTAGTCCTCCAGGGCGGATTGCAGCGAGCGGAAGCATGACAGTGCGTGCTCGCTCGCGGAGATGACATTCGTCAGGTGCTCGACGACGGTCTCCACCAGCCTGGCTCTCTGATGTTCGACCATCCCTCGGGCGGCCGTCGCGTCGCCAATGGCCTCGTCGAGTGCCGCGATCGGTTTGTCGCACTGGTCCTTCAGCGACAGGATCGCGTCCACCTTAACCGGAAAGTCCCACGAAAAGGACTCGGCGAATTCTACGGTTCCTGCCGATGTGGGAACCGTTGAGGTGGCTGGAAGGGGGGGCATTGCTTCACTCCGTTGGAACAATCGGGCGACATGCGTGTTGCGCATCACTTATTGGTCAGCGTACTCCGGTTGTTCAACAATCCGCAGCGCGATTCGGCTTAGTGGTGCAATGTCCTCGCGTTGTACCAGGTCGAAGCTGATGTGCTCAGGACGCGTTCTGAGGTTCTTCGTGTTTCGTGGACGAGGTCACCTCGGTGGAGGCGGGGGCGGTATCGTGTTCGCCATGACGACGCCCACCTTCGCCGACGTTGACGAGGCCCTCGCCAGGGGCGACTACCGCGCGGCCCTGTCCATCCTCGAATCCCTCGAGGTCGTGGGTGAAGACGCCTGTTACCGTCGCGACGTCCAGGCCTCGGCCTGCGCCGACCACCTCGGCCGGCATGTGCCTGCACCCCCAATCCCGCGATATTGCCCGCGAGCTGCCCCTGTGCCTCGGCGACCTGGGACGCCGTCGAGATGGAGCCGGCCGTCACCGAGGCCTACGGGCGTATGCTCACGCGCGTGACCTTCGCCCTCGACAAGGCCTTGGTGTTCGCCATTTTCGCGGGCTTCGGCTGCGGAATCGGCTACGTCGCGACCCTGCGAATCATGACGGATGAGCTCGCGCTCTTCTTCTTCCTCCTGTACGCCGTCATGTCGCTCAGCGGCTACCTCATGACGTTCGCGCAGATCGTGCTCTTCTATCGCGTCCTCCCGCGAGGCGTGCGCCTGACGTTCAGGATCCTGCGCAAGTGCTTCCCGGACCGGGGAGCTCCGTCATGGACTTCATACGCATGATCGTGCTGGCGGGGCTCATCCTCTTCGGACTGATGGCGCTCACCCGCTGATCCCTGTCGCCGCGCAGTTTCCGTGATTATGGCGAAACATGCTCATATCCTGACCAGTGAAAAAGTGTCCAACTGGGCAGCTTGTAGTTGCTTTGTAAGGCGCGAAAAGTTAACGGACAACGCTATTGTGAGGGCGTGACCTATCAGCCGTTGCAATTCGATGCCGCGCCCCGGCCCTACCGCCTGGGGAATGACCAGCTGCGCCGCTACAACCGCGTGCGCGCTTAGCCAGCGAGCGCAGGGGCCGCGTCAACATCGCCATCGACGTCGTTACCATCCTCCTGATCGTCTCCGTCAGCGCCATCGTCGCCATCGTCGAACTCTCCTCCATGCCCGAACCGGTCACCGAAAAGCTCGCCGGCCTCGCCCTGAGCCTCATTCTCGGAGGAGGACTCATCCTCCTCGCGCTCCTCGCCGCACTCCTCATCGCGGCCCGTCGCTGGCACCGCGAATGGGACGGCAACGAAGACCTCGTCATCTTCTCCGAGTCCCACGCAGCCCTGCACGCCGCCCGGCAAGACGGCGCCATCATGACCGCCTGCGCGCGCATGCAGCTCGCCTGGTTCATTGGCTTCCTCGCCGTCGGTGGCATCGCCGTCGCCACTGAATCCGCGCTCCTCGCCGCCCTCGCCTCCCTGCCCCTCGCCATGGGGCTCCTCAACTCCTGGCGCTCCTGCCAAGCCCTGCGCCGCATCACCGGACGCACCCTCTGACACGCGTCGGGCCCGCACGCCCACGCGCACGGACCCGATCACTGCGCCCCGGCCTCGTTAGCGCGGGACGATAGACGAAACGTCAGCCCTTCGAGAGCCTCTCTCGCACGGCTCCCGCACTGAACGTCAGCGCGGTCAGGCCGGCTTCCAGAGCGCCCAGGGCCAGCCCCTGCCTCGTATGAGCGAAATGAGAGCCCTGCGCGCGGCGACGCTCACCGCGGCGGAACAGCCAGCGCTCCACGCCCACCGTGATCATCGCCGACCCCAGCGCGGCACCCGCGAGAACCGCCAGCTCTGCCGGATCCGCCTCCGTGACACCCTCGAGCGGATCCTCGCCCGCGACGGGGGACGACTTCGAGCAATCCACGTTCTCGTCATCGTAGGGCGGAAGCTCCGAGGGCTCCGGCAGCTGCGCAACCATCGACCAGCCGAGTACCCCCAGCAGACCCGCCTTCACGAGACCGCGCAACGGGCGCGAGCGCACGTAGTCGGGCAGGGCGTACCACGCGACGGTCGCACCCACGCCCGCCGCGAACCCCGCGACCCGAGTCGGGTCCACCGAGCCAGCACACGGACAAGAACAGCTAGATGAGGTGGCCATGGCCAGTCCTTCAATCGGGAGCGCGCGGATCAATCCGCGAGCAGGTCAAGCAGGTGAGAGACGACCTTTCCGCCCGAATAGGCGGATCCGTCGTGCTGGTACTCATTCGTGATGTAGAGGCGAGCGCCGATCAGCTCACCCGTCTCCACGGACAGCTCGCGCGGCACGAACATGTCGTCGTAATACACGGCCGCAGCCACCGGTACCGTGTTCTCGGCCAGCACGTCCGGCAGGTACACGGGCGCCGCCTCCGTCGTCGACGCGAGAATCTCCGCGACGCCCTTCAGCGGCGCCAAGCCCGGATCCTCGTCGAACACGCGGCGCATGAAGTGCTCGCCCGTCAGGTAGAACGGCTCGCTCTCATCCAGAGGGTTCGCGTCCTTGGCGAAGCCCGGGATCTCCTCGGCCAGGCGATCCGCCGCCCAGCCGGTTGCCGTGCCCACCAGGTCTGGCGTTGCGCACGCGTAGATGTACTCCTGGAACACGGCGTAAATCGGGGCCACGTCCACCTGCGAGCCGATTGCCGCCAGGAACTGCGACGAGAGCCTGCGCTGGCCACGAACCGACGTCCAGGGCCCCTCAAGCAGGTAGTGCAGCTGATCCGTGTTGCCTTGCCCGCCCAGCATCATGCCGATCATGCGCAGACGCGCGGGGGAGAGACGCTCGCCCGTCGGCAGCGTCTCTTCTGTGTCCGCCAGGTGCGCGCACAGCTCGCGCACCGTGCGCTCATCACCCGGGTGGCGCTGGAAGTACGCGCGGTTGCGGGCCGCCGTGCGCTCATACGTCAGGCGGTAGATGTCATCTACATGGACGAGGCCGGGCAGACCTCCCGTGATCAGGCTGGCCTTCAGGCCCTGGGGAGCCAGCGACAGGTACGAGGTCGTGATGAAGCCGCCGAAAGACTGGCCGAGCGTCGTCCACGGGTCATCCCCCGCACAGCTCGCGACGCAACGCCTCCGCGTCGTACACGATCTGATCCTGGCGGAAGTGGCGCAGGTACGCGGCCTTCTCCTCGTCCGTGTCCAAGTGGGAGAGCGCCTGGGCGTCCATGCGCGTGGACTGGCCGGTTCCTCGCTGATCGAGGAGCACCACGCGGTAATCCTGCAGGAGACGATTCATCCACCCGCCGGTAAACGTGCCGAAACGTGGACTCGGGTAGCCCGGTCCCCCCTGGAGGAACACCGCGTAGGGCGCGTCCTCGCGGCCCTTGCGCATGACCTCGCGCGCGAAAACCTGAATCGTCGGGTTGTCCTCGCCAGTGGGGCGCAGGTGATCGAGGGGAACGTCCAGGCGGTGCTCGTAAACGGTGTGACCGTGGTGCAGGTACGACTCTGTGTGCATGGACACAATGGTAGCGGTTTTGCGGCGGTGCTGTTGTGCCCGTGGCTGTTCTGGGTGCTGTTTGGTCCGGCTGTGGGGCCGGGCTGCTTGGTGTGCCCGTGGGCGGCGGCCCGCCCGCGAGATCGCCACACGCGAGCCTGCGGCTTGGAGCGGTCGATCTCGAAGCCCTGCCAGGCCCCGCCGCCGCCCACGGGCACCGCAGCCAGGCCCTCCGGTCTCTCCCGGTGCCCTCCACACCTGTGGGGCCGGGTCGCTGATCGGTGTGTTGTCTCGAAGGCTGGCCTGGCCTCGCCGCCGCCCATGGGCCCGCAGTCAGGCCGTGCCGACCAGGCGGCCGGTTGTCTGAAACCGGTGTCGCCTTTGCTCATGTGTGGCTGTGTGGGGTTGAAACCGGCATCGCCTTTGCGTGTGAGAAATGGGTGTTTTTGGTGCGGTTTTTGGGTGCAGTGGTGATGCCGGTTTCAGTGGTGCGTTGTTGGGGGTGTGCAGTGGTGTTGTTGGTTTCAATGTCGCCATGGTGTCGTGTCTGGTGCGCGACAATGTTCGCCCGGCGGCGCTGTGTCATCGCGAAAGTGCGAGAAAGTTCGCCCAGTGCGCTCAAATTGGCCCCAATTCGGCGTTTTTGCGTTTGCTGGGCGAGTTTTTTCGCGGAGATGTCGCTGGAGGGGCTGTGCTGGGCGAGCTTCTTCGCGCCAATTGGCCCTGCGTCGGTCTTGGATGCGATGCGGTGCACTTCAGGGTGGCTGCGGTTGGGGGTTTTGCGCCATGCGAAGCCCTCTGGCGGCGTGTCGCCGGCGTGTCGGAGGCTTGGATGGCGTCATTCCCCCGTGTGGCGGCGAGGCCACGAGTCGAGGGGGTGTGGCCGCCAAAGTGCAGACCCATTGGGCGAAGAACGCTGAAAACAGACTGTTTGAGGTGAATGGGTCTGCACTTTGGCGGATTTGGAGGGTGTGGACGCATCGATTGCGCTATTCGGCGCTGCAGGCCAGGTGAATGCGAGTCGGATCTGACAGCTGGACCCCACTACTGGCACCCGTAACCCGCTAATGCGCAGCTAAACCCATCTAGTGGCGGCTGGGCGCTGCCGCCCATGCTCCACTAGATGGGTTAACGTGTGCGTGAGTGGGTTTAGGTGACCACCTATTGGGCCTGGGTGCACATTAAGTGGCCCACGCGCATGCCATCGGGCCCACGTGCGAGATATCGGGTCCACGCTCGGATTAGCGGGTTAACGTGCGCGTATATCTGCCCCTGCTGGGCCCAGCCAGCTCAGAGCCAGCGGGTGACAGCCAGTTCGTCAGCGCTATTTCGTCAGAGCCAGTTCAACAGCGCCACGTAGCACACCGTCCCGATGCCGACGCTCCACAGGAGCTTGCGACCAAAGAGCAGGTGCACAGCGACGGTGACGCCCGTCGCCACCAGCGCAGCCCACCAGCGGCCACCCGCCTCCTGCGCGCCCTGCGTCAGCGTCGAGAGCACCAGAATCAGCATGATGCCCGGCGGCATCCACACCGCCATGTCGGAGACAAAACGCGAATCGCGCAGCGGTTCAAGGATCTTGAAGGGCAGAGCGCGCAACGTAAAGTCGATGACGAAGGTGATTGCCAGAAGCGCCAGCAGGTAGCCCAGCGTCGGAGTCATTGCGCACCTCCTTCGGCCGCCTCATCCGCGGAGTGCAGGATGCCTCGGCGATGAAGGACGTGGCGAACCGCTAGGCACGCGACGAACAGCAGCAGCGCCACCAGTAGGCGCTGCCCGGGCGCCACCACCATGGCCACCGCGAAGGACACGCCAGCCAGGAGGATCGAGGGGAGCTCGCGCCTGGTGCGCCCCGCGTCCAGGGTTAGCGTGATGAACAGGGCCGTCAGCGCGAAGTCGAGTCCCTCAATCTGCGTGGGAATCAAGGAACCCGCGGACACGCCCACGAGGCTCGAGATCACCCACGTCAGGTTGAAGAGAACCTGCATCGCCAACAGGCGAGGCTTCGTCCACCCGTTTGGGCGGGCGGCGGTGAGCGCGTAGGCCTCGTCCACGAGGGCATACATCGAGAAGAGGCGCGCGACACGCCCCTCGATGACGTGCAGTGGGAACGAGAACGCGAAAAACAGGAGGCGGAAATTCACCAGCAGCATCGTCACCGCAATGACGGCCAGCGGCGTATTCTGCGCGGCCAGAGTGACGACGAGCAGCTCGGCCGACCCCGAGTAGGCGGCCAGGGAGAGCGACGGAGCCAACCACCACGGCAGGCCCAGCTGGATGACGAGAACGCCGTACGCCAGGCCCAGCGGGATGTAACCCGCGGCCACGGGTGCCGTGATACGCAGGCCTTCGAGGATCTCGCGGCGGGTAGGGCTAGCCGAGCACGGGGAGGCTCACGGTGCGCGGTAGCTTGGGCATGGGAGCAATTTTTACGCGCCGCTACGGCCTCGCGCGCGCTGGCGGGGCCGTGCGTGACGACTTGCACGTTTTAGTGGGTCGAAGGTCCCGGTGTGGAACCCTGCGGAGAGGGATAGCCCTCGCCTGTCACATAGTTTCAAAACGGGAAACAGCCCTCGCGCAATAGACCGTCCGGTGGAAATATCGTTCCTGTCGCCGAGGAACATCCCTCGGCGCGTCCATTGACAACGCAGATCAGGAGCCCTCATGAGCGCCACTCACGCACGCAAGCCATTCCTTCGACTCGCCACGGCCGCCGTCGCCATGGTCGCAGCCCTCGGCATGGCCGCATGCTCCGGTGGCGCGTCCACTTCCTCGTCCTCCTCGTCGAGTGCGCAGGTCGGCGACCGCAGCCCCGAGCAGATCAAGGAAGCCGGCGAGATCGTCATCGGCATCTTCTCCGACAAGGCCCCCTTCGGTTACATCGACGCCGACGGCAAGCCTGCCGGATACGACGTCGTCTACGGCGACCGCATCGCTGCCGACCTGGGCGTCACCGCCAAGTATGTCCCCGTCGATGCCGCCGCCCGCACCGAGGTCCTCGCCTCCAACAAGGTCGACATCACCCTCGCGAACTTCACCGTCACACCCGAGCGCGCCGAAAAGGTTGACTTCGCGAACCCCTACTTCAAGGTCTCCCTCGGCGTCGTCTCGCCCACCTCGGCTGAAATCACCGACGTGAGCCAGCTGGCCGGCAAGACCCTCATCGTCACCAAGGGCACGACCGCCGAAGCCTACTTCGAGGCCAACCACCCCGAGGTCAAGCTCCAGAAGTACGACCAGTACTCCGACGCCTACCAGGCCCTCGAGGACGGCCGAGGTGACGCCTTCTCCACCGACAACACCGAGGTCATCGCATGGGCGATCCAGCACCCCGGCTTCAGCGTCGGCATCAAGAGCCTGGGCGAGACCAGCTACATCGCGGCCGCCGTCAAGAAGGGCAACACCGCCCTCCTCGACTGGCTGAACAACCAGCTCGTTGAGCTCGGCCAGGAGAACTTCTTCCACAAGGACTACGAGCAGACCCTCGCCCCCGTCTACGGTGACGCCGCGACCCCCGACGACCTCGTCGTCGAAGGCGGCGTGGACACCACCTCCACCAACTGACAGGAACGAGGCCGTGGCCCCCGCCGGGGACAGCGCCCACCGCGGGTACACGCCCCGGCCGGCCACAGCCTCGTCCCAGATTTTTCCTATGAATCTCGATATTCTGGCGCGATACGCGCCCCTGTACGTCGACGCCGCCATCCTCACCTTGAGGATCGCGGCTATCGGCATCGTCGGCTCGCTCGCGGTCGGCCTGCTCGTGGCCGCGATCCGGCAATACCGGATCCCCGTCGCCGCCCAGATCGCCGCCGCCTACGTCGAACTGTCGCGCAACACGCCCCTGCTCGTGCAGCTCTTCTTCATCTACTTTGGCCTGCCGCGCGTGGGCATCAAGTGGAGCGGCGAGACCTGTGCGATCGTCGGCCTCATCTTCCTGGGCGGCGCCTACATGGCCGAGGCCCTGCGCTCCGGTCTCGACTCGATCGCCACCATCCAGTGGGAGTCGTCTGCGGCGCTCGGCCTCACCCGCACCCAGACGCTGCGCCACGTCGCCCTCCCGCAGGCCATCGCGACATCCGTGCCGCCTCTCGCCGCCAACGTCATCTTCCTCATCAAGGAAACATCCGTCGTCTCCGTCGTCGCGCTGCCCGACCTCGTGTACGTCGCGAAAGACCTCATCGGCATGTCCTACAACACCTCCGAAGCGCTGATCCTCCTGGTCATCGCCTACCTGGTGATCCTTCTGCCCGTGTCCATCGCGGCCCGACTCATCGAAAAGAAGGTGCGCCGTGGCGGATTTGGGAATTAACGTCATCTTCGAAGGCCGCAACCTCGTGCGCATCCTCGAAGGACTGGGCGTCACCGTCGGCATCTCCGCGCTGTCCGTCGTGCTGTCGCTGGTGCTCGGCGTGTTCGTTGGCCTCGGTATGCGCTCGCGCTGGCGAGTCCTGCGCTGGCTCATGCAGATCTACCTCGAGTTCGTGCGCATCATGCCCCAGCTCGTCCTCCTGTTCGTTGCCTACTTCGGGCTCACGCGCGTCGCGGGGATCAACCTGGACGGCATTACCGCGTCCGTCCTCGTCTTCACCCTGTGGGGCGGCGCCGAAATGGGTGACCTCGTGCGTGGCGCGCTCATCGCGATCCCGCGCCACCAGTACGAGTCCGCATACGCGCTGGGACTCACCCCGAGGCAGACCATGCGTCGCGTCATCCTGCCTCAAACCCTGCGCAGGCTCGCGCCCCCGGCCGTCAACCTCATCACCCGTATGGTGAAGACGACGTCCCTCGTCGTGCTCATCGGCGTCGTCGAAGTCCTCAAGGTTGGACAGCAGATCATCGACGCCAACCGCTTCAACTACCCGACCGCCTCGCTGTGGATCTACGGCCTGATCTTCGCGGCGTACTTCCTCATCTGCTGGCCCATCTCGCTCCTCTCACGCCACATGGAGAAAACATGGCAGAACTGACCTCTGACCCGCAGCTGCGCCTCGTCGACCTCGACAAGACTTACCCCGGCGGCCACCACGCCCTGCGCGGCGTCTCCCTCGACGTCGCCGACGGCGAAGTTGTCGTCATCATCGGTCCCTCCGGCTGCGGCAAGTCCACGCTCCTGCGCACGATCAACGGCCTCGAGCCCATCAACTCCGGGCAGATCCTCTTCGACGGGAATGACCTGGCGGCCCCCGGCGTCTCCTGGCCCGAGGTTCGCCGCCGCATCGGCATGGTCTTCCAGTCCTACGAGCTCTTCCCCACCCTGACCGTCATGGGGAACCTGACGCTCGCCCCCGGCCTCGTCGCGGGAGAATCGCGCGCCGACGCGAGCGAGCGGGCGTTGAAACTGCTCGAGCGCGTCGGTCTGGCGGACCGCGCCGACGACTACCCGCGCCAGCTCTCCGGCGGCCAGCGCCAGCGCGTCGCCATCGTGCGCGCCCTCATGATGGACCCCGAGATCCTCCTCCTTGACGAGGTCACGGCCTCCCTTGACCCGGAGATGGTGCGCGAGGTCCTCGACGTCGTCCTGGAACTGGCTCGTACCGGCATGACGATGCTCATCGTCACCCACGAGATGGGCTTCGCCCGCGCGATCGCCGACCGCATCGTCTTCATGGACGAGGGCCGCATCGTCGAGGTCGACCCGCCGCGCAAGTTCTTCGCCGACCCGGCGTCTGACCGAGCGCGCAAGTTCCTCGACATCTTCAGCTTCGAGGGCGCCAAGCTGTAAGCGTGTGGGGGCTCCTCGTGGAGGGGCCGGCCTTGCTGGGCCGGGCTGCTTGGTGTGCCCGTGGGCGGCGGCAAGGCCTGGCCCGGCAGTCCCTTCGGTTCCACCGGTGCCCTCCAAACAACAGGGGTTTGGTGTGCTGTTGGGGTGTCCGGACATGTTCCGCCACTCGTGGCCCGCGAATGGGTCGCGTGGCGGTCTTCCGGTGGAGTGGTTGTGTGTTCTGGATAGGAAGTTGTGTTCTGGATAGGAACGACTCTTCTGGATAGCTTATTTTCCTATCCAGAACGCAATAACCTATCCAGTTTGTCGTTTCCTATCCAGATCGTGCACATCTACTCCCCGTCTCATGCATCGAGGCTCAGATAAAACCTGGAGGTCATTCTTTCCGGGTTGCTTCGCGTTGTAGCTTGTTCCCAAGTGGTGTGACATCACTTAGCGGGGTACAACACCACATCCCAGGGGTGTAATGCTCCCTAACTGGTGTACCCCTCCCTAAATGGTGCATAAATGGTGCAGTGTCGCGCAGGTGCCGTTGGGGTGGGCGGATTGGAAACGGCTATGCGGATAGGTCATGACGATGCGGATACCTTAATGACCTATCCGCGTGCGCATAACCTATCCGCGTAAAGGGCTGCATTGGACTGGGACGCGTGCGCTGGCCGTCGAGGTGCTTATTCGCGTAGCGGCCCGGTGCCTTGCGTGGTGATCCGGTGCATTGAGCACGCGCGAGTTGAGAACGAGAACGAGCGCGCAGAGTCCACCTGAGACAGAACTTCCCGTTTTAGCCGATCAGCGTCGACTGGTGGTGCACCATGATCAGGCGCGACTCGCCAGAAGTCGCCGGCGCCCACACGCTGGATTCCAGCGAGGCACCGCCCTCCCAACGCACCCGGTAGCGGGTCAGGAACGACCCGCCCAGATCGTGCGCGTCGATGCGACCGATCGCCGGGGAAGCGGGCGAGGGGCCCGCCAGTGTCGTCGTCGCGCCGCCACCCGGCCAGATGCGCGTCGTGCGCTCGTCCGTCATCCCCGCCAGTGCCTCCTCGTCGCCGCCGGTCCACGCCAGGATGAACTCGCGCTCGCGGGCGATCGCGTCTTCGGTGGTCGGAGCGCTCACGGACGAGGCCGGGGCCGCCTCCGCAGGTTCGTTTGCCTCGGTGGGAGCGAGAAAACGCTGGGATGAGAACGGAAAGTCGACGTGGCGGCCTCGTCGGTGGAGGTGTCGTGTGAAGCGGGAGCGCTCTCCTGTGCATCAGTAGTAGCGGGCACGTTGTGCGGCTCGACGGACGCGGGCGCAGCAGCACCCCCGGATGCCTGATCTGAGGACGCCTGATCCGCCGACGCAGCGCCGCGCGACGCGCCGCCCCCGAACCCGGGACCCGGCTCGGGCGTGCGCCCCGCCTGGTAGGCCTCGGCGCACGCGCGCGCGAGGTCGTCCGCCCGCTCGTTCATCCGGTGCCCAGCGTGGCCCTTGACCCATTCAAAGGTGACGCGGCGCCCTTCCATGGCCCGATCGATCTCCTGGATGAGTTCGAGGTTCTTGATGGGCTTCTTGTCGGCCTTCGTCCAGCCGCGCTTCTTCCAGCCGAGCCGCCACTTGGACACGACGTTGATCGCGTACTGCGAGTCGGCGAGGATGTGCAGCTCTTCGCCGGTCTCGGCCGTGGCCTCGAGCAGACGCAGAATAGCGGTCAGCTCACCCAGGTTGTTCGTTCCTGCGGCCAGCCACCCGCGTCCCACGTGTCCTCGTCCACGTACCAGGCCCACCCCGCGGGCCCGGGATTGCCGAGGGAAGAACCGTCTGCCGCCGCCGTAATCGTCATGCACTCATCCTATCGGCATCCCGCTTGCCCCATCACAAGGGGGACGAGGCCGGGGCAGCCTCGGCCTCGTGCCCTAGACTCAGGGGGTGGGCGTGGTCGCGCCCGCTGCCGCGAGGAGAGGGAAGATGCGCATGGGGAACGCCTCGACGAGCTTTTGTGAGACGGCTGCCGACGAACAAGAAATCGGTCGTTCGAAGAAGTCGAGGCACGCCCGCCGATGGGCGCTTCTCGTCGTCGTACTCTCGGTTGCCGCGCTGGCGTGGAGCTGTGTTTTTCATGGGAACTTAACCCGAAAGCCGATCGGTTTCCTCACGACGAACGATGCGGTGATCGCGCTGAGGCTCGGGCGCGGCTGGACGACGGTGGCTGAGGATAAACCGTACTACGACGGCTGGATTGTGCTCCTCGACGCGCAGGGGCGAGGCCAGGTGGCATCCGTCGACGAGATAAACGGCGGAGACGTGCTGTGGAGTGAGCGTGGCGTCTTCTACGGTTCGCCGAGCCGGGACTACGTGACGACGGACAGCGGGACGCAGCAGACCGCGTGGCAGTTCACTCGCCGCGGCGATGTTCAACGCTACGCGCTCCCCGATGGAGCACTTGTTGCCGTGCGGCGGGAATACAACGACTACCGCATCGGCACCCTCTTCCCTGACGGAACTCACGCGAGTGTTGAGACTGAAGATGTCGGCATTGGCATCGGACAGTGTGGCGGCCGGATTGTTGCGATCACGACTACTGAGAAGTCCGAGAGTATTAAGTCGGCGGCTTTCGAGGCCTACGCTGCCCAGTTCGGCGGTGGTGATATGCCGGAGGCTCTGGAGGTGGTTGTTCAGCTCAACGACTTTGACGGTGATGTTCCCCCGGTCCTCGCGGTTGTGCCTATGGGTGAGGGATTGTCCTCGTACCAGCACATGTTCGACTGCGAAGGGGACATCATCACGGCGCCGAGCAGGAAGGTGGAGAGTGAACGAGAATGGCTCGTTCTCCAGCGGTGGGACCTGTCGACGGGGCAGCACACGATTATTCCCGTGGTCGATGAGGATGGGAACGCTATCGAGCTGGGTGAAGACCTGGGTGTTTCCGGTAGTGAAGCGATTCGCGTGGGTAACGAGTACAGGTTCGTGTCGAGTGGTGGGGATGCCTTCGCCGTCGATACGACGAGCGGCCGGGGGCATCACCTGTTCTCTCTGGATAGGTCGACGTATGGGCCGGACGGATACTTGGCGACCTTCCAGGTGACCGAGACCGGCGTCTACGCGCTGAAGGATCGTCGCTCTGACCGTGTCGTGACCCTCTCGTACAGGCCCTGGGAAGGTGGCGAGTGGCGTGACATCTTCACGACCCGGGACCTGGCCTATTACCTCAACGAAGGCTATATCTCGAGTGCCTTGGACATTCAGTCCTTCGCGCTGCGCCCGGGATGGGACGGTGGCGCGCAGTAACGCTGTCCGTCTGTCCGGGGTTCGCGCTCGGTCGGGACGTCACTCGATGGGACGAGGCCGGGGCCGCTCCGGCCTCGTCCTCTACACTCAGGGGGTGGGTGTGGCCGCGCCCGCTGCCGCGATGAGAGGAACGACAAGAGTGACGACGCAAACCGACGACTGGATGGCGCCGGGGGATGACGAGCTCGGATTTGGTGGCTTAGCGAAGTTGAAGCCCGTGTGGAAGTGGACCCTCGTTATCGCTGCTCTCTCGGTTGCCGCGCTCGCGGTGAGCACTAGTTTGCATCAGGACGTGGTCCGCAGGCCGGTCAGTTCTTTACGGTCGAATGACGCGGTGATTGCTCTGCGACTGGGGCCTCAACATCGCCCTTCTCTCCAGGAGGCGACGAACACGGACAGCTGGATCGTGCTCCTCGACGCCCAGGGACGGGGCACGGTGGCGTCCGTCGATTCGGTTGCTGGTGGGGACGTGCTGTGGAGTGACCGCGGCATTTTTATGGTTCGCGGAGCCGCAACTACGTGACGACGGACAGCGGAACGCAGGTGACCAAGAGCGACAACGGCACCCGAGAGGAGATTCAACGATACGAGCTTTCCGATGGTCAGCTCGTCACTCTGGTGCCGAAACATTGGGAGTACAACGACGGTGACGCGCAGAGCGACTCCAGTATTACGACTGTTGAAACCGGGGGTATCGCCGGTGATTTTGGGCAGTGCGGGTCACGGATCCTGGCGATTACGGACACGAAGGAATCCCCCAGCATCGCGGATGCGGCGTTCGAGGCCTATGCCGCCCAGGCGAGCGACGAGGGCACAGTTCCGGAGGCCCTGACGGCTGTCGTGCAGCTCAATGCCCCTGATGGCGACGCGCCTCGAATTCTTGCCGTCACGCCGGCTATCGACAACGTGGTGTCGGGACATAATATGTTCGCCTGCGATGGGGACGTCATCACGCTGCAGAGCGTTGAGGAAGTAAAGCCTGGTACCCCAGACAACATGACGGCGCATGAACGATACCGATGGGTCCTCCGCCGGTGGGACCTATCCACGGGAGAACGTGCGAATATCCCGGTGACCGATGACGACGGCGAGCCCTTCGAATCTACTTCCAAGCGGTTCCTCTCTGGCTACCGGGGTGTTCAAGTGGGCAACGAATACAGGCTGGTTGACCGGGATGATCGGGCTCTCGCTGTCGACCTGACGAGCGGCCAGTTACGGCGCCTGTTCTATACGGAGCCGCGGATGACTGTGTCTGACCGCTATTGGATGACGTACCAGGTGGACAAAGATGGTGTCTACGCGCTTGGAGAAAGCCATGAAGACCATGTCATCACACTGTTCTTCATACCGTGGGACGGCAAAGAGTGGCGTGAAATCTTCACCACGGACAAGCTCTCGGGGTATCTCAAGGAGGGGTGGTTCTCGGGTGAATTGAAGGTTCAGTCCTTCGCGGTGCGTCCGGGGTGGAACGGCGGCGCGCAGTAGCGCAGCGCAGCCACGCCGCATCGTGCGCGGCACGATAGTGGGGGCGGTCTTCCAACGAAGACCGCCCCCACCTGCGTTTGCCGTCAACGGGCACTGACCGCTCGTCGGCAGCCCCAGCCGTCACTGCGTGACGCCCACCTGGCCCAGCGCGAAGGCGAACTCCTCGCAGCGCGCCGCCCACCGGCCCTCGCGCCCTGAGGGGCCCGGCGTGCCCGGCGACCATCTCGGTGCGCAGGATGATTGGGCGCTCGAGTGGGTCGCGCGCGGGAATAGACTCAGCCTCGGCCTCGTCCGTGGAGGGAACCTGGCCGGCGGCCTCGCGCAGGCGCTGCACCCACTTGGTGGGCTCGACGAACTCGACGCGCGTGTCGTTGACCGACGTCGTCGCCATGACCGCGGGCAGGAGCGCGCCGTCGGGCACGTTCTCGTACGGCGTGTAGCGGCTCATCGCGTCGAACACGGCGCGAGAGGTCACCGGGTTGCCCCACTCCTCCCACTCGCCGACGGTGAGCGGCAGGGAAGCATCCAGGATCGTCGTGAGGGCGTCCACGAAGGGCACGCCCGCCAGGATCGCGCGGAAACGGTCGGGGGCGGCGTTGATGACCGCACCCATGAGAAGACCACCGGCGCTGCGGCCCTCGGCGACCAGGCGGCCGGGAGCCACCCAGCCGGAGTCCACCAGCCAGTCGGCCACGTCAATGAAGTCCGTGAAGGTGTGCTCCTTGACCAGCTCCTTGCCGTCCTCGTACCAGGCGCGGCCCATCTCGCCGCCCCCGCGCACGTGCGCGATCGCGTAGACGACGCGGCGCAGGATCGGCAGACGCAGGGTCTCGAACTCGGGGTCGTAGCTGACCTCGTACGAGCCGTACCCGATCTGCCAGCCCGCGTGCGTGCCGTCCGGGCGCGCGTCGCGATGGTGGATGAGGGTGACGGGGATGCGGGCGGCACCGTCGCGTGCGACCACCCACACGCGCTCCTCGACGTACTCGGCGGGGTCCCAGCCGGGCGCCTCGCGGGTGCGCAGGGTCCGCACGCTCAGCGCCGAGGTCTCGGAGGACGAGGCCGGGGCCGTGTTCGGCAGCAACACCTCGGCGACCGTCGGGGGCACGGTCTGTGACTGGAACTCAACCCGAAGCGGATCCTTCCACGGGGTCGGCACGGTCGCGATTGTGCGCACCGGGGCGTCCACCTCTACGCGTCGCCACGTGGGCGTGGGCTCGCGGCGATCCCACACGTCGACCTGCGTGAGAGAGCCCGAACGAAGCGAGAGCGCCACGTAGTCCGCGTGGGCCTCGACGTCGGTGATGCGCTCGCCGGGGCCGGGGCTGCGCAGCGGCTCCCAGGACTCAAACGGGGCGAGGGGCGTGGGCTCGTCCTCCGGCAGGGGAGTGCCCGGCGTGCGATCCGCCAGCGCTTGGCGACTATACGCGGAAGAAGAAGTTACGCCCAACTGTGCCAAGGCCTCGGGCGACCCCCCGGCGGGCAGCATCGCCTGCGCGAGCGAGCCCTCCTGCGTCAGCCCCGTGTGCACGATGAACAGGCGATCCCCCGCCGAATCCGCCGACACCAGCGTGCGCGGGCGCACCGGCATGAGTGGAAGCGGGCGCACGGACGGGTGGGCGGGCAGCCACAGCCACGCGCGGCCCGCCGTCGACGACGAGGCGTGAATGACGACGTGCCCCGGGAAACCCGAGGGAGCGAACCCCATCTCGAAGCCCTCGTCCGGCTCCACCAGCAGCAGCTCGTCGGCCTCACGCGGCGTGCCCACGCGGTGCAGCCACGCGTCGCACGCGCGCCACGCGTCGTCCACGCCCATGTAGATAAAGGAAGCGGAATCATCCGCCCATGCGAAGCCGTACCCGGCGTCCACCACGGCCTCGTCGATGACGCGGCCCGACGCCTCCTGCACGACCCACGTGTAGCGCTCATCCCCGCTTGTGTCCCGCGCCCACGCGATCAGACGCCCATCCGGGGACGGGTACATGTCCGCCAGGCGGAAAAACTCCTGCCCGCGCGCCCACTCGTTCTCATCGACGAGGAGCTCCTCGCCCCGCGCTGGCACGCCCGGTTGGGGGACGAGCGGGACCGGTGCCCCGGCCTCGTCGCGCTCCACCGGCGCGCGGTGATGCGTCGCGTAGGACTGGCCCTCCGCGAAACGCCGGAAATACCAGAACTCGCCCTCGCGGATCGGAACCGTCACGTCGGTGAGCGCCGTGGAGGCCTTGACCTCCTTCACGAGGCGCGCGGCCGCCTCGCGCGTCGGCGCCGTCACCGTGTCCGCCCACGCGTTCTCCGCCTCCAAATGAGCCCCTGACCTCGGGATCCTCGCCGTCACGCAGCCAGTCCCACGGGTCATCGAAATGCTGCCCGAAATGGTCGCGCACCCGGTACCCGTACCGCTTGGGGGCGACCGGGGAGTCGACGAAGGCCGTGTGTTACGCGTGGTCGTGTCAGTCATGGGCACCATCTTAGAGGTGGGCCAACCGATGAGGATCCACGAAACAGTGGCATGACCGTGCGAGACTATGGGGGTGAACGACGAACAAGCTCCCTCGCGCGGATCCGCTGCCGCGCTCGACCCCGAGTCCCCTGTGCTCGACCCCGCGGCGCTCGCGGACCGACCGTCCGCGCCCCTTGCTCAGCCCGGTACCCGAGGGCAGGTTGACGGGGGAGCGGCCCCGGCCTCGTCCCTGAGCCTCACGCAGCGACTCCTCGCCGGGGTGCGTGAGTTCATCCAATTCGGCATGGTCGGAGCCACCGCCTACGTCGTCGACGCCGGTCTGTTCAACCTGCTCCAGCACGGGCCGCTCGGCTTCCTCGCCGGACACCCCAACACCGCGCAATTTCTCGCCGCCGCGACCGCGACCCTGTACTCGTGGATCGCCAACCGGCTGTGGACTTACCGAGGCCGCACCCAGGAAAACGCCACGCGCGAGGCCATCCTCTTCTTCTTCGCCAATGCCTGCGGCATCGGCATCACCCAGTTCTGCCTGCTGTTCACCCACCACATCCTGGGATACACCTCGGCGCTGGCCGACAACATCGCCGCCTATGTCGTCGGCTTCGCCCTGGGCACCGCGTTCCGCTTCTTCTTTTACCACTACGTGGTCTTCACCGGGCATACGCGCGCGTAGGTTCGAGGCGCGGCGGTAGGGTCGAAGCGTGAAGGAAACACCAGAGCGCTACCCGACCCCCGAGCAGTCCATCGGCACGATGGTCACCATCGACGACACCGCCCTCGTCTTTGAGGGCGGGGGGATGCGCAACGCCTACACGGCCGCGCTCGTCGCGAGGCTGATTGCCGAGGGCATCAACTTTCCGCACGTCTCGGGGGTTTCCGCGGGATCCAGCCACCTGTGTAACTTCACCTCCCGCGACGCCCGTCGCTCGCACGCGACCTTCGTTGACCTGGTTGACGACCCAGAGTTCGGTGGCCTCAAACACTTCCGAAAGGGGCACGGCTACTTCAACGCCGAGTACATCTACGAGCGAGTCTGCTACCCCGATGGTGCCTACCCTTCAACATGGACGCGTTTCTTGCCAACCCGGCGCGCACTCGCGTCGCCGCCTTCAACGCGTCGCGTGGCGAGGTGCGCTGGTTCTCCAAGGAAGACATGAGCACACTGGACACGCTCGGCCCCATCATCCGCGCCTCCTCCACGCTGCCCGTCCTCATGCCGCCCGTCGAGATCGAGGGCGACACCTACGTCGATGGCGCACTAGGACCCAACGGTGGCCTGCCCTTCGATCAGCCCCTGCGCGAGGGCTACCGCAAACTCCTCGTCGTCCTCACTCGCCCCCGCGACTACGTCAAGGGCCCCATGCCCGCCAGCGTCGGTGCCCTCCTGCGCACCGCCTACCGCCAGTTCCCGTCCGTCTTCGAGGGCGTGGCTCGCCGCCCCGACCGCTACAACGCGGGACGCCGCCTCCTCTTCGAGCTCGAAGAACGAGGCCAGGCCTACGTGTTCGCCCCCGACAACCTGTGGATCAACAACACCGAATCGCGGCGCGAACGCCTGGAAGCGACCTATCGTGCTGGCCTGGTGCAGGCCGTGCGCGAAATGCCCGCGATCAAGGCGTTCCTGGGGCTGTAGGCTTTCCTTTTCCTGTGGCGGTGCTTGTTGCGCTGCTGGTGTTCCGGGCGCCGGAGGGGCCCTGGCCGCCCGCGAGGCTAGGCGACCTCACTTCGTTCGGCGCCGCGCCTCGAAAGCCCGCCCGTGCCCTCCGGTCCCTCCGGCGCCCTCCACACCAGTGGGGCCGGGTCGCTGGTGTCTGGTTCGGCGCGTCGTCTCGAAGCCCGGCCAGGCCCCGCCGCCGCCCACTGGTACCGCGGCCAGGCCCCGTAGACCAGGCGGTTCGGTTCCTTGAAACCCCTGTCGCCTTTGCTCGCTCGTGCCTGTGTGGGGTTGAAACCGCCATCACCTTTGCGGGTGAGAATCGGGCGGTTTTGATGCGTTTGTTGGTCGCAGTGGTGACGGTGGTTTCAACGGTTGCTGTTCAGGGGCGCGCAGTGGTGTTGTTGGTTTCAATATCGCCATGTCGCCGCGTCTTGCGCGCGAAAGAGTTCACCCTGCTCGGTCTGATGGTGGACGCGAGTGCGAAGAAGTTCGCCCAGCGCACGACAAATGCCCCAAAAATGGCGTTCTATGGCGTACCGGGCGAACTTTGTCGCGGGGAAGTCGTCGCGGGGCGGTGCCGGGCGCGTTTTGTCGAGTGGCAGAGCCTACTGGTGTGCAGTGCCTGGGAGGTGCTGCCTAGATACAGGGAGTATCCAGGCCCTAGATGTCGGTCGAGCGTTAGTCCCTTGGTCTAGGTCGCGTCCCCCTAGATGTAGGGCTCGTGCGATCCCCTCGATCTAGGGGTACCTCCCGTTGGAGGCGCGCGTCGGCACATCACTCAGGCCCCCTGTGATCGCCTTTCCGCAAGATTTCAGCCATTTCGCCGAAAATGCCACTCACCCCTATATCTAGGGGCGCTTAGTCGCCAACGACCCCTAGATGTGCGGGCGCGACACGCCCAAGAGTGCCACTAAAGAGTGTGACGCTCGACATCTTTCAGGTGGTTGGCAGGTGGTTATGCACAGGGTGGTGATGCGCTAGTCCACAGGGTGCACAGGTGTGTGTGAGGGTGTTGGTGGCCCCTAGATGTGCCCGTGGGTTAGTTGCAAACCCCAATGTTTGCGCGCATCTTCGCGCACCCGTGCGGAGGTGGCGACAAGCCGCAAAGGCCCCTCTGAGATCCTGACCGCTCGCTCCATCCACAGACTGCTCCTGCCGCGTCCACAGTTGGGGCGGCGCACACAACATCTAGGGGTCGCTTGCGTGGGCGGCCACGAGGTGTAGTGTTGTCGTGTTCGCGGCGAACGAGCCGCCAGAAAGACAACGCAGGATGCCAACGTCCGGCCTCGAGCCGCAAGGAGACACGAACATGTCGATCACCGTCTACTCCAAGCCCCGCTGCCCCCAGTGCGATGCGACCTACCGCGCCCTCGACAAGCAGGGCGTCTCCTACGAGAAGATCGACGTCACCCAGGACGCGGAATCCCTCGCCTTCATTAAGGGCCTCGGCTACCAGCAGGCCCCCGTCGTCGTGGCCGGCGAGGACCACTGGTCCGGCTTCCGCCCCGACCGCATCAAGGCCGTCGCTGCCGCAGCTGCCCCCCTGGCGCTGCAGGCCTGAATCGCGCCGACAAGTCCCGGCCGCGAGGCCGGGACTTTCGCGTATCTGGGCGGGAAAGAGGCCGGGGCACACCCCTCGGTGGACATGGGGAAATGAGCGGCCAACTGGCCGTGAGGGTCCGCCGCCCACGACCGCATACACACACCGCCAACCACCATGTGCGCCCGCTGAGTCGGGCGCGTCGATCATCCCACATGGGACACGCGTGCGAGGCAACCCCGCCCGGGCCTCGGGGGTGAGACACTAGAGGTTCAGTATCCCGCCAAGCAGGAAGGATCACCATGGGCAGCGTCGTCTACTTCTCGTCGGCGACGGGCAACACCCGCCGTTTTGTCGAAAAACTCGGCCTCCCGGCGGCGCGAATCCCGTTGCTTCCCAAGGATGAACCCCTGCGCGTGACCGACGAGTACGTGCTCATCGTGCCCACCTACGGCGGCGGCAATCTCAAGGGAGCGGTGCCCAAACAGGTCATCAAGTTCCTCAATGACCCCGACAATCGGGCCCTGTGTCGGGGCGTCATCTCGTCGGGAAACACTAACTTCGGCAAGGCCTACTGCATCGCGGGCGACATTATCGCGGCCAAGCTGGGGGTCCCCCACATGTATAAGTTCGAGCTCCTCGGTACGCCCGAGGACGTCTCCAGAGTTCGCGAAGGACTGGAACAGTTTTGGCAGAAAACTACACCGACACAGGCGTAGAGGAAGCTCCCTCCCCGGAGCTGGACTACCACGCGCTGAACGCGCAGCTTAACCTGTACGACGCGAACGGACGCATTCAGTTCGACGCGGACCGTGCGGCGGCTCGCCAGTACTTCCTTCAGCACGTCAACCAGAACACGGTGTTCTTCCACGACCTGGAAGAGAAGCTGAAGTACCTGGTGGACGAGGGCTACTACGAGAAGCACGTCCTGGACCAGTATGACTTCGCGGACATCAAGGAGCTGTACAAGCAGGCTTACGCGCACAAGTTCCGCTTCCCGACGTTCCTGGGCGCGTTCAAGTACTACACGTCGTACACGCTCAAGACCTTCGACGGTAAGCGCTACCTGGAGCGCTTCGAGGATCGTGTCGCCATGGTGTCGCTGTACCTGGCGCGCGGCGACATCGAGCTTGCTCGCAGCTTCGTGGATGAGATCATGACGGGCCGCTTCCAGCCGGCCACCCCGACCTTCCTCAACGCCGGTAAGGCGGCGCGCGGCGAGCTGGTGTCCTGCTTCCTGCTGCGCATCGAGGACAACATGGAGTCGATCGCGCGCGGCATCAACTCGGCCCTGCAGCTGTCCAAGCGCGGCGGCGGCGTCGCCCTGCAGCTGACGAACCTGCGTGAGTCGGGCGCCCCCATTAAGAAGATTCAGAACCAGTCCAGCGGCGTCGTGCCCGTCATGAAGCTGCTCGAGGACTCCTTCTCCTACGCGAACCAGCTGGGCGCGCGTCAGGGTGCGGGCGCTGTGTACCTGCACGCGCACCACCCGGACATCATGCAGTTCCTGGACACCAAGCGTGAGAACGCGGACGAGAAGATCCGCATCAAGACGCTGTCCCTGGGTGTCGTCATCCCGGACATCACGTTCGAGCTGGCCCGCAAGAACGAGGACATGTACCTGTTCAGTCCCTACGACGTGGAGCGCGTGTACGGCGTGCCCTTCTCCGAGATTTCGGTGACGGAGAAGTACCACGAGATGGTGGACGACGGCCGTATCCACAAGCGCAAGATCAACGCTCGTCGTTTCTTCCAGACGATCGCGGAGATCCAGTTCGAGTCCGGCTACCCCTACATCGTCTTCGAGGACACGGTGAACAAGGCCAACCCGATCAAGGGTCGCATCACCATGTCGAACCTGTGCTCGGAGATCCTGCAGGTGTCCGAGGCCTCGACCTACAACGATGACCTGTCCTACGACCACGTCGGCAAGGACATCTCCTGCAACCTGGGCTCGCTCAACATTGCGAAGACCATGGATTCCCCGGACTTCTCGAAGACGATCGAGATGGCGATCCGCGGCCTGACGGCCGTCTCGGACCTGTCGGACATCGGCTCGGTGCCGTCGATCGCCCGCGGCAACGCAATGAGCCACGCGATCGGCCTGGGCCAGATGAACCTTCACGGTTACCTGGCGCGCGAGCATGTGCACTACGGGTCCGAGGAGGCCCTCGACTTCACGAACATGTACTTCATGACGGTCCTGTTCGAGGCCATCAAGGCCTCGTGCAAGATCGCGCGTGAGCGCGGCGAGACCTTCGAGGGCTTCGAGGAGTCGAAGTACGCATCGGGCGAGTTCTTCCGCAAGTACATTGACGAGGAGTGGGCCCCCACCACGGACAAGTGCCGCGAGCTGCTCGCCGCCTCGTCGATCAAGGTCCCGACCCAGGCGGACTGGGAGGCCCTGGCGGCTGACGTCGCCAAGTACGGCATGTACAACCAGAACCTGCAGGCTGTGCCTCCGACGGGTTCCATCTCGTACATCAACAACTCGACGTCGTCGATTCACCCGATCGTGTCCCGCGTGGAGATCCGTAAGGAAGGCAAGATTGGCCGCGTCTACTACCCGGCACCCTACATGTCGAACGAGAACCTGGAGTACTACCAGGACGCGTATGAGATCGGCCCGGAGAAGATCATCGACACCTACGCTGTGGCCACCCAGCACGTGGATCAGGGCCTGTCGCTCACGCTGTTCTACCCGGATACGGTGACGACGCGTGACCTGAACAAGTCCTACATCTACGCGTGGAAGAAGGGCATTAAGACCCTGTACTACATGCGCCTGCGCCAGATGGCCCTGGAGGGCACGGAGGTCGAGGGCTGCGTGTCCTGCATGCTGTGACGTGACGCCCGTTTGTCGGGTGGTGCGGGGGTCGGGAAACCGGCCCCCGCACTTTTTATGTGGGACGAGGCCGGGGGCGAGCCGGGAGCGTCGGCGTGAGGTTGGGGTGGGCTGCGTCGGGTTGTGGTGAGTGGTGAGAAGGGATAATGAGGCGGAACTTCCGTGTTGCAGAGGTTGCTCGTATGATGTGGGAGGATAAGATCCCACATTCTGACCGGAGTTATTGATGAGCGACCCCCTCCAATCCCTACGGGTCGGGTGGCGCGACCCCCTACGGCGCCCAGCCTGCCTACGGACAGGCCCCCGTAGTGCAGCAGCCCGCATACGGTACCCAACCCGCATACGGCGCCCAGACCTCGTACGGCGCGGGTGCTTCCTACGGGCAGCCGATGTACGGCCAGGTCGTGTACGCCCTGAACCCCGCCGTCGAACGCGTGCGTTCGAACGCATCCATGGTGCGCATCATGTCTTTCGTTAGCTTTGTGACGGTGGGGCCGCTCCTGTCGTTCGGTGCGTGGTTCTGGAGCATGAACCTCCTTAGTGAGGCCGAGAGGCTGGGTGCTCCCGAGGACGTGCTGAGGGACGTGCGCGGTGCGCGAACGACGGCTCTCATCTGCGAATTGTCGGGATCGTGCTGTTTGGTCTTCTGATCGCCGCTCCCTTCCTCCTTGTCTGGCTCGTGGAATCTACGAAGTGATTGGTCGTTGAAATGAGTGACGAACAGATGCCCTCGCGGGCAATTCCGGCCGGCTGGGACTGGCCTCAGCAAAGCGACGGACCGGTCGCACCCCAGGCGGGTGCTCCCGCCTCGACGTGGTCGAGCGCTCCCGCCGCACCGCAGGCACCCTCCCCTGCGCAGTTTGCGCCCCCGGCGGGCGCACCCGTACATGTCGCGTCCGCCGCGCCCGCCGCGCAGCAGTCGCCCTACGCTCCCGGATACAGCGGGGTCACGGCCGCCAGCGCGGCACCGGCGTATGGCACCCCTGCTGCGTATCCCCAGCAGGGCGCACCCGCCCAGCCGATGCCGTCCTACGGCCAGCCGAGTGCCTACCAGGCGCAGCCTGCACCCGTCGCTCAGCCGATGCAGCAGGCCGCCGCCCCGCAGTACGGCGTGAATCCGCAGGCCGCGTACGCGAGCCAGCCCGCGCAGCCGTCCACGGATCAGCTCCGGCAGCTGGCCTTCTCCCGCCTCAAGTCCAACGCGACCGTCGCCATCGTGATGTCCTTCGTGTGGTTCTTCACGACGCCGGTCATCCTGCTGCTCGCCAACGCGGTTCGGGCGCAGCGCCTGTGTACCCACGCCCAGGAGATCGACGCTCCGTCCGACGTGACACGGAAGGTGAACATTGCGCGCGGCATTGCGTTCGGCATGCTCCTCCTGCAGGCGAGCCTGATCATCTTGCTGATTGTCTCGGAGAACATGCGTTAGCGATCCAGCGGATGCCACTGTGTTCGCGGTAACTAAAAGGCCGTTTTGTTTATTTTTTTGTACTCTCGCGTCGGCTACGATGACAGCCGTATCCGCTCGACACAACCCATTTGGAGCAACTCATGAGCGATCCCGTGAACGCCTACCCCGCCGCCAGCCAGAACCAGCCCCAGCAGGCCTACGGTCAGCAGCAGGCTTACGGTCAGCAGCAGGGCTTACGGTCAGGCGCAGCTGACCTACGGTCAGCCCGTCTACGCCCTCAACCCCGAGATTGAGAGGATCCGTTCGAACGCGTCGACGGCCCGTATGCTCTCCTTCGTGAGTTTCCTGTTCGGCCACCTCCCTGCTTGCCGGTGGCATGTGGTTCTGGACTAACAAGCTGGTTGAGGAAGCCAAGATCCTGGGCGCCCCGATGGACGTGATGGCGGATGTGGAGAGCGCTCGCTCGGCTGCGAAGATTTGCTCGATCATCCAGATCGCGCTCATCGCTGCGGTTTTCTTGTTCCTCATCTTGATGGTGATCATCGGCGTGACTGCGGCCGCCAACAGCTGACACATCGTTACGTGTGGGGCCCGAGGAAACGGCGAGTTTCCTCGGGCCCCAACGCATAGTGGTTGAGGGCCGCTGCTACGATAGCGCCCATCGTCATCCGCGTGGAACTATCTGGAGTGCACCATGAGCGATCCGGCTTACCCCTATGGGGCCAATCCTGCGAGTGCGCAGGATCCCTACTCGCAGCAGACGCCGTATGGCCCGGCCGCATCCGCGCCCTACGGCCAGCCCGAGGCAGCGTACCGCCAGCAGCCTGCCTACGGCATGCCCAATGGGATGGCGTACAGTCAGCCCGCGCCAGCCTATGCGCAGCCGTACTATGCGAGTTCATACCTCGTTGCCTACGCGGACCTGCGTTCCCAGGCGCATCTCGCCATGATCTTGGCTGGCGTGAGTTTCCTGACTGTCTATCTGCTCCTCTCGATCCCCGCGATGGTGTTGTCGTTCATGCAGCGCAGGAAGGCGAAGCGCCTGGATGCCCCGCAGGACATCATGTCGCTGACGAATACCGCGGTGGTCGTCACGTCCATATGCGCATCACTCCAGCTGTTCGTGCCTCTTGCCCTTCTCCTCGCCTTTTTCCTCAGTGATCGATAAGTCATGTGTTGATACCACCCCGCCACCCGTGAGAGTCGCGCGACAGCGCTGACTCCTCACACCCCGGAGCCTGTAGGAACGGTGATGCTGTTTCCGCAGGCTCCGCCTGTATTCTTGAGGGTATGACTCCCCGATACGAAGCACCCTCGCGCGCCATCGCCGGCACCGACGCAGACCTCCTCGACCAGCTGCGATACGCGGACGGACGCCCCTACGGCTTCTACAAGAACGCCCTAGGTGCCTGGGATTACGGGGACTTCACCCTCGCGATCGATCACGTGCAGGCCGATCCCTACGCCCCGCCCTCGTCCCTGCGCGCCTGGTCGACGCCCGAGGCCATGGGACTGCCCGAGGCCGCCCTGGCCTCGTCCGACGCACGCCTGGCTGCCGCGGACTTTATCGCGCGCTCCTTCGACGAGGCTATCCGCGCCCGCGACACCCGCGACGTGTCGATCGCCCGCGCCGGTGCCCTCATCCTCCAGCGCTCCTACGCGACCGTCCTGCCCGACCGCGTCGAGGTCCGCTTCCCAAGTCAAGCTCCCCGCGCGCGGACGCACAATCCTCGGCAAGAGCGCCGCCCGCCTCTTCGACGTGGACGTGCCCAACATCGTCATGGACTGCTTCGACTTCGTCTCCGAGGACCCGGCCACCACCCGCAAGCGCTCCCGCCTCCTCGGCCACGTCGCCGCCTACGAGGACTACCGTGCCCTCCAGGGAATCCTCGAGGAACGCAGCTGGGTATCCTTCGTCGCCGACGAAGCCCTGTTGGCGCGCCGCTCCGGCGTGTCCGAAACGCCCCTGACGGGTGACGGCGTCGTCGCTTTCAATGCCCCCGAGTCCCTGCGCGCCACCGTCACCCTGCCGCACGCCGGCGAGGTGTCCGGCATGGCGATCCCCCCGGGCCTGACCCTCATCGTGGGCGGCGGCTACCACGGCAAGTCCACGCTCCTCGAGGCCATCGCCCAGGGCGTGTACGCGCACATCCCCGGCGATGGCCGCGAGCTCGTCGCCACCGACCCCACTGCCACGAAGGTGCGCGCCGCCGACGGGCGAGCCGTCACAGGCGTTGATATCTCGCCGTTTATCACCCACCTGCCCGGCGGTGCCGACACCACGTCCTTCTCCACCGAAAACGCGTCCGGCTCCACCTCGCAGGCCGCCTCCATCATCGAATCCCTCGAGCTGGGCGCACGCACCCTCCTCATCGACGAGGACACCTCCGCGACCAACCTCCTCATCCGCGACACGCGCATGCGCGACCTCGTCGCCGCCGAGAAGGAACCCATCACGCCCCTCGTCGACCGCGTCACCTCCCTCACCGAGGCTGGCGTCTCCCTCATCATGGTCGTCGGCGGCTCCGGCGCCTTCCTGGACGCCGCCGACCGGGTCCTCATGATGGACAACTACCGTTGCCTCGACGTCACCGCCCGCGCACGCGAGGTCGTGGCCGACCTGCCGCGCCCCCGCACCGACGCCCCCACCATCTGGGAGGCCGCTCCCCGCGTGCCCGCCGCGAAGGCCCGCGTGGACCGCCCGCGCACCAAGGCCTCGGGCACGTCCGTGCTCACCATCGACCGTTCAACCGTCGACATTTCCGACGTCGCCGCAGTCGTCGACCCCGGGCAGGCCGAGGCCATCGCCTGGTGCGTGCGCGGTGTCCTCGAGGAGATGGCAGGCAAACAGTCGATGCCCGACCTCATGGCCAAGCTCGGACGGCGCCTCGCCTCCGAGGGCCTGGACGCCGTCTGCAAGTTTGGCGCCCGCTCCTACCCGGCGTTCCTGGCGCGCCCGCGCCTCATCGACGTGGGCGCCGCCATCAACCGCTACCGCGGCCTGTCCCTGCGTGAGCCGCGCGGCGAGTCGTAATCGCTTCAGACCCCACGGGTGTTCCGGGCGCTGCGTTGCTTGCCATGTTTGGGCCGGGCTGCTTGGTGTGCCCGTGGGCGGCGGCCCGCCCGCGAGATCGCCACACGCGAGCCTGCGGCTTGGAGCGGTCGATCTCGAAGCCCTGCCAGGCCCCGCCGCCGCCCACGGGCACCGCAGCCAGGCCCTCCGGTCTCTCCGGTGCCCTCCACACCTGTGGGGCCGGGTCGCTGATCGGTGTGTTGTCTCGAAGGCTGGCCTGGCCTCGCCGCCGCCCATGGGCCCGCAGTCAGGCCGTGCCGACCAGGCGGCCGGTTGTCTGAAACCGGTGTCGCCTTTGCTCATGTGTGGCTGTGTGGGGTTGAAACCGGCATCGCCTTTGCGTGTGAGAAATGGGTGTTTTTGGTGCGGTTTTTGGGTGCAGTGGTGATGCCGGTTTCAGTGGTGCGTTGTTGGGGGTGTGCAGTGGTGTTGTTGGTTTCAATGTCGCCATGGTGTCGTGTCTGGTGCGCGACAATGTTCGCCCGGCGGCGCTGTGTCATCGCGAAAGTGCGAGAAAGTTCGCCCAGTGCGCTCAAATTGGCCCCAATTCGGCGTTTTTGCGTTTGCTGGGCGAGTTTTTTCGCGGAGATGTCGCTGGAGGGGCTGTGCTGGGCGAGCTTCTTCGCGCCAATTGGCCCTGCGTTGGTCTTGGATGCGATGCGGTGCACTTCAGGGTGGCTGCGGTTGGGGGTTTTGCGCCATGCGAAGCCCTCTGGCGGCGTGTCGCCGGCGTGTCGGAGGCTTGGATGGCGTCATTCCCCCGTGTGGCGGCGAGGCCACGCCGTTGGATGCGAACCGACCAATTGTGCACGTAACTCCTCTGTCACTATTTCAGGATTTGAATTGGCGTCGTTGGAACTGCAACGATTCGGGCGATTATTGAAATTTCACGCAATCGAATGACGTGCGATATTTCGGATATGTGTCTCTGCCATCACTCCTGGGTGCCGCAGCTAGGCACCGCAGCCAGGCCCTCCGCCCACGGGTGGCACAGTCAGGACCAACAACCCCGCAGGTACATAACACGGGAATTTCAATGGTGGCACCCCGGGGTAGGGCGGCCGAGCACCCCCGAGGGCACCCCGGGAGGTCTCGGGGATCAATCAGGGGAAACCTCCGTAGCGGTGACGCGCACCGTAGACGCACGATGGATGCATGAATACGAACACGACAATCGCGCAGGCCCCCGTGGCCGACCAAGAGGCCCCGGCCTCGTCCATCGTCCGACTCCAGGGCGTGTCCAAGATTTACGGAAGCGGCGACGCTCAGGTGCGCGCCCTCGACGATGTGAGCGTCGGCTTTGGCGCCGGCGAATTCACCGCCATCATGGGCCCCTCCGGCTCTGGAAAGTCCACGATGATGCACATCCTCGCCGGCCTTGATGCCCCCACCTCCGGGCACGTCTTCGTCGAAGACACCGACATCACCGCCCTGAAAGACACCGCACTGACCAAGCTACGCCGTGACCGCATCGGTTTCGTGTTCCAGTCCTTCAACCTGGTGCCCACCCTGGACGCCCGCGCCAATATTCTTCTGCCCATGCGCCTGGCTGGGGCTACTCCTAAGAAGGAATGGTTCGACCTCATCGTCAACTCTTGGGCATCGCGGACCGATTGAGCCACCGCCCCTCCGAGATGTCTGGTGGTCAGCAGCAGCGCGTCGCCGTCGCCCGAGCGCTCATGAGTCGCCCCGCCGTCATTGTCGCTGACGAACCGACCGGAAACCTCGACTCACACTCGACCTGCGAGGTCATGGACCTGCTGCGCCGCGCCGTCGATGAACTCGGCCAGAGCGTCATCATGGTCACCCATGACACCGCGACCGCCGCCTACGCGGACCGCGTCCTCGTGTGCCGCGACGGCCGCATCGTCTCTGACCTGCGCGACGTCACCGCCGACTCCCTCACCGCGGCGCTGCGCTGACCGCGCGCCCACACCCCAAGGCTCTCCTCATGTCTGCAATAAACTCCCTCCTGCGCGCTAACCTGCGCTCCCATGGCCGCCGCTACATCTCCACCGGTCTGGCCGTCGCCATCTCCACGGCCTTCATCGTCATCACGCTCATCGTCATGACGGCGATGACCGCGGGCCTGACCTCCGGCGTCTACGACCAGTACCGCGGCGGCACGATCGTCGTCTCCCAGAACAAGGACGCGACCGACGAGTCGACTCAGCGCGCCGAAGAAATCCTGTCTGCGACCAGCGGCGTCACCGCCATCAAGCACATGGCCCAGTGGCCTGCCGACGCCCAGACCGACGCGACGCGCGCCCGACTCTACGTCTCGCCGATGGCCCCCAAGCCTTTCGCCGGCCTCGACCTGAGCGCCGGAGCCGCACCGACCGCTGACGACCAGATCACTATCCCGGAGCACACGGCCTCAACCCTCTCACTGAAAGTCGGTGACACCGTCCGTGTGCGCGAAGGATTCACCGAGGGCGACTACCGCACCCTCACCATCGTCGGCACCACGCGCTCGCACACGATCAGCATGGGCATCCCCGCCAGCTACGTGACCGACGGCGGTTTCTCCGCGCTCTTCGAGCACACCGTGTCCGGCCAGTTCATCGTTGCGACTTCCGGTTCGGATGCGGACAGCAACGCAAACCCTCCCGTCGCCACCCAGGACGAGTGGGTGGCGACAGCAAACTCAGCGCTCAGCGGCATCTCGGGCGTGACCGTGACCAGCGTGCACAAGGCAATCCAGGAGGACCTCGACCAGGCGCGTCTGGGAGCATCAGTGACGATGGGAATCATGCTGATCTTCCCAGCGATCGCGGCGCTCGTGGCCTCCATCGTCGTCTCCTCGACATTCCGCGTCGTGCTCACACAGCGCACCCGCGAGCTGGCACTGCTGCGCACGCTGGGAGCCACCAGGCGACAGGTCCGCTCGCTCGTAACCCGAGAGGCACTCGCGATCGGAGCGATCTCATCCGCGATTGGCGTCGTGCTCGGCTGGCTGATTGGCGCGCTCACGGAGACGGGAACAGGCCTGGCCTCTAGCATTGGTGAGGCGCTGGCAGGCACCTCCGTCTGGCAGCTCGCCCTCACGTGGCTGGGGGCTACCCTGTTCACGACCCTGGTTGGCGTCTTCCCTGCCCGCGCTGCCTCCCGTGTTGCGCCCGTCGCCGCTCTTGCCCCCGTGAACGAGGCCGGGGCCGCCGCCCGCAAGAAGCACACCGTCCGCTTCATCATCGGCGCGCTCATCGCTGTGGCCGGTTGCGCTGCTGTGGCGGCTGCGTGGCGCTCGGATAGCGGCGGCACGAAATTCCTCGGGGCTTTTGGCGGGTCGCTCCTGGCGCTCCTCGGTGCGCTGCTCGTCGCCTCGGTTCTGCTGCCAGCCCTCACCCGCGCGTTCGGCGCGGCCTTCCCGGGCACCCTGTCCGCCATGGCCCGCGAGAACACGATGCGCAACCCCGGCCGCACCTCCGCGACCGGCACCGCGATCATCATCGGCGTGACCCTCGTCGTCACCATCATGGTCGGTGCCGCCTCCGTGCGCACCACCCTCACCAACGCCGTGAACGACGCCCGCCCCTTCGACCTCATGGCCGTGTCCACGACTGGGGCGGTCACCGATGACCAGCAGGCCGCCATCGCGGCCACCGACGGCGTCGCCGCCACCGTCGCCCAGTACGCCGCTCCCGGCACCCTGACGACCACCTCGGGCGCGCCCGCCTACGCCGGGCCCGAGGGAGCGGGCTCGGAGGACGAGGCCCAGGCCTCGTCGGTCATGATCACCGGAGAACCCGACTACACGGGCGTCACCCACTCGACCGTCACCCAGCTGGGTGACAATCAGGTGCGCGTCGGCGACGAGGCCCTGGCCGGGCAGACGCTGCGCCTGTGCGCCGATACGTGCACTGACCTGAGTGCGACTTATGACAAGAATGGCGGAGTCGGGCAGGCCCAGGTCTCCGAGAAGACCCTGCGATCCATCGCGAGCTCGCTCGAGCGTCGGGCGATCATCATCAAGATGGCCGATGGGGCCGACGCTGAGACCGTCCAGTCCTCGCTGCTCAAGGACTCGCACCTGAGTGTCAACGGCTCCGCCCTGGAACGCCAGATGTACACGAAGATCATCGACCAGCTGATGCTCGTCCTCGTCGGATTGCTGGGTGTGTCCGTCCTCGTGTCGCTTGTGGGCGTGGCTAACACGCTGTCTCTGTCGGTTGCCGAACGCACCCGCGAGAACGGCCTGCTGCGGGCCCTTGGCCTGACGCGTCGCCAGATGAAGAGCCTTCTCGCCCTCGAAGCGCTGTTCCTGTCGATGACCGGCGCGCTTATTGGTGTTGGCATGGGCGTCGCCTTCGGGTGGGTCGGCGTGATGAGCCTGCCGATTGACGGGACCACTCCCGTGCTGAGCGTGCCCTGGCTGCAGCTGGTCGGCGTGTGCGTCGTCGCGATTGTTTCCGCGCTGATCGCCTCGTGGCTGCCCGGCCGCCGGGCCGCCAAGGTCAGCCCCTCGGAGGCGCTTGCGACGGAGTGATAACACTCCGTTGAATAACTGGTGTTGATGACGGGTGGGGTGCCGAAGGCGCCCCACCCGTTGTCATGTTGTGCTGCGTGGTGTTGCTTGTGGCCCCGCTGGTGTTCCTGGCGCCGGAGGCCCCGGCCGCCGCGTGGCCCTGCCTTGATGGGCCGGGCCGCTGTGTGCCGGTGGGCGGCGGCTCGCCCGCGAGATCGCCACACGCGAGCTTCGCTCGGAGTGGTCGATCTCGAGGCCCGCCCTGCCCCTGCCGCCGCCCACCGGCACCGCGGCCAGACCCTCTTGTGCCCTCCGGTCCCTCCGGCACCCTCCGCACCGGTGGGCCCGGTGTGCTCAGCGTGATCTGCGTCGGCTCGTTGTCCGGCCAGGCTTAGCTGCTGCTCAGCACTCGACGACGTTGACCGCCAGCCCTCCCTCGGAGGTCTCCTTGTACTTCGAGAGCATGTCGTTGCCCGTCTGACGCATCGTCTCGATGACCACGTCCAGGCTCACCGTGTGGCGGCCGTCGCCCCACAGGGCCATGCGTGCCGCGTTGATCGCCTTGACCGCTGCGATGGCGTTGCGCTCGATACAGGGAACTTGGACGAGGCCGGCCACGGGATCGCACGTGAGTCCCAGGGAGTGCTCCATTGCGATTTCCGCGGCGTTCTCGACCTGCTGTGGGCTCCCTCCCAGCGCCTGGGCCAGGCCGGCAGCAGCCATCGCCGAGGCGGAGCCGACCTCGCCCTGGCAGCCGACTTCGGCTCCAGCGATGGAGGCGTTTGTCTTGATGAGCGCCCCGATCGCGGTCGCTGCGAGTAGGAAGTCGTGCACGAGGGTGCGGCGATGCTCGTGAGCTGCTGCCCCGTCGGCGAGTTCGGAGCCTTCGGGCGTGGAGTCCACGGGGCGCCCGGTCAAGCGTATGTGAGAGAGCGGGGCGACTGAGCCGTCGCGAGTATCCGGGCCCGCCGCGATTCCTGGGGTCGATCCCGTCTCGGGGCAGTGGGTGACGAGATAGCCCAGGACGGCTGGAATCACCCCTGCCGCGCCGTTCGTCGGAGCGGTCACGACCCTGTGCCCTGCGGCGTTCTCCTCGTTGACGGCGAGGGCGAAAAGGTTGACCCAGTCCATCGCGCGCATTGGATCGGTAGCGGTGGAGACCCACGCCCGCGCGTCGTCGGGCACTCCCTGCCCCGTCTCAGCGGTCGTGAGGGTCGATGGCCCGAGGAGTCGGCGGGCAAGCTTTCCGGCGAGTGCTCGGGCGCGGCGGGGAACATCGAGCCCTCCCGGCAGGATTCCCGTTGCGGAGGTGCCGGCGTCCACACAGTCAAACATCGTGTCGGCGATGCGATCAAGGTAGGCGTCGACGGTCTCGCGGGGTCGCACCGCCTCCTCGTTGTGACGCACGAGCTCCGCGATGCTCAGGCCGGAGGCGTCGCACGCGGCGAGCAGCTGCGCACCCGATGCGAATGGGTGCGGCGCGGGAACGTCGATGCCGACGCCCGCCTGGCTTGTCGCGAGCGAGGACACCTCTGGATTGTGTGGGTCATCATTCGTCTGAATCATGACGAAGCCGCCGCCCACCGAATAATAGGTGCGCTCCAGGATGACAGTGCCGTCCTTGTCTGAGGCCGTGATTGTGAGCGCGTTGACGTGATACGGCAGGACCGTGCGCGGCACAAAACGAACGTCCTCGGCGATGCTCAGGGGGACCTGGGTGCCGCTCGGCAGCGTCAGCATGCTCAACGAGGCCAGGGACGGCAGGATGGACTCCACCGTCTCGATGTCCACCGTCTCCGGGTCGTAGCCCGCCAGACCGAGGAGGACCGCGCGGTCCGTGGAGTGGCCCCTTCCGGTGGCTCCAAGGGAGCCGAAAAAGATCGATTGTGATGTGGGAGGGAGGGGTAGGGTCGCCAGCTCCGTTGTGAATGCGAGTCCCGCGCGCATGGGACCAACGGTGTGGGATGAGGAGGGACCGATCCCGATACGGAACATGTCGAAGACCGACAGGGGGTGAGGCGCGTCGTGCGCGGCGATGTGGCCGGACACGATGGCGGCCGGGGTTGGGCGCGAGGGATCGTAGGTGGTGACGGGCGTGTCCAGAGCGACGGGGCGTAGGTCCATGGTCTCTATTGTGCAGCAGGGGCGGCTCCCGTCTCGACTGAGGGAGTTTGGGGTAGCGCATGCCGAAGGATGGGTATGGCTGAGATGTCGTGGCAGGATGTAAAGTTAACTCTCATGTTAGTTACCGATGTTCCATAGTCGTTAACTGTCAGTTGTCTATGTCAGTGTTATCCATCAGTGTCATCTATTAAAACGCTTGGTAATTAACGGACGTAGCGATCATCATCCGCACTCGTGGGGGTAGCTGGAAGCGCAATTTAGACAACGATGTGAAACAGATGATGCAAAGTTGCATTTTTCGGTAACTGTGGCGTAGTGTTCTCTATGTCAAAGATATTGAGCGATTGCCTAGGTCTCCCAGTGAGGCTCGCAATCGCGACATATGAGCCAATCGAAGGGAAATTCTCGATGGTGATCGGGTGGCGATGAGATCGCGATTCGCTTGAGTGATCGCGTCTCATCGGCGAGCGCCCGATCGTTGCGGGTTAACCCTCGTTGCGGTCGTGTTGACCGGTGGCGACGGCCTGGCCTGCGAGCTGTCAAGAGCTTGCGGCGCCGACGCGCTCGCTGGATGACACTCGCGCTCGTGCTCGGGGGCGTCAGCCCCCCTCTTGAAGACTTACGTCTCACACATCACACACAGGAGAATAAGGAAAACAATGAGCACCACGAAGACCCGCCGCAGCGTGAGCCTGCTCGCGGCCTTTGCTGTCGCCGCCGGCGCGCTGGCCATGCCCGCCGCCGCGTCGCAGGCAGCCCCCACCTTCGGCCTGGCCGCCACGACCGAGCGTGCGCCCTCCCCTGGTCGACCTCGACACCGCCAAGACCGGCTCGATCACCATCCACAAGCTGGTCAAGCAGGACGACAACGGCACCAAGGAAGGCAACGGCCTCCTCGACCCGAGCGCGACCGGCAAGCCGCTGGCCGGCGCGACCTTCACCGTTGAGAAGCTGACCTCCGTCGACCTGACCAAGCAGGAGGGCTGGGAGAAGCTCGCCAACTACCGCAAGGGTAAGGGCGACGAGAAGATCTCGGCGAACGCCGCCGCCATCGCGGCCGCCCGCGCCGACGGCACCGGCACGCCCGTGTCCATGACGACCGGGGATGACGGCCTCGCCACCTTCAATAACCTCGCTCTGGGCGCCTACATCGTCACCGAGACCCAGACCCCCGCCGGATACACCGGCTCGCGCCCCTTCATCATCACGGTGCCGATGACGCACCCCACCGAGCTGAACAACTGGGTCTACGACGTTCACGCCTACCCGAAGAACGCCAAGGTCAACGTTGAGAAGGAGGTCGACGACGCCCAGACGCCCGCCGTCGGCTCCCCGATCTCCTACACCATCACCGCCGACGTGCCCGACGCCCCGGTCGTGGACTACTACAACGTCGTCGACCAGTACGACAAGCGCGTGAACCTGCCCGAGAATCAGATCATGCTGCAGATGGTCGAAGCCAAGGACGGCGATGTTCCCCTGGTCAAGGGTGAGGACTACACCCTGACCCCGGCCGTGGGCACAGACGGCAAGACCAACTTCTGGACCGCCGAGTTCACCGAGGCCGGCCGCAAGAAGATGATCGCCCAGCGCAAGAGCAACGACACCAAGATCGTCATGTCGCTGGAGGGTACCCTCAAGGAGAAGATCGGTGACGAGGGTCTGGTCGAGAACAAGGCCATCCTCCTGCCCGGCGCTCCCGCCAACAACTGGAAGCCCGGTAGTGGCGAGGTTCCCCCGCCGGAATACCCGAACGCCAAGGTTGTCTCCAAGTTCGGCAAGGTGACGATCACCAAGACTTCCTCCGTTGACGAGACCAAGAAGCTCGAGGGCGCCGAGTTCCAGGTCTACAAGTGCAAGCCTACCTCCCAAGCCTGCTAAGAACTTCGAGTCGGTGGACGCCACCCTCGATACCAAGCTGACAGTGGATGGCAAGGACACCTTCGTGACCGACGACCAGGGCAAGGTCACGATCGACGGTCTGCGCAACAACGACTGGGAAGACAACGAGGAAGTGGCTGACCCCGGCTACTACTGCCTGGTTGAGACCAAGGCTCCCGACGGCTTCGAGCTGCAGTCGCGCCCGATCGCCTTCCAGGTCCTGGCGTCCAACTCCACGAAGGACAACAAGTACACCCTCGAGACCACCGTCAAGGACGTGCCGAAGAACGGCGGATTCAACCTGCCGCTGACCGGTGCTGCCGGTGTCGGCGTGCTCATCGGTACGGGTGCGCTCCTCGTGGCTGGTTCCGGCGCGATCGTACTGGCCAACAAGCGCCGTAAGGAGCAGGCTGACGCCTGATCCGCGGTAGCACACGGGGGTGCGGCCGCAGGCCGCACCCCCGTGCATGCACCGACCATCCGCCTCTGGTGAGGCGACATCCCAATGACTCAGCTGGAGCGCCAGCACGAATGGAGAACGCGTGAGCAAGCAAGAGCCCGATCAGTCGAAGACCCTCTCAAGGTCCGTCTTCTGACGATCGCGCCCCTCGTTCTCCTCCTGGCCGGCATCCTCGTCCTGCTCTACCCGGTCCTGGCCACCCAGTACAACAATCATCGCCAGTCGCAGATTGCCGAGCAGTTCAGTGCGGTCGCCGAGGAGGTTGGTCCCGACGCTGTTGCAGAGAGCCTGAGCCGCGCCGACGAATACAACCGCGCGGCCGCGGAGGCACCCATCCTTGACCCCTGGTTGGATGCGCAGCGCCCCGACACCCCCCAGTATCAGGAATACCTCTCCCAGCTTGACTTGAATGACGTCATGGCGACCGTCAAGATCCCATCCATCGACGTCAATCTTCCGATCTACCACGGCACCGACGCGGCGACCCTCGATAAGGGGGTCGGCCATCTTTTCGGCACGGCGCTACCCGTGGGTGGGGAGTCCACCCATACCGTCCTCACCGGCCACACGGGCCTGGGAACTGCCACGATCTTCGATGAACTCACGAGCGTGCAGATGGGCGATTATTTCTACATCGAGACCGCTGGACGCCACCTGAAATACCAGGTCACCGACATCCGCGTCGTGCTCCCCAACGAGACTGAAACACTGAACAAGGTGGAGGGTAAGGACCTGGCCACCCTGATCACGTGTACACCCTACGGAGTCAACACGCACCGCCTCCTCGTGACGGGTGAAAGGGTCCCCATGGATGATGCCAGTGCACAGGCCGAGGCCGCGCATGTTCACCCCCGCGTCCTGCAGCCCTGGATGATCGCCGTTCTCGCCTCCGTCGTGGTGATCCTGTGCGTCGCCGGATGGATCTGGCTGCGCTCCCGTAAGCGCGCTGAGAAGGCCGTGGAGGCCACGGGCAAGCCGGAAGCGTTGGCCGCGCCCGAGAGTGTGGGCGAGTCTGAAGAAACCGAAGCGTCAATTGGCGGGTAACTTCACTCGTCTCGTGCTTGTCTGAACAAATAGAATTACCTAAGAACCGTAAAAGACACTTGGAGAACTGATGCAGTATCGCCCCAACGCCCGCATTGTGCGAGATGCGAGGGCCGCGATCACGCCTCGTCGGTATGGCGTGCGGATCCTCGTCGCAGCCGCGCTCGCCGCGCTCGTCGCGATGCCCGGCCTGCTGGCCTCCCCGACCCAGGCCGGCCCGACCCTCGAAAGCGCCGGATCAAACGAGGTTGTCTTCGATCGCACCGAGGGCCGCATCGGTCCTGCCATTCTCAACGACTCTCCGACCGACCGCACGACCGCCGTCGCCGACCACGCATTCTTTGGCGTCGTGCGCGGCATGAGCGTCTACGACTCCAGGGACCGCAACCAGTACTCGCAGGCTCACCAGCCGGGCGTGGCCCAGCGCTGGCTGAAGGCCGACGTCGCCAGGCGTGGGGACTACTGGTCCTACATCACCCGAGGCGTCGCGTGGGACTACCACATCAATCCCTACGGATACCGGGGGGGGAGTACAGGGACAACGTCATCTCCGCCTCAACCACGAGCGCCCTGGGCTACAAGCCCAACAACCCCGGCAAGTCCGCGCTCAACAGCACCTTCCTGATCGGCACCGTTCGACACAACAACTTCCCGATCTGGTCGGCGATCCACTACGTGCACGCCTCTTTCGACATTCGCATCGGAGACCTCGAAGAATCATTCCCCTTCGACCAGCACGAGACCACCAATGATAACGACACGACCGCCGTGGCGAATCAAGGTGGAGCCTACAGGTACTACTCGCAGGCGTACTCCGCCCGCTCGTGCCCCGCGGAGGCACCCTACTACGCCCTCATCCGCGGATACGGGGAGAACACCTGGTTCTGCTTCCAGCACGTGGGCCCCGGCTACGGCAACTACGACATCTACACCGACCAGCCGAACTACTACCCCAACTACGTGGATGTTCCGGGGCACACGCCCGAATCTGACGACGTGCTCACCGTGAATAAGACCACCTCGGACCGTACCCTCGTCGTTGATGGCATCCCCTACCGCCTCTTCCTCTGGGGCTTCGTGCCCAGCGCCGACGGCAATTGCCCCGCCGAGCCGCCCGCGGGTTCGGCTCCCGTCAACACCTTCACCACGAAGGAGAATCAAACCTCCTTCGGATGCCTCTACGGAGAGTTCCGTCAGGAGCGATTCCTGCGCATCGCGAAGAACGTCACCGAGGACTCCGGAGCCCCCGGCGAGGAGATTCCCGCCTTCAACTTCACGACCCTGCCCGCTGGCGACTGGAAGGCCCCCGAGGGCGCGCCCCTGCCCAACGAGGCACAGGCCGACACCTACATCAGTCCCGGATCATTCTCCGACTTCTCCCTCAAGCCCACCGCCTACGGCAACGGAGGCACGGTTCTGAGCGGATACCAGTCCTTCATCCCCGGAAAGTCCCAGTTCATCGTCGCCGAGACCGGACCCACGATTCCCGGCAGGAACCCGATCGCGCCCGGCCAGCCCGGCTACTACGGACCCTGGACAGTCAGCGATGATCCCAACGCCGCGCAGTGGAAGCTGTCGGAGGTCACCTGCGTCAACGGAGTTGGCGACCGAGTGAACGTCACGCGCGACCCGGCCACCGGCGGTATCGACTTCTCCGCCGTGCCCCCCGCCTCCTCGGCCAAGGCTCTGCCGGTGACCTGCACCTTCACCAACCAGAAGCAGGCCCCCAAGATCCGCATCGAGAAGAGCGTCGAAAGCGTCAAGGACGCTTTCGCCCCCAACATCACCGTCACCTATCGCATTACCGCCACCAACGACGGGACTCTGACAGGAACCACCGGACGACTGTCCGACTCCCCCTCCTTCGCTCCGGGACTGAAGGAGCGCTCCGTCAGGATCGCCACGACCCTGGAAGGCCTCGACAGCGCCACCCCAACGCGCTACGGCCCCTACACCCTCACCGAGGGCACGGACCTCGAACCGGGTGCCCAGGCCACCTGGTACATCCGTATGAATGTGGCACGCAACAAGAGGACCCCGGGTTACAGTGAGCCCGCACTGGAGTGCGCCTCCGACAATGGGCACCTGATGCCCAGACGCGGCCTCTATAACTCGGTGAGTGGCCCCTACGATTACGACGGAAGCGCCAACAACGAGGTGTGCGCTCCCGTGCGTCCTCGCTACATCCGCATCGAGAAGGCCGGGACCCAACCCGTTGGCACTCCCAACGACGATGGAACCTACCCGCTGAAGGGCGCTGCCTTCGCGATCTACGACAACGCTGAACTCAAGGGAACGCCCGTCAGCGTCGTCGACGGTGGCCCCACCTTCCTGAGTGCCCCCCTGGCCCCTGACACCGACTACTGGCTCGTGGAGACACGCGCGCCAGCCGGACACGCGCTTCTCCCCAGGCCCGTCCCATTCCGCATCAGCGTCGGAAACGACGCGGAAGCGACCACCGTCCTCACGGCGGAGTTCGGTCCCGATGAGGGCTTTTCCTCCGTGCGCGTCCTGCCGCGCAGCCCGGGGTGAGCGGTGAGGCGGGGGCCCCCGGCATCCGTATCGTCGACACCCAGGTGGGCACGCTGCCCGTCGCAGGCGGATACGGCGTCTACCCCCATGTCGCGGCAGGAGTCGGCATGATTGCCCTTGCTGGAGCGTGCATGTGGGCGCGTAAGCGCCAGCGCGTCAGCCAGTCCTGACAAGGCCGATAGGCTAGCGAGACCCCCGAACCACCGGTCCGGGGGTCTCGCTGCGCGCGGGGCGAGCGCGCCCGGGGCGCTGCCGTCGCCTAACATTGAGGGGCATGAATCTGCGCATGCCCGAACGCGTCCGCGTCGACGCCGTCATCCAGGCCGCCATGGACATGGAGGCCGCCCCCTTCCTACACGAGCTTGCCCCCCTCGGCGACGCTGAGACACCCGACGCGGTGCTCGGCGGGTCGCGCATGACCCAGCGATTTGCCCTCGGGGAGCTCGAAGGGAAGAGTGTCCTGGTGGTCACCTCGGGCATCGGGCTGGCGAACGCCGCCTGCGCCACCGCCCGCGCCCTCGCACTCGTCGATACTCCCGTGGTGATCGCTGCGGGTACGACCGGTGGACTCGCGCGTGACATCAACGTCGGTGACATCGCCGCTGGAACGACCGCCATCTACGGGCAGGCGGATGCAACTGCGTTTGGATACGCGCCGGGACAGATCCCACAGATGCCCGTCGACTACACCTCATCCGAGGCGGCGGCAGCGCGACTGGACGACCTGTCCGACGTGATCTCCCACCGGGTGCGAATCGGCCAGGTTCTCTCCTCCGACTCCTTCTGCACGCAGGAACACGCCGAACCCATGCGTCGGCGCTTCCCCGACGCCATCGCCACCGACATGGAGACCTGCGCAATGGCCCAAGTATGCTGGTCCGCCGGCGTCGACTGGATCTCCCTGCGAGCCGTCTCTGACCTGTGTGAGCCCAGCGCCGACCAGGCGTTCCATATGGATGGCAAACGCGCGGCCTCTCACAGCGCCGACGCGGTTGCCGCCTACCTGAGGATGCTATGAACACCAACGATCGCCCCACCCGAATCCTCATGGTGTGTACCGGCAACATCTGCCGCTCTACGATGGCCCACGCGGTCCTCGAACAGGCCGCCGCGCGCGCCGGTGTGGACGTCATCGTCGATAGCGCCGGCGTCTCCGACGAAGAGCAGGGCAACCCGATCGACCGCCGCGCCGCTCGCGTGCTGCGCGACGCCGGGTACACCGTGCCCGACCATCGTGCGCGCCAGATCCGCGCCGGCGAGCTGGGGGAGTGGGACCTCATCCTGGCCATGACCTCGCGCCACCTGAACGTCCTGGAGCGCCTTGCTGAGCGCGTGGGGGTTGAGCATGAGGGCGCGCCCGCGTCCGCCGCCGAACTGGGGCAGGGGCCGCGCGTGTGCCTGTACCGCGACCTCGACCCCGAGGGCAGCGGTGACGTGCCCGACCCGTGGTACGGCGGCCACCAGGACTTCCTGGACACCCTTGAGGTTATCGAGCGGGTCACCCCGCAGATCCTCGCCCTCGTGCGCTAGGCGCGCGGCGAACCGACGTTTTATGCAGACGAGCGGCCACCCTGCGTGGGGTAGCCGCTCGCTGCGTTAAAGGGTGGCGCCTCAGTTGGGTAGGGACGCTCCCGCCTCGGTGAGGAGGGTGCGAATCTGCTCCTCGAGGCCCGAGGTGCCCCTGCCCATCGAGCGCAGCTGCCCGTCAGGCCCGGCCAGGTAGTGGGTCGGCCACGCGTTTGCGCCGTAGGCCTTGAAGGCCTCCAGCTCCGGGTCCAGCGCCACCGGGTAGGTGATGCCCAGACGGGACGCGGCGCCACTGACGACGGACGCTTCGCGCTCGTGGGCCTGCTGCGGGGAGTGTACGCCGATCACAACGAGGCCAGCGTCCTTGTACTTCTCGTAGATGCGCTCGACCTCGGGAATCTCGCGCGCGCAGTTGACGCACGAACTCGACCAAAAGTCGACGAGGGTCACCGTGCCGTGAGGTTCTCCCAGGGAGTTGAGCCACTCCGTGGCACCGATCGCGGGGAGGGTGCCGCAATCCTTCGCCCCGCTGCGCGCGCACTGCGCGAAGTCGGTGCTCGCCTGGACCTCGTGTTCGGGCTCGCACGCGCCGTCCTCGCAGGCGCCTTCAGTGCTGGCCTCGAGCGAGGCCGTGTAGTCGGGGATCATGCGCTGCAGCGCCATCGGGGCGTCCGTCGCGATACCCAGCGCGAGCGCGATCATCGCGACGCCCGCGGCGATGCGCAGGGGGCGCTGGCGGGTCTTCAGGAAGCGGGCGGCGACACCCGAACCCGCGATCGCGACGATCATCAGCGGGATCGACACGCCGATCGCGAAGGAGATGGCCAGGCCGACGATGTGCCACGTGATCTGCCCGGAGCTGGAGGCCACGATGATCGAGGTCAGCACCGGACCCGCGCACGGCACGAACGCCGCGCCCAGGACGAGGCCGAGGCCGAAGCCCGCGCTGTCGCCCGTCGTGCGAGGTGCCAGGCGCGTGAAGGGACGCTCGAGCACTTCCATGATCTTCGGGATTATCATGCCGATGCCGACGGCCATCAGCAGGACGATGCCGGTCCAGCGGATCAGTGCCTGCGGCAGGTTGAGCAGGCTCAGCAGCGCCGAACCCGCGACCGTGATGATCATGAACGAGGTGACGAGGCCCAGGACGATGAGCACGGGACGACGCGTCACCGAGTCGCTACCGTCGGCCTTCACGGCTGCCTTCTTCGGTGCTTCGCCGCCCAGGTTCACGCCCGGAGCAACGCGGAACAGTGACGGGTCGATGCCCATCTTTCCGTCCTCGGAGGATTGGGGCGCCTCGTTCGAGGTGCGGCCGCCAGCGGCTCCGAGGAACAGTGCGGGTAGGACGGGAAGGATGCACGGGGAGATGCCCGTGATGAAGCCTCCAAGAAGGCCAAGCAAGAGGAACATAGGTTCACCTTAGTTGGTAGTAGTTGAAAATGCACGCGAATTGTTGGATGCAAGCGCACAAACGGATGTCAGAGCCCGACAGTGTGCCTACAGCGACAGGACCAGGTCCGCGCGCTCCTTCGTGCGATCGACGAGGGCCATGTTCGCCGCGTCCACCGTGCGCACCCAGTGCGCGGCGTCCGCGCGGTCGCGGCCAAAGCTCATGTGTCGCTCGATTAAACGCGACGCAAGCTCCTCGAATGGAGTGTCAATAAAGACGAGCAGGTCGATGAGGCCGCGCACATCCGCCCAGCCGGGCAGCTCAAGGCCCAAGTAGTTGCCCTCCGTGATGACGACGCCGTCGACCTCGACGGGTAGGGAGGCGGCGATGGGCTCGTGCAGGTCACGCCGGTAATCGGGGGCGAGGACGACGCCGTCCGCGCGGCGAACGCGCCCCAGGAGGGCGACGTATCCGCCCACGTCGAAGGTGTCGGGCGCGCCCTTGTGGTCGGCGATCCCGCGCGCGGCCAGCACCGCGTTGGACATGTGGAAGCCATCCATGGGCGCCAGGCCGGCGACCGGGATGCCTGCCTCGGGCAGGGCGCGCGCCAGCTCGGCGGTGATCGTCGTCTTGCCGGTCCCGGGAGGGCCGGTCAGGCCCAGCACGCGCACGGGGTCACCGCTGCGTGCGCGCTCGGCCACGGCCTCGACGATGCGCCGGGTGATCGACGAGGCCTGGGCGCACTCAGGGGAGGCGGCAGTTGCCTGCCGTCCTGAGCTCGCCCGTGAGGAAGTCACGGCTTGATGACGGGCAGCGTCGACCAGGGGAAGTTGATCCACTTGTCGGTGTACGCCCACACGTAGTCGGGCTCGATGATGGACACGGGCTTCTTGTAGATGACCACGCTGCGCGCCTCGACGCGCACGGCGGCGGAGCCGTCGAGAGAGAGGCCGTGCTCGTCGATGAGGTCCATGACCATCTTGAGGGTCTTGCCGGAGTCGGCGACGTCGTCGACGACGAGGACGCGCTTGCCGTCCATCGCGGAGACGTCCATGAGCGGGGGAAGGAGCTGGGGCTCCTCGAGGGTTTCGCCGATGCCGGAGTAGAACTCGACGTTCATGGTGCCGATGGCCTTGACGTCCATCGCGTAGGCGATGGCGCCAGCCGGGATGAGGCCGCCGCGCGCGATGGCGACGATGAGATCTGGGATCCAGCCGGAGTCGACGATCTGCTGGGTGAGCTCGCGGGACGCGTCGCCGAAGCCTTCCCAGGTGAGGACCTCGCGGTCGGGAGCGGTGGTGGCGTCGGGGCTGGCGGTGGTACCCATGGCTTCCTTCTCTCGGGGGTGTTGGGATCAAGGGTATCGCCGTCGGGTGGGTGTGTGCGCGCCCGTACGGAGAATAAAACTGTGACGTGGGCGGACGCTCGCCTCGCGCGCACTCAGTTGGCGTCGGTAACGCTAACGACGGCGGCGGATCGAGGCGAGTTCGCGCTCGTATGCGCGCCCGGGCGAGGCGGCCTTTCCTCGGTGCTCCCACGTGAGGATCAGCGCCGGGTTGAAGGCGCGCGAGCACACCCCGCACGAGGAGACACGCCTCGGCGCCCGGTACAGGCGGCGGGTGGCCCCGCAGCGCGGGCACGTCCCCACCCAGGGTGCGTCCGGGGAGGGCAGGGACGAGGGCAGCCGCGCGGAATCCGGAGCGCCGAGGGCGCGTGCGGCCCGCTTCCACGCGGCGTCGTGCCCGTGGGAGGGGCCGACGAGGGCGTGGGCGATCTCGTGCAGGATGACGCCCCGGATCGTGCCTTCGTCGTACAGGTCGGTGAGTGGCCCGGACAGGCTGATCGTGCGCGAGGCGTGCGTGCACGCGCCCGCCCGGCGCTTGGCGCGGTCGAAGCGGAAACGCCAGTCCGCCAGGCCAGAAGCATCCATGAGGGAGCGCGCGAGGGCACGTGCCTCCTCGCGCTTCACCGCGCCCCCGCGAGGACGCCGAGTAGGCGCTTCATGGAAACCTTGTTGGGCGTGCCCAGGGTCTGGGCGAACATCGACACGCGCAGCTCCTCGGCCATCCACCGCGCCTGGGTGAGGGCGGCGTCGCGTCGGGCGTCGTAGGGCCGACGCTCCAGGGCATCGCGCGTGGCGGCGATCTCGGCCTCCGCCTGGTGGATGCGGTCCATGTCCTCCAGGTCGCGGGCTAGCACCCCCGGCGACGAGGCGGCGCGCTCGATGCGCACGGCACCAGCGCGCAGGTAGCGGGCCAGGTGCGGCAGCGCGGAGGCGGGCGTCGCCGACACGAAACCCTCGTCGAGCAGGGTCTTCCATGCGCCGCGACGTCGCGCGTCGTCTCTTCGAGCGAGGCCTGGGGGTGCGAGCGCACGGCGGCGTCGGCCTCGGCGCTGGCCTCCAGGGCCCGCACGACGTGGGAGAGGATCTGGTAGACGCGGTCCTCGTGGGCGTCGCGCGCGGCCGCCACGAGCGTCTCGAAGGCCTCGGGGTCGCGCACATCGGCCGGTGTGCTCAGCTCGTCCACGAGGGCGAGGGCCGAGGCCAGCTGCGCGTCCGCGACCAGGGCTGCCGTGTCCGCGTAGGGGGAGGCCGCCAGCATGAGGGCCTCGCGGCCCGTCCACCGCGTGGTCACCCGGTTCGTCGCCAGTGCGACGCGGGAGAGCAGCAGACGAGCGAGGCCGGCGCGGTGCTCACGGTCGGCCTCGGCGGCGCTGGCCATGACGCGCACGCCCGCAGCCGGGGCCGCGGCGCTACCCTGGGGGACCAGTGCAGGGAAGGCCCGCAGTGTCATCGTGCCCGAGGTCTGGGTGATCGAGCGCGGCAGCGTCGGCATCTGCGTGACGCCGTCCGCGTGGAACGCCGGGTCCTGCGCGGGGGCCGAGGCCTGGGCATCCTTCGGTGCCTGTGTGCCCTTCCCGGCTGCGGACTGCGCGCCCACGTTGGACGCGGATGCAGAGGTGGAGGAATCTTCCCACCTCGCGCGGTGGCCTTCTCCGAGGCCCCGCGCCCGCGCTTGTTCCTGCGCGCCTGCTTCTCGCCGGCCTCCTCGAGGGCCGCGCGCACGGCCGTGCGCACCGCCTTGTTCGCGTCGCTGGCGAGGGAACGCTGCAGGTAGGCCAGGTCCTTGCCCGCGCCCAGCTCCTTGCCCGACGCGTCGGTGACGACGAAGGTCATGCGCAGGTGGTCGGGCAGGTGGGCGCGCGCGTGCGCCAGGTCTGCCTCGCTGAGGTCCACGCCGCGCAGCACGCGCACCGCGTGGGCGAGGGCGTCCAGGATGGGGCCCTCGGTGAGGGGCGGGGCTTGGGCGCCTCGGTGGTTGCTTCGGGGTTCTGCTGGGTGGATTCCGGTGCAGGAGCCTCCTTGTGCGCGGCCTTCTTCGGCGCCTTCGCGGGGGAATTGCGCGTCGACAGCTTGCCCGAGGTCGCGCCCCACGCGGCCAGGCGGCCCATCGCGGCGTCCAGGCTCAGCGGGTCTGGCTCGTCGGAATCCTTGGTCTTCTGCGGGCCTGCGGCGGACTCGTCCGCCACTGGCGCCGCCAGGGCCGGCTCGTCGCCCGCCTGCTCGATCCAGCGAGCCACCGACGCGGCCACGTCCGGCGCGGGGGCCAGCAGGCGGCGCACGCCCTGGGTAGCGCGCGGATTGCCTCGGTCAGCAGGTCCTCGCGCATGCCGGGCACCAGCCAGTCCGTGCCCGCATCGCTGACGCGCTCGAGCACCTCGATTGGGATGCGCATCGACACGCCGTCGCGCGGGCTACCCGGGGCAAACTCGTAACTCAGAGGCAGCGACAGATCGCCGCACTGCCAATGATCCGGGAAACCCTCGCCCGAGGTCGCCTCGCGCGGCATCAGCAGGGACGCCGGGTAGATCAGTAAATCGGGGTGCTCCCGGCGCTTGTCCTTCCACCAGCGGTTGAATGCCGCCGCGCTGGTCACGTGCTCGGGGATCAGGTCGTCGAAGAAACGGAAGCGCGCCTGCTCATCCGCGACGAGGCCGTGGGTGCGGCTACGGCGCTCAACCTCGCGGGCCTGCTCCACCAGTGCCTCGTTTCGGCGTTGGAAAGCGTGCCTCTCCCTCCACTGGCCATCCACCAGAGCGTTGCGAATGAACATCTCGCGGGCCAGCTCACGCGCCGTCGTCCCTTCGCGCGCGGCCGCCAGCTCCTCGAAATGACGCGGCTCAAACGACCCCGACGATAGCGGATCCTTCGACGCCGACACCAACCCGGCCGCCAGCGCCTCCAGCGACCCCGCGCGCGGAGCATGAGAGCGCGAGGCGGCCACGGCCTCGTCGATGACGAGGTCACCCAAGCGACCCAGCAGCACCTCGCGGTCCGCCGCCAGCGTCAGCCCGTAGAGCGTCACGCGCTCGCGGACCATCGCCGCGCCCTTTGCGACCGACCAGAACGGCTCCGAATACGAGCGCTTGAGCAGGCCGCGCGCCGCCGGCTCCACCCACTCCGGGCGGATGCGGGCCACCGTGCGCGCAAACAGGCGCGAGGTCTCCACGAGCTCCGCGGTCATCACCCAGGCGGGGTGCCCGCTCACGCCCGAGCCAGGCCAGATCGTGAAGTGCGTGCCGCGGGCGCCCTCGTAGTCGCGCTTCGTCTCGTCCCACGAACCCAGGTAGGACAGCAGGCCGACCAACAGCGAGCGGTGCACCTGGTCCGCGTCCACGCTCGCCGTGCCCTGCCCGTAGGCCAAGACCGCGCGAACGGCCGCGTCCTGCGCGCCGCCGAACTGGGCGGCCTCCACGACGTCGCCCGTCGACGGCTCGCCCATCGGCCCCGCGGCGATTCCCAGCGCCCGCGCCATCTGGCGCAGCTGGCCGACGACGTCGCGCCATTCGCGCCACCGCAGGTAGTGGAAGAACTCCGCGCGGCACATGCGCCGGAACGCCGAGCCCGACAGGTCGCGGGCCTGCACCGCCAGGTAGCGCCACAGGTTCAGGTAGGTGATGAAGTCCGAATGCGGGTCGGCCAGGCGCGCGTGCGAGGCGTCCGCCGTGCCCTGATGCTCGGCCGGGCGCTCGCGCACGTCCTGGATCGACAGCGCCGCCACGATGACGAGCACCTCCGAGGCGCATCCCCGGCGCTCGGCCTCCAGCAGCATGCGCCCCAGGCGCGGGTCGATCGGCAGGCGCGCCAGGTCCCGTCCGATGCCGGTGAGTCTGTACTGGGACGAGGCCGGGGCGGCGTCCGCGCTCTCACGATCCTGCGCGAGCGCGCCGATCTCCACGAGGAGGGCCACGCCGTCGCGCACCGCGCGCCGATCCGGGGCGTCCAGGAACGGGAAGTCCTCGACCGCGCCCAGGCCCAGGGACGCCATCTGCAAGATGACGCTGGCCAGCGACGTGCGCAGGATTTCCGGCTCCGTGAAGCGCGGGCGCGACAGGTAGTCGGCTTGGGAGAACAGGCGGATCGCCACGCCCTCCGCGACTCGGCCGCATCGGCCCGCGCGCTGGTTCGCGCTGGCCTGACTGACCGGCTCGATCGGGAGGCGCTGCACCTTCGTCTTGTTGGAATAGCGGGAAATACGAGCCAAACCCGGGTCGATGACGTAGCGGATGCCCGGCACCGTCAGCGATGTCTCCGCCACGTTCGTCGCCAGGACCACGCGGCGCAGGCGGTGTGGCTCGAACACGCGATGCTGCTCGGCCGCTGTCAGCCGCGCGTACAGCGGCAGGATCTCGATGTCTCCCGGGCGTGCGCCCTTGTCATCTCCCGCGCGCCGGCCTCGTCCCTTCAAGTGATCGAGGAGGGCCGCCTCCGTGTCGCGGATGTCGCGCTCGCCGGGCAGGAAGACGAGGATGTCGCCGTCGCCCTCCGCGCTCAGCTCGTCCACCGCGTGGCAGATCGCGGTCTCCACGTCGATGTCCTCGCCCATGCCGTAGCCCAGCGTCGCCAGCTCGTCGTCCGGGTCCTCCAGGACCAGCTGCATGGGTCCGGAGCTCTGCTCGTCTGCGCTTTCCTCGGGCTCATCCGCCTGCGTCGATGAGGCCTCGGACGTGTACGAGGAGGGCGTCGTCGGGCCGAGGGGACGGTAGCGGATCTCGACCGGGTACGTGCGGCCCGAGACCTCGATGACCGGCGCCGGCTCGATCAGGCGGCCCGAGCCGGGCGTGCCCTCCCACGTGCCGAAATGGCGCGCGAAACGGTCTGAATCGATCGTCGCCGACGTGATGATGACCTTCAGGTCCGGACGCGCGGGCAGCAGGCGCGCCACGTAGCCCAGGATGAAGTCGATGTTCAGGCTGCGTTCGTGGGCCTCGTCGATGATAAGCGTGTCGTAGCGGCGCAGCATCGGATCCGACTGAATCTCCGCCAGCAAGATGCCGTCCGTCATGAGCTTGACGAGGGTTGTGGGGCCGACCTCGTCCGTGAAACGCACCTGGTAGCCGACCACCTGGCCGCGCTCGCGGCCCACGGTCTGGCCCAGCTCGTCGGCGATGCGGTCCGCGACCGAACGCGCCGCGAGCCTGCGCGGCTGGGTGTGCCCGATCATGCCGGCCACTCCGCGGCCCAGCTGCATGCAGATCTTCGGCAGCTGCGTCGTCTTACCCGAGCCGGTCTCGCCCGACACGATGACCACCTGGTGGTCGCGGATGGCGCGGGCGATCTCGTCGCGGCGGGAGCTCACCGGCAGGTCGGGGAAGGAGATGACGGGGATAGCTGCGGCGCGCTCGGCTAGCTGCTCCGGCGTGAAGGGCTTGAAGGGGCGCGCGTGTTCGCGGGGCGGGCGGCCCTCGCGGGTGCGCTTCTCTTTGCCCTGGCGGCCTGCCTGGCCTCGGCGGCGCCGCGCGCTGTCACGCCCGTTGGCGGGGCGACCCGCGTTGCGAGAACGGGGGCCGCGCTCGTTGGGCTCGGACGGAGGCGTGGGGAGAGAGTCAGGCATGATAGCGCCAGTCTAGTCGCTGGCCAGAGGCGGCTGCCGTCAGACGGAGGGCGCCTCGTCCTGCAGGTCCTCGTCGAAGCGAGTGACCGGCGGTTCCAGGCGCAGATCGACGAGGTCGCGCGCCAGCTGGTCGATCTCCTCGCCCAGGTGCACGCGCTCCCTCCACGAGGCCGGGATTCCCTCGATCCCATAGAAAGCGCCGCCCAGCTGCCCGTAGATCGCGGCGTTCGTGTCCGAGTCGCCGCCCATGTTCGAAATCGCCAGGGTCGCATCCTTGAAGGACGGGAAATCCAGGAGGCCGTGCACCGCCAGGCGCAGGCCGTTCACGATGTAGCCGCTGGTTTCCGCCTCCCACGAGGCGCGCACCTGCGGATCCGGGCTGATCACCCGCGCGGCCATCTCGTCGAACGCCGCGCCCGTCGACGCCCACGAGACGTCCATGATCTGCTCCGGGGACCACCCCAGCAGGGCTCCCACCAGAAGGGCGGCGAAGACCTCGGTGGCGGCCTCGGCCTCGACCGAGAAGTGCGTCTCGCGCGCGCTCAAGCGAGCGGTCGCGACCACCTCGCGCGGGGAACGCGAGCAGAAACCCGCGATCACCATGGGCGCCAGACGCATAATTCCGCCGTTACCGGCGCTGTTCGTGCGCTCGGCGGTCACCGGCACGCGGCGTTCATGCTGATAATCAAACAGCGCTGCTCGCACCTGGCCGCCGATGTCGAAACACCTGTCCGTCGACGAACGGTAACCCTCCGAAAACCAACGCTGGTAGCGGTCCATCACGTCGAACGAGTCGTAGCGGCCCTGCGCCAGCAGGGAATCCGCGATGCACAGAGCCATCGACGTGTCATCCGTCCACTGCCCGGGCTTCAGTAGGAAAGGCCCTCCGCCCACCATGTCCGTGATCGGATCGAAAGTGCCCGCCCACTTGAACTCATTCGTGGTACCGACCGCGTCGCCGACAGCCAGGCCCATGAGAGCGCCGCGCGCCCGAGAAAGAAAATCCGTCATGACCCAAGTGTCGCACAGGGGGCCGCCAGCTGGACCCCGGCCTCCGCTTCGCGAACCCCCGAGGTCCGGTGAACGCTCGGGTCAGCCCCGGCCTCGTCTCCGCTGGAGACGAGGCGTCAGGCGATCGACGTACCGAACAGCCAACCCAGCAGGTACGTGACACCCGCGGCGCCGTAGCCCACAATGAGCTGGCGCAGCGCGCGGGGTGCGGGGGACTGGCCGGACAGGATGCCGACCACGCCGCCCGTGAACAGGAGGGCGACGCCGACGATCACGGCCGCGACGACGATCGCCGCCAGGCCGGTCATGCCCAGCAGGTAGGGAATCAGAGGGAAGAACGCGCCCACCGCGAAGAAACAGAATGAGGTCAGCGCCGCCTTCACGGGCGTGCCCACCTGGTCGCCCGCACCGTCCGACTCGGGGCTGCCGCCCAGTGCAGCGCGTACCGCGATCGCGCCGGACTCGCCGTTCGCAGGCTTGGCGAGGCGCGCGAAAACCTGCCTCGCGTGCCGCTCGGCCTCCTCCTCGCTCTCGCCGCGCGCACGGAATACGAGCGCCAGCTCGTTCGCGTCCACATCCAGGTCCGGCACCGCCTGATGCGCGTCCGGGTCGGGGATCGAGGCGTCGAGCAGCTCGCGCTGACTGCGCACGCTCACCCACTCGCCGGCCCCCATTGACAGGGCACCCGCGAGCAGGCCCGAAATGCCCGTCAGGAGAACGACATGGGGCTCCACCCCGTCGCCGCCACACCCAGCACGAGTGCCAGGTTCGACACGAGGGCCGTCGTTCGCGCCGAAGACCGCCGCGCGGAACGTGCCCGCCAGGGTCTCGCGGGACTTTGCCGCCAGGGGAACGAATGACCTCGGCGTGAATGTGCTCGTCCGCCTGCATGTGCGCGGGAACATCGTCATCCACGTCGCGGGTGGAACGCTGCTCCGCGCGCTGGGCCATCGCCAGAATGAAAATCGTGCCAAAAAGGTGTGCGAGGACGGACGCGGCGCGCGTGCGCAGCGGCGGCTTCGGAGCGGGCAGGGCGTGGTCGCCCAGGCGCTCCAGCCAATACTCCTCGTGGCGGCGCTCCGCCTCCTCGAGCTGCAAGAGGACCGCGCCCTCGCCCGTCCGGCGCTCGGAAAGGTCGCGGTAGGTGCGAGCCTCCATTCGCTCCTCAGCCAGGTGCTTGCGCCAGCGCTTGATCTGCGTGCGCGTGGGTTCCTGGGTGTTGATCTGCTGGTCTGCGCCCACGGCCTCGTTCCCCACCGCGCTCAACGCTGCGTCGTGGAGGAGGTGGCCTGCGCGTCAACCGTCATCGGCTCGGAGGCGGGGGCGCCGAAAAGGCGTTCCTTCACGGCGTCGGCGACCTTATCGGTCACCTGTTCGCCGCCCGCACGCACGAGGTCGGACATCTTCTGGCCCGCCGCATCCAGGGGGCGTGCGACGATCGGGAGACGGCGCAGCTTCGAGGCGTTCGCGCGGATCTGCTCGTAGCGCTCGCGGCCTGCTCGGGTGCCCAGGACGTATCCGATGCCAACTCCGATGAGGATTCCAGTCTTAGTTCCCATGAATGTCCTTCTCTCGCTGCAAGTCGTGGGGCGTCCCGTTGTGGCGGGTGTTTCGCAATCCCCGTGGGCGCGGCTCTCACCGGCGCGTATGCGTGCCATCTTAGTGGCGCTGCCTGCCGCGCCGCACGATCCTCACCATGAGTGGGGATTATTCACGGATGCTTCTCGTCTCAGATGTCCCCTTGTCACATTCGTGCACAGTGTGGGCCCCTCTTTCCGTGAGTGGTCCGCACACGCTATGTTTATAGCGTGAGTCAGATAACGATTGAGACGCCCCGGGGAGTGTCCCTCTCCGGTACATTCACGCGTCCTGTGGACTGCCGCGACGCCGCGGTGATCTTTTCTCACACCTTTTTATCGGATCGTCACGCATCGGGCATGTTCGACTCACTCGGTCGTGCACTGCGTCGCGCCGGCTATGCCACCCTCACCTTCGACTACTCCGGCCACGGCGCCTCGGGCGACGAAATCATCACCTTCGACCCCCTCATCGAAGACTTCCGCTCCGCGTCCGGTTGGCTCGCCGACCAGGGCTTCGCGCGCCAAATCTGCGTCGGCCACGAGTTCGGCGCCGCCGTCGCGCTGCGCTCGCGCCCGCCCGCCGTGCAGACATACGTGCTGGTCTCCCCGGTCCTCGGTCCCCTTTCCTACGACTGGAACCTCGTGTTCTCCGACGTGCAGCTCTCCGACCTTGAGCACCACGGGGCCACGACCGTGCCCGACGACTCCGAGTCCGTGCGCCGGCAGTTCACGATCTCCAAGCGCACCCTCGCCGACATGTCCATGGTCTCCGGCGAGGACGCGCTGCGCGGCCTCAGCCTCCCGGTGCTCATCACGCACGACTCCTTCGATGAGGAGACCGGTCTGCTCGACCGCACGCGCGAGGTCTTCCACTTGCTGCCCGACGGCTCCCTCGTCGAAATGACCGCTGCCCCCGACGGCATCGCGGGCGAGTACACGCCGGTCGACGGCGTGCCCATCATCGACGAGGCCGTGGATCGCGCGCTCGCCGCCTCCGGTTCGGCGCACCTGCCTACCCTGGCGGATGTCGCCGCCAAGTGGGCGAGCCGCTGGGTGCCCGTGAGTCGCTGATCGCCCGATTTCCGGCGCTGCTTGTTACGCCGCTGGTGTTCCGGGCGCCATCGGGCCCGTCCGCGCCGCGAGATCGCCACACGCGAGCTTGCGGCTTGGAGTGGTCGATCTCGAAGCCCGCCCGTGCCCTCCGGTCCCTCCGGCGCCCTCCGCACCGGCGGCACTGTGTCGCTGTGCGTGGCTGAGTGCGTTGGCTCGAAGCTCGCCCTGGCCCGCCGCCCCCCATCGGCTCTGCGGCCTGTCTCACTTGATATCCGGGCCATTGCACCCTTATTGGCGAGCCCACACCCAATTTCGCATGCAGTTCCCTGACGCCTGCAGTCTGCGGTCCTTCGAAAAGCACGGAATTTCAATGATTGCATGTCACAACATGAAATGTGCGCGGGGAATTGCATGCGAATCTGTATTGGCTAGGTCTTGCCGACACCTGTGGGCTCCGCGGCCTTGCCCTGCAGGCCAGGTAGTGCGGTTGTCTGAAACCGGTGTCGCCTTTGCTCGCTCGTATGTGCGTGGGGTTGAAACCGTCATCGCCTTTGCGGGTGAGAAACGGGCGATTTTGGTGCGGTTTTCGGTTGCAGTGGTGTTGTTGGTTTCAATGGGTGCTGTTCAGGGGTGCGCAGTGGTGGTGGGGGTTTCATGCTGGTCTGCATCTGTTGCTGCAGAGGTGTCATTGGTTTCAAAGTCGCCACGTGGCTGTGTCCTGTGCGCAAGAAAGTTCGCCTTGCTTGGTCTGATGGTGGGGGAATGCGTGAATAGGTTCACCCAGCGCACGAGAGAAGGCCTCAAATCGGCGTTTTTGTGGCGTGCTGGGCGAGTTTTTTTGCGAAAACACCGTAGTAGGGGCTGCGCTGGGCGAACTTTGTCGCGGGCCAGCAGCCGCGGGATCCCGCCGGGCAACTCGTGCCCCGCCAGCGGCCACCTACCAGCCGCGCACCAGCTCAGCGAGAGCCCGGGAAGTCAGCCACTGCCTCGTGCCGAAGGAAGACACAGACACTGCGGCGACGGACGAGGCAAAGCGGATGAGGCGCTCCGGATCAGCGTCCCCGCCGCGCTCGATCGCCCACACGAAAGCCCCATGGAAAGCGTCGCCCGCCCCCAGCGTTGATGCATCTGGGACGGCTTTGACGGGAGTCTCGCCGCTCGTGCCATCCCACCAGTACTGCACGGTCCGATCCCCGCGCGTGCGCACAGTGCGCGTGATACCGAAGCCTCGCAGGAACTCGGCGACCTGCGCCCCGTCCGGACGCGCCATCAGCGGCGGCGCGAAATCCTCCGACACGACCGCGATGTCGACGAAGCCCAGCAGGGGAGTGAGCCAGTCCTTCCATGAGCCGCCATCCAGGATGCGTGGGTGCGGCGGGCGAGCCTCGAGTGGGGCGAACGGGTCCTCCCCGTCGACCTCGGGTACGCCCAGCGTGAGGGCCGTGTGCGCGAGCGCCGGGTTGTGCCCGTCGATGAGGACCGCGCCGACCCGCTCGGGCAGATCGGTCGCCACGCGCTCCGCGTCGGCGTCGAGCCGTGCGTTCGTGGAGGCCACCATGCGACCGCTCGGGTGCTCAATGATCGAGGACACTGCGGGCTCGCGCGACGCGGGGGACGAGGCCGGGGCCGTCGCGTCCACGACGCGCACACTCACGGCCGCCAGGTCGGCCGCAAGGAAGGCTGACACCGGGCCTTCGCCGAGCGCTGTCAACAGAATCGGCGTTTCCTCAGAGTCAGTGGGAGCGCCCGAGGCGGCCCCGGCCTCGTCCTCAGGATCAGAAAGAACACGCGAGGCCGCGCACAGCGCCGCGTACGTGACGGCCGCGTTCGTCGCGGGACCGCCTGCGGCCATCGTGAAGTCCGTCGACGTGACCTTCAGGGAAGGGTCCGGCACGTGGTCGAGTCGATGCAGGACATCCAGGGTCGTGAGCCCGGCGAAGAGAGCAGTCATGGGGACATTGTCGCACCCGGTGGCCGCGCGAGACGGGATGGCCATGGCTCTCGCTGATAGGCCGACAAACCCTGTAGCATATGAACAACGACACTCATCGACTCCTCCGGATCGCCATGCACCTGCTCGACGCGCTGAACAACTCCCTGCCCGAGGTCTTCCGAGCCATTGATCTCATGGGCGTTCTCCTCAACGGTATCCTCGGTGGCAAAGTTGCCCGAGAACGCAACTTCGACGCCGTCGGCTTCTGCATTCTCGCTATCATGACGGCGCTCGCGGGTGGCATGATCCGTGACCTGCTCCTGACGACGCGCACCGGAGCGCCCGTCGCCATCACGGACCCCTACTACCTGGGGTTCGCGATCGGCGGCGCTCTCATCGCGATGGCCTTCCGCATGGATTCGCGCGCGTGGTCGGTGCTCCTCGTGATCGCCGACGGCATGGTGCTGGGCTGTTGGAGTGCGACCGGTGCGATCAAGACCCTCGATGCGGGGTTCGCGATCATGCCGGCGATCCTCATGGGCATCATGACGGCGATCGGCGGCGGCATGGTCCGTGACATCTCCGCAGGCCTGGTGCCGCGCGTCTTTGGTGGCAACAACCTCTACGCGACCCCCGCGTTCGCGTGCTCGCTGGTCACCGTCATCTTCTGGCACATGGGCCAGCCGGTCCTGGGCATGGGCGCGTCCATCATCGTGGGCCTCGTGTTCACAGGAATGGCGCACTGGCGCCGCTGGAAGCTCCCCCAGACCCGCGAGTGGACCATCACTCTCACATATTCGCAGTTAAAAGCTCTGCGTGGGGGCAAGCGTTAGTATGGCGGTGTGACTCCCAAATCAACACCCGCTTCTTCAGCTCCCGCCGCGTCGGCCGCCTCCGCGCGTAAGCCGTTCAAGACATGGCACCTGTCGATGATGGCCCTGGGCCTCGCCATCGGTGCTGGCTTCTTCCTGGGTACGGGTTCCGCGATTCATCAGGCCGGACCGGCCGTCATCGTGTCCTACGCCCTGGCGGCCATCATCGTCGTGTCGGTCATGCTGGCTCTCGCGGAACTGGCTTCGTCTCTGCCGTCGACGGGTTCCTTCTCGTCCTACGCCGAGGCTGGGATCGGTCGGTGGGCCGGGTTCACGATCGGGTGGCTGTATTGGGTCATGCTCATCATGGTGTCGGGTCTGGAGGTGACGGGCGCGGCGACGTTCTTCGTCGGCTGGTTCCCCGCAGTTCCGCAGTGGGTGGTTGCCCTCGTAATTGTCGTTGTTATTGGCGGCATTAACCTGCTGGCGGCCGGGCAGTACGGTGAAATCGAGGCCTGGCTGTCGATGGTGAAGATCGTCGCGATCATCGCTTTCCTGGGCGTGGGCGTGTACCTGGTTGCGCGCACGGCGATCGTCGGCCCCCTGCCGGGTCACGAGGGCGTGCTGCAGAACGTGCTGGGGCACAACGGTTTCGCACCCAATGGCCTGTCGGGTATCGCGGTCGCTCTCCTGGCGGTCATCACGTCCTTCGGTGGCCTGGAGATCGTGACGATCGCCGCCGCCGAGGCCGAGGATCCCCGCGCCGCCATGAGCAGCGCGATTCGCTCGGTCGTCACCCGTATCCTCGTGTTCTACGTCGGGTCCGTCATCCTGCTGATAGCGCTGCTGCCCTGGGACAGCGAGGCGATGAACACGAATGCTTTCGCTGCGATCCTTGAAATGGCGGGCGTCCCTGCGGTCGGTACGCTCATGAACGTCATCATCTTCATGGCGCTGATTTCCGCGTTCTCTGCGAACATCTACGCCTCCTCCCGCATGGCCTACTCACTGTCTGCGCGCGACATGGGACCGCGCTGGCTGCTGGGTGCCTCGGCCTCCAATAAGGCGCGCGCACGTTCCGTCGTTGAGGCGGCCCTCGAGGACGACGAGGCGCTCCTGGCTACCGAGCTCCAGGGTGACATCGAGGCTGGACGGACCCCGAAGCGCGCGGTCGGCCTCGTCGTCGTGCTGGCGCTGCTGGCCGTCCTGGGTAACTGGTACCTGCCCGGTTCGATCCTGACCATGCTCATTAACGCGATCGGTATGGTTCTGCTGATCGTGTGGACGTTCATCATCATCTCGCTGATGCGTTTGCACCCCTCGCTGGAGCGCTCGGGCTCTCTTGTGATTCGTATGCCCGGGTGGCCGTGGCTGCCGTGGCTGGTCCTCGCGGGTCTGGGTGGGATCGGTGTCCTCATGCTCATGAGCGACGAGGGCCGGGCTCAGCTGGTCTCCATGGGCGCGCTCACGCTTGTGATCGTAGCGATTTACTTCGTGCGCCAGCTGGCGGGGTCGCGCAAGAGGGCCTAATTATCCACAGGCACTCGCCGCCGGGACGCAGATGCCGGTGGGTGGGTGCATCATGAGGGCACCCCGAGCGGTCGGGGTGCCCTCATTGTGTGAGTGTTGTGAGAGGAAGAAGAGGGAGATGGCGCGCAAGCGACGCAGGAGCGTTGGGGACACGGTCCTCCTGCTGGTGATTCTCGCGGCGCTCGTGTGGGCGTTCGCGCCCGGCGTCGGCTGGGATCTGCTGGGCCTGCGTTCGCGCCTGGGGTGGCCGCCGCTGCGCAGTGGGCAGGCGCTGTCCTCTCTGCCGGATAGCGAGGCTGCCCGCCAGCTGCGTGAGCTCACGGTCCGAGAGTCGGTCGACGATCCGGCCGCGCCGGCGTATGACCGCGAGGCCTTCGGGCAGCGCTGGGCGGACACCGACCGCAACGGCTGCGACACCCGCAATGACATTCTTGCCCGCGACCTGGCGCGCCCCACCTTCAAGCCGGGCACGCGCGATTGCGTGGTCCTGTCGGGCACGCTCGCCGAGCCCTACACGGGTGCCACGATCGAGTTCCAGAGGGGGGACAAGACCTCGTCCCTGGTGCAGATCGACCACGTCGTCGCCCTCGCGGACGCGTGGCGCTCGGGCGCCTGGCAGTGGGACGCGCAGCGCCGCCAGGAATTCGCCAACGATCCGGAGAACCTGCTCGCGGTGGATGGCCAGGCTAACGAGGACAAATCGGCCTCGTCCGCGGATCAGTGGCTGCCGCCCAATGCCGCGTTCCGCTGCGACTATGTGAAGCGCCAGATCGCCGTCAAAAACGCGTACGGGCTGAGCGTGACTCGGGCTGAACAGGACGCGCTCGCCGAGCAGCTGTCTATCTGTTCCGGGTGATGGGCGGGGTGCTAGCCCTGCGCCATGCGCCGTTGTGACGCGCAATTCTGACTAGCAATTTCCAGTGGTTTCCCAGGCGTTTTCTCACGATGTGTCCATCTCGTGTGGAACTGAGCGCACGTCCGCACCATGGCCCGATAAAGCCGGTAATGTTCCCCTCAAGGGGAGGGGTGACATGTACACGGCAATTAACTGGGCGCTTGATCTGGGCCTTTACGTCACTGTCTGCGCGATCACGTGCGCGCTGTGGTGGTGGTTCGGGCGCCGAGCTGAACCCAGTGTCACTGCGGGGCGTGCCGAGGCCTCGACCGACTCTGTTCAGAGCGCCGGGCAGGTGAGCCGTGCGCGCCTGACCGTCGTTCAAGCATTGCCGCTCATCTATCGTCGCTCGAAACAGACGAGTGCGCTCCTGCCTCGCGAGGAGAACCCTGACACCCCGACGACGGCAGAGATTCCCGCGGTCGCGGTCCCCGCCTCGTCGAAGTGGAGGCTCCCGCGCGCCCTGCCTCTCGCCTGGATTCTGTATGTGGCAGGCCTGCTGATTTTCACGCTGCTGCCGCTGCCCTCCGACCCGGTGGCTGCGTGTGCCGCGATCATCCACTGGGATAACTACACGCCGTTCGGATCGTTCGTGGCTGTCGCCGACCAGTTCCGCGACGGCGAGAGTCTGCGTGGCACCCTGTACGCGCTGTCGATCCTGCTGAACATCGCGCTGTTTGTGCCCCTGGGGTCCCTCGTGGAGACCACGTGGCGCATCCGCCGCATGCGGCGTGCCCCCGAGGGTGCGCCCGCCGACGGATCTCGCCTGGCTCGCTCGATCCCGCACCGCCGCGTCCTGGCGTGGGTGGTGATCGGCTGTGCCGTCTCCCTGCCTCATCGAGCTGACCCAGTACACGGGCCTGTTCGGCGTCGTGCCCTGCACCTACCGAGTCGTCGACATCGACGACGTCATCATGAACACGTTGGGCACCTACGCGGGCGTGCGCCTGCTGCCCTTCATGGCACGCAACTCGCGCTTCATGGGCGCGTAGGTGGTTACAGCCAGCCGGCCGCGCGGGCTAGGGATGCGGCCTCGGCGCGGGTGCGCGCGTCCATCTTCAGCATCGACGACGACACGTGGTTGCGCACCGTCCCCTGGCTGAGCCCCAGCGAGTGGGCGATGTCCGCGATGGTGCCGCCGCCCTCGACCTCGCGTAAAACGTCGGCCTCGCGGTCCGTCAGGGGTGAGGAGCCCGCTGACAGCGCCTCGAGGGCCAGGCTCTGGTCGATGGCGCGGCCACCTGCAGCCACCGTGCGCACTCCGTCGGCCAGGGCTTCGACCGGTGCGTCCTTGACCATGAAGCCCGTGGCACCCGCGTCGAGGGCGCGCTGCAGGTATCCCGGGCGCCCGAATGTCGTCACGATGAGCACGCGCACGCCCGGGAAACGTGAGCGAATTGCCTGCGTGGCCGTGATGCCGTCCATGCGGGGCATCTCGATGTCGATGATGGCAACGTCGACGGGGGCGCCCCTGCGGGCCGGGTCGTCCGCTGATGCCACGCGCGCCAGCTCCTCGAGGGCCTGCGCGCCATCGGCGGCCTGCGCGACGACCTCAATGTCGCGCTCCAGGTCCAGCAGCCCCGCCAGGGCGCCACGAATCATCGCCTGGTCATCGGCCACGAGTACCCGAATCGTCACGTCACCCTCCTGTCTGCGCTTGGGGTACCAGGCTAGCGCAGATCAGAGGATCATCTCTCGGGTGTGCCCGCCCCTCAGGATGAGCGAGCGTCGGGTTCGGAGCCGAAGGACAGCGCGAGCGTCCACGTGGAGCCCGACGCGCCCCAGGAAAGTGTGCCCTCGTCGCCGACCAGCTCGGACAGGCCCGCCAGGCCCGACCCTGATCCCGCGCTCGACGCGGCGTAGGCGGCTGAGTAACCGTCGTTGGTGACGGTCACGCCGCCGGGGGAGAGGCGGATGCGGACCCACGAGGGGTGCGCGTGCATGATCGCGTTTGTGACGCCCTCACGGATCACGTGAGCCGCCGCAGCCGAACGAGGACCCGACGGCGGCTCTCCCTCGTTCGTGATGTCGGCGTCGACGCGCGCGACCTCCAGGAGGGCACGGGCCTCCTCAAGCTCCTCGACGGGCGACAGGGCCCGCGTAGCCGCCACGATGCGGCGGACGTCAGCCAAGGCCTCGTTCGACTGAGCCGTGACCGCGCGCAGCTGCTCGCGCGCCTCCTCCACGCGACCCGCCTCCAGGAGACGAGCCGCCAGCTCGGACACCATCGTGATCCCCGTCAGCGAGTGCCCGAGGATATCGTGAAGGTCCGTGCTCAGGCGCGCACGCTCGGCGGCCTTCGCGCGCTGAATCGCGTCCTGGCGGCGCAGGCGCTCACGGGCCGAGCGTTCCATGCCCCAACGGGCAACCCCCACGAAGCCGATGAGGAGGGCCAGGTACCAGATCATCCACAGTGGCTCTCCCTCGGCATAAGCAGCCACGCCCGCAATGGCGACGATCGGCACGACGCCCGAGGGGACGAAGCGAATTGGCGCCTGGAAAATCCATGCGACCAGCAGATACGACGTCAGCATGAATGCGTACGGGAAACCGACAGCGGTCGCGTAGACGAGGTAGATGGCCGTCGCCGCCGCCAGCGCCGCGTGGGAGAGGATGAACGGCCTCGTGAAGGAGTTGCGCGCGGGCAGGGGATTGGTCAGCCACACCGCCGAGTTAGCGGCCGCGAGGAGGGCGCACAGCCCGATGATGCCCGCGCGCTGGGCGGTATCCGTCAACTCCAGGGCGTAGGCCAGGGGGAAGCCCATGAACAGCATCCACGGGGCCGCCCACGCCAGGGAGATCAAGCGCTCCTTCATGGCAACAGCCTATCGACCCGTGTCGTGGGACGCACCCCACCAGGCGATGCCGGCCGTGATGACCGCCCACCCGGCGATGTTGAGCCACGCGGCGGTCGGCATCGTCACGGTTCCGGCGACGGCGTAGATCGCCTGAACGGCGCCGTACAGAGGCGTGAAGGGCGCGATCTGTGCGACGAAGGGCGGCAGCTGGTCCAGCGGGATGAACATGCCGGACACGAACGCGCCCATCAGCATGACGAATGCGGAGGCGCTGTAGGCGTTCTCACCCTTGATCGTGTATCCGCAGGCCAGGCCGATGAGCGCACCCAGAGCCGACAGGGCGACGACGACCGCGGCGCTGGCCGCCCACGCGCCCGGGGTCATCTGCGCGCCCGTGGCCAGGCCAAAGCTGAAGGTGATGAGCGTGATGAACGCGCTCAGCGCCACGAGAGCCGTGAGGCGTACGAGGAGGATCACCCATGGCTGGATGGGCGTCAGCGCGTACATGCGCGAGATGCCGGTCGTGCGCTCGACGGACAGCGTCGCACCGAGGGAGCCTCCAACCAGGATGACGCCGTACGTGGTCATCATCGCGATCATCGCGGCAGCCAGGTTTCCGCGCCCGGTCTGGGTCGCGCGCGCAACATCGGTCATGCCGAACATCGCGTACATGAACATGGGGAGGAGCAGGGCGAACGCCATGTTCCACGGGTTGAGGATGTGGGACAGGAAGGTTGCGCGCCACAGCTTGCCCGCTCCGGTGAAGGGGGAGGGAATCGGTCGGTCGGTGGCTCGTGCGGGTGCCTGGGTGGTCATGATGCCTTCTTCGTGTGTCGTGTCTGCGTTCGTGGGGCGGGGCCTCGGCGTTGGCCTCGGGACGAGGCTGGGGCCGCTCATCGGGGTGGGCGTTCGTCGCGCTCACTCGGCGTCGGTGTGGGAGGTGATGCGCTCGAAGACGTCTTCGAGGTCCTCGTTGTCGGCGACGACCTGCTCGGTGGGAGCGTCCAGGAGGACCTTCCCGGCGTCAATGATCACGATGCGGTCGGCGTCCTTGCGGGCCTCGGTCAGGTAGTGCGTGGCGAAGAGGAGCGTGCGGCCCTCCGCGGCCTCGGCGCGCATCGTCTCCCAGAAGGCGCGGCGGGCCAGCGCGTCCATGCCGGCAGTCGGCTCGTCGAGGATCAGGAAGTCCGGGTTGCCAGCCAGTGCGAGGGCGAGGCGCACGCGCTGGCGCTCGCCTCCGGAAAGCTTGTCGAGGGGGCGCTTGGCGAGATTGGTGAGGTTTGTGCGTTCGAGGAGCTCGTCGGTGGGGATTGGGTTGGCGTGCATTGCGGCGACCAGGTCGATCGTGTTGCGGACCTTCCCGTTGCGCGGCATCGATCCGGTCTGAAGCATCGCGCTCACGAGGGAGCGGCGCACGGCCTCGCGCGGGCTCATGCCGTAGACGCTGATGTCGCCCTGCGTGGGGTGGCCAGGCCGAGGACGATGTCCAGGAAAGTGCTCTTGCCCGCGCCGTTGACGCCGAGGAGTGCCACGATCTCGCCGGGCATGAGGGTCAGGGTTCACGCCGCGTAGCGCATCGACGTGGCCGAAAGACTGGTGAATGTTTGTCGCCTGGAGGGCGGGCGTTGCTTCTGCGTTCATGGCTCCCAGTCTGCGCCCGTATTAATGGTCCCGGAAGTGCCCTTTGATGCAGGTGGTGCCGTGACAAATGTCAGGGGTGGAGCGTGGGGTGGTCTGTTGTCCGGGGCCCGCTCACCGTCGCATGTCACTCCGCCGTCAGCCAGTGAATGAGTTGTGCGGGAGTGGTGTCCTGACCTGAAAGTCGCATGCAATTCCCCCAAGCGTGTTATCTGAGATGCTTGGAAACGTTGGAATTGCAGCGGCGCTATTACAATGTGTGAAAGGTTGATAGGGAAATTGCGTGCGACATTGCTTCGGTTGGTGGCTGTTGTCGTTGGCGCGCCCGTCACCACGCACGTGGGCCCGGCTTGTGGAGCGTGGGCCCGACACCTCGCACGTGGGCCCGATGATATGCGCGTGGGCAGTGCTGCCCAGGTGTATGTCTAAGGGTTTATGTGCGCGTCAAAGGGGTTGACGCGCATGTTCAAGGGCCTACGTGCGAACAACACACGATGACAGACACCGAAACCACGACAGCGCAGACCCAATCAGTCACAACAGGCCGTTATCAGCGTTGTTCGCCGAGGTCGTCTACCCGTTAGCCCCCACACCAGCGTTTCTCACCGAGGTGGTCTACCCGTTGACCCCACACCAGCGTTTCTCACCGAGGTGGTCTACCCGTTGACCCCACGCCAGCGTTGTTCGCCGAGGTGGCCTGCCAGTTGACCCCCACACCAGCGTCAGATGCAGCTTGATCACCACCAATTGGGGGGATGGCTTCATGAGAGCCCCGAGACGCCGGCGACACGCCGTAAGAGGGCTTCGCATGGCGCAAAAACCCTTTGCCGCCGGTGTGGAGAGCAACGGAGGCGTCGGTGGGACTGGTTGCGGCGCCCGGAACACCCGTGGGGCCGCAAGCAACCCGGCCCGCGCACAGCGAGGGGCCCGAGGCGCCGCAGCGCCTCGGGCCCCACACTCGCGTGTGTCAGTTGCTCACAGGTTGAGCTGGATGTTGCGGCCGGGGACGGCCTCGATCAGCTCGCGCGTGTATGCCTGGACCGGGTTGTTGAACAGCTCGTCCGTCGTGTTGGCCTCGACGAGCTTGCCCTTCTCCATGACGATCACGTCGTCGGCGATCTGGCGGACGACGGCCAGGTCGTGCGTGATGAACAGGTAGGACAGGCCCAGCTGTGCCTGCAGGTCGTTGAGCAGGTACAGGATCTGGTTCTGCACCAGCACGTCCAGGGCGGACACGGCCTCGTCCAGGACGATGACCTCCGGGTTGAGCGCGAGGGCGCGGGCAACGGCCACGCGCTGGCGCTGACCGCCGGAGAGCTCGTTGGGGTAGCGGCGCATCGCGGAGCGAGGCAGGGCCACCATGTCGAGCAGCTCGGAGGCTCGCTGGATGCGCAGCTTCTTCGGGTTGAACTCGCCTTTCTCGGCGGCGGTCAGCGAACGCTTCGCGTCGGCGGCCTCGACGAGGACGCGCATCCACTCTTCGGGCTCGCGGCCCGTGGCCTCGGCGCGCTTGATTTCGGCGCGCGCGTACTCCAGGGTGCCGTAGCCGTGGATCTTCAAGGGTTCCTCGATCAGTCGGTAGATCGAGAACATGGGATCCAGCGAGCCGTAGGGGTTCTGGAACACGGCCTGGAGGCGGCGGCGCAGGCGGAAGAGTTCCGCTTCGCTCATCTGCGAGGTGTCCTCGCCGTCGAAGTAGACCTTGCCCTTGGTGGGCTTGAGGAGCTGCAGCACCATGTTCGCGGCGGTGGATTTGCCGGAGCCGGACTCGCCGACGACCGCAAGGGTCGTGCCTCGGCGCAGCTCGAAGGAGACGTCGTCGACGGCCAGGAAGGTGTCGTTGCCCTTCTTGGCACCGCGGATGTCGAATTCCTTCGTGAGGTTCTCGACGCGGATGATGGCGTCCGTGGAGGTCGCACCCTGCTTAGCACCGACGAGTTCTTCGTCGGTGACCGCGATCCTCGCTGTGCGCGGACTCGATGCGCGCCGAGGCCAGGGAGGGCGCGGCGGACACGAGGCGCTTCGTGTAGGGGGTGCTGGGGGTGCTGGAGGATCTCCAGGGCGGGGCCGGACTCGACGATGCGGCCGCGGTGCATGACGACGAGCTGCTCGGCGCGCTCGGCGGCCAGGCCGAGGTCGTGCGTAATGAACAGCACGGCGGTGCCCATCTCGGCGGTGAGCTTGCCGAGGGTGGTCGAGGATGCGGCGCTGGACGGTGACGTCCAGGGCGGAGGTCGGCTCGTCGGCGATCAGCAGCTTGGGGTGCGCGGCCATGCCGATGGCGATAAGCGCGCGCTGGCGCATGCCGCCGGAGAACTCGTGGGGGAACTGCTTGGCGCGGCGTTCCGCGTCGGGCAGGCCGGCTTCCTCCAGGAGGGCGGTGACGCGCTGCCCGACCTCGGAGCGGGGTACGACCTCGTTCGCGATGAGGGCTTCCTTGACCTGCTTGCCCACGCGGAGCACGGGGTTGAGGTTGCTCATCGGGTCCTGGGGGACGAGGCCGATGCTGGATCCGCGCAGCTCCACCCACTCACTGGTGGTCAGGTGGGTGATGTCGCGCCCGTCAAACTCGATCTTTCCACCCGCGACCTTGCCGGTGCCCGGCAACAGACCGATGACGGCGGCGGCGGTCGTGGACTTACCGGAGCCGGACTCGCCGACGATGGCGACGGTCTGGCCGGGGTAGATCGTCAGGGTTCGCGCCGCGCACGGCGGGGACGACGCCGGTCGAGGAGGTGAAGGTGACCTCAGGTCCGTGATCTTGAGCAGGGGCTGCGCGTCGTCCGGGTGAATGTCGGACGAGGCCGGGGGCCGTGCCGGGGGCGACGGCTCGTTCGACGATCTCTTCCATCTCCTTGTCGGAGAGCTGGGGGTGTTCGTTTCGCTCACTTGCGTGCCTTCGGGTCGAGGGCTTCGCGCACGGCGTCGCCCATCATGATGAAGCTGAGGACGGTCATGGCCAGGGGCGGCGCCCGGGTAGAACAGGACCATCGGGTTGGTGCGCAGGGACGTCTGAGCGGACGAGATGTCAGCGCCCCAGGAGACGACCGACGTCGGCAGGCCGATGCCCATGAAGGACAGGGAGGCCTCGGACACGATGAAGGTGCCCAGCGCGACGGTTGCGTACACGATGATGGGGGCCATCGAGTTGGGGATGATGTGGCTCAGGAGGATGCGTGCGCGGGATGCGCCGGTCGCGCGGGCTGCCGTCACGAATTCCTCGTTCTTGGCGGAGAGAACCGAGCCGCGGGTGATGCGCGCGATGGAGGTCCAGCCGAACATGGACAGGACGATGACGACCATGACGATGGAGCGCGAGCCCTTGAACATCTGCATGAACACGATCGCTGCGAGGAGCAGCGGGATCGCGAAGAACACGTCGGTGATGCGTGAGAGCAGAGCGTCGAACCAACCGCCGAAGTAGCCGGCCAGGGCGCCGATGGTGCCGCCGATCAGCACGACGGCGAGGGTTGTGAGGATGCCGACGGACACGGATGCGCGGGCACCGTAGACGACGCGGGCGTAGATGTCGCAGCCCTGCTTGTCGAAGCCGAAGGGGTGTCCGGCGGAGGGGCCGGCGAGAGACGATGAGAGTTCGCAGAACTTCGGGTCTGTCGCGGTAAAGAGCGAGGGGAAGAGCGCGAGGAGCGCGGCGAGCGCGATGATGAACGCGGCGATCCAGAAGGTCGGGCGGCGGCGCAGGCGCTTCCAGGCCTCGCCCCACATGGACGAGGGCGCGCCCTCGTCGGCGACCGCGTCGACGGCACCGAGGCCGGTCTCGTCGATGTCGGAGACGTAGTGGTCCTGGCCCGCGCGGGTGCGGGTGATGTTGGCGGAAGGAATCTGGTCACTCATAGCGGATCCTCGGGTCGAGCACGGCGTACAGGAGGTCGACGATCAGGTTCGCGATGATGTAGACCAGCACGAGCACTGTTGTCACCGACACGACGGTCTGGGGTTCGCCCTTGATAATGGCGTTCCACAGGGTGCCGCCGACGCCGTGGATGTTGAAGATGCCCTCGGTGATGATCGCGCCGCCCATGAGGGCGCCGAGGTCGCCGCCGATGAAGGTGGCGACGGGGATGAGGGAGTTACGCAGGATGTGGCGCGTCATCACGACGCCGCCAGACAGGCCCTTGGCGCGCGCGGTGCGCACGTAGTCCGCGGAAACGTTCTCGGAGACGGACTGGCGGGTCAGTCGGATGACGTAGGCCAGGGACACGCCGCCGAGCACCATGGCGGGCATGGTCAGGGCTCTTAATGTCGACGGAGGCCGAGGCCGTGGTCGGAAGGATCGCTAGCTGAACGCCCAGGACGTACTGGAGGACGAAGCCGAGCACGAAGGTGGGGACGGAGATCAGCAGCAGGGAGACCACGAGGATGGTGGAGTCGAACCACTTGCCGCGGCGCATGCCTGCGACGACGCCGAGGCCGATACCGAGGAAGGTCTCGATGGCGAGGGCGTAGATGGCGAGCCTCGCGGTCGTCGGGAAGGCGGCCGCCATGATGGAGGTGACCTTCTGGCCGTTGAACGCGGTGCCGAAGTCGAGTGTGAGACTCCCTTGAGGTACAGCAGGTACTGCATCCAGAAGGGCTTGTCCAGGTGGTACTGGGTGCGGATCTGCGCGGCGGCGGCTTCCGAGAGGCCGCGGTCGCCGCCGAGTGCGGCGACGGGGTCACCTGGCATCAGGTAGACCATCGCGAAGATCAGAAAGGTGGCTCCGAAGAAGACCGGGATGGTCTGGAGGAGTCGCCGTCCGATGTAGCGGAGCATGGACAATCCTTTAGTGTTCGTGTCGTGGGAGAGGAGGTTCCGATCCCTGGCGGTGCCTCGTGGGCGAGGCCGACTATGGTCTCATCATAGGGTAAAGAATGGGCAAATGGCGTATCAGTCTCTGAATTTGTCAGCCGCATCAACCCCGTGATGCTGTTTTGAGATGAAAGTGTGTTCCGCGTCAATGCGGGTGGGTAGTGTGTTGCTGAGGTGCGTTGATATGTGTGGGGCTGTCGAGAAGAGATGTGCGAGGGGCGGGCGGCTTTCGCCGCCCGCCCCCCGAAGCGAGGTTAACCTCGTGCGATCACTTCTTGGTGATCTGGTAAATCACGGGCTGACCCTTCCAGTCGAACTGGACGTTGTCGACGTTCTTCGACCAACCGCCGCTGACGTTCGGGTACCACAGCGGGATGGCCGGCAGGTCCTGGAGCAGGATCGTCTGGGCCTGCTGGAGGGTCTTGACGGCGTCCGCGGTCGTGGTGGCCGAGGAGGCCTGGATCATCAGGGAGTCGAACTCGCTGTTGGAGTAGTCGCCCTTGTTGGCGTCGGCACCGGTGGCGAACTGGGGCTGCAGGAAGTTGTACAGCGCCGGGTAGTCGCCCTGCCAGCCGTTACGGAACGCGCCGGTCATCTCGCGCTTGTCCTCGGCGTCGAGCAGCGACTTGAAGTCGGCGAAGGGGTTGCCTTCCGCGGCGATGCCCAGGGTGTTCTTGATGGAGTTAGCGGTCGCGTCGACCCATTCCTTGTGGCCACCGTCGGAGTTGTAGCCGATGGTGAAGGTGCCGTCCCACGGGGAGATGGCGTCGGCCTGGGCCCACAGTTCCTTGGCCTTGTCGGGGTTGTAGGTCAGGACATCGTTGCCAGCGATGTTGGCGTTGTAGCCCTCGAGGGTCGGGGCCGTGAAGTCCTTGGCGGGGGTACGGGTGCCGTTGAAGATGGTCTTCGTGATGGTGTCACGATCGACGGCCAGGGAGATAGCCTGGCGGCGCAGGCGGCCTTCCTCACCGGAGAAGTGGGGCAGGTACTGCGGGATCGTGAAGTACTGGACGCCGGCGTAGGGCTGGTTCACGGTGCGGCCCGACAGCTCGGATTCGAAGGTGGCGAACACGGAGGCCGGAACACTCTCAAGGACGTCCAGGGAGTCGGAGGACAGGTCCTGGTAGGCGGCGTCGAGGCTCGTGTAGAACACGAAGGTGACGCCGTCGTTCTTGGCCTTGGTGTCGCCCACGTAGTGCTCGTTGGGGACGGTCGCGAACTTGACGTTGTGCTCCCACGCGTCGGCGGAGGCCATCTTGTAGGGGCCGTTACCCACGGGGGCCTGGCCGCCCGCGTCGGGGTCAGCGAGGGTCGAGTCCGGAAGCGGCGCGTAGGCGACGTAACCCAGGCGCGACATGAAGTCCGAGGTGGGGTTCTTCAGCTTCGCGGTGAAGGTGTAGTCGTCAACCTCGGTCAGACCGGTGATCTCACCGTTGCCCTCGTCGTCGGTGCCTTCGAAGATGTTGAAGAAGGCAGCCTGCTGCTGGTTCTTGGAGGTGATGAGGTTCCACGCGCCGATGAAGTTGTGGGCCTGGACGGGGGTGCCGTCGGAGAACTTGCGGTCGTTGTGGAGCTTGATGGTCCACTCGGATGCGTCTTCGTTGGGCTCGATGGACTCGGCAACGTCGAGGACGGCGGTGCCGTCGGTCTCGTAGCGGACGAGCTGGCTAAACAGGACGGTCAGGATCTTGCCGCCGCCGTTCTCGTTGGTCAGACCCGGCAGGAGCGGGTTCTGCGGCTCGGAGCCGTTGGCGGTGATGACCTTGTCGCCGGAGCCGGACGACGTGGTGCCGCCGCCGGCGCAGGCGGTCAGAGCGAGCGCGGCAGCCGCGGGGATGACGAGCCATGCCTTCTTCAGGTTCATGGATTCCTCCTCCTGGTTGATGGGTGGAACTGGGGGCGGTGCCCTCAGGTATGGTCCGAGATTAACCCGTGCCGCGTGGAATTCATGAAAGATGTCCATCATGTGCGCATTACATTTTGGTTACAAACGTAAAAAGTAGGTCAAATCATGGTGTGGGTCACATAAAAGAGCGTGGGGTGTGACCAAGTAGGCATGCCACGAGGCCGGGGCTGAGCGTGCGGACACGCCCGGCCCCGGCCTCGTCGAGTAAAGGGGAGGGATTAGGAGAGCACACCCTCGGAAATAAGCCACTCGCGGGCGATCTGCGAGGCGGACTTCTGGTCCACCGTCGACGCCCGGTTCATCTCCACCAGGTCCTGAGCGTCCATCGCGGCGCTCACCCGATTGATGACTGCGGCGGCCTCATCGCTGACGCGTGACGAGGCCAGGGGTACCACGTGCGAGGCAAGGAACAGGCCCTTCGGGTCATCCAAGACCTTCAGCGTCCCGTCAGCCAGCGCCGGGTCCGAGGAGTAGATGTTTGCCAGCTGGATGTCGCCGTCCTTCAGCGCCTTGACGGTGAGCGGGCCGCCCGAGTCCTCAATCGGAGTGAACCCGACGGTCACGCCGTAGGTCTGCGACAGTCCCGTCGGACCGTAGGGCCGCGTCTGCAACTCCGAGTTGCCACCCAGGGTGAGCGTGCCCGCGCTCGCGAGGTCGCCGATTGAGGCCAGCGAATGCGCGGCTGCGAAATCTTCCGTCACCACGTAGGAATCCTGGTCGGTCGCAGGGTGCCTGCTCGAGGGCGCGCAGGCCCGAGGGGAGCGCGGTCTGCAGAGCTGCGTAGACCTCGTCCGTGGATCGCGCGGTCGCGTCGGCATCCAGGTACTGCAGCAGGTTGCCCGTGTACTCGGGGAACACGTCGATCGCGCCGGCCTCGATCTCGGGCATGTAGACCTCGCGCTGGCCGATCCGCAGCTGGCGGTCGACCGTGAATCCCGCCCCTTCGAGGGCCTGGGCGTACGCCTCTGCGATGATCTCGTTGGAGTAGTAGTCCTGCGACCCCACGATGAGCGTCGTCGAGCCGTTCTCCGAACCCCCGGTGCTCGTGTTGCCGCCGACCGACTCTGCCGAACCGCAGGCGGCCAGGGCCAGGGCGGAAGCCGCGACGGCAGCCATTGTCATCATCGTGCGTTTCATAGTGACTCCTTGAGTGAGTTGTTCTCGTTGTCTGAGTAAGAATGTGTGCGGGCGCGTAGGCGCCGGGCGATGAGCGCCAGGAGTGCGTCGGTCACCAGCGCGAGGGCGACGACGACAATTGCGCCGCCGATCATCTCCGCGTAGTCGTGGGTCTTGAGCCCTCGTAGAGGAAACGGCCGAGGCCGTAGTTCGCCGTGTAGGCCGCCAGTGTTGTTGTCGCGATCACCTGGAGGGTTGCCGAGCGGACCCCTGCCGCGACGAGGCCGGCCGCGTGCGGGGCCTCCACCTGCGCGAGGACCTGTTTTTCAGTGAGCCCAATTGCTCGCGCAGCGTCCACAGTCGCGCGCGGCGTCGAGGCGATGCCCGAGTAGGTTGCCGACAGGAGCGGTGGGATCGCCAGAACGAGGAGCGCGAGCGTGGGTGCCGCAAGCCCGATACCCAGCCACAGGCCGGCCAGCGTCAGCACGCCGAGCGTTGGGATCGCCCGAGCCGCGCCCGTCGCGCTCACGAGCCATCGGCCCCTGCCTGTATGTCCGATCCAGGTGCCCAGCGGCAGCGCGATGAGGGCTGCGAGCGCCACGATCAGGAGTGTGAGGCCCAAGTGCTCGGTGGCCCTCACGAGGATCCCGGACTCGCCCAGCCAGTGGGCGGGGATAGCCAACCATTTCAGGGCGTCGAGGAGAATGTTCATGCCCGCCCCTTCTCATCCACGGGTGAGGGCCCAGCCGATTCCCTGGATCAGCGCATCGACGACGAGCGCAAGGAGAACCGTCGCGACCAAGCCGGCCACGACCTCGGCGATGAGTCCGCGCTGAAAGCCGTCAGTGAACAGCGTGCCCAGCGAGCGCACTCCGATGAACGCGCCCACTGTCACGAGCGATACCGTCGACGTAGCGACTACGCGCGTGCCCGCGACGATGACGGGTGTCGCCAGGGGAAGCTCCACCTCGACGAAACGTCGAAAGAGGGGATAGCCGCACGCGTTCGCTGCTTGCAGGGTCGCGCGCGGGATCGCGCGGAAACCCTCCGCGGCCTGGCGCACCAGCACCGCCACGCCGTACAGCGTCAGGACGATGATCATGTTGATGGGAGAGCGTGGCGCCACCCCGGCGATCACCGGAATGACAATCAGAAGCGGCAGCGACGGCACCGCGTACAGCGCCGACAGGACGGACAGGACCCAGCCGCCGCTGCGTGAAAACGCCGCCCAGCGCGCGATCGGCACGGAAATCAGCACCGACAGTGCGATCGCTGGCAGCGCGATCCACAGGTGAGCAAGAGTCAGGGAGCCAATGAGCCCCCAGTTCGAGGACAGCCAGGTCACGGGCGCTCCCCGGCCTCGTCGGTCGTCAGCGTGCCCACGGGGGTGCCGGCGTCGTCGACGACCAGGCCGCCCGGCCCTGCGATGCGCACCGGGCGCGCGGCACGCGAGGCGCCCACGAACTCCGCGACGAAGGGCGAGGCGGGAGAGGAGAGCAGCTCGGTGGGTGTCCCCACCTGCTCGACGCGGCCACCCGTCGAGAGGACGGCGACCTGGTCGCCCAGCGTGAACGCCTCGTCCACGTCGTGCGTCACGAACAGGATCGTCGTGCCCAGGGCCCGCTGGATCTCCTTTAGCTCACGCTGCAGCTCCGCGCGCACGATCGGATCCAGCGCGCCAAAGGGCTCGTCCATCAGCAGGATGTCCGCGCGATTGGCGAGCGCCCGGGCCACGCCCACGCGCTGACGCTGGCCGCCCGACAGCTGGGCGGGGTAGCGATCAGCCATCTCGCGATCCAGGCCCACCAGCTCGAGGAGCTCGAGCGCGCGCTCGCGGGAGGCCTGCTTCGTGGCGCCCTCCAGGCGCGGGACGGTCGCGATATTGTCGGCAATGCTGCGATGGGGGAAGAGGCCGCCCTCCTGCAGGACATAGCCGATCGAGCGGCGCAGGCCCACGGGGTCCTCGCCTGCGACGTCCTGGTCTCGTACGAATACCCTGCCCGAGGTTGGGGTGACCATCGCGTTCACCATCCGCATGAGCGTCGTCTTGCCGCAGCCCGAGGTGCCGAGGAAAACGGTCGTCGACCCCTGCTCGACGGTGAGGGAAAAGTCCTCGACGGCGCGTGTGCCGCCCGGGTAGGTCTTGGAGACGTGGTCGAAGCGAATCATGCGCGCTCCTTGGCGGCCTCGGCGATGAGCGCGAGGCTCCGCGTCAGCTCCTCGCGCTGGGCTGTGGAGAGCGGGGCGAAGAGGCGCTCCTGCTCCTTCTCAACGATCATGCAGGCCTCCTCGAGGTGGGCCAGGCCCTGATCCGTCACCGTCAGGACGGTCGCGCGCCGGTCGTGCTCGCACGGGGTACGGTGCAGTAGTCCGTCGCGGTGGAGTCGGTCCACGAGGCGCGAGGCCGCTCCCAGGGTGATGCCCTGGCTCGCTGCGACCTCCTGAATGCGGCACGCGGGGGTGTCGCGGACTGTGCGCAGGACGAGTAAGCGGCCGAGTGTCAGCGCGTTGCCCGCCTCGGAAAGTGCGGATTCGACCGCGTTCCACGCGCCCATTTCCGTGTGAATCAGCGCTGTGAATAGCGAGGGTGCACATGTTGCCATGTCCACTACCTTACACGTAAATAGTTAACGCGTATGGTTCTTGTTAGCGGAAATTTGTGCGTCGGCGGATGACATATGTGCAAGTCTGAGTCGTGAGTGTCAGCGGGAATCTGGCTGTGCGTCGGTCCTGCCAAAGCAGTTCAAGCCCAGTGCTACAGTGCGTTGTGGAGGCAGAGGCGTGATCGTGTTCTCGCTTCGAGCCTCGGCGGATGTGAGGCGGCGCGCTTGCGGAGCGGCACGTGCGTCTCGAGGAAGGACGATGCGGATGCGGGAACGGCTCTACTCCCTGGTGAACGGCGACGAGGGGGGAGGCGACGTGGTGCGGTCGCGTGATGACCGTGCTCATCGTGGCCAGCCTCCTTCCCCTGTGCTTCAAGGACAGCAATCCCGCGCTCGAGGCAATCGAGTATGCGTGCGTCGTCGTGTTCATCCTCGATTACCTCGCCCGATGGGTGACGGCCGACCTCAAGCTGGGCAAGGGGGCACTGTCCTTCGTCATCTACCCCTTCACCCCCATGGCCATCATCGACCTCCTGTCGATACTGCCCGTCTTCCTCGCCCTCAACGACGCGCTGCGCACCCTGCGAGTGCTCCGCCTGTTCCGGGCGGCGCGGGCATTCAAGCTCATTCGCTACTCCAGGAGCGCCTCTGCCATCTCCGCTGTGTTCGAGAAACAGCGGCAGGCCCTGCTCGCCGTCCTCTGTTTCGCCATCGCCTACATCCTCGTGAGCGCCCTCGTCGTCTTCAACGTCGAGCCGGACACGTTTCGCACGTTCTTCGACTCGGTGTACTGGGCGGTCGTCTCCCTCACGACGGTCGGCTACGGCGACCTGTATCCCTCGACCGATGTCGGGCGCACGATCGCCATGATCTCCTCCCTCATGGGCGTCGCCGTTGTCGCCCTGCCCTCGGGCATCATCACGGCAGGCATGCTCGATGAGCTGCGCCGCGACGACGATGAGGATGACTGATTGTGCGGGGTTTCCCCGCGTCCTTGCGGCGCCTGTGAGGCAAAACTCGTGAGGTCTTTTACAATCGGGCCGCAGTGTCCGTGTTGATCTGCGCTTGTCGAGAGTAGTTTGGAGTGCATTCAGTCGACCGTTTGCGAAAGATACCCCTGTGCTGATCCTCGGAATGATCACGGCCCTCCTGGCCGCCGCCCTTCTGCTCTTCGTTACGTCCCCCGACAAGCGCTCCGCCGCGATCAAGCAGGGATTCCTACCGCTTCTCGCCGTCGTCGCCCTCGCGGCTGGTGCCCTCCTCTAAAAGTCGCACGTAATTCTCATCCGGTCACTTTCTAGGTGTGCCTGAAAACGTTGGAATTTCAGGCATTGTGCTGACGAGGATCGCGGCGCGCTGGGGGAATTACGTGCGGAATTATGGAGACGAACGAGGCCGGGGCCCGACCCACCCCTCACCGTGCGGTGAGCGAGTGGCCGAGCCCCGGCCTCGTCTATGAATGTGTTAGATCAGGCGTCAGCCTGTGGCGCGGGGGGAGCGGTGGCGCTTCGAGTACGCCTCACCCTCCAGCTCCGAACCCGACGGTGCGGAGGCGGGCGACGCGGCCTCCAGGTTCGTGCCGCGCAGCTTCGAGATCAGGCGCATGCCGTGGTAGATGAGCAGCGCCGCAGCGGTGCCCAGCGCGATGCCCTCGAAGGACATATCGCCGATCTTCCACGTGAAGTTCGCAATCGCGACGATCAACGCGACCGCGGCGGTGTTCAGGTTCACCGGGTTGGAGAAATCCACGCGGTTTTGCACCCAGATGCGAACGCCGAGCATGCCGATCATGCCGTACAGGACCGTGCCCGCGCCGCCGAGCACACCGGCGGGAATCGTCGCGATGAGGGCACCGAACTTCGGCAGCATCGACAGAACAAGCGCGAAGCACGCCGCCACGATGTAGGCGGCCGTCGAGTAGACGCGGGTCGCCGCCATGACGCCGATGTTCTCCGCGTAGGTGGTCGTACCCGAACCGCCGCCGGAGCCGGCCATCATCGTGGAAAGACCGTCCGCGACGAGGGCGCGGCCCGTCAGGTCATCCATGTTTTCGCCCGTCATCGCGGACACCGACTTCACGTGGCCGACGTTCTCCGCGACCAGGATGAAAACAACCGGAAGGAACAAGCCCAGCGTCGAGGGAGCGAACTGGGGGGTGTGGAACTCGGGGAGGCCGATCCAGGCGGCCTGACCCACGGAGGAGAAGTCGACCTCGCCCTGGATAATCGCGGCGACGTAGCCGATCAGCACGCCGATCAGGATGGAAAGGCGGCCCAGGATGCCCTTGAAGAGGACGGTCACGACGCAGATCGACACGATCGTCACGACGGCCGTGATCGGGCCTTCCTTCACCCAGTTCCATGCGGCGGGAGCCAAGTTCAGGCCGATGAGAGCCACGATCGCGCCGGTCACGACCGGAGGCATCGTCGCGTCAATCCAACGAACGCCCGCGAAGTGAACGATCAGGCCGACCAGCGCCAGCGTCGCGCCGGTCGCGATGATGCCGCCGAGCGCGTAGGAAGAACCCATGGATTTCGACACCGCAGTGATCGGGGCGATCAAGGCGAATGAGGAACCCAGGTACGAGGGCAGACGGCCGGCCGTAATCAGGAAGAACAGCAGGGTGCCGATCGCGGTGAAAAAAAGCGTTGTTGACGGGGGGAAACCTGTCAACAACGGAACAAGGAAGGTCGCACCAAACATTGCGACCACGTGCTGGGCGCCAATGCCAATAGTGCGCGGCCACGACAGTCGTTCGCCGGGAAGGACGACGTCGCCGGGGTTAATGGACGTGCCGTTACCGTGAAGCTTTCCAACGGAACAGCGAGGTCTTCGTTTCGCTCATAAGCGTACAAATCCGATCAGTTGATGGGCGGGATGGCCGTACCGGTCGGGAATACCAGGGTAGCGCGTCCGCTCCCGTCCCCGCAGGTTTTGCCACGCGTAAACCCCTCTAGTGGGCAAAGTGTGGTGCATGCCCCTCCCGTTATGGAATAGTGGAGCACATGAGTCAGCCGTCCTCGAACATCGCCCCCGCCGTCTCGAGCGTGCCCTGGGCGACCCCGGATGCGACCTCGTCGATGGATGCGCCGGGCGACCGCTTCGGATACGCGCCGGGCCGCCTTCGCGTCCCCAGCGCCGACCTCTCGGGGCCCACGTTCCCCGGGACGCAGTACGTAGATGTTGCTGCGATCTTCGCCGACGGTGGCTACAACTCGCCCAAGCCGATCGGTAACCCCCTCGCGAAGGCTGCCCTGTGGGTCAGCGTCTTCAGCGTTTTCTTCATTCCGATGATTGTCTCGGTCGTCCTCGCGATTATCGCCCTCGTGCAGGCGCAAAGCCTGCCCGGCCGCGTCGGTGCGCGCGAAGCCATCGCAGCCCTCGCATTCAATAGCATCCTGATCGGCGGCGCCGTGATCTTCTATCTGATTGGCCTCTCTGGGCTCTTCTAAGGGGTTCGTGCCGCGCTGTGACCTGCTCCATTGGCCAGGATTGGCGCTGAGGGCCTTTTGTCGCTTATGATTGTCCGGCACGATGTGCACGGAGGATTCGCCTAGTGGCCTATGGCGCACGCTTGGAAAGCGTGTTGGGTGCAAGCCCTCGGGGGTTCGAATCCCCCATCCTCCGCCACCGGACCCCGGGACCGCTTCAGGTTCCGGGGTTTTTGTTGCCTGTGGCGTCGCGTGTTGTGGGTGCCGTGTGGCCTGACTTGATGGGCCGGGCCGCTGTGTGTGCCGGTGGGCGGCGGCCCGCCCGCGAGCCGTCCGCGCCGCGAGCTTCGCTCGGCGCGTCGTCTCGAAGCCCGGTCAGGCCCCGCCACCGCCCACCGGCACTGCGGCCAGGCCCTCCAAGCCAGTGGCGCCCTTCGTACTGGCGGCGCTTGTGGTGCTGTGTGCACTGGCCGGGCCATGCAGCCCTCGCCGCCAAGCCTCGGGGTTCTGTGGCGGCCAGCAATCGGGCGGTTCCGCGCTGCTGAGCCCAGGCCTCGTCCCCTTAGACTCCGAGGCCTTCGACGATCTCTGCGCCCGGGAGCGCGGCCAGGACCTCGCCCGTCACAAAGAGCTTCGATCGGCGCAGGCCTGAGCCGATGCAGCTCCATCCGACCGCGCATGCCGAGTCGATGAGGAGCCGCCATGAGCCGGGTATGCCCACCGGCGTGATGCCGCCGTACTCCATGCCCGACGCCTCGACCGCGCGTTCCTGCGGCCAGAAGCTCGCCTTGCGCACGTCGAGGCGCTTCTTCACGACGTGGTTGACGTCCGCGTTCGTTGTCGCGCGCACGACGCACGCCGCGATCCGCTCCTCGCCGGCGCGCTTGCCGGCCACCAGAATGCAGTTCGACGACAGCGCCAAGTCCATGCCGAACTCGCGCGTCATGACCTCCGTGTCCGCGAGCTCCGGGTCGATCGTGACAACCAGTGCCGACGAGGCCGTGGCCATTCCACGCCCGGCCAGCGCGGTCAGTGCAGCGGCGACGGGTGGGGCCAGCAGATCGAGATGGTCGAGTGCGGGTGCCGGCTCCAGTGAGCCGATGCGGGGAATGCTGATGTCGCTCATGGTCTCAGGGTAGGTCTGTTCGCCGTGGGTTGGTGGCGCCTGGTCAGTCCTTAAGCGTGTGTAACGATCATGGTGTGAGCGGTGCGCGTGGGGTGTTTGTGTGAGGCTGGCGAGTTGCGGTCTTCGCAGCTGCGCGCATGGGGCGAAAACGTGTATGCTGGGGGCCGGTCCTCCGCGTGACGGTATCATCCGAACCTCCCCAGGGCAGGAATGCAGCAAGGATAAGGGTGCGCTGCCGGGTGCGCGGAGGATCTTTGTATATGCTGCTCGATCTTGGTCGACTGCAGGATGCTCTTCTTCGATGTGGTTCAGGCCATAGCTCTTGATTTTGCATCCTGGTGAAGAGCGTGTAAGCTTATACCCAGCCAAACGGCAAGCGCCCGTAGCTCAATGGATAGAGCATCTGATTACGGTTCAGAAGGTTGGGGGTTCGAGTCCCTCCGGGCGCGCAGCGGCCCCCCTCGGTGCGATCCACCGGTGGGGGTTCTGCATTTTTACCAAGCACTCCTTCGGGAGTGCTTTTTTCATGCCCATTTCGCGACTGTCACGGTCCCAGAGAGTCGGTTTCCTGTTTGATCCGAAATGACGCTCTCTCCGCAGCGGGTGTGCCTGACTGATGGTGCGACAGAACTCGCCCCACATGTTTCCTTCCGAGCGCCCCGCGACATAGTTCGCCCAATGCTGCCCCTTCAGTGGTACTCTCGCGAAATAATTCGCCCTGCTCGACAAAAACCACTCATTTTGGGGTGTTTTGAGCGCGCTGGGCGAGTTTTTTCGCGTTCTAGGGTGCATCCGTGCTGTGCTGGGCGAATTTTGTCGCGTTCTGGGGCAACGGAGGCCATCGCTATGAAACCGGTGGCACCTTTGCGAGGGGGTGTGGGCGACTGAATGAAACCGACATCGCCTCTGCGAGCGAGAAACGCGCTCGAAACGGCCGAAAGTGGTGCGCAGAGGTGATGTGGGTTTCAGCGGCAGCGGAGTTCACCCGCGCAAAGGTGCTGTCGGTTTCAATCTGGTGGAAGTGCTCGCCGGTAGGCGTCGCCGCATTCACCTGAGGTGGCTGCTGTGCCCGTGGGCGGTGGCGGGGTCTGGCCGGGCTTCGAGACGACGCGCCGAACCAGACGACAGCGACCCGGCCCCACTGGTGTGGAGGGCGCCGGAGGGGCCGGAGAGCACGGACGGTGAGCGGGCGGGCCGCCGCCCACGGGCACACAGAGCAGCCCGGAACAACCCGTGGGGCTATAAGCAGCCCGGCCCAGCAGGCATGCGAAGCAAAACCTCAGGAACTGGGAGGTGTTACGACCCACGGCTCGGTTGGCAGGGAACGCAATCCTGAAATCCCCAGGGCATCCGCAATGTCGGAGGCGCAACGCGCCCCGGGCACTCCCAGGGACGACCCGATAAACGAAACGACGTCCTCGGTGGACCAGCCCAGGCCTCGTAGGTCAGAGAGGGTGACGGCGCCGTCGCGCTTGGCCAACCTGGCCCCTGAGGGCGCGAGTGCGAGGGCACGTGCGCATACGTCGGCTCGGGGGCCCCGAGCAAGTGGGCGAGCTGCGCCTGCGCGGGCGCCTGGGAGAGCAGGTCGAAGCCACGCACGACCTGGTCGACGCCCTGGAACGCGTCGTCGACGACGGCCGCCAGGTTGTAGGCGGGCACGCCGTCCGCGCGGCGCACGACGAAGTGGTCGACAGCCCCCCGTGTAGGAGCCGTGCAGCTCGTCGAACACGGTCCACTCGGGCGAGGGGGCGGCCAGGCGCAGCGCGGGGGCGCGCCCAGCGGCGGCCAAAGCCTCGCGTTTAGCCTCGCGCTCAGACTCGCTCAGCGTCAGGCAGGTGCCCGGGTAGTGGCCGGGCGGGACGTGCGGCGCGGAGGCGGCCTCGCGGATGTCGCGGCGGGTGCAGTAGCACTCGAAGATGAGTCCGCGCGCGGCCAGCGACGCCAGGGCAGCCTCGTGCGCGTCGGCCCGCTCGGTTTGGATGAGGGGCTCGCCGTCCCAGTCGACACCGATCGCCGCCAGGTCCTCGATCTGGCGCTCGGCGGACCCCGCGCGTTCGCGGTCGATGTCCTCGATGCGTAGGACGAATCGTCGCCCGGTCGTGCGCGCCCAGGCCCACGCGAGGATCGCGGTGCGCAGGTTTCCCAGGTGGAAGTCGCCCGTGGGGGAGGGCGCGAATCGTCCGGTGTTCGTCATGCGCCCAGTGTACGAGGCGGTGGCCGCCTCCCGGGATCCGTCTCCCCGGGTGGTGGCGCGGCGGGCGTACAGTGGGGTGCATGGTGAGTTTTCGGGTGCCCGACTGGTTGGCGGTCTTCGTGGGCGGGGTCGTGGGGACGGCTGCGCGCGCCGGCTTGGACGAGGTCTCGAAGGCCTCGCCTGTGCGCGGCCTCTTCCTGTCGTGGTCGACGCTGATGGTCAACGCCGTGGGTGCGTTCCTCCTGGGCGCGCTGGCCGCGTGGGTGGCGGGTCGCCTGGCGCGTGGAGCGGGGAATGCAGCCTCGCTGAAACTCCTAAAGCTCCTGGTCGGCACGGGTTTTGCGGGCGCGTTTACGACGTACGGGACGTACATTGTCGCGTCGGTGGGATACGCCTCGCTCAATGGAGTTGTCGAGGCCGTCTCTCAGTCCCTCGGTCTCCTGGCCCTGGGTGGTGCCTGTGCCTGGGCGGGGATGCGCGTGGGGGAGTGGCTGTGCGCCCCATCGGGCGCGCGCCCTGTCAGCGGCGAGGAGGGGCGAGCATGAGCGGATCGACCTTCCTGTTCGTGGCCCTGGCCGGTGGGGTAGGCGCGTGCGCCCGCTTCTGGCTGGATCGAGGGACTCAGCGCGCCCTGTCGTCGTGGGGTGAACCGGCGGGGGCGAAGCTCGGCATCCTGGCCGTCAACGTCATCGGGTGTTTCCTGGCCGGCGCGGCCACTCAGCTGGTGCCCGCAGGCCTCATGCCGATCGTGTCGACCGGGTTCCTCGGCGGCTTCACGACGTTTTCGACGGCGCTCGTGGACGCGGTGACCCTGTGGGCGGACGGGTTCCGGGGGCGCAGCCTCGCCCTGGCGCTCGGTACGTGGGCGGCCTCGTGGGGCGCTGCGCTCGCGGGCATCGCCTGTGCCGGATAGGCGTTTGTCGTGCAACTGAGGCCACCAGGCGGGCTGATGGGTGAGGGTTTAGCCACGATACGGAGTTTTGTAACAGCATTCCGAGCGCTCGCGACGCTGGCCCTCATATGCTGATGTTGCGGGCCGTGCGGCCCAGTAACGGAGATGCACATGATTGACCTCACCGGGGTGTCTAAGGTCTACCCCGTGAAAAACGGCGGCACGGTCGTCGCGCTCGATGGGGTGAACCTGCACGTTGATCGCGGTTCGATCCACGGGATCGTCGGCCGCTCGGGCGCCGGTAAGTCCACGCTTATCCGCTGTCTGACGGCCCTGGAGAAGCCCACCGAGGGCCACATTGTCGTCGACGGCCTCGACCTGGCGACCCTGACGGGTTCCGCGCTGCGCGCCGCCCGTCGTCGCATCGGCATGGTCTTCCAGGCTGCGAACCTCCTGGACGCTCGCACCGCCGCCGACAACATCGGCTACCCGCTCAAGCTGGCGGGCGTGCCCGCCGCGAAGCGCCGTGAGCGCGTTGAGGAGCTCCTCTCGCTCGTGGGCCTCGAAGGCCGCGGCGATTCCTACCCGTCCCAGCTGTCGGGCGGCCAGCGTCAGCGCGTCGGCATCGCCCGCGCCCTGGCCGACAACCCCGCCGTTCTCCTGTGCGACGAGCCGACCAGCGCGCTTGACACCGAGTCGACCGCTCAGATCCTGTCGCTGCTGCGCCACGTGCGCGACGTCGCCGGCGTTACCGTCGTCATCATCACCCACGAGATGGCCGTCGTCCGCGAGATCTGCGACTCCGTGACCCTCCTCGGTCACGGCCAGGTCCTGCAGACCGGCACCCTCGAAGAGGTCGTGGCCGACCCCTCGACTCCGCTCGCCCGCGAACTGGTCCCCATGCCTGTCGTCGAGTCGGTTCCGGCGGAATCCGCCGACAGTCCATTCGAACCGAACGCGGTGGGCACCGTCCTCCTCGATGTCGTCTTCACCTCGCACCCGGGCGTGCCCACGGGTGCCACGGTCCTGCGCCTGGCCTCGTCGATGGGCGCGGACGTGACCGCGGGAACCTTCGAGTCTCTCGGGAGCATGCAGGTGGGCCGCCTGGCCCTGACCGTGCCCGCGTACCACGCTGACAAGATCATCGAGCAGCTGCGCAAGAACAACGTCCACGCGGAAGTGAGGGACCAATGACCGCCGCACACACTGCCGCTCACGCGCTGTCGCTCCTGCCCGCAGCAAAGGCGATCCGACGTGGTTTGACAACCCGGCCCTCACTGACAAGTTCGGTCCGGCAATCCTCGAGACCCTCATGATGACGGGCCTGTCCACGATCTTCGCGGTCATCATTGGCACGCTCCTGGGCCTCCTCCTGGTCCAGACCGGCAAGGGTGGCCTCACCCCGAACAAGGGCGTGTACCAGGCCGTGTCCTTCGTCGTGAACATCGTGCGCTCCCTGCCCTTCATCATCGGCATCATCATGCTGATCCCGGTCACGAAGATGATCGTTGGCAAGTCCACGGGCTCGCTCGCGACCGTCGTGCCGCTCGTCATCCTCTCCGCGCCCTTCTTTGCGCGCCTCGTGGAGACGAACCTGTTGGCCGTCGATCCCGGCAAGATCGAGGCCGCTCAGATGATGGGTGCCTCCAACCGTCAGATCCGCTGGGGTGTCCTCATTCGCGAGGCCATGCCGGCCCTCATCCAGTCCATCACCACCCTGGCGATCACCCTGATCGGCTACTCCGCGATGGCGGGCGCCGTCGGCGGCGGCGGCCTGGGCCAGATGGCCATCAACTACGGCTACAACCGCTGGCAGGACGACGTCATGATCTCCACCGTCGTCGCCATCATCATCATCGTGCAGATCATCCAGCTGATCGGCGATCTCCTCTCGCGCCTGGTCGACCACCGCGCGCGCTGACAGAACCCCGGTCAGGCCACCCCGGCCTCGGCCATCCATCCCATCCAGTACGCAGAAGAAAAGAGAAACACCATGCGTCACCGCTCTCTCGCAGCTATCGGCCTGGCGGCCGTTGCCACCCTGGGCCTGGCGGCCTGCGGCGGCGGCTCCTCCTCGGATGCTTCCGGCTCTTCCTCGGACGTCGTCACCCTGACCGTGGGCGCGACCCCCTCGCCCCACGCGAAGATCCTCACCTACATCAACGACAACCTGGCCGCGGACGCGGGCATCAAGCTCGACATCGTTGAGTACACCGACTACGTCCAGCCCAACACCGCGCTGAACGACGGCGACCTGGACGCCAACTTCTACCAGACCGTTCCCTACCTGGAGAACGCGGAGAAGCAGTTCGGCTACAACTTCGAGGCCGGCGAGGGCATCCACCTCGAGCCCCTCGGCGTGTTCTCCAACAAGCACAAGTCCCTCGACGAGCTGCCCGACGGCGGCACGATCGGCATCATCTCCGACACGGCCAACCAGTCCCGCGCGCTCGAGCTCCTGGCCACCCAGGGCCTCGTCTCGATCCCCGAGGGCGACGGCGACGTCAACATCAACACCGTCACCAAGCTGAAGAACTTTGACTTCCGCGAGGTCGAGGGCCCGCAGCTGGTCCGCTCGCTCGACGACTTCGACTACGCGGTCATCAACGGCAACTTTGCTCAGGAGGGTGGCAAGACCATCTCCGGTGATGCGCTCGTCGTCGAGTCCCCCGTGGACAACCCGGCCGTGAACGTCCTCGTGTGGAAGGACGACTCCAAGAAGGCCGACGCCATCGCGAAGCTCGAGAAGCTCCTGCACTCCGATGAGGTCAAGCAGTACATCGAGAAGACCTGGTCGGACGGCTCGGTCATCCCGGCGTTCTGATCCACGAGGCCGGGGCGCGCAGGCGCTGAGGCTGACGGAACGCGGCGCCGAAAGGTTCGCAGAGATAACGGGTGGGCCCCGGAACCATACGGTTCCGGGGCCCACCCGTCTGTCCGCGCAAGCGGCGATCAGTTGGTGCGAGACTCGAGCGGGAACTCGGCGTCCGGCTCGTGCGTGATGCGGTTACGCATGTCGCGGCGGAAGACTTCAATAGCCCACAGCCAGATGATGTGGCCGAAGAACTCGGACAAGTGCTCCGCGAAAGGCTGGTTCCAGGGTGCCGGGACGGTGCCCATCAGCGGCATGAGGACGACGTGGAAGGCCACGTAGACGAACATGCCGAAGGCAGCACCCTGCCAGAGCTTGATCTGTGGGAAGCGCTCGGCCAGCACACAGTAGAGAACCGCGAAGCCGATCGAGAACGAGAAGTGGACGATGAAGGAAACCCAGGGGAGTCCTTCGTTACCGTTGTAGGTGTAGGACAGGTGGGTGACGCTCTCCGGGATGCCCAGCTGCTGGAGCAGTTCCTGGGGCGGGTTGGTGGCGTTGCGCTCGGGCGTACGCGGAGGCAGCGGCACCTCCCAGCCGAACTTCACGATGGCGGAGACGATGCCGCCGAGAACACCTGCGAGTGCTGCGACGCCGTAGCGGCGGCGCTTGGGATTGGTCTGAATCAGTGCCATGTGACAAGCATGGAAACGTACGCAGGGTATTATCGAGGCCTTGGGGTGCTTAGCGCTCAAGGTCACACGCGGGTGTGATCAGGGAAAACGGGCCAAAATAGCTAATATGGTTAATTTGCGCCTTTATTGTTGAGTAAATGCGAGGGGTGGGCACGGGACTTTCATCCCGCGCCCACCCCTCGTGTGGCGTTAGCTGCGTCATATCCTCCAGCGCTGCGATGCGGGAGGGGCGCGTGCCTCGTCAGTCGACGATGCCGTACAGGCGGTCGCCCGCGTCGCCCAGGCCGGGGACGATGTACGACTTCTCGTTGAGGTGATCGTCGACGGCAGCGACAACGACGTTCACGTCGGCGCGATCGCCGATCGCGTCCTCGAGGGTGCTGATGCCCTCCGGAGCGGCCAGGATGCACACGCAGGTGACGTCCTTTGCGCCGCGCTCGAAGAGGTAGTTGGTGGCGGCGACCATGGTGTGGCCGGTGGCCAGCATCGGGTCCAGCACGAAGCACTGGCGGCCCGACAGGTCGTCCGGCAGGCGGTTCGCGTAGGTCTCGATCTCCAGGGTGTCGTCGTCGCGGCGCATGCCCAGGAAGCCGACCTCGGCGGTGGGCAGCATGCGGGTCATGCCCTCGAGCATGCCCAGGCCTGCGCGCAGGACGGGGACCACGATCGGGCGAGGCTCGGAGAGCTTCAGGCCGACGGTGGGGGCGACCGGGGTCTGGATGGGGGTCTCGGTGACGGCCACTTCGCGCGTCGCCTCGTAGGCGAGCAGGGTGACCAGTTCGTCCACGAGCTGGCGGAACGTCGCCGACGGCGTTTCGCGATCGCGCAGGACGGTGAGCTTATGGGTGATCAGGGGGTGATTAGCAACGTGGAGGCGCATGGTTATAGGCTACCTTGTTCGTCCGCTGGCGCGCATCCAGTGTGTCGAAGACGAGGCCGGGGTCTCCTCGTCGCTTCCGCTGCGCAGGTCGGCGGCCCGGATCGGCAGCGTGTCGGGCCTCGTGTCAAACTCATTCGTCACACGAGCACCATGAGTCACTGTGGACTCCAACTACCCCAACAGTCGTTTGGCCGGTAAGCTAGGAGGGTGACCGTGAATGAGCAGTACCGCGAAGCAATGGGCAAGGCCCTCTTCCTGGCCAACCGCGCCCGCGAAACGGGGGACGTCCCCGTCGGAGCCGTCGTCGTTGACGAAAACGGCCGCATCATCGGACGCGGGTGGAACTGTCGCGAGGCTAACCATGATCCCGCAGGGTCACGCCGAAATCGTCGCCCTGCGCGAGGCCGGCCGCGCCAGGGGTACCTGGCGCCTGACGGGCTGCACGCTCATCGTCACCCTCGAGCCCTGCACGATGTGTGCGGGCGCGATTCTCGCCTCCCGCATTGATCGCGTCGTCTTCGGCGCCTGGGACCCCAAGGCTGGCGCCGCCGGATCCCTACGCGACGTCCTGCGCGACGCCCGCATGCCGCACCCGACCGAGGTCATCGGCGGCGTCCTCGCCCAAGAGGCTGCCATGCAGCTGCGCTCCTTCTTCCTCGGCTGCCGCACGCCCGACGAGATGCCCGTCGTCCAGGCTCCCGTTCACGAGCCCAGCGACCTGGTCGCGCCCATCGTCGTCCCCTACGAGGAGGACGAGGCCCCCGAGCAGGTCCACGAGAAAGCCGCCCACGATGAGGGCGTTCCCGCGCAGCTCGTTACCCCCGAGGCGCCGGCCGCTCCTGCCGTTCCCGCTCCTTCCGACGAAAACCCTCGCTCTGGAGCCTTCCCCGTGCCTCCCCAGCACGGTCGGGTCAGTCACCGTGGCACCGAGGCCTCGCCCCTGCCTCGTCGAGCAGGGACGCCCCTTCTCCGAGCGCGTCTCCGGTAACGCCGACAACCCCGCCGACATCCCCGCTGGGCGCGTCGCTCGAACCCGCGCCCCACTGCCCCCACTGCCCCCCGTCTCGCAGCCGCCCTACCGCAGCGCCGCACCCGTCCTGCCGGCGGTCTCGCCGAGCACGACGCGCGGTCCCATCACGCGCTCCGTCCCCCAGATTCGCCCCGTCCACGTGCGCCCCTCCGCGTCCGTGCCCGAAGGCCTCTACACGCCCGCGCAGCCCGGCCGCCCCGTGGCTCAGCCGCTGCGCGATAGCGCGCCCCGGCCTCGTCCTGCGGAGCCCGTCGCCGCACCCGCGCCCACGGAGCCGCCGGCCCCCGTCGTGCAGGCCGCACCCGCACCCGTCGAAGAGCCGCCCGCGCCGATCCCCGCGCCGCCCGCGTTCCCGCAGCGCGCCTCGTCGCGCCAGAGCGCGCGCCCGCAGCGCCCCCTCCCGCAGGCCTTCGAGCCCGAGCCCGCGCGCCGCGTCGACTACGAGCTGTCCCCGCGCCAGTTCAACGACGTTGACCCCATCACCTCCGGTATCCGCGTGCGCCGCTCCACCCGCCGCCGCGGCAACGCTCGTCACTGACGTGATCCCCGCGCGCGTCATCACGGTCTCGGACCGCTGCTCCGCTGGTCTCGCCGAGGACCTCTCCGGGCCCCTCGCCGCGCGCCTCCTCGCCGATCACGGCGTTGACGCCTCGGTCGTGATCGTCCCCGACGATGTCGACGCCATTCGCGCCGCTATCACTGCTGCCGTGGAGGATGGCGCCCGCTTCGTCTTCACGACCGGTGGTACCGGCATCTCTCCCCGCGACGTCACCCCCGAAGCCACCGAGCCGCTCCTCGTCACCCGCATCGACGGCCTCGCCGACGCGATCCGCCGCCGCGGCGAGGAAAAGATTGCCTCCGCCGCCCTGTCGCGAGGCCTCGTCGGCGTGACCGCGCGTTCCCCCGAGGGAGCCCTCGTCGTCAACGCGCCCGGCTCGCGCGGCGGTGTCACCGATACGGTGGCCGTCATCGGCCCCCTCGTCGCTCACATCGTCGACCAGCTCGCGGGCGGCGACCATCCGCGCGCTTAAAAGCCTGAGATAGCAACGAAAAGGCCGCCCTGCATATACGCTGCGGGCGGCCTCCGCGTACAGTGGGCGTCAGTCCTGCGGATCCTCCGGGCGCACCCAGTCGCCGCTGCGGCCGCCCGACTTCGCCACGATTTTCGCCTCGAGGATGCGGGCGGAGCGGTCCACGCCCTTGACCATGTCCACGATCGCGAGAGCCGCCACCGTCACCGAGGTCAGCGCCTCCATCTCCACGCCCGTGCGGTCGGCCGTGCGCACGGTCGCGCGAATCGCCACGTGATCGTCCTCCAGGCTCAGGTCCACCGCGCAGCCGTGCACGCCGATCGTGTGCGCGAGGGGCAGCAGCTCGGGGACGCGCTTCGCCGCCGAAATGCCGGCCACGCGCGCCACCGCCAGGACGTCGCCCTTCGGGACGGTGCCGTCACGCAGGGCCTGCATGACCTCGGGTGAGCAATCCACGCGGCACACGGCGCTCGCCTGGCGCACCGTCGGATTCTTCGCGGTCACGTCCACCATGTAGGCGGCGCCGTCCTCGTTCAGATGCGTAAATTCACGGTTTTCCTCTCGTTAATTCTCTCCATGGTGGGGTCAGCCCACGAGCGGGACGACCGCCAGCTCCTGGCCGGCCTCGACCACCTCGACGTCCGGCGCGACCACGCCGATTGCCTCCGCGTTCGCGAGCGAGGCCACCAGGTGCGACTTCGACCCCAGGGGGTGCACCGGCTCCACCCAGCGGGCCCCGGCCTCGTCCCCCTCCCCTGAGACGAAACGAAGCGGGATGAACTGCGTCTTTCCGGACGGGCAGTCCCAGCCTACGTGCGCGCGGGCGAGCACGCCGCTGGGTACCGTTCCGCCGTGCTCGGGGGCGACGAGGCCGGACATGACCGCCAGCGCGCCCGCGACGTACATGTGGAACGTCGTAAAGACCGAGACCGGGTTGCCGGGCAGGCAGATGACCGGCGTCTCGCGGCCACCCGTGCCCACCTGCGTCGAGCCGACACCCTGCGGGCCGCCCGGCTGCTGGGCGACGTGGTGGAAGCCCGCGTCCGTGCCAAGCGTCAGGCGCACAACCTCGAAGGCTCCCGCCGAAATGCCGCCGGCCGTGAGGACCAGGTCGGCCTCCGGGGCCTCATCGAGGGCCGCGCGCAGCTCGGCTGGGGTGTCCCCCGTGCGCAGGTGCGCGACGACCCGCCCGCCGGCCTCCTCGACGAGGCCGCGCAGCAGGATGCCGTTCGAATCGGGAATCTGCCCGCGCTCGAGGGCCTCGCCGGCGCGCTTGAGCTCCGTGCCCGTCGAGACGACGATGACGCGCGGGCGGGGCAGAACCGTGAGGGTGCCGTGGCCGACTGAGGCAGCGGCCGACAGGGCTGTCCCGTCCAGGATTCGGCTCGCCTCCAGGACCGGGGAGCCTGCAGCGAGAGCCTCGCCCGCCACGCGCACATTCGCGCCCAGCTTCGGGGCGACGCGGATCTCGACGGTGTCGGGCGCCTGAGCGATGCCCGCCGCGTGGTCCGTGTCCTCGACTTTCACGACGGTGTCCGCGCCTTCGGGGATCGGCGCGCCCGTCATGATGCGCCAGGCCTGCCCCCGCTCGAGGCGATTCTCGCGGGTGTCTCCCGCCGGAATGTCGCCCGCGACGGGCAGAGTCCACGGGCCCTCACCCTCAAGGTCCTCGCGGCGCACCGCAAACCCGTCCATTGCGGAGTTCGTGAACGGAGGGAGGGGGATCAGAGAGGAAACGTCGACCGCCAGGCGGCGACCCAAACATTCCTCGACGGGAAGCGTCTCGTGGGGGAGGACGTGGCTGAGTGCCAGCGCCTCGATCAGCTCGCGATGCTGCGCGGTAGACAGGGCGGGATCGTGCATGTGTCCAGTGTAGGACCAGGAGGGGTGGGCGAGGCGTGTGGGGGCCGCTGAGCGCCCGCTCAGCCGTGACGTGTAGAGGACCGTCGGGTCGGGGAGGCGCGCGGGGCAGGTCGGGCCAGAGCGTCGGTCCCGGTCCTGAGGGGAGATGATGGTCGGGCGGTTGAACGTGGCCGTCCGTCTCGCGTCCGCTGCACGAGGCATAGGCTGGGTTGGATCGTTGCGGCTCATTTCAGCGACCTGGATATGGATGTCGGGGGGATTTGCGCCATCCAAGGGTTCGACACGCCGGCGACACGCCGTTGGAAGGCTTCGCATGGCGCAAATCCCCCCGTTGGGTCGACAGCTCTCACGTCGTCTCAGCCCAGGCGTGCGGCAAGCGCCGCGCGGACCTGCGCAATGAGCTCGTCTGGATGCTCCAGATCATGCCAGCCGACACGGATGATGTGCCAGCCCTCGGCCTCAAGGTGGCGTTGGAGCTCGCGCTCGCGGGAAAGTGAGGAGTGGATGCTGCGGGCGTCGTCACCGTATTTTGCGCGCCCGTCGAACTCAATGCCGACTTTCTCGGCGGGAAATGCGCAGTCGATGAAGTAACGACGGCCCCTCGTGTGCACCTCGACCTGTGTGCGCATGCCTGTCAGGTCCGCTGCACACAGCTCGTACAGTACGCGTGCTTCTCCGGGTGAGGCACACCCGGCATCTGCGTGGGTGATGATCCACTGTGCTTGAGAGCGGCCCCGAGCACCATTGCCAAGACGCGTGAGCTCTGCGCTCAATAACTCCTTCCAATACTTCTCGTGTCTACGTGAGTCTCTGAGACGGAAGTTATCGAAGTGTGTGAAGGCGTTGCCGATCACGCAGATCTGGGCGAAGGCGGCTCTCTGGTTCGGTGAGGTCCGTGCGACGGTAATCTGCGCGGCTTCGAGGTTCTCAATGAGGAGTCCTCGCGCATTGTCTGCGCGTGGGAGGTGATGAACGTGTGTCGGCTTGACCGTTACCGACGGGAACGAGTGAGGTCCGATTGTTGTGGAGGGGATGCTGATTGGTCGAATCGATGAACGTGTGGCAACCGTGATGGGTGGAAGCACGGGATCACTTCCATAGCCGTGCACCCACAGAGCGCACTGGCCGGTGATCACCATGGCTCGGTGTGTGTGCGTAAGGTGGAAGAGGCGTGCGGCGAGCACGACCTGCGGTAGCTGACGTGTGTCTATATCCGTTAGGCGCGCAAGGTCGAGGTAGGTCTTGCCTGCGATGTTCACAGCCGCCGGTATCTTCGTGAGGCCGTGGTGGCTGGATCGCGGCACGCGAATGATCGCCCGTTCAACGGCGTTGAGGATGAAAGGAGCGTCGTTGCCCCTGTCTTCTTGCTTCATGAGTGAATTCTAGTGCAATAGCTGTCAGTCCGTTGCAGTTTGAATCTTCTGATTTTGTTTGATTACTGAGACGTCCTCGTGCGTTGTGGTGGGGCGCGGGCAGGGGTGTAGGTGCGGCGTTCGTGCCCGGTGTGACGAGGCGTGCGCCGGGTTGGGCGGTTGCGGCAAGTGTCAACGGCCTGGATATGGATGTCGGGGGGGATTTGCGCCATCCAAGGGTTCGACACGCCGGCGACACGCCGTTGGAAGGCTTCGCATGGCGCAAAATCCCCATTGCGGAGTGGCGATTGGCGACGTTGCCTGTAAACGACCCCGGGCAGCCCCGCGCGGCGGCGGGGCTGCCCGGGCATCGAAGCTGTGTGGCCCGTGACTGCACGGACGCGAATGCCAATGTCAGCGTTTGCGGCGGGAAGCCACGAGGCCGCCGTCGGGCGACAGAATCAGACGGTGAGCATCACCTTCGTGGCGCGACGCTCGTCCATCGCGGCGTAGCCCTCGGCGGCCCGCTCAAGCGGCAGGACCAGATCGAAGACAGCCCCCGGATTGATCTCGCCACGGTAGATCAGATTGATCATGGTGGGCAGATACTTGCGCACGGCCGCAGGGCCGCCGAACATATGGACCTCTGCGCCAAACATGCGGCCCATGTCCAGGGAGACGCCGTGAGGAACGCCCACGAAGGACAGGTGACCACCGGGACGCACACAGCCGAGAGCCTGATCGAAGGATGCCTCATTGCCGACCGCCTCAACGACGCCGTCGGCGCCCAGGCCGTCGGTCAGTTCCTTGATGCGGGCGATGCCCTCCTCGCCGCGCTCTTCGACGATGTCGGTCGCACCGAACTGGCGGGCCAGTGCCTGGCGGTCCGCGTGGCGCGACATCGCGATGATGCGGGACGCGCCCAGCTGCTTGGCGCCGATGATCGCGCCCAGGCCCACGGCCCCGTCACCCACGACGACGATGGTCTTCCCGGGGGCGGCCCCGGCCTCGTCGGCGGCGAACCAGCCGGTGCCGAGGACATCGGAGGCGGCCAGGAGCGAGGGAGCTGCTCGGGTGTGGGGGTGCAGGGGTCTTCACCAGGGTGCCGTCCGCGAGGGCCACTCAGGCGTATTCGGCCTGGGTGCCCGTAGCGCGCGTGCCGACGAAGGCGTCGCCCTGGGCGGCGGCGGTCGCGCAGCGCGAGGGGTAGCCGGAGCGGCAGGTTGCGCACTCGCCGCAGGAGATGCAGAAGGAGCCGACGATGAAGTCGCCGGGCTTGACGGTCGTGACGGCCTCACCCACCTCGACGACGGTTCCGACGTACTCGTGGCCCATGCGCTGCTCGTGGACGGGCTGAGCTCCGCGGTAGGGCCATAGGTCAGAGCCGCAGATGCAGGTGGCAGCCAGCTTGATGATCGCGTCCGTGGGCTCCAGGATGGTCGGCATCGGCATCTCTTCGAGGGTGACGTTGCCGGCTTCGTGCATGACGACGGCGCGCATGATTCTCCTCGTGATAGTGATGTGATCGTAAAGCAACGGTAGCCCTTGAGTTCATGTGTTCGTCAGCGCTGGCCGCTGTCTCCTTTCTCTCAACGACGAGGCCGGGGCCGCGTCCCCCCGTTCGCGCTTGTTTTTTCGAGGGGCGAACACCGGGCAAATCGGGGTAGGGTTGCGCCATGTCTGTCGAGTTCGTTTCCGCCTCTCGGGCGGCGGATGCGGTGGCGTGTGAGGCGCCGCTGCGGCTCGTCGACACCTTCGGGCGCGTTGCCCGAGACCTGCGCGTGTCGCTCACCGACCGATGCAACCTGCGCTGTTCCTACTGCATGCCCCCCGAAGGCCTGGACTGGCTGCCCACCGAAGAGACTCTCACTGACACCGAGGTCGTGCGCCTCGTGCGCGTTGGCGTCGAGAGGCTCGGGATCCGCCAGGTCCGCTTCACGGGCGGGGAACCTCTCCTGCGTCGAGGCCTCGAGGGGATCATTGAAGCGTGCTCTCACCTGCGTACTGACGAGGGAAAACCTCTCGACCTGGCGCTCACGACGAACGCGCTCGGTCTGGCCAAGCGGGCACAAGGCCTGAAGGATGCGGGCCTGAACCGCGTCAACATTTCGCTTGATTCGCTGGATCCTGAGCACTTCGCGGCGATCACCCGCCGCGACCGCCTCGGCGACGTGCTCGAGGGCATCGAGGCAGCTGCCCGTGCGGGCCTGAGCCCCATCAAGGTCAACGCCCTCGTGCTGCGTGGTATGAACGAGGCCGACCTGCCCGACCTCGTCGACTACTGCCTGGATCGGGGCATCGAGCTTCGCGTCATCGAGCAGATGCCGATCGGACCGGCGGATACCTGGGATCGACAGAACATTATGACTGCCGACGAGATCCTGCACATCATGAGCACTCGTCACGTGCTGACCCCCGCGCCCCGCGAGGACCCGCACTCCCCGGCGGGACGCTGGATCGTCGACGGTGATCCAAACAAGAAGCTCGGTGTCATCGCCTCTGTGTCCGCCCCCTTCTGCGGTGCGTGTGACCGTACCCGCCTGACTTCGGACGGCATGGTGCGCTCCTGCCTGTTCTCCACAGAGGAGACCTCGCTGCGCGACCTGCTGCGGGGCGGCGGGGACGATGCTCAGATCGCAGCCCGATGGGCGGATGCCATGTGGGCAAAGCCGGCCGCGCACGGCCTCAATATCGACACCTTTGCTCGCGCGTCGCGCACCATGAGCCGTATTGGTGGGTAAAGTCCCACTAATTTCGTGATGCCAATGTTTTCTAACATCGGTCAATTGCTTGTTTGTCCTCGGGGGGAAACGTTCCTGGCAGGCGTACTTTTCCCAGCGCTTACAAGGGTGATGCACGTCCCAACGAGTTGTTGTGGGTTATGTCATTTCAATTGGTAGCCTCGAAGGTACAGAGTGTCCGGTGCGCACCCGTGCCAGGACGTCCCTTCAGACACGAGGAGAGCCATGAGCGCGACCGAACCCGCGGCCAAGAAGAGCCGCTACCTGCTCACTGACTGGAACCCCAACGACGAATCCAAGTGGGACTCGAAGCTTGCGTGGCGCACGCTGTGGATTACGACCTACTCCCTGATCCTGGCTTTCTGCGTGTGGTTCCTGCCCAGCGCCATCGCGCCGAAGCTCACCCTCCTGGGCTTCGACCTGGATAAGTCCCAGCTCTACTGGCTCACCGCTCTGCCCGGCCTTGCCGCGGGCATCCTGCGCTTCATCTACATGTTCCTGCCCCCGCTGATCGGCACCCGTAAGCTCGTGGGAATCACCTCCCTGCTGTGCATCCTGCCGATGCTCGGATGGTTCTTCGCGGTCCAGGACAACACGACCCCCTACTGGGTCCTGCTGGCCCTGGCCTTCATGTGTGGCATTGGCGGCGGCGCGTTCTCCGGCTACATGGCCTCCACCGGCTACTTCTTCCCGAAGCGCCTCTCCGGAACGGCCCTCGGCCTGCAGGGCGGCATCGGCAACCTCGGCCTGTCCGTCATTCAGCTGGTCGGTCCCATCCTCATGGGCTTCGGACTCTTTGGCATGACCTGGCTGGCCCCGCAGAGGCAGGTCGGCGGCGACCACGCGGGTGAGAGCATCTGGGTCTACAACGCCGCGGAGTTCTTCATTCCGTGGTGCCTCGTCGCCGCGATCCTCGCCTTCATCTGGCTGCGCGACGTGCCCGTCAAGGCCAACATCAAGCAGCAGCTCGATATCTTCTCCAACCCCAACACCTGGTACATGACGATCCTCTACGTTATGACCTTCGGCCTGTTCTCGGGTTTCTCCGCCGTCTTCGGACTCCTTATCAACAACCAGTTTGGCCGAGAGTCTTCCATCGGCCTGCCCGTTCTGGGCGCGACCTTCGCCTTCCTTGGCCCCCTCATCGGCTCGCTCATCCGCATGTCCTGGGGCATCTTCTGCGACCGCATGGGCGGCGCCATCTGGACCTTCATCTCCGGCGTCGGCATGACGATCACCCTGGCGGGCGTCGCCTGGGTCCTCTACAAGCCCAGCGGCTGGAATGACTTCTACATCTTCATGGCGCTCATGCTCGTCATGTTCCTGTTCTCCGGCTTCGGTAACGCCGGTACCTTCAAGCAGATGCCGATGATCATGCTGGCCCGCCAGGCCGGTGGCGCCATCGGCTTCACCTCAGCCATCGCATCCCTCGGCCCCTTCCTCGTCGGCGTCGCCCTCTCCGCGGTCGGCACCGGCGGTGCCTGGGCCTTCTTCCTCGGATGCGCCATCTTCTGCGCCCTGTGCTCGGTCCCTGTGCTGGGTCATGTACGCGCGCAAGAACGCCCCGTTCCCCGGCTGATCCACTCCTCACCGCGCGGTGCGCAGTGGACCTGCCACTGCCTCGTCAATCGACTCTCAGGAGCACCCCATGACGAATCTCGAATCCGACATGACCTTCCCGACCTACGGCGGTGAGGTCAAGCCCGCGACCGGCGCGACCCTGTTTGCGCTCGGATCGTGGCTGCGTCGCGGCAAGGCGTCCGCCGACGCGCGCCAGCTCTTCCTTGAGGGCGGGCGCGACGGCGACTCCTTCTACCGCGAGCGCTGGAGCTACGACAAGATCGTGCGCTCCACTCACGGCGTGAACTGCACAGGTTCGTGCTCCTGGAAGATCTACGTCAAGGACGGGGTCATCACCTGGGAGACCCAGCAGACGGACTACCCGTCCACCGGCGCCGACATGCCCGAGTACGAGCCTCGCGGCTGCCCGCGCGGCGCCGCGTTCAGCTGGTACGAGTACTCGCCCACCCGCATCAAATACCCCTACGTGCGCGGCGTCCTGCTCGACATGTTCCGTGAGGCCAAGAAGCGCCTCGGGGACCCCGTTGACGCGTGGGCCGCGGTCGTGGAGGACCCGGAGAAGGCACGTGCCTACAAGTCGCAGCGTGGTCGCGGCGGCATGGTTCGCGTGACCTGGGAAGAGGCGATGGAGATCGTCGCCTCCGCATACGTGCACACGATCAAGCAGTACGGCCCGGATCGCATCGCAGGCTTCTCGGTCATCCCCGCCATGTCGATGATCTCCTACGGTGCGGGCGCCCGTTTCCACGAGCTCATCGGCGCCACCATGCTGTCCTTCTATGACTGGTACGCGGACCTGCCCCCGGCTTCCCCGCAGGTCTTTGGTGACCAGACCGACGTGCCCGAGGCTGGTGACTGGTTCAATTCGCAGTACCTCATCATGTGGGGCACGAACTTGCCGCTGACCCGTACCCCCGACGCCCACTTCATGGCCGAGGCCCGTTACCACGGCCAGAAGGTCATCGTTGTGTCCCCGGACTTTGCGGATAACACGAAGTTCGCGGACGACTGGTTGCGCGTCCAGCCCGGAACGGATGGCGCCCTCGCTCAGGCCATGGGCCACGTCATCCTCAAGGAATTCCACGTCGGCAAGCGCGAGCCCATGTTCCTGGATTACATGAGGCGCTACACCGACTCCCCGTTCCTGGTGGAGATTGGTGAGGTCGGCGAGGGGGCTCACGAGGGCATCGACCCGACGACGCTGGTCCCCGGCAAGTTCCTGACAGCCGCCAAGATGCCCGAGGGCACGACCGAGCGTACCGAGAACAACGAGTTCCGTCCCCCTCGTCATCGAGGCCGACGGCACGGTCAAGGACCCGGGCGGCACGCTCGCCGATCGCTTCGGCGAGGAGGGCGCGGGCCACTGGAACCTCAACCTTGACGGGGTCGATCCGGTCTGTCCATCATGGACACGGATGAGTGGGAGCCCGTTGAGATCGCCCTGCCGCGCTTCGATCTGCCCGCGGCACCCGGCCAGGCCTCCATCGGTGGCGGATACGTCCTGCGCGGCGTGCCCGTGCGCCGAGTGAACGGCCGCCTTGTGACGACCGTTTACGATATCCTGCTCGCCCAGTACGCCGTGGAGCGTGAGGGCCTGCCGGGACAGTGGCCCACCGACTACATGGACGCCTCCACGCCGGGCACCCCCGCGTGGCAGGAGGAGTTTACGTCGGTGCCAGCCGGAGCTGCCATTAAGATCGGCCGCGAGTTCGCCGCCAATGCGGTTGAGACGCAGGGCCGTTCCATGATCCTCATGGGCGCTGGCACGAACCACTACTACCACTCCGACGAGATGTACCGTACGTTCCTGGCGCTCACGGAAATGTGTGGCACCCAGGGCCGCAACGGTGGCGGCTGGGCCCACTACGTGGGTCAGGAGAAGGTCCGTCCGATCATGGGTTGGGGCTCCTTCACCTTCGCCCTGGACTGGGCGCGCCCCCCGCGCCAGATGATCTCCACCGGCTGGTACTACATGACCACCGACCAGTGGCGCTACGACGGGGCACCGGCCTCGGCCATGGCGAACCCGATCAAGTCCTCCCACCTGGACGGCAAGCAGCTGGTCGACACCCTCGTCGAGTCGGTTCAGCGCGGCTGGATGCCCTGCTACCCGACGTTCTCCAAGGGCTCGACCCAGCTGGGTCGCGAGGCCGCCGAGGCCGGCATGGCCCCCGCGGAATACGTGTCCCAGGAGCTGCGCGAGGGTCGCCTCCAGTTCGCGATCGAGGACCCGGACGCCCACCACAACGTCCCGAAGATCCTCGCGAACTGGCGGACGAACCTGCTCGGCTCGTCCGCGAAGGGTACCGAGTTCTTCCTGCGCCACATGCTGGGTACCGGCAACGAGGTCAACGCCGAGGAACTGGAAGAGGGTAACCGTCCCGCGTCGGTCAACTGGCGTGACGCTCACCCCGGCAAGCTTGACCTCATGTGGGTCGCGGACTTCCGTAACACCTCGACGACGCTGCACTCCGACGTCGTGCTGCCGGCCGCAACCTGGTACGAGAAGCACGACCTGTCCTCCACGGACATGCACCCCTTCATGCACTGCTTCGACGAGGCCGTGAACCCGCCGTGGGAGGCACGCACCGACTTCGAGGTGTTCCAGACGCTGGCACACCTCGTGGGGCGCCTGGCTCCCGGCCACCTGGGGACGCAAACGGACGTCGTCGCGGTTCCGCTGGGGCACGACTCCCCGGACGCCATGACCATGGCGGATGGTGTTGTTCCCGAGCAGACCTGGACGCCCGGCAAGACCATGCCGAAGCTGGTCCCGATCGAGCGCGACTACACGCAGGTCGGCTACAAGTTCGACCGCATGGGCCCGCTCCTGGAAAAGGCTGGTCTGGCCTCCAAGGGCGTCGCGTATAACGTGCAGGAGGCATTCGAGCAGCTCGGCGACCTCAATGGCCGCGCGCCCATGGACGGCAACGCAGGAGAGGGTGCGCCCCTGTGTGACACCGCGATTAAGGCGGCAAACATGGCGATGCGTTTCTCGGGTACCACGAACGGCTCGTTGGCCGTTCAGGGTTTCCGCACGCTGGAAAAGCGCGTCGGCAACGAGATGGCGTTCCTGGCTGAGGGTGACGAGGAGAAGAAGATCACCCTATCAGGACACCGTCGAACAGCCGCGCAGCGTCATCACCAGCCCCGAGTGGTCGGGTTCCGAGCACGGTGGTCGCCGCTACAGTGCCTTTGTGCAGAACGTCGAGTGCCGCAAGCCATGGCACACGCTCACCGGTCGCCCGCAGTTCTACGTCGATCATGACTGGATGATGGACATGGGTGAGGCTCTGCCGATCTTCCGTCCGCCGCTCGACCTGGCGCACATATACGGTGAGCGTCCGGTCGGCGACCACTGCCCCGGTCAGCCGGGTCAGGCAGAGGTTGCGGTGCGCTACCTGACGATCCACAACAAGTGGGCCATTCACTCCCAGTACTACGACAACCCGTACATGCTGACGTTGGGTCGTGGTGGCCAGACGGTGTGGATGAGCCCGGCCGACGCCGAGAAGATCGGCGTGCGCGATAACGAGTGGATCGAGGCGAAGAACCGTAACGGTACCGTGTCGGCTCGCGCTGTTGTCTCTCACCGCATCCCGGAGGGCACGGTGTTCATGCACCACGCTCAGGATCGTCAGATCAACACCCCGCTGAATGAGGGATCCGGCAAGCGCGGCGGTACGCACAATTCGCTGACACGAATCTTTATTAAGCCGACCCACCTGGCCGGCGGATACGCGCAGTTCGCCTACGCGTTCAACTACTACGGTCCCACCGGCAATAACCGCGACGAAGTCACGGTTATCCGCCGTCGCTCCCAGGAGGTGCAGTTCTGATGAAGGTCATGGCTCAGATCGCGATGGTGATGAACCTGGACAAGTGCATCGGCTGCCACACCTGTTCGGTCACCTGTAAGCAGGTGTGGACGAACCGCGAGGGTACCGAGTACATCTGGTTCAACAACGTCGAAACCCGTCCCGGCGTGGGCTACCCCCGCGGCTGGGAGGACCAGAAGAAGTGGAAGGGTGGCTGGAAGCGCACCGCCACGGGCCGCCTCGTTCCTCGTCAGGTGGGCGCGTCGCCTCGCTCGCGAAGATCTTCGCGAACCCGACGCAGCCGACCATGAAGGATTACTACGAGCCGTGGACGTACGAGTACGACAAGCTGCTCCAGGCGCCCGCGAACTCCCGTGCGATCCCGACGGCCCGTGCGAAGTCCAAGATCACGGGCGAGCACATCGACAAGCCCGAGTGGGGTCCGAACTGGGACGATGACCTCGGCGGTTCCATGGAGACCCTGGATCAGGACCCCGTCCTGCACCAGATGAACCTCCAGGTCGCGAAGACCATCGAGGACGCATACATGTTCTACCTGCCTCGCATCTGCGAGCACTGCCTGAACCCGACCTGCGTGTCGGCGTGCCCCTCGGGCGCGATGTACAAGCGCTCCGAGGACGGTATCGTCCTGGTCGACCAGGACCAGTGCCGCGGCTGGCGCATGTGTGTGTCGGCCTGCCCCTACAAGAAGGTCTACTTCAACCACAACACGGGCAAGGCTGAAAAGTGCACGCTGTGCTATCCGCGCCTCGAGGTCGGCCAGCCGACCATCTGCTCGGAGACCTGCGTGGGCCGCCTTCGTTACTTGGGTGTGCTGCTCTACGACGCGGACCGTGTCACCTGGGCTGCGTCCCAGGAGGATGAGCGTGACCTGTACCGCGCCCAGCGCGAGATCCTGCTTGACCCGAACGACCCGCAGGTGGTCGCCCAGGCACAGGCCAACGGTGTTCCCCACTCGTGGATCACGGCGGCCCAGCAGTCCCCGATCTGGAAGCTCATCACCGAGTATGAGGTCGCGCTGCCGCTGCATCCCGAGTTCCGCACGCTGCCAATGGTCTGGTACGTGCCGCCGCTCTCCCCGGTGGTCGACCAGGTGACCGCGTCCGGTAGCGACGGCGAGGACCACAAGGTTCTACTGTCCGCCATCTCCCAGATGCGTATCCCGCTGGAATACCTTGCTGGCCTGTTCACGGCTGGAGACACGGCTCCCGTTGAGCTGGCGCTGCGTCGTCTCGCCGCGATGCGCTCATACATGCGCGACGTTTTCGTCGATAACCCGCCGAACGAGGAGATCCCAGCCTCCGTGGGCATGACCCCGGAGAAGGTCAAGGAGATGTATCGACTGCTGTCGATCGCCAAGTACGACGACCGCTACGTCATCCCGACCGCCCACCCTGAGATGCCGCGCGGCATCAAGGAGCTCGAGGGTTGCCCGGTGTCCTACGACGTCGAGGCCTTCCACGGCCTGGCCCCCGCCACGTCGAACCGCCCGATGGGTGGCTCGTCACCGGAGGGGCGCCAGATGCTCCCCCTTGAGGTCGTTCGATGAGTACTTTCGTCGGCATTCCGCGTATTCCTTCGGCCGCTCCTGAGACGGAGATGGATCCGCAGGACGCGCGCGGCGTGCGCATGGCGGTCTCTGTCCTCCTGGACTATCCGGGGGATGACTTCGAGACCAAGCTGGACGCGGTCGAGGAAGCCCTGGCGGACATGCCTGAGCCGGCGCTCTCGTCCCTGGCCTCGTTCGTGAGCTATGCTCGTGAGGCGGGCCTGCGCGCCATGCAGACCACCTACGTGGAGACGTTCGACCAGCGCCGCCGCTGCGCGCTCGGCTTGACGTATTACACGCACGGCGACACCCGTGGACGCGGCCAGGCGATCCTGGCGTTCAAGGAGGTGCTGCGCCGCGCCGGTTTCGAGATGGACCGCGAGGAGCTGCCCGATCACCTGCCGGTGGTCCTGGAGTTCGCGGCCTTCGATGAGACCGGCACGGCCGAGGGCCTGCTGCGCTCCAACCGCGAGGGCATTGAGGTGATCCGTACGGCGCTGCGCGCCGCGGACTCACCGTACGCGCCCCTGCTGGACGCGCTGGTGGCGACACTGCCCGAGCCGGACGAAAAGACCATTGAGGGCTTCCGTAAGCTCATTAGCCAGGGGCCGCCCACCGAGCTGGTGGGCGTGGGCGATCTGTCTGCCACGCCCTCCCCGACTTCCGATACAACGATGGGACGGTAACGTTCATGGAATCCGCACTTTTGCATGCCGCGTCTGCAACACAGACGCAGTCGCTGTCCTTCCTGGACATTGCCCTGTGGGTGGTCCTACCGTACGTGTCCTTCGCGATCCTCATCGTGGGCCTCGCGTGGCGCTACAAGACCGACCAGTATGGCTGGACGTCTCGTTCCTCGCAGTGGAATGAGCCGACCATCCTGCGCTGGGCGTCGCCGATGTTCCACTTCGGTGTCCTCTTTGTGTTCATGGGCCACGTCCTCGGCCTTGTGATCCCGAAGACCTGGACTGAGGCAGCCGGTGTGCCTCAGCACGTCTATCACCTGGTGGCCACGATCCCCGGTACGATCGCCGGAATTATGACGATCATCGGCCTCGCGATGCTGATCTATCGTCGTCTGGTGTACAGGTCGGTCCGCGTGGCGACGACCCGCATGGATATCGTCACCTACGTCATGCTGACCATCCCGGTGCTCCTGGGTGGCGCCGCAACGCTGCTCAACCAGGTGCTCGGCGGTCGCGAGGGTTACGACTACCGCGAGACGATCTCCGTCTGGTTCCGTTCGATCTTCTACCTGCACCCGCAGGCGCACCTGATGGCCGACGTGCCCCTCAGCTTCAAGCTGCACATCGTTGCTGGCTTGCTGCTCTTCTGTGTGTGGCCGTTCACTCGTCTTGTGCACGCTGTGAGCGCGCCGATCGGCTACGTGGCGCGTCCCCCGGTTATCTACCGGTCGCGCGACGAGCGCCGCACGCATGAGATGACGCGTGGCGGCATGTCGGACTGATTGACGGCGGTGAGCGCCGCGGTTCCCCGCCCACTGGGCGAGGTCGTGGTGCGGTGATCGGCAGGGGCGGGGGCGAGCGCATGCTCGCCCCCGTGTCTTTATCGGGGTCTCCTCGTTTTTCATCGGTATGAATCGAGTAATAGGCCCTGCGTAATGCGACCGATTGCTGGCATTGGCCGTGCAAGCGGCCCTCCGTGATGGGTAGAATAAAGCGCACTTTGTAAGTAAGGTAACAGCTTTATTGCCGTTTGGAGATGTCCGTCATGGGTGTTTCCGCTGATTATGAGGGAGAGAGATACGTCATGAGTGATACCTCCCGCGCTCGGCCGCTGGCTGAAACGCTCGCCGCTATGGCGGCGTTGACCCCTGCGCAGCATGCGCTGTTGGAGCGCATCTCGCACCATGTGACGCCCGTGACCGTGGCGGAGCTGGCTCAGGAAGCTGGCTTGCACGTGTCGAGCGTCCGTGAAACCCTCGAGGGCCTCTTTGTCCTCGGTCTGGTCGAGAAGCAGCAGCTTCCCTCGTCGAGGCGAGGCCGTCCCGCTCTGGGGTATTCGACGATGACCCCGGCGGATCCTTCGTTTGCGGCGCAGATGCTGCACCAGCTCACTTCGTCGCTGCTGGCGTGGCTGCGCGTTGACGCGGACGATCCGGCGGCATCGGTGCGTGAGATTGGCTCGCGTTGGGCGGATGCGGCTCTCGAGACGATGGCGGTGCCTGATCATAGCCATAACCCGAACCGTCGTCCCGTGCGCGACACCTTCAATATTGCTGCCCATCTGGGCAGGGTGCGTCTGTTCATGAACGCCATGGGATTTGCGTCCATCCCGCACGAGACCGATCCGATGGCGGTCGTGCTGACAGCCTGCCCGTTTACGGAGCCGGGTACTGCCGACGACCTGGCACTTGAGCTGCGCCGGGGTATTGTCGAGCGTGTGTTTGAGCGGACGGCGACGGGTTTTGCCACCTGGTCACTGGAGACGGATCCGTCCGATCCGCTGCGTCTGACCGTCTATATTCGACGGCTTGATGAGGCGAACCCGAAGCCGCTGTCGACGACCCTTCACTTCTTCGGTGGCGCAGCCGAGGCGGCCGGTGGGTATATGCGTGAACTGCCCTCCGACGAGACCCCCGCGACCCTGGGTGAACTGATCGATAGCCTCAGCTCAGAAAGCCCTGAGCTGGAGAGAATCCTTGCTGTGTCGAGCTACCTCGTCAACGAGCGCTCTGCTCGTTTGGATGTGGAGCTCGCGCCCGGTGCGCGCGTCGATGTGCTGCCGCCGTTCGCCGGTGGGTGAGATAATTCAGTCATTTGTGTGGGGCGGTCAGGGTCGTAAAATAATCCTGACCGCTCCCCCGTAAGATGAAGGGGAAGGCTCTCCCGTCCCTGGAGGATCCCATGTCAGCTGAGATTGCAACCGGCATCACCGATGAGCCGCTGGATAGCGGCGCGCTGATTGATAGCGCACGCCGGGATACCTGCGGTGCGGTGGCATCGTTTATTGGGGTGGTGCGTAACCACGACGGAGGAGAGAGTGTGGATGCGATCGAGTATTCCTCGCACCCTTCGTCGCAGCAGATTCTGCGGGACATCGTCATGGAGTTCAAGGATCGTCCGGGCGTGCATCGCATCGTCGCGTGGCACCGCGTCGGGCGTCTGGAGATCGGCGAGGACGCGATGGTCGTTGCCGTCGCGGCCGAGCATCGCGCGCAGGCGTTCCGTGCGGTTGAGACCATCGTCGAGGACGTGAAGGCGAAGCTCCCGATCTGGAAGAAGCAGGAATTGACTGACGGTTCGCACAACTGGTCGGGCCTGTGAGATGACGATCGGCGATCCTTATTCCCGTGATGCGGCCGTCTCGGGGCGCACCGTCGCGCTTCCGCTCCTTCATCAGCCTGTCCCGTACGAGGCTGGAGACCCTGCGTTGGAGCGTTTCCGTCGCAATTGGCTGGTGTCCGGTATTGGCGAGGCCGGTCAGGCGCGCCTGGCAGCCGCGCGCGTGCTCGTGGTGGGCGCGGGCGGCCTCGGCTCGCCCGTCCTCCTGTACCTGACGGCGGCGGGCATCGGCACGATCGGTATCTGCGATTCCGACGTGGTCGAGGTGTCGAACCTTCAGCGTCAGCTCCTGCATGGTGAGGGTGACGTGGGGGATCCGAAGCCGGATTCCGCGGTGCGTCACCTGAGCGGACTGAACTCCTCGGTGCATTTTGAGCGCTACGGGCACGTGACCCGCGAGTGGCTGGACGAGCATGGCCGCGAGTGGGACCTGATCGTCGAGTGCACGGATAGCTTTGACTCGAAGTACCTGGTGGCGGACTATTGCGCGGATTCCGGTGTCCCGCTGGTGTGGGGTACGGTCGTGTCGATGGCCTTCCAGGTGAGCGTGTTCTGGTCTGCGGCGCCGGCTCCCGTGCCGTCTCTGACGCTGCGGAGCCTGCACCCGGTCAAGCCTGCCCCCGGGACGACCCCGGCCTCGCCGAAGGTTGGCGTGCTCGGTCCCGTGGTCGGCCAGGCGGGCACCGCGATGGCGACGGAGGCGATCAAGCTGCTGGTGGGCTTCGGTGAGCCGCTGATCGGGCGCGTCCTCATGACGGATGCGGCGACGCAGCGTGCCGACGTGCTGACCTTCGCCCCGTGGGGCTGAGCCCCGTGGCTGCCCCGCGCGCTGACGTCGCTGCGATCGTCGTCGGTGGCGGTGGGGGAGAGCGCCTGGGTGGCGTCTCCAAGCCTGACCTGACGCTGGGTGGCGTGCGATTGATCGACCGCGTCTGCGGGGCGTTGCTGGAAGCGTGCGGCGCAGGTTGCGTGGCCGTTGTGCCGCCCAGTGTGCGCGTCCCGGATGGCGTCGCACGCACCCTCGAGGATCCGCCGGGCGGCGGCCCGCTGGCTGGTATCGACGCGGGCTTGCGCGCGCTGAGGGTCGGCGACGACGTCCTCGTCGTGGTTGTTTCCGTCGATGCTCCAGGTGTGGGTGCGTTCCTGCCCGCCCTCCTCGAACCCGCGTTGAGGGAGGGGTCGAGGGCGCATCGTCCGGGGCGGGGACCCCGAGCCTTTCGACCAGTACCTGATGGGCGTCTACCGGGCCGCCTCCCTGCGCCGCGCCATCGACGAGGCCGTGGCCGCCTACGGCTCGGTTCGGGGCGTGGGCGTGCGCCGGGTATTGCGCGCCCTCGACGTCGAGCGAGTGAGCGTGAGCGCCGACGCATGCAGGGACATCGATACCCCCGAAGATGTGGACTGGTGGGAGACATTTCTGAGCAATTGATTTGTCAGTAACGTGCTTTTGGGTGTAGGTTTAGCTAGTAAGTATCTAGTGACCCATCCCACTTAAGGCGTGCTCATGAATCTTCGTCACGGACAACTGTGGCAGCGACTTGGACTGGCAGTGCTGTCAGGAATTCTTGTCGCCTCCCTCGCTCCCGCCACTGCCGCCGCTCCGACAGATGGCCAGAACATGCATGGCGACATGGATTCTACCGACCTCGATGCGTCGAGCTCCGACTCCGGCGTTTCCGCCCCCGACACCGCGCAGGATCGTGCAGCCTCGGACGGTGCTGATGCGTCCGATGCCGCCGAATCCGCGGATTCCGCAGACGAGGCCACGGCCTCGTCCGAGGAGGCGAGCACGGACGGCGTCGACGCGCAGGTCTACACCTTCCCTGGCACGGACGGTCCCACCCGCATTCATATCCTGACGACGACGGGTTCGGCGGACGCCATCTTGCTCGAGTCTCGCGGCGTCTTCGCCATGATTGACGGCGCGGAGGGTGTTGGGGCTCCGGATGGCAAGGATCCGCGTTACCCGCTGCGAGAGGGAGTTGATAATGCTGCTCTCGGCGATACGGACTGGGTGCTTGGCTACATGTCTAACCATGGCGTCACCTCCTCGAACCTCGCGTTCTACCTGGGAACGCACGCCCACTCCGACCACATCGACAACGCGGATGAGATCATCAAGAAGTTCCGTCCGAAGGTCATTCTCAGCCCCGAGTATTCCGATGCGTGGATCACGGATAAGTCCCGCCTGTGGGACAACCAGTGGATCTACGACAACATGATGGCGGCCGCGCGATGGGCTCAGGGCGCGTACGGAGCCTCGATCGTGCAGAACATCAAGGACTACAACACCCACATCACCCTGGGTGATATGGATGTTCAGATCATCCCCACGGATCCGGCTGAAACTACAAGAAGACCGGCGTGCGCGATGCGAACCTCATCGCATATACCGCGAAGGTGAGTGCCTTCGGGCATTCCGCCTACCTGGCCGCCGACCTGGAGGCTCGTGGTGGTTACGAGGACCGTATTGCTCCGATTGTTGGGCACGTCGACATGCTCAAGGCCGGTCACCATGGCCTGCCGAGCTCGAATTCGAGTGCCTTCATGAAGGCACTGAGTCCTTCCATGATCGCCCAGACCGGGCCGGAGTGGTACATCCCCGACAATCTGACTGAGAGCGTCATTCATGGAGATTCGTCGTGGGTGCCGATGATGGACCTCTGGTCGAGCGGGCACATTCCCTCGCTCATCGCGACTTTCGCCCCTTCCGGCATTTCATACAACGATCTGTCCGCCGCGTCCTGGGGGCATGAGTACGGCCTGGAAAATCCACGCGCCTGGTGGTTCAAGGGCGGCCGACCCGCGGCCACGACCGGCTGGTGGAAGGGGTCGAGCGGATCCTGGTACTACTTCGCTGGCAAGCCCTCCGCTGAGGCCAGCACCTGGGTGTATGACGGCGGCCAGTGGTACTGGATGGACGCGACGGGCGCGATGGTCACCGGATGGAAACAGATCGGCGGTCAGTGGTACTTCCTAAACTCGTCGGGCGCGATGGCCACGGGCTGGATGAATAGTGGGAGCAACTGGTACTACCTGAGTGGCAGCGGCGCCATGGCCACGGGCTGGCTTTACGACGCGGGCTCCTGGTACTACCTGGACGCAACGACCGGCGCAATGGCAACCGGCTGGGCGCAGGTGGATGGCAAGTGGTACTTCCTGCGTTCGTCGGGCGCGATGGTCACCGGCTGGATGAATGACGGTGGCACCTGGTACTACCTGACCGGCAGCGGTGCCATGGCCACGGGCTGGATCCTGGACGGTGGCGCTTGGTACTACCTGGGTGACACGGGCGCCATGGCCACCGGTACGCAGGAGATCGACGGTCGCTCCTCGACCTTCTCCCTGTCGGGACGCTGGCTCGGCTACGCCTCCTGATTGAGGCCTCGGCGATTATCCTCACTAAGCGCCGCCCGCCGCGTATTGACGCAGGTGGGTGGCGCTTGCCGGTTGTAGTGTGAGGGGATAGATCCTGAGCGAAAGGCCACTCATGACGTTCCTTCGTGCCCGCCTCGCAGCGGCCCTGACGATGACCGTCGCGGCCGCCGCGGCCTCGTCCCTCACCCTCGTCGGCACCGCCCGCGCCGACGATGCCCAGAGTGGGACTCAGAGCGGCGCCCAGTCCGGTTCGTGGGTGCCCGGCACCACGATCCCGCTCGCGAACTCGAAGTCGGTCGAGGCCTCGTCCGTGAGTGCATCCACCCTGACCTTCACCACCAGCTCCAGCGAGCCGACCAAGATTTTCGTGCTCTCCTCGGGGTCCTCTGACGCGATCCTCATCAAGAGCGGCGACTGGTACGGCATCATTGATGGCGGCGAGGACGCGGACCTGCCCGACGGCTCCGACCCGCGTTACCCCGTGCGCTCCGGTACGGCCGCCGCCACGAACACCAGCACCGAATGGCTCCTGCAGTACCTCGACGACCAGGGCGTCAACGATACGAACGTGGCCTTCTACCTGGGCACCCACGCCCACTCCGACCACATTGCCAACGCCGACGAGATCATCTACAAGTATCGTCCGAAGGTCATCCTCAGCCCCGAATACTCAGACGCGTGGATCACCGACGAGAACGGCCTGTGGGACAACCAGTACGTGTACGACCACCTCGTGACCGCTGCGAACTGGGCAGTGGACAGCTACGGCGCCACCTTCATTCAGCGCACGGACGGCTACAACACCCACATCACGCTGGGCGGCGCAGACTGCAGATGATCCCCTTCGACGTCGACGAGTACTACAAGACGCAGGGCACGACCGACGCAAACCTCATGGGCTGGGGCGTGAAGGTCACCGCCAACGGGCACACCGCCTTCCTGGCCGCCGACCTCATGAGTACCGAGTCCGACTGGGAGACCCCCAACGGCTTCGAGGACCGCATCGCCGATGAGGTCGGCGAGGTCGACATGCTCAAGGCCGGCCACCACGGTGCAGAGTCTTCAAACTCCGTCTCGTTCATGGCCAAACTGCACCCCGGAGCGATCATCCAGACGGGGCAGGCCGACGATAGCCCCGACCGTCTGTCCTTCCTGGTGATCCACGGGGATACCAAGTGGTTCCCGATGGGCGACATCTGGGATTCGGTCGAGGTGCCCGCGCTGATCTGCGAGTTCAGTGACAACGGCATCACCTACGACGGAGTCGCGACCTCCGAGTGGGGGCACGAGTACGAGTCCGAAACGCCGCGCGCGTGGTGGTTCAAGGCGGGCCGCCCCGCCGCGACAACCGGCTGGTACGACGGCCCCTCGGGCAGGCGCTACTACTTCAACGATTCCGCCTCGGCCGTGGCTGACCAGTGGCTCGACGTTGACGGCGTCTCCTACCACTTCGACGCGACCGGCGCCCTCATCGAGCAGAAGGAAGCCGACGGCAAGGTGACCTCGGTGTCCGGTGAGACCGCGTCGACGCCGTCTCCGACCCTGTGGTGGGCGATCAGCGGTGGCGTGCTGTTGGTCGTTCTTGCCGGAGGCGTGGCACTCCTGCGTCGCCGCAAGGGCTGACCTTCCGACCACGACGAGGCCGTGGCAGCGCCGCGGCCTCGTTCGTTTCTGGTGTCCGGGGGCGTCGGTCTCGGCGCTGTCTGCGCCGCGGCCTCGTTCGTTTCTGGTGTCCGGGGCGGCGGTCTCGGCGCTGTTGCGCCGCGGCCTCGTTCGTTTCTGGTGTCCGGGGGCGGCGGTCCCGCCCGCGAGATCGCCACACTCGAGCCTACGGCTCGGAGCGATCGATCTCGAAGCCCGGCCAGGCCTTGCCGCCGCCCCCGGACACTAACGAGCCGAGGCCTCGTTCCATGCTGCTTGTTGGATTAGCGCTGTTCGTCGAGCTGGTGGAAGATCGCGGGGAGCAGCGGCGTGACCACCTCAAGGGTGTCGAGCGCGCCGCCTCGCGAGCCGGGAGAGGAGATGATGAGTGCGCCTGAGGAGTCGCGCGCGGTCACGCCGACGACCTCTCGGGATAGACCCGACAGGGGAGTATTGGCGAGGCCGTGGGCGCGGATCTGCTCGGCGATGCCCGGGATCTCGACCTCGACGATCGAGCGGACAACCTCGGGCGCGTAGTTGCCCACGCCGAAACCCGAGCCACCCAGGATCAGGATGAAGCGTGCGCCGGCCTCGATCGCGTCGCGAATCTCCGTCTCGAGGATGTCGGCGCTTTCGGGGATCGCCGCGACCGTCACTGGGCCCAGGCCTGCCTCGGCGAGCGCTGCCGTGCAGGCGGGGGTCGCCCGGTCCTCCTTCGTGCCGCGCTGGATGCGGTCGGAATAGGTGATGACATGGGCGCTGATCTGGCTGAGGTCGTAGTCGACGGGCTTAGGCATGGTGTCCTCCGATAATGATGCGTACGAATGTGATCCTAGTCCCTTCCTGCTGTGGAGGCGGGGCTGAGGGCGGGCATGAATGTGAGGTGATTTTGTGTGCGCGTCGTCCGAGGGAAAAAGGGGTGTCTGGATGTTCGAGTGTGTTGATATGTGATTGAGTGGCCTGAGTGTGGCGACTTACCCTGTTTTATTATGGGTGAAAGCAAGTTAAATAACTTTCTGTCTTTCCTCGGAATTAAAAGCAAAAGTAACAATTTGGGCGCGCTCTGACGAACCGTTGCGAGGCGATCATGCCCCTTGTTAGATTAAACGCGTTCCATCCCCCCATAAAAGGAGAGACGAGTGCGTTCCCTTCGCATCCTTCCCGTCCTCGGCGCCGCCGCCCTGGCCCTCGCCGCCTGCACTGGCGGCTCTACCCCCGCTGCTGACTCCACGTCCTCGGCGCCCGCGACCCAGCCCGCCGCCGAGCAGACCGTCCTCAACGTCTACGCCGCCGCCTCGCTGACCGAGACCTTCGGTGAGCTTGAGAAGACCTTCGAGGCCGCCAACCCCGGCGTGGACGTGCGTTTCAACTTCGCGGGCTCCCAGGACCTGGTGACCCAGCTCGGCGAGGGTGCGGATGTTGACGTCCTGGCCACCGCCAACGAGTCCACCATGAAGAAGGCCGCCGACGCCTCTCAGGTTGATGCGCAGACCATCTTCGTCACCAACACCCTCACCCTCATCACCACGCCCGGCAACCCGGCGGGCGTGACCGGCCTGGACTCCTCCCTCGACGGTGTCAAGCTCGTCGTGTGCGCCCCCGAGGTCCCCTGCGGCAAGCTCACCAAGACCCTCACCGAGAAGCTCGGCATCACCCTGAACCCCGTCTCCGAGGAACAGGCCGTCACCGACGTGCGCGGCAAGGTCTCCTCCGGCCAGGCCGACGCCGGAATCGTCTACAAGACCGACGCCCTCGCCGAAGGTGACGCCGTCGACACCGTCGAGATCCAGGGTGCGGGCGAGGCCGTCAACAAGTACCCGATCGCTCTCGTGAGCGCCTCGACCAAGAAGGACCTCGGACAGAAGTGGATCGACCTGGTCCTCTCCGCCGAGGGACAGGCCGTCCTCGAAAACGCTGGCTTCACCCCGGCCGCGAAGTAACGTCGATACGTGACATCGCGTCGAACCCCCGCCGTGAGCCCCCTGCCCATCTGGGCGGGGGCCTCGGTGCGCTTGCCCTGTGTTTCCTGCTCCTACCTCTGGCCTTCATGCTGGGGCGCGTCAACTGGGTGACCCTGGGAGCAACCCTCGCGACCCCCGAGGCGGCCGCAGCCCTCGGCCTGTCGATGCGCACCTGCGTGATGGCGCTCGGCATCGACCTCATTCTCGGTGTTCCCGCGGCCCTCGTCCTTTCGCGCTCCTGGCGGGGCGTGCATGCTGCCCGCATCCTCGTCGCGCTGCCGCTCTCGCTGCCACCGGTCGTAGCAGGTATCGCGCTCCTCGCAGCTTTCGGTCGGCGCTCGACCCTCGGGGCCCTCCTGAGCGGCGCCAGCCTCGACATCGCCTTCACGACGACGGCCGTCGTGATTGCTCAGGTCTTTGTGTCTCTGCCCTTCCTTATCGTCACCCTCGAATCTGCGCTACTGTTCTCGCGAACAGGGGCTCGACGATATGGCCTCCTCCCTGGGAGCCTCGCTTCGCGCGTCTTTTGGCAGATCACCCTGCCAACGGTCCTGCCCGGCCTCGGTCGCGGCGCCGCCCTCGCGCTTGCCCGCTGCCTCGGTGAATTCGGCGCGACCCTCACCTTCGCCGGGTCCATGCAGGGCGTGACCCGCACGATGCCCCTCCAGATCTACTTGGCCCGCGAGTCCGACGCGGACCTCGCCCTCGCGCTCGGCGTGGTGCTCCTCGGCGTTGCCGCCCTTGTCGTCGCGCTCACGGAAACCCCGTGGGGCGCCTCGCGGCCCTCATCCGTTCGACGAGGCCGGGGCGTACTTTCGCTTCCGAGGCCGCCGGTGCTCCATACGTGGATGCTCCCGCGGACACAGCCGCGGCCTCCCGTGAATCCGATGCGGGCGCCGACGTGCGCGTCACCGGAACCATCACCGAGCGCGGCTGGAATGTGGATGCGTCGCTTCGCCCCGGCTTGGTGACGGCCATCGTCGGCCATAACGGTGCCGGAAAGTCCACGCTCGCCCAGGTGATTGCCGGAACGCTACGCCTCGATGAGGGCAGCGCCCGTATCGGCGAGCGAGTCGTTGACGATGCCGAGACGTTCGTGCCCGCGCGCCGACGCGGCGTCGCCATGGTCTCCCAGGCGCCCCGCATCTTCACGCACATGAGCGTCCTCGCCAACGTCGCGTTCCCGCTGCGCGTGCGCGGCGTCGGACGCGTCCAGGCCCGGGCCACCGCCATCGACCAGCTGCGCGCCGTCGGCATCGCCGACCTCGCCCACAGGCGCGCCTCCGACCTCTCCGGCGGGCAGGCCGCCCGCGTCGCCATCGCCCGAGCCCTGCCTTCCGGCCCGACGTGCTCATCCTCGACGAACCCACAGCCGCCCTCGACGTCGAGGCCACCGCCCAGGTCTCCGCCGTCTTGCGCGAACGCCTGAGCCAGTCGGGCATCACCACCCTCCTCGTCTCTCACGACATTGCCGAGGTCCTGGCCCTGGCCTCGCGCATGATCGTCATGGGGGACGGCCGCGTTGTCGAGGAAGGGGAACCCGCGCGCATCCTCGCCTCGCCCTCCTCGGTGTTCGCGGCCCGCTTGGCGGGTCTCAACATCGTCACCGGCGAGGCGATTGGCGGACCCGGCATGGTTGGCGTGCGCGTCGGCGAGGGAGCGCTGTGGGCGGCTTGCGACAGCGTTGCCCCTGGCGAGGAGTCAGCGCGCGTCGCCCTCACCTTCCCGCCCGAGGCCGTGGCCCTGTCCCGCGAGGAGGCCCACGCCTCGCCGCGTTCCGTCCTGCCCGGCGTCGTCGCGGGCATCGATGTCGATGGTTCCCTCGTGAGCGTGCGCGTCGCGCTCGCGGAGGGTGTGTCGGTGAGTGCCCGAGTCACCGCCTCCGCGTGGTCCGAGCTGGGCCTCGGCGTCGGTGATCGCCTCTGGGCGAGCGTGAAGGCTACCCAGGTCCGCGCGATCCCTATTGCGCCCGGCTCCTGATCGTTTCACTGCCTGACGGCGGCGCGAATTTTGTCACGCTTCATATGTTGTAATTTTTGGTTTTCGCATGAGTGGGATCTGGTCCTCCAAAACGCACAACGCGACCCATTTTCTCGGTTATTCTGCGGTTTTAGTTGCCGTCCCGTCCTCGGCGGTGGACAGTTTTGACTCTGCGAAAGGGGTTTCCTAAGTTGTGGTGAGAACCCAGGAGGTACCTCATGACAACACAGGGTCATCACGAGGCAACGTGCCCCTATCAGCTCGGCATCGACGTCGGCTCGACGACGGTCAAGGCCGTCGTCCTGGACGGAAACCGCCGCCTCTTCTCCGACTACCGGCGACACAACGCGGACGTGCGCGCATCCCTGGGAGCCCTTCTCGCCGACGTCGATCGCGCCCTGCCCGGCGCCCGCGTCCACGCTGCCATCACGGGTTCCGGCGGCCTGACCACGGCGCGCGCCATGGGTATCCCCTTCGTGCAGGAGGTCATCGCCGGCACCGAGGCCACCCAGCGCCTCCACCCCGAAGTCGACGTCGTTATCGAGCTGGGCGGCGAGGACGCCAAGCTCACCTACCTGCACCCCACCCCCGAGCAGCGTATGAACGGCACCTGCGCGGGCGGCACCGGCGCCTTCATCGACCAGATGGCGACCCTCCTGCACACGGACGCCGCGGGCCTGGGCGAGATGGCGACCCGCCACACCCAGCTCTACCCGATCGCCTCGCGCTGCGGCGTCTTCGCCAAGTCCGACATCCAGCCCCTCATCAACCAGGGGGCCGCGCACGAAGACCTGGCCGCATCCATCTTCAACGCGGTTGCCACCCAGACGATCGCGGGCCTGGCCTGCGGGCGCCCGATCCGCGGAACCGTTATGTTCCTCGGCGGTCCCCTGCACTTCCTGCCCGCCCTGCGCGAGGCCTACAAGACCCTGCTGCCCAAGGCCGACGCCTTCGTCACCCCCGACGACGCCCAGCTCTACGTCGCGATCGGTGCCGCCCTGCTGGCCGACAAGGAGGCCGCCAAGAGGCAACGCCAGGCCGAGGAGTCCGGTGCCACCTCCGTCGACTCCCGCGGTGACAAGCTCACCACCCTCATGGAACGCCTCGCCGCCGCCCCTGTCCAGGTCGAATCCCCGCGCATGGACCCGCTCTTCGCCTCCCCCGAAGACCGCGACGAGTTCGTGGCCCGCCACAGCCTCGACGTCATCCCCAAGGCCAGCCTCGACGAGGCCCAGGGTCGCTGCTGGCTCGGCATCGACGCGGGCTCGACCACGATCAAGGCCGTCGTCATTGACTCTTGCGACCGCATCGTCTTTACCCACTACGCCTCCAACGAGGGCGACCCTGTCGCGGCCGCCGTCGACATCGTGCGAGCGGTGCGCGGCGCGTTGCCGCAGGGCTGCGAGATTGGGCGCTCCTGCTCCACGGGATACGGCGAGGGCCTGGTGAAGTCCGCCCTCACCCTGGACGAGGGTGAGATCGAGACGATGGCCCACTACCGCGCCGCCGAGTTCATCTGCCCCGGCGTCACCTCCGTCATCGACATCGGCGGCCAGGATATGAAGTACCTGCGCATCCGCGACCACGCTGTGGACTCCATTTCCGTCAACGAGGCCTGCTCCTCGGGCTGTGGTTCCTTCCTGCAGACCTTCGCGCAGACGATGGGCACCGACGTGCGAACCTTTGCGCGCATGGCCATGGAGTCCGAATCTCCCGTGGACCTGGGCACCCGCTGCACGGTGTTCATGAACTCCTCCGTCAAGCAGGCGCAGAAGGAAGGCGCGGACGTGCGCGACATCAGCGCCGGCCTGTCGTACTCCGTCGTGCGAAACGCCCTCACAAGGTCATCAAGCTCAAGGAGCCCTCGGACCTGGGTGAGCGCATCGTCGTTCAGGGCGGCACATTCCTCAACGACTCGGTGCTACGCGCCTTCGAACTGCTCACCGGCCGCGAGGTCGTGCGTCCTGACATCGCCGGCCTCATGGGTGCGTACGGCGCCGCCCTGACCGCGCGCATGCACGACACGGGGGAGGGGACCTCGACGCTCGCGACGATCGAGGCCCTTGAGGGCTTCGGCGTCGACACCACGCGCAAGACCTGCCGCCTGTGCCAAAACCACTGCCAGATGACCATCTCGACCTTCTCCAACGGCGAGCGCCACGTGTCGGGCAACCGCTGCGAGCGCGGCGCATCCCTGGAGCGCGTGCCGAAGAAGTCCGACCTGCCCAACCTCTACGACTGGAAGTACAAGCGGATCTTCGGATACCGCCGCCTCACCGAGAAAAAGGCGTTCCGGGGCGACATCGGCATCCCGCGTGTGCTCGGCATGTACGAGAACTACCCCTTCTGGTTCACGATGCTCACCGAGCTGGGTTTCCGCGTCATGATCTCGGGCCGCTCCAACCACGACCTCTTCGAAACCGGCATGGAGTCCATCCCCTCGGAGAACGTGTGCTACCCCGCCAAGCTCGTCCACGGGCACATCGAGTCCCTGCTGGACAAGGGCATCACGACGATCTTCTACCCCTGCGTTGACTTCGAGCAGAAGCTCACCGAGTCCGAAAACTCCTTCAACTGCCCCATCGTGGCGACCTACCCCGAGGTCATCCGCAACAACATGGAGCGCCTCTTGGATCCGGACACCCAGTTCATCAGCCCCTTCGTCAACTTCGGCAACCGCGAGTACCTGCCCGCCCACCTGTCTAAGACCTTCAAGGAATACGGCTACGACATTCCGGTCGAGGAGATGAAGGCCGCCCTCGACAAGGCTTGGGAGGAGGACGCCGCCGTCAAGGCCGAGATCCGTGCGAAGGGCGTCGAAACCATCGAGTGGATGCGGGAGCACGGCGTGCGCGGTATCGTGCTCGCGGGCCGCCCCTACCACCTCGACCCCGAGATCAACCACGGCATCCCCGAGGTCATCGTGGGCCTGGGTATGGCCGTCCTCACCGAGGACTCCATCGTGGACGCGCGACTCGAGCGCCCCCTGCGCGTCCTCGACCAGTGGTCCTACCACTCGCGCCTCTACGAGGCCGCCGCTCGCGTCGGAGACGAACCCGACCTCGAGATGGTCCAGCTCAACTCCTTCGGCTGCGGCGTCGACGCGATCACCGCCGACCAGGTCCAGGAGATCCTCGAGGGCCGCGGCGACGTACACACCGTCCTCAAGATCGACGAGGTCTCCAACCTGGGTGCCGCCAAGATCCGCCTGCGCTCCCTCGACGCCGCCATCGCCGAGCGCGCCTCCCTCGGCTCCGCGATCGACGAGGCCGGGGCAGGGGACGGCGAAAACGGAGCGGATCGAGCGGAACTGGCCCCCGCCTCGTCCGTGGGTCTGGTGTCGGGTTCCGTCGACACCGCCACCCTGCGCGATCCCTCCGGCGACGCCGCCCGCGAGGAGGAGGCCGGGCACATCCAGCCCCGCGCCGTCTTCACCGAGGAGATGCGCGATGCCGGATACGAGATCCTCGCGCCCCAGATGTCCCCGATCCACTTCCGCTTCCTCACCCCGCTGTTTGCGAGCGCGGGCCTGAAGGTGCGCGTGCTGGAGCACACGAGCCGCACCTCCATGGAGGTCGGCCTGAAATATGTCAACAACGACTCGTGCTACCCGGCGATCGTTGTCATCGGTCAGCTCCTCGACGAGTTTATTTCCGGGCGCTCCGACCCCGACCGCACGGCCGTGGGCATCACGCAGACGGGCGGCATGTGCCGCGCCAGCAACTACGCGGCCCTGCTGCGCAAGGGCCTGCGTGACGCCGGATACCCGCAGGTCCCCGTCATCGCCCTGTCCGTCCAGGGCTTCGAAGACAACCCCGGCTTCCGCCTGGGCGTCACCCACATCCACAAGGCCATCCAGGCCTTCGTCATCGGCGACGCCATCCAGTCGATGCTCCTGCGCGTACGCCCCTACGAGGTCGAACCCGGCTCCGTGATGGACCTGTACCGCACGTGGGACGGCTACGTCCAGGAGTGGATCTCCTCCGGACGCGTCGCCGCCCTGGGTGGGCGCACCTCGTACTCAAAGATCATCCGCGAGTGCGTGCGCGCCTTCGACGCTCTGCCCGTGCGCGACATTCCGCGCAAGCCGCGCGTCGGCCTGGTCGGCGAGATCCTCGTGAAGTTCCACCCCGACGCCAACAACCACGCCGTCGACGTCATCGAGGCCGAGGGCTGCGAGGCCGAACTGCCCGGCCTCATGCAGTTCTTCCACAACTCCGTGGCCACCGCCGCGTGGGACAAGGAGAACCTGGGTATCGAGGGCAAGCAGCGCTACATCATGCCGATCGTGCTGTGGGCTCTCAAGAAGTACGAGAAGCCCGTACACCGCGCGTTTGCGGCGACGAAGGGAAAGTTCGAGGCGCACCGGCCCATCGAGGAGATGATCGAGCGTTCCCAGGACATCGCGCGCCTGGGCAACCAGGCCGGCGAAGGCTGGTATCTGACCGCCGAAATGGTTGACATGATCGAACACGGCTGCCCGAACATCATCTGCGCCCAGCCCTTCGCGTGCTGCCCAACCACGTCGTCGGCAAGGGCATGTTCCGCGCGCTGCGCACCCGGTACCCCGAGGCCAACATCGTGGCCGTCGACTACGACCCGGGAGCCTCGGAAGTCAACCAGCTCAACCGCATCAAGCTGATGCTGGCCACCGCCCTGCAATCCCCCGACGCGCGCGACGGCGACGTCCTGCACCTCGTGGACGCGGAGGAGCCGCCCGGCGGCTCGGGAGCGGTCATGCTCGGAATGCCCACCATCCCCCGCAGGAGGGCAGCGTTCCGCTAGGTCGCAGCAGCCGCGTACTCCGCCTTTACTTCCCTTGGCGTACTACGACAGACGTGCTATGTTTGTCGTGTGGTTGGGAGTGCCCAGCCACGGCCTCGTGAACGCAAGGAGGAATCGATGATCAGTGCCGACGCGATCAGGGGATACATTGACCTCATCGTGCTGGGGCTGCTGCGCGAACGCCCGTCCTACGCCTACGAGCTGGCCAAGACCATCAGCCAGGTGTCTCAGGGGCAGTACGCCATCAAGCAGACGACCCTCTACTCAGCGCTCAAACGACTGGAAGGGCAAGGGGTCACCGAGTCCTACCAGGGTGTCTCAGAATCGGGCAAAATCCGCACCTACTACCGCCTGAGCCCCACCGGCCAGGCCTACCTCAACGACAAGATCGCGGAATGGGCCGACACCAAGGACCTCGTCGACCGCTTCGTGGAAGGAAGAGAGTGATGGACACCATCGACAATTTCCTCGACGCCATGTTCGCCCCCTACCCGGCCTCGACGCGCCTGACCGACGCCAAAGCCGAACTGCGCGCCATGATGGAGGACGCCTACGCAGACGCCATCGCCTCCGGCATGACGCACAACGAGGCGGTCGGCCGTGTCATCACCGACTTCGGGAACCTCCAGGAGATCGCGCCCGTCCTCGGTATCGCCGACGACCTCACCGGCGCTGAGAAGGCGCCCCAGCCGGAGGCCGCCCCTGCGCCGGCCGGGACCGAGGGGGCCTGGGCCCCGAGCTGGCCCCGCGTCACACTGCCCGAGGCGCAAGAACTCGCCGAGGCGCGCAGACGCGGGGCCGCCAGCCTGGGACTCAGCGTCGCCATCCTGGTCTCGACGGGCATCCCCCTGTTCGCGCTCCGGGGACTGTCGGAGACAGGCCTCGTCCCCTTCAACGAGGACACGGCCACCTTCCTCGCCCTGGCCGTAGACCTGCCCCTCGTCGCCCTCGGCGTCATCATGCTGTTGACCAGGTCACGGTTGTTCACCAACGTCAAACACCTGGTGGACCTGGAGTTCACGCCCGACCCCATCGTCACGGCGTGGGCGGCCAGGCTGCGCCTTGAGCACGAGGACCGGCGCATGCGGCGCCTCGCCATCGCCGTCGGACTGTGGATCTGCGCGGTGCTGCCACTCGCAGTGGTCCAAGCGCTGCCGCCCATCGGCGTCGGCATGGGCGTGCCAGCGGGCGCCGACAACGGGACGCTCAACGGCGGCGACCTGTCCGAGCTCGCCCTGGCGCTGTCGGTGGTGCTTGTGGCGCTCGGCCTGTGGATCTTCCTGCCCGCCAACTGGGCCGTGCAAACGCAACAGACCCTCATCCGCGAGGGCCGCCAAAAGTACGACTACGACGAGGAGGACTACCGCGACCCCATCATCGGAATCGTCGCCAGCGTCTACTGGCCGTGCGTCGTCGTCGCCTACTTCGTGTGGGGGGGCGTCTTCAACCAGTGGGACAAGTCGTGGGTGCTCTTCCCCGTCTCAGGATTGCTCTTTGGGGTCTTCGCCGCAGTGCGGAAGGCGATCCGCCGCGCCAAGGCCGGTCCCCAGTAGGCGGTGGCGCGGGGGACGGTTCCCGGTGACCGCCCCCCGCGTCGGCGCACCGGCCGCCGGAGCCACCAAAAAACTCGCCAGGGCGGACCGCCCCCACGTTGGGCGCACCGCGCTCTGCGCTGGGCCGCGCCGTGCGCTGCCTACCGAAGCCCCTGAGGCGGGGCAGGCATGAAGCCTCGTCCGATCTCGAAGCCCGCCGGAGCCCAGCCCGTGCTGTATGACAGACGCACCGAGACCTCGCGGATGCCCGAGGACGGCCAGGGCACCTCAAGGAAGCCCGTCTCGCCCGGCGCGACATCCAGGGACGCCGAATACTCCCACGTTTCGTGGCCTTCCTCGACCACGTGGCACAGGGACTCCAGATCCGACGTGGACGTGAACGTCATGTGGTTGCGTACCGTCACCCCCGAATACGAGGGCGCCACCGTCACCGGCGCGTAGTGCAACTCCTCGCCTCGCACCTTGCGCAGGTCCGGGAAACGCGCCTGGGAGTACTCCGGGCGCGTCGGATCGAGAGCGTGGGCGGCGCGGACCTCGTCCTCCTCGTCCCCGATCGCCCAGGCGATGACGCTCGGGTGCGCGCGATCCCGACGTATCGCGGCCTCAATGGCCTCGTTGCGTGCCACCCCCGGGCCGTACAGGTTTGACGCGCAGTCGATGACGTACAGGCCGTACTCGTCGGCCAGATCCAGGAATCGGGCGTGCCCGGGCGCGTCAGCGATCACGACCGTGTTGACGCCGTGGCGCTTACACCACACGATGTCGTCGAGCATCTCCGGGATGTTGACGGCCAGGCCCGTGCGCCCGTCGCACTCGTTGCGGGTCACTCCCGCAGGGCCAGCGCCTTGCCCGCCAGGCTTACCCCCTGGGAGGTCACCTCAATGTCGCGGAAGCCGAGGTCAAGGGAGACCGTGTCCTTGACCCCCTCCTCGTCGCGCAGCGTCACGATCAGCCGGTACAGCGCCGGCTCCTCTGCGCTCCACGGGATCACGTCCAGACCCCGCGCGGTCACAACCTCATCAGGAGAAGCGACCGCAGACCACAGCCTCTCCTGCTCGGTCTCGTTCACGAGCGCGGCGTGAACCTCGACACCGCCCGTCGTTTCAACCCGCAGCGTCAGCGCGCCCGCGCGACCATCGTGGGATGTCACCGGCACCACGTCCACGATGTGCGCCGGAGGCCCTGGCCTCCAACGACACCTCGCGGAACAAAACCGTGGCAGTACACCGGCGAATCCATCAGCAACACGACGAGCGTATGCGAGTGAGTAGGCTGCAACGCGCCGGTCACGTCGAAGGTCGCAGGAATGAAACCGTCCGCGCAGAAACCAACGAACGTTCCATCAACCCACGCGTAGAGAGGGCCGGAGAAGCCGCCGAAAGTCAGCGTCATCATCCAGCCGCGCTCAAGCGCCTCCTTCAATGGGGCATCGAAGATGAACTCGCGGCGCAGAATCGAGGCGTGCACCAGGTCGGAGGGCTCTTCGTCGCCGACACGGGAGGCGTCCTCCTCGCGGGCCTGACCCTCACCGCGCATCCACGAGCCGTCCAGCTCGAGGACGCCGGGCACAGACGTCGCGCTGAAATTCTGATGAGTGGGAGCACAACGAATCAGCTCCGAAGCGGTGCCAGTGGCACCGGTAACCTGCCAGGTGCTCGACAGCATTTGAAGCGGCCTGCGCGACCTCCACGTCGAGTGCACCGTCAGGCGGTTCACCGACGCCCCGGGGTCCCGCAGCCATACAACGTCTGGTTCCGGGATATGTTTCATGTAATAAAAGTACCATTTAATTATTAGTCATGAAATGGCATTGTTTTTGAAATGCAGGTAAATATGCATTGACATGCGAAATATCTACGGGTGACAAGTGGGATGGTGACCACATTCTGGGATTTATGGTCACACGGATGGACAAAAATGCCTCGTTGTCGGGAGGTTGTGGGACGGCATAACGAACCCCGGCCTCGTCCCTGAGAGTAGGAACGAGGCCGGGGGTGATGCGCAGCGAGGCTACCCCTGCGCTTACTGCGTGCTTACTTCGCGGCGGACTCGCGATCCGAGTTGCGCGTGATCTTACGGGTGAAGCCGTAGAGCAGCCACGTCGCGCCCGCGAAGAACAACAGGCCCAGCACGTTCGCGACGGGGGTGAAGCCATCGCCGATGAACGGCAGCGCCAGCGGCGACTCCGAGCCCGTCGCGCCCGCGATGCCCGCGTAGACGACGCCGAACAGGGACTCGCCGACGATCAGGCCGGTCGCAGCCAGCGTGCCGAAGCGCTTCGCGCGCTCCACGTCCGCCTGCTTGTCAGCCCACCTGTTGTACAGGAATCCGATGAACGCGCCGATCGGGATCAGGACCGTCAGGGAGGCGGGCAGGTAAATGCCCATGCCGACCGCCAGCGGAGGCAGGGCGAGCTTGCCCTTCGATGCGGGGCGCAGAACCTCGTCAATGATGATGACGACAACGCCGATCGCAGCGCCGATACCCAGGAGCTTCCAGTCGATGCCGCCGCCGAGCACGCCCTTGGCGAGCGAGGAAATCAGCGAGGCCTGCGGTGCCGCCAGCGCGTCGGGGCCGGCGCCGGGAGCACCCTGGAAGCCGAAAGAGTTCTGCATGAGCTCCAGGACCGGGGGAATGATCAGCGCGCCGAAGACGACGCCGATGATGAGGGCGACCTGCTGCTTCCACGGGGTCGCGCCCACCAGCTGGCCCGTCTTGAGGTCCTGCAGGTTATCGTTCGCGATCGTCGCAATACAGAAGACGATAGCCGAGGTGAACAGCGTGTAGGCGATGAGCGCCGTGTTCTCTTCCGTGGTCGAGCCGCGGCCGTGCACCGCCAGGATGACGACCGCCGTGATGACGACAACCAGCAGGCCGACGCCGGAAACCGGCGAATTCGACGAGCCGATGAGGCCGGCCATGTAACCGCAGACCGCCGCGACCAGCAGGCCGGCGAGCAGAATGAAGAGCACTGAAATAGCGATCAGAACAGCCGTGTTGTGCTCGATCTGCGTGCCGCGCATGAACCACCACAGCAGGCCAGCGATCGGAATCATGGCCACGAAGATGGAGACGATGACCCACTTGCCGGGGATGTCCTGCTCGGTGCGGTCGATCTGAGCGCCCTCTCCCTTTGCGCCGCGCGAGGCACGCAGCGACTCGGTCATTCCGCGGGCGATCGGACCCATGATCTTGATGAGCGTCCAGATAGCGGCGACCGCCATGACGCCCGCGCCGATGAAGCGCACGTCCGACTTGAAGACCGTAGACAGGGCCGAGGTCAGATCATCCGCGCCGTCCAGCTGGCCGTTCGCGTACAGGGGCAGCAGGACACCGTAGGAGGTGACCATGCCGATCAGCATCGCGATGCCGACCGTCATGCCGACCAGGTGGCCCACGCCGATCAGAGCGAGGGACAGAGAGGTGGAGATCATCGTGCCCGTCGAGCCGAACTTGAAGGCCGTGCCAACCTCGGAGGCCACGACCTTCATGTAGCCCAGAAGCGCCATCGCGGCCGAGGCTAGGGCGCCCCACGTGATGGCCAGGAGGCCGCGCTTGTTGTCCTCGCCCGCATCCTGGGCGTCGCCGACCTTCAGAATCTCAGCGCCTGCCACGCCCTCCGGGTAGGGCAGGTCCGAGCCGGTCACGAGCGCGCGGCGCAGGGGGATCGAGTACATGACGCCCAGCGCACCGCCGACCGCACACACGAACATGGTCTCCCAGTAAGGGAAGCCGCTCCACCAGCCGACAATCACGAGGCCGGGGAGAACGAAGATGACCGCCGACAGCGTGCCGGCCGCCGAAGCGATGGTCTGGACGATGTTGTTCTCCTGGACCGTGTGGTCGCCCCAGAAGCGCAGAACCGCCATCGAGATGACGGCTGCCGGGATCGACGTTGCAAACGTCAGGCCGACCTTCAGACCCAGGTAGACGTTCGCGGCCGTGAATAGCAGCGTAATAATTCCGCCGAGGATAATGCCGCGGAGGGTCAGTTCTTTGAGCGACGTTTGCTTCGTCGCATTTGGCGCAGACACGAAAAAAATCCTTTCGCTGCCTTGAATAGATACCCTGCAAGAGTAGTGCATTTATGAGTGGGCGTGAATGGCATGCGGTTACTTAATCTCGTTTTCAACCGTTCTAAATGCCGAGGTCGTGCTCGTTGTGCGTGTTCCGTGTGAGCTTTCGGGGTTGTGGCCCTGCTCCCAGCCCGCCCGGTCGATTTGCGTGCGCAGGGGAGGGTGTAGTAAAGTATCCGCGTAGGGTAGCGTGTCCGAGCGGCCGAAGGTGCAGCACTCGAAATGCTGTGTGGTGTCACAGCCACCCTGGGTTCAAATCCCAGCGCTACCGCCACTGCCGCCCGGCCCCATTGGGGCCGGGCGGTTTTGTTATGCCTAGGTGTCGCCCCCGTTGCTGAGGTGTGGGCTGGTGCGTCGTCTCGATGCCCGGCCAGGCCTCGTCTCTCAAAGCATGCTCTATCCTCAATGTCGCATTCAGTTCCCCAATGCCTGCAGTCTGCAGCTCTGCGAAAAGCCCGGAATTTCAACGATTACAATTCAAATCATGAAATGTGTGCGGGGGAATTGCATGCGAATATGTGTCGATGAGGTCCCGCCGTCAGTCGTGGGCGTCGCCGCTGGGCCCTGCAGGGACAGCCGGCCCTGTTGTCTGACACCGCCGTCGCCTTTGCGGCCGCTTACTGAGCCCCAGCTGAAACCCCTGTCGCCTTTGCGGGTGAGGCATGGGTGTTTGTGGTGCGTTTTTCGGTTGCAGTGGTGTTGTTGGTTTCAATGGTTGCTGTTCAGGGGTGCGCAGTGGTGATGGGGGTTTCATGCTGGCCTGCGTCAGTGGCTGCAGAGGTGTCATAGGTTTCAAAGTCGCGACGGGTGGGGTCCTGTGCGCGAAGTAGTTTGCCCAGCGTACGAAAAAAGGCCCAAAATCGGTGGTTTGTGGCGTGCTGGGCGAACTTTGTCGTGCCGTGCGCGTGGATGCTGGCGTGCCCTGGTGATATGTCGTGCGCTGCGGACCCACAGCCGCCCGTGGGTGTTGCAGGCAGGCCCGTGGGTCCTTCGAAGCCGCCGTGCCTCCCGGGAGACGACAGAGGCGGGACCCCGAAGGATCCCGCCTCTCGTTGCGTGCGGTGGCCGCGCCGTCGGCGCCGGAATGCCCGCGCTGGACCATCAGTGCCCGAGCCTCAGCTCGGTGACAACGGCCGTGGTCGCGTCAGGCGCGAACGCTCAGTTCTTCCACCAGCCCTTGACGGTGTCGACCGCGTGGGCGCCCAGGTCGGTCAGCGCGGAGTGGGCGTTTACCAGGCCGGAGGACAGGCGGGCGGCCTGGAAACGGGAGGCGACGTTCTCCCAGTTCACCAGGTTCCACCAGGCCTTGACGTAGTCGGCCTTGACGTTGAGGTAATCCAGGTAGAAGGCGTGCTCCCACATGTCGATCATGAGCAGCGGAACGGTCGCGACCGGGATGTTGCCCTGCTGGTCGGTCATCTGGTAGGTCACGAGGCGCTTGCCGACGGTGTCCCACGCGAGGACGGCCCAGCCGGAGCCCTGCAGGCCCAGGGCGGCGGCGGCGAACTGTGCCTGGAAGGACTCGAAGGAGCCGAAGAACTCGTCGATGGCGGCGCCGAGCTCACCCTCGGGGCGCGAGGCGCCCTCGCCGGTCATGTTGGTCCAGAAGATGGAGTGGTTGGTGTGACCGCCCAGGTTGAAGGCCAGGTTCTTCTCCCACAGGTTGATCGCGGCGAAGTCGCCGGACTCGCGGGCGGCGGCCAGCTTCTCGAGGGCGGCGTTCGCGCCGGCCACGTAGTTGGCGTGGTGCTTGGAGTGGTGTAGCTCCATGATGCGGCCGGAGATGTGGGGCTCGAGAGCGGCGTAATCGTAGGGAAGTTCGGGCAGGATGTAGACGGTCATGATGCTCCTCCTGAGCGTCGTCGTTTGTCTGTTGACTCCAAGGGTAGTACTTAAGTCCCGCCTTGCGTAGGGGTTATGCGTCACCTTTCGAGCAGTGCGATCAACGACGAGGCCGGGGCTGGGTCTCGCGACCACGCCCCGGCCTCGTGAAACGACAGACGATCAGACCTTCGTGCGCGCCCGACGCACGAGTGCGGAAGCGCCGACGACGATCCACGCGATGATGGCACCCAGGATGACGCCGAAGATGCCGGACAGGAGAGTCTCGACCAGCCAGGTCGCGAAACCGCCCGCGGCGGACACCGCATGTTCGGCGACTTCGAGGATGTGGTGGAAGACGGGCACGCCGACCTCGGCGAGGTTTTCGATGACCAGGTGGCCGCCGACCCAGAGCATCGCGACCGTGCCGACGACGCCGATCGTGTTGAAGACGTGCGGCATGATGCGCACGATCGTGCGGCCCACGTTGTCGACGGGGCCGGGGCGATTGTCCTCGGGATCCAGTGCGCCCTTGGCTAGGTGGAGGCCGAAGTCGTCCGCCTTCACGAGTAGGGCGACGAGGCCGTACACGAAGAACGTCATGAAGAACGCGACCGCGATGAGGACGGCGACGCGCATGACACCGGTTTCGTTGGACAGGCCGGCCATGGATACGAGCATGATTTCGGCGCTGAGGATCAAGTCGGTGCGGGTCGCGGAGGCGACGATGCCCTTCTCGAGTTCCTCTCCGGAGGTGGCGCCACCCTCGTCGTGCTCCTCGTGATGGCCGGGCAGCCACCCGAGCTTCTCGAGGACCTTCTCGCCGCCCTCGAAGCACAGGTATGCACCGCCGACGATCAGCAGGAATGGGAGGACCTGCGGGGCGAACCAGGTCAGCACGAGCGCAATCGGCAGGATGATGAAGAGCTTGTTGATGAGGGAGCCGCGCGCGATCTTGCCGATGATGGGAAGCTCGCGTGCCGGGCTCAGGCCCGACACGTACTGGGGCGTGACCGCGGTGTCATCGATGACGACGCCCACCGCCTTCGAGGAGGCCTTGACGGCGCCCGTCGCGACGTCGTCGATCGACGAGGCCGTGACCTTTGCGAGGGTCGCGATATCGTCGAGCAGCGCGACAAGTCCACCGGACATGGGTTTCCTCCTCTGAGAGGGGCGTGAGGCTCCTGGTTGGCTACCCGCGCATTGTACGCGTGGGGATAGGCTTGAGTCATGACGACTTCCGTACCCGTCCCCGCCCTCGACCGTGACCTGATTGGGTGCCTGCGCGCCGACGTGATCGCCTCGACGTGGACCGTTGAGAATCTTCAGACCTTGATCAGCGAGGGCGCGCTCTCCGCCCCTCATGCGCGACTCGCGACTGCCCGCCCTTGTCGAGCTCGTGGGCGCGACCGACCCCGCTGCGGTCCTCACGCGCTTCTTCATCCTCGGCCTGCCTGAGCGCGCCTCGGCCCTGAACGAGGCCCTACCGACGCTGGGCGCGCACGGCCTGAGTCCCTCGGCCTCGCGGCCACCATCGACGAGGCCGAGGCCGCCTCCGCGCTCGTCATGCCCCGTGCGGGCGGCGCGCCCAAGCGTGAACCCAAGGAGGAGTGGGAGGAGTCCTCGTCCCCGAAGACGACGAGCGTGCCGACGATGCGCGACCCCGACGAGGAGGCCCCCGAGCCCGAGGTCGAGGAAGACCCGTGGATGCGAGCCCTCTTTGACCTGCGCCCCCACGCTGCGACGCTGCCGGGTGGCGACCACGAGTGGTGGGTGGCCTCGGACCTGGCGGAGGTGCAGACCGGCAAGCCCCTGTCCGACGACCACGTGCTTGGGCATCGGCGGCGCGACCCTGACGCTGCTGGAGATGACGGTGCGTGAGCAGGTTGATTCGGCTCTTGACGTGGGTTGCGGCTGTGGCATTCAGGCCCTCTACCTGGCCACGCACGCCGACCGCGTCGTCGCCACAGATTTGTCGTCGCGCGCGTGCGCGCTCACCCAGTTCAACGCCGCCCTCAACGAGGCTGTCATCGACGTGCGCGAGGGCTCCCTCTTCGAGCCCGTCGAGGGCGAAACCTTCGACCTCATCGTCACCAACCCGCCTTTCGTCATCACACCGGACTTGGTGCGTGGCGCGGCCGGCCTGCTCGAGTACCGCGACGGCGGCATGGACCGAGACAACCTGATCCGCGCGGTCCTGCGCGGCGCGCCCGCGTGCATGAACGAGGGCGGCACCCTGCAGATGCTCGCCAACTGGGAGATCCCCGCTGACCGCAACCCCGACACGCAGTGGTCGTGGCGCGTGGATTCGTGGCTCGACGGCCTGCCGGTGGACGCGTGGGTCGTCCAGCGCGACGTCCTCGACCCGGCGCGCTACGTGGACATGTGGATCCGCGACTCGGGCGGTCAGCTCTTGGCCCGCGCCGACTACGAGCGCGCCTTCACCTCGTGGCTGGCTGACTTCCGCCGCGCGGGTACGGGCGCGATCGGCATGGGCTTCGTGGCGCTGCGCAGGCTCGACGAGGCCGATGCCGCTTCGGGTGGCAAGCGAGCCTACGACCTGTCCCTCGATGGGCACGCCCCGCGCGGGCGCGACGTGGCTTGGGCGCTGGCCTCCCTGCGCGCCCCGGAGCTGTGGGACACCGCGCTGACGCGCGCCTCGGACGTGCGCGAGGAGCGCCACTACGTGCCGGGCAGCCCCGACCCGGAGCTGCTCATCATGCACCAGGGTGGGGGACTGGGCCGTTCCGTGCCCGTCTCGTCGTCGGTGTCGGCGGTTGTGGGCGCTTCGGACGGCGAGCTGACGGTCGGGCAGATCGCGGCGGCCGTCGCGATGCTCACCGAGGCGGACGCCGACGACGTGCGCGCCGAGATTGAGGCGCCCCTGCGTGACCTGATCCGCTGGGGATTCCTGACGTACTGATCGTTGTTGTGTGCGCGGGTGCCGCGGCTGCGGGGGCAGTCGCGGCGCCTGGCGTCGGGGTTTTGTTACTTGTCTTTTGGGGTGGATTCAGCCTGGGCCTCGTGAATGCTACTGGCCGTAGTGGAAGCGGCAGGCAACGATTTCGACCGTATCTTCGGTGATGCGATAAACCAATCTGTTACGTCCGTCGATCCGGCGCGACCAAAAGCCGGTGTATTCGTAGCGGAGAGGCTCAGGCTTGCCGATGCCCTCGTTCCCGTTGCGCTGGATATCCGCAATGAGGGTGTTGATGCGCTTGAGGGTCTTGCGATCCTCGAACTGCCACCAGACGTAGTCGTTCCAGGCGCGTGGGGTCCACACGACTTTGAGCATCGTTAGTTCTCCTCGTCGGGGATGTCGATGAGATCGTGCTCTTCGAGGTTGCCGTGTCGCAGCTGTGCGATCGATTCGCGCAGGTGGCGGGCGTTCGCGGGGGACTGCATGAGGTAGACGGTCTCCATGAGGGACTCGTACTCGTCGAGGGCCATGATGACGACGCTCTCTCGTGGCCCTGGCGGGTGATGACGATTTCCTCGCGGTCGTTGATGACCTGGTCGAGGACCTCGGCGTAGCGTGCGCGCGACTCGGTGTAGGTCATGATCTTCATGGGTGCTCCTCTGCTCGCCTATGTACAGAACATTGTACAGGATGTGAGGGTGTGTGTCTCCGGTCTGCTGGTGATGTGCGGGAGTACTGCCTCCGTGCGGGGGTCAGTTACTGCGGGAGTGCTGGCGCGGGGCCTGTATCGCGGCGTCCTTCACCAGGGAGGGAGCGGGCTGCGCGTTCTGGATAGGAACTGCTGATCTGGATATGAACTGCTGATCTGGATCGGTTATTTTCCTATCCAAAACGTCGTAAGCTATCCAGTTCGTGGTTTCCTATCCACTTTATTGCTGCGTTCGTACGCGACCGCACGTGGGCCCGATGATGTGCGCGTGGGCCCGATGATGTGCGCGTGGGCAACGCCGCCCACGCGCAGGTCATGCGGTTTACGTGCGTGTCGAGGGGCTAATGCGCAGTCCTTAGTGGCCGCGGTGGCGAGCTTTCGCTTTCAGGCGGGCGAGGCGGCGTTTCTCTTCAGCTTTCTCACGTTTCTTCTGCTTGGTCGTGGAAGCTTGTTCTCATGCCATGCGTTCGCGTTCTGCTTGAATCGCTGCCTGTGATGCAGTGGAAGGAAGCGCACGGCGGGCGAGGCGGGACGCTTGGCGCTGTGCGCGCTTGGGGTTGTCGTGCGTCGCCTGGAGTTGGGCCATATCGGAAGCCCAAAGCGGCCTCGTCGAGGCCGCACAGGAGAGCGTTAGCGTGAGCGAGAAGGAACTCGTAGAACTCCGCGTCTGAGGGCTGCGCGCCGAACACGATTCTAACGGCGCGAACACGGTCGGCCTCGTGGCGCTCAATGACACCGACCCAGAACTGACCATCGAAATATAGTGTGGACTCCGTCTTCATTACTCGTCTCCAGGTACACCAGGGTGGACCCGATGACGCTGGATTCTGCTCGGGGCAGTGACGGATGCGAGGCATCGCCCAGACTTCCTACTGGACTGTGCGGTTCGCGTATCAGGACTGACGACTCATTATACGTCCCGTGTTCCAGGGTGTTGCTACTGGACGATCGGCTTGCCGCCGATGGACATGGGGGCGGGGGTGCGGACTCCAACAGTTTGGTCGAGGCCCTGGTGGCGCTCGCGGGCGACTATGGCATAAGGGTGAGCGTGCCTGATGAGCTGCGCCCCAAGATGAAGGGATCGAGCGAGCTCGCCAAGGCGCTGCGGGCGCTCGACGCGCTGCCTGATGCTCTGACTGACCTCGCGCGCGAAGCGGGCGCTGCCCTCAGCGCTATCGTCTCTCGTCGAGCCGATGGAGGTGTCCCCACCAGCGGGTGATCAGCCACTCGTCGTGCGTTGAGATAACCAGGGTTCCCGTCCACCGCCGCAGGGCCTCCTCGAGGGACTCCAGGGCGTTCAGGTCCAGGTAGTTCGTAGCTCGTCGATCACGAGGATCTGAGCGTCGGCTTGCGCCGCGAACGCCAGCTGTGCCCTGCGTTGGTTTCCCGCGGAGAGCTCACCGAGCGGCCGGTTCCACGCCGCTGGGGGAACGAATCCCTTCCCGGCCTCCCCGATGCCCAGGTACCACGCATTCTCGGGGATGAGGGGGTCGCCGGGCCGCGGGAGCACCTGGGGCACGAGGACGACCCCGGAGGCGGCATCGATGCATCCGTGCGCCCCTCTGGGGGCCCCGCGTGCGATCCACTCCAGCAGGGTGGTCTTGCCCGACCCGTTGGGCCCCGCGACGAGGAGGTGCTCGCCGTAGCGCGCCTCGAAGGAGGTCGGCGCGAGGCGTCCCTCCACCGACGCGCCGCGGACGGCCAGGGCGATACCCATTGCGTGTGGGTGCGGTGATGTCCCGCCCGTGGTGGTCCTCATGGGGTGGGGGAAAGAGAACTCGCCCTGGTCATAGCGGGGCTTGGGAACTTCGTGTGCCGCGAGAACCGACAGCCTCCGGGAGTCGTCGTTGATGCGCCTCTTCGACACAGTTTGGGCGCGGTCTGCATAGTACTTCTGTGCCATCCGTATCTCGGTGCGGGGTTTGAAGTGCGCATGCCCCACCACCGTCGAATCCCGCTGGTGAGATACGAGTCGGTGTTTCTCGGCCTGCTGATCCGCATGGATCGCGGTGTGTCGCGAGCGTGCGGCGGCCTTGTCGCGCAGGTAGTCCGAGTAGGATCCTCCTACCCTGTACGCCCCGAAGTCCGCGGGCTCTCCCTTGGAGATTGCCAGCGCCCGCCACGGTGTCGGATCCAGGTCGAGCAGCGCCGTCGCCGTGCGCTCAATGAAGGCCCGGTCGTGGCTGGTCATGAGCACCGGCCCCTGCCAGTTGTCGATTGTGTGTGCTAGGTGCTCGCGCCCGTCAGTGTCCAGGTGGTTCGTCGGTTCGTCCAGGACGAGGGCCTCTGGTCGATCGACGAGGGTGAGGGCCAGGTGCAGGCGGGCACGCTGCCCTGGAGAGAGGGAGGCGAGGGAGCGGGAGCGGTCGAGGCCTCCTAGGTCGAGGGCCTCCAGGGTCTGTTCGAGGCGCGTGTCGATGGTCCACGCGTCCCGCGTGATCATCGCCGCTAGGACGCGGTCGTACTCCGCTTCGTCGCGTGGAGAGGGGTCCCGGGCGAGGTGCTCGGTGAGGAAGTCGAAGCGCGCCGCCAGCCCGCGGGTGCCTGACGTGGCGGCATCGATGAGCTGTGCGACGGTGCGGGACTCCCTGTCCCCCGCGAGCGGAGGGCGGGACGCCAGAGGGACTCCCGGTGCTGACCGCGTGGCCTCGGGCCGAAGAATTGGGGGAACTAGCTGGGTCGCGGAGAGTGTCGGGCCGGCGATTGTTCCGGAGTCCGGCTGGAGTCGGCCCGCTGCGAGGGCCAGCAGCGTTGACTTGCCGATCCCGTTCGGACCGACAACAACGAGGCGGTCGGCGGGCCCACACGTGAAGGAGACGTTAGTGAGGACGGGTAGCGTACCGTAGGAAAAGAAGACGTGGGAAAAGACAATCGTGGACATGACGCACCGAGGACAGAAGGAGTGGGGCAGGGGCGCGATGTCAGGAGTCCATGGGGACATTATATCGGCAACGGCGCGCAGGTGCGACAGTTCTGCACAGAAATGGGGGCGTTCTCCCGGGGCTGTCTGTCAAGACTAACGGCTTGCCGACGGACGACATGAGCATGCGGGAGGACACCCGGACACAATACTCCCCCGCGAGCCCTCGGTGGGGCCTGCGGGGGAGGTTGCTGGGAAACGGGGCCGAAGCCTAGAACAGCAGCGGCGCGAAGCCAGCCACCGGGGCGAGGAACGCGACGCCACCCAGCAGAGCGGCCTTGATGTAGGGGAAGGCGACGAAGGCCGCGATGATGAGGACCACGAGCAGCGCCATGAGGATCAGGTTGTTGCGCTGACGCTTGTACTGCTCGGGCGTCAGCTCCTCCTTCTTGCGGATGAGCGGGGCCTCGCCGTGGACGGAACCAGTGTTGCCGCCGGGCTTTGCGCCCTCGTTCTCGGTCGGGAAGTGCTGGTCGGACATGGTGGTCTCCTACTGGGTGTTTGAGGGGATCAATTGACGATCGGCTTGCCGCCGATGGACATGGGGGCGCGGGTGCGGGCCTGTGCATCGAGGTCCTTCTCCCACGCGGAGGCGTCCTCCCAGTTGCTGGAGGACAGCAGGTGCAGAGCACCCATCTCGCGCAGTGCGTCGAGGAGGATGAAGCGCGGGGCGGGGTAGGGGGCGTTCCATGGGATCGCGGTCCACAGGCCGTTCTTGCCGACGAGGAACTCGCCGCGATTGCGGTCGTGTAGATCGTTGTTCGCGGTCTGCGCGTCGCCCTCAGCGGCCCACAGCCAGCGGGTGATGCGGAAAGCCTCCCACGTCTCCTCCCACGAGGAGTAGGAGAACTGCAGAGCCCGGTTGATGACCGCGAGAGTGTCCCAGGCCTCGTCCTCGCTCAGCCATCCGAGGCCGGCACCCGCTCGCGTCAGGTTCGCCGCACGAATGAGGTCCCACGCGGCGAAATCCAGGGACTGGATGCCGCGGTCATTGTCCAGGAAACGACGGATGCGCCAGCGGCGCTCCCAGTCCTCCATTGACGAGTCGGCGGTTTTACTCAGGCGGGCGATCTCCTTGTCTGCCCAGCCGGGCCTCGCGCAGCGCTCGCGCAGGGCAGCGAAATCCTCGCGGTGTCCGGTGCGCAGCAGCGAATAAATCTGGCGGATCAGGCTCTCGCGGTCGGTGATACCCCAGTCGCGGTCGAGCATGCCCTTCATTCCGGCGGGATCCGACAGCTTCAGCTGGTTAACGATCTCGTCGTTGCACAGCGAGTACACCATGGACGGGGCCAGCAGGTGAGCCTGCGGATCGGCGGCCATGTCCTCGCGCTTGCCGCGCAGCTTCGGGGTGTGGTGCTCGTTGAGCTTGTTCCACTCGCCTTCCTTGCCGGCCTTGCGCACGTCGCGCGGCGCGGGGACGGCGCCCTTCGAGCGGGCAGCCGCCTGCTTGAACTTATTCGCAGCTAGGGCCACGATGACGCAGCCGATCGCGAACCAGATCGGGAACGGAATGTCGGAGAGGAAATTCTGGAGCACAGACTGATTGTGCCCGATGGAAAGCAGATCACACAATTCAGGGGTGCTCGTGCGCGACAGGTGGGACGAGGCTGGGGCTTCCCCCCTATGTAATAGGTATCGTCGCGTGCGCCCCCCGATGTGTCGCCCGGGCGCGCCCGCGCGCGAGAATCCGCCACGGCCTCGTGAATGTCAAACCCGAGCGGCGTGAGACGCGCGGAAGCGCTCCCGGTACCCAGATGCGGGTGGGACGCGGTAAGGTCCATCCCAGATGCCTCGCTGGGTGAACCGCGAGCGAGGGTGCTACAAATACTGGGGAAGCGACGGAAGGGACCGGCAATGTCAGCGACGAAGCTCGTGATCGTGGAGTCTCCTGCGAAGGCAGCCACCATCGAGGGATACCTGGGTCCCGACTACCACGTGACCGCCTCCATCGGCCACATCCGCGACCTCCCGCAGCCCTCCGAGCTGCCCAAGGACATGAAGAAGGGGCCCTTCGGCCGCTTCGCCGTCAACGTGGATGACGGTTTCGCGCCGTACTACGTGGTGAACCCGGACAAGAAGAAAAAGGTCACCGAACTCAAGAAGCTCCTCAAGGAGTGCGACGAACTTTATCTGGCAACTGATGAGGACCGCGAGGGCGAGGCCATCGCGTGGCACCTCCTGCAGGTCTTGAAGCCGAAGGTTCCCGTGCGCCGCATGGTGTTCCACGAAATCACGAAGGAAGCGATCCAGCGCGCGCTGGAGAACACGCGCGACCTGGATACGGCCCTCGTGGACGCGCAGGAGACCCGCCGTATCCTTGACCGCCTCTATGGCTACGAGGTCTCGCCCCTCCTGTGGCGCAAGATCCGCCCGTCCCTGTCCGCCGGCCGCGTGCAGTCGGTGGCCACGCGCCTCGTGGTCGCCAGGGAACGTGAGCGCATGGCGCACGTGAGCGCCCAGTACTGGTCGATCGACACGGCGTTCACGTCGGCAGCCAGGCCTTCGGCGCGCGCGTCTCCTCCGTGGATGGCCATTCGATCGCGACCGGTTCCGACTTCAGTGAGAAGGGCGAGCTGAGCGCGAAGGCGCTCAAGGCCGGCGTCCTCCACCTGGACGAGGCCACGGCCCGCGCGTACGCGCAGGCGCTGTCCGACGCCCCGGCCTCGGTCATCGACTCGGTGACCCGCAAGCCCTACCGTCGCCGCCCGGCCGCCCCCCTTCACGACGTCGACCCTCCAGCAGGAGGCCTCGCGCAAGCTGCACTGGAACGCGTCCTCGACGATGCGCACCGCCCAGTCCCTGTACGAGTCCGGTTACATCACCTACATGCGTACCGACTCCACGGCGCTGTCCAGCCAGGCGATCCACGCCGCCCGCGAGCAGGCCACCCAGCTCTACGGGGCCGAGGCCGTGGCCGAGTCTCCGCGCCTGTACGGCACCACCTCGAAGGGTGCACAGGAGGCGCACGAGGCGATCCGTCCCGCCGGCGATCATTTCCGCACGCCGGGCGAGGTGGCCGGTTCCTGTCGAAGCAGCAGCTGGCCCTGTACGACCTGATTTGGAAGCGCACGGTTGCCTCGCAGATGGCTGACGCCCTCGGCTACACGGCGACGATCCGCGTGCTCACCGGCATCGAGGTCGACGGTAAGCGCCACGACGTGCTGTCCTCGGCCTCGGGCACGGTCATCACCTCCCCGGGCTTCCGCCTGGCCTACCAGGAGGGCCGTGACCAGGGGCGTTACGACGCGGAAAAGAACGACGCGGAGAAGACCCTGCCGGACGTCGCCGAGGGTGATCCCGCGACGCTGACCGAGGCCACCCCCGACGGCCACGAGACCCAGCCCCCGGGCCGCTACACGGAGGCCACGCTGGTCAAGACCATGGAGGAGCTCGGCATCGGCCGTCCCTCCACCCTACGCGGCTACCATCCAGACGATCGGTGACCGCGGATACGTGACGCACCGCGGCCAGTACCTGGTGCCCACGTGGCTGGCGTTCTCCGTAACGCGCCTGCTCGAGGAGAACCTGGCGAACCTGGTCGACTACGACTTCACGGCCTCGATGGAGGGCGACCTGGACCGTATCGCTGCGGGCGAGGAGAATGGCACAGAGTTCCTGACCAGCTTCTTCTTCGGCCCCGACGGCACGGGCGAGAACGGCGGTCTGCGCCACGACGTCGCCTCCCTGGGTGACGACATCGACGCGCGCGCCGTCAACTCGATCGACCTGGGCCGCGGCGTGACACTGCGCGTGGGACGCTACGGCCCCTACATGGAAAAGGCCGACGGGACGCGCGCGAACGTGCCGCCGGAGGTCGCTCCCGACGAACTGACGGATGAGCTGGTGGACCAGCTCTTCTCCCGCGCCGCCGACGACGGCCGCGAGCTGGGCGTTGACCCCGCGACCGGTCACACGATCATCGTCAAGGACGGCCGCTACGGCCCCTACGTCACCGAGGTCCTGCCTGAGGCAGCCGAGGGCGGCGAGGAAGGCGCGAAGAAGACGAAGAAGGCGGCCGCCAAGCCTCGCACCGCCTCGCTGTTCAAGACCATGGACATTGCCACCGTCACCCTTGAGGATGCCCTGGCGCTGCTGTCCCTGCCGCGCGAGGTGGGCACGGACCCGGCCTCGGGCGAGGTCATCACCGCGCAGAACGGCCGCTACGGCCCCTACCTGAAGAAGGGCACGGACTCGCGCACGCTGGCCTCCGAGGACCAGCTGCTGACCATCACCCTGGACGAGGCCTTGGCCATCTACGCCCAGCCCAAGACCCGCGGCCGCGGCACAGCCCGCCCGCCGCTGCGCGAGTTCGGCGAGGATCCGATCTCGGGCAAGAAGGTCACCGTCAAGGATGGCCGCTTCGGCCCCTACGTGACGGACGGCGAGACCAACGTGACGGTGCCGCGCGCCGAGACGGTGGAGGACCTGACGGCCGAGCGAGCCTACGAGCTGTTGGCGGACAAGCGCGCCAAGGGCCCGGCCCCCAAGCGCACGCGCAAGACGGCCGCGAAGAAGACGACGGCGAAGAAGGCCCCCGCGAAAAAGACGGCCACCAAGAAGACGACGGCGAAGAAGGACAGCTGATGGCAGCGCGAGGAGTGTTCATCACCTTCGAGGGCGGCGACGGCTCGGGGAAGTCCACGCAGATCCAGTCGGTGCGCGACTGGTTTGAGAGCCGTGGCCGCGAGGTCATCGTCACCCGCGAGCCGGGCGGCACCGAGCTGGGCACGGAGATCCGTCGCCTCGTGCAAAACGGCCCCGAGGACGTGGACGCGCGCACGGAGGCACTCCTGTACGCGGCCGACCGCGCCTACCACGTCGCCACGGTCATTGCCCCCGCCCTCGAGCGCGGCGCGGTTGTGCTGGGGGACCGCTACATCGATTCCTCCCTGGCCTACCAGGGTGCGGCCCGCTCCCTCGGCGTGGACGAGATCGCCTCGCTGTCCGCGTGGGCGACCCGCGGCCTCTACCCGTCCCTGACCTTCCTCCTGGACCTGCCCCCGGAGGTCGGCGCGCGCCGCCGCACCGACGCCCCGGACCGCATGGAGCGCGAGTCCATGGACTTCCACGAGCGCGTGCGCCATGAGTACCTGCGCCTCGCGGACGCTGAGCCCGACCGCATCGTCGTCATTGACGCGGTGGGCACGGTCGACGAGGTGTTCTCCGAGATTCGCGGCGTCCTCGTCGAGCGCTTCGAGGGCGGCTCCGTCACGATCGACGAGGCCGATGATGCAGTGCCCGCGCCCGCTGAGGAGACCCCGGCCTCGTCCTCTGAGGTTCCCGAGGCCCCCGAGAAGCCGCGCGACAAGAGCGCGGACAAGGGCAGCGCCCGCAAGCCCGCCACCATGGTGGGAGCCCTGGGCGAATCCCAGGGCGCGCTCTGGGATGAATGATGAGCGTCTGGTCCTCGCTCGTCGGACAGGACGCGGCGGTCGCTAAGCTCAGCGAGGCCGCGGCGTCCGCCCGCGCGATCGTCGCCTCCCGAGGCGGCGCACGGGCCTCCGACGACGCGCGTTCCATGAGCCACGCCTGGCTCATCACCGGCCCTCCCGGGTCGGGCCGTTCCGTCGCAGCCCGCGCCTTCGCGGCCGCCCTGCAGTGCACGGGCGAGACCGTGGGGTGTGGTCAGTGCGCGGGATGTCGCACGACGATGGGCCGCACGAACGCCGACGTCGTCTTTGCGGCCACCGAGACCTCGATCATTAACGTGGAGACCGCGCGTTCCCTCGTGCTGCAGGCCCAGTCCTCGCCCTCCCAGGGGCTGTGGCGCGTCATCGTCGTCGAGGACGCGGACCGCCTGGGCGAATCCGGCGCGAACGCCCTGCTCAAGGCCATCGAGGAGCCGCCCGAGCACACCGTGTGGCTGCTGTGCGCCCCCAGCCCCGAGGACATGATCGCCACGATCCGCTCGCGCTGCCGCCACCTCGGCCTGCGTATCCCCACCGCCAGTGCGGTCGCCGACCTGCTCGTGCGCGAGGGCGTCGCCACCCCCGATGTCGCCCTGGAGGCCGCGCGTGCCGCCCAGTCGCACATCGGCCTGGCCCGAGCGCTCGCTCGCGATCCCCAGATGCGCGAACGCCGCCGAGCCATCATCACCGCGCCCGCCTCCGTGCGCAGCGTCGGCGAGGCCGTCATGGCCGCCGACCGCCTCCTCGAGACCGCGAAAGCCCAAGCCGACGCGCAGGTCAGCGAACGAAATGCCCGCGAAATGGCTGAACTGATGCGACAGCTGGGCATGGACGAGGGCGAGAGCGCCACCAAGGCCTCGCGTACGATGATCCGCCAGCTCGAGGAGGACCAAAAGCGCCGCTCCAAGCGTGCCCTCACCGACGCGATTGACCGCGCCCTCATCGACCTGCTCGCGATCTACCGCGACGTCCTCATGGTCCAGGTGGGCGGGGATGGCGAACTCATCAACACGGACCTGTCCGACCTCGTGCACGAGATCGCCCAGGACTCCACGCCTCGTCAGACCCTCGCGCGCGTCGACCACATCGAGACCGCGCGCAAGCGCCTCGTGTCAAACGGCAACCCCCTGCTGGTCCTGGAAGACATGGCGATTTCGCTGCGCCCCCAAGCCTGAAAACTGACCCGGCGTTTCTCCGTTACAATCGTGGCCATGAAGACACGCTCCATTGCGGCCTGCGCCGTCGCAGTCCTCGCCGTCGTCGCGATCGTCCTGACCGTCGTCGGCTACTACGGAACCCAACGCAGGGGACCGGCCCCCTCGACGACGGCCTCGGCCACGTCCGCGCCGATCCCCGTGTCCGCGGGGTCCGCGCAGGCATACTACGATCAGGCGATTGAGTGGGGGTGTGCGCTGACGGCACCTTCGACACGTTCCAGGGCGTGAACTCCTCGGACGCTAGCGAGTACCAGTGCGCCTTCCTGAAGGCGCCGCTGGACTGGGAGAACCCCGACGGAGACCAGATCACGCTCGCGCTCGCGATCCACCGCTCCGGAGCGAAGGAAGCTCCTGCCCTATTCATCAACCCGGGTGGCCCCGGTGGCGCCGTCGTCTCATCCTTGCCGTACTACGCGACGCAGGGAATCGGCGAGGCCGTGGTCAACGCCTACGACATTGTGGCCCTCGACCCGCGTGGCGTCGGCGACTCGACCCCCGTGTTCTGCACGACCGACGCCGAGCGCGACGAGCGTAACGCCGGAGAGGACGAGGACGGCACCCCCCGGCGACGAGTCCCCGCAGTCCGCGGTCGCCTCGGCCCGTGAGGATGCCCAAGAGGTTGCTGCGGGGTGCCGCGAACACTCTGGCAGCCTGTACGAGCACATCGACACCGTGAGCGCTGCCCGTGACTTCGACATGGTGCGCGCGGTCCTCGGTCAGGAGAAGCTCAACCTCCTCGGATACTCCTACGGCACCTTCCTCGGCGCCACCTACGCGGGCCTCTTCCCTGAGCGTGTCGGCCGCTTCGTCCTCGACGGCGCCTTGGACCCCACGCTTAGCGTCAACGAGGTCTCCGCCCTCCAGATGCGAGGCCTCGATGCCTCACTCCAGCACTGGATCTCCGACTGCGCCACCCAGGCCACCTGCCCGATGGGACGCAACCTCCAGGAAGGCATCGAGACCGTGCGCTCGTTCCTCGATTCCCTTGAGGACAACCCGATGCGCACGAACGACCCGAACCGTCCGCTCACCGAAAACCTTGCAGTCACTGCCCTGACCGGTGCCATGTACAACACGCAGTGGTGGCCTCAGCTCACCCAGGCCTTCGGGATGGCGTGGCAGAAGAACGATGGCAGCGGTCTGCTCGCCATCGCTGACACGCTGAACTCGCGCAACCCCGACGGCACCTACCAGGACAATTCCTTCGACGCGATCAACGCCATCAACAACCTCGACTACTCGCCCGAAGGCACCATCGAGCAGTGGGCCGCACAGGTGGAGACGCTCAAGAACGAACTGCCGATCCTCGGCAAGTACGTCGGCTACCCGTCGGCTGGCCTCGAGGCGTGGCCCACGAAGCACGCGCCCCCGCTCGCGCATCACCGCGCAGGGAGCCGATCCCATCGTCGTCATCGGCACGACCCACGACCCGGCGACCCCCTACTCGATGGCACAGGGCCTGTCGGGCCAGCTCGCCAGCGGCGTCCTCGTCACCGTCGAAGGCTGGAACCACACCGCCTACCGGCGCGGCGCCAACCAGTGCGTCACGCGGGCCGTCGAAGATTACTTCGTGAAGGGAATCGTGCCCACCGACGGCCTCATGTGCCAGTAGGGACGTGACTCACGACATCCTGCTGTGGGGTGTCCTGGTTTGCGTTCGGCGCGATTCGTCCAGTAGAGTTGTGCCGTTGCCTGCACGCCCCGGAAACGGTGGAACGGCAGGCGCGGCCGCCTTAGCTCAGTCGGCAGAGCGATTCACTCGTAATGAATAGGTCGTGGGTTCGATTCCCACAGGCGGCTCAGATACGCCCACCCGGTTCCGGGTGGGCGTTTTTGTATGTGTTGACGGGCCGGGCTGCTTGGTGCGCCCGTGGGCGGCGGCCCGCCCGCGAGCCGTCCGCGCTGCGAGCTTCGCTCGGTGCGTCGTCTCGAAGCCCGGCCAGGCCCCGCCACCGCCCACGGGCACCGTGGCCTGGCCCACCAATCCCTTCGGCACCGCGCCTCGAACTCCAGCCGGGCCCCTCGGCCAGGCCCTGTCGACCAGGCGGCTCGGTTGTCTGAAACCCATGTCGCCTTTGCTCGTGCGTGTTTGCGTGGGTTTGAAACCGCCATCGCCTTTGCAGGTGAGAAACGGGTGTTTTTGGTGCGTTTTTTTCGGCTGCAGTGGTGATGCCGGTTTCAGCGGTTCCTTGTTGGGGGTGAGCAGTGGTGTTGTTGGTTTCAATGCCTCCGCGTTGTCGCGCCGTGTGCGCGAAAAAGTTGTCCCTGCTTGGTCTGATGGTGGGCGTGAGCGCGACAAACTTCGCCCAGTGCGCTCAAAATGGCCCAAATTCGGCGTTTTGTGGCGTGCTGGGTGAATTCTTTCGCGGAAATGCTGCTGGAGGGGCGGTGTTGGGCGAGTTTTTCGCGCCAACCGGTGCTGTGCCAGGTCTTGTAGGCGATGCGGCGCACTTCAGGCGGCTGCGATGGGGGTTTTGCGCCATGCGAAGCCCTCTAGCGGCGTGTCGTCGGCGTGTCGGAGCCTTGGATGGCGTCATTCCCCCCGATTGGTGGCGGTGAGCCCGCAGTTTGCGGGGGTGTCGTGGCCAAACTGCAGACCCATTGGGTGTAAAGAACCCAAAACCGACTGTTTCGGCTGAATAGGTCTACGATTTGGCGGAATCGATCGCTGTCGTGGTGCGCTGTTCGCGTGTAAACCCGCTATTGCGAGTGTTAACCCGTTATTTGGAGTGTGGGCGGGGCTGCCTAAGTTCGCATTAGCGGGTTAACGTGCGGATTAGAGGGCCCATGTGCGCATTAGTGGGTTCACGTGCGCGTTGAAGGGTTAGTGTGGCCGTTGCTAGGGTCTTGGCCGCCACTCGTTGGATGTGCGTGCGCGCGAGAAGCGTACCGACTGGGGCAGGGCTTCAGCGGTGCTTCAATTCCGCCGTTCCCCTTGAGGCCCTACAACCTCATGAGGACTCGCGACCTTAGCGGGTCTCGCGACTGGAGTGCTCCCAGGCATGTGTGGGAGGCAACCGTGGCCTCGGGCAAGATTGGTTAGGCGAACCTGAGCCGAAAAATGAAAACGTCAATGATCATAAAACGCTGAAATCCGAGGATTATTCCCTCGTCGCTACCGGATAGTGAAACATTTGACTAAAGGGGTGTTAGCACTAGAAATCTTGGGACCAAAGGGCCAAGATTGATGTGTCTGAAGGGCATGGCCCCACAAGGGTGAGCCCCGTACCGAATACACATGCAGAGGAGAAACAACATGACCGTTGAGTCCACCGGCTTCAAGGCTTCCGACGTTCTCGCAGGCAACCTGCAGAAGGTCCTCACCGACGTGACCGCTCTGTCCCTCGTGGGCAAGCAGCTGCACTGGAACATCACCGGCGAGGGCTTCCGCTCGCTGCACCTCTACCTCGACGAGGTCGTGGACATCGCCCGCGAGGCCTCCGACGAGATCGCCGAGCGCATGCGCGCCCTCCAGGTCGTCCCCAACGGCCTGCCCGAGGTCGTCGCCCAGCGCAACACCCCTGCCGACCGTCCCCGAGACGATCATCAAGACCTCTGACGCCGAGGAGCTCGCTGTCGCCGCCATCAACGCGACCGTCGGCACCATGCGCGACGTGCACGAGAAGGTCGACGCCGAGGACTCCGCCTCCGCCGACATCCTCAACGACTACATCCGTCGCTTCGAGCAGCAGGCGTGGTTCATCCGTTCGCAGAACGGCCAGGCCTGAGCCGCACACCTCCGTCGGGAGGGAGTGAGCCAAGTGGGCTCGCTTAAATCACGTCGGGGTGCCCCGCCTGTTGCAGGCGGGGCACCCTTGTGCGTGGACGAGGGGCGCGTGCAAGCCGCTCAATCGGTGATCCAGGGAGGTGACACCGCGTCAGCGACACGGGGGAGAGCGAACATTAGGCTGGTGGCGTGACGAACTCCCAGGACGCAGCAGCCACCACGTCGACGTCGATCCACGCGCAGCAGGGCGAGGCGCAGCCCGCCCTCGTCCTCGTCAACCTGGGGACGCCGACCGCCCCCGAGCCCGGCCCGGTGCGCGCGTTCCTGCGCGAGTTCCTCTCCGACCGCCGCGTCATCGAGATGAGCCCGCTCCTGTGGAAGCCCATCCTGGAGGGCATCATCCTGCGAGTCCGGCCGCGCGAGGTCGCCGGCAAGTATCGCAGCATCTGGTTGGACGAGGGCTCGCCGCTCATGCACTACACCCGCGAGCAGGCCCGACTCCTCGGCGAGCGCCTGCCGGGCGTGCGCGTCGAGGTCGCGATGCGCTATGGGCAGCCCTCGATCGGCTCGGTCCTGGACCGCCTGCACGCCGAGGGGGTGCGCCGCGTGGCGATCCTGCCCGCCTACCCGCAGTACGCGGCCTCGACGGTGACGACGATCAACGACGCGGTCACCCAGTGGATTGGCCGCAACCGCGACGGCTTCGAGCTGCGCCTGCACCGCTCCTTCCCCGCCGCCCCCGCGTACATAGAGGCGCTCGCCACCGCGCTTGAGCGCCATTGGGAGCGAGTGGGCCGCCCGAACTTCCTGACGGGGGACCGCGTCGTCGTGTCCTTCCATTCGATCCCGGTCGCCATGGACGAGGCCGGGGACCCCTACCGCGCCGAGTGCCGTCACACGGTCGCCGCCCTCGAGTCGCGCCTGGGCCTGGCGATGGGGACCCTGACGGCGACCTTCCAGTCCGTGTTCGGGCGCGCCGAGTGGCTGGGTCCGCAGACGATCGAGGAGATGGCCGAGCTGGGCGCCGCGAAGTGCCCGCGCGTGGACGTCATCTGCCCGGGCTTCATGGCGGATTGCCTGGAGACTCTCGAGGAGATCGACCAGCTCAACCGCGAGACCTTCGTCGAGGCCGGGGAGGGACTTCACTACGTGCCGTGGGGCAATGACTCGGAGGGCGCGGTCGCGTCCCTGGAGGAGCAGGCGCGCATCGCCCTCGCCGGCTGGGTGTAGGCGCGCGCTGTCACAATCGACCGGCGGACGAAACCCTCCGGCATCGGTGGCCCCGGCCTCGTAGCGTGGAGGCATGAGCACGCCTGACTGTACGACCTTCTCCACGCTGGCCATCCACGCCGGGTTCGACCCGGACCCCATCACGGGCGACGTGGTGCCACCGATTCACGTCGCATCGACGTTCGTGCAGGATCGGCCCGGCGAGCTGCGAGAAGGCTACGAGTATGGGCGCTGCGGCAACCCGACGACCAACGCGTTCGCGGGCGCGCTCGCGACCCTGGAGGGGGCGACGCACGGCTTCGCGTTCCCCTCGGGCATGAGCGCCGAGGACACGGTGATCCGCCTGCTGGCGCGCCCCGGCGACCACGTCGTGCATTCGACCGACGTGTACGGCGGCACCCACAAGCTCCTCAGCGTCATCAAGCCCGCTGAGGGCATCACCTCCGAGGCCGTGGACCTCACCGACCTGGCCGAGGCCGAGCGTGTGATTCGCGGGTCGCGCCCGCAGATCGTGTGGGTGGAGACGCCCTCGAACCCGTTCCTGCTGGTCACGGATATCGCCGCAATCGCGGCCCTCACGCACGAGGTGGGGGGCCTGCTGATCGTGGATAACACCTTCGCGACGCCGGTCCTGCAGCGCCCCCTCGAGCTGGGCGCGGACGTCGTTGTGCACTCCACGACCAAGTACGTGGGCGGACACTCCGACGTGGTCGGCGGCGCCTTCATTCTGCGCGACGGCCTGGAGCTGCCCGCGCACGTCGAGCCCTTCTTCGGTGAGCGTGACGCCGCCGCCGAGGCCGTCAAGCTGCAGATGGCCCTCGGGCACGTGCCCTCCCCGCGCGACACGTACCTGGCCCACCGCGGCCTGAAAACGCTGGCCCTGCGCGTGGAGCGCCACTGCGAGAACGCGCAGAAGGTCGCCGAGTTCCTGGCCACCCACCCGAAGGTCACGGCCGTCCACTATCCGGGGCTGGCCTCGGACCCGGGCTACGAGCTGGCTCAGCGTCAGAACCCGGCCGGCGTGGGAGGCGTGCTCTCCTTCCAGGTCGCCACCGAGGAGGCCGCGATCGAGCTGACGACGCGCACGCGCGTCTTCGCTCTCGCGGCGTCCCTGGGCGCGCTGGAGTCCCTCATCGAGCACCCGGCGATCATGACGCACTCGACGCGTGTGGGAGGCGTGGGCGGCGTGCCCGGCACGCTCCTGCGCCTTGCGGTCGGACTGGAGGACGCGAATGATCTGATCGCGGACCTGGATCGGGCGCTCGCGCAGATCTGAGGTTCCTCTCCTCGGGGACGAGGCCGGGGCGCCCAGGGAGGTGACGCGCGGTGAGGGGTGGGCACGGCGGCTCAGCGGGCGCTGCGACCTACTGACGTGCGGTGGCTCAGCCAGGTCGCGGCCGCCGTTGCGCCGCCGACGGCGAGGACCGCGGGCACGAGGATCGTGGCGCCCTGGCCGGTAAACTCGATGACCAGGATGAGCCCCGTGAAGGGAGCCTTCATGGACGTGCCGAGGAATGCGGCCGCCCCGATGAACGCAAATGCGGCTATCTCGGATCCAGGCCAGGCGGCCGCCCACGGCAAGCCGATGACGGCCCCCAGTCCAGCGCCGAGCGCGACTGCGGGGGTCAGGACGCCGCCCCAGCCTCCCGCGCCGATCGTCAGGAACGTGGTGGCCGTCTTGGCGAGGAGGATCAACAGCGCGAACGCGAGTCCCGCACCCGCCGCCCATGTTGCATCGAACTGTGTCTGTGCGCTGGCCTGCCCGTTGCCGAGCACTGATGGAATGCGGGTGGAGAACAGGCCGACGACGACGAACGCGAGCGGCAGGGTGATGAGGATGCGCCAGTCGCGCGGTCGGATCGCGCCGGTGCGTGCGACGGCCTCTTTGAATGCCCACCCTGCGGCGCCGAGCACCGGCCCCATGAGCGCGCCGAAGACCGTCAAGGAGAGCGACGGCGTGAGGGTCGGGACCGTGTAGAAGAAGGCCGGCCTCGTGAATCCCGTGGAGACGAGGACCGCGATCCCCGAGGTGATGAGCGCGGGGGCGACGGCACGCGCGGACAGGGAGACGAGGAGGATCTCGAGGGTGTAGATCGCGCCCGACAGGGGGATCGAGTAGACGGCGGCCAGGCCCGCGCCCGCGCCGCACGCGACGATGATGCGTCGGTCCTCGGGGGTGAGGCCCAGGCGGTCGGCGGCGGCCGCGCTGAACGCGGCGGCCATCTCGCGAGGGGCGACCTCGCGCCCCACGGAGGCGCCGAGGCCGACGATGAGAACCTGGGTGAGGGCGTGCCAGGTGGCGCGCAGGGGAGGCATGGGGGTCCCACACACCGCGCCGGACACCGAAGTGACGGCCGTGTTGCGGCGGAACAGCAGGAACCAGGACAGGGCGCCGACGATACCGGCGAGCGTCAAGACCCCGACGCGACGGGTGGGAGATACCGCACCCACGGCTTCCAGGAGAGTGCCGCCGTGCATGTCCCAGGCGATCGCTTGGATCCAGTGGAGCAGATGGATGCACGCCAGGCCGACGAGGCCTGCGATGATCCCGGTGAGGAGTGTTGCGACCGCGAGGCGGCGCGTGCTCACGGACATGGCGTGTCGGAGTCGAGGCGTTCGCTCACCCGCGTGAACAGGCCGGTGAGCATGTCGATCTCCTCCGGCGTGATGTCGTCGAGGAACAGGCGGCGGATGACATCGCGCTGGACCAGGGCGGCCTCGTCGAAGAGGGTCTTGCCGGCCGGCGTCAGGGAGACGAGGCCTCCGCGGCCGTCGCCTTCGCAGGGCGGCGCTCGATGAGGCCTCGGGATTCGAGGCGCTTCATCGTGTGGGTGAGGCGCGAGCGTGAGAAGACGACCTGGTGGGCCAGGAGGGAGGGGCGTACGCCTTCCTCGCCGGCGCGGTCGGTCATGAGCAGCACGGAGTATTCGGGCATCGACAGACCGGCCTTGCACTTGAGGGCGGCTTCGATGCGCTCGGTGAGGCGAGCCGTTGTCGTGAAGTAGAGCTCCCAGGCCGCCGCTCGGGGGTGGTGTGCTCGGCTCACTGGATCTCCTCGTTCAATGCTTCCGGGTGAGGCCAAATCGGCCTCGGGCTGCCTACGAGTATAACTTTCAATTAGACCTAGGTATAAATCGATGCAGCGCACGTCACGTTCTCAGAATGAATGATCGAACGATCTGAATTGTTTGAATTGCGCTACTCTAATTGCAGTGCAATACGCATCTGAACTCGTCAGAGAATGAATCCAAATACTTCGAGAGGAATGAATACATGAAAAAGACGAAGAAGATTGTCGAAATTGTCGACGACTTCGATGGCACCCCCGCCGATCAGACTGTCCGCTTCGCGTTTAATGGCGCGTCGTACGAAATTGATCTGAGCCGCGAGCATTTCGAGGAATTTGCCGAGGCCATTCAGCCCTACATTAAGGCTGGTCGCAAGGTGGGTTCGACCCGCCGCCGTGGCAACGCCGGCAACCCCACGCAGCGCCTGGAGAACGCGAAGATTCGCGCCTGGGCAAAGGAAGAGGGACTCGAGCTGTCCGACCGCGGTCGCATTCCCGCTCCGATCGTCGAGGCTTACCGCAAGGCTCGCGCCTGATTCACGACGCAATTGCGGGCGCACCGAAAGGTGCGCCCGCAATTCTTTCACACAGGTGAGGGGTGGCACGCGTTATGCGTGCCACCCCTCAGGTGCGTCGGATGTCAGTCCTTGGAGACAACGTTATTCGTGCCCGAGTCGCTGCCAACCTGAGGAGCCTTTCCGTCGTCGTACTGGACAGCGTTATTGGAGCCGGTGAAGGAGACCTTGTCGGCGGACTTCACCTCGACGGAATTCTGGGAGCCGTTGATCGTGATCTCGGAGACGGCCTCGCCCTCAATGTGGTTATTCGAGCCGTTGACGACGACGGTCTTCGTGCCTGCGGGGATCTCGACGTGCGCGTTGGACTCGTTGACCGTGAAGGCGCTTAGCTGCGTCGGACTTACCGGAGTCGGTGGACGAATCGGTCTTGGTGTCCGTGCGCGGGTTGCTCGAGGCCTCGGGGTGGACGAAGCCGCGGGGGCGGAGGAGTCGCCGCCGGAGACGTTGGCGGTCTGGGTGCAGCCGGTCAGGGCCACGGTGGCGACGGCCAGGGCGGCAGCGGCGGGAAGGAAGGACTTCAGGGACATGGTGTCTCCCTTTCGTATGTTGATCAGTTGGTCAAACGTCAATCAGAGTACTAGAAGGCGGGGATGAAGATCTCGACGCGGCGGTTGAGCGCACGGCCGGCCGGGTTGTCCGAACCATCGGCGTTCTCGTTGGGTGCGACGGGCTTCGACTCGCCGTAGCCGGTCGCATCCAGGATCGCGCTCACGCCGTCCTTCTTCAGCTCGGCGGACACGGCATCCGCGCGCTCCTGCGAGAGCTGGAGGTTGAAGGCCTCGTCCGAGATTGAATCGGTGTGGCCGTAGATGTGGGCGGTGGGAACCTTCGCGTTGTTGAGCACGCCTGCCAGGCTCTTCAGGGTCTGGGCGGCTTCGGGGCGGATGTCGGACTTGCCGAAGTCAAAGAGGACGCCGTCCTCCAGGGTGATGACCGTGCCGCAGGACTCGACGGGCTTGAGGGACTCGACGGCCGGGAACTTGCCGAGCTTGCTGACCTTCTCGACCTTCGGAGCGTCGTTGACGGTCACGCCGTTGACGGTGGCCGTGCCGTTGCCGTTGTTCTGAATCGTCAGCTTCTCGTCCGAGTAGCTGCCCGTGCCGTCGCCGTTGTTGATGATCGTGACGGTGCCCTTGGAGAACTGGCCGGAGCCGTCACCGTTGTTGATGATCGACTCCATGGAGGTCGCGTTGGAGTAGTTGCCGCCGCCATTGCCGTCCAGGATGATGCTGGTCGTCGTCGTGGAGTAGGTGCCCGAACCATCGGCCTTGACGGTGATGGTCACCATGGTGTCGGCGTTGGAGTAGGTGCCCGAGCCGTCGCCGCCGTAGATGATGGAGATGGGGCCCTCGGTGATGACGCCGGATCCGGTGCCGTCGTTAACGACCGTGCCCTTATCGCTGGAGGAAACGGCGGAGCCGTCGCCGCCCAGGACCGTCGAGCCGGACACCAGGGACGTGCCGTCGCACTTGGCGGGGGAGACCGTCACGCCCGGAACGGAGGCAAGGGACGAGGAGGCTGCCTGGACGACGGCCTTGTCTGCGTTCGAGGCGAACACGTCGATCGCGGGAACCGAGAAGAGCGGGATCGGGGGGATCTCGCCGGGGCGGTAACCCGGGACCGTCGGAACCGAGGCGGGAGTTGCGGACTGGGTGGGTGCAGCCGTGGTGGCCTCGGCGGTGGGCGCAGCCGCGGGAGTCTGGGGCTTCGAGGAGCCGCAGGCGCCCAGGGCGAGCGTGGTCGCAGCGACGAGAGCGGAGGCTGTCAGGGTGCGTCGTGTGATGATCATGAACCTAACCGTACGGGAAAATACGAGGGGCACACACTGTTCCGGTAATCATGTAAAACCTCGGAATCTCAAAGAACTCAGGGGTAATCCGAGGGGCAGTCAGGGGGTAATCAGGGTATGGCCGGGGTCTTTGTCCGCACAGGATAAGGGGGCCTCGTTCCGCGTCGTTGGAGGCGGGGCCTCGTCCCCCTCGCGGTCCGGTGTCCAAGCTGTGGCGTGATCAACCCCACGGGATGTATGAGGAGGGTTGAAACCTGTGGGACAATGGAGACATGAGCTACAAACTGGTGCTGCTCCGCCACGGCGAGAGCGAATGGAATGCAAAGAACCTCTTCACCGGTTGGGTGGATGTTCCGCTGTCGGACAAGGGCCGCGCGGAGGCTACCCACGGTGGCGAGCTCCTCAAGGAAGCGGGCGTGAAGCCCGACCTCCTGTTCACGTCGATGCTGCGTCGCGCCATCATGACCGCGAACCTCGCCCTCGACGCTGCCGATCGCCACTGGATCCCCGTTGAGCGCAACTGGCGCCTCAACGAGCGTCACTACGGTGCGCTCCAGGGCAAGAACAAGAAGGAAAATCCGCGACGAGTACGGCGAGGACCAGTTCATGCTGTGGCGCCGTTCCTTCGACGTGGCCCCGCCTGCCATTGAGGCCGGCTCGGAGTTCTCGCAGGACACCGACCCGCGCTACGCCGGCGAGCCCGTCCCCATGAGCGAGTGCCTCAAGGACGTCATCGCGCGTCTGCTGCCCTACTGGGATGAGACCATCGTTCCCGCGATCAAGACCGGCAAGACCGTCATGATCGCCGCGCACGGCAACTCCCTGCGCGCCATCGTCAAGCACCTGGATGAGATCTCCGACGAGGACATCGCCGGCGTCAACATCCCCACCGGCATTCCGCTGGTGTACGAGCTCGACAAGGAAACCCTCAAGCCCATCAAGAAGGGCGGCACCTACCTGGATCCCGAGGCTGAGGCGAAGATCGCCGCGGTCGCCAACCAGGGCAAGTGAGCTGAGCGGAGCCCCGGCATCGTCTGAATGGACGAGGCCGGGGCTCCGTCATGCCCGGAAAACCGGGCTTCTTGGGTTGTGATACCCGTCCTTATGGCGCACGTTTGAACGTGAGCAGGGTCGCATGCTGGGATGAACTGCGGTCGTGCTTGAGGTTGGTTTGTGTCGATCCTTGTATGCGTGTAACGTTGAGCTTTCACACTGTATGGGTCGGTTTTGCTCGCCAGCTGGTAGAATAGTCGTGCTATCCACGCAAGCACTCAGGAGTCCATCCATGTCGTTTGAAATCGGTCAGACGGTCGTCTACCCGCACCACGGCGCAGCCACGATCGAAGAGGTCATGACGCGCACCATTCGTGGTGAGGAGCGGACGTACCTGAAGCTGCGTGTGAATCAGGGTGATCTTGAGATTCAGGTCCCCGCCGAAAACGTCGACATGGTTGGCGTCCGCGACATCGTCGACGAGGACGGCCTCGAAGAGGTCCTCTCCGTCCTGCGTGCCCCCTACATCGAGGAGCCCACCAACTGGTCGCGCCGCTTCAAGGCGAACCAGGAGAAGATCGCCACCGGCGACATCGTGAAGGTCGCCGAGGTCGTGCGTGACCTGACCCGCCGCGACGACCTGAAGAAGCTGTCCACGGGCGAGAAGCGCATGCTGACGAAGGCCCGCGGAATCCTCACCTCCGAGCTGGCCCTGGCGCGCAACATTGAAAAAGTCCGCCGCCGCCGAGCGCCTCGACGCCGTCCTGGCTGAGGGGCGCATCGAAGTCGAAGAAGATGCCGTCGAAGAGTGAGTCCTGCGCGGTCCTGACGGCCGCCGGCTCCGGCTCTCGCCTCTGCTGCGAGGGGCCGAAAGCCCTCGTTGAACTCTCGGGTCGCCCCCTTGTCTGGTGGGCGGCCCGCGGCCTACGCGCCGGGGAGTGGGGGCGATCGTCGTGACGGCCCCGGCCTCGTCCATCGAGGAATTTCGTAGCGCTCTGTCCGATATTGATGATCTGACCGTCGTCGCCGGCTCCGATCGCTCGCGTCAGGAGTCCGTGGCCCTCGGCCTGGCCGCGCTTGGCCGGTGCGAGGCGGACACCGTCGTCCTCGTGCACGACGCGGCGCGGCCCCTGACGCCCCCGCAGGTCACCGAGCGAGTCATCGACGCGGTTGCCGGCGGCGCCGGCGCGGTCATCCCCGTCCTGCCCGTCACCGACACCCTCAAGACCGTGGATGCCTCCGGCGTGGTCGTCGGCACGCCCCGCCGCTCCGACATGGTGGCCGTGCAGACCCCGCAGGGCTTCCGCTGGGACGTCCTCATTCGCGCGCACGAGGAGGGAGCCTCCCTGGGCGCGGACGAGGCCCGGGCGGCCACGGACGACGCCGGCCTCGTAGAGGCCATCGGCGGTTCCGTCCAGACCGTCGCGGGCGACGAACGCTCGATGAAGGTCACGCGCCCCCTCGACCTGGCGCTTGCGCAGATCCTGGTCGCCGAGGAGACGAGCGCCCTAAAGGCCCTGCCCGGTTGGCGTTGTCGGGTGCGCTCGTAGCTCGCGCCCCACCGCGGCCCGGGCGGTGATATGCGTCAGCGGGCCGTCAAGATCGCGCATGCCATCCTGGCTCCCTCTGAGGAAGCCAGCATTGTAAGCTTTTTCCGGCCGATTGTTGAAGTAGGTGACCAGGCTGTCCACCCGCGAAAGCGGTATGGGGATTCCTGTCATGTCGAACTCCATGTCGCGGTTGGCTCCGTCGGCGGACACGTACATGAGCGGAAGCTGATCACCGATGTCGGGAATTGGACTGAAGCCCTTAATGGTCGGATGGCGATCCCACGGAATACGTGTCGCGGACTTGTCGATGAGAGAACGGAACGCGACATCTTCAGGAGTGAATTCGATGATCGGGCCCTGATGGATGAGCCAGAGCCTGTGGGGTGAGGACATGAACATGAAATAGAACATCGTCGAGAACATGAGGCCCGTGATCAAGCTGAGGACAGCGCCGACGGCCGAGTGGGTCACCAGCACTTCGATGATGATCGCTATCGGAGCGCAGGCTATGCCGATGCCGAAGGCGATCTGTTTCACGCGAACGAGGGCAAGGGTGGGACGTATCGATATTCCCCTTACCCTCCACGTGCACGATCCATCTGTCGTATCGGCGGAGCATGTGAGTGACTGCGAGGAACGCAGATGCGATGCCTAAGAGCAAGCAGTAGACAGAGAAAAATAGCGCGATGCCGCCTGGAATATATCCCGACAGTAAGAGGAAGATAACCGCGGTCACCGGGAAGAAGATGGCCGGGCGAACTAAGTTATTCGCCTTTGCATACTGCTTGTCGGCTTCCGAGGGGCTCACCAGCGTGCTGCGTGCCATCGTCTTCTCCTTCCAGGGTGACATACCAGCATATGACATGTGGTCAGGTCGCGCTGGTGGTTCCCCGGCCTCGTCGTGGGGATCCAACGAGAGCTCGGGGGTGGCCGCGTCTCAGGCGTCCGGGTCTTGTCCTCGCAGGAGCGTCTCGCACCATGTCGACGCCGGTCTCGGTGCCGAGAACGCGCCGCCGCTGGGGGTTGGAGGCGAAACTAGTCAATAAGTCGCTCGAAGGTGACGTAGGAGAGTCCCGGATCCCTTAAGTGCAGCCACGTGACACCGTCCTCGCCGTCCGCGGTCCAGTGGACGGCGGTCATGCCCTTGATAGTCTCCCCCACGCCGGTCACATCACTCCAGGCTGCCGTAGTGAGCCGAGGAAGAATGTCTTTCTCGGCGAAGGCGAAACCCGAGGGGACGAGAAGGAGCTTCTGTGCTTTGACGTCGCGCGGTTGTGGAAAATACAGATACGTGTGCTTCACGAGAAAGGAAACGATAAGGATGCAGGCCAAGAGTGACATAAGGAAACCATTCTTGGTGCTCGAGGAGAATGAGAGAGGAATGAGGGAAATCAAAACGCCGCTCACTCCCCATGTGAAGCCGGCGAGGTGCCTCTGAGAAAAGGTAGTATCCCCTGTGATCAGTAGCTCGGTGACCGTGCGTTCCTCCTGGCGCGTCGTGGTGGCAGTGACCCTCGGCGGGCGGCTGGGTGCGCGCGCATAGGCAACGGCGGCCGGAATGAAGGCGATGAGGAGGATAAAGACGATAGCGAGCCCGTAACGCAGGCCGAGGGCGGGGAAGCCGAGCGCGATGAGGGCAGCGAGGACGAGTGCTGCCGAGACTCCGACAGCATAGAAGCATGCGGGGACGATCCACGCTCGGCGCATGATGGCGTCGGCTTGTGCTGGGGTGAGAGGTCGGCGGATGAGGGTCAAGGGGAGCATGCGCCTAGCCTGCCGTCAGGATGTCGGTGACGAGCTGCGGTCCCTGCGGTGTTCCGAGCGTTGCTCGATCCTCAGGATGGGCGACAAAATGGTTGATGAGTCGCGCGAGTTGCCAGTAGCAGATGGGCATCCCCTTCATATCGAAAACGAGCGCATCCTCGGAGTCTCGGGTGGATACGTGCATTAACTGGTGTGGCTCATTGGCGACGACGAAAAGCTCGAATCCCTCAATCTGGGGGTTGCGATCCCAACGGATGCGTGTCGGGTTGTCGTGCAGGAGGGGCTGAATCGACAGGTGATCGGGACCGAGCGTGATCAGCGGTGACCGGTGGATGCGCGAGGGGCGATATTTGGTGGTGACGAATAGCGTGTAGGCAAGGAAGGAGAAGCAAAAGCCGATAATAATGCTGGTAATGCTTTCTGGCCGAACGAGATAGAACGCGACGGAAGCGGGTCCCCATGCCATCATCACGATGACGCATGCAAAAGAAAAGCGAATGACCGTTGTGTACGGATACAACGTCACTGTGCCATGCTCGACATGGAGCGCAGTTCCCCGGTGGCGACGTATGAAGCGCTCTACTCCGATGTAGACAACGCCAAGCGTGGCAAGCGACAGGTAGGCAGCGAAAAAAACAGCAATACCCGCTGGCATAATAAAGCATAGAAAAAAGCTCAAGCCGGTGCATGCAACCAGCAATATGATTGGTCTGAACAGCCGGCCAGCTGTATTGAGTTGTTCATCCGCATCGGAAAGGCTTTGCAAATGAGGTGACTTTACCATGCCGCTCCAAACATGTAGTAGGGTAGATGCGTGACAAAGGCGTCAGCTCTTTCGCGATATTCAAGTGGAATCTCTTCGTAAAGAGTGTCGCCTCCTGCTGCAGCGACGAAACCTGCTGCGACGCCTGTTTAAGGAGGGGCTACATCGGGGTGTGTGTTAACGGACATCTCTGCCATGTGGACAGCATATGACATGCGGTCAGGTCGCGCTGGTGGTTCCCCGGCCTCGTCCCTGGGGCGGCCCGAGGAGTAAGTGAGCTACGAAACGTGGTAGTTTCACCCTGGACGCACACGCGCCTCCGAGCACTCCCCGTCGAAGGAGCCCGATCCCATGAGCACAACGCCCACTACCCCACACCGCGTGATCACGCGCCGAGTCGTCGACTGGGCGGCCTGGGACTGGGGCAGCGCCGCCTTCAACGCGGTCGCCACAACCTTCGTGTTTACGACCTACCTGACCAGCGACGGCGTCTTCACCGACGCGGGTACGGCCTCGACCTGGCTCAGCAACGGCATGACGATCGCGGGCCTGTTCATTGCCCTGCTCGCCCCCATCACCGGCCAGCGCGCCGATCGACGAGGCCGGGGCGGAGTCTGGCTCGGATGGTTCACAGGCGCGGTCGTTGTCTGCATGCTCGCCATGTACTTCGTGCACCCCGAGTCGGTCCTCGGTCCCCAGGGTGCCCTCATGCTGGGTATTGCGCTGCTGGGCCTGGGTAACGTGTTCTTCGAGTTCGCCTCGGTGAACTACAACGCGATGCTCAACCACCTGGGCGAGAAGGAAGACCGCGGCAAGATCTCCGGCTTCGGCTGGGCAGCCGGCTACATCGGCGGCATCGTCCTGCTGCTCATCCTCTACGTCGGCCTCATCGGCGTCAACCTGCTGAACGTACCCACCGACGCGCACCTGAACATCCGCATCTCCATGGTGATCGCCGCCCTGTGGCTCGGCGGCTTCGCGATTCCCGTCATCCTCCACCCGCCGATGCCCAAGAAGGTCCAGACCGGCGGCGACAACGAGTCGATCATCGACTCCTACAAGCTCCTGTGGCGCACCGTGCGCACCCTCAAGAACGAGGCCCCGCACACCCTCTTCTTCCTCATCGCCTCCGCCGTCTTCCGCGACGGCCTCGCCGGCGTCTTCACCTTCGGTGCCGTCCTGGCCAAGACGGCCTTCGGCTTTAGCGCCAGCGAGGTGTTGATCTTCGCAATCGCCGCCAATGTTGTCGCCGGCCTGGCGACCGTCGCTTTCGGATGGGTCGACGACAAGATCGGCCCGAAGAAGGTCATCATCCTGTCCTTGAGTGCGATGGTCGTCGCCGGCTTCGGCGTCTTCTTCCTGCACGCCCACGGCCCCATCGTGTTCTGGAGCCTCGGCCTCGTCCTGTGCGTCTTCGTCGGCCCCACGCAGTCCGCGTCGCGTTCCTTCCTGTCGCGCATCATCCCCGCCGGCCGCGAGGGTGAAGTCTTCGGCCTCTACGCGACGACCGGCCGCGCCGTGTCCTTCATGGCGCCGGCCATGTACAGCCTCTTCCTCATGCTCGGCAAGCGTATGACGCCCGCCGGCGAGGACTACACCTACTGGGGCATCCTCGGCATCATGCTGATCCTCGGCGTCGGCCTGGCCCTCACGATCCCCGTGAAGGCAGACCGCGCGACCCTGGACCACATGGAGGGCTGAACGCCTCGCCTCAGACGAGGCGCGTCCCCGACGCATGCGAGTCCAATCTCGCCCGCCGCAGGGAGGCGCAGGCATCTCCGTCGTTGGTGCCGTGCGGCCGCGAGCGGGGGTACTACTCGGTACGCACCATGAGGGGCGTTCGCCAGCGCGGCCACGCCCTCGCCTCGTCCCGTGAAACCCAGGTGATCCGAGGTCGTCGCTGACACGGTGACCGTGCCCCCGGCGATCTCGCTCATGACCGCGCAGGCCTCGGGCAGTCGTGCGGCCATACGAGGCCGGTTCCCCACGACCTGAACGGTCGCGTTGCCGAGCACCCAGCCGGCCTCGGCGGTCATGCGGCGAACCTCCTCAAGGAGCGCGCGCCCCGAAGCACCCGCCCACTCGGGGCGATCCACGCCGAACACGGTGCCGAGCTCGCCCAGGCCCGTCGCCAGCAGCATCGCGTCGCATAGGGCGTGCGCGGCCACGTCCGCGTCCGAATGCCCCTCGAGGGGCCGCTCGCCCGGCCACTCCAGGCACGCGACCATCAGAGGGCGCGGCGAGTCGGGGGCGGCGAACGCGTGGACGTCGACCGCTTGGCCGATGCGGAAAGGCAGATCAGTCATGGAACCAGGGTAGCGTCACGAGGAAGTCGGCGTGAAGGCGATGAGACCCTCATCCGTCAGTCCGACCAGCAGGTCGTCGAATACCCACATGTGATTCCGTGCCGCCCTCAACTCGGTTGAGGTATGCGTCTTGTTGTTCGCCATGTCGAAGAAATAGACGGTCTGTTCCTTGTACCCGATGTTCAGAATGAACGCAGCGGTTCCGTCGGCGCTCGCACGAGCGTGGGTGGGGGAGAAGGAACAGGGCGGACGGGTGCTGGAAGAAACCCCCACCAACCCCTCCGCGGAGTATTTCGCAACGCCCCCCGAGGTGTGCACCGTGAGGGTTTGGCACCTGTCGCCGGTCGCCTCCAGCATGCCCGTCGTCCATGGCGTCCTGCCCGAGTCGAAGAAAGCATCCCACTCGCTCAGAGTCGGCATGCGGCCATCTTCTGCGGGGATAATGTACTTAAGGCTCGGCCCAAAAAGTGCCCAGGGAATTGCCGGACATGTCGAATTTTTCGAGCAACGTGGCGTTCTTACGCACGATGAGGCCATCCGAGGCTGGATACAGAGCATTGTAGGAATAGGAACGGGCATTAGCTAAACGCCCCTCTTGTCCAAAGGTCGTCACAACACCCGTGTATACGTTGACGATCTGTGGGTTCCTGTAGTCATCGACGGGAACCAAGGCGGAAGCCTCCTCTCCGGTCCCAATCGTGCGCGGCCCGTCCCACCGTGAGAGGGAGGAGTTACGGGACTGTTTTCCCGTAATGCTCTGCCACTGCTGTGTCCAGGAACCGGATTCCTGCTTCCACCCGGCGCATGTCTCCATGCCGGAACAGGTCACCAGGATGTCGTCGACCATGGTGATCGGATGGCCGTCCTCCCACGGCGCCTGTGTCTGAATGCCAGTTGCTTTCGAGATCAGGATATTTTCGACGGCGAGCCACTCGCCGACGGAGACGATGGAGAAATCTGTCCCCGAGTATGGGATCTGCATGGACCCGTCGTTGGATGTCCACAGCACGGCGGGCTCGGAGGAAGAGACGTCGATGGCTGCAAGAGAGATGGAATGGGAATGATGGTCCCGGGAGACCATGTAGAGTGTTGTGCCGTCGGCAAACAGGGTGGTTTCGGATGGCTTGTCAATGCCGGTGCGAGGTTCAGGAACGGTCCAGGCGACGCTCACGCCCGCTGCCCAGTCCGACGAGAGAATGTTCGTGTTTGTGGCCGAACCCTTGTAGCCCTGGGAGGCTACCGGCTTTGCGGTGGGCTGTGGAATCGCTGTGATGAAACGCGGTAGCGCGAAGAAAAGGAAAGCGATGACCGCGAGGCTCGTGGCGACGATGAGTGCTGCTTTCTTCCTCTGCAGTCGTATGTATGCCTGATGGCCCGCGATACGCTCGGGGTTGGTGCGCGTGCGCCGAGGGCGAGCGCCTTTCCGGGGTGCGCTCGCGGGGGGCCGGCGAGGCACCGGTCGAAGCTGCGCGGTCTGCGGGCTGCTCGGTGGCGCTCTGCGTCTTCGGCTCGCTCCCGGGTGCGGGGTTGGAATCCGCGTCCGGGGGAGCCCAGCGAGAAGAATCGTTACTCATGAGTCCTCATTTAGGCCGAGGCCGGGGTGAAGGCGACAACCCCCTGCTTCGTCATGCCGATCACCAGGTCATCGTAGGCCCACGTGAGGCCATGAGCCCCGTTGAGATCCTTCGAGGTGTGTGCCTCCTTCGTGTTGGTGTTCGCGAAGTAGACGCGCTGGTTGGACGGAGAGTTGGCCTCGCTGATGAACAGCGCAGCCCCATCGGCGCTGGCTCGCACGTCGAGCGGCGAGAAGAGGCAGGGCTCTGAGTCGCTGATGGACACGTCCTTGACGCCGTACGCCGAGCGGGGCATGGCATCCGAGGACAGGATGAGGGTCGCCGTAGTGCACTTCGAGCCGGTCATCTCGATCGTTCCCGTCGCCCACGGGGCCTTCGAGTCCTTCAGGTACGAGCGGAGCTGATCGAGGCTCGGCGCGGGGCCGTCGCTCGTGGGGACCGCCCACATCCGCTCGTAATCGATGGTCTCGACGAGCTTGCCCGCCATGTCGTAGACGTCGGCCTTGTCGTAGTCGCTGACGTTGATGTAGCCGTCGGAGGCGATGAGGAAGCCGCGGCTCTCAAACTTCTTTGCCGGAGCATCGCCCCCGAGGGTGGTGACCGTGCCGGTGTGGATATTAATGATCTGGGGCGCGAAACCATCCTCGGCGGACAGCAGGAACGAGGCGTCCTCCCCGCTGCCCATCATCCGCGTCTTGTTGGGCGCCTCCAGAGTGAGGTCGCGCCCCTGTCGAGACGTGATGCTCTTCCACTGCTGTTTCCAGGAACCGGACTCCTGCTTCCAGCCGGTGCATGTCTCCATGCCGGAACAGGTCACCAGGATGTCATCGGCGGCGGCCATGGGAACATCGCCCGGCCACGGGGCCTGAGTGATCGCCCCGGTCTTCTTATCGATTACAACGTCGTTGTAGGCGAGCGAATCTCCGGCGGAAGCGAGCGTCTGCGCGTCGCTCTGCTTCGTCACCGTCGCGTCCGAGCTCTCCTTCAGCCACAGCTTCTCGGGCTTGGCGCCCGAGATGTCGTATGCGGCGGCAACAGCATGGCCCTCACTGTCGCTCCTGGCGGCCACGTACAGGGTCGTGCCCTCCACGAGCAGAGACGGAGCGTCGTAGTCGTCGACGTAAGCGGAAAACTCGTCCAGGGTCCAGGCCACGTCCACGCCGTTGGCCCACGAACTCGCCAGAGTGCCCGTCAGGGTTCCCTGACCCCGTGTAGCCCTGCCCGCGCGGACTTGGAGCAACCCGGGGTGCCTTGGTCGCGAAAAAAACATGACGCTGGCAACCATCGCGACGACCGTCAGCAAGGCGATCAGCGCAACGTGCCACCAGCGCAGCTTCTTGCCGTGCGGCGCGGGGGCCGATGCGGGAACAGTCCCGGGCGCGGGGGCGGGGAACGCGTTCGGCGGGGCAAACGAAGATTTCGCGTGCGTGATCGGCTGCGGTATCGAAGCGGCCGACGCGTCGGAGTCTGTCGGGGCTGGCCACTGGGAATCGTTGAAGCTCACACCACGTTTCTACCACACGCCCCGGGGGAGCCTCCCCGATCCCATGCCCCGGCCTCGTCCCACGCATGTGACGAGGAACGGGCGCCCTCGCAGGCCACGCCCCCTCTCCGATAGGATCGACCCGTGCGCTACATTTCGACCCGACGCGGCCCCAACACGCCCACCCGTTCCTTCAGTGACATCCTCCTGGAAGGCCTCGCCCCCGACGGCGGCCTCTACCTGCCCGAGGAATACCCGACGCTGTCGCAGTCCGACCTGGACGAGCTGCGCATCGTCCTGCGCGAGGACGGCTACGCGGCCATGGCCGCCGAGCATCATCTCCCTCTTTGTCGACGACATCGGTGCCGACGACCTGAGTGCGATCACGGCCCGCGCCTACCGCACCCCCGCTTTCTCCGACCCCCAGATCGTCCCCGTCGACGCCCTGGAGGGCACCGACCTGCACCTCGCTCACCTCTCCAACGGCCCCACGGCCGCCTTCAAGGACATGGCGATGCAGCTCCTGGGCGAGCTCTTCGAATACGAGCTCACCCGCCGCGGCGACTGGCTGACCATCGTCGGGGCCACCTCCGGCGACACCGGCTCCTCCGCCGAATACGCGCTGCGCGGCCGACGTGGCCTCTCCGTCGTCATGCTCACGCCCGCCGGCCGCATGACTGCCTTCCAGCGCGCTCAAATGTTCTCCCTCCTCGACGAGAACATCGTCAACGTCGCCGTCGACGGCGTCTTCGACGACTGCCAGGACCTCGTCAAGGCCGTCAACATGGACGCCGACTTCAAGGCCACCTGGCACGTGGGCGCCGTCAACTCCATCAACTGGGCGCGCCTGCTTGCCCAGGTCTGCTACTACGTGGCCACCTGGCTGCGCGTCACCGAGGAAGGGGCCGACGCCTCGTCCAAGGTCAGCGTCGTCGTGCCCTCGGGCAACTTCGGCAACGTGTGCGCCGCCCACATCGCCCGCCAGATGGGCGTGCCGCTCGGCACCCTCGTCGTCGCCACGAACGAGAACGACGTCCTCGACGAGTTCTTCCGCACCGGCGTCTACCGCCCCCGCTCATCCGCGGACACGCTGGCTACTTCCAGCCCGTCCATGGACATCTCCAAGGCCTCGAACTTCGAGCGCTTCATCTTCGACCTGCTGGGCCGCGACGGTGACGCCACCCGCGCCCTCTTCGATGATGCCCTCGCGCGCGACGGCTACTTCGACCCGTCCGGCACACCCGAATTTGCCTCCCTGCGCGACACCTACGGCTTCACCTCCGGGACTTCCTCGCACGCGGACCGCCTCGCGGAGATCGCGCGCACGGAAAAAGGAGAGCGGCTACCTTCTCGACCCGCACACGGCCGACGGCGTGCACGTCGCCCGCGCGCTCCGCTCGCAGATCGAGGGCCCGCTTGTCGTCATGGAGACCGCCCTGCCCGTCAAGTTCGCCGAGACAATTCAAGAGGCCACCGGCCACCTGCCGCCCGTGCCCGAGCGCTTCGAAGGCATCGAAGGCCGCGAAGAGCGCGTCACCCCGCTGGCCAACTCCGCCGAGGACCTCAAGGCGCTGATCGCCGCGCGCGTGCGCCCCGGCGCCTGAGTTTTCCCTCACTCGCCGAGGCCCGAGCCCCCACCGGCGAAGCCGCGCGGTTCCGTATTGGGGGACCCGGGCCTCGTTACATACTTCCGCGAATGCGGCCGCGGGCAGAAGCGGGCCAGGTGCCCAGGTAGGATTGAGCCATGCTTCACCTGTACGACTCCAAGAGCGCCCGCGTCCAGCCCCTGACACCGGTCACCCCCGGGAAGGTCGGCATCTACCTGTGCGGCGCCACCGTCCAGGGATCCCCCCACGTCGGCCACCTGCGTGCTGCCGTCTCCTTCGACACGCTGATCCGCTGGCTGCGCCGCAGCGGCTACGAGGTCACCTACGTCCGCAACGTCACCGACATCGACGACAAGATCCTGCACAAGTCCGCCGAAGCCGGCTGGGACTGGTGGGCGTGGGCCTACCGCTTCGAGCGCGAGTTCACGCAGGCGTACGAGACCCTCGGTGTGCAGGCCCCCACCTACGAGCCGCGCGCCACCGGACACATTCCCGAGCAGCTCGACCTCGTTCAGCGCCTCATCGACGCCGGCCACGCTTACAGCGACGGGCACGGGAATGTGTACTTCGACGTGCACTCCCAGGCCGATTACGGCTCGCTCACCCGCCAGCGCCTGGCCGACATGCGCACCACCGAGGACGACGCTCAGATCGACGAGGCCGTGGAGGCAGGCAAGCGCGACCCCCGCGACTTCGCCCTCTGGAAGGCCAGTAAGCCGTCTGAGCCGGCCACTGCCTCGTGGGACAGCCCCTGGGGACGCGGCCGACCCGGCTGGCACCTCGAATGCTCCGCTATGTCGCGGCGCTACCTCGGCGACGAATTCGACATCCACGGCGGCGGCATCGACCTGCGCTTCCCGCACCACGAGAACGAGCAGGCCCAGTCCCACGGCGCCGGCTGGGAGTTCGCGCGCCTGTGGGTCCACAACGCGTGGGTGACCACCAAGGGCGAGAAGATGTCCAAGTCGCTCGGTAACGTCCTGTCGATCGGTGCTCTCACCGAGGAGTATCCGGCCGTCGCCGTGCGTTGGGCGCTGTCCACCGTTCACCACCGCTCCGCCATCGAGTGGGGTGCCGAGACGCTGCCCGCTGCGTACGCCGCCTGGGAGAAGTTCTCCACCTTTGTAGCTCGTGCCGTCGAGACCACCGGCGAGGCGGGGGCGGACGAGATTGCCCTGGCACCCGCCGACCTGCCCGAGGCCTTCGTCGCCGCCATGGACGACGACCTCAACGTCGCCGGCGCGCTCGCGGTCCTGCACGAGCACCTCAAGGCCGGCAACGCCGCGCTGGCTGCCGGTGACGTTTCCGGTGTGTACCGCGAGCAGGTCCTCGTTCGCTCCATGCTGGATGTGCTGGGCCTGGACCCCGCCTCCGAGCAGTGGCGCGGACAGGCTGGTATCGGCGCTGGCGCTTCTGGCGCGGCTGCGGCCGAGCACTCGGCGCTGGACGCGCTGGTCCAGGCCGTGCTGGAGGAACGAGCTGCCGCCCGCGCCGCCAGGACTGGGCCCGCGCCGACGAGCTGCGTGACCGCCTGGCCGCCGCTCGGCGTCACCGTCGCTGACGGCCGCGATGGCGCGACGTGGAGCGTTGGCTGAACTGCGGTTTCTGACAGCTGTTGCCTGACGTGTGTGCCGCCCGGTCCCGATGGGGCCGGGCGGCTTCGCGTTGCTCGTTGCCTCGACAGATCTCCGGCCGCCGCGTGGCCTGCCCGCCCGCTCGCCGTCCGCGCCGCGAGCTTCGCTCGGCGCGTCGGCTCGAAGCCCGGCCAGGCCCCCGCAGGCCCCGCGGCGGCCTCCAATCGGTCGGGGCTCGTTGTTTGTGCGTTGCCCGCCCGCCCACGAGATCGCCACACGCGAGCCTGATGGCTCGGTTGCTTGTGGCCCCACGGGTGTTCCGGGCGCCGGAGGGCCCGGCCGCCCGCGAGGCTAGGGCCTCACTTCGTTCGGCGCCGCGCCTCGAAGCCCGCCCGTGCCCTCCGTTCCCTCCGGCGCCCTCCACACCAGTGGGGCTGGGTCGCTGTTGTCTGGTTCGGCGCGTTGTTTTGGCGCCTGTCCGGGCCCCGCCGTTGCCTACACGTGCCCCGTTAGGCACTGCAGGCCAGGTGGTGTGGTTGTCTGAAACCGGCATCGCCTTTGCTTGTGAGTGCCTGCGTGGGATTGAAACCGCCATCGCCTTTGCGCGTGAGAATTAGGTGTTTTTGGAGCGTTTTTCGGTCGCATTGGTGTTGTCGGTTTCAATGGGTGTTGTTCAGGGGCGAGCATTGGTGATGGTGGTTTCACGCCGGACTGTATCAGTGGTTGTAGAGGTGTCGTTGGTTTCACCGTCACCACCTCACTGCGTCCTGTGCGCGAAAAAGTTCGCCCTGCGTGCTCAAAATGGCCAAAAATCGGCGTTCTATGGCGTGCTGGGCGAACTTTTTCGCGGGTCAGGTCGAGAAGGCATGCTGTTGGGCGAACTTTGTCGCGCCTGTGAGCCCGCCACTGCCTCCGTCCCTGGGCCCGGCCCGCCACTTCCTGCCGGCCCCACGGCCAGGCCTTGCGGTGCCTCCGGCACCCTCCACATCGGCCACGGTGGGGGTTTGCGTGACACGAAGCCTTCCAGCAGCGTGTCGCCGGCGTGTCGGAGCCTCATGTAGTGCAATTACCCCGTTTGGTGGTCGTGGGTGTGAGGCTTGGAGGGCCCGCGTGCGGATTGGAGGGATCACGTGCGCGATTAGCCCGATGTGAGTCGAGGCCGTAATCTGATAACCAGTCGACGCCGCGAGGCGTCGCCGCAAACGGAGAGGAACAGCATGGAGTACGTGGCTCTGCTGCGCGGCATCAACGTCGGCGGCAAGAACAAGGTCGTCATGAGCGAGCTGCGTGAGCTTATCGCGCGCGCGGGCTTTTGGACACGTGCGCAGCTACATCAACAGCGGCAACCTCCTGTTCGAGGCCGACACCCCAGTTGAGGACGTGGCCCAGATGGTCGAAGACATCCTGGAAAGAAACTATGACTTTCCGATCCGTCTCGCGATTCTGACGGGGGAGGACCACCTCGCGGAACTGGCCGACCTGCCCGACTGGTGGCACGGTGACGTGGCTCGCCGCGACGCCCTGTTCTACACGAGAGGCCTGGACCGGGATCACGTGCGCGAGCGCATCGAGGCGATGGAACTGGGTGATGAGGTCGTACACTTCGGCGAGCACGCCGTGTTCTGGGGCAAGTTCGACGAGAAGGAATTCCTGAAGACCGCCTACCACAAGCGTCTCCTGCGCGAGGACTTCTACCGCCAGGTGACGATCCGCTCCGGCTCGACCGTCGAGAAAATCGCGGCCATGCTGTCGCAGGACTGAGGTTCACCCCGCCCAATCGTGATTTTGGCCCCCGCGCGCGCCCCTGCGGCCCCGATGCAGCCCAAAACCCGTACGCTTGTGTCAGTTCACGAGAAAACGAGGAGACACCATGGCCTCACACAGCGGGCGCCCCGGCGCCATCCGTAAGAAGGGCACCAAGAAGGGCGCGCAGGTCGGCACCGGCGGCCACTCGCGCCGCCGCCTCGAAGGCAAGGGCCCGACCCCCAAGGCCGAGGACCGCACCTACCACCCGGCCTACAAGCGCAAGGTCAAGCGCGAGGCCCGCGAGGCCCAGGAGGCCGCGATCGCGCGCGCCCGCGCCAAGTCGTCGATCCGCGTCAAGCCCGGCCACGAGCTGATCGCCGGCCGTAACCCGGTCGCCGAGGCCGCCCGCGCCTCGGTCCCGATCGAGCGCGTATTCGTCCTCGACAACGTGAAGGACGACCGCGTGGAGGAGGTTGTGCGCCTCGCCTCGGCCATGGGCGCCCCCGTTTACGAGGTCACTCGCCGCGACCTGGATGTCGCGACCGACGGCGCCGTCCACCAGGGCGTCGCCATCGAGGTGCGCGGCTACGAGTACGCCGATGCCTCGGATCTGATCGCGGGCTCTCTGCAGCAGCTGGGCCACCCGCTCCTCGTCGCCCTCGATCAGGTGACGGACCCCCACAACCTGGGCGCGGTCCTGCGCAGTGCGGGCGCGTTCGGTGCGGACGGCGTCATCATCCCCGAGCGTCGTAGCGCGGGCGTCAACACGACCGCGTGGAAGGTGTCGGCCGGTGCGGCCGCCCGCGTGCCCGTGGCTCGCGCGACGAACCTCGTGCGCGCTCTCGAGGAGGCCAAGCAGGCTGGCTACTTCGTGGTCGGCCTGGACGGCGGAGGCGACGCGCCCCTACGCGGCCTGTCGCTGGCGGATGGCCCCCTCGTCGTCGTGACCGGTGCCGAGGGCGCGGGCTTGTCCCGCCTCGTGCGTGAGACCTGCGATCAGATCGTGTCGATCCCGATCGCGTCGACCGTCGAGTCCCTCAACGCGGCTGTCGCCACGGGCATCGCCCTGTACGAGGTGGCCTCCCTGCGAGCGCAGGGCTGAGCCTTCCGAACCATCTGTTGTCTCGCCGTGGGTGCGTCAGCGCCCGCGGCGAGACTCCTTTTTGGCGGCCTGGCGCATTGCGATCACGTTCCGTCCCTCGAAGAGGTGGTCTGTTGGTAGATCGCCCTCGAAGAGGAGTTCTGGCTGCGCGAGCAGTAGCTCATCGAGCTGCAGCGTGACGGCGAGGTCCTGGAGGTAGTGGCCGACGTCTTCCTTGGTGGTGAGGGTGTTGCGCTGGCTGACCCGGGTGTCGAAGCACCACACTTCGCTCGCGGGACGCCCTTCGGCCGACCAGGGCCGCGCTGCGATGAGGATCCGCGACGTCTGATAGCGAGCGGTTGCGGCAGGCTGCGAGGCAGGTGGCGAGGCAGACCGGGGGAACAGGTCGCTGCGCGCAATTCAGTCAGTCACGGTGGAGAATAGTCCGCCCATCGTATCGAGGCCGTCCGCGATCTCGGTGCCAACCCACCCATGCTGGGCGAGCTGCTCGCGCATCCCCGGCGTCTCCACCGGGGTTCTTCTCCACCTCGACGCCCAGTAGTTGATGCAGCGAGTGACTGCCTCGTGCGGATCGGTTGCGACGAGCGCGTGCAGATACCTGCGACGGAAGACCATCCGGCGCAGTGAGAAACCGGGGGTCATGATCGCTCCTTCGATGGGAGGAACTTGGTGACGGGATCGAGGAAGCTACCCCGCATCTGGGTGATGTTGGCGGGGGAGAGGGGGTGGTCCTCGGGCAGTTCCTTACCGTCGACGAGGCGCGGGGGAGCCAGGAGGACGCCCTGCTGGTGCAGGGCCGTGTGCAGGTACTCGAAGACGCGGGCGAAGGGATCTTTTCCTGGGCGGGCGCGCTGAATCGCCGTGTCCCAGGGGAAACACCACAGCTCGGTGCGGTCCTGTTCGGCGCCCGGCATCGGGCGAGCCGCGACGATGATCGTCGTCTTGTTGAGGTGACGCAGCTGCGCGCGCACCGCCTTCGACGTCAGGTAGACGGCGAGGCCTCCCAGCAGCAAGCTGGGAGGAATATCTGAGAGATCATCAGGAAAATCACGGTCACGGAGCCGTTTTCGGTTCTCGACCTGCCCGGGCATGACCGTGACCTCGGTGCCCGACCAGCCGATGCCCGCGAAACGCTCGCACATCGTGGTCGACTCGCGCTTGATGCCGACAGCACGCCAGAACGCCACGGAGCGTGCGACAGCCTCCGCCGGCGGACACGACACGGTGTACACCGTCATGGGGCGCCTCTTCAGGAGGGAGTCCAACGGCAGGCGCGGGGGAGTGATATCCATCAGCACTCCTGGGGATCGGGGTAACGAGGCCAGGCTATCAGCGTGAGCGTCATCGCACGAAACCCGGAGACGATACGATGAGGCCATGAGCATCCTCGGAACCGTCATCGTTGGCATCGTCATCCTCATCGGAGTGATCGGTGCGGTCGCACAGATCTGGCCCTCCGCACCTGTTGTCGGAGGCGCGATCCTCGTGTGGTCGTGGATGACCGGCACCCGCGCCGCGTGGATTATCTTCGCCATCGTGGCCGTCGTCCTCATTCTGGGCACCGTGCTCAAGTACGTGATCCCCGCCCGCGGCATGAATAAGGCGGGGATCCCCCAATCCACGCTCGTATGGGGCGCCGTCGGCGGCGTCGTCGGATGGTTCATCGGCCTGCCCCTTGGCCTCGTCCTCGGCATGGTCGCGGCCATCTTCCTCGTCGAATACCTGCGCAGCCGCGACATCGCCAGCGCGTGGACGGCCACCCTCCAGGCCCTCAAGGCCTTCGGCTGGACGATCGCCATCGAGCTGATCGCCGCCCTCACGAGCGCCACCCTGTGGGGCGTCGGCGTCGCCCTGGTTGCCGCCGGAAACTGACGCGACCAGCCAGGGCGCCCCGGCCTCGTCGTTCCTCCGGTAGGATGGGTCTGTTGCGCGCGCCCGCGTAACAGACCCAACTAAACGGAGATTCTCATGCCCGCCGTCATCGTGCTCGGCGCCCAGTGGGGCGACGAAGGCAAAGGCAAGGCCACTGACCAGCTCGGCCAGCACACCGACCTCGTCGTGAAGTTCAACGGAGGCAACAACGCCGGACACACCGTCGTTATTGACGGCGAAAAGTACGCGCTGCACCTCCTGCCCGCCGGAATCCTCTCCGAAGGCGTCACCCCCATCATCGGCAACGGCGTCGTTGTCGACCTGGATGTGCTCTTCGAGGAGCTCGCGGACATCACCGCGCGCGGCGTCGACTGCTCGCGCCTGCTCATCTCCTCCAACGCGCACATCATCCCGCCCTACAACCGCCTCATGGATCAGGCGAACGAGCGTGCGCGCGGCAACAACCTCATCGGCACGACGGGTCGAGGCATCGGCCCTACCTACGCCGACAAGATGAACCGTATCGGCCTGCGCATTCAGGACCTCTTCCACCCCGAGGAGCTGCGCGCCAAGGTCGAGGCCGCCCTGGCCCCCAAGAACACCATTTTCGAGGCTGTGGACATCCCCACGCTCGATCCCAACGAGGTGTCGGACCACCTGCTGTCCTTCGCGGACCGTATCAAGCCGATGCTGTGCGACGTGTCCCTCGTCGTCAACGACGCGTTGGACCGCGGCGACACCGTCCTCTTCGAGGGCGGCCAGGCCACGATGCTCGACATCGACCACGGCACCTACCCCTTCGTGACCTCCTCCAACCCGACCGCGGGTGGCGCGCTCACCGGCTCCGGCGTCGGCCCGACTCGCATCGACCGCGTTGTCGGCGTGGCCAAGGCGTACACGACGCGCGTCGGCGAGGGACCGTTCCCCACGGAGCTGGACGACGAGGTCGGCGAGGCGCTGCGCACCAAGGGCGGCGAGTTCGGCGTGACCACGGGTCGCCCGCGCCGCACCGGCTGGTTCGATGCCGTCATCATGCGCTACTCCACGCGCATCAACGGCCTGACCGACATCTGCCTGACCAAGCTTGACGTGCTCTCCGGCTACGAGACGATCCCCGTGTGCGTGGCCTACGAGGTCGACGGCGTGCGCACTCAGGAAATGCCCCTCGATCAGGCCGGCTTCGAGGCCGCCGTGCCCGTGTACGAGGAGCTGCCCGGCTGGAGTGAGGACATCTCGCAGTGCCGTTCCTTCGATGAGCTGCCCCAGGCCGCCCAGGACTACATCAAGCGCCTGGAAGAGCTGTCGCGCTGCCGCATCCAGTCCATCGGCGTGGGCCCGGGCCGCGAGGCCACGATCGTGCGCTACCCGCTCATGTGACGGTTTCTGAACGACAGTGGGGGCCGGTGCTGCAACGCAGCGCCGGCCCCGCTGTGTGTGGATAGTTGTTGTCCCGCATGGGTTCCGCACGTGGGCCCGATGACCTGCACGTAAACCCCTTTATGCGCACGTAAACCCCTTGACCTACACGTGGGCAGGGCTGCCCACGTGCATATCGTCGGGTTAACGTGCGGGGGAAGAGGCCCACGTGCATATCGTCGGGTTAACGTGCGGGGGAAGAGGCCTACGTGCATACAAGGGAGTGCGTGGAACTCATATGGTGGACAACGTGGATAACCGTGCCGTGAGGCGGTAGTTCGCGGGATACGCGCCGGCACGCGCATACGACAAAGCACGCCGAACCGAATGCGCCTGTCGGCGCGAAGGCCGCTCGTAGCGGCAGAGTTTGGAGCCCGGGGCATACCGGTCCGGCGTGCCCCACAACTGTACGACCAGTCAACGCCTGCGCGCATCCCGTGGCGGCGTGCATCAACCCACACGGGGCGTGCGCCACAGGCCGCCCCTCATCGCCGAGGCTGTGTCAGCGTGAATCGGGACTGACCCCCGGCCCCGTGCCCGGGAGAGCCGACCCGCGCGAGCGGCCCCTGCCTCGTCAGACGCGCACATGTGGGACCATGGAAGCGTGATGACTTCGACCCCGCCCACGCGATCCCGAACCCGCCCGAACCGCGGGCGTCGTCGCGAGACCCTGGCGACCCGGCACGTGCCCAACGGAATCGGTACCCTCACCGTCACCCTGCTGGCCGTGGCGACCATCGTCGCCTGGTGGCTGCCCGGTTCGCGTTGGAGCGTCGGTCCCGTCGTCGCCATCGCTTCGTTCCTGCTGGCCCTCGGCTGGCCGACGCTCGCGCGCCTGCACATGCCGTGGCTCGCGCAGGCGGTCCTCGCCCTGGGTGGGGCGCTGACCCCGATGGCCGTCGCCTACTGGAAGAACCTCGACATCGCCGTACCCTTGACGGGCATCACCCTGGTCGCCCTGGTCGCCGCCACGATCCTGGACGCGCCCGCGCCCCGCGACCACTCCGTGGGCCACACGAGCGAGCACTGGGGCTCCACCTCGCTGACTGCCGCCCTCGCCTCGTCGGTGACCGGCCTCCTCATCGTCACCTCCGGGTCCATGTGGGTCTCCTCACCGTCCACGAGCGCTGGTCCGTCATCGTCCCTATGGCCGCCCTCATCGCGATTATCGCGGCGGCGTCGGCGCGCTCGGGACGCAGCGCAAAGGCGGGCGTCGTCTACGCGATGCTCACCGGTATCGTCGCTGGTCTCGTCGCCGCGTCGATCGCGTGGATCCTCGGGCAGACGTCGGATCTGCTGCCCGTCGTCTTCCCTTTCATCGCCAAGCGTTTCGGCGACTTCGCCGCCTTCCTGACCCTGGGTGGCGTCACCGGCTTCGGCGTTGGCTTCGCGGTCTCCGTCGTCGACGCGCTGCTGGGCGAGCGCGCCGCCTCCGCGCAGCTCGCCAACGTGCTGGGCCGAGGCGCCGCGAAGTTCCTCGTCGCCGCCCTGCCCGTCTACGCGATGATCCGCATCGGCGGAATCTGAGACCCCACGACGGCGGGGTGACCGCATGGCCGGGCCCCGGCCTCGTCCCGTTCGCTTCCAGCTGCGCGCGCCCCTGCTCGCGCGGTGAGCGTCCACCCGAGGCGTTAGGCTGGAGTCATGATGGTGATACCTGCTGACCTGCCCGCACTCGTCGCTCCCGTCGCGTGGATGCTTGGAACATGGGAAGGCTGGGGCATGTACGCCGCCCCCGCCGCTCCCGGCCAGGAAGAACCCACCGAGGATTCCCCCGTCATCGAGGAGATCCGCGGTGACGTCGTCGGCGAGCAGATGCGCCTGGTGACCCGCGTATACGCGGGCGTCGCCTCCGAGCCGATCGACCCCACGTGGGATGCGGCGAAGGGCCTGTCCGCAATCACGAAGGGCGACCTGATCAACGAAGAGACCGTGTACGTCTCCGTCGCCCCTCCGACGCGCCGCTGCCCCCGCCCGGCCAGTACAACCCCCGCGAGTTCACTGCGACCTCCGCGTCCACCGAGGGCCACAGCGCCGTGTGGGACGGCGTGAGCGTCGGCCCGCGCGTGCAGATGGTCTCCGATGCAATCGCTCTCGGCGTGGGCGCCACCCGCGTCACGCACCTGGGCCGCATGTTCGGCCTGGTCGCGGGCGAGCTCATGTGGACGCAGGAGCGTACGCTCGACGGCGAGGATGAGGCCGACGTCGAGATCTCCGGCCGCCTCATGCGCACCGCGCAGGCCTCCACCGAGTCCGGCGAGGTCATCGAAGGCATCGACGACACCCAGGACGGCTTCCTTGTCTGAGTCTGCGTTCGATTCCGAGTTCGTCGACGAGGCCGTGGCATCCTTCGGCGCGACCCCGCACTTCGGGGATCCGTCGGGGGAGCAGTGGGCCCTTGAGGGCGGCCGCGCGCTGGTGCGCCGCCCGGACCTGGCCGTCATCTCTGTGTCGGGGGCCGATCGGCTGACGTGGGTGACGTCGCTTGCATCCCAGATCGTCACCGACCTCGTCCCCGGCGCGAGCCGCGAGCTGCTGATCCTCTCGCCCGAGGGCCGCGTCGAGCACTGGGCCGGCGCCAGCGACGACGGGGAGACGCTGCACCTGATCGTGGAGCGCTCGGACGTGTCGGAGTTTGTGGCGTTCCTCGAGTCGATGCGCTTTGCGCTGCGCGTCGCCGTCTCAGAGAGCGACGTCGCCGTGTTCTCCTCGGTCCGCGCGGGCGCGAATACGCCCGAGTCCGCGGCCGACCTGCCCGGACACGTGTGGACCTGGGAGGACCCGTGGCCCGGCGTCGTGGAAGGCGGGGCCGCCTACTTCCAGGGCGAGCGTCATCCCGGCGCGCGCACCCCGATGATGTTTCACGCTGTTTCACGCGAGGCCGCGGACGAGTTTGAGGCCGCGTGGCTGTCTGCGTGCCCCGAGGCCGGCTCGCGCCGCCGCGCCGGATACCTGGCGTGGGAGGCCATGCGCATCGCCGCGTGGAAGCCGCGCCTGGGCCGCGAGACCGACGCCCGCGCGATCCCGCCCGAGGTGGACTGGCTGCGCAGCGCCGTCCACACGACGAAGGGCTGCTACCGCGGGCAGGAAACCATCGCCCGCGTCCTGAACCTCGGACGGCCCCCGCGCCGCCTTACCTACCTGCAGCTGGACGGTTCGCGCGGCGACCTACCCGCGCCCGGCACGCCCATCGAGGTGGGCGGACGCCAGGTCGGCGTCATCACCTCCTCGGCCCGCCACGCGGACGAGGGGCCGATCGCCCTCGCGCTGATCGCTCGCGCCGTGCCCGTGACGACCGTCTTCGACATCGACGGCGTCGCCGCCGCCCAGGAGGAGATCGTGCCCGTCCACGGCAAGTCCTCCGTGTCCCCGAGACACGCCCGGGCGCCGACCTCTCGCGCGAGGCCGGCCAGCGCGGCGGTTCCACGGGCTTCGGCGGCCTCGGCTCGGCCCTGGGGTCGCGCTGATGCGCGCCGTCATCCAGCGCGCCACCTCGGGCGAGGTCCGCGTCGACGGCACCGTCGTCGGCCGCCTCGCCTTCGACAGGCTTGACGAATCCGGTGCACGCCGCGAGAGCGTAGCGTCCGGCGTTGGCGGGCAGGACCCAGCAGTCTCGGCGGGGGAGAGTGGCTGCGAGAAGCGCCAGGGCCTTGTTGTCCTTCTGGGGGTCCAGCGCGGCGACGGTCCTGAGCAGGTGGCCACGGTGGCCCGCAAGATCGCCGAGTTGCGCATCCTTGACGGCGAGCTTTCGGCCGCCGACGCGGGCGCGCCGATCCTGGTGATCTCCCAGTTCACGCTGTACGGGGACACCCGCAGGGGCGGCGCCCCTCATGGGCTCATGCTGCCCCCGGCGAGAGGCTGAGCCCCTCGTCGACGCGGTGGTCGCCGACCTGCGAGGCCGGGGCCTGCACGTCGAAACCGGCCAGTTCGGGGCGATGATGGAGGTCTCGCTGGTCAACGACGGGCCGTTCACGGTCCTCGTCGAGGCCTAGCACCGTGTCCTAGGCCCCTGACAATCTCGCACGCATTTTCTGCGACAATTTTTTTCAAGCAACGAAACCGCATCGTTGGAATTGCAACGTTTCTGGACGGAAATGAACGTGTTGGACCATCGAATTGGGCGCGATTTGTGCAGCGGGGAGCACACATTGAGGGCCGCCCATGCGCCCAGGGCGAGCGCGCGCACGGCGCGGGAGCTTTTCGTAGGCTGTAACCAGTCAACTGGGACGGGCGTACGCCGAGCTCGGCGAAATGCCCGTCCTGTGAAATGAGGAGAGGCATGTTCGAACGCTTTACCGACCGCGCTCGCCGGGTCGTCGTGCTCGCGCAGGACGAGGCCCGCGGTCTCAAGCACAACTACATCGGCACGGAGCACCTGCTGCTCGGGCTGATCTCCGAGGGTGAGGGCGTCGCAGCCAAGGCACTGGAGACGATGGAGATCAGGGGCGAGGCCGTCCGTGCCTCGGTCATTGAGATCATCGGCGAGGGTGAGAAGCCGGTCGAGGGCCACATCCCCTTCACCCCGCGAGCCAAGCGCGTCTTCGAGCTGAGCCTGCGCGAGGCCCTGCAGCTGGGCCACAACTACATCGGCACGGAGCACCTGCTGCTCGGCCTCCTCAAGGAGGGCGAGGGCGTGGCCGCCCAGGTCCTGACCAAGCAGGGCGCGGACCTGGCGCAGGTGCGTCAGACCGTCATCCAGATGCTCAGTGGCTACCAGCGCGGCGACGACGAGGGCCGCGAGTCTGTCGGCGCGGGCGTGGGTGGCTCGGGCGGTCCCGAGCGCTCCAACTCCGCGATCCTCGAGCAGTTCGGCCGCAATCTGACGCAGGCCGCGCGCGAGAACAAGCTGGACCCCGTCATCGGCCGCCGAGTCGAGATGGAGCGCGTCATGCAGGTCCTCTCGCGTCGCACGAAGAACAACCCGGTCCTGATCGGTGAGCCCGGCGTCGGTAAGACCGCAGTCGTTGAGGGCCTCGCCCAGGCGATCGTGCACGGCGACGTGCCCGAGACGATCAGGACAAGCAGATCTACAGCCCTCGACATGGGGGTCGCTGGTGGCGGGCTCGCGCTACCGCGGCGACTTCGAGGAGCGCCTGAAGAAGGTCCTCAAGGAGATCCGCACGCGCGGCGACATCATCCTGTTCATCGACGAGATCCACACCCTCGTGGGTGCTGGTGCCGCTGAGGGATCCATCGACGCCGCCCAGATGCTCAAGCCCATGCTGGCCCGCGGCGAGCTCCAGACGATCGGTGCGACCACGAACGACGAGTACCGCAAGTACATCGAGAAAGACGCTGCCCTTGAGCGTCGCTTCCAGCCGGTCAAGGTCGATGAGCCCAGCGTCGATGAGACGGTCGAGATCCTGAAGGGTCTGCGCGACCGCTACGAGGCTCACCACCGGGTTATCATCACGGATGCCGCGATCCAGGCGGCCGCCGAGCTGGCGGATCGCTACATCTCGGATCGATTCCTCCCGGATAAAGCTATCGACCTGGTCGACGAGGCCGGTGCGCGACTGCGCATTCGTCGCATGACCGCCCCGCCGGAGCTGCGCGAGCTGGATGAGAAGATCGCCGAGGTGCGCCGCAACAAGGAGGCGGCCATCGATGATCAGGACTTCGAGAAGGCCGCGTCGCTGCGCGACGAGGAGTCGAAGCTGAACGAGGAGCGCAAGGCGAAGGAAGAGGCCTGGAAGGGCGGCGAATCCGACGAGATCGCCGAGGTCGGGGATCAGGAGATCGCCGAGGTCCTGGCCATGTCGACCGGTATCCCGGTCGTGCGCCTGACCCAGACCGAAACCGCGAAGCTACTCAAGATGGAAGACGAGCTGCACAAGCGCGTTATCGGCCAGGATGAGGCCGTCAAGGCGCTTGCCCAGTCGATCCGGCGTACGCGCTCGGGTCTGAAGGATCCGAACCGTCCCGGCGGCTCGTTTATCTTCGCCGGCCCGACCGGCGTTGGTAAGACTGAGCTGGCCAAGGCCCTTGCCGAGTTCCTTTTCGGCGACGAGGACGCCCTGATCCAGCTGGATATGTCGGAGTTCTCCGAGAAGCATACGGCCTCGCGCCTCTTCGGTGCTCCTCCGGGCTACGTTGGCTATGACGAGGGGGGCCAGCTCACGGAGAAGGTTCGTCGTAAGCCGTTCTCGGTTGTCCTCTTCGACGAGGTCGAGAAGGCTCACCCGGACATCTTCAACTCGCTGCTTCAGATCCTGGAAGAGGGCCGCCTGACAGACTCGCAGGGTCGCAAGGTGGACTTCAAGAACACTGTCATCATCATGACGACGAACCTGGGTACCCGAGACATCAACAAGGGTGTCCTCACGGGCTTCCAGACCGCGGACAATTCGACGCACGACTACGGTCGTATGAAGTCGAAGGTTGCGGAGGAGCTCAAGCAGCATTTCCGTCCCGAGTTCCTCAACCGTGTTGATGATACGATCGTGTTCCCGCCGCTGACCAAGCCGGAGATCTCTCGCATCGTGGATCTGATGATCGCCAAGCTGGCCAAGCGCATGGAGGCTCAGGATATGCGCCTGCAGTTGACCGACGAGGCGCGCGAGCTGCTTGCTGACGTGGGCTTCGACCCGGTCCTGGGTGCGCGTCCGCTGCGCCGCGCGATTCAGCGCGAGATCGAGGATGCACTGTCCGAGCGCATCCTCTTCGGAGAATTGCAACCTGGTCAGGTTGTCACCGTTGGCGTCACCGGAGAAGGAAAGGATCGCGCGTTCACCTTCAACGGGGAGTGATTTACTCGCCAATTATTTGAAGCTGACAAAGTGCCTTTTCTAGAGGGCGGCCCTTCGTTCTGCGGCGAGCCGCCCTCTAGTTGTTAAGTAATCCCGCCTCTGATAGATTCTGATTAACTATTAGGGCTGGGTTGAAGTTGTGCCACACTATTGTGCGGGCACTACTCAGCAATCGGGAGAGGGTCAATGCGCGCGCACAAGCGACGAAACGTAACCGGTGTGAGGCGACGTCTGCCGGCGTTTGTTCTCATGCTCGTCGTTGCTGCGCTGTGCATCGCAGGCGTCATTTACAAGGGCGCCGAAGTGACTCAGGTCAACGTCAATGATGGCGGTATCTGGGTGACTAACAAGTCCAAGCAGTTGGTCGGCCACCTCGACTACGAAGCCCGCATTCTTGATGGTGCCCTGCGCACCGAGGCTACCAACTTCGACGTTGGCCAGGCTGGCGAAACGGTGACCGTCTCCGACCTCGGCTCACTGACCGTTGCCCCCGTCAACGTCACCCAGGTCGCCCTCGGCTCTCCGACGGCCCTGCCCGCCGGCTCGAGCGCGATGCAGGGGGTGACGTCCTCGGCGTCCTCAACGCTGCCGATGGCACCTTGTGGACAACGTCTGCGGCGTCTCCGAGCCCCTCCAATCTCGTCGACTCTGCAGCTCTGGCCTCGAATATGGGGGCCAGTGCATTCGTGACCGGCGAGGACGGCTCTGTGTACTCCCTGTCGAACTCGGGAACGCTCACGACCGTCAAGCGCAGCGGGTCAGTCGATCAAGCGAAGACCACTCAGGTCACCGGGATTCCCGATGGTGCCCGCCTTTCCATCACGGCCGTCGGCGATCAGGTTGTCGCCCTTGACTCTGCCTCTAACACCCTCTTTCTGCCCGGGAATAAGACCCTCGACCTCGGCGCGGCCGGTATAGAGGCCGATGCCGTCCTGCAGCAGGCCGGACCGAAGGATGACTCGGTCCTGATGGCCACCGCCACCTCTCTTGTAGCGATTCCGCTGACGGGTGGGCAACCCGTGATCACGCCCGCCGCCGAGGGGTCCCCGACCGGCATCCCGGCGGCGCCTGTGCGGCATGAAGGATGTGCCTACGGTGCGTGGAGCGGATCGGGTGCGTATGTGCGCTCCTGCAAGGATCCGGCCTCGAACGAGCAGATGGTCGTCGATACGCTCGTCTCCGCCCGTGAGGTTGTCTTCCGGACCAATCGCAAGGCCATCGTCCTCAACGACGTCGCCGAGGGGAACGTGTGGTTGCCCGACTCAAACATGGTCCTGATGGACAACTGGGATGAGGTCGAGAATCAGCTCGAAGAGAGCGAAGAGGAGCAGGATAGCCCGGAGCTCACCAACGAGGTGGCCGACCCGCAGCAGCGCGAGGAGAATACTCCGCCCGAGGCCGTCGACGACGAGTTTGGTATCCGCCCGGGACGCTCGACCATTCTGCCCGTCCTGGACAACGATTCCGACCTGGACGGGGACGTGCTCACCGTCACCCCCGACCACGCAGCCGGGATGGGGTTCTGTGGTCGTGGCTCGTAGCGGGCGCGCCCTGCAAATCGAGGACGTATCAGCAGACCAGAGCGGATCCACGTCCTTTACCTACGATGCCTCGGATGGGCGGGCTTCCGCTTCCGCCCACGTTCAGGTCACGATCCACCCCTACGGCCAGAACGAGGCCCCCACTCAGGTGCGTTCTTCCTCCGTCAAGATCGGGGTGGGCGCGCAGATCCAGTACCAGGCCCTCAGTGACTGGCGTGATCCCGACGGTGACCCGATCTACCTCAAGGAGGTCCAGGCTCCGACTGGCCTGAACGTCTCATTCGTCGAAGACGGTACCGTAACCATCGCGGAGGAAGGGGCGTCGGCTGGCCCCAAGACCATCGTCCTGACGGTGGCTGACGACCAGGGGGCCGAGGCCCGCGGAGAGCTCGTGGTCAACGTCCAGGAGGCGGGCAACCTCCCGCCTTCGGCCAACGGCGACCTTTTCCAGGCTCAGCCGGGCGAGACCGTCACCCTTGACCCGCTCAAGAATGACACCGACCCCAACGGCGACCCGCTCTCCCTCGCCGCCGTCTCCGGAGCCCCGTCGGGCGCGACTCTCACCCCGGACCTCGACCGAGGAACCATCGACTTTCGGGCGCAGCAGCCCGGATCCTACTCCTTCGCCTACACGGTCTCTGACGGGATCGCGACGACGCTGGGTATCATCCGCGTGGAGGTTGTGGCTTCCTCCTCGGTGCGTCCCATCGCAGAGAACGACACCGCCGTCCTACCCCAGGGCGGATCTGTCCTGATCAATCCCCTGGGTAACGATTACGACCCCGCCGGAGGCATGCTCTCAGTGACCTCGGTGGATACGACGAAGGCGCCCGATATTGAGGTTGCGCTCATCGAACGCCACCTCCTGCGGATCACCGCCCATGCGGGCATCGACAAGACCGTGACCTTTTCCTACACGGTCTCTAATGGTCAGGGAAGTGCCACCGCCGAGGTGACCGTGATTCCCGGCGCTTCGGATCGCTCCGACATGGCACCCGTGCTGCGGCCCGACCGGGCAAAGGTGCGCGTCGGCGACGTCGGAACGGTCTCGGTTCTGTCCAACGACCGCTCCCCGGCCGGTCTGAACCTCCAGGTCGAGTCGACTCTCGAGTACGACCAGGCCTCGGCGGTCGGAACGCCCTTCGTGACTGGAAACCAGGTGCGTCTTGAGGCCGGAACCAGCCCCGGACTTCTTGAAGTTACCTACTCGGTCATCGACTCCGCAGGAAACCACGCTTCCAGTACGGTCACCTTCGAGGTCATCCCGGATTCCGACAGCAACGAGGCCCCCCGTCCGAGGACCCTCAACGCGTGGACGAGCGCCGGTCAGGCCGTGACGATCCCCGTCACGCTGAGCGGCATCGATCCCGACGGCGACTCGGTGACGCTGGTCGGCGTGGACTCCTCGCCGACCCAGGGCGTGGCCACCGCCTCGGCCACCTGGATCGACTACACGCCCAATCGCGGGGCGGTCGGCACCGACACCTTCACCCTACACGGTCGAGGACCGCAAGGGAGCGCGCGCCTCCGCCCGCGTGCGCGTCGCGATCTCCCCCTCACCCACGTCCAACCAGAACCCCGTGGCCGTCCCGGACACCGTGCAGGCCCGCCCTGATCGCGTCCTCAACATCAACGTCCTGTCCAACGACGTCGATCCCGACGGCGACACGCTCACCCTGGACGAGGGTGGCCTGACGACGGCCACGCCCGCGCTCAATCCTCAGGTCCGCTCCGCGACCACGATCTCGGTGCGCACCCCATCCGAACCCGGCAACTACGCGGTCGCCTACACGGTCTCGGACGGCCGAGGCGGCTCCGCCACCGGTTTGGCCACCATCTACGTATCCGAGGACGTCCCCCTCAAGGCCCCCGTTGCCCGCGACGACTACGTGGCCTACACGGAGCTGCCCGAGGACGGGTCGGCCGTGCGCGTGCGCGTCGTCGACAACGACGACGACCCCGACGGGTCGGTGGACGAGCTGAAGGTCACCACCGGCGAGTCCGGGGTGAACGTGAGCGGCCAGGACCTGCTGATCCCGGTCTCCGATCAGCTGCGCCTCGTCGTCTACACGATCACCGACCGCGACGGACTGACCAACTCCGCCGTCGTCACCGTGCCCGGACGCAACGCCACCGCGCCCTTCCTGAATAACGCGAACCTCCCGATCGAGGTGGACGCGGGATCCCAGCGCACGATCTCCCTCGCCGACTACGTCATCGTGCGATCGGGGCGTTCTGCGCAGCTGGTGGAGGGGTCCTCTCCGGCCGCCCAGGCGGGGCTGACATCGGTGAGCGCCGAGGGTGCGACGCAGTTGACGATCAGCGCGGCCGAGAGCTTCTCCGGAAACACGGCATTCACCATTCAGGTCAGCGACGGGGATGACGCGGGCGCTCTGTCATCGAGCCTGTCCGTACCCGTTCGGGTGCGCGCGACCCAGAACCAGCCGCCCACCTTCACCCCGACCGGCGTGCGCGTCGAGGCCGGGGGCGAGGCCGTCACACAGAACCTGGCGCTCGGAGTCACCGATCCCGAGGGCGGCGACCCCTCGACCTTCACCTACTCGGTGGGCACCGTCCCCGATGGCATCAGCGCCTCGGTGTCGGGTTCGACGCTCACCGTGACCGCGGCCCAGGGCACGGCCCGAGGCCCGGCCGGAAGCATCGCTGTGAGCGTGACCGACACGGACGGCAACTCGGTGTCGGGTTCCGTCCCCGTCGAGGTCGTGGCCTCCTCCAAGCCTCACGTCAGCGCGCCTGACTACCAGGAACGGGCCCGGGTTGACGAAACGGTGCGGGTGGACGTCGCCTCCCGTGCCATCAATCCCTTCCCCGATTCCCCGCTGACCCTCGAGGGTGCGGTCGTGGGACTGGGAGCCGGGCGGGTGCACGCCGAGGGGACGGTCGTGTCGATCACCCCCGACGCGATGGGAACCATCAAGGTCACCTACCGCCTCAACGACTACCTGGGCGACCCGTCTCGCTCGGCCCAGGGCAACATCACCGTCACCGTCGTCGGTGCGCCGGATGCCCCCACGGGAGTGCGCGCCGAGGCCAGGGGGACGAGCGGCGCTCGCGTGACCTTCACCCCGGGCGCGACCAACGGCGCCACCGTCACCGGCTACCGGGTCCTTGACACTGACTCGGGTCAGCAGGTGTCGGCCACCCTGCACCGCCGGCTCGTGTACGGTCGATGGGCTCAGCGCCGGTCGCGGCTACTCCTTCTCCGTTGTCGCCACCAGCAGCGAGGGCGATTCCAAGCCCTCCGCGGCGTCGAATAGGATTACGACGGTCGGAAAGCCCAGCCAGATGGTTGCGCCCAAGGTGGAGGCCGGTGACTCGGTGTTGAAGGTCTCGTGGGTTGCTCCTGAGAGTGACGGCGGGTCGAAGATCGACCACTACGAGGTCCAGGTCAACACCGACGAACCCATCACCGTGCATGGACTGTCGACCACGCTCTCCGTGGTCAACGGGCACGACTACGCCGTTCGGGTCCGGGCCGTCAACGGCGAGGGTCAGGCCGGACCGTGGTCCTCGCCCACCAGCGGGCATCCTCATCCCTCACACGTTGCCCCGGACGAGCCGGTGGTCACCGTGACCACCGAACGCTGGGAGGGACAAGGCGTGATCGTGGCGAAAGTCTTCGTCTCGTGGACGGTCGGCAACAGTGGCGGCAGCGGATGGGGCCAGACAACCATCAACGTTAACGGCGAGTCGCAGAACGTCACGGGGGACACGCGCAAGCTCAAGGTGGTCCTCGAGGATTCGGCGACAACAGCGACCGTGACCGTGACCGTGCGCAACCTTGAAGGTGACGCCACCACGTCGGCCCCCCAGACCGTGCGCATCCCGCCGAACCCGAACACGCCGCCCTTCGAGATCGACCCTCCGACGATCACGGCGACGGGCAACTCCGGCCAGCTCCACGTCACGAACGTCAATGTCAAGCCCGGGCGAGGCTACACGGCTCCCGACCTCGCCGTGTTCTGGGGCAAGAGCGGTGCCGAGTGTGCCGACAAGGCGCGTGCCAACGACGAAAACCGCAAGGTCCAGGGCACGAACTTTGTATGGAACGGCGGAGCCGGCAGCGACGGGGTCGCGCAGGACTTCTACTTCTGCCAGATCTCGACCTCGGGCCTGGTATCGAGCGCCATCAGGGTTTCCGGTACCCCGAGGAACGACCACGCCGCCGCTCCGGTCCCCCCGGACAAGGATTGGGCGAACATCCCGATTCACGCGGACTATGCGAGCTACCCCGACGGTGGCTTCGCGGTGGGGATCCGTCGCACCAGGGAGATCGAGGGCCTGTGCACCTACGGCTGCCGCCTGAAGGTCGTCGACTCGGCGAGCGGCCAGACGATCTACAAGCAGAGCGACGCCGTCATATCGCCCACTGAGACCCCGGCCCTTCGGGTCCTTGGCTCCGAACTGCCAAACGATGGCGGCTACAAGGTCGCCCTCTTCATCACCCTGTCGACGGGCAAAGAGATCATCAAGTACATGCACTAGGACACGGTCCCGAGCGGGAAAGCCCGGGAACCAGCCCACAGACAACCAACACAACGACCGAAGAGAAAAGGATACTCATGTCACTGTCCATTGAGGACGCGACGCGTTTTCGCCCAGGTGTTCAAGAACCTCGTCAACGGGGTCTCCGTGGCAGTCTTGGACAAGCGCCAGGCGGTGCGCCTCGCGCTCACGACCATGTTTGCCGGAGGACACCTGCTGCTCGAAGACGCACCGGGCACCGGAAAGACCGCCCTGGCGCGCGCGATCAGCGCCGTCATCGATGGCACGCACTCGCGTATTCAGTTCACTCCCGACCTGCTGCCCTCCGACATCACGGGCGTGAACATGTTCAACCAGAAGACCGGCGAGTGGGTCTTCCACGCGGGCCCCGTCTTCGCTGAGATCGTTCTGGCGGACGAGATCAACCGCGCCTCGCCCAAGACCCAGTCAGCCCTCCTGGAGGTCATGGAGGAAGCGCAGGTCACGGTGGACGGCGTGCGTCGCCCCGCACCCCAGCCCTTCATGGTCATCGCGACCCAGAACCCCGTCGAGCAGGCCGGAACATACCCCCTGCCCGAAGCCCAGCTGGACCGCTTCCTCATGAAGACCTCGATCGGCTACCCCTCGCGTAGCGCCATGATCGACGTCCTTTGACGGCTCGGCCTCGCCCGACCGATCCAAGAACCTCCAACCCATGGTGTCCGGCCAGGACATCGTCGCATGGTCCGCACTTGCAGCGGATAACCACACGGACCGCGCCGTCCTGGACTACGTGGCCGCCCTCGCGGAAGCCACGCGAGAGGACGAGTCTTCCATGCTGGGAGTCTCGACGCGCGGCGCGATCGGCATGGTCCGATGCACCCGCGTCTGGGCCGCCGCCCAGGGACGCAACTTTGTCCTGCCCGACGACGTCAAGGCGCTCGCCGTCCCCGTGTGGGCCCACCGCATTGTCGTTGACCCCGACGCCGCCTTCTCCGGTGCCACCTCCGAGGGCGTCATCCAGCGCGCCCCTCACCTCGGTCCCCGCACCCGCGGTCGGCGCGTAAGGAGCCTCTCGGTAGAAGTGATGGAAGGGAAGCGTTCGGATAGCGCAGACGGGGTCGGGCACCGCAGGGAGCAGACCGGCCGTCCGCGGCCCCTCGCGGCGCTCGCGGGAGCCGTCACGCCGATCGGCTGGGCCGTCATCGTGCTCATCGTCGCCGGCGTCGCGGTCGCCGCGGTGTTCCAGTGGGTCGAGGCGTTGGCGTGCGCGCTTGCTGGCGTCGTCGCGCTCGTGCTGGCGGCCACCCGCGTCGCGTGGAAGCCCCCGCACCTCGTGTCGATCCGCGTCCCCAACGAGCGCATCGTCGCCGGCCAGACTGCCGTCGGGGAGATCACGGTGCGCAACGAACGCAACCGGCCCGTGCGATCGGGCATCATCGAGCTACCGATCGGCTCGGGCACCGGTGAATTCGTCGTGCCCCCGCTGGGTGCGCGACGGTCGTGGGACGAAATGTTTCTCATCTCCTCGCGTCACCGCGGCGTCATCAACGTCGGTCCGGCGCGCTCGGTGCGATCCGACGCCCTCGGCCTGCTGCGCCGCGTGCGCGTGTGGGACGAGCCCGTCATCCTCCACGTGCACCCGCGCACCGTGCGCGTTCCCTTCGACGCCACCGGCTTCCAGCTGGATGTCGAGGGCGTGTCCACGGGCAGGCTCTCCAGCTCCGACGTGTCCTTTCACGCGCTGCGCGACTACGAGCCCGGGGACGATCAGCGCGCCGTCCACTGGCAGTCGACCGCCCGCCTGGGCAAGCTCATCGTCCGCCAGTACGAGGAAACGCACCGTTCCCACCACGTCATTGTGCTGGACACCTCCCGCGACGTCTGGGATCACGACTCCTTCGAGACGGCGGTCTCCGTCGCCGCCTCGCTCGCTCTGGCCAGCCTGCGCGAGTCCCGTCCCTGTGTCCGTCACGACGACGCAGGAGTGGCTGCCGTCGGGTAGCGCCATGCGCCTTCTGGACATCCTTTCCGAGATCAAGGCGGGTTCCGGAGGGGACCTGGCCCTGCGCGTGCGCGAGGCAGTGGCTGAGCGCCCCGGAGTCTCGGCCCTCACCCTCGTGGTCGGCCCGAAGGTGAGCGATGTCGACGCCGCGCACCTGGCGCGGCTGGCTCCCATTGACGTCCCCGTTTCCATCATCCGAATCGGTGGGGCTGAGGGACGAACCAGGCGAGACCTCGGGCGAGGGGTGCTCCTCGACTGCTCGCGCCTTGAGGACCTGCCGCGCATTATCGTTGCCGGAGGGCTTGCATGACCACCAGCGTTGATACCAAGCCTCGCGCACAAAGGGTTGAATCGCAGGCTCAGACGACACCGACGTCCCCCGTTGCAACCGAGGCACGAGCGTCCTCCGTTCCTTCTGCCTCTTCCCGCGACGGCGACCGTCCCAACGTGGGGCCGCAGGGGCCTCGTCCCAAGACGACGCGTTCGCGCCTCCTGACCGTCACACAGCGTTTCGCGACGTACCGGTCGAGCTTGCCGATATGGTCCCTCCTGGTTCTTGCCTTCCTCTTCGTGGGGCCTGTCGCGGCCTTTGAACCGGTCTTCGGTGGTGGAGTTGGTGCGATCGCTGCCGGAGCAGGAGTGGCCTGCGGCCTGGCGATCGCCGCGGCCTCTACCTACTGGCGGTGGGATGCAGTCACGACGGTCTTAAGTGTTGTGGTGACCTACTTCCTGGTCGGCAGCGGTGCTGCGCTGCGCTCAGAGGCGCTGTACGGCTTCCTACCCACGGGGCAGACCCTGCAGGTCATGGTGCTCGGATCCTTCCGTGCCTGGAAGGACCTGTTGACGCTCACGCCCCCGGTGTCGGTCTACTCCGGACCGGCGCTGGTGCCGTGGATGTGCGGCCTGGTCCTGGCGGTCCTGGCGGGCCTGATAACTGCGCGTGCCGGACGGGCGGTCCCGGGGTCCATCCCCGTCGTGGCGATGGCGGTTATCGCCGTGTTTTTTTGGGCTCGCTCGCTATCCTCTTCCTCTGTCGCTGGTCCTGGTCTGGTGGGCGCTTGTGGTCGCCTGGTGGGCGAGCGCCGCCCAGTACCAGAGAATCACCCTGGGGCAGGATGTGCTCGTGGGACGAGCAAGTTCGCCTGGCGGCGAGGCGACGGTTGGGCGTCGTTCTCGCTCGACCGTCTACGTGGGGAGGCGAGCGCTTGGTGCCATCGTCGTTCTCGCGGTCTCCGTCGGCGTAGCGATGCCGGCTGCGGCGGTCCTGGGGTCCTCCCGCGGGCGCCTTGTTGGGCGCGACCTGATTCAGCCGCCCATTGACGTTCAGGCGTTCCCTTCCCCGATGTCTTCCTTCCGTCACTACACGACGGATCTGAAGGACGAGACGCTGCTGACCGTCTCAGATCTACCTGAGAACCAGCGTGTGCGAATCGCCGCGATGGACGTCTACGACGGTACGACCTTCGGCATGTCCCGGAAGAGAGACGACGGACATACGGGTTACATCCCGGTTCATACGACCATCCCCGGTCGCGCGCAGGGCACCTCTGTGGTGACGCTCACGACCACAGGACTGTCAGGCCCGTGGGTTCCCGTCCTGGGAACTCCCTCGCAGATCGCGTTCACTGGCGGGCAGGCAGCCCAGCAGAAGAAGGGCCTCCATGTTGATACGTGGGCGAATGCGGCTCTGACCACCGGCCCCGTCGGTTCGATGAGCTACAACGTGACCACGGATTTCGTCGCGCCTGTGCGCGACGAAGAACTGGCTAACCTCGTGGCGGTGTCGGCAACCGTGGAGGACAAGAATGTTCCCGATGGCCTCGCTGATAGGGCCGCCGAGCTCACACAGAACGCGTCGACGCCGCTCGCGGCGGCGCGAGCCATCGAACACTACTTGTCCACCAACGGCTATTACCTCAACGAGAATACTCGTTTTTCGCGGCCGGGCGTGCGCAGCGATCGGCTGGAGCGCATGCTGGCCTCCGACGAGAACCTGATTGGCGACGATCAGCAGTACACGGCTCTCATGGCTCTTATGCTGCACCAGTTGGGCATCAACGCGCGCGTCGTCATGGGAGCCTACCCCGAGGGCGGCTCCCAGGGAGGTGCCGCGACCCTGCGTGGATCCGATATTCGCGCGTGGGTTGAGGTCGAGTTCTCGGGCGGTGTCTGGGGGGTGTTCGACCCGACTCCGCCGCGCGATCATGTGCCGCAGACTCAGGTGCCCAAGCCTCGTTCCGTCCCGCGCCCGCAGGTCCTGCAGCCGCCGGAGCCTCCCGAGCCCCCGGCTGAGATGCCTCCGCCCACACGAGACCAGAACGCCGACCCCCTCAAGCCGCCCGAGGTGGGCCTCCCTGGGGTCTCATCGCCGCAGGCTCGGGCGCTGTCTTCCTCCTCGCTATTCCACCCCTGGCGATCCTGGTGTTCAAGGCGGGCCGGCGCAGGCGTCGCCGCAGGGCATCTCCCGGCGAGGCGCTGGTGGGTTCGTGGGACGAGATCGTGGACCTGGCTGCCGACTATGGCCTGCGTATCGATCTGGGACGCACTCGTCAGGAGACCGCGTGGGCTCTTTCCTCCCAGTGGGAACTGGGGCAAGACCCGGGCGATCCCTTTGCGCTGGTGACGGACGAGGTAAACCTTGGCGAGGACGGGGCGACCTCCTCCTCGGATAGTGCAGGCGTCGCCGACAAGGGGCGCTACGTGATTGATGGCTGGAGCCGCTTCGGAGGTGACGTTCCCGCTCCCGTCGTCATCGCGCGCTTCGCAGACGTTGCTAGCTTTGCTTCTCATGGTTTTTCGCGCGACAGTGCACGCGCCGCGTGGGCACAGGTGAGGGACCTGCGCGACCAGGTGTCCAAGCGTGCGGGCTTCCTCGCGCGCGTGCGCCGGGCTTTCTCCCTGCGCAGTCTGCGCATGCGCCGCAAGCTACGCAGGGCTACTCCCGTGGTCGGGCGGACGATGCGAGAGGAGAACGATCAGTGAGTCCAGCTGTCGCAGGCATGAGGGGGCCGGATATTCCCGGATTCCGGTGGGTCCGTCCTCTGGGGCAAGGTGGTTTCGCCGACGTGTTCCTGTACCGTCAGGAGCTACCGAGTCGCGATGTGGCTATCAAGGTCGTGCGTGCTCAGGGGTGATGCGCGGGGCACGAAGGAACTGCATCGTGAAGCCGATGCGATGACTCTCCTGTCGGGGCACCCCTCCGTCGTGGAGCTACACGGGGTGGGAACGACCGCAGACGGGCGGGCGTATCTCGTCATGGAGTACTGCCCGGTTGCCGACCTCCTCACCCAGGTTCGCGCGCGACCGATGTCGCTTGAGGACGCCCTGGATACGATGATCAAGATTTGCGGCGTCGTCGAGACTTTCCACTGGCAGGGCTACGTGCACCGCGACATCAAGCCCTCGAACATCATGATGGATGCCTACGGCAAGCCGGTCCTGGCCGACTTTGGAGTCGCGTCGAAGATCGGAGCGTTGGAGGTTGGTGCCTTCGATGGTTTCTCGGTCCTGTGGGCACCCCCGAGCAGCAGGACGTGACCGCACCCGCCTCGCCGCTGCAGGACGTGTGGGCTCTGGCGTCAACGACGTGGACTTTTGTGACGGGGCGTAGCCCCTTCGAGGACCCAATCGGTGACAATTCGGCGGCGTCGATCGCCAACCGCGTGCAGCGCGGACGCATGCGTGGCCTGGGGCGAGCGGATGCTCCCTGTGAGTTGGAGCGTGTGTTGCGTGCGGCGATGGCGGTGGACCCGGCGGAGCGCACGCCTTCGGCCAAGGAGTTTGGCGAGGGTCTTCAACGGGTTCAGGAAGAGATTGGCTACCCGCGCACGGAGATGGAGATCAAGGAGAAGCGCTCTAAAGCCTCCGTCACCGTCGCTGGCGATCAGAAGACGCGCCTGCGTGGCGCGCCGGTCATCGACCCGGATGCGACGCGGCTGCGCTCTGCCACCTACTCATTCGAGGGAGGGGCTGGTTCCGGCGGCGTCGAGGCAGTGGCGGACTCGTGGAAGATCGATCGCTCTGGGGATGTGGACGAGATCTCGGCTCGTCGTGTCGTGGAGGGATCCTCGGAGGCTAAGAAGACTATCTCGCCGCTGGCGGGCGTGCTGCTGGCGCTGCTGGCCGCGCTGATCGCGGCCGGGCTGGTGGCGGGGATACTCCGTGGACAGGGCTCTTTTACGCGGATCTCTCCCGATCCGGAGAAGACGAGTACCTCGGCGGCCCCGGGTGACGCGTTGGGCGTGGCACCCCCGAAGGTGTCGAATCTGGCCGGTGAGTATTCCGACGGTACGGTGGCCTGGACGTGGACCGCGCTCGAGGGTCCCGCTCCCTCGGACATTGTGTACGCTTACGAGGGCTCGGGGGCGGCCGGTAAATCGCGTGGTCGCGTGGAATCGACGAGTGTGACGGTCGATGGGGCCAGTGGCGAGAACTGCATCGAGATCACGACGGTGTCGCGTTCTTCCGGGCGCATGTCAGACCCGGTGCGTGTCTGCGTGGAGGTTCCATGACGCAGATCATTTCGTCGGTTTGTTATTCTTACTTGCATTCCAGTTTCGTCGATCGAGACGCTGGTCACGCCGGGTGTAAAATAGTCAGTATCGCGCGTAGTCTCTCGCGCTCAACGCAGCTAAAGGATGAAGGCACATGTCTCTAGAAGAACGTGCGGAATGGTCCGCAGTTCGATGGGGCGCGTCGACCGACATCGGTCCGGTCCGCTCTGAGAACGAGGATTCCTGGCTGGCGGTTCCCCCGTCTTCGCTGTCGCAGATGGGATGGGTGGGCACCTGGGTGGTGCCCAGGCCTCGTCGAAGGCTGTCATTACGCTGCGGGAGTTCCTGAGTCCTCAGCGCCTTGGGAATCGTTCCGTTGACCTGGTGGATCTGTCTGTTGCGATCGACGCAGCGGCCACGGCGGTCGCCTCGTTGGCGTCGGTCGATAATCCGATGAGTGCGCCCGGCACGACGCTGTCGGGCCTCATGGTGCTGCGTACCGCCGAAGGGCCGTACTGGCTGTCATTTAACGTGGGTGACTCCCGTGCCTATGTTGTGGGTGGTGGGGGCATTCGGCAGCTCACCCACGACCACTCGGCGCTGCAGGAGGCGCGTGATCTTGCGGCTACCTCTGGGGCTCCTCGTGTGATCCCTCCCGCAAATGTCGTGACAAAGGCTCTCGGTGCAGGCCAGGTCGGATGTGTGAAAGCAGACTATACAATCATGCCGTTGGAAGATGGAGATCGGGCCGTGATTTGCACGGATGGCGTGCACGGTGTCCTGAGTGATTCGCGGATTCATGAGGTTGTTGCGGACGGCGATGGTCCGCAGGGCACGGCCGACAGACTTGTTCGAGCGTCGCTGGAGGCGGGGACTCGGGACAATGCGACTGCGGTTGTAGTTTACGCAGGAACCAAATCGCGAGTAACATTGACAATGAATGTCATGAATCGGATGATTCAACCAGTACGTCCGGCGTCGATTGAGACCGCTCGCCGGGTTCCTCGTAGAGAAGGCGGTAACTGATGCTTCAGATTGGACGCTTCCTGTGTCGCGGGCAGGGCGCGATGCTCGTCACGGGTCCCCTCGGTGCGGCGCTCGCTCCGCTCGACTTTGCGGATTCCGCCGCCGATGTGGTGTGGGGACGCGCCGACACCCAGGCGTGGCTGTCCCACGTCCAGGCTGAAAAGGGTGACGTCCTGCTGTTGGACTGCGCGGGCGAGCAGCCGTACCTGACTGTGCTGGGCAATATTCAGCTGCGCATGCGTGCCGCCGGCCAGATCACCGAGCAGGTGTGGACCGACCCGATCTGGGCGTGGCCATTTAACCCCGGTGAGTGGCAGACCTTCGAGGCCACCATCGTCGACGGCGACGAGGTCACGTGGATGGTGCCCGCCGCCGATCGCGTCGAAGCTGGGGAGATCCGTATCGGACGAGCACTCGACGAGGTCGAGGCCCTTGCCTCGATGCCCGTCGACACGATGGGCTTCCTGATCAATCCCGATATTCCGGACCGCGAGCGCCGCGCCCGCCGCGAGGCTCGCGAGGAGCTGCCGGAGCCTTCCATGCACTCGGCTTCCGTCGATCTGGCCGCTGTTGAGGCCCAGTTCCTCGCCGCGACCAGCAATAGCCCGGTGTCGCTGTGCCCCTCTTCGCGCAACCCTGACGACGAGGAAGCTCCCGAGGCTCCCGAGGTCTCGGATGAGCAGGTTGAGGAAGCTTCGCACGAGGAGGCGCCTGCGAAGGATACTGAGCAGCCCTCGGGCGAGCTCTACATCGTTGCTGATGCCGAGGAACCGCCGGTCGACACCGCTGAGTCCGCCGAACGTGCGGGTGGTTTCGGCGAGTCGGGTGCCCCGGCCTCGTCTGAGCCGGCCTCTGGGGAGGTCGTCGAGTCTCCCGCCGTCCCTGAGGCCATGAGCGCCGAGGGCCTGGCTGGCCTGGGTGCTGAGACCGATACCGAGGCGACGATCCTGCGCCTGGCTCCCACGAACTCGGGCCCCGCCGCGCCCGTCGCGTTCCTGATTCACGGCGGCACCGTGCCCGTCGAGGTTTCCCGCGACGTCGTCATCGGCCGCGACCCCGACGCCCGTGCGCTGACCGGCCGCCCCGTCGCGACCGTCCTGCGCGTGCCCAGCCCGCAGACCGAGATCTCCCGCTCACACTGCGCCGTCATGATGACGACCCCCGGCTCCTGGGCCCTCATGGACCTGGGCAGCGCGAACGGCACCGTCCTGCGCCACGCCGACGGCTCGTTCCAGGACGTCACCCCCATGGTGACGATCGCCCTGAACGACGGCGACCTCATCGACGTGGGCGAGGGAACCACCATCGAGTTCCGCGTGCGCTGATTGACTCAAACGCTGCAGGTGGGGCGGGCCTTCGGGCTCGCCCCACCTGTGTTTGTCTGCGTTGTTCACGGGGGGAGAGGGGAGCGGTCGACTGTCCCGGCCTCATCTATGTAAGGACAATCATACTCGCGCGCGCCTTAAGGTGACCTTGGTCCCTTGAAGCGTGTATCCTTACCCCTGGTAGCGACCCGCTGGTGGGTCGGTCATCGCAAACAAGGAAGTTGAGGACCACGATGGTCAAGTACGTATACGACTTCTCCGAGGGCGACAAGTCCATGAAGGACCTCCTCGGAGGAAAGGGAGCCAACCTCGCCGAGATGACGAAGCTCGGTCTGCCCGTTCCCCCGGGCTTCACGATCACCACCGAGGCATGCCGCGCATACCTCAAGGAGTCGACGGTTCCCGAGTCGCTTGCCACCGAGGTCACCACCGCCCTGCGCGGCGTCGAAGACCAGATGGGCCGCCACCTCGGCGATCCCTCCGACCCGCTCCTCGTCTCCGTGCGAAGCGGCGCCAAGTTCTCCATGCCCGGCATGATGGAAACCGTCCTGAACATCGGCCTCAACGATGAGTCCGTTCTCGGCCTCGCAGCCGTTAGCGGTAACGAACGCTTCGCGTGGGACTCCTACCGCCGCCTCATCCAGATGTTCGGCAAGACCGTCCTCGACATCGACGGCGACCTCTTCTCCGACGCCCTCGACGCCCTCAAGGCCGAGCGCGGCGTCACCGGCGATACCGAGCTGACCGCCGAGGACCTCAAGGGCCTCGTCGACACCTTCAAGGGCATCGTCAAGGAACAGACCGGCAAGGGACTTCCCGCAGGACCCGCGCACCCAGATGGACATGGGCATCGAGGCCGTATTCCGCTCCTGGAACACCGAGCGCGCCCGCATCTACCGCCGTCGCGAGCGCATCCCCCACGACCTGGGTACCGCCGTCAACATCTGCACCATGGTGTTCGGCAACATGGGCGACAACTCCGGCACCGGCGTGTGCTTCACCCGTGACCCCTCCTCCGGCCACTCCGGCGTCTACGGTGACTACCTGGAGAACGCGCAGGGCGAGGACGTCGTCGCGGGTATCCGCAATACCCCTGCCCCTGTCCGCCTTGAAGGACATCAACAAGCCCGTCTACGACGAGCTGCGTGGCATTATGCGCAAGCTGGAGACCCACTACCGCGACATGTGCGACATCGAGTTCACCGTCGAGCGCGGCAAGCTGTGGATGCTCCAGACACGCGTCGGCAAGCGCACCGCCGCCGCCGCCTTCCGTATTTCCACCCAGCTCCTGGGCGAAAAGCTCATCACCCGCGACGAGGCCCTGGGCCGCGTCACCGGCGACCAGCTCACCCAGCTGATGTTCCCGCAGTTTGACGCCAAGGCCGAGAAGGAGCTCATCGCTCGCGGCATGGCCGCCTCCCCGGGCGCTGCCGTCGGCAAGATCGCTTTCAACAACGCCCAGGCCGTCGAGGCCGCCGAGAAGGGCATTAAGACCGTCCTCGTGCGTCGCGAGACCAACCCTGATGATCTGCCCGGCATGGTCGCGGCCGAAGGTGTCCTCACCGCTCGCGGTGGTAAGACCTCGCACGCCGCCGTCGTCGCCCGCGGTATGGGCAAGACCTGCGTGTGCGGCGCCGAATCCCTCGTCATCGACGCGGCCGCCGGCACCGTCACCATCGGCGACCTCGTGCTGACCGCCGACGACACTATCGCCATCGACGGCCAGACCGGTGAGATCTTCCGCGGCGAGGTTCCCGTCGCCGACTCGCCCGTCACCACCTACCTGGCAGATGGCCTCGAGGCTGAGCATCGCCGCCGCCAGCGAAGACCAGGGCACTCGCGAGCTCGTCGAGGCCGTCGACAAGCTCCTTGCCCACGCCGACAAGGTCCGCCGCCTGCACGTGCGCGCCAACGCCGACACCCCCCTCGACTCCAAGCGCGCCATCGCCTTCGGCGCCGAGGGCATCGGCCCTGTGCCGCACCGAGCACATGTTCTTGGGCGAGCGCCGCCCGCTCGTTGAGCGCGCGATCCTCTCCGCCCCCGAGTCGGACGAGCGTCAGGCTGCGTTCAACGAGCTCGAGAAGCTCCAGAAGCAGGACTTCCTCGAGATGCTTGAGGTCATGGACGGCAAGGCCATGACCGTGCGCCTCATCGACCCGCCGCTCCACGAGTTCATGCCCGCCCTCATCGAGCTGGAGACGAAGGTCGCCGTCGGCAAGGCCACCGGCACCCTCGACCCCGCCGACGAGGCCATGCTCGTCGAAGTCCGTCGCATGCACGAAGAGAACCCCATGCTGGGCCTGCGCGGCGTGCGACTGGGCATCTACCTGCCCGGCCTGTTCGCCCTGCAGATGCGCGCCCTGTGCGAGGCGGCCGCCGACCTCGTGGCCCGCGGCCTCAACCCGCGTCCCGAGATTATGGTGCCGCTCGTCGGCTCTGTGCGTGAGCTCCAGCTCGTGCGCGAGGAAGGCGAAGGCATCATCGCCTCCGTCGCCGCTGACCGCGGCGTGGACCTGTCCGGCGTCTCCATCGGCGCCATGATCGAGCTGCCGCGCGCCGCCATGACGGCCGAGGACCTCGCCGAGGAAGCCGACTTCTTCTCCTTCGGCACCAACGACCTGACGCAGACCGTGTGGGGCTTCTCGCGCGACGACGTCGAGGGCGTGTTCTTCCCGCAGTACATCGAGGCCGGCATCTTCGGTGTCTCCCCTTCGAGTCCATCGACGTCCACGGCGTGGGCACCCTGGTCTCCGAGGGCGTGCGCCGCGCCCGCTCCACCAAGCCGAACATCAAGCTCGGCGTGTGGCGAGCACGGTGGCGACCCGGCCTCGATCCACTTCTTCCACAACGTGGGCGTCGACTACGTGTCCTGCTCCCCGTTCCGCGTCCCCGTCGCCCGCCTTGAGGCTGGCCGCGCCGCAGTCGAGGATCACGTGGACATGACCGCCTGATCGCTGGTGGTGCTTGCTTCGCTGAGCGCCGATGAGTGAGCGTGACGAGGCCGCGGCCGGGAAACCGGTCGCGGCCTCGTTCCGTTGTGGGCAGGGTGTTGTGGGCGGGGAGCGTGTGGTAGATCGGCCCACCCTATCGGCCCATCTACTGGTGGTGTTAACCCACTTGTGCGCAGCTACCCCCATTTACTGGAGGCTGGGCGGGTGGGCCCACGTTGCCACCAGGTGGGTTCACATGCGCAGGGGTGGGCCCACGTTGCCACCAGGTGGGTGAGTGTGCTGGCCTGTGTTCTGTTGTTGCGGGTGGTGCTTGGTGCGCCGGGGGTTGGTGGACTTTTCTCGCCAGTTCTCCTGTGCCGTGTGTGGTGTGGGCTTTCAGATTCCGCGTTTGTTCTTGTCTGCGCGTGCAGTGCACCCGATCCGTAGGCATTGCACCCGTTCTGATCGGGTGCTGTGCCCCGTAACGGGTGTAGCGCCTCGTAACGGGTGCAGCGCCCGGTGTCGTGTCGTTGGTGTTGTGTTGGGTGTTGTTGCTGGTGCCTGCAGATTCCGCGTTTGTTCTTGTTTGAGTGTGCAGTGCACCCGATCCGTAGGCATTACACCCGTTCTGATCGGGTGCAGTGCCCCGTAACGGGTGCAGTGCCTCGTAACGGGTGCAGCGTCCTCGCGGTGTTGCCGGTTGAACGGTCGACTGTGGTGTCGCATTGCCTCACGAACTGGTGCAGCAATGGCCCCTCGCGCGTCGTGTAAGCGGTGCATGTCCGCGCGAATGCTTGTTGCTAAGTGGTGTGACACCACTTAGGTGGGTATTGCACCGGTTGGGAGGTGGTGTAGTGCTCCCTAACTAGTGCAATTCTTGTGGACGCGTGTTGGTTGTGCGCATCTGCTCGAGGTATGAACCCACTTGTGCGCTGCGAAAACCATCTACTGGAGGCTGGGCGGGTGTGATCATGTGTCACCGGGTGGGTTAACGTGCGCAGGCGTAGGGCCGCAGCAGTGGTGTTACGGGTTGTGGCTTTCCGACGGTGGCTGCGCTCAGGGTGCGGCCGGTTGCGGGGCATCGGCGCGGTTCAAGCCGGGGTGTCAGGGAGTAATGCCGATGCTCTGCAGCAGGAAGATCAGGCCCACCATGATCGAGTTGTTCAGAGCGTGGAACGCCCACGAGTAAGCGATGTTCTTCCCTGATTTCACGTAGATGAGGGTCAGGGCGATGGAGATCGGCAGGTAGGCCAGCAGGTCCTGCCACTGGTAGCAATGCATGTAGGCGAAGAGAATGGCGGAGATCGACGCGACGAGCCACGTGGGCGCAAACGCGCTGAGCTTGCCGATGAGGATGTGCCGGTAGAAGATCTCCTCAATCATTGGGACGCCGATGGCCACAAAGAAGGAGAACACGATGCTGAGAGCGCCTTCGGACAGGGCGTTCATGACGGCCTGTTGGTTCTGGGCTATCGGCGGATTGGTTCCGTAGATGGAGATGCGCAGCGTGGCTTGCACAATCGTGAGGAGGAACCACATGCCGAATAGCAGTGCGATCTTGAGTACCGGTCGTGTGCGGAAGTATGAGAAGGCGCGGAAGAACTCGCGCCCAAAGAACGCCAGTACCATGACCAGGAAAATCGAGTCGAGCACGACGTTGACGGCAGTGATGTTCCATGACTCGGGGATGATCGATGTTGGCACGATGCCGAGTAGGAAGAAGGTCGCGTAGGGGATGCCGAAGATCGCGATCCGCACCCAGTCGGCGCGACTTGGGCGCGCGGGCCGCATGGGGAACGAGGCCTTGGCCGCGTTATGTGTCGCGGTGACAGTGGGCAGGGGGCTCGGTGTCGGGGTCGCCCCGGTCGGTACGGGAGTCGTAGGTGCGCAGTGCGTGCTTGGGTCGGTAGACATGGAGCTGTGGCCACTTCCTGTTGGGCTGTTGTGCTGCTCGTATATTCTGACAGATTTTGAAATAGAGTGGCGTGCGGATAGTTGAGACGATGTGCCTGGCGCGGCGGCCTCCTGGTTGGACGACGCGCGTGCAACGCGCGTGGGGATGCGTGGATGTTGAGGTGGTCGTGAACCCCTGCGTCTGGGAGGGCCGCGCCTTGGTCGCCCAATGCGCGTGACGGTGGCTGCGGGTGGCGGATCGCCACAGGGGAAGATTGGCGCGCAAGGGACGTGGCTCGTTTTCCCTGACGGGGAAAGGATTTTGTGGCACCGTGTCAGCAAACGATCACCCTGGGCCCTTAGTCCCTCAAGGGGGGTGTGTCACCGCGCTAGCACCGTCACAGCATGGTCACAATTTAGGATGACCTAAACGGACTACTTTTCACCTCGGCGAGATGTGGCTACGCTCAACGTTTAGGAACCCCATCATCCCGGCTAGACCTCATCACCGGACCTACAGGAGGCAAGCGGTGGCAGTGCTTCGCGTTCACCTGAGCAACGTCGGTCAGCGACTCAGTCGCGTTCTTATCGTGGCCGTGATGGCGGCTGTAGTCGTGGCGATGTTCGCTGCGCCCTCGCGCGCCGCGGATCAGACGTGGAGCGATGTCTCGACCACGATCAATGGCCTCATTGACGAAGGCGTGTCCACCTTCAAGGCGGGCGACGCCAAGGGAGGCAAGGACAAGGTCAACGACGCCTACTACAAGCACTATGAGATCACCGGCATGGAGAAGCAGGTCATGGCCCGCATCTCCGGCTCGCGCGTCTCCCAGGTGGAGATGGAGTTCTCCCTCCTGAAGAAGGCCATGAGTGACGCCGACAGTGCAGGGGTCGACAGCCACGCCACGACTCTCAAGCAGTACATGGTCGAGGACGGCGCCTCCTTGGACGGTGTGGCTCCCGGATCGGCAGCCCAGGCCTCGTCGGACGATTACAGCCCCGGCGCGTGGGGCGAGGTCGCCAAGACCATCAACGGCATCCTCGAGGACGGCGCCAACGCCTACAAGGGCGGCGACGCCAAGGCCGGTAAGGATAAGGTTAACGAGGCCTACTACAAGCACTACGAGATCACCGGCATGGAGAAGCAGGGTCATGAGCCGAATCTCCGGCTCGCGCGTCTCGCAGGTGGAGATGGAGTTCTCGCTCCTGAAGAAGGCCATGACCGACAATGACTCGGCCGCGGTCGACCAGCACCTCTCGACGCTGACGAACTACATCCGCGAGGACGCCAATAGCCTCGACGGCTACACCGGCAAGGCCTCCGAGAAGACAGCCGAAGGTTCGGGTTCCTCCCCGTGGATCGCCCAGTTCCTGCCCTCCCTCCTCGTCATCTTGCGTGAGGGTATGGAGGCGATCCTGGTCGTCGCCGCCGTCCTGGCATACCTGGCCAAGGCAGGCCATAAGAAGAAGGCCCCCATCGTGTGGGGCGGCGTCGCCCTCGCCTTCGCCCCTGTCCGTGGGACTGGCCTTCCTCTTCAGCTACGTGACCTCCCTGGCGGGCGCGAACCAGGAGCTCCTTGAGGGCTTCGCCGCGCTCTTCGCGGTCATCATGCTGATCTGGGTCTCCAACTGGATGATCAACAAGTCCTCCAACAAGGCGTGGGACGAGTACATCAAGAAGCAGACCGATGCCTCGCTGAGTAGCGGCTCCCTGCTGGGCCTCGCCTTCATTTCCTTCCTCGCGGTCCTGCGCGAAGGCGCCGAGACGATCCTGTTCTACGTCCCGATTGTTGCCGCCGCGGGCGACAAGGTCCACTACGTGTGGATTGGCCTGGCCGTCGGCCTCGTGGTCCTCGTCGTCATCTACCTGCTCATCCAGTTCGCGGCGGTTCGCATTCCGCTGCGCCCCTTCTTTACCATCACCTCGCTGCTGATGGCCTTCATGGCCTTCACGTTCACGGGTTCTGGTATCGGGGAACTCCAGGAGGCGGACGTCGTGTCCCTGACACCCATCTCCGGCTTCCCCACCATCGACCTCTTGGGTATATACCCCCGAGTGGAGAACCTGGCCGCGCAAGCCATCGTTCTCGCCATCATCGTCGGTCTCTACTTCTTCGGAAAAGCTCGCCTCGCCCGCGAGGCCGCCGCCCAGTCGCGGGCCGAGGAATGACATCAGTCGAGCGACACCGACTTTTCACCCAACCAACACGCACAGGAGATCATCACATGAAGCGCTCTCTGTTCCGCGTCGGCGCGGCCCTGGCCACGCTGGCCCCTCGCAGGCACCTTGGCGGCCTGCTCCAACAACTCCTCCTCGTCCTCCAGCGAGAAGCCTGCGGCATCGGCCTCGTCCTCAGCCGCCGCTGACTCTGCCGCCCCCGCCCCCCGGCGAGGACGCTGGCTTCGAAGAGCAGCCCCTCGGCGACGAGGTCCACGTCGGCCCCTCGTCGTGGGCGGCGTCTACTTCCAGCCCGTCGAGATGGAGCCCCAGGGTGGGCACCCCCGCCGCAGAATCCTCGATGCACATTGAGGCCGACATCGCCGCCGCCGCCGACAACAAGCTCGGCTACGGTGCTCGACGACTTCGTCCCCGGCCTGACCGTGGACTACGCGATCAAGGACAAGTCCGGCAACGTCGTCCAGGAGGGCACGCTCATGCCGATGAACGCGTCCGACGGCCCGCACTACGGCTTGAACCTGCCCAAGCTGGACGCCGGCACCTACGACGTGTCCTTCATGATCAAGCCCCCCAGCGTGTGGCTGCTGCACACCGATAAGACCACGGGTGTTGAGGGTCGCTTCTGGACCGAGCCGCTCGTCGCCGAGTTCCCGGATTGGCAGTGGGATCCCACGGCCGTCTCCTGGTGATCGACACGCACGTTTCGCGGGGCCGAGGTCGTGGTTCCTTTCTGGGACTGCTGGCCTCGGCCCTCGCCCCGTGAGGGGACTAGAATCGATACCGTAGCTACGACTTCGGTGAACCTTTATTACGGGAGGAAAGCCAATGCTTCAGCAGATGAGTGAAGCAACCCTAACGCTGCTCTTGACGATGCTCGCGCTCGGCGCCGTCATCCGCTTCATGCCCGCCGCCGGGCGTGGTCGCCGCGGTAAGAAGGTGCGCTCGGTCGCCGTGTGGGCCGGTATCGGCCTGGGCATGGTATCCTCCCCTGGCCCTGACGATCATCAATGTCGAGGCTCCCAAGTCCGTGAACCGCCAGACCGTTGGCCTGTACACGCTCCCCGCGGCGGTCGTTCTCGCTCTCCTCTTCCTCGCGCTCGTCGCCGTGCGCTCGCGCCGTGTGCGCGCCCTTCTCCCGGGTAACGGTGACGACGAGGCCCGGGCGGCCTCGTCCATGGAGACCGTGGTGAGTGGTGATACGCTCCTGCGCATCGTCGGTGCCCTCTACATTGCGGCCGCCCTGTTCCGCGCAGTGCCGACGGCCATGAACCAGGCCGTCATGATGCTCTCGGGCGGCGTCGAGATCTACTCGACCCCGGTCGTTCTCGCGCTCGTCGGCTACGTGCTGGCGTGGGTGCTCGTCTGCTTCGTCACATGGGTCTCCTACCGCCTGTGCTCGTGGAACAACCGCGTGTGGCGGCGGCTTTCATCCCTGATCGCCCTGCTGGCCAACCACGCCCTGATGATCGTGCGTATCCTCAAGGCCAAGCGCTGGATCTCGATTCCCAAGGATGCGTGGAACGCCATGTCGTGGTTCATCAACCACGAGGCCGTCTTCACGATCGCCGCGGGCCTGGCCCTGTGCGCCGTCGTGGTCCTGACCTGGCTGGCCTCGCGCTCCATCCCGACTGTGGGCGCCAACCCCGCCGAGGGACGCCTGGGCCGCGCGCGCTCGCGCCTCTACAAGTCCATGGCGGGCACCGCCGCCCTCGGCTACCTGTGCGGCGCGCTGCTCATCACCGTCGGTGTCGCGTACGGCAGCCAGGAGATCGAGCTGTCCCCGCCCGAGTCCTTCAGCGTCGTCGACGACCAGGTGAGTGTCAACCTCGCCGACATCTCCGACGGTCACCTGCACCGCTTCGAGTACACGACCTCGGGCGGCGTGAAGGTGCGCTTTATCGTCATCCAGAAGTCCGGCTCCTCCTTCGGCGTGGGCCTGGACGCGTGCGATATCTGCGGCCCCACCGGCTACTACGAGAAGGACGGCAAAGTCATCTGCAAGCTGTGTGAAGTGGCAATGAACATCGCGACCATCGGCTTTAAGGGCGGCTGCAACCCGATCCCCATCGACTACAAGGTCTCCAACGGCACGCTGACCGTGCCGATCTCGGCTCTCGAGGCCTCGGCCTCCGTCTTCGCGAAGTAAGGGGATCGCGTGTTCTTCCGAATGCTGCGCGGCGCCCTCACGAGGCGCGGCAATCGCCACCTGATGATCGCCCTGACCGTCGCGCTGGGCGCCTGCGTCGCCACGTCCATGCTCTCCGTCATGTTCAACGTGGGCGACAAGGTCAACCAGGAACTCAAGTCCTACGGCGCCAACATCGTCGTACGCCCCCAGGGCGCGGCCGTCCTCGACGACCTGTACTCCACGGGTGAGGCCACCGAGGCCCGTTCCTACCTGCGCGAGGACGAGCTCGGCAATATCAAGACGATCTTCTGGACCTACAACATCCTCGACTTCGCGCCCCTGCTGAGTGTGTCCGCCACCGACGCGAGCGGTGAGCACGTGCCCACGACCGGTACCTGGTTCAGCCACCACCTTGAGCTGGCCACCGGCGAGAGTGTTGAAACCGGCCTCGACAAGCTGCGCGGCTGGTGGGGCATCGAGGGCTCGTGGCCCGCGGACGACGACGAGAGCGGCGCCCTTGTTGGCACCACCTACGCGGCTGCCCACGGCCTCGGCGTCGGCGACACCTTCACCCTGACCCGCGAGGGAATCACGCGCGAGTTCACGGTGCGCGGCATCCTCACCAGCGGTGACGACGCCGACCGCGGCGTGTTCATTCAGCTGGCCCAAGCCCAGGAGCTCTTGGACCGTGAGGATGTCGTCGGCAGCGTTGAGGTCTCCGCCCTGACCACGCCGGACAATGACCTCGCGCGCAAGGCCGCGAAGAACCCGAACTCGCTGAGCGTGTCCGAGAAGGAAACCTGGTACTGCACCGCCTACGTCTCCTCGATCGCCTACCAGATCGAGGAAGTCATGACGGACTCCGTGGCCCGCCCGGTCCGCCAGGTCGCCGAGTCCGAAGGCACGATCCTGGAGAAGACCCAGCTGCTCATGGTCCTCGTGACCGTCCTGGCGCTCATTGCCTCGGCCCTGGCCATCGCGAACCTGGTGACCGCGGGCGTCGTGGAGCGCTCCAGCGAAATCGGCCTCATGAAGGCCGTGGGCGCCAAGGATAAGCAGATCATCTCGCTGTTCCTGACGGAGACGATCATCGTCGGCCTGGCCGGCGGGATCATCGGCTACGGCGGAGGCCTCGCCCTCGCGCAGGCGATCGGCTACATGGTTTTTGGCTCCTCCATCGCCTTCGTGCCCGTCGTCGTCGGCCTCGTCACCGTCCTTGTCATCCTCGTCGTCCTGGGAGCCTCCATCCCGGCGATCCGCTACCCTGCTGCGCCTCAACGCGGCGGAAGTCCTGCACGGAAGGTGATGCACATGTCCAGACGAGCAATGTTCTGGCGGATGGTCACCTCCTCCATCCTGCGCCGTCGCTCCCGCGTCCTCATCGCGATCCTCGCCGTCGCCATCGGCGCGACCACGCTGTCTGGCCTCGTCACGATCGCTGTCGACGTGCCAGCCCAGCTGGCCCGAGAGATCCGCTCCTACGGCGCCAACCTCGTCGTCACCCCCGCCGGTGACGTGCCCATCACGGACGAGGCCGTGGCCGCCGCGACCGCCCAGGTGCCCGCGAGCGCTCTGGTCGGATCCGCAGCGTTCGACTACGAGACGGTCACGATTAACGACCAGCCCTACGTCGCGGGCGGCGCCGACCTGGAGGCCGTGCACGCCATGAACCCGTACTGGTACGTGGACGGGGAATGGCCCGCTGCGACGGGTCAGATCCTCGTCGGCGAGCAGATCGCCTCGACGATCGACGTGAAGGCGGGGGACACGATCACGGTGAGCCAGCTGGACGCCGGCGCTTCCTCGAAGGGCGCGCAGGTACAGTCCGGCGCCCCGGCGCCCGGCCTGAAGGTCGATCCGCGTACTGTCACCCTGACCGTGTCCGGCATCCTCAAGACCGGAGGCAACGAAGACGGCTACGTGTACATGTCCAGACAGGACATGAGCACGCTGACCGGGCAGACCGGCGCCGTGTCGCTCGCCGAGTATTCGATCGCCCTGGAAGGCGATCAGCTCAGCGCCATCGCCGACGCGATGAACGCCGCGAACCCCGACATTCACGCCCAGACCGTGCGCCGCCTCGCCCAGTCCGACACGGGCGTGCTGGCGATGCTGCGCTCCCTGCTCATCGTCATCACCGTCATCGTGCTTGCGCTGACCATGATCGGCGTGTCCACGACGATGATCGCCGTCGTCACCGAGCGCCGCAACGAGATCGGCCTGCGCAAGGCCCTGGGCGCCACCGCCCGATCCATCACCCGCGAGTTCATGGGTGAGGGCGTCATGCTCGGCCTCATCGGAGGCATCCTGGGCGCGGGGGCCGGCTATGGCCTCGCCGTCCTCATCTCCACCTCCGTGTTCCACCGCTCCATCTCGCTGCACCCCGTCATCCTCCTCGGCACGGTCGCCTGCTCGATCCTCGTCGCCGTCCTCGCCTGCCTCCCGCCCGTGCGCCGTGCACTGGCCGTCGACCCCGCGCTCGTCCTGCGCGGAGAATGAGAGTCACCATGACCACCTCCACCGCCACCCCGGCCTCGTCGGCCTCCGCGGACGCGCTGCTGAGCCTCGAGGGCGTCTCCAAGATCTACGGGGACCTGCACGCCCTCGACAACGTGTCCCTCGAGATCCCGCGCGGCCAGTGGGTCTCCATCGTCGGCCCCTCCGGCTCAGGCAAGACCACCCTCATGAACATCGTCGGCGCCATGGACACCGCCACCAAGGGCACCGTCATGCTGGACGGGCACGACATCTCCGACCTGACCGCCGACGAGCTCACCGAGGTACGCTGCCGCACCATCGGCCTCGTCTTCCAGCAGTTCCACCTCATCGGCCACCCTCACCGCCCTCGAGAACGTCATGGTCGCCCAGTACTACCACTCGATGCCCGACGAGAAGGAAGCCCTCGAGGCCCTGGACCGCGTCGGACTCGCCGACCGCGCCACCCACCTGCCGCGCCAGCTCTCCGGCGGCGAGCAGCAGCGCGTGTGCGTGGCCCGCGCCCTCATCAACTACCCCAAGCTGCTGCTGGCCGACGAGCCCACCGGCAACCTGGACGAAACCAACGAGGAGATCGTCCTCGACCTGTTCAACCAGCTTCACCAGGACGGCACGACCCTCATGGTCGTCACCCACGACGCACTCGTCGCCGAACAGGGCCAGCGCGAAATCCGACTCGACCACGGCAAGGTCGTCAAGGAAACCTGGCACGACCACGACTTCGAACAGCGCGCCTCCGGCCTGGTCCTGCCCGGCCGCGACGGCGACGCGCGCAGCGGAAAGGACAAGGTGCGATGACCACGCCCACCCCTGTTGAGAGCCAATCCCGCTGGGTTGCTCCGGCCTCGTATGCGGTCCTCGGCGCCCTCGGCGCGACCATCCTGGCCGCGTGCACGCCCAACACCGGCCTGGACATGACCAAGCCCATGAGCGACGGCACCTGGACCGCCCAGTCCAACGCCGACGACCAGGGCTCCATCGGCACCATCACCATCACCGTCGAGGGCGGGCGCATCACCGCGACCTCCTACGAGACGACGCTGGCCGACGGCACCGACAAGGGCACTGAGTACGGCAAGAATTCCGCCGGTGAAGTCTTCAACGAGGACTACTACAAGAAGGCGCAGGCCGCCGTCGCCTCCTACCAGGAGTACTCCGACAACCTCACCAAGGTCGGCGACCCCGCCAAGGTCGACGTCATCACCGGCGCCACCGTCGCCCACCAGCAGTTCGTGCAGGCCGCCATCCGCGCCATCGCCGCCGCCCAGGGCGTCTCCCCGGACGGCGCCGACGACATCAACATCCCCGGCCTGAACGACGCCACCAAGGATGGCGACCTCGACAAGGACCTCGGAGGCTCCGACGGCTGAGGCTTCGCGCTTCGCCGGCACCCCGGGGGACGAGGCGATGGCTGAGTCCGCGGGGGTAGCGCCCACGTGGCGATCCTCCTTCCCCGCGATGGGCACCCGCGTCGACATCATCGGCTGGGGCGGGGACGGTATGGCGATCGTCAACGCAGTCGTGGGCGTTGTTGCACGCCACGAGGACATGTGGAGCGTGTTCTGGCCTTCCTCCGAGGTGTCGCGACTCAATGCCGCTGTTGCTTCGACTGGGTGCGGTGGCGGCGCATCCCGTTGCGGGGCCGATTCCGCGGTGGCCGGCCCCGGCCTTGTCGTCGGTGAAGAAACCGACCGGCTGCTGCGTGACGCGCTGGCGCTCGCGGAGGCGACCGGGGGAACGTTCAACCCGTTGATCGGGCCGCTCGTTGCCGCGTGGGACACCAAGGCGATGCGGGCCGCGTACGTCGCGGGTGTGCTCTTGCCGCCCGCGCCGTCTGAGCGCGTTGTGGAGGCGGCGTTGCGGGCGTCATCGTGGGGCTTGCTGTCGAGCGTTGGCGAGCGGCGGTGGGCGATGGGTGCCCCTGCTGAGTCCGTGGGTGGTGTCGATGTGCCCAGTCCGCGCCTCGACCTGGGCGGCATTGCGAAGGGATACACCGCCGACGCGTGCCGTGACCTGGCTGTGGCCCTGGGGGCGCGTGGTGTGTTGGTGTCGGTGGGGACCTCGTCGGTGTCGGTGTTTGGGACTCGCGCCGACGGTTCCTCGTGGCGCGCTACCTGCGAGACCCCCATGGCGGGCCTACGTCGGTCGCTGGCGTCGTAGAACTGCCTGCGGGCGGCATGGCGTCCCTGTCGACGTCTGGCGACAACCTGGGGCCGCTGGGCGGTGTGCGTGCGGTTTTGTGCGGGGTCTGCGGCGGGGAGTGCGGTGGGTCCTCTGGTGGGGCCTGCGGCGGATCGTCGTGCGCGTGAAACATCGCGTGAAACATCTGTCGGTGGTGGTCGAGTTTTCGACCACCACATCATCGACCCGCGTACGGGATACCCCGCTCATGCAGGTGTGCGACAAGTCAGTGTCGTGGCCTCGTCGGGTGTGCTGGCGGAGGCCCTGTCGACGGCACTGCTCGTCGACCCGTCCATCGATGTTTCGGACGTCGTGGCCCGATGGTCGCGCCTGTCTGGCGCCCCTGCCTCGGCGAAGCTTGTAGGCCTGGTGCGTGCGGTGCAGGGATGAGGTCCAGCTGCGGTCAGGCCTGGTTGGTGCCCGCATGACGAGAGGGTGGGGGGGCGAGGGACGGGGCTCATGTGGTCTACCCGCCAGGCGTGATGTGACACTGCCGAGACTCGCAACCGAACGCTCGACGGGCGTGTTCGTTCCCGTTGTCGCTCCGTTGACGGCCGCCATGCGGTGGAGGCTATGAGTGCTGGTGCAACCGTGTGTTGTCTATGCCCCTGTGATCGTTCACCCGTCGAGGAGGTACTGAGGCAACTGTGATGACCGTCAGCTGAGCGGTGTGAGGCGCGGGATCGTTGTTGAGGTTGACCTCGACGATTACCGACGTGCATCAGGAGTACCTCCGCGTTATCACCGTTGCGTGTGGACTGGTATGCAGGGGATGAGCCACTGGCAATGCACCCGTTGTGTGGCGCTACACCCGAACAGAAGGGGTGCAACGCCGACGGTTCGGGTGCACTGCCCCTCGGAACACGTGAAAGTGTGGTCGGTGTGCGCAGAGGCGATTGTGTCGCAAAGAGGGGTGAACTAGCTCGCACTCTATTCACAGTCCCTTGTTCGTGTCGCTGGTTATCCACAGGGGTTGATTGTCTTGATGATCTCAACTCGTGGGGCTGCAAGAATCCACATATGAGCAGCCACCAATTGACAGTTATTCGTACCTCGGAAGCGTGTCGCATGGCGCATGAGGAAATAGAATCAGGCGCTTTCTTGCACGTGATGCGAGGATGCTACGTTCGAGTCGATGACACGCGTCTTCTTGACACTCCGTGGCGCACGTGGATAACAGTGGCGCGAGCTCGTCTCCTTGCCGTCCATGCGTTGGGGAGCGGGGATCGAGTATTCGTTGGCGCAAGTTCACTTGCTTCTCGAGGTATTCCTCTGTGGGAGGCGAACCCGGACATATACGTCTGGGCTCGTACTCGGCGTGGGAGTAAGCCTCTCCGCGCGGTTCGCGCAGCGGGGATCCTCGTACCCGGGGTTTCGGTGCGATGGTCTGTTGTATCACCTCTTCAGGGAGAGATACAGACTGTTGGTGGCGTCCTGGCTGAAGGCGTCATCGATGCGACGGTGCGTATGGCTTGTTGGTCTGAGCCCCTGAGTGCATTTGTAGGGATCTGTATGGTGCTGAACAGGCAGTCGTCCTTTGACCTCTTTTCGCGGGAAGAGTGTCGCGATCGGGCACATGGGGTTCGGTCAGAGATGCTCGTGAGGCTCACGGAGTGGCGCGAACATAACGACAACATGCCGGCGCGCCGAGCAGAAGCCCTCATTCGAGCCGCTGACCCGGGCTGTGACAACCCTGCCGAGGCTGCGTTGCTGTGGGTCTTGAAGTCGGTGAGTGCCTTCGAGGTCGTGACCCAGTTTGAGATCGTTGTCAACGGGCGACGATACTTTGCGGACATCGCTATTCCGGGACTCATGATCATCTTCGAGTTCGATGGGATTGGAAAGCTCGGAAAGAACGAAAGCCGACTTTTGCTCGGGCGAAGCGTGACTGGATCCAACGTGAGAATGATTTACGTGGAGCTGGCTGGACTATCTATCGATTCTCGTGGCCAGACTATGAGGATCTGACGCAACTGAGAGCCTGGGTGACTGAGTTGTTAGCGCCGTACCAGGCATCGATCCCCGCATCCGCACAGCGCTTGTGGGCGGTTCCAACGCAGGCCTGCGACGGTCCGAATCGGCGGTTTCACATGGGTACATCCCGACGGTGGTCGCAAGGGTCATGCGCATGATCGGAGGCGTTGCACCTGTTGTGTGGCGCTGCACCCGAACAGAAGGGGTGTAATGCCTACGGATCGGGTGTAGCGCACTCCTTAACAAGTAGATTCGCGGCCGGGCCGCCGCTCGTCGGCACACAAAGCAGCCCGGCCCCACAGCCGGGCCCGGTGGCACCCGGAAAACCCGTGGGGCCGCGCAGCGCCGGCATTCACCCAGCGCGCCCCGCAAGCAGCGTCGCCAGGTGGACGCCCCCGCGGCCCGCCAGCTGCGCGGCCTGGGTGCGGCAGGAGAAGCCGTCCGCCAGGTACACCGCATCGGGCTTCGCTGACAGGGACGGCAGCAGTGAATGCGACGCGACGGCGACAGACAGGTCGTAGTGGCCCGCCTCCATGCCGAAGTTCCCGGCCAGGCCGCAGCACCCCTCGAGCCTCGTCACGCGCGCGCCCAGCGACTCGAGCAGCGCCTGGTCCGCGTCCCACCCCATGACGGAGTAGTGGTGGCAGTGCGGCTGCGCGACGATCTCAACACCCTCCAGGCGCGGCAGGCTACGCTCGGATGCGGGCACCGCAGACAGCACCTCGGCGAGGGTGTGCGTCGCGGAAGATACGAGTCCCGAACGCGGGTCCTCGGGCAGCAGATCCAGCAGGTCGTCGCGTAGTACCGCCGTGCACGATGGCTCAACGCCGACGATCGGGATCCCCGACGCCGCGAAAGGCGCAAGAACGCCCAGCAATGATGCCAAGTGTTTCTTCGCCCCCGTCAGCTGACCCGTCGTAATCCACGTGAGACCGCAGCACGCGTCCGGCGCGACGATTGGCGCAAACCCGTTCGCCTCGAGCACGTCGACGACCGCGCGCGCACCCGCATCGTCCAGGGTCTGGCTAAACGAGTCCGCCCACACGAGCGCGTATGGCCGCCCGCTGGGGTCGCGCGGCCCGCTCAGGATCGGGGAGTCCGGTATCGACGAGGCAGTGGCCCCCTCACGCTCGCGGGCAACGGAAATGGGATCCGAGTTGGTAGACGCAGGAACGCTGTCCGCCAACAGGGACCGGCGGCGAGCCCACGCGGTGAAGGTGCCGGACTGGAGGGTGGGCATGCCTCGTCGAGGATCGAGGCCGATGATGCGGAAGGCGAGCGAGCGTAGGGGAGTGAGCGACATGGCGGCGTTCGCGATGCTTGCCAGGCCGGGCACGCGCGCGGTGACGCGGGTGAGGCGAGGCAGCCAGCCGAGCGTGTAGTGGCTGAGGGGACGCATGCGGCCCCGGTAGGTGCGGAAGAGCGCTTCGGAGCGGTAGCGGGCCATGTCGACGCCGGCGGGGCAGTCGGCGGAGCAGGCTTTGCAGGCCAGGCACAGGTCGAGGGCCTCGAGGACCTCGGGGGAGTCGATGGCTTTGACGAGCTGTGAGTTCGCGGCCTCCTGGAGGATGCGGGCCCGCCCGCGGGTCACGTCCTTTTCCTCGCGTGTGGCCAGGTAGGACGGGCACATGAAGGTGCCGGACACTACCGCTCGGCACTTGCCGACGCCGGTGCAGCGGTGGACGGCGGCCGTGAAGTCGCCGCCGTCGTGGGTGAAGGCGAATCCGCCGTCCGCGGGCATTGGTCGGGCGGCCACTCGTCGCAGGTTGCGATCAAGAGAATCGACGCCTGGCTGCAACTCTGCGGGATCGCTGGCGACACCGGCAGTGCGCGCCTTCGAGCGGGAAGAAGCCCTCGGCCTCGTCCATGGGTGCGGCGAGGACTCCCGGATTGAGGAGGTTGCCCGGGTCAAAGACGTGCTTGACGCGCGCGAAGAGGTCGAGCATCTCGGGCGAGTACATGAAGCGCAGGAGCTCGCTGCGGGCGCGGCCGTCGCCGTGCTCGCCGGAGATGGAGCCTCCGTGCGCGGCGCAGATACGGGCCGCGGACTGCAGGAATGCGCGCGAGTGGGCCACGCCCTCGGGGGTCTCGAGGGGCATGGAGAGGCGCACGTGTACGCAGCCGTCGCCGAAGTGGCCGTAGAGGAGGCCGTCGATATCGAACTCTTCCATGAGGGCGGTGAAGTCCCGCAGGTAGTCCCCGAGTTTTTCGGGTGGGACGGCCGCGTCCTCGAAGCCGGGCCAGGCCTGCTGGTCGCCGCCGCCCTCGCCGTCTGGGGGTGTGCGTCCACCCAGGCCCGCGCCGTCCGCGCGGATTCTCCACAGCGCCGAGGCCTGCGCGCCCGGCGGGTACACGACCGTATCGACGGCGGCCGATTCGGCGCACAGGGCGCGTGCGCGCTCGAGGGTGACCTCCAGGTTTTCGCCGGGGGCGCCGACTTCGACGAGGAGCCAGCCGTCGCCCTCGGGCAGGGTGGGGACGGCACCGGGCCCCTTGTGTGCGCGTACGACGTCGACGAGGCGGCGGTCCATGCCTTCGACGGCGAGGGGCGAGTGGGTGAGCAGCGCGGGCACGTCATCGGCGGCGTCGATCATGGAGTGATAGCCGAGGGCCGCCAGGACCGGTGCCTCGGGCAGGGGGACGAGGCGCACGGTGATGGACAGGATGAGGGCGAGCGTTCCCTCGGTGCCCGCGAGCATAGCTGCGAGGTTGCGCCCTCCTTCGGGGGTGAGGTGCTCGAGGGAGTAGCCGGAGACTTGGCGCTTGAATCGGCCGAGCTCGGTGCGGATGGGGGCCAGGTTCGAGTCGATGAGCGAGGCTAGTCCCGGCACGTCGCTGAGTGCGCCGTCGTGTCTGGTCGTGGCCGTGAAGCGCCGCCCCTGTCCGTCGACGCAGTCCAGGGACACGATGTTGTCGCAGGTGCGCCCCCATGCGGTCGCGTGTGGGCCGCACGCGTTGTTAGCGACCATGCCGGCGATTGTCGCGCGGTTCTGGGAGGAGGGGTCAGGGCCGAAGCGCAGCCCGTGCGTGCCCGCGGCTGCCTGCAGGGTTGTGCCGACGCATCCGGGCTCCACGGTGGCGGTGCGGGCCTCGGGGTCGATCGAGATGACACGGTTCATGTGGCGCGAGAAATCGAGGACGAGGCCGGGGCCGATCGCGTTGGACGCGCACGAGGTGCCGCCGCCCCGGGCGGTGAGGGGACGCCGTGGGCGCGGGCGAGGTCGAAGGCCGCGATCGCCTGCTCGGGCGTGCGGGGGAACGCGACGGCCAAGGGTGGGATGCGCGTGAGACCGGCGTCGGAGGAATAACGCGCTCGCGTGCCTCTCGAGGAGTCGACGTCGATCAGTGTGCGCAGGTCCGTCAGGAAGCTTTCGCTCATGAGGCCAGTGTGTCACGATGGCGCAGGAGTGGCCCGGGGTATCCGGTGTGCGGATGGTTGATCGGAACGGTGGCTTGGGCGGATGCGGAGCGCGTAGGTGCGTAACGGGCTGCGGCATGTTGATGCGTGTGGCCCTCAGACTAGGCGGGTTCTGGGTCGTCGCGGAAGAGATGTGGGAAAGGTGTCACGGGGACGGGCATGCGCTCGACAGGAGGAAAGTGAGGGCTGACGGCCTGGTCAGAATGTGGATACATGCGCGGCCATGAGTAAGTGTCCAGGCGGTAGGGAGATAGCTCGCGGCGCGTCTCCTCGGAAGCCGGAACCCGTGGTTCCGGTGCCGAGTATTCAACGATGTGCAGGTCTTTTCTGCCCATTGCTCGCCACCCTGTCTGTTGCTGATACCTGATGCGCAGTAGTCTAACCACTTGGAATATGATCTGTCATCTGTTCCGTGCGCAACACAAGGTATCCTACACGACATTGGTCCTATGTAGGCAGACTAATAGGAATAGTTGCTCAGAACATGTCAGTGCGTGGATTGTGCCTTCGTGTGAGCTGTATTGACCTGTGCCAGTCGTTGTGTCTATACGCTAACCGCGCTCGCGAGGGCGAGCGCGGTTAGCGTATGCGCGTCAGTGGCCGGGGTTCGACGTCGCGCATGGACGCGGTCTCGGCCTGAGGGGCTGGGATAGCTCCTCAGGGTGGGCTAGTTCACGAGTGGCGTGCGAGTGGATCTCCCGGCATGCTGTCTGGTGTCGTAGGTGGCGGTGTTTCCGCTTCATTGGGTTCCATGTATCGCTTCATCCAGGGATTGCGATCGAGCTCCGTAATTTTTTTCCTTGAGCAGTTTGGAGCGCTTCCCACTCTTCGTCCGTCGTCTGCTTGCCGCCGGCGATGATGTTGGCGAAATCCTGAGACGTTCGGGTGCCTTCGTCGAAGTAGGACATGTGGTTATCGAACGACAATGCGCCGGTAGCAACCGTATAGTTGGCGGAGCCGGTTGTGTCGCCGCTCAGATGGGTGATGCCCTCCAGCTTGCGGGGATTGGTTCCGTACGAGGCGTCAGGACCCAGTCCTTGGACAGCGTCGCCGTAGGGGGTCGATGATTCGTAGACGTGGCCCTCGGGCAGACCGTAGGCATCGATGTTACGCACGCCTGATCCGGGAGAACCGAACATGACGAAGTTGTCGATGGTCCCCGCGGCCATCATGGGCACCGACTTGCCGGAAGTCGTTGAGCCGTAGGAGTGGCCGAGGAGCGTGTTGGTGAACTGGTGGCCCCGAGCGTCTGCGCTCGCGCGCAGTCCCTCTTCGAAGCGGGCCAGCTTGGGTGCAGCCCGATCCGCGTAGCCGATGTCCGCCGCCTGAACAAGATCCAGTCCGGAGTTCTTCGGTGCCACGTATCCGAGGTAGGAGATCGTCGCGACGTTTCCGGGGTCGACTCCCGCGTGGGCGGTCTGTGCCCTCAGGCGATCGTTGAACTTCATGTAGTATCCGAGGTCTCCACGCACGTTTGTGCCGATGCCGGGGACGGTGGTTGACACGTGGGTCGCGGTGTCGGGGTTGCCGGAGGAAACGATCGCGGTCGTGCGCTTGTACTTCTCGTCGTAGTCAAAGTCAAGCAGGTAGGCGGGGGCGAGGCCGTGAGTCAGTCGATAGCTAGGATCCGTTTGCGACTTGATGACTGCGAGGTCCTGGTATGCCTCTTTTGCTCGATCTAGCTTCTCTTTGGCGGCGAGTTCCTCCGAGTTCATGTGGCCTGATCTCGGTTCGCCGGAGATGCGTGTGCGGGCATCGTCGTATTCCTTTTGTGCGTCCTTGACGGCCTGCTCGGCATCCGCAAGGGCACCCGGTCGATACTTTCCCTTGTCGTCAAAATAGCCGTTGAGGGCGTTGCGGTTAGCCCTGTCTCGCGCCACTGCGGGGAGGCCGTCGAGGTGACGAACCTCGTCTGGGCAGTGGTCGATGAGGTGCTTCTGCTGCTTCTCGGGTAGTGAGTTCCACCAGGCGGCAACCTGGGAGGGCGTCCAATCCTTCTTTGGGTGGTCGGGAACGCCGGTGACTTTGTTGTCTTTCTTGTCCCCGTCGGTGTAGGTGTCGGTGTTGATGTCGCTGAGCGCGTGATAGAGATCCGTGTCGACCTGGTCGGCCTGTTTGAGGATCTTCCCGATGTTGATGCTAATGGAAGCCAGGGCGATCGACGGTTCCCCTCGCTCGTTCTCTGTGCCCTTCCCGGTGACGCTACCGTCGGAGAGAATCGTGCAGTCGTTTGCCTCAGCGTATGCCTGTAGGGGCGTTGATGTTCGCCATGACGGTCGCGACCCCGTCGCGTGCGCCTTCGATGGCGATGAGAGCACCGTTGACGTTGGTGAGCGCGCGCTCAAGCGATGCGAGGTTCGAGATGGTTGTCGCGCGCATGGCTGTGACGGCGTTGCCCTGCGACTGGACGGCCTGCAGTGCCCCTCGCCCCTGTTCGTAGGCGCTTCGAAGGCCGTTGCTTGCCTCGAGGAGGTCGCTCCCGATGGAGTCAAGGGGACCTGTCTCCCATTCGAGGATGTCTGCCCATGAGATCGCCATGTTTTACTCTCCCTTCGCGGGGCCGACGGGCGGGCAGGGTTCGGGCGTGCTCGCCATGATGTGTTGGAGTGACTGCTGGTTGATGTCTTCGGTCGCTTGGAACTCGGTGGCTGCCGCCTGAACGTTGTCCGCGAGCCCCTCGAGGGAGGTCTTCAAGGCCGTCAGCTGGTCCTCCATGTGTTCGCCCGAGTATTGGGCCTGCTTGTAGGCTGATCCGCCCGGCATGGCCGACTGCACCTGGGACAGGTTGAGGGGCAGTGTTGTGTAGGTTGCGATGTTCGCGGAGAGTTCGCGCAGCTCAGTGGAGAACTTTTCGAGGTCGCCTTGGCGGATGTCGAGGTCGGGCATCGGAGTTGTGTCCTGGAGTCGAAATTGTGCGTTACTGGTCCACTATTCTACCGACTTGAAGGGGTGCGGGAGCGGCGGGTTCGTGCGGTGAGATGGCAGGCGAATGTCTCTCGTTCGCACACATGATTACGTGGTATCTGTCGCAATGTCCCCGTGTCACCCAAGTTTCTTTTGGAACGTATGAAACAATGGCCACGAGCGCCCCATACACGTGAAGGAAAGAGCGATGGCCCTGTTTGAGTTCGAGGATGGTCACCTCGTACCCGCTCAGTTTGGATACCCGGTCGCCCAAGACCTGGGACCCGACCTCGTTGACGCTATCTGTCAGCAGGTCCTGCAGATCGTCTCGCGTCCCCTGTTCCCCGTGACCTGGCGCGACATGACCGGCCAGGACGACGAGGAGACGCCCCGCCTAACAGCTCTCGACGTGACCGGCCAGATTGTCTCGGTCGAAATCCTCAAAGAACTCGACTCCGAGACCCTCATTACCTCCCTGTCCCGACTGGCAGAGGTCGCCTCGATCTCCTGGTCGGATCTCGCCGCCGAGTACCCGTCCGGCCCCGAGGGCTTCCGCGCCGGTTGGGCGCAGTTCCGCGATTCGATGCCCCCTGCCGTCGGCCCGGGTCCCCGCCTGATCATGGTTGCGGGCGACATCGACCCCTCCGTGCGCCCCGCTCTGTCCGTGCTGGCGACCTCCGGCGTCGAGGTGCACCTCATGAACCTGCGCCAGATGTCCAACGGCCGCCTCTTCCTCGACGTGAACGCGGTTGGCCCGCGCCTCTACGGTCACGCCCCGCAGCTCCTCGCTTCCGCCACAGCCGCCCCCGCGATCACCGCCGCAACCGAACAGCCGGCTCCCTTCGAGGAAAGTGCGCCCGCAGAGTCCGCGATCCCCGCGCCTGCCGAGGAGGGTGCCGAGGCCTTGAACGAGGAGGACTCGGAGACCCCCACGACGCGCCCCACGCCGAAGGTCGCCCCGCACCTGCGCGAGGTCTTCACCTACCCTGATCGACGAGGAGCCCCCGGCCCCCTGGAAGCCCGCAGCCGAAGAGTCCTCCACCGAAGACTTCTCCGACGAGCAGCCCGTTAGTGAAACCGCCGAGCACGCCGAGCATACCGTCCACGGCGACGACTCCGAGGATGCCGAGGCCGAGCTGGCCGACGAGCTCCTCGATCACGAAGACAACGTCGCTGAGGCTCGGGAGCATGAGGCCGCGGAGGAGAACGCCGACGACGTGGCCGATGAGTCCGACGTCGACGCTCACGATGACGCCGATGCGCCCGTCGACGAGTCTCACTCCGAGGAAGCCCCTGAGCAGGCCGACGAACAGCAGGCCGACGATGCGTGCACGGATGACGCCCAGCAGACCCCCGAGGAGGAAAAGCCTCGCTGGGAACGCCCCGCCCACATGAGCCGCCGCGCCACGCGCCGCGCTCGGGAGGAGTCGAGCGAACTCAACGATGACGGTGCGACCGACGCGGCCACGGCCTCGTCCGTGGATCGCCCGAAGAATCCCCCGAGGTCGCCCAGGCACGCGCGGAGGGCCTGCCGGTCCTCTGCCGCGACGAGACCGGACTGCGCACCCTTGCGGAAATTCTCGGCCAGGACACGCCCCTCGTTGCCCGCAGCGAGCTGGGCCTGCCCGCCGACCTGGTGCTCGCCGCGAGCGGCGCCATCTCGGGCGCTGGCCTGACCTACCCGTCGCTCGACACCCTGCTCACCGCGCGCGGCCTCGGCCATATCGACGCGTGGGGTCAGGTGCGCATCGGCGACCGCCTGGGCCCGACCCTGGCCGAAGCCCTCGACGAGATCAACCGCGAGATCGTGCGCGAGTACGCGCAGGCTCCGCGCGGACAGCACTCCGCCAAGCACTGACGCGACCGCGGCGGGCGTCCACACAACGCGACGCACACGCACGAAGAGAGGCCCGGGATCGCGCGATCCCGGGCCTCCTCGCTACCTGAGGCTCAGTGCACGAAAGCGTCCAGCCAGCCGCGCATCGTCGCGTACACGGCCTCGCGCACGGGAGCGTCCGACAGGACCAGATCGTGCTTGCCGGGGAAACGGGCGATCGTCACCAGGTCCGAGAGGCCCAAGCTCCGCTGGGCGATAACCGTGGGATCCAGGACGGTGTCGGACGTGAAGACGCGCTCGCACCACTCCTCCTCGAAATAGGCCGACGTGGACACCATCGACAGGACCGGGCAGTCCAGGTGTACGCGCTTCTCGATGGTGTCGTGCCCGGCCATGATCGCCTCGAGCCACGAGGCGGGGACCGGGTAAGATTCGGGGCGCTTCCATTCCTGGATGATCGGCCAGCCGGCGACCGACGGGTCCTTTGTTGATAGCCCCTCCGGGATCGGAAGCTCCGAGGAGGCACGCCCCGCGAGCGATCGGCCGTAGTGGCCGGTCCCGCCCGAGGGCACCTCCCACATGGGGTTGCGCGACGCGATGCGCCCGATGACGGGAGCCATCGCCCCGCGCCAGGCGGCCATCGACTGCATCTCCAGCCAGCCCGAGTTCAGGATGAGGCCAGCCAGGACGCCCGGGTGGCGGTGCGCCCACAGGGTCCCGATCAGGCCGCCCGTCGAGTGGCCCATGAGGACGATCGGCTCGTCTTCGCGCTCGGAACGGATGATCTCGATGGCCTCTCCGATCTCCTCGTCGTACGCGGACAGGTCGTCGGCGTAGCCGATCGTCTGGTGGGGGCGCAGGGAACGCCCGTACTTGCGCATATCCAGCGCGTAGAACGCCGCGCCCGCGTCAACCAGCTGCTGCGCCATCTCGGTCTGGAAGAAGTAGTCGTTGCGCCCATGCAGGTACAGGACTGTCATGCGGGCGTCAGCGGGCGGGGTCGCGCGCACCAGTGTGGCCACGCAGGGCCCCTCCGCGTCGTCGAGGAGCTCGATTGTGCGCGACTCATACTCGTCGCCGAGGATGTCGGCGCGCCACTGAAGCCCGGGAGGGCCGTCCTCCCCACGGGGCCATGACGTCGCGCTCGGGGATTCCCTCGGGCGACGAGGCCGGGGTCTCCACCCCGGACAGGTCAGGCAGACCGCTCGTGTCCGGGATCGGCTCGTCTCCGGGCGTGGGGTTGCTGGTAACGCTCATGGGGTCAGCATAACGCGCGAGGCCACCCCGGCCTCGTTGATGAGGAGGAGGAACCGGGGCGACCTCACGGAGAAAGGGCGCCGATCAGGCGAAGGAGGACGCGCGCGAGGGATGCGCTCGTTGAGGAACTCGTCGAGGAGGGCGGTCAGCTGGCCGTGCTCGATGAGGAAGCCGTCGTGACCGTGATCGGAGTGGATCTCACGGTAGAACGCGCCCGAAATACCGGCCGCCATCTGCCAGACCTGCTCGGGGAAGAACAGGCGATCCGAGTCGACCGCGACGACGAGCGTGCGCGCGGTGACGGCCTTGAGGGCCTCGACGACGCCGCCGCGGTCGCGGCCCACGTCGTGGGACAGCATCGTGCGGCACAGCGCCACGTAGGAACCTGCGTCGAAGCGACGCACGATCTTCTCGCCGTGATAGTCCAGGTAGGACTCGACCGCCAGGCGTCCGCCGTGCAGCGGATCCTCGTCGTTCTGGGGGATGCGACCAAAGCGCTCGTCCAGCTCCGAGGGGGAGCGGTAGGTCGTGTGCGCGATCTGGCGGGCGAGCGCGAGCCCGGCGGTGGGGCCGGGGCCCGCGTAGTAGTCGCCGCCGCGCCACGCCGGGTCCAGCTCGATCGCGCGGATCTGCGTGTGTGTCCATGCCGCCTGGTCGGCGGTCGTCTGCGCGCCCGAGGCCACGACCACGAGGCGGCGCACGCGCTCCGGGTAGCTGACGGCCCACTCGATGGCGCGGTGTCCACCCAGCGAGGTACCCACGACGATGCTCCACTCGTCGATGCCGAGCAGGTCGGCCAGGCGGGACTCGGCGTAGACCTGGTCGCGCGTGGAAATCACGGGGAATCGCGAGCCCCACGGTGCGCCGTCGGGAGCGGGGGACGCCGGGCCCGTGGAGCCCTGACAGCCGCCCAGAACGTTCGCGGCCACCACGTAGTAGCGGTCCGTGTCGATGATGCGCCCCGGCCCCACGATCTGCTCCCACCAGCCGGGGGTCGGCTGGCCGGGTGCTGCCTCGCCGCACACGTGCGCGTCGCCGGTGAGCGCGTGCAGGATGAGGACCGCGTTGGATGAGGCCTCGTCCAGCTCGCCCCACGTCTCGTAGGCGAGTGTCACGGAGGGCAGGATCTCGCCGTTCTCCAGGCGCTGAGCGCCCAGGTTCGCGAACTTGCGGAAGGCGACCGGGTCGCCCTCACGCCACGCGCCAGATGTGGGTGCGGGGGGCAGGTTGTGACGGCTCATGATGTCCTTCTTTCGCAGGGGGCGCTTCGCTGTCGCGGGAGACGGGGAGGGGGTATCGGCGGCCTCGGAGCCTCAGGAGTGTGTATCGCCGAGGCCGCCGACGGGTCTGTTAGGCCGTGGCAGCGCGGGCAGCGTCGAAGCCGAGCTCCAGGTCGGCGAGGATGTCCTTGATGTTCTCCAGGCCGATCGACAGGCGCACGGTGCCGGGCGCGACGCCGGCCTTGACCAGCTCCTCCTCGGTCAGCTGCGAGTGCGTCGTCGACGCGGGGTGGATGACGAGGGACTTCGCGTCGCCGATGTTGGCGACCACGGGCAGGAGCTGCACGCCGTCGGCGAAAGCCCGGCCGGCCTCGTACCCGCCCTTGATGACGAAGGAGAGTAGGCCGCCCGTGCCCAGCGGCGCGTACTTCTTGCCCAGCTCGTAGTAGGGGGAGGACTCCAGGCCCGCGTAGTTGACGGACCTCGACGTCCGGGTGGGCCTCGAGGAAGCGGGCGACCGCCAGCGCGTTGGAGACGTGGCGCTCGATGCGCAGGGACAGCGTCTCGATGCCCTGCGAAATGAGGAACGCGTTGAAGGGGGAGGTAACGGCGCCCAGGTCGCGGTTGATGAGCGTCTGGATGCGCAGCAGGAACGCCAGGTTCGCGCCCAGCGCGCCGCCCACGCCCAGGTCGCGGGCGTAGACGAGGCCGTGGTAGGGACTCGTCCGGCGTGTTGTACAGGGGGAAGCGCTCGGGCTGGGAGGCGAAGTCGAAGTTGCCCGAGTCGACGATCCCGCCCGCGATCGAGGTTCCGTGTCCGCCCAGGTACTTGGTGGCCGAGTGGACGACGATGTCGGCGCCCCACCCGATCGGGCGCACCAGGTAGGGGGTGGCGACCGTGTTGTCGACGATGAGGGGCACGCCGACCTCGTGGGCGACCGCGGCGATCGGCTCGATGTCGAGGATGTCGCCCTGCGGGTTGGGGATGGTCTCGCCGTAGAAGGCGACCGTCTTGTCATCGGCGAGCGCGCGCCAGGCCTCGGGGTCGAGGGGTCCGCGACGAAGCGGGTCTCGACGCCCAGGCGTCCCAGCGTGTTTTTCAGCAGCGTGACGCTGCCTCCGTACAGGGAGGGGGAGGCGACCACGTTGTTGCCGGCGACGGCCAGGGCGAGGATCGACAGGGCGGTTGCGGACTGACCGGAGGAAACAAGGAGGCCACCGACGCCGCCCTCGAGGGCCGCGATGCGGGCGGCGACGCCGTCGGTCGTCGGGGCTGGTCAGGCGCGTGTAGATGGGGCCCAGCTCCTGCAGGGCGAAGCGGCTCGCTGCCTGCGCGGTGTCTTCAAAGGCGTAGGAGGAGGTCTGGTAGATGGGCAGTGCGGTCGCGCCGGTGGCGGGGTCGAGGTTGTATCCGGCGTGAATCTGCTTGGTTTCGAAGGACCAGTCGTTGGCGGTCATTGTGCGGCTCCTTAGGTGAGGGGTGGTTCGTCTCTGATTCCCCTCCGGCGGGCCGCAGATGCGGTGAAGTGAACATGCGTCGAGGCGCGTCCCGCTGTCGGGGGACTGCGCGGCAGTCGCTTGTGCTGACGCGCAGTCAGCGGCACATTCGACGGTTCATGCCTTCAATTGTTTGTTATTGACGAGGCTGGGGCGTGATGGTCCCGGATGGTGGACTTTTGTGACAGGTGGGGGCGTGACGTCGGGGTGTGTGAGGAGGCTCTCAGTAGTGGTTGAAAATGTTATGAAAGCGCAGGTGTTTGCGCGGTAATCAGGGTACTGATGTTGCAAATGTTGCGGTTGTTGCATGTGTGAAAGCTGAGTTCTATGGTGTGTTTGTTGCCAAGCGTGACGAAAGTGGATAGGCTCTTTCCCAGTACGCGCGCTCCGGCGCACCGAATTGGACGAGATGAGATAACGATGAGACGACGCGGAACCATCCGCATGGGCCTGACGACTATCGCCGCCTGCGCCCTCCTCGTGCTGCCCCAGATGGCGCAAGCCGCCCCCCTCTGAGGAGGAGATCGCTGCCGCCCAGGCTGCCGAAGAGGCCGCGAAGATGAGCGTCGCCCAGATCGAGGTCAAGCTCGCCGAAGTCAACGCTAGCGCAGCAACCGCGACGCAGAACGCGCAGATCGCGGGCGAAGACCTCAACGAAGCGACCATTGCGCTGCAAGAGGCGACCGCAACCGCCAACCAGGCGTCGGCTGACGCAGACGCCGCCGAGGCCGCCTTCCAGGAGGGCAAGCAGCAGATTGCCTCTGTCGCACAGGCTGCCTACCGTAACGGTGGTGGCACGCTCGACGCGCTCGCTCCCTACCTCGACTCCGACGGACTGCGCAGCGTCGAGACCAAGCAGGCTGGCATCAGCTCCTTCTCCTCCTCCGCCGAGGCGAAGATGCAGAACGTCGCCGCGCTCGAGCAGGTCGCCAAGGTGACCCGCGACGCCGCGAACACCGCGCTCGCAAACCAGAAGGCCGCCACGGACGAGGTGCAGAAGCGCACCGACGCAGCCAACCAGGCCGCGACCGCCGCCCAGAACGAGGCCGCGATCGTCGCCGCTCAGCGTGGCGCCTACGTGCAGGAACTGGCCACCAAGCAGAACACGACCGTCGACCTCATCAACCAGCGTGAGGCCGCCCTCGAAGCCGAGCGTCAGGAAGCCGCGCGCATCGCCGCCGAGCAGGCAGCCGCCGCCGCTGAGGCCCAGCGTCAGGCCGAGGCTGCAGCCGCCGCCGAGCGTGCTGCCGCTGATGCTGCCGCCGCCCAGGCCTCGTCCTCTATGACGATGACGATGATGACGACTACTCGTACTCCGCGCCGTCTTACTCTGCGCCTTCCTACTCCTACGAGGAGCCCTCGTACTCGGCGCCCTCCTACTCGGGTGGCGGTGCCGACACGGCAATCGCGACCGCGAAGAGCTACCTCGGCGTGCCCTACGTGTGGGGCGGCGAATCCTACGGCGGCGTGGACTGCTCCGGCCTGACCATGCTTGCCTGGGAGAGCGCCGGCGTCGACCTGCCGCACCTGTCGCGTGCCCAGTACAGCTACGGCACGCACGTACCGATCGGCTCCATGGAGGCCGGCGACCTGATCTTCTGGTCCTCCAACGGCACCCAGTCCGGCATCTACCACGTTGCCATCTACCTGGGCGGCGGCCAGATGATCGAGGCTCCCACCTTCGGCGTGCCCGTGCGCATCACCGGCGTGTACAGCTGGGGCTCGATCATGCCCTACGCCGTGAGGCTCTGAGCCGCATCGTTGCTTGACGATCAGGGGCCGCGCAGACTGTGTGTCTGCGCGGCCCCTCTCAAGCAGTCAGCTCAGTGCTGAACCGCCCAGTAGCCGCCCATCGAATCGAACCGCAGGGCGTGCAGGCGTTCGGGCGCGAGTGCGACGGGAAAGCCAGTGACCCGTCCGGTCAGCCGCGCGAGCGCGTCACGGAACTCGCCGGGAGGCAGCGGCACGGGCATCGCCGGCCGGTAGTAGGCCACGGTGATGTGGGGTGTGAACGGCCCGGAGGGGACCACCTCGTCGAACAAGCCCCGGGCCATCAGCAGCTTGCGGTGGTCCTCCTCGTCCACTGCCCTGACCCCGATGACGGCGCTCGTGTTCATCATGTTGAAGACCGCGGTGGCCACCGTGCGGATGGGGCCGATCCCGCGCGCCCGTGCGACCAGTGCGCTCGCGCGCGCCGAGCTGGCCTCCACCAGGGGCCGGACCTGGTCCCGGTCCGGGGAGGCGTGGAGGTCGGGAGCGTCACGTGCGCCATTTCCACTGGCAGCGGCTCCGACAGCGACTCGCCGAAACGGGCATGGAGGTCGCTCGCGATCGATCCGACGAGATCCCGGACCCGGTCGTCGAGGAAGTAAGCGACCGTGTCCCCGTGGAAGGGCCGCAGCGAGCCGGAGCGCGGGGCCACCTTCTCTTCCAGTGACGGGGCAGTGCGAACACCGGCTCGTAGGGGACCGAGTCGGTCTGGAACGATCCGATGCGCTCGTCGAACTCGTGGAGTGTTTCCAATGCGGATCCCTTCTACGGGTGGGGTTGGCGCTCGTGCGCGTGCGGGGTGCCCCGTCGTAGCGATAGGCTCAGTGCTCGCCCTCGTGCTCCTTCAGGCGCTCGTAGGAGCGGCGAATCTCGGCTTCGGCCTCTTCACGACCCACCCAGTGGGCGCCCCTCGACGCTCTTGCCGGGCTCGAGGTCCTTGTAGACCCTCGAAGAAATGCTGGATTTCCAGGCGGTGGAACTCCGACACGTCGTCGATCTCGGTACGCCAGGAGGCGCGCTGGTCCGAGGCGGGAACGCACAGGACCTTGTCGTCGCCGCCCTTCTCGTCGCGCATGCGGAACATGCCGAGCGCGCGGCAGCGGATCACGCAGCCGGGGAAGGTGGGCTCTTCGAGGAGCACCAGGGCGTCCAGCGGGTCGCCGTCCTCGCCGAGGGTGTCGTCGATGAAGCCGTAGTCATCAGGGTAACGAGTGGACGTGAAGAGCATGCGGTCCAGGCGGATGCGGCCCGTCACGTGGTCGATCTCGTACTTGTTTCGGTTCCCCTTGGGGATCTCGATGGTCACGTCAAATTCCATGGCCGCGCCTTCCTCATTAGCCCCGAAACTCGGGGGTCCGGTTGGTTGTGTCGGCGCATGGACGGCTACTGTAGGTACCGAAGTAACCACGAAGGGAAATCCATGCATCGCACGTCTATGGGGGCCATTGTAAGCGCTAGCGCCGCACTCGTGGCGACGGCGGCGCTGGTGGGTGCCGGTTGTTCGACGCAAACGGCCACTCCGGCGGACGCTCCCACGGCCTCGACGCTTGAACCCGCAACGATTTCCGGTGATGCGAAGGGCGCGAAGCTGCCGGTTTCCGCCGAGGATGTCCAGGCGCTGTGGGCGCCGGTCGCGGCAGCTGCGGCTGAGGGCGGCTACACGGCGTGGGGCACGGTCGTGGACGCCGAGACTGGTGAGGTCCCTCCTGGATGCGGCCGCCGCCACCCCTCACACACCCGCCTCGACGACGAAGACCCTCGCGGCCTTCTCCGCGCTGCACCACCTGGATCCGACGGCGACGCTGACGACCAGCGCGCTCCTCGGCGCTGACAACCAGACCCTCTACCTGGATTCGGAGGGCGATCTGCTCCTGGGAATTGGCACCTCCGACGAGGTTGAGGTCTCGGGCCGCGCGGGCCTGCAGACTCTCGCGAAGGATACGGCCGCGGCCCTGGCGCAGAGGGGCATCACCTCCGTGACCCTGAATTGGCGCGACACTCTCTTCGAGGGCGCCTCGCACTTGTCCTCCTGGGACGCACAGGAAGTCGGCTCCTACGAGGGCCACGTCGGCCCCATGGCGATCGACGCCGGACGCACCTACGAGGGCGCCAACGCTTTCTACTCGGACGCGCCGGGACGCGTCGCCGAGGTCTTCTCGCAGGCCCTCAGCGCGGAGGGGATCTCCGCGACCCTCGGCGAGGCCGGGGATCCGCCCGCGGGAGCGGGAGCCGTGGCCCAGGTGAGCTCGGCGACGATGGGGGAGCAGCTGCGCTGGATGCTCGCCCACTCGGATAACACCCTTGCCGACCAGTACTGCCGTTTCGCCGCGCGCGCTGCGGGAGCCCCCTCGACCTATGACGGCGCCACCGAGACGGTGCGCAAGACCCTGACCGAGGCCGGTGTGCCCACGGAGGGCCTGACCCTCGAGGACTGCTCGGGTCTGTCCAGCAACGACAAGATCAGCGCACACACCCTCGTCGGCGTCCTCAAGGCCTCGTACGAGGGCACGGGCACCGAGGCGAACACGATGCGCCTCCTGCCGTGGGCGGGCCTGGTGGGCACGCTCTCGAAGCGCATGACCGAGGAACCCGCGGCCGGAAACGTGCAGGCGAAGACGGGCGCCCTCCAGGAGGTCACCTCCCTGTCCGGTTCCGTCATTACGAAGAGCGGGCGCGTCCTCCTCGTGTCGATCGGTCACGACAACGTCACCGAGGGCGCCTACGCCACGCGCGGCCGCCTCGACGCCTTCGAGGAGGGCCTCGCCGGGCTAGACTGAGGCCATGGATATGCCGTTTGGCCCGCGCAACGTCGCGGGAGTTCTCGCTTCGTTGTCCTACGCGGGGCCCTCGGCCTCTCGCGTGGGTGCTTCCGCCGTCGTGGCGCGCCTGCGCCGCTCGGTCGCATGGTCGGATTGCCGGCTCGCTGAGCTGTCCACCCTGCCCGAGGCCTCCGAGAAGGTGGCGGGCTCCTCGACCCTCGTCGTCGACCGTCGTGGCCTGATTCGTTCGGTTGGACTCGCTCCTGGAGAGCTTTTGAGGACGCGCGCACGCCCAAGGTCTTGGCCGCCGAGGCCGTCATCCTGCGCGCCCTAGCCAAGGACGCGACGGGCATCTGGGACGTGCGCTTTGGCCGCCGGATCCTCGTGGCCCCCAACGTGCTCGCCGGCGCGCAGCGCTACGCCCTGGACCAGACGGACTGGTGCCGCTGGGTTTCCCTGTGCACGGGTCTGCGCGGCGTCCACCTCACCCACGCCCCTCACCTCGTCCCCCTACATCGCCGACCTGATGCGCTCGCTGCCCGAACGCAGCGACGAACTCGTGCGCATCGTGCTGCTCCTGGACGCCCTGCCCACCGCGGAGATGGAGGTCCTCACGCATCGCGACCTGCCCTCGATCCAGTGGCTGCGCACCCACCGCGCGCACGCCGGGGGTGTCGGCCTGGTGCGCGCGTGTGCGGCGGCCGGAATGCCCCTGGCCGGGGTCGAGGCCCTGCAGGCGCAGACCGAAGGATTTGCGCGCACCGTCGTGCGCGAGGGCGCGATCGCGCAGCTTCTGTCCGGCGTCGAGGCCCTGCCGAGCGCCCGCGAGTACGCGGAGTCGGCAGCGTGGCTGGCGCGTGTGCGCTGACGCCTCCCGCCTCGTGGGTGCGAACCCGCGCGGCCCCCTGCGAGCCTGCTCCCTGGCGGTGCGCGCTTCTCTGACCTCCTTCATCGACGAGGCCGGGGCCCCTCCCGCTCTCGTCGTCGGCCTGTCGGGGGGCGCGGATTCGCTGGCGCTGGCGTTGACGACGATCGACGTGGCCGTGCGTGCGGGAATCCCGGTTGTGACGGTGACCGTCGATCATGGGCTGCGCGCGGGCAGCGGCGAGGAGGCTCGCCGCGTCGCTCATCGAGCGGAATCCCTGGGGGCGCGTGCCGTTGTTGAGACCGTGTCGGTGGAGGGCCCGGGAGGGCCCGAAGGCTCAGCCCGCGATGCCCGCCGAGCCGCCCTGCGAGCGGTCGCCCAGCGTGAGGGTGCCCCGATCCTCCTCGGCCACACGATGGACGACCAGGCTGAGACGGTCCTTCTGCGACTCGCGCGCGGCTCCGGCCCCTCGTCCCTGCGGGCCATTGCTCCCGTCTCACGCGACGATGATGGGGTGACGTGGCTGCGCCCCCTCCTCGGGCTGCGGCGAACGGACACGGAGCAGGCGTGCGCCCAGGCGGGTCTCGCCCCGATTCAGGACCCGACCAACGACATCGACGGACCGTGGCGCGCCGCGGACGACAGCCCCCTGCGCCGCTCGGCGCTGCGCCACGCCGCGATCCCCGCCCTGGCCTCGGCTCTGGGTGTGGACCCGGTTCCCGCGCTGGCCCGCACGGCCGCCCTGTGTGCGGCCGACGACGACGCCCTCACCCAGTGGGCGAGCGCGCTCGCGGCCTCGGTGGCGCCCGGGGAGGAACACGACTCAGAGACAGGACACCCGTCCCTGGCGGTGTCCGGCCTGCTGGGCGCCCCCCGAGCGGTGCGTACCCGGGCGCTGCGTGAGGCCGCCCGCGCCGCAGGAATTCGCGCGTTGTCCAGCACCCACGTGGACGCCCTCGACAACCTCGTGGTCGCGTGGCGCGGCCAGGGGCCCATCGACCTGCCCGGAGGCACCGCCTCACGTGTTGGACGCGGCACGCACGCGCGCATCGCTTTCGTCGTGCGCGAGGTGGGCGCCCCGACGGCACCAGACCCCGCCTAAACAGCGGGAATACACCGCGATAGACCCCACTGGAGCGGCCCGGCACTGCCTGCACGATCACAGGATGTTGCGCTGACAGTGAGAATCCCGTCCTTCCTGGAACAGGCGAGCGTTTGTGTGGCACGCTTATAGTGGAATCGCTCGCGTAGCTTCGATACGAAAAGAGGACACGGTGGACGCCACCGATATGGGTAACGACCTGAAAGAAATCCTGGTCACCGCCGAGGATATGGACCGTCGGCTCGCCGAAATGGCTGAGCAGATCGACCGCGACTACGCGGGCGAAGAACTGCTGATCGTCGGCGTCCTGCGCGGCGCCGTCATGGTCATGGCGGACCTGTCCCGCAAGCTGCACACCCCCCTCGAGATGGACTGGATGGCCGTGTCCTCCTACGGTTCCGGCACCAAGACCTCGGGCGTCGTGCGCATCCTGAAGGACCTCGACCAGGACGTGGCCGGACGCCACGTGCTGATCGTCGAGGACATTATCGATTCGGGCCTCACCCTGTCCTGGCTGCAGGCCAATCTGCTTGGACGAGGTGCCACCTCCGTCAAGATCGCGACCGCCCTGCGTAAGCCGGAGGCCGCCAAGGTCGACGTGGACGTTGCCTACGTGGGCTTCGATATTCCCGACGAGTTCGTCGTCGGCTACGGCCTGGATTACGCGGAAAAGTACCGTAATTTGCCTTTCGTCGGCACGCTGCAGCCGCACGTCTACAACAACTGAGAACGCCTACCTGTAGGGGACCCACGTGAACGAGAAGATCAAGAACAAACGTCCCAGCCTGGGGTGGGTGATGGTTCCGCTCATCATGCTGCTCGCCGGTGGCTGGTTCGTGTGGGGCTTCTTCGCCCCTCGTGCCGTGACGACCTCCGAGGGCCTTGCGCTCATCTCGGGTGATACGGTCGAGCGGGTGGTCCTCAACGAGGGCACCCAGCAGGTGAATCTGACGCTGACGGAAAACTACGTCCACCAGAGCACGGGCAGTGGCGACCGCACGGCTGATCTGGGTAAGAACGTCTACTTCACGTACTCCTACGTACAGACCAAGGAGATTCTGGACACGGTGGCCGACAAGGCCCCCGCGAAGGGCTGGAACGCGATGCGTCCCCAGTCCGGCATCCTCGGCGGCGTCGTTCAACTGCTGATCTCGCTGATGATCCTGGGCGTCGCGTTCTACTTCATCATGCGCTCCATGTCGGGTTCGCGGATGATGGGCGGCTTCACGCAGTCGCGCGCTAAGGAATTCAACCAGGAGCGCCCGGACGTCACCTTCGCGGACGTCGCCGGTGAGGACGAGGCCGTGGAGGAGCTCGAGGAAATCCGCGAGTTCCTGGCCTCCCCGGACAAGTTTCACAAGGTGGGCGCACGCATCCCGCGCGGCGTCCTGCTCTACGGTCCTCCCGGAACGGGCAAGACCCTCCTCGCCAAGGCCGTCGCCGGCGAGGCGAACGCCCCCTTCTTCTCGATCTCCGGTTCGGAGTTCATGGAGCTGTACGTCGGCGTGGGTGCCTCCCGCGTGCGTGAGCTCTTCGAGCGCGCCAAGAAGAACGCGCCGGCCATCATCTTCGTCGACGAGATCGACGCCGTGGGTCGCCACCGCGGCAGCGGCATCGGCGGCGGCAACGACGAGCGCGAGCAGACGCTCAACCAGCTCCTCGTCGAGATGGACGGTTTCGACGAGCGCGCCAACATCATCCTGATCGCGGCGACCAACCGCCCCGACATCCTCGACCCGGCGCTGCTGCGCCCCGGGCGTTTCGACCGCCAGATCGCCGTCGAGGCCCCCGACCTGAAGGGCCGCGAGGCCATCCTGAAGGTCCACGCGCAGGGCAAGCCCCTCACCGAGCAGGTCGACCTGCGCCAGATCGCCAAGCGCACGCCCGGTTTCACTGGCGCCGACCTGGCGAACGTCCTCACTGAGGCCGCGCTGCTCACCGCGCGCTCGGACATGCAGTTCATCGATGAGCGGGCCATCGACGAGGCCATCGATCGCGTGATCGCCGGCCGCAGAAGCGCACCCGCGTCATGAACGACCACGACAAGGCTGTGACCGCCTACCACGAGGCCGGCTACGCCTTGGCCGCCGCCGCCCTGAACTACACGGACCCGGTCACGAAGGTCACGATCCTGCCGCGCGGTCGCGCCCTGGGCTACACGATGGTCATGCCCACCGAGGATCGCTTCAATAAGACCCGCAAACCAGCTCCCTCGACGATCTGGTTTACGGCATGGGCGGCCGCGTCGCCGAGGAGATCGTGTTCCGCGACCCGTCGACCGGCCCTGCCAACGACATCCAGCAGGCCACGAAGACGGCCCGCGCCATGGTCACCGACTACGGCATGAGCGACCGCATTGGCATGGTTAAGCTGGGCGACGCCGACACCGAGGCCTTCGGTCACGGGTCCGGCGAGGGTCCGCGCTCCTTCTCCGACGAGACGGCCGCGATCATCGACGAGGAGGTGCGTCGCCTCCTCGACAACGCGATGCGCGAGGCGTGGCGGATCCTGTCGGAAAACCGCGCGGTTCTGGACACCCTGGCCTCGCGCCTGCTTGAGGAGGAGACCCTCGACGAGGCGCAGCTCGCGGAGATCTTCAAGGACGTTGTCAAGGCCCTCGAGCGCCCCGTGTGGAACTACCAGTCCGATGCGGCCGTCCCCGGCGTGGTCCTGGGCCACCCCGTGGGCATTAAAGCCGAGGACGAGTGGACGCCCGTCATGGAGGAGGACGCCGAGGTGGCGCCGACCGATGCCACCGACGTCTCGGGCGTGGAAGGGGAGCAGGCGTGACCTACGATCCCGCTGGCGTCGAAAAGGCGTCGCGCGACCTGCTCGTCGCAATCGGTGAGGACCCCGAGCGCGAGGGCCTGGTCGGCACTCCCGACCGCATGGCGCGCGCGTGGCGCGAGATGTGCAAGGGCCTGACCGAGGACCCGCGCGAGCACCTGCACACCCAGTTCCACGCCGGCACCGACGAGCTGGTCCTGGTCCGCGACATCACCTTCTTCTCGGTGTGCGAGCACCACCTGCTGCCCTTCTACGGCCGCGCCCACGTGGGCTACATCCCGCACGGCGGCGTCGTGACGGGCCTGTCCAAGCTGGCCCGCGTGGTCGAAGGCTACGCGCGCCGCCCTCAGGTCCAGGAGCGCCTGACTGCCCAGGTGGCTGACGCGATCGACGAAATCCTCGATCCCCAGGGCGTCATCGTCGTTATCGAGGCAGAGCACATGTGCATGTCGATGCGCGGCATCTCCAAGCCCGGCTCTTCGACCGTGACCAGCAGCGCTCCGCGGCATCGATGAGCGACGGCGCGACCCGCGCCGAGATGATGGCCCTCGTCCTGTCCGGGAGCCGATGACGTGAGTGCCCTGCCCCTGCCCGCCGCCCCGGCCTCGTCCCCGGTCCCGCCACCCCTGGCGCTGCCCGGCGGCCTCGAGCCTCGCCCAGCGGGCGGACGGCGATCATGGGCATCCTCAACGTCACCCCGGATTCTTTCTCGGACGGGGGACGCTACACGGACGTCGCGGCCGCCCTGCGCCACGCGCGCGCGATGGTGGCCGCCGGAGCGGACCTCATCGACGTGGGCGGGGAGTCGACCCGCCTGAACTCGACGCGCATCAGCGCGGACGAGGAGTGGGCGCGCATCTGCACCATCGTCGAGTCCTGGCCACTGACGGAGTCATCGTGTCGGTGGATACGCTGCACGCGTCGACGGCCCGCGAGGCCGCGCGCGTCGGTGCGGCGATCATCAACGATGTGAGCGGCGGCGCTGGGACCCCGAGATGAACGCTGCTGTTGCCGAATCGGGCTGCGCGTACGTCGTTCAGCACTACCGCGCGCTGCCGGGCATGCCGGGGGAGCACTTCGACTACGGGGATGACCTCGTGGGCACGCTCATCGAGCGCGTGGGGTCCCAGGTTCAAGACGCTATTGATGCTGGTGTGACAGCTGATAAAATTGTGGTCGACCCGGGCCTCGGCTTCTCGCTGACGGGCGACCAGTGCTGGCAGATTCTGCGCGAACTGCCGCGCTTCCTGCAGGGCGGATACCCGTCCTCGTCGGCGCGTCTCGCAAGCGTTTCGTCAAGGCCCTTGACGGCGACGTGGACGCGAACAGTGCGGACATCGCCGCCTCACTGCGCGGCAGCTGGCGCGTGGGCCGTGCGGGTCCACGACGTAGCAGCCACCGTAGCGGCTATCGCCCGAAAGGAGAACGACGTTGACTAACCGACGCGTCATCATCGCCCTGAAAGGGACTCCGGGGCGCTGGCCAACCACGGCGTCTACGACTTCGAGCGCGACCGCAACCAGCGCTTCAGCGCGGACATCGTCATGTGGGTCGAGACCGCCGGCACCGCCGACGACATCGCCGCCACCGTCTCCTACGCGGACATTGCCGACGAGGCCATGGCCGTCCTCACCGGCACCGCCGTCGACCTCATCGAGACCCTCGCCGAGACCATCGCCTCGCACGTCATGAGCCACGAGGGCGTCGTCGGCACCGAGGTCACCGTCCACAAGCCCGACGCCCCCATCGACCACCCCTTCGCGGACGTGTCCGTGACCGTGCGCGCGGGCCAGACCGAGGCGATGCCCCTGTCGCTGTCCCTCAAGGGAATGTACGAGGCCGAGGATGGCTCCGTCCTCACCGGCGAGATCGAGGCCTACGGACGCGCCCAGGCTCCCAGCCCCGCCGAGCAGGAGCAGAGCGGCGCCCCTGCCCACGCGTCGCGACGTCCAGGCCGCACACGCCGCGCCCGCCCACGATGCAACGCGCCCCGAGCACCTGCGCTCGCGCCGCGTCGTCCTGGCGATCGGCGGAAACCCTCGGGGATGTGCCTGTCACCCTCATGCACACGGTCGAGGCGCTGTCCCACATGGAGGGCTTCCAGATCGACGACGTCTCGCCGATCATGCGTACCAAGCCCGTGCTGGCCCCCGGCCAAGCCCCCCAGCCCGACTACTGGAACGCCGTCGTCGTCGGCTCCGCGATCGCGACCCCCGACGAGCTGTTCGCCCAGACCAGCCGCATCGAGCGCGAGCTGGGACGCGAGCGCCACCAGCGCTGGGGCGCGCGCACCGTCGACATCGACATCATTCAGATCGAGGGCCTGGCCTCCTCCGACCCGGTCCTCACCCTGCCACACCCGCGCGCCAAGGAACGCGCCTTCGTTCTGGCGCCCTGGATCCTGTGTGAGCCCGACGCCGTCCTCGAGGGCGTGGGCCGCGTGTCCGACCTGCTGGCCGACACCCCCGACCGCGAGGGCATCATCGACGCGGTCGACGACTGGCTGGAGGATCCCGCAGCCGTCATGGCCGACTCCGACCAGCTCCTCGCCCTGCGTGCCGAGCAGGCCAGCGCCGACATGCGCGAGCTCATCGAGGCGCTGACCGGCGAGATCAGCCAGGTCAGCGACCTCGTCACCCGCCCGGGCGAGCCCGCCGAGCCGGTGGAGATTCCCGCTGCCCACACGGTGATCGAGGACTCCGGCGACGACGTTGAGGAGGCCGCAGACTCCGAGTCGGCCCCCGAGCAGGCCGAGGAACCCGAGGCTGCCCCCGTCTCCGCCGCCGAGGCCCCCGCCCCTCGCGCCAGCATCTGGAGCCGCCTGGCCGCCGCCCAGGCTTCGGAAGAGGCCTCGAGCGCCGAAGAGCCTGAGGCCACCGAGCCAGAGCTCGACGAATCCGCGTCGCACGGCATTGACGTGCCCGAGGCCGAAGCTCCGGCCGCGGACGCCGCCGCGCTTACTGACGAAACCGACGCAGCCCCGCAGGGCGAAGCCCCGCGGACGAGGCCTCGACCGCCCCGGCGGTGCCCGGCCTGCCCCACCGCCAGCGCCGCCGCCGCGCGGACGAAGCCAAGGCCTCGTCGCGCCCGTCCTGGCACCCCGTGTCTTCCGTGCCCGCCGACTCCCCGGCCGGTCGCATAACCCGCAAGATCGGCACCGGCACATACAAGCCGAGCGGGACCGAAAAGCCCTGCTGGGCCCCCGTGTACGAGTCCAAGCGCGAGGAGTCCTGCTCCAAGATCGCGCTGCCCGACTGGAACTTCTCCGTGGGTGCCTCCCACGACGTGCGCGTCGTCGACGACCGCTCCGGCCTGGGCCGCGACGACGAGGCCCCCAAGGCCACCGTGCACGCCGACGGACGTTCCACCATCCTCGCCCCCGGGCTGCCCGACAACACCCCCGTCGGCCCCATCCCCGAGGAAGAGGCCACTCAGACTGGCATCCTGCGCCGCGTTGTCGTGCGGCCCACGATGACGGGTGCGGTCCCCATCGTCAAGAGGCGTTAAATGAAACCCCTGTCGATCACCTGGGTGACGCTGGTCGGCTTCGTCTGTGCCCTTCTCAGCTTCCTCGGCTTCTTCGCGCACATGCGCGCGGGAGGCACCCCCATGATCGTCACGCCCGGCCCGGCTGTCGTCTTTGCGGTCGCGACCGCGCTCCTCATCTGGTCCGGCCTGGCCGTGCGCCGCCTGCGCGCCAACAAGGACACGTGGATTGACGCGATCGGCGCGATGCGGGTCGCCGTGTTCGCCAGGGCCAGCGCGATCGTTGGATCCGCGCTCGCCGGCGTCCTCATCGGTGTCATGATCGTGTCCCTCACGCAGCTCGAGGCCTCGGTGATGGTCGCCAACGCGATTGCATCGGGTCTCAGCGGCCTCGTTGGCCTTGTCTGGATTGTCGTCGCTCTCGTCGTGGAACGCTGGTGCGTGATTAACCCCGACGACGACGGATCTTCGAGCTCGCACAAGCGCAGCGCAGCAGCCTAAGCGCCTCGTGTGGGAGTCCTCTCGCGAGCGAAAGTGAGCCCGCCCCTGAGCGTTAGTCGCGCCCCGATGGCGTGGGCCGGTATCGTGGACGCGTGGCTGACCAGCGTAAGAATTCCCCCCGGCGACCCTCGTCCCGTCGCTCCGCGTCCGCATCCGGACGCGCCGGCGACCGCGCCTCCCGAGCCGCAATGGGCGGTCGGGGAGCCTCGACGCGCGCGGCGTCTTCCGCCGGAGCCTCGACGGTCAAGCGGGGGAGCGGGGCAGCCGGGCGTCGGCCTAAGAAGGCCTCCTCGGGCGGTGGACGTCCGCCCGTGAATCTGTGGCCCCGGCGCATCATCACCGGCCTGGGCCTGCTCCTCATCATCGCGCTCATCGTGTGGGGTATCGTCGCCGCTGTGCGAGCTATCGCGGGAGCCTTCAGCGCCGCTCCTGTTCCCCAGTCGACCCCGCAGTCCGTCGTCCAGTCCGGAGCCCTCGACGCCTCCGGATACACGCTCAAGGGCGGCCAGGAGGCCACCGCCGACGGCCTGCTCACCGACGGCACCACGATCGACATTCCTGCCTGCCTGGACCGCGACATCACGGCCACCGCGAAGGCGAGCCCCGTGGCTTCTGGTTCCGCCATGCCCGTGACGCTCACGCTGGAAAACCGCGGCTCGGTCGCCTGCTCAACGTCGCTGACGCGCTTCAACCTGGCGGTGACGACCGGCGACCACCAGGTCTACGACTCCTCGCGCTGTGCCGACAGCCAGCAGTCTTCGATGACGCTGCTGCTGCGCCCGGGCGGCACCTGGTCCGGCTCGCTGAGCTGGGACGGATACGTGTACACCAACGGCTGTACGGCTCCCGCGGGCGGCGCGAGCGCGGCCGCGGCTTAGCACCTACAAGGTGGCCGTCACGATGGGGACGCGAGAAGTCGGTTCGACCGTCGTCGACGTGACGCTTACGCCCACCCCCGCGCCTCAGTCGGGAGCGCAGTCGGGCGCTCAGTCCGGCGCACAGTCGGGCCGCTAACGGCTGGGAGTCGGCGAGCGGCTACCAGCCGACGATGCCGGCGCTCACGGCCTGAGCCTGGTGGGCCAGGTTCTCCGTAATGAGCTTCGCCCGGTAGGGGCCGATCCCCTCGAGCTCCTCCAGGTCCTAGACGGTGGCCGCGCGTAGCTGCGGCAGCGAGTTGAAGTGCGCCGACACGACCTTGATGGCGCTCCACGATAGGTGCGGCACCAGGGACAGGGCGCGCACGCCGCGCGGCGTGATCTCGCGATCCAGGTCCGCGACCTCATACACGTCCAGGCCCAGGATGTTCGAAATCGCGGTGAGGTCCACGATGCGCTCGGAGCCGAGCGAAGACAGCTCGGCCTCGACGCGTGCCAGGTCGTCCGGGTTCGCGATGTAGTCGCGCATGACGAGGGCGCGCTCGGACGCGGAGCCGCGCACGAGGTCCTCGACCTGCAGGGCCAGCAGGCGGCCCTCCGAGCCCAGCTCGAGGTACTCCGTGATCTCGGAGGTGATGCGCCGGATCATCTCCATGCGCTGCATGACGGTGGCGACGTCGCGCACGGTCGCGCTGTCGCGCATTTCCAGGATTGTGAGGGTCTGCAGGACCTCGTCGAGGCGCTGGCTGTAGCGGTCGAGCGTGTCAACCGCCAGGTTCGCGCGCGAGAGCAGGGCCTCGGGCTCCTCCACCAGGCGATGCTCGGAGCCCACGTAGATGGAGATCATGCGCATGGACGCGGACAGCGACAGCACCGGCAGATGGGTCTGGCGGGCGGTGCGCTGCGCGGTACGGTGACGCATACCTGACTCGTCCGTGGGGATCGTCGGGTCCGGGAAGAGCTGCACGTTCGCCTTGCGGATGCGCCACTGGTTGGGATCGATGATGACTGCGCCGTCCATCTTGCACAGCTCGCGCAGGCGCGCGGCCGTGAAAGCAACGTCGAGGTCGAAGCCGCCCGAGCACAGGGCCTGCACCTCCGGGGTGTACCCCAGGACGATGAGAGCACCCGTGTGGGAGCGCTGGATTCGTTCCAGTCCCTCTCGCAGAGGCGTGCCGGGCGCGACTGCGCGCAGTGCGTCACGAAGGATCGCTGCATCGGACGTCAATGTGATTCCCTCCCAGAACAGTCGGTGTGATTCCTATTATTGCGAGTCCGCCGGAAAAGAGACACGAATAGCCGTCGCCAGATCCGACACAGTAAACACGGTGATGCCGTCGACTCCCGACAGGTCTTCGCTGCCCTGGGCGGGCACGATCGCGCTGGAGAAGCCCAGGCGCGCGGCCTCGGCGAGGCGGCGCTGGGTGCCCGTGCAGGCGCTTACCTCGCCCGTCAGCGAGATCTCTCCGACTGCGACGAGGCCGGGGCGTGGAGGAGTGCCCTTGAGGGAGGACACGATGGAGATGGCCATCGCCAGGTCGATCGCGGGCTCGACCGTGCGTGCACCGCCGACCGTGGAGACGTAGACGTCCGCCCCCGACGTGTCCGCGCCGATGCGGGCCTGAAGGACCGCGAGGATCATGGCGACGCGCGCGTGGTCCACGCCCGAGGTCGTGCGCCGCGGTGACCCGCCCGACGAGGGGGCGACGAGGGACTGGATCTCCGTGGGCAGCGGCCGGCGCCCCTCCAGAGAAACGGCCGCGCACGTGCCGGGCACGCCGCGCGTCGTGCGCGACAGGAACAGGCCGGACGGATCGGCGAGGCCGTAGATGCCCGAGTCCGTCAGCTCGAAGCAGCCCACCTCGTCGGTGGGGCCGTAGCGGTTTTTCACCGCGCGCAGTAGGCGCAGGCGCGAATGACGGTCGCCCTCGAACTGGCAGACGACGTCCACGAGGTGTTCGAGGAGGCGCGGACCGGCGATGCCGCCGTCCTTGGCCACGTGGCCGACGAGCAGGGTGGGCAGGTCGGACTCCTTGGCGACCCGGATCAGCGAGGCCGCGACCGCGCGCACCTGCGCGACGCCGCCCGCCCCGCCCTCGACCTGGGCGGAGGAGATGGTCTGCACGGAGTCGACGATGAGCAGAGAGGGGTGCGAGGCTTCGACGTGCCCGAGGACGACGCCGAGCTCCGTCTCATCGGCGATCAGGAGGTTCGGTTCGAGCGCGCCGATGCGTTCCGCGCGCCCGCGCACCTGCGCCGCCGACTCCTCGCCCGTCACGTAGAGGACCGGGCCGCGCCCGCCCGCCGCCGCCGTGCGCGCGGCCTTAGCGGCCACGTCCAGCAGCAGCGTCGACTTACCCACGCCGGGTTCGCCCGCCAGGAGGATCACCGCGCCGGGAACGATGCCGCCGCCGAGGACCCGGTCCAGCTCGCCCACGCCCGTCGAGCGCGACGAGGCCCGCTCGCCGTCCACCTCGCCGATCGGCAGGGCGGGGCGACGCGGGGGAGTCGCGGCCGCGCGCGGCCCGCCCGAGGCCTCGCCGGCCTGGTCGACGGTGCCCCACGCCCCGCACTCGCGGCACTGGCCCACCCACTTGGGGAGGTCCACCCGCACTCAGGCAGCGGTAGGTGATCTTCTCTTTCGCCATGCACTCACCGTAACCCGACCCTCCCTCATCTGCGGTTCCCGCGCGCGGGCGGGCACCGTGACGGCGGCGTTGGGAGAGCGGACCCGAGACCCGCACCGGCCTCGTTCCCGGAGCGTGATCGCCCAAATGCACGACTGTGGTCAGGTTCTCGCGCATGAGGAATGGCCACGCTCCTCCGCGAGAACCCCGTACGACAGGTTGCAGATTCCTCGGTACCTGTTGTTGTCTGCGGGGTTTATCCATAGGGTTGGTCGGTGTGTATCCTTGGGATGGTTGCCCATACCCTCCGCGGATACAGACAACGCCCCATACCAGTGCGCACATTGAGACTGAGGAAAGCCACATGAACAAGGCGCGTCGATCGCGAAACACCTGGTCGAAGCGGATACCCGCGCTCTCCGTCCTATTGGTGTCCGCGATGCTGTGCGTGCTCGCGGTCGTGTATCGGGGTGTCGAGGTCACCCAGGTCAGCGTCGACGACGGCGGCATTTGGGTGACGAACCAGGACCGCAAGCTCCTCGGGCACCTCAACTACGACGCCCTCATGCTGGACGGCACGGTCTCGGTGAAGTCCGCGTCCTTCGACATCGGCCAGGAGGGCGGCGACGTGACCCTGGGTGAGACCGTGAGTCGCACGGTCACCCCGGTGCGTCCGACCTCCTTCTCCCTCGGCCAGTCCGTCACCCTGCCCGATAACGCTGTTCAGGTTCAGGGCGGCTCGGTCCTGGCGGTCCTCGACCCCAACGAGGGCCTCCTCTGGGTCGGCAGTGCCAACGAGCCCGCCACCATGTCGCTCCTGCGTGAGGACGCGGTCGCCAACGACCTGAGCGACGGCATCGTGACGGTGTCGAACTCGGGCACGGTCTTCGCCTATTCTCCCGGTTCCTCCAAGCTCGTGACCCTGACGAGCGAAGGCCAGGCCTGGCGCGTGAAAACCACTGGAGATCAAAGACTTTTACTCCCGCCGGGCCCCCGACGATCACCGCGGTCGGCGACAAGCCGGTCGTCTACGACCAGACCGGCAACAAGCTGGTCCTGCCCGGCGGCAAGGTGCGCGACCTGTCCGAGGAACACGTGAGCGGTGCCGTCCTGCAGGCCCCCGGCGACGAGGCCGCCTCGGTCCTCCTCGCGACCGGCGACCAGCTGGTGTCCGTGCCCCTGAACGGCAAGGCGATCGAGCGTCAGGAGGCCTCGGAGAGCGGCCAGAAGGGCACCCCCGCGCCCCCCGTCTTCCACCGTGGCTGCTCCTACGGTGCATGGGCGGGCTCGGGCGCGTTCGTGCGCACCTGCACGGACTCCACGCGCAACCAGGCGCAGACGGTGTCGAGCCTGGCCGAGGCCTCCTCCGCTGTGTTCCGCACGAACCGCACGCGCATCGTCCTCAACGACGTTTCGACGGGCACGCTGTGGCTGCCCGACAAGAACATGGTCGTGGTCAGCAACTGGGACCAGACCCCCACCGAGGAGCAGGAGGAAGAGGACACTCCGACCCCCGACGAGCGCGAGCAGGTCTCCGAGCCGGAGCACAAGGACAAGAACACGCCGCCCGAGGCCGTGGATGACGAGTTCGGCATCCGCCCGGGCCGCTCGACGCTGCTGCCCGTCCTAGACAATGACTCCGACGACGATGGCGACGTGCTGACGGCGCGCGCGGTCACCAACCCTGAGTTCGGCTCGATCGTGCGCACGAGGGGCGGCCGCGCCCTGCAGATCACGGACGTCCCCGAGAGCATGACGAGCGGATCGACGTCCTTCACGTACGAGGCCTCGGACGGCCTCGCGGGCGCGACGGCGAACGTGACGCTGACGATCCACCCGTGGAGCCAGAACGAGGGCCCGCGCCAGCTCAAGCACCCGGTCATCAAGGTGGGTGCGAACGCGCAGGTCGAGTACAACCTCCTGTCGGACTGGATTGACCCGGACGGCGACCAGTTCTACCTGGTGTCGGCGACGGCCCCCGAGGGCATGGCCGTGCAGTTCTCCGAGGACGGCACGGTTCAGATCCGCGACCTGGGCTCGGGCGCTGGCGTCAAGGCGATCGCCGTGACGCTGTCGGACGGCCACGCTGAGACCACGGGCGAGCTGAAGGTGAGCGTCCAGGAGGCGGGCAATGTGCCGCCGGTGGCGCGCGCCGACTTCTACGTGGCGCGCGTGGCTGAGCCGCTGACGATCGACCCGATCGCCAACGACACGGATCCCAACGGCGACGCCCTGTCCCTCGTGGCTGCGGGCACGGCCCCGGCGGGCACTGCGGTCTCCGCTGACCTCTCGCGCGGCACGCTGACGTTCACGGGCTCGGTGCCGGGATCCTTCCAGTTCACCTACACGGTCTCCGACGGCCCGTCGACGACCGTGGGCGTAATCCGCGTGGACGTGGTCGACGACGACACGAACGCCCTGCCGATCGCCGAGGACGACCTGGCGGTCCTGCCCAGCGGCGGTGCCTCGCTGATCGCGCCGCTGGCCAACGACACGGATCCGTCCGGCGGCGTCCTCGTCGTCCAATCGATCGACGTGCCCGCGAACTCGGGCCTCGAGGTCACGCTCATCGAGCGTCACCTGCTGCGCATCACGTCGCCGGGCGGCCTGTCCGACGTGACGACCTTTACCTACACGGTCTCCAACGGCGCGGGTTCCGCGACCGCCCAGGTCAGCGTCATCCCGACGAACGCGCAGAGTGAGGAGACTCCGCCCCAGGTCACGGCCGACACCGCGAAGGTGCGCGCCGACGACATCGGCTCGGTGAGCGTCCTGTCGAACGACCGCTCGCCGATCGGCCCTGTCGCTGAGCCTGGACCCGGAGGTGGAGGTCCTGTCGGGCGCCGAGCTGGGCACGGTCTTCGTGACCGGTAACCAGGTGCGCCTGGCCGCCGGCTCCGAAGCCGGCGTGGTGCGCGTGGCGTATACGGCCATCGACTCGGTGGGTAACCGCGCGACGACAACCGTCACGTTTGAGGTCATCGCTTCCTCCGCGGCTAACAGTGCTCCCGTGCCCAAGGCGCTGAGCGCGTGGGCCGTGCAGGGCCAGATGACGCGCGTCCCGGTGCCGCTGACGGGCATCGACCCCGACGGCGACTCGGTCGCCCTGGTGGGCATCGACCAGCCGCCGGCCAAGGGGCAGCGTCGTGCTGGGCACGGAGTGGCTGGAATACACGCCCTCCGACGATGCGACCGGCACGGACACCTTCTCCTACATCGTCGAGGACCGCCTCGGCGTGCAGGGACGCGCCCGCGTGCGCGTCGGCATCGCCCCTCCCGGCTCGCAGAACCACAACCCGACGGCCGTTCCCGACTCGGTGACGGTGCGTCCGGGGCGCGAGGTGAGCATCAACGTCCTGAACAACGACGTGGACGCGGACGGCGACACCCTGTACATGGACACGGATCCGGCGACCGTGTCGGTGTCGGATCCGACCGCGACCGTGACGGTGGCCGAGGATCTGGTGACGGTCAAGGCGCCCGCCACTAACGGCGTGTTCGTCGTGGCCTACCAGATCGAGGACGGCCGAGGTGGCCGCGCACAGGGCCAGCTGACCGTGACGGTGGACGCTGAGGCGCCGCTGCGCGCGCCGATCGCCCGCGACGACGTTGTGCCGGTCTCCGATCTGCCCTCGGACTCCAAGCCTGTCAGCGTTGCCGTCCTCGTCAACGACGAGGACCCGGACGGCACCACGGCCGCGCTGACGGTGTCCTCGGACGCCTCGGGCGTGAGCGTGTCGGGGCAGAACCTGTCGATTTCCACGGACGCACGTCGTCGCCTCGTCGTGTACACGGTGACGGACCCCGATGGCCTGAGCGCGAGCGCGGTCGTGACCGTTCCTGGCACCGACCTGTTGGCTCCTCGCCTGGACACGACGCGCGTCCCGGTGGCGATGCGCGCGGGTTCCACGCTGACCCTCGACATGCACGACTACGTGCTGGTGCGCGACAACTCGCGCTCCCCGATCATACGGACGCCTCCTCCGTGAAGTTCAGCGGCGGCCTGGAATCGGCCTCGCTCCAGGACTCCACGCACATTACGCTGAGCGCGCCCGACACGGCCTCGGGCAAGGCCTCGGTGTCCTTCACGGTGCGTGACGGCGCCTCGGACGACGCTTCGGCGCTGTCCTCGACCCTGACGATCCCGATCACGATCCAGCCGGCCAGGAACCTGCCGCCGCGCCTGACCCCGACCCCGATCATCGTGGGCCAGGGTGAGAGCGTGACGGTCGACCTCACGCAGATGGTGGACGACCCGGACGACCAGGCCAAGAACAGCTTCTCCTACGCCGTGGTGAAGGCCCCCGGCGGCGTGGACGTCTCCCTGGACGGCTACAACCTGACGGTGTCCGGCAAGAAGGATCAGCCCAAGGGCCCCGTCGGCGCTATTACTGTTAGCGTCGACGACGGCTCGGGCGCGGTCAACGCCGATATTCCGGTGACGATCGTGAAGTCCTCCAAGCCCCTCGTGACGACCACGGAGGCCCGCATCAAGGCGAAGGCCGGCCAGACGGTGGACGTGAACCTGTCGGAGTACACGACGAACCCGTTCCCGGATCCGCTCGTGGTCCTGGATGCGTCGGTGCACGTGGGCCAGGGAACCGCCTCGGGTAACGGCAACATCCTGTCGGTGACCCCCAAGGCCGGCTTCCACGGCAACATGACCATCGTGTACCGCGTCATGGATGCGACGAACGACCCGGATCGCGTGGTCCAGGGCCGAGTCGTCGTCCAGGTCCTGGATCGCCCTGAACCGCCGCAAAAAGTGACGGCGACGGCTACGGGGTCGCAGACCGCCTTCGTGCAGTTCGAGGAGCCCGCCGCGAACGGTGGCACGATTTCCGGCTACAAGGTGACGGACCTGTACGACGGGCGTACCTACAACACCACTAAGCCGGGCACGCAGATTACGGGCCTGACGAATGGTCAGAATCACCGCTTTACGGTCGTCGCGACGAACGAGGCCGGTGACTCCGATCCGTCGGCACCGTCCGCAGATGTGCGGGTCGATGTCGCGCCCGAGCAGATGGCGGCGCCCACGGTCGTGGGTTCGGATGGGGCCCTGGATGTCACGTGGGTAGAGCCGCACAACGAGGGCTCTAAGATCCACACGTACACGGTGTTCCTGTATCCGGAATCGGGTGGCCAGCCGATCCCGTACACGGCCTATGGCACAGAGAGGCACTTGCTCATCTCTGGATTGAAGAATGGTGCCCTCTACTCGGTGAGAGTCCAGGCCCAGAACGACGCGGACAAACCGTCGCTGCTGTCGGAGGCCACAGGCGCGCACCCGCATGGCGCACCGGACCAGCCGACTGACGTGAGGGCGGTGGCGGTGAGAGCGGATAATACGGATCCGAACCTAGCGACGGTCGAGGTCTCGTGGACGCCGGGCCGTTCCGGCGGAACTGATTTCGGTTCTACCCATGTCATGGTGGGCGATAAGCCGGTGACGGCTCCGGCTGGTGCCAGGAGCGTCCAGGTGCCACTTGTGCCGACCGGTCGTGACAAGCAGGTGTCGGTGGAGCTGACGAACACCGACGGTGACACGTCGGCGAAGGGGTACACGACGGTGTCCATCGCAACCACTCCCGCGCCGATTGCGGACCCGACCCTCTCGGGCACCGGGAAGGCCGGTCAGCTGAAGGTCACTGGGTTGTCGGTGGTGACGGGCCGAGGTTTCGAGGCGTCGGATCTGACCTTGCGCTACTCGGCGGACCCCAACTCATGTGCGAGTGGACAACGGGTCGACGATGGCGACATCCTGCCCGCCAACGGCTGGGAGTCGACCACGTACTACTTCTGCCAGACGGGCATCGGCGTGAACAACCAGTCGGCGGCCTCACCGGTCGCGTCCGCCACGGGCACAGCGACGGGCCGCCCCTCTGATGTGGACGTGCGGATCGAGAACGTCAACTTGACGAGCCTGACCGTGCGCTGGGATCCGATCGGTGCCAACCCCGCCTTGTCGGGTATCAAGGTGTACCTGAATGACAGGGCGCAACCCGTTGGGATTGGTGCCACGGAGGCGACCTTCAGTGACCTGGCACAGGGCACGGAGTACTGGCCACGGTTGCGGCGACTAACGACTGGGGAACGACTCAGATGCAGGGCGAACTCGTCGGTCGTGACGAAGCTCGACGTGAACCTGACGTGGACGGACGTCTGCCAGGGAGGCGAGAAGCACACGCCCCCGGGTGGATGCCACACCTTTACGTTCAGTGCTCCGGGGTGGGCTGGCACGTCGCTTACTCACAAATGTACGATTACTTCGGATCTGGACGGTTGGACCGAAGAGGTGACTATCGATCGTGCCGGTCCCATCGAGTCGAACATCGCGACGCGGGCGGATTCCGAGGCGGCGTTCGCGCAGAAGGTGCGCGTCGGCAATTGCCGCCCGGTGAGGTAAGCCCGTGAAGAAACTACGTCGACTTGTGAAGAATGCGTGGCGCGCCCTGAGCGCCCGCGTGCAGGCGCTGCCCGGCTACGAGGGCGTCGCCCGCTGGCTGGGCGCGCTGACCCCGGTGGGGTGGGCGGTGATCGCGGCGATGGTTGCGGGCACCGTCGCGGCCTTCGCCTACGGCTGGCTGGAGGGCTTTATCGTGGCGGTGATGGGCCTGGTGGCCCTCGTGGTCGCGGTGGCCTCGGTTGCGTCCCCGTCCCCGCTGTCCGTTACCCTGCGCATGAAGAACGATCGCATTGTCGCCGGCCAGGTGGCGGTGGGTCGCGTCCGCGTGGTCAACGAGTCCGGGCGCCGCTCGGGTTCGACCCTCGTGGAGGTGACGATCGGACGAGGCAGTGGCGAGTTCCTCGTGCCCCCGATCAGTGGAAACGGCACGTGGAACGAGTCTTTCTCGGTCATGACGAAGCGCCGCGGCGTCATCAACGTGGGCCCGGCGCGCACCGTGCGCATGGACGGCCTGGGCCTGCTGCGTCGCGTGCGTTCGTGGGATGACCCGATCCTCGTGCACGTGCACCCGCCGACGGTGCGTTTCTCCTTTGACGCGACGGGCATGCAGATGGACGTCGAGGGCGTGGCCAGCGAGAAGTTGACGAGCTCCGACGTGTCCTTTCACGCGCTGCGCGACTATGAACCGGGCGACGACCGTCGCGCGGTGCACTGGCCGTCGACGGCGCGCTTTGGCCGCCTGATCGTCCGTCAGTTCGAGGAGACTCACCGCTCGCACCACATGGTGCTGTTGGATACACGCGTGGACGCGTGGGATCGGCGCTCCTTCGAGACGGCCGTGTCGGTTGCCGCGTCGCTGGCGCTCGCCGGCTCGGGCGAGGCCCGCACGGTGTCGATGCACACTGCGGACGAGTGGATCCCCACGGGCTCGCCCATGGCGATGCTGGATGCGCTGTCCGAGATGGAGACGTCGACGCGCTCTGAGTTTGCGGGTATCGTGCGCCGCTGCATCATGGAGCGCGGCGGGATCTCGGTGCTCTCGATCGTCGTCGGCGCCGGAGTGGACGACGAGGAGGCGGCTCGCCTAGCGAACATCGCTCCTGTCGATGTCATCGTGTCGGTGATCCGCGTGGTCCCGGGCCGGGCGCGTCGCCGTCGCAAGATCACGCGCGGCGTCATCATCGACTGCCCCTCCCTCGAAGACCTGCCGATGCTCGTGTCACGGGGGGTGAACGCGTGAGTACTCCTGCTCGCAACGCCTCGCGTCCGGCACCTCCGCCGCCTCGCTCCCGTCGCCCCGCCGCCCAGGAAACCACGATGGGCGGGTCGATCCACCGCGCCGCCATGCCCGCATGGTCCCTGCTGGTCCTCGCGGTCCTTTTTTCCGGTCCGATCCTCATGTTCGAGTCCGTCTTCGGCGGCGGCCAGGGCGCGATCGCGGCGCTTGCGGGAGTCGTGGTCGGCCTCGTCGTCGCGTGGGCGGCAGCGAAATGGCGCTGGGACCTGCTCTCGATCGTCGCGGCGGTCGTCGCCTCGCACTTCCTCTTCGGTGGCGCTGCCGCGCTGCGTGAGACGACCCGCTGGGGCGTGGTCCCGACGTCGCGGACCGTCCAGACGCTCGTCGTCGGCTCGGTCGAGGCCTGGAAGGACCTCCTGACGCTGACGCCGCCGGCCGGCTCCTACGTGGGGCCCGCGATGGTGCCGTGGATGGCCTGCCTCGTGTGTTCGGTCGCGGCGGGCGTCGTCACGGTGCGCTACGGGCGCCCTATGTGGGGATCCGTGCCGCTGATCCTCGCCGGCGTGATCGCGATCGTGTGGGGGCCGTCGAACCACTCTCCGTCCGCCCTCCTCGTCATCGCCTGGTGGGTGGGACTCATCGTGTGGTGGGCGTGGGCCTCGGCGATCGGACGCGCACGACTGGGCGCCGACATCGTCATTGGTATGGCCTCTACGGCGACTACCGCGTCGACGACCGTGGGCGGTTCCTCGCGTCAGATCGTGCACGTGTGGTGGCGCGTGGGCATGGGCGCGCTCATGGTGGGCGTGATGGTTGCTGCGGCGATCCCTGCGGCGTCCCTGCTGGGCCCCACGGCCTCGGACCGCGTCGTCGGACGCGACGTCATCGAGCCGCCCGTGGACGCGCGCCAGTACCCCTCGCCGCTGTCCAGCTACCGCCACTACAACAAGGACCTCGAGGATGAATCCCTGATCCGCGCGTCCAACATGCCCAAGGAGGCACGCGTGCGCCTGGGCGCGATGGACGTGTACGACGGGACAACCTTCGGCATGGGCGTCACGAATACGGCGGACGGCACGGCCGGATACCGCCGCGTGGGGTCCACGATCCCGGGGCGCAGCGCCGATACGGCGGGAGTGCAGACCTCGGTGTCGACCTCGCAGCTGCTGGGACCGTGGGTGCCCACGATCGGCCAGGTGTCGGTCCTGCGTTTTGAACCCTCCGCCCCCAACGCGGCCGAGCAGCAGGACGGCCTGAACTATGACCTGTGGGCGGATACCGCCCTGACAACGGGTCCGACCGGCCAGCTGAGCTACTCGCTGAGCACGACGATGCCGCGCGAACACGCAGACTCGGAGTTCGCCAGCGTGAACGCAGCGCGCTACGCCGGGGGGAGACACGAACGTCCCGAAGGACGTGGACTCCCTGGCAGCGGATCACACGTCGACCGCGCGCTCGGACCTGGAGAAGGCCCGCGCGATCGAGCAGTTCCTGCACACGGATGGCTACTACTCCAACGAGGACACGATCAATTCGCGTCCCGGCTCCTCCCAGGACCGCATCGAGCGCATGATCAGCGCCGAGGCGCTGGTGGGCGACGACGAGCAGTACGCGACCCTCATGGCCCTCATGCTGCACTCGCAGGGCATCAACGCCCGCGTCGTCACGGGCGCCTACCGCGAGGGCACGTCCGGCAGCGTCGACCTGACGGGTTCGGACATGCACGCGTGGGTCGAGGTGGAGTTCCCCGGCGTCGGCTGGGCGACCTTCGACCCGACTCCGCCGCGCGATCAGCAGCCCACGACGCAGGTCAACAAGCCCAAGTCCGTGCCCAAGCCCCAGGTCCTGCAGCCCCGGAGCCGCCCGAGCAGCCGGTCGAGCTGCCGCCCGCAACCCGTGACCAGGCGACGGATCCGCACGACCCGAACGGCGTCCACATCCCGTGGATGGCGATCGGCACGGTGTCGGTGTTGCTCCTCCTGCTGCTGGGCCCGGTCCTGGCTGTGCTCCTGGCGAAGTCCCGCCGCCGTAAGAGCCGCCGCCGTGCGCAGGCCGCCGAGTCGGTGCGCGGCTCGTGGGACGAGCTCGTGGATACCGCGATCGACTCCGGCCTCGTCGTCGAGCCGCACTTGACGCGCCAGGAGGTCGCGTGGGCGCTGGCCTCGCAGTGGACGCCCAAGGAGTCCGAGAGCGACGAGGAGGGGGATGCTAAGGCCCGCAAGGCGCGCAAGCGCTCGGCCGCGGACGTGCGCGTGCCTGGCTGGTCGCTGTTCTCGGGCGCGGTTCCCCGGGCCGTCACCGTGGCGCGCCGCGCGGACGTCGCGGACTTCGCTGCCGGTGGTGCCCGCCCCGAGGACGCGGAGCAGGCGTGGAACGACGTGGATGAGCTGCGTCGCGAGTGGGCGGCCTCGGTGTCGCCGTTCGCGCGACTGCGGTACGCGCTGTCGCTGAAGTCGCTGCGCTGGCGCCGTCGCGCCCGCCGTCAGGCTGACGCCGCTCGCAAGGGCGGTCGCTCGCTGGCCAAGCGCATGGGCCGTAGGAAAGGGAAACGTTGATGGATAGCGACGCTCGCGTCGGAATGGTGCCGTCGCTGCCGGGTTACGAGTGGATTCGTCCACTCGGGTCGGGTGGGTTCGCGGACGTGTTCCTGTGCCGCCAGGAGCCGCCCAGCCGTGAGGTGGCCGTCAAGGTGGCGCGCAGGGATCGCGGGGCGGACGGCGAGGCCGGTATCGCACGTGAGGCCGACGTGATGGCTCTCGTGTCGGGTCACCCGGCGGTGGCCCAGCTGTACGGCGCGGGGCGCACGCCGGATGGTCGCCCGTACCTGGTGATGGAGTACTGCCCGGTTGCGAACATCCTCGATCAGGTGCGCGCAAACCCGATGTCGACGGACCGCGCGCTGTCGATGGTGATCCGCATGTGCGGCGGCGCTGAGATGCTGCACCGCGCGGGCTACGTGCACCGCGACATTAAGCCCAGCAACATCATGATCAACGCCTACGGGTCGCCGGTGCTCACCGACTTCGGCGTGGCCGAGCCGGTGGGTGCGGACCCGCGTGGCGGCCGCGACGGCTTCTCGGTGATGTGGGCGCCGCCCGAACAGATTGCGGGCACGGCGCGCGCTCACCCGACGCAGGACGTGTGGGCCCTGGGCGCGACCCTGTGGACGCTTCTCATGGGCCGCTCGCCCTTCGAGGTGGAGGACGGGGACAACTCGGCCCACGCGGTCGCCCAGCGCGTCGCCCGTGGCCGCGTGTCGCGCATCGACCGCCCGGGAGTGCCCGACGCTGTGACGGCTATCGTGCGCCGCGCGATGAGCCTGGACCCGGAGCAGCGCTTCGGGTCGGCGGCGGCCCTCGGTTACGCCCTACAGACGGTCGAACGCGAGATGCACCGCCCGGTCACGGAGATGAAGCTGAGCGTGGTGGTCTCCTCGAGCGCGCCATCCTCGGCCCTGTCCGCCCCGTCTGCGGCGGCCCTGGACGCGGAGCGCACGCGCACCCGCCGCGGGAGTTTCGCGGATGGTCCCCAGGCCTCGTCGAACGAGGCCTGGGCCGGTAACTCGACGACGAACCGAACCGGGTTGGTCGAGGGGGAGTCGAAGCGTCCCGTGTGGGTGGTGCCGGTCCTCGCGCTCGTGATGGTGCTGGCGACGGCCGGCCTGGTGGTCGCGATGCTCACCGGCGGCGGACACAGCATCCACCTGGGCGGAGGCGGTGGAGGCGGATCCACGCCGACCCCCTCCTCAAGCACAGGGGCAGTGAGCAACTCCGATCAGGGCGATGCGGGCGCCGTCCCGCCCGAGGCCGTCACCGGGTTGACGGCCACCCCGAACGGCAACGAGATCCGCTGGGGCTGGGAGGTGCCCGAGCAGGGCCAGTACCAGCCCGGAGCGCTGGAGTTCAAGTACGTGCTCACCCGCCCGGGCGAGGCCGTGGTGGCCGAGACGATGCGCCGCAACAGCCTGACGACTACCGCGGTGAGCGGCGAGAACTGCCTGACAGTGAGCCTCGTCGTGACCTCCACGGGCCGCGAGTCCGCCCCGGTCACCCAGTGCGTGATGGTGCCGTAGGGCAGCGAAAGGACCGCTGATGAGTCATCTGATGCCACGCCTGGCGCGGCGCGGCGCAGGCCTAGGAGTCGCCTGCGCGCTCGCGGGGCGCAGCCCTCGTGTTCCCCGCAGCCCCGGCACAGGCCTCGCGCGCGCCGATCACGTCGGACGAGCAGGACTACTACCCCTACTACTACCTGGGGCAGCTCCACGCATCGGGTTACACCGGCAGGGGCGTGACGATCGGCCTGCTGGACGGCCCGGTTAACACGAACATCCCGGAGCTGCAGGGAGCGAACATCCAGTACATGAGCCGCTGCGACGTAGAGTCCAGCGAGGACAGCTGGGAGCACGGCACGGTCATCGCCCAGATGATCTCAGCACCGGAGTTTGGGATCGCCCCTGAGGCGAGGCTCAACCGCTACACGGTGTCTCTGAAAGGCGATACGCCGAGCAGGGATTGTGCGATCGGCTGGTGGGATCACGGCTACTCGGAGACGTCGGTGCTCATCGAGCTGGCGCTCAACGATGGGGTGGACATCATCACGATGTCGTCGACGTATAGCGCCGACACTGAGAGTATGCGCTGGGCGTTGGCTCGCGCGATCACGCAGAAGGTGCCCGTCGTGGCCCCTCTGGGCAATGAGTCGGAGTACAACCCGTCTACGTCGCTCGCGCGCATGACCGGCGTGGTGGGAGCGTCCTCGGTGAATCCCGATGGGTCGCTGACCTCGTATTCGAACTACGGGGACTTCGTGTCGGCGTCATCCGTGTCACGTCCCTACGCGAGGAGTGGCATCACGTGGGAGACCGGGTATTGGCAGGGGACGTCGTTCGCGTCTCCGACGATCGCCTCCTTCCTGGCGTTGGCGAAGCAGAGCTGGCCCGAGGCGACGGGTAATCAGCTCCTGCAGGCCCTAGCCCGCACGGGGATCGGCGGCAACGGCGGGTACTGGAACCCGTACACGGGGTACGGGGCGGTGGATCCGTACGTGCTGCTGACGACGAATCCAACCCAGTTCCCGGACGAAAACCCGTTCATGAACAAGGGCTACGAGTCCATACCGACCCGCCAGGACATCGCGGACTATGCGGATGGCCTCGTGGATCCGAGGCGCATCAACGCGGATGATTCCTACCAGTATCGGGGCTTCGATGAGCATCTCACCCTGAGCCGCGAGCACGGCTATCCGACGCACCTGGGGACCAGCCCGCGCTTCCACGTGAGCAATGCGAGCAACGCGAAGAAGAAGTAACGCATAGGGGAGCGCCCCTGTCATCCACACGCAGTTCACGGTGGGTGGCAGGGGCGCTTCGCTGTGTCGGGTTGCCGAGGCTACTTCCGGTGGTAGCGGGGGCTCGTTCCCAGGTGGAGCGGTGTCTTCAGATCTGCGTGATAGAGGACGACCTGATCGTCGATGCCCCGGTACACGTAGGAATCAGAGATCTGCCGCTCGGCGGCGGGATTGATGAGCCCGTCGGCGTAGTCGGCAACCTCGTCAGCCGTGGGCTCAGAACCACCCGGCTTGTTGAGAATCGGGTTCTCATCCGGGTACTGCGAGGGATCGTCGATGACGAGCCCGCCACCGTCAATAGCGCCATAGCCGGTGTACTGGTTCCACTCATGATTCGGGTTGAGGCCGGTGTGGACGAGAGACTGGAGGATCTGATTGGCGGTTGCGTCGGGCCACTTCTGGCGTGCGAGTGCGAGCATTCCCGAGACGAGCGCGGTCGCGTTGGACGTGCCTGATGTGGTCGTGGGCGCTCCGGTGTTTGCGTCGACGGTGTTGACGGGGCCGCCGACAGCGGCGGTCACGACGCCGTTGCCCCAGGAGGAGTAGGAGGCGAAGGTGCCGTCGGTGTTGATCGCGGTGACGCCAACGATGCCTGACCACTTTCCCAGGTGACTGTGGTTTTCATTCGTCGCGCCGTTACCGGAGGAGGAGACGATGATGACACCCTTGCTGATCGCGCGGGCGATGGCCCACTTGAGTTCCGAACCGTTGTCTGAGTTGCTCAAAGACATGGAGATGATCTGGGCACCGTCATCGATGGCCTGATTGATCAGCTTGTCGATACTGTCGGCCGCGTCGGCACCGTTCCTGCAGGTGCCGCCGGGTTGAGAATCCTCTGTTGTAGCCTGGTAGGTGTACAGTGTCGCGTCGGGTGCGACGCCCGTGTAGGGGGACACCAGCAACGTCGCCATATCGGTGGCGTGACGCACGCCGTCGGGAGAGTCGTTGACGGTGCAGCGGCTCTTGTCGACGATGTTAGCGCCGGCCAGTTCGGGGGCGCTGGTGTCGACCGGCCCGTCAAAGAGGGCGATGGTGATGCCCTTGCCTGTGTATCCCTTTTGGCGTGCGGAGTCCAGGTGGTAGTAGGAGAAGTACTCCTGGGTGGTGATGGGGTCTGCCGCGTGCGCGGGGACCGGGGACACGGCGAGGGCGCCGACAGCCAGCGCGAGTGCGGAGGCGGCGGTGGTCAGGGCGCGCGCGGCGCGCCCCGCCCTCCCCACAAAACCGAAGGGAGAACGGGGCGCGGGCTGCGCGCAGGATTGCGCGTGTGTCATGGTCACTTCCGGTGGTAGCGGGGGCTCGTTCCTAGGTGGAGCGGATTCTTGAGCTCCGACTGGTATAGGACGACGGTGTCGTCGATGCCCCGGTACACGTAGGACTCCGGGAAATCAGGATATAGGCTGGGGTTGACCAGGCCGTCAATGTAATCCGCAACTTCGTCAGCGGTGGGCTCGGAACCACCCGGCTTGTTGAGAATCGGGTTCTCATCCGGGTACTGGGTTGGGTCGTCGTTCACCAGGGAGCCCAAGGCAGCTGCTCCGTATCCGGTCTTTTGGTTCCACTCATGATCTGGGTTTAGGCCAGAGTGGACCAGGGATTGGAGGATCTGATTGGGAGTGGCATCGGGCCACTTCTGACGCGCCAGGGCCAGCATGCCGGCGACGAGGCAGCCGACACAGAGGTACCTCTCGTGGTGATGGGCTGATGTGTCACTTCGTCGCGTGTAATGAAAGGACCGCCCACAGCTGCCGCCACGACGCCGTTGCCCCAGGAGGAATACGACGCGAAAGTGCCGTCTGTGTTGATCGCAGAGACCCCGACGACGCCAGAATAGCTGCCCAAGTGAGTATTGTTTTCGTCCTCTCCAGTATTTCCTGCAGACGCGACGATGATGACGCCGCGTGCGATCGCGTTAGCGACGGCCCACTTGACATCGGCACCTTGAATGCCGGTTCCCTGCGAAATGGAGATGATCTGAGCGCCATCTTCGACGGCTTGGTTGATCAGCGTGCCGAAGTCGTCGAGCTTCTTGCCGTCGACCTTGCAAGTGCCCGCCGACACAGAATTGGAATTCGACACCTGATAGCTGTGTAGCGTAGCCTCAGGCGCCACGCCAGTGTACGGAGAAACCAGAATAGTAGCCATATCCGTACCATGACGTGCATTTTCCGGGGAATCCTCGATGGTGCAGCGGCTCTTGTCGGTGATGTTGGCGCCGGCTAGTTCGGGGGCGCTGGTGTCGACGGGGCCGTCGATGAGGGCGATGGTGATGCCCTTGCCTGTGTATCCCTTTTGGCGTGCGGAGTCCAGGTGGTAGTAGGAGAAGTACTCCTGGGTGGTGATGGGGTCTGCCGCGTGTGTGGGGGCCGGTGCCAGGGTGAGGGCACCGATGGCCAGTGCGAGTGCGGAGGCGGCGGTGGTCAGGGCGCGCGCGGCGCGCCCCGCCCTCCCCACAAAACCGAAGGGAGAACGGGGCGCGGGCTGCGCGCATGGTTGCGCGTGTGTCATGGTCACTTTCGGTGGTAGCGGGGGCTCGTTCCTAGTGGAGCGGTGTCTTGAGCTCCGACTGGTACAAGACGACGGTATCGTCGATACCCCGGTACACGTAGGAATCAGAGATCTGCCGCTCGGCGGCGGGATTGATGAGCCCGTCGGCGTAGTCGGCAACCTCGTCAGCCGTGGGCTCAGAACCACCCGGCTTGTTGAGAATCGGGTTCTCATCCGGGTACTGCGAGGGATCGTCGATGACGAGCCCGCCACCGTCAATAGCGCCATAGCCGGTGTACTGGTTCCACTCATGATTCGGGTTGAGGCCGGTGTGGACGAGAGACTGGAGGATCTGATTGGGAGTGGCATCGGGCCACTTCTGACGTGCGAGGGTCAGCATGCCCGCCACGAGGGCTGTGGCATACGAGGTGCCTTGCACGGTTATTGGCTGGTTCGTGTTTGCGTCGAGTGTGTTAACAGGCCCGCCGACAGCGGCGGTGACGACGCCGTTGCCCCAGGAGGAGTAGGAGGCGAAGGTGCCGTCGGTGTTGATCGCGGTGACGCCAACGATGCCTGACCACTTTCCCAGGTGGCTACGGTTTTCATCCTTCGCTCCGTTGCCAGAGGAGGAGACGATGATGACGCCCTCGCTGATCGCGCGGGCAATGGCCCACTTGAGTTCCGAACCGTTGTCGGAGTTACTCAAAGACATGGAGATGATCTGGGCACCGTCATCGACGGCCTGATTGATCAGCTTGTCGATACTATCGGCCGCGTCGGCACCGTTCCTGCAGGTGCCGCCGGGTTGAGAATCCTCTGTTGTAGCCTGGTAGGTGTACAGTGTCGCGTCGGGTGCGACGCCCGTGTAGGGGGACACCAGCAACGTCGCCATATCGGTGGCGTGACGCACGCCGTCGGGAGAGTCGTTGACGGTGCAGCGGCTCTTGTCGACGATGTTAGCGCCGGCCAGTTCGGGGGCGCTGGTGTCGACCGGTCCATCAAACAGGGCGATGGTGATGCCTTTACCGGTGTAACCCTTCTCGCGTGCTGCGTCGAAACCGTAGTAGGAGAAGTACTCCTGGGTGGTGATCGGGTCCGCCGCGTGCGCGGGGAACGGGGCCACGGCGAGGGCACCGACGGCCAGTGCGAGGGCGGAGGCGGCGGTGGTCAGGGCGCGCGCGGCGCGCCCCGCCCTCCCCACAAAACCGAAGGGAGAACGGGGCGCGGGCTGCGCGCATGAATGCGCGTGTGTCATGGTCACTTCCGGTGGTAGCGGGGGCTCGTTCCCAGGTGGAGCGGTGTCTTCAGATCCGCCTGGTACATGACGACTTGATCGTCGGCGCCGCGGTACACGTAGGAATCGGGAAGCAGTGTGGTTTCAATGGGATTAATGAGTCCATCGGTGTAGTCGGCAACCTCCTCGGCTGTGGGCTCGGAACCACCCGGCTTCTGGATGATTGGGTTCTCATCCGGATACTGCGAAGGATCCGTATTGACCAGTGCGCCACCGTCAATCGCTCCATACCCGGTGTATTGCGTCCACTCGTGATTTGGGTTAAGGCCGGTGTGAACCAGGGCTTGAAGGATCTGGTTGGTGGTGGCGTCGGGCCACTTCTGGCGTGCCAGGGCGAGCATTCCCGAGACAAGCGCAGTCGAATTTGAAGTACCTGAGGCGGTCGTGGGTGCTCCGGTGTTCGCATCGACGGTGTTGACGGGGCCGCCGAAAGCGGCGGTCACGACACCGTTACCCCACGAGGAGTAGGACGCGAAGGTGCCGTCACTGTTGATGGCGGACACGCCGACCACGCCGGACCAGCGGATCAGCTGCTCAATGCTGTTGTCGCTTGCCGTGTTGCAGGCGGATGCGACGATGATGATGCCTTCGCTCATCGCGCGGGTGAGAGCCCACTGAAGTTCCGAATCTCTTTCTGCAGAGCTTTGCGAGATGGAGATGATCTGGGCACCGTCATCGATGGCCTGGTTGATGAGGATAGCCATGGTATCGAGACGTAGTCCGTTGGACTTGCATGTGCCTGACGATACAGCATCAGCGGTGGCGGTCTGGTAGGTGTACAGCGTGGCGTCGGGGGCAACACCCGTATAGGGCGATACGAGCAAGGTCGCCATGTCGGTGCCGTGACGTGCTTCCGCAGGCGAGGCCTCGATTGTGCAGCGGCTCTTGTCGGTGATGTTGGCGCCGGCCAGTTCGGGGGCGCTGGTGTCGACGGGGCCGTCGATGAGGGCGATGGTGACGCCCTTACCGGTGTAACCCTTCTGGCGAGCGGAGTCCAGGTGGTAGTAGGAGAAGTACTCCTGGGTGGTGATGGGGTCTGCCGCGTGTGGGGGGCCGGGGGCCACGGTGAGGGCGCCGACTGCCAGTGCGAGTGCGGAGGCGGCGGTGGTCAGGGCGCGCGCGGCGCGCCCCGCCCTCCCCACAAAACCGAAGGGAGAACGGGGCGCGGCGTTGGAATGAGTGCTCACCACTGGCGCGGGTCCCATCCATCGTCCGTGCGCTTCAGCCGGCGTGATGTCCTTGTCGGTGCCGGAGGTCTGCGACAGGGGGTTCACGTAGCCAGCGGGCAGCTCGTCCTCGTCGTCGTCAAACTTGAAGGCCACGTAACGGTTCTTACGGCCCTTCTTGTCGTCCTTGCCAGCACCTGCGCCCGCACCTGCGCTCAGCTCCCATGAAGCCGCCGTTCGTCGCGCCGCCCTTGCCAGCAGCGCTGGCCGCGCCGGTTGCGCCGCTGCCGTTCGCGCCCGTGGTGCCCGTGACGCCGGAGGAACCGGCGGCACCATTCGCGCCGCCAGCACCGGCCGCGCCCGCAGAACTTGCGAGTGTAGGAGCCAAGCCGGAACCCGAGTAGGAGCCGACCTTGAGGCCAGCGGCACCCGAAGCGCCCAGACCGTTCGTTGAACCGGTCACGCCGCGCATGCCCGCAGTGCCCATGCGACCGGCGCCGGACATGCCACCGGCCGAACCGGACCCGCCGAGGCCGTTCGCGCCCGCACCGGATCCGCCGAAGCGGCCGAAGACGCTGGATCCACCGAGGGGAACCGGACCCGCCGAGGTTGCCCGAGCCCATGCGGGCTGCGCCGCGCAGGCCGAGCGCGCCCGCGCCGAGGACACCCGCGCCGCCGAGGCGGCCGGCCGTGGCGGAGTCGGAGGCCGCGCCTCCGTTGAGGCGCCATAGCGGGTGATGTGCGTCGGCCGGGGAGCCGGGGTGTGCCGCCGACGACCCCGTTACGGTACGCCGTGCCGTTCGCGGGGGTGTGGAGGAGGTCCGTGCCCATGAGCTCCTGGGGGTCCGTAATCGGGTTTGTCCGCGACCCAAGCTCGCCATAGGCGGGTTCCTGGGTGGGGATGGCACCCGATGCGACGGTACGGTTCTGGGCAGCGGCGGCGTCCGCCTCGCTCCACCACGGCTGGGCGAAACCACCCGGGTAGTTCGCTGAGCTTGGGCTCCGGTCAGCGGCGCGCCCGAAACCCTGGTCTTCTGAATATGACCACTGTGATATCCCTTTAACTACTTCGCCACCGACCGTGCCGGGGTGATCAGTACGCTGCTTTACTTGCTCGCTCAGCTGCGCCTGCTGCCTCATGAGCGCCGCGATGTGGCTCGTCCGCTCGTTCACCATCGAGAGGACACGCTGCGCGGCAGCCTCCCGTTGCGCGTTGGCCTGTGCCTCGACCGCGTCCACGTAGGCGGCGCCGGTCGTGAAGCGCTTGCCCAGCACAGAAACGCCGCCTCCGGGGGAAGAGCTAGGAACCATGACGACGGGGTTGTCGCGCATGGCCTCGGTAGCGGAGTCGAGAAGGGTCGGAGAGATCATCTCAGCTTCCTTCAGCGCTGTTGCCATCGTGGATCGACCGGCCTCGTAGGTCGTGTGTCCTGCCTCGTAGATCGACCGGACCATATTGATGCGGTGAAGCGATTCAGCTACCCACTGGTTCATCGCATCGGCAGTCTGCCCCTGGAAACCCTGATTGTCGCTGTAACGCTTCAGTCGCTCGGCTGCTTCCTCGAAGCCTTTCAGCGTCTTCTTGTGGTCGGTATCCCATGCGTCCAAGTCGCGGTTGGAACGTGCAGCCTCCATGAAAACCTTGAGGCGCTCGTACATCGGTGACGAAACCATGCTTAATTTCCCTTTTCTTATGAAGGCCTAGTATTCGCTTGGAGCCGAAGTGGCGGTTGAAGCACTCGCGGATCCGGATGAGGACCCGCCGCCCGACGCGTGAGGAAGTCCGCCGTTCATGAGTAGCTTTCCACTCAGGGAACCCACCAGGGCACCGGCTGTGCTCGAACCGGTGGACACGCCAAAAGCCTTTGAGAACTCACCGATCGATGCCTTCAGGGCCACGGCAGCGTCGGACTTTGCGACACGGTCGAGAGCCTGATTGATTTTCTCCATCTGTGCTTTGTTTTCGTGCTCCGTTCCCGTAAAGCTCGACAGCGCCGCATTGATCTCAGCCTCGAACGTGCTGATCAGGGCTGCTTCGTTTTTCAGGAGCTCAGATACTGCGTTAAACATTTCGGTAGAGCTGTCCTGCACGGAACGCGGACCCGTCTCATGCCCCCAAAACATGCTCTTCTGAGCGGCTCCTAATGCAGAAGCTCCCTCAGCAGACTCCGTCATGGCATCAAAGCTCTCCACAACGTTAACTGCTGCCGCTTCCTGCTTCGCACTGTCAACAGAAACCGACTGGTACTCTCCAGCCATTTGTAGCTCCTTAAAATCGATGGAAGATGAAAGAGCGCTGCAATGCGCCCGGTTGCTTACTTGGCGACCTTGAAGCGGCGGACCAGCGGCTTGTCGGGCTGGTCGGAGCCCTCGATCTTCAGGGTCCACACGTAGGTCAGGTCAGAGCCCGAACCCTCCACATCCACAGTCCAGGACGAGTAGTACTCGCAGTTCTGCTCCACGCACAGGTCGTAGGTGTCATTACCCAGCCGCCAGAAGTCGGTGGCCGACATCATCTGGTACACCGTGTCGTTCTTGTTGACCACGGTCTGACCCTTGGGATCCAGCTTGAACTGCTGGGAAGCAATCAGGCTGGGCTCCACGCCCACCAGCTGCGCGCCAACCATGTTGTTCAAGGCGACGGCCTTCTCGGCGATCTGCTTCTTCTGATCGCCCGACGCGGACTGCATCTGCTGCACCAGCTGCTGCTTCTGCCCCTGAGGAATGTTGGGCAGCTTGCTGATATCGGTGGCCTTAGAGCCACCCCCACCGAAGAAGGAGCAGCCCGACAGTGCGACGGCAGCGAGCAGCAGGGACGAGGTGGCCGCACATGCGCGACGGGACACGAGAGAGGACATATTTTTCTCCTACTTTCAGACTGGTCAATCATATGCGACGAACGGGTCGCCGTGTCAATAAACGGTCAGATTGATGCGGGTGGGGTGTTCACCAGCTGGGCGGCGATGACACCGAGCTCACGGTGGACGACCTGCGCGCGGCCCGGAACCGCTCGCTTGGGCTTGACACCGTTGATGATCGCGCCCTCGCTGGGGTTGCCGGACAGGAGGATACCGGTGACCGCCAGGTCATTCATCATCTGCAGGACCTTCTCGTAGGCCGCGCGCGACGCGCCACCCATACGGCGGGTGATGATCACGTGCAGGCCGATGTCGGCCGCCTGTGGCAGCAGGTCGATGAGCTCCATGAGCGGGTTGCCCGACGTCGTCGCGACCAGGTCGTAGTCGTCGACCAGGATCCACGCCTCGGGACCCGACCACCAGCTGCGGTCGCGAATCTGCTCGGACGTCACGTCCGAACCGGGCAAGCGCGTGCGCAGGTACCCTGCGAGCTCGCGCATCTTCTTCATGGCCTCGGCGTGGTTCGTCAGGTACCCCAGCTGGTATTCCTTCGGAACCGCGCCCATGAGGGTGCGACGCATGTCGATCGTGAGGATCTTCGCCTCGCCCGGCGTGTACAGGCGCGTGACCTCGGAAATGATTGAGCGCAGGAACGTCGTCTTGCCCGTCTTGCCGTCGCCGAACAGGTACAGGTGCGACTCCGCGCGCGTGTTGAACAGGAGCGGGCCGAGGCGGGACTCCTCCACACCGAGGATCATGTCGCCACCGCCGCGCGGCAGGATCTGCTGATCCGGCACCTGCGTGAGGATCTCGGGGACCGTGACATTCTTGGGCAGCAGGCGCAGCTTCGGACCGGGGCCGTGGACCAGCGACTCGCGGATCTTCGCCACCGTGCGCGTCACGCCCTGCGACACGGTCGACGGATCCGGATCGTCGTCGGCGCGCGGCAAGCCGATCATCATCTCGTGGCCCACCATGTCGATGCCTCGACCCGGGCGGCCCTTCGGAATACGGGCGGCGCCCTCGCGGTTAACGATCGACTCCTTCGGGTTCGCCGTGTGCAGCTCCAGGCGCGAACCGAAGATGTCCTGCGCCTCCGAACGGATATCCATCCAACGGGCGGCCGACACGATGAGGTGAACGCCCAGCGACAGGCCTCGGCTCATCATCGTCGTCACCTGGCGGTCCAGGCCGTCGAACTCGCTGCGCAGCGCGCCCCAGCCGTCGATGACTAGGAACACGTCGCCGTAGCCGTCGTCGTAGCGTCCTTCCAGGCGGCCGCGACGGTAGGTGTCCATCGAATCGATGCCGTTCTGACGGAAGTAGCGCTCACGGTCGTCCATGATCGCCGCGATCTCGGCGATCATACGCGTACGCACTTCCTCAGTGTCGCGCGTCGCGATACCCGCCACGTGCGGGGCGCCCGCGAAGCTGGCGAACGTGCCGCCACCGAAGTCCATGACGTAGAACTGGACTTCCTGCGGCGTGTAGGTCAGCGACAGGGCCTGCACGATCGTACGCAGCGCCGTTGACTTACCCGTCTGCGGGCCACCAACCAGCGCGAAGTTACCTCCCGCGCCCGACAGGTCCAGGACGAGGGTCTCGCGACGCTGCTCGAGCGGCAGGTCGACCGTGCCCAGGGGCACGCGCAGAGTGCCGGACTCGCGCCACGCGCGCGAGACGAAGCCGAGCTCCGGGTCCGGGCGCAGGTCGGGCATGAGGGTCGCGAAGGTATCCGGGACCTCCAGCGGCGGCAGCCACACCTGGTGCGCCGGGTAGCCCTTGCCCTTCATCTTCTCCACGGCAATGTCCATCTCGGACATGTCCGCCCACACCTCGTCGCCGGCCAGCACGACTTCCTGGTTCTGGTCGACCTCTTCCTCCTCGCCCAGGTCCTCGCGAGTGATGACGGGAGCGACCGTGAACGGCAGGGATCTCGATCGGCGCGGTCGGCGCACCGGGCCGTCGAGGCCTCGGAAATCGACGCGAGCGTACGCGCTAGGCGGGGAGCGGCCACATGGGACGCGCGGAAACGAACGAGGCCGTCGCCGCCCGCCTTCAGGAAGCCCGAACCTGGCAGCGGGGGCAGCTTCGCGGCGTCGGGAATACCCAGGACCTCACGAGGTCGTTCTCCGTGAAGGTCTTCAGCGCAATGCGGTACGACAGGTGCGACTCCAGGCCGCGCGCCTTGCAGGTCCATCTTCTGCGAGGCGAGCAGCAGGTGCACCGACAGGGATCGGCCCAGACGGCCGATCATGATGAAGACCTCGCCGAACTCCGGCTTGGCCATCAGCATTTCCGTGAACTCGTCCAGGACGATGAACAGGGCCGGCAGCGGCGGGAACTGATGCTTGCCCGCGAGGCGATCCGCCTCGTAGTCGGACACGTTCGCGTAGTTGCCCGCCTGACGCAGGACCTCCTGGCGGCGCACCATCTCGCCCTGCAGGGCGTCCTGCATACGGTCGACGAGGGAGAGCTCCGACTCCAGGTTCGAGATCATGGCCGACACGTGCGGCAGGGTCCGACATGCCGGCGAAGGTCGCGCCACCCTTGAAGTCGACGAGAACCAGGTTCAGCTGCTCCGGAGAGTGGGTGAGCGCCAGGGCCAGCACGAGGGTACGCAACACCTCGGACTTACCGGAGCCGGTCGCGCCGATCAGGAGGCCGTGCGGACCCATACCCTGCTGGGCGGATTCCTTAATGTCCAGGACCACGGGGCGGCCCTCGGGCGTGACAGCGAAGGGGGCGGCGAGGCGTTCGCGGCCCTCGCGGCGCCGCCACTGCTTCTCCGGGTCGAAGTCTCGGATATCGCCGATGCCGACGAGCTCCATGAGGGTCCATCTGGCGGGCCTCGTCCGAACGGCCCACGGGCGTCTCCGCCTCTTCCAGGTTCTGCTGCGTGGCGAAGGGCGTCATGCGGCGGGCCACGGCCTCGGCCTGAACGGCGGTGAGGCGGTCGGCGAACGCCTGCTCAGGCAGGGAATCCATGGTGACCACGTCGACCACGTCCGCGCCCTTGTGATCCGGGTTGGGGTGGATGACGAGGCGCAACGCGGTGTGCGACTTCATGGGCGTCCACTCCCGGGCGCGGGACATGATCGTCACGCCGCGCACGCCCACCGCCGAACCGAAGGGGGAGTTGGGTGGGAACTCGGCGCCGTCCAACACGAGGAGGAGGTGGGGCCATTCGGGCATGTCATCACCCGGGCGGTACGCGCCGCGCATCGCGATGTCGGGGCCGATCATCTCGGCGAGCTCGCGCGGGTCAGTCGAGATCATGCGGCCCGGGCCCACCGCGTCGCGCACGATGGATGAGCGAGCCTGTGGCATCCACTTGACCCACTCCCAGTCGCCCAGTCGATCGGCCGAACACAGGACCGCGATCTTGAGCTTGGAGGGGTCGATGAAGCACGCCAGGTGCATCATGATGGCGCGCATTTCGTCGTAGGCGCTCTCGCCGTCGCCGACGACCTCGATGTGGCTGAAGTCGCCCAGGTAGAGGAACTTGCCGACGTTGTCCGTGTGGTCGTGGACACCGATGAATCGGTCCATGGCGGACAGACACACGACGTCCATCTCCGTCATCGGGTCGATCGGGGGACGCTCGAAAATAAGGCCGAGGGGCTGGGTGCCCGAGCCGTAACGGAACGTCAGCAGGGTTGTACGTGTTGCCCTCGCGCGACCACAGGCGCGAACCGTTGGCGGCCAGCGTCACGAGGGCGTCGGGGGAGGGTAGACCCAGTTGTAGTAGGCGCTGCTTCTTTGCGACCTTGCGCACGGACTCGCGCGTCTCAGCCAGGTAGGAGAGGTACTCGCGGCGCTGGGTCTTCACGCGCGTGCGGTACTGGGAGAACTGCCGGTACATGTTGAAGCCGACCATGCCCAGCATGGCGACCAACATGCCGCCGCCCATGAGCATCGAGCGCGTATTGTCGGGGTTCTGCATGGCCATGAAGACCATGACGCCCGTCGAACCGAGCATCGGGACGACCATCATCAGGACGTTACCGATCGATGCGGGCTCGGCCTTCTCCGGCGGCATCTGGATCGCTAGGGTTCCGGAGGGCTGCTCCGGAACCGCGGCAGTCCGCCGTTTCTTGCGTGTAACCATCAGGTCTCCTCGCGCTGTGCGCGTACGTGTTCGATGCGACTGCACCCAGTGTAGCTGAGTGGACTTCCAAGTTTTAACCGGCGGTTAGCGTCGGTGCATTACACTGGGCACTGTTGTTTACCTGAGAACGGAGGTTACATGAGCGCCACCATGGTGTCAGTGACTGTTATCGACTCCGATGGCACCTCCGATTTCGCCGCTCCCGAAGGGACGACGGTCGCGGGCCTGTGCGCCATGCTGGAGATCGATCTGTCCCTTCCCTCCGTGCGCGTCTCCCTACGCCGATGGGCGTCCCTCGACGGCGCAGCTGTCCTCGGTCGTGACCTGCCCGCAGGCTCGACGATCGCTCTGTCCAGTCGCGTCCTGTCCGCTCAGCAGGGTGAACGAGGCCTCGGAGCGCCAGGAGAACCAGTGGCTGTCCCCGGTCCTCGCCCTCCTCGGCTACTGCTTCATCGTGATAGGTGCGGTTAGCTCGCTGTGCCTCCTGCCGATGCTCGGAGATGCGGCCCTGATTGGCTTTGCTCACCCCGAGGATGGCCCGAAGTGGGCCGTCGAAGTCGCGAAGATCCCGCTGTGGGCGCGCGGCGCGTGTGCCGCCGTGTGCTGCGCTGCTTCCATCCTCCCGCTTTTCGCTTCGCGCATGGTCCGTTCGAGGCCCTGCCCTGCTACTCCTGATGCCCGCGCTCGCCGGATATAGCGCGATCGGCTTCGTGTCAATGTCCGGCATCCACGCCCTGTCGGTCGCCCCTGTGATCGGCGTGTGGGTTGCCCTCGCGGTTTCGCTGGCGGTCGTGTCGCTGACGACGACCCCCACCGCGCTCAGCGCCCTCTTCGCGTGGATCGGCGCCACGGCTCTCGTCACGATTGGCGCCTACCCGATGTTCGGCCTCATCGACATCGCTCCGCTGGCTCTCCTCCTCGGAGTGTTCCTGTTCCTGATGGCGCCCCGTTTTGCGCTGCGTGTGCCCGACAGCCAGCTCATCGATTCCGCGTCGGTGCAGACGATCGCCTCGCGCATCCGTCAGCCTCCCGCGCAAAAGCCCAGCACGCTGACCGGCGGCCGTATGGCGGACGCCCTCGGGCACACCGACGCTCGGTACACCCTCCTGGTGGCCGCCTCGACGCTGTTCATCCTGGTCGGCGGCATTCCCCTGGCATATTCGGTGACTCCTACGATCACGTTGGGCCGAGGCCTCGGCGGCTTCATCTTCGTCATCATGTCCATCGTGACCCTGTTGACGGCACCTCGGGGGATTCGCGCGCATGTCGGTCAGATCCTGCCTCGCGCCGCCGCTGTGGGCGTCGGGTGTGCGTTCCTGTTTGGCAAGTGGTCGCAGTCCTTGGCGGTGGGGACCAGCGAAGCAACGTACTCGCTGTTCCCCCTGCTCCCGTTGTCCATCCTGCTGATTATCGCGATCGCGACGGTCCTGTGGATGACGCTGCACGTTCCTAAGGGCGACGCCGCCCTTTCGGGGACGATCCTCGACTTCTTGCAGACTTTCTGCATCTTTACACTCCTTCCCGCGGCGGTTATCTCCTCGGGTCTCTTCGAGTTTGCTTGGAGGGCAGTCCTGTAATGGCTGATACGACGAAGACTCCTTTCGCCCACGCGCCCGCATCGCGGCTCGTCGGCGCGTATCTCATCGACCTGCTGATCCTCGGGGTCCTGCTTGGTGTGACGTGGTACGTGCACTTCACGGCGTGGACGATTGGAATGGTCACCGCCGAGGCCGTGGTTGCCTCCGCGCTCATGCTCGGCGCGTCGGGCCGGACGCCGGGCATGGCCCTCATGCGTGTGTGCCTGATCCGCGACGAGGACGACGCGCAGACTCCGTCGCTCGGCGCGGCGCTGGGCTACACGGCCCTCGCCGTTCTCCTCCAAGTCACCGGCGTGGGCCTGCTTGCCTCGTATGCGATGGTCCACGACGGGCGCACCTGGCTGAGCGGCCCCACCCGCACCCGCTTCGTCGACCTGCGCAAGCACGCGGCGCTCGCGGCGGGCCCCGGTGAGGTTGAGCGCTCCGAGCGTCCGAGCCGGGCTCCCAGCGATTTCGATAGCGTTCGCGGGGAGCCGATCAGTGGAGTGCCCCCGCTGCGCCGCTGACGCCCGTGCCTTCTTCGGCGCCGGACTACTCGGCACCCGGTCAGCGCGCGAACGACCCCTACGGGGAGGATTACAGCGCACCCGCAACGCCGGCGGTCTCCCCTGCTGCCTGCTGCGCCCAGCGTTCCTGCTGCGCCCAGCGTGCCTGCTGCACCGGCTGCTCCCGCAGTGCGCGAGCCCAACGAGTTCGACACTCCTCGCGCCGCCCCAGGGCGCGCCGGATACTCATTGCCCCGCGCCTCAGCGTCCCGCAGCACCGTCCACGCCCGCCGCTCCCGCGGTGCCCGCCGCGCCTGCCGCGCCTGCCGCTCCCGCCCAGGTTCCCGCCCCGCCCAGCTGGGGAGCTCCCGCTCAGCAGGTGTCCCCTCAGCCCGCCCAAGCCTCGTACGGTGGGGAGGGCAGTATGCGGCTCCCGCATCCGGTGTGCCTGGCCCTCCGCCGAGTCGCCGCGACGTGCAGACTGTGCAGCGCTCCGGCGCGTCCCAGTGGGGTGGTGCCGGCCAGTCTCAGTGGGGTGTGCCGGTGACGCCGCCGCGCACGCAGCTTCTGTGGCTTATCTTCGACTCTGGGCAGCGCGAGCTCATCGACATGCCGGTGACGCTTGGGCGTGCACCCGCAGCCGTCGAGGGATCGCGAGCGGTCGTCGTCCCTGATGCCACGATGTCGCTCTCGCGTACGCACATGCGCCTGGGCCCCACGGCCACCGGTGCCTGGATCGAAGACTCCTTCTCCGCGAACGGCACGCAGATTCGCACGCCCGACGGCCGCGTCATGGGAACTGACGGGTGGACAGGCGGTCGAGGTGCCTGCCGGTACCGAGGTCATCATGGGTGATCGGCGAGCCACGATCGTCTACGCCGACGCCGATTCGGTGCACTGACACTGTTGGCGGGCGATCCCTCGCCACGTTGATTCTCTCGTGCGTCGGTCGTGTCTCCGCGTTGATCGTCTCGCTGCGCCGATCCTTTGAATGGTCACCGCCGCCGTCCCGACACGGGACGGCGGCGGTTGTGTATGCGCTCGCGCCCGCCCCGATTTAACCGACTGGGAAATTCTTGTGGGTGGGGTCGGAAAATACCTAGCTGGTCGCTTGTGTGCACGGAAATGGTCTGTTGTAGCGCGGAATCGGACGCTCGTGGCTGCGGAAAGGGCCGCCCCAAAGGGGCGGCCCTTTTCCGTAGCGCTAGGCGCTCATGCTCTCAGAAGCGGGCAGCGTTGGACTGGTCCGTCTGCTGGTAGTTGGAGCGAGCCGAGTCAACGGCGGAGGAGGTGCGGCGCAGCACGTCCTTCAGGCCCTCGAGGCCCTGGTTCCACTGACGCTGAGCAACGTCGTAGGCTTCCTGCGTCTGGCCTTCCCACGACGAGCGCAGCTGGTTCAGCGTCTGCTCGAGATCGTCGAGGCAGTTCTGCAGGTTAGCGGCACCGGTGTTGATGTCAGCGGCAGCGGCGTCAAGAGCGCCGTAATTTACCTGGAAATCCATGTCAGTCTCCTAATCTAATCTCTCACAGGCCGCCGAGCAGCTGAGCGAACGAGTTCTCGGTCTCGGACTCGTTGGCTTCCATCGACGAATCGGTGGCGCGCAGGTTGTCAGCGAGATCCTGAAGAGCCTGGTTAACCTTTGCTGCGTTCTCCTGCCACTGAGCCATCAGCGAAGAGAACTGCACCGACGCAGCGCCCTGCCAGGAGCTGCCGATGGTCGACAGGTCGCCCTCAAGACGCTTGAGGTGGCTGTCGATGTCGGCCTTGGTGGACTCAACCGCCGCGAAACCCTGCTTTAGGGCGCCTTCTGCGGCCCTCTGGTCTGCCATGTGAACCTCCATTTGTATGAGTGGACTCTCTCGCCGGAATGCGTGAGAGCATGGGGACACATGAATACTAACCATGTTTTCATCGTTTTTTTCGATGTTACGGAATAATCATGACAAAACCTGACCGAGAATCTAGACTTACAGGGTTGTGTCGTGTAGTCAAAAACCCCATCACGCGGCATTCGGGAGGACCCAATGGCATCGAAAACATCACGAGGAGTGGCGCTGATTCCGCTCACGATTACGTACGGCGTTGACCGTAGTGACGTGACGCTTCCGCAGTCGATTCCCCTGGTGGAGCTGCTCCCCGGAATGGTTGAAACGGTGGGCGCTTTCACTGATCAGCCAACGAATGATGGCTTCGCGGTGCGCACGGCCTCGGGCCGTCTGCTCGACCAATCCAAGTCTCTGTCCGCACAGGGAGTGCGCGCCGGTGCGGCCCTCACCCTCGAGCCGCTGGGTGAGGGCGCTTCCGATATGGTCTATGACGACCTCACCGAAGCGGTTGGTCAAGTCGTCGAAAGAGTGTCCACTCCTTGGACGCGTGAGGACGCTCGCACTCTTGCCGCGCTCTCCGCGGCGGGCCTCGTCTTCGTGGCAGCCCTCCTCCTGGCGACTACTCCTCCGGACGCCCTCACCGCCCTGGACCCCAAAGCCGTCACGAGGTACAACGTCATTGCCGGCGCAATCGGCATCGTCGCGGCCCTGCTCGTGACTGCGACGTCCGCCGTGATGACCCGGAAGCACCCGCAGGCAAGCGGCATCGCGCTCGCACACACCGTCCCCTTCCTGACGGCCGCCTCGGCTCTGCGCCTGAGTCAGAGCCACTGGGACACAGCCGGCTGGGGGTGGACCGGCCTCGGCCTCCTGATCGGCTCCCTCGCGGTTCTCGCGCTGCCCAAGCGGTCCCGTATCTCCATCGCGGCCCCTCTTGTCGTCGGTACGGTCTTGGCTGCCACCGGCCTCCTGGTACGACTCGGCCAGCTCTCTCAGGCCGGTATCTCCGCCATCCTGTTCGCCCTGGTGATCGTTCTTCTTCAGGTCGCGCCCTGGATCGCGCTGGCCCACATCCCCGTGCGCATCCTGGATGCCGACACAACTGAGCAGATTCCCGCGAAGGGCATCACCGACCAGATCAGCACCTCCTTCATGTTCGTCGTCGCCCTGCGCGCCGGCGGGGCAATCGCCGCTCTCTTCCTGGCCGTCGCCCTGATGACGGCACCCGAAACGCGCTCGGTCTCCCTGCCGCTGACTCTCATCGTGCTCGGCGCGGTATCCCTTGTTCTTCAGACGCGTTCGATCCGCGCTCGCGTTGAGGTGCTTCTCGGTGCTCTCACCGGCCTCATCGTGATCCTCGTTGCGCTGTGCTCGGCGCCTACGCGGACCCGAGGACCATGCCGTGGCTGACGCTGTCGGCGATCGCGACGGCCCTCGTCCTCGTCATCACGAATGTCGTCGGGCCTCGTGCTCGCCCGCACCTGACGCGCATTGCCGACACGATCTCGGTGCTGTCGCTGTTTGTCCTGCTTCCCCTGGCCGTCTACCTGTGGAGCTGAGTCATGCCGTCGAGTAAAGACATTCTCGAAGCCCAGCGCTTTAATCGAAACCGCCTGATCACGGCCTTCACCTCCGGCACGCCCGACGGCCGCGAAGTCGACACGCCCTCGCCCGTACGCCCCCTTATTTTCGGGCTCGTGGTCGCCGTTATTCTCAGCGTGGTTGGAATCGGCATGCGTGTTTTCGCGCCGAGTCCCCAGCTCGGGGAGGCACAGTACCAGCTGGTTGATGTCAAGGGGACGGGGGCCCGCTATTTCTGGGCAAACGGCGTTCTTCATCCCATTGCGAACGTGACCACCGCTAAGCTCCTCAGCCCCGAATCGAAGCTGCCCTACATCCAGGCCTCAGCGTCGTCACTCGAGAACATTCCGCGCGGTGCCCAGATCGGTCTGCCCGACGTCCCCGATGACGTTCCGCAGCCCAACATGCTGAGTAAGCAGTGGCTCTCCTGCGACATGGAGTCCGGATACCACACGTGGATCGCCAAGGAACTGCCTGCGGCGAGTTTTCCGGTGAAGCAGGCGACATCCGCGCTCGTTCAGGCGACCGGCAGTGGAGAAAAGTACTTCGTCGATCGGGAAAAAGGTAAGAAGTACTACATCGACTCCAGCGTGAGCCGCCTGGGTGACTGGGCGCTGTCCTTCCAGAACCTCACCAGCTATCCGATCACTGTCGAACCCGAGTGGCTCGACCTCTTCCCTTCGGGCACGCCTCTGCGTCCCTGGAGCTACAACGACATCGAAAACGCGGGGCAGCCTGCCACGAACCTGCCCGGCGACCTGAAGAACGAGGGCATCACCATCGGAATGGTCCTCGATCAGGTCGACTCCACCGGTCAGGTCAAGAACTCCTACCTGGTGATTGACGACTCGAATCTGGTGGTCTTCAACTCGACTGCGGCGCGCCTGTATCAGGACGCCCCGCCCTCGAAGAAGTTCCCCACCGAGATGTTCAAGTACGTCGAGCCCGTCCGGGCCGTCTTCGTTGGTGACGATTGGCCTGCCGTCGAGGACTTTGAATCGCCCGAGTGGTTCGACGAGAGCCGCGACGCGGCCAGCCGGACGGTCCTGTGCGCCCAGATGGACACCACTGATCGACTCAATCCGACGTTCGACCTGGTCACCATGCCTGAAAAGCGTGCGATCGAAGCGTCCTATGACGCGGAATCACTGCAGTCCCCGAAGGGGCCGTCCACGACGCGCAACGTCACTGTCGCGGGCGGATCTGGCGCCCTCCTCGCCCTCACGTCCGGCGGTGGCGGCGAGGCTGCGTCCTACGTCTTCATCTCCGATATGGGCTTCCGTCACTCCCTCGGAGATGTTCCGGCCGTCTCCATGAACGCCCTCGGGTGGCAGTCATCCGAGGCCGCGTCGGTCCCGCGCGCATGGGGCGAGCTCATCCCGCCGGGCTCTGAGATGTCTCCGAAGGCCGCCGCCACCTCAGTGGGGATCAAGTGAGTGCCCGCCGCGCGCGTTCCCGATCTTTGGGCCGAGGCCTCGTCGGGGCCTCGCTGATCGCAGGACTCGCGCTCGTGCCTATCGCCGCGCCGGTCGTCTCGCCTGATGACTCCGGTGCGTTCGGCCCCGGCGTCGCCCACGCGGACCCGGTACCGACCCCGAGCGTGCGTCCGACGCCGACGGCGACTCCCTCGTCATCGGCGACGACCCCCGCAAGCGATTCCGAGGGCGGCGAATGCTCGCAGAACTCGCCCTCGTACATCAAGCAAACGCCCGCCATCTTCGACGCCGTTGGAGTGCGTCGTGCCTGGGAGGTCTCACGAGGCCGAGGCGTGACGGTCGCGATCATCGACTCAGGGCGTAGCCGCCAGCAACCAGCACTTCCAGGGGCCGGACGGCCCCGTGGTACTCCCCGGCATCGACCTGAGCGGTGAAAACACCGACGGGCAGCGTCGACGTCGGCGAACACGGTACCGCCATCGCGGGCGCGATCGCCGCGCAGGAGCTGCCCAAGGAGATGGGATCGGGCCTCGTCGGCGTCGCCCCCGAGGCGAAGATCCTCCCGGTGCGCGTCGAGACCGGTCTTCAGGAAAAACCGCCCGCAGAAGGAAGGCGAAGAGACCTTCATGTCGAAGGTGGGCCGCGGCATCCAGTGGGCCGCCGACCAGGGCGCGCAGATCATCGTCGTCGCGCAGTCAGCCCCCGATGGCGACCCCCAGCTGGAGGCCGCGATTAACGCAGTGCGCGGCAGGGCCCTCGTCGTGGCTTCCACCGGCAACGTGTACCAGGGCCAGGAAACGGATCACGTCGTCTACCCGGCCGCGTACCCGGGTGTGCTGGGCGTGACCGCCTCGAACGCCGATGGTTCGGCTTCGGAGCAGCAGGTGCACGGCGCGCACGTCAAGCTCGCTGTGCCTGCGGGCGTCATTCTCACGACCTGGTTCGACCAGGCCGACTGCCTCGTCGGTGGATACGAGGGGGACCAGCCCCTGCCGTCGTCGTCCTATGCGACCGCATACGCGGGCGGCTTCGCGGCCCTTGTGGCCTCGGCGTACCCCGATGAGGGGCCCGACATGTGGAAGTATCGCCTTGAAGTGACCGCCCTGCGCGGTACCGCCGATCAGCGCACTGACGCCCTTGGCTGGGGTGTTGTCGCTCCCTTCGATGCCCTCACCTTCACCGACATCGGCACAAGGTTCGGGCCCGAACATCCCAACGCTGCAGAGCATCCCGCTCCGGCTCGGCCCGCCGTGGCCTCGGCGGACTTGGCGTCCCGCGATAACAACCTGACGATTCGCACCTACATCGTGTCCGCGATTGCGGTCCTCGGGGCCTCGCTGCTCGGAGGCCTCGTGATCCTCTCTCACTTGCGCGGTAGGTCCGCCGTCGTCGAAGACTCCGAAGAGGACCTGTCATGACAACTCGGACAACGCGACGCTGGGGTAGGAGCGTGGGAGTTCTTGCCGGGAACCCTCGCGCTCAGCCTCGGAGCGAGCCTTGCCCCCGTTGCGCCAAAGCTTACGCCGCCGACCCGCCGGTGACCGCTGACAAGCAGGACTACTACAAGTACTACAAGCTCAAGTCCATTCACGATCAGGGAATCACAGGCAAGGGCGTCACCATCGCGGTCCTGGACGGTGCCGTGAACCCGAACATCCCCGAACTCAAGGGTGCGAACATTCAGGATCGGACGCCCTGCGTCAAGGAGTCGGCTCCCGAGAATGCGGCACACGGCACCACTGTCGCGCAGATCCTGGTCTCGCCCGAGTTTGGTGTGGCGCCCGACGCGACGCTCTACACCTACACGATCCCCCTGTACGGCGATAAGTCGAACTGCACGCTCTCCGGCTGGACGGGTGAAGCAGAGAATGACACGCCGCTCCTTATTGAGCAGGCGATCAACGACGGCGCCGACATCATTACGATCTCCAGTAGCTTCCCGACCGATTCCATCGACCTTCGGTGGGCTATGGCCCGGGCGCTTGCCGAGGGCGTCATCGTCGTGGCCGCGATGGGCAACGAGACCACCGAGGACCCCGGCGATTCGCTCGCCCTGTGGAGGGGAATCTGCGGCATCGGAGCGACGACGCGTTACAACACTCTGACGGAGTACACGAACTGGGGCAATGGGTTGCTGACGACCGCCCTGGGAACAGTCCTGACGCGTGACACGTCGACTGGTCGTGTTGAGGAAGCGGAAGGAACGTCCTTTGCGACCCCGATTATCGCCGGCTTCTTGGCGCTCGGCTGGCAGCACTTCGACGAGGACGTCAGCGCAGATCAGATTCTGCAGGCACTGGCCGCAACGGGCAGAAGCGGAAACGAGTGGAACAAGTTTACCGGCTACGGCCCCGCCGACCCGGTCGCGTTCCTCCGGTCAGACCCGTCGCAGTATGCGGACGAGAATCCGTGCGTTCCGCAGGTCTACGACTCGCTGCCCTCATGGGATGACGTCGCCGACTATGCGGACGGCATCGTGAACCCCATTTTGATTCGTAATGATGATGTCTACGTCTACCGCGGCGTGAACGAAGAGGCTGCACTCAGCCGCGAACACGGCTACCCGACCCACATCGGTACGAGCCCCCGGTACCACAGTCAGTGACAGGCCTCGGCTTACCCGAGTGCCTGAGTGCCCGAACGAAAGGAACAGACACAATGATGCGATCGATTGGTCGGTCCCGAGGCCTGCGTGCCCTCTCCGTTCTGGCCTCGGCGTGCGCCCTGACCCTGACGGCTGTGCTCTCGCCCGTGGCCCCTGCGGCCCCCGCAGTCGCGGCGGATCGAGAGCTTACGGCAGCCGACCAGGCCTACTACTCGCGCTACAACCTGGACGCGCTGCGCGCCCAGGGGTACACGGGCGAGGGTGTGATTATCGCGGTCATCGACGGGCGTATTGACACCTCCATTCCCGAGCTGCAGGGCGCGGACATCGTCGACAAGAGTACGTGCGACGTAGGAGTCGACGCCGAGCAGGACGAGCATGCGACGTTCATTGCGCAGCTCCTGGTCGCCCCGGCCTTCGGCGTTGCGCCGAAGGCCACCATCTATAACTATCGGAATGCCCTAAGCGTTAATCAGGGTAGCGACGACTGCACGACGGTATGGAATCTCCCGACGGGACGAGCCCGTACGGAATACCTCATTGAACAGGCGATCAACGACGGCGCTGACATCATTTCGATCTCCTCCAGCTACGCGGATTCTCGCAATTCATCGATGCGCTGGGCTATTTCTCGCGCGACTGTCTCGGGTGTTCCGATCGTCGCGTCCGTCGGTAATGACAGTGAGTACAACCCCGATGATGAACTGGGTATGTGGGGAGGAGTCATCGGTGTTGCTGCGCTCGAGGTGGATGGTAGCGTTGCCGACTACTCGAACTATGGAGAGGGTGTAACTCTCGCGGCAATTGGTGAAATCAATGGGCGTTCGTCAATCGACGGCAAGCACTACAAGACGAGCGGAACATCGTACGCAGCGCCCATGGTTGCCGGTTTCCTCGCCCTCGCGTGGCAGCGTTTTGGCGATGGTGGGGTAGGTGTGTACCGGGTTCTTCAGGCCGTGCAGGCTACCGCGTGGGGGACGAACGGGCAGTGGAACGAGCGCACCGGCTACGGTGAGATCAAGCCGGCAGCTCTGCTGGCCGTCGATCCGTCGCAGTACCCGGAGGAGAATCCGCTCCTTGAGAAGGGCAGTAGTTTCGCCTTCCATGAAGATGACGTCTACAAGTACTACTACGGGCTGGCGAATCCGCGCGAGGTCGTGAACGATGGCTGGTACGTGTACCGCGGCGTCGACGAGGAAAGCGCTCTGAGCGAAGGGCAGGGGTACGAGGTCCACCTGGGGACAAGCCCGCTCTACCACTACTCGAGGTGAGCACGTGGTGATGGGTGACGCCCTCGCGAATGTTGAACGCCGTGCCGACTTACATGCGGTCTGAGGGGCAGCGGGGCGTCTCGTCCCGTGAAGTGTTGTACGTAGATCAAACAAGTCAGTTAGGATAACCGTATGGTAGATGTGATGGGGCGTACGCCCGAAGAATTTGAAGAGATGCTCAACGCTCAGATCGCCGAGGCCGAACGCAAGGCCGCGGCTATGAACGAGTTCGTGACCACGCTCGAATCCGCTCGCGTCACGGGTTTCGACTCTCGCCGCGAGGTCGAGGTCGAGATCAGCCAGGAGGGGACCATGACCCGCGTGTCGATCGACGACGAGGCCCTCGAAGGCAGCACCTCGGACCTCGAGGAAGCCATCATGGAGGCCTACTCCGACGCCGGTAAGAACATGAGCCGCTTCCTGCGCGAGCAGGGCGACCGCCAGTTCGGCGGCGGGGACTCGGCGATGGGCGAGTTTGTCGATCAGATTAGCTCGCGCCTCGAGCAGCTTGGGCGCTGATTGCGATGGGTTACGATCTCGCGATTAACACCGCCCAACTTCAGTCGCATGCGACCGAGGTTGACGCGTGTGCAACCACGATCGAGAGCGCGCAGAACATTGCTGCCGGCACACAGAACCAGGTCTCGCAGAACGCATTCGGCCTTATGTTCGCTCCGTATGCGATCGTTGCGCATTTCGGCATCAAGAACCTCTCCGCGATGATGAAGGACATCTCCGAGGCTGAGCACCGCCTCGCCGTGTGCCTGCGTCAGCTCGCCGCAGAGATGGATGCGACTGAGGGTGACAACAAGGAGCCAATGAAGAAGCTCGAGCAAGAGACTCAGGACACCGACACTGGGAGCTGCGGTCCCGGTGGCGGTGGCACCGGCCAGCGGCGGTGGCGGAAGCTTCGGTGGTGGCGGCGGAGGCTTCGGTGGTGGCGGCGGAGGCTTCGGTGGCGGGGCTACCGGCGGTGGCGCGTCGCTTCCGACCCCTCCCGGCGGTGATGCGTCGATCGGTGACGACAAGGACAAGGACGAGAAGAAGGAAGACGATCTCGCCTCCCTTCTGAGCGGCAACGATAAGATCTCCGTCACCGATGACGAACTACGCGCCTTCCTCGAGAAGCAGCGCGAGGACGAAAACGATGACCTGAAGACGTTCTACGAGCGTCAGAAGGAGGACCAAGCGAAGGCGCTCGAGCGCTACGCCGAGGCCCACCCGGGCGAGGATATCTCCGAGGTCAAGTCGCTCATCGAGCAGAACCAGCAGGAACAGCAGGACGCGATGACCGACTTCCTGGCGAAGCAGCGCACGGATGAAGAGGCGCAGATTCGCGAGTTCGTCAAGGACAACCCGACTGCGACCAGCCGCGAGTTCGACACCTTCATGTCCAAGCAGCGCACCGACCAGCAGGCCAGCTACCGCACATTCGTCGAAGAGCAGCAGAAGGCCCAGAACACGCGCATCGAAGAGTTCACGAAGGCACACCCGGATTCGAAGCCGGATGACGTGAAGTCCCTCTTCGAGAAGCAGGACCAGCACGGCGATCAGGACATCGACACGTTCCTGAACCGCCAGCGTCAGGACGAGGAACGCTCCCTGCGCCGCTTTATCTTCGAAGGAGTTAAGAAGTGACTGTGAAGCAGCCCGTCTACACGCCGAGCCAGGGTATTCGAGGCTCCGACCCGATCATCAACGCAGCCGAGGACCTTGTCTCCCTGGCTCAGTCGCCGAATGTGGATAGTGCCTTGCAGGCTGCGAGTTCCGCGGTGGACGCGGCAACGTCCGTCGTCGGATCGATGACCAGTCCCATTCAGGCAGGTGTCTCGTTTGCCACTCGCCTTGCCCTTGAGTACGTGTACCCACTGAACATGTGGATGAACCAGCTCACCGGTGACTCCGCTCAGGTGAACGGCATCGGCGTCTCCTGGCAGTCCGTTTCGAGTCGCTGTCGTCGATCGCGGACGAGCTGGAGTCGAGCGGTCAGAGCGCCATGGCGGAGATGTCGGGTGAGTCGGTGTCCGCCTACCTGATGCGTCAGGGGCCAGGTCGTCAACGCCACTCGCGGCGTCGCAGGGCACCTCGTCTAAGTTCGGAAACGCCGTCGCGACGGTCGCGACCCTCGTCAAGAAGGTACACGACCTGATCTGCGCGGTGATCTCCGAACTCGTCGGCATTGCCGCGGACGCTGCCTGGAAGGCTCCGTTGACGTTGGGATTCGCGCTGGCGGAGGCCTGTAAGGAGATCGCGGCGAGGGCCGTTCAGTGGGCATCTGAAATCAAGAACATCCTTACGATGGTTGAGAACGCTTTTAACGCCATCAAGGCGATGGTCGATATGATCGGCACCGCGATGTCGAACCTGACCTCCTCCATCCGCGAGGTCGGCAAGGATTGCGTGGATCCAGGCGGCGGCTGCTGCGGCGGCAGCGACTCCTCCTCGGACAAGTCGTCCTCGTCGAAGACTCCCGAGACCCCGCGCAAGTCGCCGGAACCCGACATTCCGAAGCCTGCCCCCGAGGCCCCGAAGAAGAAGGAAGAATCTTCCTTCTGGGATCGTGCAAGGAAGGTTGGGGAGACCGTTCAGAAGCTCTGGGAGCTTTGGAAGGGCAAGAAGTCTGACGGGGGTTCGCAGAAGCCTCCCGAGGTTAAGGCGCCGAAGGGACCGAGCAGCCCCTGGCCGAGAATTCCGGCACCGAAGGTTGGTATTCTCCCCGGCGGCAAGCGGCCGATGCTGCCCTGAGTTTTCAGTCGGAAAAGCGAGCCACAATGAGGCTTGTTGGTCGGCAGTGACACTGGATGTGGCCCCGCACAGAAAATACTGTGCGGGGCCACAACCGTCATGCAAAGGGGCTCAGGGGCGGTTCGCGAAGTACTCCAGCAGATGCGAGTCGCCCGACACGATGATCTCGTCGTCAGCGTTAATGCGCGTCGACGAGTCCGCGTACTCGAAGCGCTGCTTGGGACGGCGGATCGCCAGCACGTTCACGCCGTAGCGGCCGCGCAGGTCGAGTTCCTCAAGGGAGAAGCCGCGCACCTCCTGCGGCGGGCGCAGCTTCATGATGGAGAAGCCGTCCTTCTCCATCTCGATGTAGTCGACCATGCGGCCGCCCACCAGGTGCGCCGTGCGCTTGCCGGCGTCCAGGTCGGGGTAGACGACGTGGTGGGCACCCACGCGGCGCAGAATGCGACCGTGCTGGGAAGACGTCGCCTTCACCCAGATCGAGGAAATGCCCATGTCGACCAGGTTTGCGGTAATGAGCACCGCTGCCTCCAGCGAGGAACCCACGCCGACAACGGCACTGCGGAACTCCCGCGCCCCCAGCTGCTCGAGCGCATCCTTGGAGGTCGCGTCGGCCTCGACGAGGGGGAAACGACCCGCGAAGGCCTGCACGCGTGCGGGGTTCTTTTCGACGGCCAGGATCTCGTAGCCCAGCTGGTCCTGCGTCACCGCGACGGCGGACCCTGAAACAGCCCAGCCCGATGACGAGCGTTCCCGACTGGAGTTCCTTTGACTCGCGTTCATCTGCCATGCCCCCATTCTTCCCTGCGTGCGCCCCCAACGCGAACGCTGCGGCCGTGAACGCAGTGGTGTTTGCGGTGTCTGTGCCTGGAAGTGCTGGCTAGTGTGAGGGCTCCTCCGTGTAGCTCGTGGAGCGCAAGGGCGTGGCACGGTTGCATTGCCTGGCGCGCGAGAAGATGGTGGAAGGCGTTTTCAAAGTGGGGCTGTCTCTGCAAGGTCTGTCGCGGTACCGGTGTCGGTACCTGGTCGGTGCGCGTGAAACGCGCGTGAAACATCTTTACTTGGTCGCTAACGTCCCGACTTCGCGCGGATGGCGACCGGAACCTGTGAAAGAAAGACGGTTTTGTGCCGGGCGTAGTTCGAGGTGACAGTGAGGTTGGCTCGCTTGTGAAACCGGTGTCGCCTTTGTGGGTTTGGTTGGTGGGGGTTGTGAAACCGGTGTCGCCTTTGCGGGTGCGAATGGGCCTGTTTTGGGTGGTTGGAGCCGTGCATTGGTGTCGTGGGTTTTCAAGTGCGAGTGTCGGCCGCCGTGCATTGGTGTCACGGGTTTCAAGCGCGAGTGCCAGCCGCCGCGCATTGGTGCTGTGGGTTTCACGTCGGGCTGTGTGGCACCTTGTGCTAGTGAGATCGGTTGTGTTTGGCGGCCGTTGGTGAAACCGGTGTCGCCTTTGCGGGTGTGGTTGGCGCGGCGCGTGAAACCGGCGTCGCCTTTGCGGGTGTGAATGGGCCTGTTTTGGGTGGTTGGAGCCGCGCAGTGGTGTCACGGGTTTCAAGCGCGAGTGTCGGCCGCCGCGCAGTGGTGTCACGGGTTTCAAGCGCGAGTGCCAGCCGCCGCGCATTGGTGCTGTGGGTTTCATGCTGGGCTGTATTGCTCGAACCATCTCAAAGTGTTTCCAGCGCACAGCAATATGCTGTCTGGGAATTCAAAGATGGCATGAGTCATGCGCCAATCAGATCGTCGTCTTCTTCAGTTTCCCTTCTTTGCGCGGATGGCGACCAGTACCTGGGCGACGACCTCGTCGATGACGCGCAGATCCGACCAACGGACACGAATGACTGTCCACCCGGTGCGTTCGAGGTCTCTTTGTCGACGCTGCTCGGCCTCAATGCTGTCGTGGACTTCATCGACCGTATCCCCGTATTTGATGCGCCCGTCGAATTCGATAGCGATCTTCAGGTTGGGCAGTGCAATATCGATGAAGTACGTGTGGTCGGCAACCTGGACCTCTTCTTGAGTCGTCATTCCTTCGATCCCCGCGCGCAGCAACGCGAGGAGGACCAGGGCCTCGCCGGGAGACTCACATCCAGCGTCGGCACGATCAATCATCCATCGAGCCCGCTCGCGTCCGATGGTGTTGAGGGGAGTGCCAGCCAAGGTCTCGTGGAATTCTCCGCGCGCCTTCTCCTGGCGGGCACGCGACTCATCCTGATGGAAACGATCAAACTGGCATGCCCGGGCCAACCCTGCGCAGGCGATGGGAAACCCGTGCTGTTCGTTTAGTAGACGAGCGCAATCAACGACAACTCGCGCAGGTGTCGCGATGCGGAAGCCTAAGTACTCGATTGCTGGAACAGGATGGTTTGGTCGGCATGTGCTGATTGTAGTTCCGGGAACTCTAGTTCCATCAGGAGCTACAACATGAGGAAATACGATCCTTCGTGTTCCACTAGGGCTACCTGTGTACACAAACAGATCCTTCAAGCGGCACTCGATCGGTAACCCCAGGAGAAAAGCGGCACTCGGTCCACTCAGGACATACGTGGGATAGCGGATACTCAGGGCGGCTAAACGCGCGATGAATATAATTTCTTGGCGTTCGGTTGATGAGGTGTCGGTGAGGATTCCCGCTGGCAGGTAAATGCCTGGCATGATCCTCAAAACGTCGCCGTTCTTTCTGAGGCGATGTAGTTGTACTTTCGTTCCATGAGTGCCAACAACGCGAAGCGACGATCTGACGGATGTGACGAGTTCAGGTAACAATTGGACACCACCATGTGTAGCTGCGGATATGGGCCTGATTGATGGATGATCGCTCTCCGAGAGTGAGATGAAAAGCTGGAATTGTGCCCCTGTGGATAACTGGCGTTCAGCATCTCGCCTGTGGATAAGTCACGGTGATGGGAGTCGGCGGCCTGGGGGCGGTGCCGCCGGTTGTGTTTGGCGGCCGTTGGTGAAACCGGGGTCGCCTTTGTGGGTGTGAATGGGCCTGTTTTGGGTGGTTGGAGCCGTGCATTGGTGTCGTGGGTTTCAAGCGCGAGTGCCAGCCGCCGTGCATTGGTGTTGTGGGTTTCATGCTGGGCTGTGTGGGGCCTTGTGGTGGGGAGATCGGTTGTGTTTGGCGGCCGTTGGTGAAACCGGTGTCGCCTTTGTGGGTTTGGTTGGTGGGGGTTGTGAAACCAGGGGTCGCCTTTGTGGGTGTGAATGGGCCTGTTTTGGGCGGTCGGAGCCGTGCATTGGTGTCGTGGGTTTCAAGCGCGAGTGCCAGCCGCCCCGCAATTAGCCGATGATTGGCCGTTCTTCGGGCATGCGGATGACGCGGGAGCGCTCGCGCAGGGCGAGGGCTGCGGCCACCGTCATGGAGCCGGTACGGCCTGCGAACATGAGGAAAATAAGCACGTACTTGGCGCCGACGGGCAAGGCCGGGGTAATGCCGGTGGACAGGCCTACGGTCGCGAACGCGGAGGCGGTTTCGAACAGGATGATGTCGAGAGAATAGTTCGTCATTGACAGCAGCAGGACGACGGACACGGCCACGAGGGCCAGGCCCAGCAGCGACACGGCAACCGCCAGTCGGACGGCGCTCGTGGGGATGCGACGCCCGAAGGTCTCGATGTCGCGGTCGCCTCGAGCCTCCGCGATGACAGCCAAGACGAGAACGGCAAAAGTTGTGACCTTCACGCCACCCGCTGTGGATGCGGAGCCGCCGCCAATCATCATGAGGATGTCCTGCACGAAGTGGGTCTGGGACCGCATGGCGCCGACGTCCAGGGCGGACAGGCCGGACGAGCGCGAGTTAACGCCGGCGAGCATGGCGTTGAGGATCTTAGAAGGAGTGTCGATCGCACCCAGGGTTGCGGGGTTGTTCCACTCGGTGAGCGCGAGGGCGAGCGCCCCCACGAATGCAAGGATCAGGTAGGTCGACAGGGTGAGCTTGGTGTGGAGTCGCCAACGCCGCGGTGTGCGCAGGTTCTTCGCGACGTCCATGATGACGGGGAAGCCGATGGCGCCAACGGTGGTGCCCAGGATGATGGGGATGAGCATCCACCAGTCGGTGACATGGGGGGAGAGGCCTTCGGGCAGGATGACGAAGCCAGCGTTGTTGAACACGGAGATCGCCATGAAGACGGAGTCCCACACGGCGCGTACGGGGTCGATGCCCATCGATAGGAAGCGCGGGAGGAACATGGCGGCCAGGAGGGCCTGCATCGTCAGCGATGTCGCGATGACTGCTTTGAGCAGGAGGGAGATCTGGCCCATGGCGCCGGTGCCGGTTTCCTGCGTGGCGAGCATACGCTGGGTGAGGCCGAGGTGGCGTGAAACAGCGAATCCGAGGATCGACGCAAGGGTCATGACGCCCAGGCCGCCGACGACGATGCGGCGGCGATGACTGCCTGCCCGAAGGGGGACCAGTAGGGTCGCGGTGTCGACGGTGGTCAGGCCGGTGACGCAGACGGCGGACACGGCGGTGAAGAGAACATTGACGAAGGGGCGGACGTGTCGGACGAGGAGGAGATTGGCAACATCAGGAGCGCCGTGATGACGCCGATGATGAGCGCGAATGTGCCCAGAGCGAGGCGTGCGGGTGAATAACGGGCCTGCTTGGACAGCCACGCGCGCACGCGCTGCACAGTTGTGGTGGGTACCTCGCCGTGCGGGTTCTGGGGGCCTTCGGCGACTCGGCGTACGACGGGGGAGGGCTGCGGGTTCAGCGGTTCCTCCGAGAACACAGGGGACGAGGCCGTGGCGCGTCCGTGCATCAGGGACCGGGTGGCGCCGGGTTCGGGACGTAAGCGAGGGTTCTTGCCTCGCTGCTGACGACCCTGTGTGCCGGTGCCATCGATGCTCCTTAACGACTCTGCAACAAAAGTGGATAAAGTTGCAGTTTCCATGCGGTTAGGCATTAGTATATTTCGTGAGGCTACGTAAGCGGTGAACGAATCGGGTTTAGCGCGCCTCGCGAGCATATCTGGGAGTCATTAATGGAACAGCAGTCGGCGCCGCGCTTTATGACTGTCACGGAAGTGGCGGACATCATGCGCGTCTCTAAGATGACTGTGTACCGCTTGATTCACAGTGGCGAAATGCCCGCGATTCGCGTCGGAAAGAGCTTCCGAGTCCCGGAGGCTGCGGTCGCCCAGATGATCCAGGCCGGTATGGCAGATCACTCTGGTGACCAGGCTCGCGTCATTGGCGGGTAGTATAGGGCACGATGTGCCCGGCTCGGGCACCCATCATCCATCAGCGGTAGTACCTCTGCCGCACACACTACGAGGGAGGAACCCCATGGGCTCCGTCATCAAGAAGCGCCGCAAGCGCATGGCGAAGAAGAAGCACCGCAAGCTCCTGCGCAAGACGCGTCACCAGCGTCGCAATAAGAAGTGAGCGAGTGGAGGCCCGACCTTTTGGTCGGGCCTCTCGTGTATTCGAGGCCCTATACTTGGGTGTCATGGACCGCACCATTATTCACGTTATGCGCCACGGCGAGGTGGACAATCCCGACGGTGTTTTGTATGGGCGGCTGCCCGGTTTTGGGCTGACGGAGCTGGGGCATGCGATGGCTGCCCGCGCCGCTGAGTACCTGGTGGATTCGGGTGCGGATATTGCTCGCGTGATTTCGTCGCCGCTGCTGCGTGCGCAGTTGACGGCGGCGCCGACGGCGGCCGCGTACGACCTGGGCATTCAGTCGGATCCGCGCCTCATTGAGTCGGACAACGTCTTCGAGGGTCTGCCGGTGAACACCAACCGCGCGATGCTGGCGAACCCTAAGTACTTCAAGTACTACTGCAATCCGCTGCGTCCCTCGTGGGGTGAGCCCTATCGGGATATTGCGTCGCGTATGAGTGCGGCCCTCTCCTCGGCGCTGCGTGAGGCCCGGGGGCGTGAGGCACTCGTCGTGTCCCATCAGAATCCGATCGTGACGCTGACGCGCTTCGTGAACGGCCAGCCGCTGGCGCACGCGCCGAAGTCGCGCCACTGTGCGCTCGCGTCGATCACGTCGTTTATTTTTCTCGGGTGCGACGCTCGTGGGTACGTCCTACGCGGAGCCCGCGGCTGACCTGGTTGCGATGGCGAAGGACATGACGCCGGGGGACTCGCAGGCGGACTTGCGCCGCTGACCGTGCTGGCCGGGGCGCCTCGCGTCGTGCTGCGACCGCGTCGCACCGCAGTGGGGTAGTGCCCGCGGCAGATGGCGTGAGCGTCGCTTAGTTGGCCTCGTCGCTGGAATCCTCGGCGGGGTCGGTCTCCCCATCCTTGGAACTCTTGCGCTGTTCCTGCGCGCGGCGCTCGTCCTCGCGGCGCTTGCGCTGGATGTCGCGCTCGAGACGGAACAGGAACTCCGGGTCGTCGTCGGGAGAGGAGGGGCGCTTGGGGGCTTCGGGCGCTCGGGTCTGCTTCTTTTCCTCGCGCGATACCCACCGCAGGACGAGCCAGGCGATGGGGCCGATGGCGGCGATCGTCGCGGTGAAGAGGATGATCATCAGCCAGATGGGCTTGGCGATCTTTCCGGGCATCTCGTCTTCGGGCGTGCGGTGCCAGTCGGCGACAGCGTAGATGGTGACTGCGAGCATTGCGACGACGAAGACGATCCTGGCCATGCCCCTAGCATAGGGGCGTGGGCCGTCTCACGCTGGTGCGTTCACTCCCGGAGCAATCGGAGGAGTCTCGCGGTGTTTAGGCGCGCGTGACGCGGGGGAGTGCTGCGTACGAGGGGGCGGCGCCCGGTGCGAGGACCGCCGTCGACCCGGCACGGATGCCGTCGGCCACGGCCTCGGCGAAAGGCTTGCCGAGGGCCATGGCGGCCGCCAGTGCGCCCACGCACGCGTCCCCGGCCCCCGTGGTGTCCACGGCCTCGCCGAGCGTGAGGGCGGGGAAGTGCCCGGCCTCGCTGCCCGACGCCCACGCCGCGCCGTTCGCGCCGAGCGTCACCATGACGTGCTTGGGGCCGAGGCCTCGCAGCGCCCATGCGACGCCGATCGCCTCGGTGGGGCCGGCGGGGGTGGGCATGCCCAGCGTCAGGCCTGCCTCCGTCTCGTTGACGACGAGAACGTCGACGCGCGCCATGAATGTGGCGTCGGTGGGGCGGGCAGGGGGCCAGGGTTGAGCAGGACGCGCGCGCCAAACGAGTGTGCCCACGCGAGGGCTTCGGCGTTGGCCTCGGCAGGGATTTCGGCCTGGAGGACGACGATGTCGGCGGGGGCGGGGAACAACGAGGCCTTGGCGGGCTCGACGGTCACGGTCGCGTTCGCCCCGGCGTCGAGGATGATCGTGTTCTCACCCGAGGAGTTGACAGTGATGAGCGCGGTCCCGGACGGCCCGTCGACCTCGCGTAGGTGGGTGACGTCCACGCCGTGAGACGCCAGCTCCGCGCGCAGGCGCTGGCCCGAGGGATCCGCACCGACCGCGCCCACGAAGAAGACGGGGACCCCCGAATGCGCGGCGGCGGCCGCCTGGTTCGCACCCTTACCGCCGAGGCCGTAGGCGAGCGAGGTGCCCGAGAGTGTTTCGCCGGGGTTCGGGAAACGGTCGACGGTGACCGTGACATCCTGGTTGATGGAACCGACAACGATGACGCGAGACATGGTGCTCCTTTGCGAGGGATGATTCATTGTGCCACGTCAGGGGCGGGACAGTGGCGACATTGAGCCCTGATGGACGGGCATGCGTACGGGGAGTGACGGGCTATCAGAGTGTTAAGTTGAGCTTCATTTGCGCGCTAGTTTCCTGCAATACTGCTAAACGGTTGATTTGTGGTGAACTAATCGCCGTGCGTACGCTCCGTTTCTTCATCTCCTCTCGATCGGCAGATCCCACCTGCCGCGTCGCCACCGTCCCCTCACAGGTCATCCGAGGGGCGGCCTCGGCCCCCGCGGTCACCTTGCGCACCGTCGCCACGGACGGCGAATACGCGGACGGGCTGGCGCGCATGCTCCTGCCGCTTCTCGGCATCTACGCGCTCGGGACCGTCTCCCTCCAGGGGTTCAACCTGGTCTACCTGCGCGTCGCCCAGGACATCGGCGCGGGGGATGCCTCCGGCCTCATCACGGCGATCCCCGGCATCGTCCTCGGCGTCGCCTGCTTCCTGTACGGAACCCTCGGTGACTTCATTCCGCTGCGCCGCATCGTCGATGTGGGGATCGCGCTGATCGTCGCGGGCTCCCTGCTCGGCTTCGTCTTCTCCTCGTCACTGGTCGGCGTCATCGTCGCCCGAGCGCTCCAAACCCTCGGATACCAGGCCGCTGCTTCCGCGTATATGATCCTGGCGACAGCCATCCGTGACCCGAAGAAACGAGGCCTCTACGTCGGCCTCATGTGCGCGGCCTTCCAGGGCGGCACGGCGATCGGCATGCTGGCTGAGCGGCATCCTCGCCGACATCAACTGGGCTCTGCTCCTCCTCATTCCCCTGGCCGGCCTCGCCTGCCTGCCGATCATGGGGCGTCGTGTCCCCGCGCGTGCCCGCGCCGGGCGTGTCGACGTCGTCGGCCTCGCGATCTTCTCCTCCCTGGCCCTGCTGCTCACCCTGGTCGCCGCGAACCCGCACTGGTGGCTCATTGCGGGCCTCATCCTCGGCGGGGTCCTCTTCTGGCGCTACATCGGGCGTGCGCGTGCCCCCTTCATTACGCGTTCCTTCTTCACGAACGTGCCGTGGGCGCGCTCGATCAGCCTCATCGTGATTGTCTACTGCATGAACTTCACGGTCGCGCCCCTCATGAACGGAATCGGCGCAGCCAACTACGGGCTCACGCCCGCCCAGGTGTCCGTGCGCCTCCTGCCCGCCTACTGCGTCGCCCTGGCCACCGCCATGACGTCGGGTGCCGTGATGGCTCGCATCGGGCGCGGGCGGACCGTGCGCGCATGCGTGACCCTCATCCTCGCGGGTACCGCCCTCATTGCGCTGTGCATGAGCATGGGCCCATGGGTGATCACCGCCGCCATGTGCTTCATCTACGCGGGCTTTGGTGCCCTGTTCACGCCCATCTACGACACGGTCTTCGCGACCGTCGCCCCCGGGCAGAACGGGCGTGCCGTCGCCATGAACGACCTCGCCATGCAGGGGCAGCGCCGCGATCGGCATTGGCGTGTTCACGCCAATGCTCGCGACGGGCGCCTTCCGGGCCGTCGCTCTCGTCTGCGTCATAGCAGCAGTGACCGGCATCGCGGGTGACTGGCTGCACGAGTACCTGTACCGCCGGGGGCGCTGACGGCGGGGGAGCGCAGAGCAGCACCGGCCTCGTTGCTAGGACAGGAGCAGCGCGAGCACGTGTGGTCGTGATGCCTGTCAGGTCGTGGGGGTAGGCATGAGCCAGTCGGGTCGGCGGCCCGGGATGTCGGCGAGCTGCTGAGGGTCGTCCGTTGATCCATCGGAGCTGAGCATTTCGGTCTCGTAGTGGAAGGAAGAACGCTTGGAATCACGGATGTAGGCGCTGGCGCTAATCCCGTAGGTGGGGTTCCGTGCGACGATCCAAGTCAATTTTCCTTCCTTGTCCGTCATTTGTTCGTCCACCGTGACCGTGAAGCCGAGAGGGATCAGATGACTTTCAAACGCCGTCCGTGCCTTGTCGACATTGTCTTCAAGAAAAATAAATGGTTGGGGAATTGAGGCTGTAGAGTGTTTGATCTCCCGTTGGTTGGCTGGAAATCGCGTCGTCTCCATGGCGCAGCTCAAAGTTGTTCTCGTTGATGAGCTCGTTACGTACCTGGATCAGGGCTGGCTCGATATCGCGTCCAAAGTCCTCGATGGAGTGCATCTGCCCAGCCTGCTGAAGCTGCTCAGCGTGCCATGGATTCATCCCCGGAGTACCACCGAAAAACTCCGCGCATGAGGCCGTGCACAGCGCCAGGAGGGCGCAGGCGAGGAATGCGAGTGGTCGTGCTCCTCGGTGTGCCGGTGCCTGTTGTGTCATTTCTGGTCTGCTGGAGGGAGGTTGGGGTCGAACCAGTCGGGGATGCGTCCGGGCTGGTCGATGAGCTGCGGTGGGTTACCAGTGGATCCGTCTGTAGGGGTCCCCTGCGTGTAGTAGAACATGGCGGTCTGTTCTCCGAGACGTGTCGTTGATGTCACTACAGCGTGGTACTCCTCGTTGGTCCACAGGAAGCTCGCGAGTTCGACTCCACCCGATGTCCAGCGTTTTTCGGAGAGTTTGAATCCGAGGGGGAGGAGGTGCTTGTTGTAGGTGTCGCGGATGTGGTCTGTGTCCAGCTCGGCGAAGAAAAAAGTGCGTGACTGGAAAGAACAGATGGTTTCGCCACGTTTGGAATAAGTGTCGATTTGATAGCCGTTTTTGTACGCCATGAAGTTCTCAGCAGTGAGAAGCTCGTTGCGCGCGGCAATGATGGTGGGCTCAAGGTCGCGCTGGAACGCTTCAACAGTTTTGACCTTGGGGGGAAAGGGGTTCATGAAACCTCCGCAATAGAGTGTGATTGCACTGACGGTAAATAAGACGACTGAGAAAATCGAGAGAATGAGGGGGAGTGCTTTTTTCATACGTTTGGGTTACCTCCAATGACGCTGGCAATGTCACGGTTCGCCTGCGTCTCCTCTTCAAAGTAGCCGCTGTGCTGAGCGAAAGGCTTGGGGATGGGGATCGGGATCACGCCAATTGGTAGGAGGCCCCATTTAGTAGGACCGACGTCGCCTGACAGATGCTTATAGCCGTCCATAGTGTCAGGGATTCTTACCGAACCAGGGGTGTGGTCCGAGTCCTTGGACCATGTCGTTCTCGTAGGGAGTAGCACTCACGTACGTGTGTCCTTCGGGGACGTGGAACTCGCTCACATCCTGCACGCCCGAGCCGGGCGAACCGAATTGCACCAAGTCGTCGATGACGCCATCGTTAACCAGCGTCGCGGCGATACCCGCCGTGGTCGAGCCGTAGGAGTGGCTGGCGACGGTGATGTGGGCGTCACCGGCCCCGTGCTCTCGCACCGCGTCGATGCCGTTCAGGAAGCTGGCGAGCTTCGGTGCACCATTGTTAGCCATGATGGTGAAGGAAGCCTCGGCAGGGGCCGGGAGGTGCGTCGTAGCCGAAGAATTCGACCATGGCGACCTTTTTGCCGTTTGTCGCCGCAGTTTCTGCCGATTTTACGCAGGGTTGTCGCATGCCCGTCATATTCGCCCTGGGAGTCTGCGACGCTTGTTGTCATACCGGGAACGATGACGCCGATGTGATCGGCATCATCCGGATTATTCTGGGAGACGGCCGCGAGAATGTTTGGTCCGGAGGCATCCAACTGCATCAGGTAGCGTGGGACTGGGGGATTCTCTGTATTCTCTCGCTCCAGAGTTTCTTCGATCTGCTCGAGGGCTGTCACGCGGTTCTTCAGGCGATCTCGTTCAGAACGCAGAGCTGGCTCGATATACGGCCCATTGTCATCGTAGAACTTTTTGAAGGTCAGCCTCGGCCTGTTCCTTAAGACGAGGCAGCATGATGCGATTCGCTTCGTTACGCGACGTGTAGTCGACGCCCTCGAGGTTGCCGATGACGTCAGGGGTGCTCGTGGATCATCCACTGCTTGTCCTCGTCGGACAGGGGAACTCCACCAGGATGCGACTTCCTGCGGGGAGGCGTCGGCTGGGGGCAACGTGGGGCGACTCTTGATCGTTGCGGAGTAGTGCACGTTGTTGTCGAAGGTACCTGCCTCGAGGGCCGCGAGCTTCTGCGAGAGAGACTCGACGAGTTCCTGGGCCTGCTTGAGGGCAGTGTTGACACGTTCCTGAGTGGTTTTTAACCAGGGACTTCAGCTCGCTCCTGCTCTTGCCCTCGTCGACGAGCTTTTGTACCTGGGTGGCATCCATCGACACGTTTCCGCTCGCGTCAATAGACATGCCCCACGTGTTGGCCAGCTGGAGTGCGTCGTCGATATTCGCGCGAAGCCTGTCGATCCCATGTGCGCCCGCGCTACAGATCTCAGCCGTGCTGATGAGGTGATTCACCTGCCGCTCGATCGAGGAGATTTGCTGACGGAGCGAGCTGCGAGCGGCCTGGACGGTCTGTCCGCTCCCCGACAGGCTTTCAAGGTCTGCAGCGAGGTTGTCACCTTCTGCCTGCAGCTTGCGCTGCTTATTTTCACACTCCACTGTGTACGCCTGCAGTGGCGCCGACTCCCATTGCTGAATGTCTGTCCATTTCACGGCTTCATCACCGAACCCAGGGCGACCTCGCCCATCGGGGCGTGCTCGCCCGGCGTGTAGGAATCGTTGCTCATCGTGGCCTCTGCTAAACGGTGAGTAGTGTTGTAGGTCATCCTATATGACAGATGGTCGTTTTTCGCTACTCGGGGAGAGCTTGTGAATGGAGTGACCCCGGCCTCGTTCCTAGGACAGGAGCAACGCGAGTGCAGCCAACAGCGCCCACGCCAGGGTGAAGAACCCCGTGTTGCGCAGCACCGTGATGAGCTCGCGGCCCGAGGCGCCCGTGAGGGACCGGGAGGCTCACTCCGGCAGCCCACGCTCCCGCCCCCACGCCCAGCGCGCCCGTCGCGAGGGGATGCAGTCCCACCGCGACGCCCAGCACGATGATCATCGCGACAGGGAAGCCACGCGCACGCCGCAAACACCCAACGCGACGGGCGATCGCCCAGGCGCACGGCGGCTGTCATCTTGCCCGACTCGCGGTCCGTCGGAATATCTCGGATGTTATTGGCCATCAGCAGTGCCACCGAGAGCAGACCCAGCGCCGACGCGCTCATCCACAGCCACCACGGAGCCGACTGCATCTGCGTCCACGCCGTGCCCACGCACGCGAGGAGACCGAAGAACACGAAGACCATCAGCTCGGACAGGCCGATACCCAAGTACGCATACGGGTGCTTACCGCCCGTGTAGAACCACGCGGCCACAACCGCCGCGGCGCCCGCAGCGATCAGCCACCAGGTACCCGATACGGCAACCAGGGCGAGGCCCGCCATGCCGGCCACCGCGAACGAACCGAGCGCGGCCGCCAGCACCGTCTTCGGCTTGGCGAGGCCGCCGCCCGTCAGGCGCGCGGGCCCCTTGCGGTTGTCGTCCGTGCCCCGAATGCCATCCGAATAGTCGTTCGCGTAATTGACCCCCACCTGCAGGGCCAGCGCTACCAGCAGTGCCAGGGCAGCGCGCGCCGCGCTGAAACCCCCCAGGTAGTGTGCGGCCGCAGAGCCCACGATCACGGGCGCGGCGGCAGCAGGGAGGGTGCGCAGGCGAGCGCCTTCAATCCAGTCAGAAACGGAAGCCATGCCCACCAGTGTAGTTGGAGCGGGCGCGGGTCCGAGCAGCGGGTTAGCGCACCCACTCCCGCTCGGTACCCGAGGCCTCGGCCGCAGCCTGCGCGGCGGCGGCGCGGTCGATCTTGTCGAAGCCCAGGTAGGGGAGGGACTCGACGGCCACAATCCGGCGAGGAGCCTGCGCGCGCCCGATGTGTGCCGCAGCATGCTCGCGGATCGCCGAGCCGAGCTCCGCCATCTCCAGTGAATCCGACGGCATCTGATCGACAACCACGAGCGCGGTCACCACGTGGCCCCACTTCGCGTCCGGGGTGCCCATAATCCACGCGTCCGACACGCCCTCGAAGGAACGCACCGCGGGGCGCACCGGACCTGGCGCGATCGACAGGCCGCCCGAGACGATCACGTCGTCGGCGCGGCCGCGCACCTCCACCGTCCCCGAAGCCCGGATAATGCCCAGGTCCCCGGTGAGCAGCCAACGGTGGCCGCCCTCGTCGAAGAAGGGGCTCTCCGCGTCCAGGTAGCGGGTCATGAGCGTCGGGCCGTGGATCGCCAGGCGCGTGCGCCCGTCCCAATCCACCGCGCGCACTGACGTGCCCGGCAGCGGCTTGCCGTCGTACACGCAGCCGCCCGCCGTCTCCGTCATGCCGTAGGTGAGGCGCACCTTTAGGCCCGCCTCGGTGGCGCGTGCCAGCAGCTGCTGGTTGGTCGCCGCCCCACCCACGAGGATCGACGCCAGGGAGCGCATCGGTCCCACGACCTCCTCGCCAGCGTCGAGGCACTGGGCGAGCTGGGTGGGAACGAGCGACAGGTAGCCGGGCATGTCGTCCTGCGTGGCGCCCTGAATCGCAGGCAGGAGGGCGCGGGGGTCAAAGCCCTCGGAGGTGTCGACGATCTGCGGGTTCGTCTCCGCGACGGCCGCGCGCAGCAGGATCATCGCGCCCGCGATATGGTGCGCCGGCATCGCCAAGATCCAACGGCCCGGGCCCTCTAGGGCCAGCTCGGTCGCCTTCGCCGAGGCCATGAGCGCCTCGATCGACAGGCCAACGAGGCGCGGGCTGCCCGCGCTCGACCCCGATGTCGGGACAACCAGGTCAATACCGTCGAAGAAATGCGGGTCCGCGTTGATCGCCTCGGCGAGGCCGGGGTAACGGTCCTCCGGGAAAGCCTCCTCGGGGGCTACCGCGGAGCCGCGCAGTGTCGCCGGTGGCACATCCTCGGGGGTGCGCAGGATGACGACCGTGTGCGGCGCCGGATGATTCGGGTCCGCCTGGCGCTCCTCGTAGAGCTCCACGAGCTTATGAATCGACGCATTCGCCAGCGCGACCGCGCCGATAGCGGTGCCCCCGGGCACAACAAGAAGTCGCGGCGCAGTCATGATGAGCCTCCCAAAGTCGACAGCGAACGCATACACAACCAGGATAAGCGCTCGTGTTCGCGCAGGTGGAAGGGGGCCTCGCGGCAATGATCACGTTTGTCGGTTGAAACAGCGAACTAATGCCTCTTTCCCTGTGGTAGACAACGCAGCTGAAAAATTCAACGTTATGTGCCCGCAACTGCACGCGAGGCTATACGATAGGTGGCGATGCTCAAAGTACTATCCCTGAGAACCAAGTGGGCGATCGGCGTTGTGAGCGCCCTCGTCCTCCTCGTCGTGTGCGCCGGCGTCGTCTACGCCGCCAACTACTCCGGACGCGCCCTGCCCGGAACCAGCGTCGCTGGGACCTCCGTGGCGGGCATGACCCGCGACCAGGTCGTCTCCACCGTGAACCAGCGCGCCGACGCCACCAACGTGACCCTGACCGTCGAAGGCAAGACCACCACGGCCTCGCTCAACGAAGCGGGTATTTCGGTCGACGCCGACGAAACCGCCGACGCCGCGATGAAGGGCTCCACGTCCTTCCCCGCCTTCGTGAGCGCCCTGTTCTCCGAGCGCGACATTGAGCCCGTCGTCACCGTCAGCGACGAGTCGATCAAGAAGCTCGCGGCGAGTGCGAACTCGACCCTCACCTCGGAAATGAAGGACGCCTCGGTCATCGTCGCCCAAGATGGCCAATCCTTCACCGTCACCCCCGCGCAGATGGGCAACGGCGTGTCCGCTGAGGACGTGGCCGCCGCCGTGAAGCAGGCGGGTGCTACCCTCACCTCCGTCACCCAGGACGTGAGCGTGCACCAGATGGAGCCCTCCATCACCACTGAGAACGCTCAGGCCGCCGCCGAGAAGGCCAACGCCCTCCTCGAGACGAACATCGAGATCTCCGATGGTATCGACACCTTCAGCGCCGAGCGCTCCGACAAGGTCCAGTGGGTTGAATTCCTCACCAAGGATGACGGCAGCCTGGATACTCCCTCGATCAGCACCGTCAAGGTCGCTGACTGGGTGAACGCGCTGGCCGCCACCACCGACGTCAAGCCGCAGAACCGCGTCGACAACGTCGATTCCTCCGGCAACGTTCTGACTGTCGCCCGCGAGGGTAAGAAGGGCCTTAAGACCAACAACACCGAGCAGGTCACCAAAGACATCATCGCCGCCATGACCGACGGCAAGGCTTACGAGGGTCTGTTCCACTACGACGATGTCGAGCCCGGCTCCGAGACCAAGCAGGGTCGCCGAAGGCACCGAAAAACCTGGTCTACCAGGCAGCCGAAGGTGAAAAGTGGGTCGACATTAGTCTCGCCGACAACTCCGTGACCGCCTACATTGGCGGCAAGGTCGCCGGCGGCCCCTACTACATGGTTCCCGGCGCACCTGACACCCCGACCGTCACCGGCACCTTCCACGTGTACCTCAAGTACGACGTGCAGACCATGCGCGGCGAGAACGCCGACGGAACCAAGTACGAGACCGAAGGTGTCCCGTGGGTCACCTACTTCACCGGCTCCTACGCGATGCACGGCGCCCCCTGGCGCTCCTCCTTCGGCTGGAGCGGCTACGGCGGCTCCCACGGCTGCGTGAACATGCCTGTCGACGCCGCGAAGTTCATCTACGACTGGACCGACATGGGCGACACGGTGGTCGTGCACTACTGACGCGCGTTGTGCGGTGGTGATTAGCACTGAGCATCGAGGGCGGGCCGGAACCGAGAGGTTCCGGCCCGCTTTGTTGTGTTTGTGTTTGTGGCCCCGCTGGTGTTCCGGGCGCCGTCTGATCCTGCTGTGGGGCCGGGCTGCTTGGTGCGCCCGTGGGCGGCGGCCCGCCCGCTCGCCGTCCGCGCTGCGAGCTTCGCTCGGCGCGTCGTCTCGAACCCCGGCCAGGCCCCGCCACCGCCCATGGGCGATCTTTTCGGCCGTAGTCCAACGTGTCTCGTCGGTGCACTTGGCGCCATCGCTGGTGTGTTTGCGCTCCGCGATGAAACCGACAGCACCTTTGCTGGCGCTTCCTTGCAGTGGAATGAAACCGCCATCACCATTGCGGGCGATGAAAGGCCATTTTCGGGCCAGTTCCAACCTGCAAAGGTGTTGGCGGTTTCAATGGGGCGCGCAGCGTGGCGTGCAAAGGTGTTGGCGGTTTCAAAGTTGGTCCGTCATCGCATCCTGTGCGCGATAAAGTTCGCCCCGTATCTCCCGCTCCTGCCGTGGTGCCCGAAATAGTTCGCCCCTGCAAGCCCAAATCGGGTGAAAAACGCTGCTTGTTGGTGCGCTGGGCGAGTTTCTCGCGGAAGAACCGCTGCAAGCTCTCATCGTGAACGTGTCTATGTGCGCCCGCAGTCCTTGCGGTGGTCGCTCGTCAGCCGGGGAGAAAGGTCACATGCAATTCCCTGAATGTATTTCAAAATCTGAACTCAGATCGTTGAAGTTCTGCGGTTTGTGGGTCATCGCGAGTGTGAGCCCTCAGGGAATTGCATGCGGAATTGTGGGGGCATGTCGCTCAGGGGCGCCGGACCGATGCCGATAGTCGCGTCGATGAGCCGAATCGGTGGCAGCGTGCGTGTGGTTGCGGGTGGGCTGGTCCGGCGCTCGGCTGGTGCGGAAGATGGCGGTCGGCCATGGTGGCAGGCGAGAGGCGGTGGTCGGCCATGGCGGCAGGCGACAGGCGGCAGACGGCGGGCAGCGGTCGGCCAGGGCAGCAGACGGAAGGCCGCAGGTGGCAGACCGTGGGCGACCTGGCGGGCCCGCCGACGCAGCCAGCCGACGCGTCAGACCTGCCGCTGCAGCAACACCAACGCCGCAAGGGGGCCGGCTACGCGGCTCGGGCCGCGATGTAGCCCTGCAACGCAATGACGCCAGGCACCACGAGACCAGGCCTCGTTGGAGCCGTCGGAGAGGGTGACGCGAATCGCGGTGGCTCGCGGGTCGCGGACTTCGCCGATGCCCTCCCGGACGGCATCGCCGCTCAGGGATGCGAGAGCGACCCCCTCGCCGCCGATGATCACGAGCTCGGGCGCCGTCAATGACGCCACTAGGCCGATGAGCCTGCCGAGGGCGCGCCCCGACGCCGCCAGAATTGCCTCCACCGCGGGGTGCTTCTCAGAAGCGAGGGTGATGACGTCATTCCATTCGAGGGGTCGGCCGACGGCGGCCGACGCGTCCCGGCAGATTGCGGGGGTCGTCAGCATTGCTTCGGCGCAACCCCGGTGCCCCTGGGAGCAGATGGGCCCGAGGGGATCCAACGGCCAGTGCCCGACGAGGCCGATGCCCGAGTCCTCGTTCTCCAGGCGCGCCCCGTTCGCGACGCACCCGTAGCCCACGCCCACGCCGACCGTGATGACGGCGAAGTTGGAGTGGCCGGTGCCCGACCCGAACCAGTGCTGGATCTGCGTGTAGGCAGACAGGGTCGTTTTGCGACGAAGGCGGGCAAGCGGGTCGCCTCGGAGACGAGGGAAGCGAGCGGGACGTCGTGCCACTTGAGGAAGGGTGCCGACTCGACGGTGCCGTCGGCGTTCACGATGCCGCCGACAGCGATGCCGATCGCGTCGATGCGGTAGGCCGAGCGGGCACGGTGGGCCAGGTCCGCGATCGCCCGGATGACGCGGATGGGCGTGAGGGAGTCGAGGGGGACTCGGTAGGAGTCGCGAGGGGTCGCCTTCAGGTCGATGACGGTGGCGTCGAGTGCGCTATCCGTCAGCTTGATGCCCAGGAAGTAGTGCGAGGAGGGGACGACGTCGAGGGGGATGGTCGGGCGACCGGAGGTGCGCTGGGTCGCTTCGGGAACCTCGGCGAGGAGGCCCGAGGCGATGAGCTCCGTCGAGATGCGTGTGAGCGTCGCGGGGGCCAGGCCGAGGCGTCGGGCCAGTTCAGCGCGGCCGAGCGGGCCGTGGATGAGGACTTCGAGCGCGACCGCAGAAGCGAGCTCGTCTTTGGGCTGCCAGGTCATGACCATTCCTTTCTGGTGAAAAAAAGATTACACGTAAATCTCAAATTTGCCTAGCGTATTGACAAGACTAATTTTGCGTGGTGAAATTACCTCCAAGCGGCCAAAGGTGGTCGCGATCACGAGAAAGATCACAGTGCAATGAAGCAGAAGCGTCTCCTCACCGTCGGTGTCACCCTTTTCGCTGCGGCCTCGATGCTCGCAGCCTGTGGCGGTAACACTGCCGACCAGTCATCATCCTCCGACTCCGGATCCGGCTCCTCGACCGTCGAACTGACCCTGTGGGGCACGTACGGTGCGGGCTCCAACAGCGCACAGAAGGACGCGCTGGAGAAGGAAATCATCCCCGCCTTTGAGAAGGCAAACCCCGGACTCACCATCAAGTACGTCGACATGCCGTACGATGGCCTCAAGCAGAAGCTCACGACCGGCGCCGCGGCCGGAGAACTGCCCGACCTGATCCGTACCGACCTCGGTTGGAACGCTCAGTTCGCCAAGCTGGGCGTCCTCAAGCAGCTCGACGGAAACATGCCGAACTATGACGCGCTCGCGGCCAAGGTGTATCCGGGCCTGCTGGGCACGACTCTGTACAACGGCCACCACTACGGCCTGCCCCTGGATACGAACACGCGCGTGCTCATCTCCAACCCCGATGCCCTGTCGAAGCTCGGCGTCGACAAGGCTCCTGAGACCTTCGACGAGCTGAAGGACCTCGCCGCCAAGGCCAAGGATGCGGGCGGCTCGGTCTGCGCGTTCGCAGACGGCGACATCTCGCAGTGGAACATCATGCCTTGGATCTGGAGCGCGGGCGGCGACATTGCCGACCCGGACCAGACCAAGGCCTCGAGCTACCTGGACTCCGATAAGTCCGTGGTCGGCGTCCAGTTCCTCGTCGACCTGTACAAGGAGGGACAGATCCCCAACGCGATTATCGGCAACGAGGGTGCGACCAAGACGCAGGACGGCATGCCGAATGGCGAGTACGCGACGATCCTCGATGGCCCATGGATGGACCAGATCTGGGCGGGCTCCTACCCGGACTTCAAGCCCACCTACTCGAACGTCCCCGCCGGTGAGGGCGGATCGATCTCGGTCGTCGGCGGCGAGTCCATCGTCATCACGGAGCAGACGAAGGACCTCGAGGCCTCGTACAAGTTCCTCGAGTTCACCCAGTCGCGCGAGTTCCAGCTGCCGATGAGCAAGGCCGGCCAGATGACGGTCGTCGCCGAGTATGCGGCCGAGGAGGCCGAGGCGACGCCGGGTACCAAGATCTTCTCCGAGCAGCTCAAGACCGCGAAGTCTCGCCTGTCCATCCCCGATTCCGGGAAGGTCGACGAGATCCTCAAGACTGAGCTGACCCCCGCCTTCGAAGGCAAGGTGACCGTCAAGGAAGCCCTGACGAAGGCCGCGCAGCAGATTGACCCGCTCCTGAGCGCCGCCAAGTAACCTGGCGTCGCTCCTGCAACCGGGCCCGGCTCCCACACGCACGGGGCTGGGCCCGGGAAAGGACTCCTCATGAGCACCCCCACCGCGGACGAGGCCGTGGCGCCTCGCGCGCGTCGGCGTTCCTCCCGGAGGAACCCGGTGGCCCCCTACCTTTTCTTGGCGCCGGGAATGATCCTGTTCGCCCTGTGCGTCCTGTACCCCATGGTGCGTTCGGGGCAGATGAGCTTTTACGACTGGAACATCGTGAAGGGCTCGAACTCGGACTTTGTAGGCCTGGACAACTATGTGAAGGCCTTCCATGACCCATCGTTTTGGACGGGTCTGGGTAACTCTGGGATCTACATGGCGCTGACGGTGCCCCCGCAGATCATCCTCGGCCTCGCCGTTGCGATGCTGCTGCGCTCGAAGGCGCCGCTGCAGCCCCTGTTCCGGGTGCTCTACTACCTGCCCGTGGTCACGTCCTGGGTGGTTGTGTCGCTGCTTTTCAAGTACCTGTTTGCCGACCAGGGGCTCATTAACTACATGCTGGGGAGCGCCCACCTGGGCGCGGGGGACACGTCGTGGCTGTCGAACCGTTGGACGGCGATGATCGCGATCTGCGCGCTGGGGGTGTGGAAGGGCATCGGCTGGTCGATGATGATCTTCCTCGCCGCCCTCCAGGGGGTACCCAAGGAGCTGGAGGAGGCCGCCCTCGTCGATGGGGCGAACTGGTGGCAGCGCTTTAAGGCCGTGACCGTGCCGGCAATCTGGCCGGCCACCGTCTTCGTCATCGTGATGCTGGTGATCGGCGGGCTGAACGTCTTCACGTCGGTGCTGCTCATGACGAAGGGCGGGCCCAATGGCCAGACCGAGGTCCTGCTCACCTACATGTATCGCCTGGCGTTCTCCGACTTGAACTTCGGGTACGGCTCGGCGATCGCGGTCGTCCTGACGATCCTCGTGTTCATCATTTCGATTGTTCAGCTCAAGGTGTTGAACCGTGACGACGAAAGGGCGGGAGCATGAGCACGTCACGCAAAACGATGCACGCCGCCGGAACGTCGCTGCGCTTCGTCGTCCTGACGGTCGGCGCGATCGTCATGATCCTGCCGTTCGCCTACATGGTGTCGACAGCCTTCAAGCCGCAGGCCTATGTCCTGGAGACACCACCGAAGTTCATTCCTGACCCGGGCACGGTCGACAACTTCGTGCAGGCGTGGACGACGCAGGATTTTTCCCGCTACGCCCTGAACTCAGCGTTCGTGTCCGTGACGTCGACGGTGCTGGCTGTCTGGCTCTCCTCGATGATGGCCTACGCGTTCGCGCGCTTCGATTTCCCGTGCAAGGAGTGGTTCTTCCGGGCCCTCCTCCTCGGCCTGATGATCCCGTCGATGATGCTCATCATTCCGCAGTTCGTGCTCACGAAGCAGCTGCACCTCATCGATAACCTGTGGGCCCTCGTGCTGTTCTACGTGTCGGGAAACTTGGCGCTTAACACGTTCCTGCTGCGCAGTTTCTTCGAGGGGATCCCCCGCGAGCTTGACGAGGCCATGGAGGTCGACGGCGCGAACGTGTGGACCCGCTACTGGCGCCTCGCGATGCCGCTGGCCAGGGTCGGCGCTCGCGACGACCATTATCTTCACTTTCCTGGCCACCTGGGACGAGTTCGCGTGGGCACTCACGGTCATTTCGACGGAAACGAAGCGCACTCTCCCCATTGCCATTCAGCTGTTCCACGGGCAAAACTCCACCCAGTGGGGGCTCGTCTTTGCCGCGTCCCTGATCGCGATTCTCCCCGTCATCGTCGTGTACCTGATCTTCCAGCGCCACTTCGTTGCGGGCCTGACCGCAGGAGCCGTGAAAGGATGACTCCCTTGCTCCTTCCCACCCAATCCGTCTACCTGCCCGGGCAGGCCGTCCTCGTCGAGGCCTCCCACCCGGGCGACCTCGTCATCACACACCTGGGCGAGACTGTGCGCGAGGTCCGGTGCGAGCGCCCCGGCCTCGTCGATCTGGGAGAACTGAGCGTCGGCGGGTACGGCGTCGCCCAGCCCGCGACCGGTGCGTCGAGCGCTCTCCAGGTGTGCGTGTCAGCGTCGGAGCGCCTGCGCTACGGTTTCGTCGCGTCATTCCGTCCGGGAAAGGACGTCGAGGCCGTGGCCCGTTTCGCCCGTCGCCTGCACCTGACCGCCATCCAGTTCTACGACTGGGCGTATCGGCACGCGGATATGCTGGGCGGGGGAGAGGAGTACCTCGATGCCCTCGATCAGCCGATTTCCCTGGCGACCGTGCGCGCCCTCATCGAGGCACTGCGGGCGGTGGGCACGCGCTCCATCGGCTACGCGGCCGTGTACGGCGTCGGCAATGACGAGTGGGAACAGTGGGAGGATGCGGCCCTGCTGGATCCAGCGGGGGAGCCGTACTCGCTCGCCGACTTCCTGCGCATCGTCGATCCTGCGCACCCGCGCTGGCTCGCCCACTTCGCGGCAGACGTTGCGGCGGCCGCGCGCGAGGTCGGCTTCGACGGCTTCCACCTGGACCAGTACGGCTGCCCGAAGGCGGCCGTCCGCCCCAATGGGGAGGTCGTCGACGTCGCCTCATCCTTCGACACCCTCATCCGAGGCGTGCGCGAGGCGGTGCCCGGCTCGACCCTCGTGTTCAACAACGTCAACGACTTCCCGACCTGGTCCTCGCCCAGCGCCCCGCAGGACGCGGTCTACATCGAGCCCTGGGAACCCGTCACCACGTACGAGGCCCTGGCTCGCGTGGCGACGAGGGCCCGCCTCGTCGGGGGTGGGAAGCCGGTCGTCCTGGCGGCCTACCAGGCCATCTACGACAAGGTCGCCCGGGACGTGGGTGACGCGTCCACGCGGCTCACGATGGCGACGCTCTTCTCGCACGGAGCCACCCAGCTCCTCGCCGGAGAGGACGGCCACATCCTCGTCGACCCGTACTACGTGCGCAACATGCCCGCTGAGGATGAGACCCTCGACATGCTCGCCAGCTGGTACGACTTCCTCGTCGCAAACGACGAGATCCTCGTCGATCCCGGGATCGTCGACGTGACGGCCTCGTACGTGGGCGCGTACAACGCGGATATCGACGTGTCCTTCGACGAGGGCCCCCGTGTGCTGGGAGGCCGCCCCCGGATGCGTGTGGCGACGCGTCACCCGCGCGGGGGACGCGCTCGTCGTCCACCTCATCAACCTGGTGGGACAGTCCAACACGGTGTGGGACGGGTCCCACCGCTCGGCGATCGCGCTACGAGGCGGTACGCTGCGTCTGAAGCCCCTGTTCGGGCGCGTACCGCGCGTGGCGGCGGCGGATCCCGATGCAGGCTCGACGCTCATCCCTCTAGACGTGCGAATCGTCGACGGCCAGGCCGTTGTTTCCCTCCCCGACCTCAACGTATGGCAGGTGCTCCATGTTCTTCTGTAATGATGCGCTGAACCCCGCAGGCAACGGCCTGGGCCCCGACGAGTGGTGGAAGGGCGCCGTCGTCTACCAGATCTACCCGCGCTCCTTCAAAGACTCCAACGGTGACGGCATTGGCGACCTTGAGGGCATTCGTTCCAAGCTCGACTACCTGAAGTCCCTGGGCGTGGATGTCCTGTGGCTCTCGCCGATCTACGCCTCCCCGCAGGCGGACAACGGCTACGACATCGCCGACTACTACGACATCGACCTGATGTTCGGCACCCTGTCGGATTTCGACCGCCTGCTGGAGGGCGTCCACGAGCGGGGCATGCGCCTCGTCATGGACCTGGTCGTCAATCACTCCTCCGACGAGAACCCGTGGTTCGTCGAGTCGCGGTCCTCGCGGGAGAGCCCGAAGCGTGACTGGTACATCTGGCGCGATCCTCGTCCCGGGTGCGCGGGCGGCGAGGCCGGGGCTGAGCCCAACAACTGGGGGTCCTTCTTCTCCGGCTCGGCCTGGGCCTGGGACGAGGCCACGGGCCAGTATTACCTGCACCTGTTCCACAGGAAGCAGCCCGACCTGAACTGGGACAACCCCGACGTGCGCTCCGCCGTCTACGAGATGATGAACTGGTGGCTCGACCGCGGTGTCGACGGCTTCCGCATGGATGTCATCAACCTGATCTCGAAGGACCCGGGCATGCCCGACGGCATCGTCTACCCCGGGCGCGCGTGGGGTGAGGGTTTCCCGCACTTCTCCGAAGGCCCGCACCTGCACGAATACCTCGCCGAGATGCGACGCGAGGTCTTCGACGGTCGCGCCGGCACCATGACGGTCGGCGAGTGCCCGGGCGTGCGCCGCGACAACGTCCTGCTGTTCACGGACCCGGCCCGCGCAGAGCTCGACATGGTGTTCCAGTTCGACCACGTCGACCTCGGCCTCGAAGCGGGGAAGTTCCACCCGCGCCCGCTGCGCCCCGGTGAGCTCGCCGACTGCCTCACCCAGTGGCAGGAGGCCCAGGGCCAGGTCGGCTGGAACAGCCTCTACCTGGATAATCACGACCAGCCGCGCGCCGTCAGTCGTTTCGGTGACGAGGCGTGGCGCTACGCGTCGGCCACCGCCCTGGCTACTGCCCTGCACATGCTGCGCGGGACGCCCTACGTGTATCAGGGCGAGGAGCTCGGCATGACCAACAGCGTCTTCGGGGGCATCGACGACTACCGAGACGTCGAGGCGCTGCGCTACTACCGCGAGGCCGTGGAGTCGGGCGAGAGCCCCGAGTCAGTCCTGAAGGGGCTGGCCTTCACCGGTCGCGACAACGCGCGCACTCCCGTCCAGTGGGACACGAGCGAGAACGCCGGCTTCACGCAGGGTTCCCCCTGGATTGGCGTCACCCCGAACTATCGGGAGATTAACGCCGCCTCCCAGGTCGATGATCCGTCCTCCGTGTACGCCTACTACCGCGCGCTCGCGGACATCCGCCACAGCCTGCCGGTTATCGCGGCCGGCTCATTTGAGCGCATCGAGACCCCCTCGCCCGGGATCTTCGCCTACCGCCGCACGCTCGGCGAGGCCGTGGCAACCGTCCTCGTCAACCTCTCCTCCCAGCCCGCCTCCCTCGGTGATGCGGCGCGCGGGGTGAGTGGGGACCTCATCCTGGCCAACCGCGACCTGCCCGAGGGGGACCGGGGAGTCCCGGAAACCCTCGGAGAATGGGAGGCGCGCGTCTATCTCGCGTGAGCGATACGGGCCCGGGATCGAGGAGATCCCGGGCCCGTGGGTCGCTGAGTGTCGGTGAGTAAAGTGGTCTCAGTAGTAGTAGGGGTAATCCTCCCAGCGGGGGGCGCGGTGTTCGAGGAAGGCGTCGCGCCCCTCCTGGGCCTCGGCCGTCATGTAGGCCATGCGTGTGGCCTCGCCCGCGAAGACCTGCTGGCCGGCCAGGCCGTCGTCGGCCAGGTTGAAGGCGAACTTGAGCATGCGGATGGCCTGCGGGGACTTTTGTTGCGATGGTCGCGGCCCACTCCAGGGCGGTCTCCTCGAGCTCGGCGTGGGGGACGGCCCGGTTGATGACGCCCCAGCGCTCGGCAGTTTCGGCATCGTAGCGCTCGGCGAGGAAGAAGATCTCGCGTGCCCGCTTATCCCCGGCCTGGCGGGCCAGGAGCGCCGAACCGTAGCCTGCGTCGAAGGATCCGACGTTCGCGTCCGTCTGCATGAAGGCCGCGTGCTCGATGGAGGCGACCGACAGGTCCGCGACCACGTTGAGGGAGTGACCGCCGCCAGCTGCCCAGCCGGGGACGGCCGCGATGACGACCTTCGGCATCGTGCGGATCAGGCGCTGGACCTCAAGGATGTGCAGGCGTCCGGCGCGCGCGGGGTCGATCTGCTCGCGGCGCTGGGCGGTGGCCGCCTCGGGGTCCGCGCCCTCGACCTCGTAACGGTAGCCGTCGCGGCCTCGCACCCTCTGGTCGCCGCCGGAACAGAAGGAGTATCCTCCGTCGCGTGCCGAGGGGCCGTTGCCCGTCAGGATGACGGCCGCGACCGAGGAGGTCTGGCGCGCGTGGTCGAGCGCGCGGTACAGCTCGTCGACGGTGCTGGGGCGGAAGGCGTTGCGGATGTCGGGGCGATCAAAGGCGATGCGCACGACCGGCATGTCGGCGCCCTCGGGGCGGCCGTCAGCCTCAGGGCCGCGCGAGATGCCGCGATGGTAGGTGATGTCGGCGAAGTCGAATCCCTCGACCTCGCGCCAGCGGGTCGGGTCGAAGGTGTCGGACACGAAGGGGAGAGCACTCATGTGTCGGATTCTAATCGACGAGGCAGTGGCAGGCGTCGGGGCGTGCGTGCTCGAGAGGGGTGGCGGCGTTGCAGACCAGCCTCGGCCGAAGGACACACGTGGGGCTATGGGGTGCGCAACCTAGCATCGGAACAAAGGCTACTTGCTTGTAACCGTCTTATATGGCGTCTAGACACTTGGAGGTGTGTCCTGCGAGACGTGCCTGCTTGCCACGTGTTCAACCGTTCCAAAGAGTCTGTCACTTTGTGGCACTTACTGCGCAATTGGTTACAAGTTGATGCGTGTAGGATTTGTCGATAGCGTGAGGTTGCGCGACAATATTACCGGTAAGTAAGGAGGGTTCTTGTGAACGCAGCGCAGCAACCGACGCTGATGCGCATCCCGATGCGCACGCTCAGCCGTCAAACGCGTTATGCCCTCGAAGGCGTCGACGACATCCTTGTGTACAAGGTAGGGATGACGACGCGCTTCCGCGGCGTGACTCGCCGCGAGGGGCTCCTCCTGCACGGACATGCCGGTTGGGGAGAGGCTGCGCCCTTCTGGAACTATGACGATCTGGAGTCCTCGCGCTGGCTGGCCGCAGCCCTCGAGTCTGCTCGCCGTTTCCCGCCGGTGCCTCGACGCAAGTTCGTGCCCGTCAACGTCACGATCCCCGTCATATCGCCGGAGGAGGCCCACGAACGCGTGAAGGCCTCGGGTGGGTGTGCGACCGCGAAGATCAAGGTTGCGGAGCCCGGCGTCAGCGTTGGGCGGGACTGTGCGCGCATCGCCGCTGTCGCCGACGCCCTGCGTGAGACCGTGGGCAGGCAGGCGATGATCCGCCTCGACGCCAACGGCGCGTGGGAGGTCGATCAGGCTCGCGAGGCAATCCCGGCAATGGCTGCGGCCGCCGGCGTCGTTCCCATCGAGTACGTCGAGCAGCCCTGCCTGACGGTGGATGAGCTGGCCCAGGTGCGCCGATCCGTGGACGTGCCGATCGCTGCCGATGAGTCGATCCGCCGCGCTGAGGACCCCCTGGAGGTGGCCCGTAAGGAGGCTGCCGACGTCGTCATCATCAAGGTCGCGCCACTCGGAGGCGTGCGCGCCGCACTCAAGGTTGCCCGCAAGAGCGGCCTCGGCGTCGTCGTGTCCTCCGCCCTCGAGACGTCCGTCGGCCTGTCGGTCGGCGTCGCCGCTGCTGCCGCCGTGCCCGGTGTGCCCCGGGCAGCCGGACTAGCCACCGCCTCGTTGCTGGTGGGCGACGTGACCCAGCCCCTGATTCCCGAGCGTGGCTGCCTGCCCGTGGGGCGCCTTGAGCCGGACCAGGAGCTCATCGACCGCACCCCGGTCGACGGCGATCTCGTCTCCCGCTGGGGCATGCGCCTCGAAGGCATGGCTGAGCACCTGAGGGTGGGCTCCCGGTAGGCTGGGCGTATGCCCTCCGTCGATACCGCCAGCGCTATCCTCTCGTCCCTGGATACCCTGGGCGTCACGCACGTCCTGTATTGCCCGGGTTCGCGCTCCGCGCCCTTCGCCTACGCCCTCGAGGCGGGCTCTTTCAGCGGAGATGCGCGCCCCATCCTGGATGAGCGCGGCGCCGGTTTCGCGGCTGTCGGTCTGGCGCGCATCTCCGGAGCGCTGCCCGCCATCGTCGTCACCTCCGGCACCGCCGTCGCCGAGCTGGCCCCCGCCGTTCTCGAGGGCCTCGCAGCGCGCCTGCCCCTGCTGGTCTTGAGCGCCGACCGCCCCGGCGAACTGCGTGGCGTTGGAGCCTCCCAGGCGACCCACCAGTCCGGCTTCTTCGGCATGCACGTGCGCGCGAGCATTGATCTGGAGCCTCAGGAGGCCTCGCCCTCCCTGGTCGGACACCTCGCCCGCGCGGTCGCGGCCGCTTGCGGGGCGCCGAGCGGCACGCCCGGGCCCGTGCAGATCAACGTCGCCTTCCGTGACCCGCTGACCCCCCGTCCGTCCCGCCTCCGACTCAGGGGGACGAGGTCGGGGCGTCGTTCGTCCCTCGGCCGACCCGGGTGATGGGCGCGCCTGCCGTGCCCGCGCGATGGGAGGATGTGGTTGGTCCTGCCGTCGCCGGTCTGATTGTCGCGGGTGAGGGGGCCTCGCCCCGTGCCCGCGAGTGGTCGGAGGCCTCTGGCTTCCCGCTGCTCGCTGAACCGGCGTCGGGCGCGTGGCGCGGCGGGGAGTGACCCCCTTTGAGCAGTCCCTCGTCAGCTCGCCGCTCGGGCGTGAGGTCGACGCGGTCGTCGTGACCGGGCGCCCGACGTTGTCCCGCCCGATTCAGGCTCTACTCGCGTGCCCCGGCGTGCGTGTCGTCGTTGTCGATGCGCACGCCCCGTGGGTGGACATCTCGGGCAACGCCTCGGTTGTCGTCGCCGACCTCGAGCCAGCCCGCGAGCTGATCCGCGCCGCTCAGGCCGAGTGGGCCTCTCGCGTGCGCGAAGCCGCTCGCGACGCCAACGAGCGCATCGAATCCCTGCTCGCCTCCGGCTCCGGGTGCACGATGCTTGACCTCGCTCGAAGCGTCGCCGCCTCGACGAGCGGCCCCCTCGTGCTGGGCGCCTCCAACCCCGTGCGAGCCTTCGACCTCGCCGTCCCCACGCTGGAGGGGCGCATCGTCCACTCCAACCGGGGACAGGCCGGCATCGACGGCACCGTCGCGACCGCCGTCGGTATCTGCATGGGCTCCGGATACGCGGGCGAGGCCTCGGCCCCCGCGGGCGAGCGCGTCACCGCCGTCATGGGTGACCTCACGGCCTGCCATGACGCCTCCTCCCTCGCCCTGGCGGCGAGCGTGGATGCTCACCTCGACATCATCGTCGCGGACGACCAGGGTGGCGGCATCTTCGCCACCCTCGAACATGGGCGCGCCGCCAGCGCCGACGCCTACGACCGTTGGTTCGGCCTCGCTCAGTCGGTGGACTACGAGGCGCTCGCGGCCGCGTACGGCGTGGCCTTCGCACGAGCCGACGCGCCTCGGGAACTGGAGTCGTTGCTCGCCCACCCCGCCGACGGACCGCGTTTGATTCACGCGCCCGTCGAGCGCGCGCGCACCTGTACCCGGCCGTCCGCGATGTACTCTCCTGACGGGACGCGTGTTCGCTGTGAGGTTGAACGGTTTACGGGAAACTTCCAGGGTGCTTTCAGTGGCCCTTTGAGGAAACGGCCCATACTGGTGGGCAGATAACGAACTGACACCAGAGGAAACCATGACTCAGCCTCATCTTTCGGCCCACGACGCCGACTCGGCGCGCGACGCTGAGACGGCCTTGGCCCCCAGCTGCCCGCAGCGCTCGACGGCTCAAGACCACTCGGCCACCCAGGAGCTTCCGGCCGCGCAGGACGCCACGCGCGAGATGCCCTCCTCCACGACGATCCCCGCGCCGCCCGCTGGCGCGGTTCCGCCCGCTCGGCACCGGCTGCACCGCCGCGCCGGGCGCCCGCCGTGCCGGCGGCCCCGCCCCTCCGCCCAGGAAGCCCCCGCGTCCGGCGGCACATACTCCGCCCCCTCTGGCGAGCCCTACGGCGGATACGCGGCCCCGGCCTCGCCGGACGCCTTCGCGTCGCCCACCGTCATCGTGACGAAGAAGGGCCCGGGCTGGGTCGCCCTCCTCGGCGCGATGCTCCTGACGATCGGCCTGACCCTCGGCGCCGTGTTCTATGCGCGCCCCGCAATGCTGCGCGCGTCCACGCCCACCAACCTCAACGGGGAACGGTGGCCACCGTGCCCGTCTCGAATGGCTCCGGGACGGACTGGACGGACGTCGCCGCCGCTGTGTCGCCCGCCGTCGTGACCATCCAGGCGAAGGGCGCGTCCTCGGGCGGTACCGGCTCCGGCGTCGTCTACGACGCGCAGGGCGACATTGTCACCAACTACCACGTCATCGCGTCTGCCCTCGGCGGGGGACAGATCCAGGTGACCCTCGCCGACGGGCGCCTGTACAGCGCCGTGGTCGTCGGCCACGACAAGACCACCGACCTGGCCGTCATCCGCCTGGAGAACCCGCCCTCGGACCTCACCGTCGCGCGCTTCGCTACCTCGGCGAACCTCAAGGTCGGTGCCCCCGTCATGGCGATCGGCGCGCCCCTGGGCCTGTCGAACACGGTGACGACCGGCATCGTCTCCGCGCTCAACCGCCCCGTCGAGGTCTCGATGGACGAATCCGCGACCTCGGAGGACGGCACGCAGGCTTCCTCGGATCTTGTGGTGACGAACGCGATCCAGATCGACGCGTCCATCAACCCCGGTAACTCGGGCGGCCCGCTCTTCGACGCGAGTGGCGCGGTCATCGGCATTAACTCCTCGATCAAGTCGCTCTCCTCATCCTCCGACGGGCAGGCGGGCTCGATCGGCCTGGGCTTCGCAATCCCCCTCCGACCTGGTCGTGTCCATCGCGGACCAGCTCATTGCCTCCGGCAGCGCCTCGCACGGCATGCTCGGCGTGACCGTCAAGGCCGCGACCACGACCGTCGGCTCCGACACCTACGTGGGCGCCGAGGTCCAGGATGTCTCCGCAGGTTCCGGCGCCTCCGCGGCGGGCATCCGTGCAGGCGACGTCATCGTCAAAGGTCGAAGGCCAGGAAGTGACCAGCCCCAAGCAGCTGATCGGCTACGTGCGCCGCTACAAGGCCGGTGACACCGTCACCATGACGATCGTGCGCGACGGCGCCACGCAGGACGTGTCCGTGCGGATTCAGTGAGCTGCGCGCGCTGACGAGGCCCGTCGTCCCCGTGAAGGGGCGGCGGGCCTTTGTGCGTCGACGAGTCGCTTAGACCCCGAGGGCGTCCAGGAGCGGGCGCATCTTCGCTTCGGTCTCGGCGAGCTCGGCGTCCGGGTCGGAATCCGGCATGATGCCGGCACCGGCGAAAAGGCGCAGACGCGTGCCCGAGGTGAGCCCGCAGCGCAGCGCGATCGCAAACTCGCCGTCACCCGCCGTGTCGACCCAGCCCACGGGCCCCGAGTAGCGGCCGCGCTCGGTGTCTTCCAGCTCTTCGATGAGGCGCATCGCCGCGTCGCGCGGGGTGCCGCACACGGCGGCCGTCGGATGCAGGGCGGCCACCAGATCCAGGAGGTGGGCCTCGCCCAGGCGTGCGTGCACGTCCGTCGCCAGGTGAACGACGTTGGGCAGCGACAGGAGGAACGGCCCCTGAGTCGTCACCGAGGAGCACAGCTGCGTCAGGATCGAGGACACTGACTCGGAGGCCAGGTCGTGCTCGCGTAGATCCTTCGCGCTCGACGCGAGTATCTCGCCCTCGCCGGGCTTGCACGTGCCCGCCAGGACGCGAGAGCTCGCCGTACCGTCCGAAGCCGCGATCAGCATCTCCGGGGACGCTCCCACCAGCGAATCCACACAGAAACGCCACGTCGACGGATACAGATCGCTCAGGCGTTCAAGCAGGAAACGCTCGTCGAATCCGTGTGCGCACCGCACCGTCATATCGCGCGCCATGACGGCCTTGTCGGCGGCCCCATCGCGCAGGCGCTGGGCCATCGCCCGCACCGAGTCGCGCCACTGGCCGCGCGACATCGACCCGTGCCCAAACGTCAAGGACTCCGGCACGCGCGGGGCAGGCCTCGCCCCGGCCAGGGCCTCATCAACAGCCGCCAGCGGATCCGGGGCGTCCCCAATGCTCGCCGTGATCGCCCAGCGGGCCCCGGCCTCGTCGATGAGAGTCAGCGCGGGCACGAAGGCAACCGAGCGGGCGGGGGAGCGGAACGCGAAGGACGCGAAAAGGACGGGCGAGGGGGCTCCCTCGACGCAGGACGAGGCGGGGGCAGCCTCCCACGCGCGGCGCACGTCGGCGATCGCGCTCGAGGTCGCAGACTCGATCGTGAGCGCCCGTCCCAGGCCGATCATCTGGCGGCGCTCACCTAGCCAGGCGGCGCCCCCGGAGTCGGGAAGCAGAGACGTCAGTGAGCAAGTAGACCCCGGGTGCTGCGGGGGTAGGACCAACGCCCGAAAGACGAGGCGCGAGCATCCGAAGTCGTTGTGCATGGGTTCCATGGTAGGAGCAGGGGCGGCGGCGCGCTGGAAGACGTGCGAGTATTGACGCATGACTGAATCCCCGCGCGCGGACCTGAACAAGGATCCCAAAGAGATCGCCTCGATGTTTGACTCCCTCGCCTCGCGATACGACGTGATGGATGCGCTGATGACGGGCGGTTTGGACAGGGTGTGGATGACCGCCCTGCGTAAGGCTGTCGCCCCCCACCCCGGCGAACGCATCCTCGACCTGGCGGCCGGCACCGGCGCGTCGTCGGCCGCGCTGGCCAAGGGCGGTGCCGAGGTCGTCGCCTGCGACCTGTCCGAAGGCATGATCGAGGTCGGCCGTGAGCGCCACCCCGAGATCGAATTCGTGCACGGCAACGCCATGGACCTGGACTTCGAGGACGGCTCCTTCGACGCGGTCACCATCTCGTGGGGCCTGCGCAACATCCCGGACCCGGAGCTCGCGCTGCGCGAGATGGCGCGCGTCGTGCGCCCGCGCGGCCGCCTTGTGGTCCTGGAGTTCTCCACCCCGCCTTCGCGCGTCTTCCGCGGCATGTACAACGCCTACCAGTCGACCGTTATGCCTGCGATCGCGCGCCTGGTCTCCACGAACGACGGCGCCTACGACTACCTCGTTGAGTCGATTCGTGCGTGGCCGGCCCAGGAGGAGCTTGGCCGCATGATCGCCGCCAACGGCTGGAGCGAGGTCGAGTACCGCAACCTCACCGGCGGCATCGCCTGCATGCACCGTGCGGTCAAGCCGCTGCCGTAATCGCTGACACGACGAGGCCGGGGCAAGACCTCGCGATTACGCGGGTTCTCGGGTGTCTGGACTGATTGTGAAGTTGTTGCGCGTGGGCCTAGACTAGGTCAGGTAAGTGAATCCTGACCGGCGGTGTTGTTCGGTTGCTGACAGGAGGATGAGTATGAGTGCTGATTACGGTTTCGATGAAGAGCAACACGCTCAAACGAACGGTGATATGGATGAGGGGGGCGCGGTCTCACCCAGTCGAATGATGCTGCCGGTTCGCTGAATCGCGCTCAAACCGCAACCCGTTGGACCGACGAGCAAGGCGCGCAGGATTTTCGCAATAGTGCAGTGCGGTTCTTTGACTCTGTTGACGAGATGCTTGCCGATGAGCGCGCTATCTTCGATACCTTTCAGATGAACCTGGCGGATGCTGTTCGTGAAGCCGTCAACAGCGAGGAAGCAAACGCGTCGGTTCTCGAAGCAATCAATCGAGCGCTTCAGTCCGATCCTTCGGTCGCTGTTGCCTCCTCTACTGCTGGAACGACGAGTGCGCCTTCCGCAGCCCCGAGTGCACAGCCCGATGATGCGCCTACCGCAGCTGGCGCAATGCCCGAGTTCTGAGAATCAAAGGACAACACATGGTTTCTTCGCCGATGTACGACCGCGTCATGACTTTTGCCGCGCAAGCGGAACACAATGCAGAATTGCATTCCTGGGACAGCGAACATAAGCGTGTCATTGACGGCTTCGATCAGGCGATCGAGCGGGTGCAGCATTTCCAACAGCATCAGGGGTTTACAGGAAAGACTGGAGAAGCCCTCAAGGCGTGGGCAGATCAGACTGTTGCACGTCTGGAAGCGAAGCGCTCCTACTACATGGGTGGGATTGCTCGCTATGTTGCTGCTCGTCAGGCTATTGCACAGGCCGCCGCTGACGCGCGTCGTCTGTCGCCGACACTCATCGATTCAAAAACGGCAGCAATGCGCAATGCTGCGAAGGTTGTGCTGCCCTATACGCCTGCTATTGGTGTCGTGGGGGGGAGTAGTGCCAGGACTGGTTGCAAACACCGTGTTGTCGACTGGCGCGGCGTATGTGGACGGCGTCGAGGCGCAGGCGAACGCCATGCGTGAGGCGGCTGCAACCGAGATTCTTGAGCGCTTGAATGGCGGTTTGAATGAGCTCAGCGCTGGCGTCAATACTCTGACGCAAACCGGTGTGAAGGTTGGAGCTGGATATCAGAACATTGTTGTTCCACTTCCCGACCAAACGCGAGAGAACCTCAATCGCGGGTACGTGCAGTATTCGCCGCATGATCCGGGAATCTACGGTCGTAGTGCTGACGATGACTACGGGCGTGCAGCCCTACGCTCAGATAAGTCTCTTTATCCGGATGGGTATGCCGATCCGGAGGCTGACGAGTTTGCTCGCCGCCGCGCGCTGGCATCACAGCAAGTCTCCAAGCGCTACCTGCCGCCCGATATGGATGGCTCCTATGATCGTCCCATCACGAACCCGCAGGACCTGATGGGTATGGACCTCATGCACACGAGGGTGGGCGCACATCACCACCGAAACGGAGTTGTGTGGGGCGGTCACGTTCCTGCTAATCCCACTGACATCGATCACCCACTGTGGCGCATCAATGGAGGACCCGCTGCTGATAACGGTTCTGCCGGGCGTCTCGCCGGGCTCGGCGCGCTCGGAGCCGGTGCTCTTGGCATGCGTGGAGCTGCGCGCATGGGAGCGGGATCTTTTGGCGGTTCGGGAGCAGGTTCTGTGACTCCTGGGACATATAGCGGCAAGGGATTTGGAACGTATGGTGCCCCCTCGCAGGCAGGAAGTGGAAACGCAGCTGGAAGCGGCGTAAGTGGAACGACTGGTACTCCTCGAGTGGCGGGCTCTTCCGGCGCTCAAGGCAGCGCTTCCGGTGCGAACCGGGGTGCGTTTATGGGCAGTGGAATGGGAGCAGGTGCCAGTGGCTCGAAGGACGACAAGAAAGCAAAGCGCCGCAAGTATCAGCCCTACAGGTACCTGGACGATGATCCCGATGCACTGCCCGAAGGCTACGTGAATCCCTTGTCTCAGACCTACGGATCGGACAAGGACCTGGCCCCCGCGAAGCGCGAGGATGACGGATGGGACCCCCGCCAATGGTGACCGCCAACCGTCAGATGTTGCGCGTGTCCCTCACCGTTGCCTGCGCGTCCGCTTGTGCCCTGGGGCTCGTAGCAGTTCCCGCTGCGCCGGCACGTGCCGCAGACACCATCACTGCAGCCGACCAACCCTACTTTGCGTACTACCACCTCGACCAAGCGAGAGCTAAAGGGTACACGGGTCAAGGTGTTACGATCGCAATGATTGATGGACCAGTTGACACTTCGCGACCAGAGCTCGCTGGTGCCACAGTTCTTGATAAGAGTCCTTGCCAGATCAAACCTGACGACGATAGTCGGCGTCATGGGACTGAGGTCGCTTCGATTCTCGTTGCGCGTGACTACGGGGTTGCTCCGCAAGCCACTCTATATAGTTATCAGACTGTTAGCGGAGACTCGGAGCCAGATCCGGCTTGCCAGGATACAAGCGTTTACAAGCACGCCTCACTGATCAATCACGCGATTAATGACGGTGCGGATATCGTCAGTATCTCTATCACGTCCCAAGATCGAGAAGCATCTCTGAAGTGGGCTTTAGCTCGTGCTGCTGCATCGGGGACAATTATCGTTGCTGGTATCGGTAATACGGGTAGCGCAAACGATGCTGGAAGCTTGTCCTTCTGGTCTGGAGTGGTTGGTGTTTCCGCAGTTGACATCAACGGTGCGCGAGCGGACTACTCATCATGGGGCTCATCCGTCACCACGGCAGCCGTTGGTGGCCCTATCAAGGCGTATGACTACGGGACTGCGCAGATTATACAGACTGTCGGAACATCCATTTCCACCCCCATCGTCGCCGGCTTCCTGGCTCTCGCCCGCCAAAAGTGGCCCGATGCGACATCGAACCAGCTGCTGCAACTCCTGGTGCACACGACCGTGAACCCGGACGGCGGCTGGAATCAGTACACCGGCTATGGCGTCGCGAGCCCCGCGACGATGATGAACACCGATCCCAGTCAGTACCCCGACGTCAACCCCCTCGCGGATAAGGGAGGCGGCTCCAGCCCGACCCCCGAGGAGATCGCGCAGTACGTTGACGGCGTCGTCCCGCCGGCGGAAATCGTCTTCGATAACTCGTACACCTACCGCGGTTTGGACGAATCCGTCCTCGGCGCAACCACAAACCCGTACCCGACACACCTCGGTACGAGCCCGCGCTACCATGCGAAGTAGACGAACGCTCAGCTGAAACAGTCAGAGGCCGGGACCCCTTGTGTGGGATCCCGGCCTCGTCGTTAGTTCTTCGGCGCGTGGCCCCGGGTCAGCTTCCCCAGGCCCAGGTATCCGGGCAGTGGCTTGTTCATGGCCTCGTTCGCGAAGGCGACGCGCGCCGCCCGGGAGCGGATTGACGACGCGGAACGCGGCCGTCAGCTCTTGCGCGGAGTCCTTCGACAGGTATCCCGCAGGCAGCGGCAGGCGCGCGGTCACCCTCCCCGTCTGGCCCGGGAGGATCGAGGGCAGGATGGACTCGAGGCTCTGGCTGGCCACGATCGTATTCTTCTCTCATCGACCAGGACGACCTCGAGCGGCCACGTCGCGTAGAACGGTGCGACGCCGGTGTTCTTGATCTCCACGACCACGGTGGCCTTCACCTGGTTGTACGTCACCGACGTGCGGGTCGCCTGCAGCGTGTAGCCCATGGCTGCGCTCGCGACTTTGGCACGCGTCAGCTCGCCGCCGATGGGGGAGTGCTGCCAGGCATCCCCCTCGCCCTGCTTCTTCAGCTTGGGGATGAAGTGCCAGCTGGTCCCCTCCAGGGTCGCGTAGCCGAGGGAATCATCGTAGTAGCCCATGCCGTGAGTCTTCGTGGCAGCGGTGGGGTAGAGGTTCTGGACGAAGGTGTCGTCAAGGCCTCGTCCCAGGCCTCGACGAGGCGGGCGCGGACCTCGTTCGACGGTATCCAGTTGATGGCCTTCGGGTTTTGGTTGTTGACGTAGCCGCTGTACGGGTAGGTGTGCTCGTCCCCCCAGAAGCCGTACAGGCCCGCGGTGATGAAGCCGATGCGCGGATCCCCGTCGTACCTATCGCCCAGGGTCGCGACGAAGCGCAGGAGCTTCTCCTGGACCTTCGGGTCGTTGTAGTTGGGGAGAGGGAGATCCTCTTGTTGTCGTAGAAGTCGTAGGTGTCGCGTCCGGTGACGACGGTGTTCACGGGGACGGGTGCCCATTCGAGCGTGTAGGGCAAGGCGTTTGCGACCGCGCCGGGTGCGCCTCCGTCCTTGGGTGCCCACGGCATGAAGCCCTTCATCGGGTTTGAGACCGGGGCGGGGGCTTTCTTTAGGTCGGTCCACTGGGGCGTGGCAGCCGACGAGGCCGTGGCCGGCAGGGTGGCACCCACCAGTCCTGCGGTCGCCGCGAGAGCGATGGCGATTCGAGTAAATGTTCTCATCGCGAGGTCCTTTCAGTCTGTACTGCGGCTGGGGACAGGTGCGGCGTGGGCGCGTCGCGTGGGACCCGCACGCAGCGTCGGTGTGTGCGATCTGGGTCTCCACGGCTGTCAAGTGAAGCCTGTTGTCATCAATGCGTGCAATATTAAGGAAAAGTGTTTCAGTAAGTGATTGTGTGACAAGTCTGCGGTGAGCTGTGTGTGCTGCTGCGCTCGGGCAGTGCCGTGAGGTGCACGCTCGCGTGCTCCGAACGGCGGCCTTGCCGACGCGCCCCTGAAGTGATGGACATCGTGTGGTCAATGCGTCGGCGTTGGTGATGTGAACACTGCATGCCTGTGCGTGGGCGCGGGTTCGCGCGACGAGGCCGGAGCCACCATTTACGACAATG